>BNJS01001046.1_pt1 | contig 885305 bp, 1427 predicted proteins | sample 8540461 | NCBI WGS metagenome assembly BNJS01 (sample SAMD00202454, study PRJDB9452) | human saliva metagenome | isolation source: human saliva | place: Japan
AAGAATGACAGTAAAGGCCGTCTGAAAAATGTTTTCAGACGGCCTTTACTAAATCAAGTTTTGCTCTACTTTTCAAACTGTTACACTGGCCGCATCGTTTTTCCCTCAGGCATACGCATACAATGAAAGAATCAGAGCAGGCCGGTCAGACGGCGGATTTCCGTTGTATGCGCCGGTTCGGGCAGCCGACAGTCTTTATACCGTCAGGCTGCCTTTTTGCAGTTATAAAGGAATATTAAAATCATGGATTTTGGTTGGTTAGCCGAACCGCATACTTGGGTGAGCTTTGCAACGCTTTTTGTGCTCGAAGTGGTTTTGGTGCATAGACAACTTGGTTTTCGTCGCCATCCTCGCCAATAAGGTCAAACCTGACCGGCGCGATAGGAGCGCGGGTAACAGGGGCTGGGGCTGGCGGTGCTCATCCGCATTATTATGCTGGCGTTTATGGCACACATCATGACGCTGACCCGTCCGCTGTTCGGTATCGGCGGGACGGCGGTGTCGAGGCAAAGACATCATTATGTTTGCCGGCGGTATTTTTCCTGCTTTATAAAGCCACGACCGAGCTGCACGAGCGGCTGGAAGGGCACAACCAGTTTACGGTGGCGGAGAACCAGAAAAACATGCCCGTTTTTGGAGCGTTGTCGCGCAAATCCTGATTCTTGACGCTGTGTTTTTCGATAGATTCGGTTATTACCGCCGTGGCGATGGTTGACCATATCGTGGTGGCGATGGCTGCCGTCGTGGTGGCGATGGCGGTGATGATTACCGCCAGCAAACCGTTGACCGAGTTTGTCGACAAACATCCCACCGTCGTCATGCTCTGTCTCGGTTTCCTGCTGATGATTGGTTTCAGCCTGATTGCCGGGCCTTCCATTTCCACATTCCTAAAGGCTATCTCTATGCCGCTATCGGCTTCTCGATACTGATTGAGCTTTTCAACCCAGATTTCGCAGGCCAACAGCCGTAAAAACGACTATATCAGCAGCTCGTGGCGCAAACGTACTGCTGAAAACGTGCTCGGTATGATGGGCATACGCGAAAGCGTGTTGGCCAAAGCGGGCGAAGGGCGGACGATGACGAACATTTTGAAGAAAATGAAAAATCCATGATACGCAGTGTGCTCACGCTGGCGGAACGGCCGATTATGGGCGTGATGATTCCGCGCCGCGACATCGAGCGGCTGGATATTTCCCAAAGCAGGGAGGAACAGTGCGGCCAACTGCAAAATACGCCGTACAGCCGCCTGCTTGTGGTCGGCAAGGCGGGCGTGGACGAACCGCTGGGCTATATCAATAAAAAGACCTGCTTACGCAGATGTTTGGAAACCGGTTCGTTCAATATTCAGACGGCCTTACGTCAGCCGCTCGTCCTGCCCGACAGCACCACTGCTTTGAATGCCATCGAACTTTTCCGTCAGAGCAGTGCCGATTATGCTTTGGTCGTGGACGAATTCGGCGCCGTCTTGAGCATGGTTACCATGAAGGACCTGCTTGAAACCATTGCCAGCGAGTTCCCCGAAAGAGTTTGAGCGTGAAGAAGAACCGGCCCTTCAGGAAAAATGCCGACGAAAGTCTGACTGTGACGGCTCCCTCGAATATGTCGACTTGCCCCCAGCTCAATTTGCCGCCGCAGAGAGGATGCCGATTTCCATACTGTCGCCGGTCTGATTATGGAGGAACTACAAAAGCATTCCCGATGTCGGTGATGCCGTCGATTTCTGCGGTTGGCGGTTTGAGTGATTGAAAAAGAGGCCAGCGCATCGGGCGCGTGAAAATCAGCAAACTGCCCGAGGAGTAGGCGGTTGAGGCGGGAGGGGCGGTTGACGTTCCGTTTCCGTACCGGCCGTCGTTGCCGGATGAGTTGAGGCCGTCTGAAAACAGATTTTCAGACGGCCTTTTTCGACTGCAGGCTGTTTTAGAACTTGTAGTTCACAGCCAGCGCAAAATCGCGCCCTACTTCAGGCAGGGAATTGCCGGGCGGCTGCTGCTGCGCTGGCTGTGCGAGTAGTAGTATTTGTTGCCCACGTTGTTGATGGCAAGTTGATGTTCCGATCGTCTTTGCCGGTCGGTTTCCAGTTGGCGTAGATGTCGTTCACCCTAGCCTGCGCTTTTTCGGTCGTGCCTTCGCTGGCGGTCGCGCCGCGGCTGGAGCTTGCCGATACAGGATTGGACGAAGCGTCCGCGCCAGCCGATTTCGAGGTTGGGGCGGTCGAAGCGGTGAAGCCAAGCCCGCCGTCCATATGCGACCGACGGCGTGGGCTGGTGTTGATGTCGTACGATTCAAACAAATAGTGGTGTTTGGGATCGCTGTAGGCCACGCCCATGCGCGCTGTCAGCCCTTGCCAACGGTAGTTGGCATTCAATTCATAGCCTTTGTTTTTGATGCTAACCGTTGTTGGTGGACTCGGGTGATACCGGAGTGTAAGTCGAACGGCCGCCCGCACATGAGCCGCTCAGACAGGTAAAAAGTCATGTACATTGTTGATTTTTGCCAGAAGTAGCTGCCGGTCAGCGACAGGTCTTGAATCGGACGGTAGTTGAAGCCGATTTCGGTGGTGCGTGAACGTTCGGCTTTGAGGTTGGGGTCGGTTACGATGTTGCGGCTGGGGGCAACGCCATGAACTCGTACAGGCGCGGGCTGCGGGTGGCGTAGTTGTGGCTGGCTTTGAGCGACAGGTTGTCGGTTACGTCGTAAATCAGACCGATACTCGGATTGATGTCGCCGCTGGAAGCGGAAGTGTAGCCGGTGGTGTTGACTTTGAAGTGGTCGTGGCGCAGGCCGGTGGTCAGGGTAACGGGCTAAATCCCAAATGCCTTCCAGATAAACGCCATAGTCGGTTTTGCTTTCTTTGGCAGCTTGGGTGGTTAGGGCCGGATGGTTTTTCTGAGTGCGGTAGTTGACGCCGTATTTCAGCGTGTGGCGGTCGAAAATGCGGCTGTCGAGATTGATGTTGGCTCCGGCCGCTTTGTTTTCAGGGGCGGATTGTCGCCATCTTTGCGGACGGTTTTTCAGGTGGAAGGCGTTGGCTTTGATTTTTGGAAATGAAGCCCTAAATTTGCGCCTTAGTATTCGAGGTTGGTCGCATCTTGGGTGTAGGTGCGGTAGGAGGCGGGGTTGCGGTCGAAATCGGCAAACTCTTTCGCGCAAGGTGCGCGTGCCGTGGGTTTGTTCTTGGCGGCGGCTCAATTCGATGCGGTTGTCTTCATTGATGCTGTAACCGATTTTTCGCCCAACAGGCCGCGTTGACCCAATGCGCTGTAAGGCACGCGGTTACCGCCTGATACGCCGCCGTTGATATAGCCTTTACCGGCTTTGTAGTTTTCTTCGGTAATCCAGTTGCCCGCCACTAAGGCATCAAATCCCGCTGCACGGCCGTAAAGCGACAAGCCCCGATTCCAACGCTTTGTTGCTGGATACGCCTGCATTGACTTTAAAGCCGAAGTTTTGATCGGGACGCAGCAAGTCGGACGGATCGATGGTCTCGGCGACAATCGCGCCTGAGCTGGCGCCGATACCAGCGGAGCGGAACCCGAGCCTTTTTGTACGGCGACGACTTTCACCAATTCAGGGTCGAGCGGAAGCGGCTCTGATGATGGAAGGTGGAGGTGTCGGAATAGAGACGTCGTCTACTTTGAAGTCGATTTGGTCTTGACCCAAACCGCGGATATTGACCCATTGCGATGTGCCGTTGCCGCCGCCGAAGCCGATGGACGGTTCGTTAAACAACAGACCTTTCAAGTCGGTATCGGTGCTTTCGGCGATTTTTCTGCGTCGTTACGCGGTGGGTGGAAAGGTTGGCGCCTAACTGACGGTAACGGGTTGAAGCTCGGAGGGTTTGGGCGGTTGTGTCCGCCGCGTGGGCGAAGCCGCCGAAGAGGGCTAAGGTCAACAGGCTGAGGGAAAGTTGGCACGGGCGCGCCGTTTGGGAAGGCATTTACAATCTCCTTGTTATTAGGATTCGCAGTGAAAATGTGAAGTAATAACAGCGAGTGTAAATGATATTTATTTCTGTGTATATAAGTATAACTGGGTATAAATCCGTTAATAAAGGCCGTCTGAAAAATCCGTTTTCAGACGGCCTTGCACTCGATTGCCGCGCCCAGAACGGTATTTGCGGCGATATCTCATTACTTGGCAGACATAGAGACACCATGCCCGAAAATCACCAACTGGATTAAAACGAAGGCTGAGTGCGGCTTTCAGGATTTCCCACAATGTCCAGTGGTGGACAATCGGGTTGTTGAGCGGAAATGGTGGTCTTTGGCAATCAGGTAAAGGTCAGCGCCCTACAATCCCCAGACGGCGACAAACGAGAGGATACTTTTTGGTGCTGACGGTGAGGGAAGTTTTTAGCTTTGTGGATAACCATTTGGTTACGCAGTTCGATACTGTACACATTTTTCCTTTCAGGGTATATCGGCGGCGGTTACTGAATGCCGCGGTCGGGGCTGATCCAGGTGGCTTTGCGGTTTTTGTCGCGCAACAGCGCTTTGGGGAAACCGTGTACCAGCGTCAGGCTGTTAATCAGCCAGAAAACGCTAGGGATACCAGATGCAACTGATGAAGTAGCGGAACAGCTTGCCCTCGTAACGGCTGTCGATATAGATGCTGACGGAAAGCTGGATTAAAAAGCGATAAAGGTGGCGAGGTTGCCGAGCTTGAACGGGATCAGGTTGACGGTACCGCAGACGGCCTGCACGATGCTGACGAGAGAAGGCAAACAGCAGGTAGGCCCAAATCGGGGTAACGACGCCTTCGAAATACAGCGGCCATGAGGCGGATGTTTTTCAAACGCCAGACTTCACGGCTGTATTTCAGGATGACTTCCGCGCCGCCTTGTGCCCAGCGCAGGCGTTGTTTGTAGAGGCCGCGTATGGTTTCGGGCATCAATACCCAGCACAATGCGCGCGGTTCGTACATGATTTCCGTAGCCGTGAAGCTGGGTTTTCCAACTGATGTCGATGTCGTCGGTAATCATGTTTTCGCTCCAGCCGCCGATTTGCCGCCAAACGTCTTTGCGGATGCACATGATGACGCCGGACACGGTAAACAGGGTTCCCGCAAGGCTTTGCGAGCGTTTGATGGGGCCGATAATCGAGACTGAATTCGGCGACTTGCAGTTTGCCGAGGATGGTGCTGCGGTTGCGCACGCGCGGGTTGCCGGTAACTGCGCCGACGTCGGGGTCGGCCTCCATCGTTTCGACGATATATTCCAATGCGCCGTAGTCAGCACGGCATCGCCGTCGATACCGACGATGTATTTGCCGCGCGCGCATCTTGCGCCGTGGTTCATAGCGGACGCTTTGCCGCCGTTTTCCCTGGTCGAGGACGGTGATTTTATCGGACTTTAGCTTCCAGCGGCGCAGGATGGAAAGCGTGTCGTCTTTGCTGCCGTCGTTGATGAAGATGAGTTCGTAATTGGGGTAGGTCAGGCGCAGCAGGTGGGGAATGGACGCATCAAGGTTGTCCGCTTCATTGAAACAGGGTACGAGTATGCTGACCATGGGTGCGTCGCCGCCGAATACCGGCTCGCCTTTGCGCCGTTCCCAAACAGAAATACAGCAGCCCGGATAATGTCCATGCATACAGACATCACGCCCGGACAGCATGACGAAGGCGGCGAAGTATTCATACCATTTCATGATGTTGTTGATCTTGTCTGATTTGTCGGTTAGTATTGTTTTTATTGAGGCCGTCTGAAAACGGTATGTGCTCCGTGTTTTTCAGACGGCCTGTCGTTGCTACCGTCAACGGATGGCGAATACGGGTTTGACGGTTTTCAAATCCGGCTGGTTGCCGGTGAAGTTGTCGGTGGAATAGACAATGCCGGTAAACAGCGGTCTTTGCGTGCCTGCATGATTCGTGCGCCAGCGTTTTGCTGTCGAGCAGGACGCTACCGTCGGGTTGTCTGGCTTGCGGGTTGACGATGAGTTTCTGCGCCGGAATGCCTGTGGCTTTGAGTTTTTGCAGCAGGCTTGAAAACTGTTGTTCCGATGCGGCCGGGCGGTAACGGGAGACCTGGTTGTAGGCTTGGGCGAACTTGACTGGTCCTGCGCCAGCGGCAGTCGGTTTTTCAGACGGCATCACGGCTTCGGGAAGGATGCCGCGCACGACTTTCATGCTGTTCCCGCCGTTGTAGCTGTATTTCAGCGTGAGGCGGCCAGCTCTTGGAAAAGTTGATAAGCGCGTCGGTTTTCTGCGCGTCGCTGCCTTGGTTGGGGGCTTCGTATCCGGTGATGAAGCCGTCGTCGCCGCAAAGCCAGCCCGTCGAAGCGGCTGTTGAACGAGAGGTCTTCGTAGATTTCGTTGATGGCTTTGCGGTTTTTGGCGTTAAACGGCGACAGGCGTTTGACGGCATGGAGCGTCGGTTTGCCCGTGCGCGAGTCGGTCAGGTATTCGTAACCGCTGCCCGGGTCGAATGCCAGCATCGGCATCCATGCCCTGACTTCCGCGTTGGAACGGGTGCGGATTTGCCATGCGACCTGACTGAACAAATCGGCTTTGAGCGGGAGGTGGCGGTTGGGGAAATAGGCCGCGTCGGCGGATGCCGTCTTGTTTTCGTCCGTTACCGCCTGCACAGTACGGCGTTTTGCGCAGCAGGAACATCCGCTGGACGAGTTTGTTGTAGTTTTGTCCTGCTGCACGGGGTCGGGATGGTACAGCTCGTCAGTTTGACGTAGACGGCGCGTTGGTGCGGCAGTTGGAATTGCTGCCCGATAGATAGGACTGCATGTGTTCCAAGTGAACTCTTGGTCGGCAAGCATCCTGCCGACGCTTTGTTTGCCGAGCGGGTTGGTGTGTCGTCGTACAGAGTCAGGTCGCTGTCAAAATCGAGGCTGCGGGCAATATTGACGGCAGTTTGGGTAAACTGCCCGTAGGCCATACCAGCACTTCGGGTTTGATGCCGGTGCGGCGGGTAATGATGTCGCTCGACGCTTTCAAATCGTTGTAGATGCGTTTGCGGTACGCTGCGAGTGTTCGTAACGGCCGTTTGGTAGTGGCCGGGGAAGACGGCGGCAAACTGCGATCCGCCGGGGTTGCCCTTGACTCCGTGGTGCAGGTCGTGGGTGATGCGAGCGATTTCAATCAACCCGCTTGCTCGCATTTCGTACCTGCTCCCATGTGATGAAGGCGGAACGCGGCGGTGGCTTTCCCGCCGTATGCGACACGTCCGTCGGCAGGCGTTTCCAGCACGGTAACCAACGCATAAACGGCGGGGTGGTTGAAAGGCTTTTAAAATCGGGTAGGTGGTGGTGTAGAAACTGAGGGTAGCCGTCGTCGAAAGTCAGCAGCACGGGTTTGGCGAGCAGCTTTGCCTTGCGCGCGCGTCTTTAATCTGCCGCCAGCTGACGGGCGTGTAACCGTTGTCGCGCAGCCAGTTGAAATGGGCAATCAGGCGTTCGGCGGATCAGCGTCTGCGGGAAGTATTGGCGGCGAACTGCCCGCGATAAAGCCGCACGCGCTTCAGGTCTGCTCGTGTCGATAATGTCGTGATAGCAGATGACAGCCGTAGTGTTCGGGTCGGCGGCCTGTGCGGTTTTGCAGGCCGAATGCGCAGAAAACGGGGCAAGGAGGAGGTGTTTTTCATAACGTCGTGACATTTCAGACGGCCTGCCGATGTGTATCAGGCCGTCTGAAAGACGGTTTGTCCGGTTATAAATGCACATCTACCGAAACGGGCTGCGGCGGTTTATTTGTGCGGCTGGTGTTGGCGTGCGCCACGCCAATAGTCGGCCTGCGCCTGCGCGTTCGGCGGAGGGCAGCGAAGAGGCGGCGTACATGTAGTAGTCGGCCGACGCTGCGCCGCTGCCGTCGCTTTTTCCGCTTTGTCCGACGAGATACTGAGGTCGTGTCGGACGGTTGTAAATCTGCAGGGGTGGCCATCCGCGTCCAGCGTAATCTGCGGGTTGTCGGCCAGCAGTTTCACCAGATGGGCGGCAGTTCCTCGCCGGCCTGTTTCGCCTGCAACGCCCACTAACGCGGCGTCGAATTTGTAATAGTCGGCGTATTTTGTTCGGCCAGTTTCAATGCGGCCTGACCGTGGCCCACTGCTGCGGCGGCGGAAAGCAGGGTAGCGGGCGCCTTTTGTCGTTGCAGTCCTGTGCGGCGGAGTAGAGGTGTCTTTGTCTGCCTTCTGCATCCAGTTTGGCAATCGCCTGTTCGTTACACAGTTTGATTTCGATACGGAGTGGCTGTTGCGCGTTGTGCGGCGGTGCAGTGCTGTACTGCGAGCAGGGCATAAATCCAATCATGTCGGTGTGTTCCTTTGTCTGCCGTATTCAGACGGCTTCTGGGACGATGGGGCCGTCTGAATGCAGGGCGTTCAGTTGAATTTCGTACGTCAGGCCGATGTTGCGAGATTTCTGAATTCAGGCTGACCGTCGTACATAGCCTGACGGCGGCCGGAATTCGTAGGTCAGGCTGGTTTTTACGGCCGAACTGCCAGTCGGTGGCCCGTATGACGAGGTTCCATGTGTTTTCGCCGCCAGCCCGACTGCCAGTAGCGTCCCGCTCCGCCGTTGACGGTTTGTTTGAGGCTGATGCCGTCGTCCAGCGGCGCGAGCGAGCTGCAATCTGTGCCGCTGAGGCTTTTGCTGTTTTCGGGTTTGGCAGTAGTGGGCTTCGGGAATGTTTTTGTTGGCGCTGTAATCCGCCCCACGGTTTGCTGCCGAGCTGCCAGCGACGTCGTGTTGGTACAGGGAGGTTGTTTCGTCCAAACGTTGGCGGACTTGCGCAGGTTGCCGTCGTCGAAATCCATCAACCCCACGCCCGCGCCGATTTGCGTAACGGAAGAATGGCGGTATTCGGCGGCAAGATTGTATTCGTGGGCGTATACGTTTTGGTTCAATGCTTTGACCGGCGTGTTGGCGCTGTTGTAGGCGGCGTCGGCTTTCAATTTCAGACGGCCTGTGAGGCGGGCTAGTCGGCGCTTGCAAGGGCATGGGCTTTGCGGTTCAGGTCAAAGCTCATGACCCGCTTCGACGGTAACGGTAGCCGGATACAGGCTGATTTGCGCGCCGACACCGGCGCGTCCGGCTCGCAACGGGTTGCCGTGGTTGGGTACATAGGCCGAACGTTCGGTTACATAGGCGCGGTGTCCGCCCGCCGAACGCTTGCTGTACAGCGTGGCATCCTGTTCCCATTCCGTACCGTCGGAGGTGAAGTCGCTTTCATGGCCTGCGCGTTGGCAACGAGTTGCGGCGCGCGGTTTTCAATATATGGCGGCGGAATCCGCTGAAGTTCAGCTTGTCTGCTCCGGCCGCCGCGTATTTGCCGGCTTCTTCCAGTTGCCCGAAAACATTTCGGACAGGGCTGTCTTTGTTGTCTATCCATTCTGAGAATCGGGCGAAGCATACTCTGGCACAGCGGAACCATGCCATCGCCTCTTCGCTCATGTCCGTTCCATTGCGCCGCGCAGCACCCGCGCCCAAACCAGGTCGGCGGGGTGTTCGGCAAGCCATGCGTCCATCATCGCCAGCGGCTTTTCTCGGTTTGCCGTTCCAGGCATCCAGACGGGCGTTCGAAATAGGCTTTGTCGTGTGAAAGGGATTTTTGATTTCGACGTGCGGGTAAAGTCAAGCGCAGTCTCTGCCGTGTTCCAGTTGCGGATGAGCAGCCTAGCCTTGCTGTAACGGATGGCGTCGGCATATGCCTGAATCAACTGTTCATTGGTGTCGTCGGACACTCTTTGGGATTGCGCAATCTGGCGGTCGGCAATGCCGCGGAAAATGGCGGAAGCCTGATTCGGACTGCCGGTGGCAAATAGCGCGCGTGCGTATTGCGCCTTCACAAAATCGGGTTGTTCACCTGTTTTTGGCCAAGCGGCGGTAGTCGGCGAAGGGCTTCTTTATGCTTCTCCAATGCGTTGGACGCGGTCAGCCGGTGCGCGCAGGGCGCGTGTATATCGCGCTGTTTTTCAGGTGCGGCGGCGATAACGGCATTCAACTCTTGATAAGCGGTTTCAAGCTGCGCCTGGTTATTCGTAGCCAGTGCGCTGCGCAGGAGCGAGACGGCCTTGCCGGTTTTCAGCCACAGGCGGTCGTTTTCGCTGAAATACTGCGGGTAGCTTTCCAGCAATTTTCCTCGCATGGGATACGCCTGCATTTCGGCCGCCGTGCGGGCTAGGCCTGCAATACGGTTTCTTTGTCGGATGATTTGCCCAGGCTGCCGAGTTGTCCGGCCAAGCGTCCGGTCAGTGTAGCCGTTTGTTTGTTCAAATAGTTTTCGGCCGTCTGAATGTCGGCGTCGCTGCCGAAACGGCGGCGGTATTCCCTGATCAGGACTTCGGCTTCGCTGTATCGCGCCATATCGATTGCGGTTAGCGCGCCGCCCAGCAGGCCGGTTTTCTGCAGGGGAAAACGGGTTTGCAATTCTCGATAGAGACAGGGCGGCGGTGTCGAATTTTTAGTGTCGCGCGGCTTTCGCAAGGTTTTGCAACTCGTCGGCGGAAGAACCGCCGTCAGGACGGCAGGCGGCGCAGACCGCCAGTGCTTCCTGTTGCTGTCCGCCCGGATAAGACGGTGCGATTAGGTCGGCGCGTACCAGTTTGTCGCCGCTGCTGCCGTAGAGCCGGCGCAGTGCGGCTACGGCTTCGCCGCGTTCGGCCTCTCCGCTGCGGGAGTGAACCACCCAGCGCTCGCGCTCGGCATCGATGTTTGAGCGGCATGACCAACGGACGGGACAATGGTAAAGGCAGCAGCCCATAATGGTAAGGAACGGATAATTTTCATTATGACTTTCAACAGAAAAGCGGGTAGCGTTTCGATTGGTAAAGGTTTGCAGAATACGATGTACACATCTTAATAAGCTGCTCCGGGGCTGTCGGTATGAAAGCCGACAGCCCCTAGGCAGTATAGTGAGGACGTTTGGTATTTTGTTCGGCCAAAAAGGCGTATCGGGTGTGGGCAATAAAAAGACTGTTGTAATTTATTTCCTCAATGACCCCTTTTGTTTAATATTGTAACGTTCTGAGGAAGAGGTTTTACGAAGAGAGACCATTCGGTTGGGATCAAGACTGAACGGAAAATAAGTCAATGAAAAAATAATTTTGAATAGCGATATTTGCAAAAGACAGGGTCGCTTGAGGGCGACCAGAAAACTCTTGCAGCTGGGAGTAATTAAGCAAGGGATTACGACACTGCAACATAAGTTGAGAAGGAATTTCGTTGAGGAGGGCGGGAATGGCTTTTTGCATCGGTTACGACGGAGATACCCATTTCCCTCAGGCTGTAAACGGTCCGTATGGTGCTTTCGGGCGAATAGCCGCAACAGGCGGACAGGTTGACGATGATGCGGATGTCGTTGTTGTACCATGTCAACTGTTTTGCAGTTGCCGCTACGGTGTCTTCGGTAGCCAGCCCGCCGAGGATGACGGTATCGGCGTTTGTGCGCACAGCCATTCAATCGAGGCCGGTACTGCGCGTTTCTTTTTGTCGTGGAAGCACACGCCGTGGCGGTAGTCGCCGTCGATTTCGACCGCGTGGTCGTGGTCGGCGGGATGGGGGGCAGACCACTGAGCGGGAGTTTGCTGCGGCAGCCGTTGGCGCAGCAGCGCCGAAGTAAGCGCTGCGGTTTAAAATAAACCCGCCTTGTTCGGCCCATGCTGTTGTGCAGGGGTTGCGCAAAGCGTCTTGATCGGCGGTACATTTTTCGACCAACAGGCGCTTGTCGGCGTATTCGGCCTGGCGGTTTCGAGACCGTCAACAATGCTTTCGGGCGTTGCAGGAAACGTTGCTCGTTGGCCGCTGCAGGAGAGCGCTATTGTGCGGTTGGATGTCGATAGCGATGATGGTCAGTGATGTGTCTCTCTTTACATATACAGGCAAACCTGATTTCAGCTTGCCCAGATAAGTGGCATAAATTAGAGATAATCGGTCGTTTTTGATGAAACGGTATATTATCTAGATAAACGTTATTTTGCAAAACATTATTTTTAGATTGAAAAATAATATTTTTCGTTAATATCGTTTACCTAGTTTAAAAGTGACATAAATATATTTTTCACATTAAAGTGGCCTCCGTCGCATAACCGATTGGAATGTATGGGGATTTTAAAATCAATTCCAAATGAATAAGCAGCGAAACGGATTGTTGCGGGTGTTTCAATAACAATGCTAAAGGCCGTCTGAAAATGGGTACCACATTCAGACGGCCTTTTTATGGATTATCGGTATTGGAATTTGGATGGGCGGTATATTTTTAAGTGATAAACGGTTGCCTTACCTTGCTTCTTCAAAAATCAAACCAGCCCAGCGTGATTGGCAAACACCAGCACAATCGCCACCGGTGCCAGAAAGCGCGGGGTATGAGCCACGCGACAGCACCGCCTGCGGTACGCCGCTGCCTTCGCGCATGTGTTCCAACACCGCTTGTTTTCTGTATCCAGCCGACGAGCACGGCCACGCTTAAAAGCGCCTATCGGCATAATCAGCGCGGTAATCATGTAGTCCCCACAAATCAAACAGCGTTTTGCCGAACAGCTTCATCTCGCCCAATACGCCGAACGACAAGGCAGACGGGACACCGACGATGAAAAATCGCCGTGCCAATAATCGAAGTGCGTGCTGCGTTTGCTTTCGTTTTCCCGGATGGTTGCCGCAATCACCGTTTCCAGCATGGAAAAGGCCGAGGTGAGCGATGGCGAACACCGCCGCAACATAAACACGGCAAACAGCAGATTGCCCAGCGGCAATTTCGCAAACACTGCCAGCAGCTACACAAAATGCAGCCCCGGCCCTTGGCTGGGTTCGAAGCCGAAGGCGAATACGGCGGGAAAATCACCAGCCCGCCAGCAGGGAAAACCAATAAATTCATCCACATAATGCTGTGGCCGGAACGGAACAAATCCTGTTTCCTGTCCAGATAGGCGGCGTAGGTAATCGCTGGTCGATACGCCGATGCTGAGGGCGAAAAACGCCTGTCCCAACGCGGTGAGCATGGTTTCGGCGACGGTGCGACCAATCCGGTTTGAGCAGGAACGACACCCCCGCTATCGCATCCGGCAGCGTCAGCGAACGCGCCCGCCAGCAGAAAGAGGATGAACAGCGCGGGCATCATATAACGGTTGGCCTTTTCGATGCGGACGAAATCCCGCTTTTCACCACCCACACCGTCATCAGCATAAACAGCCCTGATGCGCCAGCCGAGACCTACCGGGCTGGCAATCGTGTTGCCGAACAAAGGCTTGAAAGTCTGCACCGGCGCGGATGCTGCCGTCGAACGCGTGCACCACAATTCAGTACCCAGCCGCCGACCACGCTGTGAAAACGACAGCAAAAATAAAGCAGGCGAACACGCCCATACGCCCCACCCACGGCCACAAGGTATCCGGTGCCAGCACTTTGAACGCGTCCACCGCGTTTTTGCCGCTTTGCGTCCGATATAAAACTCGGCCAGTTGCACAGGGCAGGGCAATCAGGATGGTAAACAGCGAAACAGCGGGAAAACACCGCACCGCCGTTGGTGCCGGCGTGTAGGGAATTTCAAATCGCGCCCAAACCGATGGCGGAACCGGCGGCAGAAAGGATAAAGCCGATTTTGCTTGACCAGGAAGCAGGGGTTTTCATGGATGTAGTAACCTGAAACTTAAAAACAAAGAAGAACGTGATTGTAGCAAAAACAAAAGGGCGGGCAAGGCTTCCGGCCTCGGCTTGCAACCGATACGCAGCCTTACTGCACGGATGGCGGCTAGTTTGGATTTGTTCTTTATAATGATGTGAATTGGTGATATTAATATTAAATATTTTTGAAAAACAGAATTAAATTGTGTTTGAATAAAGGGTGGCAGCGGTGATGGTCAGAAAATAGGCCGTCTGAAAGTATATGCCTTTTCAGACGGCCTATTTTTAAGTCGGATTATCAAAAACACCGCTAGAGGCGGGCGGGACGGTTCGGCCTTAAAATCCGATCGGCTTGAGGCTGCTATATCGCAAAGCCGTTACATATATAAGGAGAGGCCGTCTGAAAAACGCGTCGGCATTTTCAGACGGCCTTCGCTTTTTCAAACGATAGGCACGGGGTTGCCGCCTAATCTTCGGCGGCTTCCACAGTACCAATACCGCATTGCTGCCGCCAAAGGCGAAAGACGAGCTGGCGGCGATGCGTTTTTCGAACGGCCATACGCTGTTGCCGTCGGTCAGGGCGACGGCGGGCAGTTCGGGGTCGGGGATGCCGTCCCACTGTTGCGGCGGCAGTTTGCCCTGCGGGTTGCAGCCGCGGTCGGCGATGCCCAAGGCGAATGCGGCTTCGATGGCGCCGGCGGCGCCGAGCGTGTGTCCGGTTTGCGGCTTGGTCGAAGTGCAGAAGGTTTGGCTGCCGAACACTTCGGCGACGGCGCGGCTTTCCATGCTGTCGTTGTGTTTCGTGCCGGTACCGTGCGGATTAATCCAGCCGATGTCCTGCGGCTGCAAACCGGCATTTTTCAGCGCCGCCTGAAAAGACCACGCCGACCCAAACCGTCGGGGCGGGGCGAGGACATATGATAAGCGTCGTCTGCGCGCGTGCAGCTCAACAGTTGCATTGTGCCGCCGAAATCGGCATCGCGGGTCATAACGAGATGCGGCGGCGGCTTCGCCGATATTGATGCCGTCGCGGTTGGCGGAAAAACGATTGGCGAGGCCGTCTGAAAAGCACTTCCAGCGAGGCAAAACCGTTGATGGTCAGCGGCGAGAGGGTGTCGACGCCGCCGCAGACCACTGCGTCGCACAAGTCCGAACGCAGAAGCCGCGCCGCGCTGATTAAAGACGCGCGCGCCCGATGTGCAGGCGGTGGAAACGACGTAGCGCAGGCCGTGAATGCCGTAGACGTGTGCAACAAATTCCGAAGGCGACGCCATTTCGTGCTGGAGCTGGTTGAACGGCTTTGTCCGCCCAGCCGCCGCCGTCGGCAACGTGTTGGAACAAGGGGATATTTTCGTCGGCGCCGCTGGTGGAAGTGCCCATGATCACGGCCGTCCGCGCCGCGCCGTAACGCCGGACGGCGGCGCGGATGTCGTCTTCAATCTGCTCCAGCGCGTGCCACAGCAGTTGGTTGTTGCGGCTGCGATGCGCGGCGGACGGGTTGTCGGGCAGCGGGCGCAGCGTTTCGTTTACCGCGCCGAATGCGAAGGGTTTTTGCCCTTGACCCATTGGTCGGAAAAACGTCAGCGGCGAAGTTTCAGACGGCATCAGCAAAGCGTCGATATGGGTTTGCAGGCCGTTGCCGAGCGCGCTGGTCACGGCAGGGGCGGCTGAGATAAACGGGGGTTTTCATCATTGTTCTTCTTTAATCGGGCTGACGGTCCAACGCGTTTTGTCGGGAAAGGCGATGACGAACTGCCCGTCATGACGAGCGACGCACTACGCCATCGCGGTCTTTGTAGCGGAACAGTGCGCCGTTGCCGTCGGGACAGAACGCGTTGTGTTCGGACGGTTTTTGTCCCACTTCGGGATACAGCGCGGCGGCACGGTCGGCGGCAAGCAGCGGCAACAGCGCGGCAAACAGGCGGCGCGAAGCGGGAATTGGGCATGATGAAGCCGTCGTTTTTCCAGCCTTTCGTGCCGACAAACTGGCGCGACACGGGCGCACCCAGCGCGTCGGTCTGCACGAAGCGGATGCCGTCTGAAAGCTGCTCGACCGCCAGCAGGCTGGTTTGACGGTATTGCCCGAAGCGTCGGTCTGTTCGAGTTTGAACCATAATCCTGCTTGGTCAAGCGTCGGCAGGGTCTGCGGACGGGGCAGGGAAGGAGGCGGCGCAGGCGGCAAGGGGCGAGCCGCGGCAAGAGCGGCGGTTAGGGAATCGCATGGGTTTCCTTTTGTAGGGGATGGGTGTGTGTATCACTGGCAGGGTATTGTAACCGATGCCTGAGGAGCGGGAGGCCGTCTGGACGGTTCGGTCTGTCGGGGCGGATGTTTCATGTTTGGCAGGCGGTTTGCCGGATTTGCCGAAGAACGTTTTGCCCGATATGGTTCGGGTAAAACACCTCGTTTCCAATACGGAGCTTACCGACTGCCGCCGTTCCCGCCTGCGCGGGAATGGCGGGATTCAATAAAAATTAAGTAGAGCCGGTTATAGGCTGACGCCTTCGTCGTTCATCGCCTGCACCAGCGCGGCCAGTTTTTTCTGCGGGTCAAGCAGCGGGTCGGTAATGTGTGCGGCCAGTTCGCGCGCGGATTGTTCGATTTCGGCTTCGGTGGCGTGGACGGCGCCGTGGAATACGAACGGGGGCGAAATTTGGTTTGCACCAGATTGGCGGTTTTGTTGCAGGGGCTTCAGGAATTCGCTCATGGAATAACTGTTGCAGCCGCCCGCCTGATAAGAATCCGCCGGACCGCCGGTGAAATGGCGCATACCCATTCCTTACCCGCCAATGCATCGCCGCCGCCGTATGCCCAGCCGTAGGTAAACACCTCGTCTATCCATTGCTTCATCAGCGGCGGCACGGAATACCAGTAAAACGGGTGCTGGAACACCAAACGGTCATGCGCGGACAGGGCTTTTCTGTTCCCGCCGGAACATCGATTTTGCCGTCGGGGTAGCGCTGGCAGATTTTGCGTACGGTTACATCCGCCGTCTTTCCAACTGCCGTACCCATGCTTTTGTTAACCGCGGATTTTTCGAGATCGGGATGAAATATGTTGACTAGAATCTTCATGAAATGCCCTCCGTCGTTTTTCAGACGGCCTCCAAGCCGAGGCCGTGCGTACCGGTCAATTTAGCAGATGTGGGGCGGTTGCCAAACTTGTGGCCGATTCATTTTACGTTAATACGGACCCGATCACCGACCGTCATTCCCGCCGCCTGCGCGAGGACAGGTTATCGCGGGAATGACGGCAAGTGGCGTATCGATGTCAATGAATCAGCAATATACCTTGCTCCGCCAATTATAGAAAAAGTTTCAGACGGCCTTTTTATCTTTTTAAAGGCCGTCTGAAACGGCGAGACGGACCGTTCCGAACCGCTTTATTCGACTTTCACGTCCCCACCAATGCCGCCAGCGCAGACAGGGCGCTGTTCGGATTTTGCCACGAACGGGTTGGCGGTATCCCACGCATAACCCGCCAGAATCAGAAGAAATCATGCGGCTGATTTCGGGGGCTGCGGTTGGGCGCGTAGATGGCGTTTTGGAAGCGGAAATCGTACCAGCCGTCGACGTAAGTGCGGAACGCGTTCACGCCTATCATCAGCGGTTTGGCAAACTCGGCATCCCAGTCCGCGGCGCCGCCTTCAAGCTGTTTCGCCAGCAGGTCGGCGGCGAGTTTGGCGGAGTGCAGCGCGATGGTTACGCCTGATGAGAACACGGGTCGAGGAACTCGGCGGCATTGCCCAATAGCGCAAAAATGCTTTGCCGTACAGCGATTTGACGTTGGCGGAATAGCCTTGGATGGAGCGGAACGGGAAGTCGTTTTTCCCAGACGGCTTTGTCCAGAATTTCTTTCAGCATCGGGCATTCGTGAGACAAATTTTTCAACACGGTTTCCGATTCGCCCCGCGAGTACGTCGGGCGTGCCGACCACGCCGATGGAGCAGCAGTTTGTCGCCGAGGAATCAGCCAAATCCATACGTCGCGGTGTTGCGGGTGGGTGGTAATCAGGATTTTGCTGCGGTCGAATTTCGGGTTGGTGATGTTGTCGTCGATGTGGGTGAAGTGCGCTTGACGCGGCGGCAGGTGCGACGGCGTTTCCAAGTCCAGCAGGCGCGGCAGCACGCGGCTGTAGCCGCTGGCATCCAGTACGAATTTCGCGGTCAGCTCGTAGCTTTCGCCCGTGTCGGCTTCCACGCTCAAACGGGCAAGGTCGCCGCTGTTGTCGAACGCGGTCACGCCGTGTCCGAAACGCACTTCCACGCCTTGTTTGGCGGCTTCGTCAATCAGGATTTTATCGAAAATACCGCGGCGCGCTTGGTAAACCGTGCCGGGGCCGTCTGAAAAAGTTTTTCGGTGAAATCAAATTCGGTATAACAGCTGCCCCATGAAAAACGCCGCGCCGTTTTTTTAAATTGAAAGCTGGGTTCGGCGTGTACGGCGTCGGCAAATCCGGCTTCTTCCAGCATTTCCATGCAGTGTGGCAGCGAGGCTTTCGCCGATGACGAAGCGCGGAAAGTGCTGTTTCTCCAACACGCAGACTTTGAAACCCCGTTTGTTGAGCAAAGCGGATGCCACTGCGCCGGAAGGTCCGGCGCCGATAACGGCAACGTCGAATTGTAATGCGGACATTTAAATACCCTTTCGAAAAATAACGAAATAAAACGTTTTGACATTTTACAGAGTTAATGAGGCCGTCTGAAAATAGTTTCAGACGGCCTTTCTTTCGCAAACTCAATCTTTCAACAAAGTTCCCGCCAGCCAGATATTGAACGCCACGCCGACGGTAACCGTGATGCCGAAGGCGGCGACGGCGGGCGTGCCGCTTAGGGCGAGCAGGGCGAAGGAGATGGCGGTGGTGGCGGCGGCGAGCAACATGCCGCCCAGCCGCGCGGGTGCGCTGTGTTTGGCGGTTACGGCACTAGACGGCGTAGTCCACGCCGATGGCGGAAACCAGAAGCAGGCCGAACATGGCGAACAGGCTGACGGGAATGCCTGCCCAGCCGAGTACGGCGACGGTGCAGACGGCGGCGGCCAGCGGCACGGCGAGATTTTGCTGCCGCGCTTTACGCCGAACATGCGCCACAGTAAAAACCACGCCAGCGCGTAGGAAGCGAAGTTTCAGCCATGCCGCCTGATTGCGCGTGTGGTGGAAAAGCTTGTTCAGGTGGGCGCGTTTGTCCGCCCAATGCACGCCCGCAAAACGCTTTGGGCGGCGGCGCGCACGGCGGCTTCGTCGGTCGTGCCGCTGATGCGCACTATGGCAGCGAAACGGCCTTGTTCCACTTCGCCCTAAATATAACGGACGCCATGCTTCGGCCAAATCGGTGTTCAGGCCGTCTGAAAGTGTCGCGGCGGTGCGTCGGCGGCTTGAAGCAGTGCGTCGCGCACGGTTTTGCGCGGAATGCCGATGTCGCGCATCGCCTGCCAGCTTTCGGGCAGTTTTGCCAGCTCGCGCAGGCGGTTTTTGCAGTTTTGCTGTTCGGACACGGGCATCAGGAGCTGGTCGGGCGGTGGAAGCCCGCCGAGTTTGCCTTTGTGCGACCAGGTTGCAGGGCGCGGCCGAGTTCGGCGGTTTTCATCAGCAAAAGCGTCTTCGCTCGGCGCTTCGGCGACCAGGGTATTTGCCGCCGAAATCCGCACCGCTCAACTGCCCGATGCGCTGAACTTCCGCCAGCATTTCAGACGGCATGTTGACCCACTGGCGGATGTCGTCGCGCCAGTCGCTGCGCCACAGCCCGACCGCCAGCAGTATGCCGCCGACCGCCAGCCAGCCGCGCTTGTGCAGGCGGGCTTTTCAGACGGCCCGACAAGGCGTGGAGCCGTTCGGTCAGCGCGGCAAAAAGGCACGGTTCGGGCGCGGTACCGGCGAAACAGCAGCGGCAGCCACAGCACCGTCGCGCCGAATGCCGAAGAGGGCGAAGCCTGAAAATACGGCGGTTTTGCCGCAACACGGGCAGCGGCGTGAACCACAAGAGCGCGTAGCCCTAAAACCGTAATCGCAAGGCTGACGGCGAAGCTCGGCAAAACGTGCTTCATCGCCGGCTCCGCCTGCCAGCCGTTTTCAGACGGCCCGAACACCGACGGCGCCAGCCAGTGCAGCGAAATCCACCAGCATCCCACCAGGCTCGTGCCGATGACGATGGTCAGAATATGCACTTCGCCGAATACCAGCAAAGCCGCCGCCAAGCCCGTCAGCATTCCCGCCGCCAAAGGCAGCGTCAGCCAGAACGCGCGGCCGCTGCGGAACACCCACAGCAGCAGCGCAAACGTCAGCCCCAGCCCGACCGCGCTCATCAGCCGGCTTTCCTTTTCCGCCGCCACCTTCGACACCGCCGCAAACAGCGCGCCGCCCGCCGTCGGCGTTTCCGCGCCGTTGTCCGCCGCGATTCGGCGGCTTTGTGCCATCAGCGGCAAGAGCGCGTCGTTGCCCGAAAGTTATCGCCGCCGGCAAGCCGGCCGCGCAGGAACACCCATGTTTTACCGTTGTCTTCGGCAAAACAACATGCCGTTGTCCATGTCCCACTGCAAACGGCTTTGCGGGTTTGCCTTGCCCGCCGCAAACCGGCCGAAGCCCAGCCAGTCCTGCTCCAGCGGCAAAGGCGAGGGCGCGGCGAACGGGTTGGCCGCCGCTTCCGCCCGCGCCTGAAAAATATGCCTGCGGCTGCTCAGTACAACAGGCGCGCTTCTTCGCGCGGCAACACCGCCAAACCCAGCTTTGCGCATATCACGCGCGCACTTTGTCCAAGTCGGGCGTAACGTTGCTGTCCACTTGTTCAAACACGCCGCTTTTGCGCCACACGCCGGCAATTTGCGAGGCCGTCTGAAACGCCGTTTCCGCGTCTTTTGCTTCCCTGCCAGCAACACCACCTGCGTGTTCAACTGCGCTTCCCCGCCTTATCCGCTGCCGTCAGGAGCGCGTCCGGCTGCTGCTCGCTCGGCAGAAGCGCGGTCAGGTCGGTTTGCAGCCAGTTTTGCGTGGAGACGGTGTGAGACGAGGAAAACGGCCAGCAGGGCGGTGAGGACGGTATAGAGGCGGCGCAGGAGGGTGTGTTCATATTTCGGACGGCCTATTTGAGTCTGGAGTGAAAAGAGGCGGGCTTTATATCGGTTTGGGAAAGCGGGTCGTTATGCGGACGACGGACGGGTACGCCCATCGTATCATTTTCAGACGGCCTGATAAAAAGCCTGAAACATTCGGTTTCAGGCTTTTTCGACCGGAGGGGTCAGCCGCCGAGGAAGTGGCAAAAGCCGGTCAGGATAAAGGCGTTCACGAAGTCGATGAAGAACGCGCCGACCATGGGCACAATCAGGAAGGCTTTGTGCGACGGGCCGAAGCGTTCGGTTACGGACTGCATGTTGGCGACGGCGGTCGGCGTGCGCCGAGGCCGAAACCGCAGTGGCCAGCCGCCAGCACGGCGGCGTCGTGATTTTTACCCATAAAGCGGTAAGTGGCGAAGTAGGCGTACAGGGCCATGACGAGGGTCTGTACGGCGAGGATGACCAGCATCGGCAACGCCAAATCGAGAAGCTGCCACAGTTTCAGGGTTCAGCAGCGCGATCCCCAGAACAGGCTCAACGAAGCGTTGCCGAATACGTCGATGGCGCGGTCGAACATGTTGATTTTGAAGGCGGAAGTCAGGACGTTGCGCAATACGACGCCGAACAACAGCGCCCATACGAATTGCGGCAGGGTGAATTTTTCGGGGAAGAAGGCTTTGACTTCGGGCAGAACCATCAGCGAGGAGAAAGCCAGACAGGCGGCGAACAGCGCCATGGTTTCGACGGCGGAGTTGGCGGTAATCAGCCGGCGTTGGTCGGCGTGTTCGAATACGTCAATCACGGCGTCGGACGTATCGTCGCCCTGTACGGTTTCCGCAATCGGTTTCATGCCCATTTTGTTGACCAGTTTGCGTGCGACGGGGCCGCCGATCAAACCGCCGAGTACCAGGCCGAAAGTGGCGGAGGCCATGCCCAAGTCGGTTGCGCCGGCGATATGGTATTGCTCCTCCAGCACCTTGCCCCACGCGCCGGCCGTACCGTGGCCGCCGGTGAGCGTGATGGAGCCGGTTACCAGGCCGATAATCGGTTCCAAGCCCAAAGCGGCCGATGCCCACGCCGACGGCGTTTTGAATGACGATGAACACGCTGACGATAACGAGGAAGAGCACTAGGCCGATGCCGCCGGCTTTAAGGCAGGGAGAAGTCGGCGCTCAGTCCGATGGACGAGAAGAAAATCAGCATGAAGGCGTCTTGCAGCCCTTTGTCGAAGGCGAACGACATGCCTGTGCTGACGTGCAGGACATAGATGATGATGGCCGCGAGCAGGCCGCCGGCCACCGGTTCGGGGATGTTGAAGTTTTGTAGGAATTTGATTTTTGTTCACTAACGCGCGCCCCACCAGCAGTACGACTGTGGCGATGATGAGCGTGTAATAGGGGTCTACGGTAATCGTATCCATATTCAGCCTTTGTTTCGTGTGGAACTATGTCCGTTGTAAGGAATACCGCGCCGCATTGTTCTTTTCCGGGCGGCGGTTCGGTATGGTTTCGAGCGCACCTATCTTAGAATAATGATTAAGGAATGTCAAAATACGTCAATGAAATAAACAAAGGGCTTGAGACGGTGCTGACAGCGGTGAGGCCGTCTGAAAAAGAGGGTTGTGCGGCGGAATAGCTTTTTCAGACGGCCAGCCGGTAAAAGGCCTATCATCAGCGGCATAGTGATAACGCAGAACAGGGTGGTGATGCCGTAAATCGCGCTGTGCCTTGCGGGCGTTTTGACCGTATATCACTGCCATTTGGGTAACGGTCGAGGCGGCGGGGCTGACGGTGGCGAGGAAGCTGATGAGGACGACGGTGTCGCTGTGCCCGCCGAGGTGCGCGATGCCCTGAAATTTTGACAAACAGCAGCAGAATCAGCGGGATGAGTATCAGGCGTAGGAAAGCGGTCAGGTAAATCCGTTTCGACAGGACGATTTCTTTGAGCGGCAGCGAGGGCGATCAGCATTCCGGCAACGCAGCATGGCGACGGGGCTATCATGCGCGCCGACGGTGGCGAGCGTGTTGTCGATGATGCGCGGTAGTTTGATTTGGCAGGCAAACAGCAGGATGCCGAAGAGGATGGAAAGGATGTTGATGTTGGTGAGCACGGTTTTCCACGAGAGCTTGCCGCTGCCGCACAACAACAGCCGCAGGTGCGTCCAAAACAGCAGGGTTTGGACGATGATGAAACCGCTGGTGTAGATGACCCATTGCGGCCCGAAAAGCGGACATGACCAGCGGGATGATGAGATTGCCGGAATTGGTGTAAAACCGTGGCGGCGTGTTCGAGCGTGTCGAGCTTGAACAGGGTTTTGAAAAGCCTGCCCAGCGCAATCAGCAGGATGTGGAACGCAACCGCTAAGGCAACCGAGAGTTTCAGCCCGTCGAGGATTTTGGGCGTGTTCTCGATTTGGAAGGCGTGAATCATCACCGACGGGCTGATGAGGTAGAGTGCGATGACGGAGAGCGTGCGGCTGTGTTCGGAGGTCAGGAGCTTTGGATTTCACCAATGCTATGCCCATCAGGACAATCAGGGTCAGCTCGGTGATTTTTCCGGCAAGGAGCAGGGCGGTTTCCATAGATTTGGTCTTTATTTGAGCGAAGAGAAGATTTTACGCTCGGAAGAATAAAACGGACAAATCGGCGCGTTCCGTTTCGAAACGGCATGTTGGCGGGAATTTTGAAATTGAAGTGCAAAACGGTACCAAAGGCCGTCTGAAAAACGTGTCCGGCACCGCATTGGCAGCTAAGGAATACAAAAACCGCCTGCTTTTAAAAACTAACGGCCGTTATCTTTTCAGACGGCCTGCCCACATTTTTACCGAACCAACCTGAATTTTGGTATTAGATACAAAAACTGCCCGCCAGAAGCTTTTGGCAGGCAGTTTTTCTACGGTTTCACATTAAGTGTCTGTCAACAGAATTAACAAACTTGGAAACCGTAAAATCTAGGATATTCAACGACGACAGGGATCGGGGCAGGAGCAGGGTAGCATCCCCAATAATAACCGTGGTGGTGGTGATGGTGGTGATGATGATGTTTGCCACCGCCGAAACAGCTTCAAGTTCGTGTTGTGTTAAAACTTGCATGATAAAACTCCTTTTTCAAAGTGTTAGACGCGTCTGTACTGCGTTTATATGAGTGTGTCAGTTCAGGTTTAGTTCCGTAGTAAATTCTAAAATATAACAAATGGTTATGACATTAAGGTGTGCAGGGTTCCGGCCAATTCTTACGATAAGGCGTGGGTCGGATTGTTTACATTTTTCCCTGCGGTCAGGGCAATAAATTCCCTTTTAAAAACAAACGTCCGTTATCTTTTTCAGACGGCCTGTTCACGTTGTTTTACCGAACCAACCTGAATTTCAGTATAATGTCGTCCTGATTTTTCTCCTTGATTTTGAAACGGAAAATGAATACTTCAAATACGAACAACGGCCTGCTGGAGCGTTTCTTCAACTTGAGTGCAGAGCGGCACGAATGTGCGCACGGAGCTGACGGCGGGGCTGACCACCTTCCTCGCCATGTGCTACATCATCATCGTCAATCCGCTGATTCTCGGTGAAACGGGCATGGACATGGGCGCGGTATTCGTCGCCACCTGTATCGCTTCCGCCATCGGCTGCTTCGTGATGGGCTTCGTCGGCAATTATCCGATTGCACTCGCGCCGGGCATGGGTTTGAACGCCTACTTTACTTTCGCCGTCGTCAAAGGCATGGGCGTGCCCTGGCAGGTGGCTTTGGGCGCGGTATTCGTTTCCGGCATCATTTTCATTTTATTCAGCTTCTTCAAAGTGCGCGAAATGCTGGTGAACGCGCTGCCTATGGGTTTGAAAATGTCGATTGCCGCCGGTATCGGGCTGTTTCTGTCGCTGATTGCGCTCAAAGGTTCCGGCATCATCGTCGCCAGCGACGCGACTTTGGTGAAGCTGGGCGACATCCACCAACCTGCCGCGCTCTTGGTGCTGGCAGGCTTCGCTAGTAGTGGCTTTGGGGCATTTCCGCGTCAAAGGGGCGATTATCCTGACCATTCTGACGATTACCGCCATTTCCACTCTGCTGGGCTTGAGCGAGTTTAAAGGCGTGGTCGGCGAAATTCGAGCATCGCGCCGACTTTCGTCGCAGATGGATTTCAACGGCCTCTTTACCCTCAGCATGGTCAGCGTGATTTTCGTTTTCTTTCTGGTCGATTTGTTTGACTCCACCGGCACGCTGGTCGGCGTTTCCCACCGCGCGGGCCTGCTGGAAGACGGCAAACTGCCCCGCCTGAAAAGCGCGCCCTGTTTGCCGACTCGACCGCGATTGTCGCCGGCGCTGCTTTGGGTACGTCCTCGACCACGCCGTATGTCGAAAGCGCGGCGGGCGTGTCACGCAGGCGGCCGTACCGGCCTGACCGCCGTAACCGTCGGCGTATTGATGCTGGCGTGTCTGATTTTTCTCGCCGCTGGTGCAGAGCATCCCCGGTTTCGCCACCGCGCCCGCGCGCTGCTCTACGTCGGTGCGCAAAATGCTGCGCAGCGCGCGTGAAATCGACTGGGACGATATGACCGAAGCCGCTCCCGCTTTCCTGACCATCGTGTTCATGCCGTTCACCTATTCGATTGCCGACGGCATCGCTTTCGGCTTCATCAGCTATGCCGTGATTAAACTTTTATGCAACCGCGTCAAAGACGTGCCGCCTATGGTGTGGATAGTCGCCGTATTGTGGGCGTTGAAATTCTGGTATCTGGGAGGCTGATGCCGCGTTATGCCGAGCAGGCCGTCTGAAAATTCAGACGGCCTGTTTTTCGATGGTATCAATCAAGATACAGGTATCGGGATGAAAAGGTATCGTTGTTTCTATTACGAAGACCGTTCGAATTGGAATATTTGAGCACATTAAACTATATAAGCGGTCTGGCGTATAACTGTTTATAGATGGCTTAATATATTGGTTATAAATCAACGTATTATTTTTATTTTTAGGCCGTCTGAATGCTACCACCGGTCTGTGATAACGGTTTCAGACGGCCTTTTCGTATATTCGTCGAAAATATTTCTTTTTCATAAAAACCTTTCAAGAATGAATGGATTAGCGCATATCCGCAAGCGGATTATTTGTAATCATTTAATGGAATCAAGGCGCAACGATTCGATAGGTATCGGTATTTGAATATGTATAGGCAGGTGGTTCTCATTTCGCTTAGCCGGATCGTTTAATTTAGTGGAATTTCTGAAAAATTTTTTTGAAAAGTATTTGACATCCCCAAAATAATATTTTAGATTTGTCCTTACCACCACATAACACTACAAAGGAACACATCATGAACCCATACCGAAATACTCAATCCAGTCCCTGTTGTGGATATTCTTCTGTCTTTTGCGTTATCCGTCGTCGTCCGGCAAGGACGTCGCAGCGGTTTAACGATTTTCGACTCGGGTTCCCGCCTTTGCCACCAAGTCAAAGGGAAGCGGCGGGCTTGGAATTTAAAGTCTCCGCATTTTCCCAACTGTAATTTCTCATTGCGATGTTTATATCGGCGTTAAGGGCACTGCTCACTCTTTTACCCTGAGTTGTTTCTGTTTTGTTATATAACCGATTGTTTTTATTAATATTGATTCCAGTCGGTACATAGCCGTTTTGTTTTAAAGGCCGTCTGAAAAGAAAAACGACGCTGCGGCCTGTGTTTAAGGTCTTGTTTCGGGCAGGTTTAGCGGAATAGGGCCGACCTTAAAAGTTTACAAAGGAGAAATATCATGAGCCAACTTTCTGCCGGCACCCGCTTCCGCCAAGCTGTGAAGGAGTCAAACCCCTTGCCGTGGTCGGCTGTGTGAACGCTTATTTTTGCGCGGCTGGCGACGCAGAGCGGGTTTAAGGCGGTCTATCTGTCGGGCGGCGGCGTGAGCGGCCTGCTCGTGCGGGATTCCGGATTTGGGTATCACCACGATGGAGGATGTGCTGATTGATGCGCGGCGGATTACTGACAATGTGGATACGCCTTTGCTGGTAGACATTGATGTCGGTTGGGGCGGGGCGTTCAATATCGCGCGCACGATTCGCAACTTCGAGCGTGCGGGCGTGGCGGCGGTGCATATTGAAGACCAGGTGGCACAGAAGCGTTGCGGGCATCGTCCGAACAAGGCCATTGTTTCTAAGGATGAAATGGTTGACCGCATTAAAGCAGCCGTGGATGCGCGCACGGATGAGGATTTTGTGCAGTTATGGCGCGGACGGACGCGCTGGCGGTGGAGAGGTTTGATGCCGCCATCGAGGCGGGCGACAGGCTTGCGTGGAAGCGGGCGCGGACATGAGTTTTCCCCAAGCGATGACGGATTTGGCGATGTACCGGCAATTTGCGGATGCGGTGAAAGTGCCCGTGTTGGCGAATATTACCGAATTCGGCGCGACGCCGCTTTATACGCAGCGCGAGCTGGCGGACAACGGCGTGTCGCTGGTGCTGCATCCGCTCTCGTGTTCCGCGCCGCGAGGCTGCAAGGCCGCGCTGAATGTTTATGGGCGATTATGCGCGACGGCACGCAGGCGGCGGTGGTCGATACCATGCAGACCCGCGCCGAGCTTTTACGAGCATTTGAATTATCACGACTTCGAGCAGAAGCTGGATAAATTGTTTCGAAGTGAATCCGTTTCAGACGACCCTCAACCTTGAATAGGTCAGTCTGAAAACTAAAACCCATAAAAACACAAAGGAGAAATACCATGACTGCAACCACCGAAACTCGACCTGAAACCGAAAAATCCGTAGCGCCCTTTCCGGCGTAGCGGCGGGCAATACCGCGCTGTGTACCGTCGGCCGCACCGGCAACGATTTGAGCTACCGCGGTTACGACATCCTCGATCTGGCGCAGAAATGCGAGTTTGAAGAAGTCGCCCACCTGCTGATTCACGGTCATCTGCCCAACAAATCCGAACTCGCCGCCTACAAAACCAAGCTCAAATCCATGCGCGGCCTGCCTATCCGCGTGATTAAGGTTTTGGAAAGCCTGACCTGCGCACGCATCCGATGGACGTCATGCGTACCGGCGTGTCCATGCTCGGCTGCGTTCATCCCGAACGCGAAAGCCACCCGAAAGCGAAGCGCGCGACATTGCGGACAAACTCATCGCCAGCCTCGGCAGCATCCTGCTCTACTGGTATCAATATTCGCACAACGGCAAACGCATCGATGTCGAAAGCAAAGAAGACACCATCGGCGGCCACTTCCTGCACCTGTTGCACGGCAAACGCCCGACCGAATCGCAGGTGGAAAGCCATGCACGTTTCGCTGATTCTGTATGCGGAACACGAGTTCAACCTCCACCTTCACCGCCCGTGTGATTGCCGGTACGGGGTCGGACATGTATTCCTGCATCACCGGCGCCATTGGCGCGCTTAAAGGCTGAAACACGGCGGCGCAAACGAAGTTGCCTACGACAGTCAAAAACGCTACCGCAACGCCGACGAAGCCGAAGCCGACATCCGCGAACGCATCGCCCGCAAAGAAATCGTTATCGGGTTCGGCCATCCGGTTTGCACCATTTCCGACCCGCGTAACGTTGTGATTAAAGAAGTGGCGCGCGGTTTGAGCCGGGAAGCGGGCGACATGCGCCTCTTCGACATCGCCGAACGCTTGGAGAGCGTGATGTGGGAAGAGAAAAAAATGTTCCCAACTTGGACTGGTTCTCCGCCGTGTCCTGCAAAAACTCGGCGTACCGACCGCCATGTTCACGCCGCTCTTCGTGATTTCGCGCTCGACGGTGGGCGGCACGTCCTCGAACAGCGCAAAGACGGCAAAATCATCCGTCCGAGCGCGAACTACACCGGCCCTGAAGACTTGGCGTTTGTGGAGATTGAAGAACGCTGAGACGGACAACAGCCGTAGGAGACGCCAATCGGATTTCAGACGACGTGTAGCGTGGGCTTTGCCCGCGGAAAACCGAAACCCGCCTACGGTTCTGCTTTTCAGACGGCCTGTTGGAATATGCGAGAGAGAAGGTCGTCTGAAAAACCAGCCGCAACGTCTCGCCGTCATTCCCGCCCCGCCTAAGCGGAGGACAGGCCGCGGCGGGAATGGCGGAGGCAGCGCGGCAACTCACGGTTTCGCCAAAATACGGGAAAAAGCCCGCGAGCTGAACGGATTTCAGACGACGTGCACTATCGTTGTTACCCATTAAAACCGAATATTTAAGTTTCAGACGACCCTTCCAAAAACGTCGTCTGAAACCCCAAACCACAAGAAAAATAGATCCACAGGAGAACTGAACATGGCTGCCAACCAACGTTACCGCAAACCGCTGCCCGGTACGGATTTGGAATACTACGACGCGCGTGCGGCGTGTGAGGATATTCAAAGCCGGCTCTTACGACAAGCTGCCTTACACGAGCCGTATTTTGGCGGAGAACTTGGTCAACCGCGCGGACAAAGGTCGAGTGCCGACGCTGCAAAGCTGGCTGGGCCAGCTGATAGAGAGCGTAAAGCAGGAAATCGATTTTTCCGTGGTATCCCGCGCGTGGGTGTGCCACGATATTTTTGGGGCAGACCGCGCTGGTGGATTTGGCGGGTTTGCGCGATGCGATTGCAGAGAAGGGCGGCGATCCGGCCAAAGTGAATCCTGTGGTGCAGACGCAGCTATCGTCGACCACTCGCTGGCGGTGGAATGCGGCGGCTACGACCCCGATGCGTTCCCGCAAAAACCGCGAAATCGAAGACCGCCGCAACGAAGACCGTTTCCGCTTTATCAACTGGACGAAAACCGCTTTTGAAAATGTGGACGTGATTCCGGCGGAGCAACGGCATCATGCACCAAATCAATCTGGAAAAATGTCGCCCGTCGTCCAAGTCAAAAGCGGCGTGGCGTTCCCCGACACCTGCGTCGGCACGGACTCGCACGCGCCGCACGTTGACGCTGGGCGTGATTTCCGTAGGCGTGGGCGGTTTGGAAGCGGAAACCGTGATGCTGGGACGCGCGTCCATGATGCGCCTGCCCGATATGTGTCGGCGTGGAGCTGACGGGCAAACGGCAGGCGGGGATTACGGCGACGATATTGTGTTGGCGCTGACCGAGTTTCTGCGTAAAGAGCGCGTAGTCGGGGGCGTTTGTCGAATTTTTCGGCGGGCGCGAAGCCCGTCCATCGGCGACCGCGCGACCATTTCCAACATGACGCCGGAGTTCGGCGCGACTGCCGCCATGTTCGCCATCGACGAGCAAACCATTGATTATTTGAAATTGACCGGACGCGACGACGCGCAGGTGAGATTGGTGAAACCTACGCCAAAACACCGCCGGACTGTGGGCGGACGACCCGAAAACCGCCGTTTATCCGCGCTTGTTGAAGTTTGATTTGAGCAGCGTAACGCGCAATATGGCAGGCCCGAGCAACCCGCACGCGCGTTTTGCCACCGTCGATTGGCGAAAAGGGCTGGCTAGAAGCTTTACGAAGAGCCTTCAGACGGCCTCATGCCCGACGGCGCGGTTATTATCGCTGCGATTACCAGTTGCACCACACTTCCAACCGCGCAACGTCGTTGCCGCCGCGCTGGCGCAACGCCAACCGCTTCGCTGAAACGCAAAACCGTGGGTCAAAACCTCGTTCGCCCCAGCTCGAAAGTGGCGGAAATCTATTTGAAGAAGCAGGCCTGTTGCCCGAAATGGAAAACTCCGGCTTCGGCATCGTCGCTTTCGCCTGCACCACCCGCAACGGCATGAGCGGCGCGCTCGACCCGAAAATCCAGCAGGAAATCATAGACCGCGATTTGTACGCCACTGCCGTACTGCTCGTGGCAACCGCACCGACGTAGCCGCATCCACCCGTATGCGAAACGGACTTTCCTCGTCTCCGCCTCCGCTGGTGGTCGCCTACGCCGTCGCAGGCAGCATCCGTTTCGATATTGAAAACGACGTACTCGAGCGTTTCAGACGACGGCGAGAAATCCGCCTGAGAAGACATTTGGCCGACCGACGAAGAAATCGATGCCGTCGTTGCCGAATATGTGAAACCGCAGCAGTTCCGCGGACGTGTAGTACTTCGATGTTCGACACCGGCAAAGCGCAAAAGCACCTAGTCTCATTGTACGGCTGGCGTCCGATGTCTCACCACATCCGCCGTCCGCCCTATTGGGAAGGCGCGCTGGCGGGCGAACGCAGCCTGACGGGAATGCGCCTTGGCGATTCTGCCGACAACATCACTACCGACCGTCTTCGCCTTCCAACGCGATTCTAGCGGCGAGTGCGGCGGGCGAATATCTGGCGAAAATGGGTTTGCCCGAAGAGACTTCAATTCCTACGCCACCCACCGCGGCGACCACCTCACCGCCCAACGCGCCACCTTCGCCAATCCCAAATTGTTTAACGAAATGGTGAAAAAGCGAAGACGGCAGCGTGCGCCAAGGCTCGCTCGCCCGCGATCGCGCGAAGGCGAAACCCATGCGCATGTGGAAGCCATCGAAACCTATATGAACCGCAAACAGCCGCTCATCATCATCGCCGGCGCGGACTACGGACAAGGTTCCAGCCGCGACTGGGCGGCGAAGGGCGTCTGGGCTGGCGGGCGTGGAAGCCATCGCCGCCGAAGGTTTCGAGCGCATCCACCGCACCAACCTCATCGGCATGGGCGTCTTGCCGCTGCAATTCAAAACCCGGCACCAACCGCCACACCCTGCAACTGGACGGCACGGAAACCTACGACGTGGTCGGCGAACGCAAACCGCGCGGCGACCTGACCCTCGTCATCCGCCGCAAAAACGGCGAGACCGTCGAAGTCCCCGTTACCTGCCGCCTCGATACCGCAGAGGAAGTGCTGGTGTACGAAGCCGGCGGCGTGCTGCAACGGTTTGCACAGGACTTTTTGGAAGGGAACGCGGCTTAGAGGTCGTCTGAAAATAAGACGTAACGTGGCTTGGCCCACGAAAACAAGATAGATAGTTGCAGCCAAGTCTTCGCGGACGAAGTCCACGCTACATAGGTCGTCTGAAAGCAGACGCAGCGTGGGCTCTGCCCACGAAACAAAAACGAAACTGGCCTGCGAAATTTTAAATAGGAAACAGATTCAGGTTCACCGAAACCATGTCCTGATTATCGGCATCGGCAACACCTCCCCAATCGGCAGGATACATACCATTCCGAACATGGCGGTGGAAGGTGGAATACTGCCAATCCGAGACAAATGTGGTCAAACCGTGCTTAACAGGGTTGAAATGAATGTAATCCATATGCTTTTTGGTAATCCGACTCGTCGCGGATGCAGTGTTCCCCAAAAACGCCGCTGCCAGATAAACGATTCGTTTCGCCGTTTTTGAACCTCTGCCGCATGATGCCAGAGGGTATAGAAATCCGCAGTCTTGAGACCTTGCGTTTAATTAAAGCCCAACGCCGGCTGTAATCGCAATCGCCTTCGAAGTGTCCAAATCGCGTGCATATGGTCGGGCAGCAAAACCCATGCGTCGATTTTTGAAATCAAAATCCTGCCGGACATCAATACGGCCTGCCGTAAAGGTTGCCCTGACAGGCGGATCGCACAATATGGGACGGCGGCGATAGGAAACTACGGTAAAGAAATAACATTGTCCGTCGTATACGCGGCGGAAATCAGCCATAACAATCCTTGATGAAATAATTAATCGGTATATTTTTAACAAGGTGGTGCAGATTTTGCCTGTAAGAAATCCGAATTTTGAAATGTAAATGGTTTCGAAGGTAGTTGGTGAGCGTGGGCTTTGCCCACGAAATAAAACTGAATTGACACGAAAAAATCGTGGGCAGAGCCCACGCTACATAAGGAGAATCCAAAAATGCCGCAAATCAAAATCCCCGCCGTTTTACTACCGCGGCGGCACATCGAAAGGCGTGTTTTTCAAACGTTCCGACCTGCCCGAAGCGGCGCGGGAAGCGGGCAGCGCGCGCGACAAAATCCTCTTGCGCGTACTCGGCAGCCCCGACCCTACGGCAAGCAGATAGACGGTTTGGGCAACGCCAGCTCGTCCACCAGCAAGGCGGTGATTTTGGACAAGTCCGAACGCGCCGACCACGACGTCGATTACCTTTTTCGGACAAGTTTCCATCGACGAGCCTTTCGTCGATTGGAGTGGCAACTGCGGCAACCTCACCGCCGCCGTGGGCGCGTTCGCCATCGAGCAGGGCTTGGTCGATAAAGGCAAAAATCCCTTCGGACGGCATCTGCACGGTCAAAATCTGGCAGAAAAACATCGAGCAAAAACCATCATCGCCCATGTTCCGATGCAAAACGGCGAAGTTTTGGAAACGGGCGATTTCGAGGCTGGACGGCGTTACCTTTCCCGCCGCCGAAGTGCAAATCGAATTTCTCGATCCCGCCGACGGCGAGGCAGTATGTTCCCCGACCGGCAATCTGGTGGACGAGCTGGATGTTCCGGAGCATAGGTCGTCTGAAAGCCACGCTCATCAACGCGGGCATTCCGACCGTTTTCCTGAACGCTGCCGACTTGGGCTACACGGGCAAAGAGGTTGCGGGACGACATCAACAATGATGCCGCCGCGCTGGAAAAATTCGAGAAAATCCGCGCTTACGGTGCGCTGAAAATGGGCTTCGATTAACGACGTATCCGAAGCCGCCGCCCGCGCGCACACGCCGAAAGTCGCCTTCGTCGCGCCCGCCGCCGATTACACCGCCTCCAGCGGCAAAAACCGTGAACGCCGCCGACATCGATTTGCTGGTACGCGCCCTGAGCATGGGCAAACTGCACCACGCCATGATGGGCACCGCCTCGGTCGCCATCGCCGCTGCTGCTGCCGTCCCCGGCACGCTGGTCAACCTCGCCGCAGGCGGCGAAACGCGCAACGAAGTGCGCTTCGGCCATCCTTCCGGCACATTGCGCGTCGGCGCGGCGGCAGAATGTTCGGACGGCATCTGGGCGGTGAAAAAGCCGTCGTGAGCCGCAGCGCAAGGGTGATTATGGAAGGGCGGGTGCGCGTTCCCCGATGATTGTTTTTGAAATCATGTAGGACGGACATCACTGTCCACTGCTCGAGACGACATTTGATAAAGGATTGCAATAAAGTCGAATAGCCTAACTGCCGTCATTCCCGCGCAGGCGGGAATCCACAGTCGATATTCTGTTTCCTGATTTTTATCAGAGCTTGCTTGTGAGCAAATATGGATTCCGCCACAGCCTGTCCTCGCGTAGGCGGGGACGGGAATGACGATAGAAAATGCGGCATACGCTTTGCCTGAAAGAGGCCGTCTGAAACACACCCCGCCAAACGTCCATCCTTTTTCAGACGACCCCACACCAAAAACAACCACAAACTACAAGGAGAAACATCATGTCCGACCAACTCATCCTCGTCCTGAACTGCGGCGGTTCCTCGCTCAAAGGCGCCGTTATCGACCGCAAAAACGGCAGCGTCGTCCTAAGCTGCCTCGGCGAACGTTTGGGTACGCCCGAAGCCGTCATCACCTTCAGCAAAGACGGCAACAAACGCCAAGTTCCCCTGACCGGCGCAACTGCCACGCCGGCGCGGTGGGTATGCTGTTGAACGAACTCGAAAAACACGGTCTGCACGACCGCATCAGAAACCATCGGCCACCGCATCGCCCACGGCGGCGAAAAAATATCACGAGTCCGTCCTCATCGACCAAGACGTCCTCGACGAACTGAAAGCCTGCATCCCGCTCGCCCCGCTGCACAAACCGCCAACATCAGCGGCATCCTCGCCGCGCAGGAACACTTCCCGGCCTGCCCAACGTCGGCGTGATGGACACCTCGTTCCACGCAAACCATGCCCGAACGCGCCTACACCTACGCCGTGCCGCGCGGATTGCGCAAAAATACGCCTTCCGCCGCTACGGTTTCCACGGCACCAGTATGCGCTACGTCGCCCCGAAGCCGCGCGGATTCTGGGTAAAACCGCTGGAAGATTTGCGCATGATCGTCGCCCACCTCGGCAACGGCGCGTCCATCACCGCCATCCGAAACAGCAAATCCGTCGATACCAGCATGGGCTTTACCCCCATCGAAGGTCTCGTCATGGGCACCCGCTGCGGTGACATCGACCCCGGCGTGTACAGCTACCTGACCGCCCACGCCGGCATGAACATCGAGCAAGTCGATGAAATGCTGAATAAAAATCAGGATTGCTCGGCATTTCCGAACTCTCCAACGACTGCCGTGCCCTCGAAATCGCCGCCGACGAAGGCCACGAAGGCGCACGCCTCGCCCTCGAAGTCATGACCTACCGCCTTGCCAAATACATCGCCTCGATGTCGGTTGCCTGCGGCGGCATAGACGCCCTCGTCTTCACCGGCGGCATCGGCGAAAACTCCCGCAACATTCGCGCCAAAACCGTCGCCTACCTCGACTATTTGGGTCTGCACATCGACACCAAAGCCAATATGGAAAAACGCTACGGCAACTCAGGCATCATCAGCCCGAAAGACAGCACCCGCCGTACTCGTCGTGCCGACCAACGAAGAACTCACGATTGCCCACGACACCGCCGGGCTGGCAGGCTTTTTGGAAGAAACAGGCTGACCGCCGCGCCGGCGGATTACCGAAAGCCGTCTGAAACTTTTTCAGACGGCGCTTTTTATTTTCAAACAGTAAGTTTTACAATACGCGCAACGCAAACCCCTAAGGATATTTTTATTTATGGCACAATTTTTCGCCATCCACCCCGACAACCCGCAGGAACGCCTGGTTAAGCAGGCGGCGGACATCATCCGCAACGGCGGAGTCGTCGTCTACCCCACCGACTCCTGCTACGCGCTCGGCTGCAAACTCGGCGACAAAGCCGCAATGGAGCGCATCCTCGCCATCCGCAAAATCGATTTGAAACACCACCTGACCCTCATGTGCGCCGATTTGCGCGAGTTGGGCACTTTACGCCAAAGTCGACAACGCACAGTTCCGCCAGCTCAAGGCCGCCACCCCGGCAGCTACACCTTCATCTTGCAGGCCACCAAAGAAGTGCCCAACCGTACGCTGCACCCGAAACGCAAAACCATCGGCCTGCGCGTGCCCGACAATACCATCGCCCTGAGCCTGTTGCAGGAGTGGGCGAGCCGCTGCTCAGTTGCACCCTGATGCTGCCCGAAGACGACGAACCGCTGACCGACCCCTACGAAATCCGCGACCGGCTGGAACACGCCGTCGATTTGGTGATTGACGGCGGCTGGTGCGGCACCGAGCCGACCACCGTCATCGACATGACCGACGGCACGGTGCTGATACGCGAGCAGGGCGACAAAGCACTGTTCGGCCTGTAAGGGGCAGCAGCAGGCCGTCTGAAAAACGGCGGCCCGATTCCAAAATTCCCGTTCAGACGGCCTGGACGGCAAGCGGAGAAAACACATCATGACCGTATATTCCCTTTTCACCACCTGCCCGCGCGGGCTGGAAGAGCCGCTGGCCGCCGAGCTGCAAGCCCTGGGCTGCACCGACGTCCGAAAGCGCCGACGGCGGCGTGTCCTGCCGGGGCGCGATGGAACAGGTTTACCGCATCAACCTCTGGTCGCGCGTGGCCAGCCGCGTGCTGCTGCGGCTGGCCAAAGGCGGCTACCGCAACGAGCACGACATCTGGCAAACTGGCGAAAAACATCGACTGGGCGGCCTGGTTCGCGCCCGAACAGACGTTCAAAGTCAAAGTGGAAGGCAAACGCGCCAACGTCAAAAGCCTTGATTTCGTCGGCCTGAAAATCAAAGACGCCCTGTGCGACGCCTTCCGCGAAGCATGCGGCATCCGCCCCAGCGTGGACAAAGCCCGCCCCGACGTGCGCGTGCACGCCTTCGTCGGCGAGCGCGGGTGCAGATTTTTCTCGACACTTCGGGCGAGGCGTTGTTCAAACGCGGCTACCGGCAGGACGCGGGCGAAGCGCCGTTGCGCGAAAATCTGGCGGCGGGACTGTTGCTGCTGGCGGGGTACGACGGCACGCAGCCGTTCCAAGATCCGTTCTGCGGCAGCGGCACCATCGTCATCGAGGCGGCGTGGATTGCGGCAGGCCGCGCGCCCGGGCTGATGCGCCGTTTCGGGTTCGAAAAGCTCAAAAACTTCGACCGAGGCGCATGGGAGGAAATCCGGCGGCAGGCCGCGGCGCGGATTAAACCGCCGTCCGCCGCACTCTCCGGCAGCGACAACGACCGCCGCATGATACGCACCGCGCAAGCCAACGCGCAGGCGGCGGAAGCTGGCGGCTGGATAGAATGGGACGTGTGCGACGCGCAGGGCCGCCCGCCCGAACGGCGGAGGCGGCATCATGATTTCAACCCGCCCCTACGGCGTGCGCCTTGCCGAAGTGCAGGCTTTGCAGGGCGCTGTATCCGCAGCTCGGCACATGGCTCAAGCAGCATTACGCCGGCTGGCTGGCCGGCATGTTCACCGCAGACCGCAATATGCCGAAATTCATGCGCCTGTCGCCCAAACGCAAAAATCCCGCTGTACAACGGCAACCTCGATTGCCGCCTGTTTCTGATGGATATGGTGGAAGGGTCGAGACCGCTGAGAGGGCACAGTGCCGTCATAGTTGGCAATGATGATGAGGCCGTCTGAAAACATTCAGACGGCCTCATCATATTTCTTTCAAACCGGCCGGTTATGCTCGAAGCCTTGTCCGAATCAGGCGTAATGCCCCGCGCCGAGGATGCAGGGTTTGGATGCGCCCGTGGCGCGGTGCGGGTTGCCGGGGAGGCGGTTGAACCAGCAGGCGGCCAGCCAGCCGAAGGCGGCGGCTTCCACCCGTGCGGGGTCGAGGCCGAGTTCGGCGGTGCTGTGCAGGCAGATGCCTTTCGGGGGCGAACAGGTGTTCAGGCTCGCCGTCAGCGCGCCGTTGCGGATGCCGCCGCCGCAGACGTAGATGTTTCGGACGTCGGGCGCGGTGGAGACGACTGCGTCGAATACCGTTTGCGCGGTGTATTCCAGCAGTGTCTTCACTACGTCTTCGGGCCGCTCGCCGCCTTTCAGACGGCGCTTGAAGCCAGTCGAGCGAAAACAGTTCGCGCCCCGTGCTTTTTGAGGGTGGGGCAGGGAGAAATAGGGGTGGTCGAGCAGGGTGGCGAACAATTCGGGCAACACTTGCCCTTGTGCCGCTTTTTCGCCGTTCTGGTCGTAGGGAAGCTGCCAGATATGCCGCATCCACGCGTCCATCAGCATATTGCCCGGGCCGGTGTCGAAACCGGCGGCGGGCGCGTCCGGCGGCAGGATGCTGATGTTGGAGATGCCGCCGATGTTGAGGACGACGCGGGATTTTCGGCGGGATGGCCGAATAAAGCCTGATGGAAGGCGGGCACCAGCGGCGCGCCTTGCCCGCCTGCGGCGATGTCGCAGGCTGCGGGAAGTCGCCGACGGTGAGGATGCCGCTAGTTCCGCCAGCAGCGGCAGGTCGGCAAGCTGGATACTGTAACCGTGTTCCGGCGCGTGGCGCACGGTCTGGCCGTGGCAGCCGACGGCGGTAATCTGTGCCGGCGTCAGTCCGGTATCGTGCAGCAGTTTGCCGACTGTCTGCGCGTAGAGGCGGGAAAGCGTCTGCGCCAGCATACGGCTGCGGTGCAGTTCGTTTGCGCCGACGTCCTGCAACTCGAGCAGCTGCTGTCTGAGGCCGTCTGAATACGGTACGAACGCATGGGCGGCGGCTTCCCGCCATTGCGTTCCTTCCATGCGGATGAGGACGGCGTCGGCGCCGTCCATGCTGGTTCCCGACATTATGCCGATATAGTATTGGCTGTTCATTGTTGGCGGTTGTCTGATTCGAAAGGCGTATTTTAACGCGGTTTGCGGCCTGCCGGTGCGGCGGAAGGGCATGTCGCGCGTTCCGCTATCGGCGGAACATGATTAAATGGTAGAATGAAACCGTAATCAGAAATTTGCAGGCCGGACGGAATACTTTAGAGAAAAGTTTCAGACGGCCTGTACGAAATCGGCGGCACCGGCGCCCTGTATGTCCACAGGCGTTTGCCTGAACCACAACTTGTTCTCTTTCAAAAGGAAATCATAATGCGCCCAACCCAAACGAGCGCGGATTTGAAGCTGATTAATATCATGTTTGCCAGCCTGCTGGTCTGCGCATGACGGGTTATTTATCTACTGGGGCTGGGCCACACCATTACAGTCACCCTGGTCTGTTCTTGCTGGCCACACTTTTCGGTGTGTTTATGGCGTTCAACGTCGGCGGCAACGACATCGCCAACTCATTCGGTACCAGCGTCGGTTCGGGCACGCTGACCATCCCGCAGGCATTGCTGATTGCGGCGGTGTTCGAGGTCAGCGGCGCGGTGATTGCCGGCGGCGAAGTAACCGATACCATCCGCAAAGGCATCGTCGATTTCAAACGCGGTCAATCTGGAGCCGATGCGGTTTGTCTACATCATGATGTCCGCGCTGCTGGCGGCCGCCTTGTGGCTGCTGTTCGCCCTCGCGCAAAGGCCTGCCCGTTTCCACCACCCATGCGATTATCGGCGGCATCGTCGGCAGCACGCTGTGTGTGGCGGTGATGGCCGATGCCGATGCGGGTGCGATGGTACGGTGGGGCAAACTGGGCGAAATCGCCGTATCGTGGGTGCTGTCGCCGGTGTTGGGCGGCGCGGTGTCGCTTCTGGTGTTTTCGCAGATTAAGAAATATGTGCTCGACTACAATGCCTGGGCGGACGAAACGCTCAAAGGCATCAAGCAGAAAAGAAGGCATATAAAGAGCAGCACCGTCTGTTTTTCGAAGGACTGAGCGAAAGCGAAAAAGTCGAATACGCCACCAAAATGGCGCACGATGCGCAGATTTACGACGAACCGGATTTCGAACCGGAAGAGCTGCAATCCGACTACTACCGCGGCCTATACGAACTGGACAACCGCAAAACAGCATCGATTCTTATAAAGCCTGCATTCGTGGGTGCCGTTTATCGCCTCAATCGGCGGGATGCTGATTTCCGCCATGCTGATTTTCAAAAAGGGTTGAAAAAACCCGCAGCTGGGCATGAGCAACGCGTCAACGAGCTTCTGACCATTTTCATCGATCGGCGCGGCGGTGGGATGGGTACGTTCGTGTTTGCCAAAAACCTGAAAACGCAAGGACTTGGGCAAGTCGACCTTCCAAATGTTTTCCTGGATGCAGGTGTTTACCGCCTGCGGCTTCAGCTTCAGCCACGGCGCCAACGACATCGCCAACGCCATCGGCCCGTTTGCCGCGATTATGGATGTGTTGCGTACCGGCAGCATCGCCGAACAGAACGCCGTGCCGTCGATTGCCATGCTGACTTTCGGTATCGCCCTGATTGTCGGCCTGTGGTTTATCGGCAAGGAAGTGATTAAGACCGTCGGCTCCAACCTCGCCGCGATGCACCCGCGTCGGGCTTTACCGCCGAACTTTCCGCCGCCGCCGTGGTGATGGCCGCATCGTTTATGGGCCTGCCCGTATCGAGTACGCATATTCTGGTCGGCGCGGTCTTGGGTATCGGTTTTGGTCAACCGCAACGCCAACTGGGCGTTGATGAAGCCCATCGGCTGGCCTGGGTTATTACGCTGCCCGCCGCCGCAGTGCTGGCCGTGGTCTGCTATCGTGATTTTACAGGCCGTGTTTTGGGTTGCGTCTGCCGATACGGAGAGGCCGTCTGAAAAATATTTTTCAGACGGCCTTTGTCAGTGTGGTTTGTTATGCGGATGGCGGAATCGGAATTTACAAATCAAATTCCGCCCATACCGGCGCATGGTCGCTGGGGCGTTCCTGCGCGCGGGCGTCCGAATCGACCTGACGTCTTTCAACACCGCCGACAGGGCGGGGCTGACCAGCAGGTGGTCGATGCGCAGGCCGAGGCCGCGTTGGAACATCGCACCGCGGTAGTCGAACCATGTGTAAAACGCGCCTTCGGGATGGATTTGGCGCAGGCTGTCGGTCAGGCCCAAGTCCAGCAGGTTTTTGAACCAGCCGCGCTCGCTGTCGGTGCACAGGATTTTGCCGCGCCATTTTTCCGGCGTCGTAACGGTCGTCGTCGGTCGGGGCGATATTGAAATCGCCGAGCAGCACCAGTTTTTCATAACGCGCCATCTCGTCGCGCACAAATTCAGTCAGGGCGGCGAACCATTGTTGTTTATATTGGAATTTGGGGCTGTCGGGCGCTTCGCCGTTGACGCAGTAAACGTTGATGACGCGCACGCCGCCGATGGTGGCGGCGATGACGCGCCGTTGCGGGTCGTCGGGCATGGCGGGCAGGCCGGTGTGACGTCCTGCGGTTCGCTGCGGCTGATGATGGCGACGCCGTTATAGGTTTTGGCCGCTCCAGACGCTGTGCCAGCCCATCATTTGCAGGGCGGCGGCGGGGAATTTGTCTTGGTCGAGTTTCAGCTCTTGCAGCACCAATACGTCGGGCTGGTGGTCGGCGAGCCAGTTTTGTACCTGCGGCAGGCGCACGTTGAGGGAATTGACGTTCCAAGTGGTGATTTTCATGCAGGATTCCGTTGGTCGGGCAGGCCGTCTGAATCGGGTTTCGTGCGAAAACCCGTCCGCAAACGGGAGAGACGGTCGCGGTCGAAAGTTTCGAACCGCGCGATTGTGAAGCATATCGTGCCGCCTCAGGCTGCGGCGGGCGTGTTTTGCAGTTGGCGCAGGGTGCGCAGCAGGGTGGCGGTGGCGTCGGAGGTCAGGCGGTATTCGATGACGCGGTGGTAGCGCGTGAAATCGACCACGCCTTCGGTACGCAGTTTGGCGAGGTGGTTGGAAATCGAGTGGCAGACAGGCCGACGGCTTCCGCCAGTTCGGGAACGCTGTGTTCGCTATTGAGCAGCAGGAACAGGATGGCGCGGCGTTCCGGATTGGCAACCAGTTTCAGCAGGGTTGAGATTCTTTGGTTTTCCATAATGTAAAGCTCCCGTCGCAAAATATCGTGTTAGGCGGATTCTGTCTGATTTGATTTATGCGTTCAGAAACGAACCGGACGGCAAACAGGTCGAGAATAAAGAGAATGATTCTCTCTATGCCGTTTGTTCTTGATTTCTACCGTTTATATGAGTAGGCAGTTTACCTGAATCGCGGGAGACTGAGTGTGGGTTGCCGTAAAAATCAGCGTAAATAATCGCTATTTAGTGTGGTTTCACAACAGTTACTTTAGGTACTGATCAGCCGGCGGCCCGGCTTGCAGGGGATATTATGGAAGCGGGATTCAGGCCGTCTGAAAATGCCGTATTGCCTTTTCAGACGGCCTGTGCATGTGCTCAACGGCCAGTTTTACCGCCAATTCCGCCAGCCGTTTGCCTTGTGCGAAGGCGTTTCATGTCTCGTCGGGCGTGAGCGCGGCTTTGCGCCGTCGTGTCCGGCGACATGCGACGCGCCGTAAAGTGTGCCGCCGCTTTGGGTGGTTCAGAGCGTGTCTCGCTGAAGGGATGCCGCTGATAATCATGCCGTGGTGCAGGAGCGGCAGCATCATGGTAAGCAGGGTGGACTCTTGTCCGCCGTGCAGGTTGCCAGTGCTGGTGAACACGGTGGCGGGTTTGCCGGGCAGCTCTGCCCCAGCCATTGCGGAGATCGTGCCGTCGATAAAATATTTCATGGCGGCGGCCATGTTGCCGAAAATGGTGGGGCTGCCCAGCGCGAGGCCGGAGCAGGTTTTGAGGTCTTCGGCGGTGGCGTAGGGCGCGCCGCTGTCGGGAACGTCTTTTCGACGGCTTCGCGGACGGCGGAGACGCCGGGTACGATGCGCACCACGGCTTCGCAGCCGGACACGCTGTCGATGCCGCGGGCGATTTGGCGGGCGAGGTTGAGGGTGCTGCCGCGTCGGGAATAAAACAAAACAAGGATTTTCAAGGGATTTGGGTTCATTGCGGTTATTCCGTTACAATGGGTGGCAAATGGGTTTCAGACGGCCTCGGGCAGGGCCGGGGCCGTCTGAAACGACGGATTGATAAAAAGGAAAAGAGTATGCCGTTTCGGTTTGGTGGCGAAGTTTGGCCAAAGGAAACCATTCGGATTCGCCTGGTTCGTGGTGCGGCGGTTTAACGAGGTGCGCGTGCCGCAGGTGGCGGCCAGCCTGACGTTTACGTCGCTGCTGGCCTTGGTACCGGTGTTGACGGTGGCAGTGGTGATTGCGTCGGCGTTTCCGGTGTTCGACGAATGGTCGAACTCGTTTGTCGCTTTATCAACCGCACCATCGTGCCGCAGGGGGCGGATATGGTATTCGACTATCTGAACCAGTTCCGCGCAAAGGCCAGCAGGCTGACCGCCATCGGCAGCGTGATGCTGGTGGTTACGTCGCTGCTGCTGATTCAGACGGTGGACGGCACGTTCAACCGCATCTGGCGCGTCAGCGCGCAGCGGCCGCTGCTGATGCAGTTTCTGGTGTACTGGGCGTTGCTGACGTTCGGGCCGCTGTCGCTGGGCGTGGGGCTGTCGCTGTTGTTCGGCCTGCTGCACGGCAGCGGTTTGAAACGTCGTCGCCGCTGCTGGCGGGCTGGCTGAAAGTGGGTGTTTCCGTCGGATGCAGTACGGCGGTGCTGTGGTTTGTGTACTGTTTCGTGCCCAACCGCTATGTGCCTGCGCGGCAGGCGTTGGCGGGGGCGTTCCTGACCGCCGCCTGCCTTGAAATCGCGCGGATTCTGTTTGCCTGGTATATGGGCAAGTTCAACGGCTATACTTCGATTTACGGCGCTTTTGCCGCCGTGCCGTTTTTTCTGCTGTGGCTGCATCTTCTGTGGACGCTGGTGTTGTCGGGGGCGGTGTTGACCGCTTCGCTGTCCTACTGGCAGGGCGAGGCTTTCCGCCGCAACTTCGATTCGCGCGGCCGTTTCGACGATGTGTTGAAAATCCTGCTGCTGCTCGATACGGCGCAACAAACCGGCCGCGCGCTGCCGGTGCGGGAGTTCCGCAAACATATCAATATGGAGTTTACGACGAGTTGGGCGAGCTGTTGGAAAAGCTGGCGCGGCACGGTTATGTGTATGCGGGCAAGCAGGGCTGGGTGTTGAAAACGGGCGCGGAATCCATCGAGCTGGCGGAATTGTTCAAGCTGTTTGTGTACCGTCCGGCGGCGGTGAATAAAGACAGCGTCAATGCAACGGTCGGCTACATCATGCAGCCTTGTCTGGAAACGATGAACATGTCGCTGGCCGAGTTCAGCGTGCACACGCAGAAGCGGAAAAAGAATAAGGGCATCTTCGGAAAAATTACATGAGGCCGTCTGAAACCGGATTTTCAGACGGCCTCGCGCCGTTTTGCGTCGGAGGGAAAAGGTGTTTGACGATATAATGCGGACTGTTTTTCTGTCTTTTTAAATATTTTTATGAAAAACCGCCGTCCTCGCTGCACTCTGCCTTCCGCCTCCCACGCTTTTTGCCGCCCATGCCCTGAGCCTCGGCCCAGCCGCCGAAATATCCGGCAGGGTTTAAGGCGTTTGATTATGTCAACCCTGATGCGCCCAAGGGCGGGACGTTCACGCCGCCGGTGCAGGGCGGGTTTGACACGCTCAATCCGTTCACGCTCAAGGGCGACCATGCGAGGCGGGCACGGCCATGCTGACTTTGGACACGCTGATGGAAAAAGCCTGGACGAACCGTTTACCATGTACGGCCTGTTGGCGGAGGATGCGGCGTTGACTTCAGACGGCCTCTCGGTTACGTTCCGGCTCAATCCTAAGGCGAAATTCCGCAACGGCGACCCGTGCTGGCCGAAGACGTGGCCTATTCGTTTAAAACGTTGACGCAGGACAAGGCCGCCGCACCGATGTACAAATTCTATTGGGCGGATGTGGCGGCGGTGGAAACCCCCGCGCCGCGCACGGTGGTGTTCCGCTTCAAAAAGCGCAATGCCGAGCTGCATATGATTCTGGGCGAACTGCCCGTGTTTTCGCACAAAGCTTCCCGGAAGGGGCTGGAGGCCGCAGCCAATACGCTGCCCGTCGGTTCCGGGTCCGTACCGTTTTGCTAAAAGCCGAGGGGCGGCCGCCTGAGCGAGTTTGTCCGCGATAAAGGCTATTGGGCGCGGAACCTGCCGGCGGGCAGGGGCGTTACAATTTCGACGTGGTGCGGTTCAAATATTTCAAAGACGACAGCGTGCGCATTGAAGGCATCAAGAGCGGGCAATATGATTTCGTGCAAGAGAATATCGCGCGCAACTGGGCGCGCGCCTCATCCCGCAGACATGCTGAAAAACGCGGTCTGAGCAAACACGAATGGATGCAGCACAGCACGGCCGGAATGCAGGGCTTCGTGATGAACATGCGCCGCAAACCGTTCGACGACATCCGCGTGCGGCGGGCGATAGTGGAGAGTTTCGATTTCGACAACGTCAACAGCCGCCTGTTTTACGGCACATACCGCCGCAGCAACAGCTTTTTTAACAGCGATATGGCGGCGTTTGGCAAGCTGTCGGGCGGGGAACTGGCCCTGCTCGAACCTTTGCGCGCGCAGCTTCCGCCGCCGTGTTACGGAAAACGTGCCCGAACCGCCGAAACCGACCTGAAAACGGGGTGTGCGCCCGCAACTGAAAGCCCGCGCACTGCTGGAACAGGCGGGGTACCGCTACCGCAACGGCAGGTTGGAAGACCGGCAGGGCAGGCCGCTGACGTTTGAATTCTGTCGCCGAGCACAAAACTTATGAGCGCGTGGTGGCGAAGTGGCAGCGCGATTTGGCGAAAAATCGGCGTAGGGATGACCGTGCGGCTGGCCGATTCGGCGGTGTATCAGAAACGGATCAACGGCTTTGATTTTGACATGACGATTACGGTGTATGCCAACAGCGAAAGTCCGGGCAACGAACAATTCGACTATTTCAGTTGTGCGTCGGCGAAAAACTGACGGCAGCCGCAACCTTGCCGCGTGATGCAGTCCGGCGGTGGAAACGCTGCTCAAAGGTTTCGGTGGGTTCAAAAACCGCCGCGAACAAACACGCTTCGGCGCGGGCACTCGACCGCGTCATCCGCCATCAGTACATCATCGTCCCCAACTGGTTTTCCGACCGCTACCGCGTGGTTTACCGGGACACGCTGGGTATTCCGAAAACCTTGCCGCAATATTACAGCCCGATGGCCTGGGCGGTCGGCACGGGTTGGAAAAATGATGTTACTTTAAAAGCAACAAACCTTCAGATAAAAGGTAACAAAAATTAATACGAACGGTATTTTTATGTTGTCAAAATATTCTTCCAAGTTATAATAATATAAAAGGCATAACGGTAAATATATACCGGTGTCTGAAGTTCTGCCGGTGCCTATACCGGCGGACAACAATAAAAACCAAACATATTACGCGGAAAAACATTATGCAACTTACAGACTATACCGGCACGTTTTCAGACGGCCTCTTCCCTCATTTATGGTGGATAATACCCTTGGCTGCGGCAGCTTATCTTTCTAAAGAGTATGCTGCTGAAACATCGAACGCTTTGCCGTCAATACGCAGGCGCAGTGCAGGCTCGATGCGGAGCATTATCACGAGTTCAGGAATTTGGACATCCGCAGCAACAGCAGGCACGAGCAGATAGATTATGTGATGTATCGCGCTCGGCATTTTTCGTTAGGCCGCCCCCGGCTGTCAGGGACGGATTTCCGGCGACAGCGGCGGTGCGTTCTGGCGGGAGGAATATCACAAACACAAAACGGATTTCCCAATCCGCTGCTGAAAAACCAAATGTATATCCAAGCATTGGCCAAACAGCTCGAATTGTCGCCCAGAATGTTCTATTCGGTGGTGGCGGTAACGGGAACTGCCAGTTTCAGAGCGTGATGCCCGACAACGTATTGGATGTTGCCGATTTTGCCGACTGCATCGCGCAATACGGCGAAGAAGTGCTGGACGACCTTGAAGTTGCCCGGATTAAATCGGCATTGAAGTCAATGAGTTTGATGTGGTGTTCAGCCGCACGGGGTTTGACAAGCAGGCGTGGGGAGTCATAGCCGTTATTTGCCGCGGCTGTTTATCGGGCGATAGCGTGCCGGTATTCCCAACGTATCCATGCCCCATTAGTAGGCCGTCTGAAAATTATTTTCAGACGGCCTTTAGAATTGAAACGCAAACCGTTCATTTGATGCCGATGATGCGGAAAGAAGGCGCGGTACGGCGGATTGCCCGTCCTAGCGTTTTACGCCGCTCAGACGCGCCCAGCCCCTCTTCGGTTTCGGCAGGCTCGATGTCGAACCATTGACTCGTAAATTTCGCCCAGTTCTTTCGGATTGTTCGGCCAACAGGCCGGAAAGGACGATGCGCCCGCCCTGTTTGGTGCGGGCGGCCAGCATTTCGCCGAGCATACGCAGCGGGTTGGCCAAAAATATTGGCGACGACCACGTCGAACTGACCCTGCGGCAGGCCGTCGGGCAGGTAGAAATGCGCCTGAACATTGTTTTGCGCGGCGTTGTCGTTGCTGGCGCGGATGGCTTGTTCGTCAATATCGACGCCGACGGCGGAACCTGCACCGAGTTTGAGTGCGGCACGGTCAGGATGCCGGAGCCGCAGCCGTAGTCTAAGACGCTTTTCGCCGCCTTTTGAGCTGCGTGTCAGCCATTTGAGGCACAGGCGGGTGGTCGGGTGGCTGCCGGTGCCGAAGGCGAGGCCGGATCGAGTTGCAGGTTGACGGCATTGCTGCGGGTGCTGGTGCCAAGACGGGGTAATCCACAGCCTTTCGGAAATTTGAATCGGATCGAACTGTGATTGGGTCAGCCTTACCCAGTCTTGGTCTTCGAGCGTTTCACTGTCGTAGGATAAGTCTTTCAAACCGCATTCCTGCGCGGCAGCTTGACTGACGGCGGCAGCTTCGTCGTGTTCGCCAAAAAGGGCGATGACTTTTGCTCTGCTGCCAGATTTGTTCGGCCGGCATTCCGGGTTCGCCGAAAATCGCCTGTTCGTTTTCCGTACCTGCGTAAGCGTCTTCAATCGCGGCGGACAATGCGCCGTGTTCCATCAGCGCGTCGGCAAGGCGTTCAGCGAGATGGTCGTTTACGGCGATGGTGATTTGTTGGTATGGCATAAGGGCTTTCGAAAGATAAGGCCGTCTGAAAAGGCGGCTGTATTGTTTTTATATTTTTCCGGTTGTTTTCAGGATGTTATTTTTAGCGGATAAGCCGTTATGGCAAAAAGGCCGTCTAGAAAAACGCCGGCAAGGGCTGCTGGGGCGTTTCAGACGGCCTTCCGGCGGAACGTTATTCGGCTTCTTTTTCTTTGCGTTCTTTGCGCTCTTCCAGCCAGTGTTCCAGATAGTGATGCTGACGCCGCCTTCTTGGAAACCTTGGTCGTTGAACAAATCGCGGTGCAGCGGCGTATTGGTTTTGATACCGGTAACCGCCAGTTCCGCCAGTGCGACGCGCATTTTCGCCATTGCCTGTCCGCGGGTTTTGCCGATCACGCAGATTTTGCCGATCAGGCTGTCGTAGTACGGCGGGATGCGGTAGCCTGGTAGATGTGGCTGTCCATGTCGGATAGCCGCCGGGCAGGTGGCAGCTTTCAATCAGGCCGGGGCTGGGATGAAGTTGTACGGGTCTTCGGCGTTGATGCGGCATTCGAAAGCATGGCCTTCGACTTTGATGTCTTTTGCTGATATTGCAGCGGCAGGCCGCCGGCAATGCGGATTTGTTCCTGCACGATGTCCACGCCGGTAATCAGTTCGGTAACGGATGTTCGACTTGGACGCGGGTGTTCATCTCAATAAAGAAAAATTCGCCGTCTTCATATAGAAATTCGAACGTACCCGCCCCTGCGGTAGCCGATGCGTTTGCAGGCGTCGGCACAGGCTTGGCCGATTTTTTCGCGCTGCTCGGCGGTAATGAACGGTGCGGGGCTTCTTCAATGACTTTTTTGTGTGGCGTTGCAGCGAACAGTCGCGCTCGGCAAGGTGGATGGCGTTGCCGTGTTCGTCGGCAAGCACTTCGATTTCGACGTGGCGCGGGCGTTGCAGGTAGCGTTCCATGTATACCATCGGATTGCCGAACGCCGCGCCTGCTTCGGTTTTGGTCATTTCGACGGACTTGATGAGGTCTTCTTTCCTTTTCGACCACGCGCATACCGCGCCCTGCCGCCGCCGCCCGATGCTTTGATAATCACGGGATAACCGACTTTGTCGGCGGTTTTGAGGATTTCGGCGGGGTCGTCGGGCAGTGCGCCATCCGAACCGGGAACACAGGGCACGCCTGCCTCAATCATCGGCGTGTTTGGCGGAAACTTTGTCGCCCATCAGGCGGATGGTCTCGCGCGCGGGCCGATAAAGGTAAAGCCGGACTGCTCGACCTGCTCGGCGAAATTGGCGTGTTTTCAGCAGAAGCCGTAGCCGGATGGATGCCGTCCGCACCGGTTACTTCTGCGGCGGCGATGATGGCGGGAATATTGAGGTAGCTTTTGGGCGGATGCGGCGGGGCCGATGCACACGGATTCGTCGGCGAGTTTGACGTCAGGCTGTCTTTGTCGGCTTCGGAATGCACGGCGACGGTGGCGATGCCCATTTCGCGGCAGGCGCGCAGTGACGCGCAGGGCGATTTCGCCGCGGTTGGCGATTAATACTTTTTTTCAGCATGATAACCTTTCTTATGGTTTTCAGGCGGTGGAAATTGCGGATGCTGCCTGTTGTCGGGAAAACGGGCGGGGCGGATTACGTTCGGGAAACGGCGGGTTCGGAGCGGAATACCGCCGTTACGAGATACCGGTTCGCCCTAACGCCCTGTCGGCAGCCCCTAATGCGTTGCGGATTTTCTGGTCGGTCTTGTACTGGCTCAATGCGTATACCGACCAGATAGCGGCGGAACCCAGCCGATAAGGGTCAGTTGCAGGATTAGGCAGATGATGCCCTGCAATGGGGCGGCCGATGGTGAAAAACTGCAGCCACGGAAGCAGCAGGGCCAGAAGTAAACGCATATTTTCCTCGGAGGTTTTGGAAAGCGTTTCAGACGGCCTGCGGAATGGGCAGGCCGTCTGAAAAACGGTTATTCGATAATGAACAGCGGTTCGCCGTATTCGACGGGTGTGCCGTTATCGACCAAGATTTCTTTGATGACGCCGTAGTTTTTCGGCTTTCGATTTCGTTCATCAGCTTCATGGCTTCGATGATGCACAGGGTGTCGCCTGCCTTGACCTGCTGGCCGATTTCGACGAATGCGGGTGCGTTCGGGCCGGGTGCGCGGTAGAAGGTGCCGACCATCGGCGATTTTTGCGCGTTGGACAAATCGCGGACGGCAGGTGCGGCCGATACGGCGGGCGCGGGTGCGGCGGCAACCGGCGCGGCGGCTACGGGGGCGATGGCGGCGGGTGCGGCAAAAACGGGTTGTGCGGCAGTGGCGCGGTGATGCGTACTTTTTCTTCCCTTCGGTTACTTCGATTTCGGCGATGCCGGATTCTTCAACTAAATCGATCGATTTTCAGTTTGCGTAACCATTTCGTTTTCTTTAAATCAAGGTTGCGGCGGCCTGACTGCCACGGGGTTTGCGTGAACTGAAGGGCTTTTTACCGGTTTGTGCAAGGCCCGGCCGGATGTTTTCGGTTGGAAATCCAAGTGGATTATTTTTCTCGAACTTGCAGGTAAATGTCCAGTAAATTCTTAAAAATGCCGTTTTTCGTAAAAATGCAGGAAAGGGCGTTTTGGGCGGACTCGGCGGCGCAGGCGGCGGAAGCCCTGCTGCGAACCGTCGGATTTTTCAAACCGGAAGAAGCGGGTTGGGAAGATGGAATATGCGTATAATGGCGATATTTTTTTCAGAAGAATGTAAAGAATGGATATTTCCGATTTTCGATTTCGATTTGCCGCAGGCGCTGATTGCGCAGCACCCGCCGAAAGTGCGCGGCGGCAGCCGCCTGCTGGCCGCGCTGCTCGATATGCCGCTGCAAGACGCGGCGTTTTTCCGATTTGCCGGACTATATCGGCGCGGGCGACGTTTTGGTGTTTAACAATACCAAAGTAATGAAGGCGCGGCTGTTCGGGCAGAAAGAAAGCGGCGGCAAAAATCGAGGGCGCTGATAGAGCGCGTTTTGACGGCTATACCGCGCTGGCGCATATCCGTTCGTCGAAGTCGCCGAAAGCCGGAACGGTGCTGATTTTCGAAGGCGGCATCCGCGCCGTGATGATTGAACGTGCGGGCGAATTGTTCTGCCTGCGCTTCGACGGCGGGCAAACGGTTTACGAACTGTTGAACAAAACGGTCGCTCGCCGTTGCCGCCCTATATCGAGCGGGCGGCGGACGATGACGACGACAGCCGCTATCAGACCGTCTCATGCCAAGTACCAAGGGCGGTGGCCGCGCCGACGGCAGGGAGCTGCATTTTACCGACGAACTTTTGGGCCGTCTGAAAGCAAAAAGGCGTGGAAACGGCGGAAGTAACGCTGCACGTCGGCGCGGGGACATTCCAGCCCGTGCGCGTCAGCAATATTGCCGACCACAAAATGCACAGCGAATGGTTCGACGTGCCGCCGGAAACCGTGGCGGCAATCGAGGCGGCGCAGGCGCGGGGCGGCAGGGTATGGGCGGTCGGTACGACCTCCATGCGGGCGTTGGAGTCGGCGGCGCGGGAGACAGGCCGTTTGAAAGCGGGGCAGGGGCGATACCGATATTTTTCATCACGCCGGGCTACCGGTTCAATGTGGCCGACCGCCTGATTACCAATTTCCACCCTGCCCAAATCGACGCTGCTGATGCTGGTTGCCGCGTTTTTCCGGCATGGAACACATCCGCGCGGTTTACCGTCATGCGGTGGAACATGAATACCGTTTTTTTCAGTTACGGCGACGCGATGCTGCTGGGGCGGACCGGCAGATAGGCCTGCTTCACGCGAAATGATTGCAAATAACGGCACAGGCCGTCTGAAACGGCTTGTGTCGGATGCGGCCTTCGTTTTTCAGACGGCCTCACGGCTTCTCCGCAGCCGGAGGACGATACGTTCCGCCGCATTAAACGCTATAATCCCGCCACCTTTTACCATACGATCGACCATGTCCGACCACCGTATCAACCACGAACCCGCCTTCCTGCTTGCTTCCGTGCCGTGGCGCGAGAGCAGCCTGCGGCTCGAAGTATTCAGCCGCAGCTACGGCCGCGTGGCTCTGTTGGCGCGCAGCGCGCGCAAGCGGCAGAGCGAGTTGCGCGGCGTGCTGGTGCCGTTTGTGCCGATGAGCGCGTCGTGGTACGGCAGCGGCGAACTGAAAATGTTGCACCGCGCCGAATGGCTGGGCGGCTGGCCGCAAACCGCAGGGCAGGGGCTTTGTTCAGCGGGCTTTATGTGAACGAACTGGTGCTCAGGCTGACCGCGCGCGAAGACCCGCAGCCGGAACTGTACGACGCTTTGCAGGACGTGTTGCAAACATTGTGCCGCCAGCTCAACCATGCCGGTGCGTTGCGCCGGTTTGAATGGAAATTGCTCGACAGTCTGGGCTACGCCCCCGATTTGCAGCGCGACGGCAACGGCGACCCTGTCGATGCCGGCCGCCGCTACCTCGTCCGGCCCGAAGAAGCCGTGATGCCGTTGGATCAGAATGACGTTCGGACCGCCGCGGAAGTGGCGGTTGACGGCGGCACGCTGCTCCAGCTCAGGCAAGGAAAGTTCGACGGCGGCGAGGGTTTGCAACAGGCTTTGCAGATTACCCGCCTGCTGCTGGATTTCCGTCTGCCAGACGGCATCAGGTCGCGGCAGGGTTTTGCAGCAGTTGCAGCGTTTTCAGGGAACGATGCCCGGAGGCGGTGCGGATTGAACGCGGTCAGGCAGTATGTTTACCGATACAGGATAATTTTCAGACGGCCTGCTTGAATCCCGACGCAGGCTGTTTTAAACTGACGCGGTTGTTACGTTATATCACAAAGGATAAGAAATGAAACATTGGAAATTCGGCGCCATCGCCGCTTTTGCTGACCGGCGCAGTTTACGCGGCACCGCTGCCCGTCGTAACCAGCTTCAGCATTCTGGGCGACGTCGCCAAACAAATCGGCGGCGAGCGTGTCGCCGTGCAAAGCCTGGTTGGCGCCAAACCAAGACACCCACGCCTACCACATGACCAGCGGCGACATCAAAAAAATCCGTGATGCCAAACTGATTTTATTGAACGGCCTGGGTTTGAAGCCGCCGACGTGCAGCGTGCCGTCAAACAAAGCAAAGTCCCCTTCGCCGAAGCAACCAAAAGGCATACAGGCGCTTAAAGCCGAAGAAGGCGATCACCATCATCATGACCACGGCCACGAAGGCCACCACCACGACCACGGCGAATTTGACCCGCACGTCTGGACCGACCCCGTCTTGATGACGACCCTACGCCCAAAACGTCGCCAACGCCCTGATTCAGGCAGACCCGGAAGGCAAAACCTATTACCAACAACGCTTGGGCAACTACCAGCGCAACTGAAAAAAACTGCACAGCGATGCCCAAACCGCGTTTAACGCCGTTCCCGCCGCCAAGCGCAAAGTCCTGACCGGACACGATGCTTTTCATACATGGGCAAACGCTACAATATCGAGTTCATCGCCCCGCAAGGCGTGAGCAGCGAAGCCGAGCCGTCCGCCAAACAAGTCGCTTCCATCATCCGCCAAATCAAACGCGAAGGCATCAAGGCCGTGTTTACCGAAAACATCAAAGACACGCGCATGGTTGACCGCATCGCCAAAGAAACCGGTGTCAACGTCAGCGGCAAACTCTATTCCGACGCACTCGGCGGCGCACCCGCCGACAGCTATATCGGCATGTACCGCTACAACGTCAAAGCCCTTGACTGATGCGATGAAGAAATAAAACCGTTTGATTGGTTTTGAATTTGAAAAGGCAAAAGGCCGTCTGAAAATTAAATACGAGGTTTTTCAGACGGCCTTTTGTGCAATATGGACATTTTCATCTTTGGAAGAAATAACAAACTCTAAAATAACAGAAGCCGATTTCGACCAGGCGTGGCGCGTTATACATGCCATGCAGACGGCTGCCGTATCCGGCGATTTGACCGTGGTCGTCAGGATGACCTGCTATCTTAAGAAATCCGAGATTACTGAGAATTAGGAATTAAGATGTTTTTTCAAATAGTCTGCGAATCCGGCAATCCGTACATCCACTTGCTGAAGCAGAGGCGGTTTTATGTTGAAAAAGCGGATACGGCTTATACGTTTTTCCGCAAGGTATGGAATCGTGATGACGATTTCCTGTCAAAAAGCCTATATTGCCCCCGAAGGATGGATTACGGAAAAGGGCAACCCCAAGCTGTTTAAGCAATATTTGAAATTGGAATTGAGAAACAAATGTCCTTGCGAGTCGGTTTTCTGTTTGTCGGAAGACATGCGGGATGTCATCGTTTCTATGTCGGAAAAATCTGCGCTATGTGGAATTTGCCTGTTCCGAGGATTTCGGGGACTTGCCTGAAGTCGGCATCGGGCGCGGGACATTGTCGGATGCGCCGTTTTTTGCGTCGGCTTCGGACAAAAATATATTTTTGAACAAATAAACAAAACGGTATCTGTATGTCTTTTGCCTATTTGATTGCTGCTTCCCGCCCTTGCCCCATGCTGGTGAAAAATGCGCGGCGAAGCGTTTGCCCTAGTGGCACAAGATACTGATTTGTGGGTCTCATTTCAGGTTTTGCGAAGGCGGTGTTTATACGGAAAGAAGCGAAACTGAATCGTGTATGACGGAAAAAGGGGCGGAGTGGCTCAGATGGATTTACGGGCTTTGCGGTGGGAGTTTCGTTTTTCTGATGTGCTTTTGAGGCATCGGGAAGGCGAAGAAGACTTTGCCAAGCTTGTTTTGAAACATATAAAGGAAAAATAAGGTATCCGTTGCACAAATCAGCGCGGGGTTGAGGCTGGATTTGCGGTGTTTTTACCGCATGGAAATGTAAGCGGTTTGCAGACAGACAGGTCGTCTGAAAACTTTTTCAGACGACCTTTTATGTGGGAGGTGTGATGGTGTCCGTCGTATTTGTCCGGCGGCATGCGCCGCCGCGTTTGTTCCAATGGTGTATGCTGCGCCGCCGTTTGACGGCAATCCGCTCGTCTACGGCAAATGCTGTGTTTGGTAACTATATGTTCCCGTTGTATAATTGCCTGCTTAAAAATGAATAATGACAATATAGGAACCACCATGACAGAAAACCATAGAACGCGACAGTATGCAATACGATGTCGTGATTGTCGGCGCAGGCCCGTCGGGTTTGTTCGCCGCCATCAAACCTCAAGCAGCTTGCCGAAAAACGGGCGCGAAATCAGCGTTTGCGTGGTGGAGAAGGGTTCTGAGGTGGGGGCGCATTCGTTGGCGGGTGCGGTTATTGATCCGATTGCGTTGAATGAGCTGATCCCTCGACTGGAAAGAAAAAGGCGCGCCGCCGACGCGCGCGGTAATGCGGGACAAAGTGTTGTTCCCTGACTGAGAAAAAGGCGTTCAATCTGCCCGTTACCCCCAATTTCGACAATCATGGCAACTACATCGTCAGCTTGGGCGAAGTCGTGCGCTGGTTGGCGGAGCAGGCGGAAAATATGGGCGTGGAAATCTATCCGGGCTTTGCCGCCGCCGAAGTGCTGTATCACGAAGACGGTTCGGTTAAAGGCATTGCAACCGGCAATATGGGCATCGGCAAAGACGGCGAGCCGACCGACAGTTTCCAGCCAGGCATGGAGCTTTGGGCGCAGCAAACCCTGTTTGCCGAAGGTTGCCGCGGTTCGCTTTCCAAACAAATCATCGAACGTTTCCAACTCGATCAAAACAGCCAGCCGCAAACTTGATGGCTTAGGCATCAAAAGAGATTTGGGAAGTGTCGTCTGAAAAACATCAGCCCGGCTTGGTGGTGCACAGCGCGGGCTGGCCGCTCGACAGTCAAACCTACGGCGGCGCGTTTGTTTACCATTTCGACGACAACAAAGTCGCCGTCGGTTTCGTGGTCGGTTTGGACTATCAAAACCCTTATCTGTCGCCGTTTGAAGAGTTCCAGCGTTTCAAAACCCATCCCGAGATCCGCAAAAACTTTGAAGGCGGTCGCCGCATCGCTTATCGCGCGCGTTCGCTGATTGAAGGCGGTCTGCAAAGCCTGCCGAAGCTCTCGTTCAAGGGCGGCGTTTTAATCGGCGATGCGGCAGGTTTCCTGAATATGCCGCGCATCAAAGGCATTCATACCGCGATGAAATCCGCCATGCTCGCCGCAGAAGCCGTGTTCCCCTTGTTGGAAAAACCTTGAAGAAGTGGAGGGTTTCGACAGCGGCAAAGAGGCGGCGGATTATCAGCAACGTTTTTGAACAAAGCTGGCTGTATCAAGAGCTTTACGCCGCGCGTAACGTCCGTCCGTCATTCAAATGGGGTGTTTACCTCGGCTCAGTCTATACAGGTATCGATCAGATGATTTTCAGAGGCAAAGCCCCGTGGACTTTGAAACATCACGGCAAAGACAACGAGCAGCTCAAAAAAGCCGCCGAATGCAAGCCGATTGATTATCCGAAACCCGACGGTGTATTGACCTTCGACCGCTTAAGCAGCGTCTTCCTCGCCAATCTCGCGCACGAAGAAAAACCAGCCTCGACCATTTGGTGCTGAAAAAAATCCGCAAACGATGATAGACGTGAACTACAAAGAATACGCCTCGCCCGAAACGCGCTATTGTCCGGCCGGTGTGTACGAAATCGTCGAAGAGAAGGGCAGTCCGCGCCTGCAAATCAACGCCGCCAACTGCGTTCACTGCAAAACGTGCGACATCAAAGACCCGACGCAAAAACATCACTTGGATTTGCCCCGAAGGCGCAAGCGGACCGAATTACGGCGGGATGTAGGGAGAAGGTGTCGTCTGAAAACAAGCAAGGCGGAAACGGTGAGTTTCCGCCTTTTTCGTCCCTATCCGCAGCCGTATACAACGGGATAGAGGGAGGGATAGGCCGTCTGAAAAAAACCGGGATAGGAGAACATGGAATTGTGATCATTTGTATGAGAGTATATTTTTATGCATATTTAGTTAATAAAAATATTTTTTTCTTTATTATTAAAACAAATGTTAAGAAAAAAATTAGCTGTGCTTAAGTCATATGGTGAAGTCTTGAAAAACCGTATAAAGTGGATTTTATCTAATTCTTTTCATTTTTATTATGAAAATTTCAAATAAAAATGTTTCAGATATACGGAAAAACTAAAACGCTTTTTTTCTGGAAATAACGGGAAACAGACAGAACAAAACTACGGAATGATAGTCCCAAATAACATCAAGTACTTGAATTTCAAGTACTTGATATTGGTTTGTGCTGTGGCCGGATACTTTAAACGAGGTTTTTAAACAGACGGGCAGCTTGTATGCGAACATGGTCAACGGCAGACAGTTATCGGCCGGGGTCGTTTTGGAAAGAAAGGAGTAGAAGATGCCGCATTCAGTATTACACGGTATTTTGAGTTCATGCATGTGCCTTTTTATCGCCTTGTATGCGCGGCCGCTCTTGCCAGATGGTTTTTATCTGTTGGCAACAGTCGGTTTTTCATGGTATGCGTCGACCGTTTATGCAAAAGCGTTTTTAGTATTTTTGGTTTTTAAGCATTTTTCCTATAAGGTGGTTTTCCACCTTGTCTTAAACTGTTTTTCATAAAGGGTATGCAATGCAAACTAATGAATATTGAGGATACTGGTATGTATGAATTGGCTGTAAGTGATATGCAATTGGTTGTTTTTAAAAGGCCGTCTGAAAACAGTAAAGATTTTCAGACAGCCTTACCGCATTTGGTAACCATCTGTCAGTATTGTATAATTTTTCGAACAAATCCAGATTGCCAGCCATGCAATACACCGTTTCCCAAGCTGTGCGGCAAGACCTGCCTGCTATTGTCGCCATCTACAACAGTGCGGTCGAAACCCGCCAATCCACCGCCGACCTTGCGCCCGTCGGCACGCAAGACCGTCAGGCTTGGTTTGAGGCGCATACCGGCGACAGGCCGCTTTATGTTTTGAAAAACCAAACGGGCGAAGTGTTGGCGTGGGGCAGTTTCAGCGACTATTATCCGCGCCGCGCCTACCATATCAGCGCGGAAATCAGCATTTATGTCCGTCATGACATGCGCGGCGCGGGATGGGCAAAATCCTGCTGCGAAATATGCTCGAACGCGCGCCTTCGCTGGGCATACGTAACGTGCTGGCGGTTATCTTCGGCCACAACCATGTCAGCCTGAGGCTGTTTCATTCTATGGGTTTTCAGGAATGGGGGCGGCTGCCGCAGGTGTGCGATTGGGAACCTTTGCCGCCGATGTTGTGATTTTTGGGCAAAAAGATTTTGGATTGAGTCGGTTAGAGGAATGAGGCCGTCTGAAACCTGTGTTTCAGACGGCCTCTTCCGTTATGCGAGAAGGCGGTTAAACGACACGGCCGTCATTTCTGCCCGCGCCGCAGTTCCGCCAAATGTTGTCTGACCTGTTTCACGGTCTTTTCGCTAAACAGGTTGGCGATGTTTTTCCAGATGCTGTGGTAGCCGTAGGGGCCGTGCAGCATTTCCTCTTTGCATCTGCCACCGTCCAGCCCTGATAAATAATGCGGTACATTCCCGAAATCAGTCCCGTGCGGTCGGCGCCGTGGTAGCAGTGAATCAGTACGGCGCCTTGTTGTTGCTGTTTTTCAATCAAATACAGCGTCTGAGCAATATCTTCCGGCTTGATGCGCCACGACCGCAGCGGGCGGTTGAGCAGCGTCAGCCCACGGTTTTTCAGGTGGGTGTCGTTGTCGTTGCGGTCGAAATAACGCAGGTTGATGACGCTTTTTGATGCCGAGTTTCTCAATCGTGTCCCCGTCGTCCGCCACGGGCTGCTCGCTGCGGTACAGTTTGTCGTCGATGCGGTACAGGTTCGCATCCTGCTTTACCGAAGTCGCCCAGCGGCTCCGTTTTTTCCAACGGCACGGACGCAGGATCGGCGGCAAAGGCAGACAGGGGCAGGGGCGAGAAGCAGCAGGGGTGAGAACGGCGCGCATGAAATGTCCTTGATAAACGAAATAGGCGGATTAGTACTGAAAGGCCGTCTGAAAATAAATTTCAGACGGCCTCTGCCTTTCTTTATTTCTATTTAAACCATTTTTGCAACGCCGGAATCCGCGACAGCAAGGCCGTATCCAAGAGCCAAATCACGGCGATGGCGGCGATGGCGGTCGGGAACAATACCGCCACGATTAAAAAGCGGTACAGCCATTGCCCACCATACCGGCAGCTCGATTTTTCTGCGCCGGAGGTACCAGTCCGCCCGCTTTTGGACGGGTGGCGTTTCCACCACATCACGCAGCCGCTGACGCAGATGAAGATAACCGCCAGGCAGAACAAGACGTTCGCCAGCACGCTCCACCAGCCCAGCGTCCCCATGTGCAGCGCGATGCTGGCCGCCATGAATTTGCCGAAGAAGTTGTAATCGTCAGAAACGGATGTCGGCCAGGATTTTTGCCGCTGTATTGGTCGATGTGCACCGTGCGGTCGGCGGTCGGGCTGACCATGTCGTAGCTCATCGAATCCTGCGACAGCGTCCACACGCCCGTTTTCTCCTTTGGGCAGGTTGAGCTGGTAGCGGCCTTTGAAACCGATTTCGCGGGCGAAGCGGTCAACCGTTTCAAAGTCATCGGTTCGCTCGGATTGATGCCGTTTTCGCCCTTCGTCGTACCGGAAACAGGCATGGGCGTGAGTTCCAGAATCCACGGTACTTCTTTAGTTTTGCCGTCGTTCAGCACATCGCCGTGGGTCGGCACGGCAGATACGGGGTTCGGTTCGACCCCCCATTTGCCGGCGGGGAACTGGCTCCACGACTGAACGAACTTACCGCCCCAAATGCCCGCCCAAGCAACACCCGACAGGCAGAACAACAATAAAATCAAAGAAACCCAAGTGCCGAATGCGCCGTGCATGCTACGCCACCACGAGCGTCCTTTGCCCGTTTGCGGCACAAGCATGGATTTCAGGCTGCGCTGTTTCGCCCACCAAAGATAAATCCCCGTGATCATCATCAGGATGGTCAGCGACGCGGCAGTTTCTATCAGGTAATCGCCCGCCGTGCCGAGCATCATATCGCCGTGGATTTCGTCCATCGTGTGATACCAGCCCTCATTGCGCGGCATGGAACTGACGACTTTCGCCGTGTAAGGATCGACGGCGACCATGGTCGCTTTGTCGTCGTTGTTTACGCGGAACACGGCAACCATATCGTCGGCGCGCGGCGCGATATATGCACCACCGAAGCGGTTTCAGGGTTCACAGACTGCCGCGCCGCTTCCGCCTGCGCCGACAAAGGCTGCACCTGCGCCTGCGGGTAACGTGTATGCGCTCGCCCTCTTTACCGGTGATGTTGGCGAATAGAAGCATGCCCAGACCTGTTACGGCAAGCAGGGTCAGAAAGGGCGCGACCAATAGCCCGAAATAAAAATGCCACCGCCACACGGTCAGATAGCGGCGGTTGGCCTGTTGGTCGGAGGTGGTTGTTTTAGGGTCCATGTATTTCGTTCTCTCTATCAAATGAAAAATCAAAAGGGATGTTTTGGTTTTCCGGCAAGTATTTAGTATGATTTAATCAGTATTATCTAGTTCCTTGGGTCTAGAATCAAGTAGCGGCTTGTAACGGAAAGCCGCCGATTATAGCGGATGCACTTATTTCCCGATACAAGGTGCGGCAATGCCGTAGCGGGGAATAACCGTATCCGCCATATCATTGGGAGGCCGTCTGAAAAGTCCTCCACAATCTTTCAGACGACCTTATAATCTCCTCCAATCCGTTCAGTTTCGATATTTTCAATCCGCCATGTTCTACCTCTACCAATCCAACCACCTCGAATCGCTAGCCGCCCTGTTTGCCGGAATCCAAAGGGTCAGACCGCTTGAGTCTGCTTTGGCGGCGGAACAGATTGTGGTGCAGAGTCAGGGGATGCGGCGTTATTTGAGTGTTTATTTGGCGCGCGAACTGAGGGGTGGCGGCGAATTTGCAATTCAGTCTGCCGGCGGGTTTGACGTGGCAGTTGATGCAGAAACTGATTCCCGATATTCCTGCGCTCAGTCCGTTTTTCGCCGGAGGTAATGCGCTGGCGGCTGTTGGATTTGTTCCGCAGCGAGGCGTTTTCAGACGACCTCTGAGTTTGAAAAACGTACGCGCCGTTTTGCAAAAGTTATTTGGGCAGCGGCGAGTCGGCGGATTATCAGTTGGCGGGGCAGTTGGCGGATATTTTCGACCAGTATCTGGTGTACCGTCCGCAGTGGATTGATGCCTGGCAGGAAGGCAAACTTCTAGGGCTGGGCGACGACGAGGTCTGGCAGGCGCAGCTTTTGGCGCTATTTGGACGACGGCAACCAATCCGCGCCGCACCGTGTGGCGTTGTGGGAAAAAGCTGCTGTCGTCTTTGGATAAGGCGCACCTGCCCGAGCGGTTTTTCGTGTTCGGCATTTCGACGATAGCGCCGATGTATTTGCAGCTTTTTGCAGAAAATTTCGGAACATTGCGATGTGTTTGTGTTCGCACTCAATCCGAGCGACCAGTATTGGGGCAATGTGATTGAGGCGGCGCAGCTTTTTGAAGGGCGGCGACGATGCGGATTTGTCGCAGACGGGGCATCCGCTCTTGGCATCGCTCGGCAAGCAGGGGCGTGATTTTTGATTTTCTGACGGAAATCGGCTTGGAGGAGCAGCCGGTGTTTGAAGAAGTTTCAGACGACACGCTGCTGCACTGCCTGCAAAACGACATTCAAAACCTGCGAATGCCGTCTGAACACAGCCGCGCGGATTTGCTGGACGACGGCTCCGTCCGTATCGTGTCGGCACACAGCCCCTGCGAGAATTGCAGATTTTGAAGGACAAGCTGTTGCGGATTCTGCACGAACATCCCGACTGGCAGCCGCACGATGTTGCTGTTTTGACGCCGAACATCGAACCGTACAGCCCGTTTATCGAGGCGGTGTTCAGGGCAGAGCACAGGGTGGGGCGCAGGCTTTGCCGTATTCGGTGTCGAACGTGAAACTCAGCCGCCGCCAGCCGCTGCTTTACGCGTTGGAGCAGACGCTGGATTTGTTGGAAAGCCGGTTTGAAGTCGATAAAGTGCTGCCGCTGTTGGAAAGCGGTTTGGTGCTGCGCCGTTTCGGGTTGACGGCAGACGATTTGCCGCTGCTGCACGATACCGTTGCCGAATTGAACGTGCATTGGGGTTTGGACGGAACGATGCGCGGCGCGGCGGACAATCTGTTCACCTGGCAGCAGGCGTTGGAACGCATCGTGTTGGGTTGGATGCTGCCCGACGACGGTAGCCCGCTCTGGCAAAACGTCAGCGCATGGCACGGCGATGTCAACCGCCTCGATGTGTTCGGCCGCTTTTGCTGCCTTTATCCGCACGCTGTCCCGCCTCGCCGCCGAGTGGCGCAAACCCGCAGCGGCGGAGGAATGGACGGAACGCTGCCGCGATTTGGTGCAGTCGTTATTCCTGCCCGACGCCGACGACCAATACGCCTTGCAGCAGTTTGAGCAGGCGTTGGCAAAATGGCAGGAAGAAACCGCGTTGGCGAGGCTTTCGCGGCACCTTGCCGCAACACACCGTCATCCGCCACATCCGCCGCTTTTTGGGCGGCGAGAGCCAAGCTGGATTCCTGCGCGGCGGCATTACCTTTGCAGCATGGTGCCGATGCGGAGTCTGCCGTTTAAAGTCATTTGCCTGTTGGGGCTGAACGACGGCGATTTCCGCGCAACACCAAAGCCGCCGTATTCGACCTGATCGCCCAAACACCCGCAAAAAGGCGACCGCGCCCGCCGCGACGACGACCGCTACCTCTTCCTCGAAGCCATCATCAGCGCGCGCGACATCCTTTATCTCTCTACGTCGGCCGCAGCATCCGCAACGACGACGAACTCGCCCCGTCCGCCCTCGTCAGCGAACTCATCGACACTATCGCCGCCATGACCGGACGGCGCAGCAAAGAGCTGGCGGAACACTGGGTCGAGCAACATCCCCCTGCAACCGTTCTCCCACCGCTATTTCATCGCAGACAAAATTTCAGACGACCTCTTCAGCACACGGCAGGACTACGCCGAAGCCCTCAACCGCCCGCGCGAACAGGCGCGTCCGTTTTTCAGCGAAGTTCTCGAAGAAAACAACCCCGCACTGACCGTCTGGCAGGACGACTTCATCCGCTTCTGGAAAAATCCCGTCAAAGCATGGCTGCAACAAACCCTAGGCTGGCGCGAACCCTACCGCGACGAAGCATGGGAATCCGCCGAACCTTTCGAGCCGCAACGCGCCGACAAAATCGCCGCCGCCTACCTCGACGCCCGCCGCCACAACCAAGACTTTCAAGAAACCGCCGTCCGTCTCGACGCCGAAAGCCTGTTGCCCGCCGGCGAATTGGGTAAATTGTGGCAGCAGAATTTCCAAGCCGCCGCCAAACGCATAGACGGCGCATTGCTGCAAAAGCCCCAAACTGCCGCCTTTCGCTTACGAAATCCCGTTCGATGGACAAACCCTGCAAGGCAGCCTCGGCAACCTTTACCAATGCGGCCAAGTGTTCTACCTCGACCGCAAAACCCAATGCCCCGCAACGCATCGCCCTCCTGCTCGAACATTTAATCTTTTGCGCGGTAGGGTCGTCTGAAACAGAAACCCGCCAAACCCATATCGTTCAGCCCGAAGAAACAACGCTTTATCCCGCAATCTGCGGCAGCCACGCGCAACAAATGCTGCAAAAAAATGGCTGACGTTCTTCAACCTCGGACAAACGCGCCCGCTGCCTTTCTTCGCTAAAAACCAGCCTCGCCGCCGCCGAAGCCTACGGCAAAAACAGAACTGGGAAGATGCCCTGAACAAAGCCAGGAAAGCTATCACGGCAATAAAGTCAGCAAAGGCCAAAAAGACTATACCGAAGTCGATTGGTCTTCGGCGACGAAGACGCCGGGCCGATAGAGGGGGTATTGTTCCGAAGATTAACGGAGGAATTGCTGGCGCCGCTGTTGGACGCAGTGGAAAACAGTCAATCGGCAGAAAAGGCCGTCTGAAAATTTTTCAGACGGCCTGAAGAGGAATAGACGGGAGTCAAAAATCAAAACTGCCTTGTTCGGGTATCGCGTTGTCGGGCCGTTCGAGCAATTCCAGTTTGCGGTTGCGGATTTTGGTTTTCCGCATTCCGATCAAACGCATGACTTGGTGTTTTTGTTCATCGGTCATGTCCAACCAGTAGTGCCTCTCTTCGCGGCTGCGCAGGCAGCCTTTGCAGTAGCCTTTTGGCGTTCGCTTCGCAAACGCCGATGCAGGGGCTGGGGATGTTGAAGAAGTCGGGCTGTTCCATAGAGGTGCGGTGATATGTTGTCTGTTGTTTTTATGGATTATAGTGGCAGTCGGAGCGTGCGGAAACCGTTTTCCCACCGTTTATGGTCATAGGCCGTCTGAAAAAGGTTTTCAGACGGCCTCGGCAGATTTATAGGTTTCAAACTGTTTGCGAATATTTTTGCTTTTGGTTTCTTTGTGGCGCAGGTGGTGGTCGAACACCATGGCGATGTTGCGTATCAGGAAGCGGCCTTTTGGGGTAACTTTCAGCCCGTGCGACGAGAGGCGGACAAGCCCCAGTTCCGTCAGTTGCTGCAAATCGGCCAGTTCTTCTTTGAAGTAATGACCGAACGGTATGCCGAATACGCTTTCATAGGCGCGGTAGTCAAGGCGAAACAGCACATCAGGTCCTGAATGACGGTGCGGCGCAACAGGTCGTCCTGATTGAGCTGATAGCCGCGCATGACGGGCAGGTGGCCGGCGTCTATGGCGGCGTAGTAGTCGTCGATGTTACGCTCGTTTTGAGAGTAGGTGCTGCCGATTTTGCCGATGGAAGATACGCCGATGGCCACCAAATCGCAGTCGGCGTAGGTGGAATAGCCTTGGAAATTGCGTTGCAGCAAGCCTTCCCGCAGAGCGACGGAGAGTTCGTCGTCGGGTTTGGCGAAATGATCCATCCCGATAAACACATAGCCGCGGCGGGTCAGGGGTTTTGGACGCGAGTATTGCAGCATGTCCAACTTTTTCTTCGCTGCCGGGGACGGCGTCGGTGTCGATGCGGCGTTGCGGTTTGAAAAAATATGCGGCAGGTGGGCGTAGTGGTAGAGGGCGAGGCGGTCGGGGTCGAGCGACAAAACGGTGTCGATGGTGGTTTTTGATGCTTTCGGCGGTTTGGTGCGGCAGACCGTAAAATCAAATCGACGCTGACGGATTTGAACCCTGCTTCGCGGGCGGCATCGATGACTTCTTTGGTTTCTTCGTAGCTTTGGATGCGGTTGACGGCGGCCTGTACTTTCGGATCGAAATCTTGGATGCCGACACTCATGCGGTTGAAAGCCGAGTTTGCCGAGCATGAGTACGGTATCGCGGCTGACTTTGCGCGGGTCGATTTCGATGGAGTATTCTCCGTCGGGAATCAGTTGGAAATGTTTGCGTATCATATGGAATACGCGTTCAAGCTGGTCGTCGCTCAGGAAAGTCGGAGTGCCGCCGCCGAAATGCAGTTAGGGCGAGCCGGTGCCTCCCGCCCAAGTGAGGGGCGAGCAGTTCCATTTCTTTTTCGAGGTATTCGATGTAGGCATCGGCGCGGCTTTTTTGTCTTTAGTGATGATTTTGTTGCAGCCGCAGTAGTAACAGATGGTGTTGCAGAAGGGAATGTGGATATAGAGCGACAGCGGTTTGTTGAGCGCGCCGATGCCGCGCAGTTCGAGTGCTTTGACATATTCGGTTTCACGGAAGCCGTCGTGGAAGCGGTCGGCGGTGGGATAAGAGGTATAGCGCGGGCCCGTAGCGGGCAGGCTGGCTATCAGTTGGCGGTCGAATTCCGGTTCTTCATTGTTTTTTAATGGAATTATTTTTCATGGCACGGTATTGCGTTTTATATAGAAATTAATGAGATTAGTCAAAGTTTCAGTAGTTTGATAGAATGCCGCATTATGATAAACCTGCCTCGGTATCAGTCAATACCTAAATATGCTCCGAATGCAGAAGTTTTTATAAAAAGGTTGTCCGTTATGACCACACACAACGCTTCCCATCAGGTGAAAACTTTGTATTTCCACCTGCTCGCTGCGCGAGCTGTGCTTGCCTGTCGGATTGATGCCGAACAGAATTTTTCCCAGCTTGATGCGGTAATACGTCAAAGTCGCCGTTTGAAAAAGGCGAATTTCTGTTCCGCGCCGGAGAACCGTTTACTTCACTTTTTGCTATCAGGGCCGGTTTTTTCAAAACCACCGTCGCCAGCCAAGATGGGCGGGATCAAGTAACCGGTTTTTTTATGTCGGGCGAACTTATCGGGATGGACGGCATTTGTTCGCATACGCACAGTTGCGACGCGGTTGCGATGGAAGACAGCGAGGTATGCGAACTGCCTTTCGGCCATATCGAAGAGTTAGGACAAAACATCCCCAGTCTACAAACCCATTTTTCGCCTGCTGAGCAGGGAAATCGTGCGTGATCAAGGCGTGATGCTGTTGTTAGGCAATATGCGTGCCGAAGAACGCTTGGCCGCTTTCCTGTTGAACTTGTCCAACCGCTTGTATTCACGCGGATTTGCCGCCAATGACTTTATCTTACGCATGTCGCGCGAAGAAATCGGCAGCTATCTCGGCCTGAAGTTGGAAACCGTCAGCCGCACATTATCGAAATTCCATCATGACGGTTTGATTAAAGTCGAACACAAACATATCAAGATTTTTGGAACCTCAGGCATTGAAAGAAAATGGTGTCGGGCTGTACGCATGCGATGTGAGTCAGAATGAGCAATGGTTTCAAAAGGCCGTCTGAAATTTTGTTTTCAGACGGCCTTTTTGAAACTCATTACAAACAGGTAGAGTACATTGCTAAATCGAATAATCTTCCACAATCGGAGAATAAAGAATGCGGTCAACCGCTTCACGGTTCAATTTGAGGGCAAACAAATTGATAAAATCATATGTATATCCCCGCAAATAAGTATCGGACCGTAAGGCAATCCACGTTGGGGACGGTTCGAAAAGATGGGCTGCATCGATTAGCTGTAAATCTTGGTCGGCCTGCGGGTTGTAAAGCCATTTTTGCCATAACGCCCGCCCAACCCCAGTTTGACATAGGTTTTTAAAACATCCGTATCCGCGGCAGACAATGCGACGGCAGGCTGTTCCAAACGGGCTCTGGCAAAAGCGCAGGGCAATACTGCTGCCATTGTTAAAAGCAAATTCGTAGGTAACCAAGGGGAAAGAAGCTAAATCTTTCAAAGCTTAAAGGATGGCGGCAATCAAGCAGAGGGTGGTCTTGCGGCACAATAACGGCATGATTCCATTCGTAGCAGGGCAGTTTGCACAATTCAGGGATGGTCATCAATAGCTTCGGTGATAATGCCGATATCCGCTTCCCTCCGCTAACCATTTGGGCAATCGCCGAAGGGCTGCCCTGCTTGATGGTTAACTGCACTGGGATAGCTCCGAACGAATCAGGGCCACAATCTCCCGGCAACGCGTAACGTGCTGTGTATGAGTGGTCGCAATGGTCAGCGAACCACTATCATGGTCAGTAAATTCACTACCGATATTTTTTGATATTCTGCACGTCGCGCAAAATTCTCTCGGACAGTTCCAAAACAGCCTTACCGGGCTGAGACACTGAAACTACGCGTTTACCGCTGCGGATAAAGATTTGGACGCCCAGCTCCTCCTCCAACAAGCGGATTTGTTTGGAAATGCCGGGCTGGGAGGTAAACAACGCATCCGCGACTTCGATACGTTCAGGTTGTGGCGGAAAACTTCTAGAGCATAGCGGAGCTGTTGTAATTTCATGGCAGTTTGCGTTTGTAGGTTTTGTACGACAGAAGCGTGTAATTTAGCATATTTTGTACAAGTTTGCCCGCAAACGCTTTTATAGAAAAAGTTTTTTTGTTTTTGCGCGAACTATCTTTTTGATTATGAAAATTAAATTTAATTTGTTATATTTGTTGTTGTTTTTGTACAACGATAGCATATTCAGCAGTTCGTTTTATCCGTAAATAAATGACACAGAGTTGATTTTTCGGCATGATTGACAATTAGGAAGCAGGCAGGGTTTGTAATTGTTTAGCAGAGTTATGTATTGACAGTTTGTACTCGGCTTCTTTATAGTTCAACCCTGATATATCCGATCTGCCGTCGTTTTGCATACTGCGGCCTGTATATTGGTAAGGTGCGGCGGCTGCTTCTCGTATCCGTTGCATAACAATTTTGATGAGGGAATAAAATGACCAAACAGCTGAAATTAAGCGCACTGTTCGTTGCCTTGGTTGCTTCAGGCACCGCTATAGCCAGCGAAGCGCATACCAAACATGGTTATGTTGTAAGCAGCCAGTCTCAAGAAGTCGTCCGTAACAACTACGGCGAGTGTTGGAAAAGCACTTGCTGACAAAAGAAACACAAGGTCGTATTGAGGTGTGGTGATGCCGTCGCCGTAGAGCAGGCTCCTGAATACGCTGAAGAGACTGTATCATTGTCTGCCAAAACATTGTTCGGCTTTGACAAAGATATTCTGCGTCCTGAAGCTAAGGAAAGTCTGAACGCTTTAGCTCAACGTTTGAGCAATTCTAATGTCGAAAGCGTACGCGTTGAAGGTCATACCGACTTCATGGGTTCTGAACAATACAACCAAGCGTTGTCAGAGCGCCGTGCCAATGTAGTGGCAAATTACTTGGTTAACCAAGGTGTCGCATCCAACAAGATTTCCGCTGTTGGTTTGGGTGAATCTCAAGCTCAGATGACTAGTACTTGTGAAGCTGAAGTTGCCAACTTTGGGTAAAAAGTTTCAAAGCCAAACGTCGTGCGGCTCTGATTGCATGTATTGAACCCGATCGTCGTGTAGACGTGAAAAATCCGCAGCATTATTACCAAACAAGTTGCTCCAGGACAAGTACAAGGTGAACGTCCGGCTACTGACGAGGATGGATTCCTAGCCCGTACAATGGTGTACACGGTTACGCTAAACCTATAATTGTGCAATTGATAAACAAGACCCCGCTGCTCTGGCGGGGTTTTTGTTATTTATTAAGACATGTGCAGTAAAAACGGCTGGGGAATCGGTTTACGTTATGATTGAATAATATAAGTATAATAACAAGTTATCTTTAAGTTTGTTGTTTTTGGAGGAAGTATAGTATTAATTATTTATAAGGAAACACTATGGATATTTTATAATTAATTTAATTGTTATTTGTTTTTGTAATGTGATTTACTTTTTACGAATGATATAAATGACAGAATTTGATTTTATTCGCCGTTACCTAAAAAGCAGCAGGACGATGCTCAAGTAGTATTGGGGATTGGTGATGATGCGGCAATTATCCGCCCGCAAGTCGGTTTCGATTTGTGTTGTAGTAGTGATATGCTTTTTGAAAGGTAGGCATTTTTGCGGATGTTCAGCCTGATGATTTGGCTTGGAAAGTACTTGCGGTCAATATTTCCGATATGGCTGCAATGGGGGCTACTCCGCGTTGGGTTTTTATTGAGTGTAGGATTACCGGAGCTGGATGAGAGTTGGCTGCATCGTTTTTGCAACAATTTGTTCGATTTGGCACAACGTTTCGGTGTAACTCTAATCGGAGGAGATACAACCCGTGGTGATTTGGTATTTAACGTAACGATTATTGGCGAATTGCCGACTGGAAAGGCATTGCGGCGTGATGCGGCAAAAGAAGGAGATGATATATGGGTATCGGGGCAAATCGGTTTGGCAGCAGCCGGTTTGAATCACTGTTTGGGGAAATGTGTTCTTACCGAGCGAACAACAGAAAAGTGTAAAAAAGCATTGCTAAGACCTATGCCGCGTGTAAAATTAGGGCAAAATCTGCTGTCTATCGCACGCAGCCCAAGATGTTTCAGACGGCCTTGCCCAAGACATCGGGCATATTTTAAAAGCATCGGCAGTCGGTGCGGAGCTTTGGGTAGATTCTCTTCCCAGTCTGTCTGAATTAAAACAATCATTATCTAGACAGCAATGGTTGGAATATACATTGTCCGGCGGTGATGACTACGAACTGGTATTTACTGCGCCCACCAGTTGTCGGAAGGCAGTTATTATGGCGGGAAAAAGAAAGCGGTACGGCAGTAACGCGTATAGGTAGAATTACGGATACAGGCCGTCTGAAAAATCATAAGTTCGGATGGTGATGAAGTGGAATTAACTACACAGGGGTTTGATCATTTTGGCTGAATTTAAACCTGATTTTGCGTGGCTGAAGCAGCGTCCCTTGTGTTTTTGGCATTCGGTTTCGGCAGCGGTTTAGCTCCCGTCGCACCAGGTACGTTCGGTACGCTTCCCGCACTTCCGATTGCCTTTGTTCTGTATTTACTGGGCGTAACCAGTTGGTGGTTAGCCGTATTATGTGTGGTCCTTTTCTTTTGGGGCGTTCGGATTTGCAGCCATACGGAAAGAGAGCTGGGCATTCAGGACTACGGCGGTATTGTGTGGGACAGAAATTATCGCCATGCTACTGGTGTTGGCTTTTGTCCCGTTCAGATGGAAATGGTGGCTGGCGGCGTTTGTGCTGTTCCGTGTATTTGATGCGGTCAAACCGTGGCCGATTAAATGGTTTGACGCGCGTATCCATGGCGGCTTAGGCATTATGTTAGATGATATTATTGCGGCATTTTTCACGTTGTTTGTGTTGAATGCGGTGATGTGGATCGGTTAAAAGGTCGATCTGCAAAACGTGTCTTTTGCAATATATACAGGCAAGGCATGTGAATCAGGGCAACCGGTTTTTATATTAAAACAAAACTATATTGATAAACTTACCATACGGGGTAAACCAAATGAATGAAATTGAAATTAACGTGAAACCGCGTTATGTGGCTGGTCAAAGTGATGTATATCGCGACCGTTATGCTTTCAACTATTTGATTACTATATGTAACCGCAGTGAAAACATTGTCACTCTGCGCCAACGCTTTTGGGAAATTACTGACGGACACGGTGAAACCGAGCAGGTTGGTAATTCGGGGTTGGTAGAAGAACAGCCTGTACTGTATCCGGGTGAAGAATATGAATACAACAGCGGTTCGCAGTTGAGTACGCCTAGGGCAGCATAGAAGGCGCATATGAATTTGAAGACAGTATCGGCGAGCGTTTTATTGTAGGGGTGCCGAAACTGGAATTTAAAGCAGGCTTTACATTGCAATAAGAAACTGACAGGCCGTCTGAAATCTATTTTCAGACGGCCTGTTTGATTATTGGGAAGAACCGATAAAATCAACGTCCCAACATACGCGAAAGAACGTCGCGGCCTTGGGCACGGTGCACGGCCACCATCACGATATGGCCTGCCGCCAGTGCAAACATCAGCCAGCCGAGGTTGCCATGTACCATATTGCCGAGATTAGCCATCCATTCGATTTTTCCGGCGATCCTTGCATGACTTGAATACCGAAGACTTTCAACGGACCGCGGCCGTTGCCATATTGAGCGGATCATGCCGATAACAGGTACAGCCAGCATTAACGCATACAAGGCCAAATGGCCGAGTTTGGCTGCAACACTGTCAGCAGGCGGGCGTTTGCGTGCATTCATCACGGCCCACAATAGACGCAAGACAATCAGCACAAGCAGCACGAAGCCGATGGATTTGTGGATACCGAACAATGCGCCGGCCCATTCCTCGCCGTCGTATATCGTCCATAAAGCGATGGTGATCAGGATGCCGGCGAAGCCGACCACCATCAGCCAATGCAGCAGGGCGGCTGACGGTACCATAGTATTGGGAAGAATCTGGTTTCTACAGTGTTCCTTAAAGTTTTGTTGTAATGGCCCGATTCGTGCAGACTGTGCGTCAGCACATTTCGGGGAAACAGTAGTTTAGAGAATTATCGCCAGTCGAATAAACAGCAGATTGTTTGATAACGGAACGATGTAGTACTTTTTGGGAAAATTAATGATGAATCAGTCAGTTGGCCGGAGCGGTTTTGCAGGGTTTAACTGCTTCTCTATGTAATTTAACTTGAATATGGAATATGGCAATATCAGAGGCCGTCTGAAAACTCGAGATACGGCGGTTTAAACCGTTTACTTGTTTTCAGACGGCCTCTGACATGAAAACCGTTTAAATATCCAATTCCGCCGTATCGCCTTCGCGTTCCATCCATGCGCGGCGGGCGGCGGCTTCGCCTTTGCCCATCAGTTTGACGAAGATGTCGCGTGTTTCGTCATCCGCGCCTTCGAGGGATTTGCACCTGCAACAGGCGGCGGGTGTCAGGGGTGCATGGTGGTGTCTTTGAGCTGGTCGAGGTTCATCTCGCCCAAACCTTTGAAACGGCTGATGGAATAGGCAGTTTCTTTGACGCCTTCTTTTTGCAGCCGTTCTAAAATACTGTCGAGTTCGTTTTGGTCGAGGGCGTAGAATTTGCGAGCGGGTTTGCTTTTGCCTTGTGCGTTGACATCGACGCGGAACAGCGGCGGCTGGGCGACGTAGATGTGTCCGTCGGCGACCAGTTTCGAGGAGTGGCGGTAGAACAGGGTCAGCAGCAAAACTTGAATATGCGAGGCCGTCCACGTCGGCATCGGACAGGGATGGCGATTTTTCCGTAGCGCAGGCCGCCGAAATCAGGGATGGTCGTTGATGCCGTGCGGATCGACGCCGATGGCGACGAAATGTCGTGGATTTTCGGCGTTGCCGAAAAAGCTGGTCGGGTGGACTTCAAAGCTGTTGAGCACTTTGCCGCGCAGGGCAGGATAGGCTTGGGTGGCTTTGTCGCGGGCGAGTTTGGCGGAGCCTCCGGCGGAATCGCCTTCGACGAGGAAGAGTTCGTTTTTCGCGGATGTCTTCGCTCTCGCAGTCGGTCAGTTTGCCGGGCAGGACGGCAACGCCGCTGCCTTTTTCTTTTCGATTTTTTTCACCGAACGCATCCGCGCCTGTGCCTGACGGATGGCGAGTTCGGCGATTTTTGCCGAAGTCCACGTTTTGGTTCAGCCACAATTCCAAAAGGGTCGCCCGATACGGCGGCAACGAGTTTCAACGCGTCGCGGTTGGTCAGCTTATCTTTGGTCTGACCTTGGAACTGCGGGTCGAGGACGCGGGCGGAGAGGACGAAGGCGGTTTTTGCTGAACACGTCGTCGCTTTGCACTTTCACGCCGCGCGGTAAAAGGTTGTGCAGGTTGATGAAGTTGTTGACAGCGTTGAACACGGCTTGTTTCAAACCTGCTTCGTGCGTGCCGCCCAGCGGGGTGGGGATGAGGTTGACATAGCTTTCGTTGGCGCACGAGCCTTCTTCCAGCCAAGTCAGGGCAAAGGCGGCGCCTTCGCCGATGCTGAAATCGCCGTTGTGGTCGTCTGAAATGTAGTTTTCGCAGGAGAACAGCGGTACGGCTTCCTGCGCGTCGGCAATCAGGTCGGTCAGATAGCTTTTCAGGCCGTCGGGGTAGTGCCAGGTTTGAGTGTGCGCTTCGTCTTCGCCTTTGACCGGGCGGGTCAGAGAAACACGCACGCCCGGCAGCAGCACGGCTTTGGCGCGCAGCAGGCGTTCGAGTTCAGGGGATGCTGTAATTCGGGCTTTCAAAATATTTGCCGTCCGGCCAAACGCGCACTTCAGTGCCGCTGTCTTTGACAGCGCATTTGCCCACTTGTGCCAACGGTTCGACCACATCGCCGCCAGCAAACACGATGCGGTGGATTTTGCCTTCGCGTTTGACGGTTACTTCAAGGCGGGTGGAGAGGGCGTTGGTCACGGATACGCCCACGCCGTGCAGGCCGCCTGAAAAGGCATACGCGCTGCCGCCGTCTTTTTTGTTGAACTTGCCGCCCGCGTGCAGACGGGTGAACACGAGTTCGACCACGGGTACGCCTTCGACAGGGTGCAGCCCAACGGGAATGCCGCGTCCGTTGTCGTGTACGGAAAGCGAACCGTCGTCGTGGATGTGCACGTCGATTTCAGTGGCGAAAACCGCCCAACGCCTCGTCCGCCGCGTTGTCGATGACTTCTGGCAGATGTGGGTCGGGCTGTCGGTGCGGGTGTACATGCCGGGACGTTCTTTGACCGGCTCCAAGCCTTTGAGGACGGTGATGCTGGATTCGCTGTGTTGGTTGTTTTTTAGTCATAGGGGAAGAGGTCGTCTGAAAGGAAGAACAACGCTTTCAGACGGCCCTGAAAAGCGATGCGTTTCGTTGTTTTTATCGAGTTGTCAAAAGGCAGGCGCGCGGTAAAAGTCTTCGTAGCTTTCCATGCCGCGCAGGAAGCGGGAGGAGAGTTCTTTCAATGCCCCAAGTAAACGTCGCGTTTGAAATCAATCACTTCGTCAACGGGAGCCCAATATTGGGTGCCAACGCCAGCCGTCAAATTCGGGATGGTGGCAGGGCGCGCAGATTGATGTCGCTGTCGCGCCCGACCAGCCGCAAAAAGATACCAAATCTGCTTCTGCCCGCGATACGAACCGCGCCATTCGCGGCGTACCCAGTGGCTCGGCACGTCGTAACGCAGCCAGTCGCGTGTACGGCCGACGATTTTTGATGTGTTGCGGCAATAGCCCGACTTCTTCGTACAGCTCGCGGTACATGGCGGTTTCGGGACTTTCGCCCGGTTTGATACCGCCTTGCGGAAACTGCCACGAATGTTCGCGCACACGCTTGCCCCAAAAGACTTCGTTGCGGTTATTGATTAAGATGATACCGACATTGGGGCGATAGCCTTCTCTGTCTAACACGGTGTCGCCCTTCGTTAAATTCAATCGTGCGATTTTCCCATAAATCCGCCTGTTTTGACAAATCCGCGGTATTGTCGGCAAATTGCAAAAGGCCGTCTGAAAATTTTTCTGTTTATAGTGAAAACCATAGCGTCCGTTGTATGGCGAAGGGTGATTTTTAACTGCTAAGATATTGCATCTGAAAGGTTTTTGCCGTTTAATGCGCACTTGCTGAATCAAGGGTTGCAAACGGGTTTCCGCCGCATCCCCACCACAGTTTTCCTTTTTGTATGTGGCTCAGAACCCGGCTCGGGTTTCACACCACCGCTGCAACAGCCTCAACAACCCTTAAACAAAGGACTGTACCCATGAAGAAATCCCTGTTTGCCTCCCTGCTGGCTTGTCTGATGTTGGCAGCCTGCGGTGGTGCGGAACGTTCCAACGGCACTTCCGCCGCACCGTCTGACAAACTCAATATTTTCAACTGGTCGGATTACGTCGATCCGGACACCGTCGTTGCATTCGCCAAGTCCCACCATATCAATATCCGTTACGACTACTACGACAGCAATGAATCGCCTGAAGCCAAAATCCTGACCGGAAAATCAGGCTACGATTTGGTCGCGCCATCTATTGTTAACGTCGGGCGCCAAATCAAGGCCGGAGCGTATCGCGAAAATCGACAAACAGCAGATTCCGAACTATCGAAACATCAATCCCGACCTGCTTGCAATGATGAACAAAAGTCGATCCCGGCAATAAATACGCCGTTCCTTATTTCTGGGGCATTAATACGCTGGCTATCAATAAGAATATGGTCGCTAAAGCACTGGGTTCGGACAAGTTGCCGGAAAAACGAATGGGATTTGGTGTTCAATCCCGAATATACCCGCAAACTCAAATCCTGCGGTATCAGCTATTTTGACAGTGCCATTGAACAAATCCCGTTGGCTTTGAATTATTTGGGTAAAGATCCGAACAGCGAAGACGCCGAAGATATTAAAGCCGCCGTCGCTCTGATGAAAAAGGTACGTCCCGACATCAAGCGTTTTACCTCGTCGGGTTATATCGACGATATGGCGGCAGGCAACCTCTGTGTTGCTATCGGTTACGGTGGTGATTTGAACATCGCTAAAAACCGTGCTGCCGAAGCGAAAAACGGCGTGGATATTCAAGTACTGGTACCGCGCAACGGCGTGGGTATCTGGGTGGATTCGTTCATGATTCCGCGTGATGCCGAGAATGTCGGAAATGCGTTGGCGTATATCAACTACACATTGGAACCGGAAGTGGCGGCGAAAAACGGCGGTTACGTTACCTACGCCCCGGCCAGCCAGCCGGCACGCAAAACTGATGGATGCCAAATATGCCGACGACGCTTCTATTTTTTTCCGAGTAAGAAATCATGGAAAAAGTTTCATCGTCTCGCCGAAATCTTCCGTTGCAAAGCAAACTCAGTGTCCGCTTGTGGCAGGGATTGAAAGCAGGGCGTTGAACGAAAAATAACACTAAAGGCCGTCTGAAAAATGATTTTCAGACGGCCTTAGTAATTTTAAGTGGATTATAAAAATGGAAATGATGGGGACATTTACGCTGCCGAATCACTTAAGTAATTAACCCTATGTTTTTGCACACATCCAACGTGTTGGCTTTCATTTTGATGAATATGCAGTAAAAATGCGCTTAAAAGAAAAAGCCAGTTTTCAAACTTGGCTTTTTCTGAATTTGGCTCCCCGACCTGGGCTCGAACCAGGGACCTGCGGATTAACAGTCCGTCGCTCTACCGACTGAGCTATCGGGGAATAAGCGCTCATTATAGCGTCTGAAACGAAAGTGTCAACCGGATTGGTAATAAAAATTATGGTTTTCTCTTTAATATTTTGAATATTAAATAAATTAATTTTTTTCAATGGTTGCAGGGGCCGTCTGAAAGAGAATCTTGTAAACCATTAATATTTGGCGCTGATTAATTTCCCATTTTTGAAAACCTGCTGTTGCATTACGTTTCCGTTGTAAGCGTAGGTTGTGAGAGAGCCGTTGTCGGGGATTGCTCGGAATAACATCAGTTGGTTGCGGCCCAAGGTATAAGGGTCGGTGCGCTTTTTGGCCGTTGTCGCTATAAAAGTCTTGAACGATATAGTCTCCGCCGTGTTTGTTGATTAACTGGCGGTAATAACCGCCTTTGACCATGCTGTTGGACGTGTTGCCGTGGGTATCGAAATAGGTAATGATTTGTTCTTCAATGACCTTGATACCGCCGTTGTCCGACGATATACCGTTTTTATTTTTATCCAACCTAACGGGAAAGTTTATGGAAGTGCCCAATCCGACATGACGGCCGATACCTGTGCCGACACCTAATCCAACCGACATGCCGGGCGTACCGACGGAGCAGGCGGTGATGAGGAGTGACAAGGCGGAGGATAAAACGGTATGTTTCATGATGATACCTTTATCAAATCAAACAGTTGTTTATTCAGTATAACGCTTTTTGCAATCCGCTTGGGTTAGCCTTTAGTAAAGAACATCTGTGAGGATGTGTTTGGGAACAGTGTTTTCAGACGGCCTTAATGGCTGATAAAACGCAAAAAGGAAGAAACCGAGGTTTCTTCCTTTTGTATTTGAAGCCGAATATTTAACCGCCGAAGTCATCCAAGAGGATGTTTTCATCTTCCACGCCCAAGTCTTTGAGCATTTTTGATGACGGACTGGTTCATCGATCGGCGGGCCGCACATATAGAATTCGCAGTCTTCCGGTGCTTCGTGGTTTTTCAGGTGGTTTTCGTAAACCACGTTGTGGATGAAAGCCTGTGTAGCCGTCCCAGTTGTCTTCCGGCAGCGGATCGGACAAGGCGACGTGCCATGTGAAGTTCGGGAACTCTGCTGCGAGTTGGTCGAAGTCTTCAACATAGAACATTTCGCGTTTGGAGCGTGCGCCGTACCAGAAGGTGATTTTGCGTTTGGAGTTCAAACGTTTTAACTGGTCGAAAATGTGAGAGCGCATAGGCGCCATACCTGCACCGCCGCCGATAAATACCATTTCGGCATCGGTGTCTTTGGCGAAGAATTCGCCGAACGGGCCGGAGATGGTTACTTTGTCGCCGGGTTTAAGCGACCAAATGTAGGGAGGACATTTGTCCCGGAGGCGCATCGGGTACGCGCGGAGGCGGCGTGGCGATACGCACGTTCAGCATGATGATGCCTTTTTTCTTCTGGATATGAAGCCATGGAGTAGGCGCGCAAAAATCGGCTCGTCCACTTTGGAAACGTATTGCCACAGATTGTATTTGTCCCAGTCTTCGTGATATTCCTTAGGAATGTCGAAGTCTTTGTAAGCAACGGTGTGCGGCAGGGGCTTCGATTTGGATGTAGCCGCCGGCACGGAAGGGGACTTCTTCGCCTTCGGGAATGGCAAGCTTGAGTTCTTTAATGAACGTGGCTTTGTTGTCGTTGGAGATGACGGTGCATTCCCATTTTTTTCACGCCGAACACTTCTTCCGGTACTTCGATGTCCATGTCGGTTTTGACGTTGACCTGACAAGACAAACGGCAGCCTTCGCGTGCTTCGCGTTTGCTGATGTGTGACAACTCAGTTGGCAGAGTGTCGCCACCGCCGCTTTTCACGACAACGCGGCATTGTCCACACGAACCGCCGCCACCACAGGCGGAGGGTACGAAGATGCCTTGGCTGGCAAGCGCGCCCAACAGTTTGCCGCCGGCGGGCATAGTCAGCTCTTTTTCATCATTGACTTTGATGGTGATGTCGCCTTCGCTCACCAGCTTGGATTTGGCAAACAGAATCATCAGTGCCAAAGCCAAGACGATGACGGTGAACATCACGATACCCTAAAATAATTTCCATGCCGAATCCTTTCTTATAACTGGATGCCGGAGAACGACATAAACGCCATCGCCATCAGGCCGGCGGAGATGAAGGTGATGCCCAGTCCTTTGAGGCCTTTAGGAGCGTCCGAATATTTCATTTTTTCGGTAATACCCGCCAAAGCGACAATCGCCAACATCCAGCCCAAGCCCGCGCCGAAGCCGTACACGACGGATTCGCCGAAGTTGTATTCACGTTGCGCCATAAACGAAACGGCACCGAAAATCGCGCAGTTTACGGTAATCAGCGGCAGGTAAATACCCAGCGCGTTATAGAGGGCTGGGAAGAATTTGTCCAAGAACATTTCCAAAATCTGCACCAAAGCGGCAATCACACCGATGAAGGTGATGAATTTCAGGAAGGTCAAATCCACGCCTTCGACAATCGCGCCGTCTTTGAGCAGCGAGTAAACGAGCTGGTTGGCAGGGAACGGACAGACCGAGTACGAAGGTAACGGCAACGCCCTAAAGCCGAATGCGGTGGATACTTTTTCGATACCGCCAGAAAAGTACACATGCCCAAGAAGAAGGACAGCGCCATGTTTTTCAATGAAGACGGATTTCACAAAAAGGCTTAAATAGTGTTCCATGTCTTATTCCTCCGCCTGTTCGGGTTTCCATGTGCGCAAACCCCAAATCAAAAAACCGATGATGAAGAAAGCGCTCGGTGCCAGCAGGAAGAGGCCGTTGGTTTGATACCAGCCGCCATCCTGCACGGTTTGGAAAAACGGTGTAGCCCAAGAGTTTGCCTGAACCGATAAGCTCACGGATGGTTGCGATGATAATCAGCATCATGCCGTAACCTGCGCCATTACCGATACCGTCCACCAAACTTTCCAGCGGCGGCTCTTTCATGGCGAAAGCTTCGGCACGACCCATCACGATACAGTTGGTAATAATCAGGCCGACGAATACGGAGAGCTGTTTGGACAATTCGTAGGCATAGGCCTGCAACAATTGGTCAACCAACGTAACCAGCGACGCGACAATCGCCATCTGCACGATAATGCGGATGCTGTTCGGAATGTAATTGCGCACCAGCGAGATGAAGAAGCTGGAAAAACCGGTTACCAAACTGACGGAAATACCCATCACGATGGCCGTCTGAAGTTTGGTGGTAACCGCCAGCGCCGAACAAATACCCAAAACCTGCAAGGCAATCGGGTTAGTGTCGATAAAGGGTGAAAACATTAAATGTTTCAAGCGTTTCATATCAGCCATTATTGTGCTCCTGCTGATTTCAATTTGTTCAGGTAGGGGATATAGCCGTTTTCGCCGAACCAGTAGTCGAACGAGCCTTGTACGCCTTTGGAAGTCAGCGATGCGCCGGAGAGTGCATCTACGCCGTGTTCTTTATCGGAACCCGCGCCTTTGCCGACGTGCAGGGCAAGTTTGCCTTGTTCGTCAAAGAGTTTTTTGCCGACGAATTTTTGTTGCCACAACGGATTGCCGATTTCGCCGCCCAAGCCTGGAGTCTCGCCTTGGTCGTAGTAGGTGATGCCGTTGATGGTGTTGCCGTCAGGTTGGATGGCGACGAAGCCGTACATGACCGACCACAAACCGTTGCCGTGCATAGGCAGGATGATTTGGCTGACTTTGCCGTCATCGCCTTTTACCAAATAAACTTCGGTGTATTTGGCGCGGCTTTTGATGCCTGCCAAATCGTCTTCAGGTTTGATTTGGATGCTTTTGTGCAGGGGTCTTTGGCGGCAACGCGCGCACTGAAGTCTTTCGGCGCGTCTTTCACATATTCGCCGGTCGCCAAATCGACCACGCGTTGTTCGATGCGGTCGGCAAAGGTTTTGCTGATGTCGGTATTTTTATCGAGGCAAACCGGCAACGCTCAGGATGTAGCTTTGCTTATCCTGAACCTTTTGTTTTTCCTGCACCGGTTTCAAGCCGACAACCGCACCCGCCACGATGACCGAGCAAATCAGGCTGACCGCCAACACCACAATCAGCGTGCCGCTGAAGCTGTCTTTATCGAATTTCTTAGCCATTGCTGCGCGCCTTTCTGCGTTTGATGTTCGCTTGTGCGACGAAATAGTCGAAAATCAGGGGCAAACAGGTTGGCAAACAGAATCGCCAACATCATGCCTTCGGGGTAAGCCGGATTGACCACGCGGATTAACACGCACATCACGCCGATTAGTGCGCCGTACCACCATTTGCCGACATTGGTAAAGGAAGCGGAAACGGGGTCGGTTGCCATAAACAGCATACCGATGGCGAAGCCGCCGACGACCAGATGCCAGTACCAAGGCATGCTGAACATCGGATTGGTGTCCGAACCGATGACGTTAAACAGCGAAGACATGGCAATCATACCGATCATCACGCCGGCAATGATGCGCCAAGAAGCGATGCGGGCAAACACGATAAACGCGCCGCCGATTAAAAGCGCCAAAGTGGATACTTCGCCGATAGAACCGGGCAGATTACCAATAAACGCATCCATCCAAGTGATGGATTGATTGGTAACAGCATTTTTCAGACCTTCTGAGCCGTGTGCTGCCCACTGAGCCAGCGCGGTTGCGCCGGAATAGCCGTCAACCGCCGTCCAAACGGTGTCGCCGGTAATGTTGGCGGGATAAGCGAAGAACAAGAAGGCACGGCCTGCCAGCGCAGGGTTCATAAAGTTTTTACCCGTACCGCCGAATACCTCTTTCGCAACCACCACGCCGAAGGTAATACCCAAGGCAGCCTGCCACAGCGGCAGCGTAGGCGGAACGATTAAGGCAAACAAAATCGAAGTTACGAAGAAACCTTCGTTGATTTCGTGTTTGCGCACGGTGGCGAACAAAACTTCCCAGAAACCGCCGACGGCAAATACGGTCGCGTAAATCGGCAGGAAGTAAATCGCGCCGAACAGCATTTTGCCCAACACGCCCGCTTCAGACGACATATTGATGCCCAAAGCGTTGGCAAGGGCGTAATGCCAGTCGTTTGCGATGCTTTGTTGCAGCAAATCAGGCGTCAGCGCACCGAATGCCTGCGCGCCGACGTTGTACATACCGTAAAACATGGCGGGGAACAAAGCCAGCCACACCAAAATCATCATGCGTTTGGAGTCGAGCGCGTCGCGGACGTGTGCCGCTTTGCGTGTTACCGCACCGGATGTGTAGAAAATCGTCGCCGCAGCTTCATAGAGGGCATACCATTTTTCATGTTTGCCGCCCGGCAGGAAGTGCGGTTCAATTTTTCCAGAAAATGTTTCAAGCCCATAATCAGCCTTCCTTCTCAATGGTTTCCAGCACCTTGCGCAACAGCGGGCCGTATTCGTATTTACCCGGGCAGACGAAGCTGCACAAAGCGAGGTCTTCTTCGTCCAATTCCAAGCAACCCAAAGCTTGCGCGCTGTCTGTATCGCCGACGATTAAATCGCGCAAAAGCAGGGTGAGGCAGGATGTCCAGCGGCATCACGCGTTCGTAAGTGCCAATCGGCACCATGGCACGGTCGCCGCCGTTGACGGCTGTCGTGAACTTGAAGAGTTTGTTTTTCAGGAAATGACCAAGGGTCGTACGCGTAATCGAGTATTTGTCCGGCTGCGGCGCAACCCAGCCGAACAGCTCTTGCTGCGGCCTTCTTCGATAACGGAAATCTGATTGTGGTAGCGTCCCAAATAATCATGCGCGCCTTGTGCAATCGCGCCGTTCAATACCGAACCGGAAATCACGCGGTTGTCCGCGTCAATCAATTCGCCGGCCGTAAGTTGAGACACCTTCGCGCCCAAAAACGGTACGCAAGAGGCGTGGTTTGTTGACTTGCGGGCCGCCCAAGGCAACCACGCGTTCGGTATTCAGACGACCTGTTACGAACAAACGTCCGATCGCAATCACGTCTTGATAATTAATGGTCCAAACCGTTTTTATTCGCGCCGACAGGCTCGATGAAATGAATGTGCGTGCCGCTCAAACCCGCGGGATGCGGGCCGCCGAGTCGTGTGTTTCAATGTTGGCGGCGTTTTCAGACGGCACGTCCGTACCGGCTGCTTTACAAACATGGATTTTTGCGTTCGGTCAAACGGCTCAACACCAGCAAACCTCGTCTGAAATCCTCGGCGGCTTCTTTGATGACAACCACAGGGTCTGCCGCCAGCGGATTGGTGTCCATCGCATTGACGAAAATGGCGAACGGCTCGGCATCAACGGCGGGAATCTTGCTGAACGGACGGGTACGCAGCGCAGTCCACAAACCGGATTGAATCAGATTGCGGCGCACTTCTTCGCCGCTTAAGTTTGCCAACGCATCGGGCGCGTAGCGTTCGAACTCGATTTCGTCATCGCCCTCAACGGCAATCACGACCGACTGAAGCACGCGCTTTTCGCCGCGGTGAATCGCAGCGATTTTGCCGGAAGCCGGCGCAGTAAACACCACGCCCGGATTTTTTCTTGTCTTCAAACAGCACTTGGCCTTTTTGACGGCATCGCCCTCGCCCTGACTTTCATCGAGGGCGCATACCGGCATATTCTTCGCCAAACAACGCGACTTCGGTAATGGCCGGACCGTCGTAAACGGCTTGCTCGGTCTGCCCGCGATGGGCAGGTCTAGGCCTTTTTGATTTTAATCATAGGGATGCGTTACTTTTGGTAGGTTAAAAAACAGGGTTGCCGTCTGCATCGGTGCGTGGCGGCGGAATGGGTTGGCCGAAAAATGCGCCGGCCGGATTGAACAGCCCTGACGGGCTGTTTTTAATGCGAAAATCGATTGATTTTACAGGAGGAACCATGATTTTTGCCAAATTGGCCGGAGAAAATCCCATTTAGGTGTGAATGAAAAATTTTTTTAACGGCTGTTTGGAATTTGCGTGATGCAGGTTTGCTGAAGGATGTGGCCGCGCTAGGGGGATGTTGTTTTGATATTCTGATATAAACGAATTATGTAGTCGAATGTATGCGGAAGCATTTTTCAGACGGCCTTATTTCCTGCCGCCGCTCTTGAATAACAGGCCGTCTGAAACCATATGAAACCAATATCCTTTATTTTAAGAGGTTAGAACCATGAGCAAAACCGTCCGTTATCTGAAAGATTACCAAACGCCTGCCTACCGCATCCTTGAAACCGACCTGCATTTTTGATATTGCCGAACCGCAAACCGTCGTGAAATCCCGTTTGACGGTCGAGCCGCAGAGGGTGGGGGAGCCGCTGGTGTTGGACGGTTCGGCGAAACTCTTGTCCGTCAAAATCAATGGGGCGGCGGCGGATTATGTGTTGGAAGGCGAGACGCTGACGATTGCGGGTGTGCCGTCCGAACGCTTCACCGTCGAAGTGGAAACCGAAATCCTGCCGGCGGAAAACAAATCGCTGATGGGGCTGTATGCTTCCGGCGGCAATCTGTTTACCCAGTGCGAGCCGGAGGGCTTCCGCAAAAATCACGTTCTACATCGACCGTCCGGATGTCATGTCCAAGTTCACGACCACCATCGTCGCGGACAAAAAAACGCTATCCCGTTTTGCTCTCCAACGGCAACAAAATCGACGGCGGTGAGTTTTCAGACGACCGCCATTGGGTGAAATGGGAAGACCCGTTTGCCAAACCGAGCTATCTGTTTGCTTTGGTCGCGGGCGATTTGGCGGTAACGGAAGACTATTTCACCACCATGAGCGGCAGAAACGTCAAAATCGAGTTTTACACCACCGAAGCGGACAAGCCCAAGGTCGGCTTTTGCCGTGGAGTCGCTGAAAAAAACGCGATGAAGTGGGACGAAACGCGCTGGCTTGGAATACGACTTGGATATTTTTCATGGTCGTCGCCGTGGGCGATTTCAATATGGGCGCGATGGAAAACAAGGGTTTGAACATTTTTAACACCAAGTTCGTCCTCGCCGACAGCCGCACCGCCACCGATACCGATTTCGAAGGCATCGAGATCTGTGGTCGGACACGAATATTTCCACAACTGGACGGGCAACCGCGTGACCTGCCGCGATTGGTTCCAGCTTTCGCTGAAGGAAGGGCTGACCGTGTTCCGCGACCAAGAGTTTTCCGGCGACCGCGCCAGCCGCGCCGTGCGCCGCATTGAAAACATCCGCCTGCTGCGCCAGCACCAGTTCCCCGAAGACGCAGGCCCGACCGCCCATCCGGTGCGCCCCGCCAGCTATGAGGAGATGAACAATTTCTACACCATGACCGTTTATGAAAAAGGCGCGGAAGTGGTGCGGATGTATCACACCCTGCTCGGCGAAGAGGGCTTCAGAAAGGCATGAAGCTCTATTTCCAACGCCACGACGGGCAGGGCCGTGACCTGCGACGATTTCCGCGCGGCGATGGCGGACGCGAACGGCATCAATCTCGACCAGTTCGCCTTGTGGTACAGCCAGGCGGGCACGCCCGTTTTTGGAAGCGGAAGGTCGTCTGAAAAACAATATTTTTGAGTTAACCATTAAACAAACTATACCGCCCACGCCCGATATGGCGGACAAGCAGCCGATGATGATTCCCGTCAAAATCGGGCTGCTGAACCGCAACGGCGAAGCGGTGGCATTCGATTATCAGGGCAAACGCGCAACCGAAGCCGTATTGCTGCTGACCGAAGCCGAACAGACCTTCCCGCTCGAAGGCGTAACCGAAGCCGTCGTTCCCTCGCTGCTGCGCGGGTTTAGCGCGCCGGTGCATCTGAACTATCCATACAGCGACGACGACCTGCTGCTCCCTGCTCGCCCACGACAGCGACGCCTTCACGCGCTGGGAAGCCGCCCAAACGCTCTACCGTCGCGCCGTTGCCGCCAACCTTGCCGCGCTTTCAGACGGTGTCGAGTTGCCGAAACACGAAAAACTGCTTGCCGCCGTCGAAAAAGTCATTTCAGACGACCTCTTGGATAACGCCTTCAAAGCCCTGCTTTTGGGCGTGCCGTCTGAAGCCGAGCTGTGGGACGGCGCGGAAAACATCGACCCGCTGCGCTACCATCAGGCGCACGAAGCCTTGTTGGATACGCTTGCCGTCCACTTCCTGCCGAAATGGCACGAATTGAACCGTCAGGCGGCGAAGCAGGAAAACCAAAGCTACGAATACAGCCCCGAAGCCGCCGGCTGGCGCACGCTGCGCAATGTCTGCCGCGCCTTCGTCCTGCGCGCCGACCCCGCGCACATCGAAACCGTTGCCGAAAAAAATACGGCGAAATGGCGCAAAACATGACCCACGAATGGGGCATCCTGTCCGCTGTCAACGGCAACGAAAGCGATACGCGCAACCGCCTGCTGGCGCAGTTTGCCGACAAGTTTTCAGACGACGCGCTGGTGATGGACAAATATTTCGCCCTCGTCGGCTCAAGCCGCCGTAGCGACACCCTGCAACAGGTACAAACCGCCCTGCAGCATCCAAAAATTCAGCCTCGAAAACCCCAACAAAGCCCGTTCGCTCATCGGCAGCTTCAGCCGCAACGTCCCGCATTTCCACGCACAAGACGGCGGCGGCTACCGCTTCATCGCCGACAAAGTCATCGAAATCGACCGCTTCAACCCGCAGGTCGCCGCCCGCTTAGTGCAGGCGTTCAACCTCTGCAACAAGCTCGAACCGCACCGTAAAAACTTGGTGAAACAAGAATTGCAGCGCATTCGGGCGCAAGAAGGATTGTCGAAAGACGTGGGCGAAATCGTCGGTAAGATTTTTGGATTGAGGCCGTCTGAAAAGTACAAAAAGGTCTGCGGACGGATGCCGCAGACCTTTTATCAAATGCCGTTCTTCCAAAATAAACGGCGCGGGTTTTTATAACTGTTCAAGCAAGCCTTTGAGGGTCGGCCATAAGTTGTCTTTCCGCCCGCCGTTCACTTCGGGAGGGTGGCATCGCGGTGGAAATACCACCAGAAATAGCCGCCGACATAACGGTCTCCCATTTTTGGCATACAACGGTTGTTGCAAACCGTAATAGTAATTGGCGATACGTTTTTCTCTTCCAAAGTAGCCGGTTTTGTTCATCGCTTTCGTCCTGCGTACCGATTTCACCGATGCCGAACTTGGTAGCCTTACTGAACTGGCCTTTGAAGTGGTTGAATGTTCTTGCCAAATCATTGCTGCTTGGATGTTGGGCAGGGGTGCAGACAGTTTCATAAATAGAGAGAAAGCATAGTCTACATTGCGCAGGCTGGCTGGCAGGCTTTCAGCATATTTTGAGGTAGCCTCCCAGTCTTTTTCGTAACAATTCGGGCTGGACCAATAATTGAGCGTAAGCGCGGTTTTGCCGTTGCGTTTTTGACGACTTCGTAAGCAGCCTGTGCTTTGGCGTTGATTTCCTGCGGAGAACTGCCGACCCAGTTGCCGTTGAGTTCGTTACCGATTTCCCATAACGCAACCTTGTCGCCAAAAGCATTCATTGCCCGTGTGGTGCGTCTGCGGATTTTTTCCACGCTGTAGTTCGGCATTTGTTCGGAATCAAGAATCTGCACCATAACATTGGCGTGGGGCGCCAACGCATCCACTAACCTTTTTATAAGCCGAAATGTCGTCATCATCCATCACGAGGCGGACTGTCAGTCTTTTTCCGGCTGGATTTGATGAGTTTGAGGGTCATATCGAGATTGTCGGTGCTCTCCAAAGTGATGCCGCGTATCGGAGTGGAGAGTTCGGCGGGTTGGGCAAGGGCCGCGCCGCTGAAGGCGAGAAGAAGGGAGAGCAAATACTGCGTTTCATATTCATATACGGTTCCTGGTTAAGATGAAAACGTTTGAACATATGGCGGCAGTAAAGCCCGCCATCCGAATCGACAACCAACTGTTGCCTACCGTGGGACAGAAAAGGGTTACGAAAGTTTTGCAAAATTTGGCAAACTTCCGTTTAGGAATGTTTACATATAAACAAAGGCCATCTGAAAATTTTTTTCAGACGGCCTCTTTATGTCATCAGAACCGATCAATAACGTGCCGGAACAGTTCCCATGCGTTGTTTGAGCGAAGTTTGGCGTTCGTTGAACAGCGAGGCGTAGTATGTCGCGTTGGTCATCACTTTTTCACATAATCGCGGGTTTCTGTAAACGGGATGGTTTCGGCGAAAATCGAACCTTCCAACGGCGTGGCGGCCTGCCAGTTGCGGGCGCGGGCTGGGCCGGCGTTGTAGCCTGCGGTGGCCATCACTTCGTTGTTTTTGCAGGCGGCGTTTCGCGTCGGACATATACCATGTGCCCATGCGGATGTTGCCGTCCATCGTGTACAGCTCTTCGCTGTTCATGCCGATTTTGCCTGCGATTTCGCGGGCGGTGGCGAGCATGACCTGCATCAGGCCCCTGTGCGCCGACGCTGGACTGCGCGCCCATCGCAAAACGGCTTTCCTGGCGGATGAGGCCGTATACCCATGCGGGATCGATGCCGGCTTGGGTTGCGTAGCGCTCGGTCGTTTCTTTAAACGGGCGGGGTAGCGCAGGTTGAAGTCCAGCTTGGTATCGGTGCGGTCGGCGCTGTTGATGGCCATGTCGTAGAATTGGTTGTTGAACGCGGCCTGTGCGGCGGCGAGCAGGTTGTCTTCGTTGAAGCCGCGGGTGGCGAAACGCCATTCGGCCTGTGCCTGACGGCGCATTTTCCAATCGCCGCTGGTTTGGCTTTGTTTGAACAGAACCAGTGCGCGGTTGATGGCGCCGTCTTTTTCCATACGTTTCACGCCGCCTTTTTCCGACGAGACCGACGGTGTTGCGCGTGCTGACACTTCTGCCGAGTTCTTCGGCGGACAAAAGGCGTAGAGTTGCGGCCTGACGCGGCGGCTTTTTTCATACAGGGGCTGCGGCGCGGGTGCTGTCGCCCTGTGCGCTCAGGCTGCGGGCGAGCCAGTATTGCCATGTCGGGTCGTTTTTGCAGTTTGGCGGGCATGGTCTGAATGATGGCGGCCAAGTCGCTCCAGCGTTGCAGGCGCAGGGGCGGCGCGGGCGTACCATTCCCATTGTTCGTCGCTGAACTGGCCGCGTTCGGCGGCGCGGCTGTAATAGCCCAATGCGGCGGGCATGTTTTGGTTCAACGCCTGATAGTGGCCTAATACGCCCCATGCGTAGCTGCTCTGGGCGCGGCTCAGGCCGCTTTCCATGCCCGCGAGCGTGGCGGCTGCGGCGGGACTTTTGCGTGCGTCTTTGCCGATGACGGACGGCAGGCTGTATTCCTGCAGCGCCCTGGCCGCCGCCGTCAAACAGGCTGCCCAGTGCGGCGGCCAGATTGCGGGCGTCGGTGGTCTGGCTGTTGCCCAGTAATCCCGCGCACGCGCCGCCAGGCGTCGTCGCCGTTCAGACGGCCTGAAGCGGCGCGCTTTCGATGAAGCGGGTGCAGCCCTGCGGCAGTTTTTGGTTTCACGCCCAAATCGGCGGCTTTTGGCGTAGTTGCCGCCGTTCAGGTCGGCATAACACTGCACTTCCTGCGTGCGGCCGTCTTTGTCGAGTTTGGCGTATTCCTGTTGGAACAAGGCCCACTGTCCGCGGTAGCCCAGATTTTTCAGCCATTCGTTGCGCACGTTCTCCGCCATCGCACTGTCGCTTGCCTGCGCCAGAAACTGCTGCGGCCATACGTCGTCGCCGCGTTTGGCCGCTTCCAGCGCGCCTTCGTATTGGCTGTAATCGGAAAGGATTTTTGGACTGGCTGTCGGCCTTGCGCGAAGGAATGCCGCTGCTCGAAAACGTCGACCGTTACCGGCTGCTGCGCGGGTTGGGAGGAGCAGGCGGCCAAAACGGCGGCGGCCGAAAGGGTCAGGGATACGGAGAGTGTGCGTTTTTATGTTCATGCGAGCTTTCAGTCTTTCTGTGTTTCTTCGTCGTGAAAAATCTGTTGAGGCCGTTATTCTATCTGATTTGCAGCGGGTGTATCGGCTGCGAACCAAGATTTACATTTTGAACGTAAAGGCCGTCTGAAAACAGACGGTTGCGTTTTCAGACAGCCTCACGGCGATCTGGGGCTTACTGGTTGTCGTGAAATTCGTGAAACTCGTATTGGTACGACAAACCGGCACCTGCCTTTTTCTGCGCCAGATAGTCGGTGTAAACCGCGCGGATTTCCTTACGCAGCAGAAAGAGGGCGATTAAGTTCGGAATGACCATGAAGCCGTTGAACATGTCCGACAGGCTCCACACAAATCCACTTTTGCCCAGCGTGCTCAACACAATCGCAGCCAGTACCAGCGTGCGGTAAATGCCCAAATGGCGGCCGCGGAAGAGGAAGCGGATGTTGGATTCGCCGAGTAATACCAGCCGATGATGGTGGTGAAGGCGAAGAAGGTCAGGCAGATCGCCAGAAGCTGCGAACCGAAGCCGCCGAAGGCAATCACAAACGCCTGCTGCGTTACCGCCGCCCCCTGCAAACCCAGTTTGTCGGCATCGGTGAGCAGGATAATCAGCGCAGTGGCGGTACACACTAGAATCGTGTCGATAAACACGCCGACAAACGCCGCCATCCCTTGCTGTACGGGGTGGTTTACATCCGCCGTCGCATGGGCGTGCGGGTGGAACCATCCCGCTTCGTTAGAAAACAGGCCGCGCGCCACGCCGAAGCGCACCGCTTCGCGCATCCGATACCAGCCGCCGCCCAACACTGCTTCCGGATTGAACGCCGCCACGAAAATATGGTTAATCATCGGCGAAATATGGTCGGAAAAATTGAAACAGAATCACAACCGCACAGATGATGTAAATCACCGCCATAAACGGCACGACGAATTGGGCGACATTGGCGATGCGGTTGACGCCGCCGACGATGATCAGTCCCGCCAGTGCCGCTAGGCTAATGCCGACCGCCAGTGCCGGCACGTCGAAAAGCCACCGTTACCGCCGAAGCAATCGAATTAGACTGGGTCGCATTGCCGATAAAGCCCAGCGCGATAATCAGCGCAATCGAGAAAAAAAGCCCGACAGGAAACGCGCCGCGCTGCAGCCGATTTTTCGGCGTCAGGGCCGTGGGTGATATAAAACGCGGGGCCGCCGATATACTGCCGTGGCTGACCACGCGGTATTTCTGCGCCAGCAGCGCTTCGGCAAAAATCGTCGACATGCCCAAAACCGCGGAAAACCACATCCAAAACACTGCACCCCGGCCCGCCGGCGGTAATCGCCGTGGCCACGCCCGCGACGTTGCCGGTACCGATTTGGGCGGATACCGCCACTGCCAGCGCCTGAAACTGCGACAATGATTTATGGTCTTTGTCGGCGGGGTCTTTTCGCAAACAAGCCGCCGAATACCGATTTGAAACCCGCGCCGAGTTTGGTAACTTGCGGCGCGCCCAGATAGATGGTGAAGAACAGGCCGATGCCGAGCAGGGGCATAAATCAGCAGGTAGTCCCACAACACCAGATTGACCGCGCCCACCAGCGCAGACAACATCTCTTCCATAGACAGTACCTCGAAAAAAAGGTTGGAAACCTCATCTTGAAAATAAAGTTCGGATTAACGTAAAACGGCCGGAAACTACACCTGCCGCCTTTCCGTTGCAGCCCGCAACGAAACGGGTATGCCGCCCCATCATACCTTAAATTGTTTACAATTAAAACGAAAAACGGGTTCCGTTTAACGTCTTCTAACGCTGAGGCGGCCGCGGGAGGCCGTCTGAAAACAGCGGGCGGAGTTTTTGGACGTTGCAATCTTATGCTAGAATCGCAGCTTCGAAATTTAAGCAAAGGCCGTCTGAAAACGGCGGCGGAGGAAAGGAAATCAAATATGGCAGGCCATAGCAAGTGGGCGAATATCCAGCATAAAAAGCCCGTCAAGATGCCAAACGCGGCAAAATCTTCACCCGTTTAATTAAAGAAATCACCGTCGCGGCCCGCATGAGCGGCGGCGATCCAACGCCAACCCGCGCCTGCGCCTAGCTTTGGAAAAAGCCGCCGAAAACAATATGCCCAAAGACAACGTGCAGCGCGCCATCGACAAAGGTACGGGCAACTTGGAAGGCGTGGAATACATCGAACTGCGCTACGAAGGCTACGGCATCGGCGGCGCGGCGCTGATGGTGGACTGCCTGACCGACAACAAAACCCGCACCGTCGCCGACGTGCGCCATGCGTTCACCAAAAACGGCGGCAACGGGCACCGACGGCTGCGTAGCGTTCAACTTCGTGCATCAGGGTTGTTGGTGTTTGAACCCGGCGTTGACGAAGACGCGCTGATGGAAGCCGCTTTGGAAGCCGGTGCGGAAGACGTTATCACCAACGACGACGGCTCCATCGAAGTCATCACCGCCCCGAACGATTGGGCGGGCGTGAAAGCGGCATTGGAAACCGCAGGCTACAAATCCGTTGACGGCGACGTTACCATGCGCGCCCAAAACGAAACCGAACTTTCCGGCGAAGACGCCGTCAAAATGCAGAAACTGATTGATGCTTTGGAAGATTTGGACGACGTGCAGGATGTTTATACTTCCGCCATACTGGATTTGGCATAAGCCCGACAAACGAAACCTGCCTGCAACTTTCGGGGTTGCAGGCAGATTTTGTTTGGGCGTTTGAGTCGTATTGAGGCCGTCTGAAAGCCGTAAAACCGTATCGGCGGCTTTTCAGACGGCCTCAACGGCGGCAGTTACAGCTGGGCCGGGTCGGTGAGTTTTTTCGTATCCTGGGCAGTCGTCGGTTGTGCCATCTTTGTTGGTCGCCCAAACGATGCCGCTGTCGCTGAGGTGGATGATGCAGTTTTCGTCAGGGGTTTTTGTCAGCGTTCGGTTCGGCTTTGAGTTCAGAAACCCGCAGCGTCGTTTTCTGGTCAGTGAGATGTCGAAATATTCGTTCTGTACCAATGAGTCATTGCTGAAGTCTTTTAAACGTTCTTTTTCTGCGTATAGTAGCGTTCGAGTGCGCGCGTTTTGTAGCAGTTCGGAACGTACCGCGGCCAGGCGGGTTTGGCGGATGTATTTGGCGTAGGAAGGATGAGGCGATGGTGGCCAGTAGGGCGATGGTAACGATGACAATCATCAGCTCGATTAAGGTGAAGCCTTGCTGTTTTATTTTCATGGTGTCGGTCTTAGAAAAAGGTTGTATCCCTGCCGCCGTCGGCGGAGTCGTAATCTGATATTATAAAGTCATTTGAAAAAGTTATATGTACAGATAAATTCTGAATTTGGGAATTTATGTAAGCAGGGATGCAATATTTAGGAAAACCGGTTTTAAAAATCTTTTTAACAATGTGTTATTACTGTATTTTTTTATTTCGTGCGCTTGGCTGGGATGTGTATTTACAGTAAAATCCGTGCGTTTTTACCGTTTGGCGGAAATATTTACGGGCTTCACGGAACCGCTATATTTCGTGGCGGCAGCCGCTTTTATACAGGTATTGGAATATGGTGAAAAAGATAATGAAGTGGGTGGCGATACTTATCGCGGCGGTTGTTGCCGTCTATGCGGTTTGGTCGTTCTTTCAACCCGAAGAACAGGTGAAGTATCTTACTGAAACGGTCAAGCGTGGCAATATTCACCAAACCGTATCTGCCACGGGCGAAATCTCGCCGTCGAATCTGGTAACGGTCGGTTCTCAGGCTTCGGGTCAGATTAAGAAACTGTATGTCAAACTCGGACAGCAGGTCAAAAGGGCGATTTGATTGCCGAAATCAATTCGACCACTCAAGTGAACTACGCTCAATACTGAAAAATCCAAGCTGGAAACGTATCAGGCGAAATTGGTTTCCGCCGAAATCGCCCTGAACAGCGCGGAAAAAGAATATAAGCGCGAAGCGGCTTTATGGAAGGAAAAAAAGCGACTTCAAAGAGGATTTTTGAAAGCGCGCAGGATGCGCTGGCCGCAGCCAAAGCGAATGTCGCCGAGCTGAAGGCCTCTATCAAGCAAACCAAAAATCTCCATCAATACCGCTGAATCCGATTTGGGCTATACCCGCATTACTGCGACGATGGACGGTACGGTGGTGGCGATTCCGGTGGAAGAGGGCCAGACCGTGAACGCGGTGCAGTCCACGCCGACGATTATCCAACTGGCGAATCTGGATACGATGTTGAACAAAATGCAGATTGCCGAGGGCGACATCACCAAGGTGAAGGCGGGGCGGGACATTTTCGTTTACGATTCTGTCCGAACCGGACGAGCCGATTAAGGCGAAACTCGACAGCGTCGATCCGGGCCTGACCACGATGTCGCTGGGCAGCTACACCGCCAGATACCGACACGACTTCCAACGCGATTTACTACTATGCCCGTGCGTTGGTGCCCCAATCCCGACGGCAAACTTTCCATCGGTATGACGACGCAGAACACGATTGAAATCAACGGCGTGAAAAACGTTTTTGCTCGTGCCGACGCTGACGATTAAAAACGCGACGGTAAATCGTATGTCAGCGTTTTGGGCGCGGACGGCAAAGCTGTCGAACGCGAAATCACCGTCGGCCTGAAAGACAGTATGAACACCGAAGTCAAAAGCGGTTTGAAAGAAGGCGAAAAGGTAGTGATGTCGGAAATGAGCGCGGCGGAGCAGGCGGAAGCCGCCCAGCGCGTGATGAAGGGCGGCGGCCCGCCGAGATAAACAGGCAAAAGGCCGTCTGAAAGCTCAACTTCCTGATGGGAACTTGGTTTTAGCTTCGTAGAAATTCAGCTTCCCGGCGGAAATTTCGTTAACCTCGTTTTCAGACGGCCTTTCCACTCCATACATCATTATCGGTCGGACACACTTATGAGCTTAATCGAATGTAAAAACATCAACCGCTACTTCGGCAGCGGCGCGAACCGCGTTCATGTCTTGAAAGATGTCAGCCTGTCGATAGAGAAGGGCGATTTCGTCGCCATTATCGGGCAGTCCGGTTCGGGCAAATCCACGCTGATGAGACATCCTCGGCTGTCTGGATACCGCTACTTCAGGTTCGTATCAAATCGACGGCATCGAAACCGCCAAAATGGAGCCGGACGAACTGGCGGCATTGCGGCGCGAACGCTTCGGCTTTATTTTCCAACGTTACAACCTCTTGGGTTCGCTGACGGCGCGGGACAACGTCGCCCTGCCTGCCGTGTATATGGGCATGGGCGGCAAAGAGCGTTCGCGCGCGCGGAGAATCTGTTGCAGGATTTGGGCTTGGAAGGCAAAGAAGGCAACAAGCCCAGCGAACTTTCCGGCGGCCAGCAGCAGCGCGTCTCCATCGCCCGCGCCCTGATGAACGGCGGCGAAATCATCTTCGCCGACGAACCGACCGGCGCGCTCGATACCGCCAGCGGCAAAAACGTAATCGAAATCATCCAAAAGCTGCATAAAGAAGGGCATACCGTGATTATGGTCACGCACGACCCCGGTATCGCCGCCATCGCCAACCGCATCATCGAAATCCGCGACGGCGAAATCATCTCCGACACTTCAAAAATCCAGAAATCCCCGAAAGCGGCATAGAACGCATCAAAGAACAAACCTCGTGGTTGTTTTACTACGACCAATTTATGGAAGCCTTCAAAATGTCGGTGCAGGCGATTATGGCGCACAAAATGCGTTCGCTTCTGACCATGCTCGGCATCATCATCGGCATCGCCTCGGTCGTGTCCGTCGTCGCACTGGGTAACGGCTCACAGAAAAATCCTCGAAGACATCAGCGCGATGGGCACGAACACCATCAGCATCTTCCCCGGAAGCGGTTTCGGCGACAGGCGCAGCGGCAGGATAAAAACCCTGACCATTGCCGACGCCAAAGTCATTTGCCCAGCAAAGCTATGTCGCCTCCGCCACCCCGCAGACCACTTCCAGCGGCACGCTGACCTACCGCAACACCGACCTGTCCGCCTCGCTTTTACGGCGTGGGCGAACAATATTTCGACGTGCGCGGGCTGAAGCTGGAGTCGGGCCGCCTGTTTGACGAGGCCGATGTGAAAGAAGACGCGCAGGTCGTCGTGATCGACCAAAACACCAAAGAAAAAAACTGTTCGGCACGGATGTCGATCCGTTGGGCAAGACCGTCCTCTTCAAAAACGCCCGCTGACCGTCATCGGCGTGATGCAAAAAGAAGAAAATTCCTTCGGCAACTCGGACGTATTGATGCTCTGGTCGCCCTATACGACCGTGATGCACCAAATCACCGGCGAGAGCCACACCAATTCCATTACCGTCAAAATCAAAAACGACGCCAACACCCAAGTCGCCGAAAAAGGGCTGACCGAGCTGCTCAAAACGCGGCACGGCACGGAAGACTTCTTCACGAACAACAGCGACAGCATCAAGCAGGGTGATCGAAAGCACCACCGGCACCATGAAACTGCTGATTTCCTCCATCGCATTGATTTCATTGGTGGTCGGCGGTATCGGCGTGATGAACATCATGCTGGTGTCGGTTACCGAGCGTACCAAAAGAAATCGGCGTGCGCATGGCCATCGGCGCGCGGCGCAACAATATCTTGCAACAATTCTTAATTGAAGCGGTCTTAATCTGTATTATCGGCGGTTTGGTCGGGGTCGGGCTGTCCACGGCCATCAGCCTCGTGTTCAACCATTTCGTAACCGAATTTCCGATGGAAATTTCCGTCATATCCGTTATCGGTGCGGTTGTCTGTTCCACCGCCATCGGCGTGGCGTTCGGCTTTATGCCCGCCAACCGCGCCTCACGGCTGAACCCGATTGACGCGCTGGCACAGGATTGAGGGTTTTCAGACGGCGTTTGAGTGCGAGAGGCCGTCTGAAAACAGCGTAGGCCGCCGAGCATTGATGCACAACGTGATGCTGACCACGATTAACACAATACACAATACATTGCGAAAACAGCCCGAACGTCGTCCGAACCTTCTGCAACATTTTTTTCAGACGGCCTCTCCCGAAACAGGCATCTCAAGCCTTCAATACAAGGAAACCTATGGACGTTTACGCAAAATACGCCGCCTACCCGCAAAGCGGCATCGAACAAATCAAAACTTCCTCCGGCACCCCCGCCGCCGTATCCGAATACGGCGCAGGCAAACTATGGGATGCGCTGCATTTCGTTCTGACCGGCAAAGGCTCGGACGATGCCGACGCGGCAAACCCGCTGAGCAAAGCCATTATCGGCAACATCCTGCGGCAGGGACGAAGAAGCGGGCGAACACACCGGCTGGATCGACGATACCGAAACCGCCGAAGTAGTCCAAGCCCTGAACCAAGCCGATTTCGTCGCGCTGCTCGACGGCAAAAACCGCAGCAGATTTTCAAAACAACCAAATCTACCCCGATATTTGGGGCGACGAAAAAGCCTTTGCCGAAACCCGCGCGGAATTGGCGCAGCGGTTTAAAGAACTCGCCGCGTTCTACCAAGCCGCCGCCGAACAGCATTGCGGCGTCGTAGTCAGGATTTCATGATTTCAGACGGCCTGTTTGAGTGGGCAGAGGTCGTCTGAAAAAAGTGGGTCGGATATTTGCATCCGACATAAATTCAAATAAGAAATGCCTTTGCCGTTATTCCCGCCTGCGCGGGAATGACGGCGGCGAAAGTAGCGTGGGCTTCGTCCGCGAAAACAAGTTGATACATCCGGTTGCGGGTTTTTCAGACGGCCTCCAAACCAAAAGGGTAAAAATATGAACCCCGACAAAGTACAACGAAGCAAGCTGAACACGCTGACCGACCTGCCCAATGTCGGCAAAGCCGTGGCGGAGGATTTGGCTTTGCTCGACATTACGCAGCCCGCAGGATTTGGCGGGGCAGGACGCTTATGAAATGTACGACCGCCTGTGCAGCCTGACCGCAACCCGACACGATCCCTGCATGATCGACATTTTTCTGTCGCTGGTTGATTTTATGCAGGGAAACGAACCGAAGCCGTGGTGGCATTTTACGGAACAGCGAAAAGCGTTTTTAGCCGATAAACATAGTGGATTCAAATAAAAATACCCATGCCTGTCATTTCCCGCGCAGGCGGGAAATCCAGACCCTAGGTATTTAAAAGAATATTTGGGGATGCTGCAATTTCAACCCTCTAGATTCCCGCCTGCGCGGGAATGACGGCAAATGGCACTTCCAATATTGTTCAGACGACATCCCAACCAACTCCCCATGCCGTCTGAAAACCTTAAACCGAAAAGATACAACATGCAGACAAAACCTTTTTCAGACGGCCTTATCCCTGTCGCTCGCCCTTGTCTTAAGTGCGTGCGCCGTCCACAACACCGACAAAAACCTCACGCTCGAATCGACAGGGGCGGGTCATGAGCGCGGCGGAAACCGCCGAACGTTACGACGTGAACGGCAACTGGTGGAAATCTACCAAAAGCCCGCAGCTCAACGCCCTGATGGCGCAGGCTTTGGAAAACAATATCGATTTGAAACAGGCAGCCATCAGCGTCAATAAAGCCCTGTATCAGGCGAATATTTTTGGGGGGCGGATTTGGTGCCGTCGTTCAGCGGCTCGGTGGGTGCGTCCACATCCAAAAACCTGAAAACCGGCAGCCACGGCAATACCTTCAGCAGCCAGCTCGGCAGAGCTACGAGGTGGATTTGTGGCGCAAACTCAGTGCCACCGCCGACGCGCAAGTCTGGGAATACCAAAGCCACGCGGCAGGGATATGGCAAACACGCGCCTGACTTTGATCAATAATGTCGCCGATGCCTATTTCAACATCGCCTATCTCAACGAAGCCATTGAATTGGCGCAAAAATCCCTCAAGCAATATCAGGAAATCAACCGCATTGCCGAAGCCAAGTTCCGCTACGGCAGAGCCGATTCCAGCCAGCCAACGCAGGCGAAACAATCACTCTTGAGCGCGCAAAACAACCTGATTTCCCTGAAAAACAGCCTTGACACGCAAAAACAGGTGTTACGCAACCTGCTCAACCTCAAGCCGAACGAGGGCCATCGCCGCCGACCCCGCGCAATACCGACTGCCGTCCGTCAAAGGCGTAAACCTCGACGTACCGATTACCGTATTGGCGAACCGCCCCGACCTGCGCGCCGCCGAATACCGCCTGCAATCCTCGCTCCAATCCGTCGAAGCGCAAAAACGCAGTTGGTATCCCTCGATTACATTGGGTGCGAGCTTGAGCACGTCGTCTGAAAAAGCCAAAAGCGCGTTCAATATCCCGCTGCTGGGCGGCTCCGCCACCATCAACCTGCCGTTCCTCAACTGGCAGACCATGAAGTGGAAAGACAAAACCGCCCAAGCCAATTTCGACAGCGCCAAACTCGACTTTGAAAAAGCCCTGACCACCGCGCTGAACGAAGTCAACACCAACTACCTCGCCTACCAAAACGCCCAAGCCGCGCTTAACAACCAAGAGCAGCGTTACGCCTTGGACAAGAAAAACAGCCGCTACTACCAAGTGCGCTACCAACACGGCAAAAACGAGCTGAAATACTGGCTGGAAGCGTTGAGTACAGAATACGGCTCCGCCCAAAACGTATTGAACCAGCGGTATGAGACGCTGAAATACGAAAACATGGTGTATAAAGCGATGGCAGGCCGTTATACGCCGAAATAAGGATAAGGGGCCGTCTGAAAAATGTTCAGACGGCCTGATGTTTTGTCGTTGCTCCGGTGTTCGTCCGTTGCCGTCGGCTTCGTGTTTTTGCGGGGGGATGAAGGGCAAAAAGGATGCGGAAAACCAAAAAGACCGTCTGAAATCGGGTTTCAGACGGTCTTTTTCTATGACCGATAGCCAGACTGAAGGTTTTACCCTTTCGATTTTTGCGGCTTTTCTTATCGGAACCGGCGGTGTAGCTGCCGTAAGAATAGCAGTTGTAACTGTTGAACGCATCGCGTTTGATGCCGTTCAGAATTACGCCTTTGATGTTGATGTTGCTTTGGACCAGACGGCGGGCGGCGTTGTCCAAGTCTTGCGCCGTAGTGTAGCCGTAGCGGGCAACCATCAGCGTCATGCCGACATGTTGGCCGACGATGGCGGCATCGGTAACAGCCAATACCGGCGGTGTGTCGATAATAACGTAGTCGTAACGCTTCGAGGCTTGTTCGATTAAATCGCCCAAACGTTTGTTCATCAGGAGTTCGGACGAGCTTTGCGTATAGTTGCCGTGGCTGATGAAGAACAGGTTTTTCGATGCCGGTCTGCTGTACCGCTTCGACAGGGGATGCTTCGCCCTGACAGCAGCTCCGACAGGCCGGGGGCGACATGGGTGCTGAACAGTTGTTCCAGATAGCCTTTTGCGCATGTCGGCGTCAATCAGCAGGACTTTCTTGCCCGGTGCGCCATAACGGTGGCCAAATTGGAGGAAATAAAGGATTTGCCGGCTTCGGGAGCGGCACCGGTAATCATCAGGACGTTGTTTTTGGCGTCCAGCATCGAAAAAAATAGATGTTGGTGCGCAGAGCGCGGATGGCTTCGACGGCTGTATCGGTGGCGTTTTCATTGGCCAAAAGGTAGCTGGAGCGGCCGTTTGAAGAAGTGAGCGTCCGTTTCAGGGTATCGCGTTTCTGCTGGATTTTTGGAATAGGGAACCAGTGCGGACACTTCCAAATCCAGTGCCTCGATTTCGTCGGAAGAAGTGATGCCCTGACGGGTGTTTTTCGCGGAACAGGCACCATACCGAAGCCAATGCGCCGGCAATCAGCGCGCTCAACAGCGTGATAAGGGTTTTGCGCGGAGCGACCGGCAGTTCGGGCACGAAGGCGTGGTCGACGATACGCACGTTGCCTTGCGCGCTGGCCTTCATGATGTTCAGTTCCTGCTGTTTGTTCAGCAACTGGACGTAAAGTGGCCTGATTGGTGGTTACATCGCGCGCCAAGCGGATAACTTCCTGCTGGGTATTGGGCAGTTCGGCGATTTGGCGGTCGATTTTTCTTTTGGCGCGTTCCAGTACCGAGAGTTTGTCCAATACGGCTTTATAGGTCGGGTGTTCCGGCGTGTACATTTCCACCAGCCCGGCTTCTTCGGTACGCAGGGCGGTAATCTGGCTTTCGATGTTGGTCAGGCTTTCCAGCGCGCCTTTGGATTCGAGCGGGATGTCCAGCGAACCCGATTTTTCGCGGTAGGCGTTCAGTTTGTTTTCGGCTTCTTGCAGGGTTTCCTTCATGCGCGGCAGCTCTTCGCTGATGAATGCCAAGCCGCTGGTGGCTACCTGTACGTCGCGTTCGCGGTTTTGGCCGACATAATTGTCGGCGATAGAATTGAGGATGACGCTGGTTTCTTTAGGGTCCGTGCCGGTATACGACAGGTTGATAATCGGACTGGTTTTGCCTTTGCTGACGACCGACAGTTGTTTTTGATGTTTTCGATGGCCGACAGTTTAGAGAATTTGGTCAGGGTAAACTTCTGGCCGGCATCGGCCAGAATGCGGTCAACCTTTAATACGGTTTTTGTTGTTGATTTTTCAAAGGCTTTCCGGTAAAAGCCTTCAACCGTGCGTTTGTCGGGCAGCGTCAGGACGTAGGATTTTCCGTTTTTAACCGTCAGTTCGAACGGCAGGTTAATCCAGTCTTCGCTGACCTCGAAATCGGCGATTTTGAGTTCGGGATCGATGTCGCCGCTCAGGTTGTGTATCAGGCCGCCGAATACGGGAAAATATTTCGGTTCGACGAGTTGGTCGAGTTGCAGGTCGTCCACCGTTTTTGCCTAAAACCATGCGCGACTGTACGAGTTCCAGTTCCGCTTCGGAAGGCTGCGACTCATTGGAAAAGATGTTGTTGATTTCGGTCAGAATCTGGTTTTTGCCGCGTTTCGATTTCCAACATGGCGTCGGCGCGGTAAACGGGCGTGGATGCGAGGCTGAAAACGGCTCCGGCGATACCGCCCGCCAATGCCGCCAGTGCGATTTTTGTATTTATGCGCCAACAGGCTGCGTATCTGCCGACCGAAGTCTATCTCGTCGCTGTAATATTCTGGAGACGGCGGCGTAGCTTGTTTGTTCATGGTGTAAAACTTTCTGTAAAAACTGGTTGGTTTAACGGTATTCCGCGGTTTCAGACGGCCTCAGGCGCTGGCGTTCAGTTTTCTCGCCCATGCTTGCGCTGCTTCTTCCAGTTGCAGATAGACGGCCTCAAACATTTCGCTGCTTTTGGTTGAACGGGTCAGGGCACGGTTTTTCGGCAGCCATTGTGCGAACAGGATGGTCTTGCTGCGGGCCGGCGGATGGATGTCGGCCACCATGTCGATTTGTTCGGGTTCCATCACCAGAATCAGATCGGCCCTTTCGCACATTTCCGCCGTCAACTGGCGCGCGGTGTGTCCGGCGACGATGACGCCGTGTTTCAGTGCTGTTTTTAATGGCCTGAAAGTCCGCGTCGTTGCCGGTGAGTGCTAAGTCCCGCCGAACTGATTTGGTGTCGGGGCAGTTTTTCTGAAGCAGCCGCTCCGCGGTGGGCGAGCAGCAGATATTGCCCTAGGCATACAACTAAAAATGTTTTGAAACATGAGACCTTTAACTGAAAACATATTGAATCGGTGTGTCAGCCCGCCTTTAGTGGAAAGTGTTGTCCAATGAGTTTACGTTGGTAATCGAGTTGGTAAGCTGGGATACCACTCTGTTCCAGCGGGCAACCGGTGCGGCCGTAACATAGACGACGTCGTTGGCGCGCAGGTTGAATTCGTTGCCCATCGCATAGGCGGTGGCGTCCCTCAGGTTGAGCTGGTAGACGTGAATCGGTTTCTGTACGTCGTCGAACGCTTTGCGGATGACGAACACGCCGGTCGCGTCGGCGATGGATTAGTTCATGCCGCCCACTTCACCCAGCGCGCGGGTCAGCGTCAGACCGTGGCTGCCCAAGGGCAAGGCCGCCTGACGGCCGACTTCGCCCATCACGAAAATCTTGCTGTTGCTGTTGCTCGGTACATACACGATGTCGCCGTGGCTGAGCATGTGGTTTTGGGTGAGGTCGCCGTATTGGATGAGCTTTTGCAGGGAAATGGTGCGGTCGACACCGTTGTGCGTCCATTTGATGTTTTGGGTGTCGGCTTCGGCGGTCGCTCCGCCTGCTTGGTTGACGGCGTCAAGGGATGGTCAGTGGCACGTTGGTAATCGGCTGTTGTCCGGCTTGGGTAACCGCACCTGCGACGGAGATGCGTTGCGAGCGGAACTCGGTTACGTTGATGGCGACCTGCGGGTTTTTCAGGTAGCGTTTCAGACGGCCTGCCAGGATGTTTTGCAATTCTTCTATCGTTTTTGCCTTTGGCCTGAATCTGTCCGGCCAGCGGGTAGGTGATGTTGCCGCGTTCGTCCACCCATACGCCTTTGCTGACTTGGTTGGTCTGCGGGTTGTTTTGTTGGGTGGGGAGTTCAGGTTGTTGTGGTTCCAGACGACGACGTTCAATACGTCGCCGCTGCCGATGCGGTAAACGTAATTGGCTTTTTCACGCGCCAGTACGTCGTTTTTTTGTGCGGTAACGGGCGGCTCTTTCATGCGGGCAATCAGGCCTGGGGTAATCGGGTATATCGCTACGTGTTTACTGATGTCGGTATCGGCTGCGGTTTCGTTGCCGGTGTATACGACGGTTTTGTTTCTGGTTTTCAGCGTCGAGCCGGGAATGACGGTGGTGGAATTACAGGCCGTTAGCAGGGGTCAGTAACGACAGGCAGATTAAGCTGGGCTTTTTGCATAATTGCGTTTATCCTTCGTGAATCTTTAATAGGTCTTGGATGCCGTCTGAAAAAGGTTTCAGACGGCCTTTTTGTTCTGCTGCCAAACCAGATCGCAGATTTCGTCTTTAGGGTTGAAGCCTGCCAGGGGCTTCCAATAGGAGTGCTCTCAATTCGGTTTGGTTCATTTTCCGGCAGGCCGATTCCATGCGCGATAGTATGTCATGCAACTTATCCCAAGGCAGCATTACTTCGCTGGCGGTCATAATACGGGGATGAGTGGTTTTTTGCACTTCGTCGCCGATTAACAATTCTTCATAAAGTTTTTCACCCGGACGCAGGCCGGTAATTTTGATTTCGATGTCGCCGTCCGGGTGGTTTTCGTCCTTCAGCCGCAGTCCGCTCAGATTGATCATTTGTTTGGCAAGGTCGATGATTTTCACCGATTCGCCCATGTCGAGTACGAACACGTCGCCGCCTTTGCCCATCGCGCCCGCTTGAATGACGAGTTGGGCGGCTTCGGGGATGGTCATGAAGTAGCGGGTGATGTCTTGGTGGGTCAGGGTGATGGGGCCACCGGCTGCGGTTGTTTTTCAAACACGGGCACGACCGAACCCGACGAACCGAGCACGTTGCCGAAGCGCACCATGCAGAAGCGGGTCTGTTGGCCGGGTTCGGCGGCGAGGGCTTGCAGGCACAGTTCCGCCATGCGTTTGCTGGCGCCCATGGTGTTGGTCGGGCGCACGGCTTTGTCGGTGGAGATGAGCACGAAGGTGCTGACGCCTGCTTCGACGGCGGCCTGCGCGCAGAGCAGGGTGCCGAAGACGTTGTTGCGGATGCCTTCGACGGTGTTGAACTCGACCATAGGCACATGTTTGTAGGCGGCGGCGTGGTAGAGCGGTCTCGACGGCAAACGCCTTCATGACGGAGGCAGCCGCTCTTTGTTTTTGCACCGAACCCAAAAAAACGGCAGGGACTTCGATGCTGCTGCCTTCTTCGGCCAGCCGTTCGCGCAGTTCTTTGTCAATGCTGTACAGCGAAAAATTCCGACAATTCGAACAGCAGCAGCTTGGCGGGGCGGCATTTTCCAGAATCTGGCGGCACAGTTCGGAACCGATGGAACCGCCCGCACCCGTTACCATCACGACTTTTGCCGGTGATGTCCGCGCCCATCAGTTCGGGGCGGGGGGCGACGGGGTCGCGGCCGAGCAGGTCGACGACGGAGATTTTTTTCAGCGAACTGACTTTTGATTTTTCCCGTCCACCAAGTCTTTCATGCCGGGGATGGTCAGCACTTCGCAGTTGTACTGTTTCAGGTTTTCGATAATGGCCTTGCGTTCTTCCATTGTCGCACTGGGAATGGCGAGCAGGATTTTTTTCCACGCCGTAGCGGCTGATTAAATCGGCGATTTCAGACGGCCTGTATACGGCGATGTCGTAAATGACCGAACGTTGGATGGCCGGATTGTCGTCCACAAAGGCCACCGCGTTGTATTCGTTGACCTGTTTGATGGCTTCCAGAAGCTGCCTGCCCGACTGGCCCGCGCCGTAGATGATAACCGGCGCCATCGGCCTTTTGTTGTGGTCGGACAAAACCGAGCGCAGGATAATCCGCGAGCTGGTTACCAAAACGACCAGCAGCAGGAAGTAGACGACGGGCAGGGCCAGCCGCAGCCGCTGTTCGAAAATCAGTACGCTGATGAAGAATGCGACGGCCGATACCGCGCTGCCCAGCACGGCGGTATAAAGGACGCGAGTGCTGACGTAGCGCGTTACCGCACGGTAAAGCCCCAGACGTACAGAATAGGGAGATAGTCAGCCCTGCGGTGGAGGCGAAAGCCAGCCAGTTGGAGAGGTGCGACCATTCGTTGGAGTAGTTGGCCTTGAGGCTTTGTGCAAACCAAAAACGCGACAAATATCATCACGATGTCGTGGATAACGAAAAAAACGTTTTTTTGACATTTGCGCGGTAAAGATAAAAGGGTATCCAGATTCATTTTGGTTTTTTCAAACAGAGTTTACCGGAGGTGCGCCTGCCGTTTTCAGACGGCCTCGGAGGGGATGAGGCCGTCTGAAAAGGGCGGTTCGAGCCGTGGCTTGGGGCCAACACAGCTTCGATGTGTTCTTTGCAGAACGCGATTTCGCCGTCGGTCAGCGTCGGATGCACCAAGAACATCAGGCTGGTGTCGCCCGAGTTCGACGGCGTTTTTCAGCCGCTCTTTGGGCCGCCACGGTGTGTTGTCGAAGGCTTTTTTCCAAATAGACTTCGGAGCAGCTGCCTTGATAGCAGGGGACTTTGCGTGCGTTCAGTTCGTTGACGATGCGGTCGCGCGTCCAGCCGCCTTTGAGGTGTTCCGGGTTTGACGAAGGCGTAGAACTTGTATTGCGCGTGTTCGATGTAGTCGGCGACTTCAATCAGGCGGATGCTGGCAGACTTGCTCAAACTTTCTGCCAGCTTGGCGGCGTGCGCTTGGCGGCGTGCCGTCCATTCGGGCATACGTTTGAGCTGGATGCGACCGATGACTGCCTGCATTTCCATCATGCGCCAGTTGGTGCCGAAACTTTCGTGCAGCCAGCGGAAGCCGGGGGCGTGTTCGCGGTGGTACACGGCGTCATAGCTTTTGCCGTGGTCTTTGTACGACCACATTTTTGCTCCACAGCTCTTTGTCGTTGGTGGTCACCATGCCGCCTTCGCCGCCGGTGGTCATGATTTTTGTCTTGGCAGAACGACCATGCGCCGACGTGTCCGATGCTGCCGACGGATTTGCCTTTGTATTTCGCGCCGTGCGCTTGGGCGCAGTCTTCGATAACCCACAAATCATGTTCTTTTGCCAAGTCCATGATGCCGTCCATTTCGGCGGGCATACCGGCGAGGTGCACAACAATGATGGCTTTGGTATTCGGCGTCAGCGCGGCTTTTGATGGTTTCTGCGCTGATATTTTGGCTGTTCAAATCCCACATCGGCAAACACGGGGTTTGCGCCTGCGGTAACGATGCAGGAAGCGGAGGCGAGGAAGGTGCGCGAGGTAACGATGACGTCGTCGCCTGCTCCTATGCCCATTGCTTTAAGCGCGACATCAAGTGCCAGCGTGCCGTTGGATAGGGCGACAGCGTACTGCGTGCCGGCGAAGGCGGCGAATTCTTTTTCAAATTCGCGGCATTCGGTGCCTGTCCAGTAGTTCACTTTTGTTGGACAGCAGGACTTTGGAAACGGCGTCGGCTTCTTCTTGGGTGAAGCTCGGCCACGGGGAGAGGGATGTGTTAAGCATTGGCTTTTTCCTGCGAAAAGGCTGGTGGCGTCTTTAGGGGCGACTTCTTCCAGCAGTTGGCGGTTGATTAAAGGTGTATTTTTGACCGTTGATTTCGACGTATGCGCCGTCGTAAGGCGGGAACCAGAATGCGGATTTTTTCTCGACGTCGTCGCCGTCACGGATTTGCTTCATGGCTTCCATTTCATCACGGCTGACGTAGCGGCCGCCGATGTTGGGCGTGGTCGGCAGTTTGGCTTGCGCTTCGACGGCGCGGGTGATAATGCGTTGTGCGAACGGCTCTAATGCCTGCATGGTTTTGCGTTCGAGCGATTGGGCGGTTTCGGCGGCGGGGTCAATGGAAGCGGTCCACTTCGATGATTTCGCCGGTGTCGATGGACGCATCGACGTAGTGGGCAGTGCTGCCCCACTCGGACAATTCGTCCATGATGGCGAGGTTATAGCCGCCCGTGCCTTTGTATTCAGGCAACAGGGCAGGGGTGGAAGTTGATCGTACCCAAGCGCGGGACGGTCAGGAATTCGTCGCGCAGTTTGCGCCAGTAGAGTACGGATAAGCCCAAATCGTATTTCAGACGGCCTTCCTTCATTGCTTCCAAGGCGGTATCGAAAGTGTAGAGCGGCAAGCCCAATTCTTTGGCGGCGGCGGTCGTCGGCGAGCCTTGCAGGTGGCTGTCGGTCAGTACGCCGACGATTTCGATGTCCGGCTGCGTCGACAGAAATTTGAGCAGGCCGGCAGAAATCTGCTTGCGTCCCATAAATAAAATCTTGGTAATCATGTATCTTCCTTCTGAGTTTGTATGATTTTGTTTTTATTATGTGATTATCTCGGCAAGTTCGGGTAGGGAATCGATCCAAAGGTGTGGGTGGAACGGTTCTGCGAAGTCTGCCGGATCGTTGGGAGTGGATATTGCGGGAAGCCGCTTTCAACCCTATGGTCAGCCACCCCATTTTTTTCGGCGTAACAAAGTCTTTTTTTATGTTGTCGCCGACATAAATATAACGTTTGTCCATGCCGTATTTTTTTTCTAACAAGTAGAAACGGCCACCGTCGGGTTTTTCCTGTCCGGACGATTCGGAAACCAAAATTTCGTCAAACAGACACCGGATACCCAGCGCGTCCAGCTTCAGGCGCTGGGTCAGGCTCCTGCCGTCGGTAATCAGCGCGGCGGCGGCGAATCTGCGGATGAATGCCGCCAGCTTTTTGCGGATGCCAATACGGGGTCAGAACCGGTGTATGCAGACGGTAATACCAAAGCAGCGACTTTTTCTTCGCTGTTGAAGTTGCACAGCGCGCAGAGTTCGTCGAGCCATCCGTTGCCGTCCGCATCGATTTTTCCAACAGTTCCGTCTCGCCGAACTCGGATAAAGTTTGGCGACGAGGGCGGTTACGGCCCGTATGCCGGAACACTTGTATTCGTATTCGGCGTAGAGCGTGTCGTCCAAATCGAACACGATGACGCTTTGTTCGGGATTAATCCTGCTCATGCACTAAAACCTTGGCATCGTAGCGCAGCATAATCAGGTTGTTTTTCCCACCGGTCGAAGAACGGGATTTCTTCGCCAGTACAGGTATTCCCTGAATCAGCCAGCGTGGTAGTTTCCGCCTGCGGCGTAGGTCAGCGGGAAGCCGCCGCCGAAACGGGGTTGATTTCCACGCCGTATAGTGTGTCATTGCGCCCGTTGAAGAAAAAAACTGGGCGGTAATGCAGCCGCGCGCGCCTTCGAGGACGGCCATGTTTTTCAATCAGCAGGCCGTAAAGGCTGTTCTTGCGGGTTGCGCCTTTGCTGACTTCTCCGGTACGCACTTCCAAACGTTCGCGCGGAACCGCGCATTTCAGACGGCCTTTCCGGTCGTAATACATATCGACGGTAAATTCCTGAAACTCTTCCGCGATGTCTATCAACTGGCAGAACATCAGTTTGGAGTCGGCCAGTATTTCCGGCGTAAGGTCGGCGGCTCGGTCCAGGCGCCTAGCGCCGATGGCGCGGCTGCCGTTGTAGGGCTTGACGAAACACGGATAAACCAGACGGTTGCGGTCGTAAACTTCGGGCGAGCGGATACCGTGGCGGGCAAACAGCCCGACTGTCTTGCGTTTGTCGCGGCATAAGGCGACCAGTTCCGAATCGGAAATAACGATATGGATACCGGCTTCTTCAAAGCGTGTTCTGGCTTCGGACAGTTTTGTACAGCTCGGTGTCTATGGTCGGAATAATCAAACCGATGTCTTCCTCGACGGCCAAGTCGAAAATACGGTCGATATAGTCTTCCGACTGTATCGACGGCACGGAGAAAAGCACCGTCGGATACATGGCACGCCGACGACATGCGCGGATTCATATCTGTGGTCAGTATTCTGATGCCGTCTGAAAATTTTGCGGCTTCGGTTTTAAAATCTTGTATTAGTTCTACACGTCTTCCTGCGGACAAAAATTAGTATGTTACCCTTTTTGCTCATTACTATCGTTTCCTGTGAAATAAGGCATGGTCGCCTCTCCCTCGGCTGAGATGCCTTCTTTAATAAACACCTTCTTAATGGTTAAAAACAAAATCTTCATATCGAACCATAAACTGAAATGGTCGATATACCATATATCATAAGCGAATTTTTCATCCCATGAAATCGCATTGCGACCGTTGACCTGCGCCCAACCGGTAACGCCGGGCCCTCATTTCGTGGCGGCGGAACTGGAAATCGTTGTAAAGCGGCAGGTAGCTCATCAAGAGCGGACGCGGGCCGACCAGGCTCATGTCGCCTTTGAGGACGTCCCATAATTCGGGCAGTTCGTCTAGGGCTGGCCGCACGCAGCTTTTTGCCGAAAGGGGTCAGCCGCTCGCTGTCGGGCAGCGGGTTGCCGTCTTTATCGACCGCATCGCGCATGGAGCGGAATTTAATCATTTTAAACGGTTTGCCGTCTTTGCCCGGCCGTTCTTGTGTGAAGAACACAGGGTGCGCCCAAGTTTTTGCGGATGAGGTACGCCAGAATCAAAAATACGGGCGACAGGATAATCAGCCCCGAGGCGGAAGCGATGATGTCAAACAGGCGTTTGAAGAATTTACTCATGGGCTAATCTTTCAATCAGGTTGACGATTTTTGATACGCCACGTCGCGTTTGAAGCGGCGGACGATTTCGTCGGATTGGACGGGGTCGTTTTTGCGCGCCAGAATGTCTTTGGCGGCTTGAACGAAGCTGTCCACATCGCCGGAACGGTAGTCCGCGTGCGGCAGCAGGGTGAGGACCTCGGCAACTTCGTCGTTGACCTGGCTGTTTAAAATCGGTTTTTGCAATGCCATGTAATCGGACAGTTTGTTGGTAATCGACTGCATGGCGTAGGAATGGATGGCGTTGACGGAGATGTCGCAGCCTTTGGCGACCGACATCATTTCGGCGTAGGGGATGTAGCCGTAAAACCGGATGCCCTCGCAGGCGTATTGTTTGAGCCTGTCCAAATCGGGGCCGCCGCCCATGATGTGCAGCTCTACATTTTCGCCGTCGTCCAAAAGTTTCCGAATGCCTTTGCACACGGTTTCCACGTCATAGCTGTAACTGAGCGTGCCCAAGTAGAAGAAGCGGGTTTTGTCGTCGCCGAAGTCTTTTTGCCGGCGCGGCATCGAGTTTCGGAAAAATCCGCGCCGATATAGACGACTTCGCCGGGTACGTTCGGATTCGCTTCTTTGGCGCGGTCGAGGTAGGTCTGCGACACGGCGACCAGCGCGTCGGCGTAGCGGTAGGCACGGTTGGCGCGGGAGGAGAAGGGGAGCAGATTGTGCGGGATTTTTTTCAAAAAAGGCACGACCGAGGAGAAGGATTCCGGCCATACGTCCCTGCACGTCGATAATCAGCTTGTAGCCCAAACGCGCTTTGTGTTCGCCCAAAAGCAGGTTGGTGGCAATCAGCGGATAGGCGGAAAAGACGACGTCTTGTTCGCCCGGACGGCAGTTGTTCAGCCATTGCTCAAAAATTTTTGACGAACACATGATGGCTTTTTGACGCGGTCCAGCGATACGTTTTTGCCGTAGCCGCTCTCTTCCAGCAGCATGACTTTCAGACGGCCTTTCGAGGCAGCCTCTGCGTCTTGAGGCCGTCTGAAAGATTTCGTCAGTGTTTGAAATTGCTGGTAATCAGCAGTACGTCATGAGACTGCGACAACAGCTCGGCAAGATACCAGAAGCGGTTGAAATGAGGCTCGGACGGCAGCGAACAATAAGGTGCGACGATGGTGATGTTCATTTTTCAGACGGCCTCACATCTCGTATGCAGCCATGGTGGCGCGGTAAATTTCGTCGTCGGAACACAGCGCGGTAACGTGGTCGTGCAGCGCTTTGCCCATCTGGCGGCGCAGGCGGGGTTTCTAACCAAATCGGTTACGGCGTCGGCAAAGCGTTCTTTTGTCTTCAAACGGGACGCAATACCCCGTTTGACCGTCGATGACCATTTCGGATACGCCGGCGACGTCGTAGGTTACGACGGGGGTTTCATACAGGCCGGCTTCCAAGATGTTGTTGCCGACCCCGCGCCGTGGTCGCCGATAAGGACAGGTGTGTTCAGCAGGGATGTCGACTTCCCTGAAATAAGCGCTCAAATCGCGCACGCCGCCGAGAAAAGATGACCTTGTCGGCCAGCCCCAAGCGTTCCGCCTGCGCTTTGAGGTTGTCGCTTTCCTCGCCGATGCCGGCCACCGACAGGCGCACGGGTAGGCCGCGGTCGAGCAGGGACTTTCAGGAAATCGATGGCAAGATTGACCGCGCGCACGGAATCCAGCCGCGAGAGGGTACCGAGCATGACTTCGTCCCTAGGCGTTTTGTCCGGGCCGTCGTGCTGTTCGGGCAGGGGCGTTGTAGGTGTAGGGCGGTACGTTCGGCGGGAAAGCCGTAGCGGATGAGTTTTTTTCCCTGCTCGTGTTTGCAGTTGCCGATGATATAGACGCCGAGGCGGTCGAACAGTTTGGCGATTTTTCGGATAGGGTTTCGGGGTCGAGCCGCGCGCGTGGTAGAACACTTTGGTCTTGGGCGAGGCGATTTTGGCAGCCACCGCGCAGGCGGGCACGATACGCGCCATCTGGCAGTGGATAATGTCGGGTTTTTCCGTTTTGAGCATTTTGACGTAGGCCGTCATGCCTTTGAAGTAGCTTAATTTTTCCGCCATAAAAATCAATGTTGTACCATCTGATGCCCTATTTTTGGCATCGGCGACCAGAGGGCCGTCTGAAGAGGCCAAAAAACGACATCATGGCCGTGGCCGTTCAGAAGTTTGCCCAACCGGAAGGCCGCATGTTCCGTGCCGCCCAGTCCGCTCATAGAGGTTGTGATGATGATTTTTCACAGATGATAGTTTTTCTACTTGTCTATTTCAGATAGACGGAAACAATAACGAAAAAGTGCGTATGCCATGTGTAAATAAACATAAATTGAAACACGGTGTAGTCCGCCGAATGTTTCAGACGGCCTCCATATTGTAAGCGTTCATAGTGGTACGGTAGATTTCTTCGTCGGAACACAAATGCGCCACACGGCGGTGCAGTGCTTTGCCTATCCTGTCGCGCAGGGACTTGTCTTTCACCAGCATTTCCACCGCGTCGGCAAATTCTTCTGCGGCGCCCAACGGGAAGCAGTAGCCCGTTTCGCCTTGGATCACCATTTCTTTGATGCCGCCCATGTTGTAGGTTACGACGGGCGTGTCGTACAGGCCGGCTTCCAGCACGTTGTTGCCCACGCCGGCGCAACTGTCGCCCGGACAGCGCGGATTGTTCAGCAGAATGTCCACTTCTTTGAAATATTCGGTCAGGTTGCGCACACCGCCGAGGAAGGTTACTTTGTCGGCTATGTCCAGCCGTTCGGCCTGCTGTTTGAGTGCGTCCAAATCTTCGCCGATACCGGCCACATGCAGCCGCACGGGCAGGCCGCGGTCGAGCAGGATTTTGAAGACGTCGAGCGTCTGGTCGACGGCGCGAAGGTAGTCCAGCCGCGAGGCGTGCCGAGCAGGATGTAGTCTTTTGCGTTTTTCGGGAACATAATCGACTTTGTGCAGGGCGTTGTAGGTGAACGTGGTCCGTTCGGGAGGAAAACCCAGCCGTAAAAAGCTTGTCGCGTTCGTTTTTGCAGTTGGCGATGGCGTAAACACCGAGATGGGTAAAGAATTTGACCACTTTGGGGTAGGTCTTTCCGACCAGCCCGCGCGAATGCCAGAACACTTTGGTGCGGAGGAGGCCAATTTGGCGGCGATGGCGCAGGCGGGGACGATGCGTGCCATCTGGCAGTGGACGATGTCGGGTTTTTCCCGTTTGAGCAACTTGGCGAATGTGCACATGCCTTTCAGATGGGTAAAGGCGTTGTCGTAAAAATCGATACGGTGCCATGTCATGCCCGCTTTTACGGCGTCTTCGACCAAGGGGCCGTCTGAAGAGGCAAGGTGCACGTCGTGACCGTTGTCGCACAGCAGTTTTCCCCAAGCGGTAGGTGGCGTGTTCGGTACCGCCGAGGCCGCTCATAGAGGTGGACAGGAGGATTTTCATGATATCTGTCGGGTGGCTGCGTGGAAAGGAGCGGGCCGGATTTTTTCAGACGGCCTCAAAACGGAATAAAGCAGAATCATGAAGCAGGGCAGCCAGATAAACGGCAGCCTTAGGATAGAAGACGGAATAAAGCCGGCGATAATGAAGATGACCATGGCGAGGACGGACACCCACTTGGCGCGATTGTCCAGCCGCTTGCGCAAAACAATGGTGTTGCAGTAGGTGTATACGTAAGCGGCGAATGCGAACAGCGACACGATACCGAAGCTCAGATAAAGTTCGATGAGGAAACTGTGCGGGTTTTCAAAGGCCAAATCGTAGCTCAAATGCCCGCCGAAATAGCCGATAAAAGTTTTTCGGGCCGTATCCGGTCAGAGCAGGGGCGGGTTGTCGGCAAAGTAGTTGTAGATTTCCTGACGGTAGGAAACCGAGTTGTCGCTGCCGAAATCGTAAAGGAACAGATAAAGACGGCTGGAAAAAGCGTTCCAGAAATTCATTGTTGTTGAGGGAAAGCAGAAATTCCTGCAAAGCCTGTTGCGGAAGCATCGAAAGCAGGAAGGCCGCTGCGGAAACCGTGATGACGGTCGCCGGCCCGTTTTTGCGGTACATCAGGTAGGCGGCCAGCAGAACCAGGTAGCAGCCGATGGCGGTACGGGACACGCTGAGGAAAATCGCGGCCCCCAACAGGGCGAATAATATCCAGCCGTGCAGTGAATCCTTGGCTTTCTCGACGGAAATATTGAAGAAGAACAGAACCGCGGGCGCCAGGCAGACCGCCGCCGTCGCCAGATTGTTCGGGTTGAAGAACAATCCCTTGACCGCGCCTGATTCGATGGCCAGCTCTTCGCCGGACGCGGTCGTGAGCTGGATGCCGGTCAGCAGTTCGACAAAAGGCGGCAGGGCGACGAATAAGACGAATACGGTCAGGAATCGCCGAATGAAACCGAGTGAATCGCTATGGTAGCGGATAACCAGATGCATGATGTACATCAGGCTGGGGAGGACCAGGAAAAAGCATCAAATCTGCAAAGCGGGTGGCGCTGAGGGTGGTGATGATCAGGTGCAGGCTGGCCCATGCCGCCATCAGCCCGACCAGCAGCATCGGGCGGGCGGCCCTCGCAGGATAACGCCTGCGTTCGGTCACGGCCGCCATCAGGCTGAACAGGATGAAGCCGACCGTCAGGAAATTGTCGATACGCGGCAGGCCGATTTTATAGGAGATGGCCGGAGCGGTCATATAGGCGGCCAGCATGATGTACAGGAGGCCGTAAAGGTGGAGGCGTCTAACTTTCATGGGTTCCTCCGAGTATTGTTTTGTAAACAGCGGTGATTTGTCTGACGACGGCTTCTTCGCCAAATTCGCTCAAACAGTCGGCCCTGAGCGTCTGCGCATCGTAGCGGCCGCGGTTTTCATATAGCGATACCAGCGCGCCGGCCAATGCCTGCACGTCGCCGACCTGTACGAGGATACCGTTGTTTTCGTTGATAATGGTTTGCGGGCCGCCGCAGCGGGTGGCGGCCACGGGCAGCCTCGCGACAAGGCTTCGATGAAGACGACGCCGAAGGTTTCGTTGCGGCTGGCCAGCACGAAGGCATCGCTGCGGAACATTAAATCCAATACTTTGGTCGTTTTGCAACCCGCCCAAAAACTCAACCGAATTTTCCAGTCCCAGCTCGGCGGCAAGGTTGTGCAGTTGCGAGGCGATTAATCCCTGTTCCGCCGATTTTTCAGTTTCAGGTCGGGATGTGTTTTTCAGTGCTTCCGCAAACGCGGGCAGCAGGATATCGAAGCCTTTATTATAGTTGAGGTGGGCGACGGAGCAAAAGGTGAAATCGGCGTTTTTCGGTTTGTTTGCCAAATCCACGGGACGGATAAAGGCGGGCGACAGGCTGTTGGGGATGTATTGCCAGTCCAGTCCGCCGTATTCGGTTTCCAGCAGGCGGCAGAAATCTTTGCTGACCGCGATGCGCGCGAACACTGCTGCGCCGATCGCAGCATGGCGGGGCGCTGCCAGTTGCGGATGAGTTTTTCGCGCGTAGGTCGAACTGTGTTCAGTCAGCACGAAGGGAATGCCCGTTTTTTCGTGAATCTGCTGCGCCAGAATCCCAGCGTGGTTCATGCTGTGGGCGTGGATGATGTCGGGGGTGCCCGTGGTCGCGCACATAGCGTTCGAACAGTTTCCATCCCGCCCCGACCCAGCGGTGGCGGTCGAGATAGGGCAGGCGCGGAAAGAAATACGTGCTTTTTGTAGACATAGGTCGGGATGTTTTTCTTCCGTATAGCTGCGGATGCCGTAGCCGCCGTTGACGACGGAGGCCGGTTTGCCCGCGCATGGAGCGGAAAACCGGCGCGGTTACGCCTATTTTCAGGCCGCTGCGCTGCAAGGCCTGCGCCTGACGCGGAAGAAGATACCGTCAATCGTCTTCGGGCGTTTCGGGATACCATGAAGGGATGATTAAAACATGCATATTATTCTCTAAACTTTTGTCAGGCCGCTTTTTTCAGACGGCCTGCGATGCGTTCTGCCAAGAGAACCAGCTGTGTCCGGTAGGCAAATCCGATTCCTGCCAGCGCGGCGTGCCCAGCCGGCGGCAAACAGCGGATAATTGCCCCTGCTGCCCCAGAATGTATAGGCGAGGCAGGAAAAACAGGCAAAATCAGGGTGGTGCCGTAAATCTTGGTTCGGGGCAGTTTCTGCCACGAGTAAAACCGACGCTTCCGTTTTCAGCGCGAAATACAGCCAGAACGATACGGCCATGGAGGCGGCTGCGCCTTTTGGCGCCGAACGCAGGTACCAGCAGGCGGCACAAAGCGAAGTTGGCCGCCAGCGCAATCACGGAAATGACCGTTACCAGCCAGGTTTTTCCTGCTGACGTTGATGCCGATGCCGGTTACTTCGGTCATGGTATAGAGCAACGGAAACAGTATGCTGGATAACAGGGATAAAATTGCACGGCTGCATATTTACTCGGCAGGATTAAGGGAATCAGCGGTGAAAAATACCCGCAAGACATAATACTGCCGCGGCGGCCGCCAGCATGGGGGGGACGATTTTGCAATGCGGTCGAGGTTTTTCGTTTTCGTTTACCCATCTGAACACCATCGGCGCCCAAATGGTCGAGAAAATGCTCTGAAAAATCAGTGCGGCCGCGCCAAAGCTGACGGCCATCGAATAAATGCCGAGTTCGGCGAGGCTGCCGTACTGTTTGAGCATCAGGCGGTCGACCGAAGTCAGCCCCCAGTAGGCCAGTCCGCCGAGCACCAGCGGCACGCCGTATTTCAATGTTTCCTTCAATAGCGCGGGGTCGGTATACGCTTTCCATGCGCGGGCCGCATCGCGGCGGGTTTGCACGGACAATACCGCCAGTGCCAGCCATTGCGCGGCGGCGTAGGCGGCCACGAGGTTAGCAGTGCTGTTTGCCGCGCCGGTCAGCATATAACCGGCCACCAGCACTAAAATCAGCAGTTTCGGCATAAGCTGGCTGAACGAGAACGCATAGGCGCGTTCCTGCATCCGCAGGACAACCGACAAAAAACGCGCGGGCACCAGCGCGGCCATAAAGATGACGCACAATACGCCCAAATCGGCCTGTTTCAGTTCCAAAATCATTTCAGACGGCATCGCGGGTGCGGCAAACAGTATGCCCGCGATACAGGCCGCAGACAGCAGCAACGGCAGCAGCGACACGGTGTTCAGCAGCACGGATTTATCCGGCGCGGCATGGTATTCGCGGATGTACGACTGGTCCAGCCCCAGCCCCAATACAATCAGAATCAGGCCGGAGACGGTTTTGCAGCAGCACGATGCGGCCGATGTCGTCGGCGGGGAAGTACCACGAAATCAACGGCAGCGATATTGCGCTGGCGGCCGCGCTGCCGATGGGTCCCAAGGCATAGCCGAGTAATTTTTGATATTCATGCGGAGCGTTGAGGACTTTTCAGGCCGTCTGAAAACCGGTATCGGCGTACCGTTGTTTTTCAGACGGCCTGAAACCGCGTATGGAAGATTATCGGGACAATGCCTGTGTCAGCGCGCCGACTACCCTGCCGCACCTGTTCCTCCGTCATATACGGGTGCATCGGCAGGCTGATGACTTCTTCGGCCACCAAAGTCGCCCACGGGCAGCACGGCATCGGATGCGACGGCGGGCTGCTTGTTGAGCGGAATCGGATAATGGACGGCGGTCGGGATGCCTGCCGCTTTCAAGGCCGTCTGAACGGCATCGCGGTTTTTCACGCGCACGGTGTATTGGGCATACGCGCTGATATTATGGCTTTCGATAAACGGTGCGGCGATACCGGCTTTATCCAGTTCCTGCGCGTAAACTGCGGCAACCCGGCCGCGCAGGCCGATTTCTTCTTCCAGAATCGCCAGTTTGGGCAGCAGGATGGCGGCTTGCAGCGTGTCCAGACGGCTGTTTACGCCGACGCGGATATGGTGGTAGCGGCGGTCCTGGCCGTGGCGCGCGATTTGGCGGATGACGGTGGCCAGATTGTCGTCGTCGGTAAAAACCGCGCCGCCGTCGCCGTAGCAGCCCAAAGGTTTGCTGGGGAAGAAGCTGGTGCAGGAAACAGTGGTCAGGCTGCCTGATTTGCGGCCCTTTGTACGATGCGCCGAAACTCTGCGCCGCGTCTTCGATGACGGGCAGGTTGTGGCGGGCGGCGATGGCGTTAATCACATCGAAATCGGCACACTGGCCGTAGAGGCGATACGGGCACGATGGCTTTGGTGCGCGGGGTAATCGCGGCTTCGAGTTTGGCGGGGTCGAGGTTGTAGGTTTGTTCAACTATATCGACGTAAACCGGTTTTTGCGCCGAGCAGGGCGACAGTTTCGGCGGTGGCGATGTAGGTGAAAGCCGGGGGTAATCACTTCGTCGCCCGCGCCTACGCCCAGGGCCATCAGGGCGATTTGCAGTGCGTCGGTGCCGTTGGCGACGCTGATGCAGTGTTTCGCGCCGCAGTAGGCTTTGAGTTTGTCTTCCAGTTCGGCCACTTCGGGGCCGAGGATGTATTGGCCGTGCGAGAGGACTTGTTCGATATTGGCGTCGATTTGTTTTTTAATGCGCGCCTGCTGGGCGGCGAGGTCGATGAATTGCATGACGTTTCTCGTTGTTGGTGGGGACGGGGGTTTTCAGACGGCCTCAGGCTTTGCTGAGGATGCCGTCTGAAAGGATATACGTTTCGCCGCTGTGCGGGCAGACGGCTTTGCCGCTGCCTGTGAGCGGCAGTTGTGCGAGCTGTTCGCCGTATTCGCTCATCCAGCCGATTTGGCGGGCGGGCACGCCGACCATCAGGGCGTAGTCGGGCACGTCTTTATTGACCACCGCGCCTGCGCCGATAAAGGCGAATCTGCCTATGGTGGTGCCGCAGACGATGGTGCAGTTTGCGCCCAGCGTCGCTCCGGTTTTGACCAAAGTGTCGCGGTATTCGCTTTTGCGTTCGATCAGCGAACGAGGGGTTGTAGACATTGGTGAACACCATGCTGGGGCCGCAAAATACGCCGTTTTCCAAGTGAACGTTGTCGTACACGGAAACGTTGTTTTGGATTTTACAGTCGTCGCCGATGGTCACTTTGTTGCCGACGAACACGTTTTTGGCCGAACGAGCAGTTTTTTGCCGATTTTCGCGCCGCCGCAGATGTGGGCGAAATGCCAGACGCGGCTGCCCGCGCCGATTTGCGCGCCTTCGTCGATAATGGCGGTGGGGTGGACGGTGTAATCAGTCATTTTAATAGTTCCTTGACGGCGTCTTCGCCTTGTATCTGGGACGTAGTCCATTTGCCGCCGTAAATGTGCAGCACGTTTCCGACGCGCTCGAACGCCCATTCGCGGGTGGCGTCGCTGGGATTGGCCGCACTTTTGAGCAGGGGGGCGCACGCCGGAGAAGCTGCCGCCGACGTCCGACCGGTTTAAAGGCTCGCGGTGGTAAGCGTTGTATGCATCGAGCAGGTAGCCGATTTCGTTTTCAGACGGCCTCTCCGCTTGCGGATGGTTTTGGCGGACTTCGGTCGTCCGATAAGGGTTTTTCCCTTGGTAGGGCAGGATGAAGAAAATCCGTTTTTTTCGTTTGGAATAGGCAGCATCAGCGCTTGAGGTTGCGGCCGGTCGATAAAGATATGGCTGCCGCGCACCCAGTCGATGGTGTAGGCGGGCGTACCGTTTGCAGTTTCCGCAATTCCATCGCCCACGGGCCGGCGGCATTGGCGATACGATCGAAGCCCGACAGTGTGTCCAGCGAACTGATTTTGCAGCCGTCGCGTATTTCTACGCCCAACTGCCGGCATTGTCCGATGATCCACTTGCCGAGTGCGTAATCGTCCATCTGGGCATCGTAAAACGAATACGCGCCCTTGAGGCCGTCTGAAAGCAGGTTGGGATTGCGGGCAAGCACTTCCTGCCTGTCCAGCCAGCGGCTGCGGGGAAAGCCGCTGCCGCGTGCCAGGATGTCGTAAAGTTTGGTGCCGATGCCGATTTGCCAGCGCGGACGGCCGCGTTTTCCGTAAATGGGAAACAGCAATTCCAACGGACGGCAGAACTGCGGTGCCTGCTCCAGCCAGAAGCGGCGTGCCTGCAAGGCTTTCTGCACCAATGAAAACTGGCCGGTCTCCAGATAACGCAAGCCGCCGTGCAGCAGTTTTCGACGAGGATTGGCTGGTGTGCGACATGGGCGCGTCCCTGCTCAAACAGCACCACGCGGTGCCCCTGTTTGGCGGCCGCCCATGCGGTGCACGAACCAATGATGCCTGCCCCGATAACGGCGATTTCCATATCAGTAAACCAGCGGCAGGCCCACTGTTTTATGGTCGCGGGCGGAGAGGTAGGCGGCGATAATCAGTTCCAGCGATTTCAGGCCTTCGCGACCGTCGGTAACAGGTTCGGCTTTGGCCGCGCAATACGTCGATGACGTTTTTGTAATACAGCGGGTGGCCGAAACCGTATACCGAAGTGGTTTCGTAGTTGGCGTTTTTGACCTGTTCGTCGTAATCGCGTTCGTCGGCGAAGTTCCATTCCTGAATTTCGTTTACCGCCATGCCGCCGATGCGTACCGTGCCGGTTTCGCCCAGAATGGTAATCGAGCCTTCGAGGTTTTTCGGGAGGTGCACATGGTAACGGCCATCGAGCCGAGTGCGCCGTTGCGCCAGCGGATGTTCATCACGCCGGTGTCTTCGGCTTCGATGTCGCGGTGGGTGGAAATCATCGCCTGCACGTCTTCGACCGGGCCGATGAGCCATTCCATCAAATCGACGTAGTGGCTGGCCTGGTTCATGAAACGCGCCGCCGTCAAACTCCCAAGTGCCGCGCCAACCGTTGCCTTGGTCGTAATACGACTGCGGGCGCGTCCAGAAGACGTTTAAAATGCACCATGCAGATTTTGCCGAAGCGTTTTTCCGTTACCGCGCGCTTGAGCAGTTGCAGCGTGGCGTTCAGGCGGTTTTGTTTCGCCACAAACAAGCGTTTGCCGGCTTTGTCGGCGGCTTGACCATGCGTTCGCCGTCGTGCAGGCGGGTGGCCATCGGTTTTTCGGTAACGACGTGAAAACCGGCTTCCAATGCCTGTACTGCTTGCTCGGGGTGCAGGCCGGACGGGGTGGTGATGACGATTACGTCGGCATCGGTTTCGGCCAGCATTTCCGCGTAGCGGCCATAACCTTTTGCACCGGTGCGTTTGACCGCCGCTTCAAGCGCGGCGGGATCGGTGTCGCACACGGCAACGAGTTCGCACTCGTCCTGCAGCGATTCGAACGAACCGAAATGGTTGTTGGAAAATGCGGCCGCAGCCGACTAGGGCGAATTTGATTTTGCGGTTTGAGATGGTTTTCGAACATTTTCAGACGGCCTCTTATGCTTTAACGATGTTGTCGTGTTTGCCCGAATATTTGCCGCGCGTATCGACAATCAGTTTGGCGTGTTGTTTCAGCAGATCGTAATCGAATTTGTCGTGGTCGGTGGTCAGCACCACACAGTCGTAAGAGGCGATGCTCTCGGCGGTCAGCGGCACGCTTTTTCAGGTCGAATTTGTGTTCGCGCATTTTCGGGAACACGGGCACATGCGGGTCGGAATAGGATATTTCCGCACCGAGGTCGCGCAAGAGTTCCATCACTTCTACTGACGGACTTTCGCGCATGTCGTCTACGTTTTTCTTGTAGGCGATGCCCAATACCAACACTTTGCTGCCCTTAATCGAACGTTGGTGGTCGTTTAGCGCCAGCGCGGTTTTGTTGACCACATATTCGGGCATGGAAGAGTTCACTTCGCCGGCAAGCTCGATAAAAGCGGGTGTTTACGCCGTATTCGCGCGCTTTTCCAAGTCAGGTAGAACGGGTCGATGGGGATGCAGTGGCCGCCCAAGCCCGGGCCGGGATAGTAGGCGACGAAGCCGAACGGTTTGGTGGCGGCGGCGTCGATGACTTCGTGGATGTCGATGTCCATTTTGTCGGCGACGATTTTCATCTCGTTCACCAAGCCGATATTGACCGCGCGGTGGATGTTTTCCAGAAGTTTGGTCAGTTCGGCAGCTTTGGTGGAGCTGACGGGGACGACTTTGTCGATGGCGGGCTGATACAGCGCCAAGCCGACTTCCAAACAGGCCGATGTGTGGCCGCCGATGACTTTCGGAATGGTGCGGGTTTCAAAATCAGGGTTGCCCAGGTCTTCGCGTTCGGGAGAGTAAAACGAGGAATACGTTTTCGCCGACTTTCAAACCGCCTTCTTCCACGCGCGGCAGCAGCTCTTCTTCGGTCGTGCCCGGGTAGGTGGTGGATTCCAGAGACAACACCTGGCCGGCGCGCAGATACGGTTTTTACCGCGTCGGTGGTGTCGATAACGAAACTCATGTCCGGCTCGCGGTATTTGTTCAGCGGGTCGGCACGCACAAAATCACGGCTTCCACTTCGCCGATGCGGGAGAAGTCGGTGGTGGCTTCAAACAGGCTGTTTGAGGCGGCGGCGATTTTTCGGCAGGGATGTGTTCGATATAGGTCTCGCCGTTGTTCAGTTTGTTTACTTTTTTTCGGCATCAATGTCGAAACCCAATACTTTGTAGCCGATGTCCACATAACGCAGCATCAGCGGCAAACCTACATAACCTAAACCGACAATGCCGATTTTGGCGGATTTGTCGGCAAACTTTTGAATGGTAATGTTTTTCATGATATGTCTCATGTTAATGGATAGGAAAAGTATTCGGGGCAGGGTAATGAGAGACGCGCCCTGCCGCCCCGTTGCGGTATGTACGGCGGAAAAACGTGCGGACGGGTGCAACGGGCAGATAAAGTCATCCTATAGATTGTGCGGCAGGGGAAAAAGTTTTATTGGGGAAAAATCCGCTGTTTTTAGGAGGAATTAAGATTTGTAATATTTGAATATTTTAACGTAGTGTCGCACTTTGGAATAAGCATATGAAATTTCTTTTTATTTGTAGTCTTGTGTTGTTTTTATAGTGGTTTGTGCATTTGACCGAGGGGAGTTTAACAATAATCACATTATTTAATATTTACAGTGATTAACGAAAATTTATGCTAATAAAGTAACTAAAATTAAGAAAAATATCTTGAATGATAATAATGAAATTAGATTATTGCTTGGCGGTGGTAAAAGGGAGGACAAGTTTGCTGAAAGTTAACCTATTGTTTTCCTTAATATCCATTTGATATCGCCGCCCAATGTCTCCACAGAACGGGTCTCCCAACGGGGCGATTCCGTCAGTGCTGCCGATTTTCGGGCAGCGTAAACATACTGCGGCCGGGGACAGCTGAGGATTTTCGGTGCCTGATAAAGCACCAGTTCGTCGGCCAAATCTTCGGCGAGAAAGGCCGAGGATAAAACCGCTCCCGCTTCAACCATCACTTCGCCGCAGCTTTTGGCGGCCAGTATCTTCAGTAAGTCCGCCAAATCAATTCTGCCGTCTTTTTCAGACGGCCTGATGATTTCGACATGCGGAAAACGGGAAAAGGCGTTCAGCCGATCCGCGTCCTGCGACAGGGTGGCGATGAGGACGGGGCTGCCGCTATCTCGGATGATGCGGCAGTCGGGAGGAGTTTGCAGCCTGCTGTCGGCGATGACGCGGACAGGCTGGCGCACGGTAGGAAGGCACGCACGTTCAGTTGCGGATTGTCCGCCAGCACCGTGCCGACGCCGGTAACGACGAGCGCAGCTTTCGGCGCGCAATATCTGTACGTCTTCACGCGCCGCTTCGCCGGTAATCCATTTGCTGAGGCCGTCTGAAAGGGCAGTTTTGCCGTCTAGGCTGGCGGCGCATTTGACGCGGACGAACGGTCGGCCGCGTTCGATACGGGAAAGGAAGCCGCGGTTGAGTTCGCGCGCTTCGGTTTCCAGCAAACCGCTTTCGGTGCGGATGCCTGCGGCTTCCAGCATTGCCAAGCCTTTGCCGGCCACCAGCGGGTTGGGGTCGGTCATGGCGGCAACCACGCGCTACGCCCGAGCGGATGAGGGCTTCGGCGCAGGGCGGCGTGCGGCCGTAATGGCTGCACGGTTCGAGCGTAACATAAGCCGTCGCCCCGCGCGCCATTTCACCCGCCTGCCGCAGCGCATGAACTTCGGCATGCGGTTCGCCCGCTTTGACATGAAACCCCTGCCCGACGATTTGGCCGCCGTGCTGCAATCACGCAGCCGACGCGCGGGTTGGGGATGTGGAAAAACGCCCGAGCCGCGCAAAGGGCAAGGGCGTTTTGCATCATTCGGACATCGTTTTTCGCCAAACATTTTTTTCAGACGGCCTCTAATCGGTTTGTTTAATCAGACTGACTTCTTTCAAAACGGAGGCCAGTTCTTCCTGCGACGCGGTATTGCTATTGGCGCAGACATTATACAGATTGGTTTTCATGGATGGCGATGCAGTTTTCGTTCAATATGCCGCCGGCCGTGGTTTGCGAAAAACGGTAGTTCATGCGGTTGTCGGTGGCGATGCCTACCTGTCACGTCGGTCAGCCCCTTCGGCAGACTGCAATTCGTTTTTCAAATTGGCGAAATAGGTTTTCGCATCGGTTTGTGCCGGACCGAGATTGTCGGCGTAAAAGCGTGATACCGAGCATGCCCGTCGTATTGCAGCAGCGTCATTTCTTCCGCAGACACGTTTTTCCGGCAGTGAGCCTGCATCGGGACTGACGTCGCTGAAATGGCCGTTTGCCACGACGATTTTGATTTTATTGTCTTTGCTGATTAAAGGTTTGAACGGTATTTTCGGCAGGGGGCGGGCGCATCTTCGGCAACGGCGGCGGAAGATGCAGTGGCGGGAGGCGTGTGCGGGGCGTCGGTTTTGCCGCAGGCAGTCAGGGCGGACAAAAGCTGCGGCAAATATAAACAATACGGGTTTCACCGGTCATATTCCTTCTTGGCAGGCGGCTGCCTGTTCCGCCGGGCGGTCTTTTCGGCAGGGTGGCGATGGCTTGGGTAAATTCGGAAACGTCGTTGAAGCTCTTATAAACCGACGCGAAACGCACATATGCGACTTGGTCGATTTTGGCCAGTTCTTCCATCGCCATTTCGCCGACCAGCTTGGAGGGCACTTCTTTGCGTCCGAGCTGGTAGAGGCGTTGTTCGATAAGGGCGACGGTTTTCGTCTATCGTTTCGGGGAAACGGGGCGTTTGTGCAGCGCGCAGGACAGGCTGGTGTGCAGTTTGTGCGGATTGAAGGCGACGCGGGCGCCGTTGGTTTTTAGTAACTTGCGGCATACGCATTTCTACGGTTTCAAATGTGCTGAAACGCTGTCCGCACTCCGAGCAGCGGCGCCGACGGCGGATGCTGTTGGTTTCTTCCAGCAGCCGCGAGTCGGTTACCTGGGTGTTGGGGTGTTGGCAGAAAAGGACATTTCATAGCGATATAAACCGTTTGTTTGTAAACGGTTATTGTAGCCGAAGCGGTAATTCCCGTATAGAGTAAAAGGTTTATTCGTCTAGGAGGCCAACGATACGGGATAAAGGGAAGAGGCCGTCTGAAAACTTTTCAGACGGCCTCAGGATTACTAGCCACACCTGCGGCGCGCGCGATTTCCAAGCCTTCTTCCGCACTCATGTAGACGGGGTCTTCGGGCCTGTCGCTGCGGACGATGTCGCCATCGCGGAACATGACCAGTTCGTCGACGGCCAGTTGCGACCAGGTCTCGTCGCGTGTCAGCGGCAGGGTGGCGATGACGGCGACTTTGTCGTTCGGGGTGGTAACTTCGGCAAAAATCGACCATCACGTCGTCGTCCAAAAAGCCGCGCTTTGCCGAACGGTGCTTTGCGCACGATATAGTGCAACAGCGTGCTGGCATGGGCAAACAGACAATCGCCGTTGGACATGACGAAGTTGAACAATCCGTGGCGGCGGATTTCGTGCGTCAGCGCGGCGATGGCGTCGAACAGGGTTCCGGCGTCGGGCTTGGCGGCAAATCGGTTGCGCAGACGGTTGAGGATGTAGCAGAACGCGCGTTCGGAATCGGTGGTGCCGACGGCATGGTAATACTCGCCTTGCTCGGGATAGAAATCAATCAAATGTCCGTTGTGTGCGAAGAGCCAGTATTCACCCCACATTTCGCGCATGAAGGGATGGGTGTTGGCCAGCGAGGTTTGTCCCTGCGAGGCTTTGCGGATGTGGGCGATGACGTTTTCTGATTTGATTTGGTAGGCGCGAACCAAGTCGGCGACGGGGGAGTTGGCGCTGGGTTTGTCGTCGTGAAACAGGCGCACGCCGCGTCCTTCGAAGAAGCCGATGCCGAAACCGTCGGCGTGGTGGTCGGTGATGCCGCCACGGCGGCGGAAGCCTTCAAATGAGAACATGATGTCCGTGGGGGTGTTGCAGTTCATGCCGAGCAGTTGGCACATGGTCTTGACCTTTGTTATTTTGATGTCGGAGAGTGGGAACAGATAGGATTATGGTGTATCGGACGGGCGGTTTCAATAGGTGTCCGGCGATATGTTTATAACCGGAAACGATTTGATAAGAGGCCGTCTGAAAAACCGGATTTTCAGACGGCCTCTGTGTGCGCGGCATTGTTACAGATAGGGCTGCAAGGTTTTGCGCAGGATTTCCATATCGGTGATTTCGGTAATGTCCGCTTTGCCCAAACGGTTCAGGCCGACAAAGCGCATGACGCCGCTGCTGACTTTTTGTCGTGGCTCATGTGTCCTATCCATTTTTTTCAAAGGCAAATTTCGGCGGTGCGGAAGGCAGTTTTCGCCGCTTCAAGCAGGGAGGCAATGCGGCGGGTGTCGTTTTCCGTGGTTTTGCCGAGGACTTCCGACAGGCGGACCGCCAATACGCAGCCTGCGGCGACGGCCTCCCGTGCAGCCATACGCCGTAGCCCATTTCGGCTTCAATGGCATGGCCGAAAGTATGGCCAAGGTTGAGCCATGCGCGGATGCCTTGTTCCGTTTCGTCTTGGGCGACGATGTCGGCTTTCATTTTGCAGCAGTGATACACGGCGCGGGCCAGTTTGGTTTGGTTTTGCGCCATCAAATCGGCCATGTTTTTGTTCCAGCCATTCAAAAAAATCCAATATCGCCGAGTGCGCCGTATTTGATGACTTCGGCCATGCCTGCGGATAATTCGCGCTCAGGCAGGGTTTTGAGTGTGGAGAGGTCGGCAAGTACGGCTTGCGGTTGGTAGAACGCGCCTATCATGTTTTTGCCGAGCGGGTGGTTGATGGCGGTTTTGCCGCCGACAGAGGAGTCGACTTGGCTCAACAGGGTGGTCGGCACTTGGATAAACGGCGCGCCGCGCTGGTATGTGGCCGCGGCGAAACCGACCATGTCGCCAATCACGCCGCCGCCCAAGGCAATCAAGGTGGTTTTGCGTTCGGCGCGATTCTGCATCAGCCCGTCGAAAAATCAGATTGAGGGTCTGCCAGTTTTTGTATTCTTCACCGTCGGGCAGAATGATGCTGAAATGGGGGATTCCCAGCTTGTCCAAGGCCGTCTGAAAAAGCCCGGAGATAAAGAGGGCAACAGTTTCGTTGGTAATGACGGCAGCTTTTTTGCCCAAATAAGGTTTCAGCAGGACATCGGCCTGCCCGATAAGGTCGTGCCCGATAAAGATGGGATAGGGGTGCGACGGGGTTTGGACGGTCAGGGTATGCATAGTCATAATAAAGAGTCCTATAGAATAAAAAGGCCGTCTGAACTTAAGGGTGTTTCGTTTCAGACGGCCTCCGTATTTGAAAAGCGGTAGCCGGATACAGCGCCTTTACCGGTTATGCAGAATATCAAGCAGCTTGCTGATGGTTTTTGGCAGTTCCCCGATTCGATAACGATATGCGCAGTTTGCCGGTAAACCGCATCGCGGGAATCATAAAGTTCGCGCAACTTGGCCAGCGGAGTTCTCTACTTGCAATAATGGCCGACTAGTATCGTGGCGGGTTCGTTCCAGCAAGGTTTCAGGACAGGCATGAAGGTAAAATAACCGTACCGTTGTTGCGCAGGCATATGCGGTTTTCTTCACGCAATACCGCTCCGCCTCCGGTAGAAAAAGAACGATATTTTTCATTGCGGCCAGTTTTTCAATATGGCTGTTTCACGGCTGCGGAACCCCTGTTCTCCCTCCACTTCGAATATCGTTGAAATAGAGACGCCGGAACATTTGCAAAACTCGTGATCGCTGTCGTAAAACGGACGGTCAGAGCGTTTTGGCAATATGTCTGCCTAACGTTGTTTTTACCCTGCCCCCATTAAGCCGACAAAAACAAATTACCTATTATTGGTTTCATAACGGGCATTTTTAAACGAAATCGGTAAGGGGATGTTTTTTTATCTATGGGAAATCCGATTTGGGAGGATAAGCAATGATGGTAAAAGCGACCGTAAAACGGGAGAGATGGATTTTCCGTTGCCGCTAAGTTTATGCAAGAGCAAATTTGGAATTGAATATTTGGAGGTTGTTGGATAGAAAGTAAGTTTTTGAAACCCAAAAGCCTGATTTTTCTGAGATCTGCAATTAACGATGAGCCGATTTGTTTAACCCAACTCGGAAATTTTAGTTTTATGATTCAAAGGTATGGTTCAAGATGTTTTTCAGACGGCCTATAAAAGTATTCAGTAAATTTCGGGAATGACAAAAATTTAAATATCAATGCAATATCCAAACACAGCCTAATAAATGGGCCGATATGACATATTTATGATGAGGGTTTAAAAACAAGCGCATCTTTAAAAATAAAGATGCGCTTGTTTTATTCGTTTGCGATATTAATAGCGTAAGTTGCTGCTGACTCCATCCATAATGCGGGGGGTAATGAATACCAAAAGTTCACGGCGTTTTTCATTACGTCCACGGGATTTGAACAAATTACCGACTACGGGAATATCACCTAACAACGGTACCTTGTTGACTGCATTGGAGTTTTCCTCTTCGTAGATGCCGCCGACAATCAGTGTGCCACCGTCTTCAACCATAGCTTGGGTATTCAGGTTTTTGGTACTGATACACTTGGTTCGCAAGCCATCAGTTTGACAGTCAATCGGAGTATCCTTGTTGATTTTAACTGTCATAATGATTTGACCGTCAGGCGTGATGTTTTGGTGTAACAGTCAGACCCAATACTGCTTTTTGAACGTTACCGAAGTGGCACCACTTGAAGTCGCCTCTTGGTAAGGAATCTCCGTACCTGCTTCGATAGTCGCTTCTTTTTCGGTCTTGTGTTAAAAACGCGTGGGTTGGATAATGTTTTACTTTTTACCTAATTCTTCCGAAGCAGATAATTCCAAGCCCTAATGCTCCGGAGGCGAACGGGTGTACCAAGGCGATGGCGTTGGTAGCCGCATTAGTAGAAGGCAGGCTGATATTCGGACTCATTTCCAAAGCAGTCAGAGACGGAATAGTTGTTGAACCGCTAGCGACGGCATTGGCCAAGGTAATTTTATTTTGGTAATTAGTACCTGCGTTGTTAACGGCATTGGACCAATTTGATCCCCAAAATTTTTACCGTTAACACCAGTGTAGCCGAATTTTACACCCAGATTGCAGGAAAAACCTTCTTCTGCCTCAACGATACGGGCTTCAACCATAACCTGACGTGTCGGTACGTCCAACTCGTCAATCAGTTTGCGGAATTTTTTTGGATGACGGTATGGTTGTCGGTAATAATCAATGTGTTGGTAGCAGGGTCAATCAATGCACTGCCGCGGCTGCTTAATAATGTGTTGCGGTCATTACCACTGCTGCTGCCATTGTCATCCAATCGCAAGATTTTTGCGGAACTCTTCCACATTTTTGTATTTCAGTTGGAATGTTTGTGAGAACAAAGGACCCAGTTCTTCAATTTCTTTTTGGGCCTGCAACGTTGCCTTATCTTTGTTCAGCAATTCTTCACGCGGAGCGATGTTGATAATATTTCCTTGTCGGCGCATATCCAGATTGCGCTTGCATAACAAATCCAAAGCCTGATCCCAAGGTACCTCTTTTTAAGGATAAGGTCATTTTGCCGTTTACGCTGTCGCTGGCGACAATGTTTGTACCTGATTCTTTTGCCAGAATCTGCAAAATAGTACGGACATCGACATCTTGGAAATCCAAAGAAATCTTACGGCCATTAAATGATTTATTGGCGTTACTGTTCAAACCGCGTGATTCTGTAGTAGCGGATTTGGGTACAATTTCAAATGTATAACGGCCAGAGGAAGATTTGGTACGAATATCCCAGTTACCGTTGTTACGGATAACCAGTTGGGTCGCATTGCCGATACGTTTCAAAGTAACATTACGTACTGGTGTGTTGAAATCACCGACATCCAGACTGCGTTGAGCCTGAGTGGGCAATGGATTGTTTTTCAATGTAATAATGACACGGTCTTTTTGCTGCTTGATCTCAGGCTCTCCCGTAAAGGAAGGTGCCGACAGTTCGATAACGCCGGAATTCGATGCCCCTTTGTGGAAATCAACGTTTGTATTTGCCGTGGTTTGGGTGGTCGATACGGTACGTGCGGCAGGACTGGATACGAAATTATTTTTAGCAGGACGAGGAGTAGATACAGGTTTATAGGCTGTTTTGTCTGCTGATTCGCTGACATAAACCCATACTTCCTGCCCACGGATTTCAGTATTGTATTGGCCGGCCTTATTCAAACCCAACAAGATACGGGCGCGGTCATTATTCTGTGCTGCCGTGATTCGGTTCAACAAAGGGATCTGCATATTCCAGAACAGGTTGTGGCAAACGAATATTGGTTTTGGAAAAATCCAAAAGCAATCCGAGAAGGTGTTGTGGTTACGAAGCCACGAGGACTAGCTACGTCACGGTCAAAAACGGATCTTGACGATTTTTTTGATTGTCGGGAAGTGTAGAGACATTGATGTCGGTAATGTTGCCTGCAAAACTCATTTGCGCAACCATGGCGATGCTGATACCGGCAAAAATTTTTAGTAATGTTGTTGGTTTTCATAAAGTGAGACCCCTTGATTAATTTGAAACTGGTGCGGTTGAATCATTCGGTGAGGCTTGAGATGCGGATTGGTTGTCTCTGCCTGAACCGCTCAACGGTAATTCTGCATTTCGATACACCCCAATTACCGTAACTGTCTTCTATTAGCTCAGTCAGAATAAGTTTGTCGGGTGTGATACTCTGAATTCGACCGTAATTTTTGTCCAATATAGTTTCCTGGAAAAACGGTATAGACATGATTTTTCTGCTTCGACAAATCCTTGAACTTTATTACCTTTTGCTCAAGCTGCCCACATATTTCAGGTTCTCAAGCTGAAAGTTTCAGAGTGTTTCTTTGGGACGGTTGAGGTTGGGCGCATTTTTGCCTTTTCAGGATATTGTTTAAACGTCGTGAATCAAAGGCATTCATGCCAGTGTAGTTTGGTGGTACATAGGCTGGGAGGTGTAACTGTCGGTGCTTCAAAAGGAATGATGTGGGATTTCGCCTCTTGGCGAGTATCGGACATCCATTTATTTTAAATCTTCATATGTTGAAGTGCAGGCAGTTAAGGATAGTATGCCCTAAGAGTAAGGTGGTATTTTTCATGATTTCCCTAAGATATTTTGCTGTTACTCTTTATTTTTGCTTGCATCTGCGGCAGCATTTTCGTTTCCTGCCGTGCTAGCTGCAAGTTCAGCGGCGACTTCTTCTGCCGGTCTTGCTTTATAGGTCGTTGCCGTTGCACTGAGGGTCAGTAAATCGCTTTTTCCATCTTTATTGGCTGAAGCCTGATCAATCTTCAACGATTCTAAAGTGATAATTCTAGACAGCTTTCCGACATCTCAGGGTGAATTGACTAATCTGGTTGTATTTACCAGTAATAGCAATTTCATAAGGCAATTTTTGGATTGGTCCGTCATTTACTGGAGCTTGAGGGAGTACACTGTCTAATCTTAATCCGTTTGTCGCTCCTGCTTGGTGCAGTTCTTGAATCAGCGTGGGAATTTCGGCATCGGTTGGTAATTGTTTCAATAGAACATCAAAAGCGGAACGAATGGACGACAGTTCTGCTTGAAGGTTAGCCAAGCTAGCAGCTTCGATACTCTTTTTCGTATAAGTTTTTTTCAGTTCGACTTCTTTGGTTTCTTCGGAAGATAAAAGTTTCCAGTTGACCTTTGAATACGCCAAAATAACCGATTGCTAATACCCCCGCCACAACCAATCCAGCAATAGTGAATTTTGCAGGGGCATTAAAGCAGATGGGGATTCTGCAAATCTATATTCTTTAATTTAGCGGCTGCCATTTTATTGCTCCTGAGCTTGTGGATTGGTTTCAGTAACCGATACCGAAGGAGTTGATTGATTTAATAATACTCTAAGAGTAAATTCTTGATAATTATCATTTTTCTTGATGCTAAGTAATTCGGGTTGGGAAAATACACCCCGTACTTGGTAGTGCGCGCATTAGCATAGCGATTTTGTTGTCGCTCATGGCTCGCCCTGTAATTGTATAAAGTAGAGGGATTTTCTGCATCTACTGCTGTCAAATAGGTATTTTCTGGAGTCAATACGTTTTAAAGTGTCTATGATATAGGCCGCCTGAGAACGTTTTTTCCTGCAATTCTTCTACTTTCTGTTTTTGCCAAAAGTTTTCTTTTTCTTGTTGCAGCTTTTTAATTTCGCCTAAGTCAGTATCGAGGTTTGCTAATTTCTGTTTCAAAAAAATTGATTGCGGCTTTCTTGGTTACTGATGGCGCTGTTAATGGAAACATACGCCAAAACAGACAGACCTACACCGACTAAAAGAGCCGACAACATCAAAATATTAAATTGTTGTTTTTTTACGTTGTTTAATTTCTTCTCGATAGGGGAGAAGGTTTATTTTAGTAAATTCAATCATTTAAAGTCCCCTTAAAGCCAATCCAAATGCCAATGTCAATGATGGCGCATCAATTTGTAACTGTGGTAAATCAACAGTATTACTTCTTGCTGCATATGCAGCAGGATGGATACATGTGTCGGTGTATTAGTTTGAGAGAAGATGCTTTCTGCCAAACCAGCTTGCTGGGCAGCCGTTCCTATTAACAATATGTGCTTGATATTTGAAAAATTGTCACTGGATTGGGTTGTATAATAAAAATTGCATAACACGCTGAATTTCTTGAGCAACCTGTACATTGAAACGATCAGCAACCTGTGTTTGATAATCGGAAGGCTTGCTGGATGATTTCATCATTTGATCGGCTTTTTCTTCCGTTACCTGATAGGGTTCTTTGAATCAGTTGATTTAATTGTTCGGTACTGACAGGGGTTTCTTGTTTATACAGGATATGGCCGTTTTGCATCACTATTGCGTACATTTGTGTTGCGTAAATACCAAAGACGGCAACTTTCTCATCGGACAATTCTGGAGCGTGTTGGTTAATCCAGAATGTGAAAGCGTTACTTTGCGCAAACAAGTCCAAATCCAATGCGGATAACGCCATCCCGGCATTTTTCAAAAAGTTCAATGCGTGGTTCGATATCATCTTTTTGCTGCGACCAATAAAATTTGTTCACTGCCGGATGAAGTGGGTTTGCTGATAGTCTGGTAGTCGTAGTTGACTTCTTCTAATGCGCTGATTTGTGCGATTTCATTTTTCCGCAAATTCTTCCAAATCCAAATCTGTTTCTTTGGCGTTGTAAAAGGCGTGTTCAACGGTTGCTAGGCTTTGAGGTAAGGCGGCAGTAAAATTCTTGCAAGAAGTGCGTAATTGGGTATAACTATGTTGTAAATACGTTACAAGCTGGTCATAATCTTGTATCTTGTTGCCTTTGACGACATTTTTAGGCAGTTTGGTAATAACGTATTTTTCCAGTTGGATTTGGTTTAAACTACGGCCTGCCAGTTGTACCATTTTGATGGCGTGTTGGCTGATGTCGATACCGATTGCGGTCCGATTGTTCAGCCCGCCTGCGGTCTTACTGGCTTTAGTATTTGTATTTTTTTAATGCTTTTTGGTAAGCGCATAATGGAACTTCCCTGTATTATTGGGTGTGAGTAACAGTTTAATATCCGTAAAGGATTACATTTTCCCTACACAGCGGTAACTGTGTTTTTATAGAAACCGTTGCCTATTTTTACTTTATTTAAAGCCGTTGATGGCAAAATTATTAATTAGTCATGATTAAAAAGATTATAACGACCTGTATTGGTTTGATGTTAGGTTTGGCGCTTTTTCGGGTGGGTTGATTGCCATAGCAATTCTGGTTACTTACCCAGAAACTGCCGTCTCTTGATTCATTACAACACTACCAGCCGAAAATGCCGCTTACTGTATATTCTTCAGATGGCCAAGTTATTGGTTTATATGGAGAAGAACGGAGGAATTTTACTAAAATAAAAGATTTTTCCCAAGGTGCTGAAAGATGCGGTAATTGCTGCTGAAGATAAGCGGTTTTATGAGCATTGGGGGTTGATGTGCTTGGTGTGGCTCGTGCTCTTATCGGCAATGTTGTTGCAGGAGGGTACAGTCAGGCGCGAGCACCATTACTCAACAGGTTGCGAAGAACTTCTATTTGAGCAACGAGCGGACGTTTTTCTAGAAAATTTAATGAAGCGTTGTTGGCGTACAAAAATCGAACAGTCAATGAGTAAAGATCAGATTTTTGGAACTGTATTTCAACCAGATTTATCTGGGGCAAAAGAGCCTATGGTTTTGCTGCCGCGGCGCAAATCTACTACAACAAGAATGTAAAAGATCTAACGCTGGGTGAAGCTTCCATGCTTGCAGGTTTGCCGAAAGGCCCCTCGGCATATAATCCGATTGTGAATCCTGAGCGTGCGAAGCTTCGTCAGGAATATATCTTGAACAATATGGTTGAAGAAAAATGATTACGCCGCAAAGAGCGCGATGAGGCTTTGAAGGAGGAGCTGCATTATGAACGGTTTGTTCAGAAAATGAGATCAAAATGCATTGTATGTTGCCGAAATGGTACGGCAGGAGTTGTACGAAAAAAATACGGTGAAGAGGCATATGCCCAAGGATTCAAAGTTTACACGACCGTCAATATCGAAAATCAGCGGGTTGCAACGGAGGCTTTACGCAAGGTTCTGCGTAATTTTTGACCGTGGCAGCAGTTACCGTGGGGGCGGAAAATTATTTGGATTTGAGTAAATCAGATAATGTGGAGGAAACTGTCGGACGGTATTTGTCTAGCGTGTATACGGTAGACAAAAATGGTTCAACCGTTGTCTTGGAGGCTTCCGGAAAGGGCATTGAAATCCAGTTGCCAAGTGGCCGTAAAGTTACATTAAATCATGGTTCTTTAGGATTTGCCGCTCGTGCCGTCAACAATAAAAATGGGTGATGACCGTATCCGTCGAGGTTCTGTTATTCGTGTGAAGAGCACGGGTAAAGGTTGGACAGTGGTGCAGGAGCCTTCGCTGCAGGGTGCTTTGGTATCTCTTGATGCCAAAACAGGAGCCGTTCGTGCGTTAGTTGGAGGATATGATTTTTACAGTAAGACTTTTAACCGTGCGACTCAGGCGATGCGCCAGCCCGGTTCGTCGTTTAAGCCATTTGTCTATTCGGCAGCGTTGGCAAAAGGAATGACGGCATCAACCCAAATTAACGATGCGCCGCTGTCTTTACCGGGGAAAGGACCCAATGGTTCGGTATGGAATCCTAAAAATTCGGACGGGCGCTATTCTGGCTATATTACTTTGCGGCAAGCATTGACGGCATCGAAAAACATGGTCTCCATCCGTATTTTGATGTCGATAGGTGTTGGTTATGCGCAACAATACATTCAACGTTTCGGTTTCAGGCCGTCTGAAATTCCAGCCAGTTTGTCGATGGCATTGGGTACAGGTGAGAACGACTCCGTTGCGTATGGCTGGAAGCATATACTGTATTTGCCAACGGCGGTTATAAGGTTTCGGCCCATGTTATTGATAAGATTTATGATAGTCAGGGTCGTTTGCGCGCTCAAATGCAGCCGTTAGTGGCGGATGAGAATGCGCCGCAGGTCATTGATCCCCGTAATGCCTATATTATGTACAGAATCATGCAGGACGTAGTTCGTTACGGAACGGCGCGCGGTGCGTTGAGTATTGGCCGGTCGGATATTGCGGGCAAAACCGGTACGACCAACGATAATAAAGACGCATGGTTTGTCGGTTTTTAATCCGAGTGTGGTAACGGCGGTATATGTCGGCTTTGACAAACCGAGAAGCATGGGTCGTGCCGGTTACGGCGGTACGATTGCTTTGCCTGTTTGGGTTGACTACATGCGTTTTGCTTTAAAAGGAACAGAAAGCAAAGGTATGAAAGTGCCTGAAGGCATCGTAGCTAAAGGCGGTGAGTACTATATGAAGGAGCGTTTGGTAACCAGCCCCGAACTGACTTTGGATAACAGTGGCAGCGTCCCTCGTCCGGCTGCCGGTCGCCCGCGTTCTCCGGCTGATGAGGACGGGACTCCTCGCCGCCGTTCAAGCGGTCAGGCTGATTCTTCGGATAATCAGGGGGAAGTTCCGGTTAATCCGACCAACAGCGGTGGCAATAATAAGCAGTTGGACTCATTGTTCTGATTGCGGTTGATTGGACAGGGCCGTCTGAAAACTTTGGTATGATGCCCTTGGTTTTCAGACGGCCTGTCTGTATGATTCAAATAATGCTGTTTCATCTGCGTTGCAGGCAGGAATCGTGTTTGCTATGGCGTTGGGGGAGTTGTTGAGAATTGCGCGTTTTCTGTTTCTTGTACGTGTGCCTCAAACCATTCACCAACGATTCAGTTTTACTTCTTCTATTCCTTGTTTTTTTCAGGCTGGAGAAAAGTTGCACGCTGATGCGCTGGCGTTCCTTATAGGGCATGAGTGATTTGTTTACCGAAGCCAGAGTTTTTAATCTGCTCGTTTTTGACAGCTTATCGGCTTTCGACAGCAAGATGTGGACAGGACGGCCGGTGGTGTGAAAAAAAGTCCAGCATACGGATGTCCAAGTCTTTTTAGCGGATGGCGTGCGTCCATAATCAGAATCAGTCCCTATGAGCTGGCTTCGCCGTTGCAAATACCCGCCGAGCAGTTGTATCCAATGGGTGCGGATGGCTTCGGGGACTTGTGCGTAGCCGTAACCGGGTAAATCCACCATGAAACCGCCGTTTTTCAGTTCGAAAAAAATTGATGTTGGGTGCGTCCGGGGGTCTTGGAAACGTAAGCCAAACGGGTGTGTTGGGTCAGTGTGTTGATTGCGCTGGATTTTCCGGCGTTGCTGCGCCCGACAAACGCTATTTCGGCAGGCGTATCCGGTAAATCTTGCAAATGGTTGACGGTGGTAAAGAATTTTGCATTTTTAAAGTAATTCATAGTAGTAACAAAATGTAAATTTAGTATAGAATATCATGTTTATAGAACCATCGGTTTAACAGGGTGGAAATTTCATCCGGTATTGGTATTTGAGTATAAAAAAGGGCATTGTTGCGGCATACAATGCTGTAATTAGGAGCACTCCCATGAAACGATTCACTTTATTGGCTTTTGCCGTGGTGTCCGGTATGGCGGCGGCGGCTGAAAAGCCGACTTGGACAAAGGAAAACAGATTGCGACGACCGTTTGCGCGTCCTGCCATGCGGCCGACGGCAATAGCGGTATCGCCATGTATCCGAAACTGTCGGCGCAACATGCCGCCTATATTTACGGCCAAACCAAAGCCATTAAGGAAGGCAAGCGCACTACGGGTGCTTCCGGCGTGATGAAACCGATAGTGATGAATCTGTCGGAACAGGATATGCACAATGTTGCTGCCTACTACAACAAGCAACAACCTAAATCGGGCGAGACCAGTCCCTAAAGAAGAACCTGAATTGGGGGCGAGAAATTTACAGGGGCGGCATTGCCGATAAGAAAGTGCCGGCCTGTATGTCCTGCCACGGACCGAGCGGGGCAGGGATTCGGCAGCGGAACAGATATTGCTGCTTACCCGCGTTTAGGGGGCAACATAAATCTTATGTGATTGACCAAATGAAATTCTATAAATCAGGGCAGCGCGCCAATGCCATTATGGCCGATATTGCCGGCCGCATGTCCGATGCGGAAGTCAATGCGGTAGCAAACTTCATCCAAGGCCTGCACTGATAGGGCTTACAGTTATGTTGAGGCCGTCTGAAACCGATATTTTCAGACGGCCTTTGATACATTATTTCGTTTTCCCTTTCGTTTTTTTCTCCGTGAGCGGTCGGAAAATAAAACGTGCATACCGTGTTGCGGGTTTTGCAGGCGGTTTTCGGCAGGTATTAACGAAGCAATAAGTATTTTTTAATTGCCGAAAAAATATTTTTGCTTCATTATGATTGGCTTAATTTATAGGCTAACTCATTCAAATTGCAGAATAAAATCCATTGGTCATGAATAATTCCCCTCTTCCGCCCCGCTTGTCCGCAGGCCGTGGTTTGCTTTCCTCAGCTCTATGCGTTTTGCTGTGGCATTACTCAGTCTGCTGGGGTGGCGTCTATTATCGGAACCGTTTTGCAGCAGAACCAGCCACAAGTCAATTATGTGGTGAAATTCGGGCCGTTTTGGTCGGAAATTTTTGGCTTTTTAGGGTTTGTATGATGTTTACGCTTCAAGTTGGTTCGTAGTCATTATGCTGTTTCTGGTGGTTTCAACCAGTTTATGTCTGCTGCGTAACGTGCCGCCGTTTTTACGGGAGGTTAGGGTCGTTCAGAGAAAACGCCAAGGAAAAATCGTTGGCATCCGTGCGCCATTCCGCTTTGTTGGAAGGCGATATCCGACCCGAAATCGCACAACGTTATTTCGACGTCGAAGGATTTGCCTGCAAGTCAGTTACGCGCGCGGACGGTTCGGTGCTGGTGGCGGCAAAAAGGCGGAATGAACAAATGGGGCTATATTTTTCGCCCATACTGCGTTGATTGTGATCTGTTTGGGCGGTTTGATTGACAGTAATTTGTTGTTGAAACTGGGTATTTGGTCGGGCCGTATCGTGCCTGACAATCAAACGGTATATGCCAAAGATTTTTAAATCAGAGAGCATTCTGGGCCGCGGGAACATATCTTTCCGCGGTAATGTCAATATTTCGGAAGGGCAAAGTGCCGACGTAGTGTTTCTGAATGCCGATAAAGGCTTGCTGGTGCAGGACTTGCCGTTTAGTGTCGAATTGAGAAAGTTCCCATATTGATTTTTTTACGATACCGGTATGCCGCGTGATTTCGCCAGCGACTTGGTCGTTACCGATAAGGAAACCGGCAAGAAGACCGAACGGACCATCCGTGTAAACCATCCGCTGACACTGCACGGCATCACGATTTATCAGGCCAGTTTTGCCGACGGCGGGTCGGATTTGAATTTCAAAGCGTGGAATCTGTCCGATGCGTCCCGCAAAGCCGATTACCATGAAGGCAACTTCGATGCGGACGTTTCCGCTGGATTTCGGCGGGAAACGGTATCAGTTGGAATTTGACCAGTTTACCGGCATGAACGTGGAAGATATGGGCGGGCCGTCTGAAAAAAACGGATAAGGTTGAAATCGGCCCTGAACGATGTCAGGGGCGGTGAAGCAGGAAAACAAGAAATACACCAATATCGGGCCTTCGATTGTATACCGCATCCGCGATAAGGCGGGGCAGGCGGTCGAATATAAAAACTATATGCTGCCGATTAAGCAGGAGGACGGTTATTTTTACATCACCGGCACGCGTTCGGGGCTGGACCAACAATACCGCTGGTTGCGCATTCCGGCCGACAAGGCGGGAAAAAGTCGATACTTTTATGGCTTTGCGCGAGTTGCTGAAAGACGATGCGGCCCGTAAACGTGTGGTGCGGGAAGCGACCGTTGGTGCGCCGGATAATATCCGCGTTCAGTTTACCCGTGCGGCGGAAAACACGTTAAGCATTTTCGCGCAGGGCGGTTATCTGGCTTTAAACGATTTTGTCGTGAAGCATATTCCGAAAGCCGAACAGGAAAAAATGCAGGGCTATTTCTATGAAATGCTCTACGGCACGATGAATGCCGCATTGGATGCGACCATCAAGGAATACGGCCTGCCTGCCTGGAAGCAGGACGATGCGCGCAACCGTTTTTTAATGTACAGCATGGATGCCTACACCGGGCTGACCGAATATCCTGCACCGATGCTGCTCCAGCTCAACGGTTATAAAGAGGTACGTTCGTCCGGCCTGCAAATGACCCCGTTCGCCGGGCGCGGCATTGGTGTATTTGGGTTCGGTGCTGTTGGTACTGGGCACGGTTTTCATGTTTTATATCCGTGAAAAACGCGCGTGGCTGTTGTTTTTCAGACGGCCGTATCCGTTTTGCCATGTCTTCCAGCCGCAACGAGCGCGACCTGCAAAAAGAATTTCCGCGGCATTTACAGCATCTGCAACAGCTTGCGAAAGATTTAAACCATGACCACAAACACTGACCAAACCCTGCCCGTACATGAATTGCTGAGGCGCAAATCGTTTATCCGCAGCCTGAATGCGGCCGATTGGATATTCGCCCTTGTTATCGCCTCCCGCCGCCGTGTTCGTGCAAACCAATATCGACTTTCATATGGACATCTAGCGAAATGGTGATCCTGTGGACCAGTGCGGGTGCGGCCATGCTGCTCGGTTGGTTTTTCAAGCCGATGCGCTGGTTCATCTTGCTTTGCCTCGCGCTGGCCTACGGCGCGTTGAGCCCTGTACCGCGGCGATATCGGTAATGCCGACGGTTTTCTGCTCAAATATTTTTTTGAGCAGCCAGTCTGCGATTATGTGGCAGTGCGCCTTTGTTTTTTCGCCCTGTTCGCCTACATTTCGGGTGCGTTCGTTGCTACCCGCCGCAACAGCGAAACCAGTACGCTGCTCGGTATGGCGACGGTATTCGCGTGGATTTCGGCAGTGGCGGGTTCACCGGCCTGCTGGTGCGTTGGCACGAAAGCTATCTGCTGCGTCCGGATGCGGGCCACATTCCGGTGGCCAACCTTTATGAAGTGTTTATCTTGTTTTTTTGGTCATTACGGCACTGATGTACCTTTATTATGAAAAAACGCTTCGGCATACGGAAGTTGGGCGGGTTTGTTTTTGCCTTTTATGGCGGTGGTGGTCGGATTCGTCCTGTGGTACAGCGTTTCCCGCGAGGCGCATGCCATCCAGCCGCTGATTCCCGCGCTGCAATCGTGGTGGATGAAAATCCATGTCCCCGCTAACTTTATCGGTTACGGCGCGTTCTGTATCGCCGCGATGCTCGGCATTGCCGAATTGCTGGCTTTGGGATGCGAGGATAAGGGTAGAAAGTCGTGGCTGCCGCATTCGCAGGTTATCGAAGAGGTGATGTATAAAGCGATAGCCGTCGGATTTCTGTTTTTCACCATCGCCACCATCCTCGGCGCGCTTTGGGCGGCGGATGCGTCAGGGCCGTTATTGAGTTGGGACCCGAAAGAGACGTGAGGCGTTTATCGTGTGGCTGAACTACGCCGTATGGCTGCATTTGCGGCTGGTTGCAGGTTGGCGCGGCAGGATTTTGGCTTGGTGGGCGATAATCGGGTTGTTTGTTACCGCGTTTGCCTTTATCGGCGTGAACATGTTTTTGAGCGGTTTGCACTCTTACGGAACGTTGTAAGCCTGTTCTAAATGGAAAAGAGGCCGTCTGAAGATGAGTTTTCAGACGGCCTCTTGTATATATAAAGGCAAGCCGGGCAGTTAGCGGTTCAAATCCAGATCCGCCTTGTATTCGATGCGTCCGTGGTCTTTGCTCTCGATGGAAACGTCCAATTCTTGGCGGCCGCGTCTGAATTTCAAATCCGCATCGTCGCGTTTTGATTTCGATTCCCACCACGCGAAAAGCCTTTGCTGTGGGCGTGGGCGATGACTTTTTGGCCAAAGTGGGGATGGAGGTATGGCGGGCGGAAAGTTCGGCTTCGTATTCGAACTCGCCGTTGCCCTGATGGTCTGCTTTTACTGTGTGCGCACCGGCGGGGCGGTAAATTTCAGACGGCAGCGGGGCGGCGAATGCGCTGGCGGAGAACAGGGCCAAAATGCCGGTTACCATCAGAGATTTTGCTTTAGTCATTATCTTTCCTTTCAGGTTGCCAAAAGCCGCGTCAAACGGCTGTCGGAGGCAATGTTAGGCATACTGCATCATCGTGGCAAGCGGCTGTACTTGGTTTTACATCCCCCGTTTCCGCCCGCCCCAGCCTTACAGCCTTTTGCAGAAAACGGCAAATGTAAGGAATACATACAAGTCGGTTTTCCGTGTCTGCCGGCGGGCTTATCGTTTGCCTGAATCGGTGGGCGGGGAAGAAATCCGTTAAAATAGCGCATTCATTATTTTTCAGACGGCCTCAAACCATGCTGGTACTAGGAATCGAATCATCCTGCGACAGAAACGGGCGTTGCGCTTTACGACACCGAACGCGGCCTGTTGGCGCACCATCTTCACACCCAAATGGCGATGCACGCCGAATACGGCGGCGTTGTTCCCGAACTTGCCAGCCGCGACCACATCCGCCGCGTCGTGCCGCTGACGCAGGGCTGTTTGCGGAAGCGGGCGTTTCGCTATGACGACATCGATGCCGTCGCCTACACCCAAGGGCCGGGTTTGGGCGGCGCGCTTCTAGCGGGTGCGGGCTACGCCAATGCCTTGGCGTTTGCCTTGAACAAACCCGTCATTCCCATCCACCATCTCGAAGGTCATTTGCTTTCTCCATTATTGGCGGACGACAAACCCGAATTTCCGTTCGTCGCCCCTGCTGGTTTTCGGGCGGGCATACGCAGTTGCTGGCGGTACGCGGCATCGGCGACTACACGCTGCTGGGCGAAAGCGTCGATGACGCGGCGGGCGAGGCGTTCGACAAAACCGCCAAACTCTTAGGTTTGCCGTATCCCGGCGGCGCGAAGTTGTCCGAACTGGCGAAGCTGGGCAACCCCGACGCCTTTTGCGTTCCCGCGCCCCATGTTCCATTCGCACGATTTGCAGATGAGCTTCTCCGGTTTGAAAACTGCCGTGCTGACCGCCGTCGAAAAAGTCCGTGCCGAAAACGACGGCGAAATCCCCGAGCAAACGCGCAACGACATCTGCCGCGCGTTTCAAGACGCGGTGATTGACGTCCTCGCCGCCAAAGCCAAAAAGCCTTGTTGGATACCGGTTTTCAGAACTTTGGTCGTCGCGGGCGGCGTCGGTGCAAACTGGAAGCTGCGCGACGAATTTTCCCGCCTGAGCGTCAAAAAGCCGTCTGAAAAAGGCAAACCCAAACCTAAGGAAGAAAAAATCAAAGTCTGCTTCCCGCCCATGGAATACTGCACCGACAACGGCGCGATGATTGCCTTTTGCCGGCGCGATGAGGGTTGCAGGAGCGGCAGCCCGTAGGCGCGTTCAACGTCAAACCGCGCTGGCTGCTGTCGGATATTGTGAAATGAGGGAAACGCCCGATACGGTTTGATGCCGTTCGGGCGTTATGCGTATTGAAAACCAGTCGAGGAGAAACCGATGTCGTTTTCACAGGAAGCATGGCGGCGCAATGCCGCTTTATATCAGGCTACGCTGAATCTGCCGTTTAATCAGGAGCTGGCGCGGGGTACGCTTGGCCGCGAGGCGTTTTGCCATTATGTCATTCAAGACGCGCATTATTTGGAGGCTTTACGGCCGCGCCCTTGGCGGTGTGTGCCGCCAAAGCATCCGATGCTGCTGGGATTTTTGCAGTTTGCCGCGTTTGCGCAGGAGGCGGTGGAGGTCGAGCGGCAGTTGCACAGCGGCTTTATGCAGCAATTCGGCATTACCGACAAGCAGTACGCCGAAACGCCACTGACCGCAGCCTGCCATCATTACACGTCGTATCTGCTGGCGACGGCCTGGTCGGAAAGCTATCCCGTGGTGTTGGCCCGCCTGCTGCCGTGTTTCTGGATTTATGCCGAGGTCGGTAAAGATATTTACGCCCAATCTGTGCCGGACAATCCGTATCAGGCCTGGATTGACACTTATGCCGGCGAGGAATTTAACGAATCGGTGCGCAGAGTGATTGCCGCGGTCGACGCAGCAGCCGTAGCCGCGGTCGAAAACCGTGCGGAAGATGCACGCGGCTTATACGGCGGCGGCAAAACTGGAATGGCTGTTTTGGGACAGTGCCTATCACCGGCGCGGGTGGGAAGGGCTGGAAAAGTTTTTAGCGTCCGATCGCGCCTGAATAGTAAAAGGCCGTCTGAAAACATATTTTCAGACGGCCTTTAAAATTTCAGAACCCGCCGTTACTGGTTTTTCTCGATGATTTTCCTTCAGCATCGGCATCGGGCTGTAACCGCTTTGCACTCTGCCGTTGGGGAAGACCAGCGTCGGGGTGCCGGTGAAGCCCAGTTGTTCGCCCAGCGAAGTGGTTTCGGCGACAGGGTTGCTGCAGCCGGCTTTGCCGTTTTCGGGGAGCTTGCCTTTGCGCATCCATTCCGTCCAGACCTTGGTATGGTCTTTCTGGCACCAGATAAGCTCGGCTTTGCGCGCGGCGTCGGGGTGCAGGCTCGGAATTGGCATCATGAAGTTGTAAATCGTGATGTCGGTCATTTTTCGAATTCGTGCTCCAAACGCTTGCAGAACGGGCAGTCGGGGTCGGAGAACACGGCGATTTTCAGTTTGCCGTTGCCGCGCACTTCTTTAATCGCTTTGTCCAAAGGCAGGTGGAGAAGTCGATTTTGTTCAATTCGGCGATGCGTTCTTCAGTGATGCTTTTGGCGTTTGTTGATGTCGATGAGGGTCGCCCACCAGCATGTAGTCGCCCGAAGCGTCGGTATAGATGACCTGTTTGCCGGTTACGATGACTTCGTAAATGCCTTTTGAGCGGCGTTTCGCTGACACTGACGACTTTCAGGTTCTGGCCGGCGTAGGGTTTTTCCAGCTTCGCTTTCACTGTTTCGACCACGTTGCCGCCGGCAGGTTTGGCCGACGCCGCCGAACTTACGGCGGGAGCCGAAGCGGTTTTGCTGCTGCCGTTAGTCTGCCCGCAGGCAATCAGGGGGCAGCAGGGTAAAGGGGATAAGAAATTTGACGAGTTTGTTTTTCATATGTGAGGTTGATGTGTTGCCGTTAAAGATTGGGCATTGTATCAAACATGGGGTGCATACGCATTTGATAATTTGCTCGGAATGATGGCGGAAAGTCGCATTCGCATCTTGCAGCGGAGGCGGATCGGGTTTTTCTTGGCGTGGATTCGTTTAAAATATGTGGTTTTTAGAATCCAGCTGCCTTTCCACACCGTTTGACACTGATGATCTACCACCCGCATCGCTGTAAACGTGCCGCTTTCAGACGGCCTTTTGACTTATTCCCATTCCGAGCCGCTGCCGCAGGGAACGCGGGTGCTTGTGCCTTTCCGCAACAAGACTGTGGTCGGGATTGTGTGGGAAACGGATATGCGCCCGATATGGATGCGTCGCGGATTTTGAGCGTTCAGACGGCCTTTTTGGATGAACCGCCACTGCCCGAAAGCTGGCGTGATTTGCTCTCGTTTACGTCGCGTTATTACCACTATCCGACGGGCAGGCGGTGTTTTCGCCGCGCTGCCGCAGGGTTTGAAGGAAACGCGCGCGGTGGAAATGCCGCAGCCGTCGTTGTTTTACGCGCTGAACGAAGCGGGCAGGGGCGCAAACGGCGCCGCCGGCGCGGTTCAACAAAAAGCGGCTCTGTGGGGACGCGCTGTTGTCGGGCGGGATGACGATGGCGGCGTTGAAGCAGGTGAACGCGCAGGCAGCGAAGTTAATCGAAGATTGGGCGGAACAGGGTTGGATTGAAACGACAGAAGCGGCGAAGCCTGTATTGAGGTTGTCTGAATTTGTGTTGAATGCCGACCAGCAACAGGCTTCCGATGAAATTCAGACGGCCTTCGGCAAATTTCAGCCGTTTCTGCTGTACGGCATTACCGGCAGCGGCAAGACCGAGGTGTATTTCGATGCGATGGCGAAAGTGTTGGCGCAGGGGCGGCAGGTGTTGTTTCTGTTGCCCGAAATTAACCTCACGCCGCAGCTTTTTGAGGCGGGTGGAAAAACCGTTTTTGCCGACGTGCCGACCGCCGTGTTGCACAGCCAGATGGCGGCAGGCAAGCGCACGCAGGATTATTTGCGCGCGATGTTGGGGCGAGGCGAAGCTGGTGATTGGCACGCGGCTGGCGGTGTTTACGCCTTTGCCTGATGTCGGTTTGATTGTGGTCGATGAGGAACACGACGGCTCGTTCAAACAAGACAACGAATTGCGCTACCACGCCCGCGATTTGGCGGTGTGGCGGGCGAAGCAGAGCGGCTGCCCCGTCGTGTTGGGTAGCGCCACGCCCAGCTTGGAGAGCTGGCACAAGGCGCAAAGCGGCGCGTACCGCCTGCTGCAACTGACCGAGCGCGCTCATGCCGCCGCGCAACTGCCGCAAGTGGACATCCTCAACGTAGGTCGTCTGAAACTCGACAACGGCTTCTCGCCGCAAGCCTTGCAGCTTTTGAAACAGAACTTTGAAGCAGGCGGCATGTCGCTGGTGTACCTCAACCGGCGCGGTTTCGCGCCCGCGATTATTTGCGGCGACTGCGGCCATACCTTCGGCTGTCCGAACTGCTCCGCCAAAATGGTGTTGCACCAACGCGCCCGCCAACTGCGCTGCCACCACTGCGACCACCGCGAACCCATTCCGTTCAAATGCCCCGACTGCGGCAACCAAGACCCGACCGCCGTCGGACATGGCACGCAGCGCGTCGAAGAAAACCCTGCGCGCCTTCCTGCCCCAAAGGCCGCCGTCGTCCGCGTCGACAGGGACAGCACGGCGCACAAAAACGATTGGGCGGACTTGTACCGCCGCATCGCCGACAACGAAATCGACATTCTGGTCGGCACGCAGATGCTCGCCAAAGGCCATGATTTCGCGCGGCTCAACCTCGTTATCGTATTGAACGCCGACGGCAGCCTGTACAGCGCGGACTTCGCGCGCCGGAAAGGTTGTTTGCCGAGTTGATGCAGAGTGTCCGGCAGGGCGGGGCGCGCCGACAAATCCGGCAAGGTGCTGATACAGACCCAACTGCCCGAACATCCCGTCTTCGCCGCCGTCAAAGCGCAGGACTACGCCGTGTTCGCCGAAAACGAATTGAACGAGCGGCAAATGTTCGCCATGCCCCCTTTCGGTTTTCAGACCGCCGTCCGCGCCGACGCGCCGCGCGTTGCCGATGCGATGGAGTTTCTCAATGCCGCCAAAGAAACCCTCGCCCCGCTTTTTGCCCGCAGCGTTTCCCCAGTTCGGCGCCGCCCCATGCTGATGGTGCGCCTCGCCGAACGCGAACGCGCTCAAATCTTCCTCGAATCGACATCCCGACAGGATTTGCACCGCGCCGTGAGTTTGTGGGTGCAGGTGTTGCAGCAAAAACCGCGACGGCAAAATCCGATGGTCGGTGGATGTGGACGCGCAGGAAATGTAGTTGTTTAAAGGTGGTGGGTGAGGCCGTCTGAAAAAACAACGTTTTTCCGAAATGCCGGCCCGCGCTAATTCAACACTAATTTGATGATGTTTTTAATGTGTATGTCGAAACCCTGATACACACGAAAGGAAACATGATGATCTTGCTGACCGCCGTTATCGCCCTGTCTGCCGCAACCGCGTTTGCCAACGACTATATCGAACACCGGATTTACAGCGATAAAAACTTCGAGCAAAACCGTGCCAAAAGCGGTGAGGATGCTGAAAGACCGCGGCTATCGCGTGCACGATGTCGATGCCGACGATTTCCGCGGCCAGCCGGTGCTGGAAGTGGAAGCCTTTAGAGACGGCCGCGAATACGACATTATTTTGTCTTATCCCGATTTGAGAATCATTGAGAGCGAATCGATTACTAAGCGTCCGCACATGATACAGGCCGTCTGAAACATTTTTCAGACGGCCTGTATCGTATGCGGCGAGGTAACGGAAGACCAGAGGAGCGGATTTCCGCAAAGGCGGTTCACCGCTGCAACCGTTTTTGTCCAATTCCGCTTTAACCAGCAGACCGTGTGCGAACTGCCTGCTGTCGGTCAAAACCAGCCTGCCGCCGTAGCGTTTGGCGATGGCGTCGGCAATGGGAAGCCCCAGCCCCGTGCCTTGCTGTTCCGTGCCGAGGATGCGGTAAAACGGGTCGAGTACGCGGCTGCGTTCGGCGGCGGGAATGCCGTTGCCGTTGTCTTCCACCCACAAAACCAGATGCGTGGCGGTTTCGTCGAATCCCAAATCGATTCGGCCGCCTTCGGGCGTGTAACGCACGGCGTTGTCAGCCAGCGTTTTGACAAGGGTGAATATTTCGGTGTCGTCCGCCCAGATTTCGCACTCGGTTTCCACCGCCGCGCCAATGTCTTGGTTTTTGGCGGTAGCCAGCGGCAGCAGGGTTTCGATGGTGCGGCGGAACAGGGTTTGCAGGCTGATGAGGCTTTTTCGGACGTTGCACTTCGAGCGTTTGGGCGCGGGCGAACGAGAGGAGCTGTTCCAGCAGGTGGCGGTTGCGGCTGATGCTTTGCTGCAAGATGGCGGACTGCTGCTGCGCTTCCGGCGGCAGGGACATGCTGTTGAGCCGTTCGGCCTGAAGCGAGAGGGCGGTCATCGGGCTGCGCAGTTCGTGGGCGGCGTCGGCGATAAACCGCTGCTGCTGGCGCATGTTTTCCTGCGTGCGTTCCAGCAGGCGGTTGATGGCGGTAACGAAGCCGGTGATTTCGCTGGGAACGTCGTCGGCGGCGAGCGGCGAAAGGTCGTTGTCCCGCTGCCGCCCCAGGCTTCGCGACAGTTTTTGACGGGGCGCATGGTGCGGTGGGCAATCCATACGGTCAGTGCGACAGACAGCGGAATAGAGAGCAACAGCGGCAGGGTGCTGCGCCATGCGGCGTTTTCAGCCAGGTCTTCGCGGTATTCGCTTTCCTGTATGACGGCTATCTGCCCTTGGTCGGTCCGGTGCAGGTAGGCGCGGTAGTTGTCGTCGTCGTCGGTCAGGTTGTGGAAGCCGTCTGAAAGATGGGCGGAATGTCAAAGCGGCCGTCGCTGCCCGGAAGTTGGACGAAGATATGGGCGTCGTTGTCGCTTTCGGGCAGTTCCGCCATGTGGTCGGACGCAGGACTGATGTGGGCGGCGGTCTGCCGCAGCAGGTCGTCTTGCAATTCTTCGGTTTCTTGATAGGTGGCGTAAAACGAAAAAGCCGCTCGCGGCGGCGGCCAGCAGCAGCGTGGCCGCCGTCAGTGCGAGGCTGAGGCGGGCTTGCAGGGAATTTTTAATTGTGTGGATAAAGTTGTTCATAGTACTGCGGATTGGGTTATGGTTGTCGGCGCGGCAGGCGGGGCCGTCTGAAATTTTTCCGCTGCGCGGGTGTTTCCAGGCGTCGCCCTTGTCCACCAGCCAGCCTACGCCGCGGACGTTGCGGATGTGTTCTTTGCCGAGTTTCTTGCGCAGCGAATGGATAAGGAAGTCGACCGCGTTGCTTTCCACCTCTTCGCCCCAGCCGTAGATTTTGTCTTCCAGGTCGCCGCGCGAAAAATGGTGCCAGCCGCATCATCAGCGCTTGTAACACGGCGAATTCTTTTGTTGCTCAGGGCGACGGGTTCGGTTTGTCCGGCAATCTGAACCTGATAGGTGGCGGGGTTGAGCGTGAGGACACCGTTGTTCAGGAGCGGCTGGCTTTGGCCGTTGTTGCGCCGCAGGATGGCGCGCATCCGCGCCTGCAGTTCGGCCATGTCGAAAGGCTTGACGATATAGTCGTCCGCCCCGCCGTCCAGACCGTGCAGGCGGCTGTGGAGGTCGTCGCGGGCGGTAACGATCAATACCGGCACCTGACAGCCGCTGCTGCTGCAGCCGTGCCAACACCTGAAGCCCGTCCAGCCCGGGCAGCCCCAGGTCGAGCAGCAGCAAGTCGTACTCCTGCGCCTGTACCGCCGCCGCGGTCTGCGCTCCGTTTTTCACTCTGTCCACCGCGTAGCCGCTGTCTTTCAGGTTGGCACAGACGGCCTCGGCAATCATGTTGTCGTCTTCGACTATTAGTACGCGCATTTTAGGTTCTCCCGAAAGTATGTTATAGGTGGAATAGATACTACGATACACGGATAAAATTAGGAAGTGGTTAGTTGGGGCGGGCAGGCAAATCCGTTTACAACCATGATGTTATACAGTATCATCCGTTTGTCTTTAATGTTTTTCAGACGGCCTTTGGGACTGCAAAGGCCGTCTGAAAACTCTGGGAGCTGTTATGAAATCCATTTTTACTGGCCGGATTGTTCCAGCGGCTGCTTATCGTGCTGATTGCGCTTGCCGTTGTGTGGGGCATCTATTTTTGGGCGGCGGGCGTATGAGCATTATGTGGGACAACCTGACCGTCAGCTACCGGAGCCGGCCCGCGGTGCACCATGTTTCGGCGGAGTTTGCCGACCAATCGATGTGGGCGGTGTTCGGGCCGAACGGGGCGGGAAAATCGACGCTGCTCAAGGCAGTGATGGGGCTGCAAAAGGCGGATACCGGCTGCGTCCGCCGAATCGGGCTGCAACGCGGAGACATCGCTTACCTGCCGCAGCAGTCGGAAACCGACCGCAGCCAGCCGATGACGGTTTTTCGAGCTGGCGGCGATGGGGCTGTGGTACGAAATCGGTTTTTCGGCCGCGTCAATGCCGGACAGCGGCAGCGTGTTTTTCGACGCGCTCGAGCGGGTGGAGATGGCGGATTTTGCCGAACGGCAGATTGCGCACTTGTCCAACGGGCAGTTTCAGCGCGTGCTGTTTGCGCGGATGCTGGTTCAGGACGCGAAATTCCTGCTGCTGGACGAACCGTTTAACGCGGTCGACGCCAAAACGACTTACGCGCTGCTGGAAGTGTTGGCGGCATGTCATACCGAAGGGCGGGCGGTGATTGCCGTGCTGCACGATTACGAGCAGGTGCGCGCCTATTTCGCCGACACGCTGCTGCTGGCGCGCGAGAAGATTGCGGCGGGGGCGACGGAGGCCGTGCTGACCGAGGAATACCTGCGGCAGGCCGATGCCGCGATGCAGCAGCACGGTTCGGCGGATTGGTGCGAGGCGTGATTTTTTTCAGACGGCCTTTTTATCGGAAACACGGCATCCGCTGGTTTCGTTTCTCTGCGAAAATTCCCTATGAATTTCTACGATTTGATTATTTCCCCCTTTGTCGAATTTGACTTTATGCGTTATGCGCTGGCGTCTATCGTTTTCTTGGCGCTCAGTGCCGCGCCGGTGGGCGTGTTTCTGGTGATGCGCCGCATGAGCCTGGTCGGCGACGCTTTGAGCCATGCGGTGCTGCCCGGGGCGGCCGTCGGCTATATGGTAGCGGGACTGAGCCTGCCGGCGATGAGTATCGGCGGATTCGCGGCGGGGATGCTGATGGCGCTGCTGGCGGGGCTGGTTAGCCGTTTCACCTCTTTGAAGGAAGACGCGAACTTCGCCGCTTTCTATCTGAGCAGCCTTGCCATCGGCGTGGTGTTGGTCAGTAAAAAAACGGCGACAGCGTCGATTTGCTTCATCTGCTGTTCGGTTCGGTGCTGGCGGTGGACGTGCCCGCGCTGCAACTGGTGGCGGCGGTGGCCAGCCTGACCGTTACCGCGCTGGCGGTGATTTACCGCCCGCTGATGCTGGAAAGCATAGACCCGCTGTTTTTAAGGGCGGTCAACGGCAGGGGCGGGGTTTTGGCACGTGCTGTTTCTGGTGCTGGTGGTGATGAATCTGGTGGCGGGTTTTCAGGCGCTCGGCACGCTGATGTCGGTCGGCCTGATGATGCTGCCGGCGATTACCGCGCGGCTTTGGGCGAGGAACATGGGCGGGCTGATGCTGGCCTCGCTGGCCTTCGCTTTGGTGTGCGGACTGGGCGGGCTGCTGTTTTTCCTACCATGTCGAGATTCCTTCCGGTCCGGCGATTATTTTTGTGGTGCGGCGCGCTGTATCTGTTTTTCCGTGGTGTTCGGCAAAGAAGGCGGGATGCTCACCAAATGGCTCAAGCACAGGAAACACCGCACGGCCTGAGGTTCGGAATGTGCGGGAAATCCGGACGCAGGGTTCCCATCCGCCGCCGAATCCCCTATCATCGGAGTATCGGTTTTCAGACGGCCTTTCTGCATCGGGGCCGTCTGAACGCATCCGGACATATCGTTAAGGAGAAAGGAAACAAAATGCTGTTGGGTGTCAATATCGACCATGTCGCCACACTGCGCAATGCGCGCGGTACGACTTATCCCAGTCCGGTGGAGGCCGCACTGGTGGCGGAAACCCACGGGGCCGACCTGATTACGCTGCATCTGCGCGAAGACCGCCGCCATATGAAGGACGCCGACGTGTTCGCCGTAAAAAACGCCATCCGCACGCGGCTGAATCTGGAAATGGCGCTGACCGAAGAAATGCTGGAAAAACGCACTCAACGTCATGCCCGAAGACGTGTGCATCGTGCCGGAAAAACGGCAGGAAATCACCACCGAAGGCGGGTTGGACGTGTTGGCGCAGCAGGACAAAGTGGCGCAGTACGTCAAAACACTGACCGACGCGGGCATACGGGTTTCGCTGTTTATCGATGCCGACGGCGACCAGATTCAGGCCGCGCACGAAGTCGGCGCGCCCGTCATCGAGCTGCACACCGGCGCGTATGCCGACGCCCCGAACCACGCCGAACGCGCCCGCCAGCTTGCCCGCATTGAAAACGGCGCGCATTTCGCCGCCGATTTGGGGTTGGTCGTCAACGCGGGACACGGCCTGACCATCCACAACGTGACGCCGATAGCCCAGATTCTGGCCATCAGGGAATTGAACATCGGCCATTCGCTGATTGCGCAGGCCGTATTCCTCAGGCTGCCCGAAGCCGTGCGCCAGATGAAGGAAGCCATGTTCCGCGCACGCATGATGCCGTAGGATACGGTTTAAAAACGGACATTTTTCAGACGGCCTGCCGCGCCGTCTGCCTTCCCAAGGAGAATTTCATGATTTACGGCGTCGGCACAGACCTCGTTTCCCTCAAACGCATCGTGCGGCTCAATAAAAATTCGGCATGTCTTTTGCCGAACGCATCCTCAGCCCCGAAGAGCTGCTGGAGTTTCCGCAGGTGGGCAAAACCGATTAACTACCTCGCCAAACGGTTCGCCGCCAAAGAAGCCTTCGCCAAAGCCGTCGGCACGGGCATCCGCGGCGCGGTAACGTTCCGCAACGTCGGCGTCGGCCACGACGCATTGGGCAAGCCCGAATTTTTCTACGCCGCCCTCGCTGGCGCAGTGGCTGAAAGAACAAGGCATCGCGCGGGTGCATTTGAGCATGAGCGACGAAGAAGACACCGTTTCGGCCTTTGCCGTAGCCGAACGGGAGGCCGTCTGAAAACAACGTCGGCGTTTTCCAGACGACCTGTTTTTTCAATCTGAACGAAGGCCGGAGCATTCCGGCCGCTTTGACAACTCATGACAGAACCAGACACCGCCCCCTCATCCGCGTCGTCGCCGGCATCATTCTGAACGAACACGGCGACTACCTGCTCAGTTCGCGCCCCGAAGGAAAACCTTATGCGGGGTATTGGGAATTTGCCGGCGGCAAGGTCGAGGCGGGCGAAACCGAATTTCAGGCGCTGCAACGCGAGTTTGAAGAAGAACTCGGCATCCGCATCCGCCGCGCCGTACCGTGGCTGACCAAAATCCATTCTTACGAACACGCCCGCGTGCACCTGCGGTTTATGCGGGTCGAAGCCGGCTGGTGGACGGGCGAGTGCAGGCCAGAGAAGGGCAGGCGTGGTCTTGGCAGAAGGCGGGCGATTTCACCGTGTCGCCGATGCTGCCCGCCAACGGCCCGCTGCTGAAAGCCCCTGTCCGTGCCGCGGTCGTTTACAGGGGCGGCCGGATACGGGGCTGGAAGGCGAAAACGCTTCGGGCGCTTACCGCGTCGTGCCGTTCGGACTTGCCGAGCCGCAACACAAACACATCCTGATAGACGAAGCCGTTTTGCGCGCAAGGGGCAGGATGCCGGAGGCGGAAAGCGTGTGGGTCAGGATTCAGACGGCCTCGCAATGGCCGCGCGTGCAGGATGCCGACGTGGTGTTGTGGCAGGTGGGAAACAGGGAGGCGGCGGAAGCCGTGTGCGGCGTGCTGGCGGGCGGCGTTTCCATGCCGCTGGTGGTTGCGGCCGCGCCTGAATGGAATGCGTCATACCGCTGCCGCTGGCTGGATGCCGGTGCGCACGCGGTATTGGACTGCGAAGAGACAGAGGCCGTCTGAAACATGGATAAGCGAAAGAAACTGCTGCTTGCGGGCGTTCTGCTGCTGGTGTTCGCCGCCGTCAAGGTCGGCGCGCTGGTCTGGTGGCAGGAGCGGCAGCCGGCGGCAAAGGCCGCGGCCTGCGACGTGCGTCGGGGCTGCACGCTGCCTAACGGCGTGTATGTGAAGTTCTGCGGCACCGGCGCGGCGAAGCAGCCGTTTGACGTCGAATTGAAAAACGTACCCGCCGCCGTCGGCGAAACCGGTATCAGCTTCTCCATGAAGGGCATGGATATGGGGTTCAACCGCTTCGAATTTGCGCAGCGGGGCGGCGGCGTATGGACGGCCGAACAGATACGCCTGCCGTTTTGCGTGGAAAACCGCCGCGATTATCTGGCGGACATCTATATCGGCGGCGAAGTGTTCCAGGTGGAATTCAGCGCGTATTGACGCCTCATTTCTGCGACCGCGCCTGCTTGATGTCTTTTTCGGTTACCGTGCCGCCGCCGTTGTTAAACGCGTTCATCACAAAGGTAGACAGCGCGGCCGCGTCGGCGTCGCTCATGGCGATGAAAGGGCATGATGCCGTTGTAGGGTTTGCCGTTGACCGTAATCGGGCCTCGGATGCCCTTGACGATGGCTTTCGCCAGCACCTGCGGTTTGCCTTCGATATAGTCCGCCTTCGTCAGCGGCGGGAACACGGGCGCGCGCCCTTCGCCGTTTTTTGCCGTGGCAGGCGGCGCAGTTTTTCGTAAACGGTTTTTGCCCTTCGCCATCAGCGCGGCATCGGCTGCGGGTGCGGCATACGCGGCGGAAGAAAAAGGATGAGGGCGGTCAGTGCGGTCGTGATGGTTTTCATGGTGCGTCCTTGCTTGCCGGTGTCCGGCCGTTTTTGTCGGTTATTATTTGATTTTATATACAAAAGAGGCCGTCTGAAAACAGTTTTAACCTCGTCGGGGCTGTTTTCGGACGGCTTTGCGATTTGGTCAAATTTTTACCGTTTCAGACGGCCTGCGAAACGGTTGGCAGGCTTTGCCCGGCGCGGTTAGTTTTTCTTCTTTCACCCTCACCGCCATCAGCGTGTGCAGGCGGCGTTTATCGGCGCGGGCGACGGTGAATTGCAGCGGGCCGACGACGACTTTTTCGCCGCGCACGGGCAGACGGCCGAGTTCCTGAATGACCAGCCCGCCGATGGTGTCGGCTTCTTCGTCGCTGTAATCCGTGCCGAAAAAGGCGTTGACGTCTTCGATTTCGGTAACGGCGTTGATGCGCCAGCGCTCGGCGGACACGGCGTGGATGTTGTCGGCGCTTTCGTCTTCGTCAAACTCGTCTTCGATGTCGCCGACGATTTGTTCGATGATGTCTTCAAAGGTAACGAGGCCGGATACGCCGCCGTATTCGTCGATGACGATGGCCATGTGGTTGCGCTGTTCGCGCAGCTCTTTCAACAGGGAATTGAGCGATTTGCCCTCGGGGTACGAATACGGCCGGACGCAGGATGTTTTGCAGGTTGAACTGCTCCGGATTGGCCATGAATTTCAGCAGGTCTTTGGCATGCAGGATGCCCAGCACTTCGTCTTTGTCGCCGCTGATAACGGGGAAACGGGAATGCGAAGTCTCGATAATGTAGGCCACAATGCGGTCGATGCCGTCGTTTTCTTTGATGACGTTCATCTGGCTGCGCGTAATCATGGCGTCGCGCACTTCCAGTTCGGCAAAATCCAATACTTTCTCCAAACGGAAAAGCGTATCCGCATCAAATACTTCCTGTTCGTGCGCCTGCCGCAGCAGGTTGACGACGTCTTCGGCGGAATCCGGCTCTCCCGACAGTCGGGAAATCAGGCGTTCGAAAAATTGGGCTTCGACTGGCTGTCGTCCATTTCAGTATTCGTCCTCTCGGTAGGGGTTGGGGTAATTCAATGCCTGCATCAGGCGGATTTCGAGTGCCTCCATTTCTTCGGCATCGTGTTCTTCGATGTGGTCGTAACCCATCAGGTGCAGCGTGCCGTGGAGGTGAGGTGGGCAAAGTGCTGTTCGGCGGTTTTGCCTTGTTCGGCCGCTTCTTTAAACACGACCTGCGGGCAGATAATCAAATCGCCGCAGAGGCCGTCTGAAAACTGGTCGGGCAGGATTTCGCCTTCGTTCAGGGCGAAACTCAAAACATTGGTGGCGTAGTCTTTGCCGCGGTAATCGCGGTTGTAGGTGCGGGCTTCTTCTTCGTCCAGAAGAATCAGGCTGATGTCGGCGCGGCGGTAGCGTTGTTTGACCGCCAGCCACGCCCAGCGGTAGAAGTCTTTTTCAGACGGCACGCCTGAAGCGGTCGATGCGTTTTCAAAGTTTAAAACAAAACGCCGGCGCTGTAATTGCAGGAACGGGTATTTTTTAGCACGCTTCATGGGGTAGGCCGTAAGGAAGAGGGTGATGCAGAATATATCATTTCGGGCGCGGTTTTTAAAACAGTAAAATCAAATTTCGGCAGGCTTTCGCGGTGAGGTGGCGGCGGGCCGTTTATGTTAGACTTACGCCCTGTCTGTTTTAATTGCCGAAGCACCGTTATGAATCCGGAAAAACTCGTTATCGCCAGCCGTGAAAGCCTGCTTGCCATGTGGCAGGCGAAGCATATCCAAGGCCGTCTGAAAGCCCTGTATCCCGACTGCGAAGTCGAAATCTTGGGCATGACCACGCGCGGCGACCAGATTTTGGACAAAACCCTGTCGAAAATCGGCGGCAAAGGCCTGTTTATCAAAGAGTTGGAACAAGCCTTGCAAGACGGACGCGCCGATTTGGCAGTGCATTCGATTAAAGACGTGCCGATGGATTTGCCCGAAGGCTTCGCCCTTGCCGCCATCGGCGAGCGCGCCAATCCGTTTGACGCGTTCGTATCCAATCAATACGCACGTTTTGGAAGAAATGCCCAAAGCGCCGTCGTCGGCACATCCAGCCTGCGCCGTGAAGCCCAGTTGCGCGCCTGCTACCCGCACCTAGTAATCAAGCCCCTGCGCGGCAACGTGCAAACCCGCCTGTCCAAACTCGACAACGGCGAATACGATGCCATCATCCTCGCCGCCGCCGGATTGCAGCGCTTAGAACTGGACGAACGCATCCGCCTGATTCTCTCCGAAGCCGACAGCCTGCCCGCCGCAGGACAAGGCGCGTTGGGCATCGAAATCGCCTCACACCGCACCGACCTCCTCGACGTATTGAAACCCTTAAACCACGACGTAACACACGCCTGTGACCGCCGAACGCGCCCTCGCCCGCGCTTTGGGCGGAAGCTGCCAAGTCCCGCTTGCCGCATATTGCACTGAAGAAGCCGGCCTGCTCACCCTGCGCGGACTGGTCGGACACCCCGACGGCTCGGTGATTTTACAAGCAGACGCGCAAGCCCCCTGCCGCCTACGCCGACGCGCTCGGACGCGCGGTCGCCAAAAACTGGCGGACGACGGCGCGCAGGAATTGATTGAAGCGGTGTTGGCAGAACAGGCCTAACCAAGCATAGAGGCCGTCTGAAACCCGACGTTTTAGGGGTTTCAGACGACTTTTGCGTTATAATCCCACTCATTTCAAAAACATACAAACCGCACCCGCATCATGAACAAAACGCATCCGCCAAGAAATCTTCGAGCGTTTCCGCGCCGCCAATCCGCACCCGACCACCGAACTCAACTTCAACTCGCCCTTCGAGCTGCTTATCGCCGTCCTCTTGTCGGCGCAGGCCACCGACGTAGGCGTGAACAAGGCGACAGGCAAAACTGTTTCCCGTGGCCGCCACGCCGCAGGCGATGCTGGATTTGGGGTTGGACGGCGTGATGGAATACACTAAAACCATAGGGCTTTACAAAAACCAAGTCCAAACACATCATGCAGACCTGCCGCATCCTGCTGGAAAAAAATATCATGGCGAAGTGCCCGCCGACCGTGCCGCGCTGGAAGCACTGCCCGGAGTGGGGCGCAAAACGGCAAACGTGGTGCTGAACACGGCGTTCGGGCAGCCGGTCATGGCGGTCGACACCCATATCTTCCGCGTTTCCAACCGCACCAAAAATCGCGCCGGGCAAGGACGTGCGCGAGGTGGAGGACAAGCTGATGCGCTTTGTGCCGAAAGAGTTTCTGATGGACGCGCATCATTGGCTCATCCTGCATGGCCGCTACACCTGCAAAGCGTTGAAACCGCAATGTAAAACCTGCATTATCAATGACTTGTGCGAATATCCGGCCAAACTGATGTAGTAAGGGAAAGAGGCCGTCTGAAATCGGGACGGTTTGCCGCATCGGGCGGAATCGGCGGGTGCAACGGTAAATTTTAATAAAATGAAGCGACTAACAGGCAGGCGGCTATTGCGGAACGCACCGTCCGCCTCAACATGGGGCAGTATGGAGCCGAGGGGCGGATTGGTAATTTGAAACAACCTGCCTTGGAACCTGCTGTTTTCAGGGCAAAATCCGCTTCGGCAATCGTTTATTTTTGACAAGAAAAAGCGGCATATCCGGCGGATGCGGATATGGCGGATTTCGCTTTACAATCCGGCTTTAGCTTCAAACAATAAAGCAGCCAACGGTAATAAAAGGACACTCCGTGAACAAAAAGCACGCATATTTGGCAGTGGTAGCCGCTTCGGCATTGGTGCTGGGCGGGTGCGACAAAGTGGAAAGTTTTTTTCGGCAACAACGATAAAAAGCGGTGAGCTGGTACAACGCATCGAAACCAAGAAAAACGACGGCAGCGTCAACATGCTGCTGCCCGACTTTGCCCAACTGTTCGAGCAGGAAGGGCAGGGCAGTGGTCAATATCCAGGCGACCAAAGCGGTGAAGAGTGCCGACAATTCCGAAGAAAACAGCATGGATTTGAGCCAGTTTCCCGATAACGATCCGTTTTACGAGTTTTTCAAGCGTCTGGTGCCGAACATGCCCGATATGCCCGAACAGGACGAAGGCAGCGACGAACTGAATTTCGGTTCGGGGTTCATCATCAGCCAGGACGGCTACATCCTGACCAACACCCACGTCGTTGCCAATATGGCCAATATCAAGGTGTTGCTGAACGACAAACGTGCGTATTCGGCTAAATTAATCGGTTCCGACCAGCAATCCGACGTCGCCCTGATTAAAATCGACGCCAAAGACCTGCCCGTGGTCAAAAATCGGCAATCCGAAAGATTTGAAACCGGGCGAATGGGTGGCGGCCATCGGCGCACCGTTCGGCTTCGACAACAGCATCACCGCCGGCATCGTTTCCGCCAAGGGCCGCAGCCTGCCGAACGAAAATTATACGCCGTTCATCCAGACCGACGTCGCCATCAACCCCGGCAATTCGGGCGGGCCGCTGTTTTAACCTGAAAGGGCAGGGTGGTCGGCATCAATTCGCAGATTTACAGCCGCAGCGGCGGATTTATGGGCATTTCGTTCGCCATCCCGATTGATGTGGCGATGAATGTGGCCGACCAAATCAAGAGAAAAACCGGCAAGGTGCAGCGCGGCCAGCTCGGGGTGATTATTCAGGAAGTATCATACGATTTGGCCAAATCGTTCGGTTTTGGACAAGGCCGGCGGCGCACTGGTCGCCAAAATCATGCCCAACAGTCCGGCGGCCCAGGCCGGTTTGCAGGTGGGCGACATCGTGCGCAGCGTCAACGGCGAGGAAGTGCGCGCCTCCAGCGACCTGCCCGTTATGGTGGGTGCGATTGCCCCGGGTAAGGAAGTCAGGTTGGGCGTATGGCGTAAGGGTGAAGAAATTTTCCGTCAAAGTACAGCTCGGTAGCGTCGGCGCATCGGTGGAAACCGGCAGCTCCGGCAGCAGCAATCCCGCCAAACAGCCGGATGCGGCGGGTTTTACCGTCGAAAATACCGGACTGACCTTGCAGGTGCGGAATTCCGATAACAAACAGCATTTGATTGTAACGCGGGTAACGGGCGCCGCCGAACGCGCAGGCCTGAAGCGCGGCGACGAAATCTTAGCCGTGAGCCAGATTACGGTAGACGACGAATCCACCTTCCGCAGCGCATTGGAAAATGCGGGTAAAAACGTGCCGCTCCTGGTGCAGCGCGACGGCAACACGCTGTTTTTTTGGCGTTGAACCTGCAATAAAAAAACATTTCAGACGGCATCAAAGCCTGTATCGATGGTAGAATACCCGCTCCAAAACGGCGGGTATTTTGCTGCCGTCCGTTTCCCGACGACAGGGGCCGCGCCCCGCTGCGTATATTCAATATTTCAGACGGCCCCGGAGGTTTGGTCGGGCCGTCTGAAAATTACAAGAAAACAGACAACTTATGGAATTGGCCGATTATTCACATTCGTTCTTATCCGTCGTCCCCGCCGCGCTGGCCTTGTTGCTGGCAGTCGTTACCCGCCGCGTGCTGCTGTCGCTGGGAATCGGCATCATTCTCGGTGCGGTGCTGCTGGCGAGCGGGAATCCGTCAAACACCCTGCTGCACTTGAAAGACATGGCGGTCGGGCTGGTCTGGACGGACGGCGGCTGGTCGCTGGGCAAGCTCAAAATCCTGATTTTTCCTGCTGCTGCTGGGCGTGTTTACCTCGCTGCTCACTTATTCCGGCAGCAATCAGGCGTTTGCGGATTGGGCGAAGCACCATATCAAAGACAAACGCGGGGCGAAAAATGCTGACGGCGGGACTGGTATTCGTTACTTTCATCGACGACTATTTCCACAGCCTCGCCGTGGGTGCGATTGCCCGCCCTGTTGCCGACAAATTCAAAATTTCCCGCGCCAAGCTGGCCTATATCCTTGACTCGACCGCCGCGCCGATGTGCGTGCTGATGCCCGTCTCAAGCTGGGGCGCCTCGATTATCGCCACGCTGGCCGGTTTGCTCGTTACTTATAAAATCACCGGATACACGCCGATGGGCACGTTCGTCGCCATGAGCCTGATGAATTATTACGCCTTGTTCGCGCTGATTATGGTGTTTGTCGTCGCTTGGTTTTCCTTCGACATCGGCTCGATGGCGCGCCTCGAACATGCCGCACAACATGAAAACCATGACGAGGCCCAGATTTCAGACGGCATGAAAGGGCGGGTTTACGCGCTGATTATTTCCATGCTGGTGCTGATTTTTGCCACCGTGTCCGCCATGTTGTACACCGGCAGCCGTTCGCTGGAAACTTTCAGTATTTTTGGGGGCGTTTGAAAATACCGATGTGAACACTTCGCTGGTGGTCGGTGGGTTGTCGGGCGTGGCGGCGGTATTGCTGACCACCGTCGGCGCCATCAAACCCTCCGATTACGGCAAAGCGGTTTGGCAGGGCATAAAATCCATGTTCGGTGCGATTACCATTTTGATTTTAGCGTGGCTCATCAGTACTGTGGTCAGTGAAATGCACACCGGCGAATACCTTTCCACGCTGGTTGCCGGCAACATCAATTCCGGCTTCCTGCCCGTTATTCTGTTCCTGCTGGCCAGCGTGATGGCGTTCGCCACCGGCACAAGCTGGGGCACGTTCGGCATCATGCTGCCGATTGCTGCCGCGATGGCGGTCAAAGTCGACGCCACGCTGGTGATTCCCTGTATGTCGGCAGTCATGGCCGGCGCAGTGTGCGGCGACCACTGTTCGCCCATTTCCGACACGACGATTTTGTCGTCCACCGGCGCACGCTGCAACCACATGGACCACGTTACCTCGCAACTGCCTTACGCGCTGACGGTGGCTGCGGCGGCGGGCGCGGGTTATCTGGCTTTGGGTTTCGCCAAATCGGCACTGCTGGGTTTTGCCGTAACAGGCGTGGTGTTGGCCGCATTGATTTTTAATGCTGAAAAGTAAGAATGCCGCGCAGAAATCTTGATTAATCGTTGTTTCAGACGGCCTTCCGTGTATTCGGAGGCCGTCTGAAAATGCAAAACAGACTCAAAGCGGCGGGAAACACAGCCGCCCTGACTCGAAAGGACAAAATGACCCGACCCATCATCCCACGCGGCCCGGTAATGGCCGATGTCAACGCCTTCCGTCTGACCGACGAAGAAAAACAGCGTCTGCTTGACCCTGCCGTCGGCGGCGTGATTCTGTTCCGCCGCAATTTCGAAAACGTGGCGCAGCTCAAAGAGCTGGTGCGCGAAATCAAAAGCCGTGCGCACGCCCGAACTGATTGTGGCGGTCGACCACGAAGGCGGCCGCGTGCAGCGTTTTATCGACGGTTTCACCCGCCTGCCCGCCATGAACGTATTGGGCCGGATTTGGGACGAACAAAGGCCCCTGATGCGGCCAAGGCGCAAGCCGAACAGGTCGGCTGGGTGCTGGCTGCGGAACTTTCCGCCTGCGGCATCGACCTGTCGTTTACCCCCGTGCTGGATTTGGATTGGGGGCAATGTGCCGTTATCGGCAACCGCAGTTTCCACCATAATGCCGAAAACCGTGGCCGAGCTGGCCTTGGCCTTGCAGAAAGGGCTGAACCGCGGCGGCATGAAGTCTTGCGGCAAACACTTCCCGGCCACGGCTTCGTCGAAGGCGACAGCCATCATGTCCTGCCGCAGGACGGCCGCAGTATGGCGGAGCTGGAAGCCGCAGACATCGTGCCGTTCCGTAGAATGAGCGCGGCAGGCATGGCGGCGGTTATGCCCGCCCATGTGGTTTATCCGCAGGTAGACGGCAATCCGGCCGGATTTTTCCGCCAAAATGGCTGAAAGACATCCTGCGCCGCGACATCGGCTTCAAAGGCGTGATTTTTCAGACGACCTGACGATGGAAGGCGCGTGCGGCGCAGGCGGCATCAAAAGAGCGGGCGCGGATTTCGTTCGATGCGGGCTGCGACATCGTGCTGGTGTGCAACCGCCCTGATTTGGTTGATGAACTGAGGGACGGTTTCGATATGCCCGACAATGCCGAACTCGCCGCCCGCTGGCAGTATATGGCCAATACGTTGGGGGCGGACGAGGCAGAAAAAACAATACGGACCGAGGCATTTCCGAGCCGCTCGGGAAGCCACCGCGCGGCTGGCGTCGCTGAAAGACACCGAGGGCGGTGTGAAAGTGGGCGAAGCATTCTGAGTCCGTCTGACTTTGTTACAACGGAGCCGCTGAACAAACCGCAGGCCGTCTGAAACAATTTTCAGACGGCCTGCGGTTTGTTTCAGATAAATCCGAATCCGTGTTCGTCGATTTTCAGGATGGACGCTCGGTCCTTTTTCCAGTCGCCCAGTACAATCCGCGTAAATCCGTCGTTGCGGTGGATGTTCTGGCGGTGGGTATGGCCGTGTATCAGCAGGTCCGCTCCGTATCTGCCGACCGTTTCGGCCACAGTTTGCGGGTTGACGTCCATAATTTCGGGCCGCTTTGCGCTGTTTGTCCTGCTTGCTGGTTTGGCGGATTTTTTTGGCGATGCCGACTCGCAACGGCAGCGGCAGCAGCAGAAACAGCTTCTGCCGCCATTTTTGGTGCACTTTGCGGCGGAACTGCTGGTAGCGGACATCGTCCGTACACAAGGTGTCGCCGTGGCAGATGAGCGCTTTTCCGTCCGAACAAATCAACCGTTTGGTATTCGGGCAGCAAAATCATGCCGGTTTCCGCGGCAAAACGTTTGCCGAGCAGGAAATCGCGGTTGCCGTGGATAAAATAGCATTTCACCCCGCGTCCGGTCAGATGGCGGATGGCCTGTTTGACCGTATCCGTCAGGACGGAGCGTTCGTCATCGCCTATCCAAAAGTCGAACAGGTCGCCGAGTATGTAAACCGCCCGCGCTTTTTCCGCCTCGCCATACATAAAGTGCAGGAAGAGTTCGGTCAGGTCCGGGCGGGCTTCGCTCAGGTGCAGGTCGGCAATGAAATAAACGGTCATGGCTAATCGGAGGAAAACGGGTTGCCGCCATTATATAGAGAATTTCGGGTGGAGCGTTTGTATGGGCGGGTAGGGAAGCGCAAAACAGAGGCCGTCTGAAAAACCGATTTCAGACGGCCTCACGGCATCAAACGCTTAGTGCGAACCTACTTTTGATTTTCTGCCACAGGTTAACGCTCAGTTTTTTTCGCGTCCGAACTCATTTGCGGCATCACGAAAACCGTTTTTCATGTCTTCCGCAGTCGGGAAGATGGAACGGGTGGCAACCAGTTTGGCCGGCATTTTTTCACGCGCCGGTTTGCTTGCGGGCGCAAAGGTAACGGCAATGCCGTTTTTCGCAGCCACTTCGGGGTCCAGCGTGTAGTCGATGTATTTGTGGGCGTTGGCGACGTTTTTTTCGCATCGACCGGAATCAGCCACGATTCAATCCAAAAGCCCATGCCTTTCGGAGTCAACACCTCGATGCCGACATTGTTTTTCACCTCTTCCGAACGGGCTTTGGCCAAGTTCAAATCGCCGCCGTTGCCCGCCGCCAGACAGATTTCGCCGCGTGCCAGCTCGTCAATGATGGACGGGCTGAAGCGTTTGACGTCGGGGCGGATGGCTTTTCAACACTTCCGCCGCCGCCTTGATGTCGGCAGGATTCGAACCTTTGGGGTCTTTACCCAGATAGTTCAGGACAATCGGGAACATTTCGCTCGGCGTGTCCCACAGCGCGATGCCGCAGGATTTCAGTTTGTTGGTGTATTCCGGTTTGAACAGTAAAATCCCAGCCGTTTTCAGGCAGTTTGCCGCCCAAGATTTCCTTGCCTTTTCGCCGTAATCGCCAAAGTGTTCACGCCGGAGAAATACGGCACTGCATACTGATTGCCCGGATCGGCGGTTTCCAGCATCTTTAGCAGTTCGGGGTCGATATTTTTATAGTTGGGAATCAGGTCCTTATTAATTTTCTGATACGCTCCGGCCTCGATTTGGCGCGGCAGGAAGGCGATGCCTGGTACCACTAGGTCATACCCCGATTTGCCGGTCAGCATTTTCGCTTCCAGAGTCTCGTTGTTTTTCATATAAATCGTAGCGCAGTTTGAGTTTGTCTCTGCTTTTTTTGAAATCGTCAACCGTACTTTCGTCGACATAGTTCGACCAGTTGTAGATATTGAGGGTATCGGTTGCGGCAGGCGTACCGGCGTTGGCAGCAGATGCTTGCGCACCGGCTTGAGGTTCGGCTTTTCGCCCGCCGCCGCAGGCGGCCAGCGACAATGCCGCCAATACGGCTAATACGGATTTTTCATACGGGTTATTTTTCCTGATGAAAGGTTGTAGGAATAAAACAACACCGGCGCTCCCCAAAACACCCCGGCGCGGTGTGGGGCTATTGTAATGTAATGAACGATAAAAAAATCAAAGCGATATAAGGGGTTCGATACCGCGCGGAAAAGGCTTCGGCATCGTATCGCAGCCGGATTCCGGCCGATTCGCAGGATAAGGGGAAACCGGCTTTTACAGACAAACTACTTGCGCATAAATACCTTAGTCTTTACAATAGCGCGTTTATGAAATTAGTTTTTTCAGGAGATATTCAATATGGCAAACAGCGCACAAGCCCGCAAACGTGCCCGCCAATCGGTTAAACAACGCGCCCACAACGCCAGCCTGCGTACCGCTTTCCGTACTGCGGTTAAGAAGGTGCTGAAAGCTGTCGAAGCAGGCGATAAAGCCGCCGCCCAGGCTGTTTACAAAGAGTCGGTAAAAGTTATCGACCGTATTGCCGATAAAGGTGTTTATCACAAAAACAAAGCGGCCCGCCACAAGAGCCGCCTGTCTGCCAAAATTAAAGCATTGGCTTGATTTTGACCGGTTTCGCTGCGGAAAGGCCGCGGCACGATGCAGATGCCCCTGAGCGGAATATTCCCAGGGGCTTTGCTTTGTCCGGCGGAAATGTTTTCAGACGGCCTGTCTGCCTATATACTTCGAAAACAAGATGGTCTTGCGGTAACGGCTGTTTGGGTTACGGATTTTCGGAGGCCGTCTGAGAATGATTTTTAGAAACGGTAACAGTATGAAATTCAAACAGTATATGGTTCTGGGCGCGGGATTTGCCGTGCTGTCGTCGATGTCGTGGGCGGCGGATGCCGCCTTGCAGTGCACGACAGTGGAAGACAATGCGCTGCGTTTGGCCTGTTACGACAAAGTCTATGCTGCGCAGTTGCCGCCGGTCAAACCGCTTCCTGCCGCGACGGAAAAGGCCGGGGTCAAAACACCTGTCGATTTGAAGAAAACAGTCAGCGAAGGTTTGGAAAAGAAAGAAGCAGTCATTGTTTTCGACAGGCCTGAACATAATGTTGCCGAGGAAGACCTGCACAAAAGCCGCCGAATCGTATTCGCCGCTGAGCGCCATGTATGATTTGGACAAAAACGACACCCGCGGGATTTTGTCTGTACGCGAACACAATCCCATGTACCTTTTACCCGTGTGGTACAACAGCAGCCCGAATTATTCCCCGCATTCACCGACCCGCGGTACGACGTCTGCGGAACGTTTCTCCGAGCAAAAAGCGCGCCGAAGTCAAAATGCAGGTTTCCTTTAAAAGCAAAATTGCGGAAGATTTGTTTTAAAAAGCCGTGCCGATTTATGGTTCGGATATACCCAGAAATCCGATTGGCAGATTTACAATCAAGGCCGTAAATCTGCGCCTTTCCGCAATACCGACTACGAGCCGGAAATTTTTCCTCACACAGCCGGTGAAGGCCGATTTGCCCTTCGGCGGCAAGTTGCGCATGATAGGCGCGGGATTCCTGCACACGTCCAACGGCCAGAGCCGTCCCGAATCGCGTTCGTGGAACAGGGTATATACGATGGCGGGCATGGAATGGGGCAGGTTGACGCTGGTGCCGCGGCTGTGGCTGCCCGTGTTCGACAAAAGCAACGACGACAACGACAATCCCGACATTAAAGACTACATGGGCTATGGCGACCTGAAGGTGCAATACCGCTTGGACGACAAGAAAAATATTTATTCGGTTTGGCGTTACAACCCGAAAACCGGACACGGCGCAGTGGAGGCGGCTTATACTTTCCCGCTTAAAGGCCGTCTGAAAGGCGTGGTACGCGGCTTCCACGGCTATGGCGAAAGCCTTATTGATTACAATCACAAACAGAACGGTATCGGCATCGGCCTGATGTTCAACGATTGGGACGGAATCTAACGGCCGGTGCGCAAAAAAACATTCGTTTCCTACCGGCCTAGCGCGTATAATGACGCGTTTGGCAAAAACCGTCGGAATGCAAAATACGGAATAAAATGGCAGAACATAAAGCCGAAAGCGGCAAAATAGGCAAGGCATTGAAAAAATACCTGATAACGGGTGTGCTGGTATGGCTGCCCATTGCCGTAACCATTTGGGTCATCAACTATATCGTGTCGGCCTCCGACCAGTTGATTAATCTGCTGCCGCTGCGGTGGCAGCCGAAAAACCTTATCGGATTCGATGTGCCCGGATTGGGTGTCATCCTGACCGTGGCGGCGTTGTTTATCACAGGGTTGTTCGGGGCCAACGTATTGGGCAAGCGGATTATTTCCGCGTGGGACGGGATGCTGAGCCATATTCCCGTCGTCAAATCCATCTATACCAGCGTTAAAAAGTATCCGAGTCGCTGCTTTCAGACGGCAGCCGCTCGTTTAAAAACGCCCGTTCTCGTGCCGTTTCCCCAGCCTGAAATCTGGACGCTGGCATTCGTTTCCGGCAGCATTCCCCAAGCGTTGCAAAACAGCCTGCCGCAGGATGCAGAATACGTTTCCGTATATGTTCCGACCACGCCCAACCCGACCGGCGGTTATTACATCATGGTCAGGAAACGCGATGTGCGCGAACTCGACATGAGTGTAGACGAGGCCTTGAAATATGTGATTTCGCTGGGAATGGTGATGCCGGACGAATTGCCTGTCAAACTTTCGGAAGACGGCGGGCAGTCTGGAGGGCGGATTTCCTAAAATACCACTTCAGGCCGTCTGAAACGGGTTTTTAGACGGCCTAGCCTGTTAAATATCAAATCAAACATTATCAAAAGGTGATTTTATGCGTACCAACTATTGCGGCCTGATCAGCGAGCAATACTTAGACCAAACCGTAACCGTCAAAGGCTGGGTACACCGCCGACGCGACCACGGCGGTGTGATTTTTTTATCGACTTGCGCGACCGCGAAGGCATTGTCCAAGTCGTGATTGACCCCGACACACCTGAGGCGTTTGCCACTGCCGATTCCGCCCGCAACGAATACGTTTTGAGCATTACCGGCCGCGTGCGCAACCGTCCCGAAGGTACAACCAACGACAAAATGATTTCCGGCAAAATCGAAATCCTCGCCAAAGAAATCGAAGTGTTGAACGCCGCTGCGACGCCGCCGTTCCAAATCGACGATGAAAACATCAGCGAAAACGTGCGCCTGACCAACCGCGTTATCGACCTGCGCCGTCCGGTGATGCAGCGCAACCTGCGTCTGCGTTATCAAGTCGCTATGGGCGTTCGCCGTTATCTGGACGCGCAAGGCTTCATCGACATCGAAACCCCGATGCTGACCCGCTCCACGCCTGAAGGCGCGCGCGACTACCTCGTGCCGAGCCGCGTTCATCCGGGCGAGTTTTTTTCGCGCTGCCGCAATCTCCACAATTATTCAAACAATTGCTGATGGTTGCCGGTTTCGACCGTTACTACCAAATCACCAAGTGCTTCCGCGACGAAGACTTGCGCGCCGACCGCCAGCCTGAATTCACCCAAATCGACTTGGAAACCTCGTTCTTGAACGAGGATGAAATCATGGACATCACCGAAGGCATGGCAAAACAAGTCTTCCAAGACGCGCTGGGCGTGGACTTGGGCGATTTCCCGCGTATGCCTTACTCCGAAGCCATGTTCTACTACGGCTCCGACAAGCCCGATATGCGCATCAGCCTGAAATTCACCGAGTTGACCGACCTGATGAAAACGGAAGAATTCAAAAGTCTTCCGTGGCGCAGCCGACATGAAAGGCGGCCGCGTGGTTGCCCTGCGCGTACCGAACGGCGCGAAATTCAGCCGCAAAGAAATCGACGAATACACCAAATTTGTCGGCATCTACGGCGCGAAAGGTTTGGCGTACATTAAAGTGAACGATGTCGGCAACCTTTCCAACGGCGAAGACAGCGGCCTGCAATCTCCAATCGTGAAATTCCTGTCTGAAAACGCCCTGAAAGAAATCATTGAACGTACCGGCGCACAAAACGGCGACATCATCTTCTTCGGCGCAGACAAAGCCAAAGTCGTGAACGAAGCCATCGGCGCTTTGCGTATCAAAGTCGGCTTGGAACACGGCGCAGAAAAACGGCTACTTCGTGGACGAATGGAAACCTTTGTGGGTTGTCGATTTCCCGATGTTCGAATACGACGAAGACGGCGACCGCTGGGCAGCCATGCACCATCCGTTCACCTCGCCCAAGCCCGGTCGCGAAGACTTGATGTCGTCTGATCCTGAAAACTGCCTGGCCCGCGCCTACGATATGGTATTGAACGGCTGGGAAATCGGCGGCGGCTCTATCCGTATCCACCGTGCCGACGTACAGGAAAAAAAGTGTTCGCCGCGCTGAAAATCAGCCCCGAAGAGCAACAAGAAAAAAATTTGGCTTCCTCTTGGACAACCTGAAATTCGGCGCGCCTCCGCACGGCGGTTTGGCGTTCGGCCTCGACCGTCTGGTGACGCTGATGACCGGTGCCGAGTCTATCCGCGACGTGATTGCCTTCCCGAAAACCCAACGCGCCCAATGTCTGCTGACCAACGCGCCGAATGCGGTGGACGACAAACAGCTGCGAGAATTGAGTTTGCGCCTGCGTCAAAAAAAGCGACCGAAAAATAAAGAAGCCTGATTTTTATCGGATTCAAATGAAAGGCCGTCTGAAAACACAGTTTTCAGACGGCCTTTTGGTCCATTCCGGTAAGGCGTGCGTTGCAGGATGGCCTTTTGTTTGATTACCTGAACCAGCCGCGCACACGCTCCAAGCCGCCGAAGTTGATGCAGGCATCGGCATTGGCCTGGGTTTTCGGTTTGGCATGGTAAGCTACGCCGATACCGGCTTCTTTCAGCATCGGAATATCGTTGGCACCGTCGCCCATCGCCAGCACTCTGGTGCGGTTGCAAACCCAGACGGCTACGGTATTCGCGCAGCAAATCCGCTTTGGCTTGCGCGTCGATGATTTTTTTCCTTTCAGACGGCCTGTCAGCCTGCCGTTTTTTTATTTCCAATACGTTGGCGTAGTGGTATTCGAAGCCCAAACGTTGTTGCAGACGTTCGGTAAAGAAGGTAAATCCGCCCGATACCAACATGAATTTCACATCGTGCTTTTTACATTCGTCCAACAGAAATTCCGCGCCCGGCGAGAGTTGCAGCACGTTTTTCATACACTTCTTCCAACACGCGGCTGTCCAAGCCTTCCAACAATGCCACGCGGCTGCGTAAAGACTGCTCGAAATCCAGTTCGCCGCACATCGAACGCTCGGTAATCTCCGCCACTTTGTCTTTCAAACCGACTCCTGCCGCGATTTCGTCCACGCATTCGATGGTAATCAATGTCGAATCCATATCGCTGACAATCAGTCCCAAATCTTCAAAAAGCCATATCGGGCAGGATGGCATGGTCGATTTTTTGGCGGGCCAAGACTTCCTTTTCTCCGGCCGGCAGCGTGAACGCCGAATCCACGGCAAATCGCAGGCTGTTATTGCCCGCGACGGGGGCGGGAAGGTTGAAATGGGCCAATACGTTTGAATTGCGGTCTGTCAGAGACGGGGACTGAAGGATAAGGGCGGTTTGCATGGGAGGAGGCAGGGCAGGATCGAAAAAAACGGATTATAAAAACCAAACTACTTGAAAACCCATATAGCTTTGGCGGACGGAAAGAAAAAAACGATATGTATCTGATTGGGAGGCCGTCTGAAATTCAGTTTCATGTCGGGTTTTCAGACGGCCTTGGATTTACAAAAAGAGGGTTTCATACGCCCACCTTAACCACGACAGTCATCCCGTATCTTCCCTGGTCCGGCGGGGGAAGGTTAGGATGGCGGTTTTCGGATGCACGGGCAAAGGTCGTAAAACCATCCTCTCACTTTGATTTATGACAAGATGTGTGAAAAAAACGTGAGGCCGTCTGAAAAACGATTGCCAATTTTTACAGCTATAGTATAGTTCTTTATAACTAATTTTTCAGCTAGTTCCTTATATCTATCTTTTGCAACCTTGGATAAGTAGTTGCCATTGGGTATTCCGCCCGGCGGCAACATTTTTTTATCCGCAAGGGTTTGATAAATTTTATTCGTTTTTATCTGACGCAGGTCGTCTGAAAAACATAATACTTTGAATATTTATAGTTTTTATGGTTATAAATATCAAATAAAAATAAACATTTTACGACAACAGCTTTATCTGGAATCAATCAAATGAACCATTCAAATAAAGAGACACTTTTCAAACTCAGCACCTTGGCGTTCTGCCTTGCCGCGCTGCCGCAAGCCGTTCACGCCGCTGAAGAAGTGCAGCAGGTCGAATTAAAGCAGGTCAATGTGGTCGGCAAAAACCGCAGCCTGCGTACCGAAAATCAAAACAGCTACACCGTATCCGCGATGCGTTCGACTACGGGATTGGTGCTTTCTCCGAGGGAAATTCCCCAATCCGTCAGCGTCATCACCAAAAAACAACTTGAAGACCAAGGCGTGACCAGTCTCGAAGGCGCGTTGCAAAACGCTACGGGCGTCAACGTCTTCAAAAGCGGCGGGCGCACGCATTTCATGTCGCGCGGCTATTTTTATCGAGCAACTTGAAGAAGACGGCATTGCCACTCAAATCGGTTCGCCCGGCGGATTCGGCTTGGGCGGTCCGTCCGGCGACCCGACCAGCGTAACCGATATAGCGATGTACGACCGCATCGAAGTGGTACGCGGCGCGGCCGGGCTGACGCAGGCAAACAACGAACCGGGCGGCACGATTAACGCCGTCCGTAAGAAACCGACCTCCAAACGCCAGCTTTCCGCCGATTTGACGGTCAACACATGGGGCAAAAGTGGGCGGCACGTTTGACGCGTCAGGCGCTTTAAGTCCTGAACACGGCCTGCGCGGACGCTTTGTCGGCTCGGCTGGCAGCAACAAAACCTTCCAAGACCAGTCCGGCGGCCGCGACATCCTGCTTTACGGCGTGATGGACAAAGACATCGGCGACAACAGCAAGCTCACTTGAGGGCGCAAGCTATCTCAACCAAAACCAAAACGCCCGACCCCTGACGGCCTGCCCATGCGCGCTGACGGCAAAGAATGGAAACGCAGCCGCTACCTCGGCGCAGATTGGAACGAAGCTCGTCTGAAAAAAACACAACCTCTTTGCCGAGTTTGAACATTATTTCAACGACAACTGGAAACTGAGCAGCAAAGCTGGACTGGCGCAAAAAGCGACAACTCAAAAGAATATTACACGCTGGGCGGTACAGACAACGGCATAGGCGCGGACGGTTTGGGGCAAACACTTACAGCTTCGACCGCTACGATGCACGGACAGCCGCCAGTTTACCTTTCCAAAAACAACCTGACCGGCCGCATCTTCGCCTTCGGTCAAAAGCCACGACCTCTTCTTCATGCACAGCTATTCCAGAGAGAAGATGAACACGGGCAACCGCTGGTTCGACGACAGCAGCACCTATAACGCGGATGCGTTCAACGGCAGCGAAAAAGCCAAACCCGATTGGGAATGCCGATACCGCCAAAGTCACGCGGCGGCAACGGCAGCTACTGCACCCACGCCTTTCGGTTTGGGCGCGCGCATCAATCCTACCGACAAACTGCACGTCATCGCTGGGCGGACGCTACACCAGCTGGCACCGCAACCTCTATTGGGACAGAAACCTCAAAGACAGCTCGGAAGGCACGTCATGACGCACTCAAACGCAACCGCTTCGTTCCCTATGCCGGCATCACTTACGACATCACGCCTAAGCAAAGCGTTTACGCCGCCTACACGTCCATCTTCAAACAAACGATGAACCGCGACTACAACGACAACCTGCTGCCGCCGATTATGGGACGCAACTACGAAATCGGCTGGAAAGGCGAATGGAACGAAGGTCGTCTGAATACTTCCGTCGCCCTCTACCGCACCGACAAAGACAACAACAACCAACGCGTCAATGCCCGTCCGCATCCCTATTGGGAACCGCTCGATCAAAGCAGCCGCGGCTTGGACGCCGAAATTTCCGGCAGCCTGACCGACCGTTGGCAGGTTTACGCAGGCTACACCTTCAACCGCAGCACCAACCGCAACAGCGTCGGTGACAATGTTGAATCGCGCCGAAAAGGCTACAACTTCAGCAGCCATACGCCGAAGCATATGTTCCGCCTCTACACCAGCTATATCCTGCCGGTGGATGACGGCAAATGGACAGTCGGGTCTTGGGTGTGAAAGAGCAGCAGCAAAACCGCCAACTCTTACGGCTCCATCAAGCAAGGCGGCTACACGGTTTGGAATACCAACGTCCAATACCGCCCGAGCAAAAACCTGCAACTGGGGCTGGCGGTCAACAACCTGACCGACAAACGCTACTACGAAAACCAATACAGCCGTGCCGCCAACAGCGGCAGCTTCTACGGCGAACCGCGCAACGCCGTGTTCAGCCTGAAGTGGAAGATGTAGCCGCCGTATGAAATAAGGCCGTCTGAAAGTACAATCCCGATTTCAGACGGCCTTTCATTATCGATACAAACAGCATCCATGAAACATACTCAAAAAAATTCTTTTACCTCGCCCGTCCTTTCTGGTCGGGGGCGCACGGCCGCATCCAATGGCTGATGCTCGCCGTCCTCATCGGCTTCACCCTTTGCTCCATCACCATCAGCGTTTGGATCGCCGCGTGGGACAAACGCTTCTACGACGCGCTGGCCGCGTTTGACGGCGCGTCCATGCCCGCGCTCATCGTCGAATACCTCGGCTACATGGCGATGATTATCGGCTGCATCGTCTGCGGCGACTGGCTGCAAAAACGCCTCATCTTCCGCTGGCGCACCCACCTGACCGAGCAATTCCAGCAAAACTGGCTCGAAGGCCACAAACACTACCGCCTGCGCCTGACCGGCGAACCCGACAACCCCGACCAGCGCATCGCCGAAGACATCTACCTCCTCGCTGACAAAAGCATCGGACTGTTCCGCTCCTTCATCAATAATATTGCCAAATTCAGCGCGTTCGTCGCCGTATTGTGGACGCTCTCCGGCGTGCAGACCTTCAACATCGGCGGGCGCGACATCACCATACACGGCTACCTCGTCTGGGTTGCCCTGATTTATTCCGTCATCAGCACCCGTGATTGCCCACCTCGTCGGCCGCAAACTCAAAAACCTCAACATCGACCGCCAGCACCGCGAAGCCGACTACCGCGCCGCCCTCCTGCGCGTGCGCGACCACGCCGAACAAATCGCCTTCTACAACGGCGGCGAAGCCGAAACAGGCCGTCTGAAACAACGTTACCTCCGCATCCGCGACAACTGGCGGCGGCTCACCAACTGCGAATTCCGCCAAGAAACCTTCTGGGCGACCTACGTCCGCATCAGCATCTTCATCCCCATCCTCGCCACCCTGCCCATGTACCTCGCCAAAACCATGACCTTTGGCGACATGATGCAGACCCGCACATCGTTTGCCCGCGTCCAAGACAGCTTCGGCTGGTTTACCGACTCCTACCGCCGCCTCATCGAATGGGCGGCAGTCGTCGAACGGCTCTCCGGTTTTCAGACGGCCTTGGAACAAGTCGAACAAGAAGGCAGAAGCGCCCGTCCCGCCCAACGTCCGCATCCGCCCCGACTTTTAAAGCAACCGCCGCCAAAGCGGCATCCCGCTCTGCAAAAACCTCACCGTCCACACCCAAACCGGCAGCCCCCTGCTCAGCCACATCAACCTCGAAGCCCACGCCCCTGAATGGGTATTGCTCGAAGGCAGAAGCGGCATCGGCAAATCCACCCTGCTGCGCGCGCTCGCAGGGTTTATGGCCGTATTACCAAGGCAGCTTTTTGCACTCGACGGCAGCCTCCTCTTTCTGCCCCAACGTCCCTACCTCCCCTGCCGATACCCCTGCGCCACACCGTCAGCTATCCCCACTCCCGCCTGCCAAGACGACCGACTCGATTCAGACCGACCTTTGGAACAAGTCGGACTAGAGCCCGCACTGAAAGATCAACGTTTTAGACGAACCATACGAATGGCACGGCATCCTCTCCGGCGGCGAACAGCAACGCCTCAGCCTCGCCCGCGCGCTGCTGCACAAACCGCAAATCCTGTTCCTCGACGAAGCCACCAACCAGCTCGACGGCGAATCCGCATTGGCGCTGATGCAAACCCTCAAACGTGCCTTACCCGACACCCTCGTCATCGGTATCAGCCATCAATCTGAAATCAAAAACTGTTCGAGCAGAAACTGATATTGGATGAATAATAAAAACAGTTGCAATCAGGCGAGTTTTATAATATAGTTCTTTATAGCTAGACGGTCACTAGACTTTATAGCTAAATATACTTTCTTTGGATAATTGTTGCCTTGGTGCCCTCCTGCCCACAGGCAACTTTTTAGCCGTCTGAATCGAATATACCGGGTTCCGTCCGAACGGAACGGATTTTCACAGGACTGAAAGGAGCAGGGCGATGGCAGACGGCATATTGCGACACGGCAGATTGGGAATGGGGACATGGTGCTTGGGCGACCGTCCGGAAACGCGTTCGGAGGAAATCGCCGCACTGCGCTACGGATTGGAGCAGGGCATCACGATTATCGACACGGCGGAACTTTTACGGCGGCGGCCGCTCGGAGCGTTTGGTCGGCGAAGCTGTCAAACCGTTTGCGCGCGAGGAAATCTATCTGGTTTCCAAAGTATTGCCCGCCAATGCCGGCCGCCGCCGTCTGGAGCAGAGCCTCGACGCTTCGCTCAAGGCGCTGCAAACCGATTATCTGGATATGTACCTCTACCACTGGCGCGGCAGCACGCCGCTTCAGGAAACGGTGGACGCGCTGGAGGCGGCCGCGGCGAAGGGCAAAAATCAAATCGTGGGGCGTGTCGAATTTTGATTTGGAAGATATGCAGGAGTTGCTGGAGGATACCGACGGCGGCGGCAGATGCCGGACCAACCAAGTACTGTATCACTTGGGTTCGCGCGGTATCGAAGTCGTGTTGAAACCCTATCAGGACGAACGCGGCATTCCGACGATGGCCTATTGCCCACTGGCGCAGGCGGGCGGGTTGCGCAGCGGGCTGATAGACAGCCCCGCGGTCAGGCAGGTGGCGCAGGAGCAGGGCGTCAGCGGCTGCCAAGTGCTGCTCTGTTTTGCGCTGGCGCAGGAAAACATGGTGTCGATTCCGCGTACCGGCAAGCTGGCGCACATGAAGGAACTGGCCGCCTGTTTGCAGATAAAGCTGTCGGACGAACAGCTTGCGCTGCTGAACCGCGCCTTTCCGGTACCTGAACGCCGGGTACCGCTGGATGTGGAGTAACGCAGTGTTTGAGGCCGTCTGAAAAGATTTCAGACGGCCTTTATTTCTGGTGCTTCCACTATATATATTCCGTTCCGCCCGTATGGAAACGGCGGGGCGAATATTCGTTTAAGACGCCGCAAAAATGCCGCGAGGCCGTCTGAAAGCCTGTTCCGAATTACCGGAACGTGTTTTTCAGACGGCCTCGCGGCAAGTTGCGTCCCCTGAATCAGTCTTTCAAACGCAATTCGGCAGAGCGTGCGTGGGCGGTCAGGCTTTCGCCGTGTGCCAACACGCTGGCGGTTTTGCCCAGTTTCTGCGCGCCTTGTTCGGAGACTTGATCAGGCTGGAGCGTTTTTGAAGTCGTGGGTGCCCAGCGGCGAGGAAAAGCGGGCGGTACGGCTGGTGGGTAGGACGTGGTTGGGACCGGCGCAGTAGTCGCCGAGGCTTTCGCTGGTGTAGCGTCCCATGAAAATCGCGCCGGCGTGGCGGATTTTTTTCGCCCATTCCTGCGGGTTTTCTACCGACAATTCCAAGTGTTCGGGGAAATGTAGTTGGCGATTTCGCAGGCTTCGTCCAAGTCTTTGGCGAGTATCATCGCGCCCCTGTTGCCGAGCGAGGCTTCGATGATGTCGCGGCGGGGCATGGTTTCGATGAGGCGGTTCATAGCGGCTTGTACTTCGTCGAGATAGGGCTGCGACGTGCCGATGAGGATGGCTTGTGCGATTTCGTCGTGTTCGGCCTGGCTGAACAAATCCATCGCCACCCAGTCGGCGGGCGTGGTGCCGTCGGCGATGACGAGGATTTCAGACGGTCCCGCCACCATGTCGATACCGACCACGCCGAACACGCGGCGTTTGGCGGCGGCGACGAAGGCGTTGCCAGGGCCGGTGATTTTATCGACCTGCGGTACGGACTCGGTGCCGTAGGCGAGGGCGGCAACCGCCTGCGCGCCGCCGACGGTGAAGACTTTAGTGACGCCCGCGACGAAGGCGGCGGCAAGTACGATGTCGTTGCGTTCGCCTTTGGGCGTGGGGACGACCATGATGATTTCTTTCACGCCTGCGACATGGGCGGGCATGGCGTTCATGATGACGGAACTCGGATACGCCGCTTTGCCGCCGGGGACGTAAATGCCGACGCGGTCAAGCGGTGTAATCTGTTGTCCCAACAGCGTGCCGTCTTCGTCTTCGTAGGTCCACGATTCCATTTTTGGCGTTGGTGGTAGCTTTCGACCCGCGCGGCGGCGGTTTTCAAGGCCGTCTGAATTTCGGGCTGCAAACGCTCAAACGCAGCCTGCAAATCGTTTTGCGTCAGGATGAGGTCGGCTATGGTTTGGGCGGACGTGCCGTCGAAACGGTTGGTGTATTCGATGAGCGCCGCATCGCCGCGCTTTTTGCACGTCGGCGCAGATGTCGGCGACGATGCGGTCGATTTCGGTATTCTGCGCGGTTTCAAAAGGCCAGCAGGGCTTTGAGTTCGGCTTGGAAATCGGGCGATTGGGTGTTGAGTTTTTCATGATTTGGGATTCTCTCTGTTTCTGTGGGGGAGGGCGGTTTGACGAACCGGATTCTTATTCCTGTCGATGGGTGTCGGTGCATGATTGTTTTTGCGGCAAAGCCGCCTCCCGTTTTTCCGCAACGGACGGCGGGAGGCAAAATGCGGCGGCGGATGGGCCTGAGGCCGTCTGAAAACCGCTTTAATCCGCCTTCGGCCTGATATAAGCCTTTTTCCGAACCGCTGCCGAATTTCAAGTCGGGCAGGCATTTTTTTGTTGCAGGCCGAGTTTGGCCAATACTTTTTGCTGGACGAGGCGGTATGGAAACGGTAACGGGTTTGTTTTTCTGCTGTTTTTGGTTTCTTCAAGCGTTTCGAAACCGTCCACTTCATATGCGCTGACGACGGCGTTTTTGCAGGCCGGTGTGAATGCCGATAACGTATTTCACTTTTGACGCGGCATCTTTGCCGATAACCCAGTTGCCCAACGTGCGCGATTTGAGGTTGGCATCGTCTTGGTTGTTGAAGCTGTAGTCCGATGCTTCGTCGGTATCCAAGTCTAAAGCGTCTTGGATTTTGACGGCGAGAATCAGGCCGTCGGGATTAAGGCCGTCAAGCGGGCAGGGTTTGAATTTGAAGCGGCTGTCGAGTTCTTCCACGCTGATGCCGCCTGTGCCGCATCCGGCAGATTTGTTTTTGAATTTTTTTGTCGACAACGGATTTGACGAAATGAATCAAGGCAGTTTCGGCGGCTTGCGCTTCGGCTTCGGTCAGATGGTAGCTGATGATATGGCGGCCGAGTTTCTTGCATTTGGCGATGGCTTTGCGTTCCGGCACGTCAATGTCGCCGAGGTCGCCGTCTTGCGAACGGGCGGCCTGTTCGTGCTCGAAGATGCGGTTGTCGCAGCCTTTGCCGATGTAGAGGATTTTGTCTTTTTCAGGTCGGTCAGACAATAGACGTAAAATCGACGCTCGCCGTTATTTAATACGGAAAGGGTTGAATCTGAAAAATTTTTATTTTTTTGCAGCCATTTCAAGTATCTCCTGTGTCGGTTACAGCAAGTCGGATTTTTCAGACGGCCTGCCTGACGGAAAGCCGGCAGAGGCCGTCTGAAACCATCGGTTTCACTCCTTATTTACCACGCTGCCGAACGCCTGAATAATCGGCTCCAGCAGCGCGTGTTTGGTTTTTCAATGCGGCTTTGTTGACCACCAGCCGGCTGGAAATATCGGCGATGTGTTCGACCGCTTCAAGGCCGTTGGCTTTGAGCGTATTGCCGGTGGACACCAAATCGACGATGGCGTCGCTCAGACCGACCAGCGGCGCCAGTTCCATCGAGCCGTACAGCTTGATGATGTCCACATGCACGCCTTTGGCGGCGAAATGCCCGGCGGCGATGTCAGGGGTATTTGGTGGCGATGCGCAGGCGGCTGCCGGGTTGCGAGGCGGCGGCGTAATCGAAACCTTTGCGGACGGCGACCATCATGCGGCATTTGGCAATCTGCAAATCCAGCGGCTGATAAAGCCCGCTGCCGCCGTGTTCGATTAAAACGTCTTTGCCCGCAATGCCGAAGTCTGCCGCGCCGTATTGGACGTAAGTGGGCACGTCGGTGGCGCGGACGATGACGAGGCGGATGTTGTCCCGATTGGTGCCGATAATCAGTTTGCGCGATTTTTCAGGCTCCCTCGGCGGGAACGATGCCCGCGGCGGCCAAGAGCGGCAGGGTTTCTTCAAATATGCGCCCTTTGGACAGGGGCGATGGTCAATGCGTTGTCGGTCATGTTCTATCGCTTCGGGACAAATGTCGGAAAAAGAGGGCGGTTAGTCAAACAGGCCGTCTGAAACAACGAAGAAGGTTCGTTTTCAGACGGCCTGTTCAAAAGTCAGAGCAGCGTTTTGATGTCGGCGGCAATCGCGGCCGGTTCGCTGCCGTAGGGTTCGAATACGGCGACATCGCCGTTTTTATCGACCAGATACGCCCCGCCGTGTGGTCGACCAGATAAGTATTGCTGTCCGCTCCCTGATTCACTTTGGCCGACACCACGCGGTACTGTTGTTTGATGACGGGCAGGCTTTGGTCGCCGGTGGCGGTCAGGCCGATAAAGTCGGGATTGAACTGCTTGGCGTATTTGCCGATGACTTCAGGCGTGTCGCGTTCGGGGTCGACGCTGACGAAGGCGACTTTCACGTCTTTGGCTTGGTCGCCGAGCTGTTTTTAACACGTCGTTCTGGGTCAGAAGCTCGGTCGGGCAGACGTCGGGGCAGTTGGTATAGCCGAACGACAGCACCACCACCTTACCTTTCAAATCACTCAGGTTAAACGGTTTGCCGTCGCCGTCGGTCAGCGTGAAATCGCCGCCGATGTCTTCTTTGCGCAAATCCGTACCGTGGAGCTTGCCGTTGGCGGCGGGCGCCGCAGGGGCGGAAGCAGAGGGGGCGGACGATGCCGACGTACCGGATGCGGCGGGCGCGGCGGCATCCTGTTTCGGTTGGCAGGCCGCCAGCGCGGTTACGGCGAAGACGCCTGCAAGTAAATTTCGGACTGTGATCTGCATGGGTTTCTCCTGATAATGTTCAAAGGGGAAATACTACTGAATAATTAGTCGGTAAGACAGTGTACCGCTTTTTATGGAATCGATGCAGTGATTATGCTGTTTTTTTCTGAAAAAGATACAGCGTTCCACGACATGCGGGAAAAATACCTGTTTACCGGTCGGCTGGGAGGTGGAAAAAAATTTTTTAAAACACGCGGATACAATAAAATTCTAAAAAATAGCGCAAAGCCCTTTACAACGCCGCGGATATGGCTATAATAGCGTCTCCTTCACCTGCCCAGGTGGCGAAATTGGTAGACGCAGGGGACTCAAAAATCCCCCGCCGCAAGGTGTGTCGGTTCGAGTCCGACCCCTGAGCACTAAATTCTAAAAACGGCTGCTTTTTGGCAGCCGTTTTTTTATTGTCTTTCGCAACCGCCCACCGTTCCGAACTATGGGGAACATTCTGAAAACAGTGGCGGTCTGTGTTTATCATCGGCGGCCGGCTGTTGGACATGCCGTCTGAAAACGGAAGATTGGTTAAAAGGATTCGGCTGAATGCAGGAAAGAAAATTGTTCGGAAAATTCAGACATGCGGCGAAACTGTCGCTGGCCGCGGCGGCTGCGGCCGTCATGTTGGCCGGTGCCGGATGCGACCCTGCCGTCTTCAAACCCGGAAAAACCGTCGAATCGGGCCGAAGGTGGGAAAGACGGGGCAGGCAGGGGCGGATTCCCCGCCGTTGCGGGTAAAGACAACGGTTTGATGCTCGATATTGCCCGCCATTTCTATTCCGTACGGGTGATTAAGAAATTTATTGATTCCGTCGCGGACTCGCGGCCGTTTCGTTCACCTGCATTTGTCGGACGATGAAAACTATGCTTTGGAAAGCGCAATATTGGGACAGACGGCGAAAAATGCGTTGATTTCAGAAGGCATTTATACAAATCCGCACACGGGCAAACCGTTTTTAAGCGACGCACAGCTTGGCGAAATCGTCCGTTATGCGCATTCCCGCAATGTGGAGCTGATTCCCGGAAGTGGACAGCCCCGCGCATATGGCGGCGGTGTTCAGGCTGCTGGAACAATACCGCGGCAAGGCGTATGCGCATTCGTTGAAATCGAACGGCGCAGATGCCGAAATCGATATGGCCAAACCGGAAAGCATTGCCTTTGTCGAGTCGCTGATCGGGGAAGTTTCCGAGAAATTCAAATACGGCAAACGCTTCCATATCGGCGGTGACGAATTCGGTTACAGCAGGGACAGTAATTCTGAATTTGTCCGCTATGCCAACCATTTGGCCGGTTTCGTCCAGTCCAAAGGATTGCGCGCTCAGATGTGGAACGACGGTATCATCAAGCCGACGATGAAAAAAATTGAACCATAATATCCAGATTACATACTGGAGCTACGATGGGGATACGGGAAAAACCGACGGCGAAAAAAATACCGCAGAAAGCTGCGGGCAAGTATGCCCGAACTGATAAACGAAGGTTTCAGCGTATTGAATTACAATTCATATTACCTGTATTTCATACCCAATGAAGACTTGCCGCGTTCCGGAGACGGAAGGTTTGCCGCCGAAGATGTGCGGAAAAACTGGCATCTCGGCGTATGGGACGGTGATAACCATCAAAACGCCATCCGCAATCCGGATAAGGTGCAAGGTGCGGCGGTGGCAATTTGGGGCGAAGACGCGCCTGCTTTGAGCGGGGAGGCGATTTTCGAGCACACGCAGGATTTGTTGCGGGCCGTGATGACCAAAGCGAATAAGGCTTCGGTTGAAAAGCAGTAAACAAGCCGAACGAGTTCGGTGAGGCCGTCTGAAAACCGTGTTCGGACGATACGGTTTTCAGACGGCCTTGTTGTTACTGCCGCTTTATTTGGCATAGGACATGTGTCTTCACATGCAAAATGAAATAGTAACCGCTGCGCGGAATGTTGACAATCGTAAGCGGGGCTTGAAATCCGTATTTAAAATTATCCTATAAAAATCAATGCACAAAATGCATATTTTAAAAATATTGTTAAAGGATGAAAGTTTTTGCCTTGATTGGGAAGGCCGTTTGCGTTATCGTTGAGACTCCTTTTTTTCGATAAACTCTGAGTGTTCACTCCAATTGTCCCGGGCTTCCGATTGTCACCGTGTTCCCGCAATGCGCGTACCCCTAAACCGCTGCTTGCCGGACTTGCATTACAGGTGCTGTGGTGAGGTGGCTGCCCCTCTTGGTTTGATACCGTACAAAAGAGGTTGATATGCAATTATCCGGCGCACAAATCATCGTGCAAAGTCTCAAAGCCGAGGGCGTTGAATACGTTTTCGGCTATCCGGGCGGCGCGGTTCTCGAAATCTACGACGCAATTTTCCAACTCAATAAATTCAAGCACATCCTGGTACGTCACGAGCAGGCGGCCGTACATGCGGCGGATGCCTATGCACGCGTCAGCGGCAAAGGTCGGCGTGGCGCTGGTAACGTCCGGTCCGGGTGCGACCAATGCGCTGACCGGTATCGCCACAGCGTATTCGGATTCCATCCCGCTGGTGGTGATTACCGGACAGGTCGGCACGCCGTCCATCGGTACGGATGCGTTTCAGGAAGTGGATACCGTGGGCATTTCCCGCCCGTGCGTAAAACACAATTTCCTCGTAACCGACATCAACGAGCTGGCGGTTACCTTGAAAAAGCCTTCCAGATTGCCGCCAGCGGACGTCCGGGACCGGTGGTTATCGATGTTCCGAAAGACGTTACGCAGGCGATGGCGAAATTCAGCTATCCGCAGGAAGACATCTTTTATCCGTTCCTATCAGCCGGTTGTCAACGGCCATACGGGGCAGATTAAGAAAGCGGTGCAGATGTTTGCTTCGGCCAAGCGGCCGGTGGTGTATTTCGGCGGCGGTATCGTTTTTGGGCAATGCAGCACAAGAGTTGACCGACTTCGTCCGTATGACCGGCGCGCCCCTGCGTGGGTACGCTGATGGGGTTGGGTGCCCTCATCCTTCCAGCGATCGCCAGTTCTTGGGCATGTTGGGGATGCACGGTACTTATGAAGCCAACCTCGCGATGCAGAATGCGGACGTGGTGCTGGCGGTCGGTGCGCGTTTTGACGACCGTGTGGTTTCCGTTCCGTCCAAATTTTTGGAAAAACCAAAAACATCATCCATGTCGATGTTGACCCTTCCAGCATTGCTCAAGCGTGTGAAAGTGGATATCCCGATTGTCGGCAACGTGAAAAACGTGTTGGCCGAAATGAACGGCCTGCTGAGCAAACGGGAATCCGCCGCCAACCGCGACGGTTTGGACAAATGGTGGAAAAACATCGAAAAATGGCGCGCGCGCGACTGCCTGTGGTTTGACAACGACAGCGAAATCATCAAACCGCAATATGTGGTGCAGAAACTGGCGGAAATCACCGGCAATTCGGCCATCATCACGTCAGATGTGGGTCAGCACCAGATGTTTGCCGCCCAGTATTATCCGTTCCAACGTCCGCGGCAATGGCTCAATTCGGGCGGCCTAGGTACGATGGGTGTCGGCCTGCCTTATGCGATGGGCGCCAAACTTGCCGCACCGGAACAAGATGTGTTCTGCATCACGGGCGAAGGTTCGATTCAGATGAACATCCAAGAATTATCGACCTGTTTTCAATATCATATTCCGATAAACGTCGTAACGTTGAACAACGGTTATCTCGGTATGGTGCGCCAGTGGCAGGAACTGTATTACGGCAACCGCGAATCCGAGACCCTATTTCGACTCTCTGCCCGATTTTGTGAAGCTGGCGGAAGCCTACGGCCATATCGGTATCCGTGTGGACAAAAAATCCGATGTGGAAGGCGCGTTGCTCGAAGCCTTGAGTCAGAAGGATCGGTTGGTTTTCCTTGATTTTTCTGACCGATAAAAAACAGAACGTGCTGCCTATGGTGGGCAACGGCAAAGGTTTGACGAAATGGTATTGCCGCCGCATATGCGCGAAACTGAGGCCGACAGCGACGTTAACGATGTTAACGACCGCGATTACGATACAAGGAGCGTGCCATGAGACACATCTTATCTATCCTGATGGAAAACGAATCGGGCGCGATGAGCCGCGTGGTCGGGTTGTTTTCGGCACGCGATTACAATATCGATTCGCTTGCCGTAGCCGCCACTGAAGATAAAAACCTTGTCGCGCATGACCATCGTTACCCACGGCGACGAAACCGTCATCGAGCAGATTACCAAGCAGCTCAACAAGCTGGTGGAGGTCGTCAAAGTCGTTGATTTGAATGAAAGCCGTTTCGTCGAGCGCGAGCTGATGCTGGTAAAACTGCGGGCGGCAGGCAAAGACCGCGACGAATTTCTGCGTCTGACCGAAATCTACCGCGGCAGCGTGGTGGACGTTACCGACCGCAGCTACACCATCGAAATCACAGGTTCGAGCGAAAAGCTGGATTCGTTTCTGGAAACAGTGGGCCGCGCCCAAATTCTGGAAACTGTGCGTACAGGTGCGGCCGGTATCGGTCGCGGCGAGCGCATTTTGAAAATTTAAACGAACTTTTCAGACGGCCTCCAAACATGTCGAGGTCGTCTGAAAAATGGGAAAATCATTAAAAGTTAAGTAAGGAGTGTTTTATGTCCGGCATCAAAATTGTCGCACTGGTTACCGTCAAACCCGAATACACAGAAACACTGGCAGCCCAGTTTAAAGAGCTGGTGAAAGCCAGCCGTGCGGAAGCCGGCAACATCAGCTACGATTTGCATCAGGAAATCGGCAATCCCAACCGCTTCGTATTCGTGGAAAACTGGAAGTCGCAGGCTGCGATTGACGAACACAACGCCAGCGAACATTTCAAGGGCTTCGTCAAAGCCATCGACGGCAAAACCGACAATCTGGAAATCGTGTTGATGAACGAACCTCCGTTTAATTGACTTCAAACCTATTCTTCACTAAAGGAAAAACAATGCAAGTTTATTACGATAAAGACGCCGACCTGTCCCTGATTAAAGGTAAAAACCGTCGCCATCATCGGCTACGGTTCGCAAGGCCACGCCCACGCTGCCAACCTGAAAGATTCGGGTGTGAAGGTGGTAGTCGGCCTGCGCCAAGGCGGTTCTTGGAAAAAGCAGAAGCGGCCGGTTTCGAAGTATTGTCCGTGGCCGATGCCACCAAAAAGCAGACGTGGTGATGATTCTGCTGCCCGACGAAAAACCAGCCTGTTGTGTACAAAAACGAAATCGAGCCTAACCTGAAACAAGGCGCGGCACTGGCTTTCGCCCACGGCTTCAACGTCCACTACAACCAAATCGTGCCGCGTGCCGATTTGGACGTGATTATGGTTGCTCCCAAAGGTCCCGGGCCACACCGTGCGCAGCGAATTTTTGAAAAGGCGGCGGCGTGCCTTCGCTGATTGCCGTTTACCAAGATAAAAGCGGCAAAGCCCGCGACATCGCCCTGTCTTACGCCGCAGCCAACGGCGGCACCAAAGGCGGCGTGATTGAAACCAACTTCCGCGAAGAAACCGAAACCGACCTCTTCGGCGAACAAGCCGTATTGTGCGGCGGTGTGGTCGAGTTGATTAAAACCGGCTTTCGAAACCCTGACCGAAGCAGGCTACGCGCCCTGAAATGGCCTATTTCGAGTGTCTGCACGAAATGAAGCTCATCGTTGACCTGATTTACGAAGGCGGCATCGCCAACATGAACTACTCCATTTCCAACAACGCGGAGTACGGCGAATACGTTACCGGCGTGGAAGTCATCAACGACAAAATCCCGCGAAGCCATGCGCAACGCCTTGAAACGCATTCAAACCGGCGAATACGCCAAAATGTTCATCCAAGAAGGTGCCGTCAACTACGCCAGCATGACTGCCCGCCGCCGCCTGACCGCCGACCACCAAATCGAAAAAAGTCGGCGCGCAACTGCGCTCCATGATGCCTTGGATTGCCAAAAACAAACTGGTTGATTTGGATAAAAACTGATTTTTGGATTAAATCTGCTTGAAAACCCTGTCCGAATATTCGGACAGGTTTTTTGTTTGCAACAGACGACACGGATAAAGTGTCAGGCCGTCTGAAAAAGTAAATCGGGGGATTTTTCAGACGGCCTGATAACGTTTGTTTTTGGCATAACGTTTTGCTCAATAACGAAAAAGAATAAAAAAATAATTTAAACAAATAATGAAACTTGTTCGATTAATAGTGTTGAACTTAGATTCATGTAATCGTAAGTATTATTGCAAAAATTCGGAATAGGCCTTAAGATTTATCAGCTTGATTTATATCAAATTATGGAGAATAGATGATTCATATAATAAGATTGTCAAGAGTATCGATTTATCAGGGAACGATTATGTCCTGTTGGAAGATGGGCGGCATTAAGGGCCGTTTGCAGCATGTCGTAAGCACGTTGCTGGCGGTGTTGTGGCTGTTGGTATGTTGCGTACCCGCCTACGCAGAGCGACTGCCTGAATTTTTGAACAAGGTACAGCCGTCGGAGATTTTCCCGTCGGCCGACCGTTACGGCAAGCCGGAAGGTAAGCTATGGTTGCGCGTGTCTATAAAGGGAGACGAGCAACTGGGCGTGGTATTCATTACGACGGACGTAGTCAATACCCGCGGCTATTCCAGCAAAACCGATTGATACGATGATCGCGCTGTCGAACGACGGTACGATTGCAGGTGCCAAACTAGTGGCGCATAACGAGCCGATTATGTTAATCGGCATCCCGCAATCGCGTGTCGACAAGTTTATTTCCAACTATGTCGGCCTGAACTTCCTGAAAACACCGCCGAAACCCGGTGTCGCGCCTGCCGACATTATCAGTGGCGCGACCGTAACGTTGATGGTGATTAACGACAGTATGCAACGGTCGATTAAAGCCATTGCACATCAGTATAAATTAGGTACGGCTGATGCCGCCGTATCCGCGGCTCCGGCAGAAGCATCGGGTGTTCAGCAGGCGGCTGCTTCGCAAGCGCAAGTACAGACCCGCCCGCGCCGCGCGGTTAATATGGATAAGCAGGACATTCAGTCATGGCAGGGCATTGCTTGATCAGAAAGCCATTGCCAAACTGCATATGACCGTAGACGATGTCAATAAACTGTTTGCTCAGAACGGTAAACAGGGTTCGGCCGAACATGCGGAACCCGGTCCGGGCGACGACATTTTTCATTGACATGTATGTGGCGCTGGTCAGCCAACCTTCCATCGGTAAAAGCCTGTTGGGAGAAGACGGCTGGCAGAACCTGCAAAGCCGTCTGCAACCCGGGCAACAGGCCGTTATGGTGGCCGGCGAAGGTCGGTATTCTTGGAAAGGTTCGGGCTATGTGCGCGGCGGTATCTTCGACCGCATCGAAATTATACAGGGTGAAACCAGCTTCCGTTTTTGTCGATTCGCAGCACGAACGCCTGATTGATTTGGCTGCCGAAGGTGCACCGCATTTTAAAGAAGTATCGTGGTTTGTCATCCCTGAAGGCGTAGAGTTTGATGCTGCGGAACCTTGGCGTATCCAACTGATGATTCAGCGCGTGCTGAGTGTGAACGACAAAGCGTTCGTTACCACTGATTTGGATTACGAACTACCCAAAGGCTATTATGTTGACGATCCCAAAGCACCTCCGGTAGAAATTGCCGCACCGGTCGAAACACCGGCGGCTCAGGCTGCTTCAGGCGTAGAACCCGGCGCGGGTATTGCTGAGGCGGCAGCCGATGACGGTGTGTCCAACCAATTATGGAAACAGATTTGGGAGGCCAAGCGCGGACAGATTGTCGTCGTGGGTATTGCATTGACGATTTTGCTCTTGGTGTTCTTATTCCAAGACGTCATTGTGCGCTACGAAAAATGGTATGACCGTTTCCGCCTGTGTTTCTTGACTTTCACATTGTTTTTATATCGGTTGGTATGCCCCAAGCTCAGTTATCAGTGGTAAATACACTTACCCTTTTTTTCGGCGATTCTGACCGATTTTCCATTGGGAGTTTTTCCTGATGGATCCGATAGTGTTCATCCTGTGGCTGTTTACTGCGGCGACCATGCTGTTATGGAACAGGGGAACGTTCTGCGGTTGGCTGTGCCCGTTCGGCGCATTGCAGGAACTGACCAACCGTATTGCCAAAAGATTCGGCGTGAAACAAAATTACCGTGCCGCATCTGCTGCACACCCGCCTGTCTGCCGTCAAATACATTTATTTTCTTCGGACTGTTGGCGATTTCACTGTACCATGACTTGGGCGTTGCCGAGCATTTCGCCGAAGTGGAACCGTTCAAAACAGCAATTATCCTGAAGTTTTGTGCGTGACTGGTGGTTTGTGTTGTTTGCCGTGATTTTTGCTGGTGGCAGGGCTGTTTATCGAACGCTTCTTCTGCCGTTATCTGTGTGTCCGTTGGGGGCGGAATTGCCATTCCTGCGCGGTTCCGCATTTTCGACTGGCTGCGCCGTTATAAAATGTGCGGTAATCCCTGCCAGATATGTACCCACGAATGTCCGGTACAGGCGATTGCGCCGGAAGGAGACATCCATCCGAACGATGTATCCAGTGTCTGCACTGCCGGGTTATGTACCATCACCAGACCCGCTGCCCTCAGGTAGTGGCGACGAATAAGAAAAAAACAGAAACAGGCTGCTGCCAAAGCTGATTCAAAAGAGCAGCAGGAGCCGGGAGGCAGGTGGTTCAGTTTGTGAAAACCCTCTGTCAAGAATATAGCAGTAGATAATTAAGAATTTTTATCCACGACGGTAGGCAGTCTGAAAAAGGCCGATTACCGAATTTTATCCAGGAGAGTTGTATGTCAGACGAAAAATTAGAACAAAAATGGTTTAAGCCGCCGTTCATTTCTAGGCACGGCCGCAGCTTCCGGCGCCGGTCTTGCCGGTGCAGGGCCTGCTGGGCCCTTGCCGGCTGTTCTAAAAACGAGGGTGGCGACAAAAGGCGCGGCTTCAGGTGCCGCATCTGCCGCCAAAACAGAATCGCACGGAAAACCCGGTGAGCAGACTTCCGAAGTCGGTCCGGGCGAACTCGACCAATACTACGGTTTCCTGTCGGGCGGTCAATCGGGCGAAATGCGCTTGATCGGCGTACCTTCCATGCGCGAACTGATGCGTATTCCTGTGTTCAATATGGATAGTGCGACCGGTTGGGGACGTACCAATGAAAGCCTGAAAAATCCTGAATGCGACAAATACGCCGGAAACTAATCAGTTTCTGAAGGACAGCGGTTTGCGCTGCTATCCCTAACGGCGACCTGCACCACCCGCATTTGTCGTTTACCGACCAAACTACGACAGCCGCTACGCCTATGCCAACGACAAGGCCAACAACCGTGTCTGCCGCATCCGTCTGGATTTCCATGAAAACCGACAAAATCACCGAAATCCCTAATGTTTCCGGCGTACACGGCCTGCGTCCGCAACGTTATCCGAAAACCGGCTATGTCTTTGCCAACGGCGAACACATCGTGCCGGTAAGCGGTGTCGGTACTTGGAACGACCCGAAAACTTGGAATGCCGTTTATACCGCAATCGACGGCGAAACCATGAATATCGCATGGCAGGGTATTGGTGGACGGTAACTGGATAACGGCGATGCCGACTACCAAGGCAAATATTCATTCTCCACCTGCTACAACTCCGAACGCGCCCTGACCGTACAAGGTGCTTCTTCCAACGAACAGGACTGGTGTGTGGTCTTCAATCTTGCCGCCATTGAAGAAGGCATCAAAAAGGCGACTTCAAAGAAGTCAACGGTGTGAAAAATGCTGGATGGCCGTGCCGAAGCCAAATCCCCCTATACACGCTACATCCCCGTTCCGAACTCTCCGCACGGCTGTAATGCCTCCCCTGACGGCAAATACATCATGCTCAACGGTAAACTGTCCCCAACCGTTACCGTCTTGGACGTGAGCAAGCTGGACGACCTGTTCGCCGGTAAAATCAAAGAGCGCGATGTCGTCGTGGCGGAACCAGCAGTTGAGGTTTAGGCCCGTTGCATACTGCGTTTGACGGACGTGGCAATGCCTACACTACGCTGTTTATTGACAGTCAGATGGTGAAATGGAATATCGACGACGCCATCAAAGCCTACAAAGGCGAGAAGATTGATCCGGTCAAACAAAAACTGGACGTTCACTACCAGCCGGGCCATAACCACACCACGATGGGCGAAACCAAAGAGGCTGACGGTAAATGGCTGGTGTCTTTGAACAAATTCTCCAAAGACCGTTTCCTGAACGCCGGTCCGTTGAAACCCGAATGCGACCAGTTAATCGATATTTCCGGTGACCAAATGCGTTTGGTACACGACAATCCGACGTTTGCCGAACCGCACGACTTGTGCTTGGTTGCAGCATCCAAAGTTCATCCCGAAAAACATGGGACCGCAAAGACCCGTGGTTCTGGGAAAGATGCTGTGGAACAGGCTAAAAAGACGGTGTAGAATTGGAAAAAGCTTCCAAAAGTCATACGCGAAGGCAACAAAGTTCGCGTGCATGACCGCCGTCGCGCCTGCATACAGCGTTCCGCAATTCGAAGTGAACCAAGGCGACGAAGTAACCGTATATGTAACCAACGTCGAAACCATCGAAGACCCTGACCCACGGCTTCACTTTTGGAAGGCTACGGCATCGCGATGGAAATCAGCCCGCAGGCTACTCAGTCGGTAACCTTCAAAGCCGTCCGTCCGGGCGTGCACTGGTACTACTGCCAATGGTTCTGCCATGCGCTGCATATGGAAATGTCAGGCCAGATGATTGTTAAGCCCAAATAATTCCGGTTTGCTGGCTTTAAACAAGCAGGCCGTCTGAAAAAGACTTGGATTTTCAGACGGCCTCTTTATAGTAAAGCCGTTTGGTAACAGGCGGTTTTGCTATAATGCCGACGCTTTTGAGAACGCGCTTATTGGTTCGGCCGTAACGAAGCCTGCCCTTTATGTTGCGGTATCCGCTTGAGGCCGTCTGAAAAACAGAGAAACTATCTATGCACACACCATCCTGTCTCCACCTACGGCAACGTACCGTCTTGATATTTATGCTCGGCGGTCTGTTTCAGACGGCCTCTGCCGCAGTCGTCTCCGTTCCGGCCGGCGGCAATCTGGCAGAAGCCGTAGCTCAAGCCCAAGCGGGCGATATTCTGAAACTGGCTTCGGGTGTACAAAACCAAACTTTATATCGACAAACCCCTGACCATCGAAGGCCCTGCCGACCGCTCCGCCAAAATCCAAGGCGACCGCAGCGGCCGTACCATTGCCGTACACGCTCCCAACGTTGTTTTGCGCAATCTGACCGTTACCCAATCCGGCCTCAGCCTGCCCGCAATGGATGCAGGCGTATATCTTGAAGAAACTGCTGCCAATGCCTTGGTGGAAAATAATAATATTCTGGAAAAATTCGGTAGGCGTGTACCTGCATGGCCCGAAAAAAACGCGATGGTGCGCGGCAATAAAAATCGTCGGCGACACCAAATTGCGCGTGGCCGAGCGCGGCAACGGCGTAACCGTTTGGAATGCGCCCGGTTCGCAGGTGGTCGGCAACGATATTTCGCAGGGGCGCGACGGTATTTTTTCCAATACCAGTACCAACAATACCTATAAAAACAACCGCTTTTCTCACCTGCGTTATGCCGTGCATTATATGTACACCAACGACAGCGAAGTCAGCGGCAATATTTCCGTGGGCAACAACATCGGCTATGCCCTGATGTTTTCCGACCGCCTGAAAATATATGGCAATATCGCCGTCGGCAGCCGCGACCAAGGCATCATGCTCAACTATGTCAACTATTCCGACGTTGCCGACAATGTGATTTACAAAGCCGACAAATGCGTGTTCGTGTATAACGCCAACTACAACGACCTGCACGGAAATTATTTTGAAAACTGCAATATCGGCATCCATTTCACCGCCGCCATCGAAGGCACGAAGCTGACCGATAATTCCTTCATCAACAACGAAAGCCAGGTCAGATACGTCGGTACCCGCTTTCTCGACTGGGGCGAAGGAGGCCGCGGCAATTACTGGAGCGACAACAGTTCGTTCGACCTTGACGGCGACGGCTTCGGCGACAACGCGTACCGTCCGAACGGGGTTACCGACCAAATCATTTGGCGTGCGCCTGTTGCGCGGCTGTTGATGAACAGTCCGGCGGTCAGCATCGTCAAATGGGCGCAGTCGCAGTTTCCCGCCATCCTGCCCGGCGGCGTAACCGACAGCAAGCCGCTGATGAAACCGTTTGTCAATAAAAAGCATGACCAAGTATCAGGCAATGAAAGACCGGTTAATCAAAAGGAAGCACAGTCGCAGAAATCGGAATGGAATAGCGCAGGAAACGGCGCAATCAGCGGTGGCGGAATGTAGCCGCTGTGGCGCAACAACCGCACACCAAGCCAGTCTTTGCTTTCAGACGGCCTGAAGGCCTGCCGGGGCCGTCTGAAAAACAATCCATACACAAGGAAACATTCGCGAGCACCAACCACGTCGAGCTGAGAAACGTTACTAAGCGTTTCGGCGAACAACGTGCCGTCGACGAAAAGTCGATTTGGTATTGAAGGCAGGGAGAGCGTGGGTCTGGCCGGACATAACGGCGCGAGGCAAATCCACCATCATCAAGCTGATTCTCGGTCTGATTACGCCGAACGAAGGCGAGGTCATGCTTTTGGGCGAGCGTACGGGCAGCAAGGCGGGCGCGCAGGTGCGCGCCCAGATCGGCTATCTGCCCGAAACTGTCGCGCTGCATCCTTCGCTGACCGGCATCGAAACGATGGCGTTTTATGCCAAACTGACAGCCGCTGGCGAAAAACGAGGGAGCTGCTGGAGCGCGTCGGCATTTTGCAGGCCGCAGGCCGCCGCGTGGGCACCTATTCCAGGGATGCGCCAGCGTCTGGCGTTGGCACAGGCCCCTGCTTGGCGAACCGAAAGTATTGTTGTTCGACGAACCGACTACCGGCCTCGACCCTGCTTCGCGGCAGATGTTTTACGAAGTCGTGCGCGAACTTAACGGCAAAGGTGCGACAGTATTGCTCAGTACGCACGCGCTGGCGGAATTGGACGGCCATGCCGACCGCATCGTGGTTATGAGGAACGGCGTCAAAGTTGCCGACGGCGCGCATGGACGAATTGCACATCCAAAGTGGGCTGCCGCTCACCGTAACCGTACGCCTGAAAGAGCGGATGCCGCTGTCTGAACGCTGGCAGCATTCAGACGGCCTCCTCTACCGCGCACAGTGCAAAGCGGAAGAGCGCATGGCGCTGCTGGGTGAACTGGGTGATTTGAGCCGTCTCGACTATATCGACATCCACACGCCGACGCTGGACGATATGTATGCACAATTATTGAAAAGGGAAGAAGTATGAACCCCGTTTGATTATTACCGGCAAGAAGTGCGCGACAGCCTGCGCAACCGCTGGGTGCTGGCCGCCACCATGCTTTTGGCCGCGCTGGCATTGTCGCTCGGTTTTCTGGGCAGTACGCCGACCGGTTCGGTTAAGGTCGACCCGCTGACCGTAACCGTCGTCAGCCTCTCCAGCCCTGTCGATTTTCCTGATACCGCTGATTGCCATGCTGCTTTCCTATGATGCGCTCATCGGCGAAATCGAACGCGGTACGATGGCGTTGCTGCTCAGTTACCCTGTGTCGCGCGTGCAGATTCTGGCCGGAAAGTTCATCGGCCACATCATCATCCTTACCTCGCCACCGCAGCAGGCTACGGCTTGGCGGGTATCGCGTTGCAACTGGCCAGCAGCGGCATCGACATCGCCGCATGGAAACCCTTTGCATTGCTGATAGCCGCCAGCGTCGTTCTCGGCGCGGCGTTTCTGGCGATGGGCTACGTTATCAGTGCCAAAGTCAAAGAACGCGGCACGGCGGCGGGTGTCGCTATCGGCGTATGGCTGTTTTTCGTGGTGATTTTCGATATGACCTTGCTGGGCGTTTTGGTGGCCGATAGTGAGCAAACCATTACCGCGCCCGTGGTTGAAGGTATTTTGCTGCTCAATCCGGCCGATATTTACCGCCTGCTTAACTTGACGGGTTACGAAAATACCGCTATGTGTGCAGGTATGGCAGGGTTGAGCGAACAAATCAGCCTGACTGTCCCCGTTTTGTTGGCTGCACAGGTACTGCGGGTTTTTGTCCCGCTGGTTCTGGCGGCATGGATTTTTGGAAGGCGACAGATATGAAGAAAACCTTATCGGCACTTTTTACCGCATTACTGCTGGCGGCCTGCGGCGGCAAAAGCGAAAATACCGCTCCGCCCGCACCGCAGCAGATTACCGATGCTTCGGTCGGTCACTACTGCACCATGAACCTTTCGGAACACAACGGCCCGAAAGCGCAGATTTTTCCTGAACGGCAAACCCGACCGGCCCGTCTGGTTTTCCACCATCAAGCAGATGTTCGGTTATACCAAACTGCCCGAAGAGCCGAAAGGCATCAGCATGATTTATGTAACCGATATGGGCAAAAGTTACCGATTGGACAAATCCGAACGCCGACAACGCATGGATAGACGCGAAAAAGCCTATTATGTGATTGAAAGCGGTTTTGTCGGCGGCATGGGGGCGGAAGACGCGCTGCCGTTTGCCGACAAGGCGCAAGCCGAGAATTTGCGCAAGAGAAGGGCGGCAAGGTCGTCCGGTTTCGACGAAATGCCGGAAGCTTATATCTTCAAACTAGGCCGTCTGAAAACGCGAAAGCCATGCTGGTTCCAGTCAGCGGCTTTATGTTTTATGGTCATGCAGCCGTATCTTTGCATTTTGAAAATTTAAAACGGAAAACCGATGAACACTCTTTGACCCGCCGCTGTCTTTGCTATCGCCGCCTTTGTCGCGGGCGGAGCCTCGCTGCCGTTCGTATGGAAGCGACGGCAACAGGGACATGGTGAAACCAAAACCGGCCGAAGACGGAGAACCGATCGTTTGGAAAGGCATTGCCTTGGGTTCGGGGGCGGAACTGCGTTTGTACCATACCAACCGGAAAACCGCCGAACTGCTGGTCGGCAAAGTGTTGGCAGAAGTGGCGCGTCTGGAAAATATTCAGCCTCTATCGGGACGACAGCCTGATTAGCAAGCTGAACCGTGAAGGCCGTCTGAACGATCCGCCCGCCGATATGCTGGCCTTGTTGAGCTTGAGCAGCGATATCCACAGATGACCAAAGGCGCGTTCGATCCGACTATTCAGCCGTTGTAGGGACATGTATGCCGGCTATTTCCGCCGCCATCCGAATGCGGAAACCCCTCCGCCTCAAAGTGAGATTGAGAAAGCACTGGGTTTGGTCGGGTTTGATAATGTCCGTTTCGACAACCGGACCGTTGCGTTTGCCAAAAAGGCATGGGCTTGTCGCTCAACGGCATCGCACAAGGCTATATCACCGACAAAGTCGTCGAGTTGCTGAGGAAAAACGGCATCAGGCGCGCGCTGGTCGATATGGGCGAAATCCGCGGATTGGATTTGGATAAACGCCATACTTGGCAGGTCGGCATCCGCAATCCGTCGGATGAGGAAAAAAGTATTGCTGACCGTACCGCTGCAAAACGAAGCCTTTGCCACATCGGGCGGTTACGGCACGACGATGGACGAAGCGGGCAGGTTCACACATCTTTTCGACCCGCGCACGGGCGTCAGCACGCCGCGTTACCGCAGCATCAGCGTAATGGCGGCGACGGCGGCGACGGCGGATGCGTTGTCCACCGCGTTTTCAATAATGGATGAGGCGGATATTCAGACGGCCTCCCCGAGCGGCGGGAGCGAAAACCTGGCTGGTTATGCCGGACGGTTCCCTGCAAACCATAGGTTGACCGAAGGCGGAAAGCGGAGCCGTCTGAAAATTGAGTTGTCAGACTGCCCCAATACTGTTTTCCCTGTTTAATTGCTGGTAAATTCGGGTTAAACGGGCTTGCCTGTCGAAGCGCATATTCATAATAATGTTTGACAGATTATCTGTATGGTACAGGTAACGTTTACAGGAGCGAATACATGAAAGTAAAAAGCTTTACTGGCGATTGCCGCCGCCTTAGCCTTAAGTGCCCTGCGTGGTAGCCGACGATCCGTATTACGACGATTATTCGCGTGAAAAACAGCGCGCGCGATTACGACCATTACGACCACGGCCCGCGTTACCGTGACAGAGACGATAGGGACTATCGCGATTACCGTGATGACCGACGTTCCCGCAGAAACAGCCGGATTGATTCGAAATTCAATTGCGAAAACGGCCTTTCCGTCCAAGTCCAGCAGCCTGAGTCCCGACCGTATCGAATTGCGTCTGGACGATAAACGCGCCGTATTGTCTTCGGACGTATCCGGTTCCGGCGAACGCTATACCGCCGGCAGAGGCTTGTTCGGCAAAGGTGCGGAATGGCATCAGAAAGGCGACGAGGCCTTCTTCTCGTTTATCGATCATGCGGCAACAAAGTGGACACTTCCTGCCGGGCCCGTTAATAATATCGCTTTGGACGCTTGAGGCCGTCTGAAAAGGAAAAAGCACTTTGCAGTTTGCTGCGGGTGCTTTTTGTATGCCTGCCGTTTGTTAGATGATGTGAGACCGTGTCGTATATCGGTACAATCCGGTAACAAAAACCCCGTGCAGCTTGCTCCGTACGGGGTTTGCTATTATAGCAGCTTCAGCAGCAGCGGCCGTTGCCGTTGCTCTTTATCCGGCAGTAGTCTACAAATTGGCTCCTCGTCGCGACCGGCGCGTTCGGATTGTGTTTGCGCTGTTGCGCGACGTAACGGTCATAGTCGGGGATGCCGGCCGTGATAGTTGGCGGCGATACAGGCGTTGCGGTAGGCCTTTTCAGACGGCCTACCAACGGATGTTTAAAGCAGCCGTTTCATTGTTCTGCACCTCGTCGCGGTAGACTGCGGGGATTTCTTTGGCGGTCGGCCATGCAACTTTGCGGGCTTTAGGAGGCAACCTACAAACCGTAGATGGCGACGAACAGCACCACCAGCATGAAGGCGGCACACAAACCGGAGTTGACATAATCGTTCAGCACGATTTGCCCCATCTGCGAAATGTCTTTGGCAGGAGACAAAACTTGTCCGGCAGCGGCTGCCTCGCGGTATTTCGCGGCATGTGCCAAGAAGCTGACGCGCGGATCGTCGTCAAACGGTTTTTGCACGGAAGCCACGGCAGTAGTAACCAGCAGGCCGATGGCAGGGGATGATGGGAACCCAGATAAAGCGTTCTTTTTTCATCTTCACTAAAACTACCGCCGCCATAATCAGCGCGATACCCGCCAGCATCTGGTTTGCCGATGCCGAACAAAGGCCAGAGCGAATTGATGCCGCCCAACGGGTCGGTTACGCCGGTGTAGAGAAGTAGCCCCATGAACCGACGGTCAGCAGGGGTGGCGATGACGTTGGCGGGCATACCGCCGGTGGTACCCAGCGATTTGGAGAATGTGCCCAGCAGGTCTTGGAACATAAAGCGCGAAGTACGGGTACCCGCGTCAACGGCAGTCAGAATGAACATGGCTTCAAACAGCAGCGCGAAGTGGTACCAGAAGGCCATCATTGCTTCGCCCGGAATCAGTTGGCTCATGATGTGCGCCATACCTACGGCCAGAGTCGGCGCACCGCCCGCACGGGACAAGATGGTGTGTTCGCCCACTTCTTTGGCGGTATTCAGCAGGGTAGCCGCATCGACCGGAACCCTGAAGCTGGTTGGTAATCACTTGGGCTGCGTTTGCGGCGTCGGTACCGATTAAGGCAGCTGGGCTGTTCATGGCGAAGTACACGCCGGGTTCCAGTACGCAGGCGGCCGACAGAGGGCCATAATCGCCACGAAACTTTCCATCAGCATACCGCCGTAACCGATACGCGCGGACGTGGGTTTCGTTTTTCAATCATTTTCGGCGTCGTACCCGAAGAAATCAGCGCGTGGAAGCCGGATACCGCACCGCAGGCGATGGTAATGAACAGGAACAGGGAACAGTCCGCCTGCAAATACCGGGCCGCTGCCGTCTATGAAGTGGGTAACGGCGGGCATTTTCAGCTCGGGGCCGACGATGATGATGCCCACGGCCAAAGCCAGAATCGTACCGATTTTCAAGAAGGTGGCCAGATAATCGCGCGGGGTCATCAACAGCCATACCGGCAGCAGCGAAGAAATACCGCCGTAAAGCATGATGCCGATGGCAAGCTGCACGCCGTCCAAGTTAAACCAGTTGCCGATAGGGCTTTGGGCGACATGGTTACCGAAAATCACTGCGCACAAAAGGCCGGCAAAACCGAAAATCGAAATTTCGCCGATGCGTCCCGGACGGATGAAGCGGGCGTAAACCCCCATAAACAGCGCGATAGGCACGGTTGCCGCAATGGTAAACGTACCCCACGGACTGTGAGTCAGTGCTTTCACCACAATCAGGGCCAACACGGAAGTGATGATGATCATAATCATCAGGATGCCGATGGAGGCGATGATGCCCGCAGTCGTACCCAACTCTTGTTTGATGATGTCGCCCAGCGATTTGCCGTCGCGGCGCATCGAGATAAACAGCACTCATCATGTCCTGAACCGCACCGGCCAGAATCACGCCGAAAATAATCCACAGCGTACCCGGCAGATAACCCATTTGCGACGCCAGCACGGGGCCGACCAGCGGACCCGCACCGGCAATGGCCGCAAAATGGTGACCGAACAAAACTTTTTCATTGGTCGGAACATAATCCACGCCGTTGTTGTGGCGTTCCGCCGGCGTCATGCGCCGCGCATCGAGTTCAAAATGTTTTTACAGATATAGAGGCTGCTAAAAACGGTAGGCGATGCAGTACACCGAAACCGCAGCGACGACCAGCCATACCGCACTGATGTGCTCGCCGCGGCTCAAGGCCAAGGTGGCGAAGGCGATTACGCCCACCAACACCACCAAGCCCCATATCAGAAACGATTTCCAACGCTTTCATGATAAGTCCTCTTAAAGGGTTAGCAAGTAAATATAAAAAGTTAACCAACAGAAAGTTAGGCATATGTTGCAAATGAAATCTGCATGGATGCAAAGATAATATCCCATTTTCTGCAAATGTTAACATATTACGCTGGTAAAAAAGCAATATCAATGCTGGAAACTGAGGAAAGTCAAATTTATACGGGAAACTGTTGAAAACGTTTGCATTTCTTTACGATGTGTGATTACGGACGGTTACAGCGTTTCAGACGGCATCGAAGTAAGGCTGGCTGTTATAATGCCGATCTGAAATTTATATGGAAGACGCCAAACCATGTCCCGACTGCCTCCCCGCCACCTTTCCGTTGCGCCCATGCTAGACTGGACGGATCGCCATTTTCGTTATATGGCGCGACAAATTACTGAAAACGCATGGCTTTATAGCGAAATGATTAATGCCGGAGCCATCATCTACGGTGATAAAGACCGTTTTTTAATGTTTAACGAAGGCGAGCAGCCCGTCGCCCTGCAACTGGGCGGCAGCGAACCGGCCGATTTGGCCAGGCCGCCAAAGGCCGCCGAAGAACTACCGGCTACAACGAAATCAACCTTAATTGCGGCTGCCCCAGTCCGCGCGTGCAAAAAGGCGCGTTCGGCGCATGTCTGATGAACGAGGTCGGATTGGTTGCCGATTGCCTCAACGCCATGCAGGGATGCCCGTTGATATTCCTGTTACCGTTAAACACCGCATCGGTGTCGACCGCCAGACGGAATACGGCGTCGCCGCTGAGTTCGTCGGTACGCTGTATGAAAAAACGGCCTGCCGGACTTTCATCGTCCACGCGCGCAACGCATGGTTGGACGGCCTGTCGCCAAAAGAAAACCGCGAAGTGCCGCCGCTCAAATACGATTATGTCTACCGTCTCAAACAAGATTTTCCCTGAACTTGAAATCATCATCAACGGCGGGATTACCGCAACGGACAAATTTCGGAACACCTGAAACATGTTGGCGGCGTTATGAGTCGGCCGCGAAGCCCTACCATAATCCGATGATTATGCGCGACTGGGACCGGTTGTTTTACGGCGAAAGCAGCCCGCCGGTCGAGTATGCCGATTTGGTTCGGAAGCTATACGAATACAGCCGCGCGCAGATTCAGGCCGGACGCGGCACTATTCTGCGTCATATCGTCCGCCACAGTCTCGGCCTCATGTACGGATTGAAAAATGCCCGAACCTGGCGGCGTATGCTTTCCGATGCTGCATTGCTGAAGGACAACGACGGCAGCCTGATTCTCGATGCTTGGCAGGAAGTGGAAAAAGGCGAATATTTGGGAATAGGGAAAATGGTTTTCAGACGGCCTGCTTTAAATCAGAGGCCGTCTGAAAAGTTTTACTATGCGAGCTAATGGTCGGTGACGTTTTTACACGAAAGGAGGAGCATTCCCGTGCGAGGCAGAGATTTAGGTTTCAGGCGTTGCGCAATATTTAAACATTGCGGCAGCCTTGCTGAGTCTGGATTTACACCTGCACGGTAATGACGACCCTCCGCTACATACCGCATCCGCGTTATCAATACTTCACTGCACCGTTACTTTGTCGCGGTATTCGTCGGGGTGTAGTCGGTGCTCCTCACTTCCACATAGACAGTATGCGTCTGTTCCGTTGCCGTCGCCGGTCTGATTGGATTTGACGCTGCCCGAACCGCTTTCGTTGTTGCCCCAGAAATGGGCGTTTGATGAGGAAGATTTGCGTAATTGGTGGGGACTTTGTCGGTATTGGTCGCGCGCATGGTTGAGAGATTTCATTTCGCCTTTGCCATCTTGGTTGCCGTTGGAGGGAACCAGCCCGATGGAATAGAGGTGCTGTTGGTGCAGCGGACGGTCAGGTTGCCCGACTGTTTCAGATCCGTACTGCCTGCGGTGTGCGTACCGAAGTCAATGTCGTCGGCGGCGGTGATTTCGCAGACGGGTGCAACGTGGGCTTGGACGACGAAGGAGAAGCGGTTGTTGGTCAGAGACGCTTCCGCAATCGGCTGGGTCGGGAGTGCCATAACGCTCAGCCTTCCAGCTTAAGGAGGTGGAGCCGCCGGTAAAGTCTGCGAGGTAATAGCCAGAAGTTGTGGGAATGGCGTTGTTTTGTCCGCTGATCAATCTGGCTCTGATGGGATGGTTCCGCTAGCAGAAGTGTTAGGGGGAGATACGCATGACGCCTGTTCCGACGCTGCTGGGAGAGTTTGCCGTGTTATCCGTTCCCCAGTTGGTATTATCGGGTTTTAAGTAATGATAGTTGCAGTGTTTGGGCGTTATTCCCGCTATGAACCATTTTTCGAGGGAGTATATATGTTTTGTAAATCTTCCGACCGTCAATATTGAAACACAGGCGCACTTTTACGGTATAAGCATCGTTATTGGCGCATTGGTAGTTGATGGTGGCTTGAATATCTTCCGGCTGGTTATTGTTCAGAAGGTTGACGCCGTTGCCTTGGCTTCCGAATATCAAAGGCAGGATTGCCGTTGACAGTTCCGTTTCCTTGTACCGTCGCCGTACATTGCACAAACCTTCCGGCTACGCCGCTGTTTGCCCGCTTGTCCTACGGACAGCGACAGCAGTCCAGATCACGGCGAGGCAATGCAGTCTGCCGCAAAAGGCAGTTTGCAGTTTTCAGACGGCCTTTTTTTCATTATCATTGCATATGATGTCTCCCAAATCCGGCAGAGTGTCCGGATTGCGTTCTTCAGGGTAATCGGCTGCAAACGAACAGTTGCCCCCGTTTTTCAGGACAGTGTAACCGTAAAGCTGTTTTTACCCTCTTTCATGTTTTTCGATATCGGTTTTGCCGTCGAAGCCCGGTAACGGCAACGGGGGCGCCTGTGCGTCGGCGATGGTACCGCCGCCCGGCAGCCATTGGTTTTGTCCGTCTTTCAAGGTCATGGTGGCGGCGCGGGTACGGTGTATTTTAAATTCGACGCGCATACCTGAGCGTTCCGGACGGGGCGATTTCGGCGACGGTGTGTTCAAGCTGTACGTCCAGCGGCAACTCGGTAATATCGACGCTGACGATGTTTTTCTGGTAGGCGGAGAGATTGGGGATAAGTGCCAGCCCCTGCGGTTGGTTTTTGCCTACGGGCATGCCGCCCGCGCGGATGGAACGTCCGCCATGCCGCCGGTGCTGACGACGGCGAAACTGTCGTTGACTTGGCGGGTGGCGAACAGGCCGCCGCCCATCAACGCGATACCGCCGCGCCAGCCTGCGTTCCAGTTGTTACTGTCGGCGTGGCTGTGGGTGTTTGCCATCCGTCGCCGTAAACGCTGTGGTAGCGGATGTTGGCGTTAAGCGTATTTTTCGAGCGTCCCGTCGTGTCTTCGGTTTGCTGCCAGCTCAAGCCCCGAGTTGGTGCTGTTCAGACCGCTGCCGGTTTTGTTCAGCGTCATTTGGTAGCTGTTGTCGCGGCCGTTACGGCCTGTGCCTGCTGAAGCCGAATAGCCTTTGTCCAAGTTGACGGACAAACCTGCGTAGAGGCTGAGTTCGTGTTTGCCGTTGAAATTTTTGGCGGCGCTGGTATAGAGGCTGGCGCGTTTTTCAGATTGCGGCTCCAGCTGAAAGAACCGATGTTGTCGAGCAGGCCGTCCTTCAGTACGCGAATGCAGGTACGACAGGCTGAACGAACCGAGTTTGTCGCTGCTCCATCCTGCGGATACGGAAGCGGAGGTGCTGCCGTGTCTGTCGTCGGTTAGGCGGCGGTCGTCATAGGCGGTATCGCCCAGCTCGGCGAAACGGCCGTCAGATTTATTCCAGCCTGCACTGAAAGAGGTTTGGCGCCATTGTGTGCTGAAAAACGCGCTGCACGTTGTCCGGTTTGTCCGGCGAAGCGGCTTTTGGGCATGAGTCGAGGTTGAGCTGGCCCAGCGAGCCGAGCAGGGTGTCGGCGGAAATGCCGATTTGACGATAGCGTGTGCAGCCTCACCGTGGATTTGCGCGGTCAGGAAGTTGGTCAGGCCGTGGCGCAGGGTGCCGCTGGCGGCAGGATCGGACTGGTATTTTTGCGGAACGGACGCCGTAGTCGCGGCGGACATAGCCTGCTTCAAGCGACCATTCGTTAAGGCCTTTGGCCAGCAGGCCGCTGCCGCCGTAAAAGCGGCATATCGACGACGACGGTACGCCCTAAAAACGTCGGTGGCGACGACTTGCGCGTTGCTGCGGCCGCTGATGGTGGGTGGGAGGACCAGTTCGTATTCGCCTGCCGCAATGTCGCGGCTCATCTGTTTCACGCCGTCAAGATAGAGGTCGACGGTGCCGGGCAGGGTGCTGCGGCCGAGATAGGAGCGCAGCGGTGCGGTCTGTTTCCACGGTTGCGTGTTGTAGGTGCGGGAGAGTTTGATGCCGCCGATGCGGGTTCCGCCCACGAACCTAACTGTCCGGTCAGTGTGTCGCCGACGGTCAGCGACAGGCCGCGCTCCGGCCAAACCGTGCGCCAGTAGGTATCCAAGCGGGCGTCGCTGCGATGGTTTTCGCCGTCGCGGGCATGGCTGCGGTTGGCAAACTGGGTGTGGTTCAGATAACCCCAAGGCGTGGTCAGGGCAGCAGTTCGCCGAATACGCCTTTGGTGCTGCCGCCGGAATTGTTGCGCGAAAAATTGGTGTCATAGTTCAACACGGCTGCAAAAACCCGGGCGGCCGATTGGGTAGCGGTTTTCTTTTGTTCGCCGATACGGTGGTTTTTCAGATCGGGCTGCCATTCCAACAGGCGCGGTAATATCCAGGATTTGCGTGGCGGCATCGTATTTTGCCTGTAAGCCGGGCACGGAGGCGAGATCGAACCATACGCCTGCGCCGGGTGCGGACGCGCCGTCCTGTATTTCAGGCGTAACTCCGCCTTTGCCTGCTTCGGCAACGGTTTCAGACGGCAACACGACACCGTAGGCACGCAGCGATTCGGCGCGGGCATACAGCACGCCGTTGCGCGACATAAAAGGGGCGGTGCCGTCGCGCACACTGCCGTTGACCGTTACCTGAGGATAAACGGTCAGCCACGCTTGCTCGTAGGCAACGGGCGCGGCCTGCGGCAGGATGTCCTGTGCAGGCGTGGGCAGGGCGTACAGACACAGCATCAGTGCGGCAGTCAGCCGACTGAGCCGTATCTTAGGGGTCAAGGGGCACAAACCGAACCTCCGGCTGGAGTTTGCGCCGCCGTTTACCGTGGCATTCAGACGGCCTTGGCTGAATACGGCGGGAGAAACGTCCAGTTCGCGTTTCCATGTATTGCCGGGCAATACATAACCAGCCAAACCGCCGGCCAAAGTCAGCGGTTCTTTGGCTGAGGCCGTCTGAAGGTTGATATTGCTCAGTTGCGCATGGGCGGTACCGCTGTTTTTCGGCAACCAGCACCGTTTTTCCGTTGGCGGTTTTTCCGCACGCCAGTTCAACTTGGCTTCGGCATTGTTTTGGACATTGGTAAACAGCGGCAGGAATAGCGCATGACAAAATTGCAAACCTTTGCGCGGTTTGGCCTGCGGTGCGGGCAGTTCGTCCACAATCAGGCGGTAGGCTTCTTCACCGGTTTTTCAGACGGCCCGATGCGTATCACGCGGAACTGTTGTTTGGCTCCCGCTTCGAGGTTTGACCATAGGCGGGCTGGCAATCACCGCATCGGTGGGAGGGGACTTCGTTCCCTTTTTCGTCCTGCGACCAACCGTAAACGCGCACTTGCGCCGTTAACGGTTCGCTGCCCGTATTGCCCAAAGTAAAAATGCCCGCCCGCTGTTTTGCGGGCAGGGGACAAAGAATGTCGGATTAACCTGCAAACCGGCGGCATGGGCATGAAATGCCCCACCGCCGCCAACATACCGACTAGTGTGCTGATTGTTTTTGCATGAGGGTTTTTGGTTTTTGGTTGAGATATTTTTAGTAAGCCAAGGTTACTTTTACTTGGTCTTGATATGTATCGATGAATTTGTCCAGTTCGCCTGCGGGTACTGAGGCGAAGACGGAGTAATTGATGGTCGCGTTCGAGATCCAAAACCTTTACCAGTCAGAGACAATACGTTAGCACCCGTACCCCAAGGATTGAGGTTGCAGTTTCTGTGATTACCGTGGTCAATCCAGAGCCAGTAACAATCGGTTTGTAAGTTGGTAAGCGATGGTGTCGGTATTTCCTGAAAGTAATGCCTTAGCATGGTACCTCACCATCTGCAGTCTGAGACATTCTGAGGTTCCCAAAGCCACGGTGAACGGTGTGTTTTTACTGCAATTAATTTTAATGCCGTTGTTTGCGCCGCCAACGTTGTTTTTGTCAATTTTGGGAGAAGTGGAGGAAGCAGTGTGGGTGCCGAAATCAATGTCTGCCCTGCAAAGATTCAGGGAGTCGGTAGTAATTTGGTACCGCTCAATCCTGTATCTGTAGTTAATACCTCCACAAGTACCGGTTAATTTGAGATGTACGTTAAACATGCCTGTTTTTCCGCCGCCATTGCAGAAGTGCTGAATGCGAGAGCAGAAGTCAAAGCCGAGCGGTTAAGGTGAATCGGGTTTCATATGATTATCCTCCGTAATGAACGTTTTTAAGTGTTAGAAAAACAGGTTTTTGAGCCTGTATGATGTTTTTACACGGTCAGTTTTGTGCCTGAGCGGTATGTGTTGGCATTATTATTCTTTAGGCTGACTGTTGCAACGCGATATTGTTTCTTATTTTTGTAATCTATTGTTCTGTCTGTTATTTTTGTAAATATTTTGTGTGTAGTATTTTTGCAAATTGTATATGATAAACGGTAATTTTTTCTGATGGCAGGCCGTCTGAAAACTTGTGTGACGGTTTCAGACGGCCTAGAAATTGTTCTGTAACGGGAACGCGGCAATGCGGGATTTTTTTGCTTCGATTCTGTTCTTTAGAAATTGTCGGGCAAACTGGAAGGTTGTCGGACAGGATTGTCCGTTCCGTCGATAAATACATAGAGGCCAGTCTGAAATTTGTTTTTTTCAGACGGCCTCTCTAAATCGGAAACCCTAAAAATCCGGTTTTTACAGGCTGTACACATTTCAAATTCCAAAGGATGCGGCGCCATGCGGATGCGGCGTACGTCTTCTTCTTTGAAGGCGATGTAGCTGTCGATCCAGTCTTTGCTGAACACGCCGCCGCGCAGCAGGAATTCGTGGTCGGCTTTGAGCGCGGCGAGGGCTTCTTCCAAAGAGGCGCAGACGGTTGGGACGAGTGCGTCTTCTTCCGGCGGCAGGTCGTAGAGGTTTTTATCGGCTGGGTCACCTGGATGGATTTTGTTTTGAATGCCGTCCAAACCCGCCATCAGCAGGGCGGCGAACGCCAAGTATGGGTTGGCGGTCGGGTCGGGGAAACGCGCTTCGATGCGGCGTGCCTTGCTGCTGTTCACGGACGGAATGCGGATGGAAGCGGAACGGTTTTTGGCGGAGTAGGCCAGCTTGGTCGGCGCTTCAAAGTGCGGCACGAGGCGTTTGTAGGAGTTGGTGGACGGATTGGTAATCGCGTTCAGGGCTTTGGCGTGTTTGATGATGCCGCCGATGTAGTAGAGCGCGGTATCGCTCAAGCCGGCATAGCCGTCGCCTGCGAACAGGTTTTGACCGTCTTTCCAGATGGATTGGTGGACGTGCGCCTACCGCTGCCGTTGTCGCCCATGATGGGTTTGGGCATGAAGGTGGCGGTTTTGCCCGAAGTTGTGGGCGACGTTTTGGATGACGTATTTCATGTCTTGGGTTTGGTCGGCGCGTTTGACCAAGGTGGCGAAGCGCGTGCCGATTTCCATTTGGCTGCCGGTGCCGACTTCGGCGTGGTGGACTTCGACTTCGATGCCGAGTTCTTCCAAAATGTTCACCATGGCGGAGCGCGGGTCTTGTCCGGCATCAATCAGGGCGACGGGGGCGTAGCCGCCTTTGACGGTAGGGCGGTGGCCGGTGTTTTTGACCGTCCATGTGCAGGCCGCTTGCCCATGCGCCGCTTTCGGACGTGATTTCGTAACGGGTTTTGTGCATATCGGTTTCAAACTCTACGCCGTCGAAGACGAAAGAATTCGAGGTTCGGGGCCGAAGTATGCCGTGTCGCCGATGCCGGAGGATTTGAGGTAGGCTTCGGCGCGGCGGGCGATGGAACGCGGGTCGCGGTCGTAGCTTGACCGTCGGCGGGGTCGATGACGTCGCAGGTGAGGGACGACGGTGGTGTCGTCGAAGAAGGGGTCGATGAAGGCAGTCGCAGGGTCGGGGCGCAACTGCATGTCGGATGCCTGAATGCCTTTCCAGCCGCCGATGGACGAGCCGTCAAACGCCTGACCGTTTTCAAACCACTCTTCGGGGTCGTCGAGGACGATGTGGGCGGGGATGGTGAAGTGGTGCTGCTTGCCTTTGGTATCGGTAAAGCGCAAATCTACGAAGCGGGCTTCGCTTTCTTCAATCAGCCTGACGGCGTTTTTTTGATGGGCATTTTCGGCTCCTAAAAAGTAAGAAATGGAATTCGGCAAGTGCGTGGTTCCGCTGGTTTCCCGATAACGCCATTTTGCCATAAGACGGGCGCGAAAAACACGGGGCGGCGTGAGAAATGACGGACTTGGCCGTCTGAAACCAACAGAGTTTAAGCGGTAAAATATAGTTTCAGACGGCCTGATTGTCAACAATTTATCAGGTGTCTATATGGCAGGCAGGGTTTGCCGCGACGTTTTTATTTGTTTGCGCTGCCCGCTGCAAGATTTCGGACGGCCTGCGGGAAATTTTGCAGAAACGTGCGGATAGGTATCGGAGCCGAAATAAAAACAAAGAAAGTATGCGGTTAAAAACATGGCTATAATAGCGCATCTTTAAATTCCGGTTCGAGAGCATACGAATGATGAACGACAAGCCCCGTTATGCCGTAATCGGCAATCCTGTTGCGCACAGCAGGTCGCCGGAAATACATCGGCAGTTTGCCGCGCAGGAATATGTTGAAATCGAATATGTCCGGTTGCGCCGAAATCGGCGGATTCGCGCAGGCGGCAGAACGGTTTTTCGCCGAAGGCGGGCAGGGGGCGAATGTTACCGTTCCCTTCAAAACCGATGCTTTCGATTGGGTGGACGAACATTCCGAACGTGCGGCGGCAGCCGGAGCGGTCAATACTGTTATCTCTTTGGGCGGCGGCAGGTTTCTCGGCGACAACACCGACGGCGCGGGTTTGGTCGGCGATATGGTGCGGCAGGGCGTTTCTCGAAGGGGAAGCATATCCTGCTGCTGGGCGCGGGCGGTGCGGTACGCGGCGTGCTCCCTCGTTGCTGGATGAACGTCCGGCAGCGTTACCGTCGCCAACCGCACGCCTGAAAAAGCACGCGCGTTGGCAGGGTGGTTCGGCGTTCAGACGGCCTTAATGCAGGACTTGCCCGCAGGATATTTCGATGTCGTTATCAACGGTACTTCATGCGGGTTGAGCGGGCAGCTTCCCGATATTGCGCCCGCAGTGTTCGGTAAATGCGGTTTGGCTTACGACATGGTTTACGGCAAAGGGGCGGAACCGTTTTTGGATTTCGCCCGCAGGAGCGGTGCGGCGAAAACGGCCGACGGGTTGGGAATGCTGGTCGGACGAGGCCGCAGTTTCCTACCGGCTTTGGCGCGGATTCGAGACCGGACGCCGTATCCGTGATTGAATATATGAGGGCCGCTGACATGTTCCGCATCATCAAATGGCTGATTGCTCTGCCGGTCGGCGTGTTTATCTTCTTTAATGCCTATGTGTACGGCAATATCATTACTTACCGCGCCGTCGCCCCATACCAAACCGCGTTCATGAGCATGCGGATGAAGCAGTTTGCGCAGGAAGGGAGCGATGTGCCGCTGGACTACCGTTGGGTGTCGTATAACCAGATTTCGCCAAACCTGAAAAAAGCACTGATTGCCTCGGAAGATGCCAAGTTCGCCGAGCATGCCGGATTCGACTGGGGCGGTATTCAGTATGCCATCAAACGCAACCGCAAAACCGGCAAGGTGAAGGCGGGCGGTTCGACCATCAGCCAGCAGCTTGCCAAAAATCTTTTTTTGAACGAAAGTCGCAGCTATATCCGCAAAGGCGAAGAAGCGGCGATTACGGCAATGATGGAGGCGGTTACCGACAAAAGACCGCATTTTCGAACTTTATCTGAATTCAATCGAGTGGCATTACGGCGTGTTCGGTGCGGAGGCTGCGGCACAGAAATTTTTTTCCATAAGCCCGCCGCCAACCTGGGCAGGCAGCAGGCCGCCTCCCTTGCCGCGCGCGTACCTGCCCCGTTATTTTATGCGAATAATCCGAAGAGCAAACGCCTGCGTGCGAAAACGAATATTATTTTGCGCCGCATGGGTTCGGCAGAGCTGCCGGATACGGAATAGTTATCCGGTTACAAAAAGCAGTTTGTGTTTTTGTTGCAAAAGGCCGTCTGAAAACACGATTTTCCAAATAGGGATTCCGTTTTCAGACGGCCTTTTTGATCATTTCCTATCAATGCAATAGTCAAACAAGCAGAAAAACGGCATAAGGTATCAAGATATGTAGTCGTCCTTGAATTTTGGTTGGCTTTTTACTCTAGTTAATGTAATTAAATTTCAAAGAAGGGAAAATAGTAAAAAAGGCTATCTGGTAATCTTCTTTATAGTACAGATAATTATGTAGGTGGATGTAATAGAATTTAAATGTAAAAACAGTTTATTTTTACTATGAATGGTAGTATTCTTTCAAGTAGGAAGATTTATCAACTAGGAGAATGCTATGTCAGCACAATATGATTCAGCCGATTATTTAAACAAAGTCGATGCGCTGGTGGCGCGCTGCCAACTATATTTCCGTAGCGCAGATGTACCTGAAAGACAATCCGCTGCTCATGCGTCCGATTCAGGCTTCCGACGTTAAAGCTCATCCAATCGGACACTGGGGTACGATTGCAGGTCAAAACTTTATCTATGCCCACTTAAACCAGAGCCATCAATAAATATGATTTGAATATGTTTTTACATCGAAGGTCCTGGACACGGTGGTCAAGTGATGGTGTCAAACTCATATCTTGACGGAAGTTACTCCGAAATCTATCCGAACATCACCCAAGACGAAGCCGGCTTGAAACAGTTGTGCAAAATCTTCTCATTCCCCGGCGGCATCGCATCCCACGCCGCACCTGAAACTCGGGTTCCATTCATGAAGGCGGCGAGCTGGGTTACGCTTTGTCTCATGCGGTCGGCGCTGTTTTGGATAATCCCGACGTAATCGCCGCTGCAGTTATCGGTGACGGTGAAGCGGAAACAGGTCCTCTGTCTGCCGGCTGGTTCTCCAATGTCTTCATCAATCCGGTTAACGACGGTGCTGTATTGCCGATTCTGTACCTGAACGGCGGCAAAATCCACAATCCGACCATTCTGGCGCGTAAATCCGACGAAAGTCTGCGTTTGTACTTCGAAGGTTTGGGCTGGGATCCGATTTTCGTAGAGGCCACCGACTACGCAACCACTCACAAAGTGATGGCTCAGAAATTGGACGAAGCCATTGAAAAAAATCAAAGCCATCCAAACCAAAGCGCGTGCAGGCAAAGCCGAAAGAGGCCGTTATGCCGAAATGGCCGGTGTTGGTTGCCCGTCTGCCCAAAGGCTGGACCGGCCCGAAAGTATGGAACGGCGAACCTATCGAAGGCGGTTTCCGTGCGCACCAAGTACCGATTCCCGCCAGCTCGCACGATATGGCTACTGTAGACTCTTTTGGTCGAATGGCTGAAATCTTACCGTCCTGAAGAATTGTTCGATGCAAACGGTACATTCAAAGCCGAACTGCGTGAAATTTCGCCCAAAGGCGACCGCCGCATATCGACCAACCCCATTACCAACGGCGGTATCAATCCGCGTCCGTTGAATACTGCGGATTGGAAAAATTTGCTTTGGATAATTCCGACCGTGGTTCAATCATGGCTCAAGACATGATTGAATTTGGCAAATACGCTGCCGAACTGGTTAAAGCCAACCCTGACAACTTCCGTATCTTCGGTCCGGACGAAAACCAAATCAACCGTATGAACGAAGTGTTCAAAGTAACCAACCGCCAATGGCTGGAACCTATCGACAAAAGCCTACGACGAATGGATGTCTCCGGCAGGACGCGTGATTGACTCCCAGCTTTCCGAACACCAGGCCGAAGGTTTCTTGGAAGGTTATGTATTGACCGGCCGCCACGGTTTCTTTGCCAGCTACGAATCTTTCCTGCGCGTGGTTGACTCTATGGCAACCCAGCACTTCAAATGGCTGCGTAAATGCAAAACCCACGCTCCGTGGCGCAAGTCTTATCCGTCGCTGAACTTGATTGCCACTTCGACCGTGTTCCAGCAAGACCACAACGGTTATACTCACCAAGACCCGGGTATGTTGACCCATTTGGCGGAGAAAAAACCGGAATTTATCCGCGAGTACCTGCCTGCCGATGCCAACAGCCTGCTGGCGGTGATGTCGGAAGTATTGTCTTCCAAAGACAAGGTGAACCTGATTGTGTCGTCGAAACATCCGCGTCCGCAATTCTACTCTGCCGCCGAAGCGGACGAGTTGGTGCGCGAAGGTTATAAAGTCATCGATTGGGCTACCGACAAAGGCGGTGAACCTGATGTCGTGATTGCCGCTGCCGCAACCGAACCGAACTTGGAAGCGTTGGCTGCGATTACCATTTTGAACAAACAGTTCCCCGAACTGAAAATCCGCTTCATCAACGTGGTGGACATCCTGAAGCTGCGCCATCCGAAAGTTGATCCGCGCGGCCTGACCGACGAGCAGTTTGATGCCCTGTTTACCAAAGACAAACCGGTTATCTTCTGTTTCCACGGTTACGAAGGCATGGTTCGCGACATTTTCTTCGACCGCCACAACCACAACCTGCGTATCCACGGCTACCGCGAAAACGGCGATATTACCACTCCGTTCGATATGCGAGTGTTGTCGGAAATGGACCGTTTCACGTTGCCAAAGATGCGGCACTGGCCGTATACGGCGACAAAGCGCAAGACTTTGCTAAGAAAATGGATGACACGCTGGCGTTCCACCACAGCTACATCCGTGAAAAACGGCGAAGACATCCCCTGAAGTACGCAACTGGAAATGGAAACGCTGAAATAATAAAATAAATCGGTATTTGAAAGACTGATAGAGGCCGTCTGAAAGCAAAATTCAGACGGCCTTTTTGATTAGCTGGACGTCTTGGAGAGGGTAGGCGGACGATTTCCCGCCGGACAGTCCGAAACGTGTCCCTGCAAGGAATGATGCGGCCGGATAATCCTGACCAAACCACTCAACTATCAGCGGCAAAATCTGCTAAAATGGCAGACCATACCGAATAAAAACCAAAAAGGCACACAAATCATGGCACTTTTGCAGATTTCCGAACCCGGCATGTCTGCCGCACCGCATCAGCACCGTTTAGCCGTAGGCATTGATTTTGGGTACGACCAACAGCCTTGTCGCAACCGTGCGCAGCGCGCAGTGCGGCCTGTCTGCCCGATAAAGAAGGGCGCGTTACCCTGCCTTCGGTTGTGCGCTATGCTGAAAAACGGCGATATGGAAATCGGCTACGGCGCCTTGAAGACGCAGAAAACCGATCCGTGAACACTGTCAGTTCTGCCAAACGCCTTATCGGACGGGTGTTGGATGATTTGTCACAGGAAAGGCATTACCTGCCTTACCGTTTCGGCGAGAGCGCCATATTGTCGAGCTGAATACCCGCCAAGGTGCCAAAACGCCTATCGAAGTGTCGTCTGAAATCTCAAAGCCCCTCAAATCGCGTGCCGAAGAAAACTTTAGGCGGCGATTTGGTCGGCGCCGTCATCACCGTTCCCGCCTATTTCGACGATGCCCAACGCCAAGCCACCAAAGATGCCGCGCGTTTGGCAGGCTGAACGTCTTGCGCCTCCTTAACGAGCCGACCGCCGCCGCGATTGCCTACGGGCTGGACAACGCCTCAGAAGGCACGTTTGTCGTTTACGACTTGGGCGGCGGTACGTTCGACGTATCCGTATTGCAACTGACCAAAGGGCTGTTTGAAGTCAAAAGCCACCGGCGGCAGCAGCGCATTGGGCGGCGACGATTTCGACCACCGCCTGTTCTGCCACCTGCTCGAACAAAACGACCTCTCAAACTCAACGAGCGCGACAGCCAGCTTCTGCTTTCCCTTGTCCGCGCCGCCAAAGAACAACTGACCGGCCAAACCGAAGCCGTCGTCGAAGCCACACTTTCAGACGGCCGCAAAATCCATACCGTCATTACCCGCCAAGAATTTCACCACCTGACGCAAAATCTGGTGCAAAAAACCATAGAACCGGTCAAACAAGCCCTGAAAGACGCAGGCGTGACCAAAGCCGACATCAAAGGCGTGATTATGGTCGGCGGTTCCACCCGTATGCTGCACGTCCAACAAGCGGTTGCCACCTTCTTCGGACAAACCCCGTTGAACAACCTCAACCCCGACGAAGTCGTTGCACTCGGCGCCGCCATACAGGCGAACGTCCTTGCCGGCAACAAAACCGACGGCGAATGGCTGCTGCTGGACGTTACCCCCTTGTCGCTCGGTTTGGAAACCTACGGCGGACTCGCCGAAAAAATCATCCCGCGCAACTCCACCATCCCCACCGCGCGCGCGCAGGACTTCACCACCTTCAAAGACGGTCAAACCGCCATGACGATACACGTCGTACAAGGCGAGCGCGAACTCGTTTCCGACTGCCGCAGCCTTGCCAAATTCACCCTGCGCGGCATTCCGCCCATGACCGCAGGCGCGGCGCGTATCCGCGTTACCTTCCAAGTGGACGCCGATGGCTTGCTGTCCGTTTCCGCCCAAGAACAAAGCACCGGCGTACAGGCGCAAATCGAAGTCAAACCTTCCTACGGCTTGGACGACGACACCATCACCCAAATGCTCAAAGACAGCATGAGCAACGCCGCCGAAGACATGGCGGCACGCGCACGCGCCGAAGCCGTGGTCGAAGCCGAAAGCCTGACCGACGCCGTCAACGCCGCCCTTGAGTTGGATAGCGATTTGCTGAATGCCGAAGAATTGCAACAGATTCAGCAAGACATCGCCGATTTGCAAGGTCGTCTGAAAGACGGCAACGCCGAAGACATCCGCGCCGCCGTTGCCAAACTCAGCCGCAGTACTGACAACTTCGCCGCCAAACGCATGAACCGCAACATCCAACGTGCGCTGACAGGGCAGAGTGTGGATGATATTTAACTAAGGCATCAGAGGGATAATAATGGAAGAATATGAAAATCAGCTCAATTCAATAAAAATTCCTTAGATTCAATAGATTCTACCGATAGAGAACAAACCTTTCCCGTTCGCACTATTTTTGAGGATGGTTTGGAGTATCTGGGAGAGGAGCAAAAGATATCTAATAAAAATTCGTAGTGAATTGAAAAATATGAATTAATTACTGATCCGGATTTTTGAACAGGTATATATAGATAAATCAGTTACATTCAAGAAAAACTATCAGAAACGTTATCTGACAATCTTGATATAGATCCAAGCCATAAAATTGGTCGTTTTAAAAAGCAGCTAATAGCAAACCTACTTTCATTAATAGAGATGCCAAATTATCACAGGCTTTGACGCTAATGCTTTTAAAATGATTTCTCTCAGCTTCCTGTCATGCAAAAGTGAACGTTCACCAAATGGGTTTATTAGCTGGAAAACTATGGGTGAAAAATTAGTTATTCCGTCTTCATTAAGTGACTTAGAAAATAAAACTGTTTCTGACTTTATGTCTGATGATGTCGTAATAGTAACTAAAGATGAAACTATCTTTAGTGTACTTACACAAATCTCAAAAATGATTTTTATTGATTAAAGAATCAACAAATAATTTCCTTATTACGGGATAGTAAACCATAAGTGACCTAAACGATCAATTTCATATGCTTGCAAAGCCATTCTTGCTTATTAGTGAAATTGAGAATGGAATTCGTCAACTTCTTGATAAACTTGAGTTTGACAAATAGTGAACTTGAAGCCGCAAAAATCCAAACAGTTCAGAAACGATTGAATCAATTGCTGATTTGAGTTTTTGGAGGTATTACACTCTTCTAGGCAAACCTGACATTTGGTCACGTCTCGGGTTGAATCTTGATAGACAAGCATTCATAGAAACTCTAAATAAAATTCGTGAAATTAGAAACGATATTATGCACTTTGATCCAGATGGTTTTAGATGATGAGAGTATTAAAACATTAGAAGAGTTTGCCGACTTTCTCAAGTCCCTCAGAAAGTGTTATCAAAAGAATTTGATCCAAAGCCACAGATGTAATTTATTTAATGAGACTCTGGCACGAATCCCTCATCCCCCTACTCCCCCACGCCCAGCTTTTGGGGCAACACTGCAGAATGCGCCGCCTTGCATGAGCAGGCTGGGGCAGGCCGCACGCGACGGTGAGATTACGTTTTCACCCATTCGCCCTGACAAGCTCTATCTGTATCACGCGCTGATTATGGAAGAAATGGAAAAACGCGGTTACAAACCCGACCCGTTGTGGAAAGACCCGCTGTACCGCGGCAAAGCGGTTGCCCCTTATCCCGCACACGATACCGAAGCCGCCGATTCGCCGATTTACCCCGAACACGATGATGCTTATCTGGACGAATGTCTGGAAAATTTAAAAACAAAGGCATCGTGTTGTAGACAGTTTCAGACGGCCTTATGGTTTTCATTTGTCAGGCCGTCTGAAAACAATCGACCACAACCACTTTTTAAACAACCGAGACAATAAAAATGCCCAAAATCACCGTACTCCCACACGCTGTGATTATGTCCCGAAGGCGCAGTTATGAAGACGCACCCTGAAGGCAAAACCGTCCTTGACGTGCTGCTCGACCACGACATCGAAGTCGATCACGCCTGCGAAAAATCCTGTGCCTGCACCACCTGCCACGTCATCATCCGCCAAAGGCTTCGACAGTTTGGAAGAGCCGACCGAATTGGAAGAAGACCTGCTCGACCAGGCATGGGGTCTGGAAGCCGACTCGCGCCTGAGCTGTCAGGCAGTTGTTGCCGATGAAGACTTGGTAGTCGAAATCCCTAAATACACCATCAACCACGCGCGCGAAGAGCATTAATCCATAAAGGCCGTCTAGAAAAAAACTCAGGGGCGGGATTTTTCAGACGGCCTGATAACGCAATCCCGAAACACAAAGGACAAATCATGAAATGGACTGATACCCGGCGTATTGCCGAAGAACTCTACGATCTGCACGGCGACAGCATCGACCCCAGAACCGTACGCTTCACCCAACTGCGCGACCTGATTATGGCGCTGCCCGACTTTGACGACGACCCGCTCGTTGCGGCGAACGTATCCTCGAAGCCGTGCAGCAGGCATGGATTGAGGAAACGGAATGATGGCTGATTTATTAAAAATAATTCATGTTAAATCGGAAAAATTTGTAGAAATTGACTCATGCAAGTCGAAGATTTAAGATAAGCAGAATAAGGTAATAAAATATAAAGAAAGCGCAACATGAGCTACGCCAGACAGATTAACGAGTTGAATAGCAGCATTGCCGATTTGAACGGCAACATCAATGTATCGTTCGAGTTTTTCCCGCCGAAAAACGAACAGATGGAAACCATGCTGCGGACTCTATCCGACGTCTGCAAACCCTGCGTCCGAAATTCGTCTCCGTTACCTACGGCGCCAACTCCGGCGAACGCGACCGTACGCACGGAATCGTCAAAAGAATCAAACAGGAAACGGGGCTGGATGCCGCGCCGCACCTGACTGGCATCGATGCCACGCCCGACGAGTGCGTCAAATCGCCAAAGATTACTGGGACAGCGGCATCCGCCGCATCGTGGCGTTGCGCGGCGACAAGCCCGCCGGTTACGACAAAGAACCTTTTACGCGTCCGATTTGGTCAAGCTGCTGCGCGGTGGCGGATTTCGATATTTCTGTGGCGGCTTATCCCGAAGTGCATCCCGAAGCCAAATCGGCGCAGGCGGATTTAATCAATCTGAAACGCAAAAATCGACGCGGGTGCGAATCATGTCATCACACAGTTTTTCTTTGACGTGGAGAGCTATCTGCGTTTCCGCGACCGCTGCGTGATGATGGGTATCGACGCCGAAATCGTACCGGGCATCCTGCCCGTTACCAACTTCAAGCAGTTGGGCAAAATGGCGAAAGTTACCAACGTCAAAATTCCGGCATGGCTGGCGAAAATGTACGAAGGGCTGGATGACGACCAGACCACGCGCAATCTGGTGGCGGCCAGTATTGCAATGGACATGGTGAAAGTATTGTTGCGCGAAGGCGTAAAGACTTTCATTTCTACACGCTCAACCGCAGCGAACTGACTTACGCCATCTGCCACACTTTGGGCATACGGCCTTGATTAAATGACACGAATCCTTTTGAATTAACGGATAAATCCCATTTTCCCCAGGAGAGCAATATGACAACATTACATTTTTCAGGTTTCCCGCGCGTAGGCGCATTCCACGAATTGAAGTTCGCCCAAGAAAAATACTGGCGCAAAGAATTGAGCGAACAGGAGCTGCTGGATACGGCCAAAGGTTTGCGTGAGAAAAACTGGAAACACCAAGCGGCTGCCGATGCCAATTTCGTGGCTGCGGCCGACTTCACTTACGACCACATCCTTGACCTGCAAGTTGCCACCGGCGCGATTCCCGCCCGTTTCGGCTTCGACAGCCAGAAGCTGACTTTGGAACAATACTTCCAACTGGCACGCGGCAATAAAGACCAGTTTGCCATCAAATGACCCGAAGTGGTTCGACACCATTATCACTACCTCGTGCCGGAATTTCACGCCGATACCGAATTTAAAGCCAACCCCGCGCATTATGTGCAGCAGCCAAAGAGGCGCAGGCATTGGGTCTGAGCCAAAGCCGACCGTAGTCGGCCCGCTGACGTTCCTGTGGCTGGGCAAAGAAAAAGGTTCGGCGTTCAACCGCCTCGACCTGCTGCCGAAACTGCTGCCGGTATACGCGGAACTCTTGAATGCTTTGGTAGAAGCGGGTGCGGAGTGGATTCAGATCGACGAACCCGCCCTGACCCTCGATCTGCCCGAAAGTGGGTGGCGGCTTACCAAAACGTTTACGCCGCTTTGAGCAAAGTAAACGCCAAAATCCTGTTGAGTACATATTTTTGGTTCGGTAGCCGAACACGCCTCCCTGCTGAAATCTCTGCCTGTCGACGGCTTGCACATCGACTTGGTGCGTGCGCCCGAACAGTTGGCCGCATTCGCCGACTACGACAAAAGTCCCTGTCCGCCGGCATCATTGACGGCCGCAACATTTGGCGTGCCGACTTGGATAAAGCCTTGGCCGTGTTGGAGCCGCTGAAAGCGAAAACTGGGCGATCGCTTGTGGATTTCCAGCTCATGCTCGCTGCTGCACACCCCTTACGATTTGTCGGTTGAAGAAAAAACTGAAAAGCCAACAAGCCCGATTTGTACTCTTGGCTGGCCTTCACCCTGCAAAAAACGCAGGAACTGAAAGTATTGAAAGCCGCGCTTTCAGACGGCCGCGAAGCCGTTGCCGCCGAACTGGCCGCCAGCCGCGCCGCCGCCGATTCACGCGCCAACAGCAGCGAAATCCACCGCGCGGAAGTCGCCAAACGTCTTGCCGACCTGCCTGCCAACGCAGACCAACGCAAATCTCCGTTTGCCGACCGCATCAAAGCGCAACAGGCATGGTTGAACCTGCCCCCATTGCCGACCACCAACATCGGTTCTTTCCCGCAGACTACCGAAATCCGCCAAGCACGCGCCGCCTTCAAAAAGGCGAACTCTCCGCTGCCGATTACGAAGCCGCGATGAAAAAGAAATCGCCTATGTTGTTGAAGAACAGGAAAAATTGGATTTGGACGTATTGGTACACGGTGAAGCGAGCGTAACGACATGGTCGAATACTTCGGCGAGCTGTTGAGCGGTTTCGCGTTCACCCAATACGGCTGGGTACAAAGCTACGGTTCGCGCTGCGTGAAACCGCCGATTATCTTCGGTGATGTAAGCCGTCCCGAAGCCATGACCGTCGCTTGGTCCACTTACGCGCAAAGCCTGACCAAACGCCCGATGAAAGGCATGTTGACCGGCCCCGTAACCATCCTGCAATGGTCGTTCGTCCGCAACGATATTCCGCGCGCTACCGTGTGCAAAACAAATCGCATTGGCTTTGAACGACGAAGTATTGGATTTGGAAAAAGCAGGCATCAAAGTCATCCAAATCGACGAACCCGCCATCCGCGAAGGCCTGCCGTTGAAACGCGCCGACTGGGATGCCTACCTGAACTGGGCGGGCGAAGCGTTCCGCCTGTCGTCTGCCGGTTGCGAGGACAGCACGCAAATCCACACCCACATGTGCTACTCCGAATTCAACGACATCCCTGCCTGCGATTGCCGCTTTGGACGCCGACGTCATCACCATCGAGACTTCGCGTTCCGATATGGAGCTGCTGACCGCGTTCGGCGACTTCAAATATCCGAACGACATCGGTCCGGGCGTATACGACATCCACAGCCCGCGCGTTCCGGCTGAAACCGAAATCGAGCACCTGCTGCGCAAAGCGCTGGATGTGATTCCCTGCCGCCCGCCTGTGGGTCAACCCCGACTGCGGCCTGAAAACCCGCAGCTGGCCGGAAACCGTGGCAGCGTTGGAAAACATGGTCAAAGTAACTAAGAAACTGCGTGCCGAACTGGCTAAGTAACTGGTTATAAGGTAAAAGGCCGTCTGAAAGTTAATCTTTCAGACGGCCTTTTTGATCGGCAGCGTTTGGATTGCGGTGATATTTAACTTTTACCATTTTCATCCCCGCATATGGCGGGAGTCTAGGGCAGGGCTTGGTTTGTTTGTCTTGTTCAGAAATATCAAATAAGAAAGTCTAAACTTCCGCCTGCGCGGGAATAACGGCATTCGGGATTTTGGCCGTTTACCTTTATAGGGCGCGATGCAAAGGAAAATGCGCCATATATAAAAAGCCGTCTGAAAATCCGTTAAACGGGTTTTCAGACGGCCCCTCAACGTTAGTGCTACTTCAACAGGTTCTTAATCACGCCCATGATGCTGCGCGAGATAGCGTTGGTCACCTGCCGGTTGATTTGGCTGCCGACCGAGTCGGCCAAATCGTAGGCAATGCCTGGTTGGACTTTTTTGCGCCCGCCGCTTAGCCCGCCCAAGAATCCGCCGAGTATGCCAGGATCGGCTTTGGCGGCTCTTTTTCGGCAGCTTTCGCGCTTTTTCCTGCTCTTTTGCCGCCGCTGCCGCCTCTTTCTCCGCCGCAACCTGACTGTCGGCTTCGGCTAAGGCTTCAAAAGCGGAATAGTTGTCCACCATGTCTTTATAGGTCGGATACAAATCATCGTTTTGGAACAAGCGGTTGCGCTCTTCGGCGGCAAGCGGGGTCAAGGCGGATTGCGGCGGCAGGACAAGCGCGCGTTCTACCGGCTCGGGCATGCCTTTTTCGTCGAGGAAGGAGCGAGTGCTTCGCCGACGCCCAGTTCGGCAATCGCTTCGGCAACTTTGATATTCGGGTTGCTGCGGAAGGTTTCGGCAGCGGCTTTAACTGCTTTCTGGTCGCGCGGCGTGAAGGCGCGCAGGGCGTGTTGCACGCGGTTGCCGAGCTGTCCGAGGATGGTGTCGGGCAAATCGAGCGGGTTTTGGGTCACGAAATACACGCCCACGCCTTTGGAACGGATCAGGCGCACGACTTGTTCGACCTGCTCCACCAGCGCATTGGCGGCGTTGTCAAACATCAAATGCGCTTCGTCAAAGAACATGACGAATTTCGGTTTGTCCAAATCGCCTACTTCAGGCAGGGTTTCAAACAACTCCGCCAACATCCACAGCAAAAACGCGCTGTACATACGCGGCGAGCGCATCAGTTTTTCGAATTGAGGACATTGATGACGCCTTTGCCGTTTTCGCTCTGCATCCAATCTTGCAGGTTGAGCGACGGCTCGCCGAAGAATTTTTCCGCACCTTCGTTCTCCAGCGTCAAAAGCTGACGCTGAATCGCGCCGATACTGGCGGCGGAGACGTTGCCGTATTGCGTGCGGTATTCAAGCGTGGTCGGAAACGTGTTTCAGCATACTGCGCAAGTCTTTCAAATCCAGAATGTGCCAGCCTTTGTCGTCGGCGACTTTGAAACACGAGGTTCAACAAGCCTTCCTGCGTATCGTTCAAATTCATCAAACGCGCCAGCAGCAGCGGACCCATTTCCGAAACGGTTACGCGCACCGGAATGCCGGTTTCGCCGTAAACATCCCAAAAAGCGCACGGAAACTTTTGCAGCCATTGCTCGCCCAAACCAAACTCGGCAATGCGTTCGCCCACCTTGCCGCTGGCGGCACCCGCTTGCGCGATGCCCGACAAATCGCCTTTGACGTCAACCAAAAATACGAGACGCCCTCGCTGCTGAAGGCTTCGCCATACGGCGCAGGGTCACGGTTTTACCCGTACCCGGTCGCACCGGCGATCAAGCCGTGGCGGTTCGCCATTTTTGCCTTGGATTTCGAGCGTTTTCCCGTCTGCACGGGCAATTTGGAAAGTCGTCATGGGTTTCTCTTTCGGAAGGTGGTGAAGATTGAAAGCCGTATTTTCTTATGAAACAGGGTGAGGCGCAAATCGGAGGCGGCAGGGCTTTGCGGCCGTAATCCGGAAGGCAGCAGAAATTGTCCGACCAAGCGTGCAAGATAACCTTGCCGATTGAACCCGTATGCAAATCGAGCGGTTGTATCGGTATGGAAGCAGACAGACTGTCTGAAAGCGACAGTTCAGACGGCCTGTCTGCTTTGAAAGCCATCTGAAAATCCTGTATAATCCGTTTCCATATCAACCGCCTGCGGCCGCCAGAGTTGCCTGAGGGCGGTTATTTTATTGCCGTGTTATGGAAGATTGAAATGAATGCAGCCCCCGTTCCCCTTTAAGCCGCCAACAGATGGCCGTTTTGATGGCGATGCTGGTCGCACTGATGCCTTTTTCGGTCGATGCGTACCTGCCGGCGATTCCCGAAAATGGCGCAAGGCCTGAAAGCGGATATCCACCTATCGAGCAGAGCCTCAGCACGTTTATGTTCGGCGTGGCGGTGGGGCAGGTGGTCGGCGGTTCGGTGTCCGACATCAAGGGCGCAGGCCGGTGGCATTGGTCGGACTGGCGGTTTATCTGGTCAGCGTGTTGCTGTTGTCGATGGCGCAGACGGGCGGACAGTTGCTGCTGCTGCGTATGGTGCAGGCGTTCGGGGCGGGGATGACGGTGGTGGTGGTCGGCGCGCTGGTTCGCGACTATTACGAAGGACGCGAGGCGGCGCAGATGTTCGCACTTATCGGCATCATCATGATGGCGGTGCCGCTGGTCGCCCCGATGTTGGGGGCGGAATTGCAAAAACTGGGCGGCTGGCGGGCCATTTTTGTCTTTTGCTGGCTTATGCAGTGCTGCTGCTCGGCCTGATGGCGGGGTTTCTGCCCAAACCGGCGAAAACGGAAAAAAATCGGCAGGGACATCTTCGCTGTGGTGGCCGGACGGTTCAAACGGGTGTTGCAGACCCGTGCCGCAATGGGCTCATCTGTTTTTCCAGGCGTTCAGTTTTTCGTCGATGTTTGTGTTTCTGACCGAATCGTCGTTCGTCTATATGAAACTCTACGGCGTCTCTCCGCGTCTTTACGCATGGATGTTCGGCCTGAACATCATCACGATGGCGACGTTCAACCGCATTACCGCCTGGCGCCTGAAAACGGGTACGCACCCGCAGGCCATCCTCAAATGGGGGATTATCGTGCAACTTAGCGCCAATCTGCTGATGGCCGTGTCGGCGACCGCTTTTGATTTGCCGCCTTTCTGGCTGCTGGTGGGTTGCGTGATGTTTTTCGGTGGGCACGCAGGGTTTGGTGTCGGCGAACACGCAAGCCTGCTTCATGGGTTATTTCAAGGAAGGGGCGGCAGCGCGAGATGCGGTGCTGGGCGTGTGCCAGTCGGTTATCGGCGCGAGCGTCGGCATGCTGACGACTTGGCTGCACAACGGCACGGCGCAGATTATGCCGTTTATGATGCTGGCTTCGACCGTGTTTGGCATCATATTGTTGCGGAGCTGTTCGCATCAGGCGTGGAAGGAAAACAGTAAAGCGGCCGGCGGCTGAGGGAAGGGCGGAAATGAAGTTTACCGATACCCACTGCCATCTTGCCGAACCCGCTTTGCGGCAAAAACTTCGACCGCATCATACGCGAGGCGCGGGCGTGCGGTGTGTGGCGGTTTCTCGTTCCTGCGACCTGCCGTCGGGATTGGTATGACGTTGCAGATTTGTCATTGAGGTCGTCTGAAAACATCCGCATCGCTTTGGGCATCCACCCGTGGTTTGCCGAAGAAACGCCGGAGCAGGATTTGGTTGAACTCGAATCGCTGCTGCGCCGCCATCCGCAGGCATGGGTCAGGGGAAATCGGTTTGGATTTCTATAACAAAAGCCAGACTGCGGCGCAGCGCGAGTGCCAGCAAAAATTGTTTGTCTGCCAGCTCGTATTGGCCGAGTCGCTGAAACGCAGAGTGGTAGTGCATAATCTGAAATCGTCGTCGGCAGCCGCGGCGGCAATCGCCGAGGCCGGTTTTCGGGCAAGGCGGCATCATCCATGCGTTTTCGGGCAGCGCGGAGGAAGCGTCGGCCTTCGTCCGCCTTGGTTTCAAAAATCGGTATCGGCTCGCTGCTGCTCAACCCGTCCGCACGGAAAATCCGCAAAGGTGGTGCAGGCTTTGGATTTGCGCGATATGGTGCTGGAAACCGACAGCCCGTTTATGTTGAAAAACGAAGTGAACACACCGGCCAATGTACGGCGGATAGCGGAAACCGTGGCGCAACTGCGCGGTATCGCCGTTGAAGAAGTCGCGGCGCAGACCGAACGGAACGCGGACGGATTGCTGGAATACCGCAAAGGCCTGCCTGACGAACCGGAGCTTATATAAAAGCCGAAAACGTATTATAATGACCGACTTAACTGTGATGCCGTCTGAAACAGATTTTTCAGACGGCCTTTTTATCGGAAGAATCTATGAAGCCGTCTATCTTCTTAGAAAAACTACAACAACTCAGCGACCGACTGGAAGAGTAACACACCTCCTCGGACGGCCCGAAGCCACGTCCGATATGGACAACTACCGCAAACTCACGCGCGAACACGCCGAATTGACGCCCGTGGTCGAAGTGTTCCAAAACTATCAACTGGCGCAAAGCGACTTGGCGGATGCCGAAGAAATGCTGTCCGACCCCGAAATGAAAGACTTTTGCCGCCGAAGAAATCGAGGGCGGCAAAAAGTCAAAATCGACACGCTCGATACCGAACTGCAAAAACTGCTGCTGCCCAAAGATGCCGACGACGACAAAAACATCTTCATTGAAGTACGCGCCGGAACGGGCGGCGACGAAGCCGCGCTGTTTGCAGGCGATTTGCTGCGCATGTACAGCCGCTACGCCGAGCGCAACCGCTGGCAGGTCGAAATCGTTTCCGCCAATGAAAGCGAGTTGGGCGGCTATAAAAGAGTCATCGCCCGCATTGTCGGTTTGGGCGCGTACAGCCGTCTGAAATTCGAATCGGGTGGCCACCGCGTGCAGCGCGTCCCCGCTACCGAAAGCCAAGGCCGTATCCACACCTCCGCCTGCACCGTCGCCGTCATGCCCGAAGCGGACGAACTCGAAGACATCGAGCTGAACCCTGCCGACCTGCGTATCGATACCTTCCGCGCATCCGGCGCGGGCGGTCAGCACATCAACAAAACCGACTCCGCCGTCCGCATCACCCACCTGCCCACAGGCATGGTGGTCGAGTGCCAAGACAGCCGCAGCCAACTACGCCAACAAAGGCGCAGGCAATGAAAGTCCTTGCCGCCCGCCTGAACGACGCGCAAAAAAACGCGAAGCCCAGGCCAAAGAAGCCGCCGAACGCAAATCCCTTATCGGCAGCGGCGACCGCAGCGAGCGCATCCGCACCTACAACTACCCGCAAGGCCGCGTAACCGACCACCGCATCAACCTCACTCTGCATAAGCTGGATTTTTGTGATGGACGGCGACTTGGAAGAAATCACCAACGCCCTGATCGCCGAACATCAGGCTGAGCTTTTGGCGGCAATGGGTGATTGAAAAAGAAAAGTAGAAGTTAATTTTTCAACAGCTTGTTCGACAGCATTTGGATAAAATTTGAGGCCGAGGTCATATTCCGTACATTTTTGAAAGACATCGGGTACGGGTGGAATTGTCGGAAAGGTGAATTTATTTGGGTAGAAGGCCGTCTGAAGTTTTTCAGACGGCCTTCCCAATCCCGACATGGACCCACTTGAGGGTTTATCTGAAATAGTGATTCAGATCGGTAGAAAATATATAATGGGCAACACAAAGAAAATCAATCAGCTAGGAAACATCATGTCCCAAACCCACAACGAAAATTCCCGCGTCAAAATCCCCGCCGTTTTGCACCTGATGCGGTTGGGCTACGATTACCTCTCGCTCAAAAACGAAAATTGGGACAAAACAAACCAACATCTTCCCGAAATCTTTATAGAAAGCCTCTGTCGCATCAATCCCGATTTATCTCCGGACGATGCACACCGCCTGCTCGCTGACATACGCCTAGAGCTGGATAACGAAGACTTGGGTCAAAAGTTTTTACGAGCGTCTAACCAATCAATCCGGCAGCAAGAAACTGATTGACTTCCAAAATTTTGATAACAACAGTTTCCACGTTGTAACTGGATTGCCCTGCATAAACGGCGATGAAGAATTCCGCCCCGACATTACTCTGCTGGTAAACAGCATGCCTTTGTTCTTTATCGAAGTCAAAAAGCCCAATAACAAAAGGCGGAATCGGCGAAGAGCGGGAGCGCATGGGCAAACGCGCGACAAAACCCTAAATTCCGTCGTTTTCATCAATATCACCCAATTCATGATTTTTTTCTAACAACATGGAATACGACGACGGCGCAATTGAACCGACGCAGGGAGCGTTTTATGCCTCGTCTGCCTATGGCAAGCCCGTGTTTAACTACTTCCGTGAAGAACACAAATTAAACCTTGCCAAATTATTGAACACGCTTTTCAGACGACCTAGAAAATAAAGTTTTTGCAAGACAACAACCTGCCTGTTATCAAACACAGCCCCGAATTTATCGGTAATAAATCGCCCGATACGCCGACCAACCGCATCCTGACCTCGTTGCTTTGCCGTGAGCGCCTCGCCTTTATCCTGCAACACGGGCTGACGTACGTTAAAAAGTAACCAAGGCGCGCTGCAAAAACACATCATGCGCTATCCGCAGCTATTTGCCACCCTTGCCATTGAAAACATCTGGAAAATGGCGGTAAAAAGGTGTGATTTGGCACACAAGGCTCCGGCAAAAACCGCGCTTGCCTATTACAACACCCGCTACCTGACCCACTATTACGCCAAACAGGGGCATCGTGCCGAAATTCTATTTCATCGTGGACAGGCTCGATTTATTGAAACAGGCGCAGCGGGAATTTACCGCCCGCGACTTAATCGTCCATACCATCGACAGCCGCGAAGCCTTTGTTGCCGACATCAAATCCGCCCAAACCCTGCACAACCACTCAGGCAAAGCGGAAATCACTGTTGTTAACATCCAAAAATTCAAAGACGACCCCGATGTCGTCGCCCGTAACGACTTCGACCTCGCCATCCAGCGCGTCTATTTTTCTCGACGAAGTACACCGCAGCTACAACCCCAAAGGCTCGTTTCTTGCCAACCTCAACCAGTCCGACCTGAACGCCGTTAAAATCGGGCTGACCGGCACGCCGCTTATCGGCGTAACCGCAGGCAACGTCAACACCCGCGAGCTCTTCGGCGACTACATCCACAAATACTATTACAACGCCTCCATTGCCGATGGCTACACCCTGCGCCTGATTCGTGAAGAAATTGGCAGCCAATACAAAGCCAATTGCAGGCTGCATTGGCACAGCTTGAAGTCGAAAAAGGCGGCTTTGACCGCAAAAGAAATCTACGCCCATCCGCACTTCGTCCGCCCGATGCTTAACTATATCTTGGACGACTTCGCCAAATTCAGAAAAACCAACCAAGACGACAGCCTCGGCGCCATGGTCGTTTGCGACAGCGCGGAACAGGCACGGCAGCTTTTTGAGCATTTTCAGACGGCCACAGACCACAATCTCACCGCCGCGCTGATATTGCACGACGTCGGCACTAAGGACGAACGCGACCAATGGGTTAAAGATTTCAAAGCAGGCAAAATCGACATCTTGTTTGTGTACAACATGCTTTTGACCGGTTTTGACGCTCCGCGCCTGAAAAACTCTATTTGGGCAGGCTCATCAAAGCCCACAATCTTTTGCAAACTCTGACCCGTGTCAGCCGCACCTACAAATCTTACCGCTACGGCTATGTCGTCGATTTTGCCGACATCGAGCGTGAATTCGACAAAACCAACCGCGCCTATTGGGACGAACTTTCGAACGAGATTGGGCGACGAAATTGGCAGTTACAGCCAGCTTTTCAAAACTGCCGAAGAAATCGAACAGGAAATTGCTGACATTAAAAACGCTCTGTTTGATTTTGATACCGAAAACGCCGAAGAATTTTGCCGCCAAATCAGCCAAATAGAAGATAAAAAAACAGCTTCTCGCCCTCAAAAAAAGCCCTGCAAACCGCCAAAGAGCTGTACAACGTCCTGCGACTGCAAGGCAGCCACGAATTTCTCGCGCATCTGGATTTTGACAAGCTCAATCTTTTGTACCGCGAAACCGCTGCCCGTTTGGATACCTTAAACCTTGCCGAAAAAAATTGCAGCAAGGCGACGCCGCCCATTTGCTCAATGAAGCATTGGAAGACGTTTACTTCCAGTTCGTCAAAATCGGCGAAGCCGAACTCAAACTTGCCGACGATTTGAAAGACATCATGCGCAAAGTCCGCGAAGGACTGGCGGGCAACTTCGACCAAGAAGACCCCGAATACATCAGCCTGCGCGAAGAGCTGGAACGCATCTTCAAGAAAAGAACCTCGCCGAAGTCGGGCGGGAAGAAATGCAGGCAAACATCGCCACCTCGAAAACCGTCTATGCCAAAATCAAAGAGTTGAACCGCCAAAACGACCTCTTGCGGCACAAATACGGCGGCGACGCCAAATATGCCCGCACTCACAAAGCGGCTTATGGAAAACCCGCCCTCTACGGCGACAAACTCAAAAGTCTTTAACGCGCTGAACGGTGTCAAAAACCGATGCCGACCAAAAAAAGTGCTGGATATGGAGCAGATTTTGGACAACCAAAATTACTTTTGAAAAAAACAAATGCAGGGCATCGTATTAAAACGTTTTTAGAACGGAGCAACAATTTCCTGTTCAACCCGCAGACATCCAAGCCATCAACCGCCTGTTGGTGCGGGAGTATTTAAAAAGCGGGCGGATTTGAGGACGCGGTTTTTCAGGTAGCCTTTTACGGGCGTATTGCATACGCTCGGAGTGGACAATAAAAAGTGCGGTCGGATTTTTGAAATGTTTTTCAGACGGCCTTTGAAGAGTTTTGTAACGGAACATCATGAATCATTTTAGAAACAACAAATTCAAAATATTGCTGATTTTTAATCCGAGAGAACAACTAGCCAAGGGAGCATTGGCAAAAAGTGTTCCGATGGCAATGTTGAAAGAATTTCAACGGCAAATTACGGGTTACGAAATCAAGGCATTTAACGGTGGAGCGAAGTTTCGCAATGGTGATACCTAATAGCCAAGATTACCCCGTGTTTGGAAAATGGAAAAACCGCTTTTGTGGATATTTTAGATGATGGAGAAGTAGCTTTCGGTTCTACCGAATTTATCGTGTTAAGAGCAAAAAAATGAAACCAATCCCGAATTTCTCTATTATTTTTGCAATCAGCCCCGATTTTGAAAACGGGCAATTGAATGTATGGAAGGAACTTCCGGCAGACAACGTGTTAATGAAAATACATTAAAAACACTGGAGTTGCCGATTCAGAACCTCAAACCCAACAATCCATCGCCGCCGTCCTATCTGCTTTGGACAAAAATCGCCCTGAACAAACAAATCAAGCGCGCTTGGAAGAGATGGCGAAAACCCTGTACGACTATTGGTTTTGTGCGGTTTGACTTCCCCGACGCCAACGGCAAGCCCTACAAATCCTCAGGCGGCGAAATGGTGTTTGACGAAACCTTGAAACAGGAAATTCCGAAGGGGTGGGAGGTGAAGAGTTTGAGGGAAGCATATTACAATCAAACGAGGCATTTCCTATAAAAGTAATGAAATCAAAGATACAGGCGTACCATTTATAAACTTAAACTCTTTTCTATTTAGATGGAAATTTAAATTTGAAGGCACTAAATTTTTACTGGAAAAACAAAAATGATGATTTTATTTCAAGTGGAGACTTATTGATTGCGGTAACCGATGTTACGCGAAATGCAGATATTATAGGTAAAGCATTTATTCTTCCTGAGTTTATTTAATAATAGTCCAGTTATGTCTTGTGATGTGGCAAAAATATCGAGCTCTGAATTAAACAATTTTTTTATTTAGAAGACTTTTTAATTCTAGTAGCTATCACGAATACATCAAATATTTTGCTTCTGGGAACCTTAGTTTTACACCTTGATATAAAAGGAATTTCTTGGTTTGACACTTATATTCCTCCAAGAATGTTGTTAGATAAATTTGAAGATTTTTGTAGGAATATCTATCTAAGAATAGTTGAAACTGAAAAGCAAAAACCACCGACTAACCCAACTACGCGATTTCCTACTACCCATGCTAATGAACGGACAGGGTATCCGTGGCAGAATAAGTTGGATGTTGGTATCCAACAAACTGCTTCATGCTGAAAATGTCGTATTCAAAAACGACTTACGCGATAAAACAAACGAGATAAAAAAATGACCGAACAACATTTTTACCGAACAAACCAAAGCTTTGATTGACAGCTTAAAAACCATCTGCGCCAACTATGGTTTTGGGCAATGACGGCAACGAGTTCAAAATCATCAGTCAGGCTTTTTTTGTATAAATTTTTAAACGACAAATACGATTTTTGAAGTTAAACAAATTCGCAAAGAAAAGCCCGACGAACCAATCGAGGTTCGTCAATATGGATATTGAGGAAAAACAGCCGTTTTAAAGCCCGAACATTCCATCAAGTATTTGTCAGAGCGACAAAATGGCGCGGACTTTGCCAAACTCTTTGACGATACGCTCACCGATATTGCCGCTTGTAATGCGGAGTTGTTTTCGGTGAAAAACCGAAGGCGGGGCGAAAATCGTGTGTTCGAGGCGTATCAGTCAATATATTACTGACGAAGGCCGCCGCGACGATTTTTGCCGCGCGCTGATTTCAAGCTGGCGGGTTTTAGTTTCGAGGCGATTTTTGCCCAAAAATTCGATTTTTGCGACAATTTTTGAATATCTGATTAAAGACTACAACAGCAATTCGGGGCGGCAAATACGCCGAATACTACACGCCGCACGCAGTAGCGCGGATTATAGCGGATATTTTGGTGCCGGAGGAGGTACGCGGGCAAATCCGCAGCGTGGACGTTTACGACCCGTCGACCGGTTCGGGAACGTTGTTGATGAATGCGCCCATGCCATCGGTGAAGACAAATGTATGATTTATACGCAGGATATTTCGCAAAAATCATCCAATCTTTTGCGGCTGAATCTGATTTTTGAATAATCTGGTGCATTCGCACGAATAATGTGGTTCAAGGCAATACAGTTTGTCGCCGCCCATAAAGATGCTTCAGGCCGTCTGAAAAAATTTGATTTCATTGTTTCCAATCCGCCGTTTAAATTGGTTTCAGCGATTTTTCGCGACCAACTGGAAAAGAGATGAAAAACCGCGAACGCTTTTTGCCGGTATCCCGAAAATCAAAGCAAAAGACACGGATAAGATGAAATCTACCAGCTTTTTATCAGCATATCTTGTTTAGCCTGAAAGAAAACGGCAAAGCGGCGATTGTGTTGCCGACGGGCTTTATCACCGCCAAATCAGGCATCGACATCCGCGAACATCTGGTAGAAAACAAAATGCTCGCCGGCGTGGTTTCCATGCCTTCAAAATTTTCGCCACGACAGGAACCAACGTTTCCATCCTGTTTATCGACAAAGCCAATAAAGACGAAGTGGTGCTAATCGATGCAAAAGATTTAGGCGAAAAATCAAAGACGGCAAAAACCAAAAAACCGTACTCTCCCGCTCAGAAGAGCAAAAATCTGCAATACCTTCACGCACAGAACAGGCGGTAGAAGATTTCAGCGTGGTGGTCAGCTACGATGAAATCAAAGCGAAGAATTACAGCCTGTCGGCGGGGCAATATTTCTAAGGTGAAGATAGATTATGTGAATATTTCCGCCAGACGAATTTGCGCAGAAAATGGCGGGATTTTTCGGCGGATTTGGACAAACTCTTCACGGAATCTGCCGAATTGGAAAAAGAGATTAAAGAAAAGCTGCAAACGCTGAAATTTAGCGGATAAGCGCAAGTCTGCACAAAGCGGGTTTGTGTAAAGTCCATTGCTTGTCTATGGGCGGGTTTCGTATGCAGAAAAGTCTTGGTTTTTATGTTTTCAGGAAGTCCCTATATTTTCAGACGGCCTCTTGGTTAAGCCGCGCCGCTAGTCTTCTCAAACTTCTCTGCTCAAAAATCCAGCAGTATTTTACCGCAGGCAACGCGCTGTTTTGGGGTGGAAACCGCATGAAACGTGTCTTTCCCTGTCTGCCAATCGTTTGGCAGCACTTCGTACTAATGCGCCGTCATCCAATGCTTTTACACCCTAATTTTGGGTAGCAACGCAGCGCCCAAGCCTGCACGCGGCCTGTTTGCTTGAGCTCATTATGTGGCGGATTCGTATACTTGATTAGACGGTGCTTTTTAATTAAGCTTAATGGGCGGATTTTATCTTTCAGTTGGCCTGCGAAACCGTAATTAAGCAAACGGAATAGAGGCCGTCTGAAAATCAAAATCAGTGAATAAAAAACATCAAGAGAATCGCCATGCCCAACCGCACCGCTGCCATTTTCACCACCGCGATTGCCCCGCTGATTTGGGGCAGCACCTATCTGATTTACCACCGAATTTCTGCCGCCAAACCGGCCGTTTACTGCCGCTTTAATCCGTGTTTTGCCCGCAGGACTTTTGCTTTTGGCGTGGACGCGGCGGATACCTAAACGCAGCGAATGGCCGACGGTTGTTTTGCTCGGTTTTCTGAACATCGGCTTTTTCCAGGCCATGCTGTTTGTGGCGGCGTACCGCTTGCCGGGCGGTTTGGCGGCGGTGCTCAGTTCCACGCAGACGCTGATGGTGCTGGTGTTCACTTGGCTGATTGACAAAACCATGCCGCCCAAAGCCGCTTGGGCTTGGTCGGCAACAGGGTGTTGGGAATCGCGGTGTTGGTTTTATCGCCGTCCGCCCGTTATGACGGCACGGGGATTTTGGCGGCGTTATCCGGTGCGGCGGCGATGGCTGGGTGTGTACCTCTCCAAACACAAAAACCTCGCTGCCTGTTTTGGCATTTACCGGCTGGCAGCTTTTCATCGGCGGCGTGTTTTGCTGCCTGCTCGCCCTTTCTGGCCGAACCGCCGCTTGAATCTTTTAAGCCCCGCCAATATCGGCGGCTATCTGTATTGTGCCTGTTTGGCGCGGTATTTTGCTTATGTGTTGTTTTTCAACGGCATCGTAAAACTCTCGCCTGCCGCGGTTTCATCGCTGGGCCTGTTAAAGCCCTGTTTCGGCATTTTGTGTTGGGCTGGCTGTTTTTGGGACAGGGTATGGACGCAAAATCGCTGTCAGGCTTTGCGTTGGTGTTGGTATCGATATTCGGCGTGCAAAAGGCGGTGAGATAACCTGAATTAATCGTTGCTATGATAAGCAAACGCCGGAAAGGCCGTCTGAAAACTTTTCAGACGGCCTAACGCTCTTCCGCCCGCAGCAGGGCGGTTTTGCTCGTCGGCTTCGACGATGTAGTTCACGCCCAGCGCAGGGCCGAGTTTGGACGATTGTTCGCGGAAGAATTGCAGTTGCGCCGCGTCGGGTTCAATGAGGAGCATGGCGGCGCAGCGTTCGGCGAGTTGCGGCCGGTGTGCCTTTATCCATTCGATGTAGGTTTTGCGGTCGGCAATGCGCTGTTCGTCGCTCACCTGCCGCCGCATGGGGGTGCAGACGGTGGCGAAGCGGCGGTTTTGGTTTAACAGGGTTTCGAATTCGGATAGCCAGTCGGAAAAGTCGGCGACGTGGGTCAGGTCGGTCAGGTAGATGGTGCCTTCGGGCAGAGTTTTGGCAGGGGTGAAGTAGTGCATGGGATTCCTTTGGATGTTTTGGGGAGCAGGCGCAGGTTGGATATTGATGATTAGACTTCTTGTGCCGTCATTAGCTTACGCAAGTCCGCTTAGCTACCCCCGTACAGGCGGGAATCCAAATCTATCCGTATAGAAACTTATCGGATAAAGAAGTACCTTCGAGGCTTCATTCTGGATTCCCGCCTGTGCGGGAATGACGATAATCGGTTGTTACGGCCGTTTCAGACGACCTGCGTTATTCCAGTAACCGTAGGTAGGGCATTGATCCCCGACCTACGATAGTTTCAGACGGCCTCCATCATTTCAGCCCCGCCTAAAACTTCCATTCCGCGCTCACGCCTACGCTTCTGGGGCGTTGGTAGAGTGCGTCTTGGCGGTCGGCGCTGGAAATGAATATGGGGTGGCGGAGGTTGAATACGTTGTCGGCGTAGAGCGAGATGCGGCCTTGTTTGAAGTTGTAGGCGGTGTAGAGGTTGACTTGGTTGTATGCGCCGATTTTGCCTGATTCGGCATTGTCGGCGGCGGAGTAGTAGCCGCCGTAGAAGCGCACGTCGCCGCCGGCTTCCCAGCCTTTGTCGTTCAGGTATTTCACGCCGATGTTGGCGGTGTATTTGGGTGCGCGGCCGAGTTTGTTGCCTTCGATGCCGCTGTCGGGATAGCTTTTGATTTTGGTGTTGAGCAGCCCCAGTCCGGTGGTGAGTTTCAGGCTGTCGGTGGCCTGCCAGTCGGCGGCGAGTTCTGCGCCGTAGGTGTGGACTTTTTTGGCGTTGCGGATGACGACGGAGTTGGTGCCGAGATAGAAGGGGAGCTGCATGTCGCGGTAGTGGTTCAGGAACAGGTTGCCGGAGAGTTGCAGGCGGCGGTCTGCGCTGCGCCAGCGGGTGTACCATTCGTAGTTGTTCACATATTCGGGCTCATAAGTGTAGGTTACGACGGGGCGGCCGAAGGTGATGCCCGCGCCGCCGGGGTTGTAGCCGCGCGCGACTTTGATGCCGCTGACCCATTGGTCGGTGGGTTTGAAGGCGATGTCGATTTTGGGCAGGAACACGGTCTGGCCTTTGTCTAAATCGAGGTGCAGTGCGCCGCTGCCGCCGCTTCGTTTGTGCGTTTCTTTTTCGAGGCGTGCGGAAGCCGTGATGTCCCATTTTTCGCTGGGGCTGTATGTGGTTTCGGCAAACAGGGGCGCGCACGCTGTTGCGGTCGTCAAAGGTGTTGCGACCGCCGACGCTGCGGATATCTACCCATTCGTCTTGTTTGCTGCGGAAATAGTGCAGTCCGGCAAGGCCTTTCAGACGGCCTTTGTTGGAAAAATGCAATACTGGCTCCCATTGTAGTTCGCGGCCTTTGAGTTCGGCGGGCACGCCTTGCGGGCTGACGGTCATCGGCAGGTGCAGCCGCTCGTTGTGGTAGCGGCCGTAAACCAGTTTGTTTTCCAGTTTCAGATAGTCGTTAAGCTGCCACGATACGTCCCAGATGCCCGATGTCGAGCCGGTTACGAACACGGGCTTTTCTTTTAAAAAACGGCGGCTGGCGGTGTTGCCCATGATTTCGTTTTGCGGCGCGCGCGAACGGATGTGGTTCAGCGTCAGGCGGCTGTAAAAATCGGGATGGTTTTCGGGCGTGAGCAGGAGTTTGAAGCGCACGTTGGTGTTTTCCACGCGACGCGGGTTACCGGTCGGCTCGTAGGACACGAACGGCTCGTAGCTTTCACGCTGCTGCCGCTCCGCGCTCAATCTGAAGGCAAGGTTGTTTTTCACAATCGGGCCGGATACTACGCCAGCGATGTTGCGCGTTTTCTGGTTGCCCAAACCCAAGCGCACCGCGCCTTCCCATTCGTCGGTCGGGTCTTTTGAACGCATCACCACCGCGCCAGCCACTGCGTTCTGCCCGCGCACATGGCTTTGCGGCCCGCGCAAGACTTCCACTTGCTGCATGTCCCACAGTGACTGCGTGCCGAAGGCGTATTCGTTGTAAGTGGCGGATCGGCCGTCTATGGACAGGTTCAGGCGCGGCCGCGTGCCCGCGAAAAACGCCACCGCGCCGACGGCGGGGCCGGAGCCGTCCACGCCGCGTACGGTCGGCAAATCGTTGCCGCTGCCCAAATCCACCGTGTTTACGGTCTGTTTGAGCAGGTCGGTCGCAGAAAGATTGTGGCCGCTGCGGTCGATGTTCGGCGCGGTGAAAACGCGGTTGGATGTGGCGGTTTCAAAGCCGCTGCGGTTGGTGCGTTCGCCGGTTACGACGACTTCTTCTAACTGCACCTGTTCTGCATCTTGCGCCGCATCGGCGGCATAAATCCATTCGGAAGCAAAGGTGGCGGCAATCAATAGAGGCAGGCGGCGGAGGGAGGGTTTCTGCATTTCCTTATCCTTTTAGACGGCATACGTCGGAGCTGATTGAACATCAGATAATCCAACCGCTTCGGCAGTATGCAAATATTTGTGTTTACATATTTACATAAAATAAACTATTAATGTAAAGTATAAGAAATAAAAAAACAGGAATGCAAGTATTTATCATTCACTTTAATTCCTCTCTTATAATGAAATTGTCTAAAAACAAATTCCCTCTCTATTTTTGGGGGAAGGTTTGGGAGAGTGATTCTGTAACCTTTATGAATTTGGCCTGTAAGCATCCGACAGCCTCTATTCAGTAGGGCAGTGAAGGAACAAGGAAAGAGGCCGTCTGAAACGCCGTCGTATTGTCATTGACGCTGTGGGGAAATATGATGAGTATCCGACTTGCGGATAACTTTAATGAAAACCCTTTATGAACAAAATCAAAATCTTCTTAATGTTATGAACGCCAGCAAACAACAAATCATCATCGATGTTGCCTACCGGCTGTTTCGCGAACAAGGTTTTTCCGCCGTATCCGTGGGCAGCATCTGCGCCGAGGCCGCCGTCAGCCGCGTTACCTTTTACAAATATTACAGCGGTAAAAACGCGCTCTTGCAGGAAATCGTTACCGAGCAGAAAAACCGAGTCCGTGCCGAATTTGAAAATCTGCTTGCACGGCAATGTAGCCTGCGTGAAGCTGCTGAAACCGTTTTTGCCCTGCAAAAACAATCGTTTGAAGAACTCTATTCCTCCGCCTTCCTGCGTGATATTGAAGAGAATACCGATTTGGAGCTGGAGCGATTTTTCCACGAATTGAACGAAGAAAAATACGCTTTTATGCGCGGCTTCTTCCATACTCTACAACAACGCCGCCTGATTCAGCCCGATTTGCCGGTGGAGCTCATCGACCTGTTTATCCGTCAGGCAGATATATTGATGTACCATCCGCAACTGGTCGCGCTTTATGCCGCTGCGCCGCAAAAGCTACCGCAGGATATATTGGGATTGCTACTGCACGGTTTGGCGGGGAGAAGGATGAATAGGCGGCGCAGGAAACAGGGGTATGGAAAAGGCCGTCTGAAAGATTGTTTTCAGACGGCCTTTTCGAGTTAACACAACAGGGGCGTTTAATCGGACATCCGACCCAATAACGCTATGCCCCGCGTTTGGGATCGTTCGGACGGAGTTGGACGGCGAGGCGGTCGAGGATGCCGTTGACGAATTTGTGGCCGTCGGTACCGCCGAAGGTTTTGGTCACTTCGATGGCTTCATTAATGATGACGGGGTAGGAGCGTTTCGGGCATGGCGCTCAATTCGTGGCAGGCCATCAGTAAAACGGCGCGCTCTATGGGGCTGAGGTCTTTTTCGTCGCGGTCGAGCAACGGGCGGATTTGCTGCATGTAGGCGGCGGCGTTGTCGGCGGTGCCGATGACCAGCTTGTTGAAGAGTCCTTCGTCCGCCTTGCCGAATTCGGCCATCTCGCGGATGTTTTTGGCGGCTTCGGCGGCGGGAATGCTGTTGACGGCGGCTTGGTACAGGGGCTTGTACGGCAAGCTCCCGTGCGCGGCGGCGGGGTGTTTTCATGGGTTTTCCTTGAGTTCAGGGATATTCAGACGGCCTTGCGGTTCCGACCGGTGGCGGTGCCGTTTGGAAAAAGCGTGCGGACGGCTATTCGTCTTCTTCGTTAAATTGTTCTTCCAGCAGCAGGTTGACGAGGGTTGGCGCATTCGACGGCGACTTTGGCGGCGTCGAGGCTTTTTCTTCAATGCGGGCAACGGCTTGGTCGTCGTTTTTCGGTGGTCAGGATGGCGTTGGCAATCGGGATGTTGTGGTCGAGGCCGACACGGGTAACGCCTGCGCCGGATTCGTTGGAAACCAGCTCGAAATGATAGGTTTCGCCGCGGATGACGACACCGATGGCGACCAATGCGTCATATTGGTTGCTGGCGGCCATGTTTTTGCAGCACCAGCGGCACTTCCAGCGCGCCGGGAACGGTGGCGGCGGTGATGTTTTTCGTCGGCGACGCCCAGTTCTTTGAGTGTGCGGCAGCAGACTTCCAGCATTTTGCTGCCGATTTCGTTGGTGAAACGCGCCTGTACGATGCCGATGCGCAGCCGGCTGCCGTCAGGTTCGGTCGGATGATGTTCATGTCGGTTCCTTTTTTGAATGTTCAGACGGCCTTTGCAAGATAGGCCGTCTGAATGGTTGCTGTCGGGGATTGGGAAATCAGTCTTGCGGCTGCCAGTCGTCCACGGCGCGGAAGCCGCCTTCTCCGTCCGCCTCCCATGCGCCGCCTGCAGGGCTGCTCCAGCAGCAGGGGCGACGGCAGGATTGGCCCTGCACGATTTCGGATACGCTGCATACGGTGAAGTTGGCGGGGTCGGCGGCGTATTCGTCGCTTTCTTCGCCGCTGAAGAAACGCCAGCCGCTGTCGTGTTCGAATACCGGCTCTTCGCGGTAGAGGACCCTACCGCATCGCCTGGTTATACACGGTGCGGGCGGCGATGCGGCGGTCGAGCGCGTGGGAGAGGGCTTGGGCAAAAGTGTTCATATCGGTTGCAGTCAAAATAAGGATGGATTTTTACACGATTCGGCTGTTTTCCGCACTTTCCCGCCATCGTGGGCCGGTGCTTTGATGGTACATACCGCTCGTCCGGAACCGTCTGTTTCAGACGACCCTACCACCTTGCCAGCCCTAAAGTTTTTCTGTATTTGCGCGCAAGTGCAGAAACGCGTTCAGGCTGCTTTGCAGAAAAGCAGGAATATGAAACCCGATTTAGTCCGGCAGCAGGCACATCAGGCGATTCAGCGGCGCCTGGGCCATAAGTTCGTCCGTATCGAGCTGTTGCAGCAGGCATTGACTCACCGCAGTTTCAATGCGAAAAACAATGAGCGTTTCGAATTTGTAGGCGATGCGATTTTTGAATTACAGCATCGCCAAAATGCTGTTCGACGCCTTCCCTAAGCTGACCGAGGCGAGCTTTTCCCGTCTGCGCGCAAATCTGGTCAACGAGCATGTGCTGGCGGAAATCGCGCTGGAAATGAACATCGGCGACGGGCTGTATCTGGGGGCGGGAGAATTGAAGAGCGGCGGTTTCAGACGGCCTTCGATACTGGCGAGACGCGATGGAGGCTATGTTTGCCGCCGTCAGTTTCGATGCCGGTTTCGCCGCGGCGGAAGAAGTAGTGCGCCACCTGTTTGCCGAACGTGTAAAACGGGTGGATTTCAAAAATCAGGGCAAAGACAACAAAACGGTTTTGCGGAAGCCTTGCAGGCGCGCCATCTGCCGTTGCCGAAATACCGCATCGAAGAGCAGGTCGGCGGCGTGAAGGACAGCCGTTTCGTCGTGTCGTGCGACTTGGGCGAGCTGGGTTTCATTTGTAGGGCGCAGGGAGACCAACCGCAAGGCGGCGGAACGAGGAAGCCGCTGCGGAGGCACTGATATGGCTGGAGCGGCAACTGCCTTTGAAGAAAAACAAAAATGATTTCAGACGGCCTTTTTGCCGAAACAGGGGCAAGAGGCCGTCTGAATTTAAGAAAGATTGCTTTATGGACATCGAAACCTTTTTAAACAACGAGATCGGGCCGCGCAGCGAGGTTTACCGCTGCGGTTTTATCGCCATCGTCGGCCGCCCGAACGTCGGCAAATCCACGCTGATGAACCCATCTAATCGGCCAGAAAATCAGCATCACCAGCAAAAGGCGCAAACCCGCGCAACCGCGTTACCGGCATTTATACCGACGATACGGCGCAGTTTGTGTTTGTGGACACGCCCGGATTTCAAACCAACCACCGCAACGCGCTCAACGACCGCCTGAACCAAAACGTTACCGAAGCCTTGAGCGGCGTGGACGCAGTAGTGTTCGTGGTCGAGGCCTGCGTTTCACCGAAGCCGACCGCACCGTTATAAAACAATTACCTAAGCATACGCCCGTAATTTTGGTGGCCAACAAAATCGATAAGAGGCAAGGCCGACAAATACAGGTTGGAGGCGTTTATTCAGGAAGTCGGCGCGGAATTTGAGTTTGCCGGACACGAAGCGGTCAGCGCGAAACACGGTCTGGGTATCGCCAGGCTGCTGGAACGGCTGAAAACCCTACCTGCCCGAAAGCGTGCCCGATGTACCGAAGATATGGTTACGGACAACCGGCCGTTTTCTGGCGATGGAAATCGTGCGTGAAAAACTGTTCCGCTACTTGGGCGAAGAGCTGCCGTATGCGATGAATGTGGAAGTCGAACAATTTGAAGAAGAGCCGAGCGGCCTCTACCGCATCTATATCGCCGTTCTGGTGGATAAAGACAGCCAGAAGCGTCATCCTTATCGGCAAAGGCGGCGAGAGACTGAAAAAAATCTCCACCGAAGCGCGGCTGGATATGGAAAAAAACTGTTTGATACCAAAAGTGTTCTTGAAAGTTTGGGCAAAAAGTGAAATCCCGGCTGGGCGGACGACGTGCGTTTTCTGAGGGAGTTGGGGTTGTAAACCGATACGAGTATAAACAGGCCGTCTGAAAAACCGGTTTTTCAGACTGGCCTGTTTATTATTAACTAGCCAAGCAGTTCAGCCAAACGTTTGACAATCTCTTCCGCCGCCCGGCGTTTGTCGGACTCAGGGAAAGGAAGTTTCTGCCGGCCGTCAATAATCGTAATCTGGTTGGTCGCCTTTCCCACTGCCTGCGAAACCCGATTGGCGACCAGCATCGAGAACGTTTTTCTTTAAACGCTTGCGCGGGCGTGTTCCAATACGTTCTCACTTTCCGCCGCAAATCCGACACAGAACGGCGGATTCGGCAAAGCCGCGACAGAGGCCAGAATATCGGGATTCTCAACCAGTTCGATAACGGGCGGCATTCCCGTTCCGTCTTTTTCAGCTTTTGATTGCTGCTGTTCTGACCTTATAGTCGGCAAACGGCCGCCACCGGAAATAAAACATCTTGAGAAGCAATGCAGCTATGTACCGCGCGGTACATTTCCTCACACTCACTGCCTGAACGGTATGTGCCAATCCGGCGGGAACAGCGGTTTGAAGCTGGCCGTAAACCAAAGTTACCTGCGCTCCGGCCGCACGGCAGGCGGCGGCAAGCGCCATGCCCATCCGTCCGCTGGAAATATTGGTAATGCCGCGTACGGGATCAATCGCCTCAAAAGTCGCACCGGCGGTAATCAGAACCTTTTTGCCGTTTAAAAACTTTCGGTGTCCACAAATCGGGCAGCAAATCAGCCAATTCGGCCGCTTCAGGCATCGGCCCACACCGTCTCACTGCAAGCCTGTTCCCCGCTGTCGGGCTGGAACACCGTGATGCCGTCTGAAACCAGTTGCCTGATATTGCGCTGGTTGGCCGGATTGAAACCACATCTCGACGTTCATCGCAGGCGCCACAGCCAGCGGGCATTTCCGGCCGCCGCCAAATTGGTCAGCAGATTGTCCGCAATTCCGTTGGCGATTTTGGCAACCGTATTGGCCGTCGCCGGAGCAATCAGAAAAACATCAGCCTCGCGCGTCAGATTGATATGCGCCATTCCGTTTCTTTCCTGTACCTTTCTCCATCGTGAGTGTCCGATAACACGGGGTTTCCGCTCAATGCCTGAAATGTAAGCGGAGAAACAAATTCGGCCGCAGAGCGGCCGCTCATGGCAACCGTAACCGAGTGTCCCGCCTTCTTCAGAACGGCGGACCAGTTCGCAGGATTTGTAAGCGGCACTCACTCGCTGATACCCAAAAAGAATATGTTTGTTCATCATGAATGGTTTTTGATTTGTCGAAAAGATAGACTGCTAAATATAGCATGGGAAAAGTTAAAAATAATACAGAACGGTATGAGAATTTTTATCGAAATATTTCTTTGAATAACAGTTATTTGCGGATGGGGTAAATTTTTGCGGTTGTCTGGCTTGACTGGTGGGTGTGGGAGGGTATGGTTCAGTTCTTCGCTGCGCTGCGGCAGGTGTTTCGGGCTGTTAATTATAGCACGAAGCATGGGTTCTTTAACAATACAGATTACCGATAAGTGTAGGGTGCCGAGGCCCCACACTGTTGAGAAGAAGACAAGACGATGTTAGTAGACATTGTTCTGTTGGTTTCTTTAAAGCAGACCAGAAGTTAAGAGTTAGAGATTGAACATAAGAGTTTGATCCCTGGCTCAGATTGAACCTGGCGGCATGCTTTACACATGCAAGTCGGACGGCAGCGGGTAGTGCTGCACTACTGCCGGCGAGTGGCGAACGGGTGAGTAACATATCGGAACGTACTCGAGCAGTGGGGATAACTAATCGAAAGATTAGCTAATACCGCATATATTCTGAGGAAGAAAGCAGGGGACCTTGGCCTTGCGCTGTTTGAGCAGCCGATATCTGATTAGCTGGTTGGTGGGGTAAAGGCCTACCAAGGCGACGATCAGTAGCGGGTCTGAGAGGATGATCCGCCACACTGGGACTGAGACACGGCCCAGACTCCTACGGGAGGCAGCAGTGGGGAATTTTGGACAATGGGGGCAACTCCCCTGATCCAGCCATGCCGCGTGTCTGAAGAAGGCCTTCGGGTTGTAAAGGACTTTTGTCCGGGAAGAAAAGCGCGATGTTAATACCATTGCGTGCTGACGGTACCGGAAGAATAAGCACCGGCTAACTACGTGCCAGCAGCCGCGGTAATACGTAGGGTGCGAGCGTTAATCGGAATTACTGGGCGTAAAGCGAGCGCAGACGGTTACTTAAGCAGGATGTGAAATCCCCGGGCTCAACCTGGGAACTGCGTTCTGAACTGGGTGGCTAGAGTGTGTCAGAGGGAGGTAGAATTCCACGTGTAGCAGTGAAATGCGTAGAGATGTGGAGGAATACCGATGGCGAAGGCAGCCCCTGGGATGGCACTGACGTTCATGCCCGAAAGCGTGGGTGCAAACAGGATTAGATACCCTGGTAGTCCACGCCCCTAAACGATGTCGATTAGCTGTTGGGCAACCGGTTGCTTGGTAGCGTAGCTAACGCGTGAAATTGACCGCCTGGGGAGTACGGTCGCAAGATTAAAACTCAAAGGAATTGACGGGGACCCGCACAAGCGGTGGATGATGTGGATTAATTCGATGCAACGCGAAGAACCTTACCTGGTCTTGACATGTACGGAATCCTCCAGAGACGGAGGAGTGCCTTCGGGAGCCGTAACACAGGTGCTGCATGGCTGTCGTCAGCTCGTGTCGTGAGATGTTGGGTTAAGTCCCGCAACGAGCGCAACCCTTGTCATTAGTTGCCATCATTTGGTTGGGCACTCTAATGAGACTGCCGGTGACAAGCCGGAGGAAGGTGGGGATGACGTCAAGTCCTCATGGCCCTTATGACCAGGGCTTCACACGTCATACAATGGTCGGTACAGAGGGTAGCTAGCCGCGAGGTGGAGCCAATCCCAAAAACCGATCGTAGTCCGGATTGCACTCTGCAACTCGAGTGCATGAAGTCGGAATCGCTAGTAATCGCAGGTCAGCATACTGCGGTGAATACGTTCCCGGGTCTTGTACACACGCCCGTCACACCATGGGAGTGGGGGATACCAGAAGCAGGTAGGCTAACCGCAAGGAGGCCGCTTGCCACGGTATGCTTCATGACTGGGGTGAAGTCGTAACTAAGGTAGCCGTAGGGGAACCTGCGGCTGGATCACCTCCTTTCTAGAGAGAGGGTTTGGGGCATCCACACTTATCGGTAAACTGTAAGATGCGCAGGAAGGGTTTGTAGCTCAGGTGGTTAGAGCACACGCTTGATAAGCGTGGGGTCGTAGAGTTCAAAGTCCTCACCAGACCCACCCAGAAGCTACGGTCTGCAGGATACGGGGCATAGCTCAGTTGGTAGAGCACCTGCTTTGCAAGCAGGGGTCATCGGTTCGATCCCCGTTTGCCTCCATGCAATATTTCCCAAATCAAAAGCAGGGTTGACAGCGAAATGCAGCTTATTTTGATTTGCGAAGTAAATAGCAATATTGAACGCATCGATCTTTAACAAATTGGAAAGCCGAAATCAACAAAGCAAAGACAATGTGTCTGTTTTTGACGATTAGCCGATTGCAAACGGTCAGTTGTCTCCTTAAAAAGGAAAAAGAAAAACAGGTACAGTATTTGGGTGATGATTATATCGACTTAATCCCGAAAGACAAAAAGGCGGGATTAAGACACAACAAGCAGTAAAAGCTTTATCAGAGTAAGAAGTTCAAGTCTGGTGTTCTAGTCAACGGAATGTCGGACTGAAGTCGAGAGGTTCTTGAAAATGATAGAGTCAAGTGAATAAGTGCATCAGGTGGATGCCTTGGCGATGATAGGCGATGAAGGACGTGTAAGCCTGCGAAAAAGCATCAGGGGAGCTGGCAATAAAGCTATGATCCGGTGATGTCCAGATGGGGAAACCCACTGCATTCTGTGCAGCGTATCCTAGTTGAATACATAGACTTAGAGAAGCGAACCCGGAGAACTGAGACCATCTAAGTACCCGGAGGAAAAGAAATCAACCGAGATTCCGCAAGTAGTGGCGAGCGAACGCGGAGGAGCCTGTACGTGATAATTGTCGAGATAGAAGAACAAGCTGGGAAGCTTGGCCATAGTGGGTGATAGTCCCGTATTCGAAATCTCAATAGTGGTACTAAGCGTACGAAAAAGTAGGGCGGGACACGAAATCCTGTCTGAATATGGGGACCATCCTCCAAGGCTAAATACTCATCATCGACCGATAGTGAACCAGTACCGTGAGGGAAAGGCGAAAAAGAACCCCGGGAGGGAGTGAAATAGAACCTGAAACCTGATGCATACAAACAGTGGGAGCGCCCATGTGGTGTGACTGCGTACCTTTATGTATAATGGGTCAACGACTTACATTCAGTAGCGAGCTTAACCGGATAGGGGAGGCGTAGGGAAAACCGAGTCTTAATAGGGCGAAGAGTTGCTGGGTGTAGACCCGAAACCGAGTGATCTATCCATGGCCAGGTTGAAGGTGCCGTAACAGGTACTGGAGGACCGAGACCCACGCATGTTGCAAAAATGCGGGGATGAGCTGTGGATAGGGGTGAAAGGCTAAACAAACTCGGAGATAGCTGGTTCTCCCCGAAAACTATTTAGGTAGTGCCTCGAGCAAGACACTGATGGGGTAAAGCACTGTTATGGCTGGGGGTTATTGCAACTTACCAACCCATGGCAAACTCAGAATACCATCAAGTGGTTCCTCAGGAGACAGACAGCAGGGTGCTAACGTCCGTTGTCAAGAGGAAACAACAGACCGCCAGCTAAGGTCCCCAAATGATAGATTAAGTGGTAAACGAAGTGGGAAGGCCCAGACAGCCAGGATGTTGGCTTAGAAGCAGCCATCATTTAAAGAAAGCGTAATAGCTCACTGGTCGAGTCGTCCTGCGCGGAAGATGTAACAGGGGCTCAAATCTATAACCGAAGCTGCGGATGCTAGTTTACTAGCATGGTAGGGGAGCGTTCTGTAGGCCGATGAAGGTGCATTGTAAAGTGTGCTGGAGGTATCAGAAGTGCGAATGTTGACATGAGTAGCGATAAAGCGGGTGAAAAGCCCGCTCGCCGAAAAGCCCAAGGTTTCCTACGCAACGTTCATCGGCGTAGGGTGAGTCGGCCCCTAAGGCGAGGCAGAAATGCGTAGTCGATGGGAAACAGGTTAATATTCCTGTACTTGATTCAAAATGCGATGTAGGGGACGGAGAAGGTTAGGTTAGCAAGCTGTTGGAATAGCTTGTTTAAGCCGGTAGGTGGAAGACTTAGGCAAATCCGGGTCTTCTTAACACCGAGAAGTGATGACGAGTGTCTACGGACATGAAGTAACCGATACCACGCTTCCAGGAAAAGCCACTAAGCTTCAGTTTGAATCGAACCGTACCGCAAACCGACACAGGGTGGGCAGGGATGAGAATTCTAAGGCGCTTGAGAGAACTCAGGGAGAAGGAACTCGGCAAATTGATACCGTAACTTCGGGAGAAGGTATGCCCTCTAAGGTTAAGGACTTGCTCCGTAAGCCTTGGAGGGTCGCAGAGAATAGGTGGCTGCGACTGTTTATTAAAAACACAGCACTCTGCTAACACGAAAGTGGACGTATAGGGTGTGACGCCTGCCCGGTGCTGGAAGGTTAATTGAAGATGTGAGAGCATCGGATCGAAGCCCTCAGTAAACGGCGGCCGTAACTACTAACGGTCCTAAGGTAGCGAAATTCCTTGTCAGGGTAAGTTCCGACCCGCACGAATGGCGTAACGATGGCCACACTGTCTCCTCCGAGACTCAGCGAAGTTGAAGTGGTTGTGAAGATGCAATCTACCCGCTGCTAGACGGAAAGACCCCGTGAACCTTTACTGTAGCTTTGCATTGGACTTTGAAGTCACTTGTGTAGGATAGGGTGGGAGGCTTAGAAGCAGAGACGCTAGTTTCTGTGGAGCCGTCATCGAAAATACCACCCTGGTGGCTTTGAGGGTTCCTAACCCAGACCCGTTATCCGGGTCAGGGGACCGTGCATGGTGGGCAGTTTGACTGGGGCGGTCTCCTCCCAAAGAGTAACGGAGGAGTTCAGAAGGTTACCTAGGTCCGGTCGGAAATCGGACTGATAGTGCAATGGCAAAAGGTAGCTTAACTGCAGAGACCGACAAGTCGAGCAGGTGCGAAAGCAGGACATAGTGATCCGGTGGTTCTGTATGGAAGGGCCATCGCTCAACGGATAAAAGGTACTCCGGGGATAACAGGCTGATTCCGCCCAAGAGTTCATATCGACGGCGGAGTTTGGCACCTCGATGTCGGCTCATCACATCCTGGGGCTGTAGTCGGTCCCAAAGGGTATGGCTGTTCGCCATTTAAAAGTGGTACGTGAGCTGGGTTTAAAAACGTCGTGAGACAGTTTGGTCCCCTATCTGCAGTGGGCGTTGGAAGTTTGACGGGGCTGCTCCTAGTACGAGAGGACCGGAGTGGACGAACCTCTGGTGTACCGGTTGTCACGCCAGTGGCATCGCCGGGTAGCTAAGTTCGGAAGAGATAAGCGCTGAAAGCATCTAAGCGCAGAAACTCGCCTGAAGATGAGACTTCCTTGCGGTTTAACCGCACTAAAGAGTCGTTCGAGACCAGGACGTTGATAGGTGGGGGTGTGGAAGCGCGGTAACGCGTGAAGCTAACCCATACTAATTGCTCGTGAGGCTTGACTCTATCATTTGAAGAACTTCAAAGATAAAAGCTTACTGACTGATTCAGTCATCACCAAATATATTGATTAAGGCTTTACCGATTTGTACAGTTTAAGTTTGGCGGCCATAGCGAGTTGGTCCCACGCCTTCCCATCCCGAACAGGACCGTGAGAACGACTCAGCGCCGATGATAGTGTGGTTGTTCCATGCGAAAGTAGGTCACTGCCAAACACCCATACCGGACCCCTGATACGAAAAGTATCAGGGGTTGTTTTTGTGCGGGAGGTGTGGCATGATGCAGACAAATATGTATTATAAAGGGTGTGATTATAAGTTTGTTGTTGATATGGATTGCCGATCTGTTATGATGTTGACTGCTGCGGCGGTTGCCGTGTAGACTTTGATTGAGTGACAAGGATAAAGAAGATGAAGCACATACTGTTTGGCATTCTGGCATTGTTGGCCGTACCGTTGGCGTTGGCGGCGGTCAATATCAATACGGCGACGGCGGCCGAATTGGAGGCGTTGCCGGGCATCGGTCCGGCCAAAGCGAAGGCGATAGTGGCCTACCGCCAGCAGAACGGCCAGTTCAAAACGGTGGAGGATTTGAAGAAGGTGAAGGGTATCGGCGAGGGTATCTTCTCGAAGCTGAAGGATGAGGCGTCGGTGGCGGCGCCGGCAGCGAAAAAGGCCGTGCCGGCGGTGAAACAACAGTAACCGTGTCGACGGCCCCTTGCGGCGGCGGTGGGAAAAAGCCGGAACAGTTGTTCCGGCTTTGATGTTGTTTATTACTACGGCCGAAATGGCCGGGCTAACGCCAATAGCGCCACCACGGCATATCGTCGGGGCGCCACGGTTTTTGCAGGTAGGGGCTGGCCGGAAAGTTGCCGGCCAGAATGCGTCTGCTGTCCGCTGCCAGCTGCGGTTTGCCCAGCTTCTTATACGCCAGTTCCATCATGGCTAATGATTCTTCAACATAACGTATTTTTGGTATTGTTCGACAATTTTTGGGCACGGTTGATGGCAGCGAGATACGCTCCGCGTTTCATATAATAACGGGCAATTGCGATTTCATTGCCACCTAATGCATCTACCAATTTGGTCACTACGTTCTGTGGCATCGGGAGCATATTTGCTGTTAGGATAAAGTTGAACCAGTTGGGAAAATGCTTGGTATGCATCTCGGTTGGCCTTTGGATCCCGGTCGGACCAGTCTTGGGAAGCCAGTTTATTTAAGAAGGACTGATCTTCATTAAACAATACTAGGCCTTTTTAAATATAAGGCGTAATCCATATTGGGATGTTGCGGGTGGTGACGTTGGAAACGTTCGATAGCAGCCAATGCTTTTTCCGGTTCGTCATCTTGTAGTAAGCGTAGGCGGTGTCTAGTTGGGATTGTTGTGCATAACGACCATTGGGAAAGCGTGATTCCAAAAGTTCATATAACTTAATGGCTCGCGTATAATTGTTGCTGTTCAGCTCGTCTTGTGCTTCGGCATAAAGTTTTTCCACGTTCCAGTCTTGAGTAATTTGGGCGTCTTTATCGATCAGTACCTTTGCTGGCGCACGCGCCGAGTACCAAACTTAGAGAAACTACTAAAAAGAATTTTCATGCAGAATACTTCTTTGATAATGAAGCCGATTATAACGATGATTTGGATTTTGCGGCAGCCCTTGAAGCAGAAAGTTGTGTTAAGTTAACTGTTCCATTGGATATGGCGGGATTACGCCTCGATAGCGCACTTGCCAAATTGATGCCTGATTATTCGCGCAGCCGCCTAGCTACTTGGATAAAAGAAGACTTGGTCATTGTAAATGGTAAACCGGCGCGACCCAAAGAGAAATTGATTGGCGGCGAGTTTATTACGGTAACGGTACGTTCAAGCGAAGAGAGTCTTGCGTTTTTGCCTGAAAAAATGGACTTGGACATTGTATATGAGGACGATACCGTAATTGTCGTCAATAAATCGGCTGGATTGGTCGTTCACCCTGCTGCGGGTAATTGGTCGGGTACGTTACTTAACGGTTTGTTGGCGCATTGTCCTGAATTAGGACAGATTCCAAGGGCAGGTATTGTGCATCGATTGGATAAAGGAAACCAGTGGACTGATGGTGGTTGTTAAGACCTTGCCTGCCCAAAATTCTTTGGTACGGCAACTTCAGGAACGGACGGTGAAACGGATTTATCGCGCTGTGGCCAACGGGGTAGTGCCTTTTGACGGTAAAATCGAAACATTAATAGGCCGTGATCCTCATAATCGCCTGAAAATGGCGGTGGTTAAATACGGCGGTAAACCGGCAATAACGCATGTCAAGGTGTTGGAACGTTATCCCGCACACAGTTACATAGAGTGCTCGCTTGAAACCGGACGTACCCACCAAATCCGCGTGCATATGCGTGAAGCAAAACCATCCTCGCTGCCGATCCTATTTTACGGAATCCCCGTCATCCGTGTAGTGAAATGGTGAAAGAAGCGGTCAAGGCTTTTGAGCCGTCAGGCGCTTCATGCTTACCGCTTGAGTTTCCTTCATCCTAAAAACTCAGAAAGCTGTATCGTTTGAAGCAGCGATTCCCGAAGATATGTATCATTTGTTGTCCGTGCTACGTTTGGAGGCAGGGTTAGATTCGTCGTTGAGCCATGAAGAAGAATGGTTCAACAAGCTAAATGAAGAAGATGACGATGATTGGGATGAAGACGATTACGATGTAGAGGTTGTTTATACTAGGATTAAATCAGTTTTCAGACGGCCTTTAAAGCCGTCTGAAAGAAAGAAGCAAAGATGAAAACATTAAGCGAAAGCTTGAGTGCTGCTGTGAAAAGTAATTTTCTCCATGCCGACTGGCCGGCACCGGATAATGTCAAAAACTTTGTTAACCACTCGAAACGGCGGAGTAAGCAACGGGGTATACCGAAGTCTGAATGTCGGTATCCATGTCGGTGACAATCCCGAGCACGTCGCTCATAACAGGGAAATTGTACAGCAGCAAATCAGCGTGCCGGTAGCGTATCTGAACCAAATACATAGTAATAAAGTGGTGTTGGCAACTGATGCTTTGGAGCGACTTATAGATGCCGATGCGTCCGTGGACAATACGGGGCGTGCTGCTGCGCAAGTATGATCCGCCGACTCGCCTTCCGGTCTTGTTTTGCGACAAGGCCGGAACGGTTGCTGCCGCTGCACATGCAGGCTGGAAAGGCTTGGCGGGCGGGATACTGCAAAATACTATTCGTGCGATGAATGTCGCTCCCATTGAAATTATGGCTTATCTTGGTCCCGCCATTGGTCCTGATGCGTTTGAGGTTGGGCGGGATGTCGTCGATGTGTTTTACCAATCCATGCCCGAATCGGAAAGTGCGTTTGAAAGCATTGGCGGCGGTAAATTCCTTGCCAATATTTATGCTTTGGCCAGAATGATTTTGCAGCGTGAAGGCGTCAGCATGATTTATGGCGGAGACTATTGTACGGTCTTAGAAAGAAACACCTTTTTTTCTCTTATCGCCGTGAAGGACAGACGGGACGCATGGTCAGTGTGGTTTGGTTGGAGAAACAGTGATAATTGTTTACTCCATAAAAATCCCTTGCTTGCAATAAAATATATTTATCATTACTGTTTGAACCATGAAAAATCCCTAAGGAGCACATCATGACCGCCTCGCAATTAATCAGCAGCCTGACCCAAACCGTCGGCGAAAAATACATCATCACCGCCCCCGCGAAAACCGAACAATACCGCCAAGGCTACCGTTTCGGCGAGGGTAAGGCGTTGGCGGTGGTGCGCCCCGGAACCATTCTGGAAATGTGGAAAATTTTTGCAGGCTTGCGTCGAAGCGGACGTGATTGTGATTACGCAGGCGGCGAATACCGGTTTGACAGGCGGCTCGACCCCCCGACGGCAACGATTACGACCGCGACATCGTGATTGTGAACACCATGCGGATGAACATCATCCAAACCATCAACAACAACGAACAAGTCGTCTGCCTGCCCGGTTCGACCTTGAACCAGCTCGAATTGCTGCTGAAACCTTTGGGGCGCGAACCGCATTCGGTCATTGGCTCTTCATGTATCGGCGCGTCCGTCTTGGGCGGCGTGTGCAACAATTCCGGCGGCGCATTGGTGCAGCGCGGTCCGGCCTACACGGAAATGGCGCTGTTCGCCCAAATCAACGAAGAGGGCAAACTGGAGCTGGTCAACCATTTGGGCATAGATTTGGGCGACACGCCCGAAGAAATCCTGACCAACCTTCAAGGTCATCACTATCAGAGAAAAGACATCACGCAAGACGCGGGCAAAGGACACGACCACGCCTATTGCGACCATGTTCGCCGAGTTGACGAGCCGACCGCCGCGCGTTTCAATGCCGACCCGGCGCGTCATTACGAAGCGTCCGGCTGCGCGGGCAAACTGATGGTTTTCGCCGTCCGCTTGGACACCTTCCCGCAAGAGAAGCAAACCGCGGTGTTCTACATCGGCACCAACGATATTAATGAATTGACCGACATCCGCCGCACCGCCTTGGGCGAATTTGAAAGCCTGCCCGTTTCCGGCGAATACATCCATCGCGACGCTTTTCGATATTGCCGACGTGTACGGCAAAGACACGTTCTACGTCATCAAGAAATTCGGTACGCACCAACTGCCGAAATTATTTGATTTCAAAGCCAAAGTTGACAGATTCGGCAAAAAGTCAGCTTCCTACCCAAACATTTTTCCGACAAGGTCATGCAGTTCGTCAGTAAATACTTGCCCGACCACCTGCCCAAATCCATGCGCGATTACCGCGACAAATACGAACACCATCTGATTCTGAAAATGGGTGGGAAAGGCGTCGATGAAGCGCGCGCGTTTTTGAAAAGAGTATTTTTGCGCACCACGGCGGCGCGTTTTTCGAATGCAACGCCGAAGAAACCCAAGCCGCCATGCTGCACCGTTTTTGCCGTCGCCTCCGCCGCCATCCGCTATCGCGCCGTGCATGACGACGAAGTGGAAGATTTGGTCGCGCTGGACATCGCCCTGCGCCGCGACGACCGAGACTGGTTTGAAAAACTGCCGTCGGAAATCGACAATAAAATCATCCACAAGCTCTACTACGGACATTTCATGTGCCACGTTTTCCATCAGGATTACATCATCAAAAAGGCAACGACTGCATGGCATTGGAACACGAAATGCTGCATCTCTTAGACCAACGCGGCGCGCAATATCCCGCCGAACACAATGTCGGCCATTTATACGAAGCCAAACCCTGCGCTCAAACAGTTCTACCGCAAACTCGACCCGACCAACAGCTTCAATCCGGGCATAGGCAAAACCAGTAAGAAGAAAAATTGGGCTGAATGATAAGGTTGGGATTGTGTCAATGACAAAAGGCCGTCTGAAAAACCATATGGAGGTTTCAGACGGCCTTTTTATTTCTAATGATTCAAATCATTTTATGTGTTCGTGATACAATTCCCCGTTTTTCCATTTTTTAAGCGTAAAAGAAAGATAGTTATGAAGACTTACAAAAATCTTTTAAAAACCCGACGGGTCAATACGAAGCAGTCAAACAAGGTTGGTCTTGGCCGGCGTTTTTTCTTTTGCAGGCATTTGGGCGTGTGTGAAAATGTGGGGTTTGGGGATCGGGATTATTATCGTATTTATTATTTTTAAATGTAATGGCCGGCGATAATGAGGTGATGAATGTTTTAGTCAGCATACTGAGTTTAGGTGTTGGCATCGTACTTGGCATGCAAGGCAATAAGCTGCGTGAAGGCAACCTGAAAAACGTGGTTATCAGGAAGTGCCCCAAGTTATTCAGGCTGGTAACCCGGAAGCCGCCGTTGCACAATATATTTCGAATACGAAAAAAATTAAATCAGGCATTTTGAAGCCAAAGGTCGTTTGAAAGCGAATCAGGTTTTTTTAGCGAAACTCGCTACGCTCGTTTTCAGACGACCTTTTTGCTTATAACTTTTGGTTTGCAGCACATAACCAATCAGTCTTTCCCGACAAACGCCAATCGGGTAGTATGCCATATTCCGTTCAATACACTGAAAAACAAAGGTATAAATATGGCACGCTTAACCGTACACACCGTCGAGAACCGCTCCCGAAGCAGCAAAAACCCCGCGTCGAAGCCGCGCTGAAAAACAACGGCTTCATCCCCAACCTCATCGGCGTGCTGGCAAACGCGCCCAAAGCGTTGGCGTTCTATCAGGAAGTCGGCAAGCTGAATGCCGCCAACAGCCCTGACCGCCGGCGAAGTGGAAGTCATCCAAATCATCGCCGCCCGCACCAACGAATGCGGTTTCTGCGTGGCAGGCCACACCAAGCTGGCTACCCTGAAAAAAACTCCTGTCCGAACAATCCATCAAAGCCCTCGCGCGCGTTGGCGGCCGGCGAATTTGACGATGCCAAACTGGGTGCGCTCGCCGCGTTTACCCAAGCCGTGATGGCGAAAAAGGCGCGGTATCCGATGCCGAACTCAAAGCCTTCTTCGACGTCGGCTACAACCAGCAGCAGGCTGTGGAGGTTGTAATGGGCGTTGCCTTGGCGACTTTGTGCAACTACGTCAACAATGTGGCGCAGACAGAAATCAACCCTGAATTGCAGGCGTTCGCCCTAAATTGAAATTCGGGATTTCTGAAAGATTTGGAAATGCAAGGCCGTCTGAACAGGAAATTTCAGACGGCCTTTTAAACAGGAGAAAACGAATGTCGCGCGAGACTTTTGTTGAACAATGTAACCGAGCTGGTGAAAAACCAACTCAAACCTTTGGTGGAGGACATTGACCGCAAGGGGCTGTATCCCGAAGATTTTTGCGCAATTTGGGAGCTATTGGCGGTTTTTGCGTCGGTCGGTAGCGCCGAAGAGGGCGGTACGGGCTACGGGTTGGCGACGCAGATTGCCGTATTGCGCGAGGTGATAGAGAATCGGTGCGACCCTCGTTCAGCGCGTGGTGTCAGGCGGTTTGCGCATGGTATCTTCACCGGTCGCCCAATCCTGAAGTGAAGGAAAGTATTTGGCGGAAATTTTGCAGGGCGGTATTTTGGCCGGTACCGGTACGTCCAATACCGTCAAGCATTTGGCCGGGATTGAAAAACACAACCTTCAGGCAGTGCGCACCGACGGCGGCTATATTGTCAACGGAACCTTGCCGTGGGTGTCGAATATCGGCGAAGAACATATCTGGGCGAATACCGCGCAGACCGACGGCGGTTATGTGATGTTTATCACCGGCGGAGAATGGGACGGCGTCAGCCTGCAAAACTGTCCGGAATTTTGCGCGTTGGAAGGTACGCGTACCTACGGCCTTACTTTTAAGGACGTATTTATAGAAGATGAGGACGTTATCGCTGCGCCCGAACAGTTTGCCGCCTATATCCAAAGCATCAAAGCAGGTTTCATCCTGCTGCAAAATCGGTATCGGTGCGGGCGTTATCGACGGCAGTTTGGAGGTTATCCGTGAAGCCGATGCCGCCCATGCCGAAGCCAACCGGTATCTTGACGATGATTATGACAGCCTGAAAACCAGGTTGGACGGCGCTTGGGCGGAAACCGAACGGCTGGCCGACCTTGCTTGGAACAACCGGGCCCGATAATCTGGCAACGCTGAAACTGCGTGCCGCCGCTTCCGAGCTGGCTTTGCCGCATCGCAATCCGCCGCCTTACATGCCGGGGCGAAAGGTTATCTGATGCGCAGTCCGGCACAGCGCCGGCTGCGCGAGGCGATGTTCGTCGCCATCGTTACCCCTGCTTTTGAAGCATCTGCGTAAAGAAATCGCGGCATGGGAAGGAAATTAATCGGCAGCTAGTGAAAAGGCCGTCTGAAACAGATTTTTCAGACGGCCTTTATGATTCCGAAGACGGGAAAGATTTGATGTGGATACAAAAACCGCCAAAGCGGCGGTTTTTCGGATTTGGCGGAAGCGGTGAGATTCGAACTCACGGAGGGCTATCAACCCTCGACGGTTTTTCAAGACCGTTGCATTAAACCGCTCTGCCACGCTTCCCTAGTAGGTTCTGGCGGAAACGGTGGGATTCGAACCCACGGAGGATTTGCACCCTCAGCGGATTTCGAGTCCGCTGCATTCAGCCTCTGCCACGTTTCCATCAGATAAAAATATTCAAGATTGGCGGAAGCGGTGAGATTCGAACTCACGGAGGGCTATCAACCCTCGACGGTTTTCAAGACCGTTGCATTAAAACCGCTCTGCCACGCTTCCATTCTTGAAGCCGTAATATTAATGGAACTTACGGCCTTTTGCCAAGAGGTATTTTTAGAAAAAGATATCTAGGATTCTGTTTTTTTATTTAGATTGTTCTTCACGCATGAATACCCATTCGGCTTCGTTTGAAGCTGCTTCATTGAATGCAGTAGCCCTCGTAGTCGACCCTTTTTTGAGCATGTTCAGGGCTCGGTAATGCCGTGTTCTGCCGCGTAGCGTACCATCAAACCGCGCGCACGTTTGGCGTAGAAGCTGATGATTTTTGTATTTGCCGTTTTTTTCTCGTCTTTGAAAAAAATCGGCGTAATCAGGCGTGCGTTGAGTTTTTTGGTGTTGACGGATTTGAAATATTCTTGTGAGGCGAGGTTGATTAAAACGTCGCTGCCGGCCTGCTTCAGCGTTTGGTTGAGCAGGTCGGTAATTTTATCGCCCCAAAATTCGTAGAGGTTTTTTTGCCGCGCGTGTTGGCAAAGGCGTGCCCATTTCCAAGTCGGTAGGGCTGCATCAGGTCGAGCGGGCGCAGTACGCCGTATAGGCCGGAGAGCAGGCGGACGTGTTGTTGCAGGTAGTCGATTTGCTCCGGCTTGAGCGTATCGGCGGCGATGCCTTCATAGACGTCGCCGTTGAACATAAATACGGCCTGTTTGGCGTTTTCAGGCGTGAAACGGCGTGTGCCATACGGCATTGCGTTCGGCATTTGAGCAGGGCGATTTTTGTCGGAAACGTGCATCAGCTCGGCGATCTGTTGCGGCGCTAGGCTGACGCAGTGTCTCCATCAGGATTTCGGATTCCGCCAAGAGGTCGGGCTGCGTAAATCTGCCGACGGGGGCGGGGTCTTTTTCGTTGAGGTTTTTAGCGGGGGAGAGGACAAAAAACATGGCGTTCTCGCTGTGGATAAGGGTGTACGGCGGAATGATAGTGTGGCAGACACCGCATAGGCAAAAAGGCCGTCTGAAAAAGGGCTGCGGGTTTCAGACGGCCTGAAGGGCCGGTTTATTTTTGATAAAGTGCAACGATGGTTTCGGCGGCTTTGACGCAGGTATCGACATCGGCGACCAATGCAATCCGCACATAGCCTTCGCCGGGGTTGCCGTATTCGGTGTCGCGCGCCAGAAAGCGGCCGGGCAGCACTTGATGGCGGCTTCCTGCCATAGTTTTTTTGGCAAAAGGCCAAATCGTCGCCGCCGGGCACTTTTCAGCCAAATGTAGAACGAGGCGTCGGACGTTTGATGTCGAACGCTTGTTGCAGGATTGGCAGTACGCGGTCGAACTTTTTCCTGGTACAGGCGGCGGTTTTCGACGACGTGTTGCTCGTCGTTCCAAGCCGCGATGCTGGCGTGTTGCACGGGGATGCCCATCGCGCTGCCGTGGTAGGTGCGGTAGAGCAGGAAGCGGCTCAGGATTTCCGCATCTCCGGCCACAAAGCCGGAACGCAGGCCGGGGACGCTGGAACGTTTCGACAGGCTGGTAAACATGACCAGCCTTTGTTGCCGCGTCCCAGTTTGTGCGCCGCTTCAAGGCCGCCGATGGGTTTTTCGCCGTCGAAATAGATTTCCGAGTAGCATTCGTCCGAGGCGATGGTGAAGCCGTATCTGTCTTGTAAATCAAACAATTCTTTCCAGTCGTCCAGTTGCAGCACGCTGCCGCTGGGATTGTTGGGTGAGCAGACGAAAACCAGTTGGGTGCGCCGCCACAAGTTTTTCGCCGATGCTGTGCCAGTCGGGTTTGAACGAAGGGGCGGGGCAGTTGGCGAAACGGATTTCGCCGCCGCCGAGCAGGGCGGCGCCTTCGTAAATCTGGTAAAACGGATTGGGACTGACGACAACGGGTTTGAGGCCGTCTGAAACGGGTTCAGCAGCGCCTGTACGAATGAAAACAGGGCTTCGCGGCTGCCCAATACGGGCAGGACTTCGGTGTCGGGATTCAGCTCTACACCCTGATAACGCCGTGCCGCCCAGTTTGCGCAGGCTTGGCGCAGCTCGATCAGGCCGACGGTCAGCGGGTATTTGGACACTCGGTCAGCGACGCGGCAAGTGCGTCGGTAATGATTTTTCGGCGTGGTGTGTTTGGGTTCGCCGATTTGCAGGTGCACGGGTTGCAGACCGGCGGGCGTGGTCCAGTCCCGCATGGCCTCGCGCAGTCGGGCGAAGGGATAGGGCTGAAGTTGGTTCAATAGAGGGTTCATAATGTGTTCCGCTTGGTGGAATAGGGTCTCATCTTAGCATTTTTATCTGCGCTGTGGATGGGAAAGGCCGTCTGAACGGGGTTTCAGACGGCCTGTTAAACGGGGCAGCGGGTTTTATTTTTATTTGAGCGGCTTTTTCCAATCCAAGCCGTTGGCAGACGGGACTTGGGTGATTTTGGTTGCTGGCAAGGTCGATGGCGGTCAGCTCGCCGCCCCAAAGCGCGCCGGTATCGAGCGAGATGATGCGGTCGCAATTCATATAGCCCAGCGAAGACCAATGGCCGAATACGATGGTGTGGCTGAGGTGTTTGCAGTCCGGGGCTTTGAACCACGGGCGCAGCGACGGGGGCATTTGGTCGAGGGTGGACTTGTAGTCGTAGTCGAGTTCGTTTTTTTCAGCGTCAGCGCGCGCATCCCGGGTAAGACGTTCACAATCATGCGCAGGCGGTCGTAGCCCTTGAGGTGGTCGCTCCACGCGGTCGGTTTGTTGCCGTACATTTTCGAAAAGACTTTTTCGGCTTTTTGCCTGCCAGTTCGGCTTCGGCCTCGCGCGCCAGCGTTTCGGCTTTTGGGCTATGCTCCATTGCGGCAGGATGCCGGCATGAACCATAACGTGTTTTTCGCCGCTTATCATCAGGGCTGCGCGCGCAGCCAGTCGAGCATTTTTGCTGTCGGCGTGTTTCAGAATCGGGGTGATGGTATCGCTGCGTTTGACCGAACCGTGGCCAAATCCGACAGCGAGCAGGTGCAGGTCGTGGTTGCCGAGGATGATTCGGACGCTGCTTTCGTGCTCGCATGCAGAAATTGCAGCGATTTCGAGCGATTTTCGGGCCGCGGTTGACGATGTCGCCGGTTAGCCAGAGTGTGTCGGTGCCGTGGTTGAAACTGATTTTTGTCGAGCAGGGCGGTCAGTTCGTCGAAGCAGCCCTGAATATCGCCGATTGCGTAGTGTGCCATCCGGATTCTTGCATTGGATGGATTGCTGTGTTTCAGACGGCCTTTTAGGAAATCGGAACATGAGGCCGTCTGAAAAAGGTGGAGCGGGTTATGCGGTCAACACCAGCACGGCTTCGGCTTCGACCTGCACGCCTTTGGGCAGGGAGGCGACACCGACGGCGGCGCGGGCGGGAAGGGTTCTTGGATGAACTCTGCCATGACTTCGTTGAAGACGGCGAAGTTGCCGAGGTCGGTCAGGTAGGCGTTGAGTTTGACGATGTCGCCCAGCGTGCCGCCTGCGGCTTCGGCAACGGCTTGCAGGTTTTTAAAAGACCTGGCGTGCTTCGGTGCGGAAGTCGCCGTTGCCAACAACGGTCATGGTGGCAGGATCGAGGGGATTTGACCGCTCATGTAAACGGTATCGCCCTGCGCGCACGGCTTGGCTGTATGCGCCGATGGCGGCGGGGGCTTTGTCGGTGTGGATGATGGTTTTGGACATGATTTTCTCCTGTTGTCGGGGTCGTCTGAAAGATGGAAGCTTTGATGAAAACGGTGTCGATTATCGTATAAAAACCGAGTGATTGTGTAGGGTATTGACGTTTTCAGACGGCCTGATGAAAGCGGCAGCCCGCAGGGACGTTAGCGGTTTGGCGTATCAAGGCCGTCTGAAAAAGTGATGCTACAAAAAGCATTGCAACAAATCATTTAAAACAACCGTCCCCGTTCGGTCGGGCGGAACACAGTCGGATCGGTTCAGCAAAGCCTTTTTGTCTTGCCGTTTCTCGATTTGCGCCATGATTTTGGCGGCGGGTACGCCCGTGCGTTCCTGCAACATCGCGGCGGGTACGCCGTCGGTCAGGGCGCAGGGCGTTCATCATGAATTCGAACGGCAAAATCTTCGGAGGCAACGGTTTTGCGTTCGACGGCTTCACCCGGCTGGCTTTGCATTAAGGCGAGGTAGTCGTTGGGGATGGCGGCGGCGGACGGTGCGCTCGATGCGGTCGGGGTAGGAGATTTTTGCCGTGCGCGCCTGCGCCTATGCCCAAATAATCGCCGAATTGCCAGTAGTTCAAATTGTGGCGGCACTGCATGGCGGGTTTTTGCAAAAGCCGATGTTTCGTAGTGGATAAAAGCCCGCGCCTCCAGCGCGCGCTGTACCGCGTCTTCGATGTCGAGGGCGGCTTCGTCTTGCGGCAAACCTTTCGGCGGCGTATGACCGAACGGCGTGTTCGGCTCCATCGTCAGATGATACGCGCTGATGTGGGTCGCGCCCGTGGCGATGGCAGTTTGCACGTCGTCCCAGGCCGTCTGAACGGTCTGCTTCGGCAGGGCGTACATCAAGTCGATATTGACTTTATCAACATATTTCAGGGCGGTAGCTGATGGCGGTTAAGGGCTTTTTGTCGTTGTGGACGCGCCCCAGCCGCGCAAGCATATCGTCGTTGAAACTTTGCACGCCAATAGAAAAGCCGCGTGATACCCGCATCTTTAAATCCTTTGAAACTTTCTCGATTTCAAACGTACCCGGATTGGCTTTCCAAAGTAATTCCGCTTCCGGCTGCAAGCGCAACAGCGAACGCACGCCGCTCAACAAACGGTCAATCGATTCCGCCTGAAACAGGCTGGGCGTACCGCCGCCGAAGAAATATCGTTTCCACCGGTCTGCCCCCAAATATTGGGCAATTCAAGCTGCAAATCGGTCAGCAGTGCGTCGATATAGGCGGCTTCGGGCAATCCGTTTTTCAGGCTGTGGGAATTGAAGTCGCAATACGGGCATTTTTGATGCACCACGGGATGTGGATGTAGAGCGACAAGGGCGGCAGGGCGGTGAGTTGTCCGGCTTGGGGAATGTGATTTGGGTCATGGTGTTTGATTGAGGCCGTCTGAAATTTTTTCAGACGGCCTATCGATTTATAAGGCTTCGATTTTTCTCAACAATTCTCGCAACGCCTGCCCCCTGTGGCTTTCGGCGTTTTTGATTTCGGGGCAAGCTCGGCGGCGGTGCAGTTGTGTTCGGGCAGGTAAAAATGCGGGTCGTAGCCGAAGCCGTGGGTTCCTGCGGCTTCTGCCTGCCATTGTCCGCGCCAGATGCCTTCGGCGATGATGGGCTGCGGGTCGTTTTCGTGGCGGACGAAGACGAGGACGCAGACGTAGTGGCAGCTTTTGTCGGCTTTGTCGGCGAGGTCGTCTGAAAGGCGTTTGTTGTTGGCGGCATCGGATTTGGGGTTTGCTCCGGCATAGCGGGCGGAGAGGACGCCGGGTGCGCCGTTTAATGCGGCGGCGCAGATGCCGGAGTCGTCGGCGAGTGCGGGCAGGCCGCTGTGTTTGGCAGCGTGGCGGGCTTTGGCAAGCGCGTTTTCGACGAAGGTGTGGTACGGCTCGGGGCATTCGGGCGTGTCGAACTGCGATTGCGGCAGGACTTCGATGTTCAAATCGGCGAAGAGGCGGGAAAATTCTTTGAGTTTGCCCGCATTGCCGCTGGCGAGGACGATTTTTGTCGAACATGGGATTTTCCTTAACGGGATTCGGTTTGTTGCGCGCGCATGATTTGTGCGCGGGCTTTATGGCGGATGTAGAGGGCGAGGCTGCCGATTTGGCCGAATACGGCGGCAAAGGCGAACAGGAAGGCGGCGAGGCCGTATTGTTTGCTGTGGATGGAGAGGAGGTAGCTGCCGAGCAGGATGAGCGCCATGAAAATCAAGGTGAACAGGGCGGTCAGCAGCAGGTAGGCTTTTGCGTTTGTCCATGGGGGTTCTGTGGGGAAGAAAGCGGGACGGTCATTATATAGTAAAAACCGTCGGAAGGCAGGAGCGAGGCAGGTTTTTGCCGGTTTTAGTGTTTGAGGCCGTCTGAAAATTTTTCAGACGGCCTCAATGAAAACAGCCTTCGATATGCCGAAGGCTGTCTGCTGCGGATGGGAATCAGCGCAATTCGTTGTGCAGGCGGCCGAGCAGGGTGGGGGCGTCGCTGCCTTTGTAGCTGCTGCCGTCTTTGTTCAACAAGCTGATGCGTGCGCCGCCGTTGACGGGTTCGACATACACGATCATTTCGGGACGGGCGGCGGTCTGCGCGTTCTGTTTTTTGTCTTTGCCGAACCAGCGTTTGAACAGGCCGGGTTTTTGTTGGTTACGGCTTCGCTTTCCGCAGGTGCCCTGCTGTACCAAAAAGGCATGGCGTTCGGCATTCTGGCCCAATACGGTCAGGCCGATGCGGTCGAGGGCGAGGGCGGTGCGGCGCCAGTTGCGGCCGTAGTCGCCGTTGAGCAGCAGCGTACCGTTGTCGACTTTTGGCTAAATCACCCAGCGCTGCGGGGCATTGATGCTTTGACCCAAAAGCGTTTTTGGCCTGTTTTGGCATCAACGCCGAGATACTGCATGAAACGGGCAAGGAATGCAGCTTCGAGATTCGGGTCGTTCGGACGTGGCTGCCACACGGTGGTGTCTTTTTCTTGTCGCCGTACACTTCCTGCATACCTTTGTGGGCGAAGAATACGTCGGCGGTGCCGTTTTTACCCTGTTCTACGCGGATAATGAATTTGTCGCGTTCGCTGGTGGAATAGATGCCGCCCAAGCCAACTTTGGCAAACAGCCGGCGCAGGCTGTCTTGCGGGATTTTTGGCGCGGTTTTCCGCCCATTCGGTTTCCATTTGGCCGATGGCGGGTTCTTCGGATTTGATGTCAAAGCCGTTTTCCTGCCAGAAGACTTTGAGCAGGGGCCACAATTCAGCCGGCGATTTGCCGTCTACGACCAGCCAGCGCTGGCTGCCGTCACGTTCGAGGCGCACGCCTTTGACGGATTTCAATACGGCTTGGTTGGCGGGCTGCTGTACGCCGTTGTTGCGGCCTTTCAGGTCGCTGGCGCGCACGGCTCCGCTGCCTGCGGGAATCTGGTACAGGTTGCCCTGATCGGGGTTGGTCGGATCGGCGGTACTTCCAGATTGACGATTTTGCGGTTTTGGGTTTGGTAATCCAGTTTGGGCTGGTCTTTTTGCTGCCCGAACATGCGGTCAGACTGATGAGTGCTAGGGTTAAAACGATGGGTTTGATATTCGTCATATCGGTTTCCTGTGGTTTAAATCTGTTGCGCCGTTTCCAGCGCGGCGCGTACTTTGACTTGTCCGGCTTCGGTAAGCTCGATAAGCGGCAGACGCACATGGGGCGTGCATTTGCCTAAAAAGGGATGCACCCCATTTCGGCGCTGCCGGACTGGGTTCGCAGAACATGACGTTGTAAATCGGAATTAACCGGCCGTTCAGCCGGCGGGCGGTTGCGATGTCGCCGGCGAGGGCGGCATGGCACATGTCGGCGAAGAGTTTGGGGGCGACGTTGGCCGCGACGGTGATGACGCCGTGTCCGCCGCAGAGCATGAATGCTAAGCCGGTCGGGTCGTCGCCGGACAATACGGCGAAGCCTTCAGGGGACGCGGTTGATGAGTTCGATGTTGCTGCCGATGTTGCCGCTGGCTTCTTTGACGCCGACGATGTTGGGATTTCGGCCAGACGCAGGATGGTTTCGTTGCTCATGCCGACTACGGTACGGCCGGGCACGTTATAGACAATCATCGGAATCGACGTGGCTTCGGCGATGGCTTTGAAATGGCGGTAGATGCCTTCCTGGGAGGGTTTGTTGTAATAGGGGACGACGGACAGGGGTGTAGTCTGCGCCCAGTCGTTCGGCGGCTTTGGAGAGGGCGATGGCTTCGGCAGTGTTGTTGGCGCCGGTACCTGCAATCACGGGAATGCGTTTGCCGACGTGTTTGACGGTTTCTTCAATCACGCTCAAATGCTCTTCAACGGACAAGGTGGCGCTTTTCGCCGGTTGTTCCTACGGCGACGATGCCGTCGGTGCCGTTGTTAATGCCAGTCAATCAGGTCGCGGAGTTGTTCGTAATGGATGCTGCCGTCTTGATTCATCAGGGTAATCAGGGCAACCAAGCTGCCTTTTAACATAATGAAACCTTTGTTTTTCTGGGGTCTGGGATGATTTGCGGATTGTAGCCTACTTTGTTGCCGATGTGAAACATCGCAGCCGAACGGTATATTGCGGGCGACAGGATAACAGAGCTTTGCTGTTTGGAGATGTTTTTATATTTTTAACGGCTTATTTTTGGAGCAAGATTTTTGGGCTGTCAGGTTATGGGAGTGTTAAATATTCCGCCCGTGTATTCAGACGGCCTGCCCTGCGTGCAAACAAGGCCGTCTGAAAATTGCTGCGGCCCGACAAACGCTATACAATTCTGATTACATTTTTTTACCGTTTTATTACATTCGTTTATTATGTTCGGAGGGGTTATGGCCGGTGCGGCAGGGAAAAAGGCGGATTCGCCTGATTTGGTGTACGGTTTGGAAGACAAACCGCCATTCGGAAATGCCTTATTAAGCGCGATCACGCATCTTCTGGCGATTTTTGTGCCGATGATTACGCCCGCGCTGATTGTGGGCGGCGCGCTGGAATTGCCGGTGGAGATGACGGCGTATCTCGTGTCGATGGCGATGGTTGCGTCGGGTGTCGGCACTTATTTGCAGGTCAACCGCTTCGGACCGGTCGGTTCGGGGATGCTGTCTATCCAGTCGGTGAATTTCTCGTTCGTTACCGTCATGATTGCGCTGGGCGCAGGTATGAAAGAGGGCGGCTTGACTAAGGATGCGATGATTTCGACGTTATTGGGCGCTATCGTTTGTCGGCGCGCGTTTTTGGTGTGTTTTTCGGCGTGGCTTCGCCGTATTTGAAAAAGTGATTACGCCGACGGTTAGCGGCGTGGTCGTGATGCTGATTGGTCTGAGTTTGGTACACGTCGGCATTACCGATTTCGGCGGCGGCTTCGGCGCGAAGGCGAACGGCACGTTCGGCTCGATGGAAAACTTGGGGCTGGCGTCGCTGGTGTTGCTGATTGTGTTGATATTCAACTGCTATGAAAAACCCGCTGCTGCGCATGAGCGGCATCGCGGTCGGGCTGATTGTCGGCTACATCGTTGCGCTGTTTTTGGGCAAGGTGGATTTTTCCGCGCTGCAAAAATCTGCCGCTGGTTACGCTGCCCGTACCGTTTAAATATGGTTTTGCTTTTGACTGGCACGCATTTATTGTGGCGGGCGCGATTTTCCTGTTGAGCGTGTTTGAGGCGGTCGGCGATTTGACCGCGACGGCAATGGTGTCCGACCAGCCGATTGAAGGCGAGGAATACACCAAACGCCTGCGCGGCGGCGTGTTGGCGGATGGTTTGGTATCTGTCATCGCCACTGCTTTTGGGTTCGCTGCCGCTGACCACTTTCGCGCAAAACAACGGCGTGATTCAGATGACCGGCGTGGCTTCGCGTCATGTGGGCAAATATATTGCCGTGATTTTTGGTGCTGCTGGGTTTTGTTCCCTGTCGTCGGACGTGCGTTTACGACGATCGAGTCCGGTGTTGGGCGGCGCAATGGTCTTGATGTTCGGCTTGTTGCGATTGCGGGCGTCGCGGATTTTTGGTCAGCCACGGTATCCCGCAGGCGCGAGGCGGTGATTGCGGCAACTTCGGTCGGTTTGGGCTGGGCGTGGCGTTTGAGCCGGAAGTGTTTAAAAACCTGCCTGTCTTGTTCCAAAACTCTCTTCCGCCAGCGGCATTACGGCGGTGGTGTTGAACTTGCTGCTGTCGGAAGATAAATCCGATAAGGTGGTGAAGTGGATACCGACGGTTTGGAGCATGTAAAAGTCGTCTGAAAAATCGAGGAGCCGTTTTCAGACGGCCTCGATTTTTGTTTGGGGAAAAATGACGGTATGAATCAGAAATCGTTTCCTTTCAAATCCGTCGTATAAACTTTGTCTCCGACATCCGATAAATCGTCGTTCCGCCGGTTTGCCAGAATGATGTCCGCCCGTTGACTTAAACTCCGCCAAATCTTTGATGACGGCGGAACCGAAGAATTCGTCTTCTTTATATTTCGGTTCGTAGACGATGACGGGGATGCCTTTGCTCATGATGCGTTTCATCACGCCCTGGATGCTTGAGCTGCGGAAATTGTCCGAACCGGATTTCATGGTCAGGCGGTATACGCCGACTACGGACGGTCGCCAGCACGTCTTTGGTGATGAAGTCTTTGCGGGTGCTGTTGGATTCGACGATGGCACCGATGAGGTTTTGCGGTACGGTTTCGTCGTTTGCCAATAGCTGTTTGGTGTCTTTGGGCAGGGCAGTAGCCGCCGTAACCGGAACGACGGGTTGTTGTAATGCGTGCCGATGCGCGGGTCTGCCGATACGCCGTCGATGATGTGGCGGGAGTCAAATTGAAAGCCGCGGCAAAGGATCCAGCTCGTTAAAGAACGCTACGCGCAATGCCAGATAGGTGTTTGAAAAGAGTTTGATGGATTCGGCTTCGGTCGGGTTGGTCAGAATAATCGGTGCGTCGGGTACCAGGCTGCAATCGCGCAGGGCTTCGGCGAATCGTTCCGCCGCTGGATTGGTATCGCCGACTACAATGCGCGAAGGATAAAGGTTGTCATGTAATGCTTTGCTTTCGCGGAGAAATTCAGGCGAAAAGATGATGCGGTCGGTATTGAATTTTTCGCGCATTTTGACGGTAAATCCTACCGGAATGGTGGATTTGATGATCAGGTAGGCACGGTCGTTGTTCGCCAATGCGGTTTCCAACACCGATTCCACTGAACTGGTGTCGAAATAGAGTTGGTTTCGGATTATAATCGGTCGGGGTGGCGATGATGATGTATTCTGCGTCGGCGTATGCTTCGTCCGCGTGGGTCGTCGCATGCAGATTCAACGGTTTTGGTGGCCAGATATTTGCTGATTTCGGCATCTTGAATTGGCGAGATTTTCCGGTTTATCAGGTTTGTTTTTCCGGGCTGATGTCCAACAGCTTGACTTCGTGTCGTTGTGCGAACAGCACGGCATTGGAAAACCGACATATCCGGCGCCTACTACGGTAATTTTCATCAGGGCCTCATGCTTTGTTTGTTTTTAGAATGCAGTCGTGATTCACACAGTTTTTAGTAATGTTTCGGTGGTGTGTTTGCGGTTGTCAAATAATGTACTGATATAAATATAGCGCGCCAGACTGAGGGTGGTATAAATTTCCACCTCTTTTCGCTTGGCAGTTTCGCTGTCTGCCAGAAATTGCCGCAAAAATGCGTCTTCGCGGGCTTTCGTGCATCAATATCGCCATATAACCGTAATGCAAGTTCTTGAATATCTGCAATATAGTTTCCTGCATCTAATGCCGCATGACCCTGGCAGAGCAAATCGCAGCAATACGATGTGGCCGGGGCGGCCGTAACGTTCAAGTATCTGGTCTTGATAAAAATCCCGGTGTACGGTTACGAACGGTGTTTTCTGACAAGTGCTGCGCCAAAGTTTCGCATCGGCCTCAATACGTTTGCGATGCGTTTTTGCCCGATTGCGGCAGAGTGGTTTGCGCCGTGCCAGTCGGTCGCGCAAGATTTCAGAGTTCGCTTTCTTGCGTCCACCGCGGCAATTCCAATTCTGCGCCGTCCGGCTTCGATGCAGGGTGTTGATTGCGTGGGCAACGGCTTGCGAGAAAAGCCAGACGGCCGTTTTGCGGCATCAATATGTCGCCGACGTTTTGTCCGTTTACCCTTATATTGGAACCAAGTATTCAACGCGGGCAGTTTGCCTGCCGTTTCCGGTACGCTTGTTTGTGCTTGAGTGTCAAAACCTGATTCCCACAGTTTTTGCTGTATGAGGTACGAACGCTCATCCAGCCCTTTGGCGCGGTATTTGCCGATTAAATGCCTGTATCGGTTTGGTAATCCACTAGGGCGCGCCGCCGTATTTTAGTGGCGGTAATACGGCAGACTGTATGTGTCCATGTGCGGGCAGAATTTTCTTTCGTCGTGCAGCAACGCCTGCATTTTTGGGACGTCCAGCAGGGTTATAGGGGGGGAGTCTTCGGAAAAACAGGTATCGTTTTCAGCCGTCAGCATATAAGGGTCGTCGGTTTTGGCCAAAATCTCCTCAATACGCTGCAATAGTTGCAGGACGCATTGTTCCCCATCGCGGGTCGCGCTTGCGGAAAAGGTTCGGCACCTAAGCGCAGCATGGCGAGCAGTAAACCAGCAAAGTCCGTCGAAAGGCTCGTTCCGCTTTTTCCGGTAAGTATTGAGGAAAGTGTCCAATATTTCGTCGGCCCGCCGGCGCGGCAGTATGCCTTCGATTACTTGCAGTTCCAATCTGGCTTGGAACGTGGCTAAAACCATCAACGGTTGCCGTAGGCGGAACGGTCCCAATCCAGAATGTGCAGCCTGGCCCCGCCGAGTTTGTTTTCCCGCCGGATCACCTGATCGGTGAAAAATCCCCGTGGATAAGTGCAAAATGTTCGGGAACGGAAGCCAGCCCCTTTTTCGACACGTTCAACCAAACTGACAAACCATTCCGTTTGTTCCGGCAAGATATGCTTGAAGGTGCTGATGACACCCTTTAATGATTTAGCTTCGTCTTCGATTGTGTATCGAATCGGATGTTTGTAATCGGCATGATGAATGCGCGTAACCTGTCTGGCCAGTTGTTGAACTAAGTCGGCCGCGGGCGGCTCTCCTTCTTCCGGACAGGGCTCCGGCCTTTCTGCCAGCTGGTGGCTAGGGTACGGTTTGCGCCGTCGCTCCCAGCAGGTGAACGCCGCCTGGGCGACGCCGAATGCGTTGCCCATCAGCATTTTTGGTAAATTCGTCTGGATTGGTGCAACGGATAACCGCCAAAGGCTGCCGGTCTTTGCTGATTCTTGCCACCAAGCGGCGTTCCGGTTTGTAGCGCAGAATATTGATTTCCAGTGCGTCGTAGTCTTGTAACGACGGCAGCGAACAGGCTTTGAACAAATGCCTGCGTTCCGCTTGGTCAATCAGCCATTTCAGATGGCCTATTCCGCGGTCGTGCGCAGGATGCAGAAGCATGATATGCGAATCGAAAACGGCCAACGGAGCTCTGCGGATGCCCCGCCTGTATCAGTTTCTGTCGGAGGGCTTGTTCCAAGATTCTGAACCGCTCTTTGGTCAAAAGCCTTGGCGTAGTAATACCGGCTTGAACCGTCCGCAAGTCTCGATACGCACAGTGCAGGCGCAACTGTTGGCCGGTTTGTAGCGCAAATATTCAATCTCCGCTTTTTCTACCGTGCACAATGCAGGAATTGCCCGCAACTTTGCCAACAGCAATCCCGTATCCAGCAACGCGGCCAGCCCGGGAAGGGCGGGATCGTTCGAAATAATTTTTTTATCTGCTTCTGTTAACATAGGGCCGGTCCTCTATTTCTATTAATAATTGGGTACAAACAAATCAGCTTATCTGCATTTTCCACCAGTTTGCATAATTCTGACCGAGGGCCAGCAGCTCCTCGTGGCTGCCCTGTTCCATCACTACGCCTCCTTCGATGAAGATAATCCGGTCGGCAGTGGCTGCAAACGCCAAATCATGGGTAATCATGATGGTCGTACGGTTTTTCATTAAATTATGCAAGGCGTTAATCACATGGCTTTCGCTTTCGCGGTCCAAACCCACGGTCGGTTCGTCCAACAGCAGAATCGAGCTGTGGCTGATGGCCGCCCGTGCCACATGCGATACGCTGTCGCTGGCCGCCTGAAAGTGAACTGCCGAGTTCGCTAATATGGTGTTGATAACCGTCGGGCGGGACGCTGATGAAATCGTGGGCGTTCGCCAGTTTGGCGGCGGCAATAATTTCACCGTGGGTTACTTCGCCGGCATTGTGCAATGCGCCCAGTGCGATGTTGTCGCGGATGCTGACGCCGAACAGCAGGTTTTCCTGCGGCACGACGGCGATTTGTTTGCGCAGACTGGCGATGGTGTATTCCTGAATATTGCGGCCGTCGATGCGGATAATCCCGCTGTCAGGTTCGTGCAGCCTCCAGCATCAGGTTGGCAATGGTTGTTTTGCCCGAACTGGAAGGGCCGACAATCGCTACGCTTTCGCCGGGATTAATTTTGAAATCCATACCTTTCAATACGGATACAAAGTTTTTATCTTTGTCTTGGTAACTGAAACCCACATGGTCAAAATGGATTTCGCCACGCACATCAGTCAGCGTTTTGGCGCTGGGCCGGTCTTTAATGTCGGGTTGCTGGTCCATCAGGTCGATAATGCGTTCGCCGGCGGCCAATGCTTTCGATAGACGGGCGGTGTATTTGGCATACTCGCGTACCGGCTGGAACGAATTGTTCAGGTAAAGACATAAACACAATCAATTCGCCCGTCGACATCTGTCCGCCCAAGACATTATTCGCGCCTTTAAACAACACCACTGCCGTAACTACTGCCACCAATAGGTCTACGCGGCGTTCCAAGCCTGCGGCAAGCCGTTTGGATTTCACTTCTTGCGTGCGGCTCTGATCGTTGTTGCCTTCAAAACTGCGGATGGTTTCGTTTTCCAGCGACAAAGACTGGATGGTTTTGATGGAAGCAATGTATTCAGATGCTTTTGAGGCCAGACCGCCTTCTTTTTTGCGCTGGGCGCGGCTGACTTCGTGAATGCGCCTGCCGGAGCGGTTGGTCGTGAACCATAGGAACGGCAGTGAGGCAATAGCGAAAAGCGTCAGCCGCCAGTCTAGGTAGAACATGACGATGAGCATGCCCCGATAGCACAAAGATGTTTGCCAGCATCGGCATCAGAGCAGAATTACCACCGCTTCGCGCAACATGGCGACATCGCTGACCAGCGCATGGTCAAATCGCCGCTTTTTGGCCTGAGAATGAAATCTCATCGACAGACCGAGCAAGTGCACGAACAAGTCGCTGCGTACCTTGGCTAAAATGCGGCTGCCCGCCAGAGACAGCCCTACGGTACTTAAAAAGTTACTGGCCGCCATCAGGAGGGCAATCAGGACGACGGCTATTCCGCAACCCAGCAGCAGATATTGTTTGTCAATAGACTGAAGGGAGATTTCAAAACAGGCTGGTGTCAAACTTGATGTTTTAACTCGCGGGACTTTTTCCCGCCGTCTCATTTTGTCGACGTGTTCCACTACTTCGACTAGGATGTAATCCACGGCGAAAGCCAGCGGAAGGCATCGAGCAGGCGGACGAAAGTCGCGGTCAGCAGGGACAACAGCGAACCGGCGATAAGCCAGCGTTCCGGCCGGATGTAATCTCTAAAACGGTTTGCCACCAGCCAGCACGTTGCTTTGCTGCATGGCGGGGCGGTCAGGCCGTTTCGGGCGGATGTGAGTTTAGAAAACGGCGGGCGGCAGCCTGCCAGTCATAGTTTTTCATGAGCGGTTTTTCTTAAAATGTCAGACGGCCCTATACCGTTTTTCAGACGGCCTGTATCGGCAGCAATTCTAAGAATGCGGTCTACATGCGCGAACCAACTGTGTTCTTGTTCGGCGGTTTGGCGGGCGGAAGTGCCCAAGCGCCGAAGTTCTGCCGGTTGTTTGATGAGCGAGGCGATGCAGTCCGCCATTTTTCGGGATTTTTCGGCTTCCACCAGCATACCGTTCCGGTTGTGCGCCACCACGCTTTCCAGATGGCCCACTTTCGTGGTGACAACGGGAATGCCCGCCGCCATGTACTCGTAGATTTTCAGCGGTGAGAAATAGAAATGTTCCATATTCGGATAAGGAGCGACGGCAATATCCATTCGTCCGAGCCATTCGGGGACATTTTCGGGCTGTACCGCACCGGTAAATTCCACATGTTCCAGCAAGCCTCAAAAGCATCGATTCTGTTGTGCAGCGATTCGTGTTCGGGGTCGTCTCCGACTATCAGCAGGCGTACATCCCGTCCGCGCTGCCGCAATAAGGCCCATGCCTCGACCAGTGTCGCCAGACCGTGCCACGGCTTTAATGTGCCCAAAAAACCTACGGTAACTTCCGAAGACGGCGTGAGGGTTTGCAGCCTTCGGGCATTTTTTTCCGCAGCAGGGGCAAAGCGATCCAATGCCACGCCGTTGGCTACAACGTACGCGGCCTCGGGCTTTTTCAAATGTTTCAAGGTATTGTTTCACCCGGGGAAACGGCAATCATGGCGTCCGCTAGCGGTAAAAACAGACTCTGCGATTTGTTGCGCTTCGTCTTCAAGCGGTAATTCGCGGTGTTTTTCTCTGTTCTTCAATCAAGGGCGCATTTACTTCCAATATCCCCTGCGCAACCGTGTTTTTCGCAAAATCCATACCGGTGCTGCTCCACAGGAGTAACGTTCGTGAAAACCATATCGAACGGTCCTTCCGCTTCCAGCATGGCTCCGACTTTGGCATTGGCAGCCAAAGCGGCGCGAGCACGGATTTCCACTGGAGTCTTTCGGTAAGGTTTCCACCTCGGATTGGGCATTTTCAATCAAGCCGGGTACGTCCCCGCCCAACCGTTGAGGCGAACAGGTAACGTCAATCCTCTGGACAGCATTGCTTTAACCACTTCCTGTACATGGACGGAAGCCCCTTTGGTACCGAATACCGGAATGCCCGGGTCGGCACAGATAAGCAACTCGCATGGGTCCTCCCTCCGTTTAAACTGCCGGACGGCTGTCGATTGCATCGTTGAAAATCCGACGTAATTTCGCAGCGTTGCGGTCTTCGTCATATTCGCGTTCGATTAATGCGCGGCCGTTGCGGGAGAATGTCCGGCAAATATCATGGTCGTCCAGCAGGCGCGCCATCGCTCGGCCAACGCCTGCGGATTTTTCAGACGGCACGCTGCCAAGCCCGTTTCGCCGTTTATGACCACCGGGAATCGGCCACCCGGGTCGAAAATCACAGGCGTACCCAGCCATCGATTCCAGCAATACGGTCGGCAGGCCGTCGCGGTCGCCGTCGTCGCTGATAACGCACGGCGCTACAAACCATATTGCTGTTTTGCATCAGTCTGATGATGTCAGGCTGCGGCATCGGGCCGACCATCGTTACTATGTCGGCAGTATCCAAGGCTTCGGTTCGCGGACAAATCTCACACAACGGGCCGCCGCCGACCAATCGCAGTGCATTCGGATATTTTTTGTTTTTCAGCAGCGACAACGCTTCGAGCAGTACGCTGAATCCCTTTTCGGAACCAAACGGCCTACCGCCAGAATATGGCGTTCGTCGGGAAGTAAATTCGTTGTATGGGAATTTGCTCAAGTCCATACCGTTGTAGATGCGTACGGCTTTTCCGCATCTTTGCCGTATTGCTGTTGCGAAATAGGCGAAGTTGTAGTCGGATACCGTTACCGTGGCAAAGCGCATCGCGCATTTTTCATATCCAGACGGGTAGGTTCTGCGTATCGGGAGTAAACATCCTTGGCATGGGCGGTAAAGGTGCAAAGTGATGCCGGCAAAATCAGCTGCCAGACGCGCCACGGTCGCCGCCTGTGCGCAAATGGGCTGCAGGTGCTGAATACCGCGGTTTTGTATTTCCAGCGCCACTGAAATGCTTTTGCGTCAATTCATATACGGCACATTTGGCCCGTGCCAGTTTTTCCTGCAAAGTTTGGCAGCCGTTCAAAGGCCGTCTGAATAAGCAGCCATACGGTCTCCGGTTTGAAATGTTTGTGTTCCAGCGCGTTACGGTGCGCGAACCCTTGAAATTCCGTCTTGGAAAATGGGTGTCTTCCACCAGCCCCAATGCAAAATATCGATTTTCACCCCTTCGCGTTCGTGCGCCAAAATTTCATTAACCACAAAAGTTTCGGAAAAACGGGATAGCGTTTCAGTATGTATCCGATATAAAGAGGTCGGGTTGCCGAGGTTGGGTTGTTATTCATGTTTTAATCAGACTTTCGTGGTTAGTTGGCGTTGTTATTGTGAAGAATGGCTTGAATTTCGTTCACTATTCGGTCCAAGCCGTCAAAACGTAATACGTCGCGCGCATTCAGTTTTCGTTTTTCTGGAAGCCAGCCACTCGCTCAGCGTCTTGCGGCGTCAAACTCTTTCGGATGCAGGCAGTCGATGACGCCCATTTCCGCCAGGCGGGAGGCGCGAATCCATTGTTCGGTCCTCGGTATGATGCGGGCACTAATCAGGCGCGCTTGTTGAAAGACAAAAATCTCGGTCGTCGTGTTGTATCCGCCCATTGAAATGATACATTCGGCGTTTCGCATGATTTTTAAGGGTTCGGTACGAAATCGATTACCTTAATATCCTGACGCGCCCCCGGCCAAAGCATGGAGTTGTCTCGCGCTGCTGTCCGGGCATCAATGCGCCCGCAATCAGTAAACCGTTCCAGCCTTCAGGCAATCGTGCCTGAACAAAGGCTCTGGCAAGTTCGAAACCGTCCTGCCCGCCGCCGACCGCGCATAATGCGTAAGGGCGACTTGACCTCGGAAATAATATTATCGAGGCCGCGGGTTTTCGTTGCGGCGGGTTTTGGTCGAGATAGCCTACGTAGCGCAGCTTCTCGCAGATGTCTTCGGGTAATCGGTATTCTTTAATGAAATCATAGATTAGGGTCGCCGTAAACCCAAATTTCGGAAAAATATAAACGGATGATTTCAATATTTTTCAGTTTTTCCCATTGATTAAGTACGGCTTCCGGTTCGTCGATAATATCCCTGACGCCTAAAATAATGGCGTACCGCGGCTGGCCAGCTCTGGGAGGATATTGTCCAGTTTCGTTCATTGCGCCGCGCGGTACATTGTCGATAATGACGATGTCCGGTTCGAACGCATCTAAAGCAGCACTGATGATTTTCCTTTCTGATTTTTACCAGCCGCGTAATATCATTACCTAACGAGCGGGGATATATTTCCTTCCGATGTTTTAAAATAAGTCGCTGATGTTACGCGCTGTCGGCTCCCTTGGGGAAGTTTGAACGACGCCGGATTCGCGGACCCCCGACAAGAGCAGAACGTCGGCGTCGGGATGGGCTCAATACCGATTGCGCCAGCAACATATTACGTCGGACATGTCCCAATCCCATGGTATCGTGCGAATAGAATGCAATTCTGGGTGCCGTGTTTTCTATTTTTAATATATTCGGCATAATTTTAATTATTCCTTTAAAAATTTAATAATTTTAATTAATAAATTGCTTGAAAAATAATTTTATTGTGCGTGATTATTATAAATGGTAATCCAAAAATATTCATATTAAATTTTGTAAAAATATATTTGTTAAATGAAAATATATTTTTATAGGAAATAGATATTTTCATTATGTATGTGGATAAGATGTTAAAGGAAATGATTAGAAGGGTGGTTAACCGGGTACGTTAATGATATTCTTCGCATAATTTCATTTAAATTATAATGATATAACTTATTGACGATTGCGTTTTTATTGTGATATTAATTAATATTGATTGATTTTTATAAACTGGTAAACTGGGGTACTAGATTACTAATTTTTCTTAAGGAAGCCATAATGACTGCTCTTAGCTTTTTAATATCCGCTGCGCAGCACTCGCTTCAGCAGTAACATTGGTCGACAGCCAGAACCCGGTACGAAAGTGAATTCGTCGGTTCCGGCCCGCATTAAAATTGACCAATACCGCCGATAAAGAAACTGATGTCAAAGAGGTTCTGGTTACTAAAAATCAGACCAACCGTCCGATTCCAGAATAACGGTACCCGCTTCGGGTTCAAAACTGAAACAGTCGCCGGGCAATGATTTTACGGTCGGGCTCGCGTCGAATGGCGGTTTGCGCGGTAAAGACAATGCCGGTAACGATGCCCGTTCGAACCATAATTTCGATCATCTTTATACCCGCCAACTTTATGCGGGTGTCGGTCATACAACGGTTCGGGGAGTTGACCTACGGCAATCAGTCGGTTATTACTGACGATATCAAACAAAACCGATTTGGCAAATACGTTGAGTTTGAGCGACGGGCTGCTGGCTTCCAGCGTCCGCCGGTCAGTCCAATATGTTTGATGACAATAAAGACCAAGGTATCAAAGCTGGTGTATTTTATGGCGGCAGCAGTCCGCGCGGCAACGACGGCTTTGAGTTTGGACAACAAACGTAAAGATATTTGGGGTGTCGGTGCCATTAGTCACAATAGACGACAAACAGGAATTTATCGTAGGGACCGGTACGTCCCGCGAACGTTTCCGCCAATCCGAACCTTCCGACTATTCTCGTACCGCCTACTCAATCGGCAGCGCGATACTACGATAAAACCACCGTCGGTTTGGATTTGGAGCGCAGTATTACTAAAGATGAAGAGGGCGCGGGCAACAAAGAGACCAACAATGAAATCCGTACGATTCTGTACCATAAGTTGACCAGCGACTGGCGCGCATACGGTATGTATGCCTATAAAACGGAAAAGCAGGACTATGTGTCCGGTTCGGATAAGAAAGAGAAACAGCACCAGTTTATGCTGGGCACGGAATATTATCTGATTCCGGAAAAGCAAGCCTTTCAATATGAAAACGTTTGTGGAAGTCCAAAACACGCATACGAAAAAATATCGTCGGGACGAATTGCGTACCAAAGAGCGCAACTACACCACCGTTGTCGGTTTGCGCGCTTATTGGTAGTCTGGATAAGGTGTTTTGAAATTCCGTGGTAATCATGGCAGTGAATTTTGGCTGGTAATGACCGAATACGATTTTCAGTTTGGATGCCGTCTGAAAAGAGAGATTCTTTTCAGACGGCATCGTCGTTATATGGATGGGTAGCGGACAACTGTGTTCGGAGAACGCAGGTTTTCCGCAAAATGGAATCTGAGGCCGTCTGAAAACGTTAGTGCCGTGTGGCAGGAACCGAAGTTTCGTTTTGCTGGTGTCGCGTGCTCGACGGCCTTTTTATTTGTTTCGAATTGTCCGATATATATTACCCAATCGCACAAATTATAAATTTTTATCGTTACTAAAAACTGCATTGTTAACAAAATACTATATATAGTATTTTATGATTTTAATACGCACTGAAATGTTGTGTTTATGGTGATGCGAGATGAATCGGCTGAAATTCACAATCGAGCAAATTGTATGGCAGGAAGTGCCGGGCGAAGTGTCGCTGGCGTTTCTGTTTTCAGGCTGCCCGCTGCGCTGCAAAGGCTGCCAGTAGTGCTGATGCGTGGAAAGAGGGTATCGGCACGGAATTGACTCGAGGATTATTTGAAAGGCCGTCTGAAACGTTATCGCGGGCTGATTGAGCGTGCCGTGTTGTTTGCGGGCGGGAATGGCAGCCGAAGTCTTGCAGTGAAAATGTTGGGCATCGTGGACGCAGGCGGGTTTGAAAGCCTGTTTGTACACCGGTTTGGAGCGTGAGGAGCTGGAAGCGGTTTCAGACGGCATCCTGCCTTATCTGACGTATCTGAAAACCGGCCGCTGGCAGATGGAGCTGGGCGGCTTGGACAGCCCGACCACCAATCAGAAGTTTATCGATCTGCGCACGGGCGAGGTGTTGAACCACTTGTTTATCAAAGACAAACCCGCGCCCAAAAATCATCCCTGATTACAACTCAGCCGCAGGCGGTCGCTTTTTCAGACGGCCTGAGGCTTTTATCCAACCCACAGGAGGAATTAACATGATTCGGCTGCATCCCGAACAGTTAAACGGCAAACTGCAATTCATGCACGACTACATCAGCGCGCAAAACGCGGCGGACGGCTCGAAAATGGACGCCAACGCCAACGTTACCCAGAAAAACATCGCCACGATGGAAGCGGAAATCATGAAAGACTTTTTCGTGCAGATTAACCGCGCCCAAGTGTCGCGCAAAATCGCCGAAAGTCTGGACCAATCCGTCGCCGACGAATACATCCGCAGATTGAGGCGCACGATGCGTCCACGACGAAACCAGCCTCAAGCCTTATTGTGTGTCGGTTACGCTGTATCCCTTCCTGCTCGACGGGTTAAGCAAACTCGGCGGCGAATCCGAGCGCCGCAACATTTGGCATCGTTTTGCGGCTCGTTTATCAATCTTGTGTTTGCCATCAGCGCGCAGTTTGCCGGCGCGGTGGCGACGGTGGAATTTCTGACCTATTTCGATTACTTCGCCCGCAAAGACTACGGCGACGATTATTTGGAAACCCACGCCAAAGAAATCGCCAACCACATGCAGCAGGTGGTATACAGCATCAACCAGCCCGCAGCCGCGCGGGGCTATCAGACGTATTTTGGAATATTTTCCGTTTACGATCAATACTATTTCGACGCGATGTTCGGCGATTTCGTCTTCCCGATTTCCAGCAAACCGGTGTGGGCGAGCGTGGCGAAGCTGCAAAATTTCTTCCTCAAATGGTTCAATCAGGAGCGCACCAAAGCCGTTTTGACCTTCCCCGTCGTGACCGCTGCGATGCTGACCGACGGCGGCAAATGCAAAGATACCGTGTTCGCCGACGAAATGGCGAAAGAATTGGCGGAAGGTAATTCCTTCTTCGTTTATCTTTCCGATAATCCCGACTCGTTGGCTTCCTGCTGCCGTCTGCGTAACGCCATCGAAGACCGCGCACAGCTATACCCTCGGCGCAGGGCGGCGTGGCGACCGGTTCCATCAACGTCATCACCATCAGCATGAACCGGTTGGAGCAAGACAGGCGCGACCTTGCCCTGCCGAAGTGGCCAAAATCCACAAATACCAATACGCCTACCGCAAACTGATGGAAGAATACCAAGCCGCAGGAATGCTGCCCGTTTACGATGCAGGCTTCATCACGCTAGACAAACAATTCCTCACCATCGGCATCAACGGCATGGCGGAAGCCGCTGAATCGCAAGGCATTAAAGTCGGTTACAACGACGACTATATCAACTTCGTCCAAGGCCGTCTGAAAACCATATTTGAAGCCAACCAAGCCGCCAACAAACACTACGGCGTGAAGTTCAACACCGAGTTTGTCCCGCCGAAAAACCTCGGCGTGAAAAAAACGCCAAATGGGACAAAAGCCGACGGCTACCAAAGTCAGCCGCGAATGCTACAACTCCTATTTCTGCGTCGTCGAAGACGAAGAAATCAACGCGCTCGACAAATTCCTGCTGCACGGCAAAGAACTGGTGGACTGGCTCGACGGCGGCTCCGCGCTGCACCTGAACCTCGATGAAGCCCTGCCCGAATCCGGCTACCGCTCGCTCTTGGACATCGCCGCACAAACCGGCTGCAACTACTTCTGCGTGAACGTGCGCATCACCATCTGCAACGAATGCGGCCACATCGACAAACGCACCCTGCACGCCTGTTCTGCCTGCGGTTCGCACGACATCGACTACGGTACCCGCGTCATCGGCTACCTGAAACGCGTATCCGCATTCAGTAGCGGTCGTCGCAAAGAACACGCACTACGGCATTACCATCGTAAAGCGGCTTGATGGTATTTAATAGATAAAGGCCGTCTGAAAATTTATTTTTCAGACGGCCTTCGCATAGGAAACGGCAAACAGCCGTTTAAATCAGTGTTTTCTGCCGTTTCCGGGCCGTTTGGCGATATAATGATGCCGATTCCTTTCCTCCGCGCCCGTATGAAGATATTGCCTGCATTGTTCGTTTCCGTACTGATACCCGCCGCAGCCGCCCTCGGACACCTTCGGCTATCTGGCCTTTTGGGAAAAATCCCGACAAGCCGGAAGTTGTTACCGTAACCAAAAACCACGCAGGAAGATGCCGACGAGCTGGCGGCGAAGTGGAACTGGATGCTTTCTGCCGCGCGCAGGATGCGAAACTGGACGCGGGCGGCAAAGTACGCACGGGTTGCCAGAACGTTACCGCGTTGCGCAACAGCTGCGCCGCCGCCGCATGGCCGGGTGCGCGCGGATTGTTGAAACACAATAATGTGGTTGTGGCGGGCAACATGAAATTCGCGCCGGTGGCGGAAGAGGCTTTGGCGAAAATGCCGTCTGAAATACGGGAAGCCGCCGATTGCCAGATTGAAACCGTGTTCTGCACCTCGTCTTCTGCATATGGCGGCGGGCGGCCGAAAGCGGATTGAATGCCAAAAGGCCGTCTGAAACAGCGGTTTCAGACGGCCTTTTGCTTTACTGCATATAATGAGGGCAGTATAAATCCAATACGGGCATCTGGGGAGCGATTCATGAAAAGACACTTTTTGCATTGATTATCGGCGGCCTTGCCGCCGCCGCAACAGCAGCCGATACCTACGGTTACCTGATTTTCTGGCAGAATCCCGCCAACCTGAACGAGAGCGTCCAGTCAAAACCACGCGCGAAAACGCGCCGCAGGCTCGATGCGCATCAGGAAATGCGCGATTACTGCCGCAGCAAAGACATACAGGCGGGCGTGCAGCAGGACAACGAACATACCGGCTGCAAAACCATCGTGCCGCTGCACAATACCTGCGTGGCCGTTGCGTTTCCGAAAAACGACGGCAGGCTGATGCACGATACCGCCGTAGTGATGACTTCGCCGTTTTACAGAAACGCGCAACAGGCCCGCGTTGAACCAGTGCATGAAGAAATACGGCACGCAGGGCAAATGCGTGGTCGAGACCGCCTACTGTACCGAAAGCGAGTATTACGGCGGCACGGTCAGAACGATGTGGAACCGCCTGAAATCCCGCTGAGGCCGAGCGGCGTCGGATTTTAATTCTTCAAAGATGAGGCCGTCTGAAAACAATCAGGTTTCAGACGGCCTCATCTTTATGATTGCTATTCTGCAAGCCGGTTAAGATTTGCCCGTGCTGCCGAAGCCGCCTTCGCCGCGTTCGCTGGCGGCAAATTCGTCCACGACTTTAAACGAGGCTTGGACGACAGGGACAATCACCATTTGCGCGATGCGTTCCATCGGTTCGATGGTGAACGCTTCTTTGCCCCTGTTCCACACGGAGACTTTGAGTTCGCCCTGATAGTCCGGAGTCGATCAGTCCGACCAAGTTGCCCAAGACGATGCCATGTTTGTGTCCCAGACCGGAACGCGGCAGCAAAACGGCAGCGTAGTCGGGATTGGCAAGGTGCACCGCCAGACCGGTCGGAACGAGATAGGTGTCGCCCGGTTGCAGGGGTAACGGCCTCGTCCAGACAGGCGCGCAGGTCGAGTCCGGCGGAACCCGGCGTGGCGTAGGCGGGCAGTTTGCCCGCCATTTTCGGATTGAGGATTTTCAGTTCGACTTCGGTTTGCATGGTTTTTGTTTGTATCAATAAAAAGCGCATTATAACAGCAGCGCTTGAGGCCGTCTGAACAATGAGGGGGTATGATGGGTCGGGGCGCATTTCCCGCTGGCCCGATATCGGAAAACGGAGGATAAAAATGGTTGCACAATATCCGCGCAGATTACAGCAAGCGCGAACTGTCGGAATCGGAATGCCGTACCGACCCGATTGTCCAGTTCGAGCAATGGCTGAACGAGGCGATTCATTCGCAAGTCAACGAGCCGACCGCTGTCAACGTGGCTTCCGTGGGCGAAGACGGCAGGCCGAACAGCCGCGTGGTGCTGCTGAAAGAAATCAATCCGCAGGGATTTGTTTTCTTCAGCAATTACTTAAGCCGCAAAGGACGCTCGTTTGACGCGCATCCGTTTGCCGCCATGACGTTTTTCTGGCCGGAGCTGGAGCGGCAGGTGCGCGTTGAAGGGCGCATTGAAAAACTGGATGCCGCCGCTTCGGATGAATATTTCGACAGCCGCCCCTACACCAGCCGCATCGGCGCATGGGCAAGCGCGCAGAGCGAAGTGTTGTCGAGCAAGGCGATGTTGGTTGCCAAAGCGGCGGCAGTGGGCGCGAAACACCCGCTGCACGTCCCGCGCCCGCCGCATTGGGGCGGCTATCTCGTCATTCCCGACCGCATCGAATTCTGGCAGGGGCCGCCCCAGCCGCCTGCACGACCGCATCCAATACCGCTTGGTTGACGGCAACTGGATACGCGAGCGGCTGTCGCCTTAAACTTTCCACAGCTTCAAGCCGATAGGGTAAAATCCCGACTCCAGCAAAAGGTCGTCTGAAATATTAAAAACGTTTTAACAAAAACTCGTTTCATTCGTTTCAGACGGCCCTTTTATCCGTAACTTATCCTGCCGCCACCGCCGCAGAAGAACCGTTCCGATCATCAGGAAACGCGTTAGGAGAACCCCATGTCAAGCAACCCACCAGCAAACGCCAATGGCGCGACGGCGCAGCCCCGTCTGCCAAGAAAACCGCCAAACCTTTCAAAAGCAAAGCCCGTCCCAAAAGACGAAACGCGGAAAGCCGCTTCCAAACCTTACCGGACAAAAAGTTTCAGACGACCTCAAGCCGCAAAACGCCCCCAAACAGCGCGCCGCCAAAGCCAGAAAACTCGTCGTCCGCAATCCCAACAAAAAATCATGGAACGCGCGCGCATTTGAAAAGAACGCCGCAGCGACCTGTCGCGCATGGAGCCCGAACGCCTGCAAAAAGTGCTTGCCGCGTCCGGCGTCGGCTCGCGCCGCGAAATGGAAGAGTGGATCAACAACGGCTGGGTAACGGTCAACGGCAAAACCGCGCAACTGGGCGACAAAGTCACCCCGACGACCACGTTACCGTCAAAGCGGCATCATCAAGCTCAAATGGGCAGACCGCCTGCCGCGCATCATCCTGTATTACAAACAAGAAGGCGAAATCGTCTCCCGCGACGACCCGCAAGGCCGCGTCAGCATCTTCGACCGCCTGCCGCAGGCCGCCAGCAGCCGCTGGGTCGCCATCGGACGCTTGGACATCAACACCAGCGGCCTGCTCATCCTGACCACCTCCGGCGAACTCGTCCAACGTTTCGCCCACCCCAGCTTCGAAGTCGAACGCGAATACGCCGTGCGCGTACTCGGCGGACTGACCACCGAACAAATGCGCAGCCTCACCGAAGAAGGCGTAATGCTCGAAGACGGCTTGGCAAAAGTCGAACGCATCTACGAACAAGGCGGCGAAGGCGCGAACAAATGGTACAACGTCGTGATTAAAGAAGGCCGCAACCGCGAAGTACGCCGCATATTCGAGCCAAGGACTCGCCGTCAGCCGCCTCGTGCGCGTCGGCTTTGGCCCCATCGGCCTGCCCAACCGCCTCAAACGCGGGCGGTTCTACGAACTCAACCCCGCGCCGAAGTCGCCAACATCATCAAATGGGCAGACATGCTGCTGCCGGGCGAACGCCGCCGGCGGAAAGCCTGACCGCAAAGGCCGTCTGAAAACGGGATAAAGTTTTCAGACGGCCTTTTATATCAGGTAATGCAGCGGTTTCTTCTCTGAAAAACCAATCTGACGGTTCGCCACCTCTTCATCAGCGTTCCATTCGCCATCGTTCGAGATGGCGGCAGAAAGCAGATCTGAAAACCCAGTTTGGGGTGTTTCAGACGGCCTTTTCCGATGGTTATTTTCTGCATGGGGTGCATCGCGGGGAGGGGGAAGGGTAGCGAAACGTTTGAACCGCCCGAGGCCGGGCAGCATGAGAGGCAGCAGTTTTGCCGGTGCCGGTTTGCGCGGCAGCCTGAAGGTCGTGTTCGTCAATGGCAGGGATTGTCTGCGGCTATGACAGTGCGAAAGTTGATTTTACGCAAAAAGTATATTGTCAGGGGATTACTATAATTTTGTAAAAAAGCGCAAACCGGTTTGCCGGTGAATGCGGGAAAAAAGGGAGAAACGCTTCCTCAAGGACATTCAACCAATAAAGCCCAAAAGGAATATATTATGAACTACCAAAATCCTTGCCGTCTGGTTCTGCCCTTAGCCGTATTGTTTGCCCTTGCCGCCTGCGGCGGTCAGGGTAGCGGGGCGCCGGAAGCGGCTTCGAGAGCTTCTGTATCGCCTGCCACAGCGGCGTCAACCTCGGCGGCACAACCTTCCAAAAATTCGGTTTGGTTCAAGGTCCGTACTGGAAATTCATCGAAGATCCGAAACACGACAAAGGCCGTGCCGACGTAACCAAAAAGCCGAAGACGAATTCTTCTTCCGCGTCCCCGGCTTGCGTAACGTCGCCAAAACTTATCCGTATTTCCACAACGGCAGCGTTTGGGGAATTGGACAAAAGCCGTTACCATCATGGGTAAAGCGCAACTGGGCAAGATTTATCTAAAGAAGACACCGATAACATCGTTGCCTTCCTGAAAACACTGTCCGGCAATGTTTCCGAGTCCGCCCGTACCGTACCCGAACTGCCTTTTGTCTGCACCGATGGAATCCCCATCCGAACAATAAATAAGCAGTAGATTTAGGGTAACAGGGAACCCGTTATCCTAAATTTGTGCAGCCCCAAACGTCGTCTGAAAAAGTTGTCCTGCTTTTCAGACGACGTTTCGATTTATGGAAACGCAATATAGCTATCCCCTCGATATTCAAGCAATTCATTCCTTAAAATACCGATGTCAGCCTGTTAAGATTTCCAATAAACCCCAATCGTGGTTTATAATCCTCCTCTAACGAAACAGGGGTGCTGCCTGATGTTCTGGCGGCTGAGAAATACCCTTTACACCCGATCGGGATAATACCTGCGTGGGAGTTTTCACGGATTCTGTCTTTTCAGACGGCCTTTTTTTGATATGGGGTCGTCTAAAAAGCAAAACGCTCCTGTTTCTTCTTTTCAAACGAGAAAACAGGAGCATTTTCTCGACTACGCCAAAAAGAAACCCGCCAAAACTTCCCGGCAACGAAGCACGCGAGCTTGCCGACTTGAGCGAAGACATCGGCATCCGCTTCAAATATCCCGAACTCCGAGCGCGTGTATCTGCAAGGCAGCCGCGACGACATCCGCGTGCCTTTGCGCGAAATCCGTCAGGACGACACCCACACGGCGCAAAGCGCACAGAAGCCAATCCGCCGATTCCCGTCTATGACACCAGCGGCGTATACGGCGATCCGGCGGCGCACATCGACTTGAAACAAGGGTTTGCCGCACGTCCGCACCGCATGGCTGGACGAACGCGAGATACCGAAATCCTGCCCAAGCTCTCCAGCGAATACGGCATCGAACGCGCGCACGATCCCGCAAAACCGCCCATCTGCGTTTCAACCAAATCACTCGCCCGCGCCGCGCAAAAGCAGGCCGCAACGTAACCCAGCTTCACTACGCGCGCCGCGGCATCATCACGCCGAAATGGAGTTTGCCGCCATACGCGAACGCATGAAGCTGGACGAGCTTTTTCAGACGGCCTGAATACGCCAAAGCTCTTTGAAACAACACGCAGGGCAAAGTTTCGGCGCGAATATCCCAACCCATCCCGACCAAATCACGCCCGAATTTCGTGCGCCAAGAAATCGCCGCCGGACGCGCGATTATCCCTGCCAACATCAACCACCCCGAACTCGAACCGATGATTATCGGCCGCAACTTCCGCGTCAAAATCAACGGCAACTTGGGCAACTCCGCCGTCACCTCCAGCCTGACCGAAGAAGTCGAAAAAATGGTGTGGTCGCTGCGTTGGGGCGCGGACACGATTATGGATTTATCCACCGGCGCGCACATCCACGAAACGCGCGAATGGATTATCCGCAACGCGCCCGTCCCCATCGGTACCGTGCCTATTTACCAAGCTTTGGAAAAAACCGGCGGCATCGCCGAAGACCTGACTTGGGATTTGGTGCGCGACACCTTAATCGAGCAGGCAGAACAAGGCGTGGACTATTTCACCCTGCACGCAGGGCGTATTGCTGCGCTATGTACCAATGACGGCCGACCGCCTCACCGGCATCGTATCGCGCGGCGGCTCCATCATGGCGAAATGGTGCCTCGCCCATCATCAGGAAAACTTCCTCTACACGCATTTCGACGAAATCTGCGAAATCATGAAAGCCTACGACGTATCGTTCAGCCTCGGCGACGGACTGCGCCCCGGCTGCATTGCCGATGCCAACGACGAATCCCAATTTGCCGAACTGCACACCTTGGGCGAATTGACCGCCAAAGCGTGGGAACACGACGTCCAAGTCATGATCGAAGGCCCCGGCCATGTACCGCTGCAACGCGTCAAAGAAAACATGACCGAAGAGCTGCAACACTGCTTTGAAGCGCCTTTCTACACACTCGGCCCGCTCGTTACCGACATCGCCCCCGGCTACGACCACATCACCTCGGGCATAGGCGCGACCAATATCGGCTGGTACGGCACAGCCATGCTCTGCTACGTTACCCCGAAAGAGCATTTGGGACTGCCCGACAAAGAAGACGTGCGCACCGGCATTATCACCTACAAACTCGCCGCCCACGCCGCCGACCTCGCCAAAGGCTGGCCAGGCGCACAGTTGCGCGACAACGCTCTGAGCAAAGCGCGTTTCGAATTCCGCTGGCGCGACCAATTCCGCCTCAGCCTCGACCCCGAACGCGCCGAGAGCTTCCACGACGAAACCCTGCCCGCCGAAGGCGCGAAAATCGCCCACTTCTGCTCGATGTGCGGCCCCAAATTCTGCTCGATGAAAATCACGCAGGAAGTGCGCGATTACGCCGACAAGCAAAAAGCCCAGCAGCAAGGCATGGAAGAAAAAGCGGTCGAGTTTGTGAAGAAAGGGGCTGAGATTTACAGTTGATAAAAGGTCGTCTGAAAAGTTTTTCAGACGACCTTGGCTGTTCGCGATACCGAGCCTATTTTTCTGCTTTCAACACCCGCTGACGGCGCGTTTCACTCAACACCATGCCTGCGCTGACGGAGACATTCATGCTTTCGACCGTGCCGAACATGGGTATCGACACCAGCATGTCGCAATGTTCGCGCGTCAGGCGGCGCATGCCTTCGCCTTCGTTGCCCATCACCCATGCCGCGCTGTCGGGCAGGTCGCAATGGTAGAGGTCGGCATCGCCGCCCATGTCGGTGCCGATGATCCAGATGCCGTATTCTTTTCAGCTCGCGCAGGGTGCGGGCGAGGTTGGTTACGGTGATGTAGGGGACGGTTTCCGCCGCGCCGCAGGCGACTTTGCTGACGGTGGCGTTCAGCCCCGCGCTTTTGTCTTTTCGGCGCGATGACGGCGTGTACGCCCATTGCGTCGGCGGTTCGCAGGCACGCGCCGAGGTTGTGCGGGTCGGTGATGCCGTCGAGTATCAGCAAGAGCGGCGGTTCGCCCGAGGTTTTTCCAATACGTCTTCGAGGTGGACGTGGTTTTTGGAGGCGTCGATAAACCCGACTACGCCCTGATGCCGCGCACCTTTGCTGATGGCGTTGAGGCGGTCGGCGTCGGCGAAGTGTACGCGTACGTTTTCGTTTGCCGCTTTCTCCAACACGTCGCGCGTGCGGGCATCGTTTTTGCCTTCTTGGACGTAGAGTTCGGTAATCGATTTCGGATTTTTGCCACAGGCGGGCGTTGACGGCGTGGAAGCCGTAGATGAGTCTTTGGTTTGCCATGGTTTTGCTTTTATAAAAATTTCAGACGACATTATAAATTATAACAAGATAAGGTCGTCTGAAAGGGAAAAGGTCGTCCCGTCAGGAGGCTGCGCACTCTGAAAACAAGTGTATCCAGTTTCACTCAAAACGCAGCCGCCTACCGCATCAAATAGCCCAACAGCCCGGAACTGCCCACACCGATCAACACGGTAACCAACATAGAAAACCTGCTGGCGGCAAGCACGGTCAGCGCAATGGCAATCAACTCGTGCGGTTTGTCGGACACGAAATACGGCGCAATGACGAAATCAACACGCAACCCGGCGCGGCTTCCATCACGATTTGTGCGCGGCGGCTTAAGGTGCGGTTGCGCAAGGCAAAAAAAGCCGATAAGGCGGGTGGAGTACGTTACCGCCAGCATACCGGCAAACAGCAGGAACGACTGCCAAGACAGCAAATCCTTCATTCCTTCTCTCCCCAAAGATGAGGCGGCAAGCAGGCCGGAAATCGCACCCATCGGCACATACCAATGCCCGTCCACCGACAAACAAGTCCCGCCCGCCACAATCAGGCTGACAAACCAAGGGCGTGCCGCCGTAAAACTTTTCCACATGCCGCGCAGCAGCACCAAAAATACGGCGGGAAACGCCATGCCGAAGCCCATGCCGCCACATCGCCGAACATCGGGCCGACCGCCGCGCCGACGGCGGCGAAAACTTATCCAAGTGGTGTAGAGGATGAAACACACGCCCGCGTAATAGGGCATATTGAACGCAGGCAGCCCCAGCGGTTTGCGTTTCTGCGCTTCGGCCAGCCCCATCGCCCAGCTTTCATCGCACATGAAAAACAGCGCGGGCAGGGCTTTTTCAGCGGCACGCCTTTCAGGTAGGGCGCAAGGGCGGCCCCATCAGGATATGGCGCGAATTAATCATAAAGGTAACGGTGGCGATGAGCAGCATCGGCAGCGGGCTTTGCCCACAAATTGACCGTTGCGAATTCCGAACCGCCGGCAAAGTTCATGCCCGTCATCAGCAGCATTTCCAGCCAGCTCATCCCTTTCTGCCCGCCTTGTACGCCGAGTATCAGCGCCCACGGCAGCAGGCCGATAAGCATGGGCGAACATTCTTTGATGCCGCGCAGAAATTCGGATTGGGGAGATGCGGGGAGGCCATCTGAAACCGTGTTGAAATAAATGAAGAGCGGTATTATACACGATACGCATTTGCCGTTTTTCAGACGGCCTCATTGAAATATAGTTCTTTAGTATTAGTTAAAAATGGCCATCATCGAACGGTATGCGATGTGTTACAAACGAAATCCCGTTTAATGTCAGAAAACCGGAAAGAACAACATGAAAATCCGCTACACCGCATTGCTGCTGGCTTTGGCCGCAGGCAGCGTTGCCGCCGCCGAAATCACCGTGTCCGCCGCCGCCAGTCTGAAAGAGGCATTTGCCGACATCGCCGCCAAATACGAAAAAAACAGTATCCGCAAAGCAAAAGTCAAACTGAATACCGCCGGTTCGGGCGCATTACTGCAACAGGCGTTGCAGGGTGCGCCGGTGGACGTGCTGGCCTTTGCCGACCAGGAAACCATGAATCAGGCGCAGGTCAAAGGCGTTATCGATAAAAGCCACCCGCAAATCGTTCGCGCTCAACTCGCTGGTTATCGCCGCGCCCAAAGACAGCAAATTGACGGTCGGCCGACTGGAGCGATTTGGAAGGTTACCGGTTCGACCGCATCGCCATCAGCAATCCCGCCAGCGTGCCCGTCGGCCGTTATTCCAAGGCCGCTTTGGAGAAAGCGGGAATTTGGGACAATATCCAGTCTCAAAGTCATCACCACGCAAAACGTGCGCCAGTCGCTGGATTATGTCGCACGCGGCGAAGTGGATGCCGGTTTCGTCTACAACACCGATGCGATGCTGATGAAGGATAAGGTGAAAGTGCTGAAAACCGTGCCGACGCAGGAGCCGGTGTCTTATCCAATTGCCGTTGCCGCTTCCGGTCCGCAGAAGGTGGAAGCAAAACGCTTTGTGCAATATGTGCTGTCGGCTCAGGGGCAGGGGCGTGTTGAACAAATACGGATTTAAAAACCTTGAATAAAGAAATTTGAGGCCGTCTGAAACGTATTTTTCGTTTTCAGACGGCCTCAGGTTACTAGAAAGCATCATCCGTGCTTTCGGCAGTTTCGTAATACTCACTATCCCCGATATTAAAAAGAATACCAAATGAATGAATCGTTAATCACGACCCCTGCTGCTTTCGCTGAAAATCGCAGGCACGGCTACTTTGTTGAACTTCGTGTTCGGTACGGCGGCGGGTTTTCGTGCTGGCGCGCGGGCGTTTTGTCGGACGCGGGCTGCTGGATACGCTGCTGATGCTGCCGATGGTGCTGCCGCCGACGGTGATGGGCTACTATCTGCTGGTGGTGTTCGGCCGCAACGGTACCGTCGGCGCATGGCTGAAAGACAATTTCGGCATCAATCTGATTTTTCACTTGGCAGGGGCGGTCATTGCGGCGGCGGTAGTTACGTTTCCGCTGGTGTTCAAGCCCGCGCGGGCGGCGTTTGAAGAGGTCAGCCCGCAGTTGGAGCAGGCGGCGCGCGTGCTGGGGTTGAACGAATGGGCGGTGTTTTTCCGCGTCAGCCTGCCGCTGGCATGGCGCGGCATTTTTGGCGGGCGTGTTGCTGGCGTTTGCCCGTTCGCTGGGCGAATTCGGCGCGACGCTGATGATTGCCGGCAGTATTCCGGGTAAGACGCAAACCCTGTCGGTGGCGATTTACGAAGCGGTGCAGGCCGGAGACGATGCGTTGGCCAACGGGCTGGTGGTGTTGGTTTCCGCCGTCTGCATCGCCGTTTTGCTGTCGACCGGCTGTCTGATGCGTTCCCGAGGGAGAGGAACCATGCTGTTTGATATTGTGCTGCACAAAAAAACTGCCGTCGTTCGGATTGAACATCGCGTTGCGGTCTGATGCGCGGCGGCTGGCCGTTGTCGGGCCGTCCGGTTCGGGGAAAAAGCCTGACCCTGCAACTGCTGGCGGGGCTGCTCAAGCCCGACGGCGGGCATATCCGCGTCAACGGCGGGACATGGTTCGACGAACGGATTAACCTGCCCGCGCAGAAACGCAGGGTCGGCCTGCTGTTTCAGGATTACGCCCTGTTTCCGCACCTGACCGTGGCGCAGAACATCGATTTCGGATTGGCGCGCGGGCTGTCCAATCCGTCGAAGAGGCCGTCTGAAAAAAAGCCCGCTACTGGCTGGAAATGCTCAAGCTGGAACGGGTGGCCGGCCATTATCCGCAACAGATTTCCGGCGGGCAAAAACAGCGTACCGCTTTGGCGCGGGCCTTGATTACCGAGCCGGAGCTGTTGCTGCTGGACGAGCCTTTTTTTCTGCGTTGGACGCCGATTTGCGTACGCATACGCGCAACGAAGTGTTGCAGATTCAGCAGGCAAGCGGTATTCCGATGATTTTTGATTACCCACGACAAGGCGGATGCCGAAGTGCTGGCGGACGAAGTATGGACGATGGAGGCGGGCAGGCTGGCAGCGGCGGAAGATGCGGGTTAGTGCGGATTGGCGGCTATATAAGCCTTTGAGGCCGTCTGAAAAAGTTTTTCAGACGGCCTCAAGGCTAGTTACGGATGGGGAAAAATATCAGAGCGGTTTTTTCAGCCGCCTGATCAAATCAGTTCCAACCGGCCCCGCATTCTGGGCGCGGCGGCTGCGCAGTTGGATGTCGAGCCGCAAGTCGTGGGCGGAGTCGGCGTTTTTCAGCGCGTCTTGGAAACTGATGTCGCCGCGCTCGTACAGATCGTACAATGCCTGGTCGAAAGTCTGCATACCCATTGCGGTGGATTTTTCATCTGCTCCTTGATTTCATGGATGCGGCCTTCGTGGACCAGCTCGGCGACCAGCGGGGAGTTGAGCAGCACTTCCACCGCCGCCACGCGGCCGCGGCCGCCTTCGCGCGGAACGAGGCGCTGCGAGATGAAGGCTTTGCAGGTTGAGCGACAAGTCGGTCAGAAGCTGGGTGCGGCGTTCTTCGGGGAAGAAGTTGATGATGCGGTCGAGCGCCTGGTTGGTGCTGTTGGCATGCAGCGTCGCCATACACAAATGGCCGGTTTCGGCAAAGGCAATGGCGTAATCCATGGTTTCGCGGTCGCGGATTTCGCCGATAAGAATCACGTCGGGCGCTTGGCGCAGGGTGTTTTTCAGCGCGGCCATCCAGCTTTCGGTGTCGACGCCGACTTCGCGCTGGGTGATGATGCAGTTTTTGTGTTGGTGAACGAACTCAATCGGGTCTTCGATGGTGATGATGTGGTCGAAAGTGCTTTTCGTTGCGGTAGTCGATGAGCGAAGCCAGGAGGTAGACTTGCCCGAACCCGTACCGCCGACGAAGATGACCAAACCGCGTTTTTTCAAAGCAATTTCTTTCAACACGGGCGGCAGGGTTCAGGCTTTCGAATTTCGGGATGTTGCTGGTGATGGCGCGGAACACCAGGGGCGGTTGCGCCGCGCTGTACCATGGCGTTGACGCGGAAACGGCTGGTGTCGGGCAGGCTGATGGCGAAGTTGCATTCGTTGGTGCCGGAGAACTCTTCGATTTGTTTGGTGGTCATAATCGAAAAAGGCGATTTCCATACATTTTTCGGCGGTCAGCGGCTCGTCGGTCAGGCGGGTGATTTTGCCGTCCACTTTCACGGCCGGCGGGAAATTGGTGGTGATGAAAAGGTCGGAACCTTTAAATTTGTTCATGTGGCGCAGCCAGGTATAGAGATCGTCTTTGGCGCTGCGGGTGTGTTTTTCCATCATAATAGTCTCCAAGCATATGTAAGTCGTATTTTTCCGGCGGCAATTATAGCAAAATACAGCGGCGGCGCGGCCTGCACGGGTAATTAAATTTGTCGGTATAATATTTGCGGAAATTTTAACGACCGGATAGGGACGAGGACAATGTCTGAACAAACAATTGCCGTAATCGGCGCCATGGAACAGGAAATCGCGCTTCTGCGCGCCCGTATGGAAGAAGTGCAGACCCTGAGCTTCGGCAGCTTTACCGCCTGCGCGGGACGGTATGCGGGCAAACGCATGGTGCTGGCGTTGAGCGGCATCGGCAAAGTCAACGCGGCGGTTGCGACGGCATGGGTGGTGCATCAGTTCAATCCTGACTGCGTCATCAACACCGGTAGCGCGGGCGGTTTGGGCAAAGGGCTGAAGGTCGGCGACGTGGTTATCGGCGATAAAGCGGCGCATCACGATGTCGACGTAACCGCGTTCGGTTACAAATGGGGGCAGGTCCCGCGCCTGCCGGCAGTGTTTGACGCGGACGAAAGGCTGGTGGGCGCGGCGGAGCAGGCTACAAGCGTGTTTGAAGGCGCATCGGTCCGGCGCGGCCTGATTGCTAGCGGCGACCAATTTGTCCACAGCAGCGGGCGGGTGGCGGAAATCCGCAGCCGTTTCCCCGACATACAGGCGGTGGAAATGGAAGCGGCGGCCATTGCGCAGACCTGTACGCAGCTCGGCGTGCCGTTTGTAGTGATTCGCGCGGTTTCCGATTCGGCCGACGAGAAAGCCGACATAAGTTTTTGATGAATTTTTAAAAACCGCGGCGGTACATTCCGCGGAAATGGTTTTGAAAATGATGGAGCGGCTCTGAACTGTGCGCTTTTGCGGCGGACTACAGCATGACTGATGGAAATTTCATGCGTAAGCAGTGAATTTCCGCCAAAAATACCCGACTATTTGTTTTGTTCGAGGCCGTCTGAACGCCTGCCGCGTTTTTTTCAGACGGCCTTTCGAAACACATACTGTTTTTCAATTCTACGATATGAAGAATATACGGAATTTCTCCATCATTGCCCACATCGACCACGGCAAATCGACGCTTGCCGACCGCTTCATCCAATACTGCGGCGGCTTGGATTTGCGCGAAATGAGTACGCAGGTGCTCGATTCCATGGACATCGAAAAAGAGCGCGGCATTACCATTAAAGCGCAAAACCGCCGCGCTCAACTACAAAGCACGCGACGGGCAGGGTGTATCAACTCAACCTGATTGACACGCCGGGACACGTCGACTTCTCTTATGAAGTTTCCCGCCCTTGTCCGCTCTGCGAAGGCGCGCTTTTGGTCGTTGACTCATCGCAAGGCGTGGAAGCGCAAACCGTGGCGAACTGCTATACCGCGATTGATTTGGGCGTGGAAGTCGTGCCTGTTTTGAACAAAATCGACCTGCCCGCCGCCGACCCCGAGCGCGTGGAACAGGAAATCGAAGACATTATCGGCATTGATGCGGTCGGCGCGGTGCAATGTTCAGCCAAAAAGTGGCATCGGCGTGGAAGACGTTTTTGGAAGAAATCGTTGCCAAAATCCCTCGCGCCAACCGGCGATGAAAAACGCACCGCTGCAAGCCGTTATCGTCGATTCGTGGTTTGACAACTACGTCGGCGTGGTCATGCTGATTCGTGTGAAAAACGGCACCATCAAGCTGAAAGACAAAGTGCGCTTTATGAGCACCAAGGCGGAAACTCAGGTTGAGCAGCTGGGCGTATTCACGCCGAAATCGGTTCAAAAACAAGAACTCAAAGCCGGCGAAGTGGGCTTTTTGATTACCGGCGTGAAAGAATTGGGACAGGCAAAAGTCGGCGATACGGTTACTTTGGTTGCCAACCCTGCCTCTGAGCCGCTGCCCGGCTTCCAAGAAGTACAAAGCCAAGTATTCGCGGGTCTCTATCCTGTGGAAAGCCACGACTACGAAGCCTTGCGCGACGCCTTGGAAAAATTGCAGCTGAACGATGCTTCGTTGAAATTCGAGCCTGAAGTTTCCCAAGCATTGGGTTTCGGCTTCCGTTGCGGCTTCTTGGGCCTGCTGCACTTGGAAATCGTGCAGGAACGTTTGGAGCGCGAGTTCGACATGGATTTGATTACCACCGCGCCGACGGTGGTTTACGAAAGTCGTGTTGAAAAGCGGCGAAAAAAATCGAAGTCGAAAAATCCGTCCAAACTGCCCGACATCGGCAGCATCGAAACCATTCTCGAGCCGATTATTACCGCGACCATCCTCGTGCCGCAGGAATACGTCGGCAACGTCATGACTTTGTGTAACCAAAAGCGCGGCGTGCAGGTCAATATGCAGTATATGGGCCGCCAAGTCATGTTGACTTACGACTTGCCCGCATGAACGAAGTCGTGATGGACTTCTTTGACAAACTCAAATCCACTTCCCGCGGCTATGCCTCGCTGGACTACCATTTCAAAGAATTCCAACCGTCTGATTTGATTAAGCTCGACATCATGGTCAACGGCGAAAAAGTTGATGCCCTGAGCCTGATTGTCCACCGTCAAAGCGCGGTTCACCGAGGCCGCGAGCTGGCATCGAAAAATGCGCGAACTGATTCCGCGCCAAATGTTCGACATCGCCGTCCAAGCCGCCATCGGCAGCCAGATTATCGCCCGCGAAAAACGTCAAAGCCCCTGCGTAAAAACGTCTTGGCAAAATGTTACGGCGGCGATATTACCCGTAAGAAAAACTTCTCGAAAAACAAAAAAAGCAGGCAAACGCCGCATGAAACAAGTGGGCAATGTGGAAATCCCGCAAAGCGCATTCTTGGCGATTCTGCAAGTGAGTGATAAATAATGAGTACAAAATCTTTTATATGCCGCCATAGCCGCCATAGCCGTCGGTTTCGTCATGTTCTTGTTCAGCAGTAAAGAACGCGGGGAAAACGGAGAATGGAGCAGCGCCCTGCAATGGGGTTATCTGTTGATTATGGTCGGAATTTTCGGCGTATTGTCTTTCAATATGAGCTTTACCGCCGTGTTGCTGGTGTTCGTCGCCTTTACCGGAATCATATGGCTTATCCACAAATTCCGTTTAAGCAGGGACCCGTCGCACAAAGACCGCGGCCATTTTACCGACTATATGAGCGGCTTCTTTCCGATTATCCTGTTTGTGTTTGTATTGCGTACATTTGTGGCCGAACCGTTCCAGATTCCGTCAAGCTCGATGCGGCCCGGATTGGTGGTTGGCGACTTCATCCTCGTGAATAAATTCGCCTCACGGCATCCGTAAGCCGATAATCAACGATGTGTTGGTGGAAACCGGAAAAATCCAGCGCGGCGACGTAGTGGTGTTCAACTACCCCGAAGATACATCTGTCAACTACATCAAACGTTCGGTCGGCTTGCCGGGCGATGTCGTCGAGTATAAAAACAAAGTGTTGAGCGTCAACGGGCAGGTAATGGCAGATAAGGCCGACGGTAAGGAAACTTATACCGAAAACACCCGCCAATACGGCGTGATGGACATCGAAGCCAACGCGTACCGCGAAAATATCGGCGATCACAACTTCCGCGTACTGAAAATGGCCGGACAACCGAGCTTTATCCCGCAGGCCGTGCGCGCTTCGTTTCCGTTCCGCGATAATTGCGAATACGCTGAAGACGGTTCGTCGTTTAAATGTATCGTGCCCAAAGGCCATTACTTTATGATGGGCGACAACCGCGACAACAGCGAAGATTCCCGCTATTGGGGCTTTGTCGACGACCAACTGATTGTCGGCAAGGCGTTCTTTATCTGGATGAACTTCCGCGACAAATCCCGCATCGGCAAGAGTATCCAGTAAGCTGCCGTAGGAATCCGCCTGTTTTGTCAGCGAACGGCCTTATACACAAAATCATCCTGACCGCTGCGCTTTCTACGGCAGCGGTTTCTGTTTGCGCCCGTACCGCTTATACCGCAGGCCGTCTGAAAAACGGGCTGGCCTACCATATTCTGACGGTACCGTCAGCAGGACGGTATATCGATGTGCAGATGCAGGTCGGTGCGGGTGCTTCCGATGAAAAACGGTATCGAAGAAATCGGTACGGCGCATATGGTCGAACATATGGTTTTCCGGAGTGCGCCCGATTTCCCCGACGGTGTGGGGAATGCATTGGTTGCAGCGGGATGGAGGCGCGGCGCGGAGTTTAATGCGTTGACCGGTCGTGAGCGCACACTTTATCTGTTCCGTTCCGACAAGGGCAGGGCAGGTTTGGAACAAGCGTTGCGGGCTTTGTCGGCCATGATGTCGCCGCATGTTTTTCTGCCGAAGACTGGCGTCAGGAAAAGCAGATTATCGAAGCCGAATGGCGTAACGGGTTGGGCGCGGCAGGGGCGGATGAACCGCTGGCGGACGGAAGTTTTGCGCAGCGGCAGCCGTCAGGCGCGGTTTGCGGTTATCGGTACGCTGGAAAGCATTCGCAACACGCCGCCGCAAGTGCTGGAAGCCTTCCACCGGCGCTGGTATGTGCCGGAAAATATGCGGTTGGTGGTATCGGGCCGCATTTTGCCTGACGAAGCTGTGCCGTTTTTGGAAAAATATTTCGGCGGCTTTGCGGCAGGGCGGTTTGCCTGAACGCGGCGGCAGCTATTACGAACCTGTTTTTGCGGCAGGGGCTGGCATGTCGCCGAATCCCGTGAAGGCGGCAGTTTTTATTTCGGTCCTGTTCCGTTTTTGACGACAGCCCTTCGCGCAGTGATGACGATGATGGCGAGCGGAACGGAATATCGACCATATCGCCCTGCATATTTTGACGCAGCGTGCAGACAAAAGGCAGCAGGGGCGGCCCGAAACCGGAGACAGGATAACCGTGCGCAAAAGCAAGTATGGGCAGGCATACCTCGGCTGTAGGATTTGCAACGGCAGTTGCAGCCCCCGGCGGCCATCGTGCGGGTTTGGCCGCCATACTGGAATTACGCGAACGAATTTTGAGAAAACCGGTTACGCCTCTTGAATTTGAAACCGGCGTGGCGGCTGTGCGGGATGAGGCGGCGCGGGCGAAGCGGGAAACCGGCTTGCCGGACGGATTTGAGCAGGCCGTGCAAACCGTTACCGAGGCCGTTTTTTGCCGGTAAACCCGTCCGCACTCCGGCACAAAAGGCAGAAGCCGCCGAAGCGGCTTTGCGGCGGATTGGTCCCGAAGATATTGGCCGGCGGCTGCGGCAATGGCTGGAGGCGGACGATAAACTCGTACAGGTTCAATCCCCTGATTCCGATGGCGTTAAAGACTTGCCGAGGCCGTCTGAAATAGCCGCGCTGGCGGAAAAATTGCGGGCCGCCGAACTGCCCGAATTACCAACCGATACGGCGGACGGCGGTTTTACCATGCGGCCGGAAGGCGGCGCCATCGTTGCGGAACAGCATGAACGCCGTCTGAAAATCACGCGCTGGACACTGCAAAACGGCGATACGGTCGTTGTGCAAAACCATCCTGCCGCCGACGGCAAAAACGTATATTAGGATTTTGGGCGAAACAGGATTCATGGGGGCGGGAAGTCATCCGCGTTTGGCGCGAACGGCGCAGAAAACAGTCTGGCAGTCCGCCCCGCAGGGCGTTTACGCCCGTGCAGTTGCGTTCGTGGATGCAGCGGCACCGGATAACCCTGAACATGACTTTGCAGGCGGACGGCAGCAAAATCGCCGGCAGTGCGCCCGATGAGGAAACCGAATCCCTGTTGCGCCTGTATCACGCCTATGCGGTGTCGCCGCAGGTCGGAGCGGCGGAAAGTACGTTGTTGCAACGCGTCCGCGCGGAAGAAGCCGCGGACGGAGCCGCAAAGGAACGCGCGGCCGAGGAAATCCGGTTCGGCAGAATAGGCGAATCCGTACCGGTTGGAGCCGAGGCGGTCGGTAAACCGCAGTTTCTGGCGCAGTGGCGGAATATTATTCAGGCTCCCGCCGCCGTTTATATTCTGACCGGACAATCCGCCGCACGGTTGAAACCGCTGGTCAGGCAATATCTTGCAGGGATTCCCCGCAGGCCGTCTGAAAATGCTGCGCCGCGTCTGCCTTTGTCCGGCAGCAAGATGGAACGCAGGGCGGTCCATTCCGAAGCGCGCAGTGATGTATCCGCCTGGACGTTCGCCTCCCGCCGGTGGAATCCGCAAACCGCCGTGCAGATTAAACTGCTGCGTATTTTTGGCGGGGAGCGGTTAAAAACCGAGCTGCGCGACAAAGCGGCGGGCATATACAGCCTGAAATTCGAGGCTGTACTGGACCCCGCCCGCAATCGTGTAGAAAGCGAGCTGCATTTCACTGCTGCGCCCGACAAGGCCGCAATCCTGCTCAGGCTCGGGGAAGAAACACTGGCGGCACTGCCCGATACCTTGACCGAACAGCAGCTTGCCCCCTTGCGCCACCGCTTTATCGAACAAGAAACAGGCCGTCTGAAAAATCCGGAAGCGCAGCTTGAACGCCTGATAGAACGCGAACGGTATCCCGCCGACGCAGACTCATTGTCCGGAAATACTGACGCTGGAAAAAAATTGCGGGAGGCTGCCAAGCTGTTGTGGCCGTCTGAAAAACCGCAGGGTGCTGATTGCCGACCCGAAGGAGTAGGGGGCTTTTAAAATGGCAAACCGTATGAAAGGCCGTCTGAAACACCGTTTCAGACGGCCTTTCATAAAAGTGTTACAATAACGGATTACCTTTATTTTTTTCAGACGGCATCCCACCATGTGCAAAACACCATCCCTACCACACCCGCGACAACGACACCATCCGCATCCGCGGCGCGCGCACGCATAATTTGAAAAACGTCGATTTGGACATTCCGCGCCACAAGCTGGTGGTGGTCACGGGGCTGTCGGGCAGCGGCAAGTCGTCGCTGGCGTTTGACACGCTGTATGCCGAAGGGCAGCGGCGTTATGTCGAGAGCTTGTCCGCCTATGCGCGGCAGTTTTTGCAGATGATGGACAAACCCGACGTCGATTTGATCGAAGGTCTGTCGCCCGCGATTTCCATCGAGCAGAAATCCACCAGCCACAATCCGCGTTCCACCGTCGGCACGGTTACGGAAATCCATGATTACCTGCGCCTTTTGTACGCCCGCGTCGGCACGCCGTATTGCCCCGAACACAATCTGCCGCTGTCGAGCCAGACCGTGTCGCAGATGGTCGATGCCGTGTTGAAGCTGCCGGAAGACACGCGCGTGATGATTCTGGCGCCGGCGGTGCGCGAGCGTAAGGGCGAGTTTGTCGATTTCTTTGCCGACTTGCAGGCGCAGGGTTTTGCGCGGGTGCGCGTGGACGGCGAGGTCTATCAGTTGGACGAAGTGCCGAAGCTGGAAAAAAACATCAAGCACAATATCGACGTGGTCATCGACCGCGTGAAAGTGAAGGCGGACATCAAGCAGCGGTTGGCAGAAAGCTTTGAAACCGCGCTGCGCCACGGCAACGAGCGCGCGCTGGCAATGGAGATGGACAGCGGCGAAGAGCATTGGTTTTCCGCGCGTTTCGCCTGCCCCGTGTGTTCGTACAGCCTGCCCGAATTGGAGCCGCGCCTGTTTTCCTTCAACAACCCGATGGGCTCCTGCCCGACTTGCGACGGCTTGGGCAACACCAATTTCTTCGACCCCGAAAAAGTGGTCGCTCATCCCGAATTGTCGCTCGCAACGGGCGCGATTGACGGCTGGGATAAGCGCAACCAGTTCTATTTCCAAATGATTCAGTCGCTGGCACGGCATTACGGTTTCGATGTGCAGGCTGCTTGGGAAACGCTACCTGAAAAAGTCAAAAAGTCGTGCTGCACGGCTCGGGCAAAGAAGTCATCGACTTCACTTACCTATCCGAACGCGGCACCACCTTCAACCGCAGCCATGCCTTCGAAGGCATCATCCCCAATCTCGAACGCCGCTACCGCGAAACCGACAGCGAAACCGTGCGCGAAAAACTGCGCGAATACCAAAACCACCGTGCCTGCCCAAGCTGCGGCGGCGCACGTTTGCGCAAAGAAGCGCGCTACGTTTACGTCAGCGGCGAACCTTACACGAAGTCTCCGCCTGGCCGCTGACCAAAACCCACCAATTCTTTGAAACGCTGGATTTGGATGGCAACAAAAAACAAATCGCCGAAAAAATCCTCAAAGAAATCACCGAGCGGCTCGGCTTCCTGATTAACGTCGGGCTGGATTACCTCAATCTCTCCCGCTCTGCCGAAACCCTTTCCGGCGGCGAAGCCCAGCGCATCCGCCTCGCCAGCCAAATCGGCAGCGGCCTGACCGGCGTGATGTACGTGTTGGACGAACCCTCCATCGGCCTGCACCAGCGCGACAACGACCGCCTGCTCGCCACCCTCAAACGCCTGCGCGATTTGGGCAACAGCGTGATTGTGGTCGAACATGACGAAGACGCCATCCGCGAAGCCGATTTCGTCGTCGATATGGGCCCCGGCGCGGGCGAACACGGCGGCAACGTACTGATTGCCGACACGCCCGAAAACGTCGCCCAATGCGAAAAACTCCGTTACCGGACAATACCTCAGCGGCAAAAATCCATTGCCGTGCCCGTCTGAACGCACGCCCGTCAATCCCGAGCGAATGCTCGTCCTCAAAAGGCGCGCGCGGCAACAACCTCAAAAACGTTACCCTCGAACTGCCGCTCGGTTTGATTACCTGCATCACCGGCGTATCCGGCAGCGGCAAATCCACCCTGATTAACGACACCCTCGCCAAAAATCACCGCCCGCGAACTCAACCGCGCCCAAGAAGAACCCGCCCCATACGACGACATCCGCGGCCTCGAACACCTCGACAAAGTCATCAACGTCGACCAATCCCCCATCGGCCGCACCCCGCGCTCCAACCCCGCCACCTACACCGGCCTGTTCACCCCCATCCGCGAACTCTTCGCCGGCGTGCCCCTCTCGCGCGAACGCGGCTACAACGTCGGCAGATTCTCCTTCAACGTCAAAGGCGGCCGCTGCGAAGCCCTGCCAAGGCGACGGCGTGATTAAAGTCGAAATGCACTTCCCTGCCCGACGTGTACGTCCCCTGCGAAGTCTGCCACGGCAAACGCTACAACCGCGAAACCCTCGAAATCCAATACAAAGGCAAAAACATCAGCCAAGTCCTCGACATGACCGTCGAAGAAGCCCGCGAATTTTTTTCGACGCCGTCCCTACCGTATCGCGCAAACTGCAAACCCTGATGGACGTAGGCCCTAGGCTACATCCGCCTCGGCCAGTCCGCCACCACCCTCTCCGGCGGCGAAGCCCAGCGCGTCAAACTCGCCTTTGGAACTCTCCAAACGCGACACCGGCAGAACGCTCTACATCCTCGACGAACCCACCACCGGCCTGCACTTCGCCGACATCGCCCTGCTGCTAGAAGTCATAGGCCGTCTGAAAGGCAAAGGCAACTCGATTGTGATTATCGAGCATAATCTTGACGTGATTAAAACTGCGGACTGGATTGTGGACTTAGGGGCCGGAAGGGGGCGATGGCGGGGGAGGATTATTGCTTGTGGTAGTCCCTGAGCAGGTGGCGAAGGTTAAGGGGAGTTATACTGGGAAGTATTTGAAGAATATACTTTTAAAAAACGGGATGGTTTAAACCATCCCGTTTTTATTCATTCTGTTTTTGATTTTTGTTTGGCTTTGAAGCTATCAAAAAAATAATGCTAAATCCCAAACAGGTGAACATTAAAAGGCATCCCCCATTTCATATCCGAAGAAATAACATTAAACATTTCTAATAATGTAAGAATGCCTGATAAAGCTATAAAAATACCTAAAAACATTAGAACTATCCTTATTATCTGGAACTATCTGGAGTTCTTTTAATTTGAATCCATGAGCTTCCTGGATTTTGAGTGGGTGGTGCTTTTTGATTATCTTTAATGGTTGCGTAGTTATCTTTTTCGGCCACCTCGTGAACCAATTTCTTGATAAATTCCACCGTTATTTCCTGTATTTTTGACCAGGTTTGATTTTGTTCGTCATCATCATCTCCATAATTTAAATAGCTAAAGTATGAGTCCATTGTGGATACCAATTTGCAGATAAAAATCTACTAGATTTTTGTCTCCATAGAATTGTGTACGCCCATGTTGTTCAAATATTAACGCAGATTGGTCAATTTTTAATCCCATTTCTACGAGCTTCAGCGGTCAATTCCTTCAGTACGACGCTATGGTTACCATTAGTTGATTTGGCATCAAAAACAGCAAAGTTAATATATCCCCACCTACGGCTGGATGTCTTAAGTGAGCAAATTTTATTTTTCATAAATAAATCCTATAGAAAATTACATAACAGAAAATTTTTAAGTCAGAGAGCTACTGTGAAGTAGCTTTTTTTGCATTATATGCACTCTTTTTGATTATGTCAAGAAATTATTTTGAATTCATATTGCCATGAAAAAGATTGCTGAAATATAATGCAGTTATGAAAACAATCGCTCCTTCCCATATAAAGCCCCTTATGCCAGAGTTGAACCAATCTCAACGCAATAGGATTATATTTATTGATTTCTATCTATGCTTTCTAGGAAAGATAAATAGAAAAGATTTGATGCAGGCGTTTCAAATTTCCCCAGCCGTTGCTACTAGGGATTTTTGCGCTATATTGCTCTAGTTTTTCAGAAAAAAATCTCCGTTTTTGATACCAAAAAGTAAATTTTACCTCTCTACTGAAGACTTTGAACCTCAATTTCCCCATTCGTTTGAAAATGCAATTAAAATTCTTAACGGCAGTTTAATATTTGATATTAATTCCCAACATCAACCTCTTCTTCCGTTTGATTTACCTCCTGTTTTTAATAAACCCTGATGTCTTAATCTTTTCTAAAATATCGAAAGCATTATCCTTAAAAACCTCTAAAAATCTCATATCATTCAATTTCATCTGGATTATCTGAGAAAGTTGTTGTGCCTCTTGCTCTAGTTAATGACGGATTTCGATGGCATTTACGGGTATTCGATAGAACAAAAACCGATTTGCAGATTTTTGTCCTAACACGAATAATTCAAGCAAATATTTTTATTTTCTGAAAATATTGAAGAAAATGAAACGATTAACAATGATATCGATTGGAATAGAATTGTTAAAAATCGAGTTGGTCCCCATCCTAATCATGATGAAGCTAAAAAGTGATTGAAATGGACTTTGGAATGACAAATGGAAAAATTAGAATTGGCGCTTAGAGCTTCAAATATCGGATATGTTTTACAGCAATGGCGAGTCGATTGTTCGTCAGATCATCATATCAATGATCCTGCTTTTTAGATTATGGCTGTTAGATAATTTAGTTTTATACGGCATCAACAATGCTGAACACTTAGCGCCTGCCTTTTGATAAAAACGTAGCAAGCCGTAGCCTGCACCCTAACCCGCCGCGTGTGTGGCGTAGCCACGCACGCGGTTATTTGATTGACAGTTTACCCTTTCCAAATTTACTTTCGTTGAAGCCGCCACTTTTTCCAGCAAGCCGTAGCCTGCATACTCAAGCAACCGCGTGCGTGGCTACGCCACACCCTACCTGTGAATTACGCGGAACTTCAAAAACCAACGCGTAGGGGTGTGTGCGGTACGCACGCACGCGGTTGCTTGATTGACGGTTTTGCCGCTTTCAACTTTTCAGACGGCCTCCAATGCCGTCTGAAAACATCAGCTTCAACAAAGTTAAAAACTTAAACAACAAACCATTCCTTCTCCAACACCCAAACCACAAACAAAAATCCTATGGTACGTTATCGCAGCAAGCAGTATCCTGATACTCAACTGACCGCGTGCGTGGCTGCGTCACACACCTTACCTGTGAATTACACGAAATTTCAAAACCAACGTGTAGGGTGTGTGCGGTACGCACGCACGCGGTTGCTTGATTGACGGTTTGCCGTTTCAACTTTTCAGACGGCCTCCAATGTCGTCTGAAAACGTCAGCTTCGACAAAGTTAAAACCTTAAAAAACAAACCATTCCTTCTCCAACACCCAAACCACAAACAAAAATCCTATGGCGCGTTATCGCAGAAACTTCATTGCCGGCGGCACATTCTTTTTCACCGTCAAACTCGCCGACCCGAAATCGCGCCTGCTTGTCGAAAATATCGGCTTATTGCCTGCAGCTTATATGGATGTGTAAAAAACAATATCCCTTTGAAACCGTCGCCGTATGTGTGCTGTCGAACCATATCCACGCCATTTGGATGCTACGATTAGACGGTGCGGATTATTCCACGCGTAACTCCCTGTCCGTTAGTAAAAACGGTGGCACGAACGAGGTATCGGGCAATAGCATTTTCACGAATATACCGTTATAAGGACATCACAGATATGTACCGTTACATCCTCCACCGCCTATTACTCTTAATCCCCACGCTGTTGGGGATTTTGGCGATTACTTGCCGTTATCCAATTCGTGCCGGGCGGGCCGGTGGAGCAGATGGTGCAGCAGTTGACGTATGGCGCGGTCGGCGGTGAGACGGCAGAATGCGACGGCGGGCAATATCATGAAAAACGGCAACCGCATCAGTCCGGAAGATTTGGCGGCGTTGAATGCGCTGTACGGTTTCGATAAGCCGCCGCTGACGCGGTTTGCGGATATGGTGTGGCGGTTTGCCCGTTTTGATTTGGGCAAGAGTTTTTTCCATCATGAAACCGTGTTCGAGCTGGTCAAACAGAAAATGCTGGTGTCGATGAGTTTGGGCTTGTGGACGTTTTTCCTGACTTATCTGATTTGTATCCCGTTGGGCATTGCCAAGGCGGTGCGCGACGGCAGCCGTTTTGATGCGGTAACGGGGATGGTGGTGCTGGTCGGTTATACCATACCGCCGTTTGTGTTGGGATTGGTGCTGCTGGTGTTATTCGGCGGCGGCAGCTTTTTGCGTGGTTCCCGCAGGGCGGTTTTAGTCGGCGATGATTTCGACACGCTGTCGTGGGCGGGCAAAATCAAGGATTATCTGTGGCACATGGCGCTGCCGATTACGGCTTCGGTGGCGGGCAGTCTGGCGGTAACGACGGTGTTGACGAAAAACGTGTTTCTTGAAGAAATCCGCCGCCAATATGTCTATACCGCCCGCGCCAAGGGTTTGCCGGAAAAGCAGATTTTATGGAAACACGTTTTCCGCAACGCGATGATTCCGCTGATTACCGGCTTTCCCGCTGCCTTTATCGGCGCGTTTTTCACCGGCAGCCTGCTGATTGAAACCTTGTTCTCGCTTGACGGGCTGGGGCTGCTTTCCTACGAGGCGGTGATGAGCGCGATTATCCGGTGGTGATGGGGACGCTGTATGTGTTCACGCTGATGGGTTTGCTGGCGAAATTGGTGTCGGATATTTCTTATTCGTGGGTCGATCCGCGCATTCATTTCGGCGGACAGAAATAGGTCGTCTGAAAAATGTTTCCGAATCATGACTGATAAACCTTTCCAAACCATGAAAACACACACTCAAACCCCCACTTGGCAGGCCTTCAAGCAACACAAACGCGGCTGGTTCGCGCTGCGATTTTTGGCCGTTTTGTTCGCCGTTGCGCTGCTTGCACCTTTGTGGAGCAACGACAAGCCCTTGTGGATACGTTATCAGGGCGAATATTATTTTCCGCTGGTAAACGAATACAACGAAACCGTGTTCGGTGGCGATTTCGATACGCCTGCCGATTACCTCGACCCGCTGATACGCGGCAACATCACGTCAAACGGCAATTACGCCGTTTATCTGCCCAATCCCTACGATGCCGATACGCTCAATGATTTCGACACGCAGCCCGACCCTGCAAGTCCGTCCGAAAGGCACTTGCTCGGCACGGACGACCGCAGTCGCGATGTCTTGGCGCGTTTGGTTTACGGGTTTCGTGATTCTCTGCTGTTCGCCCTTGCGCTGACTTTGGTAACGACCGTAATCGGCGTGATCACCGGCGCGGTGCAGGGGTATTTCGGCGGTAAGACCGACCTTTTTCATGCAGCGCTTTATCGAAATCTGGGGCGGGATGCCGGAACTTTACCTCTTGATTATCCTGTCTTCGTTTTTTAATCCCAGTTTGTTGATTTTGCTGGTGTTGCTGTCGCTGTTTGGCTGGATGGGGCTGTCCGACTACGTCCGCGCCGAGTTTTTGAAAAACCGTCAGGCCGATTACGTTTTTGGCGGCGCGTTCGATGGGCGTGGGCAACCGCGCGATTATGTGGCGGCACATCTTGCCCAACAGTCTGACGCCCTGTATTGGCGTTTCTGCCTTTCCGCATCTCCGGCGCGGTGCTTGCGCTGACCAGCTTGGATTTCCTCGGTTTTGGGCGTTCCCGCGTCGCAGGCGAGCTTGGGCGAACTCTTGGCGCAGGGCAAGGACAACTGGACGCTTGGTGGATAGGCTTGTCCACCGTCGGTACGCTGACGGTTATGCTGCTTTTGCTGGTGATGATAGGCGAGGGCTTGCGTCAGGCGTTTGACGTGCGGATAAGAGTTGACGATTAAGCAGATAAATCCTATGAACATTTGGAAATCGAAAATCTGAATGCCTCGTTCCCCGGCAAGCAAGTCCTGCACGATGTCAGCCTGACCGTACAGACCGGCAGGAAACTGGCACTGGTCGGCGAGCGGCAGCAGCAAGAACCGTGTTGGCGCAGGGGCATCATGCGGCTGAATTCGCTGGTGTCGTTTGAAGGTCGTCTGAAGTTCGACGGCAACGATTTGCTGACCCAATCCGAACGCGCCCTGCAAAAGCTGCGCGGACGGGGAAATCGGCATGGTGTTTCAAGAACCGATGACCGCGCTCAACCCCGTGATGCGCGTCGGCGCGCAGATTGCCGAAGTACTGACCCTGCATCTGGGTTTTGGACACAGGCATGGGCGAGGGCGGTCGAACTCTTGGCGGAAACCGGCATCCGCGAGCCGGAGCAGAAAGCCTTTGCCTATCGCTTCCAGCTTTCCGGCGGACAGCGGCGGCGAGCGATGATTGCGATGGCGGTTGCCGCCGGGCAAACTCCTGATTGCCGACGAACCGACCACCGCCCTAGATGTCGCCGTGCGAGCGCAGATTCTCGATTTGTTGGCGCGTTTGCAGCAGGCGCACAACATGACCATGCTCTACATCACCCACGACCTGAACCTTGTCCGCCGTTTTGCAGACGACGTCGCCGTGATGCGCGGCGGACGCATTGTCGAAAACGGGCGCAGCGGCGGAAGTGTTCGCACATCCGCAACACGAATACACGCAAATGCTGTTGAACGCCGGTGCCGCGCGCAGGTCGTACCTTTGGCGGACAACCCGCCACCGTCTTGCAGGCGGACGGCTTTCCGTTGCCGTCAAAGAAACGGCGGGCTGGTTCAAAAACGCAGCAAAAACCCCTGCTGGAGCCGGTTTCCTTCGATTTGAAAGCGGGCGAAACGCTGGGCATCATCGGCGAGCGGCTGCGGCAAAAACCACGCTGGCAAAAGCCGTGATGCACCTTATCGACGCGGAAGGTCGTCTGAAAATCAACGGCGAAGCCTGGACGCGCGAATCGAGGCGCGACATCCAAATGGTGTTCCAAGACCCTTCGGCGCATTCAACCCCGCGCATGAACGTCTTTAATATCGTTTCCGAAGCCTTGTGCGTTCACGAACCCGATTTGTCCCGCGCAGAAATGCGGCAGCGCGTGCAAGACGTATTGCGGCAGGTCGGTCTGCCCGAAGATGCGCTCGAACGCTATCCGCACGCCTTTTCCGGCGGACAACGCCAGCGGCTCGCCATCGCCCGCGCCATCATCGTCCGCCCGAAAATCCTCGTTTTGGACGAACCCACCAGCGCGCTCGACGTACAATGGCAGCAACAGATTCTGGAGCTGCTCGCCGATTTGCAGAAAAAACACGGTCTCAGCCTCATCATCATCAGCCACGACCTCGCCGTCATCCGCGCCCTGTCGCACCGCGTGATGGTGCTGAAAGACGGCAAAATCGTCGAAGAGGGCGGCTGCGAAACCGTATTTGCCAACCCTTCCAGCGATTACACGCGCCATCTGATGAGCTTTAGGGCAGGCTGACCGGTCGTGCAGGTCGTCTGAAAAACATTAGCCAATCCCGATGGTAACCTTACAAAAAAGCTATTACACTTTTGCGACACTTGAAATTTTCAGCCCCAAGCCCTATCCTGCACAACATCTGATTCAATTTGACACAAAAAGGAAAAACTCATGAGCAGCGAACTGATTATCCACACCTCCGATGCAAATTTCGAACAAGACGTTTTGAAATCCGACGTCCCCGTATTGCTGGACTTCTGGGCACCTTGGTGCGGCCCTTGCAAAATGATCGCTCCGATCTTGGACGACATCGCCGCCGAATTTGAAGGTCGTCTGAAAGTCGTTAAACTCAACATCGACGACAACGAAGCCACCCCGCCAAATTCGGCGTGCGCGGTATTCCGACGCTGATGGTGTTCAAAAACGGCGAAAAACGTCGCCACCAAAGTCGGCGCTTTGGCAAAAGGTCAGCTCACTGCATTTGTGAACGCGTCCATCGCCTGATTCTAAATGATAGAAGGCCGTCTGAAAAATGTTTCAGACGGCGCTTTTCTATTATGCACATAAAATGCGGATAAAAATGCTGCAAAACTGTGGAAAAATCGAAAGGCGGGTAGTTTGACCACAAGCCGTGTTTGCTGCTGTGTGCAATGCTTGTGGAAAAGTACGCTACCATATTGAAATAAAAGTATAAATCAATGTTGCCTAAAAAAACAGGCAATAACGTGGCGGACAGACAGCCGCAATCCCGTATGCGCTATAATTCTGAAACGGTTTTTGATTGAAAAAGGAACATTATGCACACGCTTTCCGCCGAAGTGCGCACGGAGCTGGCCGGGCGCGTTTGAGAAAAAGCCGCCGCTGGGCGACCGGCCTGCTGCTGGCTGCCTGCGTGTTGTTTGTCGCCTCGCAGTTGCTGGTGAAACAGTACGGCTGGCTGGCGTACGTCAAGGCGTTTGCAGAAGCGGCGATGGTGGGGGCGCTGGCCGACTGGTTTGCCGTAACCGCATTGTTCAGACGGCCTATGGGGCTGCCCATTCCGCATACGGCGATATTGCCGCGCAATCAGAACGGATTGCCGACGAGCTGGGACGGTTTATCGAAAACAATTTCCTGCTGGGCAAACCGATAGCCTTGCGCGTTTATCAGGCGCAGCCCGCCGATAAGCTGTTGAACTGGCTGGGCGGCGAAGAGGTGCGGGCGCAGTGGCTGCCGTGGGTGGCGCGGCAGATTCCGTATCTGCTTAGAGTGGCCAAGCCCGAACAGTTTGCCCGTTTTGCCGGTATGCTGCTGGCGCAGCAATACCGGGGAGAAAATCGGCCGGACGTTTTCAGACGGCCTCAGGCTGCTGAAAGCTAACGGTATGCACGAAGTCTTGTTTTGCAGCCTGCTCAAGCAGTTGCGCCGTTGGCTGCAAAGCCCCGATACCCGTGTGTTGTTGGAGCAGAATTTACACGAATGGGCGGTCAAAAATCGGAAACCGATGCGCCGAGCACGCGGGACAAGCTCAAAGCCACGTTGAAATCGACGCTGGTGGAAAGGGTGGACGACTGGGTGGCGGAAAAAGGCGCTGGACTGGGCGGACAACTGTCTGGCGGCAGCGGAGGAAGACGGTAATCACGCCATCCGCAAAGGTTTTGACGAACAATACGACAAAAATAGTGGAAAAACTGCTTGAATCGGATGCTTGGCTACAAGCGGCTGGAGGCGGTCAAAATGCAGATTGCACAGTCGCCGGCGCTGCAAAACCATTTGGCGGGATTCTGGCGCGGCATACAGGATTGGGCGGAGAAAGACGTGGAGATTCGGCCTGTCTGCGGCAACTGGAAAAATTGTTGGACCATATGCTTTGCGCAAGCTGCCGAGTTTCCACAGTTTATGCGTCGCACCGACGTGCGGCTGTCATTGGCGGTGCGTGATTTTGTGATGCGCTATAAAGGCCGCGCGGCGCAGTTTGTAGCAGATAAAGTCAAAAGCTGGGACGGCGCGCTGATGGTGCAGAAGTTGGAATTGAGCGTGGGCAGGGATTTGCAGTTTATCCGCATCAACGGTACGTTAGTCGGCGGTTTGGTCGGCTTGGCGATATATTGCGTATCGCTTTGGTTGGAATGAGCGCCAGTTGAGATGTCAGGCCGTCTGAAAACGGGTTTCCGATACGGCAAATCATAAAAAGGCCGTCTGAAACATAAGTTTCAGACGGCCTCTGCTACGATCAAACAATCAGTTGCTGCCGATGAAGCGGTAATAGGTTTCTCCGTCTTGGATATAGCCTAATTCGACACGGGCGATTTCAGCAATCGCTTCCTGACCGGTGGCCGATCGGTTACTTCCGCTTGCAAGGCATTGTTGCGCAAAGTGAGCGAGCGGTTTTTCCTCTTGCGTCGCAAGCTGTTCCTCTATTCTGCCCATATCGTGCAAACTGCCTTTGCCTATCCAAAGGCTGTAGTGGAACCATACCGCCGCGGCGGCCAAAAACCACAGTTACCCACTTCATACAATCAATACCTTATTTCCGATTGTTGCCCAGTTGGTAAAACGCGCTTTGCCCGGATAGTAGGCGGCTTCGCCGGTTCTTCCTCGATGCGCAGCAGTTGGTTTGTATTTCGCCATGCGGTCGGAACGGGAGAGCGAGCCGGTTTTTAATCTGCATACAGTTGGTGGCAACCGCCAAGTCGGCGATGGTGCTGTCTTCGGTTTCGCCGGAGCGGTGGCTCATCACGCTGGCGTAGCGGTTGCGTTTCGCCAAATCGACGGCTTTGCAGGGTTTCGCTCAAAGTGCCGATTTGGTTGACTTTGACCAGCAATGCGTTTGCCACGCCTTTTTTTCGATGCCTTCGGCAAGGATTTTTAGGATTGGTAACGAACAAGTCGTCGCCGACCAGTTGCACTTTGCCGCCCAGTTTTTCGGTGAGGAGTTTCCAACCCGCCCAGTCGTTTTCGTCCATACCGTCTTCAATGGAGATAATCGGGTATTTCGATACCAAGTCGGCGAGATAGTCGGCAAACTCTTCGCTGGTATAGGCTTTGCCTTCGGCTTCCAAATGGTATTTGCCGTCTTTGTAGAACTCGCTGGAAGCGCAGTCCATTGCGAACAGTACGTCTTCGCCGGGTTTGTAACCTGCGGCGACAACGGCTTCCTGCATCAGCTGCAATGCTTCTTCGTGGGTGTTCAGGTTGAGTGCAAAACCGCCTTCGTCGCCGACGGTAGTTGGGAAGCCTTTGTCGTTACACAGTTTTTCAGGGCGTGGAACACTTCGGCACCGCAGCGCAGGGCTTCGCGGAAGGATTTTGCGCCGACGGGCATAATCATAAATTCTTGGATGTTCAGGGCTGTTGTTGGCGTGTTCGCCGCCGTTGATGACGTTCATCATCGGCACGGGCAGGGCCATCAGACCTGCGCCGCCGATATAACGGTACAAAGGAAGGCCTGAATCTTCGGCAGCGGCACGGGCTACCGCCAAGGATACGGCCAATGTGGCGTTGGCGCCCAGATTACCTTTGTTGTCGGTGCCGTCCAGCTCAATCATAATCCGGTCGATGTAGGATTGCTCGTTGGCATCGATTCCGATTAAGGCTTGTGAGATTTCGTTGTTGACATGCTCGACGGCTTTTCAATACGCCTTTGCCCAAATAACGGGACTTGTCGCCGTCGCGCAGTTCCAAAGCCTCTTTCTGGCCGGTGGATGCACCGCTCGGCACGGCGGCACGCCCCATGACGCCCTGATTCCAACAAGACATCGCACTCAACGGTGGGATTACCGCGTGAGTCCAAAAATTTCTCGGGCAAAAATATCAACGATTGCGCTCATGAAAATTCTCCTGATTTGATTAAAGGAAGGGAAAACGTCCGGCTTCGCAGAAAACTGCGCTAGGCTTTGTCGGGAAATCGGTTTCAGACGGCCTCTCATCCGACAAACGGCCGAATAGGTTCTGAAACTATATTACATAGTTTTGGATTATACCGTTTCGCCTTTGAGATAAACGAGTGTTTTACCGTAAAAACCGCAAAAATTATCGAATATCGGTAAGGCGGGGGATTTTTCGGATACGGGAAGGGGAGTATCCGGTTGAAAATGTCCCGTTTCCCCGCCGTAAACCGTGAAAAATTCCCAAAAGGCCGTCTGAAAATTGTTTTTCAGACGGCCTTGGTAATGAAAAGGTCAGCGGTGATAGTTCGGCGCCTCTTTCGTAATCTGCACGTCATGGACGTGGGATTCGTTCATGCCGGCGGAAGTGATTTCTACGAACTCCGCTTTTTCGTGCATCTCGGTAATGTCGGCGCAACCCAGATAACCCATACTGGAGCGCAGGCCGCCCATCAGTTGGTGGATGATGTTTACAATCGGGCCTTTGTAGGGAACCCGGCCTTCGATGCCTTCAGGAACATATTTTGTCCGTACTGTCGGTTTTGTCTTGGAAGTAGCGGTCGGCGGAACCTTGGCTCATTGCGCCCAGCGAACCCATGCCGCGGTAGGATTTGTACGAGCGGCCTTGGTAGAGTTCGATTTCGCCCGGCGCTTCTTCCGTACCGGCAAACATACCGCCCAGCATCACACTGTATGCGCCCGCCGCCAAGGCTTTGGCGATGTCGCCCGAGAAGCGGATGCCGCCGTCGGCAATCAGCGGGACGCCGGTACCTTTGAGGGCTTCGGCGACGTTGTGGATGGCGGTCAGTTGCGGTACGCCCACGCCTGCGACGATGCGGGTGGTGCAAATCGAACCCGGACCGATGCCGACTTTCACTGCGTCTGCACCGGCGGCTACCAAATCCCGTGCGGCTTGGGCGGTTGCGATATTGCCGCCGATAACCTGTACTTCGGGATAATGGCTTTTTACCCATTTCACACGGTCGATGACGCCTTGGCTGTGGCCGTGCGCGGTATCGACGACGATGACGTCTACGCCGGCATCGACCAGTGCTGATGCGTTCCTCGGAGTCTGCGCCGGTACCGACCGCCGCGCCGACGTCGCAAACGGCCTTCAGGTCTTTGTTGGCGTTCGGAAACTCGGTGGTTTTCAGAATGTCCTTAACGGTAATCAGTCCTTTGAGTTCGTCTTTTTCGTTCAAGACCAAAAACGCGCTCGACTTTATGTTTGTGCATCAGTTCGCGCGCTTCGTCGATGCTGGTGCCTTCAGGTACGGTAACCAGACGCTCGCGTGGGGTCATGATGGCTGAAACGGGCAGGTCGAGGCGGTTTTCAAAACGCAGGTCGCGGTTGGTTACGATGCCGACCACTTTGCCGTTTTCGACAACGGGCAGGCCGGACATTTTGCGTTTGCGTTGCGCGCGAAGTTCCAAAAGCTCGCGGATGAGGACGTTGGGCGCGATGATAACGGGGTCTTTGACGATGCCGCTTTCGTGGCGTTTTACTTTGGAAACCGCTTTTGGCCTGCATTTCGGGCGTCATGTTTTTTATGGATGATGCCGATGCCGCCTTCCTGTGCCATAGAGATGGCCAAACGGGCTTCGGTAACGGTATCCATTGCGGCGGAAAGTAAGGGAGGTTGAGTGTGATGTTGCGGGTGAGTTTGGTTTGGAGTTTGACATCTCGCGGCAGCACGGTTGAATGTGCGGGAACCAACAAAACGTCGTCGAAAGTATAGGCTTTTTCTACGATGCGCATAATGCTCGGGCTTTCCAGTTTGTGCAAGATGCACGGCATTATAACATGCAGGGGCGACGTCATGACAGGGGGCGGTGGGGGATTTGTGTTTGTTTTTACACAATTATCACAGTTATGATAAATTTTTGACAGAATATGACATTACGGTCCGAAACCAAGTAAAATATGACCGTTCGTCAACACATTCATCCAACGGAAAAACGATATGAAAAATCACTTCTTTATTATTGGCATGTACTTTGTGCGCCTCTGCCGCGTTTGCGGCCGGTGATGTTTATACATGGAAAGGCCGCAACGGGGGTAACAGTTATTCCGACGTGCCACGCCGCCTCCAGCCGGAACATTCCGGCATCGTGAATATCCGTACGCACAGCGTTTCGCCGGCCGCCGTGAAGCCGGCATCTGCTGCGGGTACCGGTTCGCTTGCCGAACAGCAGGCCAAGCTGAACGACCAGATTGCCATGCAGAACAAACAGGTTGAGGAGCAGAATAAGAAGATTGAAGAGGAAAACCGCCAGCGTCAGGAAGACAACTGCAAAGCCGCGCGCCTGAACCGTCAGTTTGCCGAGACCGCCCGCAGCAACAACCGTGAGGCGTTGATTCAGCGTTACGAGAGCGATGTCAAACGGTATTGCAATTAAGGTTTGAATCTGAGAAAGGCCGTCTGAAAAATGGTGTTTCAGACGGCCTCTTTGATGTTGTCGGATTTGGCTCAGGTTCGAAGGAGCGCTTCTGCAAACATCAATCCGAAAATCAGGCTGAATACGAGGCTCAACAGTCCGGGGATCATGAAGCTGTGGTTGAAGATGTATTTTGCCGATTTTGGTCGAACCCGTGCTGTCGAAGTCGATGGCGGCGATAATCGGGCCGTAGTTTGGGATGAAGAAATAGCCGTTGACCGCCACGAACGTGCCTGTGATGACGGGGGCGGGAATATTCAGCGAGATGGCAATCGGGAACAGCGTCGCTACGGTTGCGCCCTGGCTGTTGACCAGCACGGACAGTACGAACAGTGCGGCGGCGAAGGTCCACGGCGCGGTTTCGACCAAATGCGACACGGTGTCTTTGACTTCCGCCAGATGGCCGTGCATCAGCGTGTCGCCGAGCCAGGCCACGCCGAATACGGCGATGACGGCGCGCATTCCGGCGTGGAATACCGAACCTCTGGTGATGGCGTTACCGTCGGGTTTGCAAAGCAGGATAATCAGTGCGGCGGCGGAAAGCATGACGATTTCGATGGTGTGCGCCATACCCATCAGTTTCGGCCCTTCTTCCGTTTGGAAGGTGGGGCGCAATTCCGGCACGGCACCCATCACGACCACCAGCAGCGCGGCGGCAAGGAAGATGCCGACCGATAATTTAGCCTGCGGGCTGACGGTGAGGTTGGTTTTGTTCCGTCGGGTCTTTTTCGTGTGCTTTGACGTATTCGGGTTTTGCCAGCAGTTTCTGGTAGTGAGGATCGTCTTTCAACTCTTTTCCGAGTTTGTTGACGAACACGCAGGCCAGCCCGATGCCGAGGATGGTTGAGGAACGGTAACTTTCAGTACGTCGGCCATCGTGATGTGCTGCGGCTCGAGGTAGGTTACGCAGGCGACGACTGCCGCCGCAATCGGACTGGCGACAATGGCGAACTGCGATGCGATAACCGCCATCGTCAGCGGACGCGACGGGCGGATGCCGTTGCGGCGGCTGACTTCGGCGATGACGGGCAGCACCGAATAGGCGACGTGTCCCGTGCCGGCCAGTACGGTAAACAGATGAGGTTACGGCAGGGGGCGATGAAGGTGATGTATTTCGGATTGCGGTGCAGCACGCGGGTGGCGATTTTAATCATGTAGTCCAAACCGCCGCTGGCCTGCATCGAGGCGGCGGCGGAGACGACCGCCATAATCATCAGCATCACGTCAATCGGCGGGCTGGTCGGTTCGAGGTGGAAGCCGAAGGCCAAAACCGCCAGGCCGACGCCGCCGAGCTACGCCCAAGCCGATGCCGCCGACCTGCGCGCCAATCAGGATGCACAGCAGCACGATGGCAAACTGGATAAAGAACATGGTTGACATGGTAACTCCGTTAATAAATCGGGGATGCGGGTCCGCCGGACGGGCCTTGAGTGCGATGGAGGCGGTGGCCGGACGGACATCAAAAAGGGACGGTCTGCGCGGAAAGGCCCGACCGTCCCGATGCCGGTACAAAAGCCGTGATTATAGTTTAAGGTATCATTGTTAACAATCGTTTACCGGAATAGAAAATACGCCGAGGCCGTCTGAACATTTGTTTTCAGACGGCCTCGGCGATCGGCTGCCGGAAGGTTGCCCGCGCCGCTGGGCATTACAGCCCGGCCAGCGAGCGCAGTTGCGGCCAGTAGAACAGGCGGGCAATCGAGCAGACCGCCACGCTGATGCCCGCGGCGTTGATACTGCTGATTTTTCTTTGAACGTCGCCGCGCCGACCAGCGTGCCCGAGTACGATGACGCCGATGTTCATGCCGGCGAAGACCAGCGTCGGGTTTTCGCTCATAGCCTGGTGGGGCGCGGATGTAGGGTCAGGATGTTGGCGAAGTTCAGGCAGCCGAGCACCGCGCCGCCGATGACGCCTTCTTTTGTCCATTTGGTCGAACGGTAGGGACAGGTAGCCGAACATCAATACTGCGGCCAGACTGAACGCCACCCAGCAGATTGCCGGAAAAACGCCGTCCCGCTTTTTGGCAACCTGTTTGAACAGGATGTCGATGACGCCGTAGCCCGACCACACGCCCAACAGCAGGGCGGCGTTGTTCATCAGCCCGCCCGATTTTTTGCCGCCGCCGGATTTCCACAGCAGGCAGAACAAGGCGACGAAAGCCAGTGTAATGCCTATCAGACGGCCTTCGGTCAGTTTTTCGCCGAACAGGGCGAACGAGGCGACAATCGGCAGAAACAGCGACAGCCGCTGCGCCGCATCGGATTTGACGATGCCGGCCGTGTCCACCGAGTTTGCCCAGTGATGATGAACACGGACGGCAGCAGCACGCCCTAACGCGGCAAACAGCCACCATGTCGGCAGGGAACGCGCGCGGATTGCCCAAGTCCGGTTTCAGCACCAGCATGGTCAGAACGACGGCGGCGATATAGTTCACCGCCACCGCCTGATGGATGTCGATTTTCTGTTTGCGGGCGATTTTCAGCAGTACGGCGACGGCGACGCTGCACACGATACTGGCGATAAGGTAAATCATCGTGTTCTCCTGGCGATACATAAATTCAGACGGCCCGTATGATAAACAAGGCCGTCTGAAAAAGCAAGACGACTGTTTCCGGCGGGGTTACAGCCAGCCGTCGGGAGAAACGGTTTTTGCCGTCGTAGAATTTGACGAATCCCGCCACCACGCGGTAAACGTACCAGATGAAACCGGCACCCTAGAATCAGGAAACCGATGAGGATAATGGTGGTACACGCGCGACCAAGCCTGCGGCCAGCGATACCCAGAAGGTTTTAATCAGGTAGGTGATATGGTTTTCGTATATCGTGCCGCGCATGTCGTCGCGTTTGACATAGGCCAGAATGACGCCGATGAGCGCTGCGCAGCCGGCCGTTACCAGCGACAGGGCGTACAGGCCGTAGATAATCATCATGTAGTTGCGGTTGTTGTCGTCTTGCGGGGTATTTTGTTCGATAACGTCGTTCATTTTCCTACTCCTTACGTTGCATAAAAAATCAATCGTCAACGGCCACGTTGACATCCTGCGGGTCCAGCGAGCGCAGCGCTTCCGGCTTGACGCCGATGATGAACCCGCGTTTGCCGCCGTTGATATAGATGGTGTCCGATGCCCAAATCGAGCTTTCGACGTATACCGGCAGTGCGGTCTTCATGCCGAAGGGCGTCGTGCCGCCGACCAGGTAGCCCGTCCATTTGGCAGCCTGTTTCGGGTCGGCCGGTTCGATATGCTTCATCCCCAAGCTGCGTGCCAGATTGCGGGTGGAAATGTGCTTGTCGCCGTGCATCAGCACGACCAGCCCTCTTTTCTGCTCGTTTTGCAATACGATGGTTTTAACGACCTGGTGTTCGGGTATGCCGAACAACGCGGCAAACTGCGCCGTACCGCCGTGTTCTTCATGAAAGTATAGACATATGGTTTCCAAAATCAATCTTCCGCCCGCGCAGAAAACGGACGGCGGGGGTAACGGGATGGTTGGGTTTGCTCATAAACGGCCTTTCAGACGGCCTGCCTTCACTGCGCAACCGTCTGTAATATAGCAACAATCGGAACACAATGTTACCGTAAGACACCTGTCGGGCGGGCTGCCGGATAAGTGGCGGAGAAGAGGTTTTTACGGAAAGGAGCAGGAAATGGACATACGTTATTTCGGGCAAAACGCCCGTCTGTCGGAGGCCGTGGTTGCGGGCGGCTTCGTGTTTCTGTCGGGCATGGTGCCGGAAAACACGGAGGCGGACGTAAAAGGCCGAACGCAAAACGTGTTGGCGCAAATCGACCGCTGGCTTGAAAAATGCGGTTCGGACAAGGCGCACATCCTCGAGGCCACCGTTTTCCTCGCCGATATGGACGGTTACGCCGCGATGAACGAAGCGTGGGACGAATGGGTCGCCGTCGGCCGTTCCCCGCACGGGCCTGCGTGCAGGCGGGACTTGCCGATAGCCGCTGGGCGGTGGAAATCAAAGTTTCGGCGGTACAGGCCGTCTGAAACGCCGTCCTGTCCGTCCGAAGTATTTTTTCAGACGGCCTTTATTTCTAGAATAATGACCTTATTTCGACAAAACACCGAATTTGAGGATTCCGCCATGCAAACCCGCCTACCGTTTTTCGGGATAGTCCGCGTCAGCGGAGAAGACCGCGCCGCATTTTATGCACGGCCAGCTTTTCCAACGACATCAACCACTTGGCCGAAGGTTTCCGGCCTGTTACGCCACCTACAACACCCCGAAAGGCCGCGTGCTGGCTAATATGCTGGTGTTGAACCGCGGTTCGGATTTGCTGCTGGTCATGGCCGCCGACCTGACCGAGGCCATCGTCAAACGCCTGCGCATGTTCGTTTTGCGCGCCAAAGTCGTATTCGAGCCGCTGTCCGATTATGCCGCCGCCGCAGTGTTGGACGAAAACGCGGAGGCGCACGCCGCCGCCGAACCGTCGCTGTCTTTTCCCGCTACGGAAGAAAAACGGCGTGTGGACGGTGTCCCTGCCGCACACAGGCCGTCTGAAAAATCGGAGCGGCGGGCGTTTGCCCGAACACGATGCCGCCGCTGAAAACGCATGGAACCTGCACGAAATCCGCAGCGGCTACGCATGGATTTCCGCCGCCACCAAAGGAAACCGCCGTCAGCCCAGATGCTCAACCAGCACATTATCGGCGGCGTGCACTTTAAAAAGGCTGCTACCGGGCAGGAAATCATCGCCCGCGCGCAATACCGCGGACAGGTCAAACGCGGCTTGGCCGTATTGTCCGGCGGTTCGCTGGAAGCCCGCCGGAATCGCCGTGTTGGAAAAACGGTGCGGAAGCCGGCCAGATTATCAATACCGCGCTGACCGACACCGGCAGCCTGAGCCTTGCCGTTATCAAACATGCCGCCGCACTAAAGCGGTTTTGACCGATGCCGACGGCAACGGCCTCAAACAGGAAAAAGCTGTTTTTCAACATCGAACCCAAAGAATGATTTTTCAGACGGCCTGAAGCCTGTTCGGAAACCAAAACCGCCGCCAGCGTATACACGATGGCGGCGGTTTTTACCTGAATCACCGGTTTGCTTTCAACCGGTACAGACGGGTGGTTTCCCGATTGCGGGCGAAGGCGAGGCGGATCGGATTCGTCGGCGGCTTTGCGGTGGCGCGGTTTGGTTTCAGTATACCGGTTACGTTTAAAGAGGCCGTCTGAAAACATTGTTCCAGAAAATCGCGGTCGCGCAGGTGAAGATGTTCCGCCAAGTCGGAAATGATTAACCACGCTTCGCCTTGCGGGTTTTAAATGCTGCCGCAAAGCCGTTTAAGAAGGCGGTCAGCATGGCGTTGTCGGGATCGTAGAGGGCGGTTTCGACGGCGGAAGTCGGTTTTGGCGGGCAGCCACGGCGGGTTGCAGACTATCAGGTTGGCGTGTCCTTCGGGAAACAAGTCGACGGCTTGGACGGCGACTTGTTTGTCCAGCCCTCAAGCGGGCGAGGTTGGCGGTTGCGCAGGCGATGGCTTTGGAGTTGGTGTCGGTGGCGGTGATGTCGGGAATGCCGCGTTTGGCAAGGATGGCGGCGATAACGCCGGAGCCTGTACCGATGTCGAAGGCCGTCTGAATATGGGGATTCAACGGCGCTTGGGCGATTAAGTCCAAATATTCGCCGCGCAGGGGCGAGAGCACGCCGAAAGGGGACGTGGATTTTGCCGCCAAGCTGCGGAATGTCTATGCCTTTTTGTGCCATTCGTGCGCGCCGATAAAGCCCAAAAAGCTGGTTGAGTGGCAGCAAAAACGGCGTGTCGTTCAGCTCGGCGTACACATCGGCAAGGGCGGCGCGGACATCGGGCGCACGCAGGTTGCTTAACTGAAAACCCGCGCCGATTTCGACGGCAAAGCATATTCAACACGCGGCTTTGCTGCGCCTGCTTCATACGGTGGGCGTGGAAGGCCGTCTGAATATCGGCAGGCGCGTTTTTCGTTTTTCAGACGGCCTGCGGACACGCTTTTCATCGCTGCCAACACTTGCTTGGCGTTGTGAAATCGCCCGTCCAAACGGTTGCCGTTTGGGTGTGGGCGTTTTTCAGAATATCGGCGGCATTGCTTTCATGCATAAACCGCCTGCTTGGGCGGCTTCTGCGTGCTTTCGTTGCGCCATTCAATGGGGATTTTTTGAGAGGTTGAAATGGTATACATAATAATATATTTGGTGATACTGGAACGAATGTTCGATTCTGATAATTTATTTCTTAATTTCTCGTCAGGTATATCATAAATTGACCGCCATGTTTATGATATACCTTGATCATGGAGGTTTTGAGATGTTTTATGCAGCATTGACAGCAACAGCTTTTATGTTTTTTCTTCGGAATGGGGCATTCTAATCTGAAGAAGAATACTAGAATCATACTGTTAATGATTGGTTGGGCATTTTTCGGCCTTCATTCTTATATCATCGGGCAAATAGCCATGCAGTATACTGTGTGGCAGATTTGTCAGTTATCTTTTATTTCTATCGATTGAGTTGGTAATTTTTCTTTTTTATATTTCAAAGAATTGCAGCTAGATAATTTATATAATAAATTATGAAAAAGTACTACATGCAGGACAGGGTTCTCTACTTGTGGTGCTTTTTATTTTTATGTAATTAGACAAAATGTATAAAAATTGTTCTTATTTTTAAAAAGTGAATTCGTATTTTTGAAAAAAATAGATTGTCGTTTTGTCTAAAATGCGTATAATGCCCTTTCTATACAAACGGTAATTCCGATAAGATTTGGACAAGGAACATCATGCAATTAGACATTGACCGCTTAGTTGCTTATTTCGGCGGCGTGAATGCGCTTGCCGAAGCGTTGAAACAGCACGATCCGAAAATGCCGCAACGACCGCCGCCATCTATAAATGGCGCACGCGCGGGTCGCTGCCTTTGGCGCAACTGCAAAAGCTGACCGCGCTGGCGGAAGCGCAAGGCAGACCGCTGGATTTGAATGCTTTTTACAAAAACGAATCTCTGGAGAGAACAGAAATGACACAGACCAACCGCGTAATTATTTTTCGATACCACCATGCGCGACGGCGAGCGAGTCGCCCGGTGCATCCATGACCAAAGAGGAAAAAATCCGCATTGCCCGCCAATTGGAGAAAATGGGCGTGGATGTGATTGAGGCGGGTTTCGCCGCCGCCAGCCCGGGCGATTTCGAATCGGTCAATGCGATTGCCAAAATCATCACCAAATCCACGGTCTGCTCGTTGGCGCGTGCCGTTGAAAACGATGTGCGCAAGGCAGGCGAAAGCCGTTTCCCCCGCTCTGAAAAACGCATCCATACCTTCATTGCCACCAGCCCCATCCACATGGGCACAAACTGAAAATGAAGCCGCAGCGGGTCATCGATGCGGCAGTCAAAGCGGTGAAAATCGCCAAAGAATACACCGACGATGTGGAATTTTCCGCCGAAGACGCCGTGCGTTCGGATTTGGACTTCCTCGCCAAAATCTTTACGGCGGTTATCGAAGCGGGCGCGACCACCATCAATATTCCCGATACTGTCGGCTACTCCATCCCTTCCGTGTGGTACGAGCGTATCAGCAACATCATCAAAAGCGTACCCAACGGCGACAAAGTAGTCTGGTCGACCCACTGCCACAACGACTTGGGTATGGCGGTTGCCAACTCGCTGGCCGCTGTTCAGGCAGGCGTGCGCCAGGTGGAGTGCACCATCAGCGGTTTGGGCGAACGCGCGGGCAATGCCAGCCTTGAAGAAATCGTGATGGCGTTGAAAGTGCGCCATGACCTTTTCGGCTTGGAAACCGGCATCGATACCACACAAATCGTGCCGGTATCCAAACTGGTGTCCACCATTACCGGCTATCCGATTCAGCCCAACAAGGCGGTGGTCGGCGCAAACGCCTTTGCACACGAATCAGGCATCCATCAGGACGGCGTGTTGAAACACCCCCGAAACCTATGAAATCGTGACTGCCGAATCGGTCGGCTGGTCGACCAACCGCCTGACCTTGGGCAGATTGTCCGGCCGCAACGCCTTCAAAAACCAAGCTGGCGGATTTGGGTATCGGATTGGAAAGCGAAGAGGCGCTGAATGCCGCGTTTGCCCGCTTCAAAAGAACTCGCCGATAAAAACGCGAAATCTTCGATGAAGACCTGCACGCGCTGGTGTCCGACAGAAATGGGCAGTATGGGCGCCGAAAGCTACAAATTCATCTCCCCAAAAATCAGCACCGAAACCGGCGAAGAGCCGCACGCCGAAAATCGTGTTCAGCATCAAAGGCGAAGAAAAACGCGCTTCCGCCACAGGCTCCGGCCCTGTTGACGCGATTTTTCAAAGCGATTGAGAGCGTGGCGCAAAAGCGGCGCGACTTTGCAGATTTATTCCGTGAACGCCGTAACGCAAGGCACGGAAAGCCAAAAGCGAAACCAGCGTGCGGCTGGCGCGCGGCAACCGCGTCGTCAACGGACAAGGCGCGGATACCGACGTTTTGGTCGCCACTTCAAAGCCTACCTCTCCGCCTTGAGCAAACTGGAATTTGGTTCTGCTAAACCGAAAGCGCAAAGGCAGCGGCACGATTTGAGCTTAAATAGCTGGATTTGACGTCGAAAAGTAGAAAGGCCGTCTGAAAAACCTTAAATCAGGTTTTCAGACGGCCTTTAACTGTTTAACCATACTTTCTATGTTATATTTTTCGGCTTCACGCTTTCATTGGTTGAAGACACCCTATGACATCTCCTGCCCCCGCCGTTTTGATTATCGATTTGGAGGTCAATCCCAAAACGGATGCCGTGTTCAAACTTAGCGCATACCGTCCTGACTTGGAACTGGGGTACGAGCGCGCCGTCCGCAATGTAAAAGGCTTCAGGAAGCCCCTGCTTGAAATGGAATACCTTGCGAACGGTGCACACTGGCTGATGGGGCATAATATTTTTGGCGCACGATTTGCGCTATCTGAAGGAAGCCGCCCCCGATTTGCCGTGGCTGTCCCTGCCCGTTTTGGATACCCTGAGGCTGTCGCCGCTCGCCTTTCCGCAAAATCCTTATCACCGCCTGATTAAAAACCACAAAATCATTTCATCCTCGCTCAATTCTCCCGAGGCCGACTGCCGCGCCTGCTGGCAGCTTTTTCAGGACCAGTGTGCTGCGTTCGGCAATCTGAAAACCCGCCATCCCGAAACCTACGGTGTTTACAGCGGGCTGTTCGGCGCATTGCCGTATCAGGTTGCAGACGGCATCGTCATTCCCGGCACGCAGACACAGCACAACGCCTATGCGCTGATTCCGCATATTTGGAACATGAGTGCAGGACGAAGTCGAAACAGGCCGTCTGAAAGTCTGCAAAACCCGTTTTACCCGACTGATGCGCGAGGACATACACCGGCCCGAACTCTATATCCCGCTTGCCTATGCGCTCTCGTGGCTGTCCGTTTCGGGAGGCAATTCGGTGCTTGCGCCGTGGGTGCGCCACCAGTTTCCCGATACCGCGCGTCTGATTGCCGAATTGCGCAACCACGACTGCGGCGATGCCAGATGCCGCTATTGCTGCGACACGCTCAACCCTGTTTCGCAACTGAAGCGTTATTTCGGTTTTGCCTCGTTCAGGGGAGTGGATGGCGTAACAGGCGGACAGCAGGCGATTGTCAAGGCGGGCATGAACGGCGAACATGTGCTGGCGGTTTTTGCCGACGGGGAGGCGGGAAATCATTGTGTTTCCAGCTTCCCGCGCTCAACCGCTATTACCGCAACGGCGGGCTGACCGTCGTCGTTTCCCCGTTGCAGTCGCTGATGAAGGACCAAGTGGACAATTTAAAGGCGAAAGGGCGGACGGATGTGGATACGCTCAACGGCATGCTGTCGGTAACGGAGCGCGCGGACGTATTGGACAGGGTCGCTTTGGGCGATGTCGGCATTTTGTTTGTCGCACCCGAACAGTTTCGCAATACGAGCTTTATCAAAGCCATCGAACACCGCCAAATCAACGGCTGGGTATTCGACGAAGCACACTGCCTGTCCAAATGGGGCACGATTTCCGCCCCGATTATCTGTATGCCGCCGAAATTCATTGCCAAGCGCAACCGCAACGGGCGGCAGCCGCCCCGTGAGCTGCTTTACGGCAACGGCGAAACCGGACGTCCTTCAGGAAATTACGGAACATTTCCGCGAAGAACTGGGCATCGAGTTCAAACAGTTTATCGGCGGCAACGAGCGCAGCAATCTGTTTTACGAGGTTTTGGAGGTTTCAGTCGACCTTAAAAACCGCTACATCGACGAACTGCTGCACCGCGAACTCGACCATCAGGACGGCGGGGCGGTCGTGTTTGTGGCACGGCAGAAAAGTGCCGAGAAATATGCGGAATTTTTAAAGCGTCAGGGCTGGGATTGCGAATATTTCCATGCGGGGCTTCAGGCAAAATGCCAAAGCCGAAATCAAGACGATTTCATTCACGACAGATTAAGGGTCATCGTTGCGACCAACGCGTTCGGCATGGGCGTGGACAAGCCCAATGTGCGGCTGGTGGTTCATGCCGAGATTACCGGTTCGCTGGAAAACTATCTTCAGGAAGCGGGACGGGCGGGACTGCGACCAAAAGGAGGCAAAATGCGTGCTGCTGTTCGACCGTTCGGACGTGGATACCCAGTTCCGCCTCAGCCGCTTCTCGCAACTCGAGCAGCGCGATCTGCAATCCGTATGGCGCAAACTCAAACTCTTGAACCGGACGGTATCGGGCAAGTCGGAAAATGACGCCATTGTCGTAACGGGTGGGAAATCCTGCGGGATACCGAAGGATAGCATGAGCTTCGACAGCGACGACCGGCAGGCGGACACCAAAGTCAAAGCAGCCTTGGCATGGCTGGAGCGGGCGGATTTGCTGGAACGCAGCGAAAGCAAACCCGTATCTTTCCTTCGCGTTCCGGGCCGTCTGAATCTGGATCGGGCATGGGGCATCATTGCCAAAGCAAATTTGGGACAGCGCAAAACCGATTTGTACCGGACCATTGCCGAAATCGTTTTTAACGCCGACGACGACGCACCATTGAGTACCGACGTACTGGCCCAGGCTACCGCGTGCAGCTTTGCCGAGTGCGCGGACACCTGAAGAAGTTGGAGGAGTTGGGCGTATTGGTCAACGATACAAAAATGACCGTCAACCTGCGTACCGACCATTCCAAACCGTCCGAAAAGCGGCTTGAGCTTATCATCGGGCATGAGGAAAAGCTGTGGCAGATTTTTGAACGAAAAATCCGGATGCCGACCGCGGCGTGTGGCAAAACCTGTCGATGACGGCGGTATGCCGGGAAATGCACGATACGGGCTGCGAAACCGTCCCCGCCGACATCAAGCTGCTGATACAGTCGCTTGCTTACGATAAAGCGGCGGCGGAAACCCGCAGCGGCAGCTTCGACATCATCGACAAAGGCAACGATATGTTGCTGCTGCGCTTCAAAAGACAAACAAAGCACATGGGCGCAACTCGCGAAAAACGCCGCACTGCGCCGCCACATATGCATGAGCCTCCTACCTTTGCTCATCAGTAAAACGGGCGGCATCCGCAGCAAAAGACGCCGTGGTGGAAACCAGTTTCGGAGAACTGGAACAGCACATCGGCGACGATTTGGCACTGCCGCACAAATTCCCGAAAACCGCCGTGAAATCCTGCTCAAACAGGCTTTGCTGTTCATGCACAAACTCGGCGTCATCAAGCTCAACCACGGCATGACCATCCTGCGCCACGCCATGACCCGCACGGCTCGACCACAACGCGCTGGAGCGAAACGCCAATATCTGAAAGCCGACTACCGCCCGCTGGAAATCTTTTACGGAGAAAAACGCTTCCAGATACACGTCATGCAGGAATACGCCCTTTGCGCCTGAAAAACCTGCAAAACGGCTGGGAGCTGGTCAGCGACTATTTCAAAACCAGCGAGAAAGATTTTAAAACAAATGGTTCAAAGGCCGTCTGAAAGAGTTGGAAGAATCCATTTCGCCGCAGACCCTGCACACGATAACCGACGGCGAACGCCATCCAAAAAAGCCGTCGTTACCGGAAAACAGGAAAAACCGCCTGGTGCTGGCAGGTCCGGGCTCGGGCAAAACGCGCGTCATCGTACACCGTACCGCCTATCTTCTGAAGGCAGAACATGTCAGCCCCGCCTCCGTCATCATCCTGACTTTTCAACCGCCTTGCCGCGCAGGAAATCAAACGGCGGCTGTTCGAACTGGTCGGCAGCCTTGCCGCCGCCGTTACCGTCCTGACTTACGACGGGATGGCGATAGAGGCTTTGGGCGTGCGGTTTGACGGCAAAAAGAGTATGAGGAAGGACAGTTCAAAAAGTGGTGCAGGAAGCCGCCGCCATGCTGTCGGGCGGACTTTCCGCCGATGCGGACAGCGACGACGCCCGCGACCGCATCATGGCGGGCTTCCGTTATATTCTGGTGGACGAATACCAAGACATCACCGAAGAGCATTATGAACTGGTTTCCGCACTTGCAGGACGGAAACGTGAGGACGAAGACGAAAAACTGACCATTATCGCGGTCGGAACGACGACCAAAAACATCTATGCCTTCAACGGTACGAGCAACGAATACATCCACCGCTTCCTGCAGGATTACGGGGTAAAAACAGCCCGATTTCCTGACCTTCAACTACCGCAGCACGCAAACATCGATTACCGCCGCCAACCGGCTGATTCAGGATATGGGAGGCCGTCTGAAAACCCTGACCCGATAGTCATCAACCCCGAAAGGCGGTATCGGCCCAACGGCGGTATTTGGTCGGAGCGTGACGGGGAGCGGCAAGGGCGTGTGCGTGTCGTCAAACTGCCCTCTCAAGGCAGCCGTCAGCAGAAAAACAATATCCAGGCGCAGGCAGTCTCTGCCGAAATCCGCCGCCTGCAAGCCCTTGCCGACATCGAGTACCGCAGCATCGCCGTATTGTCGAGAAACAACGGCGAACTCAAACCCATGCAGGCATGGTGCGAACAGAACAACATTCCCTATTTCCTCGCCAAAGACCGCAAACACGGCATACGCCTGCGCCATACCCGCGAATTCGTACGCCTTGTCGAACAATTAGTGCCAGACAAACAGCAGGAAGGGCAGAAAGAAAAAACATTCACCGGAAACGAGTTTGCAGAACTGATACGCTCGCAAGACGCAGGAGGTATGTGGCAGGACTATTTCAGACAGACGGCAAAGGATTTCCTGCGGGAAAAATACCGCCGATACCGGCTATCCCGCCGCATTCCTGAAAAACTGGCTGTACGAATACGTCGGCAACGAAAGCGAAAGCCGTTCGGACGGCATCTTCCTGGGGACGGCACATTCCGTGAAAGGCTTGGAATTCAAGCATGTCTTCGTCTTGGACGGAGGCTGGAACAGCGCGGACGAGTCCGAACAGCGGCTGTACTACGTTGCCATGACCCGCGCGATTGAAACCCTGACTCTGATTCAAAATACGCCGCAGCATTTGTGGATAGGCAGGCTGCCCCGAAGAAACAGAATGCGTGGAACGCAGCTATACGGTTTTGCCCGAATTGGACACGGAACACCGGACGCTGTCTCTTTACAGCGATAAAAAGAAAACCGGCCCGCCGAGCTGGACATCGGCTTTATCGCACGCAGAAACACGGAATGCCTCCGACCTTATTTCAAGGTTGGAAGCCGCAAAAACTGAAAGTCGGCGATGCGCTGACGGTACGGCGAGGCGGATGGCAAAACAAGCAATACGAATTCTGCACCGACGGCATTGCCGTGGCGAGAACCGCCAAAAAATGCCGTCTTTCGGAGTTGGACGCCGTTTCAGACCTGTCCGCCATCCGTGTCCGCGCAGTGGCATTCGGCGTCCGCTATCGTGAGGACGAACAATATACGGACAATATTCCTAAAAATCCAAAAATGGCCGCTGGTCATCCCCATGCTGATTATTCCCAAATAGCAATATAGCGAATTAACTGACTCCAAGTTCGGCAAGTGCAGCAGCGGGTGAGGTTAATCAGTGGTAGATAGCTCAAGAGGCCGTCTGAAAAAGCAGATCTTGTTTTCAGACGGCCTCTTCTAGCTGGGCGATTGCAGGCAAGTTGCGTGCCGCACGGATTATTTAATAAAGCGGTGTTATTTGGTCTTGATTGACCGTTAATACGCCTTTCACCTGCTCAAAAATGCGCCGCGGCATCTTGCAGCGGTACGTTTTGCGGCGGCCGGATGACAATGCCGCGGAGGGTTCTGTATGTGTAAATCAGGGTTGCGCCGTAGTCTTTGACGGCCTGCATCAAAGGGGCAGGGCCGGTTTGGCCGTCGTAGAAGATAATCAGGTTGCCGGAAGTGTTTTTGTTCGATTCCAGCGGTTTGGGCCGGGGAATGTGTCGGGCCGGGGAGGCGCAGGCGGTGAGCAGGACGCAGAGCAGCAGGGCGGTTGTTCGGGTTTGAGGGGCATGGTTGAGGCCGTCTGAAAGGATAAAGCGGTATTTTTATCTTTTCAGACGGCCTTTCTGAAGCCGGCCGTTATTTTTCGGCGAGAGTTGAGTCGACCAGGCCGCCGTCGGAGAAATATTTTTCATGATGCCTTCCCACGGGCCGAATTTTTTCGTTCGGGCTGAAGGTTTTCGATTTCGGGGAAGTCGGCTTTGTGTGCGGCCAATACCTCGGCGTCGCGCGGGCGCAGGTGAGGTTTGGCAGCAGAAGTTCCTGAGCAGGTTTGCTCCACAGGGTATTGCAGGTATTCTTCGGCGGCGGCGCGCGTACCTTTTTCTCGACGACGCTGTTCTACGGCGGCAACGGGGCTTTTCGGAAAAGGATGGTGTAGCTCGGATAGATGATTTCAAATTGGTTCGGTGCGAGCTTTTTGCTGACGTGGTTGGCTTCGTTCTCAAAGGTAATCAACACGTCGCCGATGTTGCGCTGGCTGAAGGTGGTGGTGGCCGCGCGGCCTCCGTTTCTCAAAGACGGGGCGTTTTTCAGAAGGGCGGCGGCAAATTCTTTAGCCTTGTTTTCATCACCGTTGTTTGCTTTCAGTCCGTAGCCGTATGCGCCGAGGAAGGCGTAGCAGCCGTTCCGGTGGTTTTTCGGGTTGGCGATGACGAGTTTGCACGCCGTTTTTGGTCAAATCGGGCCAGTCTTTAATTTGTTTGGGATTGCCTTTGCGCACGAGGAATACGGTAGTGCTGGTATAGGGCACGGCGTTGTCGGGCAGGCGTTTGGCCCAGTCGGGTTTAATCAGCCCCTTTTTGTTCCAAGAGTTCGATGTCGGAAGTCTGGTTCATGGTTACGACGTCGGCGGCCAGGCCGTTGGCGACCGACAGGGCCTGTTTGCTCGAACCGCCGATGCGACTGCTGTATGTCGACGGTTTCGCCGTTGTGTTTGGCTTGGTATTCTTTGGCGAACAGGGGATTGTATTCTTTGTAAAAATCACGGGCGACGTCGTAGGAAACGTTCAGCAGTTTGATGCCCTTGCTGCCGTCGGCTGCGGGGCGGACGATTCTGCGGCGGTATTTTTGTCCCTGACTTGGGCGAGCAGGCGGACAGTGCCAGCGCAGCGCCGAGTGCGGCCAGTGAGGAATATGCGTGCGTTCACGGGATGCTCCTTCGTTTTTCTAGACGGCAACCACTTTATACCGTGCGGGTGGCGGTGAAATAATGTTTTTGCCGGCGTTTATCAGTTTTGGTTATATGGGGGGACACGGCGCAGCGGGGATGCAAAGAGGCCGTCTGAAAACGGTTTTCAGACGGCCTCTTGAAAAAGCCCTGTCGGTGAGCAGGGCTTTGCCAAGCAGATTTTTACAGGCCGCTCAGGCGGGCGGTGTCGTGGGCAATCATCAGCTCTTCGTTGGTCGGGATGACGACGGCTACGGCTTTGCTGTCGGCAGTGGTGATCACGCCTGCGTTGCCGAAGCGGGCTTTCAGGTTGGCTTCGTGGTCTTCGGTCAGGCCGAGGAAGCCGAGGTAGCCCAATACTTTGGAGCGGATGAGTTCGGAGTTTTCACCGATGCCGCCGGTGAAGACCAGCGCGTCCAAACCGCCGGCGGCTACGGCCATGCTGCCGACGTATTTGGCCAGACGGTATACGAACACTTCCATGGCCAGAATCGCGCCTTCAGTGGCCTTTGGCGCTTCTTCTTCAATGGTGCGGCAGTCGTTGGACAGGCCGGATAACCCCAGCAGGCCGGATTTTCTTGTTCAGCATGTCGGTAATTTGGGCGATGGTCATGTTGGCGTTTTCCGCCAAAAGCCGAATACGGCGGGTCGATGTCGCCGCTGCGGTGGCACCCGATTACCAAGCCTTCCAGCGGGTCAGCCCATACTGGTATCCTGGCATTTACCGCCGGCGACGGCGAGATGGATCGCGCCGTTGCCCAGTGGGCGAGTAACCATGCGCAGGTCTTCTTTGTTTTTACCGAGGAAACGGGCGGTTTCGTCGGCGACGAGCGCAGTAGCTGGTGCCGTGCGCGCGCAGCGGCGCAGGCCGTATTGCGGTAGAAGTTCCTGCGGGATAGCGTAGGTGTAGGCGTGTTTGGGCATACTCTGGTGGAATGCGGTGTCGAATACGACGACGTTGGGCAGGCCTGAAGAGGCTCGGCGCACGCAGGCCGAGCAGGTGGGCGGGGTTGTGCAACGGGGCGAGCGGGATACATTTTTCGATGCCGGCAATCACTTCGTCGTCAACTAAAATGGATTCGCTGTACAGTTCGCCGCCGCTGACGATGCGGTGGCCGATGGCGCTCGAGTTGCTGTCGAGGCCGTCGGGGCTTTTGAGTTCTTCCATCGATGCTTCCACCGCGCCGGTATGGTTGGGTTTGGCCGACAAATCGACTTTGTGTTTTTCGCCGTTGGCTTTGAAGGTAACGGGAGGCGTCAGGCAGGTTCAGCTTTTCGGCCAGGCAGCTTAACAATACTTCGCCGCTGTCGTTGTCGATGGCGGCGCCTTTCAGCGAGGAGCTGCCGCAGTTCAATACCAAGATGAGTTTTTGAGTCATTTTTTAGTTCCTGAGTGTCGGACGGTCTGTCGGGTCGGGTGGGGAGGCCGTCTGAAAAAGTTAATGGGTCTGACGCGGCGTATTTTATCAAAGTTTGCGGTTTTTATGCTGATATTAATATTTTGTTATTAATATGTTTGGCACGGCTGAGGCTTTGCAGCGGCGCGGCAAAGCTGTTACATTAGTCTTTTGCCGCAGGCCGTCTGAAAACCTGTTTTCAGACGGCCTGCGGGATGATAAGACGTTAAAACCATGCATTATTTCGGTATCCACGCAGCAGGGCGGGCATTTGGGCTTTTCGTGATGCTGGCCGACGACGGGGCGGAAGCCGGGCCGAAGGGCGGGCGGTTTGCGGTCAAGCTACAAAGCGAAAATCCGTCCGGCGGACCTCGAGGCGGATATGCTGCTGCAGTTTGGAGCAGGAGGGAAAACCGCTGCTCTGGCGCGTTGAAAAAGACCGCGTCGAGGTTGTTTTGCGGCGGCGAACATCGGTTCGATACGCAATGAATACCTGACCCTGCTGGGGCATTCGCTAGTACTGAATGATTTGACAGGGAGGAACGATTTGAATGGAAAGCATGTTTATTCTGGTGCCCATCAGCATCATCCTGGCTTTCGTCATCGCGCTACTGGTGGTCAGGCAAAAAGCGGCCAGTTCGAGCGACCTCGAGGTCCGGCGCACCGTATTTTGATGGACGATGATTCCACCGACAAACTGATTGATAAAGACGACTAACGATGACCCAGAAAAAGATAATCTGAACTTTGCGACAAAGCCGCCGGTTCGCGCCGCTTTCGGTACGCAGTTTCTGGGCGCGTTCAGCGACAAACCTTTTAAACCGCGCTGTTCGTCGATGATAAGTTTCTACGGTTTGGGCAAAAACGATTTTCGCCGCCCAGCCAGATGCTGAATCGCGCTTTGCCTTCATTCTGCCGTATTTTCTGTTTTCCGCCTTTTTCCGGCCAGTTGTGACACCATTCGATAAGGCGGTGCTGGCGCGTTGGGTGAAGGGTGCTCGAAAATCGTAGTGATGGGTAGTGGCGGCTTCATGGTTTCTGATTCAGTCGCGCCGCTGCTGTTGTTCTGCCTGTTTTGCATGGGCACGCAGTCCACGCTGTTCGGCCCGCTGAAAATACGCCCGTGCTGCCCGATTATCTGAACGACAAGAGGCGATTATGAGCAACAGCCTGAGTTGAGTCGGGTACGTTTATCGCCATCTTGTTCGGTCAGATTCTGGGTACGTCGGTGGCGGGCGTGCCGCCTTATATCGTCGGTTTCTGGTGGTGCTGACCGCCATGCAAGCTGCGGCCGCCAGCCTGTTTATGCCTTCCGTGGCCGCAAAAGGCCCGCGACGAAGATTGAGACCGAACATCGCGCAGTGCGGCGCGGGCTGATGCGTGAAACCGCTTCGCAACGCGAGGTGTTTACCGCCATCATCGGTATTTCCGTGGTTTTGGTTCGTCGGTTCGAGTCTATACCACCCAGCTTCGACTTTCACCGATCCATCTCGGCGGCAACGATAATGTGTTTAATCTGATGCTGGCGCTGTTTTCGGTCGGCATTGGGCGTCGACCATGCGCCAAAACTCAGCCACGAGCGGCTGCATCTGGGGCTGGTAACGGTCGGAACGATGCGGCCCGACCGCCTGCGGTTTGCTGCTGGTGTGGCTGACGCACGGCCAGCGGTTCACTTCGCTTAACGGCGTGTTCTGGTTTCTGTCGCGAGGCAACGCTTATCCGGTGATGCTGGTGATGACGCTGATCGGTTTTTCGGCGGCTTTTCTCCGTGCCGCTATACATGGCTGCAGACGGCCGCAGCAGCGAAACCTTCCGCGCCATGCGGTAGCGGTAACAATATCGTCAACGGCGTGTTCATGGTTTCGGGCGGTGTTGAGCGCGGTGTTGCTGATGCTGTTTAACAGTATTGTGCTTTGCTCGGCCGTGGCGTTGGGCAATATCCCGCTGATGGTGTATCTGGCGAAACGGGAAAAACAGTTTTTGAAAGATGTCAAAAGGCTATCTTGGGATTTCCGAATAGCGTCCGAACCAAACGCGAGGGCCGTCTGAAAAATCCGTAACCGGGCCGCGGTTTCTTTCAGACGGCCCTTTGCGCGTATCCAATGTATAACTAGCGGCTTCCTCTGTTTTCCGTCCTCTTCCGACATGACTTTATCCGTGGCACCAGCAGCAATGGCGGCAAATCGCCGAACACTGGCAAAACCGGCCCAACAGCGTGGCTGTTTACCGGCAGGGAAAACACCGGTAAAAACCGAGTTCGCGCGCTTTACGGCGCAGGCGTTGCTGCGCGAGACGCCGAAGGATAACCACGAACCCTGCGGCACATGCATGTCCCTGCCATCTGTTCGCCCAAAAAGCCATCCCGATTTTTACGAACTCACGCCCGAAATACCCGAGGGCGAAGCAGTCGGCCGCAAACTGCTGCAAATCAAAAATCGACGCGGTACGCGGCATCGTGGACGGCATCCACCTTACCTCGGTGCGCGGCGGGTTGCGCGTGGTGTTGAGTACATCCGGCGGAGGGCATGAACCTCCAAGCCGCCAACAGCCTGCTCAAAAGTGCTGGAAGAGCCGCCCGAACACGTTGTGTTCCTGCTGGTAAACCCACGCCCGCGACAAGCTGCTGCCGACCATCAAAAGCCGCTGCCGCCAGATGGTATTGCCGCCGCCGTCACACAGTCAGGCACTGCATTACCTGCGGGAACGCGGCGTCGCTCAGGCAGAGGCGCTGCTGGCCTTCCACAGCGGCGCCCCGTTGTTCGAACATGCGCCCGAGTCGGACGAGCTGCGCGCCGAACTGCTCCGCCTGCTCGCCGCCCCGCGCCTGCTGGCGATTCTGGATACGCGGCGGCATTCGACCGGCAAAAGCAACCGTTGGCGGTGTTTATCGGCTGGATGCAGAAATGGCTGCTCGATGTCGGCTTGGCGCAACAAAATGTCGCCGCTGTATTACAGATACGCCGCGCAATCGGCGGATACGGCGGCGAGGACCGAAGCGGCGGCTTTGTTTGCCTTGGCAGGCCGTCTGAACGCCTCAGCCCTTACGGATACCATACCTTGAAGTGTTGAGAATGCTAGCTCGAATACCTGTTAACGGATTATCTTGAATTTTGGCAGAATAAAAGGGTTACACCATGAATGCTACTGATTTACCGGGAAAAATGATGTTTTTCGGTAGTTGAAAGAAAAAAAGCCATGCTTTACAACTGCTACATGCCTTTTAGAACACGGCGGCCTGTTTGTGCCGACCGACGATATTTTCTCGCTGGGAGACGAAGTGCTGCTCGCCGTGGAAATCATCGACCATCCCAAAAATTCCTGCGCACGCAGGTCGCCTGGATTATCCCGCGCGCACTTCGGCACACCGTCCGAAAGGCGTCGGGCTGGCCTTCGGCACGGACAAATCTGCATCCAGACCAAGCAACGCTTATCGAGGCCGAACTGGGCAACGTATTGCGCAGCGACAGAGCCACTTTCTGTTAAACCGCCGGTAAAAATATGTATCTGATTGATTCGCACTGCCACTTGAATTTCGACGGCTTGCCGACTGCGCTGCCCGAAGTGTTCGCCAATATGCGCGCAGCGGGTCGGGCAGGCATTGAGCATCAGCGTCAGTCAGGAGAGTTTTGCCGAAGTGTTCGCCATCGCGGAAAACAACGGCCACATCTTCTGCACCATAGGCGTACATCCCGACCGTCGGGATGCGGCGGAATTCAGCGTTGCCGAAATGGTGGCGCAGGCGCGGCATCCGAAAGTGGTCGGCATCGGCGAGACAGGTTTGGACTATTATTGGTGCAAAGGCGATTTGGCTTGGCAGCACCGGCGTTTTGCCGACCACATCCAAGCGGCCAGCGAAGCCGGCCTGCCGGTGGTGGTGCACACCCGCGATGCCGCCGCCGATACCTTGCGGCTGCTGAAGGAATGCAATACGCGGGCGGGCGTCATCCATTGTTTTCCGAAGATGTGGCTTTTGCCAAAGCCGCGCTGGATTTGGGGCTGTATATTTCGTTTTCGGGCATCGTTACCTTTAAAAACGCGCCGTTGATTCAGGAAGCGGCGAAATATGTGCCCGCCGACAGAATACTGGTGGAAACCGATTCCCCGTTCCGCGCCCGTGCCCAAGCGCGGCAAACCGAACGAGCCGTCTTGATGCGATATACCGCCGAGTTTCTCGCCAAACTGAGGGGCGAGACCTTGGAACAGAATCGCAGAAACGACCACCGAGAATTTTTACCGTCTGTTCAGCAAAGTGCCGAGAATCGCGTAATGCGGTCCGAATCGGCGGATTGCTTGCCGAAAGGCCGTCTGAAAGAAAGGAAAGTCATGAAAAAAGCTCTGGTACTGAGTGCCGCCGCTGCCGTAACTTTGGCTGCGTGCGGTGCGGCCGACAATCCGAATCCGCAGGAAGAACAACCGGTCGTCGGCATGGCCAATCCCGCGTCCGAATTTTGCGTGAAGCAGGGCGGCAGGCTGGAGCCGAAAAAGGATGCGCAGGGCAACGAATACGCGCTCTGCCACTTGCCCGACGGTACGGTGGCGGAGGAATGGGAATATTTCCGCAAACACAGCAAATAAACTTTTGAGGCCGTCTGAAAAATCGTTTCAGACGGCCTCAAAACTCATCACAGCCGGAGATACCCGCTCCGTCCTTTTTCTGCAACAGGGCAAATGCGGGCGTACCGCAATATTGCTACAATATCGGGCTGGTTTTGGTTTCTGAATGACACGGTATGAACGGCGACATTACTCTGCTTTACATTATTCCTGCTCGGCTTTTTCGGCGGCGGCCACTGCGTCGGCATGTGCGGCGGGCTGAGCAGCGCGTTTGCCTTGCAGCTCCCGCCCGGGCTGAACCGTGCCGGCCTGATTGTGCTGCTGAATCTGGGGCGGATAAGCAGCTATGTTTTTATCGGGCTGCTGGTCGGCGCCATCGGACAAGTCGGCATTTCACTGACCAAACGCGCTGGCTGCAAAACAGCCTGTACCTCTCCGCCAATCTGCTGCTGCTGTTTTTAGGGCTGTATCTGGCCGGAATTTCCCAGCCTGGCCACCAGAATCGAAAGCATCGGCCGTCCGGTTTGGAAACGCCTTAATCCGCTTTTTGAACAGCTGCTGCCGATTCAGTCCGTTCCCGCCTGCTTCGGTGTCGGCATGCTGTGGGGCTGGCTGCCCTGCGGCCTGGTGTACAGCGCCTCGCTTTATGCCTTGGGCAGCGGCAACGCATTGGAAGGCGGGCTGTATATGCTGGCCTTCGCGTTGGGTACGCTGCCGAACCTGTTGGCACGTGGGGCTGTTTGCCGCGCAGTTGAAAAATTTTCTGCAACGGAAAACCGTGCGTCTGGCCGCCGGATTGCTGGTCGCAGCGTGGGCGCTGGCGGTTGGTATCTTTTATGTTGCGTTTTGAATGGAACGCCGCCGTTATGTGCGCAGGCCGTCTGAATTTTTCAGACGGCCTGCGTTCATATGGAAGCGGCTGGAAGCGGCTAAAAACCATTTTCCAAAGCATTCTTGCGGCAATGGCCAGAAGCAGCAGGCGAGCTGTTTTCAGTGTTTCGGGCGGGAGGTTTGTGGGCGGTTTTGACAGCCAGCGGGCGAACACTATGGTGGCGATACTCAGGATGGCAACGGCGGGCAGGTAGAGAAACCGACCGCGCCGTCGGGCGAGGCCGGAAATGTGCCGACCTGCGGCCAGATAACCGACGGTACCGGCCAGCGCAATCGGCCATGCCAGGCCGGAAGATGTGCCGACGGCTTTGTGCGGCGGCATGTTGCAGTAGATAAGGAAAGGCACGGAGAGCGAACCGCCGCCGATGCCGACCCAACTGAAACCGCGCCGAACAGTACGCCAGTGGCGTTTAAGCCGGCAAGTCGGGGCGGGGTGCGCGAGGTTTGGGTTTGATGCCGACAGGGTTCTGACGGCGATGATGCTGATGAAGGCGATGAAGAAAACCTGCAAACCGGCGGTAGGCATGTATTTTTGCCGAGGCGGCGCCGATGAGTACGCCCGCCATCATGCCCGGGGTCATGCGCATGACGGTTTGCCAGTCGATGGATTGTTTTTTGTGTTGCGCGGCGACGCTTGAAAGGGTGGTGAACAGCATAACAGCAAAAGACGTGCCGACGGCAAAGTGCTGGGCGTAGGGATGGTTGCCGATACCTTGCGGTTGCCGAAACGCCCACAAAACGACGGGGACGATGATTGTCCCGCCGCCGACGCCGGAGCGAGTCCGGCACGAATCCGGCCAGACTGCCGACGGCGAGCATGGCGGCAATGATTTCAAGCGGCCACATTTTTCAGACGGCCTTCACGCTTTGAAAACCAGCGGCACACGGCCATCACATAACCCGACAGGGCTGTATCCGAAGAAAAACAGAAACAGGACCAGCGACGGTTCCCAAGTAATCAGCAGCAGAATCAGTACGGCCAGCACATGCCCATAAACGGCGCTGCGGCGGATGATTGATTTCTTTGAAGCTCAAAACGGGAATCTGTACTATCATGGAGATGCCGGCAAACAGGGTGATCGCCACAAGGCCACCATTGCACGGCAGAGGCGTTCCACGCTGTGGTTGACCCAAATCAGGCCGACGATCAGGGCGGCGGCGGGTCGGGCTGGGCACGCCCTATGAACCAGCGTTTGTCGACTTTCTGCCGATTAAGGTGTTGAACGGGGCGAGGCGCAGCGCGGCGCAGGCATAGTAGATAAAGCTATCGAGTAGCCGATTCTGCCGAACTGCCAGAGCGCGCCATTTGTAGGCAATGCAGGGCGGGGCGACGCCGAGGCTGACCATGTCGGCGAGGCTGTCGAGCAGCCTCGCCGAACGCGCTGGCTGTTGGTCCAGCGTGCGACGCGGCCGTCGCGTACCGTCGAGCAGCATGGAGATGAATGCTGCGATGGCGGCGGTTTCGTAGCGGCACGTGCATGGATTGGGTGATGGCAGAAGGGCGGAAAACAGTGCCGCAACCGTACACGGATTGGGCAGCAGGTAAATGCTGATTCTGCCGCAGGGAATGGCGCGGCGGTCGTGGGATTTTGGGGTTTTCCATATGCCACGATACCGTTGGTCCGCATGGCGGGGATGCGATTATACCGCATCGCGCCGGAAAACAAATGGGCGGGCGGCAAACGGGAAGCCGTTGCGGCGGCGGGCCGTCTGAAAACGGCAGGGAAATATGGGCGGTTTCAGACGGCCTCGATGGTTTTAGGCTGGCGCGCTTCCCGGCATTAAAAAGCAGCCCTGAAAGAGCTGCTTTTTCGACGGCCGATGTCAGACCGCTTCGGCTGAGTGACGGACGACAGGTTCGGTCGGTACGTCGTCGTGGTAACCGTGGCGTTTGGTGGCGACGCCTTCGATGGCATCGAGCTACATCAAAACCATCGACCACTTTTGCCGAAATACGGCGTAGCCCTCAGTCTTGGACGACGGTTTTTGCCGCTACAGCTCTTTAGAAACGGAAGTTCAGGAAGGCGTTGTCGGCGGTGTTGATGAAGAAATTGTGCGCTGCGCGGGCCGGGTCGGAGGCGCGCGCCATGAGCGATGGTGTATTTCTCGTTTGGCAGGCCGTTGGACGCTTCGTTTTGAATCGGCTCGCGTGTTTCTTTTCGTTCATGTTCGTCGTCCGCCGCCCTGAATCATGAAGACGCTGATGACCGTCGGGAAGATTACGCCGTCGTAGAAGCCGTCTTTGACGTATTGCTCGAAGTTTTTGGCGGTAACGGGGCTTTGTCGAAAATCGAGTTCCGGTTTGATGTCGCCTTTGTTGGTGTGCAGGATAATCATGGAGTTTCCTTTCGTTGTAAATCGTTTTTGGAGATGGTGTCCAGGCGGACAGACTTCAAGGCCGTCTGAAAAATATTCTTTCAGACGGCCTGACTAATGCAAATAATGCGTTACATCAGGATGAGGTAAGCCCACATGGCGACGAGGACAATACAGAGGACGTTCAGCAGCAGGCCGACGTTCATCATTTCACGCTGTTTGATTAGGCTCGTACCGAACACAATCGCGTTGGGCGGCGTGGCCACCGGCGGCATGAAGGCACAAGATGCGCCGATGCCGATAACGATACCAAAAACTTGTTCGGGTAGCCCCATTTGCGCGGCGATGCTGGCGAAAATGGGCACGAGCGCAGCGGCAGAGGCGGTGTTACTGGTGAACTCGGTCAGGAAGATGATGAAGGCGGCGACTACGAAAATCACCAGCAGCGGATGCGCGGCGGTGAAAGTGGTAGCCACCTGCTGACCAATGCTTCGGATGCGCCGGAGGTTGCGGCAGCGCATAGCTGATACCGCCGCCGAAGGCATCAACACCCCAGTCGGTGTTGCGGGCAACTTCTTTTCCATTGCGCCACGCCGAATACGACGACAGCGACGGCGGCAATCAGGGCGATGACGGTGTCTGGGTTGGAAATGCCGAACACTTCTTTGATTTTAGCGCTGAACACGCAGGCAGCGGCAGCAGCCAAGAAAATCAACAGCGCAATCACGCGGTGCAGCGTCCAAGGGATAGACTCGGATTTGACTTCGACGCGCTCGTTCAGATTAGGTTTGAGGATGACGTACATGGAGAACAGCATCAAGGGCAGAATCAACAGCATCATCGAGCAGGCCGGGGTTTCATCCAGCCAACGAAGTCCAGATTCAGGGCTTTGGCGGCAATCATGTTCGGCGGCGAACCGACCACGGTACCTGGGCCGCCGATGCTGGCGCAGTAGGCGATGCCGAGCAACACGAACACAAAGGTTTTGCGGTCTTTCTCTTTATCCAGATGATCCATCATGCCCATAGCCAAGGGCAACATCATGGCGGCGGTGGCGGTGTTGCTGATCCACATGGAGAGAAAGGCGGTTACGGCAAACAGCATCAAAACCGCCACTTTCATATTGCCTCCGGAAACACGCAGCAGGCTGACGGCGATTTTACGGTCGAGACGCTGCATATGCAGGGCGGTGGCGAGCGCAAAGCCGCCGAAGAAGATGTAAATCGTCGGGTCGGCAAAGCCCGCCATCGCTTTTTTGATGTCCGTATCGGGGAAACCGAGTACGACGGCGAGAATCGGCACCATTAACGCGGTTACGGTGATGTGGACAGCTTCGGTAAACCAAAGCGCGGCAACGAAAATCAACAGCGCAATGCCTTTGTTGGCATCGGTACTGTACGGCAGGGATGTGATGGATGCCGAAACAGACGACGGCGGAAATAATCGTCGTCAGCAGGCCTTTAAAGTCGGTAATCGGCGGCTGTGCACTGAGCAGCTCGACATTCTCAGGATGCTGGGTTTTGTCTTTTGAGTGCAAATCCATAATGCGCTCCTTTGGGGCGGTGGTTCGAACGGTTTTGAAACCGTATTTGTAGCGGGCTATTGCCTGCTTTAATAGCAATAATCTGTGGAGGTATATTTGTAATTGAAAGTAGTGTAAACACATTGTAAACAATTTAACGCGGAGCAGCGGCTTTTGTGTTTGATAAAAATGAGAAATACGGCAAGGGCAGAGATAATTCAGAGCATTATGGGTGCGCGCTGCAAATAAAAAGGCCGTCTGAAAAACCGAAACGGTTTTCAGACGGCCTCATTCATATTGTTAGATTATTTGCGCAGTTGTTTGGCCGCTTCGAGGGCGTAATAAGTCAGGATGCCGTCGGCACCGCGGCGCGTTTGAAGGCAAGCAGGCTTTCGAGTATGACTTTTCGCCGTCCAGCCAGCCGTTTTTGAATCGCGGCTGAAGCATGGCGTATTCGCCGGAAACTTGGTAGGCGTAGGTCGGTACGCCGAACTCGTCTCTGACGCGGCGGACAACGTCAAAGATAGGGCAGGCTGTTTGACCATCACCATATCCGCGCCTTCCTGAATGTCGAGGGCGACTTCGTGCAGGGCTTCGTTGGTGTTGGCGGGATCCATTTGGTAGGTTTTCTTGTCGGCTTTGCCCAAATTGCCGGAACTGCCGACCGCATCGCGGAACGGGCCGTAAAAATGCGGAAGCGTATTTGGCGGAATACGCCATGATGCGGGTGTGGATGTGTCCTGCGTCTTCGAGGGCTTCGCGGATGGCGAGGATGCGGCCGTCCATCATGTCCGGACGGGGCGACGACCTGCGCGCCTGCGTCGGCGTGGCACAATGCTTGTTTCACCAAAACTTCGATGGTTTTCGTCGTTGAGGACGTAACCGTTCGCATCGGTCAGCCCGTCTTGCCCGTGGATGGTGTAGGGGTCGAGGGCGACGTCGGTCATGATGCCGAGTTCGGGGAATTTTTCGCGCAGGGTGCGCACGACGGTAGGAACGAGTCCTTCAGGGGTTGTAGGCTTCTTCCGCCAAGTCGGTTTTATTTCGGGTAACGACGGGGAAGAGTGCCAACATGGGGATGCCGAGTTTGAGGGCTTCTTCGGCGGTGAACAATAATTTGTCCAGGCTTTGCCGTTTCACGCCGGGCATGGAGGGACGGCTTTTCTTGGTTGCTGCCTTCGAGTACGAAGACGGGGTAAATCAAATCGTCTGCGGTCAGGGTGTGTTCGCGCATCAGGCGGCGGGAAAAAGTCGTCTTTGCGCATACGGCGCATACGGGTGGCGGAAATATGGCGCGGCGGGAAATTCATAATCGGCCTTTCTAAGAGAAGCCGCATCGGATTTCAGACGGCCTGAATCAAATGCGGCGGTTTGTTGTCTGACGGCCGTCAGTTTACGCTGTTTCGGCCGTTTGCTGAAGTTTAAAACGAATGGTTAGTCTTGAACGTTACCGATGGCTTCGACGGATTTCTTTATTTCGCGCAGCTTGCTCGGGTTATACAGACGCTCTTCGAAAGGGGTCATGCCGTCTGAATTGAGCACTTCCAAATTGTTTAGCGCACGGCGGTATTCGGCATCGCTCAGTTTGTTCTGGCTGATGCGCCATACTTTGCGGCCGTTGCCGCCTTTGACCTGCGCGGCGGTCCACAGGCCGACCCTGTTTGTAATAGAACAGAACCGCCTGCGCCAACGTTTTCATGTCTGCTCTGCGGTTTTGCCGCTGCCGATGCTGCGGCCGATGCGGTTGTTGCGGATGTCGACCGCCCTGGTCTGCGGCAAGGCGGCTGAAGTAATCGGTTTTGCCTTCGCGCACTTCGGTGTCGCTCAGATACGCATCGCCGGCGCGTTCGGCAATGATGCTGTCGAATTGGGAGGAAATGGCGGCCTGCCACAGGGTGTGCCGCATGGCGTTGACCTGCGTGCCCCTGCCTTCGCCGTTGGCTTTATTGTCCAATCGGCACGTTTGGCAAGACGGGCGGCATTGCTGCTGATGTTGACCGATTTGTAGTCTTCCACGCCTATGGTGCGGGCGGCAACGGGATGGTTGATGATGAACTGCGCGATTTTGCTGCGACGGCTTTGGTCGTGCTGGTAGGTCGTGCAGCCTGCCAGCGACGCGGCGAGTATGCTGATAATGATAAGGTGTTTAATCGGTTTCAGCGACAGTAAAGAGACGTTTTTATCGTGTATGATTTTTAACATGAAAAGGAATTTTCGGGAAACTTTTTCAGACGGCCTTTATCTGCCGTCCAGCGGTTGTTCCGAAAAACGGGGCAATATTATTTACTTATTCTATCGTATTTTTATTGCAGCAGGTTGGAAATTTCTTTTTCAGTTTGTCCAAAAACGCCCCTGCCGGACGAGTTGCGCCGCGTCTTCATATTGCTGCCGGCGGAACGCTTTCGCGCAAATCCCGCCACAATTCCTGCTGAGCGCCGGAGATTTCCTTATCCAAGGCGGGCAGGGCGGTTTGGTCTTGTCCGCCGCGCGCTTCGGCCAGCGTTTCGCGCCACTCCATTTGTTGCATGAGAAATTCGAGGAGCGAATGAAGTGTGTTCAGGGTGCGTCGGCGTCGATGCCCTGCTGCCGGAGCAGGTAGGCGGCGCGGTCGGTGGGATTTTTCAGCGTGCGGTAGGCTTCATTAATGGTGGACGACATCATCACGGCCTCGTTTCTGTTCGAACGCGGAAGCGGAGGGCGAAACGGTCGGGATGGAAAGCGCGCAGCCAGCGTGCGGTAGTTTTGTTCGAGGCTGTCGGTATCGATGTCGAATTGCGGTTCGAGTTGGAACAGGGTGAAATACTGGCTCATGGTGTCGCTTTTGAAGAGGCCGTCTGAAAACGGCGGTGCGGTTTCAGACGGCCTAAAGATTAAGGGCGAAAGGCCGTATTTGCCTTTGTACGCCGTATCCGGTCAAACGTGGAAAACTTTCGCCGCAGCCGCAGGAGTCTTTTTACATTGGGGTTTTCGAATTTAAAACCTTCCTGCAAGCCCTCTTTGGTGTAATCGACTTGGGTGCCGTCCAGATAAACCAGACTTTTCGGGTCGATATAGATGCGGGCGCCGTGTTCTTCGAATACCAAATCTTCGGCGCTGGCCTCATCGACAAAATTGAGGTTGCAGGCCATGCCCGAACAGTCGCTGGTTTTCACGCCCAGCGCACGCCCAAGCCTTTGCCGCGTTTGGTCAGGTAGTTGTTGATATATTTGGCGGCATTTTCGGTGATGGTAATCATAATATTGTCCTTACGGGTTGCTGTTTTGCTGCGCTTTCGCCCATGCGACGGCAGCCTCTATCGCGGCTTTGGCCTGTGGGCTGTTTTTCCAGCAGCTCGAACCGGTCATCGCCGCGCCCCTGTTGCAGAATTTCGCCGGCATCTGCGGCGGCAAGTTCCGCCACATCGTCCAAACCCATCTGCTGCAAACGCTGCAATACGGTTTTGCCTATGCCTTTGACGGCGAGCAGGGATTGGGTTTGCGCTTCGGTAAATGCCATGAATCGTCTCTTACGGTAGGGGTTTCAGACGGCCTGAGGAGGCACGAGGTATCGGAGGCCGTCTGAAAAAGTTTATTGGGCTTCTTTTTTCTTGCGGTAGTCGGCAACGGCCGCCTTTTACCGCGTCTTCCGCCAAAATGGAGCAGTGGATTTTCACCGGCGGCAGTTCCAGTTCTTCGGCGATTTTCGCTGTTTTTGATTGCCAGCGCGTCATCCAGACTTTTGCCTTTGACCCACTCGGTAATCAGGCTGGAAGAGCAATGGCAGAGCCGCAGCCGTAAGTTTTAAATTTCGCATCTTCGATGATGCCCTCGTCGTTCACTCTTGATTTGCAGACGCATAACATCGCCGCAGGCCGGCGCGCCGACCATGCCGGTGCCGACGGAATCGTCGCCCTTGTCGAATGTGCCGACGTTGCGCGGGTTTTCGTAGTGATCGATTACTTTATCGCTGTATGCCATGATGTGGTTTCCTTAATGTTTTTTTGATGGTTTAAGTGGTTTGTTTACTGGTTTTCAGACGGCCTGGAGTTTAGATTTTGCACGCGCCGCCTTCGCAGCCGTCGTCGTTTTTCCGAATCGACGCCGCCTTCCACAGTAACGCCGTCAAAATCTTCAAGCAGATTGTCGAGATTGTCCAAATCTAAATCTTGTTCGTTCATGGTTTTGTATCCTTGATTTTAATGTGGTGGCTTTTGGGTCGTCTGAAAAGGTCTTTTAGGGTTTTCAGACGACCTGTTTTTAATATGCGGGTTAAGTTGCCAAACCTCAACGTTTCGGGTGGTTTAACGGATTTGTTGGGCTTCCCCACATTTGCTGCATTTTTACTTTTTAAGATGTAAATATAGATTGGGATGTTAGCGCAATCTAGTTGGTTTATGACTAACTCACATCATATTCCCAAAGTTCAACATCTTCAGGGATAAGATGAGAATACCGCTGTGAGATAATACTGAGCTAAAAGTTTTTTTAAGTTTGGAATTAAAAATCTTTTTGCACAAACATTATTTTTCGATATTCACTTGGAGCAAGCAAAAATATAACATTGCCTCATTCCAAACAGTCAGTTTTGCACTTGGTACCTTACCACTATCCGTCCATGTATGTGATTTGCATTCAACTAGTATAGCATCGTAATCACAGCCCAAATCAAAATTATGTTCTTTTTTACTTCTCCCGCACCAATACTTAATTTGAAGTTTCTCGTTAAATCTAATCCTTCTGCTTGAGCAAAATATTGTTCAGCCCAGACTTCAAATTCCTCTACCTACGGATGCATTGGAAGAAGCATTTTGCGTTGAAACCGTAAATCCATATATATTTCATAAGTTAGTATGAGCTTTCTGAAACGTGAACACCTGTGTTCACGTTTCATTGCTCTATTTACAAGCCAATTTAATGCGCCGCCCATTCAATCGAGTTCAAATCAATCCCGTCTTTGAACATTTCCCACAACGGCGACAGTTCACGCAGTTTGCCGATTTTGGACTTGATCAGTTCTGCTGCAAACTGCACTTCTTCTTCGGTGGTCATGCGGCCGAAGGTGATGCGCAGGGATGAGTGCGCCAGTTCGTCGTTGCGGCCGAGCGCGCGCAGGACGTAGCTTGGTTCGAGCGAAGCGGAGGTACAGGCGGAGCCGCTAGATACGGCGAGTTCTTTCACCGCCATAATCAGGCTTTCGCCTTCGACGAAGTTGAAGCTGACGTTCAGGTTGTTCGGGGCGCGGTGTTCGAGGTCGCCGTTGATATAGACTTCTTCGATGCCTTCGATGCCTTTGAGGAAGATGTCGCGCAGTTTGCGGTAGTGCGCCATGTCTTGTTCAAGCTCTTCTTTGGCGATGCGGAAGGCTTCGCCCATGCCGACGATTTGGTGGGTCGGCAGGGTGCCGCTGCGGAAGCCGCGTTCGTGGCCGCCGCCGTGCATTTGGGCTTCGAGGCGGACGCGGGGTTTGCGGCGGACGTACAGTGCGCCGATGCCTTTGGGGCCGTACACTTTGTGGCCGGACATGGACAGCAGGTCGATTTTGGCGGCTTCAACGTCCACAGGCACTTTGCCGCAGGCTTGGGCGGCATCGACGTGGAAGATGATTTTGCGTTCGCGGCAGATTTCGCCGATGGCGGGAATGTCTTGCACTACGCCGATTTCGTTGTTCACCCACATCACGGAAATCAGGATGGTGTCGTCGCGGATGGCGGCTCTGAGTTCTTCCAAATCGATTAAACCGTTTTCTTGTACGCTGAGGTAGGTTACTTCAAAGCCTTGGCGTTCGAGTTCACGCATGGTGTCGAGCACGGCTTTGTGTTCGGTTTTGACGGTGATGAGGTGTTTGCCTTTGGTTTTGTAGAAGTTTGCCGCACCTTTGATGGCAAGGTTGTCGGACTCGGTCGCGCCGCTGGTGAAGACGATTTCTTTAGGGGATCGGCGTTAATCAGGGCGGCGATGTCGGCGCGGGCTTTTTTCGACGGCTTCTTCTGCTTCCCCAGCCGAATGCGTGGCTGTTGGAAGCGGGGTTGCCGAAGGTTTCGGTTAGATAGGGAATCATTTTTTTCGGCCACGCGTTTGTCAACGGGGGGTTGTGGCGGCGTAGTCGAGATAAACGGGGTTTTGACGGTCATGGTTTTGCTCTTTCGTTTTTATTTGGTTTCTACTTAATGGATGTGTGTAAAGGTAACGACTTGGCTGCCGTCGTTACAGTTTTTCTGTTCAATGATGCTTTGCAGCGTAACGCTGCTGAGGTAGTCATTGATGGTTTTGTTTAAATTTTTCCCAAAGGTCGTGCGTCAGGCAGGGCGCGCCGTGGTGGCAGTTGGCTTTGCTGCCGCAGCGGGTGGCGTCCAGCCGGTCTTCGGCGGCGGCGATGATTTGGGCGATGTTGATTTTCGATGCGGGGGCGGCAAGGATGTAGCCGCCGCCCGGGCCGCGCAGGCTTTCGACCAACTGCGCGCGGCGCAGCTTGCTGAAAAGCTGTTCGAGATAGGATAGGGATATGCTTTTGGCGTTCGCTGATGGCACTGAGTTTGACGGCGCCGGTTTGCGCGTTCATGGCCAAATCGATCATGGCGGTTACAGCGAAGCGGCCTTTGGTGGTCAGTCGCATGATTTGTGCCTGTTCGGGTATGTGTTAGGCTGTTTTTGTAATGTGCAGATTGTCTAATATCTGAGTGATTCAGTCAAGTATGTAGTCCGTTTGGCGGACTGGCGCCACGAGGGGGCGCAGGTAGTCTGCTGTAATCAGGTTCGGGTGAAAGTTTTTATTAATCCTGTGGTTATATCGGATTGTAACGAGTCGGAACGGGGAAACGGCGGCAAACCTTTCCGCTGAAAGCGTTTGCATTATATTTGCGATTGATATAGATTATCGAAATCTGAGTATTTCAGGTGGGTAAGAGGCCGTCTGAAAAGCGGTGTTTCAGCCTGCTATTTTAAATTTGAATAACATCATGCAACAAACCCCTATATCCCCAGAGGTAAAATCAATATGAAACGCGATTTGAGCAAAATGACCTGTATCGAAGACCTGCGCCTTGTCGCCAAGCGCAAGATGCCGCGCATGTTTTACGATTACATCGATTCAGGTTCTTGGACGAAACCACCTACCGCGAAAAAACACTTCGGATTTCAAAGACATCCGCTTCCGCCAAAAGGTATTGGTCAATATGGAAGGCCGCAGCTAGAGACCAAGATGATCGGGCAGGGATGTGAAAATGCCGGTGGCGATTGCGCCGACGGGCTTTTACCGGCATGGCACACGCCGACGGAGAAATCTTGGCGGCTCGTGCGGCGGAGAAGTTCGGCATTCCGTTTACGTTGTCCACCATGTCTATCTGCTCGATTGAAGACGTTGCCGAAAACACCAGCGCGCCGTTTTTGGTTTCAGCTTTATGTGATGCGCGACCGCGAGTTTATGGAAAACCTGATTAAGCGCGCGAAAGATGCCAAATGTTCGGCATTGGTATTGACCGCCGATTTGCAGGTTTTGGGTCAACGCCACAAAGACATCAAAAACGGCCTGTCCGCACCGCCGAAACCGACCATCGCCAATTTAATCAATCTGACAACCAAGCCCGAATGGTGCATGAAAATGCTGAACACGGAACGCCGCACGTTCCGCAACATCGTCGGACACGCTAAAAACGTCGGTGATTTGTCTCGCTGTCTTCATGGACTTCCGAACAATTCGACCCGCGCCTGAGCTGGGACGACGTCGCACGCATTAAGGATTTGTGGGGCGGCAAGTTGATTATCAAAGGCATTATGGAACCTGAAGATGCGGAAAAAGCGGCGAAAAGCGGCGCGGACGCATTGGTCGTTTCCAAACCACGGCGGCCGCCAGCTCGACGATGACCGTATCCTCCATCAAAGCCTTGCCCGACATCGTCAGCGCAGTCGGCAGCGACATCGAAGTGTGGATGGACAGCGGCATCCGCAGCGGTCAGGACATCCTCAAAGCATGGGCTTTGGGTGCAAAAGGCACGATGATAGGCCGCGCGTTCCTCTACGGCTTGGGCGCATACGGCGAAGAAGGCGTTACCCGCGTGCTGGAAATCCTGTATAGGAAATGGACATATCTATGGCGTTTACAGGCCATCGCAATATTCAGGACGTCGATGCCGGTATTTTTGCAAAAGTACGCGTTGGTCTGAAGGTATGTTTTGATTCCGTTTTTCCATTAAGCGGCGTTAGCATGAACGTATTGTTTCTCCTGAATAATGTTGGTCATGCGATGCCGCGAGAAATTGATGAGGCCGTCTGAAATTTTCAGACGGCCTTTTTCTCAGCAACGGCCTGCACAAAGGTAATTTTTATGTTAAAGTCTGATTTTAATAACTCGGCGGTTTGGCCGCCACAGGGCTGTTTGAATTTTAAAAATCAGGATTCGGTGCGGTACGTTTGGCAACGCATATTTTTGAAAGTGCCGACGTGAGCTGTAAGGCCGTCTGAATTTTAAGTTTAAGCAGCTTTTTTAGAGTGTGCAGGTTTGGAGGAGACGGTTATGCAGCCCTGGCAGCTACCCGAACATGTTGCCGATATTCTGCCTACTGCCGCGAGACAGTTGAAAGCGCCAGAGAGCAGGTTTTGGAACTGTTCCGCGTGCACGGTTACGATTGGTGCAGCCCCCCCTGATGGAATACAGCGGTTCGCTGCTGACCCATATCGACGAAGGATTGTCGTTGAAAACCATCCGTGTGGCCGACCAGATTAGCGGCAGGCAGCTCGGCATACGCGCCGGACATTACGCCGCAGGTGGCGCGTATCGATGCGCACTTGTTATCGGCCAACGAAGGCATCAACCGCCTGTGTTATGCCGGCCCGGTGCTCCATGCGAGACCCGACGGCCTGCTCAATACCCGCGAGCCTTTGCAGGTCGGCGCCGAACTGCAGCGGTTTCGCCGGTATTGCCGCCGATATAGAGTTGATTGATTTGATGCTTAAAAGCATGGGAATTGCCGATATAGGCGGAGTTTTACTGTCGCTGGGCCATATCGGCGTGTTCCGTGCGTTGGCGCGTGCGGCGGATTTGGACGAGGCGCGGGCCGCCCGTTTGCCGTCGCTGATGCAGGATAAAGATGCCGCCGCCGTTTCCGAACAGGTTGCGGTTTGGCGGCTTGACGGTATGTGGTCAAAAGCGTTCGCCCTGCTGCCGACGCTCTACGGCGGCAGGGAAATACTGGCCAGGGCGCGCGCCGAATTGCCGGATTTGAGCGCGGTCGGCGAGGCGCTGGACGAGTTGGAGGCCGTCTGTAGGCATTCCCTTCGCAGCAGGTACACGTCGAGTTTATCCGAATGCGTGTGGACGAATACCACACCGGCCTGCTCTTTTGCGGCCTACGGCGGTAACTGCCGCGAGGCGGTGGCGCGCGGCGGACGTTACGACGGTTTGGGCGCGTATTTCGGACGGGGCCGTCCGGCGACCGGTTTCAGTTTCGACATGCGCACGTTTGTCGGCAGGCTGCCCGCCATCAAACGCCTGCCGCTGGTGGCCGTGGCGCATGAGGACGCGGAAGAGGCTGAGGAAGCCATCGCGCGGTTGCGCGCGCAGGGACAGTGCGTCGTGGTGGATTACGGCGTCGGATACAATGGTTCGCAAGATGTTTCGGGCCGTCTGAAAAAGACGGAATCGGGATGGGAAGTTTTTAAAAATTTAACAATATCTAGAATTATAAGGTTTGGCTATGACTAAAAATGTAGTGGTAATCCGGCGCCCAATGGGGCGACGAGGGTAGGGTAAAATCGTCGACTGGCTGGCGGAAGAAACGTCGGGTGTTGTGCGTTTTCAGGGCGGCCACAATGCAGGGCACACTTTGGTGGTGGGCGGTAAAAACCGTGTTGCAGCCTGATTCCGAGCGGCATCCTGCATGAGAGGCTGGATTGCTTCATCGGCTCCGGCGTGGTCGTTTCCCCCGAGGCGTTGTTGGGCGAAATCGACGAATTGAACGCGGCCGGCGTGAAAAAAACGTGGAAGGCCGTCTGAAAATCGCGCCGACCGTCCGCTGATTCTGCCCTTACCATATCGCTTTGGACCAGGCGCGCGAAGCATCCAGAGGCAAAAAGCAAAATCGGCACGACCGGTCGCGGCATCGGCCCGGCTTACGAAGACAAAGTCGCCCGTCGTGCCATCCGCGTGGTGGATTTGCTCCGTCCTGAGCAGCTGGCCGAAAAGCTGGAATCGGTTTTGGCCTATTACAATGTGCAGTTGCGAGTATCTGCATGGTGCCGAGCCGGTAAAGGCGGAGGACGTGATGGCCGTCATTGAAAAATCGCGCCGCGCATCGTGCCGATGATCACCGACGTTTCACGCGTGCTGACCGAGAAAAACCGCAAAGGCGAGCAGTTGTTGTTTGAAGGCGCGCAGGGCACGCTGCTGGACATCGACTACGGGACTTATCCGTTCGTAACCTCGTCCAACTGCCTGGCGGGAGCCGCGTCTCGCCGGAGCGGGCGTTGCGCCGCAAATGCTGGATTATGTGCTGGGTATCGTCAAAGCCTATACTACCCGCGTCGGTTCCGGACCGTTTCCGACCGAATTGTTTGACGAAGTGGGCGCGGGATTGGCCGAGCGCGGCAATGAATTCGGTTCGGTAACCGGTCGTGCGCGCCGTTGCGGCTGGTTTGATGCGGCTGCGTTGAAACGCTCTATCCAAGTCAATGGCATTTCGGTATGTGCATCACCAAACTGGACGTTATGGACGGTATTGAAAATATCAATATCTGCGTCGGTTACGAACTGCCCGACGGCAGCAAGCACCGACATCCTGCCTTTCGGCGCGGATGCGGTGGCAGGCTGCAAACCGGTTTACGAAACCATGCCCGGGCTGGAAGGAATCGACGTTCGGCGTGAAAAGTTATGACGCGTTGCCGGACAATGCCAAAGCTTATCTCGAAGCGTATCGAGGAAGTTTGCGGCGCACCCGTGGCCATCGTTTCCACCGGTCCCCGACCGCGAAGAAACCATCGTATTGCACCATCCGTTTGCCTGATGCCGATACCGACGGTTTTAAGAGAAATGCGCCCCGCAGCCAAAATGCTTGCGGGGCTTTTTAATATTGGTTTACGAAGATTGGAGGCCGTCTGAAAAAGATTTGTTGTCTTTAAAGTTGCAGATACGGTTTTCAGACGGCCTCATAATATTCTACAAAATGATTGGAAGCATCTTGATAACCTGTGCTCTTAAGGTATAAGAGAATGGGTGCACCTGTGCCGGTTTTCAAATAAATCAGCACGGATATTTGATATACATCAAGCGTTTGTGTCGCGTGTAGTAATGTTTCAGAATCGGTATTACTTTTGAGCAGGCAATAGTGATATTATTTTTAAACAACAAGATTTTTAGTATTGTATCCAACCGATTCATCTGATTAGGAGCTTGATATGTCAACCGATATACAACAACGCCCTGCCGCTTGGGAAGGTTTTGTCGGCGGTAATTGGGAAACCAATGTCGACGTGCGCGATTTTATTCAGAAAAACTATACGCCTTATGAAGGCGATGCGTCTTTCCTTGCGCCTGCGACCGAGGGCGACGACCAAACTGTGGGCGGAAGTGATGGAAGGCATCAAAGTCGAAAAAACCGCACGCACGAACCCTACAAAATCGATGCTCAAACCGTGTCCGGCATTACCAGCCATGCGCCGGGCTATATCAATAAAGATTTGGAAACCATCGTCGGTCTGCAAACAGACGAGCCTCTGAAACGCTCAATCATGCCGTTCGGCGGTTTGAAAATGGTACAAGACGCGTGCAAAAGTGTACAACGTCGAGTTGAACCCCGAAGTCAGCGAAATCTTCACCAAATACCGTAAAACCCACAACCAAGGCGTGTTTGACGTTTATACGCCCGACATCCGCCGTTGCCGCAAATCCGGTGTGATTACCGGCCTGCCCGGATGCTTACGGCCGCGGCCGCATTATCGGCGACTACCGCCGCGTGGCGATTGTACGGTATCGATTTTCTGATGGCAGACAAAATTCAACCAATTCAATTCGCTGCAAGCCGATTTGGAAAACGGTGTGAATTTGGAAGAAGTTATCCGCCGCCGCGAAGAAATCAACGACCAATACAAAGCCTTGCGGTCAAATGAAAGAAAATGGCCGCCTCTTACGGCTACGACATTTCCGGCCCCTGCGAAAAATGCGCAGGAAGCCATCCAATGGACTTACTTCGCCTACCTTGCCGCCGTTAAATCGCAAAAACGGCGCCGCTGATGTCGTTCGGCCGCGTGTCTTCGTTCTGGACATCTACATTGAGCGCGACCTGAAAAATGGCGTGATTACCGAAACCCAAGCGCAAGAATTTATCGACCATTTGGTGATGAAACTGCGTATGGTTCGTTTCCTGCGTACGCCCGAATACGACCAACTCTTCTCAGGCGACCCGATTTGGGCAACCGAATCCATCGGCGGTATGGGTTTGGACGGCCGCACGCTGGTAACGCGCACCAACTTCCGCGTGCTGCACACCCTGTACAACATGGGTCCGTCTCCCGAACCGAACATCACCGTATTGTGGTCCGAACAACTGCCGCAAGGCTTTAAAGAGTTTTGCGCCAAAGTGTCCATCGACACCTCGTCCATCCAATATGAAAACGACGATTTGATGCGTCCGGACTTCAATAGCGACGACTACGCCATTGCCTGCTGCGTCAGCCCGATGGTAATCGGCAAACAAATGCAGTTCTTCGGCGCACGCGCCAACCTGGCGAAAACCCTGCTGTACGCAATCAACGGCGGCGTGGACGAAAAATCCAAAGACCAGGTCGGCCCGAAAACCGAACCGATTATGGACGAAGTCTTGGACTACGACACTGTCTTTGCGCGCATGGACAAATTCATGGATTGGCTGGCAACCCAATACGTTACCGCGCTGAACATCATCCATTACATGCACGACAAATACAGTTACGAAGCTGCGCTGATGGCGCTGCACGACCGCGACGTGAAACGCACTATGGCCTGCGGTATCGCCGGTTTGTCTGTGGCCGCCGATTCGCTGTCCGCCATCAAATACGCCAAAGTCAAACCGATTCGCGACGAAAACGGTATTGCCGTCGACTTTGAAATCGAAGGCGAATACCCGCAGTTCGGTAACAACGACGACCGCGTGGACGATCATTGCCTGCGACTTGGTGGAACGCTTCATGAAAAAGTGGCAACCCACAAAACTTACCGCAACGCAACGCCGACCCAGTCCGTGCTGACCATTACCTCCAACGTCGTATACGGCAAAAAAACCGGCAACACGCCGGACGGCCGCCGCGCAGGTGCACCGTTCGGTCCGGGTGCCAACCCGATGCACGGCCGCGATGTCAACGGCGCCGTTGCTTCGCTGACTTCCGTAGCGAAACTGCCGTTTGAGTTTCGCCAAAGACGGTATTTCCTACACCTTCTCCATCGTGCCCGGGCGCATTGGGCAAAGATGAAAACTCCCGCGAACGCAACCTTGCAGGTTTGATGGACGGCTACTTCCACCACGAAGAAGGAGAGGTGGAAGGCGGCCAACATCTGAACGTCAACGTGCTGAACCGCGAAACGCTGAAGGATGCGATGGAAAATCCCGATAAGTATCCGCAGCTTACCATCCGCGTATCGGGTTACGCCGTCCGCTTCAACTCGCTGACCCGCGAACAGCAGCAGGACGTGATTACCCGCACCTTTACTGAGACCATGTAACCGCCTGCGGAGAGGAAATAATGCCGGAGCCGTCGGCATTATTTCTGTAAACCCGAACCATAACGCCGAAAACCGTTTTTCAGACGGCCTCTTCCGTTTAAAGGCCGTCTGAAAACCCAGCATCCCGAACCATTATGCAGACCTATACCATCAATTCCGAAACGCACCCGCCCGCAAAAGACATGGGCCACCGCCATTATCAGGGCAAAGGCATCGTACACTCCGTCGAATCGTGCGGCACGGTGGACGGCCCCGGCCTGCGGTACGTCCTGTTCCTGCAAGGCTGCCTGATGCGCTGCCTGTACTGCCACAATCGGGATACGTGGATTTCCATACCGACAAATGTCAGGAAATGACTGTCGAGCAGGTGATGAAACAGGTAATGTCTTACCGCCATTACCTAGAGGCAACGGGCGGCGGCGTAACCGCAACCGGCGGCGAACCGTTGTTGCAATACGAATTTGTGCGCGACTGGTTCACCGCCTGCCGCGAACACGGCATCCATACCTGTCTCGACACCAACGGCTACGCGCTGCATTACGATTCCATCTTGGAAGACCTGCTCGACCATACCAATCTCGTCATGCTGGACTTGAAACAGATAGACCCCGAAATCCATAAGGTGCTGGTCGGTATCCCCAACACCAAAACGCTGAATTTCGCCCGCCATCTGGCCGAGCGCGGACAGTCTACCCGCGTGCGCTACGTTATCGTTCCCGGTTATACCGACGACGAGCGTTCCGCGCATCTGTTGGGCGGATTTATCGGGGATATGGAAAATGTCGGTGCGGTCGAGCTTTTGCCGTATCACGAACTGGGCGCGCACAAATGGGCATTGTGCGGCGATGAGTACAAACTGAAAGGCGTGCATCCGCCGCCCAAAGAGGTTGTGCTGAAGATTAAGGAAATCTTGGAAGGGTACGGAAAATCAATCATTTATTAAGTTAGCCGGAACACCCGAAAGCGAGTTTTTATCTTTTAATTCCTTGTTTGTGGAACAAATAAGAGAGGTGCGAGCAGCCGGATATTTTTCATGATATAAATTTTTCAGACGGCCTCAACAGACCTCGGCATTTGTTGAGGCCGTCTGACACTATATGGCTGTAAACACCTCAGTTCCGATACGCTGCTTACCAACCGCCGTCATTCCCGCGCAGGCGGGAATCCAGAATGTAGAATTTAGAAAAACCTTTTTCGACAGGGTTTCTGCACCGACAGGCCTAGATTCCCGCCTGTGCGGGAATGGCGGCTGATGGCAAGTGATGTATCGAAAATCAAAAGTAAATTGGTTATATAAGCTCTGTCCTGCAATATCGGAGATGGCGGAAAGTAAAAGGCCGTCTGAAAACCTCGAATCAGGGTTTTCAGACGGCCTTTTGATTTCTCCGCGTCAGAATTTCGCTTGCAGCCCTCAACCAAGCGGTACGGCCGGGTTCGTTGACGCGCAAGGTTTGCGTGCCCTGCTGAAGGGTCGCCGCCTTTGCTGACGAATTCGGCATAAGTTTTGTTGAACACGTTGTCATGCCGCCTTGCAATGTAGCGTATTTGCTGAATTTCCAACCTGCGTTGAGCGAGAGTACGCCGAAGCCGGAAGATGCGCCGATGTCCCTGACCGACGATATTGCCTTGACCTTTGCTGTAACGGTTTTGCTTGGCCACTACGCGCCATAATGCGCCTGCGCTAAATTTGCCGTTGTCAAAGGCGAGGGTGTTGTTCCATTCCAGCGGCGGAGTTTGTGCCAAAGGTTTTGCCGTCGGTACGGTTTTTGCCGTAGGTATAGGCGAGGCTGCTGCCGATTTCCCAGTTGGGCGCAAACGTCCATTTGACTTCGGCTTCACCACCGAAACGCGAGGCGTTGATGTTGCGCACGCCCAAGTTCATACCTTGGCGTTCCATCAGGATGAAGTTTTTGACATCGCTGCCGAATACGGATACGGAAGCGTGGAGGTTGGGGCGTTTCCAGATGATGCCCTGCATCGATTTGGCGGTTTTGTTCGGCGTGGATGGCTTTCTTTTTCAGAACGCAGGCGTTCCCAGTAGTCGGGCGCGCGCTCGGCAATGCCGAATCCTGCGTAGTATTTCAAGCCGTTATCCGTGTTTCGTTCCCCAACGCAGGAAGCCGGAATCCAAGTTGAATTTCTGATGTTTCAAAGCTGGGGTCGGTAACGCTTGCGGTATCGTAATGCGCTTTTGACTTGGTCATGGCGCAAGCCCGCCACCCAACGTTGTTTGTCGGTTTGCTGCCAAGCGGCTTCAGTGAAAACGCCCCATTGTTTGAAACTTTGGTTGGGCATGTAGGGCTTGTGGCGGTAGCCGTCACCGCCGCGCTCATTGCGCACGACGTGGACGTCGTCCAGATAGTCCAGACCTGTTTGCAGATTGAGTTTGTCCCAGTCGAAGGTGGCTTTCAGACGGCCCTGTATCGGTATTTCGTTTGGGGTTGTTGGCGTTTTTAATCTGCATACCTGCCGGATTGCGGATGGTGCGCAGGCTGTATGTATCCATCACGTGGTCGATTTCGCTTTTGCCGTAGCGCACCTCGAGTTCGCTGAACCAGGGGTGAGGTTGCGCTGGGTAAAACGGACGTTCCATGCGTCGCGGTCGAATTTGCTGCCGTCCATCATGCGGTCGGCGTAGGCGACCTTGGCCCCTGCTGCGTTCGTATGTGCCGGCGATGGTGGTGTTTTTCGGTCGGGGTGATACCCAGTTGCAGCATTTGGCTGTCGCGTTTGAAATGGAGTGGACGCGGTTGCCGTCGCCGTCTTTGTAGTCGTCGGCTTCGTTATGGGAAATATTGCTGCGGACGTAGGCGTATTTGCCGCCGAACTCGGCTTCAAAGCGAACCGTCGCGGCGGTCGTTGCTGCCTGCGGTCAGAGTAGCGTTGACGTTGTAGGGTTTTTCGCTGAAATCAGGGTCTTTGCGGATAAATTGCACTGAGCCGCTGACCAAACCCATGCCTTGGGTTACGGTTTGAGGGCCTTTTGGTAACGACGACTTTGTCGAAAGAATTCGGGTGAATGTAGGCAGTCGGCGGGTCCATACGCATACCGCAGCCGCCGTAAATAAACTGGTCGTCGGCGTTAACGGACAAGCGCGAACCGCCCAAACCGCGGAACAGCGGATCGCCCGAGCTGCCGCCTTTGCGTGATGATGCTCATGTTGGGCACGGATTGCAAAAGGTCTGCGCCGTCTCCGGCAGGGAGGGGTTGCAAAGCAGCTTTGGGATTGAAAGTAATGCTATTGGCTTTTTGTTGTTGTGTGCCGGTAACGGTGACGGGGAAAGGGTAACGGTTTTCTTCAGCGACGGGTTCTGTATCTGCCCAAGCCTGGGATACGGCAAGGACAAGCGGCAGAACGAGTAAAGACGGGCGTCTCATTTGGGTGCTCCTTTTATGTGTGTAGTCCGTAGGTTATAGAAGTCTACTACTTTAGTAGTATATATAAGGTCGGTTAATTTGTGAAATGACAAAACAGGGGTTGTTTAATTTAAGTCAATATTTTTTATGGCATATAGTCAACAGGTAAATTTTTGATATGGTGAAATATTTAAAGAAAAACAGCAACGGGCATATTTCGATAGTTTTTCCCTCGCCGGACAAGGAAAGGACAAAATTGTCGTGCGGCAAAAAGGCCGTCTGAAACATTTTTCAGACGGCCTTCCGCTTATCACACCGTTAAATCGAATATTCAATCAACTCGTTTTTGCGAGAACACATAAACCTGTTTCGGCACCAATGCCAATTCCCGCCCTGCGGACAAATCCAGCCGCGAGGCGTCGCTGCCTGCCAGCGTGATGTGTACGTCCTGTTTGCCGTGTTTCACCAAAACGTGCGTCAGTGCGCGACGGCGTGGATTTTTTTCAATCTCGGCGCGGATCATCGGGGTTTCGTGTTCGGCGGCGATCTGCCATTCGTGCGGGCGGATGTAGCCGGTGGCGGTTTGTTCCTGCCATTTGTAGTGTGCATCCAATTTTCCACGCGAAGCCGTTGTAGTGCCAGATGCCTTTTTCGATTCTGCCTTCGAAAGCGTCGGTCTCGCCGAGAAATTCGGTAACGAAGGCGCTTTTCGGGTTTGCGGTAAATGGCTTCGGCGCTGCTCGGTTTGCTCGATTTTTGCCGTGGTTCATGACGACGATTTCGTCGGAAACTTCAAGGGCTTCTTCTGGTCGTGCGTCACCAGAATGCTGGTTACGCCTAGGGTTGTGATGGATGTCGCGCAGCCAGGTGCGCAATTCTTTGCGCACTTTTGGCATCCAGCGCGCCGAAGGGTTCGTCCAGGAGTAGGAGTTTGGGTTCGACGGCGAGGGCGCGGGCGAGGGCAATGCGTTGGCGTTGGCCGCCGGAGAGCTGGTGCGGATAGGATTTGGCGAGGTGGGATAGCTGCACGAGTTTGAGCAATTCTTCGACTTTTGGTGCGGATTTGTTCTTTGGACGGGCGTTCGGACTTGGGCAATACGGTCAAACCGAAAGCGACGTTGTCAAACACGTTCATGTGGCGGAAGAGGGCGTAGTGTTGGAACACGAAGCCGACTTTGCGCTCGCGCACATGCTTGGCGGTTACGTCTTGCCCGTCAAAGAGAATATTGCCGCCGTCGGCGTTTTCCAGTCCGGCGATGATGCGCAGGAGCGTGGTTTTGCCGCAGCCGGAAGGGCCGAGCAGGGAAACGAGTTTGCCGGTGGGGACGTTGAGGTTGATGTTTTTCAGCGCGTGGAAATTGCCGAAGTGTTTGTTTAGGTTTTGGATGGTGATGCTCATGCTGCGTTCCTTTCGGCGGCGGCGAGTTTTTTATCTTGTAATTTTGTGATGATGTTCTGCACCGCCAGCGTCGCCAGTGCTAAAAGTGCCAATACGCCGGAGAGGGCGAATGCGCCGGTGAAGTTGTATTCGTTGTAGAAGATTTCGACCAAAAGCGGGATAGTGTTGGTTTCGCCGCGTATGTGTCCCGATACCACGCTGACCGCGCCGAACTCGCCCATCGCGCGGGCGTTGGTAAGGATGATGCCGTAGAGCAGCGCCCATTTGATGTTGGGCAGGGTAACGCGCCAAAACATCTGCCAGCCGCTTGCGCCGAGAATCAGCGCGGCCTGTTCTTCGCTGTCGCCCTGCGCCTGCATCAGCGGGATGATTTCGCGTGCGACAAAGGGGAAGGTAACGAACAGCGTCGCCAGAATAATGCCGGGGATGGCAAAGATAATCTGTATGCCTTGCGCTTCGAGCCAGCCACCCAATGCCGTGTGCGCGCCGAACAATAAGACGAACATCAAACCGGCAACCACGGGCGATACGGAAAACGGCAAATCGAGCAGAGTGGTCAGCAACTGCTTGCCGCGAAAGTCGAAACGGGTCAGCAGCCACGCCATCGCCACACCCAAGACGGCATTGACGGGAACGACCACCGCAGCGGTAATCAGGGTGAGCTTGATTGCCGCCCATGCTTCGGGATCGGTATAGATTGCAGGGTACAAATCCCCAACCGCCTTTCAGCGCCTCGTAAAAACACGGCGACAAGCGGTACGACCAGCATCAGCAGCAAGAACCCCAGCGCGACGGCGGTCAGCAGCACGCGCAGCCAGCGCGGTTCGGTCAGGTTGGGATTGATGGAATAGGGTTTCATGGCGGTGGTGTTCTCTGGTTGGTTTTTAAGATGTTTGGAGGTCGTCTGAAAAACCGTTTTCGTGGGGCGGATTCGTTTTCAGACGACCTTTATCTTTTATGGATTAAAAAGGGGAACAAAAAACGTCTAGTTGCCGTCATTCCCGCGTAGGCGGGAATCCATTGGTGAATTTCGGCTGCCTTATTGATTTTTCGTTTTCCTGTTGCCTTGCAGTGGATTCTCGCCCTGCGCGGGAATGACGGCAACAGGGATTTCAGACGACTTTTCACGGTAGGTCGGATTCTTGAATCCGACAAAATATCCAGTGTTCCGTTTTTCTGGTTTCGGGTGTCAAAACGTCGGATTCAAGAATCCGACCCACATTTTTTCAGACGACCCTCAACCCTTCGCGCCCGAACGCCTGCTCAACGCCCACTGCATCACGTTCAGCGCAAACAGAATCACAAACGAAACCAGCAGCATAAACAACGCCACCGCCGACGCGCCCTGTACGTCGAACTGTTCCAGCTTGCCCGTAATAATCAGCGGCAGGATTTCGAAACCATCGGAATGTTGCCCGCGATGAAAATCACCGAGCCGTATTCCCCCGTTGCCCGCGCGAACATCATGCCCGCACCGGTTAAGAGCGCCGGCGTGATTTCCGGCAGCAGCACGCGGCGGAACGTTGTGAAGCGGTTTGCCCCTCAAAGTTGCCGCCGCTTCCCTCATATTCGCCCGACAATTCCCTCCAATACCGGCTGCACGGCACGGACGATAAAGGGCAGGCTGACGACAACCAGCGCAATCCAAATGCCGACGGGCGTAAACGCGATTTTGATGCCTAAAGGCTCGGAAAAAAACGGCCTATCCAACCGTTGGGCGCATACAGGGTCGCCAACGCGATGCCCGTAACCGCCGTCGGCAGCGCAAACGGCAAATCGACCAGCGCATTCACCAGCCCCTTGCCCGGAAATTCATAGCGCACCAACACCCACGCCACCAGCGTGCCGAATACGATATTGGTCAGCATCGCATAAAACGACATCCGCAAACTCAGCCACACCGCCGCCAACACGTTCGGCTCGGCAATCGTATTCAAAAGCCGCCCCAGCCGATTTCCGCCGCCTTCGCCGCCATCATCGCAAACGGTAAAACCACCAGAAGCGACAGGCACAATACGGTCAGGCCGAGGCTGATTTTTGAAGCCGGGCAGTACGCTGGGCGTTTTGAGCAGTAACATAATCGGGATTTTTGAATGATTGAAAGCAGGTGTTACTTTACTGAGGCCGTCTGAAAAAGGAAAGAATGGTTTGTTTGGTGCAAAGATGATTTTTGTTATAAAAGGCGCACGGCCTTTTTCAGACGGCCTCCGACGGAAAAATGCCGGGAGATAAGGGCGGGCAGAGAAAAGGCCGTCTGAAACGGACAAACCGATGTTTCAGACGGCCTTAATCTATTGAAATCAAGCTGTAAAACAGCCTTATTGAAGCTGCACGCCGAAAGGCATATCGATTTTTCTGCCATTGCGTACTTTTCGTAAGCGAGCGCGTCGCCGATAAGCGGGTGCTGCTCCAGCCAGTTCCGGCTGATGCGCAGCATGAAGCCTTTTCCCGTGCTGTCGGGGCGGAGTTGGGTAAACGGCGGCAACTCCAGCGGCATCGCGCGCGCGGCAGAACAGGGCGGCGAGGCGCAGCGACAGGATGGCGTACCACATCATTTCGTTGCTGCCGACGATTTCGGTCATTTTTCTGACTTCGCCGCGGTGCCCCAATACTAGTTGCGCCAGCACGGACTGTTCTTTGCGCGAAAAACCGGGCATGTCGGCGTTTTCCAGAATATAGGCGGAATGTTTGTGGTAGCCGGTATGCGAAATGTCCAGTCCGATTTCGTGCAGGCGGCCGGCCCAGCTCAGATACTGTTTCCATAAAGTCAGGCTTTGCACGGGCACGTTGTGTTCGTGGCAGAGGCTTTCCAGTGAATTTTTGCGCGGTATCGGCGACGCGGTTGGCCTGGTTGAGGCTGACGTGGTAGCGGTGCTGGAATTCCGCCGTGGTCTGCTCGCGCATGTCTTCGTTGAGGCTGCGGCCGATAAGGTCGTAGAACACCCCGTCGCGCAGGGCGGCTTCGGTTACCGTCATTTTGCGGATTTCCAGCTCTTCGAAGGCCGCCATCGCGACCGCCAAAACCGCCGGTAAACACTTCCACGCGCTCCGGTTTCAGGTTCTCGAATTTGGCTTTTTCACCGAACCCGCAGCGGTGATGCGTTCGGGCCAGTTTCTTCATGCCTTCGTAGGTGATGTCGGCTTCCTGCGGATATTCGGCCGCGAGCACGTCGCGGATGGATTTGGCCGAACCGGAGGTGCCGATGGCGAAGTCCCAGCCGGCACGCTTCATCAGCTTGCTGATGCGCTGGATTTCGTTGCAGCGCGGCGGCGATGGCCGCCTGAAAGTCTTTATTGCCGATTTTGTTCTGGAAAAACGCATACTGTATGTAACGCAACCCAACGGCAGGCTTTCGGTATGGGTCGGCCGCAGGTCGGAGCCGATGACGAACTCGGTCGAGCCGCCACCGATGTCGATAACCAGCATCCGGTCGCCGTTGGGCGGCAGGGTGTGGACGACGCCGGTGTAAATCAGGCGTGCTCTTCGCGGCCTGCAATCACTTCTATCGAAATCCCAGCGCGGCTTCGGCTTTGGGAATGAAGTCGCCGATATTTTTGGCGACGCGGAAAGTGTTGGTCGCCACGACGCGCACCTGTTCCGGTTGGAAGCCGCGCAGCCGTTCGCCGAATTTGGCCAGACATTCCAAGGCGCGTTCCTGCGATTCTTCGCTCAGGTTTTTCTGTTCGTCCAAACCGGCGGCAAAGCGCACCATCTGTTTGAAGGAATCGATGATTTTCAACTGGCCGTTGTGGTTTTCGCAAATCTGGAGGCGGAAACTGTTGGAACCTAAATCGACGGAAGCGAGGACGTTGGTCGGGATGGCAGTCGCTGACGGTATACCGGTTGGTTGGAATGCCTGTATGTTACCCTTTGCCTTGAGGACTGTCATCTGCTTTACGATTTTTCGGTTTTCTGCTTTATAAGAGGGCGGGATAATTTTATAATAAGGCCGTCTGAAAAAAAGGTTTTCAGACGGCCTGCCGATAACACTGATAACCTGCTTGGCTGCATTATGGAAAAACATTCTTATTCAATCACCCGTATCTTTGCAACGCCGCCGCCTGCTGCTTGCCGGAAGCGCGCTGCTTTTATCGCCCTCGCTGGCACTGGCCGGCGCGCAGCGCGAAGAAACCCCTGTCGGACGACGTCGCTTCGGTGATGCGCAGTTCGATTAACAACGTCAATCCGCCGCGGCTGGTGTTCGCTTCCGCGCAGGAAGGCGAACGCTGGCTTTCGGCAATGTCGTCCCGTTTGGCAAGATATGTGCCCGACGAAGGCGAACGCCGCCGCCTGCTGGTCAACATCCAGTATGAAGCCAGCCGCGCCGGGCTGGACCCCCAAGTTGTACTCGGACTCATCGAAGTGGAGAGCGCGTTCCGGCAATACGCCATCAGCGGCGTCGGCGCGCGCGGCCTGATGCAGGTCATGCCGTTTTGGAAAAACTATATCGGCAAACCGTCGCATAATCTTTTCGACATCCGCACCAACCTGCGCTACGGCTGCACCATCCTGCGCCACTACAATAATCTGGAAAACGGCAACCTTTACCGCGCGCTGGCGCGCTCAACGGCACGTCTCGGCAGCGGCAAATATCCGAACGCCGTTTTGGGCGCATGGCGCAACCGCTGGCAGTGGGGCTGACTCCCCGCACACGGCCGACATGCAAAAACAAAACCGTTCCTGTATAATCCGACCTTTTCTCCCGCCGGCCGTCTTTCAGACGGCCTGATGCGGATATATACCGGCGGACGGCGATGTCCGGCAACAGGTCCAAGTGTTCCGGCTTTTTCCGAAAGGCCGTCTGAAAATAATTATGGCAAGACAAAACCACACTCAAATGTTTCCGTCCGAATGGCGGGCGGGCGTAACGCTGTCGGGCGTGTACGCGTTGCGTATGCTCGGCATGTTTCTAGTGCTGCCCGTATTGTCGCTGTATGCGGCGTCGCTGCCCGGTGCGGAAAACAACAAAAACGCTGGTCGGCATGGCGATGGGCATCTACGGATTGACGCAGGCTGCGTTGCAGTTGCCGCTGGGCATCGCATCCGATAAGTTCGGCCGCAAAAAGTCATCTACGTCGGTTTGATAGCTTTTTGCCGCAGGCAGTTTTCTTGCCGCCGCCGCCGATTCGCTGCATATGCTGGTGGCGGCGCGGGCGGTGCAGGGTGCGGGTGCGGTCAGCGCGGCGGTAACGGCGCTTTTGGCGAGATTTAACCCGCGACGAAGTGCGTACCCGTGCGATGGCCATGATAGGGTTTGAGCATCGGCCTGACTTTTTCCGTCAGTCTGGTGTTGGCGCCGGTGATTGCCGATTTTATCGGCGTGCCCGGCCTGTTTATGCTGACCGGCGCACTGACCGTTTCCAGTATCGCCGTGGTGGCATGGATGACGCCCGATCCGGAGTGTCAAAAATTCCATGAAGACACACAAACCCAGCCGTCGCGTATGGGCGAAGTGTTGAAAAACCGCCAGCTTTTGACTCTGGATTTTGGTATTTTTCGCCCTTCACGCCGCACAGATGGCCTTGTTTACCGCATTGCCGTTTGCGTTGGAAAATCTGGGGCTGATGAAAATCCAACACTGGAAAGTCTATCTGCCTTCCACCGTTACGGGCCTGATTGTGATGGTTCCGCTGATTATCGTCGGCGAAACGCGCGGCAAACTGAAGCAGGTGTTCGTGCTCGGTATCGCCTGCATCGCGCTGGCGCAGGCGGGATTGCTGTTCGGCCTGCATTCGGTTTGGCTGATTACCGGTTATCTGGTCGTTTACTTTATCGGTTTTAACGTATTGGAAGCCAGCCTGCCGTCGATGGTGTCGAAAATCGCGCCGCCCGACCTCAAAGGTACGGCGATGGGTGTGTACAACACAGTACAGTCGGTCGGCCTGTTTGTCGGCGGTGCATCGGGCGGGTTGCTGTTCCAGCATTACGGTTTTGCCAGCATCTTTGCCTTTTGCTGCGTATTGATGGGGGTGTGGTTGTTGATTGCGCTGTGCTCGCCCGCACCGAATCCCGTGAAAAACATCAGTATGCCGGTCGGAACGCAATGGCGCGGCAATACCGATTTGCTCTTCCGCGCCCTGTCGGAGTTGGACGGCGTAGAAAGCGTCGCATTCAGTGCCGACAGGCAAACTGTTTATATCAAGGCGTTGCAGAAAGGGTTTGACCAAGAGGCCGCCGAAAAATCATTTCAGGAGTTTAACCATTATGTCATTGAACAAAGTCATCCTTATCGGCCGCTTTGGGGCGCGACCCCGAAGTCCGCTACATGCCCAACGGCGAGGGCAGTCTGTAATTTCAGCGTTGCCACCAGTGAAACTTGGAACGACCGTAACGGTCAGCGCGTAGACGCACCGAATGGCACAACATCACTATGTACCGCCGTTTGGCCGAAAATCGCCGGCCAATACCTGCGCAAAGGCAGCCAAGTTTATTTGGAGGGCCGCATCCAAAGCCGAAAAATATCAAGGCAAAGACGGTATCGAGCGCACCGCATACGACATTATCGCCAACGAAATGAAAAATGTTGGGCGGGCGGAATGACAACAGCGGCGGCGCACCTTACGACGACGGCGGTTACAGCCAAGGCGGCTACCAACAACAAGCGCCGCAGCAGCACTACCAAAGCCGCCCCGCAAAACCAAGAACCCCCTGCCGCTCCCCGCCGCCAAGCCCCAGCAGCACCGGCAGCTCCTGTTGAAGACATCGACGACGATATCCCCTTCTAGCCCCGATACCTGTTTGAGGCCGTCTGAAAAATTCACACAATGTTTCAGACGGCCTGTAACTGTAACGATTTGGGTACATTGTCTGATAAAAACGATTGGTCGTTGCAGTTTTGATGGTTTTTGGTAAAATGCACGTGTCAGAAATTATCCATACAAAGCCGCCGAATCCGCGCGGCTTGTATTTTTATTTATTGCTTTACCGGAGGGTCCGTCCGGTATAACAGGCTGGAAATCATATATTGAAGGCGGGGTAGCCGCTTTTAACGGAGAGTAAAGATGCAAAAAAATCCCATTGACCGTGCGCGGAGCCGAGTTGCTGAAGCAGGAATTGCAACACCTTAAAAGCGTCGCACGTCCCGAAATTATCGAAGCCATCGCCGAAGCCCGTTCGCACGGCGATTTGTCTGAAAAACGCTGAATACGAAGCCGCCAAAGAAAAACAAGGCTTTATCGAAGGCCGCATTTCCGAATTGGAATACAAATTGTCTGTGGCACACATCATCAACCCGGCCGAAATCCATGCCGAAGGGAAAATCGTATTCGGTTCGACTGTAACGTTGGAGGACATGGAAACCGAAGAACAGGTTACCTATCAGATCGTAGGGGAAGACGAGGGCAGACATCAAAGAGCGCAAAAATTTATGGCATCCCCGATTGCCCGCGCCCTTATCGGTAAAGAAGAAGGCGATGTAGCCGAGGTACAGGCGCCCGGCGGCGTGCGAGAGTATGATCATCGCCGTCGAATATATTTGATATTCGAATAGTTGAGGCCGTCTGAAAAGTTGGAGATTCAACTTTTCAGACGGCCTCGTTTTTGAGTTATCGGAATTGTTTGACCGCCAAGCAGTCCGTTCGGCATATGGTGCGGTATTTCGCGCATGTTTTGGCGAGATATGTGATCGTTGATATTGATAAAGCATTTGTTGCGTTCCGAATGCTGTAAATAGTTTTGAGGCCGTCTGAAAATATTTTTCAGACGGCCTTTCCAAGCTGGATGTGTTGGGTTGTATCAGGCTTCAGGATTTTTACGCCACAAAACCAAAAGCTTGCCGATGTGCTGTACGGGTTGTGCGTCGACAGCTTCGCACAATGCGTCGCAAATGGCGATGCGCTCGGCACGGTCATCACCGAAGATGCGGATTTTTAATCAGTTCGTGCGCGGTCAGCGCGGCATCGGTTTCTTTGATGACGGCCTCGGTCAGACCTTGTTGTCCGACCATCACTACGGGGTTGAGGTGGTGCGCGCGTGCTTTTAATTCCAAAATTTCTTTCGTGCTCAGTTTTTCGTTGGCCATTTTGTTGTACTAAATAAGGATAATGAAGCCTTATTGTACGCGAATCGCGGTATGGCTGCATCGGATTTTTGTCGGCAGATTCAGGTATTCCTGCGGAAAAAGTAACGTACAATAAAACATTTTGATAAAGCGGAAATAAACGATGGCGGTTCACCTCGAAATCTTCTAAGGCATGGTTGCATGAGCATGTTAACGACCATTATGTGCATATGGCGCAAAAGACGGCTATCGTGCACGCGCGGCATATAAACTTTTGGAAATTAATGAGAAAGATAAATTAATCAAGCGGGGAACAGTGCTTGCCGATTTGAGCAGCGCGCCGGGAAGCTGGTCGCAGGTGGCGGCAAAGTTGGTCGGTGATTCGGGCAAGGTGTTTGCGTTGGATATTTTGCCGATGGACGAAATTGAGGGTGTTTCTTTTATCCAAAGGCGATTTTCAGGGAAGACGATGTGTTGGCACGGTTTGAATCTTTATTGTCCGGCCGGCCGTTAGACCTTGTAATTTGCGATATGGCGCCCAATATGTCGGGTAACGCCGTCACGGATCAGGCGCGCAGTTATTATCTGTGCGAGTTGGCTTTTGGATTTTGCCGCCAACCATCTGAAAACAGGCGGCAATTTTTTTGGTTAAAGTATTTCAGGGTGCAGGATTTCATGAGTATACGGCGGCCATGCGTGCGGTGTTCGGTACGGTGCAGACACGCAAGCCGGAGGCATCCCGCAATCGTTCCAGTGAGATTTAGTTTATTGGGCGAAATAAACGCTGACAAAGGTGTGCTGCCTGCTTTAAAATCTTCCTTTTCATTTACCTTTTTATGGAGCCTGTTTCAGTGGGGAATACCATTAAACATTTGCTGGTCTGGTTGGCCTTGGGCGTAGCTTTGATGGCTGCGTTCAATGCAATCAGCGAGAAGCGTGAAAATAGCCAACAAATCGAGTATTCGCAGTTTATCCAACAGGTAAACAGTGGCGAAGTATCCAGCGTCAACATTGAAGGGTCTGTTGTCAGCGGCTATCTGATTAAGGGCGAGCGCTCCGATAAGAGTCCGTTTTTACCAATGCGCCTTTGGATGACAACCTGATTAAAACATTGTTGGACAACAAGGTCCGCGTGAAAGTAACGCCGGAAGAAAAACCGAGTATGCTGGCCAGCCTGTTTTTACAGCCTGCTGCCCGTATTGCTGCTGATTGGCGCGTGGTTCTATTTTATGCGTATGCAAAGCGGCGGCGGAGGCAAGGGCGGTGCATTCTCTTTCGGCAAAAGCCGCGCCCGCCTGCTGGATAAAGATGCCAACAAAGTTACTTTTGCCGATGTTGCCGGTTGCGACGAAGCGAAAGAAGAAGTACAGGAAATCGTTGATTATCTGAAAGCGCCGAACCGTTATCAAAGTTTGGGCGGCCGTGTGCCGCGCGGTATTTTGCTGGCAGGCAGTCCGGGTACGGGTAAAACTTTGTTGGCAAAAAGCGATCGCAGGTGAGGCAGGCGTGCCGTTTTTCAGTATTTCCGGTTCTGATTTCGTCGAAATGTTCGTCGGCGTCGGTGCAAGCCGTGTGCGCGACATGTTCGAGCAAGCGAAGAAAAACGCGCCGTGTATCATTTTTATTGATGATCGATGCCGTAGGCTGGCGGCGCAGTTGCCGGATGGGCGAGGTATGGTAATGACGAACGCGAACAAACCCAGACCAGCTTCTGGTGGAAATGGACGGTTTGAGGTAACCAGACCGTTATCGTCATTGCCGCGACCAACCGTCCCGACGTTATGGATCCTGCCTTGCAACGTCAGCCGTTTCGACCGCCAGGTGGTTGATCGTTGCCTGATATTCGCGGCCGTGAGCGGTTTGAAAATGCATTCGAAAAAGGTGCGGCTGGATGCATCCGTGGATTTGGTTTCATTGGCACGCGGCACCCTGGTTTTCCGGTGCGGATTTGGCAAACTTGGTTGTGGGGCTGCCCTGTTTGCTGTACGCCGCAACAAATCAAAGTTATTAAGCGATTTTGAAGATGTGAACAAAATCTATAGACTAGGCGCCGCAACGTGCACGAGACGCGTGCCACTGCCTACCATGGGCGGGTCATACGATTTATAGCGGAAGCTTGCAGTACTGATCCGTCACAAAAGTAATACCCGCGAAGGCCGTACATAAGTTTGACTTGGCAGCTTCCTGAACGCGACTACGTATCAGCGTATAAGGGCAAATGCTGAGCCAGCTTTCCATTTCAGCGTATGTGCCGAAGACATTTCGTCGGCCGTATTTCACCGGCGCATCAACGATTTCGAGCGTGCCGCAGATGGCGCGTGAGATGGTAACATATTACGGCATGAGCGACAAAATGGGCGTGATGGTTTATACCGAAAATGAAGGCGAAGTGTTCCTAGGACACGGTACCCGTTCGCGGCATATTTCCGAAAAACCCAGCGGGAAATCCGATGCAGAGGTGCGCCGCACGGACGAGCAGTATGCGGTCGCGCTGAAATCCTAGATGAAAACCGCGACAAATGGAAACCATATGGGCCTTGATGGAGTGAAACCATTGATCGCGATCTGGTGCTGGAAGGTATGGCGGGCAAACAGCCCAGCCCGCCGAGATTACGGCACAACCTGAGACGGACAAAGAAAGTGAAACATCTGAGCTCAGGCAACGGATACTATCCAACCGGCAGAGGCCGAACCTGAACCGATGCCGATAGAGGCTCAGGAAAATAGTCAGGATAAAGCCTGATTGGGCGATAGAGAAACGGCGGTTTGTGGAATACCGCCGTTTTTATTTTTGAATCGAAACAGGCCGTCTGAAATATTCAGACGGCCTGTTTGTTTATCAAAGATAATATTTTGCTGTTTTAGGTGTTGGGTTTATAGCCGCTTTATTCAAAAATTACAAATACTTGCGCATTAATTCGCATTTGACTTTGACCGTTTCGTTCAGCGGCAATACCGCTGCGCCCAGCGATTCGTAACCGTTCAGCCGGTAAAACGGAACGGAGTTTAACGAGGCGTAGAGTTTCATAAAACTCAGGCCAGCACGCGCAGCCAGTTCTTCGGCGCGGGAGAGCAGCGCGGTACCTAAACCTTGGTTGTGGACGAACGGATGGACGTAAAGCGCGTCAAGTTGCGCTTCTTTGAAGTCCACTTGGAAAAAACCTTGTACCACGCCTTTATATTCGACCACCCACAATGCTTTTCTTCTTGTCTTCCATCGCTTCGATATAGCTTTCCATTCCCAGCAGTTCTTCCCATGCTTGCAATACGCGCTCGTCGTAACTGCGGATGCAGGTATATTGCACGGCGTGGCGGTGGGCATTGTGGATGAAGCGGCAGTCTTGCCGGTTGGCGGGGCGGAGTACGGTCAGCAGGCTCATGTTCGGGTTTGGTAAACGGGTTTCAGACGGCCTTTGAAGAGTGAGGCCGTCTGAAAAAGGTTAAAACGTCGGATTGAGATTAAATATGTTGAATGATAAAGATAAACCGGTTCGGTATCAAGGTATCGACATAGGGTTTGGCTTTCAGACGGCCTCTGATACGTCAAAAGCAGGCTGCGGAGAGTTTTTGCGACTGTTGCAGCGCAGTATCGGCATCGGCGGACAAAACGGTGAAATGCCCCATTTTGCGGCCTTTCCGCGCGGCTTTTTTGCCGTATAGGTGCAGGTGTGCATTCGGATGGCTTTGCAACGGCAGCCAATTTGGTTCGCCGCCGTCTTCCCTGCCAGACGTCGCCCAAAAATATTCGCCATGCAGCATGAAGAAAGCAGTTTGGTGTCGGCGGGCGGCAGATTGCACATAGTGCGTACCTGCTGCTGAACTGGTCTGCGGCGCAGGCATCTATCGTATGATGGCCGGAATTGTGCGGACGAGGAGCAATTTCGTTGACGACCAATTCATGCGTGTCGCCGACGACGAACATTTCTACCGCCAACACACCGACATAGTCCAATTCGTCCGCCAGCGTTGCGCCATCTGCCGCGCCTGTTGCTGCACGTCGGCACTCAGCCGCGCGGGGACGATGGAATAGGCGAGGATGCCGTTTTCGTGGATATTTTTCGGCGGGGTCGAAGGTTTGCACGTTTTCATCGTTCAGACGACATACGATCACGGAAATTTCGCCGCGCAAATCCACCATTTTTTTCTAAAAACGCAATCCACACCGCCGTGTTCGGCAAACGCGGCTTTGAGTTCGCCCACCGTTTTGACGCGGATTTGACCTTTGCCGTCGTAGCCCAGAGTAGCCGTTTTCAGGATACCGGGCAAAAATTGCGCGCTTGCTTCGCTGATGTCGTCTGAACGGCAAACCGCTTGATACGGCGCGGTTTGCAATCCCTGCTTTGCGTATCCATGCTTTTTCCTGAATACGGTTTTTGCGCGATGGCCACGCAGTCGCCGCTGGGGAAAACGTTGGTATGTTTTGCCAAAAAGCGCATCGCGTCGGCATTGACGTTTTCAAATTCAGTGGTAACCGCCGCGCATTTTGCCAATTCGTCTAAGGCGGCTTTGGTCGTCAAACGGCGCGCACAAATGGCGGTCGGCAAATTCCGCTGCCGGCGCGTTCGGATCGGGGGTCGAGAACGGTCACTTTGTAGCCCATGGTTTTGGCGGCAACGGCAAACATTCTGCCCAATTGGCCGCCGCCGAGGATGCCGAGCTGGGAGGGCGGGAGGATGGGGGATTTGTTCATGGTGTAATTTATTTAATTAAAATCGACAATAATATCATCAAATGTATGAATATTTAATATTTCTCCTCATATCCAATATTTTTTTAATAGCTTTTTATAGTTTTTCAACTATAGTTTTTTTCAGTTGAATATGTAAAAACAAGTTCGAAATTTTTATTTTTAATTAAATAAAGCAAAGTAATTAGTATCAAATACTCCATTCGAGTTAGAGTTTTTTATTAGTTAGTTTTAGTATTATCCACCTACTCCTCCATTTGGTAGGACATTTATTTTCATATCTTGTCCAGGAGACATAGAATTTATTTCAAAAATATTGTGAGATTTCCCATATTTGGGTACCCCATCTTCTATTCTAAATAATTGGCTTTTTCAGTACTCACTGAAACAGTAGTCAAAAATTTACCGTTATTCACAAAAACATTTAATTAAAAATCATCCGATTTATTAATTTGGCTTACGGAGCATGATCTTTCAATATTAGGTGTTAAAGTAATCCAATTGAGCAATTGATTAGTCGTCTCTTTGGCAATTTCTAGCTTTTTGTCTATCCTTCTCAATGAGAAAATATGTTGCGTATGTCGTAGCAATACCTGTAAGAACTCCTGCAAAGTATGGGAGCCCAAAAAGTTATTTAACCAAGATTTAGTATTATCAGATGTACTTCCCAGCATTTCCCATATAACCTCCTTGCTAAACAATTAATTATTTAAAAAAATAACTGATTAATAATATCTAATGCCCTAATCAAAAATTCTAAATTCAAGTTAATGTAGTTGTTGCCTATCCAACCCTTCCTGCACCATCTGCGCCGCCCTGACCACCGCTCGGGCTTTGTTCTGCGTTTCCTGCCATTCGGAGGTTGGATCGGAGTCGGCGACGATGCCTGCGCCGCTTTGGACGTATAGCGTGTTGTTTTTCACTACGGCGGTGCGGATGGCAATCGCCAAATCCATGTCGTTGTTGAAACCCCAGACGCCGACGGCACCGCCGTAGATGCCGCGTTTGCTCGGTTCGACTTCTTCGATGATTTCCATGGCGCGAACTTTGGGTGCGCCGGAGAGTGTGCCGGCGGGGAACGTGGCGGCGAGGATGTCCATATTGGTAACGTCCTCTTTCAGACGGCCTTCGACGTTGGAAACGATGTGCATCACATGGGAGTATTTTTTTCAATCACCATTTTGTCGGTTACTTTGACTTCGCCCGTTTTGCTGATGCGGCCGACGTCGTTGCGTCCCTAAATCGATAAGCATGACGTGTTCGGCGATTTCTTTTGGCGTCGCTAATAAGTCTTGTTCGTTGGCAAGGTCTTCGGCGGGGGTTTTGCCGCGCAGGCGCGTGCCGGCGATGGGGCGGACGATGACGTCGTCGCGTTCGCGGCGAACAAGGATTTCGGGCGAAGAACCGACGATGTGGAAATCGCCGAAATCGTAGTAAAAGAGATAAGGCGAAGGGTTGAGCGTGCGCAGGGCGCGGTAGAGGGCGAGCGGGCTGTCGGTGAATTCCATGCTCATGCGCTGGCTGGGGACGACCTGCATGCAGTCGCCTGCGAAGATGTAGTCTTTGATTTTTGTCGACGCAGGCTTTTGAACGGCTCTTCGCCGAACTCGCTGACGGCTTCGGTGTGTTTGCTGCCGAGCGAGAGCGGGATGGCGCAGCTCTGGCGCAACTGGGTGCGGATGTCTTCGAGGCGTTCGCGGGCGCGTTCGTAGCCGTCGGGCTGCGAGGGATCGGCATAAACGATAAGGTGGATTTTTCCGCTCAAATTGTCGATAACCGCCAACTCTTGCGACAGCATCAGCAAGATATCGGGCGTGCCGAGCGGGTCGGCTTTGGCGGTGTTTTTCAGGCGGTGGGCGAAGTGTTCGAAATTGTAGATGGTTTCGTAACCGAAGTAGCCGACCAATCCGCCGGTAAAGCGCGGCAGACTTGGGATTTCGGGCGTTTTGAAGCGGTTGTGGAAGGCTTCGATAAAGGGCAGCGGATTGCCGTCGTGTTGCTCGACGATTTCGCCGTTTTTGATAAACATCGACGTGTTTGCCACTGGCTTTGAGATAGTGGCTGCAAGGCACGCCGATAAAGGAATAGCGGCCGAAACGTTCGCCGCCGACAACGGATTCGAGCAGGTAGGGTATAGGGGCGGTTGGCGAGTTTGAGATAGAGGGAAAGCGGCGTATCCAAGTCGGCAAGGAGTTCTTGAACGAGCGGGATGCGGTTGTAGCCTTGGGCGGCTTGGGCTTGATATTCTTGTTTGCTGATCATGTTTCACTCCGTTGAAGCGGATGTTTCAGACGGCCTGGCGGAATGGCCAACGTGTTTGTTTTTCTTTGATGGCGTTGCCGCGCTTTGCCGCCTTTATTGAGAAATAGTTGCGTCGGATATAGATGTTAAAAGAATGTGAAAAGTATAGCAGTTTATCGGTTGGCGGTGAATCAGGCCGTCTGAAAGAAAAAGCACTATCGGGCGGATAGTGCTCTTGCCAAACGGGTTCAGAGGGCCGGGGAGGTTTTGCTTTTGCGGCTGTTTTTCCATTTGAAAAGTAACCGGCGCATATGGGTATCAGCGCGAGGATGAATTTGAACGTCCAGCCGGCGTACCACGGTTTTGTTCACGATAATGGCTTGGCTTTCCATACCCGGTACGACGATGTTTTTACGGCGTACCAATCGAGGAACGGCCACCAGCAGGCGACCAGCAGGCCCAGTAGGACGGGCCAGATTAATCGGCTGTAATTGCGCTGCCATAAGGAAAAAGCTTGCTGCGGCCCAAATCAGGGTCAGGGCGGCAATCAGCAGAGAAGTTTGCGCGGGTGCTCCGAAAATAGCCGCAGAGGAAGTAGGTCAGGATGACCCATAAAACGGCTAAAACCAACATAATCAATTCTTCGGGGCGTTTGAACATTGCGGGTCTCCGGACGGAACAGTGGATTTTTGCCCACTATACCCCAAATCACTGCCGCTGTTAAGGAAGGCGGCGGGCCGAAAAGAGTTTTCAGACGGCCTGATTCTGTGGCAGAATCATTTATATCGATACGAAGGACGGGATATGGCGGCAAAAAAATCATCATCAGCGGCCACAGCAGCGGCTTGGGAAAAGCGCTGGCCGAGCTTTATTTGGAACAGAATTGTCCGGTTTTTGGGGATTGCACGAAGGATGCTGCCGCCACGGGAGGGCTTGCAACAATGTACGCTGGATTTGTCCGACAGCGGAACGCTGGCCCGCTGGCTTGAAAGCGGTGTGCCGGAGGCGTTTATAAACGGTGCAGACCAGCTTGTCCTCATTAATAATGCAGGCACGGTTGCTCCGAGCGCAGTATGCGGCAGGCAGAGGCCGTCTGAAATCGCGGCGGCGGTGGCGTTGAACGTTGCCGCACCGCTGATGCTGACGAATCATGTTTTTGGCCGTGAGGCCGGAAAAGCCTGCCCTGTGAAAAATCGTGCACATCAGCAGCGGTGCGGGACGCAAGGCGTATCCGGGCTGGAGCGTGTACGGTGCGACCAAGGCCGCGCTTGACCATCATGCACGTTGCGTGGCGGCCGAAGACCGGCGCAACGTCGCCATAGCCAGCATTGCGCCGGGCGTGGTGGATACGGCGATGCAGGCGGAAATACGCGGCCTGCCGCAGGACGAATTTCCGGTGCTGCCGCGTTTTTGTGCAGCTCAGGCGGGAGAACGGACTGGCTTCGCCTGAATCGGCCGCCGCGATGATTGCGGCGATGATAGCGGATGAAGATTTCGGCGGCGAGGTTATTGAAGACGTGCGCCGCCGGCAGAAATTGAAAGAGACTTTTTCAGACGGCCTCCGCTTTGAGGAGAGGCCGTCTGAAACATAAAATCAGGAGCGATGCGATGAGTACGGATTTCAATCGACTTTGAAAGCCTTGGGCAAACAGGCGAAAAAGAAGCTGAAGCGCGTGCGGAAGAAGCCGCCGCAGCTCGCAGGCGCGATGAAGACAATATCGATTTCGCCAAAGCGGTGGGCGGGGTTACGCCTTTGAAAGACAGCCGCAGATATGAGGCGCCGCGCGACCGTTCGCCGATCAAGCCGCGTCCGAAAGAGGCCGGTGCATTGGCGGAGGAAGATTATTTTTATGTCGGCAGCGGCGGTTGCGACGAGCCACCCGCCCTCGTTCAGCAAAAAAACGGTCAGGGCAAAAACGACATCCAACGCCTGCGCAACGGCCATTATCCGGTTGTGGCCGATGTGGATTTGCACGGCTACACGCAGGAAGCAGCGCAGCAGGTATTGAACGAATTTATCGAGTTCACCAAAAACGCGGCGTGTGTGGCGAAATCATCCACGGCAGCGGCTTTGGGTTCGGGCCGGGTACAAAACCGGTTTTTAAAAAAATATGACGAGACGATGGCTGATGCAGCATCCCTGACGTATTGGCGTATGTCGAACCGAGGGCGGGCAACGACGGAGCGGTCAGGATTCTGCCTCAAGCGCAGCCGTAGGGAAGAAGGTTAAATTTTTAAACATTAGCCTGAGGCCGTCTGAAAATCCGTTTTCAGACGGCCTCAGGCTTGTCAGAACGGCAGGTACAAATAATGGTGTCATGATTTACCGTTTTTAACGGTTGCCCGTTTGGTATGTCAAACCCGTTTCCTTGCAGGAAAACTACTTGAAAATCATTCCTATCTTTTTCGTATGGTTTGTTTGTTATTTGAAAATTGTCCGAAATGTTTTTCGTTTTTCGTTCTGAAAGTTTTTAATCTTAGAAAGTTAAAGGTTGCCAAATTACATCGTCGGCCCGTCCCGTTCCTGTTGCTGCAATTTGCCAGCAAATCCAATAACTGATACGATTTGCCCCCGGAATAAAAAAACACGAATATGGCTGGATTTGCGGTACAGTTATCCCCGTGAATCCGTTAACTTTTGAAATTAAAGGTTGATACCGTATTTGCTTCGGTTTTAGGAATCTTCGTTTGTGTTGGTAAATTTTCGCAAACGAAAAAATTAAAAGAAAAGGCCGCCGAAAAAGCAGCCGTTTGTAACATTCAATAGAAGGATAATGATATGTCCACCCAATTACACGATGTTGACCCTATCGAAACCCGCGAGTGGTTAGACGCATTAAGTTCGGTACTGGAACACGAAGGCAGCGAACGTGCGCAGTACCTCGCTGGAAAACTTGGTGAAATACGGCCGCCGCAACGGTGTGCGTATGCCGCACGGGACAACTACTCCGTATGTCAATACCATTGCGAAAAAGCGATGAAAAACCGATTCAGGCGACCAAGCAATCGAGCACCGCATCCGTGCGTTCGTCCGCTGGAACGCGGCAGCCATCGTATTGCGTGCCGGTAAGAAAGATTTGAATTGGGCGGACACATCGCATCTTTCCAATCTTCGGCCACCATGTACGAAGTCGGTTTCAACCATTTCTGAAAGCCAAAGGCGAAGGTGAGGAAGGCGATTTGGTGTTCTTCCAAGCCACTCCGCACCGGGTATGTATGCTCCGCGCCTTTTGTTGAAGGCCGTCTGACAGAAGAGCAGTTGAACAATTTCCGTCAGGAAACGCAAGGCAACGGCCTGCCGTCTTATCCCCCACCCGCACCTGCTGCCCGATTTCTGGCAGTTCCCGACCGTGTCTATGGGTCTCGGCCCGCTGATGGCGATTTATCAGGCCCGTTTCCCTGAAATACTTGGAATCGCGCGGCTTTGGCCAAAACCAAAGGCCGCAAAAGTATGGGTGTTCTGCGGCGACGGCGAGATGGACGAACCGGAAAGCCAAGGCGCAATCGCATTGGCCGCCCGCGAAGGCTTGGACAATCTGATTTTTCGTCATCAACTGCAACCTGCAACGTTTGACGGACCGGTGCGCGGCAACGGCAAAATCATTCAGGAATTGAAGGCAACTTTACCGGCGCCGGCTGGAACGTAGTGAAAGTCATCTGGGGCAGCCGTTGGGACAAACTGCTGGAACGCGATACAGACGGCATCCTGCGCAAACGCATGGAAGAATGTCTGGACGGCGACTATCAGACTTACAAATCCAAAAGACGGTGCATATGTGCGCGAACATTTCTTCAATACCCCGAATTGAAAGCATTGGTCGCCGACATGACCGATGACGAAATCTGGGCATTGAACCGAGGCGGACACGACCCGCAAAAAAGTATATAACGCCTACGACCGCGCGGTGAATCATGCCGAAGGCCGTCCGACCCTGATTTTGGCAAAAACCATTAAAGGATTACGGTATGGGTGCCGCAGGCGAAGGTCAAAACGTGGCGCACCAAGCGAAAAATGGACAAAGCGTCCCTGAAACAATTCCGCGACCGCTTTGACATTCCCGTTACCGACGAGCAAATCGAAAGCGGCGACCTGCCTTACCTGGCTTTCGCCCCGACAGCGAAGAATACAAATACCCTGCATGCGCGCCGCGAAGCTTTGGGCGGCTACCTGCCCTCAACGTCATCCGACACAAGAGGTATTGGAAGTGCCGGAATTGTCCGCATTCGATGCGCAACTGAAATCCAGCGGCGATCGTGAATTCTCGACTACGATGGCATTTGTCCGTATCCCTGTCTACCTTGTTAAAAGACAAAAATCGGCAAACGCATCGTGCCCATCGTGCCCGACGAGAGCCGTACCTTCGGTATGGAAGGCATGTTCCGCCAATACGGTATCTGGAACCCGAAAGGACAGCAATACACCCCGCAGGACAAAGACCAACTGATGTTCTATAAAGAATCGGTCGACGGTCAAATCCTGCAGGAAGGTATTAACGAACCGGGTGCGATGGCTGACTGATTGCTGCTGCGACCAGCTATGCCAACAGCGATTTTTGCCATGATTCCGTTCTATATCTACTATTCTATGTTCGGTTTCCAACGTATCGGCGACTTTGGCATGGGCTGCCGGCGATATGCACGCACGCGGCTTCCTGCTGGGCGGTACTGCTGGCCGTACAACGCTGAACGGCGAGGGTCTGCAACACGAAGACGGCCACAGCCACGTTCAGGCCGACCTGATTCCCAACTGCGTAACCTACGATCCGACATTCCAATACGAAGTGGCCGTTATCGTACACGACGGTCTGCGCCGCATGTATGCCAACAACGAAGACGTGTTCTTCTATATGACCCTGATGAATGAGAACTACACCCATCCGGATATGCCCGAAGGTGTGGAAGAGCAGATTCTGAAAGGTATGTATCTGTTGAAATCAGGCGGAAAAGGCGATAAGAAAGTACAGTTGATGGGTTCAGGCACTATCCTGCAGGAAGTGATTGCCGGTGCCGAATTGCTGAAAGCTGATTTCGGCGTGGAAGCTGACATTTGGTCTTGCCCGTCGTTTAACCAACTGCACCGCGACGCCATCGAAGTGGAGCGTTATAACCGCCTGCACCCGTTGGAAACAGCCAAAGTGCCGTTCGTTACTTCTCAGTTGAAAGGTCATGAGGGTCCGGTGGTTGTCGCTACTGACTACATCCGCAGCTATGCCGACCGTATCCGCGCCTATGTGCCTAACGACTACCACGTTTTGGGTACCGACGGTTTTCGGTCGTTCCGACAGCCGCGCCAACCTGCGCAGCTTCTTCGAGGTGGACCGTTACAGCGTAGCCGTAACCGCCTTTGAGCGCATTGGCCGAACAAGGCAAAGTCAGCAAAGAGACCGTTCAGCAGGCTATTGAAAAATACGGTATCGACGTAAGCGCGTCTCCGAGCTGGAAACGCTGATAGCAGTTTCAGACGGCCTCTCGTCTGGTGAGACCGTCTGAAACCGAATAAACCTGGCGTGTGCAGAAATATTTGCAGGCCGTCTGAAAAACATTTCAGACGGCATCAACAGAAATTAAAAAGGAACTCAGATGAGTATCGTAGAAATTAAAGTGCCTGATATCGGCGGTCATGAAAACGTTGATATTATCGCCGTAGAAGTCAAAGCGGGCGACACCATCGCCGTTGACGACACCCCTGATTACACTGGAAACCGACAAAGCCACTATGGACGTACCCTGCCGATGCAGCAGGCGTTGTTAAAGAAGTGAAAGTCAAAGTCGGCGACAAAATCTCCGAAGGCGGCGTGATTCTGACCGTTGAAACCGGTGCTGCCGCAGCTGAGGCTGCTCCGGCTCCTGCCGCTGAAGCACAACCTGCGCCTGCTGCCGCTCCCGCAGGCGGTGCAACCGTTCAAGTAGCCGTTCCTGACATTGGCGGTCATACTGATGTAGATGTAATTGCCGTTGAAATCAAAGTTGGCGACACCGTTGCCGAAGACGACACGCTGATTACTCTGGAAACCGACAAAGCGACTATGGACGTACCTTGTACCGCCGCTGGTGTCGTTAAAGCCGTATTCCTGAAAGTCGGCGACAAAGTATCCGAAGGTACTGCCATTATCGAAGTGGAAACCGCCGGTTCTGCCGCTGCTCCTGCTCCTGCTCAGCCGCTGCACCGGCAGCAGCACCTGCTCCGGCTGCCGCGCCTGCCGCCGCTCCGGCTCCCTGCCGCCGCCCGGCTCCCTGTTGCCGCTCCTGCACCTGCTGCTGCCAAAATCGACGAAGCTGCTTTTTGCCAAAGCACACGCGGGTCCTTCCGCACGCAAACTGGCGCGCGAATTGGGCGTGGATTTGGGTCAAGTCAAAGGTACCGGCTTGAAAGGCCGTATCATGGGCGACGACATTAAAGCATTTGTGAAATCTGTAATGCAAGGCGGTGCGGCGAAACCTGCTGCTGCCGGCGCATCTTTGGGCGGCGGTCTGGACTTGTTGCCATGGCCTCAAAGTGGACTTCTCCAAATTCGGCAATGTCGAAGTTAAAGAATTGTCCCGCATTAAGAAAATCTCCGGTCAAAACCTGTCTCGCAACTGGGTTGTGATTCCTCACGTTACCGTACACGAAGAAGCGGACATGACCGAATTGGAAGAATTCCGCAAACAACTGAACAAAGAATGGGAACGCGAAGGCGTGAAACTGTCTCCATTGGCGTTCATCATCAAAAGCCTCCGTTTCTGCGCTGAAAGCCTTCCCAGAATTCAACGCTTCTTTGGATGGCGACAATCTGGTTCTGAAAAACTACTTCAACATCGGTTTCGCAGCCGATACGCCGAACGGCTTGGTTGTTCCCGTCATCAAAGACGTGGATCAAAAAGGTCTGAAAGAAATCAGCCAAGAGTTGACCGAATTGTCTAAAAAGCCCGCGAAGGCAAGCTCAAACCGCAAGAAATGCAAGGTGCATGTTTACCATTTCCAGCTTGGGCGGCATCGGCGGTACAGGCTTCACTCCGATTGTGAATGCACCTGAAGTCGCTATTTTGGGCGTGTGCAAATCCCAAATCAAACCGGTTTGGAACGGCAAAGAGTTCGCTCCTCGCCTGATGTGTCCGTTGAGCCTGTCCTTCGACCACCGCGTCATCGACGGTGCCGCCGGTATGCGCTTCACCGTATCTGGCGAACCTGTTGAAAGACTTCCGCCGCATTACCTTGTAATCCGAGCGTATTTCAGACGGCCTTCGGCACACAACCCGACAGGTCGTCTGAAAACAGAAGTCCGAATATCATTCAGAAAGATTAGACATGAGCTTAGTTGAATTGAAAGTGCCCGACATTGGCGGACACGAAAATGTAGATATTATCGCGGTTGAAGTGAACGTAGGCGACACTATCGCCGTTGATGATACCCTGATTACCTTGGAAACCGACAAAGCGACGATGGATGTACCCTGCCGAAGTTGCGGTGTGGTCAAAGAAGTCAAAGTCAAAGTCGGCGACAAAAATTTCCGAAAGGTGGCTTTGATTGTAGTCGTTGAAGCAGAAGGCGCAGCTGCCGCTCCTAAAGCCGAAGCACCTGCTGCTCCTGCGCAGGAAGCCCCTAAAGCTGCCGCTCCTGCACCGCAAGCCGCGCAATTCGGCGGTTCTGCCGATGCAGAGTACGACGTGGTCGTGTTGGGTGGCGGCCCCGGCGGTTACTCCGCTGCATTTGCCGCTGCCGATGAAGGCTTGAAAGTTGCCATCGTTGAGCGTTACAAAACCTTGGGCGGCGTTTGCTTAAACGTCGGCTGTATCCCTTCCAAAGCCTTGTTGCACAACGCTGCCGTTATCGATGAAGTGCGCCACTTGGCTGCCAACGGCATCAAATACCCCGAGCCTGAACTCGACATCGACATGTTGCGCGGCTACAAAGAAGGCGTGGTTTTCCCGCCCGACTACCGGTTTGGCAGGTATGGCAAAAAGGCCGTAAAGTGGACGTTATCCAAGGCGACGGTCAATTCTTGGATCCGCACCACTTGGAAGTGTCGCTGACTACCGGCGACGTGTACGAGCAAGCTACGCCTACCGGCGAGAAAAAATCGTTGCGTTTTAAAAAAACTGTATCATCGCAGCGGGCAGTCGCGTAACCAAGCTGCCGTTTATCCCCTGAAGATCCGCGTATCATCGATTCCAGCGGCGCATTGGCTCTGAAAGAAGTACCGGGCAAACTGCTGATTATCGGCGGCGGTATCATCGGCCCTCGAAATGGGTACGGTTTACAGCACTTTAGGGTTCTCGCCTCGACGTCGTCGAAATGATGGACGGCCTGATGCAAGGTGCCGACCGCGATTTGGTGAAAGTATGGCAAAAACAAAACGAATACCGTTTTTGACAACATCATGATCAACACCAAAACCGTCGCAGTCGAGCCGAAAGGGAGACGGAGTTTACGTTACCTTCGAAGGTGCGAACGCGCCGAAAGAGCCACAACGCTACGATGCCGTATTGGTTGCCGCCGGTCGTGCGCCTAACGGTAAACTCATCAGCGCCGAAAAAAAAGCAGGTGTTGTTGTAACCGATCGTGGCTTCATCGAAGTCGACAAACAAATGCGCACCAATGTGCCGCACATCTACGCCATCGGCGACATCGTCGGTCAGCCTATGCTGGCGCACAAAGCCGTTCACGAAGGTCACGTTGCCGCTGAAAACTGTGCCGGACACAAAGCCTACTTCGACGCACGCGTGATTCCGGGCGTGGCTTACACCGCTCCCTGAAGTGGCATGGGTTGGCGAAACCGAATTGTCTGCCAAAGCATCCGGCCGCAAAATTACCAAAGCCAACTTTCCATGGGCGGCTTCCGGTCGTGCGATTGCCAACGGTTGCGATACCGGCTTTACCAAGCTGATTTTTGATGCGGAAACCGGCCGTATCATCGGCGGCGGTATCGTCGGCCCGAACGGCGGCGATATGATTGGCGAAATCTGCTTGGCCATCGAAATGGGCTGCGACGCGGCAGACATCGGCAAAACCATCCACCCGCACCCGACCTTGGGCGAATCCATCGGTATGGCTGCCGAAGTGGCGCTGGGTACTTGTACCGACCTGCCGGCTCAAAAGAAAAAGTAATGCCGGAAGCAGCGGTTTGAGTTAACTGCCGCCTAGGTATTTATTGAATGGAGGCCGTCTGAAAAATGTTTTTCAGACGGCTCTTATAATGCGTGATGGTAAATTCAAAGTGTTTGCATACTCTCGAACCGCCTTGTCATGCCGCTGATAGGGTCTTGAAACTCTATACTTTTTCGCCAACAGCTTTAACGGTTTTGCCGTAGTCTTCCTCCGCATCGGACGGAACGGGGTAATACATGTCGTTCAGAATCGGTATGCCCAGACTTGTCATATGTACGCGCAGTTGGTGCTTTTTGCCGGTCTGCGGGTAAAGGCGGTAAAGGCTGGTGTCGCCGCGGTTTTCGAAAAGCCTCGATAACGGTGTGGGCATTGGGTCTCGCCGTCGGTTTCCTGCGTCAGAAAAATCTTTCACCGCGCACCAGGCGGGAGCTGATCTGGTGGGGATAGCGCAAGTCCGTGCGCGTCGGAGCGAGGGTCTGTAGGTTTTACGGACGGCTTTGTCTTGAAACATGGCCTGATAATGACGGCGGACGGCGGGGTTATGTCGACAGCAGCATCACGCCCGCCGTGTCTTTGTCCAAACGGTGTACAGGCGTGATGTCGCCGACGTTTGAGCGTTGTAACTCGGGGCGCAGGCGCAGGCGGGTGAGTAGGGTTTCGTGCAGGAAGCGGCCGCTGGGCGTAACAGGCAGAAAGTGCGGTTTGTCCACCACAATCAGATGCTCGTCCACATGCAGGATTTTCTCGTCAAACGGAATGCGGTCTGCTGTCGCGGCTGGTTTCACGGTAGTAATACATGACTTCGCCCGCTTTAAAACGGCGTGTTTTTCGTTCAGCGGTACGCCGTCCGCACTGACGACGGAACCACTGTTGAGCTGCCGCCGCCAGTTGTCTTCGCCGACAAAAAGGGAAATGCGTGCAGGAAATGCAGTAGCGGCAGACCGTAAAAACCGTTTTTCGTGCGGCAGAACCAGATAGCTGGGTTTGATACCGTCGCGCAGGGGTAGGGGATTGATGCGTTTTTCATGAGGCCGTATTTTTACGGTAAATTTTTCAGCAAAATGCCGTGTTTCAGACGGCTTTTTCTTCCGCAGGCTGTCTGAAACACGGAAAACGCAAAATCGGCTATAATCGCAGTTTCGAAATTCCAAGCCTCATAACGATATTGAAATGGCACAAAAATCCAATCCGTAAAAGGCATGAACGACCTTTTGCCCGTCGAACAAAAAGATTTCAAGCTCACGGCCGCTTTTTGGCAGGCGTTTGAAGACACGGTCGGCCGCTGGACGCGCGCCTACGGTTATCGGCAGATACGCACGCCGATTCTGGAGCAGACCGGGCTGTTCGTCCGTTCTATAGGCGAAGAAACCGATGTAGTCGGCAAGGAAATGTATACTTTTTCCGATTCCAACGAATCTTTGAGCCTGAGTCTGCGCCCTGAAGGCACGGCTTCCTGCCTGCGGGCGGTGGTCGAACACAACCTTTATATAACAGCCCGCAGAAACTATGGTATATGGGGTTGATGTTCCGCCGCGAGCGGCCGCAGAAGGGGCGTTACCGCCAGTTTCATCAAGTGGGTGTCGAAGCACTGGGATTCGAAGGGCCGGATGTCGATGCGGAAATCATCGCCATGTCCGCCGATTTGTGGGACAAGTTGGGTATCCGCGATTATCTGACTTTGGAAATCAACAGTTTGGGTAATCGAGAAGAACGCGCAGCACACCGTCATGCTTTGGTTGATTATCTCGGTAGGCATCAGGACAAAATGGATGAAGACGACAAACGCCGTCTGAAAACCAATCCCTTGCGCGTATTGGACACTAAAAATCCCGCTTTGCAGGAAGTCTGCAACTCTGCGCCGCGCTTGATTAATTATTTGGGCGATGCGTCCCGAGCGCATTATGCCCGCCTTAAAGCCATGCTGGACGGATTGGGCATCCGTTATATCGAAAACCCGCGGCTGGTACGCGGTTTGGATTATTACAACCAGACTGTATTCGAATGGACGACCGACAAACTCGGTGCGCAAGCCACCGTGTGCGGCGGCGGCGTTACGACGGCTGATTGAAGAGCTTGGCGGCAAACCCTGCCCTTCCATCGGTTTTGCGCATGGGTATCGAACGCCTGCTGCTGCTGGTACACGAATACGGGTCGTTGCGTGCCGATGCTGCGCCCGACGTTTACGCGGTGCATCAAGGGAGGGTGCGAATTTGCAGGTGATGAACATACGCCCGCTTTGCTGCGCGACGCAGGGTTTAACGTGTTGCAGCATTCCGGTTCGCAAAGCCTGAAAGCCCAAATGAAAAAGCCGACGGCAGCGGGGCGCGCTTCACCCTCATCGTAGCGCAGGACGAACTGTCTTCCAGCAGTGCAACGTTGAAAGACATGCAGGAGGGCAGTCAGCAAACCGTTGCCGCCGCCGATTTGATTAATACTTTACAACAATGGAAGAACGCATAAATGGCCGCTCATTTGGAAGAACAACAGGAACTCGACGATTTCAAATATTTCTGGAAAAACTGGGGGCGTTGGCTGTTTGCGCTGCTAATCGCCGCCGCACTGGGGTATCTGGGCTACATTATTTATAAAGATCACAAAATCAACCAAAAATCGGAAGCCGCCGAAGTGCTGGCGCAGATGGTTGACAAAGCCCAATCCAAAGCAGATTCAAAGCAGATTAACGCCGATTTGCTGAAATTGCAGCAGGATTATTCCGATACCGTGCCGGCGGCACAGGCGACTATGATGGTGGCGGCGACCGAATTTGACGCAGGCCGCTATGATACGGCGGCGGGACATCTGAATTGGGTGTTGTCCAACCAAAAGCCCCGCTGATTCAGGCATTGGCCGCGCAACGTTTGGCCGTGGTATTGTTGCAGCAGAAAAATACGATGCCGCGATTACAGTTTTGAATACGAAAGTTGAAGCCGATTTCGAACCGCTGCTTTGGGAAGCGAAAGGCGATGTTTATGCCGCGCAAAACAAAACCAAAGAAGCCACTCAAAGCTATCAGCAGGCTTTGGAAAAGCTGCCTAAAGACGCTATCGAACGCGAATTGCTGCAAATGAAGCTGGATTCGCAAAAATAAGGTCGTCTGAAAAATTAAAAGACGTATGCGGCTTGTCGGAATCTTTTCCGGCAAGCCTTGTCTATTTTAATTGTGTTCCACTTTATATAGTGGATTAAAATAAAAATGAGACAAGGCGGCAACACACGCCGTACAGATCGCACATAGGGACGTTGGCAACGCCGTATCATTGCAATTCTCATCCACTATATTTTCAGACGACCTTTTGTTTGAAGACGTATCATGCAGGGACAAGATTCGCTGAATAGGTCGTCTGAAAAGGCAGATTATTTGGCTTTTGTGTTTGAGTAGAAAAATACATAGGTACGATATAAAAAGAGCGTACTAATAATTAATGAGACTATGATTTTTGAGTGGTTGGTCTGTTTGATAAACGCCGACAATAAGCCAATGCCGAAATTCTACAGGGAGAAAAATGAATAGTGATGTTAGCAGATGATCTTTTTCATTGCGTAAAATCCATTAATTATGACCGGATGGAAACTTGCCATACCGTATTTGAAGTTGATGGATACAGACAAGTTCCCAACGTTGAAGATAACTGTATGGGATAGAGATTTCATCTCAAGTCATTGTTGTTGAATCTATTTTCAGACGACCCCTTATCCTTTTTAACCTACCGTGTTTTGAAAAACACCTGCTCGTGTTGCAGGTCTCGATTCCGAACTGACACTTGACACAGAAAGACCCAAACATGAAACCCACCATCGCCCTTGTCGGCCGCCCGAACGTCGGCAAATCCACCTTGTTCAACCGCCTGACGCGCACCAAAGACGCGCTTGTGCACGACCTGCCCGGCTTGACCCGCGACCGCCATTACGGACACGGCAAAATCGGCAGCAAACCTTTATCTCGTCATTGATACCGGCGGTTTTGAGCCGGTTGTGGACAGCGGCATTTTTGTACGAAATGGCGAAGCAGACTTTGCAGGCTGTCGATGAAGCTGATTCCGTCGTGTTCTTGGTGGACGGCCGCACTGGTCTGACCCCTGCAAGACAAAAATCATCGCCGACCGCCTGCGCAAAGCCCACGCCCCGTTTATCTGGCGGTAAACAAAGGCGAGGGCGGCAACAGAGCCGTGCTGCCGCCGAGTTTTACGAACTGGCATTGGGCGAACCGCACGTTATTTCCGGCGCGCACGGCGACGGCGTGTATTACCTGATTGAAGAAATTTTAGAAAAATTCCCCGACCCTGAAGCCGAAGAAGCCGACGTTAAAACATCCCTGTTTTTTTGCCGTTATCGGTCGCCCGAACGTCGGCAAATCCACGCTGGTTAACGCCATTCTCGGCGAAGAGCGCGTGATTGCCTTCGATATGGCGGGCACGACGCGCGACAGCATCCACATCGATTTCGAACGCGAAGGCAAACTGTTTACCATCATCGATACCGCAGGCGGCGCCGTCGCGGCAAAGTCGATGAGGCTGTGGAAAAGTTCTCCGTTATCAAAGCGATGCAGGCGGTTGAGGCGGCAAACGTTGCCGTTTTTGGTATTGGACGCGCAGCAGGACATCGCCGATCAAGATGCCACGATTGCCGGTTTCGCCTTTGGAAGCAGGGCGCGCGCTGGTGGTTGCCGTCAATAAATGGGACGGCATCAGCGAAGAGCGCCGCGAACAGATCAAACGCGACATTTCCCGCAAAACTGTATTTCCTCGATTTTGCCAAGTTCCACTTCATTTCCGCATTGAAAGAACGCGGTATAGACGGGTTGTTCGACAGCATTCAGGCAGCCTACAACGCTGCGCATGATTAAGATGCCGACGCCGAAAATCACCCGCGTCCTGCAAAGCGCCATCGAGCGCCAACAGCCGCCGCGCGCAGGTTTGGTGCGCCCGAAAATGCGCTATGCCCACCAAGGCGGCATGAACCCGCCCGTAATTGTGGTGCACGGCAATTCGCTGCACGCGATTTCCGACAGCTATACGCGCTACCTGACCCAGACGTTCCGCAAAGCCTTCAACCTGCAAGGCACGCCGCTGCGGATTCAATACAATGTTTCGGAAAACCCGTATGAAAATGCGGAAGACAAACCGAAGAAAAACCGCTGCGCCGCGTCAGCCTGAGCAACCGCATCGAAAAACGCGAGGGCCGCAAGGAAGAGAAAAACCGTTTTAAAAAGAAAACCAAAGTCAGCGTGAAAAACAGCACAGCAAATAAATAAGAAATTTCCGTCTGGCGGCCGCGCGGTAAACAAAAAGGCAATTCAAACGGGGTATATTTCATTAACACTGAACTTTTCCGCACCGTGTTTATCCTACTATGAAGTCTGCCGACTAAAGTGCTGGAGGTTTGCATATTCTTACCCAAAAATTATTGGTAAAAATTTGCATTCAGGACTACAATCAGCAATCCAAGCTTTTTACGCTTATCTTAAAATCATAATAACGGAGTTAAAGAATATGACAGCTAAAGGACAACTTTTACAAGATCCTTTTTGAATGCACTGCGCAAAGAGCATGTGCCTGTGTCCATTTATCTGGTAAACGGTATTAAATTGCAGGGGCAGGTTGAATCATTTTGACCAATATGTTGTGTTATTGCGTAACACTTCGGTAACGCAGATGGTTTACAAACACGCTATTTCGACGATCGTTCCGGCCCGTGCAGTAAGTCTTCAGCATGAAAACAAGCCGCAGCAGCCCGCCAATGCACCTGTTCAGGTAGAAACAGTACAGCAGTCTGCCGAATAATCATGATTGGAAAATACCTTACCGTATTGCGGTAAGGTATTTTTTTATGGCAGACGGATTTTTCAGACGGCCCTGACTGTTCAGATTACTTTTGTATTAGGCAATCAAAAATATGTATTTGGAAAATATCCCTGCCTTTTGCCCACCATCTGCTTAGAGGCCGTCTGAAAACGGTGATGCCGCACTCGACGGTACGGCGGGCAACGGCCATGATACGCTGCTGCTGGCGCAATGCGTGGGCGGCGGTAAGGTGTGGGCTTTTCGATGTCCAGCCGCAGGCTTTGCAGCAGACGCGCCGCCGCTTGGAGGAAGCAGGTGTTAGTGCGGAGTTGATATGCGACGGGCACGAAAAAGCTGGCGGATTATGTGGACAGGCCGCTGACGGCGGCGGTGTTCACTCGGCTGGCTGCCCGGCGGCGATAAAACCTGCACAACGCAGGCGGCTACCAGTGTTGCCGCTTTGTCGGCGGCGGTATCGCTTTTGGAGGAAAGCGGCCTTTGGTGGCGGTGCTGTATCCCGCCATGAGGCGGGTTTTGCCGAGGCCCAAGCCGTCGAGGAATGGGCGGCCGCTTTGCCGCAACAGCAGTTTGCTGTATTGAAATATGTGTTTACCAACAGACAAAACCGGCCGCCGTATCTGCTTGCGATTGAAAAGTTACGTCAAAAATGAATGTTTGCGGTAGAATACGTTGCAATTCGATATTTTTAAAAACAAACCGCTATGCAATATTTGTTCGTTAAAAACATGCACATGACTTTTGCGGTCGTGACTATTTTGCTGTTCAATATCCGTTTCTTTTTGTTGCTTTCATGCCGGAGAAACCGCTGGCCGGCATTTGGAAAGTGTTGCCTCATCTGAACGACACGATGCTGCTGTTTGCCGGACTCTGGCTGATGAAGATTACGCATTTTACCCCGTTTGGCAATGCAAACTGGTTGGGTGTCAAAATCCTGCTGCTGTTGGTCTATATCGGTTTGGGCGTGGTCATGATGAGGGCGAGGCCGCGTTCGCCGAAATTCTTTATTACTTATCTGCTGGCGATGGCGTGCGTGGGCAGCATCGTGTATCTGGCGATGTACAAAACCGTTTTGACAGGCCGTCTGAAAGTGTTTCCATGTTGAAGACAGCCGTTATCGCCTTTGGGAAGCAACCTGCAAACCCCGCATCGCAGGTGCGTGCGGCATTGCAAGCTGTCGGTGGGCATCCCGCCATCCGCATCAATAAAAATATCCTCGCTTTATGTTACCGCGCCGGTAGGTTATGACGACCAACCCGATTTCATCAATGCCGTTTGTGCGGTGGAGACCTCGCTCGGCGCGGAGGAGCTGTTGGTGGAGCTGAACCGCATCGAAGCGGCTTTTCGGCCGCGAACGCAGTTTCCGCAATGCGCCGCGTACGTTGGATTTGGACATCATCGATTTCGACGGCCGCAGCAGCAATGACCCGCATCTGACGTTGCCGCATCCGCGTGCGCATGAACGCGGATTCGTCATCGTTGCCGTTGGCGGAAATCCCTGCCGGCCTTCCGTTTGGGAGACAAAGGCACGGCTGCGGAGCTTGCCGCCGAACTGGGCGGTTCAGGCGTCCGCCTGTTGGATGAAGGTGCGGGACAGGATTGAACGAGAGGCCGTCTGAAAACCGTCCGCCGTGTTTTCAGACGGCCTTGCAGTGTGTTTTAAAACCAATGATGTAAATAACAGAGAAATATTATGAACTACCGTTATATCGTCGTCGAAGGTTCCATCGGCAGCGGAAAATCCGAATTAAGCCGCCGGTTGGCCAAGCATTTCGAGGCGTTGCACCTGACCGAGAGTCCCGAGCGCAATCCGTTTTTGGAGCAGTTTTACCTCAATGCCTCCAATCACGGCTTGGCGACCGAGTTGTTTTTTTCCTGATGCGCCGCGCCGAAAATGTAGACATTATCAATGCGGAGGAAGACAAAGGAGGCCGCATCATCGCCGATTTTTTTGTTGGAAAAAGATCAGATTTTTGTGCCCGTGGTTTTGAAAGATCCCGAGCAAACCTTGTTTTGGGAACTGCGCCGCAAAATCATGCCGCAATATCCCGTTCCCGATTTGGTGGTGTATCTGCAAACTTCCGGCGAGGCCGATACCAAGCGCCTGCAACGGCGCGGCGACGGTATATTGAGTATGTCCCGAGCGGCTATCTGGGTAAAATCCAGCAGGAATACAGCCGTTTCTTCCATCTTTATCAAAACGCGCCTTTTATTAATCGTCAATGCCGACGAACTGGATTTTGTGGGCAACGACGAGCATTTCGATATGCTGCTCCAGGCGATGGGCGGAATGCAGGGGCAGCCGCCGTTACCTGAATCTGCGTGAGGCCGTCTGAAAAGGAAATGATGATGCCGAAATACGAATTTACCCTGCCGTCAAGCAGCGGTGCAGAATTTAATTCCGCCGAACACCCTGCCTCTGGTCGTTTACTTCTACCCGAAAGACAACACGCCGGGTTGCACCACCGAAGGGCTGGATTTCAATGCACGGCTGGCGCAGTTTGAAAAACTGGGCTATACCGTCGTCGGCATTTCGCGCGACGGCGTGAAGTCGCATCAGAATTTTTGTACCAAACAAGGTTTCCGATTTGAATTGCTGAGTGATAAAGACGAAACCGTGTGCAAACTGTTTGATGTCATCAAGCTGAAAAAAACTCTACGGCAAAGAGTCCCTCGGCGTTGAGCGCAGCACTTTCGTGTTAAACGCAGAAGGCGAAAATTATGCACGAGTGGCGCAAGGTCAAAGTGGGCGGTCATGCGCAGGAAGTATTGGAAACATTGGGCGGATAATGGAGAGGCTGTCTGAAAACATAATGCGCAGCCGTTTCAGACGGCCTCGGCATATGGTTTCGGCGTTATCTGGATATGGACGAACTCATCGACAAACTGCTCGAACACCTCTGGTTGAACCACCGTCTCAGCCAAAACACCCTGCAAAGCTACCGCCGCGATTTGGAAAAGGTCGCCGCAAGATTGCGGCAGGGCGGGAAGGACTGGTTTTGGCGCGGCGGCCGAAGATTTGGCCGCCGCCGTTTATGTTCCGGAGGAAAAGGGCCAGTTCGCAGGCGCGGGCGTTGTCGGCCTGCAAACGGCTGTACGCGTGGCTGGAAGAAACGGAAAAAGCGGGCGGACAATCCCACCCGGTTCCTGACCTCTCCGCACAAAGAGCAGTCATTGCCCGGCCTGATTACCGAAGCCCAGATTGAAAAATTGCTTGCCGCCCCCGATGTCGATACCCCTCGTGGCCTGCGCGACAAAAACGCTGCTCGAAGTCATGTACGCTACCGGTTTGCGCGTTACTGAAGCCGTGAAACTGAAAATGTCGGATTTGGACTTGAACAAAGGCTGGATAAACACCATAGGCAAGGGTGACAAGCAACGTTATGTGCCGCTGGGGAAGAGGCGGTCTACTGGATAGAGCGGTATTGCGCCGAATCTCGGCCGCTGCTGCTGAAAAACAAAATCTGCGACGAGCTTTTCGTCAGTCAGAAAAAAAGCGGCATTTCGCGTCAGCTGGCCTGGATGATCGTGAAGGAATATGCAGATGCGGCAGGTATCCGTTCGCTTAGCCCTCACGGCCTGCGCCACGCCTTTGCCACCCATTTGGTCAACCACGGCGCAGACTTGCGCGTAGTACAGATGCTGCTCGGCCATGCGGACATCAGCACCACGCAGATTTATACCCATGTCGCCAACCAGCGCTTGAAGGAATTGGTCGGAAACACCATCCACGCAGTTAATCCTACTTTCGGCGGTATTCAACGTAACGGGTTGCAGCAGGTTTGCCAACGGGTACATTGTGGCGGAATTATCTGCCGCTCCGTCCGCAGGCCGTCTGAAAAATACGGAACGCTTCGCAGAAAGAATTTTTAAAAAGGAAACGGAACAACATGAAAACCAGCGCACGAAACCAGTTTGCCGGTATCGTTAAAGACATCAAAAATGGTGATGTCGGCAGCGAAGTAACGATTACGCTGCCGGGCGGTCACGAACTGGTGGCCATGATTACCCGCGAAAGCTGCAACGATTTGGGGCTGGACGTCGGCAGTGCGGTTATTGCCCTAATCAAATCGACCGCTATCATCATCGCCACCGATTTGGAGCACATCAAACTTTCGGCCAGAAACCGTCTGAACGGTCTGATTTGTGAAGTGGAACGCGGGGCGGTCAACTCGGTGATTACGATGGACTTGGGTAGCGGCTTGAGGTTGACGGCGGGCGTTACCTTGCAAAGCACGGAGCAGCTCAACCTTCATCCGGGCCAACACGCCACCGCAATATTTAAGGCGGGCAGTGTAGTGTTGGGTGTACTGGCTTAGGGAGGGGTATCAGTATCCTATCTGTCTGTTGCAAGATTTTTTTCGGCGCATTTTGTGAATGAAACTGGTCAGATATATCAAATACCAATCTAATTAAAATATATTTTATTTTTGGTAATTTCAATTCAAAATGAAAAAAACGATAGGAATTTATCGTAGCAATTTGTCTGATTGTTGCTTGCAATGCAAACAGTTTTTATTTATATTACGCCTCAAGAATAAAACTAAGTCTCATTCTTGAGGCGTAATATTTTTGGAGCACATCATGTTTGTTTGTATCTGCAATGCGATTACCGACCGTGAAATCAAGGAAACTGTTGCCGCTGGTGCGGTTACTATGAATGATTTGCAAGCCCAACTGGGTGTAGCGACCTGTTGCGGGTGTTGTAGCGAACTGGCTGCTTCTTTTCTTGAACGGTGCCGGTACGCAGGTACAAGGTTCGGTTACGGCAGGCATCAACGTACAGTGCTGATTTTAAAGAATTCTTGCATGAGGCCGTCTGAAAAAAATTTCAGACGGCCTTTGTATTTGGGCGGGGTGTAGTGAAAAATAAGTTGATAAATAAAGGTTTTTTGACTATTCTTTGCCCAGGTTTTTACTATTTGTTTGCATATATTTGCTCTGCTTTTTAAAAAAAGATGGGGTGAAAATGCGAAACAAACTGAAATGCCGCCGGTAACCGTGCCAGCTCATCGGTTTCGGCGGATTGTTTGTTGATTGATAAGAAAAACAGGTGTTGTTTATGAGTTCTTCAAGTGGAAACCAGAAAGCCTCGCTGTGGGCTGTCGGCCTGATGTTGTTTGCTTTGTTTTTTTGGTGCGGGCAATTTGATTTTTCCGGCATATCTGGGGCAGCAGGCCGGTGAAAACTGGTTGTCGGCCATGTTCGGCTTTTTGTTGACCGGTGCCGGTTTGCCGTTGCTCGGTGTGATTGCCATCGGTTATTCCGGTTCGCGCGACGTTCAGGCCTTGGCTTCGCGTGTCAGCCCGTGGTACGGCGTTGCGTTTGCCGCCGCACTGTATCTGGCCATCGGCCCGTTGTTTGCTACGCCGCGTACCGCAACGGTATCGTTTGAAGTCGGTGTAGTGCCGTTTATCGGCGAAGCCAATAAAAGTGTCGGTTTGGCGGTGTTCAGCGTAGTGTTTTTTTCGGCGTGGCCTACTGGCTGTCGATGTCGCCGGGCAAGCTGGTTGACCGCATCGGTAAAAATTTTGACCCCAGCATTGTTGCTGACTATTGCCGCGCTGGTAGGTTATGCCGCGCTGAATCCTATGGGTGCTTTGACTGAGGCACAAAGGTGATTTTTGTTACCCAACCTTTGGCCAAAGGCATTTTGGAAGGTTATGGCACGATGGATGCGTTGGCGTCTTTGGTGTTTGCCATCATCGTGATTGATGCCGTACGGGCGATGGGGGTGGATAATCGTGCCGAGCTGTTGCGTACGACTACTGTTTCGGGTGTGATTGCGGCGTCTTGTCTGGCTGCCGTTTACCTGTTTATCGGCTATATGGGCGCGACCAGCGTGGCCGGTTTGGGTGTGCAGGAAAACGGTGCGTTGGTGTTGTCGAAAAACGGCGCAGTATTATTTCGGCATGGGCGGCAATGTGCTGTTGGGCGTGATTGTTTTATTGGCCTGCCTGAGTACGGCAGTCGGCCCTGATTACTTCCCTGTGCGGAATATTTCAAACCGTCTGTGTCCGGGAATTTCTTATAAAATGTTTGTCATTATCAATACCTTGGTGTCGATGGGATTGGCGAACAAAGGGTTGGCGGACATCATTAGTTTTTTTCCGTTCCGGTATTAATGTTGCTGTATCCGTTGACGGTGGTGATTATCTTGTTGGCGTTTCTGCATAATTTCTTCGGCGGCAGCCGCATCGTGTATTTCTGCACCATTATGGCGACGTTGGTGGTCGGTTTGCTGGACGCTTATAAAGCGGCTTTCGGCTTCAGTGAAGAAGCTGCGTCGGCAATCAACAATGTGCTTCCGCTCTACCATATCGGCTTGGGTTGGCTGCTGCCTGCGACTGCCGGTTTTGTGTTGGGCTGTATTTTTGAATGCGGCATTGAAAAAGAAAGCGTAGAGGCTTTTGAACAGGCCGTCTGAAAATCGTGGTTGCGTTTTCAGACGGCCTGTGTATTGATACGGACGGATAGGATGAAGCTGACGTTAATGTTCCGCGAATATTGCAGCTTGTGCCACAAGATGAAGGCCGAACTGCTGCCGTATAAGGAAGCGTTCGGATTCGAACTGGAAGTGCTCGATGTGGACGATCATCCTGATTTGGAAGAAAAATACAATGAGCTTGTTCCCAGTATTGCTGGACGGAGACGAGGAAATCTGCCATTGGTTTTTGGACGCGGATAAGCTGCGTGCGCATTTGCAAAAACAGGATGGGATGACGGTTTCGTTTGTGTCGGGCCGTGAATGCTTAGGCCGTCTGAAAATCAGAGTTTTCAGACGGCCTTTTAATTCGTCGGGCATTTGTTTCAGCAATAACGCCCGTTATGTCGTCAGCGTGCGCTGCGCGGTTCTACCGGACTGCTCGCTTTCGAGCCTTTGAATGCACGTTTGGCGGCTTGGAAGATAGCCTGACGTCTGCGGTGTTGCATGATGTTTCCTTTCTATTATGTTCGGGCATGACCGATCGGTTTGATATGTCGTTGAATCCGGTGCCGGTTTAGCCTTTTTGCTTATGGATTTATGTTCAAATAAATCCGTTCTGGTTATTGCGAGATGTTGTCTTCCATATAATAGGGACATTTGATGTTTTTTTAAATGGGTATAGTGTAAATTTATAAGGCGGTTATGTAATTTAGGAACTTAAGTTCGCATTTTTGTTATGCCTTGATTTGTTATGGAAAAATATTTCTTGGGAGCGAAAATGTACTATGACGGCGAATATTGCATGGCTTCGCGGAGGGAGATTGCAGGTAGGATTCTTACCGTACTAGCGGGAAACAGGCCGTCTGAAAACAGTTTTTCAGACGGCCTGTTTGTACGGGAGCACATCAGTCAAAACGGCCGACGATACTGCCCAACGCTTTTTTTGCCAATCGGATGTTTTTCACACCGAAGTCTCGGTTTATTTTTGCCGCAATCCAGTACGCTGTATGCGGGGCGCGGGGCCGGCGTTGGATATTGTTCGCTCGGAATGGGCTTTAATTCGGGCACTTTGAAGTCTTTTTATATTTTTCCGAGGCCGTCTGAAAAAAATCGCTTGGGCAAATTCGTACCAGCTTACAGATTTGTCGCCGCAGAAATGGTAAACACCGCGTGCAGGCCCGACGGATTTCAGGATGTCGATCAATGCCTGGGCCAAATCACCGGCATAAGTCGGATTACCTATTTGGTCGTTGACTACTGACAGAGTGTCCCGTTCTTTTGCCAAGCGCAACATGGTTTTAACGAAATTTTTCTCCATATTCGCTAAAAAGCCATGCGGTGCGGACGACAATGCTTTCCGGATTGGCGGCCAAGGCAAGAAATTCTCCCTGACAATTTGGATTTTTCCGTAAATACTCTGAGGATTGGGGACGTCGTGTTCGCAGTAAGGATTTTTACCGTCGCCTTCAAAAACGTAATCTGTTGAGATGTGGATAAAACGCACTTTTTGCCTCATATGCGGCTGCGGCCAGATTGTGTACGGCCGAAGCGTTGACTGCAAAAGGCCTTCCGGTATTCCCGCTCGGCCTTGTCTACGGCAGTGTAGGCTGCGGCGTTGACAATGGCGTCGGGTTGGAAGCTTTGAACCATATTAAAAACGGCTGTCGCATCGGTAATGTCTAAAGAAGCAGAATCGGTTGAAATAACTTCCCATTTGTCCGGCAGACGGTCTCTGAAACACTGCGCCAGTTGTCCTTTGGAACCGGTTAAGAGAATTCGCATGGCAGTTTCTCCATTGAGATTTTTATCGTGTCGTTATTATAGAGCAAATTGTAGTAGAAAACCGTCTATATCTTAACTCGTTGTCTCGTAAACATCTTATCTGGTGCCTTATATGTTTAAGATATTTTACGGTTAGAGTATGGGATAATTTTACAGTTGTCAGAATGTTATTGCCGTATGCAGTTTGTTTCAAGGGTGAATGGATGGTGCGGTTGGTCGTGATTGAATTTTGATAAGTTAAGTTGATTAACTTGATTAAATTAATTTAGTACGAGTTTAAGTAAATAAAATTAATTATCTAACATGATGTTATGTTGATTCTAAAATTAAAAGTTCAGTTGGTGATGATTTAGTTAAATCGAAAAAAATTATTTAATTAAATATATTTATGTTAATAATTGATAAATATAAAGGGAAAAGTGTTATGGATAAATTATTTAAATTTCTTGATACCTTTTGTCAAAGTGTTAAACCGTTAAAGCGATATGTAGTCGATAGGTAAAAAAGAGTAACTAGACTAATAATGCAGATTTAAGCCTTTATCATAGTGATAATCGGTAATTTGGTCTGTATAACAATATTTCATCTGGGAGTAATACATTATGAAGCATTATTGCATGCCTATTGCAAAACCGTCTCACCACTATGGTCACGGTCATTGGGCACCTATGCCCAAACCGTTCATTTCATACGGATACTGTCCTCCGATAAAAATTCCATTGCGGTCCGATGTGGACTCCGCAAATCCAGCCGCATCACAAAGGCCCTTCGTATTGTCCTCCTCATCATTCTTATCCTCCTATCAAACCGGCTCCGTGGTGCCCACCGAAACCATGTCCTGAGCCCAAACCGGAACCGAAACCTGAGCCCAAACCGGAACCGAAACCTGAGCCCAAACCGGAACCGAAACCTGAGCCCAAACCGGAACCGAAACCTGAGCCCAAACCCGGAACCGAAACCTGAGCCCAAACCGGAACCGAAGCCTGAGCCCCAAACCGGAACCGAAACCCGAGCCCAAACCGGAACCGAAACCTGAGCCCAAACCGGAACCGAAACCTGAGCCCAAACCGGAACCGAAACCTGAGCCTAAACCGTGTCCGGAACCTAAGCCGGAACCAAAACCCGAGCCCAAACCGTGTCCTGAGCCTAAACCGGAACCGAAACCTGAGCCCAAACCGTGTCCGGAACCGAAACCTGAACCCAAACCGAAACCGGATTGTGATGATTGTGTAGATGATGGTAAGCAGAACAATTCTTTCGGTGGACTGGATAAAGATAAAGGCAACATCATCAACGTTGTTGCTTCCGAATCCGGCCCGAGCAAAACCGTCGGTACCGAACAGAAAGACACCATCTATGGCACTTCGGGTGACGACATTATCTACGGTCAGGGGCGGAGCCGACGTTATTTACGGCGGTGACGGCAACGATACGCTGAACGGCGGTAATAACGGCGATACCGCTTTACGGTGAAGGCGGTAAAGATTATCTGCAAGGAGGCAGCGGCAACGACTACCTGAACGGCGGCGAGGGTGCGGACATCATGCTCGGCGGCGATGGTAACGATGTATACTATGTAGATAATCCCGGCGATATCGTTAAAGAGTTCGCCAACGTCAACAGCGGTATAGATACGGTTCGAAGCACTATCGACTATACATTGCCGGACAATGTGGAAAACCTCTACCTGCAAGGCAGTGGTAATCTGAACGGTACCGGTAACGCGCTGGACAATACTATCAACGGCAACAGTGGCAACAACCATCTGTACGGCCTAGCAGGCGATGACTGTCTGGTAGGTAAAGACGGCCGTGATTTCTTGGACGGCGGTATCGGCAACGATGTGCTGATTGGTGGTGCCGGTGATGATACTTTATTTCTTCGCCAAAGGCTACGGTCACGACATCATCCAAGATTCTTCGGGTAACGACACGCTGTGCTTCGGTCAAGGTATCACCGCTTCCGACCTGATTTTGAGCAAATCGGGCGATGATCTGAGCATTAAGTTCAAAGGCAGCAACGACAGTGTCTTGGTAGATGATTGGTTTGCGAACGATTCCAACAAAGTGGAAAACTTCTCGTTCGCCGATGGCAGCTCTTTGAATGCAGCGAATATTGCCGCTCAAATCAAGAACAAACACAAAACGCAGGTATTGTTTAATCCCTTTTGATTTTTGTGTGAAGACAGGCCGTCTGAAATGGTTTTTCCAGCCGTTTCAGACGGCCTTATTTTTGTAAACAATCCAGCGGCGGAACGTAAGTTCGGTTAAAATAAAACTTTATTCCAACAGCCAAAAAGAATCTAAAAATGTCTGCAATCAGCCTGAAAAAAATCTATTCCGGCAAGGTCCGAGATTTATACGAAATCGACGATAAACGTATTCTGATGGTGGCTTCAGACCGCTTGTCCGCATTCGACGTCATTTTAGACGACCCGATTCCCGGCAAGGGTGAAATACTGACTCAGATTTCAAATTTCTGGTTTTCGGAAACTGGCGCACATTATGCCCAACCATTTTACCGGCGATACCGTGTACGACGTGTTGCCTGAAAGTGAAGCGGCGACTTTGGAGAAACGTGCCGTTGTGGTTAAAAAGCTCACGCCTGTAAAAGTGGAGGCTATTGTGCGCGGTTATTTGGCGGGCAGCGGTTGGAAGGACTACCGGAAAACCGGTGCTGTTTGCGGTATCAAGTTGCCCGAAGGCCTGCAAGAATCGCAGAAGCTTCCCGAAGCAGTTTTTACACCATCAACTAAAGCCGCAGTTGGCGATCATGACGAAAACATCAGATTTGAAGAATGTGAACGCATTATCGGCAAAGAGTTGGCTGCCGAAGTCCGTGCCAAAGCAATTCGGCTTTATACCGAAGCGGCGGAATACGCCAAGTCGCGCGGCATTATTATTTGCGATACCAAATTTGAATTCGGCGTGGATGAAAATGGCACGCTGACGCTGATGGATGAAGTCCCTGACTCCCGATTCCAGCCGTTTCTGGCCCGCCGGCCAATATCAAGTCGGTACTAACCCGCCGTCTTTCGACAAGCAATTCGTGCGCGACTGGCTGGAACAAAGCGGTTGGAACAAACAGGCGCCTGCTCCGAAAAGTACCTGCCGACGTTATTCAAAAACAATCGATAAATATAGGGAAGCATTGCATTTGCTGACTCAAGACTGAATCCGTTTCCCAATATTTCCAACGGGAGGCCGTCTGAAATTTGTTTTCAGACGGCCTCCCGTTGGAACAAATATCCTATCTAGATTCAAACACGTTTTAAGATTATAATCGCCCACTGTGCCTGCTCTTTGGCAGGCCGTCTGAAGTTCAACCAACCCGGCCGCATCGGCTTAGACACAAACGTCCGTTTTTCAGTTGCGGATGTACAGTTAAGGGTATGTTTGCAATTCGTTGTTTGCATGAGGCCGTCTGAAAATATCGGCTGCGCAAAAGCGAATCGCAAACACACCCTGATGGTTTAGCGGTGCGGCATTTCGAAAAGGAACAAAATGTTCGATAAACACGTTAAAACCTTCCAATACGGCAATCACACCGTTACTTTGGAAACCGGCGAAATCGCGCGCCAAGCTGCGGCGGCTGTTAAAGTATCGATGGGCGATACAGTTGTTTTTGGTTGCTGTGACCACCAACAAAGAAGTCAAAGAAGGTCAAGACTTCTTCCCTCTGACTGTTGATTACCTTGAGCGCACTTATGCCGCTGGTAAAATTCCCGGCGGTTTCTTTAAGCGAGAAGGCAAACAAAGTGAAAAAGAAATCCTGACCAGCCGTCTGATCGACCGTCCTATCCGCCCGCTGTTCCCCGAAGGTTTCTACCATGACATCCAAATCGTTGCGATGGTGGTTTCTGTTGATCCTGAAATCGATTCCGACATTCCTGCCATGCTCGGCGCGTCTGCTGCGCTGGTGTTGAGCGGAGTGCCGTTTGCCGGTCCGATTGGTGCTGCGCGTGTAGGTTATGTAAACGGCGTGTACGTATTGAACCCGACCAAAGCCGAATTGGCGAAATCCAAGCTGGATTTGGTGGTTGCGGGTACATCTAAAGCCGTTTTGATGGTGGAATCTGAAGCTAAAATCCTGCCTGAAGATGTGATGCTGGGTGCCGTGGTTTACGGTCACGACCAAATGCAGGTAGCGATTAACGCCATCAACGAGTTTGCCGACGAAGTAAACCCTGAAGTATGGGATTGAAAGCGCCTGAAACCAATGAAGAATTGGTTGCCAAAGTACGCGAAATTGCGGGCGAAGCCATTAAAGAAGCGTTCAAAAATCCGTCAAAAAAACAAGCGCGTTCTGCTAAATTGGACGAGGCTTGGAATGCAGTGAAAGATGCGCTGATTACCGAAGAAACCGATACTTTGGCTGCCAATGAAATCAAAGGTATTTTTCAAACATTTGGAAGCCGACGTTGTCCGCACCCAAATTTTGGATGGTCAGCCGCGTATTGACGGTCGCGATACCCGCACCGTCCGTCCTTTGAACATTCAAACCGGCGTACTGCCGCGTACACACGGTTCCGCCCTGTTTACCCGTGGCGAAACCCAAGCACTTGCCGTAGCGACTTTGGGTACTTCGCGCGACGAGCAAATTATTGATGCGCTCTCCGGCGAATACACCGACCGCTTCATGCTGCATTACAACTTCCCGCCGTATTCTACCGGCGAAGTGGGTCGCGTCGGTGCACCGAAACGCCGCGAAATCGGACATGGCCGTTTGGCGAAACGTGCACTGGTTGCCGTATTGCCGTCTCCTGAAGAATTCAGCTACACCATGCGTGTTGTTTCCGAAATTACCGAGTCCAACGGTTCGTCTTCTATGGCTTCCGTCTGCGGCGGCTGCTTGAGCTTGTTGTCTGCCGGTGTGCCTTTGAAAGCACACGTCGCCGGTATTGCGATGGGTCTGATTTTGGACAACAACAAATTCGCCGTGTTGACCGACATCTTGGGTGATGAGGATCACTTGGGCGATATGGACTTCAAAGTTGCCGGTACGACCGAAGGCGTGACCGCGCTGCAAATGGACATCAAAATCCAAGGTATTACCAAAGAAATCATGCAGATTGCCTTGGCGCAAGCCAAAGACGCGCGTCTGCACATCTTGGAACAGATGAAAGCCGCCGTGGCAGGTCCGCAAGAGTTGTCTGCCCACGCTCCGCGCCTGTTCACCATGAAAATCAACCAAGATAAAATCCGCGACGTTATCGGCAAGGGTGGCGAAACCATCCGCGCGATTACTGCTGAAACAGGTACTGAAATCAATATTGCGGAAGACGGCACCATCACTATTGCGGCAACCACTCAAGAAGCCGGCGACGCTGCGAAAAAACGCATCGAAGCAATCACTGCCGAAGTGGAAGTGGGCAAAGTGTACGAAGGTACTGTGGTTAAAATCCTCGACAACAATGTCGGCGCCATCGTCAGCGTGATGCCGGGTAAAGACGGTTTGGTACACATCAGCCAAATCGCCCACGAGCGCGTACGCAACGTCAGCGACTATCTGCAAGTTGGTCAGGTTGTGAATGTGAAAGCATTGGAAGTGGACGACCGCGGCCGCGTGCGCCTGTCTGTCAAGGCTTTGCTGGAAGAGCCTATGCGCGAGGAAGGCGAGGAATAATCCGTACAGGATTTGCGTCAGGTATATAAACAGAAAAGGCCGTCTGAAATATGTTTTCAGACGGCCTTTTCTGTGTTTCAAGTTACAGGCAGCAGGTGCCGAAGCGCAGTTTTTTTGTTGAGTACCGCTTCGTGTGTAAGTTGTTTGATAACCAAAATGTTAGTCGCGTCTTCCAATGCATGGATACTGTGTGCCTCGTTCGGCTCCAACCGGACTACCTGTAGGCCTTTGGTTTCGAGTGTGCCTTGTGTGCTGACGATTTGCGCGCTGCCGTTCAGAACCAGCAACAGAATGATGGCGTCGGTTTCGTAGGTCGGGATTTCGTTGTTTTTCTGCAGGGGAAAGTTGCACGATTTCCTGATCATTGTCTTGGGCGATGATACCGCCCAAAAAGGGCTTTGGGGTCAAGGGTATATTGTTTCATGGCGTGTCCTTATCGCTGTGGTGGCTGATTTGCCCATTCATTATATAGCCGATTCGTATGCTGCGTTAAAGTCATTCAAATGTTTTCAGACGGCCTCTACGGTATTTGAAGCGGCTTGAAGCGGCGTAGACAAATAGTCGTACAAGCTATTAAAAATAACCCCGTTTTTTTATTTTTTTATAGAATAATATGAATATCTTAATCTGCAATGACGACGGTTATCTCGCTCCCGGAATTGCCGTTTTGGCGCGCGTGGCAGGGGAATTTGCCAATGTGCGCGTAGTTGCTGCCCGAACGCGACCGCAGCGGCGTCAGCAATTCGCTGACGCTCGACCGGCCGTTGCATATCAAACAGGCACAGAACGGGTTTTTACTATGTCAGCGGTACGCCGACCGACTGCATTCATCTAGGGTTGCACGCTTTGCCGGATTTCCGTCCTGATTTGGTGTTTTCCGGCATCAACAACGGTGCGAATATGGGAGACGACACGCTTTATTCGGGTACGGTGGCTGCTGCGACCGAAGCCTATTTGATGGGTATTCCCGCAGTGGCCTTCTCATTGAACGATTACAGCGGACGGTATTGGGAAACTGCGGAAAAAAAGCGGCTTGGATGATGATTGACCGCTTAGTCAAAAACACCGCCCAAACTGCCCGTACTATGGAACGTGAACATCCCTGCCGTCGCGTCCGATGAGATTCAGGGAATCAAAATAACCCGACTCGGACGCCGCCATCATGAACAGAGCGTCGTACCGATGCGCAATCCGCGCGGCGAACCGATTTACTGGATAGGGCCGGTCGGCGATATTTCCGATCGCGAGGAAGGTACCGATTTCGGAGAATGCGAGGCGGGATTTATTACCGTTACCCCGTTGCAGATTGATTTGACCGATTATGCGCAGTTGGAAGGCGTGGTTAGATTTTTGGGAAGGGACGGTAAAGGCGGGATAATTAAAAAAACAATGCTTTTCAGACGGCCTCATTGTGAAAAAAACATTGTCGGTTCCTTATCGAAAATTTCGTTTCAGATTGTCTGAAACGGTATCGTAAGTTATCTGTTTTGCGGGTCGGAAACCCAGCGTTTATGAGCATTTTAACAAGTCCTAACGCCCGCAGCACTTTGAGAACGGGTCATATTTTGATTATGATATGCCCGAATAGAAATAACCCCATTGACAAAGGTAACAAATATGTTGAAAAAGACCGCATTCTATGCTGTTCCGGCAGCTTTGGCTCTTTTAGTCGGTGCTTGTACCACCCAACAACCTGCTCCCGTCGTAGCAGGAACTTCGGGCGGCGGTTCGGCCGCTTCTTCAAGCAATCCGTATGGTGCAACGCCTTATGAACCGAATGCGGGCAACAACCCTGCCGAATCCGCACCGTATACTCCGCCTGCTTCGCAAAGTTATCCTGATGCTTCTTCCGGCGGCTACATTCCTTCCAATGCGCCCGTTGATATTAACGCGGCCACTCATACCGTAGTACGCGGAGATACGGTTTATAATATTGCCAAACGTTACCAGATTACCCAAGATAATCTGCGCGCTTGGAACAATATGGCCGACAATACCATCAGCGTGGGTCAGGTTCTGCGCGTGAAACCGGCGGGTTATACCGCTCCGGCAGGCAGCACGGTAACTTCTGCGGCGCGTACTCAGCCTCCAGCAGCTTCATCTGCCACACCGAATGTACCTTCTACCCCGCAGGCAAACACATCCAAGGTTGCAACCCCTGCGACAACGCCGACCGTATCGACGGGCGGTGTGCACTACTTTACCGGCGGCATTACTTGGCAGCGGCCGACTGCGGGCAACGTCATCACTAAATTCGGCGGTACCAACAAAGGTGTGGACATTGCCGGTAATCCGGGGCAGCCTGTCGTAGCTGCGGCCGATGGTAAAGTGGTATATGCCGGTTCCGGACTGCGCGGTTACGGTAATTTGGTTATTATCCAGCATAGTCCGACTTTCCTGAGCGCATACGGTCATAACCAAAGTCTTTTGGTTAACGAAGGTCAGACTGTGAAACGTGGCCAGACCATTGCCAAAATGGGCAATTCCGATGCCAGCCGTACCCAACTTCACTTTGAGGTGCGTCAAAACGGCAAACCTGTCAATCCTGCCAATTATGTTGCTTTCTAAATCAGTAAAAGGTAAATATTTGCTGCTGAGATAATGTCGGTAGGATAGTTTTTAAAGTATGTTTTAGGCCGTCTGAAAGACTGATGAATACCATCGGTTTTTCAGACGGCCTTTATTTTGTTTTTATCTGAAGGAAAGATGGAGAATGCCAACTTGCAGATTTGTAATGAAATTTATCGTATTGTAAGCATTGGTTCATAGTCATTGATAATTAGGTTGATTTAATATATATTGGACGTGCGTCCAATTAAAATAATGCAGCGAGTTAAGGTGAGAGCTATGAATGGAGTAACAAGTGCGCAATTTATTTCGGCAGGTATTCATCTTTACCCAAAATGCGGTTATCGGCAGCTTTCAGAGAAGGCCATTGCCGAGCATTTGAACTCGGATATGGAGACATTCAACCAAATGTTTGCCGACAAAGATGAATTTGTTAAGGCAATGTTGATTGAATACAGCAACCGCGCGTTGGGAAGGGTGTCGTTTGATTTCGCCCAGAATATAGAAGAAACGGAGCGGCTGTATCAGATTGTATGGCGACTGGCCGTCACCATACGCGAGCATTTGGTGTGGATACACAGAATGCTGCTAGACAGCGCGGAAGGGGTTGAGTTAATGACCAAGGCTTTGAAAAAACAACATAAAATGTTGGCCTACGGCATGATTCAGCATATCAAGGCATGTAACGGCAGAGAAGATATGTCCGAACTCGAATTGTTTAATCAGTTTGAGTTTCTTAACGGGGCGATTATATCGCCGATGATTATGAATACCCGTTACCGGCTGATGGGGATTCTGACTGATGAAATGAACGAGAAACATGAGGATTTGCTGACCGACTCGGCCATCCACCAACGTATCAATTGGGCTTTCCAAGCATTGTTTCCTCAATACCGTTCTCAAAAGCATCCGGCTAAAAAAATTAATATATTATTATAACAGGTCTGGAAGTGGTGAACTTATCGGTCTGCCGCTTTCAGACGGTCTTAGGACCGCTCTTGTCAAGCGGTATTGTCAGGTCTATTATTGGACGTATGTCCAATAATATCGTAAAGGAAATGAGATGTCCGAGTCAGCGCGTACCAAATTCATTGCCGCAGGTGAGAAACTTTATCCTGAACTGGGTTACAGCAAGCTTTCTGTGCGGCTGCTTGCCGCTGAAGCGGAATTAAGTTCGGGAATGTTCCATCATCTTTTTGAAAACAAAAGATGTTTTTATGTTGGAAATGTTCCGTCATTACAATATAACCGCATTCGGGCGTTTAGATTTCGCCAACGTGCCGGATGAACCGTTTGCGCGCCTGTATTACGCCGCTTTCGCCATTGCGCAATCGGTTCGGGATAATTTATTGTTTATACAGCGTATTTTTTTACTGATAGTGCCGATAATATCGCTATTGCCAACGAGTTTCTCAAGTCTGAAATGGAAGAACGGACGAGGGTGATTGTGGGGTTGTTGGAGGAGTGTGCCGCTATTGATGACAGGGTGCCGACAGCCACGATACAGCGGTTGGGTTATCTCAGCAGTGCGGTAATTGCGCCGATGGTGTTGGGAACGCGGTTTAACAGTATGGGATTGTTGTCGGACGAGTTGAGCCAGAATGTGGGGGCGTTGCTGACTGACGAGGCCATCAGCCAGCGTTTGGAATGGGCGGTTTGCGCCATGTTCCCGAGCCGTCTTGAATGTGTCGGTATCCGGCCGGATAGGAAAAAACAATGAAGAAAAAAACACTGCAATGAAAAAGTTGTTTCAATTGCCGTTATTGCCGCCTTGGCTGCGGGCGGTTTCTGGTATTACCGTCAGCATCACAACGGCGAACTGCCGGAATGGATTGCACAATCCAACGGGCGGCTGGAATTGAACCGCATCGATGTCGCTAGCCTGTATCCGGGGCGGGTGAAGGCTATGCCGGCGGAAGAGGGGCTGAGGTGAAGGCGGGCGATGTGTTGGCGGAATTGTCTTCTGAAACCAGCGGCAGCCGTTTGGAAGAGGCGCAGGCAGCGGAGGCGCGGCAGCAAGAGGCGGTAAGCCGGGCGAGAGCCGCCGAAGCGCAGATGAAACAGACGGTTGCACGCGCACAGGCAAATGTGGCTGCAAGCAGGCAGCAGCAGCGCGTCGCTAAAATGGAGTTGGACAATGCGCACAAATTGTTTGCCGACCAGTTGGTATCGCAATCGGAGGTAACCAAGCGCCAGGCGGATTACGAGCGTGCCGCCGCTGCGGTGAAGGCCGCCGAAGCGGCGCGGGACGAAGCGCAGGCTACCGTGGCACAGAGTGCTGCCGCCCAAGCCGAAGCCAAGGCGGCGGTGGCGCAGGCGAAGGCGGCGGTGAAATCGGCCTCATCCGCCAACGACGACATGAACATCCGCGCGCCGATAAGCGGCAGGGTGGAATACAAAATCGCGGAAGTCGGCAATGTGGTGGCATCCGGTTCGAAAGTGGTCAGCCTGCTTGATCCGAACGATGTTTCCATGAATATTTTTTTCTGCCGACCGGCAGCATAAGCCGTCTGAAAGTCAACGACGACGCACGCATCAGGCTGGACGGCATTGATGCCGTGTTCCCCGCCAAAAATCAATTCATCGCCACCGACGCGCAGTTCACGCCCAAGGCGGTGGAAACGATTGATGAACGCGCCAAACTGATGTTTAAAGTGAAACTGCGAATCCCGCGTGAAACGGCGGCGAAGTATAACCGTCTGCTCAAAGGCGGCATGACCGGCAACGGCTTTTGTCAAAACCGACGGCAAAGCGGCTTGGCCGTCCGAATTGGCAGTGAAGCTGCCGCAATAGTTTTTCAGACGGCCTGTTTGGGAAGAGGCCGTCTGAAACCGTTTGTGCTGTCGGAGAATCGAATACGAAAGGACTTTGCGCATGAGCCTGACCGACTTGCTGAACCGCCGCCGTTCGGTTCGTCATTACGACGAAACCCCCATTGACGCCGATACCGTCCGCCGTTGCCTGCAAACCGCGCAGCTTGCGCCCAGCAGCTCGAATATGCAGCTTTACGAGGTTTTACCATGTTACCGATCCCGCCGTTTTAAAACGGCTCGCCGTAGCTTGTTTGAGCCAGCGGGCGGTGGAAACCGCGCAGCAGGCGGTTGTGTTCGTTACCCGCCAAGATTTGCACCGCCGCCGCGCGCAGGCCGTATCTGAATTTGAACGCGGCAACATCGAACGCAACAGCCCGCCCGAAAAACACGCGAAGCGGATAAAGGCCAGCGAAATGTATTACGGCAGGATGCTGCCCTTTCTGTATAGCCGTTGTTTCGGGCTGCTCGGCGCGTTCCGCGTGGCCTTGGCTTGGTGTATCGGACTGTTTCGTCCGGTTATGCGCGATTTGTCCGAAAACGATATGCGCAACGTTGTTCACAAAAAGCTGCGGCTTGGCCGCGCAAACCTTTATGCTGGCGATGGCGGAGGCAGACTACGACACTTGTCCGCTGGAAGGGTTGGACAGCCGCATGGTCAAACGCATCCTCAAGCTGCCGCGCGGTGCGGAAATCAATATGATAGTCGTCTGCGGCATCCGCAAGCCCAGCCGCGGTATTTGGGGCGAGCGTTTCAGGTTGCCGTTTGAAGAGGTATACCGGCGGATTTGAACGGTGGAGGCCGTCTGAAACATTGCACAGTCGGGAATTCGGGACAACCATTGTTTAGGAGTAACGCTATGGCAACGACCATTATTTACGCTCATCCTTACGAAGGCAGTTTCAACCATGCCATTCTGCAGGAAACGCAAAAAGCTGCTGGCGGCTAAAAACGAAGCCTGCCGAGTCATCGATTTATACGCGGAAGGTTTCAACCCCGTTTACAGTAAAGAAGAGCTGGCTCTTTTTCAACCAAGGGCAGGCGCTTGATCCGTCGGTGCAGAAATACCAGCAGATGATTAAAGAAAGCCGCCGTCTGATTTTTATTTTCCCGATTTGGTGGGCGGATATGCCCGCTATCGTCAAAGGGTTTCTCGACAAAGTGCTGTTGAAACAGTTTGCCCTATGTGGAAAGCAAAACAGGCCTTAAAGGGCTGCTGGATATTGACGAAGTGCTGGTCGTCAGCACTTCCACCGCACCGACTTTCTATTTGAAATATTTTTGCGGCAATACCGTGGGCAAGGCCATGCTCGGCCATACGTTTAAAGGTGTGGGTGCCAAACGTTGCAAATGGGTCAACTGCGGCCGCGTGAATCTGGCCGCGCAGGAAAAACGGCAGGCGTTTTTGTCGGCACTGGTAGGCGTGGTCTGAACGAAACCGGTTTCGGGAGAATATACGGTGAATATCCCCTTTTTGGCGGCGGCTTTGCTGCTGACCGCGGCATTTTTCGCGCATCTGATTGTCGGGACGCGGGAGACTTTGAGTTTGCGAACCGGCGGGGAGAAAGACAGGCGCAATTGGATGCAGGCTTTATGCGCGTTCCAACTGGTCAGCGTCGACTTATTCCTGACGGCCGCTGTCGCCTATCTGCTGGCATGTACGCAGATGGCGGGTGCACGGCGGGAAATCGCTTATTTCATTGCCGCTTATCTGGGCGTATGGGGTGTGGTATGGCTGGTGCAGCTCAAAAGCGGCAGGATGCGGCGGCAAAAACTATTATCTGCTGGGACAATGGATTATGTTTTTTTCTCTGCTCGGGATTGATGGCGTGGGGCGCACAGGCCCTTTGAAGCGGCATGTCATACCGGTTTTGCTTGTCCCGCGCCTATTTGGAGATTGAAAGGAAACCTATGAAAACCCTGATTATTGTCGCCCACCCGCATATCGGGCAATCCACGGTCAACCGGCGTTGGCTGGAAACATTGCGTGCGCAGCCGGACCGTTTTACCGTTCACGAACTCTATCGCGACTATCCCGACGGCAAAATCAATGTGGCGCGCGAACAGGCCTTGGTGGAAGCGCACGGAAGCGTCGTGTTCCAGTTTCCCGTCTACTGGTTCAACTGTCCGCCGCTGCTGAAGCAGTGGCTTGACGACGTGCTGGCTTACGGCTGGGCCTACGGTTCGTCGGGTAAGGCTTTTGCAGGGCGCAAACTCGGCATCGCCGTATCATTGGGCGCGCCTGCCGAAGATTACCGCGCGGAAGGAGCGGTCGGCTGCACCGTGGCCGAAGCCCTGCGTCCGTTCGAACTGACCGCCCGCTATATCAACGCCGACTACCAACCCGCCTTTGCCTTCCACACCATAGACAGCAACGCGGGCTACGACGAAGCCGCCGCCGGGCTGGTGGCGCGCAGCGCGGAAGATTATCTGGCGCATCTGGATACTTATTACCAATAATGGCCAATAAACAGGCCGGAGAAATTTTTTCAGACGGCCTCAGGAGGAGATTATGCCGACCATCCACTATCAGGGTGCGGATTTGTTCTACCGCACCAGCGGCAAGTCCGACGCACCCGCCATGTTGCTGCTGCACGGCGGATTGGGTTCGGCGCAGGACTTTTGCCGCCATCCCTGCCCAAATTGCAGCGATATTTTTCGTGATTGAGGCCGATACGCGCGGACACGGCCGTTCCACGCGCGGCACGGCGGTGCCGACCTACGCCCAGATTGCCGACGACGCCCGACACATCGTGCAGGCGCTGGGGCTGGACGAATACCATGTGTTCGGCTTCAGCGACGGCGGTATCGCCGCTTACCGGCTGGCGGCGCGGGACGAACAGGGTGCAGTCGGTCATTACCGTCGGCGCATCGTGGCACAGCCGCCAGCTTGAGCCGGTGCGCGAAATGTTCGAAAACCTGACACCCGCGTTTTTCCGCGAAAAACATGGCGCGGCAGGTGGCCGTTTACGAAGCGCTGAACCCGCAGCCAGACCTAGATACGCTCACCGCCGACCTGCGCCGCATGTGGCTGGACATATCGGCCAGCGGCTATCCGAACGAATGCATCGCCGCCGTCAAAGCGCCCGTGCTGGCCGTGCGCGGCGAACGCGATAGCCTGTTTTCACTGTCGGACTTGGCCGATTTGCATTCCTGCCTGCCCGAAGCGCATTTGATGAACATCCCCTTCGCGCGGCACGAAGCGATTAAAACGGCCCGAAATCCTGTGGGCGGCGGTGAAGGCGTTTTATGTTTTGTAACCGCGAGGCCGTCTGAAAAACGGCGGCCTTATATTTTTTTCAGACGGCCCCATGCCCGAAACCGATTAGGTAAACGCGGCTTGGCTTATGGAGGTAAATCGAGATGAAATACGAATGGAAAAAAAGCCCAAAAAGCTTGTTACAACATCAAAGCGGTTCCGACTTTGACGGAGGTTCCCACGCAGTCCTTCATCATGATAGACGGAGAGGAAATCCCAATGCTCCCTGATTTCTCGGAACGGGTCTCGGCCCTTTATGCCTTGGCTTACGCCGTCAAAAATGGATTACAAGAAAGCATCAGCCGGTTGCGAAATCGATGATTTCACCGTTTATCCTTTGGAAGGATTTGGCGCCGGAAAACGCAGGGAACCTTAGTAAAAAGAAGACTTGGTTTATACCATTATGATAGGCCAGCCTGATTTTATTACCGCAGAAATGGTGGCTTCGGCTTTGGAAAAGGTCAGGGTCAAAAAGCCGAATCCGCTTTACGACGAAATACGGTTTGAACGGATGGCCGAAGGCAAATGCGTGAGCATCCTGCATCAGGGCGCGTTTGACGACGAACCCGCCTCTTTTGCCAAATTGGACGGTTTCTGCAATGAGAAAGGTTTGAAACGCAACAGCGATTACCATCGGGAAATTTATCTTAACAACCTGAACCGCACCGCCGTGGAAAAGCTCAAAACGATTTTGCGTTACACGGTAGAGTAATCGACCGCAGCCAAAATCATCCGTTATAACCCGAAGAAGCCCGCGAGCTGTTTTTCAGACGGTCTCCCACCCGTTTGAGGCCGTCTGAAAATCCCTTGTCCGACCCGAAAGAAGTTTTCATGAACACCGTTTCCATCCAAAACCTTTCCCACCGCTACGGCAAGACCCTTGCGCTTGACGATGTGTCGCTGGACATTCCGAAAGGCGCGACGGTCGGTTTGATCGGGCCGGACGGTGTGGGCAAATCGACGTTGCTCTCGCTGATGGCGGGTGTGAAGGTGATTCAGGACGGGCGGGTGGAAGTGTTGGGCGGCGATATGGCGGACAAGGACGTGCGGCGGGACTTGTCGCACCGCATCGCCTTTATGCCGCAGGGTTTGGGGCGCAACCTGTATCCTACGTTGTCGGTGTATGAGAATATCGATTTCCACGCGCGGCTGTTTGGTTTGGATGGGCGGGAACGCACGCGGCAGATTACGCGGCTGATGGAGGCGACCCGCCTTGCGCCGTTTTCTGACAGGGCGGCGGGCAAGCTATCGGGCGGGATGAAGCAGAAGCTGAGTTTGTGCTGCGCGCTGGTGCACAGCCCGGATTTGCTGATTTTGGACGAACCGACCACGGGCGTGGACCCTTTGTCGCGCCGCCAGTTTTGGGCGTTGGTGGACGATTTGCGGCGGGAACACGCGGGCATGACCGTGATTGTGGCGACCGCCTATATTGAAGAGGCGCAGCGTTTCGAGCGGCTGCTGGCGATGGACGCGGGCAGGCTGCTGGAAAACAAGCCTACCGCCGATGTGCTGGCAGATTACGGCACCGATGTGTTGGAAGAGGCCTACGTCAAAAATGCTGCCGCCGGAGAAACAGCAGGGTTCGGGCGGTTTGGACATTACGCCGTTCGTCCCCGATCCCGCTGCGCCGCCCGCGATGGAAGCGCACGGGCTGACCAAGCGTTTCGGCGATTTTACCGCTGTGGACCATGTCAGCTTTACCATTCAAAAAGGCGAGATTTTTCGGCTTTCTCGGCAGCAACGGCTGCGGCAAGTCCACCACCATGAAAAATGCTGACTGGTCTGTTGGAGGCGACCGAAGGTGACGCCACGCTGTTGGGCAAGCCGATAGACGCGGGCGGCTTGGATACCAAAAATGCGCGTCGGCTATATGTCGCAGGCGTTTTCGCTGTATGAGGAACTGAGCGTGCGCCGCAATCTGGATTTGCACGCCAGACTCTACCAGATGGGCGACAAAGGCGCGGCGGCGGTGGAAGAAGCCCTGCAACAGTTTGATTTGGCAGACGTTGCTGACACCGCGCCCGCATCGCTGCCGCTGGGCATCCGCCAACGCCTGCAACTTGCCGCCGCCTGCCTGCACCACCCCGAAGTATTGATTTTTGGACGAACCGACTTCGGGGGTAGATCCCGCCGCGCGCGATATGTTCTGGCGGCATCTTCTGAAACTCTCCCGCGAAGACAAAATCACCATTTTCGTTTCCACCCACTTTATGAACGAAGCCGCCCGCTGCGACCGCATTTTCCTTTATGCACAAAGGCCGCGTGCTGGCGGTGGGCACGCCCGCCGAACTGGCGGCAAGGCAGAAGGCGCCGGATTTGGAAGAAGCGTTTGTGCAGTATTTGATTGAGGCGGAAGGCGGAGAAGGTGGGGAAAGGTCGTCCCGCCAAGAGGCTGCTCACTCTGAAAACGAGCAACGCGAGTTTCGCCAAGACGTAGACGGCGTGCGTGAACAAAGTTCACACCCTACCGACGGAAACTTCGATCGTAGGGTGTGTGGCGCAAACCACGCACGCGGAAGGGGAAACGGATGACAGGCATTCTGAACTTTCAGACGACCTTCAAGGAAAAGATACAGGGTCGTTTGAAACCCAAAACAGCGTGCGTGAACCAAGTTCCACACCTTACCGGCGGAGACTCCGACCGTAGGGTGTGGCGCAAGCCACGCACGCGGAAGTGAATCGGATGACAGGCATTCTGAACTTTCAGACGACCTTCAAGGAAAAGATACGAGGTCGTCTGAAACCCAAAACGGCGTGCGTGAACCAAGTTCGCATACCCTACCGACGGAAACTCCGACCGTAGGGTGTGTGGCGCAAGCCACGCACGCGGAAGGGGGCGGATGACAGGCATTCTGAACTTTCAGACGACCTTCAAGGAAAAGATATAGGGTCGTCTGAAACCCGAAACGGCGTGCGTGAACAAAGTTCACATACCTTACGAGACAACCTAAACACCGACACCTTCAAATACCGGTTTTTCCATGATTTGGACCTTCGCCCGCCGCGAAGCCAAAGAGCTCCTACGCGACAAAATCCGCCTGTTTTTTTCGCCGTGTTCGGTCCGCTGATTATCATGGCGTCGGTATCGTGGGGATTTCGTTTGACGTGCGGAATCTGAAATTCGCCGTTTACGACCGCGACCAAACTGCCGCCAGCCGCGAGCTGGTCGAATATTTCGACGGTTCGCGCTACTTCCTCCAACAGCCGCCGATACGGTCCGAAGCCGAAATCGACACCGTGCTCAAAAGCTCCGGCGCCATATTGGTCATCGATATTCCGAGCGGTTTCGGGCGCGATTTGGCGCGCGGGCTCAAACCCGAAGTCGGGTTTTTATGTGGACGGCTCCCATGCCGTTTAACGCCACCAATATCCGCGGCTACATCGGTAGCCTGATCACCGCCTACACCAAAGACCGCATCGCCGAAAGTGGGCTGCCCGTTTCGCTCAAAGCCCCCGCCGGCATCGAACCGCGCTTTATGTACAATCAGGATTTCGACAGCATCAACGCCATCGCCCCGGGCGTGATGATGCTGGTGTTGATGATGATACCCTGCCATGATGTCGGCGGTCGGAGTGGTGCGCGAACGCGAAATCGGTTCCATCGCCAATTTCTACGCATCGCCCGCCGCCGTGGCGCAATATCTGATCGGCAAACAGCTTCCCTATATCGCCGTCGGCATGGTCAATTTCGCCGCCATGATGCTGATGATTATTTACCTGTTCGGCGTACCGCTCAAAGGCTCGTTTGCCGGACTCGCCGTCGGCACGCTCTTGATGGTGTCCGCCAGCACCGCGCTGGGGCTTTTTGATTTCCTGCTTCGTGCGCTCTCAGCTTGCCGCCATCTTCGCCACCGCCATCATCACCATGATTCCCGCACAAACCTATTCCGGCTTTCTCTACCCGCTGTCCACCATGGAAGGCGGCGCGCTGGTTATCGGCAAAAACCTTCCCGTCGTCGTGGTACTACACCGTCAGCGTCGGCAGCTTTACCAAAGGGCTGCACACTGCCGACCTGCTGCACGAATACGCCGCCATCGCCGCCTTTTGCCGCCACCAGCCTGATTTTGGCGTGTTTGTTGTTGAAGAAGCAGGAGAAGTGAGAGGTCGTCTGAAAACTCAGCAGGCGCGTATGGATGTCCACCCCGAACCTTAGCCCACTATTAAAGAAAGAAACGCCATGAACCGAACAACCCTGTTTGACGGACTGGCCGAACGCTACGGCGCGGCGGCAGAATATCCGTGGGCAAAATTCCCCGACTTTGCCGTATTCCGCCATACGGGCAACCGCAAATGGTTTTGTTTGTATATGCCCGTGCCGTCTGAAAAACTGGGCATGGGCGAGGGCGGTCTGACGGAAATCGTCAACGTCAAATGCCGCCCCGAACACATCGGCGCATGGCGCGCGACGGCAGGCATCTTGCCCGCCTACCACATGAACAAAGAACATTGGTTGAGCATCGTATTGGCGCAAACGCCCGCAGAAAACGTGTGGCGGCTGATAGACGACAGCTTCGTGCTGACACGCTAGAATTGGTTAACTCCACATTAGATACAAGAGGACATGATGACTGACATTACCCTTATCCCCGTTCAAGAACACGAAAAAAGACGAGTTTATCCGCGCCTTGCAGCAGTCGTTCAGATTGGCGGTGGCAGACGATTTGGACGACGGAGAAGAAGTTATCAGCCGAGAAGAAATCGAAGAATCCATGAATGCACCCAAAGCAGAGAGTTATCACATTGTTGCCGACGGCGAAAAAGCGGGCGGCGCGGTAATTGTCGTCAATGCCGAAACGGAGCGCGGTTCGTTGGATTTGCTGTTTATGTTCCCGCAGAAACACGGGAGCGGCTTGGGCGGGAAAGCGTGGCGGGCGATAGAGCGGCTGCACCCCGAAGTACACGTGTGGGAAACGCATACGCCGTATTTTTGAGAAGCGCAACATCCATTTCTACGTCAATAAATGCGGCTTTAAAATCGTGGAGTTTTTCAATCCGCACCACCCCGATACCACTAGACCGCAAGCAGCGGGGCAAGATGAAAAGCCTTTGAATATTTCTTCCGTTTTGAAAAAGAAATGCCGCAACAGCCGTAGAATGTGCTTCCTTGTCTTGAGCTTTTCAGACTTTTATTTATTAAATTTCAGGAGAAAACATGAAAACCATAGGCATTATCGGCGGCATGAGTCCCGAAAGCACCGTGCTCTACTACCAAATCATCAACCGCGAAACCAACAGCCGTTTGGGCGGCAACCGCAGTGCCAAAATCCTGCTCGACAGCGTAGATTTTTGAAGAAATCGTCCGTTTGCAGAAAAGCGGCGACTGGGCGGCGGCAGGAAACGTGCTGGCGCAAAGCGCGCGGAAGCTGGAAGCGGGCGGCGCGGATTTTTTGCTGCTTGCCACCAATACCATGCACAAAGTCGCCCCCGCCATCGAACAGGCGGCCGGCATCCCCTTGCTGCACGTCGTCGATGCCACCGCCGCCGCCATCAAACGGCAAGGCTTGTCCGCCGTCGGCCTGCTCGGCACGCGCTTTACCATGAGCGACGGTTTTTATACGGAGCGCATGAGTTCGCAGGGCGTGCAAACCATAACTCCGACCGCCGCCGAACAAGACGAAATCCACCGCATTATTTTTTTGACGAACTGTGCCTGAACCGCATCCGCCCCGAATCCGCCCGCTACTTTTTACGACGTGATAGGTCGTCTGAAAAACGAAGGCGCGCAGGGCGTGATACTCGGCTGCACCGAAATCTGCCTGCTTGTGAACGAAACCGACAGCCCGCTGCCCGTGTTCGACAGCACCGCCATCCATGCGCTCTCGGCGGTAGATGCGGCGCTGGCGGAATAACACAGCAAACGCCGTTTTGTTTAGCCGTTTTGTTTAAAGGAACAGGCTGTAAAGCCGAAAAACAGCCGGACGGTTTTTCAGACGGCCTTTGAGAAAGCAAGCTATCAACAGGAATCCCCATGCGTACCCTGAAAAACATTCTGACCCTGATGCTCAAAGAGTTCCGCAGCGTGCTGACTGATCCGGTGCTGATGGTGCTGATTGTGTATATCTTTACCGCCACGATTTATCAGATGGCGCAGGTGGGCGCGGATTTGAAAAACGCCACTGTCGGCATCATCGACCAAGACCGTTCAGTCTTGTCCATGCGTATCCGCGATGCCGTGCAGCATCCATTTTTCAAACCGGTAGAGGACGTGCGGCGCGAGGATTCGGACGAATTGATGGATAAGGGCGAGTTCACCTTTATTTTGGAAGTGCCGCCCAATTTTCAGCGCGACATGGCGGCGGGGCGCAATCCTGATTTGCAGCTTTTGGTTGATGCGACGTCAATGACGCAGGCGGGGGTGGGCGCGTCTTATCTTTCGCAAATTATCAACCGCGAAATTTACGAATTCACCGGCGTGACGCGGCCGGGTTAATCAACCCCGTCATCAATACTTATTACAATCCCAACGGCGAAAGCGCGTGGTTCATGCCGACTTCGCAAATCGGCTCGATGTCGTGTATGTTGCTGATTTTATTGACGGGGGCGGCGGTTATCCGCGAACGCGAGCGCGGCACAATCGAGCATTTGCTGGTGATGCCGGTCAATGCGTTCGAGCTGATGATGGGCAAAGTGCTGGCAAATGCCGCCGTGATTTGGGTGGCGGCCTTGTCGTCGCTGTGGTTTATCGTACATTTGGGCATAGGCGTACCGCTCATCGGCTCGGTGCCGCTTTATGCGGTGGGGCTGGCGTTGTTCCTGTTTTCGGTGGCGTCGCTGGGCATCGCGATTGCCACGTTCGCATCGACGATGGGGCAGTTCGGTATGCTGATGCTGCCGGTGTATATCGTGATGAACCTGTTTGCCGGCGGCGCATCCCCGCGCAGCAACATGCCGCACGCGGCACAACTGATCAGCGAATATTGGCCGCTGACGCAGTTTGTGAAGTTTTCACAAGACATCCTGTTCCGCGGCGCGGGGATTGGAATCGTGTGGGGACATATGCTGATCATGGGCTGTATCGGCGTAGGATTCTTATGGTTGGCATTGTTGCGGTTTCAAGGGATGTTGGAGAGGCAGAATTGACGAGATCTTCCCGCCAAGAGGCTGCGCACTCTGAAAATGAGCGAAGCGAGTTTCGCTAAAACAAGCAGAGGGAACTTCCGTGAGAAATTACCCAAACAAACAAGCATTATTGGATGCCGTTCAGACGGCCTTGGATAAGTATCTCGCCGAGTTCGCCGATATACCCGAAAGCGCGCGGAATATCCGTGCGGCGGACGGCGGCAAAACCCCTTCGGAACATTTGTCCCTACCAACTGGGCTGGGTCAGTTCCCTGCTGGATTGGGAACGGCGTGAACAGGCGGGCGAAGAGGTGCATACGCCTGCCGAAGGCTTCAAATGGAACAACTGGGCGGTTTATACCAACGTTTCTATCAAACATACGGCGTTTACACTTTGGCGGAACAACAAGCGATGCTGCGCGGGAAAACCGCCGAATTGTGTGCGTGGATAAAGAGTTTGAGCGAAGACGAGCTGTTTCTTATCGGACAAAGAAAATGGGCGGAAACTGCCGCGCAATGGCCGTTGATGAAGTGGATACATATCAACACAGTCGCGCCGTTTACCAATTTCCGTACTAAGATTCGGAAGTGGAAAAGGGAGGTGGGGAATAGGGCGGATGAGTAATTTTTAGAGAAATTACCTCTACTTGTTTTATCGAAACTCGTTTTTGCTTGTTTTCAGAGTGCGCAGCCTCCTGGTGGGACGACCTTTTGCCGTTCTTGAACAAGTTAGGGCTTTTTCCGGGCAGAGCTTCTGCAAAACCGAGGATCGCTAAAAAGCAAAACCTGACGGTTCGCTGCCCTCTCCTAGCCCTCTCCCACGGGGAGAGGGATTAGATACCGAAACCCAACCATGTTTGGGATTTCCAGCCAATTTGTCCCTTCTCCCCGCAGGGAGAGGGAGTTGAGATACCGAAACCCAACCATGTTTGGGATTTCCAGCCAATTTTGTCCCTTCTCCCAGCGGGAGAGGGGATTGAGGATGCTGAAACCCAACCATTTTTGGGGGTTTTCCAGCCAATTTGTTCCCCTCTCCCCGCGGAGAGGGTTAGGGAGAGGGCGGTAAGCCGCTGAGCTTACATTCAGGTTTCGCAAAAATCTTCTGAAAGGTCATCTGAAAACAAGCAAAGCGAGTTTCGCCAACACGGAACGCTAAAACCTTTTTCAAAAAGGAAAAATACGATGAAATTCAATCAAATCCATTTATTGTGTATTGCCGCAGTCTTGGCGCTTGCAGGCTGTAAAAACACAGAAGTTCCGTTAAACAGTCAAGTTGAATTGCCTGAAACATTTACGCAGGATGCGGCGGCGAAGGGCAATGCGGACATCGGGGCGTGGTGGCAGCAGTGGAACGATCCGGTGTTAAGCGGATTAATCGCGCAGGGTTTGGCGCAGGGGCATGATGTGAAAATCGCCGTCAGCCGTCTGAACGAAGCCCGTGCCGTGGCGGGGGCGGCGCGTGCCGATTTGGGGCCGACCGTCGGACTGAGCGGCAAGGTGGGGGCGAATTACAGCAAAATGGATAATCCGCTCGACAGTAATGCCAGGGCGTTGCTCTCGCGTTATCCGCAGGCCTCGTCTTTAAACGGCGATACCATCGAGTCCACAGGCACCAGCATGTACGGCGGACTGACCGCTTCGTGGGAACCGGATATTTTTCGGCAAGAAACGCAGTGATGCCGATGCCGCTCGTTATGCCGCACTCGGGCAGCGAGAGCTGGCGTATGGCGCGCAAATGCTGGTGGCGGGCGATATTGCCGACAATTATTTCAAAGCGCGTGCGGCACAAGGCCGTCTGAAAACCGCCGACCAAACCGTTGCCACCTTGCGGCGGATGGTGCGCTATATCGAAGGTCGGTCAGGCGGGACATGTCAGCGGCTATGAAGTGAACGAGGCGAAAGTGCAACTGACCGCAGCGGAAGCTAAAACGCGCCACGATAGGGGCGGAATACGCCGCTTATGTGCGCAGTATCGCCGTGTTGACCGGCAACGTGCCGCAGACGTTTACGCTGCCCGAATCGCCTGCCGACGCGCTGGCGCACCAACCCCTCCGCGCCGGGCGGGCAGACGCCGCAAGGCTTGCTGGAACGCCGACCCGACCTGCGCGCGCAGGCGGCGCAAGTCAATGCCTACGCCGCCAAATTCGCCAGTGCCAAAGCCGATTTGCTGCCGCGCTTCACCATCAGCTTTATGGGGCAGGGTGGGCGCATCGGTGTGGACGGCGACCGTTCGCTGACCGGCTGGGCAAGTTTGTTGTCGGTGGGTATACAGACGCCGCTGTTCACCAATGGCCGCATCAAAGCCAATATCAAAGCCGCCGACGCGCGCCTTCAGACGGCATTGCTGGAATACGACAAACGGCTCCTGACCGCGCTGGGCGAAGTTGACAGCGCGTATCAAGGCGTGGAATCGCTAAGCCGTCAAACCGAGTTGCTGCAAACCGCCCATAATCAGGCGGCACGCCATGCTGCCGATACGGAAAAATGTTCCCGTAACGGCTACAAAACGCTGGATGTTGCCCTCAAAGCCCATATCGCCGAAGATCAAATGCAGGAAAACCTGATTGCGGCGCGGCTTGCAGGGCGCAGATGCTGGTGTCGCTGTATAAGGCATTGGGCGGCGGTTGGTCGGCGAAATAGGAAAAAAATGGAATGAGGCCGTCTGAAAATATGTTTTCAGACGGCCTCATGACTTTTCTGCATAATGACGACAGATTTTTGCGTTTACGAAATTTAACCATATTGTGTGATTATTAAAATGCGGCAGAAGATTTTCAAGCGCATATTTTTCAGACGGCATGTATAAATCCGGAATCAACTTGATTTCATAAGCGGATAGTCGGAAACCGATTTTTCTCCGCCCGATTTCCCCTTTTTCGCCGCAAACGGTGTAAAGGCCGAATTAGTAAGGAAAAAGCCGCCTTTCCGTCGCTGTCAATGGGGTGGAGCGTAAAAAAATGCGGCAGGCCGTCTGAAAGCAGACGGCGCGGTTTTTTCGTGAAAGTCAAGACTGGAAAGCGGAATAAAAAAATACTTTTATATTGTGGCCCCGAAGTTTTCTACCTACCGTATCTTGTGTTTTATAACTGGAAGAACCGAAGATGAATGCACCGACTGATTTGAAAGTAACCAAGCGCGACGGACGTTTGGAAAATCTCGACTTTAGACAAAATCCACCGCGTTGTTACTTGGGCGGCGGAAGGCTTGAAAAACGTTTCCGTATCGCAGGTCGAGCTCAAATCGCACATCCAGTTTTACAACGGTATCCGCACCGACGACATCCACGAAACCATCATCAAGGCGGCTGCCGACCTGATTTCGCAGGATACGCCCGATTATCAATATCTCGCCGCGCGTCTGGCGATTTTCCACCTGCGCAAAATCGCTTACGGCGAGTTCGAACCGCCGCATCTCTTTGACCACGTTAAAAAAACTCACCGATGCGGGCAAATACGACCGCCACATCATCGAAGATTACAGCCGCGAAGAGTTTGACGAGCTGAACGCCTATATCGACCACAGCCGCGACATGACCTTCTCCTACGCTGCCGTGAAGCAGCTCGAAGGCAAATATCTGGTGCAGAACCGCGTGACCCGCCAGATTTATGAAACGCCGCAGTTCTTATACATTTTGGTGGCGATGTGTCTCTTCAGCAAATACCCGAAAGAGACGCGCTTGGATTACGTCAAACGTTTTTACGATGCCGTTTCTACTTTAAAGTATCGTTGCCGACTCCGATTACGAGCGGCGTGCGTACGCCTACACGCCAATTCTCAAGTTGCGTATTGATTGAATGCGACGACAGTCTGGATTCCATCAATGCCACCACCAGCGCGATTGTGAAATACGTTTCCCAACGCGCGGGCATTGGCATCAACGCTGGTCGTATCCGCGGTTTGGGCAGCGAAATCCGCGGCGGCGAAGCGCAACACACCGGCTGCATTCCGTTTTTTAAAATGTTCCAAGCGGCGGTTAAATCCTGCTCGCAAGGCGGCGTGCGCGGCGGCGCGGCAACCTTGTTCTACCCTTGTGGCACATCGAAGCCGAAAGCCTGTTGGTGTTGAAAAACAACCGCGGCGTGGAAGACAACCGCATCCGCCAGCTTGATTATGGCGTGCAAAATCAACCGCCTGCTCTATACTCGTTTGATTAAAGGCGGCAACATCACGCTGTTCTCACCTAATGAAGTCCCCGGCCTGTACGACGCATTCTTTGCCGACCAAGACGAATTCGAGCGTCTTTACACGAAATACGAGCAAGACCCGAATATCCGCAAACGTACCTTGTCGGCTACCGATTTGTTCTCCACGCTGATGCAGGAACGCGCCGGAACAGGACGCATCTACATCCAAAAACGTTGACCATTGCAACACGCACAGCCCGTTTGATCCGCGTGTCGCGCCCGTGCACCAGTCCAACCTGTGCATGGAAATCGCCCTGCCGACCAAACCGCTGGACAACATCAACGACCCGAACGGCGAAATCGCCCTGTGTACCCTGTCTGCCTTCAACTTGGGCGCATTAAACAGCTTGGACGAGCTGGAAGGTCTTGCCGATTTGACCGTGCGTGCACTCGATGCCTTGCTGGATTATCAAGACTATCCGGTCGAAGCCGCCCGCACCGCGACCATGAACCGCCGCACGCTCGGTATCGGCGTCATCAACTACGCCTACTATCTGGCGAAAAACGGCGTCCGTTACAGCGACGATTCCGCGCTCGGCCTGACCCACCGCACCTTTGAAGCCATGCAGTATTACCTGCTCAAAGCATCGGTGAACCTTGCCAAAGAATACGGCGCATGTCCGCTGTTCAACCAAACCGTTTATTCGCAAGGCAAACTGCCCTATCGACACGTACAAAAAGACTTGGATGCCGTGTGCAGCGAACCGCTGTTGTGCGACTGGGAAAGCCTACGCGCCGACATCGTCAAATACGGCCTGCGCAACTCCACCCTGACCGCACTCATGCCGTCTGAAACCAGTTCGCAAATCGCCAACGCCACCAACGGAATCGAGCCGCCACGCGGATTGGTAACGGTTAAAGCATCGAAAGACGGCATCCTGAAACAAGTCGTACCAGAGTTTGAAACCCTGAAAGACGCCTATGAAACCTTGTGGCAGCTTCCGGGCAACGAAGGCTACCTGAAACTTGTCGGCGTGATGCAAAAATTCGTCGATCAGGCGATTTCCGCCAACACCGCCTACGACCCGGGCAAATTCGAAGGCAACAAAGTTTCCATGAAACAAATGCTCAAAGACTTGCTGACTGCTTACAAATACGGCGTTAAAACCCTGTACTACCATAACACCCGCGACGGCGCGGACGATACGCAGACCGATATTCAGGATGACGGCTGTGTAGGTGGAGCGTGCAAGATTTAAGCAAAGGGAAAGATTTCAGACGGCCTTTGAAATTGAGAAGTTGCTTAAAAATGAAAATGTAATTATTTTAATAATTTTAAAAAGAGAAAAATGTCGAAGCCAAAGATTAGTTTAAATAAACTAGGTGAGTATTTAGATGCTACGCCATCTCGCCGTAGAAGAATAATTCAAGACCAACAAAATCCAGAGCCATTTTATTACCACTCGTTATCAAGATGCAAGAGAGGGTATCATTAATTTTTATTGCTGGGGAATGGTTGATGACGCAAAATTATTAGAATCTGCACAGGAGTTAAGAGAAAATCACTACCCCACTCCTTTTGTTCAGCAAGATAAAGAGAGCCTCGGCAGAAAGCAATGGAGCAATTCTTAGATATTGCAGATAATATTGATATAGATGGATTAAGAGTTGAGAGAATAGACAAAAACACAATCATCCATTATGGAAGTAGCAGGGAGTAGATGTTTCTATTCGTCCCGATGCTATCTTAAAAGATGAAGAAACAGGTCAAATAAAGGGGGCGATTAAACTTCATTTTTCTAAAACACATCCCTTGAATGAAAAGTCAGCAGGCTATGTTGCAACTACGCTGAAAGTATATTTAGAAAATGGAAATAAAGGAATCAACTATTGATCCCAAAAATGCTATTTAATTGATATTCCTACTGCTAAAGCTACAACTGCTTCCAAAGCTCATAAGAAAAAGATGAATGATGTCGAAGCTGCTTGTGAAGAAATTGATGCTAGATGGAAAAAGAAGAGGCATAAATATTGGAAGTTATCTTTAAAATGAATGTAAGTTCAATTTATTTTTAGATAATGTTACTTTGTTTTTAAAGAGAATCCTACCATGTCCTGCGAACACCTAGTCATGTCATACAGCACCTTTTCCAAAACCAAAAAAACGACGCGCTGAAAGAGCCGATGTTTTTCGGTCAGCCGGTGAATGTTGCCCGTTATGACCAGCAGAAATACGAAGTATTTGAAAAACTGATTGAAAAACAACTGTCGTTTTTCTGGCGGCCGGAAGAAATCGACGTGTCGCGCGACCGTATCGACTACGCCAATCTGCCCGAACACGAAAAAAACACATTTTTCATCAGTAATCTGAAATACCAAACCCTTGCTCGATTCCATTCAAGGTCGCAGTCCGAACGTTGCTTTGCTGCCTTTGGTGTCGATTCCCGAGTTGGAAACTTGGATTGAAACGTGGAGCTTCAGCGAAACCATCCACTCGCGCAGCTACACCCATATTATCCGCAATATCGTCAACGACCCGTCAGTCGTGTTCGACGACATCGTGCAGAACGAATACATCATCGCCCGCGCCGAAGACATCGCCTGCTATTACGATGATTTAATCGAATACACCCAGTATTACAACCTGTTGGGCGAAGGGACGCACAATGTCGGCGGCAAGCTCGTTAACGTGTCTTTGCGCGAGTTGAAGAAAAAGCTCTATCTCTGCCTGATGTGCGTCAACGTGTTGGAAGCCATCCGTTTCTACGTCTCATTCGCCTGCTCGTTCGCCTTTGCCGAGCGCGAGTTGATGGAAGGCAACGCCAAAATCATCAAACTGATTGCCCGCGACGAAGCCCTGCACCTGACCAGCACGCAGCATATGCTCAACTGATGCGCGCCGGTTCAGACGATCCTGAAATGGCGGAAAATCGCCGTCGAATTGCAGGACGAATGTTTCAAACTCTTCAAAAAGCGGCGGAGCAGGAAAAAGAATGGGCTGCCTATCTGTTTAAAGACGGTTCGATGATTGGTCTGAACTAAGGAAATTCTGGCGCAATACGTCGAATACATCACCAACCTGCGTATGCAGGCGGTCGGTCTGCCCGCCGGATTCGAAGGTGCTACCCAAAACCCGATTCCGTGGATTAACGCGTGGCTGTCGTCCGACAACGTACAGGTCGCGCCGCAGGAAAGTAGAAATTTCTTCTTACTTAATCGGTCAGATTGATTCGGAAGTCAGCGCGGACGATTTGGGCGATTTCGAACTGTAATCGGGCTTAGCGGCTTTTCTGTGGTTTCATGGTCTTTGAGGCCGTCTGAAAACTTTCAGACGGCCTTTCGTCCCCAAATAACGATATGATACTTATCAGCACACACGACAAAACTTTCGAACTCCAAGAGGAGAAACCTTATTGGAGGGCTTGGAGCGCACCGGCCACGAGGTCGAATACCAGTGCCGCAGCGGCTATTGCGGTTCCTGCCGCGTCAAAATATTGGACGGCAGGGTGTCCTACGACGATTTCCCGCTGGCGTTTGTCGCGCCCGAGAGATTCTGCCGTGTTGCTGTCGGGTTCACGAGGACATTAGGTCGATTGCCGCGGGCGGGTAAGCGAACCGGATTTGTTCGATGTCGGCTTTGTTTGATGAACAGGATTGAAGTTGCTGTTCCAAATGGTTTCAAAATACGAAAGGGCCGTCTGAAAAACCTTGCAACAGGTTTTTCAGACGGCCCTTTACTAGCTGATTCACTTAATTTAATTCCCGATACAACACACCTACGTCAATCGCCATTCCCGCGCAGGCGGGAATCCAGAGCGTGGAATTGAAGAAACTGTTTTTCCCGATAGGTCTCTGTACAGATAGGCCTAGATTCCCGCCTGCGCGGGAATGACGAGGTTAATAAACAAGTTGTGTCGAAGTAAGTGGTTTAACTATATTTGATTTTATTTGTCCACGGCAATTTTGTTCGGCTGTATGTTTTCGTATTGCGTCGATTCGTCGCCGTAATACAGCACGCCGAGTTTGATGGGGATGCGGCCTTGCGATTTGCGGTGGGCGTTGGAGTCGCGCAGGGAGTAGGCGCAGCCGCAGTATTCCTGCTGGTAGAAGTGTTCGCGTTTGCTGATTTCGATCATGCGCGCGCTGCCGCCGCCTTTGCGCCAGTTGAAATCCCAATACACGACGTCGTCGTAAGGTGCGGCGGCGCGGTGGCCGCAGTCGTTGATTTGTGCCATGTTTTTCCAGCGGGAAATGCCCAGCGAGCTGGTGAAGACGGGGAAGCCGTTTTCGTGGGCGTATTGGGCGGCTTTTTCGAAACGCATGTCGAAACACATGGTGCAGCGGATGCCGCGTTCGGGTTCGAATTCCATGCCTTTGGCTTTGGCGAACCATTCTTTGCGGTCGTTTTTCGTAGTCGTCGTCTTTGTCGATGAAGGGGATGCCGAATTTGTCGGCGAAGCGCATGTTTTCTTCTTTGCGCAACATGTATTCTTTGAGCGGGTGGATGTTGGGGTTGTAGAAGTAGATGGTGTAGTCGATGCCGCTGGCGAGCATGGCTTCCATGACTTCGCCGCTGCACGGGGCGCAGCAGGAATGCAGCAGGACTTTTTTATGGCCGCCGGGTGGGACGAGGACAGGGGCGGTCGATGGGGGTAACTTGCGGGGTATCGTGTTGGTTCATGGTGTTGTATTGTCTTTCAGACGGCCTTGGAGCAGGCTGAAGGCCGTCTGAAAAAGAGTATTGGGATAAATGCTTATTTTTAACAGAAATCGGGCGGAACGGCCGCCATGCCGCCCGAAGGAATGTTTCAGACGGCATGGTTAGGGTCGCGATACTTTTAAGCATATGGACAAGCCTTGCCGACTGGTCTATCGTTCGATGCGCATTATGCATTCCGTCTGTCGTTTCCGGTGCGGCAGTGCCGCCGGCCGAGGGTTGTCGGCAGACTTTTTATATTGACTACATCTGAAGAGGCTGAGAAACATGACTGTCCGTATCGAACACGATTTGCTGGGCGACCGCGAAATTCCCGCCGAGGCGTATTGGGGTATCCATACTTTGCGCGCGGTGGAAAACTTTAAAATTTCCAATCAAAAAATTTCCGACGTGCCGCAGTTTGTCCGCAGCATGGTGATGGTGAAAAAAAGCGACCGCGCAGGTAAACGGCGAGCTGGGCGCGGTGAAGCCCGAAATCGCCGCCGCCATCGAAAAAGGCTTGCGATGAAGTGTTGCTCAAAGGCCGCTGTATCGACCAATTCCCGTCCGACGTGTATCAGGGCGGCGCGGGGACTTCGGTCAACATGAATACTAATGAAGTCATCGCCAATCTTGCTTTGGAAATATTGGGTTACGAAAAAGGCCGCTACGACATCGTTAACCCGATGGACCATGTGAACGCCAGCCAGTCCACCAACGACGCGTATCCGACCGGCTTCCGTTTGGCAGTGTATGACAGCGTCGGCGGACTGCTGGAAAAACTGGCGTTGCTGAAAGACGCGTTTGCCGCCAAAGCCGATGAGTTTAAAGATGTGTTGAAAATGGGTCGTACCCAGCTTCAAGACGCCGTACCGATGACGGCGGGGCAGGAGTTTCAGTCTTTCCAAGTGCTGCTGGAAGAAGAGATTTTGAATCTGAACCGCACGCGCGCCTTGTTGTTGAAGTCAACTGGGCGCAACCGCCATCGGTACGGGTGTGAACACGCCCAAAGGCTACGCGGCTTTAGCAGTGAAAAAATTGTCCGAAGTCAGCGGCTTGGATTGCAAACTGACCGAAAACCTGATTGAAGCGACTTCCGACTGCGGCGCGTATGTGATGGTACACGGCGCATTGAAGCGCACGGCGGTCAAATTATCGAAAATCTGTAACGACTTGCGCCTCTTGTCGTCCGGCCCGCGCGCCGGTTTGAAAGAGATTAACCTGCCGGAAATGCAGGCGGGCTCGTCGATTATGCCCGCCAAAGTCAATCCCGTGATTCCCGAAGTGGTGAATCAAGTCTGCTTCAAAGTCATCGGCAACGACACCACCATCACCTTCGCCGCCGAAGCGGGGCAGTTGCAATTAAACGTGATGGAGCCGGTCATCGCGCAATGTATGTTTGAAACCATCTCCCTCTTGGGCAACGCTGCGGTAAACCTCGCCGAGAAATGCGTCAAAGGCATTACCGTCAACCGCGAAATCTGCGAACGCTATGTGTTTAACTCCATCGGCTTGGTCACTTACCTGAACCCGTATATCGGGCATGGCAACGGCGATTTGGTCGGCAAAAATCTGCGCCCAAACCGGCAAAGGCGTGCGCGAAGTCGTACTCGAACGCGGCCTGTTGAGCGAAGCGGAACTCGACCGCATCCTGTCGCCGGAGAATCTGGCAAATCCGCATCGGGGCACCTGATTCGGCTTGAAATAGCGAAAGGCCGTCTGAAACAACGTTTTTCAGACGGCCTTTTTCGATTATCCGTTTACTGGCGGTAACTGCGCAGGAAAACGTTCCAGCTTGTCCATCGCCTCTTCAATCTGGTAAACGTGCGGCAGCGTAACGATGCGGAAGTGGTCGGGCCTGATCCAGTTGAAACCGCTGCCCTGAACCAGCAGCACTTTCTCGCGCACCAGCAGGTCGTAGATGAATTTCATGTCGTCGCGGATGCCGTACATTTCGGTATCGATTTTGGGAAACATATACAGCGCGCCCATCGGTTTGACGCAACTGACGCCGGGGATTCGGTTCACCATTTCCCAAGCCTTGTTGCGCTGTTCCAGCAGGCGGCCGCCCGGCAGAATCAGCTCGTTGATGCTCTGGTAGCCGCCCAGGCCGTCTGAATCGCGTGCTGCATCGGCGTGGTGGCGCACAGGCGCATCGAGGCGAGCATATCCAGTCCTTCGATATAGCCTTTGGCATGTTCTTTCGGGCCGTTGAGCAGCATCCAGCCTTGGCGGAAGCCTGCCACGCGGTAGGCTTTGAGAGGCCGTTGAAGGTGATGGTCAGCAGGTCGGGGGCGAGCGCGGCGATGTGGTGGTGTACCGCGCCGTCGTAGAGGATTTTGTCGTAGATTTCGTCGGCGAAGATAATCAGGCCGTGTTTGCGCGCCAACTCGGCGATTTCGAGCAGGATTTCTTTGCTGTACACCGCGCCGGTGGGATTGTTGGGATTGATGACGACGATGGCTTTGGTTTTCGGTGTGATTTTGGCTTCCATATCGGCAAGGTTGGGAAACCAGTCGTTTTCTTCGTCGCACAGATAATGGCGCACCGTACCGCCCGCCAAAGTGGCGGCAGCCGTCCACAACGGATAGTCGGGCGCGGGAATCAGGATTTCGTCGCCGTCGTTCAGGAGTGCCTGCATGGACATGGTAATCAGTTCGGACACGCCGTTGCCGATATAAACGTCGTTTACCGTGATGTCGCGCAGGCCTTTGGTTTGGTAGTAGTGGACGATGGCCTTGCGGGCGGAGTAAAGCCCTTTGGAATCGCAGTAGCCTTGCGAGGTTGGTAGGTTGCGGATAACGTCCACCAGAATTTCATCGGGCGCTTCAAAGCCGAATGGCGCAGGGTTGCCGATGTTGAGCTTGAGGATTTGGTGGCCTTCTTCTTCGAGTTGCAGGGCTTTTTTTATGTACGGGGCCGCGGATGTCGTAGCAAACGTGGTCGAGTTTGGAAGATTTCGGAATTTTTTTCCATGGCGTGTGTTCCGTGAAATTGTCAACAATATTGTAAATGTACATTGTTTGCCGCCGGATGGAAAGGCGCAACGGGGATTATTTTTATGTTAAAGCCATGAGGCCGTCTGAAAAACAGTTTCAGACGGCCCTCATGTGAACGATCAGCCGAAAGACCTCCCGCCAAATTCCCTTTCCGCAGGATTCTGCTGCACAGAAATTTCCCTCGCTGCCGTTTGCTGCCGTTCCCTGTTCCATCCGTTCTTCCATTCTGGCATGGAAGGAATCGACAACGTCTTGGTTTTCAGCCAAAACCTGTTTGGAGAAAGAGCCGTCCGTATCGTTGAGCAGACCGTGCACCATCGCTTCGAGCTTGTCCAATTTCGACATCGGTTTCGGACGGGTAGGGGCGGTAATTTCCTCAATATTGTTATCTCTGCGGTGGGCATCGGCGGGATGTTTGACGCCGTAAGCCGTATTCATACGGAAGTTTTTTTCAAATCCTCCATATCCAGTTTGCCTTTGACTTTAACCACTCCGCCGTGTTTACCTGAAGTTTGATGCCCGCATCGCGTTCCGACATATTGAGGAAATGCTTCAAAGCATCGTTTACTTTTATCGCTATATTGGTTGCGTATATCGGCAATGAAGACTTTAGCTTGCATATTTGATTGTAGGAACTGCTTGTTATCGGGGTTTTGTAACTTTAGAGATAACGTCATTTACCTTATCAACTTTTTCCGTTGAGGATATTATCGTAATCTTGGTTAATTAATCTGATACCGTATTCAGAAGCCAAAGCCTGATTCAGTTTTGGGTTTCAGATTTTGATACACCTGTTTGTCCTCGTCAGACATTTTGTTGAACGGTTTATATAGATGTAACTGCATCTGTTTTTATTTCATTATCGGAAATAAAACGGTTGCCTTTTTGAATCCGTTGCCTCTCGTGCAATCCGCTCCAACAAATTCCGCCCCTCGTCATTGCCGCCTATATCATATTGGATGGGGCCGAAACTGGGGCCGCTGTCTGCTTTTTGCATTTGATATTTCGTACGCACCGTATCCGCCCGACAATTCGTTTACCATCATTGCCTGATGGATATAGTATTTCAAACCGTCTTCCGGTTTAAGATGGTCTCCGCCTGTAAAAACGACTCATATCAGCCTCCTAACTATCTATCAGCTTTATAAAGAATTTTCAAAGCGTTCCAACGCTTTCAAATGGTTTAAATTCTGCTCGAATCTGCAAATACGGATGTAGCGTCCTGCAAGAGGACGAACTTTCGTCGTAACGGATGGGTCTGAACACAGCATTTCCGTATAACTTTCCCAATTCTTACGGATAGTCAAAAAAATATTCTTTGGATACTCCATTCAATTTTGGGGTCTTTTTGAATCGATACGGTGCAGCAGATTTTCGTATTTCTTATTCAATTGCTTTTTCCAACCTCATACTGAAAATATCCACACATTCATAGCCTTGTCCGTCTATGTCTTTCATCATGCTTTGGGGGCAAATATCCTTACTGTCCTGTTTTTGCCTTGTTACCTTTGGAACAGCTTTTTCAGACGGCCCCGCCGCACCGACACAGGTGGCGGATGTTATTATTGCCAGCAGCGGCAGAATGTAACGGATTTTTGTGTTTCGACATATCAGTCTCCTAAAAATCAAAAACGTTCCAATGCCTTCAAAATGATGTTGTGTTTGTTCGATATGACACATATAAAAAAACTCTGTCCGCCGGTGATTTTTAAATCAGTCGTTGCCGTCGGATCATCACAGAGTTCGTCCCGATAAGCCTCCCATTTTGAGCGGACGCTTGCAAAATACTGTTTGGACAATCCGTGCAGTTTTTCGGTCTTTGGCTGCTGCACGTCGGAACAATTCTTCATACTTCTTCTTCAGCTTGTCCTCGAATTTCCCTAAAGTGATACTCAAGCAATCATCACTCATCAGATTGACAGGCTCTGGACAAATAGCCCTGTTCTGTTGCTTTGCATCTTTTTCGTTAGTTTTTTTCAGACGACCCCGCCGCACCGACACAGGCGGCGGATGCCATCACGGCCAGCAGCGGCAGAATGTAACGGGTTTTGTGTTTTGACATAATTCATCTTCTAAAAAGTTATTGTGTAATTGATAGGGCCGTCTGAAAAGTTTTCAGACGGCCTTTCACGTTCAAACCGCTATCAGGCGGGCATTCAATCAATACAAGCCTTCGCGCTCTTCGCGGGTGGAAATGTAGATGTTTTTCACCTGCGTGTAAGCGGCGAGCATCATTTTGTGGGTTTCGCGGCCGATACCTGAAGTCTTGTAGCCGCCGAACGGTGCGCCTGCAGGCAGGCGGTTGTAGCAGTTTACCCAAACGCGGCCGGTTTCCAGCGCATTGGAAACGCGCAGGCAGCGGTTGATGTCGGTACTCCAAACTGCGCCACCCAAGCCGTATTCGCTGTCGTTGGCCATTTTGATGACTTCTTCTTCGGTTTTGAATTTAATCACGGTAGCAACCGGGCCGAAGATTTCTTCTTGGGCGACGCGGGCGCTGTTGCTGCCGGCTTCAATCAAGGTCGGCTCGACAAATTCGCCTTTGCCCAACTCGCCTTCGATTTTCTTACCGCCGGTAATGATGCGGCAGCCTTCTTGTTCGCCGATTTTGACGTATTTCAAAATGGTCTCAAGCTGACCGGCGTTGACTTGCGAACCCATTTGGGTGTCGTCTTCCCAAAGGCAGGCCGACTTTGATTTTTTTGAATTCTTCCGCCAAGGCGTTGACGAATTTGTCGTAAATACCTTCCCTGCACGAAGATTCGCGAACCGGCACAGCACACTTGGCCTTGGTTGAACAAAATACCTTTTTGCGCGCCTTCGAGGGCTTTGTCGAACGGCATGTCGTCAAAGAAGATGTTGGCGGATTTGCCGCCCAGCTCCAAGGTGGCGGGAATCAGCATTTCGGCGGCGGCGATGCCGATGTGGCGGCCGATTTCGGTCGAACCGGTGAAGGCGAGTTTGTTAAAGCCTTTGTGGCGCAGCATGTATTCGCCGGATTTAGAACCGCGACCGGTGATGATGTTCAACACGCCTTTAGGCAGCAAGTGGTTGATTTTTTTGAGCGAACGACAGCAGGCTCAGCGAAGTGCTGGAAGACGGGTGGATAACGATGGTACAACCTGCGGCGAGTGCGGGCGCGATTTTTCCAAGCCGCCATCAGGAAGGGAAGTTCCACGGGATAATTTGACCGACTACGCCGATAGGTTCGCGCAGGACGATAGACAAGTCTTCGGAGTCAAGCTGGGTGGCAGTGCCTTCTTCGCCGCGGATCACGCTGGCAAAGTAGCGGAAATGGTCGGAAGCCAGCGGGATGTCGGCGGCACGGGTTTCTCGGATGGGTTTGCCGTTGTCCAGTGTTTCCTGCAAGGCGAACAATTCCAAGTTGTCATCGATCACATCGGCGATTTTGTTGAGTATGGCGGCGCGTTCGGTGGTGGTGGTTTTGCACCATGTTTTTGAATGCTTCCTGAGCGGCGGCGACGGCGGCATCGACATCGGCGTCGGTCGCGTCGGTGAATTTCGCCAATACTTCGCCGTTGGCGGGATTGTATGAATCCAAAAGCGCGCCGGGTTTCGTCCACACGCCGTTAATCAAAAGGCCGTACTCTTTATCAAACACATTTAAATCTTTTTGCCATGATGCTGTCTCCTTGGTTGTCTTTCTTAGGGTTTTGGACGTTCCTCAAACGTCGTCTGAAAAACAGGATAGTATTTTTCTCTTTCAGTTCAAGCACTAAAAATGATAACGCTCTCAAAATTCCAAATATGTAATTTTTCTAAAATAGGAAATTTAAGCCGATAAGGCTTGACCCCGTATAGAAACGAAAGCGCGTTTGTTAATATATTTAAAATTTTTCAGACGACCTTTTTACATGATATGTGTAAGAATTTTTTCAGCGTCTTGGTGGGCATATTCTCAGGCAGGCAAAAATGTTATGGTATAACATTTTTATTCTTTATTTTTCAAAAAGATAGGGTGTTGACACAGCGAAATGAAGGGGGTATTCTCATTTAGAGGAAGGGCGTTATTCGATTCCGCCTGTCCCACCATTTACGGATTTCTGACGAATGCCAAGGAGAACACCATGAAGATGCAAGCAGTTGTTGTGAATCAAAAATGTAGCAGGCGATGTGAAGTTGTAGAACGCGAAGTGCGCCCGTTGGAATACGGCGAGGCGTTGGTTGAAGTCGAATATTGCGGCGTGTGCCATACCGACTTGCACGTTGCGGCAGGCGACTACGGCGAAAAACCGGGCCGTGTGTTGGGGCACGAAGGCATCGGCATCGTCAAAGAAGTCGCTCCGGGTGCGAACGCCCTGAAAGTCGGCGACCGCGTCAGCATCGCATGGTTGTTCCAAAGCTGCGGTTCGTGCGAATACTGTAATACCGGCCGCGAAACCTTGTGCCGTTCCGTATTGAACGCGGGCTACACCGCCGACGGCGGCATGGCGACCCACTGTATCGTCGATGCGGACTACGCCGTCAAAGTACCCGACGGCCTCGACCCCGCACAAGCCTCCAGCATCACCTGCGCCGGCGTAACCACTTACAAAGGCGTGAAAGTTTCCGGCGTGCGTCCGGGACAATGGATTGCCGTTTACGGCGCGGGCGGTTTGGGCAACTTGGGTGTCCAATACGCGAAAAAAAGTATTCGGCGCACACGTTGTCGCCATCGACATCAACGATGAAAAAAACTGGCATTCGCTAAAGAAAGCGGCGCAGATTTAGTCATCAACGCCGCCAAAGAAGACGCTGCCAAAGTGATTCAAGAAAAACCGGCGGCGCACACGCAGCCGTTGTTACCGCCGTATCCGCCGCCGCGTTCAACTCCGCTGTGGACTGCGTCCGCGCAGGCGGTCGCGTCGTTGCCATCGGTCTGCCGCCCGAATCTATGGACCTGTCCATCCCGCGTCTGGTCTTGGATGGCATCGAAGTGGTCGGCTCGCTGGTCGGTACGCGCAAAGACTTGGAAGAAGCCTTCCAATTCGGCGCAGAAGGCTTGGTGGTACCGAAAGTCCAACTGCGTGCTTTGGACGAAGCTCCGGCGATTTTTTCCAAGAAAATGCGCGAAGGCAAAATCACCGGCCGCATGGTCATCGACATGAAAAAAGAATGCGGCTGCGGTCATCATTAATTTGATGTAGGCAGTTGAATAAAAAGGTCGTCTGAAACCTTGTTTTGAGGTTTCAGACGACCTTTTGTTTGATTTGAACCATCGCGGATTCACACAATCAGAGGCAACCTGCGCGGCCGAATGATTTCATGCCGAAAAAGGCGCAGGATGGCGATATCTGATTTGACGTTGCCGCTTTTATAACCAACGGCGGACGCGGCGACAGTACGCTTCGTACTCGGCACCGAATTTCCGCGCCAAAACACGTTCTTCGGGCATGATTTGAAACCGCGTCATATAGGCGGCAAATACCACCAAAAACAGCCACGGCAGCGGATGCGCCAAGTGTCCCGCCCATGCCGCCAGCCAGAAGCCCATGCCCGCATACATCGGGTTGCGGCTGAAACGGTACACACCGTTTGAAACGAAGTGTTCGGTTTGTTCGGGGGTGAACGGGCTGACGGTCGTGCGCACACGGCGAAACGCCCACACACCCAATACGCCCAACAAAGTCCCAAACACCATCAAAACAACCGACAGCAATATAGGGAAAGCGCGGCGGTATGCCTGCCAGCACGGATACTTGCGCAGAGGCATACATCAGCAATGCGCAGATAAAACATATCGCCGGCGGAGGGATTTTGGTTTCTAAATTCATATTATTGTCTTTATAAAACAGATACTGTGACGTTTTCAGACGACCTCTTGCCGTCATTCCCAAGTTCAAATCCAATTAAAACGACTCATCCGCACGCAGATAACGCCATTTGCCGGGCGGCAGTTTGCCCAGTTTGACTTTACCCATCCGAATCCGCTTCAGCCCGACGACGCGCAAACCGACGAGTTCGCACATACGGCGGATTTGCCGCTTTTTGCCTTGTTTCAACACGAAACGCAGCTGGTCTTCGTTTTGCCATTCTATTTTAGCGGGGCGCAGTTTCTCGCCGTCCAAACTCAATCCGTGGTTGAGCAAGGCAAGTCCTTTTTCATCCAATTTGCCGCGCACGCGTACCAGATATTCTTTTTCGCTGCCGCTGTTTTCGCCGATAAGCTGCTTGGCGATGCGGCCGTCCTGCGTCAACACCAGCAACCCGACGGAATCGATGTCCAGCCGACCGGCGGGCGCTAAGCCGAATTTGTGTTTTTCGCTGAACGGAATGCGGCTGTCGTCGCCTTCCCAACGGTTGTCGGCGGTAATCAGCTCGGCGGCGGATTTGTAGCCTTTTTCCGCCTGCGCGCTGACGTAGCCGACAGGCTTGTTGAGCAGGATGGTAACGCGCTCCGCCTGTTTTTCGTGCGCTTGCCGGTTGAGGTCGATGCGGTCGCGTTCGGTTACTTTCTGACCGAGCACGGCGGTTTGCCCGTTGACTTTGACCCAACCTTGCTCGATGTAGTTGTCCGCCTCGCGGCGCGAGCATAAGCCTAATTGCGCCATACGCTTGAAAGGCGCATGGTTTCGTTGAATCGTGTTCCATAATGGGTTCGCTTGGTGTGGATGAGGCGGATTATAGCACCCTGCCGGTGGTCGGAGGCCGTCTGAAATATCCGCCGACACGGTTTCAGACGGCCTCGGCGGGTTTCATGGTTTGGGTTTCTGCGAACCGAGATAAATTGCCGCCAGAGTTAAGGCTGCGCCGCCCCATTGCAGCCCGTTAATCGGTTTGCGGAGTAGGAAATAGTCGATTAGCAGTGCGGCGACAGGTTCGGAAAGCAGCAGCAGGCCGGTCAGCGAGAGCGACAGCATCGGAATCGAATAGGCAATCAGCCCCCATGCGAAAACACTGCATCACTGCACCGTAAACCAGTACCCATCCGATGTCGCGCAGAGTGGTCGGATAAAGCGCGCCGCCGTCGAAAACAAGGGCGGGGATAATCAGCGAAACCGCGCCGCCGAAGCTCAGAATCATCATAACGGGAAACAACGGGACCGGTTCGATTTGATGGGTCTTGCGCACGAACACCATCGACAGCGCCAGCATCGCGCCCGAAATAATGCCGCTGACGAATCCCCAAACCGCGTTGCCGTTGTGTCCGAATTCGGGGCTGCCAATCAGGGCGACGCCGACGACGGCCAGCAATAAACTCAGAACTTGCAACTTGTTTAGGCGTTCTCGGTAAAAGAAAAATCCGATGGCGGAGAGGAAGAAAATCTGCAAGCTGTTCAGCAGCGTGGAAATGCCAGCCCGACCGCGTGGATACTTTCGTGCCACAACGCCAAATCGAAGGCGAGGAATACTCCGGAGAGCAGGGCGGTGTAGGCGGCTTTCCTGTTTTGGGGCAGCTTCTGCCCGAAGAAACGCGCTAGGAGCCAAAAAATAACGGCGGCGATGGCCAAACGCCAGAAAGCGATGGCGTAGGAACCGACAAGAACGAATTTCACAATCAGGCTGCCCAGCCCGAAAATAACGCAGCCGACAACCAGCAACGGCGCGGCGTGGGAACGGTTGGTGGCCGGCATGGTGTTTCCCTATGGTGTTTTTTTCTGATAAGGGTTGATTCTGCTATAAAAATACGGGGATGTAAAACAAAGGGGCCGTCTGAAAATGTTATTTGATATTTTATTAGAGCAGCTTCCCCCGTTATTAATTGAAAAATATAGTTTTTCGTAAAAAAAGAATTATATTTTTGTTTAGCATAAATGAATTGTTAAAGAAAAATTATGTCAACAATTCATTGAATTGTGATAGGTTAAAGTTTTCACTGTTATAATATTTATATTTATATTTAATTTTTAAATTGAATTTTTATTAATGAATATTGTTCTACTAGGTGCAGATGAAAAATCATACTGCGATTTTTCCTAACCCCTTTTTGTGAAAGGATTAATCATGAAGTTAAATAAAGTTTATACGACACTGTTTGTAAGTTTGGCAGTTATGGCAGGCAGTGCCCATGCTGATGCGATTGGAGATGTGGCCAATGCTGTTACGTCAGTCTTCAGTAAAAAGTGTAAATACAGATGTAACAGTTGGTTCGTTTACTAACGGTAGTGATGTGAATGCAAAAGCAAAAAGCCAGCGGTTCGGGATCAAAAGCTATGGCTGGTGGTGTTGTTGCTACCGGAGGCGGTGGTAACGGATTGGTAAATACTAAAGTAACCGTAGGTGTGTTTGATCGTTCGAAAGTGAAAGCTAAGGCTGAAGCGCTCGATGGTGCTGAGGCTTACGCAGGTGGTGTGGTTTCTGCTAGTAAAGATAAATAAATTATTCGGACTTCCATCTTCGGATCAGGTTTTGGAGATGGAAGTCTTTGTTGAGTACATCATTATTTTTAAGTTTCAGTGTTTACTTTTGCTTTAATCGAAAGATTTTTCTTATGAAGAATATATTGTTTGCTAATGTATTTGGATTATGTTGTTTTGGGATTGATGCCGGTATCTGATGCTTGGTCTAATTCTTTTTACGGATATTATTGTTAAACAGGCGAAAGATGAGGCTGTAAAAGCCCAGCAAGGTAATTCTGATAATAAGCATGTAACCGGCGGCATATTTAGTGGTGGTAGTCAGGTCAATGCCACGGCAACTGCTTCTGGCAAGGGTTCTAAAAGCCATGGCGGGAGGGTAGTCAGCAGTACGACCAATAATAAGAAAAATGCGAAAGGCGTATCGGCAACGGCCGATTTTTCGAATGCCAGAATCGATGCGACCGCTACGGCATCCGGAGGGAAAAGTGCGTATGCGGGAGGAAGGGTGATTACACCGAGGGAATAATACGAAAATAGATTTCTTTGAATGATGGTTCGATTTATTTGATATGGAGTACCGTTATGTCGAAATTTCCAGTATTTTTTGTGTTTGTCATGCCGCTTGCAGTTTTTGCTTCCCCGCCTTCTTCCATTACCGATAAAGGTCTCGATCAGCCAAAGAGGGTCTGTTGTTGCAGAGAAGGCAAACAATGTAAGGACAGAACAAATCAATATCAACGGTTTTGCAGGGTGGACAAGTCATCAATTCAGGTAATAAATTGATTGTCAAAGGCGGGACGATAACGACGAAACCGGGGCAAAACCAGAATAAGCCGCTTATTGAGATAAAAATCCTAGAAATAAGGAAATCTATATTGAAAAATACGCGCATCGTTACTGACGGATTTGCACAGGACAACAAAGACGGCAGTGCAGGCGTTGTTGTTGTGGAAAAATGGCAAGAAGAAAAATGCGAGAGATACTTCTAAAATTCATATGAAAAAAACGTACATGTTGAGTCTAGAAACAGTGAAATTAACGCCCGTGCGACGTCTTCGAGCGGAAGTGTCGCCTGTGCCGGTGTTGTGTGTACGGATGAAGATGTGGATTCGAAAGTTATAGTTAAAATAAAAGGCAAGAATAAATTTAAGGCGATCGCAAAATGATAAAAAACTCTTCTATGAAGGCCATTGCATTGATTGTTTTTGGCCTGTTTTTCACTCTCTTCATGCGCCACTTTAGATTTGAAGATGACGCGTAAAAATATGCTTCCGAAAAATATAGGAAAAAGGTTCAGGATATTGCAGATTTACGCTCCCAGCAGATTAGCGAAAACAATACGTTTTACGGTAAGAAGCTTCAATGCCTGAGCGATATGCATAAAGATTTCTTTATGGCGTCCCAACAGGCCGCATTACAAAACGGAATAACGACGGGAAACGGAAGGTTCCGCATTTCGGTCGCTCCGATGCGGGATAAGACGGGAAAAAGTGTTTGAAGGCAGTTCGACGGTATTGTCAGACATGGTGATGGATTCGTTAATGAAATTCAAACATTTTGATGTCGTTGAAAACACCGCTCGCACCCGATAATTTGGCTGAATCTAGGAATAACTTCATCAAACCTACTTACAACCTGCCGGCGGGATTGATACAGGGTTTTTGCGGCCACTATGACCTCTTTGCAGCATATGCCGATAGGGGTGATGTTTCCGTCTAATTACTATATCAGCGGGGCGATAACCCAATATGACGAAACCAACGTTATCCCCAATAAAGATATTAATGCCGATCTTGATGCGTATCAGTTTTTCTAGAGGTACGCAGGCGATGACCGTCAGTGTCAATTTGCGCTTGATTGATTCTGATACCGGAACGGTGGTTAGAGTGGCGGGCATGGACGATTTGGCAGGCGTCAATCTGACCAATACTTTCTATTCTGTGAAAAACGGTCATAATTTCTTCCGTTTGATTGGAACGAAGGATTACGGTATCGATTATTCGGTGCAGGTGGGAGATCCGAAAATGGCGGCCGTTAAAGAAATAATAGACAAAGGGGTTTATGAATTATTGGATAAATTCCTGAAACCTTATCAAGTTTATAAAGATCAGAACTGCTAATACCAAGGAGTAAATCGAATGTTTGATAAATGCTTATTTTTAAGAAGATTATTTTTTTGGTTTCTGGTATGTTGGCATTTCATGTTTCTGCATATGGGGAGGTTCTGATCATCAACACACAGACGCTTGATCCTGCTACGCTTACGGTTCAGCCTTCAACTTCAAATGTTGGCACTAAAGGTCGTAGTGCCCAGACCGGTAGCGGTGAAGCGGGAAGCCGCGCCTGTGCGAGTCTGATGCGTCTTTTATCGACTCCACCAAGGCATTACTGTTGGAACGTTACGGTTATCAGGAAAAATCTGCCGCCGTTGCCTCCCGCAGCAGGCTGATTCAAGATTTGGCCTAAAAATAGATGAAATCGGCAGAAGTAGCGCGTCTGAAAAAAATGGTTTCAGAGTTGAAAGGTATAATGAATCAACTCAATACTGAAATCGGTCGTTCGAGTGCGGACTTGTCTAAATTTGAATTGACGGAATTTCAACAACTGTATCGTGCGGAGCAGCAAAATGCTTCCCAGTTGAAGCAATTGCAGGCCAAACTGAATAAAGTGCCGGTTGTTTCCGAGTGAGCAAACGGTAAGATAACAGACAAGAGGCCGTCTGAAAAATCTGTTTTCAGACGGCCTCTTGTCATTCGGTGTCGCTTATTTTTTCTTCGAACCCCCGCAATCTCCAATCCGAATCGGTCAGGCCGGTGAAGGAGGAGGGTTGGCTAGCACGCGCAGTTTTTTTGACGTTCAGGTTGGCCAGAATTTGTGCGCCTATGCCGTAGCTTTTGCTGTCCCATTTATAGGCTTGGTTGGCGCCTTTGGGCAGGGTGCGGTCGAGCAGGGTGGCGCCGTCTTCGGTACGATGCATCAGGATGACGACGCCGCTGTCGGCCTGCTGGATGCGTTGCAGCGCGTCGGGAAGCGGCCACGAGTGGCGCGGATTGGGCTGGATGAAGTCCATCGCGCTGAAGGGTTCGTGTACGCGCACGAGGGTTTCGGTGTCGGCGGAGGGCTTACCTTTGACCAGCGCGAGATGGGTTTCGCCGGAGAGTTTGTCGACGTAAACATGTTGCTGGAACTCGCCCCAAGGGGTTTGTACGGGCGCGTCGCCCATTTCTTCGAGCAGGCTCTCGGTGCGGCTGCGGTATTCGATGAGGTCGGTAATCGTGCCGATTTTCAGGCCGTGGGTTTCGGCGAACTTCATCAGTTCGGGCATGCGCGCCATCGTGCCGTCGTCGTTGATGATTTCGCAGATGACGGCGGCGGGAATCAGCCCGCTCATCCGTGCCAAATCGACGCCTGCTTCGGTGTGGCCGGCGCGCACCAATACGCCGCCTTTCGCGCGCGCAGCGGAAAGATGTGGCCGGGTTGGACGATGTCTTCGGGTTTGGCCGAGGGCGATACGGCGGTCTGGATGGTCAGGGCGCGGTCGGCGGCGGAAATGCCGGTGGTGATGCCTTGCGCCGCTTCGATGGAGACGGTGAAATTGGTGCCGTATTGTGCGCCGTTTTTCTGCGTCATCATCGGCAGGCCGAGGTTTTCGACCATTTGTTCCTCCATCGGCAGGCAGACGAGGCCGCGGGCGTTTTTAATCATGAAGTTGATGGCTTCGGGGTGACGAATTGTGCGGCCATCAGTAAATCACCTTCGTTTTTCGCGGTCTTCCGCGTCGGTGATGATGACCATCTTGCCGGCTTTTGATGTCGGCCAGAATTTCTGGAATGGTGGAAAATTGCTGTCATTTTTCTGCTCTCTTTCGGATTATTCGGTCCGGTTCCGGCGCGGCCGGTATCGTGGGGTGTCGAGCCACATGTCGGGCATGGATGCGGCCTGTTCGATTTTGCGGGCTTTTTCTCGCCGAACGATTTGTTTTTTTCAGCAGGGGAGGAAAGCTCGCCTTTGGTTGACGGAGGCAGCTTCGGCGAAGCGCGACTGCTGTCCGCCGTATTTGTTCGCAATCCATTGCCGCAGGTTGAGGCGGCGCAAGTCGGTAATGGTCATTTCTGGCTCCTGTGGATGAAGGACACGGACTGATTGTATGCTTTGCTTTTACCAAAAAGCAAATTTGGTAAATTTTGTATTTTTTTATTACTTTTTAGTAAATTTGTTGTGATGGAATGTGGTGTGTTTTCGGTTTTAAATAAGCGTGAGGCAAACACCGTTTATGCAAAGGCCGTCTGAAAAGGTAAAAATCCGTTTTTCAGACGGCCTTTTATGATTGAAAATTTATCCGCTCCGCCCTATATGCAGGCTGATGTAAACGATGAGGTTCGAGATGAAAAGTTTTTCCGTTGGTTGACGGTGTTGCTGCTGTGTGCCGCTGCCGGTTTTTGGCGGCTGGTATTACCACGATAGAGGGGCGGACGATGCGCATGAGGTGCTGTCGCGCGAGGGCGTGCTGATGCAGATTAAGAAGGTAAACCGGCTGGAAAGCACGGCGTTCTATATCGACACGATTATCCGCACCGAGAAAAAGGCAACTGGCGCATGTTGTGGCAGGACGCGCAAAAGCGGCATCTTTATCGTGCGCGGCAAGGTGCTGGCCGGTTTGGATTTGGACAAGTTGACGGCGGAGAATGTGAATATTGTCGACGGCAAAGTCATTCTCAGCCTGCCGCCGGTGGAAATCCTCAGCGTGGATTTGGAAAATATCGAGGTGTACGACATGAAGACGGGTTCGTTCAATCTGCTGCCCGCCGATAAAAGGTGCGTTCAAAACCGTGCAGGAAAGGGCTAGGGCGCAGGTGTTGGCCAGTGCGTGCAAGGCGGATATTCTGCAACATGCAAACCGGCAGGCGCAGTTGCAGTTGGAGAATCTGTTTGCGCTGACGCAAACCCAAGTGTCGGTTTATCCCGCGGCTGTTCCGGTGTGTAAGGGGTAGGTTGTTCCCGATGGTATTTGAGGCCGTCTGAAAACTGTTTTTCAGACGGCCTTTCTTTGTTAGCCGCTATTTGCCTTCGTTTAGCAGGGACAAAGGGCTGCTGCGTTTTGCGCAATTCTTCCACTTCGTCCAGCAGGCGCATAATCAGGCCGAGTGCGGGAATGCCGGCATCAAAGTCGCGGCTCAGGCGCTGGGCGCGGCGGATGCGGGCGAGTTGGAAGCCGCTGTACAAAGTTTGTTCCGGCCTGCCGTTTACGCTGATGATTTCTTCCTCTATCAGCTCCAGCAGCCAATCACGGCGGCAGCGGCTGGCAGCGAGATTTCTTCGAAAGTCAGGGTAATGTCGGTGTGTTGCGTCATGGTTTGTCCTTTCAATTTGATGCGCTTTTGCCGTCAAAGTGGGCGGCAAGCTGCGCCCATGCGGCGCGGTCGGCTTCGCTTTCGGCCTTGGGAACGCTGATGCGGATGTTGAGGTACAAATCGCCCGCTTCTTTGGCCGGAATGCCTTTGCCTTTCAGGCGTATGCTTTTACCGTTTTGGCTGTTGGCGGGCAGGTTGACCTGCAAACGTCCGGCTGCGGTGGGAACGATGATTTTTGCCGCCCAATACGGCCTCCCCAAGGCTTGACGTCTATGGTCTGGTATACGTCTTTTTGTTTTTGACGTATAAATCGGGTTTGTCGTGGAACTTGATTTTCAGATACAAATCGCCGTTTGCGCCGCCGTTGTGGCCGGGCAGGCCCCTGTCCCGCCAAACGGATTTGCTGGCCTTCGGTAATGCCTTTGGGGATTTTGACGTTGAGGGTTTTTGGTCGATAACCGACGCGGCCGTATTCGTCCACGGTCGGCACGTTCAGATTCAGCGAACGCTCTGCGCCGACATAAGCGGCGTAAATATCGATACTCAGTTCGGCATGCTGGTCTTCGCCTTTAATCGGACCGTCCGGCCTTGCGTGTTCATGTCTCTGACTGCGGCCGAAGCCGGCAAACAAATCTTCAAAATTGAAATCGCCCGCGCCGAAAGGTTCGCCGCCACGGTATTCGTAATGGAAGCCGCCGGATTGCGCGCTGCCGAACGGATTGCCGCCTGCGTTGCGACCGTAGGGGTTGGCCAGCAATTCGTCGTATTCGGCACGCTTTTCACGGTCGGATAAGGTTTCGTAGGCGGTGTTGATTTCGGCGGTACGCTCGGCGGCGTCAGGTTCTTTGCTGACGTCGGGATGGTATTTGCGTACCAGTTTGCGGTAGGCCTTTTTAATGGTGTCGGCGTCGGCGGTTTTGTCCACGCCGAGAATTTCGTAATAGGTTTTTCTGCCATATCGTTCTTCCGTCTTTATCATGTTAATCGTTATGCCGTATTTGCTATTTATAAGGGCGGAAGGCATAGATTCAATACTCTGCGTGCACAAATGAACGGTTAAGGCGGATAGGATTGAGAGGCCGTCTGAAACGGATTTTTCAGACGGCCTCTAAGGGGTATATTTGATAAAGGGAAGGTTCGATATGGTTACGCCGGATCGGAAAATGATTTGACTTCCGTTTTCGGCGTCGGCAGCAGGCAGTTTAAGACAATCGCCAAAATGGCGCACAAACCGACGCCGGCAAAACTCAACGTACCGACATGAACCGCCATGCCGCCGACGCCAACCGTCAGAACCGAGCTGACAATCACCAGATTTTTCGGCTGCATCAAATCCACTTTTGCATCCACCAGCGTTTTAATGCCCAAAAGAAGCAATCGTACCGAACAAAAGCAGCATGATGCCGCCCATTACGGGTAGAGGGATGGAAGCGAGGAAAGCATTGAATTTACCGAAAAACGCCATGGCGATGGCAAAAATCGCCGCCCAAGTCATAATGACCGGATTGCTGTTTTTCGTAATCATCACCGCGCCCGTTACCTCGCCGTAAGTCGTTACCGGCGGGCCGCCAATCAAACCTGCCACGCATACGCCTAAGCCGTCGCCCGCCAGCGTTTTATCCAAGCCCGGGTCTTTGGTGTAGTTGTTGCCCGTTACATTGCCGATGGCCATGATGCCGCCGATGTGTTCGATGGCGGGCGCAATGGCGACGGGCAGCATAAACAGTGCGGCCTGCCAGTTGACTTGCGGCGTTTCAAAATGCGGCACGGCAAAACCACGGCGCAGCCGCGATGGCGGCGGTGTCTACCAAGCCCATCACCAAAAGCCAAAAATATAGCCCGCAGCCACGCCGATTAAAAATCGGAACCAGTTTCATCATACGGGTGCCGAAAAACCGACACAACCACCGTAACGGCAAAAGTAAAGCCCGACAAAATCAGCGCATCCGCATAGCCGACTACTTGGTTTCCGCCGGATTTGCCCATTGCCATTTCACTTGCGGCCGCAGCGACAGACAAAACCGATAACCATAATCACAGGCCCGATAACCACAGGCGGCAGCAGCCGGTTGACCGTAGCCAGCCCGCGCCATTTAATCAGCGCGGCAAACACAAAATACATAAAACCCGCCGCAAACAGCCCGAACATGGTCGAAGGCAGACCCCATGTTTTAATGGAGTAGATAATCGGCGCAATAAAGGCAAAAGAAGAGCCGAGAAAAATCGGCACTTTACGTTTGGTGACTATTTGAAAGAGCAGCGTACCGATACCCGCCCCCAAAAAGTGCCAAAAGAAGGATTCAGTCCGGTCAATAGCGGAACAAGCACCATCGCCCCGAACGCCACAAACAAAATCTGCGCGCCGAAACCGCCAATTTAAGCTGGTTCATCAAAAAGCCTCGTCAAATCAATTCAAACGGCGGAAATTATACTGTTTCACCCTAAAAATGAACATTAATTTACAAATTAAAATTTCAGACGGCCTTTGCAGCTTGAAGGCCGTCTGAAATCCTGATAATTCAAGAATTGGATTTGGGGTTGCAATTAGATTTAGGTCGGATTTTTAGGCGATATGTCCGCCAGGTTGGATTCGGCATGTTACGGCCGCTAATGATTTGAATATAAATTGGAAGGGGCGGAGTTTTTACCTTTGAATGTCGCATATCCGCGCAACGGCAACCGCCTCGCGCAGAAAGGCAGCAAAAGGCCGTCTGAAATGTTTTTCAGACGGCCTTCTTATGCTTGCCTTGCACGTTATATAATGCGGCCAACTTTTTAAAATTGCATGTAGCAGGTTTCAGGAGGAAGAATTGAGCATCAAACAAAAAGTAATTGCCATCGACGGCCCCAGCGCATCGGGAAAAGGGAACAGTCGCCCCTGCGCGTCGCTCAGGCTTTGGGTTTTTGACTATCTGGACCCGGCGCGTTGTATCGTCTGACTGCGCTTTATGCGGAAAAAAACGGGGTGTCGGTTGGAGTAATGAAGAAGCCGTCGCTCAGTTGGCTGAGAACCTTCCCGTCCGTTTCGAAGAAACGCGGATTATGTTGAATGACGAAGATGTTTCCGCGCAAATCCGCAGCGAGGCCATCGGCATGAGGGCGTCCGCCATAGCGCAACTGCCGAAGGTGCGCGCCGCCCTGTTGCAGCGCCAGCGTGATTTTCTGACTGAGAAAGGGCTGGTGGCCGACGGGCGCGATAGCGGGTTCGGTCGTATTCCCTGATGCCGTGTTGAAAGTGTTTCTGACCGCCTCGGCACAGGTCAGGGCTCAGCGGCGCGCCCGACAACTCGGTTTGCCGTGCGAAGGAATGGAGTTTGACCGAATCCTGTCGGACATTGAAGCGAGGGACGAGGCCGACCGCCGCCGCCCCGTCGCCCCGCTCAGGCAACTGTCCGATGCCGTTTTACTGGATACGACGGACTTGGGTATCGAGGAATCTGTGAAAAAGTGCTTGATTGGTATCACAAATTATAGCATTTGCTGTATAATTGCCCCGTTTTACCGCTTTCAGACGGCCTGTCTTCCGATGAGGCCGTCTGAAAATTATTTTTTGAAGTGTTTTCTAAAGCCTGCCGTGCCAAGGACGGCAGATTTTGATCAACCAACCCCGCACCCCTTGGCGGTGTACCGAAAAGAGTATATATGACTATGGAAAATTTTTGCCCAGCTGCTGGAAGAAAGCTTTACCCTGCAAGAGATGAACCCGGGCGAGGTGATTACCGCCGAAGTGGTGGCAATCGATCAAAACTTCGTTACCGTCAATGCAGGTCTGAAATCAGAGTCTCTGATTGATGTGGCTGAATTCAAAAAAACGCTCAGGGCGAGATTGAAGTTAAAGTAGGCGATTTTGTTACCGTTACTATCGAATCCGTTGAAAACGGCTTCGGCGAAACCAAATTGTCACGCGAAAAAGCCAAACGTGCCGCCGACTGGATTGCTTTGGAAGAAGCAATGGAAAATGGCGACATCTTGTCCGGCGTTATCAACGGCAAAGTCAAAGGCGGCCTGACCGTTATGATCAGCAGCATCCGCGCATTCCTGCCCGGCTCGCTGGTTGACGTGCGTCCTGTTAAAGATACTTCGCACTTTGAAGGCAAAGAAATTGAATTCAAAGTCATCAAGCTGGACAAAAACGCAATAACGTCGTTGTTTCCCGCCGTGCCGTTTTGAAGCTACTTTGGGCGAAGAACGCAAAGCCCTGCTGGAAAATCTGCAAGAAGGTACTGTTGTCAAAGGTATCGTTAAAAAAACATTACCGACTACGGTGCGTTCGTTGACTTGGGCGGTATCGACGGTCTGCTGCACATCACCGATTTGGCATGGCGTCGCGTGAAACATCCGAGCGAAGTGTTGGAAGTCGGTCAGGAAGTCGAAGCCAAAGTCCTGAAATTCGACCAAGACAAACAGCGCGTTTCTTTGGGCATGAAACAGTTGGGCGAAGACCCGTGGAACGGCTTGACCCGCCGTTACCCGCAAGGTACCCGCTTGTTCGGCAAAGTGTCCAACCTGACCGACTACGGTGCGTTCGTTGAAATCGAACAAGGTATCGAAGGTTTGGTACACGTTTCCGAAAAATGGACTGGACCAATAAAAACGTACATCCGAGCAAAGTCGTACAATTGGGCGATGAAGTCGAAGTCATGATTCTGGAAATCGACGAAGACCGCCGCCGTATTTCTTTAGGTATGAAACAATGCCAGGCTAACCCGTGGGAAGAATTTGCCGCCAACCACAACAAAGGCGACAAAAATCTCCGGTGCGGTCAAATCCATCACCGATTTCGGCGTATTTGTCGGCTTGCCGGGCAACATCGACGGTTTGGTGCACCTGTCCGACTTGTCTTGGACTGAATCCGGTGAAGAAGCCGTACGCAAATACAAAAAAAGGCGAAGAAGTCGAAGCCGTCGTGTTGCCATCGATGTTGATAAAGAACGCATCTCTTTGGGCATCAAACAGCTCGAAGGCGATCCGTTCGGCAACTTTATTAGCGTAAACGATAAAGGTTCGCTGGTAAAAGGTACCGTGAAATCCGTTGATGCCAAAGGTGCGGTTATCGCATTGTCCGACGAAGTGGAAGGCTACCTGCCGGCTGCCGAGTGGTCCAGCGAACGCGTGGAAGATTTGCGCAATGTCGTTAAAGAAGGCGACGAAGTCGAAGCCATCGTTGCTACTGTCGACCGCAAAAACCGCAGCATCCGTTTGTCTGTGAAAGCCAAAGATGCCAAAAGAAAACCGTGAGGCCCCTCAATTCGGTTAATGCCGCAGCTACCGCCAGTGCCGGCACGACCAGCTTGGGCGATCTGTTGAAAGCCAAGCTGTCCGGAGATCAGGAATAAGGTTGCGGACATGACTAAATCGGAATTAATGGTCCGTTTGGCAGAAGTATTTGCTGAAAAACGGTACCCATCTGATGGCGAAAGACGTGGAATACAGCGTAAAAGTTTTTGGTTGACACCATGACCCGCTCGCTGGCTCGCGGCCAACGTATCGAAATCCGCGGTTTCGGCAGCTTTGATCTGAATCATCGGCCGGCCCGTATCGGCCGTAACCCTAAAACCGGCGAGCGTGTGAAGTGCCTGAAAAGCATGTTCCTCATTTCAAGCCGGGTAAAGAGTTGCGCGAACGTGTAGATTTGGCATTGCAGCAAACTGCCAATTAAGTGCAGATGGAAACGCCGCAGAGATGCGGCGTTTTTGTTTTGCCTATAAGGATGAAGGGTAATAGCTGTTGGAGGCCGTCTGAAATCATTTATAATGCTTGCATCGCAAAGGTAGGGATACTTTCGGCAGCCTGTCTGTTTTTTTGAAGCGAAGCAAGGAAGAGTATCTGCAACCCGTAATCTGATAACGATAATATGAGGGCCGGTAATGAGTAACAGTGAAAATCTTTTGTTCCCCTGAGTTTGATAATCACAGCCCGCTGACTTGGTATCAAGCCGCTTCGCAAAAAAACCTGGTTTTTATCCGTGACGAGGCACAGGCGCGCGCCATTGAGCATCTTGACCGGTTGTGGACGGAACTGATGATGTTCAAACGCAAACGTAACCGTTTTTCTAGGACGCAGCTTGCGTTCTCCGCAAGTGCCGAAAGGTTTGTATTTCTATGGCGGAGTAGGGCGGGGCAAAAGTTTTTTTGATGGATGCTTTTTACGGCTGTTTGCCATATCGCCGTAAGCGCAGGGTGCATTTTCGTGCATTTATGGCGGAAATACACCGGCGTTTGAAAGGGTTGAAAAGTGAGGCCAACCCGCTTAAAAGCAGTAGCGGCGGAAATTGCCGAAGAAACGCGCGTGCTGTGTTTTGACGAATTTCATGTCAGCGATATTGCCGATGCGATGATTTTTGGGCCGCCTGCTGGAAAATTTGTTGAACGAAGGGGTGGTTTTGGTGGCAACTTCCAACTATGCGCCGTCAGAGCTGTATCCGCAAGGGCAGAACCGCAGCAGCTTCTTACCGACGATTGCATTGATTGAGGCCAATCTGACGGTCTTAAATGTTGATGGCGGCGAGGATTACCGTCTGCGCACTTTGAAACCCGCAGAAATTTTTCGTACCCGATAATGACGAAAAACGAACAAAAAAACTGTCTGATTTGTTTAAAAAAACATGTCGGGCGGAGTTGCCGCCGAAGCAGGAATCAGCGTCATACACGGCAGGAAATTCCCATAAGGCAAAATCGGAGCAAGTGATTTGGTTTGATTTTTCGTGCTTTGTGTTTCGGTCCGCGTTCGCAGGCGGATTACCTTTTATTTGGCGGAACACTATGAAATCGTGTTCCTTTTCGGGATTGGAGCGGCTGACACCTCAGGAAAAAGCCGAGGCGCGCCGTCTGACTTGGCTGATTGACGTCTTGTACGATTATCGGGTGAAGTTGTGTGCTACCAGCAAAGTTGGTGTCGACGATATTTATGTCGAAGGTGATTTTTGCGCAAGAATTTACACGCACAGCCAGCCGTATGGCGGAAATGCAGTCGGAAGCCTATTTGAAGCTGCCGCATCTGACTTTAAATGCGCCCAAATCCTGACGATTCATTTTTTTCAGACGGCCTTATGCAGTATTGAGGGCCGTCTGAAAATATCGAGTCCGACTTAAAAATGAAATGCAAATCCGCCGCTGTTTTTACCAAAGGAAGGGGAATTTTTGGTAAAATAGCCTGCAAGTGAAAAATTACCCGTTATGTTGTTGATACAGCATGATATAAGGACATTTATATGGCGATTGAGCGTACCATTTCCATTGTAAAGCCGGATGCAGTGGCAAAAATATCATCGGCTAAATTTACAGCCGTTTCGAGCAAAACGGCTTGCGTATCGTTGCAGCCAAAATGAAGCATCTGTCTGTGCGCGAAGCGCAGGATTTCTATGCAGTGCATAAAGAGCGCCCCTTCTACGCAGATTTGGTTGCATTCATGACCAGCGGGCCGGTTATGATTCAGGTGTTGGAAGGTGAAAATGCCGTGGCCAAAAATCGCGAGCTGATGGGGGCAACCGATCCCGCAAATGCCGCTCCGGGCACGATTCGCGCTGATTTTTGCCGAATCTCTGAGCATCAATGCGGTACACGGTTCCGACAGTTTGGAAAAATGCGGCAATCGAAATAGCTTATTTCTTCAGCCAAAGCGAAATTTGTCCGCGTTGAAGGTGTGGGGAATGACCGTTAACCGTCGAGGCCGTCTGAAAAAGAGAGTGTTCGGGCGGCTGAAGGTTTTTTGACGCAGAGCTTTCAGACGGCCTGCCGATTAGAATTATTTTGCCGTTTTGCGGGCGGCTTGTTTTTATGTCTGCTTTAAAATATCCGATAACTTTGAATAATAAAGGTTGCCGACAGGATTTCAGGCCGTCTGAAACCCTGTTTTGACGTTAAGAATACATGAAAACCAATCTACTGAATTACGATTTGAACAGCCTGACCCGGCATTTCGCCGAAATGGGTGAAAAACCCTTCCGGGCCAAGCAAGTGATGCGTTGGATGCATCAAGCGGGTGCGCAGAATTTCGATGAAATGACGGATTTGGCCAAATCGCTGCGCCAAAAACTGATCGACGGCGCGACGATTGAAGTGCCGAAATTAATGGCCGCCCAAGAATCTTCCGACGGTACGCGCAAATGGCTGCTGGATGTAGGTACCGGCAACGGCGTGGAGACCGTATTTATTCCCGAAACCGACCGCGGTACGTTATGTATTTCTTCACAGGTCGGTTGTGCCTTGGAATGTACTTTCTGTTCTACCGGCCGCCAAGGGTTCAACCGCAATCTTACCGCCGCCGAAATCATCGGCCAACTTTGGTGGGCGAATAAGGCGATGGGTGTTACTCCGAAAAATGAACGGGTCATCTCCAATGTGGTCATGATGGGTATGGGCGAACCGATGGCGAATTTCGATAATGTGGTTACGGCATTGAGTATTATGCTTGATAATCACGGTTACGGTCTGAGTCGCCGCCGTGTTACCGTATCCACTTCCGGCATGGTGCCGCAGATGGACAGATTGAGGGATGCAATGCCGGTGGCTTTTGGCTGTGTCGCTTCATGCCTCCAATGACGAAGTGCGCGATAAAATTGTTCCTTTGAATAAAAAATACCCGTTGAAGGAATTAATGGCGGCCTGCCAGCGCTATCTGGTCAAAGCACCCCGCGATTTTATTACGTTCGAGTATGTGATGCTTGACGGTGTGAACGACAATGCACAACATGCGCGCGAATTGATTGATTTGGTACGCGATGTGCCGTGCAAATTCAATCTGATTCCTTTCAATCCTTTTTCCTCATTCCGGCTACGAACGTTCTTCCGCAGAAAATATCCGCGTGTTCCGCGATATTTTGCAACAGGCGGGTTTTTGTCGTGACGGTGCGCAAAACACGCGGAGACGACATTGATGCCGCTTTGCGGCCAACTGGCCGGCCAAGTAAAAGATAAAACCCGCCGCCAGCAAAAAAATGGCAGCAAATCGTAATTCAACAACAGGGCTGAAATATGAAACTGAAAATATGGCAACCCCTATTGCTGGTGCTGGCGCTGTCGGCCTGCGCCGGACATTCCGGTCCCAGTGCCCGCGAGCGCGAGGAGCAGGTCTCCAATATCAGAACGCAGCTTGCACTGGAATATATGCGTGCTCAGGATTATCGCGAAGCGACGCGCGCCATCGAAGAAGCATTGAAAGCCAATCATAAAAATGCAGTAGCATGGTTGGTGCGTGCGCAGATTTATCAATTTCTGAAAGTCGATGACAAAGCACAGGAGAGTTTTCTCAAAGCCTTGGCTTTAAAAACCCGACAGCGCCGAAATCAACAATAACTACGGATGGTTTTTATGCGGCAAGCTCAATAGGCCGTCTGAAGCCATGCCTTATTTCGATAAGGCCCTTTCTGACCCTACCTACCCGACACCTTTTGTGGCAAATCTGAACAAAGGCATTTGCAGTGCGAAAATGGGGCAATACTCTCTGTCAGAAGCTTATTTGAAACGAGCCTTGGCCGCCAACGCGCAATTTACGCCAGCATTTAAAGAATTGGCGCGTACCAAGATGATGGCGGGCAATCTGCATGATGCGGACTATTATTTCCGTCAATATCAAAGCAAAGTCGAAATGTTGATGGCAGATGATTTGCTGCTCGGCTGGAAGATTGCCAATGCTTTGGGCAAAGTTCAGGCTGCTTATGAATACGAAGCGCAATTAAGAACGAATTTCCCTTATTCCGAAGAATTACAAGCTGTTACCAAAAAGGCATTGATACATGGATAATAAACAAAGCGGCGGATTTGATGCTTTGGCCGCAAAAAAACGCTGGGTGGAGAGTTGCGGTCGATGCGCAAAAAGCAGGGCATTGACATAGACACTGTTGCTGAACGACTGAAGTTGTCAATTGAGCAGATAGAAGCATTGGAAAAGGGGAATATTCCCTATTACCGGGTATTGTTTTTGTAACCGGTTTTTACGTTCTTATGCCCGTTTGTTGAAATGGGACGAACAGGAATTTGCAGGCCGTCTGAAAATGGTTGTTCCCGATGAAAGAGGACATGTTTATGCGGTAGAACGCCAAGCGGGAAAAAGGCTTTGATTACCGTCAAAATGAAAAAGGCTGCTTTCCCGAAATGGATTCTAGGTGTGGCAGTGGGCATATTGTTTGGTGGTGGCATTTATGCGTGGCAAAACAAATCTAATCAGGAAACCGCATACCAGAACCAGCAGGATAGCAGCGCGGTACAGAACAGCATGCAAGCTCCGGCGCTCAAAGCCAGCAATGTTACAGTTTCTAAAATGCCTGATGAAAAAGATTGCCGATAAAGTTCAAGCAGCTAATGCTTCGGAGGCTTCCGTTGTTGCCGCTTCGGCGGAGGAAGTACCGGTTTCCGTAGCGCCGGACGAATTGTGGCTTAAAGTACAATATCGCAGCAATCTGATTGTGAAAGATAAAAAAACGGCAAAATGGTCTTCAGTCAAATTATTCCCGAAGGTAGCGAACGACGTTTTCAAGGCGGTGCGCCGTACGATGTCTGGATAGGGATCTCTACCGGCGCACAAGCCAATTTTTGGCGGAAAAGAAATTCCAGTTAAACCTTATAAGGCAGGAGCAAGAGCCGCGTCATTTATTGCAGGAAAAATAAATTATGAATACGCTCAAACGGCGCAAGACACATCAAGTAAAAAAATTGATCATATTATTGTCGGTTCGGATGCTCCTGTGATTGTTCAATCTATGACCAATACCGATACGGCAGATGCGGCGGCAACCGCGCAGCAGGTAAAAAGAATTAAGCGATGCTGGTTCCGAAATGGTGCGGATTACGGTTAATAGTCCGGAAGCTGCGTCTAAAGTAGCTGAAATTAGGCAGCGCTTGGATGATATGGGGTATCACACCCCGCTTATCGGCGACTTTCATTTCAATGGCGAGAGACTGTTGGCAGAATTTCCGGATTGCGGCAAGGCTTTTATCTAAATACCGTATCAACCCGGGTAATGTTGGTAAAGGTGCAAAAGGCGATGAAAAAAATTCGCATATATGATTCGGACTGCTGCTGAAAAACGATAAAGCGGTTCGTATCGGTGTAAATTGGGGTTCGCTCGATCAAAGTTTGGCGAAGCGGATGATGGATGCCAATTTAGCTGCTACATCTCCCAGACCTCCGGAAGAAGTAATGAAAGAGGCATTGATTGTCTCGGCGTTGGAGTCTTCAGAAAAAGCAGTGAATTTGGGATTGCCGGAAGATAAAAATCATTCTATCGTGCAAAGTAAGTTCCGTGCAGGATTTAATACAGGTTTATCGTGATTTAGGTGGTCGTTGCAAATATCCATTGCATTTGGGTTTAACCGAAGCTGGTATGGGTAGTAAAGGTATTGTCGCTTCTACTGCAGCATTGTCGGTATTACTTCAAGAGGGTATCGGCGATACTATTCGAATTTCGCTTACTCCTGAACCGGGTAGTTCACGTACGCAAGAAGTGATTGTGGCACAAGAAATCCTGCAAACGATGGGGCTGCGCTCTTTTACTCCAATGGTAACGGCTTGTCCCGGCTGCGGCCGAACCACAAGTACCGTATTTCAAGAACTTGCACAGGATATTCAAAATTATCTGCGTAATAAAATGACAGTTTGGCGTAATCTCTATCCGGGGGTGGAATCACTGAATGTGGCCGTTATGGGCTGTGTTGTAAATGGCCCGGGTGAGAGCAAACTGGCGGATATCGGTATAAGCCTACCGGGTACAGGTGAAACACCCATTGCCCCCGTATATATAGATGGGGAACGTAAAAAGTAACCCTAAAAGGTGATAATATGGCTGCCGAATTTTTTTGGCAATTGTTGAGGATTATGTCAAAACCAATTATGGAGAAGGTGGAAGTAAACGTAATCAGAACCGTATTATTCCGATTCGAACCATTTGATTTTTAAAATAAAAGTTATTTTATTTTAGATAGGATTTGCAACGGTACTCGTTACTTTTTTTAGTGATGTAATTAAAGCTTTATTTAATAACAAAGAAATAAGAGGTAATTTCTTCATGCTATTTTTGTTTTATTCCTTTTTATTAGGTATAATTACAAAGTTAGCTATCAGCTATGCAGAAGGAAGCATCATGTTTTTCTGAGCAAAATTTAAATGTAGAGGTAGGTGGAATAGATATGGCGGCTTATGACAGTTTAATGGTGTTTACCGGTAATGCGAATCCTGAATTGGCGCAACGCGTCGTGAAGCATTTAGGGATTTCTTTAGGTAATGCCTCAGTTGGTAAATTTTCTGATGGTGAAGTTGCAATAGAGCTATTAGAAAATGTGCGTGGTCGAGATGTATTTATCTTGCAGCCGACTTGTGCTCCGACAAACGATAATTTGATGGAAATTTTGACTATGGCGGATGCATTGAAACGTGCTTCGGCCGGTCGTATCACCGCTGCCATCCCATATTTCGGATACGCTCGCCAAGACCGCCGGCCCCGTTCGGTACGTGTTCCGATTTCTGCCAAAACTAGTTGCGAATATGTTGTATTCGGCAGGTATCGATAGAGTATTAACCGTTGATTTGCATGCCGACCAAATTCAAGGATTTTTCGATATTCCTGTTGATAATATTTATGCTACTCCAATTTTACTGAATGATATTAATCAGCAACGTATTGAAAATTTGACAGTTGTCAGTCCTGATATTGGTGGTGTTTTGCGTGCTCGTGCTGTTGCCAAGGCTTTGAATGCTGATTTGGCAATTATTGATAAGCGCCGACCGAAAGCAAATGTTGCTGAAGTGATGAATATTATTGGTGATATTCAGGATCGTACGTGTTTGATTGTTGATGATATGATTGATACTGCAAATACTTTATGTAAAGCAGCTTCAGCTTTAAAAGAACAGGGGAGCTTCGCGTGTATTGGCCTATGCAACCCATCCTGTTTTTTTCAGGAGAAGCAATTAACCGCATTGCTTCTTCCGATATAGATCAGGTTGTTGTAACTGACACCATTCCATTATCTGATGCCGCTAAAACTTGTGGGCGTATTCGTCAAGTAACGATTGCAGGGTTGCTTTGCGGAGACAGTCCGCAGAATTAGTAATGAAGAATCTGTGTCATATCTTTTCAATGAAGATGTGATGATTACCGGCAGCATGTTGTTGCCATAAACCTTTGCCGTCTTAAGCTGGTCGCGGCCGATGACGGTTTATTTATTATATTGGAGTATTTTTATATGTCATATGAAATTCAAGCTGCTATTCGTGAGCAACAAGGCACTGGTGCGAGCCGCCGCCTGCGTCGCGAAGGCCGGATTCCTGCCATCTTATATGGTGAAGATCAAAAGCCGATTTCTATCTCGGTTGATCACAAAACCATTTTTTTATGCATTGGAGAAGGAATCGTTCCATACTGCATTAATTAAATTGGCCCTGAATGGTAAGACTTATGATGTTATTGTGCGTGATTTCCAAATGCATCCATTCCGCCGCGAGGTTCAGCATATTGATTTTTCAGGTAGTAAAAGCTGATCAATTTTTGCGTATCCGTGTTCCTTTGCATATTGTTAATGCTGAAAACTCTCAGGCTGTGAAATTACAAGGTGGTCGTGTTTCATTATTGAATACGTCTGTTGAGATTTTGGCATTGCCATCTAATATTCCGGCTTTCTTAGATTTAGATTGTGCTTCAGTAGAGGCAGGGGATATTTTGCACTTGTCAGACATTAAGTTGCCGGAAGGTGTAGAAAGTGTTTCACTTAAACGTAATGAAAATTTAGCAGTTGCTACTGTGACAGGTAAGAAACGCTGATCTGAATTATAGAGAAGATTTAAAACCCCATAGTAAGAGAGATACTATGGGGTTTTCTTTCCTTATATCTTGGGTAAACAGAACCAAGTACACTAACTAACAGGAAGCTCCTATTAGTACTAATATTATTATGGGTATTTGGCAAGTATAAATAGCAATAACCTAACTTCCCAGTAGGTTCAAACGTTGACCAGGAGACACCGCGCGTGTATTTCTGTTCCATCTGCGGATATCATTAATATCAAGATTGAATTGGTTAGCAATAGTATTCAGAGTATCCCCTTTACGAACAGTGTAGGATACATTTTTTTGATATTGCTGGTTTTGTTTTTTGCAGGAGAGGCTATGATTCGTAATACCTGACCTTTCTGGATGTTGTTACCTTTAATGTTATTGGCTGTAATCAAATCAGCAACACTTAGATTATAGCGTTGAGAAATATTGAAAAGAGTATCTCCATCACTTACTTTATGTGTACCTGTAGTGCTTGCTACGCGTTGTGTTTTTTGTTCGGCGCGTGCAAGACGAGATTCAATTCTATGTTTCTGCTTAATGCGGTTTTCAGCAATTTTTTCAATTCGGGCTTGTTGTGCTGTTGCAGGCTCGTCGGTATAAGTAGTAACTTTAGCTTCAGTTATTGTAAGTGCATTTGTAGCAGCAGAATCTGTTTCATTATTTTTTTACCAAGGACATTAATTCATCATCCTGTTCGGTAACAGTTTGATTTAATGAAATTGTTGTTGCAAGGGAGTTAGCTTGTAATGCGAGTTTTGCAATGGCATCAGTTTGGGGACTATCAGACCCATTATCTGATAAGGTAGATAAAGTTGGCTGATTTGATGTTTTTCGAAGCCGCAGATGCAATCATTGGGTTTGAATTGATCTGAGTATCGATCTCTTTGGCAACAAGATTGGCTGCGATACCTTGTTTTTTTAGCTGTTGATTCGTTATTTTTAGAAATCGCCATATGGGTTTCAGAATCCGTTTTTTGAACGGCTAACGAAATCAATTGCTGATGTTATTGTTTGAGATGAAGCAGTAGCCAAATCAGTTGGTTTTTTCTGCTTTTTACAATTTGTTCTGTTCTCGGTACGCTTGGTCGGTATGAGTCAGGAGTAATATCGATGTCAACTGTATGAGTTTGTTCCCAATTTATTATTACTACTGTTATTTTTGGCAACTAAAATGCTGCGATTGGCAGAAACAGAGTTACTACCAATATTGTTCAATCGTTTCAGTTCTGCCACGCTCATGCCAGTTTCAGCAGCAATCGTGCTTAAATTGGTGTTATCTGCTGTTGAGTAAATATCCCAAGATAGCAGATTTTCGGGTTTGGCATTACGGTAATTTTTTTCGAAAGTTGCGATTGCACTGGCAGGCAACAATAGTTTGCGGTTATTTTTTAGGAATGAAGACTGGTGCGTTGAAGCCGGGATTTAACGCTAGTAATTCACTTTCGCTAATGTTGGCAAAACGGGCAATCGTACTATTATCAATGGCTTTATCGATATTGACGGATTTGAAATACGGTTGGTTGTTGATTTCGCTGATATTCAGACCAAACATTTTGGGGGTTGGATACAATATTGCGGACTGCCAGTAATTTTTGGTACATAGTTTCTTGTCTCATTGGGCATGCGAAGGTTTTCGTAGGTTGGTTCTAGGCCTTGTGCGCGAGCACGGTTGATCGCGCGGCCGACATTTCCTTCGCCCCAGTTATATGCAGCAAGGGCTAATGTCCAGTCACCAAACATGCCGTGTAGGTATTCGAGATAGTTTAGGGCTGCATTGGTTGAGGCATAAACATCATGACGTCCGTCGTACAGGGCAGTTTTTCTCTAAACCGTAGTGACGGCCTGTTGATGGCATAAACTGCCATAAAACCTGATGCCCCTACATGTGATTTCGCTTTGGTAACAAATGCGCTTTCAATAAACAGCAGCAGTGCTATTTCTGCTGGCATATTGCGTTTTTACTTCGTTTGCAATATGATACATATATGGTTTGCTACGGTTGATCGTGCGATCGAAATAACCGCTGTTTGCAGCAAATTTGCTTTCGTGGCGGCGCACTAGCTCGGTATTGACTTCGTTGATGCGGAAGTCTTTGCGTAATGAAGCCCACAGAGCTTCCGCTCGGATGTTTGTTTGTTTGTGCTTGATCAAGCAGAGATGAATTGAGTCGCATCATAGCCATGCCGAGTTTGTTGGAAGATGTATCTGTTTCGGTGCTTGCGGCTTGAGCGTGTGTTGTCCCGGAAAGTGCGGATAAACCTGAAATGGTCAATGCGATTGTTTTTCAGTTTTGCCATGATTGATAGTTATTCAGTGAGTTTTAGGAATTGAGATTAAGTTTTGCCCGATGTTACTGTCTGGGAGAGATAACGTCAAGCGGATAGCATTGTAATTTCTGTGAATTGTGGTGTTAATGGCAATTAGCATAAACAAAGCCCGGCGGTTGGGACTTGGTTGCTGGGACATAACTCGGTATGATGGTTTGAGTCAAACTGAAATAAAGGGAGGCCGTCTGAAAATGATTGAAAATCAGGGAGTATGGTTTGAGGAAACACTGGTTGGACGGTATGTGGCTGAAAAGGAAAAATACTTTTTTGAATCGAACACTCAATCCTCTGCTGCAATGGGAAATATTGTCCAATTAGGGATGGATTCGTGGCTCAGGCCGTCTGAAAACATTATTTATATACCGTCTGATGTGGTTATGGATGGTACGGCTTTGGCTTGGGCAGCGCAATCTTTGGACATTTTGCTGATGCCGCATAGTCATGAATATTGCCAACAGCCCTATGTTGCACTGGTTGAGGGCAGCTCGTGTGTTGAAGTCGGGCGGTAGACTGGTAATTAGTGGATTTAATCTCGGTTCGTTATGGGGGATGAGTGGGTGGTTTTGATGGGAATTTATTGCCGGAGAAAAAATTGTTTTTACTCTGCCTGTCTTTAAAAAGGTTTTATCGTTGGGATTTGAAATAGAATACGGGAAATTTATGGTGTATGTTCCTCCAGTTAAAACTGAAAGCGGTTTGAAATTTTTGGCAGTTTATGGAAAAAGCAGGAGATCGCTGGTGGCCTGCTGCTGCGGCTATTTATGGTTTGGTGCTGGTTAAAAGAGAAGCAGGGCTGACCTTGTTGCCCGAAGTTGAGAATCTGTTGGCGACGGAAGATGTTGCATTGGGGACGGCTAGAGTGGACAGTCTCAAATTATTTATAGGGTAACAGCTCTAATGAGTCATATGGAAAGAAGGGTGATTGGTAATAAATTTTTGTGGCAGATTAGAATTCTTGATGGAGCCGTCGTCGAAATTCAGATTAGGTTAATTGGATGGAAACCATAATATAATAGAGTAAATATAGCTGTGTTTAGTATAAAAGGGTTGTATGGTGGTTTCGATAATACCAAATATGGAATCCCTTTTAGCTTCTATAAATCACTGTTCCCGCGGCTTTCTTTCTGCCGTCAGTTGGTCGAACATGCCGCCGTCGGCGAAAAATTTTTGCATAATCTGCGGCCAGCCGCCGAAGAGTTCGGCCGGGCGGAAGGTGTCCAGGTCAGGGAAGTCGGCTTTGTGCCGCGCCAGTATTTCTTTGTCGCTCGGGCGGAAGTACATTCTTGCCGCCAACTCTTGCGCGGGTTTGCTCCACAGGGTATTCGAGGTAGGCGCGGGCGGCGGCTTGCGATTCTTTTTTCTCGGCATTTTTATCGACTACCGCCACGGGGCTGTCCGCGGCGGCGGTGTAGCTCGGATAGACGATTTCAAACCGTCCGTTTTCCAATTTTTTGCTGACGAAGTTGGCTTCGTTTTCAAGGGTTACGAGTACGTCGCCGATGTCCCGCCGCGTGAAACTGGTGGTGGCTGCGCGGCTGCCGTTTTTCAAACATCGGCACGTTGTTCAGGATTGCTCGGGTGAACTGCCGGGCCTGCGTTTCGTTGCCGCCGGATGTTTTCAGGCCGTAACCGTATGCGCTGAGGAAGGCGTAGCGGCCGTTGCCGCTGGTTTTGGGATTGGCGAATACGGTTTTTGACGTCAGGGCGCGTCAAGTCGTCCCAGTCGCGGATGTGTTTGGGATTGCCTTTGCGGACGAGGGAAAACGGTGGTGCTGGTGAACGGTACGGCTTTTATCCGGCAGGCGCGACTGCCAGTTTGGACGGATAAGGCCGCGTGCCTGAAGCGTGTCGATATCGGAAGACTGGTTCATGGTAACGACGTCGGCAGGCAGGCCGTTTGCCACCGATAATGCCTGCTTGCTCGAACCGCCGTGCGATTGCTGGACGTGCAGGTCGGTTTCAGGGATGTTTCTTGGTAAATTCGCGGATGAACAGCGGGTTGTATTCTTTGTAGAAATCACGGGAAACGTCATAGGAAACGTTGAGGATTTTTCATGTATTTGCCGCCGCTGCCGGCGGTTTTTCCGCCGGAGCAGGCGGCGACGGCCAGCAGGGCGGCGATGGTGCCGATTGCCAAGCAGCGGATTTTGCTCATTATTTCTATCCTTTTTATTTTTCATTGTGCGTTACTGTAACGGGCGGGCGCGTGAAAGGGAAAGAATGGATTATTTTATTGAAAGGATTTTTGGTTATATGGTTTACGCCCGTGCCGAAATATGGGGAGGCCGTCTGAAAAAGCGTTTATAATGACGCTTTTCCGCCCGAAGGCTGTGTTATGAAAAAGTAGAAAAAAAACGTATTGGTGCTGCACAGCGCAGAGCAGATGTTCGAGCTGGTCGACAGGGGTCGAGGATTATCCGAAATTTTTGCCGTGGTACAGCAAAACCGAAATCATTGAGCGCAGCGGCAACGAGCTGAAGGCGCGGCTGTTTATGGACTATATGCGCGTGCAACAGTCTTTTTGCGACGCACAACCACAATATCCTCGGCAAGAAATCCGTATGGATTTGCTTGAAGGTCCGTTTAAAACTTTGCGCGGGACTTGGAAGTTTATCGATTTGGGCGGCGATATGTGCAAAATCGAATTCAAACTGGAATACGATTTTTCCAGCGCGCTCTTGTCGGCGGTGATTTCACCCGTGTTTTTCCCACCTGACGGGGACGCTGGTGGATGCGTTCATCAAAGAAGCGGACCGCCGTTATGCTTGAAATCGAAATCGTCTACGGGCTGGCCGACCGGCAGGGAATTGCACATCATGCGGGTGGAAGAGGGTACGACCGTGCGGCAGGCCGCTTTGCGCAGTCCGATTGCCGAGCGGTTTCCCGATGTGGATTTGAATACCGCGCCGCTGGGCATCTTCGGCAAGGTGGTGAAGGACGATACCGTATTGCGCGCCCACGACCGCATCGAAGTGTACCGCCCGCTACTCATCGACCCGAAAGACGCGCGCCGTAAGCGCGTGCAGGATAAAGAAGAGGACGATAGGGCCGTCTGAAACCCGCTTTCAGACGGCCCTGTTTCTGAAAGGAACGATATGCCGAAAATCAAACTCATCGTCGGCTTGGGCAATCCCGGCCGCGAATACGAACAAACCCGCCACAATGCAGGCTTCTGGTTCCTCGACGAACTTGCGTGGCAATGGAAAGCCTCGTTTAAAGACGAAAAAAAATTCTTCGGCGAAGTGGCGCGCGTCGGCCTGCCCGACGGTGATGTCTGGCTGCTCAAGCCCATGACTTTTATGAACCTTTCCGGCCAGGCCGTTGCCGCGCTGGCGCAGTTTTACAAAAATCAAGCCCGAAGAGATTTTGGTGGTGCATGACGAATTGGATATACCTTGCGGCCGCATCAAATTCAAACTCGGCGGCGGCAACGGCGGGCACAACGGCTTGAAAGATATTCAAGCCCGCTTGGGAACCCCCGACTATTACCGCTTGCGGTTGGGCATAGACCATCCGGGCGACCGCAAACCTTGTGGTCGGTTATGTGTTGAACAAAACCCAGTGCCGAGCACCGCCGACAAATCGATGATGCGATTCGCAAATCATTGGAGGCGATGCCGGCGATACTGGCGGGCGAATGGGAAGAGGCGGTGCGTTTTTGCACAGCAAGTAGATGAAAGGCCGTCTGAAATTTTTCAGACGGCCTGAAATTATACTGTTCGGAGGAACAGGGCATGTGGGCGAAGATTCCGGTTTATTTGGGCGTGGCGGCCGTTTGCGGCGCGGGCTTGCTGTATATTGCCGGCCTGTTGTTGCCGGAAACACGCAGCTTGAGCAAAACAATCGTATTCGATGCGCCGATAGACATTGTCTACCGTACTGTTACCGATAACAGGCATTGGCATTACCGCACTTCGCTGGATGATTTGCGGATAGTGAGCGAAAACGCGGGAAGGAGGTCTGGCTGGAAACAACGGGCGGCATTACCATCCGTTTTGAAACGCTGGATAAACATTATCCCGACCATTACGCTTTCAAGATGGAACATCGCCTCTTTGACGGGATATGGACGGCCGAGCTGGAAGCCGTTTCTGCAAAACCGCACCCGCTTCACGGCTACGGAGAATATCCGGTATAAAAATCCGTTTGTCCGCGCCGTCGGTCATGCCCCTGATGGATTTGGATAAAATGATGCGGACCTATCAGGACGAATTGGCCGGAGAATTGGCGCGGCAAACCCGTATTTCGCCACCGGAAACCGATTAACTTTTTTTCAGACGGCCTCGATATGACCGAACTTTTAGACCTTATCCGAAACGAATCCGCCGGTACCGTAGAAACCCTCGATTTCTGGCTGTATGAATGCAGTATGGACGAAGCGCCGTCCGCCGCAGAAGTGGCGCAATGGCGCGATATATTGAACGCCCGCGGCGGCAGGTTCTCCGTTTGGCCGCCCTCTGCCAGACCCTGGCTGGATGAGGAACAGCCATGAAATTGTCCGCAAAACAAATTCACCCTGTTCGCCGCCGCATGGTTTGCCGCCGGTATCTACGCACTGATTTTTCAGGGAATCCGGCAATGCGCCGCCGCCGTTTCCGCATTTCGACAAAGCCGCGCATTTCGCCCTGTTTTTGCCCAAATCTGGCTGTTGGCAAAAGCCTTTATCCATGATGGACTGAAAATCCCGTATCGCGGGCTGCTGGTGTTTGCCCTGCTGTTTGCCGCGGGCAGCGAATGGGCGCAGGCGGCGTTTACCGCTACGCGCGAAGGATCGGTCGGCGACGGTATCGCGGATATGCTCGGTGCGTCGGCCGCTTTGTGGCTGGCGGCAAAAACCGCAGCGGTAAAAAAAGCGGCACGCGGGCCGTCCGCACAATAAACCGTGCGGTCAAAACCATAAAAAGGCCGTCTGAAATCGTGTTTCAGACGGCCTTTTTATGATTTCAAACAAGGATGTATCAGAATTTTGCTTTTAATATCGTTAATCAGGTTTCCGGCTTTTTCTTTCGCTTCGTCAACCAAATGTCCCGCTTCTTCTTTGCCTTTTTTCAATACGTCGCCTGCTTTTTCCTCAATGTCGGCAGCGGCTTCTTTATCTTGCCGATTCCTTGCTGGATAACGCCTTCCGCTTTGAGTTTGGAATCGTCGAATACTTCTCCGGCAGTTTCTTTTTACTTTACCGCTGATTTGGTCTAATTTTCCGCTCATGACCTATTCCTTGATTTCATGTTAATGGGGAAGTCACTATATCGATGAGCGTCCGGCCGCAACCTAGAGGCCGTCTGAAAACCGTAAATGGCTGTAAAACGGCTAAGACTCCCTACATCTGCTTCGATACCGCTTCGGCCACCGCCTCGCCGATCATTTCGCTGCCGAACTCGTTGAAATGCAGTCCGTCGCACAACATCAGCGCGGTCAGGTCCTGCCGGAACATCAGGTTGTATAAATCGTTGATGGCGAAACCGTATTGTTTTGCCAAATCGTCCGCCACACGGTTATACGCCTTCAAATCGGCCAGATAGCGGCGCGAGGATTTGACGATGTTGTGCACGCTTTCCAGAAACGGCGTACTGTCGGCCCAAATGATTTTTCGCCCCCGTCTTTTTCAGATAATCGAAAAATACGGGTCAGATTGCTCGGTAGGTTTCAAATCGGCCACCGGCCCGTTACTGCCTCGGTCGCGGCGTATGTCGTGCAGGCCGCAGTTGATGTGGACGATGTCTCCGGCGGCCGCACCCGCCGTCCATTGTTTGATATGCTGCAAAACATCGTGCGACGAACGGCAGTTTTCCGACGGAGAAACGATGCCTGCATCAGGCAGCGCGGCGCGGGTATAAGGTTCGAAGCAAGCCGCACGGAGTCGCCGATAAGATAAACGGTCATTTTTATTCCCTCCCTTTGTTTTTAAAACGGAACGGCAAATGCCGAGGCCGTCTGAAAATATTACTTATTATAAGAGTGATATTTTCAGACGGCCTTAATTCAATCAAATTCTATTGTTAAATCATGCAATCAGTTCCGACTGTTTTTATAAAAATCAATCAACTGCTTGGCCTGCAACATGGGCAGCCCGAAGCGGTCGCCGACGGTTTTCAGGTCTTTCCATTCCTGGCCGGTCAGGTTTTGCCCGACCCATTTGAGGTTTTCCGGATTGCTTTTTGATTTTCTCAAAATATGCCTGCTTGCGTTTCCAGTTGCGCGACCACACCAGTAACATGGTGAAAATACATAAAACAATCAATAAAATATTGGTAAACGTCATCATGTCCATACGGTGTGCTCCTAGTTTGGCAGATTGGTTAGGATAGGGGGATTATAACGGTTAGAGGCCGTCTGAAAACAAAGGGGATGTTTTCAGACGGCCTCTAAATCCTCACTCAATATTTACCCGCTTCAAGCGCAGCGCATTGCTCAACACTGAAACCGAGCTTGCCGCCATTGCCGCGCCCGCGATGACGGGATTTAAAAAGCCGAGCGCGGCGAGCGGAATACCCAAGATATTGTAGAAGAAGGCGAAAAACAGGTTTTGCTTGATGTTCTTCAAAGTCGCCTGCGACACCAACAGGGCATCGGCGAGTTGGTTGACCGAATGCTGCATCAGCGTGGCGGAGGCGGTGTGTTCGGCAACGTCCGCACCGCCTTTCATGGCGAAGCTGACGTTGGCGGCAGCGAGTGCGGGCGCGTCGTTGATGCCGTCGCCGACCATCGCCACGGTTTTGCCGACGGCTTTGAGTTTCTGCACTTCGGCGGCTTTGTCGCGCGGACTCATGTTACCGAAGGCGTGTGTGATGCCCAACTGTTTGGCGACATATTCGACCGTGCCTTGGTTGTCGCCGCTCATGATGTAAAACGTCGATGCCGTGTTTTTTCAGACGACCCTATGGCTTCGGCGGTATCGGTTTTCAACGCGTCGGCGAGTGCGAATGCACCGATGGGTTTGCCGTTGGCGGAAACGGCGACGATGCTTGCGATGCGCCAGACGTCGTCTGAAAACTCGGGCAGGGTCAGTTTGGCAAAAATCAAGTTTGCCCGCTTTCACTAAGCCAACGCCTTCGACTTCGGCGGTAATGCCTGCGCCGACGACGGTTTTGCGCGTTTTTGTGCGGCGGGAATCTCCAAACCGCGCACTTGGGCGGCGGAGACGATGGCGCGGGCGAGCGGGTGGGCGGCGTTTTTGTTCGACGGCGGCGGCGATGCGGTACAAAGCATCTTCGTCAAAGCCGCTGTCGGGGGTGTAATAGACGGCGGCAACCTGCGGCCTGCCTTCGGTCAGCGTGCCGGTTTTGTCCAATACGACGGCATCGACGTGGGCGGCTTCTTCCATCGCCGCCGCGTCTTTGAACCAAATGCCGTGTTTCACCGCCTTGCCCATGCCGACCATAATCGCGGCGGGCGTCGCCAGACCGAGTGCGCACGGGCAGGCAATCACCAAAACGGCAACGGCGTGCATCAGCGCAACCGTCCAATCGCCTTTCACCAGCCAAGTGGCGATAAAAGTCAAAAGCGCGATGCCCACGACGGCAGGCACGAACACCGCCGCCGCCTTATCCGCCACGCGCGCAATCGGCGCCTTGCTGCCTTGCGCTTCGGAGAGCGCGTTCATCATGTCGCCGAGCAGGGTTTGGCTGCCGAGCTGCGTGGCGCGGTAAACCACGCTGCCTTCGGTCATCAGCGCGCCTGCCAACACTGACGCCCGCCTTTTTTTCTCTTCGGGATTGGATTCACCGGTGAGGTGGCTCTCGTCCGCCCAGCCGCCGCCGCTTTCGATAATGCCGTCGGCGGCAATGCGTTCGCCGTGGTTGGCGCGGATTAGGTCGCCGATTTGCACTTGGTCGATGGGCAGTTGTTTCCATTCGCCATTGCGTTGAACGTTGACTTGGGTCGGCGTAAGTTTCAGCAGCAGGCCCAAGCTGTTCAGGCTGGATTTTTGGTGCGGTGTTCCAAAAATTTGCCCAGCGACACAAAACCAATCACCATCACGCCCGCTTCAAAAACACATGCGCCATGCCGTGCGCCGTGTCGGGCTGAAAAACAGCATATAGATGGAATACAGGTAAATCGAGACCGTACCGATGGTAACGAGCACGTCCATATTCGCCAGCCCGCCTTTAATGCTTGCCCACGCGCTTTTTGTAAAACGGCACAGCCAGCCAAAGCTGCACCACGCTTGCTAGCACGAATTGCCACAACGGCGGAATCATCCAATCGTGCCGACCAATCATCATCCCCGCCATGCCGATAAGGAACGGAATATTGATCGTCAGCAAAAGCCACAGCCGCCAGCTTACATGAGCGGTTTTGTTCGGGCTGAGGCAGTGCATCGGTTTTTCTCTTTCGCCGAAAAACCGGTTTTTCGATGATGGCGGCGATGTCTTGCACCGATGCCTTGTCGGTGTCAAACACCACCTGCGCTTCTTCATTGGCGAAGTTCACCCCCGCTTCGGCGACAAAGTCTTTTTGTTCAATACTTTTTCAATGCGCGAAGCACAGGCCTGACAGGTCATGCCTTCGATTTGGAAACGGACTTTTTGTTGCATATATAGACCTTTCTTTCAGCCGATGCCGTCTGAAAGTAAATCAGACAAACTTTATTAAACTGTATTTTCAGACGGCCTTAATCTAAAAGTTATGGGTAAACTATAAACCTTTACCGCGGGTAAAAGTCAAATGGCGGATAAAAAGCATTTCGAGCGGGAAAAGAGAAGGCCGTCTGAAACAGAAGGAAACAATCCTGTTTGTTCAGACGGCCTTCATACGTTATCCGCAGTCAATTATTGCCGTTTGGCCGGATCTGCCTTTTTCCGCTTTTTGAAGCCCAATAGGAAGCCAGCAGTGAACCGGAGATATTGTGCCACACGCTGAAAAGCGCGCTGGGTACGGCCGCCAGCGGAGTAAAGTACGCCGAGGCCAGCGCCGCGCCCAAACCGGAATTTTGCATACCGACCTCGATAGCCAGCGTTTTTTGCGCATCGTAAGGCAGTTTGCAGAGTTTGGCGGCAAGAAAGCCCAGCAGATAACCGATGCAGTTGTGCAGGACCACCACGCCGAAAATCAGTAAACCGCTTTCTATGATTTTTGGGTTTGCTTGCACCGACGACCGCGCCGATAATCAAAACTATCGCAATAACGGAAACCAGCGGCAATGCGCCGGCGGCCTTTTCGGTCTGCCTGCGGAACAGGGTGTGCGCAATCACGCCCAATATAATCGGCAGCAATACCATTTTCATAATGGAAACCAGCATATCGGCAGCGGATATTTCCAGCCATTGGTGCGCCAGTGCCCAGAAAATAAACGGCGTCATAATAGGAGCCAGCAGAGTGGTAACTGAGGTTACCGCCACCGAAAGAGCCACATTGCCGCGCGCCAGGTAGGTTATAACGTTGGAGGCTGTCCTCGCCCGGACATGAACCGACCAAAATAACGCCGACGGCAATTTCGGCAGGCAGGTTCAGCCCTACGGCTAAGGAATAGGGCGGTTAGCGGCATAATGACGAATTGGGAAACGACACCGATGACGACGGCTTTCGGATGCCTGCCGATGATTTTTAAAAGTCGGACGGCGTCAGCGTCAGTCCCATTCCAAACATGATGATGCCTAAAAACAGCGGGATATGTGGCGTTACCCATCTCGAATGTTTCTGGGAAATAAAATGCGACAGCGGCGCACAATGCCGCCCAAAAAGCAAAAGGTTTTGCTGATAAAATTGCTGATTCGAGTTAGTTTGTTCATAAAATTGTCAATAATTGAAAAGAAAGAAAAGGAGAGGATACACATATTCCGGTTTCCGGTACAGATGCCGGATATCGAGGGGCCGTCTGAAACTTAAGCGGTATTATGCTAACGAAAGTCTAAACGCTTTTGATACATTACGCTTGCTTTGCTCGGCAGGATTACCCCTATAATAGCGCGTTTCACAACCTTGCCTTTTTACTCTTCGCATGGTAGAAGGCTGTTTTCAATCCATAAGGAGATAGCATGCGTCATTACGAGATCGTGTTTATCGTTCATCCCGATCAAAAGCGAGCAAGTGCCCGCAATGGTTGAACGTTACAAAACCATGATTACCGAAGCAAACGGCAAAATCCACCGTTTGGAAGATTGGGGCCGCCGCCAACTGGCTTACCCGATTAACAAAATCCACAAAGCACATTATGTGTTGATGAATATTGAGACTACTCCCCGAAGTAGTGGAAGAGTTGAAACTGCTTTCCGCTTTAACGATGCAGTGTTGCGTCATCTGACCATCAAAACCAAACATGCCGTTACCGAAGCATCCCGATGCTCGGCGGCGAAAAACTAAAAATCTGCGCAACAGCGCCGCAACTGCCGAAGAAGTTGCCGAAGCCGAATAAGATTGGAAAATCTTTTACGCCTTACCGCCCGAATCGCCGAATGCGGTGCATTAAGATACACGCCGGCAGGCATTCCTGTTTTGGATTTGATATTGATACATGAATCTTGGCAGGAAGAAAACGGACAAAAATGTCTTGTAAAATTCGAAATGCACGCGCGCATCTTAGGTAAGGATGCAGAAATGTGGCAGTATCGGCAAAATATTATGGTAGAAGCCGAAGGTTTTTAGCGCAACGCAGCCAGCGCTTCCCCCGACCGATACTGCGGATACAGAAAATCAAAGAATATAAAGGTTAAACGACAATGGCCCGTCAATCATTCAAACGTAGAAAATTCTGCCGTTTTACGGCTGAAAAATCCAAGAAGTCGATTACAAACAGGTAGACCTGTTGAAAGACTTTATTTCCGAAAACGGAAAAATCATTCCTGCCTGCATTACGGGAACCAAAGCCCATTACCAACGTCAGTTGGCTACCGCCGTTAAACGCGCGCGTTTCTTTGGCTTTGCTGCCGTATACCGATCAACACAAATAATTTTGAGCGTAAATCATGCAAATTATTCTGTTAGAGAAAATCGGCGGCTTGGGTAATTCAGCGATATCGTAACCGTGAAAAACGGTTACGCCCGTAACTTTTTGATTCCTCAGCGGTAAAGCCAAACGTGCTACCGAAGCCAACATGCAGGAATTTGAAGCACGTCGCGCCGAATTGGAAGCCAGACAGGCTGAGATTTTGGCTGATGCTAAAGCACGTCAGGAAAAACTGGACGGTCAAACCATAACCATCGCCCAAAAAGCAGGCGTGGACGGTCGTCTGTTTGGTTCTGTAACCAATGCTGATATCGCGGCTGCCGTTGTTGCTTCCGGTATTGAAGCTGTTAAAGCGAATGTACGCCTCGCCCAACGGCCCATTGAAAGCTGTCGGCGAATATGAATTGAAGTTGTACTGCATACCGATGCGGTTGCGAAAATTACCGTTGCAGTAGTGGCTGCGGCCGTTGAATAAGTAGTCGCCACGGTATATTGATGACGAGAGGCCGTCTGAAATAGCACGGGAGCAATTTTAAATTTGCTTCGGGCTTTTCAGACGGCCTTTGTGAATAATTTACACTGCATCAGATAATTTGCATTACATTAGGGTAAAAACGATGTTGTAGTGATGTAGGTTGTTTGCTGTTTGTAGAGAATGTCTTTTGCGGTAAAACTTAATCCAATGTTTTTTTAAATTTAAAACTTGATTAGTATACTTTTAACTTTTGTTTTGAAAGGATGAAACGAAATGTTTGTAGAAAAATCATTAATGTTGCTGGCGGTGGCGGCCGCATTGGCGGCCTGTAGCAGTAATCAGACCGAGAGACCTTCTGTCAGCAGGCAAGAGAAGGGCGTGCAACCTTTAACGAAGCGTCCGGCTTTCGATGCTGCTGCTGCTGAGTCGGTGGTCAGTAGCGGGTTTTAATGCTAATACCAACGTTCAGGCGTTTATCAAATATGAAGCGGCCAAAGGACGCTTTAAAGAAGCCGATTTGCGTGATGATAATGCCGTGATAAGGGCAATATTATCAGCATTATTTACCGGCCGAGCACTTCACGTCCGTGGTATGAATTCGTACCGGAAATTCGGGTGAGTCTAAGTTTAACGGTGGCAGACAATTTTATGCAGCGAACCGTGACGTAATTGATGATGTGTCGCATAAATACGGCGTGCCTCCTGAGTTGATTGTGGCGATTATCGGTATCGAAACCAATTATGGTAAAAAAATACGGGGAGTTTCCGCGTGGCGGATGCGCTGAGTACGTTGGCATTCGATTACCCGCGTCGCGCCGAATTTTTCCAAGACGAATTGAGCGAACTGTTTTTGATGGCGAAGGAAGAAAAACCGACATATTCAGCTTCACAAAGGCAGTTATGCGGGGGCGATGGGTATGCCGCAGTTTATGCCTTCGAGTTTCCGTAAGTGGGCGGTGGACTATGATGGCGACGGGCATCGCGATATTTGGAACAACATCGGCGATGTGGCTGCTTCGGTGGCCAATTATATGAAGGCGCACGGTTGGCAGACCGGAGGCAAAATGATTGTGCCTGTAACTTTGAATCCGACTCCGCAGATTCAGGCGATTATTGACGAGCAAACCGCGCTGACGCGTACGGTTGCGGATTTCCGGAATTGGGCGTAGTGCCGATGGAAGGCGTGGCCGACAGTGAAAAAGCCGTTTTGTACCGTTTGGAAATCAGCCCGGGCGTATACGAATATTATTTTGGGTTTAAACAATTTCTATGCGGTTTGGAAACACAACCACAGCCGTATGTACGTTACCGCCGTGCGCGACATTGCCAATGCCGTCGGTCCGGCCGGACTGTAAAATCCAAGGTATCGGTTGAAACCACCCGTAAGGGTGGTTTTTGCCCTGAGTGCCGCCGCATATTGTGCATTGGAAAATGTTAGAATGCGGGTTCCGGTCGGTTTTTGAACACATTTTTCAGACGGCCTCGGCGCGAATTTATCATTATCCAGAGAAGAATTATGGCTTTATCGAAGTGCTTGCCCGAAAAATGGCGGCCGAAAACTTTTGCCGATTTGGTCGGACAGGAACACGTTGTCAAAAGCTTGCGCAATGCACTTGACGAAGGCCGTCTGCATCATGCTTATCTGCTCACGGGCACGCGCGGGGTGGGTAAAACTACGATTGCGCGTATCTTGGGCGAAAAGCCTTAATTGCGGACATGCCGAACACGGCGAGCCTTGCGGCGTATGTGAAAGTTGTACGCAGATTGACGCAGGGCGTTACGTCGATTTGCTGGAAATCGATGCCGCTTCCAATACCGGTATCGACAATATCCGCGAGGTGTTGAAAAACGCCCAGTACGCACCGACCGCAGGCAGATACAAAAGTCTATATCATTGATGAAGTGCACATGCTGTCGAAAAAGCGCGTTCAATGCCATGCTCAAAACGCTGGAAGAACCGCCGGAGCATGTGAAATTTATTTTGGCGACGACCGACCCGCACAAAGTACCGGTTACCGTATTGAGCCGCTGTTTGCAATTCGTGTTGCGCAATATGACTACGCAGCAAGTGGCGGATCACTTGGCGCATGTGCTGGAAAGTGAAAAATCCCTGCGAAGCAACCGCTTTAAAAAGCTTATCGGACGCGCGGGTGCGGGTTCGATGCGCGATGCGTTGAGCCCTGCTTGATCAAGCAATCGCAATGGGTTCGGGCAGCGTTGCGGAACAGGATGTACGCCAAATGATAGGCGCGGTGGACAAACAATACCTTTACGAGCTTTTTGGCCGGAATCGTCAATCGGGACGGTAAGGCTTTGTTGGGCAAAAGCACAGGAAATGGCCGCGCGCGCCATCGGTTTCGACAGTGCGTTGAGCGAGCTGGCTATGCTGCTGCTTCAGAGGCTTGCGTTGATTCAGGCCGTGCCTTCCGCTTTGGCCGGCGACGACCCCGAACGGGAGAATCTGCTAAATTTCGTCCGCGCTTTGAGTGGTGAACAAATCCAACTTTACTATCAATGTGTTATTCACGGAAAAACAGGATTTGAGCCTTGCCCCTGACGAATATGCGGGCTTTTGTGATGACGCTGTTGCGGATGCTGGCGTTCGCTCCGTTTGCCGCCGAAGCGCATGATACGGATGGTGTGATTGAAAAATACGCAGCTAGGTTCTGCATCAACTTCGAGCCGACCGAAAAAGCCGCTTCGGATTCTGCCGCTGGAAACTGAAGCGCAGACGAGTTCGGACAGCCTCGGCCGGAGACGGCAGGCCGTCTGAAAAATATGGCGGCTAAAGATGAAGAGATTGCCGAGTCGGAAGTCGGTTTGACTGATTCAGGCGAGACATCCGTCGACTCTGTTCCGACGCCTGCCAGAACCTGAAACGGCGGCATCGCAGCTTGAGCATGAGAGGCCGTCTGAAACCGTAGCGGAAACGGCGGTTGCCGAAGCAGAAGCCGTGCCGCAGCCGGAACAACCGCAAACCGTTCAGGCGGAAACGGCGGCAACCGTAAGGCCGTCTGAAAACATACCGGCGCAGTCGAACGAAGCAGATAATAAACAACCGTTGGCCGATCGGCCGATTACGCTGCCGACGAACCGCCGCCGTATTTCCCCGAAGAAGCGGAACTCGCACCTGAAGCCGCTGCAATGTCCGGTATTGTCGGAATGGACGAAGAGGAAGACGAAGCGGATGAAGACGAACAGCAGTTTGCCGCTTTGCCCGAATTCAAGCCCGAAAAATTGGGCGGCGGTGGTACAACGTTTCGCAAAGGAAATTGGGAGCGGCGCAGATGCTGGCGCAACATGCGGCATGGGCCGGTTACGATGCCGACACCCATCTGCTGATACTGGCGCTGGCCGACGAAGCGCGCGCCACCACCAATAAAGAACGTTTGGACAAAATCCGCGATACGCTGGCCGATGCCTACGGCCTGCCGCTTAAGTTGCAAACCGAACCGTGGGACGACGGCAAGGGTTTGGAAACGCCGATTATGCGCCGCAAACGTTTGCAACTCGAAGGCCGCCAGCAGGCGCAGGAATGTCTTGAAGCCGACAACGAAGTGCAGCAGATGTGAAGATTTTTCGAAGCGCAGTGGCAGCAGGATACGTTGGAACTGGCCGAAAACAAGGAATAGGGCGGAGGCCGTCTGAAATTTAGGGAAAAACAGCCGGCATATCTGCCGGTTTTGCAACCGATTATGACGAGGGCGGAATGCGAAACCAATCCGACCCGTTACCACAACCCCATTATTGAAACAGGAGTTTAAAGAATGTTCGGAAAAGCCGGATTGGGCGGACTGATGAAGCAGGCCCAGCAAATGCAGGAAAATATGAAAAAGGCGCAGGCGAAGCTGGCCGATACCGAGGTCGGCGGCGAAGCGGGCAACGGTTTGGTCAAAGCAATGCATGACCTGCGCCCATGTTGTGCGCAAAACTCGAAATCAGCGAAGACCTGATTAAAGAGGCCGCCGACGATAAAGAAATGCTGGAAGATTTGGTATTGGCGGCCATCAACGACGCATCGAAAAAAGCCGAAGAAACCGCCAACAAGACCATGGGCGCGTTTACGCAGGGCCTGCCTGCGGGAATGGGCGACTTTTTCCGCTGATACAACGGTTGGCAAGTCAAAGGCCGTCTGAAACAGGTTTTCAGACGGCCTTTCGTATAGCCTATACTGAAAATGGGGATCATTATTATTGTTTTCATAAGATTAGCTATCATGTCGGCAGAGGCGTCGTGGAGAACATGATCTGCCGTCCCAGCCTGTCGGCGAGCAACACCCGGAAGGGCGGCGGTATCTAAAGCTCGAAAAGAGTATGGCAGGGCACGGAGTTGGAACACGGTTTCAGACGGCCTGCGGTATGTTTGACCTGCATCAAAGGGATACGGTATGACGGGCGCGTCCGGTAAAAATTTTTCCGCGCTAGAGACGGAATTTTTGGCTGATTATGCGTTAAACGAGATAAATAACGTCATTTAAGTGTCAATATATTTTTCAGACGGCCTAAAACAGGCGGCAATGCTTCGCAAAACCGGATTCCGGTTCGGACGAAACGGGACGTATCTGCCTGAAAAACACGGTGAGAATGCCGTGTCGGCTATCTAGGCAGAAACAGTGGCTTGAAGTATGATATTTCCCGATTGCCGTTGTGTATTGTGATGGCGAATGCCTTTGTTTTATAAGGATAAACACAATTTTTCGAATGTGCAGCCCATCCGGTGCGTAGGCAACGGCCGCTTGCAGATTTCCTATTTTTTACCTCATCTCAAACGGAGTAGGCATTATGTTGACCCAAGCCCAACAAATCGATTTAACGCTTCAACACCTCAAAGATTATGCTTTGTCAGGTTATGCCCAGGCATCGCGCACAAGGATTAAAAAAACCGAGGATTGGAAGAAGTTCAGCGAGCGTCTGGACGTGCATTTCCCCAATCTGATGCACGAATTGGACAATGTATACGGCAACAACGAAGCAGTGCTGCCCATGCTGGAGCAGTTGGTTACCAACGCTTGAAAAGTTATTCGCAGCGCGGCGCGGATTTGAAGGTGACCGACCTGTCGCGTGAGGAAAATCCCGACTGGCTGTTGTCGAACAAAATGGTTGGCGGCGTATGTTATGTCGACCTGTTCGCCGCGGCGACCTGAAAGGCCTGAAAGAAAAATCCCGTATTTCAGGAGCTGGGCCTGACTTACCTGCACATGATGCCGTTGTTTAAATGCCCCGAAGGCAAGAGCGACGGCGGCTATGCGGTCAGCAGCTACCGCGACGTCAATCCCGCGTTGGGCACAATAAACGATTTGCGCGAAGTCATCAGTGCGCTGCACGAAGCGGGCATTTCCGCCGTGGTGGACTTTATTTTCAACCATACCTCCAATGAACACGAATGGGCCAAGGGCTGCGTCGGCGGCGACCCGCAATACGACAATTTCTACTATATTTTTCCCGACCGCTGGATGCCCGACCAATACGACCGCACCCTGCGCGAAATCTTCCCCGAGCAGCATCCGGGCGGCTTCTGCTAACTGGAAGATGGCCGCTGGATATGGACGACCTTCAACTCTTTCCAATGGGATTTGAATTACACCAATCCGTGGGTATTCAACGCCATGGCGGGCGAAATGATGTTTCTCGCCAACTTGGGCGTGGACATCCTGCGTATGGACGCCGTGGCCTTCATCTGGAAGCAGATGGGTACCAGCTGCGAAAGCCTGCCGCAGGCCCCACGCCCCTGATTCGCGCGTTCAACTCCGTCATGCGCATCGCCGCCCCCGCCGTATTCTTCAAACCGAAGCGATTGTCCATCCGGACGAAGTGGTGCAGTATATCCACCAAAACGAATGCCAAATCGGTTACAACCCACTGCAAATGGCCTTGCTTTGGAACACACTGGCCACGCGCGAAGTCAATCTGCTCCAGCAGGCATTGACCTACCGCCATAACCTGCCCGAACACACCGGCTGGGTCAACTATGTGCGTAGCCACGACGACATCGGCTGGACGTTTGCCGACGAAGACGCCTCGCAGTTCGGCATTCAGGGCTATAACCACCGTCAGTTCCTCAACCGCTTCTTCGTCAACCACTTCGACGGCAGTTTTGCCCGCGGCGTACCGTTCCAATACAATCCGAATACCGGCGACTGCCGCGTCAGCGGTACTGCGGCCGCCTTGGCGGGACTGGCGCAAAACGACCCCTACGCCGTCGACCGCATCAAACTCCTATACAGCGTCGCCCCTCAGTACCGGCGGTCTGCCGCTGATTTACCTCGGCGACGAAGTGGGCACGCTCAACGACGACGAATGGGCGAGCGACAGCAACAAGAGCGACGACAGCCGCTGGGCGCACCGTCCGCACTACAACGAAACGCTGTATGGCCAGCGCAACGACCCGTCTACCAACGCAGGCAAAATCTACCAGGGCCTGCGCCACATGATTCAAATCCGCCAGAGCAACGACAAATTCGACGGAGGCCGTCTGAACACGTTCAACACCAATAACGCGCATGTGCTGGGCTACACCCGCAACCATGCCCCTGCTGGTGCTGGCGAATTTCAGCGAAGACGCCCAAACCGTCGGCGCGCTGACGCTGTCAGCCATGCCGGAAGAAGCGTTCGACCTCATCAGCGGCGAAACCGTTTCCCTGCACGAAGGGGTAACGTTGCGACCGTATCAGGTACTGTGGCTGGAAATCGCCTGATAACCGCCCCACCGGCATGACAAAGGCCGTTCTTTCTATATTATGCAAGAATCGATGAACGGTTCAGCCATGCCTTTTCACATGAAACCGACAGTTTCCATCTTTCCTTCAAACTCCCCGTATAAAAAGTTTTGCAGGAAGATGGAAACTTTATGTTTCATACCGCATCTCAATAAATCATATCCATACATAAATTTAAATACACTTAAAAGAAGGAGGCTGATGGCTGCGAACAAAATCGCCCGTAAAGACAGCCGTTTTCGAGTGATCAGCATCTTGCCGGATTTCTGCTTCGTTCCCGGATTGGCAGCACCGGTGCCGTTTCCGTTATTTGCAGATTTGGGCGGTGCGGTGAAAGTGGCGAAAGACGTTTTGATTAACGGCAGGCCGGCGTTCGTCTACAACGCCAGCAGCACCAAAACATATGGCGACGAGCCGGGGCAGCGCAAAGGGGTAATCTCGCGCACGGTAGGCGAGGGCAGCATAGCCGATGCAGCATTCCGCATCGGTTAAAATCCGTAGCCACTACATTATCCGCACCGGCGACATGTTTCATATGAACGGCAATTTCAACAAGCCGCTGAAGAAAAATACCTGTCTGTCGTGTAAAGCGGCGCTGGCGGCGGGGGAGGCCGGTCAATCCGGTATTGGGATTGAAGTTTCTTGAAGAGCGAAACCGATTTTGCCTTTGACGGCCTGATGCCGCTGATTTGGCAGCGCAGCTACTATTCCGACCAAGAGGGTACGGGCTGGCTGGGGCAGGGCTGGAGTATTCCGGGGAGCGAACGCATAGAACGCACTGCCGAAGGGCTGGTCTATACCGACGTGCAGGGACGGGAGTTCCCGCTGCCTGAGGTGGAGAAGATGATGAAGAGCCGGTATTGTTCGAGAGCGAGCAAATCTGGTTCAGCAAAAATTCAGACGGCCATTACCTGATAGTCAGCTTGGACGGTTCGCTGACGCTGCGTTTCGCCCCGCTGTCGGTTTCGGCAGACGATCCGTCAGGCGAAAGCGGCAGGGCATTACCCGCGCTGGTAGCGGCCGAGGACGCCAACGGCAACCATCGCCGCATCCTTTACCACCACCGCAGCGGGCTGCCGCAATATGTTATCGACGGTAACGGTCGGGTGTTCTATCTGCGCTTTGCCAATACCGCCGATGCCGCATCACCGCAAATGCGGCTGGTGGCGGTGTACCTGCTGGCGGAAGGGCTGCCGGATTTCTTCGGCGGCACACCGCGTACCGGCAAGGCGCTGGTGCGTTACGAATACAGTGTCGGCGGCGACCTGATACGGGTCATCGGGCGGGACGGCGGCGAAGTACGTCGTTTCGGCTACCGTAACCACATCATGACCGAACACACCGACGCGGCCGGATTGGCATCTTATTACGAATACGACCGCTACGATACCGGCGGGCGGGTGATCCGCAACCGGACCAGTTTGGGCGAAGAATGGCGTTTTGCCTACCGCGACGGTTATACCGAAGTAACCGACGTACTGGGACGGACGGAACAATATCATTACGACTGCCACAACGAACTGACCGCCCGCGTTTTTCTGCCGACGGCAGCCGCATCAAAAATGGAACGCGACCATCTGGGGCGGCTGACCGCTCACACCGACGCGCTGGGCCGCACCACCCGTTTCGGCTACAGCAGCGAAGGGCAGCTGGAAAAGTATCATCCGCCCCGACGGCAGCGAACTAAATTACGACTACGACGACGGCTATCGGCTGAGCAGCCGCACCAGATGCCGAAGGCAACCGCCACAGCTACGGTTACGACGAACGCGGCAACTGATTTCCCATACCGACCCGAAGCGGTACATCACCCGCTACCGCTACCGCGCCGACGGTTTGCCGGAGTGCATAGAGCTGCCGGAGGGCGGCAGCACCGATACCGCTATGACGCCGACTGCCGGCTCGAAAGCGTACCGATTGTTCCGGCAACCAAACCCGACTGTCCTATACTGCCGAAGGTTGGCTGTCGCACTTCACCGACGCACTGGGGCAGCGCACCGAATACCACTACGACGGCAACGGCCGCCTCAGCCATATCCACCATCCCGACGGCGGCAGCGAATATTACCGTTACGACAGCGCGGGCCGCCTGATCGGACACACCGACGCGGCAGGATGCAGCACAACTTACGAATACCGTCCGGACGGCCAGCCGCTCAAGCGCATCGATGCGCTGGGCCGCAGCTTCAATTACCGTTACGACCCGGTCGGTCGATTGACTTCGCTGACCAACGAAAACGGCGCCGTCTACCGCTTGCGCTACGACGCACTGACCGACTGGCCGCCGAAACAGGCTTCGACGGTAACCTGACTGTTTACCATTACAACGCCGCCGGCGAATTGAGCGCGCGGGACGAATGCGGCAACAGCATCACCGCACACGGTTTGGAAAGCCTTTCAGACGGCCTCAAAGACAAACCCCCGTTGATACGTACCGAATATCGCCGTGACGAGCTGGGACGGCTGCAATATTTGTGCGCCAGCCGGCACGAAGGTGGCAGTACGGCGCGCCTACCACTATGACGGCGACGGGCGGCTGGTCCGCGCCGCCACCCCGAACACGTCAACTATTTCGAATACGACTGTAACGGCAGGGCTGGTGGGCGAACACAGCCGCGACCATCCCGACGCCGCCGAATGCCGGGAGCAGGCACTGCCCGAACTGGACTGGCAGAGCAGGGAACACGACCACCTGCTGGTTTTACATACCGAATTGGTAAGCCACCACTACGACGGCAACGGTAACCGTACCACCACCGACCTGCCCGACGGACGGCGGATAAGCCGTCATTACTACGGCAGCGGCCACCAGCACGGCCTCATGTTCGGCGGCGAGACCGTCAGCGATTGCGAGCGCGACGCACTGACCGCGAAAATCCGGCGCACGCAGGGCAGGGCTGACGGCCCGTTACCGGTACGACCCTGCAGGCCGTCTGAAAGAGCAGCGGGCGGTACTGGCGCACACTGCCGCCGACGGCAGGAAAGTTAGCGCCCATGCCGTCAGACGCAGCTACCATTACGACAAGGACGGCAACCTCGTCCGCAGCGACGACCAGCGTAGCGGCAGCACGCAATACCGTTACGACGCACTGGGACAGACCGTGTCCGCAGCGGGGCGCAGCTACGCCCTACGACCCCGCGCACAACATCCGCGACCATATCGAAGCAGACGGAGCGGCCGCCGCAGCGGTGGCAGAAATCATCGGACGGCCGGCAAACGACAACCGCGTCCCGCCACCACAACGGCCACAGCTATTACTACGACGACTTCGGCAGCGTCATCCAGAAAGAAAAGGCAGACGGCGAAGTACACAACTACCATTACGACCCGCTGCACCAACTGGTGCAGGCGGACATCTTCCGTCCGGGCGGGAGAAAGCTGGACATACCAATACGACGCCGTCGGGCGGCGCATCCGCAAACGTCGGATTGATGCCGAAGGCGGCATCCTTGGCGAAACCCGTTACTTATGGAGCGGCGGCCGGCTGCTACAAACAATCGACGGCTGGCAGACGCATACCTACCTGTACGCCGGACAGGACGGCTACGAACCGCTGGCGCAGGTGCGCAACTGGACCGATGCCGGGCACGGGAGCCACGAGAGCATCCACTATTTCCACTGCGACCAAATCGGGCGGCCGCGGGAGCTGACCGATGCGGAGGGCAGGCTGCTGTGGTACGGCGAGTACGACGCCTAGGGGCGGCTGGAGCGGGAGGAAGACATCTGCGGCGTCAGCCAGCCGTTCCGGTTGCAGAACCAGCATTACGACGAAGAGACGGGTCTGCACTACAACCTGCTGCGCTATTACGATGCGGACTGGGACGGTTTCTGACGCAGGATCCGATAGGGCTGTTGGGCGGGGAGAATGCGTATACGTACGCGCCGAACGTGCAGATGTGGATTGACCCGCTGGGATTAGCTAAAAATAAATTTGCGTTTTGACCATGTTGATTGTGTTTGCTCGACGAAAGAAAATCAATAACATTGAAAAATGATATACAAAAAAAGGAATCTAGAAATTAGGACTAATCCCGGAAATTTACCATATAAACATTTGTTAGGGAATGAAGCCTAGAGATTCAGTTGAAGGCCACATGAAAAATTGTTGAACAACTTGAAAAATACTTTGAAAAACCATAAAATGGCTGAGTGATAATTGTGAGGACCCTCCACCTCCGGCTTCTCAAGCAGATTCTAAATGCTATAGGTAAATGTGCGGAGAATAAAGATGGAAATTCTAATAGTTTGGGAATGATAGCAGGGGGAGTGGGGAGTGGGTTATCTTATTTATAGAGGGTAAGGATGATTCCTTCATTTTTCCCTGCGTTATGGTGGACAATTCCTGTGAATGCTGTAACTCCATAGTTTTTATATAGTAATAAGAGTGTTATATGAAAGATATTAGAAAGATTAAGTTGTTCTGAAATTGATATTCTTGGAAATGATGAAATAATACAATGTTTATTCAGATTAAATGGAAATGATTTAGAAGCATTGGAATATTTATCTACAAATATTAGCTCAATAAAAATACCTTATATTATAGATGAACATTCTTTTTATTTATAGATAATATGTTTAATAATTTAAAATTTATAAATAATAAAGTGATCATGGATTGTAAATTTTGGAAAACTCAGATTTGGATTTTCTAAAATAAGTCATAAAGATAGATATAACTTGATAAGTAAAATTATTAAAAATATTGGATTTTATGAAGAATATGCTGCATGTGAGGTGGGAAGATTTATTAGTTTCGGTGTTTGTTGATAAATAAACATGAACGAATGAGTTTCAAGATATCAAAAATAACTATATGAAGATTAAAAATACAAAAATATCTTGATATGATTCATTTTGCATTGTTAGATTATTGTTCAAATGAAGAATTGAGATGAAATAGAAAGAAAGAAATCAATACTACAATATTAGCTATACACATATAGATATTTAAATTTGGTAGTAAGGCGTATACCCGCAGGCGAGCGCTGGTATCAATAAATCTACGCAACTTTTTCAAAACCATGTTTTCAGACGGCCTCAACTTTTGAGGCCGTCTGAAACATCCGCAGAATCCGATAGGGCTGTCAGGGCGGAGAGAATGCGTATACGTACGCGCCGAACGTGCAGATGTGGATTGACCCGCTGGGATTGTTCGGCCTTGCCGGAAGCCTTGCGAGGCGGAGGCGGGAGTTTGGAGCGGGCGCGGGCAGTTTCCGCCACGGGCGGGTGTCGTCGGCGCATCAGGCGGCAGCGGCGATGCGGCTTCGCGTTCGAAGTCGGAGGCACGGACGGCCGTGGGCGTTGCGAGGAAAAGCAAGACCCGTGTTCGCAATTCCCGACAAGGAAAGCCGCACAAAATCAGGCGTTATTGCGGCGGGGATTCCTGTCGGGATCAAACCTATTGCGCGTCAGGGGTATTCAGGGGGCAGTATATGTATAAGAATCCCTAGCGGTAGGGGCGAGCCACTCATCGTATCGCATCATCCGCGTGATGCAGACCACCCTTGTCCGCATTGGCATGTTGGGCAAGCTAAAATGGCTGGAAAGGATGTTGCAACTTTTAATAATGGTGCATGGAAATATAATAATGCGGGAAAAATAACAGTTCCGCATAGTTTTTAATTAGAAGGAAACTATATGTATTTTTATATTGATAAAGAGCAATGTAAATTAGAGCAACGTGAAATTCTAGAATTTTGGAAGAATAATAAGTATTTTTCCAATGCATTAGAGTGACTGAAAAGATTTTTAGGTGATGAAGCTTTTAATATATGAAAACTTTTCTGATAGAGAAGATATATATATATTGAAAAATCAGATAATTATAAGAATGATATTCTAAAATTTTTAAATAATTATTTTGATATAAATGAAATAGTATATTATTATTTGCTGAAATTATCCTAGAAATATCGATTTGGATTATCCGAGTAATCTTATCCAATATTTGAAATAGAATATAAGCATATATCACTTTGGATTGATTTGATAGAAGATGATAATTTTCAAACTATCTTTATATCTGATTTGAAATTTAATAAAGTTATAGAGATTTCTAATATTATTGATTATAATCAATCCTTTGAAACATATACTGTTTCTGATAAAGCTTAGTAAGCTTTAAATACTGATTTTATAATGATGAAATTCAGAAATTGGCACGCAGGAACCGATGGAAGGGAGAAAAATTATGACTTTCAATAATGGTGCATGGAAATATAAAAAGTGAAGGAATGGTTTTTCAACATCGATTTTAATTAAAAATTTTGGAACATTAATATGGTATTTGAACCCGATTTAGAACAATGCGCGTTAAATCAAATGGATATATTAAACCTGTGGAAGAATGATCTAGGTATGAATGATGCATTAAAAAGTGTCAAAAATACATTTATACTTCCGAAATCGTTAGAAATATATAAAAATTTTTCTATGAAATATGATGTTTTTATATATTCATTTAAATAGAAATTTATACTAAATTCTATGATTTTCTAAATAAATATTATTTTTGATAATGAAATTTATATATTCTTTATAATGGTAATGTGTCTTCATTGAGACAAATTTGGTTTTAGAGACGAGTCATATCCTATAATAAAAATATAAGGATATCTACTATTGGTTAGAATTAATTGAGATAGTTTAATTATATCTGATTCCAATTATCATACTGTAGTAGATATTTCTAATATAGATGATTATGAGACACCAGAAGAATATACTGTTTCTATTAGAACTAATAAATAATCAGTAATTTATTCTTCGAATACTGTAGTTTCAAATTATTTTAGGGCTAGAGCGTTTCCGGGCTGCGAGCGCATAGAGCGTACGGTCGAAGGCGGCATCCTTTAGTTTAAATATCCGTTTGATTCAATCGATTAATCAAAAACAGAGTAAAAACACAAAAATACTTTCCTTTTTACAAAACAGTGTACCATTGCCCTTGCCCTTGCCCTTGCCCTTGCCCCTTGCCCGCAGGTCGTCTGAAATTTTCAGAGCGGCCTGCGTTCTCAAACTGGCTGTGCGGTGTGAACCGTATGTCCGGCCCGTACTGAAACCCACCATTCGAGGCTTGGTTGCCGGCGTGTTGACGACGCTCTGGCAGCCAGGGCTTTCTTCAACCCTTATCGATGAGATGGTAATCTGATATGAGCGGTATCCTGTAAATCCCATTCCCCAAGCCACCAACGAACATTATCTGACCCGTCAGGACGAGATGAGTCCAACGTCCGCAGTTATCCGCGCAAGCTGCCCCTAGCCATTGCCAAGGCTCCAGGGTTGCTGGGTGGCGCAGATGTCGAGGGCAACGAATATCTCGACTGTTTGGCCGGAGCGGGTACGTTGGCTTTGGGTCATAATCACCGGCAATCATCAAAGAGTATTCAAGACATATTGGCCAGCGGCTTGCCCCTGCACACGCTGGACATCACCACCCCCTGAAAGACGCGTTTTCCGAAGCGCTGCTGGCATGTTTCCCCGGCGGGAAAGACGAATACCGCCTGCGATTTTGCGGCCCAACCGGTGCGGATGCGACCGAAGCGGCGGTTAAGCTGGCGACACCTTTACCGGACGCGGCAATGTCATCCCAGCTTTCCGGCGGTTATCACGGCGACGCAGGGTTCGCTGGCGCTGACGGAGCAACTTGGGTGCGAAAGAAACGCCGTGCCGAACCTGATGCCGGGCGTGCAGTTTTTGCCGTATCCGCACAGAATACCGCTGCCCGCTCGGTTTGGGCGGCGAAGCAGGTGTGGATGCGCTGACATATTATTTCGAGAATTTCATCGAAGATGTGGAAGCGGCGTGGTCAAACCGGCGGCGCTGATTCTGGAGAGCGATTCAGGGTGAGGGCGGCATTGTGGTCGGCCCTGACCAAGTGGTTGCGGAAAAATCCGCGGAAGTTACCGAAAAACACGGTATTTTGATGATTGCGGACGAAGTGCAGGCGGGGTTTTGCCGTTCGGGCAAAATGTTCGCCTTCAACACGCGGGCATCGAGGCGGACATCGTCGTGATGTCGAAAGCCGTCGGCGGCAGCCTGCCGCTGGCCGTGCTGGCGATAAAAAGAAATTCGACGCATGGCAGCCGGCGGGCGCATCGGGCACCTTCCGCGGCAACCAGCTTGCGATGGCGACCGGCTACGCTTCGCTGCGCATCATGCGCGAGCAGAGTTTGGCGGGCAACGCGCGGGCGCGCGGCGACTTTATCCGTTCCGAATTAAACAGGTTGGCGCAGGAATTTCCGTGCATCGGCAATGTGCGCGAGCCGCGGGCTGATGATAGGCATTGAGGTGTGGACGAGCGCCGGCCTGCCGACCATGTGGGTTCGCTGCCCGCCGATGCGGTGTTGGCGGCCGAAATTGAGCCTGTTTCAACAACAAACTGCTGCTCGAACGCGGCGGCCGCAAGCGGCACCGTCAGTGCGCGCCTGCACCCGCTGATTATCACGCAGCAGGAATGCGAAGAACTCATCAAACGTTTCCGGCAATCCGTTGCCGATGCGTTGGAAAGTGTAAGGCTGATACATGGTTGATTTTTGCCGAACACAAGCGGGCTTTGCTGCGCAACGACCCGCAGTCGGCCGCCGATTACCGCGACGCTATGGCCGAAGCGGTGGAAAGCCGCTGCCGCGTGGCTGCAAAGCGACAAGATGTACACCGGCGGCAGCATCCGCAGGTGCGTTCTGCCATCCGTTTCCAGCCGTCTTCAGACGGCCTCGGTATCTGACCGGCCCTGCAACGCAGCTGATAGGGGCTGTTTCTCGAAAGCCTGAAGGTGCACCATCCGCACTCGCTGGCGCACCTGCATTGCCCGACGATGGTCGCCAGCCAAGTGGCGGAAGTGCTGATTAACGCCGCCAACCAGTCGATGGATTCGTGGGACCAAAGTCCCGCCGGTTTCGCCTGATGGAAGTGCAGATGATTGGGTGGCTGCGCGGAAAAGCCGGATACGGCGCGGGTTCGGCAGGCGTGTTCACTTCCGGCGGCATCAGTCCAACCTGATGGGCGTGTTGCTCGCGCGTGATGCCTGCATCGCGAAGCACTGGAAAAAAATTCAGACGGCCTGCCGTGGTCAGTTGCAGCGCGACGGCCTTCCGGCGGACGCTTTACAGAAAAGTCAAAGTCGTCTGTTCCGAAAACGCGCATTTTTCCGTGCAGAAAAACATGGCGATGATGGGCATGGGCTTCCAGTCCGTCGTAACCGTGACGGCAGACCGCAACGCCCGAATGGATGTCGGCGCGCTCAGGCGGACGCTGGCCGACCACTGCGGCGCAAAGGCAAAAATCGTCGCCTGCATCGTCGCCACCGCCGGTACGACGCGATGCAGGGCGCCATCGATCCGCTGCTCCGAAATCGCGCCGCCGCCGATACCTGCGGCGCATGGATGACCTCGATGCCGCATGGGGCGGCGCATTGCTGCTGTCCAACGAGTTCCGCCACATGATAGACGGCATCGAGCTGACCGACTCGGTAACGCTCGATTTCCACAAGCATTTCTTCCAAAGCATTTCCTGCGGCGCGTTTTTGCTCAAAAACGAGGCGGACTACCGATTCATGCACTACGAGGCCGAATACCTCAATTCCCGCTTACGACGAGGAACACGGCGTGCACAACCTTGTTTCCAAATCGCTGCAAACCACCCGCCGCTTCGATGCCCTGAAACTCTGGTTCCCATCGAAGCCTTGGGCGAAAAGCGTTACGGTTCGATGATAGACCACGGCATCCGGCTTACGCGCCAAACCGCCGGATACATCCAAGCCGCCGAAGGTTTGGAGCTTCTGGTCGAGCCGCAGTTTGCGTCCGTCCTGTTCCGCGTCAAACCGCAGGGCTATCCCGATAAGTTTGTCGATAGTCTGAACCAAAATGTCGCCGACGAACTCTTCGCCCGCGGCGAAGCCAATATCGAGCGTAACCAAAAGTCAACGGCGTGCAGTCGTTGAAAATGACCCTCCTCAGCCCCGTCGCCACTTTCGAAGACGTACAAAACCTGCTCTCATTGGTGCTGGCCGAAGCCGAAAGGATTAAGGACGACATCGCGGCAGGGGTTTATGTCCCGCCGGTGGATTAGGGCGGCGTTTAAAAGGCCGTCTGAAAAATAAGACATGGTTTTCAGACGGCCTTTCGCTCTTTTCTAGGCAAATCGCGGCAATCCGGCGCAACCGCCGAGCATATACAGCGCGAGGAATGGAGGCCGTCTGAAACTTTCCGCGTTCAGCTTTCAATGCACAAACGTTCCGGTAAAGACCGCCGCCAGCTCTCCTCCGAAACACACTTGCGTTTTCAAGACGATTTTCCCTTTGCCGCGGCGGACGAACATGTCGCGCATTTCCTGCCAGTCTTCGGCGCCGGCGCTGCGGATAACGGCGCTCAGACCGTTGCGCGCCGGACACGCAGGTAGCGGGTTTCGCCCTGTTGTATCACGATATCTGCCGTCGGCTTCGAAATGCGTGTACCGCCGCCCAGCCGCAGGTGGTCGCAACCAGTGCGATACCGCCGCCGAACACGGTGTTTTTGTGGTTGCGGTTGGGAGCGTGTGGCGCGGATAGTACGGTTTTCTCCTCATCCGATGCCACGACTTCCAGCCCAGCGCAGCGTGGCGAGGATGTGCCGGTGGAGAAAAAGCCTGTAATGTTTTTCGGTGTCATGGTTGGCCTGCCTATCGTTTTTGGGATAGAATCCAGCAGTTAACGGCAACGGGCGGGTTGCGGAGAATCGCGCATCGGTTTTCGAAGCGGATGGCCCGGCCGCGAAATCAAATTTTTGTTTCATGAAATCTGGGGTTTAATAGCAAACATTCTGTGTCCGGCCGCTGCCGGTGCGATATTTTCAGTTTTGTCGGACGGTGTAATCATGCGCAAACTGATTTCCGGTATCTTCATTCTCTCTGTCGCCTGCTGCATGATTGCGGGCGCGGATATGCTGCTCTTGCCAAAACCGAAACCTACCAACTGATGTTCTTCGGCGGCTACGCGGTTTCGGCGCTTCTACTGGTGCTTCTCGGCCTGCTTTGCGCCCGCGACAGGCGGTTATATTCGCTGGGTATGACGCTGTTGGGCGCTTCGCTGGTGATGTGGTCCTCCGTCGTCGCCGCCACTTTTTATACTCCAGTCACAAATGGCATGCCAGAATGCCTTTCGATTTGCCAGAAGTGTTCGGCAACCGGCAGGCCGGATTCGTGGTGCTGGTTTCCAAACATTGCTCAGTATCTGGTTGGTGTGGCAGTTTCGCAAGCCTGAAGAAAAGCATAAACCCGTTTTTCAGACGGCCCCAAGATAAAAACGAATAATAAAGACCCGCAAAGACGGGTCTTTTATTATTGCACACCGTTCCGTGTTCAGATTCGGACGTGCGGTGCAACTCACTCCCACTCAATCGTGGCAGGCGGTTTGCCGCTTACATCGTAAACCACGCGGTTGATGCCTTTGACTTCGTTGATGATGCGGTTGGACACGCGGCCGAGCAGTGAGTACGGCAGCTCTGCCCAGTGTGCGGTCATGAAGTCACTGGTAATGACTGCGCGCAGCGCGACGACGTAGTCGTAAAGTGCGCCCGTCGCCCATTACACCGACGGATTTCACGGGCAGGGAACACGGCGAAGGCTTGGCTGGTCAGGTCGTACCAAGATGTGCCGTTTTTCGTCGGTAGTGTTTCGCAATTCTTGGATGAAAATGTCGTCTGCTTGACGCAGCAAGTCGGCGTATTCTTTTTTCCACTTCGCCCAAGATGCACGCCCAAACCGGGGCCTGGGAACGGATGGCGGTACACCATTTCGCGCGGCAAGCCCAAAAGCGACTCCCAGTTCGCGCACTTCGTCTTTGAATAAGTCGCGCAACGGCTCAAGCAGCTTGAGCTTCATGTTTTTCGGGCAGACCGCCGACGTTGTGGTGCGATTTGATGGCGGGCTTTTTGGTTTTGCGCCTGCGAGTTCGATTACGTCGGGGTAAATCGTGCCTTGCGCCAGCCATTTTGGCGTTGGTGAGTTTTTCTCTTCGGCATCAAATACTTCAATAAATTCCGCGCCGATAATTTTGCGTTTTTTCTCAGGGGTCGGTAACGCCAGCGAGTTTCGCCATGAATTGCTCTTCGGCATCGACATGAATCACTTTCACACCCCAAGTTGCGGGCGAACATATCCATGACCATTTTGCCTTCGTTCAGGCGCAAGAGGCCGTGATCGACGAACACGCAAGTCAGTTGGTCGCCGATGGCGCGGTGAATCAGCGCGGCGGCTACGGAAGAGTCCACGCCGCCTGATAAACCCAAAAATCACTTCGTCGCTGCCGACCTGTTCGCGGATTTTTGGCAACGGCTTCTTCGATGTGGTTCGGCATCGTCCAGCTCGGTTGCGCGCGCAGATGTCCAAGACAAAGCGGTTCAACAGGGCGCGGCCTTGTTTGGTGTGAGTCACTTCGGGGTGGAATTGGATGCCGTAGAATTGTTTTTCAACGTTTTTCCATCATGGCAATCGGGCATGACGGGGTATCGCCGATAACGGCAAAAACCGTTGGGCAGCTTGGACACTTTGTCGCCGTGGCTCATCCATACATCCAGCGTATTGGGCGCGTCGTCGTAAATAGCGCGGGTCAGTTCGCTATCGATGGTTTTGACTTGCGCGTAACCGAATTCGCGCTGGTTGCCGGGCTGCACTTCGCCGCCCAAGTGGTGCGCCATAAACTGCATTCCGTAGCAGATGCCCAAAACCGGAATGCCCAAATCGAAGATGCCGGTATCGGCTTGATAATCGGATTCGTAAACGGAATTGGGGCCGCCGGAGAGAATGATGCCTTCGGATTGAAGGCCTTGATTTCGTCCAAAAGGCATGTCGAAAGAATGCAGCTCGCAGTAAACATGGGCTTCGCGCACGCGGCGGGCGATAAGCTGGGTAACTTGCGAACCGAAGTCGAGAATGAGGATTTTGTCTTGGGTCATGGCGCGGGCTTTCTTAAAAAGGTTCTTTAAGAGATTTTGAATTGGAAAGACTGGCTGATTGCTATGTTATTGCCGTCAATATCGGCAAGAATATTTTTTAAAAACCAGATAAGGTATCGATATTGTTGAGCTCGGTTTTGGTTTCGTTGTCTGCTGAACCGCGTTTCTTTATCCAAGTTACTTGAGTCTTTTTGTTCTTTTGGCGTATTGTTCCAATACCTTACGGGTTGATTTCTTGTCCGGTCGCCGAAACGGCAACATCGATATGAAGATGTCGGTTGCATTCGTCAAAAATCACAATTTCTCTGTAAAAATTGGTTCATTATCACCATCTGTGGTAATGCAGATTCGTTTCCCTTTGTATTCGATACATACATGCCTGTCTTTGCCATTGTCTGCAACTTCGCTTTTGATTTCACCACCTTCCTGTTTCAACTTCTCAATAACCTGATTCAGCGTGGTGGTTTTTCCCTTGATCGGCTTTGCCGAATAATCCGATAATTTTTGCATGTTGTAATCCCTTTTTGTTTCTGTTGGTTGAATAAACGGGAACATTCGCAAAGTATGCAGCGCATACCCTGCATAATTTTTGTTTGTTGGAATTTTCTGTCGGAAAAACGGCATCAAAAAGGCCGTCTGAAAATGCGGCATTGTAACATTTTTCAGACGGCCTTTTTCTAAGAAAAATGTAGCTATTTGCCGTCGTCCGTTTTACTTGTTTGTTCTGTTTGTAAGGCACGATGCTGCTGCGGGACAACAAAAGCATGCAGGCCCAATACCATCATGCCCAGCGCCACCAGTGGCGAGAAACCGACCCAGTATTGCGTGTGCAGGTAAACCGCCGCGCCCGCGTAAATCAGCATCGGACCGGAAACAACGGATTGCTTGTTGATGCCGTCGAACACCATCACGATAATGCCGACGACGGCCAGGCCGATAGCAATCAGGGTGGGAAGTGGCGGGCAGGGATGTCGGTGGATTTTCAAAAACCAAATGGCGCCGAACAGGATTAAAAACAGCGGCAGGGAAAGTGAGGCTTGAGGGCATCGTAATGCTCGAATCGGATTTCAGACGGCCTCAATTATTGGGTCGGCGGGGCCGTCTGAAAAGAGTGGTGATGGCAATCTTGCGTGTTTTTTGCAAACATTGGGTGCGGCGTGTAAATACCGGCGGCAAAAATCGGAAGGGTTATTCCGCTTTTTGCCCAGCAGCGGGCGACGATGCCGTCGACCTGCCGCTGCAAATCGGGCGAAGTACGGTAGGATTTCTCATCGTCCGACGAATAGCCCAAAGAGCTGACCACATAATCGGGCGTACGCAGAATCACGTCGGCTTTGCGGATGGTTTCGGCATTGCCGGCAACGCGGAAATAGCGCAGGTTGTAGCGGCATTCCGGCCCGTACAGGCGTTGCCGTTGGTCGGGTGACAGGATTTCGCTGCTGATGCCTTGTTTTTCCCAATGCGGCGGCAAAACAATTTGTCCAAATCGGCCTGACGGGTTACTTTCGGATTTTTAATGATGCAGACGTGGCGGATATTTGCCGCTTCTTCCGGTTTGACCAATTTGATTTTTAGACGATGTACCGCATGCGTTTAGCAGCATTACCGAGGCTGCCGCTGCCAAGATATATTTTTGCTTCATGTTGTTTCCTTTGTTTTTATCGGAGCCGATAAAGAGTGGAGGGATGTTTCGGCGGGTTGCCGTAAGCATCAGCGGGTTTTGCTTCATCAGGCGCTGTTTTTCGCGTTTCCAGTCGGCTTCTTTCAAGCTTTGGCGTTTGTCGTGTTGTTTTTGCCTTTTGCCAAGCCGATGTCCATTTTGATTTTGCCGCGGTTATGGTGCAGGTTGAGCGGGACGACGGTGTAACCCGCGCGTTCGGGTTTTGCCGATGAGTTTGTTGATTTCCGAACGGTTCAGCAGCAGTTTGCGTTGGCGGACAGGATCGGGTTTGACGTGTATGGAAGCGGTCGGCAGCGCGCAATGTGGCAGCCGACCAAATAGAAAGCATCTTTTTCCAATGGATATAGCTTTCTTTAAGCTGCACGCAGCCCCGCGCGTACGGCTTTTGACTTCCCAGCCTTCAAAACGAGGCCGGCTTCGAGCTGGTCTTCGATGAAAAAAAGTCGTGGAAGGCCTTTATTGTTGGCAATACTCATAAATCTGATTCTTCTGATCAGACGGCCTATTTTTATCAGGCCGTCTGAAAAATTAAAACGCGTTAATCAGGCTGAAACGCGGCAGTGGTTCGCCGTCGATTTCAACCGTTTCCGTAAACATGGCAGCGGGCGCGCCCACAGGCCGTAATCGCCGTAAAGGGCGCGGTAGACAATCAGTTCTTCTTCGGTTTCACTGTGTTTCGCCGTGCCGACGACTTCGTAGAGGCCGCCTTTGAAATGGCGGTAGATACCGGGTTTAATCGTTGTTTTCATTTCGGATGTGTGCTGGTAACAGCGGTTGATACGTTTGATGGATTCGGCGCCGTCCGGTTTGCCTGCCGTCGGAGAAGCGGCCGATGAGTTTGCCAAAAGCAGGCGGGAATCAGTCCGTCATCTTGCAATCCGGTTGTCGCAGCCGGAACAGACAATAAAAAAATGGCGGGATTCTGAAAACCCGCCATGATTTCTGCGGCCAAAAGCCGCCCAAATCAAAGCCGCCTGAATGTTGGCTGCCTGTTTGCCTTTAGGGCCGGTGGTTACGTCGAAAAGACACGCGTTGGCCTTCTTTCAGGGTTTTGAAACCTTCCATGTTGATGGCCGAGAAATGTGCGAACAAATCTTCGCCGCCTTCGTCGGGAGTGATGAAACCAAAACCTTTAGCGTCGTTGAACCATTTTACGATACCGGTTGCCATTTAAAAACTTCCTATACTAAAAATTAATAAAAACAGCAAATTAAGGCAATGCGGAAAACCTAAAAGTTTCTTGTTTCTCCCAGAAAACATTTATGCTTGTTCGAGTGCCAACTTCTGCTTAAGCGGCTTTTTACATTTGTTAAACTGAAACGTCAAGTATTTTTAGGAAAAACAGAAAATTTATTAAAAATGGGTCAAAAACAACAGAAAAATGTGAAATCGGCGTTATCCTTACCGTTTGAAAATCCTTTCAGAACCACATATAAAAATGAACCGACCGAACACTTCCCACGAATCCGACACGCTTTTTAAACGAAAACGACCGGAAAACGGCGCCGCCCAAACGTTACGGCGTTTTTCCTGCTCAACGACGATTACACCACGATGGATTTCGTGGTGGAAGTGCTAAGCGAGGTTTTTTATGTTGGGCGAAGAGCAGGCGGTGGCGGTGATGCTGCTGGTGCACCACGAAGGCAAGGGCCTGTGCGGCACTTACACGCGCGACATCGCGCAGACCAAGCAGCTACAGGTTATGCAGCGGGCAAAGGCCGCGGGGCACCCTCTGCAATGTACAGTCGAGGAGATTTAGCGACATGATTTCAGCCGAATTAGAAAAAGATTTTCCAACTGCTTTACAGTCGGGCGCGTTCGCAGCATTACGAATTTATCAGCCTGGAACATTTGCTGCTGGTGATGATTGAAAAGGACGACGATGTCAGAAGCGTGCTGGAAAAACTGCCATGCCGATTTGAAACTGCTGTCGCAGCAGCTTGAAGAAAGTATTGCCGAAAAACACGCCGAAGATACCCGACCATCTGCTCGATACGGCGGAAACCCAGCCGACGCTCGGATTCCAGCGCGTTATCCAACGCGCGATGGTGCATACCCAGTCGGCGGGAAATCAGCCGTCGCCCCGCTGGACGTGCTGGTGGCGCTGATGGGCGAAAACCGACAGCCATGCCGTATATTTCCTCAAGCTCCAGTCTGTAACCCGTTACGAAATACTGCGCTGTATCGCACACGGCGCGGGTTTCTCCGAACAGAGTGATTCAGACGGCCCCAATCAGGACGACGAAGCCAATGTCGAGAACAAGGGCGACGCGCTGGCGGACTACACCGTCAACCTCAACGCCGAAGTCAAAGCCGGCCGCATCGACCCTTTAATCGGCAGAAAACACGAAATGGAACGGCTGGTGCAAATCCTGTGCCGCCGCCGCAAAAACAATCCGCTTTTGGTTGGCGAAGCTGGTGTAGAGCAAAAACTGCACTGGCGGAAGGTTTGGCACATCAAATCGTCAACGGCGACATTCCCGACGCGCTTAAAGAGGCCGAAGTGTACGCGCTGGATATGGGTTCGCTTTTGGCGGGCACGAAAAATACCGCGGCGACTTTGAAGCGCGGGTCAAATCCGTCTTGAAACAGCTGAAAAAAATCCCGCACGCCATTTTGTTTATCGACGAAATCCACACCATCATCGGCGCGGGCAGCACGAGCGGCGGCACGATGGACGCGTCCAACCTGCTCAAACCCGCACTGGCAAAAGGCTCGCTGCGCTGCATCGGCGCGACCACCCTACGACGAATACCGCACCATTTTTCGACAAAGACCACGCCCTAAGCCGCCGCTTCCAAAAAAATCGACGTGGTCGAACCCACCGTCGCCGAAACCGTGCAAATCCTGCGCGGCTTGAAACCGATGTTTGAAGGTTTCCACCAAGTGCGCTACACGCAAAGGCGCACTCGAAGCCGCTGCCGAACTCTCCGCCCGCTACATCAACGAGCGTTTTCGCCCGACAAAGCCATCGACGTAATGGACGAAGCAGGCGCAGCGCAACGGATTCTGCCCAAATCCAAACAGAAAAAAAGTCATCGGCAAAGCGCAAATCGAAACCGTCATCGCCAAAGTCGCGCGGATTCCTGAAAAACCGTATCGCATGACGACAAGCAAGTGCTGCAATTCCTCGGCCGCGATTTGAAAAACATGGTTTTACGGTCAGGAAAACGCCATTGACGCGCTGGTTGCCGCCGTCAAAAATGTCGCGCTCCGGCCTTGCCCTACCCGACAAACCCGCAGGCTGCTTCCTCTTCTCCGGCCCGACCGGCGTCGGCAAAACCGAAGTCGCCAAACAGCTTGCCTATTCGATGGGCGTACCGTTGCAACGCTTCGACATGTCCGAATACATGGAACGCCACGCCGTATCGCGCCTAATCGGCGCGCCGCCCGGCTTCGTCGGCTTCGAACAGGGCGGCCTTTTGACCGAAGCCGTCAACAAACAGCCGCACTGCGTGTTGCTCTTGGACGAAATCGAAAAAGCCCATCCCGACATTTTCAACGTCCTCCTGCAAGTCATGGACGCAGGCAAACTGACCGACAACAACGGCAAGAGTGCCGATTTCCGCAACGTCATCCTGATTATGACCACCAACGCAGGCGCGGAAAGCCTCAGCCGTCCCCAGCCTCGGCTTTACCGCCAAACGCGAACGCGGCGACGAAATGCAGGCAATCAATAAACTCTTCACGCCCGAGTTCCGCAACCGCTTGGACGCGATTATCCCGTTTGCACCCTGTCCGAACCCGTCATCGCCAAAGTCGTGGACAAATTCCTGCTCCAGCTCGAACACCAGCTCCTCGACAAAAAAAGTCGAAGCCGAATTCACGCCGGCATTGCGCAAGTATTTGGCGGAAAAAGGTTTCGACCCGCAAATGGGCGCGCGCCCGATGCACCGCCTGATTCAGGAAAAAAATCCGCAAACCGCTCGCCGACGAACTCCTGTTCGGCAAACTCGCCGACGGCGGCTTCGTGCGGATAGACTGGGATGCGGCGAAAGAAGAAGCCGTGTTGAAATTCAAGAAAAACGCCGGATGGAAGCAAACCGAAACCGCCGTATGAATAAAGAGGCCGTCTGAAAAACCCTATCGCAGTTTTTTTCAGACGGCCTCTTTAGTTCCGATACCGCATCATTTGACCAGCGTAATCGTAACCGAAGAATTTTTCCCGCGCCACCGCTTCGATAACGTCCCGCCCGCCGAACTTCAACACTTCGCCTGCGCCGACGGGATGTTTTTTTCGTCGGTGTTCAATGTAACGTCAAAAACGGCCTTTGCCGACGGCAAAGAGTACGGTTCGAAAATCTTCGTGTGCATGGGGTTTGATGGTTTCTCCTTTTTCATGTCTTTTTTTCACCACCGTATCATTTTCGCCGCTGAAGATTTTGCCGTTTTTGCCGCTGACTTCGCCGGCAGGAGCGGCAAATGCAGGTGAAAGCAAACAGAGCGGTAAGCGTCAGGGCGAGGCGCGCTGCGGGTCGGATTCGTGATTTTCCTTTCCTGATTAAAGGGATAACAGATTCGGATAAGCACGGAAATTATTTCTATTTACGTTTTTGGCGGACATATCAGGCCGTCTGAAACCGCAGTCTTGCGGCCGGACAGACAGCCCTGTCTGCCCTCGAAAACTATCCCGAGAACGGAGCGACGATGAACAAATGGGACCAACGCTACGCAGCCGAAGAATTTATTTTTCGGTACCGAACCGCATGATTTTTGTCCGGCGCGTCCGGCCGTATCTGCCTGCGGCGGGCAGGGCGTTGGATTTGGCGACGGGAGAAGGGCGCAACGGTGTGTTTCTGGCGCAATGCGGACTGAGTGCGGAAGGGTGGACAGTTCGCCGGTTGCCGTTGCTGCAAAGGCCGAGAAAAATGGCCGCGCTCAAAGGCGTGGATTTTTGCCGTGCGGGTGGCGGATATTACCGCGATGCGGATGCCGCCCGGACATTATGCGGTTATCAGTTCGGTATGCTGCCATTTTGCCGAACCCGTCCGCAGCCGGCTGGCACGGAGTATTGTCGACGCACTGGTTTCAGACGGCCTCTTTATCGGCGTGTTCTACCATCCCGAGCAGGCGGCGCTGGAAAAAGGGCCGAAAGATCCGACGGTTTTGGCCGATATGGCGGAGCTTCAGACGACCCTTTTGGCGGGCTGGAGTGGCTGATCGCGGAACACCGCCGCACGGGGAGGGCGGGATGCGCGTTCCACCGTCTGCCTTTTTGGGGCGGAAGACGCTTTCAGACGGCATTTAAAAAGCTGTTTATGGGCGGCAAATTCTTTTAAAAATACCGCCTATTTAAATTTAACCGAAAGACCGAACTTCATGAACCTACATCAAACCGTCGAACGCGAAGCCGCCGCCGCCTTTGCCGCCGCAGGCATCGCCGACAACCCCGTTGTTTTTGCAGCCGACCAAAAATGCCGAACACGGCGATTTCCAAATCAACGGCGTGATGGGTGCGGCGAAAAAGCCAAACAAAAATCCGCGCGAATTGGCGCAAAAGGTCGCCGAAGCATTGGCGGGAAAACGCCGTGATTGAAAGCGCGGAAGTGGCCGGACCCGGCTTTATCAACCTGCGCCTGCGCCCCGAATTTCTCGCCCAAAACATTCATGCGGCCTTGAACGACGCGCGTTTCGGCATAGCGAAAACCGACAAACCGCAAACCGTCGTCATCGACTATTCCTCGCCCAATCTGGCGAAGGAAATGCACGTCGGCCATCTGCGTTCCAGCATCATCGGCGACAGCATTTTCGCGCGTATTGGAATTTATGGGCAACACCGTCGTCCCGCCAAAAACCACGTCGGCGACTGGGGTACGCAGTTCGGCATGTTGGTCGCTTATTTGGTCGAGCAGCAAAAAGACAATGCCGCGTTTGAGTTGGCGGATTTAGAGCAGTTTTACCGCGCCGCCAAAGTGCGCTTTGACGAAGACACTGCCTTTGCCGACACCGCTCGCGAATACGTTGTGAAGCTGCAAGGCGGCGATGAAACCGTGTTGGCGTTGTGGAAACAGTTTGTCGATATTTCGCTCTCGCACGCCCAAGCCGTTTACGACACACTGGGCTTGAAACTGCGCCCTGAGGACGTGGCGGGCGAATCGAAATACAACGACGATTTGCAGCCCGTGGTCGATGATTTGGTTCAAAAAGGTCTGGCAGTCGAAGACGACGGCGCGAAAGTCGTGTTCTTGGACGAGTTCAAAAACAAAGAAGGCGAACCCGCCGCATTTATCGTGCAAAAAAACAAGGCGGCGGCTTCTCTACGCCTCCACCGATTTGGCTTGCCTGCGCTACCGCATAGGCCGTCTGAAAGCCGACCGCCTGCTGTACGTCGTCGACCACCGCCAAGCCCTGCACTTCGAACAACTTTTCACCACTTCCCGCAAAGCAGGCTATCTGCCGGAAGATGCAAAAGCCGAGTTTATCGGCTTCGGCACCATGATGGGCAAAGACGGCAAACCGTTCAAAACGCGCAGCGGCGACACGGTGAAACTGGTCGACCTGCTGACCGAAGCCGTCGAGCGCGCCACTGCTTTTGGTGAAAAGAAAAATCCCGAATTGGTGCGGACGAAGCCGCTAAAATCGGCAAAACCGTCGGCATCGGCGCAGTCAAATACGCCGATTTGAGCAAAAACCGCACCAGCGATTATGTGTTCGACTGGGACGCCATGCTCTCGTTTGAAGGCAACACCGCCCCCTACCTGCAATACGCCTACACCCGCGTGCAAAGCGTGTTCCGCAAAGCAGGCGAATGGGACGCAACCGCGCCCACCGTTTTGACCGAACCGCTGGAAAAACAGCTTGCCGCCGAGCTGCTGAAATTTGAAGACGTGCTGCAAAGCGTGGCGGACACGGCATATCCGCACTACCTCGCCGCCTACACTCTACCAAACCGCCACCCTGTTCAGCCGCTTCTACGAAGCCTGCCCGATACTCAAAGCCGAAGGCGCAACCCGCAACAGCCGCCTGCAACTGGCGAAGCTTACCGGCGACACGCTGAAACAAGGCTTGGATTTGCTGGGCATTGATGGTGGATGTGATGTAAGGGGTATGAAAATCAAAAAGGCCGTCTGAAAAACATTTTTCAGACGGCCTTTTACATGAAAACCGTTTGCGGAAACCAGTTTCACAGCGAGCATTCGAGCAGGGGCGTGGAAGCGGACGGATTATAGCGCGGTTTTGTACGGCTGGGCGGAGCAGGGAAAGGCAGGCTGCACGGCAGGGGGCGGCATGAACGGTTTTGTTCGGGCGGGGCCGTCTGAAAAATATTTTTTTCAGACGGCCCCGGTTTATCCGTCGTTCCCGTACAGACGAAAATCACGGCCGCAACCCGGAACTTCAGATTTCCGCCTGCGCAGGAATGACGGGCAACAGGTTCATTCGTTATATATTTTAAATAAATCAAACTTTCTATTTTGTGGTTTGATAAAGACAAACCGGCTATGTAGTATTTCCATATGATTGACAGTGATTTTTGCGTTTGTAAAATTTTATGGACAACCGGCAAAGGAGTTTCTGATGAACCAAAAGCAAATTAATCGACCATACCCTTTTGGCAGCTCAGGCGACGCAGGCGCAGGTAGCGCGGCTTTGCGACGAAGCGGCGGAATACGGGTTTTGTTCCGTGTGTGTGAACCCTGCGCGGGTGGCTTTTTGCGAAAGCCCGGTTGGCGGGGACGGACGTGAAGGTCTGCACCGTTATCGGATTCCCTCTGGGGAGCGGCCACTTCCTCGGCCAAGGCTTTCGAAACGAAAGATGCGATTGCAAACGGTGCGGACGAAGTGGATATGGTCGCGAATATCGGCTTGGCCAAAGACGGCGACTGGGCCGGTGTGGAAGCGGACATCAGAGCCGTTGTGGCGGCTGCGGACGGCAAGGCTTTGGTGAAGGTTATTTTGGAAATCTGTCTGCTTACTGAAGAAGAAATCCGCAAGGCGTGCGCCTGTGCTTTGGCGGCCGGAGCGGATTTCGTGAAAAACGTCGACCGGTTTTTCAACCGGCGGAGCAACGGTGGAAGCCGTGCGTCTGATGCGGGAGTGCGTAGGGAATAAAATGGGAGTGAAGGCTTCGGGAGGAGTGCGCACCGCCCGAGATATGGCAGCCATGGTTGCCGCGGGGGCCAGCCGTATTGGGGCGTCTGCGGGCGTGGCGTTGCTTAACGACAGTTCAGGAGAGATGAATCATGATTATTAAAACCAGTGCCCGTCAGTTGTCCGACGGCTATTTGGATCGTACACCGTGGTTTCAATATGTCCTTTTGTCGATATGCTTTCCGATGTGGGGCATGGCGGCGAGTTTGAACGATATTCTGATTACGCAGTTCAGTCGATTTTCACGCTGTCGGATTTTGCCTCGGCTTTCGTGCAGAGCGCGTTTTTACGGCGGTTATTTCCTGATTGCGATTCCGGCCAGCCGCGTTATCCGCCGCTGAAGTTACAAGGTCGGCATTCTGATAGGGGCTGGTGTGCTACATCGGCGGCTGTACGCTGTTTTTCCCCGCTTCGCACATGGCGACTTACGGCGTGTTTTTGATGGCGCTGTTTGCGATTGCGGTGGGGCTGTCGTTTTTGGAAACGTCGTGCAACACCTATTCTTCGATGATCGGGCCGAAAAGAGCTCCACGCTGCGTTTGAATATTTCGCAAACGTTTACGCCCGTGGGCTTTTTGAGCGGCATCCTGCTGGGCAAGTATCTGATTTTCACCGAAGGCGAAGCGCTGCACAGACAGATGGAAACGTTGGACGGTGCGGGCAAGCAGCAGTTGGCCGCCGAAATGCTGCAACGCACTTTGCAACCTTACCAGTTCATCATTATGGTGTTGGTGGTGCTGTTGGTGATAGTGGCGATTACCCAGTTTCCGCGCTGTAAGCCTTTGGATAAGGAGGAGCACGAAACCAAGGCGACCATCGGCGAAACGCTGCGTTATCTGGCGTGCAACTCGCGTTTCAGATTCGGAATTATGGCGCAGTTTTTCTATGTGGGCATGCAGACGGCGGTTTGGTCTTTCACCATACGGCTGGCTTTTGCAGATGGATGCCGGCTTGAACGAGCGCGCCGCGGCCAATTATGTGATATACGCGTTCGTCGGTTTCTTTTTGGGCAAGTGCCTCGCCAACATCCTGATGAAGCGGTTCAATGAAAACAAAGTGCTGATTGCCTATTCGGTGTTGGGTTCGCTGGCGCTGGTGTATGTTATCGGTGTTCACGACATGAGCGCGATATGGGCGGCCATTTTCGTGTCGACGATGTTCGGCCCCTGCTGGGCAACCATCTACGCGCGTTCGCTGGATGCGATTACCGACAAACGCCACACCGAAACCGGCGGCGCCGTGATTGTGATGTCGATTATCGGCGGCGCGGTCGTGCCGGTGATTCAGGGGCTGGTGTCCGACATGCTCGGCTCGATGCAACTGGCTTTTTCGGTGTCGCTGGTGTGCTTCGTGGTGGTGCTGCTGTATTTTTGGAACGAACACCGTCTAGAAACGGCGGAGAGTCGTTAAAACCGCTGCCGCGTTTTCAGACGGCCTGTGCAAAATCTTGAGGCCGTCTGAAAAATCCCGTTGAAACAAAGAGCGAAAGGAGTAACGAAATGTATCGAATACCTTTATCCGAATCACTGTTCGGCAAAGAACCGCAGGTTGTGCTGCAATCCGACGAGTTTACCGTAACCGCCTTTGCGTATCCGCAAAACATCGCCGCTTTGAAAATCGCCAATTCGCGGGGCTTTGTGGAAGTTTTGCCGCTGATGGGGCAGATCATCTGGGATGCAGTGTTTGACGGCAAAAGCCTGCGGATGGACAACATGTTCCGAAAACCGCAGTGCGGCAGCGAAATCGTCGATACCTACGGCTGCTTCGCCTTCCATTCCGGGCTGCTGACCGGCGGCTGCCCCTCCCCTGAAGACACGCACCCGCTGCACGGCGAATTTCCGTGCGCGCCGATGGACAAAGCATGGCTGGAAGTCGATGAAAACAGCGTCCGCGTCGTCAGCGAATACGAATACGTGCGCGGCTTCGGCCACCACTATCTGGCTTCGCCGTCGGTAACGCTGACGGCGGGCAGCCCGCGTTTCGACATCGGTATGCGGGTGGAAAACCTGTCCGCTTACCAGCCGATGCCGCTGCTGTATATGTGTCATATGAACTATGCCTATGCCGAGCAGGGGCAGATGCGGCAGAACCTGCCCGACAGCGCGTTCCAACTGCGCCGCACCGTGCCGCTGCACGTGCATCCGACGCCGCAGTGGCAGGAGTTCAACCGAGCCATCCTGAACGGGGAAGTGGACGGCAGCGTTTTGGACCGCCCCGACTGCTACGACCCCGAAATCGTGTATTTCGCCGACAATCTGGCGCAATACGGCGACCATTTGGAATTCGAGATTTACCATCCGGTAACGCAGACTACGTTCAGCACGCGCTTTTCCAGCCAAGAGTTCCGCATGCCACCCGCTGGATTCTGAACAATCCCGACCAAAAAGTCGCCGCGTTCGTGCTGCCCGCCACCGCCCGCCCCGAAGGCTATCTGGCGGCGGAAAAAAAGCAGGCACGCTGCAATGGCTGCAACCGGGCGAGGCCAAATCGTTTACCGTCAACACGGGAATCAAAGACTAGAGCCGGGGTCAAACCCGGGTTATGACGGTATTTCCGCATCAAGGTAATTTATTTACCGTAGGATGAAACCCCGCCGCCTGCCGTATCCGCCCGATTCGGGTATGGAGGCGTGCGGAATCTGCAATTAAAAACAGGAGAATAACTATGGACATCGCAGTTATCGGTTCCAACATGGTCGACCTAGTTACCCTACATCAACCGTATGCCGGTCGAAGGAGAAACCGTCGAAGCGCCCAATTTCAAACTCGGCTGCGGCGGCAAAGGCGCGAACCAGGCGGTCGCCGCCGCGAAACTGGGTTCGGGAAGTATTGATGCTTACCCGCGTGGGCAACGACATCTTTGCCGAAAAACACCATCGAAAACTTCCGGCGCCACAACATCGACACGCGCTACATCCTGAAAAGCGACGCGTCCAGCGGCGTCGCCCCCATCTTCGTCGACCCCTGAATCGCGCAACTCCATCATCATCATCAAAGGCGCCAACAAACTGCTGACTGCCGCCGATATCGACGCGGCGGCGGAAGACATCAAAAAATGCAAGCTCATCGTTTTGCAGCTGGAAATCCCCACCGAAACCGTATATGCGGCGGTAAAATTCGGCGAAGAACACGGCATCCCGTGCTGTTCAACCCCGCGCCCGCGCAGCCCGATTTTGGTCTTGGATCAAGTCAAATCCTGCGAATTTATCGTACCGAACGAAACCGAACTCTCGCTTTTTGACCGGCATGCCGGTAGACAGTGAAGACGACATCCGCAAAGCGGCGGTCGCGCTGCATCAGGCCAGTGTGAAAAACGTCATCGTAACCCTCGGCAGCAAAGGCGTGCTGTGGCTCGACCAAGAAGGCAAAGAGCGCATGTTCCCGTCGTTCAAAGTCAAAGCGCGCGACACCACCGGCGCGGGCGACGCGTTTATCGGCTGCTTTTCGCACGTCTATGTTAAAACGGGCGACATCGCCAAAGCGATTGAAACCGCCAACCGCTATGCGGCCGATTCGGTAACGCGGCTGGGCACGCAGACTTCCTACTGCGACCGCAGCAGCTTTATTGCCGACCATCCGGAACAGGCGCAGAATGTCTGAACCCTAGAAAAGAAAAGGCCGTCTGAAAAACATTTTTCAGACGGCCTTTACCATAAAACCGTTTACCAGCCCGGAGGCAACAAATCCAGTTTCGCCAATACCGCATAAACCGCGCTTGCACTGTAGAGCAGGAAAATCAGCGTGTAAATCGCGGGATGGCTCATCCAGGGGGCGCATGTCCATTCGGGTGTGCGGTTGCCCTTGTCGCGTGCGCCTTTGATAATCAGATACGGTACGATGCTCAATACCACGCCGCTGAACACGCCCGCAAAATAAAGCGCGTCAACGAAGCCGACCATGCCGCTGTAAGCCAGTACCAGCGGCGGCAGGGCGACCACAGCCACGGTCAGCGAACGGACTTTCAGGTTGTCATCGACTTTCAGGCTGAAGCGGTCGGCAATATTGGTTGAGAAGCTGCCGCCGATGCCCCAATAGGAAGTCAGCATGGCGAACAATGCGAAGCCGTTTGCCATGAAAAACGCCCAACTTCCCAAGGCATTGCCCCAGTTTACCGTCGCCACCTGGCTGACGTTGTCCAAGCCGTTGAGCGAAATCACGGACAACGGCACGAGCGCAATCAGGGCAAGGTGCAAAACATGCCGGTAACGATGGCTTTGGGCAGTTGTTTGGGCGTATGCGACAGGCCGCGCGCTATTTCCGGCACGATGTATTGCGCGCAGTAAACAAACACCACCAAGTTGAACACGGGCACCATATACAGCCAACTGCCGTCTAAAAAGCCGTCTGAAATCGGTGGTCGGGAAAAACAGCGTCGCGCCGACCAGTACCAGCAGCATGAGCACCATCAGCGACGTAATCCATTTCTCGCTCCTGCCCAAGGCTTTCAGGCCCAGAGCCAGAATCAGCGCGGCGGGGATGAAAAACAGGATGCTGCCGATGCGTTTTGTCGATGCCGAACAAAGGAATGCATCAAATCGCCGCTGCCGCTCATATACGCTATCAGCGCGCCCAGTGCATTGACCGTTACCGAGGCGAACATCAGCCACGAACCGAACCCGCCGACATAGCGCTGCGCCAAACCGCTCAACTGCTCGTGCTGCCGTGTGCGCAACGTGGCTTCGGCCACATAAAGCATCGTAACGGTCGTAATCACGCCGACCACCACCAGCCAAAACAGCAAAGGCATATAGCCCGCCTGCCGCGCGGCATACGACACGCCCAAAATCCCCGCACCGATATTGGTGCCGATAATCATGGCCACGCCTTCCCAAAAGGTAATTTTCTCCACTCTCAATACATCAGACATTTCAGCCTCCTATTGAAATTAAGTTTCTCCTTGTAAACCCGCAGATTTGTCAGATTTTTATCTGCTTTCTATGTTTTTGAATCCCCCGTTTTTTTCAGGGAACAATCATCCTTGTGTGTCGTTTGAAACGGCATACAGGAGATTAAAAATAAGGGGAAGTTAACAGAAGTTGCGGTTTTCAGACGGCCTGACGGATGTGAGGCCGTCTGAAAAACTCGACGGCAGGCTATCCGGCCACATCGATACACAAATATTTCAATTCCAAATATTCGTCCGCACCGTATTTGCTGCCTTCGCGTCCCAGTCCGCTGCGTTTCACACCGCCGAACGGTGCCGCTTCATTGCTGATTAAGCCGGTATTAATGCCGACCATGCCGTATTCCAAGGCTTCGCCGACGCGCCACTGGCGGGCGGTGTCGGCGGTGAAAAAGGTAGAGCCGCCAAACCGTATTCCGTATCGTTGGCTGCCGCGATGACTTCGGCTTCGGTTGCAAAGCGGAACACGGGACACAACGGCCCGAAGGTTTTCTTCGCGCGCCACCGCCATTTGCGCCGTTACGCCGCGTAAGACGGTCGGTTCGAAAAACGTTCCACCCAACGCGCTGCGTTTGCCGCCGGTCAGGCAGGCCGCGCCTTTGGAGAGCGCGTCGGCGATGCTGCTCGACTTTTCTCCACCGCTTTTTTCCTCAATCAGCGGCCCTTGGTTTACTCCATCTTCCAAGCCGTTGCCCAATTTGAGCGCGGCCACTTTTTCACTTAATTTGCGGCAAAATTCCTCGTCAATGCCGGATTGAGCGTAAACGCGGTTGGTGCAGATGCAGGTCTGGCCGCTGTTGCGGAACTTGCTGGCAAGCGCGCCTTCAACGGCTTTGTCCAAATCGGCATCGTCAAACACGATAAACGGCGCGTTGCCGCCCAGTTCCAAACTGAGTTTTTTTAATGTCCGCCGCGCTGTCGGCAAAAATTTTCGCGCCGACTTCGGTCGAACCGGTAAAACTGATTTTGCGCACGGTCGGGTTCGTGGCAAATTCATGGCTGATTTCCGAAGCACGACCGCTGACAACGGGAAGTAAATCCTGCGGTACGCCAGCTTCGTAAGCCAGCAAGGCCAGCGCATACGCGCTCAGGGGCGTGAGCGACGCAGGTTTGACTATCATCGCGCAGCCCACCGCCAAAAGCAGGTGCGGCCTTGCGCGCAATCATCGCGGACGGGAAGTTCCATGGCGTAATCGCAGCGGTAACGCCGACGGGCTGTTTCAACACGACCAGTTTTTGCGACGCCTTCACGCTTGTCAGCACATCGCCGTCAATCCGCCGCGCCTCTTCGGCAAAACCAGCGCACAAACGAAGCCGCATAATCAATCTCACCGCGTGCCTCGGTCAGGCTTTTGCCCTGTTCCATCGTCATGATGCGCGCCAGTTCTTCTTTGTTTTTCCTTCATCAGAAAATACCAACGCCACAACACATCGGCGTGCTCCAACGCAGTTTTTGCCGCCCATAATTTTTGCGCGGCTTCCGCCTTTTGAATCAGCAACTTGAGGCCGTCTGAACGAGTCGTGCGGACAAACGCCAAAAGTCTCGCCCGTTGCCGGATTGCCGACTTTGAGGCCGTCTGAAATCGGGGAAAAGGAAATATCGGGGTGGTTGAGCAGTTGGGAAAAGGTTTTCATGGGAAGTCCTGCAAAATAATGTGGCGGGTGTTTTTCAGACGGCCTAGAGGCCGTCTGAAACCTTGTTTCAGCGTTTTTAGCTTTGGCGTGCTTTCTCAAAGGCGTTTTTCAGAATCGTCAAAGCCCGGTCGAAGAGTTCCTCCTCAATCGTCAGCGGGTAAAGGAAGCGGATGGCGTTGGCGTGTGCGCCGCAGGTGAGCAGCAGCAGGTTGTTTTCCATCGCAATGGCTTTCACTTTGGCGGCAAACTCACTGTTCGGGCAGTCGTCGTCGCCGAATTCAACAGCCACCATCGAACCTAAGCCACGGATTTGGGTAATTTCGGGTGCGTTTAAATCGCGCAGGAACTGTTTGAGCTTGTCGCCCAGATATTGAGAACGCTCCAGCAGCTTTTCTTCTTCGATGATGTCCAGCACCGCCAATGCCGCGGCAATGCCCAAAGGGTTGCCGGCGTATGTTCCGCCCTAAAGCCCCCGGCCTTGCCGCATTCATGATGTCGGCCTTGCCCGCCACGCCGCTCAATACCATGCCGCCCGCCAGACTTTTTGCCATCGTAATCAAATCGGGTTTGACGTCGTAATGTTCCATCGCAAAAAGTTTGCCTGTGCGGCCGTAACCGGACTGTACTTCGTCGGCAATCATCACAATGCCGTGTTCGTCGCAAATCTCACGCACGGCGCGCATAAATTCGGGCGGGCAGACATTGAAGCCGCCTTCTCCCTGCACCGGTTCCAAAATAATGGCGGCCACGTCGTGCGGCGCAATATCGCTTTTGAAAATCCTTTTGATGCTTTTTAACCGCATCCTCCACGCTGATATGCTGCGTTTCGGAAGGAAAAGCGCGTGGAACACGCCCGAAGGCATGGCGCCGAAATCTGCCTGATAGGGGGACACTCTTCCGGTCAGGGCAAGCGTCATCAGCGTGCGGCCGTGAAACGCGCCGCCGAATGCGATCACTCCGTTGCGCTTTGGTGTGGGCGCGGGCGATTTTCACTGCGTTTTCAACCGCTTCCGCGCCGCTGCAAAAACTGGCATTTCACTTTTGCCTTCAATGGGTACCAGTTTGCCCAATCTTTCGCCCAGTTCGACATAATTCTGGTAAGGCACAACCTGAAAGGCCGTATGCGTGAATTTCTCCAGTTGCGCCGCGACTGCCGCCGTCACTTTCGGATGGCAGTGGCCGACATTCAGTACACCGATACCGCCAACGAAGTCGATAATTTCCCGTCCGTCGGTTGATTTAATCACTGCATTGCGCGCGCTTTGGGCGAACCAGTCGCAGCCCACCGCCGCGCGCGGTCGGCAAAACATCACGCATCCGCTCAATCCAAGTATTCATAACCGCCTCCTTTTTCCTGATAAAATCATATTTAAATTCTTTACTTTGTTCCATATATTGAACATTAATTTAATATATGGAACGTTTTAATCATAAATTTTGCCGTCGAAATTTGTCAATGAATAAATATTATGTCAGAACAAAACTTACTAATCCTGCTCTGGAAAAGATTGTGCGGATTCTCGATTTGCTGACCAAAGCTGCCCGGCCGCTTAATGGCGCACAGATTGCCAAACAGCTCGATTTGCCGCGCAGTTCGGTGCACGGCCTCTTGAACGGTATGCTGGTTTACGGGCTGATACGCAAAAGCGGCGACGGCGGCTTTACGCCCGGAACGCATTTAATGTATTGGGCAAACGGTTTTTTTAGCCACGCAGGACATTGTCGCTGATTTTCAGCAGGCTATTGCCGCCATGCCCGCACTGGATGCTTACACGCTGACCCTTTCCGTGTTAACCGGCGATCAAGTAATGTATTTGGCCTGCCGCAACAGCACTTCGCCGCTGGGTTTCATTTTCCGCGCAGGTATGCGGTTTCCCGCCGTATTGACGGCCACCGGCAAAAGCCATACTGGCCACTTTCAGCGATGAGGAAGTCAGGCAGATTGTTACCGCCTTTCCCGAACCGCTTTACCGACACCAGCGTCCGCACGCAGGACGGACTGCTGGAAGAACTGGCGCAGACGCGCGCGCGGGGCTATGCCGTCGACAACGGCCAACTCAGGTTGGGTATGTATTGTTTCGGCACGGCATTGGCCGACATGCAGGGGCAGCGCTACGGCATCGCTGTCAGCCTGACGGAAAAAGAAGCCGATGAGTCCACCGTCCGTCATGTTGCCGGACACCTGAAGCAGCTGGCTGAAAAAGCTGGAAAACGGATTGGGGAGGGTATGACCCGATTTTTGGACGTTTTTGAACGGAAGGCCGTCTGAAAATACTTTTTCAGACGGCCTTCTCTTTTATAGCTAACTTACCTATTTCGATACAACTGTTTATCGAATCCCGTCATTCCCGCGTAGGCGGGAATCCAGAACGTGTAATTAATTTAGGAAACCTTTTCCCCTGACAGGTTTCTGTACGTGCAGGCCTAGATTCCCGCCTGCGCGGGAATGACGCGAGGTGAGAGACTTTTACCGCTTTTCTGTATCGTAAAGGCCGTCTGAAAAATACTTTTCAGACGGCCCTCCCGTTTCTCGTATTAAGCATGACGGAGCGATTTACTTCGAGTTGCTTTCCAGCAGCCAGGCCTGCGCTTCGGCGGCGTCGTTGAAATATTTGGGATGCTGGTTGGTCAGCAGGCTGGACAGGCGGGCGCCGAGTTTGATCCAAATGTCGTCCGTAACGACGGCCGCGCGGCCGAAGTCGGTTTCGTGCTGATTCAAAAACTTAATCTGTTCCACCGCCATATCGATGGTAAAGTCTTTCAGCATCGATAAATCCAGCAGGATGTCGGGCAGGTGGATGCGCTGTTTGCACGCCAGCAGCGCCTGCTCCAGCTCTTGGAAATCTTCCAGCGTAAACTCGTTGTATAAAGCCACATTCAGGCCGTAAGACTGCTCGCGGATGGAAATCATATTGTCGTTCCTTATCGGGTGAAGAGTTGCTTGATCCAAATCGGCTTGATACCGCTTATATGCCGCTTGCCACAATAATAACCATACCGGCTATTTCCTGCCAAGTGATTTTATCGCCCAGCAACACGATGCCTGCCAGCGAAGAAAAATACGACGGTCAGGTAGGATAGCGAGGCAACGGTGAATTTGTTGCCGACTTTGTACGCGCGGGTCATCGACAGTTGCGCGACCAGCGCTGACAGGCCGACGGCGCAGAGATAGAGCAGCATGTCGGCGGTGGGGACGTGCCAGCCAGTTGCCGCCGCCCAGCCCGCGCCGAGCACCATGCCGGTTACGGAAAAAGTAGAACACCACGCGCCAGCCCGGTTCGCCCAGCAATGATAGTTCGCGCACCTGCAAATAAGCCCAGCCCGACATTGCGCCGCCCGCCAAACCGGCCAGCGCGGCGGTTTCCTGCCCGCTGCCGAAAGACGGGTTCAGCAGCAGCACCACGCCGGCGAAACCGAGTACCAATACCGCCTGCGTGTAGGGCGCGATGCGTTCCTTGAAAATCAGGAAGGAAAAAGACGGCCAGAAAAAAATCGATGACGTGTAGCTGAGGGTTACCCCCGTCGCCAACGGCAGGTGCATGACGGCGTAAAACAGGCAGAGCATGGCGGCCGAACCGATGACGCTGCGGTTGAGGTGGGTTTTCCAATGCGGCGTGGAGAAGGTGCGGCCTTGCGCTTTGGCCGTGATACTCCAGCACGACGGCGGCGAAACTCATGCGCCAGAATACCAGTTCGCCGCTGTACAGGCCGAATTTCTGCGCGGCAGTCTTGATGCACAGGGTTCATCAGGGTGAAGCACAGTGCGGCGGCTATCATCCAGCATGAGCCTAGCGGGTCTTTATTTGTTTGCGGGGAAGACATTTTGTTTGATGCGTTCGGGAATTTAAGACGGCAATTATATAACGGTCGGACAGCATGAGGCCGTCTGAAAACCGGATGCCGGATAAGTTTTCAGACGGCCTTTTTAAGCCTTGCAATCGAAAATAAGTTTAACGCCAGTGGCTGTCGCTTTCGCAGGGTTCGCCGTCGTGGTCCCCGTCCATTTTGGTGTTGGGGCAGTGTTTTACGAAATATCTGGCTTCGTCCAGCGAAGTCATTTCCGAGCAGTATTGGCGTCCGTCGCATTTGTAGCGGCTTTCTTCTTTATTGAACAGTTGCATTATCCGCCCGCCGATACTGTCGTCTGCTTTGGCTTTTTTCCTGCGGTTGGCTTTTCCGTTTTGACGGCTTTGCCGTGTCCCGAGCCGGAAACGGCAGCCTTCCATGCCTGGCGGTCTGCGTGAATCTGCTCAGCCACTTGTTTTACAATGACTTCGTTTTGCTGGTGCGGGATGATTTTTGCTGCTGTTTTCCGCGACATAGTGGTAGCCGTAATAGCCGCCGAAGGCGATTAGGCCGGCAATGAAGGCGGTGAGGGCAGTTTTTTGACGCTGTCGGATGCTTCTGCCTGAAAACCGTCTTCTTCCTCGTCGGCAAACCTGTCCATATACCGGATGTCGGCGGCTTCGTCGCGGTTGCGGCGGCCTACCGTCATTTCGAAGGAAACCCTTTCGCCGACGGTGGGCGGTGGGTCTGTCCGGTCGAAGGCGGCCAGTGGCGCGAAGACTTCTTTTTGGGAATATTCTTCAAGTATCGCGCCGAATTTCCGAGCTTCGTTCCAGTGTGCGATTGTTCCGTAATGTCTCATGTTTCAACCAATTTGAATAAGTTTCGTTATTTTAAATTAATGGGTTAAAAAGTAAAGGAATATTGCGGGGGCGTAGATAACGGTAAATTGATTATACCGCTGTTGTACTGTAAAAACGGAATTGCAAATCAATCGGTTGATAATGCGAATCGGATATTTGCCGCATTGTTTTCAGACGGCCTGTGTTGCATCAGCAAAAGGCTGCTGCCGCACGATGGCGCGGATGACGGCGCGGTTTGGATGCAGGGCGGTACGCAGGCGTTGGGACAGCGGCTGGGACAGGCCGAGGATGTCGGCGGCAATGGCGGCGGCGCAGACGGGGGCGGTGGCGAGGCCGCGCGTGCCGTGTGCGGTGTTGATGTAGGCGTTCGGCAGGTAGGGGCAGGGGATGTTGTCGAGGCGGTAGTTTTTTTGTCCAACGCGAGTTTGGCGTAGGCAGTCTGCATGACGGCGATGTCGCCGAGCGCGCCGACGACGGGCAGGTGGTCGGGGCTGTCGCAGCGCAGGGCGGCGTGTCCTTGCGGTTGTGCAAAGGGGTCGTCTGAAACCGAGCGAAGCGGGTTTTGCTCAAACAATGATTGCGCCAATGGCGGGTTGAGCTGTTGCAGGGCGGCGCGGTTGGCGGCTTCTTCGTGCGGGTGCCAAGCATCGTCGTTGCTGTTGAGGACGAAGGTTGCGCCGTAGCAGTGTTGCCCTTGCCAGCTCGGGCTGATGTAGCTTTTCGCCGGATAGGGCGCAGCGCAGGCGTTTGAAAAACCGCTGCCGCCGCTACGCCGGTTTGCCCGCGGATTTGGCGGAACGGCAGGGCGGAGACATTGGCGTCGGCGGCGTTCGGGCTGTGCGCACCCATGCGGTAGATGATGCAGCGTGCGCTAAAGCTGCCGCGCGGTGTGTGTACCATCCAGTTTGCGCCGTCGTATTCGGCAGCGGATAAGGGCGTGTCTTCGTGCAACGCAATCAGCGGATGATTCAGCAAGGCGCGGACGACGGCGGGCGGGTTCAGCCATACGCCCTGCGGCCAGTAGAGGCCGTCTGAAAAGACGTCTATGCCTGCGATTTGTGCGGCTTCGTCGGCGGACACGCTGTGGTAAAGGTGGGCATGATGTTGCTGCAAACCCAATGCCTGATTGCGTTTGCGTTCGGCTTCGTCAAAATTAAGATGCAACACGCCGTCGCCGCCCCATGCGTCGGAATCGGGCAGCAGGTCTTGCAGTAGGCGGCGGGTGTAGCCGTAGCCCGCCAGCAGCAGTTCGGTCTGCTCGGTGTCGTGCGGCGAGATTTTGGCGTAGAGCAGCCCTTGGCGGTTGCCGCTGCCGCCTTGCGCCGCTTTGCCCGCTTCCAAAACGGTAATGCGCACGCCGTGTTCCGCCAGTTTGCGCGCGGTCGCAGCGCCGGCAATGCCCGCGCCGATAACCAGCGCGCTTTCGGGCGGGGTGATGGCTTGAGGTCGTCTGAACCAAGGTTTGACGGGCTTGGGCGCAGCTTGCGGCACGGCTTCGGTCTGCCATTCGATACGGTCGAAATGTTCGTGCAGGCTGTCGGTGCGGTGCGGCGGGACAAGCCAGATATGAACGTCGGGCAACAGGTTTTTCCAGAAAGTTGACGCTGTTGAACTGAAGGCATTTCAGGGCTTGGTCAAGACGGGTTTTTCAGACGACCTTCCAGATCGGTCGGGGCATCGGACAAAAGGAAAATCGGGAATGCGGTTTTCGCTCAGACGAGGCAATCAGATGCAGCGGCACGGGATGAGTTTCGATCACGCGGGCAAGTTCGGTGGGGGCGGGCGGGGTGTTCCAAGCGAGGATGGGCATGGTGTGAGGCCGTCTGAAAAAGGAATGGGGTATTGTAACGCTGATGCCGGACGGTGTATTGAAAATGTTTCCGTATACAATAGGCAGGGAAAGTGATGCCCGTCCGAAAATCCGTAACGGAGTTGAAACGACATACCCTGCCGCCGGGTTGTTTATAATGCTTGGTTATCGAAATCTTGTTCCGAAAGTTGAAACCATGAACACTATCCGTATCAAAATCTGCGGCATCACCCTGCCCCGAGGATGCCCCTTGCCGCCGCCGAAGCGGGCGCGGATGCTGTCGGGCTGGTGTTTTACGCGAAAAAGCAAACGATGCGGTAACGGCGGCGCAGGCGAAGGAAATCGTGGCGGTGCTGCCGCCGTTTAGTGTCGGCAGTTGCTTTTATTTGTTAATGAAACGGCGGACAATATAAGGGAAATTTTGCGCCAAGTGCCGATAGACGTGATTCAGTTTCATGGTGATGAAGACGATGATTTTTGCCGTCAGTTTGACCGGCCGTATCTCAAAAGCCGTGCGCGTGCAGTCCGCCGCCGATATTCAGACGGCCTGCGCTAAGTTCCCTCAACGCGCGCGCGCTGTTATTCGACGCTTACCATCCGACCGAATACGGCGGCACGGGGCAGAGCTTCGATTGGACGATGCTGCCGGAAGATTTGGGCAAAGCCGTGGATACTCGCCGGAGGGCTGACTCCCGAAAATGTCGCCGATGCGGTGAGAACCAGCGGCGCGGCGGCGGTGGATGTCCGGCGGTGTGGAAAGCGCGGCAGGGATTAAAGACAAGGAAAAAAATAGCGGCGTTTAGTGGCGGCAACAAAGGTCGTTTGAAACTGAAATCTGATTTTCAGACGGCCTTTGTTGATAAAGGATTAAGATGGAACATTATTCTGTACATTTGAAACTGCTGGGGATGGCGGTGTTGTGGGGTGCGTCTTGGCCGATGGGGCGGATGCTGGGGCAGTCGCTGCCGCCGCTGACGGGCGGGGCGGTTCGGTTTGTACTGGCTTCGGTTTTGCTGTTGGGCTGGTTGTTTACGCGCAGCAGGTTTGCGACTTTGGCGGCTTTGTCGGCGCGGCAATGGCTGGGCTTGGCGGTGGCCGCTTCCGTCGGGGTGTGCGGCTATGCGGTGTTTTTTATGCTGGGTTTGCAGGCGATGCCGGCGGGTAAGGCGGCGGTGGTTGTGGCGGTGAATCCCGTGCTGACGCTGCTGCTGGCGACTTGGTTTTTCGGCGAGCGTTTAAATGCGAAGATTTTGGCGGGTATGCTGCTGGCGGTCGGTGGTGCCATTATGGTGGTAACGCAAGGGCAGCCGTTGACGGTATTGTCGGGCGGCATCAAGGCGGGGGAGTGGCTGATTTTCGGCTGCGTGGTCTGCTGGGCGGCTTATACTTTAATCGGACGTGCGGTTTTACGCGGGATAGACGCGCTGACGGTAACGGCGGCAACGTCGTTCATCGGCGCGCTGATGTTGTCGGTGGTGGCGTTGTGGACGGACGGACTGCCGTTTGAGGCAATGGCGGCGATGGATACACGCGGTTGGACAGCCTTGGTGTGGCTGGTCATCGGTGCGACGGTATTGGCCTATGCGTGGTATTTTGAAGGCGTGAAGACTTTGGGTGCAGGCAGTGCGGCGGCTTATATTACGCTCGTGCCGATTTTCGGCGTGCTGTCTTCGGCGTGGGTTTTGGGCGAACCGCTGCATATTTCGCTGGTCGCGGGCTGCGCTGCGGCAGTCGGCGGCATGACGCTGATGCGGTACGGGCAGAAGGTCGTCTGAAAAGGCAGCAATCGGCTGCTTTATGTTCAATATTTTTTTATCACGAAATCACGATGTCCGCTCCGCTCGAAATCGAAACCCACCCTTTCCCCGCCTTGCTGCCGCCGCAGGCGACGGTGATGATGATGGGGACGTTTCCGCCCAAGGAAGACAAACGCGCGATGCAGTTTCATTATCCGAATTTCCAAAACGATATGTGGCGCGTCTACGGGCTGGTGTTTTTAATGATGCGGCGCATTTCCAGATGCCGTCTGAAAAAGCGTTTGATGCCGAGAAAATCAAGGCGTTTTTGCGCGAACGGGGATTGCGTCCCTGCCCGACCGTGTTGAAGGCGGTGCGGGAACATGGCAATGCGTCGGACAAAATTTTTGCAAGTGGTCGAAACCGTCGATTTGGCGGCGGTGTTGGCGCAGATGCCCGACTGCCGCCATATCTGCACCACCGGCGGTAAGGCGACGGAAATCCTGCTCGATATTCAGGGCGGCGGCATCAAAATGCCGAAAACGGGCGAAACCGTGCCGTTTCCGTTTGCCGGACAGGATTTGACCCTGACCCGCCTGCCATCCACTTCGCGCGCCTATCCTTTGAGTTTGGCGAAAAAAGGCGGCGGCGTATCGGGCGTTTTTCGAAATGGCGGGTTTGTGTGAAAAACAGTTATAATTGCCGACAATTTCCCCTTTCAGACGGCCTTTAGCAGACCGAGGCCGTCTGAAAAACAGACAAGGAAGAAATCCGATGAAAAACTACCAAGCGCCCGACGAGAAGGGCTTTTTCGGCGAACACGGCGGACTTTATGTTGCCGAAACCCTGATTCCCGCCTTGCAAGAGCTGGCGGATGCCTATCAAGCAGCGAAAAAAACGACCCGTCGTTTTGGGAAGAGTTCCACCGCGATTTGAAACACTACGTCGGCCGCCCCAGCCCCGTTTACCATGCCGCGCGATTGTCCGAGCATTTGGGCGGCGCGCAAATCTGGTTGAAGCGCGAAGACTTGAACCACACCGGCGCGCACAAGGTCAACAACACCATTGGTCAGGCGCTGCTCGCCCGCCGCATGGGCAAAAAACGCGTCATCGCCGAAACCGGTGCGGGTCAGCATGGCGTGGCTTCCGCCACCGTCGCCGCACGCTTCGGCATGACTTGCGACGTGTACATGGGCGCGGACGACATCCAGCGCCAAATGCCCAACGTGTTCCGCATGAAATTATTGGGCGCGAACGTGGTCAGCGTCGACAGCGGCAGCCGCACGCTGAAAGACGCGATGAACGAAGCCATGCGCGAATGGGTCGCCCGCGTGGACGACACGTTCTACATCATCGGCACCGCCGCCGGCCCTGCACCGTATCCCGAAATGGTGCGCGATTTCCAATGCGTTATCGGCAACGAGGCCAAAGCGCAGATGCAGGAAGCCATCGGCAGACAGCCTGACGTCGCCGTTGCCTGCGTCGGCGGCGGCTCGAACGCCATCGGGCTGTTCCACCCGTATATCGGCGATGAAAACGTGCGCCTCGTCGGCGTGGAAGCCGGCGGTTTGGGCGTGGATACCCCCGACCACGCCGCGCCGATTACCAGCAAAGCCCCCATCGGCGTATTGCACGGCTTCCGCAGCTACCTGATGCAGGACGAAAACGGCCAAGTCTTGGGGACGCACTCCGTGTCCGCAGGCTTGGATTACCCCGGCATCGGCCCGGAGCACAGCCACCTGAACGACATCAAGCGCGTCGAATACACCGTCGCCAAAGACGACGAAGCACTCGAAGCCTTTGATTTGTTGTGCCGCTTCGAAGGCATCATCCCCGCGCTCGAATCCAGCCACGCCCTCGCATGGGCAGTCGCCAACGCGCCGAAGATGGGCAAAGACCAAGTGATTCTGGTCAACCTGTCCGGCCGCGGCGATAAAGACATCAATACCGTGGCAAAGCTGAAAGGGATTGAGTTGTAAAAACAAAATAAATCGCTGAGGCCGTCTGAAACATTTTTATAAAAAGCGTTTCAGACGGCCTCATATAAATCCGAAAACAGTCTTACCGCATACACAAGAATCATGACCCGAAACCAAATTCCGCCCCTTCTCTGGCAGCCCGACATTCCCGAATCCGTAGCGCTCGGCTACGGCAAACAGATGGCGGCGCTGCTGCAATCCCTCGTCGCTGACCGCCGCATTGCGCGGCCTGGGTTTCGATTTCACCGTGAAACTGCTGGACTTGGGCATCGGTGCAGCCGGAGCATGGTTCGGGCCGTCTGAAAAAAACAGGAAGAATTTATCCGCGACGTGTTGCTTTCTGCCTTGACGGCGAACCCGTCGTTTGAGCGCGCAGCGCCTGCGAACCGCATTCGCAGTGGCGCGGGGTGCTGGACTGCGGCACGCAGCCGCTGGGCGAGCGGTTGTTTGACGGTTCGCTGCCGCTGGTGCGTTCCGCATTCGAGTTTTCCGGCGTGCAGGAATGCCGCACTGAAAACGGCCTGTCTGCCCAAGCCTTTGCCGCCCGCCGCTCGTGGTTCGGGATGCGGGGGGAGCGGCTGTGGCTGGTGGAATGCTTTTTACCGGCCCTTGCGCAGTACGGCGGTTGAAGGACGGGGTGGGAACGTTTTTGAAGGCCGTCTGAAAAGTTATGAAAACTTTTTCAGACGGCCTTCGGTTTGACGACCGATAATAAGTAAATGAATGAAAGAGTAGGGCGGAAGAATTTATACCGGAGCACGTTTGTGATACATTTCATATCTTTACAAACCACAACAGACAGATAGGGAAAAAGAGATGTTTTGGTATATCGTTGGCTTTTGCGCCTTCGTCGTTTCCCTGCTCGCGCTTTGGGTGAACGCCAGCGCGTTCGGTATGCAGGACGACGGTACGCCGCAGTCGGAGTATGAAAAACTGCTCGGGTTGGGAACGAAGCTGAAAGACAAGGAAGTCGCCGCCAAAGAGCGCGAAGCGGCGCGGTTTCATCCCGACGACTGATATGGAAACGGTTTGAGGCCGTCTGAAAATCCTGTTCAAACGGCCTGACGGAGCAGCAATATGAAGAAAAATGTGTCGTGTTGACCGGTGCGGGTATCAGCGCCGACAGCGGTCTGTTGACTTTCCGCGATGCGGGCGGTCTGTGGAAGGGCATAAAGTAACCGATGTCTGCACGCCCGAAGCGCTGGAACGCAATCCGAAGCTGGTCATCGATTTTTACAACCAGCGCAGGCTTCGGCCAATGCCGCTGAACCGAACGCCGCGCATAAGGCTTTGGCGGAGCTGGAAAAATATTACGACGTACACATCATCACGCAGAATGTGGACGGCCTGCACGAAAAAGCCGGCAGCAGCAAGGTTCTGCACCTGCACGGCGAATTGAACAAATTGCGCAGCGTTACCGACGAAAACGAGATTATCGGGTTTACCGGCGAGCAGACCGACGACGTGCGCGACAGCAAAGGCGGGCCGATGCGTCCGCACATCGTGTTTTTCGGCGAGGAAGTGCCGCTGTTTCCGCAGGCGGCGGAGGAAATGCGCGATGCAGACGTGGTCATCATCGTCGGTACGTCGATGCAGGTTTATCCGGCGGCGTCGCTGATTCACTATGTGCCGCCCGATGCGGATTGTTATCTGGTCGACCCGAACCCGCAGGGCGTAGGCGCGGGCGTGGAGGTGATTGCCGAACGCGCCGCGTTGGGCGTGCCGAAACTGGCGGAGTATCTGATAGGGCGGGCCGGCGGGCAGTCCTGATTGGCCGCGGGCCGTCCGAACGGGAAATCCTGTTCGGGCGGCCCGATTGTTTTAAAAACCTTTTGCCCTGTTTTTTAAAAAGCGTTACACTTCCCCGCCGTTTTCAGACGGCCTTTTTTTAAATCCGCCGCTGCCGTCATTGCGCCGACAGTCAGGGCAGTCAGCGTCATTGCGCCGCTGTAAACACGAAAGAACACACTATGACCATCTCTCCCGTCGCCTTGCGCCGTAAGACCGAGCGCAAGCCGCATCCGACCGCGCGTTATTGGAAAAAAATGCGATGTCGAAGCCCTGTTCGGACTTCCATTCCTCGACCTCGTTTACCAAGCCGCCGAAATCCACCGCCAAAATTTCAACCCGCGCGAAATCCAGCTTTCCACCTTGTTGTCCATCAAAACCGGCGGCTGCCCCGAAGACTGCGCCTACTGCCCTCAATCGGCGCACCACAACACCAATCTGGGCAAAGAGCAGATGATGGATGTGGACGAAATCGTCGAAAAAGCCAAAATCGCCAAATCGCGCGGCGCAAGCCGTTTCTGCATGGGCGCGGCATGGCGTGGCCCCAAACCGAAAGACGTGGAGACGGTTTCCGCAATCATCAAAGCCGTGAAGGGTTTGGGCATGGAAACCTGCGGCACGTTCGGTATGCTTGAAGACGGTATGGCGGAAGACTTCAAAAAGCAGGTTTGGACTATTATAACCACAACCTCGACACCGATCCCGACCGCTACAACGACATCATCCACACGCGCAAACACGAAGACCGAATGGACACCTTGGGCAAAGTCCGCAATGCCGGTTTGAAAGTCTGCTGCGGCGGCATTGTCGGCATGAACGAGACCCGCGCCGAGCGTGCCGGACTGATTGCCAGCCTCGCCAACCTCGACCCGCAGCCCGAAAGCGTGCCGATTAACCAGTTGGTCAAAGTGGAAGGCACGCCGCTGGCCGATGCCGAAGATTTGGACTGGACGGAGTTCGTCCGTACCATCGCCGTAGCGCGGATTACCATGCCGCACAGCTACGTCCGCCTGTCGGCAGGGCGCAGCAATATGCCCGAATCCATGCAGGCAATGTGTTTCATGGCGGGTGCGAACTCGATTTTTCTACGGCGACAAGCTCTTAACCACCGAAAACCCCGACGAAGACGGCGACCGCCTGTTGATGGAAAAACTGGATTTGTATCCGTTGCGGTTTGAGTTGGAAGAAGAATACGAAGCGGCGCAGGAAACGCCCAAGATTAAGGTGGATTATTGAAGCGGTTTAGGAAACGGGATAAAGGCCGTCTGAAATTTTTTTCAGACGGCCTTTCCAATGGTTCAAACCTGCCAGTCGATGACGGCCGTTCCGTGTGCAGCCAGGTAGGCGTTGGCCTGCGAGAAGTGTTTGCAGCCGAAGAAGCCGCGGTAGGCCGAGAGGGGGACGGATGCGGCGAGGACAGCACCAGATGGCGGCGGCGGTCGATAAACGCGCCTTTTTCTGGGCATGGCTGCCCCAAAGCATGAAAACGATGTGTTCGCGGTATTCGTTGAGCTGGGCGATGACGCGGTCGGTAAACTGTTCCCAGCCCAGCGCGGCGTGCGAGTGCGCCTGTCCCGCGCGCACGGTCAGAACGGTGTTGAGCAGCAGCACGCCCTGTTCCGCCCAGTGTTGCAGGCAGCCGTGCTGCGGGATGCGGAAGCCGGGGATGTCGTCGGCCAGTTCTTTGTAGATATTGACCAGCGAAGGCGGGATGTCGATTTCGGGCCGGACGGAGAACGCCAGTCCGTGCGCCTGTCCTGCGCCGTGATACGGGTCCCTGCCCCAGAATGACGACTTTGACCTGATTGAATTCGGTGGCTTTTGAATGCGTTGAACACGTCGGCGGCGGGCGGGTAAATAATCCGGCCGGCTTCGCGTTCCTGCCGCACGCTTTTGGATGATGTGGCGGAAATAAGGCTGCTCTTTTTCCGCGCCGAGTGCTTCGTGCCAAGTCTGCATGATGTGTCCTGATTTTGACGGGTCGGGCTTATTATAACGTGAAAAAGGCGGGTAAGAAAGGCGGAACGAATGAAGAGGCCGTCTGAAACTGAGTTTTCAGACGGCCTTTGCGTTCTTATTTCAGCCTGCGGATGCCGACGGCGTCGCGTACTTTGTCCAGCAGTTCGCGCGCTTCTTTGCGCGCTTTGGCGGCGCCCGCCTGCAGGATGTCTTCGATTTGCGAAGGGTTGGCGGTCAGCTCGTTGTAGCGTTCGCGCGGTTCAGCCAGCTCGGCGTTGATTTTGGCGGCCAAGAGTTTTTTGGCTTCGCCCCATGCCAGGCCTTCGGCAAGCATTTGTGTGAATTCTGCGGTTTCAGTCGGCGTGGAGAAGGCTTTGTAGATTTCGAACAAGGGGCTTTCATCGGGTTGTTTCGGCTCGCCCGGCTCTTTCATGTTGGTGATGATTTTTGTTGACCGATTTTTTTGGGTTTTTCTTGTCGTTTTCCCAAAGCGGAATGGTGTTGCCGTAGGATTTGGACATTTTGCGTCCGTCCAAACCGACCAAGAGTTCGACGTTTTCGTCGATTTTCACTTCGGGCAGGGTGAAGACTTCTTTGAAACGGTGGTTGAAGCGGCCGGCGATGTCGCGCGCCATTTCGACGTGTTGGATTTGGTCGCGGCCGACGGGCACTTCGTTGGCGTTGAACATGAGGATGTCGGCGGTCATCAGGATAGGGTAGCTGTACAGCCCCATTTCTACGCCGTGGTCGGGGTCTTCCTGATTGTTTTTCTGCGTTTGCCCTGCACGGCGGCTTTGTAGGCGTGGGCGCGGTTCATCAGACCTTTGGCGGTGATGCAGGTCAGAATCCAGTTCAATTCCATCACTTCTGGAATGTCGCTTTGGCGGTAGAAAGTGGTGCGCTCGGGGTCGAGTCCGCAGGCCAGCCAAGTGGCTGCAACGGCTTGGGTGGATTGGTGAATCATCTCCGGCTCGTGGCATTTTATGATGCCGTGGTAGTCGGCGAGGAAGAGGAAGGATTCGGTGTCGGGCGTTTGCGCTGCGCGGACGGCGGGCCGGATGGCGCCGACGTAGTTGCCCAGATGCGGGATGCCGGTAGTGGTTACGCCGGTGAGGACGCGTTTCTTGCTCATGGGGAAGACTTTCTGTTGCGGGAAATATCAGAGTTTGGATTATACATGAGAACGCAGGCTGTTTTTTTGTGATGCCTCCAAGCTAGTGAGATTTGTAAAAAGAAAATAAAGGATGAAACTGAATTTCAATACTGTTGTCGGAAAAACTAAGAATTTTTCGTTAGTACAAATTTTTCTTAAATGCCTTAAAAATTAAGGTTGTTTTCGATTTTTAAAACTCAAATAGGATAATGTAAGTATTAAACGCAAATGAGACGAATCACGTTTCAGGCGGTTGGGTTGTTAATGTCATACGTTCTGCTGCTGCAACAGCGGCTGGTATTTTTTTGCAACCAGTGCAATAGGAACAAAAAAATCGGAAGTCCGTATTTTTCAAAAATGAAAATATGTTTAGAATATGTTTTCTGATATTGTGTGTAACTATATCAACCACAGTTATAACGCTAGGAATAAAAATATCTTTTTCCAAATAGAGATATGTTCTATTGGCAAATTTCTATCAGCATGTTTATAACAGTGATACTGCTTCGATGGTTTAATCTGAATAGAACGCTGAATTGGGTTTTTCATCTTTTAAGGCCGTCTGAAATATTTTCAGACGGCCTTAATTGTTTTTTCCTCTTTAAGTTATCCACAGGTGTGAGAATATAATATCTATATATAACATAATGTTAATTAATCATAATAATCTATTTTTAAGTTTCACTATTGAGTTACCCACAAGAGAGACCATATAACCGCCATCAAGAAACTTTAAATTCAAAAAGAAAAGGAAACCTAAAGATGAGATTCGATAAATTAACCGCCAAATTCCAACAAGCCCTTGCAGAAGCTCAAAGTTTGGCATTGGCTGCGGACAGCAGCTATCTGGAAGCGGGCTTTGTGCTGAAAGCCTTGCTTGACGACCAAAACAGCGGAGCCGCCGCGCTCTTGGCTCATGCGGGCGTGAACGTGCCGCAGGTGAAACAGCGTTTGCAGCAGCATTTGAACAGCCTGCCGAAAGTGTCCGGTCAGGGCGGCGATATTCTGCCCAGCCGCGAATTGCAGGCGGTGTTGAACCCTGATGGACAAAGCGGCAACCAAGCGCGGCGATGCTTATATTGCCAGCGAACTTTTCCCTGCTTGCCTTAGTGCAGCAGAACGATGCGACCGGCAAAAATCTTGAAAGAAGCCGGCGCGACCGAACAAAACATCAATGCCGCGATCGACGCGGTACGCGGAGGACAAAACGTGAACGATGCTAATGCCGAAGACCAACGAGATGCGCTGAAAAAAATACACGCTCGACCTGACCCAGCGCGCCCGCGACGGCAAACTTGACCCCGTTATCGGCCGCGACGACGAAATCCGCCGCGCGATTCAGGTATTGCAACGCCGCACCAAAAACAACCCCGTGCTGATTGGTGAGCCGGGCGTGGGTAAAACCGCTATCGTCGAAGGCTTGGCACAGCGCATCGTCAACGGCGAAGTGCCTGAATCCCTGCGCAACAAACGCCTGCTGGTTTTGGATTTGGCGGCATTGATTGCCGGCGCGAAATACCGCGGCGAATTTGAAGAACGCTTGAAAGGCGTGTTGAACGATTTGGCGAAAGACGACGGCAACACCCTGATTTTCATCGACGAAATTCATACTTTGGTTGGCGCGGGCAAAACCGACGGCGCGATGGATGCGGGCAATATGTTGAAACCGGCTTTGGCGCGCGGCGAACTGCACTGTATCGGCGCGACCACCTTGGATGAATACCGCCAATACATCGAAAAAGACGCGGCACTCGAACGCCGCTTCCAAAAAGTATTGGTCGGCGAACCCAGTGTGGAAGACACCATCGCCATCCTGCGCGGTTTGCAGGAGCGTTATGAAATCCACCACGGCATCGACATCACCGACCCCGCCATTGTTGCCGCAGCGGAATTGAGTGACCGTTACATTACCGACCGCTTCCCTACCCGATAAAGCGATTGATTTGATTGATGAAGCCGCCAGCCGCATCAAAATGGAGCTGGACAGTAAGCCTGAGCAGATGGATAAACTCGACCGCCGCATTATCCAGCTCAAAATGGAAAAATGCACGTTGCCAAAGAAAGCGATGACGCCAGCAAAAAACGTTTGGAACTGATAGACGAAGAAATCGACGGCTTGCAAAAAGAATACGCCGATTTGGACGAAATCTGGAAAGCCGAAAAAGCCGCGTCTTCCAGTACCGCCGACATCAAGAAACAGATGGATGACATCAAGGTCAAAAATCGAGCAGGCCAAACGCCAAGGCGACTTCGCCCGCGCGTCTGAACTCGAATACGGCGAGTTGCCGAAATTGGGCGCACAGTTGCAGGCGGCAGAAAGCAACCCTGACGGCAAAAAACAAAACAAACTCTTCCGTACCGAAGTCGGCGCGGACGAAGTGGCCGAAATCGTATCGCGCATGACCGGCATTCCTGTGTCCAAAATGATGGAAGGCGAACGCGACAAGCTGCTGAAGATGGAAGAAGTATTGCACCGCCGAGTGGTCGGTCAAGACGAAGCCGTGCGTGCCGTGTCCGATGCCATCCGCCGCAGCCGCTCCGGTCTTGCCGATCCGAACAAACCCTACGGCAGCTTCCTGTTCCTAGGCCCGACCGGCGTGGGTAAAACCGAGTTGTGTAAAGCTTTGGCAGGCTTCCTGTTCGACAGCGAAGACCACCTTATCCGCATCGACATGTCCGAATACATGGAAAAACACGCCGTTGCCCGCTTAATCGGCGCGCCTCCGGGCTATGTCGGCTACGAAGAGGGCGGCTACCTGACCGAACAAGTCCGCCGCAAACCGTACAGCGTGATTCTTTTGGACGAAGTGGAAAAAGCCCATCCCGACGTGTTCAACATCCTGCTGCAAGTATTGGATGACGGTCGTTTGACCGACGGACAAGGCCGCACCGTGGACTTCAAAAATACCGTCATCGTCATGACTTCCAACATCGGCAGCCAGCACATCCAACAAATGGGTACGCAGGATTACGAAGCCGTGAAAGAAGCGGTAATGGAAGAAGTGAAAGCCTACTTCCGTCCCGAAATGATCAACCGTATCGACGAAGTGGTCGTGTTCCACGGACTGAATCAGGAGAATATCCGCAACATTGCGAAAATCCAGCTCAAAGGTTTGGAAAAACGTTTGGAAGCGCAGCACTTGCACCTGAAAGTGGACGATGCCGCCTTGGATTTGATTGCCAAAGCCGGTTTCGACCCCGTATACGGCGCACGCCCGCTCAAACGCGCCATCCAGTCGGAAATCGAAAACCCGCTGGCCATGGCGTTGCTCGAAGGCAAATATGCGCCCTGAAAGCACGATTCATGTGAAAGAAGAAGGCGGCAGGCTGGTGTTTGCCTGATTTGAGGGCTTAAACGTTATAAGGCCGTCTGAAAACATGTCGTACAGGTTTTCAGGCGGCTTTTTGATACATTACGCAAGTGGTTCGGCAGAATTTTAGAGGCCGTCTGAAAAAAACTTTCAGACGGCCTGTTTTCTACAGAAAAAGTGATGGTGTTCCGTGCAAAATAAAGTGGCGGATTTTTCGTGGTTCATTTCTCGTTCTGATATTAAGTAATAGAAATCATTTGCATTTCTTGCTAAACTGGTTCTGCCTTTTTCCGATAGACAGGAGCCGCCCATGAAAAACGCCCCCCGTTCACTGGCAGTTGGTTAAGCCGGTCAGACATCGTATTTACACCGCCATGTTGCTTTTCGGTGGCGGCAGCGCTGCTGTGGGTGGCATCGCTTGCGGTAACGGCGTTCCTGTTTGCGCACGTGCTGGCGGGCCGGCCTTCGGCAGGGTTGGCGGCGCTGCTGGCAGGCTTGGTTCTGATGTCTTACCTTTTGCGGATGCAGTCGTTCAAGCGGTCGCATTTTGCCGCGTTCGAACTGGAAAAAGTGCTGCGGCTCAAGCTGGCGGAACGCATCGGGCGCGCGCCGCCGGGGCTGGCGGTGGATTCGGGTGCGGCGGCACTGGCGCAGGTGGCGCAGAACGATGTGGCCGCGCTGCACGCCTTCGTGGCCGACAGTACGCCTTTGTATGCCCTGTTCGTTTGCCGCGCCTCTTTTCGCCTTCCTGATCCTGCTGTTCTTCGACTGGAGGCTGGCGTTGGCGGCGGCGGCCGTGCTGGTGGCGGGTATGGGCGTGTTGTCGCTGGTGATGAAAAAAAGGGGCAGAGTGAAATGAAGGCGTATGCCGCAGCGCGCGAACAGGTCAGCCGCGCGGTGGTGGAATTTGTGCAGGGCATGGGCGTGGTGCGCACTTTCGACGGCGGCGCGGCATCGTTCGGGCGTTACAGCCGCGCGTTGGACGGCTATCTGGGCTACCTGAAGGGCTGGTACAAAAGAAACGGTCTGCCCGCCCGCTTAGGGCTGGTCGTGCTGTCGCCGCTGCCGACGCTTTTTGGTGCTTTTTGATGGTGCGGTGCATATTGGTATGCGGACGGCTCGCTGCCGTTTGCAGCCTGGCTTGCCGTTTTTGCTGGCGGGCACGGGCATGGCCGAAGCCATCATGCCTTATATGGCTTTGTTTCACGCCGTCGAAGGGGCGAAAATGAGCGCCGCGCGCATCGCCGAGCTGCTCGACACGCCGGTCTTGTCGGCGCACGGCGGGGGAAAAACTCCCGAAAGCGGCGATATTGTGTTCGACAAGGTTTGCTTTTTCGTATCCGAACCGTCAGGACAAAGCCTTAGACAGTGTCAGCTTCTCTGCGAAAGCAGGCACTTGGACGGCCTTGGTCGGCGCGAGTGGTTCGGGCAAGAGCACCGTCGCCCGCCTAGCCGCCCGTTTTTGGGATGCGGACGAAGGCAGCATTTGTGTCGGCGGTACCGATGTGCGCGACATCGACCCCGATGCCTTAATGTCGCAGATTGCCTTTGTGTTCCAAGATAATTTCCTCTTCACCGGCAGCATTGCTGACAACATCCGGCTGGGCATCCCTGATGCCGCGCAGGCCGACATCGAAAACGCTGCCCGCGCCGCCAACGCCCACGATTTCATCACCGAACTGCCGCAAGGCTACGCCACCCCCGTCGGCGAACGCGGCGCGTCGCTTTCCGGCGGCCAGCGCCAGCGCATCACCATTGCCCGCGCCATCCTGCAAAGCCGCCCCATCCTGATACTGGACGAAGCCACCGCCTACACCGACGCGGAAAACGAAGCTCTGATTATGGGCGCGCTCAAAAAACTCATGCGCGGCAAAACCGTGCTCATGGCCGCCCACCGCCTGAGCACGGTGATGCACGCCGACAATATACTCGTATTCGACCAAGGCCGTTTGAAAGAGCAGGGCACGCACGCGCAACTTTTTGGCGCAAAACGGCATCTATGCCGAACTCTGGCGCGCGCACGAGCAAAGCAAGGCATGGCGCTACGGCGGGCGCGGGGCGGCGGCGGATACGGCGGGCAGCCCCGCCGTGTAGCAGGCCGCAATCGGTTTTCAGACGGCCTGAAAGAGCAAAAGGCCGTCTGAAAAAACAACACGGTTCCGGCAGCCGTATCGGGAACGACACTGCCTTCCGTGCCGTCTGAAAACCCCGCAGAAAGGAAAACCATGCCCAAACCTACCCGACAAGACTTCGCTTTTTTTAAACGACGCAAAAACCGAAGCCGTATTGTTCGACCTCTACACCGCCGCCGTACGCCAGATTCCCCGGCCTGATATGGCATTTTTCTGCCCCAACTGCCCAAACTGCTGGGCAAAGGCAGCGGCTGGACGGGCGAAAACGAAGCCTATTTCGACGACAAATACATCCCCATCGTCCCTCAGCAGGGCGCATTCCTGTATATGCAGGCCTTGGCCAAGGGCGCGAAAAACATTGTCGAATTCGGTACGTCTTACGGCATTTCCACGCTTTATCTGGCTGCTGCGGCCAAGAAAAACGGCGGCCGCGTGATAACTACCGAATACCTGCCGCATAAAGCCGAAGCTGCCCGCCGCCACTTCGCAGCCGCAGGGCTGGCCGACTATATCGAACTGCGCGAAGGCGACGCGCTGGAAACTTTTGCAAGACATCGCCGGCGGCATCGATTTCGTGCTGCTCGACGGCTGGCCGAACCCTAGTCTGTTCCGTGTTCAAACTGCTCGAACCCAAACTCGCCCCGCGCGCCGCCGTCGCCGTGGACGACGTGGAAGGCTACGCCCCCGCCATGCAGGATTATCTGGACTACGTCCGCAATCCCGCCAACGGCTATGTTTCCGCCACCTTAAAGCCGCATAAGGCCTTGGAATACAGCGTGAAAACAGGCGGGGCGGATGCCGCTTGAGGCCGTCTGAAAACTAAACAGCAGCCTGCAACCCCGTCCCCTCTCCCGTGGGAGAGGGTTAGGGTTAGGGAGAGGGCAAACCCGAGCGGCAACAGAAATTTTTAACCTGCCATACCGCCAACCCGACCAACCAACCATTAAGGAAGCCCCATGGAATTATCCGCCGAACAAACTGCCGCCCAACTGCGCTGCCCGCACGGCGAAGCAGGCACGGTATTCGGGCAGGCGATGAACCTGCGCAACCTGACCCAAAATCGTCAGCGCGTTCGCCGCCGCCCGCCTGCAAAAACGGCGACAACATACTGGAAACCGGCTGCGGCAACGGCGGCCTTTTTGGGCTACATCCTGTCGCAGGCGGACGGCCTGCACTACACCGGCCTGGAAATTTCGCCGCTGATGCACGAGCAGGCGCAGGCGTTCAATGCACCGTTTATCGCCGCAGGGCAGGCGGATTACCGGCTGTATGACGGCGGCGCGCTGCCCTTTGCCGATGCCGCGTTCCACAAAGCCGTGTCGGTAAACACCGTCTATTTTTGGGACGACGCGCCCTTCATGCTGGCCGAACTCTGCCGCATGCTGAAATACGGCGGGCGGCTGTGCCTGAATTTCTGCGAAAAAGACTTTATGGCCAAACTGCCGTTCGCGGCGCACGGCTTCACGCTCTACGATGCTGCCGACATCCGCGCCCTGGCCGAAAACCTGCCGCTGCGCTGCATTTCGGAACAACGCAGCCGCGATTGGGCAGTCAGCAAAAAGCGGTAAATTGGTGCGGCGGGAATTTGTCGATTTGGTGTTTGAACGCGTATAGCCTGTGCACAAAAGAACAGGCCGCAATCGGTTTTCAGGTAGCCAGAACCAAACGCCGGAAAACACGGAACTATCCGCCGCCCATCAGGATTTTGAAATACCGTGCGAAGCCGTTTTCAGACGGCCTGCACACCCGAAATAGGAGAACCGACATGTCCGCCCCCGATGCCGAATTAAAACCGCCTCTCCGCCGCCATCTACCGCATCGTGATGGCGGCGGCGGGGAATTTGCGCCGCAGCTCAGACGCTGCCTGTGGCTGCTGGTGCTGACCGCCGCCTTGCAGGGCCTGACCTTCGCCTTGTTTGTGCCGCTGTTTCGCGCACTGCTGGCAGGCGGGGCGGCCGAGGCGCGAAGTTATCTGTACGCCATTACTTCATTGTTTGTCCTGACTACGGTAACTCGCTGGTTTTCCTACGATTTCGACTACAACGGCTATGCGGCGGGCGCGGGCGATAGCCTGCGGCGGCGGCTGGGCCTGCAACTGCGGCGCATTCCGCTGCAAGTCCTGTACCGCCGCCGTTCGGGCGAAACGGGGGCAATGCTGGCGGGAACGGTGGACGACGTGGTGAACTATACGCTGACCGTCAGCGCCATGCTGATTCCTGCCCTTGTCATCCCCGCCGTGTTCGCGCTGTGCATCACGTGGTACGACTGGCGTTTCGGCGTGTTGCTCGCGGCCTTGTTCGCCCTGTTGTCCGCCGTGGTCAAACGGATGCGGCCGCGCCTGTCGGAAGACCGCAGCGAAACGGCGGCGGCCTTGGACGATTTGAACGGCGAGCTGTTGGAATACATGCAGGGGCTGCCGGTTTTGCGTTCGGCAGGCTGCACGGGCGAGCGTTCCGCCAGGCTGGCCGCCGCCGCAGAACGGGTGCGGAAGGTGCAGGAAGACGTATCGGTGCGCGAAGGGCTGCCGAACCTGTTTATCGGCTCGGCGGTGGAAACCGCCATGCTGGCCGCGTTGGTTTTCGGGTTGTGGCAGTTGTCGTCGGGGCGGACGGACGCGGCATTCCTGGCGGCGCTGATTGTCGGCATCGTGCGCTTCGGCGAGCCTTTGGGCTACCTGTTGTCTTATACCGCCGTTTACGAAATGGTGGTGCAGGGCTATTTGAAACTGCGCGAATTTGAAAAACATCAAACCTTTGCCCGTAACCGAAGGCGGCAAGGTGCCGACCGCTTACGACATCGAATTCGACAACGTCGATTTTTGCCTACGAAGGACGGAAAGAAAACACCTTAAGCCGAATCAGCCTTAAGATTCCCGCCCGTGCCATGACCGCGCTGGTCGGTTCGTCGGGCTGCGGCAAAACCACCCTGGCGCGCCTGATTATGCGTTACGCCGACCCGCAAGCGGGCAGCATCAGGATAGGCGGTACGGACATCAGGAGCCTGCCCGAGGGAGAACTGATGAAGCTCGTCTCCATCGTTTTTCCAAGACGCCTACCTGTTTGACGACAGCGTCGCCGAAAAACATCCGCATGGGGCGTTTTGACGCAAGCGACGAAGAAGTCGAGCAGGCCGCCCGTACCGCCGGCTGCCACGATTTCATCAGCCGCCTGCCGCAAGGCTACCAGACCCGCGTCGGCGACATCGGCGGACGGCTCTCCGGCGGTGAGAAACAGCGCATCACCATTGCCCGCGCCCTTTTGAAAAACGCCCCGTCGTCATCCTTGACGAGCCCACCGCCGCCTTGGACACCCAGAGCGAAGTCGCCGTCCAGCAGGCCATAGACGCGCTGATTCGGGACAAAACCGTCATCGTCATCGCCCACCGCCTCTCCACCGTCTCCGGTGCCGACAACATCGCCGTGATGGAAAAACGGCCGCATCGCCGAGCAGGGCACGCACGCCGCCTGCTGGCGCAGGACGGGCGTTATGCGGAATTGTGGCGGTATCAGAACGAAGATTGGGCGGCGTAGTCAATTATAGTTGCCGCAGGGAGGCGTGAGCCGTCTGAAACATGGTTTCAGACGGCCTTACGTCGATTTGGTGCTAAAATACGGCCGATTGCAACTGCCATACTGAAAAAGGAGACGTATATGCCGTCAACACAAACGCAAATCGCAGGGTTTCATTTCGACAACTGCCTGATGAATGCCGCAGGCGTAGCCTGTATGACCGTCGCCGAGCTGGAAGAGGTCAGGAACTCGTCGGCGGGGAGCTTCGTAACCAAAACCGCGACTTTGGATTTTCGGGCGGGCAATCCCGAGCCGCGCTATCGGGATGTGCCGCTGGGCAGCATCAACTCGATGGGGTTGCCGAACCAGGGGCATAGACTACTATCTGGACTATCTGCTCGAACTGCAAAAACAAAGTGCCCGGGCGGACGTTTTTTTCCTGTCGTTGGTCGGCATGTCGCCCGACGAGACGCACACCCTGCTGAAAAAGGTGCAGCAAAGCGGTTTCAGCGGCCCGACCGAACTCAACCTTTCTTGTCCGAACGTGCCGGGCAAACCGCAAATCGCCTACGATTTCGAAACGACGGAAGCCATCCTGACCGACGTTTTTTCCTATTTCACCAAACCTTTGGGCATCAAGCTGCCGCCTTATTTCGACTTCGTCCATTTCGATCAGGCCGCGACCGTGTTCAACCGCTTCCCGCTTAAATTCGTCAACTGCGTCAACTCCATCGGCAACGGCCTGTATATCGAGGACGAAACGGTGGTTATCCGCCCGAAAAACGGTTTTCGGCGGCATCGGCGGGGCGTATATCAAGCCGACCGCGCTGGCCAACGTACACGCTTTCTATTGCCGTCTTAAACCCGAAATCCAAATCATCGGCACCGGCGGCGTAACGAGCGGACGCGATGCCTTCGAACACATCCTCTGCGGCGCAAGCATGGTGCAAATCGGCACGGCGCTGCATCAGGAAGGCGTGGCGGCGTTCGACCGCATCGGTGCCGAACTCAAAGCCATCATGGCGGGAAAAAGGTTACGGCAGCCTGGACGATTTCCGCGGCAAACTGAAATATCTCGACTGATGCGGATATACGGCGGCAGGATTTTTGCCGTAGACGCGCTAACAGCCTGAAAAGCCCGAGCGGCCTTTCAGGCTGTTTTTGGTTTGGGCAAAAACCGTTTTCAGACGGCCTCATTGCCTCCGGGTACTTTTTTCCGCCGCCAGCAGGCCGGCAATCAACTGCTCCGAGCGGTGCAGGCCGTCTATCTGCTGCCGGATGCGCGCCTGCGTGTCGGCCAGTTTGCCGCGCAGCTCGCTGCAAAAGTTTTTGCGGTTCGTCATTCAGGCAGTCGCGCAGGAGGGCGATGTCTTTCAGGGCGAGGCCGGCACGGTTGAGCATGACGGCTTTGCGGACGAAGCCGATGTCCCGTTCGTCGTATTCCCCGATAGCCGCTTGGCGTGCGCGCGGGAACGAGTATGCCCTGCGCTTTCGTAAAACGCAGCATCCGCACGCTGATACCGCAGCGGCGGGCAAATTCGCTGATTTTTCATATTGACCCCTGACATAGTGTCATTGTGTAAGGTAATGCTTTAGCCCCCTGTTTGCCGGAGCGTCAGGGTTTCTATTGTAAACAACATGATACGGAGCATCAAAATGAACCGCAGACGATTTTTGCGCCGCCGCAGGCGCGGGGCGTATTGCTGACGGGCTGCAAAAGCTCTGCCGAAACCCGACGGCGGCCCCGTGCGGGTGTTTATCATCCACGGCTACGGCGCTACGGTTGCCGACCACTGGTTCCCGTGGCTGGCGCAGCAGTTGCGGGGGCGCGGGATGGAGGTTGTGCAGGTGCCGCTGCCCGACAGCCTGCATCCCGATTACGGCCGCTGGCAGGACGCGCTGGCGCGGACGGTGGGGACGCCGTCAGGGCGCGCGGTATTGGTGGCGCATAGCCTAGGTACGGTTTCGCTGCTGCATTATCTGAGCCGGATTCGTCCGCACAAAATCGGCGGGCTGGTGCTGGTGTCCGCGTTCGGCGCACGCATTCCGACGCTGCCGCAGATTAACGGTTTCGATGTTGACGGCTATGTCGACCGGTGCCCGATTGATTTTGCCGCCGTGCGCCGCATGACGGACCGGATTGCCTTTGTTTACCGCCGACAACGACAACATCGTGCCGCCGGAAAAACACCCGCCGTTTGGCGCGGCAGTTGGGCGGAAAACCGGAAGAAATTACCGGCGGTGGCCACTTTTTGGGCAGCGACGGCTTTTACCGAGTTTCCGCAGGTGTTGCGGACGATAGAGCGGATGGCGGCGGAAATAGGCTGACGAAAGGCCGTCTGAAAAACGTTTTCAGACGGCCTTTTTATCGAAATCACGGAATATCGGAAACACACGGTGGCGGTTGTCCGGCGGGGAGGAAAACCGTTTTCAGACGGCCTGCGCCCGCATCCGCAAATTCTGGACAATTGTTAACAATATCTCTATATTACCGTTTTTTCCGTTTTTCAACCGTGGTTACCGATTATGAATTCCCCGCAACATCACCAACACCATCTGCGCAACAATCCCTATAAGGTCGCCATCGCCTCTATGATTGGCACGGCTATCGAATTTTTATGATTACTACATCTACGCGGCGGCGGCCGTGCTGGTGTTCAATTCCCAGTTTTTCGACAAAAGCGACCCCGCCGTCGCCACGCTGCTGTCGCTCTCAACGCTGGCGCTGGCGTTTTTTCGCGCGCCCCGTCGGTTCGGCGCTGTTCGGCCACTTCGGCGACAAAATCGGCCGCAAGAAAAACGCTGGTGGCTTCGCTGCTGACGATGGGACTGTCGACCGTCTGCATCGGCCTGCTGCCGACTTATCAGGAAATCGGCCTGCTCGCCCCGCTGCTGCTGTGTGTCTGCCGTATCGGCCAGGGTATCGGCTTGGGCGGCGAATGGGGCGGTGCGGCGCTGGTGGCGACTGAAAACGCGCCGGAGGGCAAACGCGCCTGGTTCGGCACGTTTCCGCAGTTGGGCGCCCATCGGCCTGTTGATGGCTAACGGCGTGTTTTTTTCCTCATCAGCTCGATTATCGGCCACGACGCGCTGGTGGAATGGGGCTGGCGCATTCCGTTTGTCGCTTCGCTGGTGCTGGTGCTGGTCGGCCTGTGGATGAGGATGACCATGCACGAAAGCCATGTGTACCGCGAGGCGGAAGAGCAGGGCAAAACCAAAGCCGCGCCGGTGAAGGAAGTGTTTGCCGGCCACAGGAAACCGATATTGCAGGGCACGTTTATCATGGTGTCGACTTATGTGCTGTTTTTACATCATGACCGCGTTCGCGCAGGTGTATTCCAAATCGCCGGCGAAATTGTCCGAGTTCGGCCATCCGCAGGGTTTGGGTATTCCGGCCAATACGTTTACGGGCTTTTTGATGATCAGTGCGGTGGTGTTCGGCGCGTTCATCAGCTTTTTCCGGCATCTACGCCGATAAAATCGGCCGCCGCCGCTTCTGATCTGGGTAACGTTTGCGATGCTGGCGTTCGGCCTGCTGATGCCGCAGTTTCTGACCCACGGTTCGCCGGCGAGCGTGTTGGCGTTCCTGCTTATCGGGATGGCGCTGATGGGGCTGACCTTCGGCCCGATGGCGGCGCTGCTGCCCGAATTGTTCCCTCACCGAAGTGCGCTACTCCGGCGCGTCGTTGGCATATAATTTCGCCGCCATCATCGGCGCGTCCATCGCCACACTGGTCGCCATCGAACTCAATGCGTACTACGGCATCATCGGCGTCGGCCTTTACCTTGCCGCCAACTGCGTTTTGACGCTTCTCGCATTGAACAGCACCCACGAAACCAAAGACGTGGATTTGGTGGATACGAAATAGGTTCGGAATGAGGGAAAGGCCGTCTGAAAAATTTCAGACGGCCTTTTGCCAATTATTTATCCAACCGAACCGATTTCCCCTTTACCTTGGCGCAGATTCCGCCGTCTTCGCCGCACCGCGACAATTTTCCGTTCTCCACCGCTTTGTTAATGTCGGCAATCCATTCGACACGCTTCATTTCCGTTTTGGCGGATTGGATCAGATAAATTACCGTACCGAAACACAGCAATCCGGTCAGCGCAAAGACTGCGACCGACACCCAAACCAGCTTTTTTTCAAATCCTTTGCCGATTTCTGCTGCCTGTCTTCCACTTCTCGGACGGTTTCCAGCAGCCAACGCCCCGTCGTTTCCAGCCGTTCCGTAAATTTCCCGACCGACTGCTCCAAGCCCGACCGCACCGCCTCTGCCGCTTCCTGCCTGATTCTTTTCGACAGAACCATCCAAACGGTTTGACGAAGAATCCAATACCCGCTGTGCCTGCACCGCCAGCTGTTCGGCATTTTTTTCGCCCGCTTTTTCCGTTTGTCCCGCCAAGGTCAGCACATTGGCTGCCAGACGGTCGATTTTTCTGTTCCGAACCGTTCATCCTTCCCTCCTAACTGCGCGTCATCCGCATCACGGGCGCATCGTGCTGCATCTGTTCCAGCCGCGCGATTTCCTCCCGCTCCTGCCGTTCATACAGTGCGGCGGCTTCCTGCTGCGTGCTGCGCCCGATGTCGGAAGTGAGCAGGCTGTCCAATGCGGCGTGCATTTTGTCGTCGTCATCCGACAGCAGGGCGGCGAAAGCATAATCGTTGTACTCTTCGAGAGATGCGTTTTTTGGCCAAGGGGCGGGTGATGTCGACTTCGCTTTTTCCAAAGATTTTTTTCTTGTTTTGGAGATAATTGCGGCTGCATATTATGCTCACGGATAATTTTTCCTGCTTTTATCTGAATTTAAAAATAAATGCTTAATTTCCAAATAATCTTCTCTTTGACTTCCAGTAAAAGAATTAGGATTAGCTAGAGGATTTTCAGAGATTTTTTCCCATGCCTGAAATAATGGATTTGAGGGATTGGCTTTTATCAACTCAGTAATAACATTAGCTCCTTTGAGAGCGTGTTTATACCCCGACTCTAAATAATCAGGTTTATTATTTTTATTCTTGATAAATCCATCTACCATTTCGGTTATTTCTTGAATATTCTTATATCTATTATGTTGAAGCCCTGTAAGAATTTTTACTCCCCCAAAAATTCATTTTGATTGTAGACTTTTGGCATTTACTGTTGCTAATTTTATTTTTATCTTCAACCGAAACTTGCTTATATAAATTTGTTTCTTTTTAATGGATTAAAAATATTTTGTTCCAATTTTTATTTGCTTAATGTCATGATTATGGATAAAAGTAATTCCATCCGAAGAAGCTAAAAATTTGTTTATTTGAAATTTTACATTTCTATCTAGAGACTTTTCCTCCTTGGCTTTTTAATTTCTTTTGCCAGTCCTTCCAAGTTCCCTAATAATTTTATCCTCTTGTTCCTTGGGAAAAGATACTTCCTCATTCTTTACCGCCCAATCTTGGTAGGCTCTTACTAAATCTTTAGCTACATCCTTATGTTGTCCCAAATCTGTTTGTATCATGCCTAATGAAAATCCACTGTTACCAACAGGAATCATTCTACCTTCTTTTTCCGTTCCAGCGAACGAAAGCTTATAAAGCAACTTCTCGATTGCCAATAGAACCTTCGGAAGTTACTCCAATTGCAAAATAGGCAATTGCCTGGAAATCAGAATTTGATAAATCTTTACTATTCATATAAACATCCTTATTAGACTTTCTATTTTTACTTAGTTAAAAGTATCTGATTTGATATATTTTTCACCAACCAATTTTATATCTAACCAGTTTTTTTATCTTTTAAAAATAAAATATTCTTCCTCCTTATCATAGTTAGGACATATAGCCCGCCAATCTGAGTTTGTATTGCAATATCGGACATAAAAGTTTATTTCCCTTAATAATGCCTTTTAATTTTCCCTGTGTCACCCATTCCCTGCTGGAGAACCTTCTGCCCACTCTCCTACTATCATATTTCCACGTTGTTTAAATATAAAAATTTCCCATATATTCACGAGAATCATTTGTTGTGTGATAGTACCATTCACCTGAAAAATCAGGTTTTTTTCCCTAAGGTAGGTAATGAGAAAACAGATAATAATGTTATTAATAATAATTTTTTTAAAAATATTTCATATACTTCCTTTCAAAAAAATAATTCAATACTTTTCAAATATTATCAAATCAAATTAACTACATGGACTTATATAATAACGTTTTTTTCAGACGATTTACTGTCAACAAACAGGCAAGCATTTTGTAAATTGGCACAAAAACTTTGATTTTTGGGAAATTTTAGGATACTTCCCTCCATTAAACCGTTTTTTTCCTGTACTTTTCCGTCAGTCGAAAACAACCACCAAATTTCCTGTCCGTCCCTGTGTCAGCATGGAAAACTCTTTTTCGGGAATATGTGGCAGATGGTTTGAAGAAATAAAATCCTCATAAGGTTGGTATGAACTTTGGATACATATGTAGTGTGCATTAGGTGCAATATAAGAAAACGGCAGGGGAGTGTTTTTCAGCTTTTTCCAATCCTCATCACTGATTACGGAAGAAGGGGTGCAACTGGAAAGCACAAATAATGAGAAAAAAAGATAACAACTTTTTTTAGTTGACAGATTTTTAAAATATTTCATAACTGTTCTTGACAATATAGACATTGTTTTTTTCGATTCAGCAGCCTGATAGTTGACACTGTTGATCACCATCGCAAGGTCGATGATACCATCCGTAACGCTGGCCGTTCCTCGATGGGCAACGACAATTTCATTGGTTCGGACATCTTGGTACACCGTGCCTTGGTAGTCTGTTACAGGGTTGTTGCGGACGGCCAAGACTTTGTAATAATTTCCACCGATAGGAATAGAATCTTCCCAATCTTTAGTAACAGTTCGGGTATTGTAGGCATCCGCTGCAAGGTCAGCCTGCTGCTGTCTGGTAATTTTACTCATAATTAAATATCCTCAAGAGTTACAGTAATAGTAAATAAATCTTGTCGTCTGTCTGTACTGAAGTCAGTAAGATTATCACCTCCGAAACTTATGGTATTTTCGGTATTGGAATTAGAACCGTCCGCGTTTTTAAAAATATGGATACCCTCCTTTCCAATAATATTTAGTAAGTATTTTTCCTATCAAATTATCTAAAAGCATCTCCAAAGTTAAATACGGTTTCATCCTGACTGCCTGTCGCAGTAAATCCTAAACCGAAACCTTCAGGTTTCCAATGACAGATACCTTCTCCAAAGTAATCCTCGTCTTGTACGGCATCTGCATAAATAATGGCTTCATACTCAAATTCAGCCAATTTACGGGTTTCAGCTCGTACTTTTTTCAGGGTTCGCACTAACCCCTTCGATATGATTGATGATATATGAACAATCCCTCGCTCCGTAGCCTACACTCATATTTCTCATCAACTTCAACGGCCCCGGCGCGTCGTTGATTTTAATCCTGAGGCGGTATGCCTGCTTGGGATGGGGGTTTAGCTGGAATCTTGCTTCGGTTTGTTCCTGAATACTCATGCTTTTCTCCGAACCGCCGCAGGCATTCAGGCTGAGGACTGAAAATACGGCGGCGGTCATTAATGCGGTCATCGGTTTCATCGGTTTTCCTTCTTGGGACGGTAAAGGCCGTCTGAAAAACAGGTTTCAGACGGCCTTAATTATAGCGGAAGTGATGTATAAGCGAATTTGTTGACAGATTAATGGTAAAGGCACAGGTATTGCAGGCATGCAATATCGGTCTGCTCATGACGAAGCTCCTTTTGCCTGATTAAACCGAATGAAGGCATTGTCCCTTTCGGAATAGGCGGGATAAACCGTTTTTACTTGTTAGGGTTTATGAACGGGATTCATCGATAGGCCGTCTGAAAAGTTTTTATGAAGTCGAACTTTTCAGACGGCCTCTGATTGCGGATAGCTGATTCATTTATATCGATACATCACTTACCGTCAGCCATCATTTCCCACCCGTTCCGCCGCTTCCCCGTCTTCTGCCGTAACCGAAGTCAGGCGGGCGAGGCGGGGGCGAGCCATTGGCGCAGGTCGTCCGCCAAGCTGTAAAAGACGGGGACGAACACGAGGCTCAGGGCGGTGGAGACGATGAGACCGCAGATAACGACGACGGCCATCGGGGCGCGGGAAGGCGGCGCCGCTGCCGCCTGCAAAGACGGAAGGCAGCATACCGGCGGCCATGGCGATGGTGGTCGCATGATGATGGGGCGGGCGCGTTCGGCGCCCGACCGGTAAATCGCCCGTGCGCGTGCCGTGCCGTGGCGGCGTTTTTCGATAATGAAATCAACCAGCAGGATGGAGTTTTTTTGGTTACGATGCCCATCAGCATCAGGATGCCGATAACGGACGACAAATCCAGCGCCGCGCCGTAAAGCAGCAGCCCGCCCAGCGCGCCGCCGAGCGACAGGGGCAGCGCGGTGATGATGGTAACGGGTTGCAGGAAGTCGCGGAACAGCAAAACCAATACCACCAGCACCATCAATACGCCGAAGCCCATCGCCATGCCGAAACCGACTGAACATTTCGTTCATGTATTCCGCGTCGCCGTATTCGGGCGTACGGACGCCTGCGGGCAGGTTTTTGCATAACGGGCAGCGCGTTTGTTGCGTCAAAACTTCGCCGATGGTGTGGCCGCTGTTCAGGTCGGCTTCGACGCTGATGCGCCGTTCGCGGTCGAAGCGGGTGATGGTCGCGCTGCCTGCGGCGTAGCGGATGTCGGCGACGGTGTGCAGGGGGACGCTGCCGCCGTTGCTGGACGGAACGCGCAGGTTTTTTTCAGGGTTTGGATGTCGTTGCGCGCGTTTTCGGGCAGGGGCGGTGCGGATGCTGATTTGGCGGTCGCTCAGGTTGTAGCGCGCGGATTCGGCATCCTGCCCGCCGATGGACGCGATACGCAGCAGGTTGCCCACTGCCTGCGGGGTAACGCCTGCGCGGGCGGCTTCATCGGGCAGCAGACGGATTTGCAGCTCGGGTTTGGGCAGCGGCTCGTTAATCTGCACGTTTGCCGCGCCTGCGATGCCCCTGCATCTGGGTTTTCAGTTTGCGGGCGGTTGCCGACAGTTTGGCTGCGTCGTCGCCGGTCAGGATGATGTTGATGTCGCGCTGGGCGTTTTCGTTTTTTTGAAGAAGAAGCGGATGTCGGGCGTTTGTGCCAGCTCGCCGCGCAGTTTCTGCTCAAACGCGCTCTGGCTGATGTCGCGCTCGCCGTGCGCTTTCAGGCGCACCAGCAGTTCGCCTTTGGCGGTGTCGCTGTCGCGCCTGCGGCGGCGTAAACGGCGTCCACTTTCGGGATGACGGCGGATGCCGTCTGAAAGCGCGTGCAGCGTGCGGTCGGTTTCCGCCAGCGTGCTGCCGGGCGGCAGGCTGACGGTAATCTGGCTGTAACCTACGTCGCTTTTTTAGGTATGAAACCCGTTGGCAGCAGCGGCAGCATGGCAAAGGATGCCGCCAGCACCAAACCGCCCGCCAGCATGGTGGTTTTGCGATGCTGCAATGCCCAGGTTAGAAGTTTCAGATAGCTGCCCATAAAGAAGCCGTGCGTCCTTTCATCGGACGTTGCGCCTTTGTGCGGTTGCAGCAGATATGCCGCCAGCAGGGGCGTGGCCAGCCGCGCGGTCAGCAGCGAAGACAGGACGGCAGCGGACACGGTGATGCCGAACTGGCTGAAAATACTGCCCCACCACGCCGCTGATAAAGCTCACGGGCAGGAACACGGCGACGATGGTTCCCTGTAATCGCCACCACCGCAAAACCGATGGCGTCGGCGGCGTCGATAGCAGCCAGAAACGGGCGTTTGCCCGTCGCCAGATGGTTTTCGATGTTTTCGATTTCGACAATCGCGTCGTCCACCAGAATGCCGACGACCAAGGTCAAACCGAGCAGGGTAACGTTGTTGAGCGTGTAGTCGAAGGCATACATCACGACAAAGGCGGGCAGGATGGACAGGGGCAGCGCCACCGCCGCTACCAAAGTGGAACGCCAGTTGCGTAAAAACAGGAACACTACCAATACGGTCAGCAACGCGCCTTCCAGCAGGGTATCAATCGCGGTGTCGTAGCTTTCGCGCGTGCTTTCTACCGTGCTGAACACGTTTCGGATGCGGATTTCGGGATGCTGCTTCTGCAATTCCGCCACTGCCGCCTCACGCCTTTGGCCACTTCGGTATCGCTCGAACCTTTGGCGCGGAACACGTTGAACCCGACCACTTCGCGGCCGTCGAGCCGCGCGCGGCTGCGGATTTTCGGCGTGGCCGTCTGAAACATAGGCCAATTCGGAAAGTTTGGCGCGGCGGCCGTCTGAAAGCGCAATCGGCGTATCCGCCAGCGCGTCCACGCCTTTGGCACTCGCCAGCACGCGCAGGCTCAGTTCCGAACCGCCCTGCATGGTGCGTCCTGCCGGAATGTTGGCATTGGTCTGCGTCAGTTGGCTGTTCACCTGGTCGGCGGTGATGCCCAAGGCTTCCAAGCGGTCGGGGCGCAGTTGCACGGTGATTTCGCGTTTGCTGCCGCCGCTGCGCACCACTTTCTGCACCCCCGGTACCGCCAGCAGACGGCGGCTGACGGTATCGTCGACAAACCACGACAGGGCCGCCGCATCCATTTCCGGCGATTCCAGCGCGTAGTAGCTCAACGCGCCGCCTTCCACCTCCACGCGCTCCACCAGCGGCTCGTCTATGCCCTGCGGCAAATCTGCGCGTATTTGGGTAACGGCGTTGCGCACATCATTGACGGCGCGGTCGGTGTCGGTGCCGAGACGGAATTCCACCGTGGTCACGGAGATGCCGTCTGAAATTTCGGAAGTGATGTGGCGCACGCCCGCCATACCCGCCACGGCGGTTTCCACCTGCCGCGTTACCGAGTTTTTCCATTTCCATCCGCCGCGCCGGCGCGGCTGATGGAAACGGTAACAATCGGGAAGCTCACGTTCGGGGTGGCATTCACCGGCAACCGCAGGAAGGAAAAGATGCCCATCACGGTCAGCAGCAGGAACAGGACGATGGTCGGAATCGGGCGGCGTATCGCCCAAGAAGACAACTGCATGGTTATTTTCCTTTTTCTTCAACCGCTTTGACGGTGTCGCCCTCGTTCACAAACGCTGAAGCGCGGCGCACCACCGCGCGGCCGTTTTCCAATCCCGACACGATTTCCACCATGCCGCCCTGTTTGCGCCCCGCCGTTATCGACACGCGCGACACGCGACCGTTTCCGTCCACCGCCAGCACCGAAGCCTTGCCCTCGCTGTCGAACGAAACCGCCGTTTCGGGCAGGGCTGCGGCGGCACGATAGGAAGGCAGGCGGATGTTTGCTTCGCCGTAGGTGCCGGTATACAGGCCGTCTGAATGCGCCAGCGTAATCCGCACTTTGCCCAAACGGGTCGAACTGTCGATTTCGGGCGACACCAGCCGCACCGTGCCGCCCACCGCTTCATCACGGCCGCGCACGGACACTTGCGCCTGCGCGCCGTTTTGCAGCAGCGGCAGTTCGTCCGCGCCCGCGTCCGCCGCCAGCTCGACCGTGCCGTCTTTAATGATGTGGAACAGCGCGTCCGGGCCGGTGAGCGCGCCCGCTTCGGCGTTGCGTTTGGCAATCACGCCGTCGGCGGGCGCAACGATTTGCGTTTTTGCCGCGCTGGTTGCGGCTGTCTTTAAGCTGCGCCTGCAACTGGGCAATGTCTGCCTTTGCCGCTTTCCACATCTCGCCGCCGCCGTGGCCGCCGCCGATTTCTGCTGGTCGAGTTCCCTGACGGCTCAGCGCGTCCGCTTCCGCCAGCGGCGGTAGCGTTTCAGCGTTGCCGCCGCTTCCCGCCGCCGCGGCCTGTTGCGAACTGCCAGTTGCGCTTTGCCCGTGCCAGTTGCGCTTCGGTCTGGCGCAGTTGCGAATCCGCGTTTACGTCTTCCAGTTGCGCCAACACCCTGCCCGCGCTTCACCGTATCGCCTGCGTCGGCATACACCGCGACAATCTTCAAACCTTGCAAGGGCGTGGACACGGCAATGTCTTCGCGCGCCGAAAGCGTGCCGGACAAACGCAGCGTCTGTGCCATATCGGCAGGCGCGGCGCGGACGACGGTAACGCGCAGCGGTTCTTCCTTCTTGTCTTCCGACCCGCCGCCGCAGGCGGCAGTCAGCAGGAGGGGCTAATCATCAGCAAACGCAAAAGCATCGGATTGAGGGACATTGTGTTTCCTTAGAAAACGGTTTCAGACGGCCTGTTCGTTCCATTCTTAGCTGCACTGCCAGCAACATAAGCGGTATTCGCCGACATGGTGGCAATACAGAAAACAGCAGCGCGGACAAATCAGATAACGGAAAAGGGTAACGGACATCATGGTCGGACCTGCTTATGGTTGATTCTAACTATAAATAGGACCTTTCAACCACCGTTATCCCCATTTTGGTCGGGGAACAACGGCAACAAGGCCGTAGATCGGGAATTTATGCCTTTCAGACGACCTCTGCGGAAATATTCAGAAGCGGTACATCAACCCCCGCCGTGCCTTCGACGCGGTATTTGCCGTCGTTCATCGGGCTGTTTTTCACGGTGGAAGGCAGCGCTTCGGCCAGTACGCCGGTAAACGCGCTGAATTTCGGCGTGAAGCTGTATTGCGTTTCCAAACCGATATAAGGATTGACGGAAGACTTGGGCTGATAGGCGTTCAAGCCGCTGCGGCGGGCTTCGTCGGCGTTGATGCCGTAGTAGTAGCGGTTGAATTTTTTATCCGAATAAGACACGCCGACGGCGGGTTTGACGAGTAATTTAGGCGTAGGCTGCCAGAAATAGCTGTATTGCACCTGCGCCTGCATTCCCTTGTTCGTACCCGAAACATCGTGCGACACCTGCGTTTCCAGATTGCCGTAGGGGCTGTACAGGTTGTAGGAAATATCTGCCATCACCGCGTTTTTGCGGCGGTCGAGCCGCTTCAGGCGCGCATCGTCCGAATCGCCCGGTTTCAAGCCGTAATCGCGCAGGTAGGTCGCCCCCAGCAGCACTTCCTGCGACTGGTCGGCGGAAGTGTAGAGTTTTTACGCCGGCCGACAGTCCGCGTATGTAAAACCGCTTCGTTTCAAGCTGAACCAGCGGCGCAACCGTCCAGTCGGCGGATTTGCCCCGATAGCCGCTGTCGGCATAACCGCCCGCCACACCGACCGAAAATTCCGTTTTCTGCGGCTCCTGCCGAAAATCCTCCGCATACGCGGACGGCGCATGCAGCAGGCACAAAGATAAAGAAGATAACACTCCGGTTTTGAACGATATGTTTCATAAGGCCTCCCCAAAAGAGTATAGGTCGTCTGAAAAGTAAGAAACCCGATTATAGTCCCATTTAGGGACTGTTAATCAACAGGACAATAAAAACCCCGTGCTACAATGACGACATATCTCCCAAAAATAAGGAACATCATGGAAAACGCAAACAGCCGATTCGACCCGTCCCAAGGCATCGACCAACTCGGCAGCTTACTGACCGGCATTTGTGATCAGTATGAAAAACTGGGCAAAAAGCAAAGGCATCAACTACACTGTATTCGCCATCCTGTATTTCGTGTACTACCGCGAACAATGCATCCAAAGCGACATCTGCGCCTTTTTGGGGCTTCGCCAAACAAACCGTCTCCACCCAGTGCAACGAACTGATGGATAAGGGCATACTCAGCATCGTGCGGGACGACGGCAACCGCCGCCGCAAAATCTTGACCCTGACCGAACAAGGCCGCGCCTATGCCCGCCCGTTCGTCGAACCCGTCCGCGCTGCCGAAACCGCCGCTTTCAATCGCTGGGCGAAGAATTGGGGCGGAAACTGGTGGAAGGTACGGAAAAGTTCTACGTTGCCTTAACCGCCGCTTTGACAGGGTCGGACAAAGATAAGGCCGTCTGAAAACGGCAGACTATAAAACGCCTGTTTGAACGGATATTCAAACAGGCGTTTTTCGCTTGGTACGGTTTTTCAGACGGCGTCCGCAAAGCAGGCAGTCGTCCGAATGGTTGAAATTTGATTTTTCAGACGGCCTCAAACTGGACATTGATAAACGAGGCAGGTGAAACGGTACAAACCGCCGCCGAATCACCCTATGCGGTAAACAGCATCGGCATGCTCGCCCGCATGGCGGTTCACGGCTTGGGCATTGCCGTTGGTACCGGCGATGGCGGCGGAAAAATACGCAGCCGCAGGCCGTCTGAAAACGGCTGCTGCCGGCGAAAACGAAGTGTTTTATCGAGTTTTTGCGCGGCAGGATGGAGGGATACGGCAAAGGCCGTCTGAAAATCGGTTTCAGACGGCCTTTGCCGTTAAAAAGCATGGTGGAACCAACGCGAAACGGGCACCAAGCGGCAAGCTGATGCCGCTATGCCATGATTTCGCCAAACATGCCTACTTCGCGGCTTTGTTGCCTTCCACGATTTTTCAGCCCCGCTGCCACCAGGCTGCCGATTTCGGCGACGTTGGCGGGCATAATCAGCGTGTTGCTTTCTTTAGCTAAATTGCTGAAGGCGGCAACGTATTGTTCGGCAACTTTCAGGTTAACAGCTTCAGCTACCGCCCTCGGCGTCGGACAGCGCGGTCGGCGATTTTGGCGGATGGCGTCGGCGTTGGCTTCTGCCACCAGGCGCAGGGCCTCGGCTTCGCCTTGCGCGCGGTTGATGCGGGCGACTTTTTTCACCGTTTGACGCGTTGATGGCGGCCTGCGCTTCACCTTCGGATTGTTGGATTTCTGCTTCGCGCTGACCGCTGGCCAGGTTGATCTGCTCGATTTTGCGGCCTTCGGATTCGGCGATGCGGGCGCGTTTTTCGCGTTCGGCGGTAATCTGCGCCTGCATTGAGCGCGAGGATTTCCTGCGGCGGAACCAAGTCTTTGATTTCGTAGCGCAACACTTTCACACCCCAGCGACACGGCGGCTTCGTCCAGAGCAGCGACGACGATGCTGTTGATTTCGTCGCGTTCTTCAAAAGGTTTTATCCAGTTCCATGCGGCCGATGACCGAGCGCAGCGTGGTCTGCGCAAGCTGGGTGATCGCCATGATGTAGTTGCTGGAACCGTATGAAGCGAGTTTTCGGGATCGGTGACTTGGAAAATAGATGATGCCGTCGACGGTAAGCTGGGTGTTGTCGCGGGTGATGCAGACCTGGCTGGGCACGTCCAGCGGGATTTCTTTGAGCGTGTGTTTGTAGGCCAAGCGGTCGATAAAGGGAATCAGGATGTTCAGGCCTGCAGTCGAGGCTTTTGTGGAAAACGCCCCTAGCCGCTCGACGATATAGGCTTCCTGCTGCGGTACGACGATAAACGATTTGAAGCCGAACACGATGACGGCGATGAGAATCAGAAAGGGAAAGCTGTATAAAAGTTCCATTTTGTCTTCCTTGTTTGAGATTAATGCGGTTGGATCAACAGGATATTGCCGTTTTTACCGGTAATCACTGCGGTTGAGGCCGTCTGAACGGGCTGCTGCGAAGCCTGCGCCTGCCAGCGCGTGCCGCGGTAGGACACTTCGTACATATCGCCGTGCAGATGGCGCACGACTTGAACGCTTTGCCCGATGTCCAAATCGTCCGCTGCGGCTTCTTGCGCGCGCAAACGGCTGCGCTGCTTCAGCTTGCCGTGCACCAGCCAGATGCCCAGTGCGGACAACACTGCCGCCGTCATGATGGAGATTCCCGTGCTGTCCGTCAGTCGGTCCGCCAGTCCCGCACCGAACAAAGCCGCGCTGACGACCAGCAGGTAAACCGTACCGGTAAACAGTTCGACAATCAATACGGCTGCTGCTGCGATAAACCAAATGGTCATAGCGTCTCCTTGCGTTGGTGTAATTCAGAATGCAGATTTACATGATAATGGTTATCGGGCAATAAATGAAGCGTTGCGGCGGTATGGGCGTCATTTTGCCGTAACGGTGCCGGATGGCGAGGCGCCGCCCGGCGATTATGTAATACAAACAACGTATGAATTCCAATACCGTTTGGCTATAATAAGGCCGTCTGAAAGTAATTTTATAAGGAAGAAGGCGATGAAGAAAAATTCCGGTGCTGATGTTGGCCGTGCTGCTGGCGGCCTGCGGAGGGAAATCCGACACTGCCGCGTCTCAGGCCGATGCGGGGCTGCCGCCCAAGCCGTCGTTTAAGGTGAAGTTTATCGATCTCGACGGTAACGCAGGGGCTGCCTTTTGGGTAAGGCGTCCGAGGATAAGACCAACGACGGGAAAAAGCGGCTGAGTTACGCGATTGAGGGTATGGATGCGCAGAATGTTTTGGAAGTCATCGGCAACCGTCCCGAAGATTTGGAAGTGGTCAGCGGCAGATGTATGCAGACTGACGGGCAGGGGCGGGAAAATCGGTTGGACGCGGGACGGCGCTGCCGTGCGCTGTTTGCGAAACTGGTTGCGAACGTGGCGGACGATGCGGATAAGCTGACCGATTATCTGGTCGTTCATGCGGGGCTGCTGCCTTATCAGGCAGGGCGCTCGGGTTATGCGGCCGTGCAAAACGGGCGTTATATTCTGGAATTGGACAGCGACGGGCTGTTTTTCTTCCGCCGCCGCAATATTTAACGGTTCGGTTTCAGACGGCCTCTTGAGAAGGGCGGGATTGAAAATTCCCGCCTTTTCTTTTTCTTTTGGAACGGGCTTTGATTTTTTACGAACCGTTTTTTCCGTCGGTATGGCGTTTGAGCGCCTGTTTGCGCTGGCACCAGCGTACCAGGGCGAATTTCAGCCGCAGTTTGACGTCGTAGCCGACGGAACCCGCACCCAATATGAACAATACCGCCGCTACGGGCAGGGGCGAAGTGGTGTCCTATTTTGTGATAACCCCACGCGCCGATAATGCCGCCGAGCAAAAACGCCCACATTAAGCCGCTCAACAGCCACATTTTGGGTTTGTTTACATGCACATGCGGCAGATGCGGATGGTGCGTGCGTGAATAGTAGAGGGCGCGGGAAATTTCGATGCCCAAATCGGTTGCCGAGCCGGTCAGTGTGTCGAACGAATCGCCCCGCCCGACAAAAAGCGTGATGACGGTATTGTGCATCCCCATGATGAAACACAGTAAAAACAACGCCAAAGACGGAATGATCAAATCGGCTTTGCCGAAATCCCACTGCAAGGCCGTTATGCCGAACAGGCCGAATACCAGCAGATAAAGCGCTTCCAGCCACATGGAAAACCCGAAGCTGCCGCGAAAGCGCTCTGCTGCGTCCACAAAATCACCCATCCCGAATGCGCCGCGCCGGCCACAAAGCAAAGGACACTTACCAAAGCCACGGCGGCCGTCGTCCATTGGTGCAGATACAGCGTATCGGCCAGCAGCGACATCGAGCCGGTAACGTGCGACGTATAACGTGCGAATGCGAAAAAGCCGCCTGCGTTAATCGCTCCGGCAAGCGAGTGCCATGATATACAGCGGCGGAACCTCGCATCGGAAATATGGTGTTCGTGCAGATAAGGGCCGGTCGGCCTGCCAAAACGGCGGGTGGTGCAGGCGTTCGTGCCGTAATTTGCGGCGGCCGGTCGTGGCGTTCCGGTCGGATTGGCTTTTGTTGCTGTGCATTTCTACGTTTGTCCCTCTTGCATATTCCGCAGCCGGCCCTTGCCGGTTCGAGGGTATTTTTATTTCCGTATGTCGATTGAGGCCGTCTGAAAAGGAAGGGGATAATGTGCCGGAGCACCGGTAGTATTGTTCATGACGGTTTTGTGCCTGATTTCCCAGCATTGATGGATTTTTCTTGTTGCGGAAATCGTCGGGAACGGATTGTTTGGAAATGTCTTTGACGGCGTATTGCTCCGATACCGAATCGTCCAAGACGAAGCTGCGCAAGTTGTTGGAGAAGTACAAAATGCCGTCTGAAGCGAGCAGGTTCATCGCGCTGTCAATTAATTTTTGTGGTCGCGCTGGATGTCGAGGATGTCGAGCATCTTTTGCTGTTGGAGAAGCTGGGCGGATCCATGACGATGAGGTCAAACTGTTTGCCTTCGGCGGCGGTGTTTTGCAGGTATTGGAACACGTCGGCGCGGACGATTCTGTGTTGTTCGGAGCTGATGCCGTTGAGTTCGAAATTGCGTTTCGCCCAATCGAGATAAGTATTGGACAAATCGACAGTTTCGCTGGACGCTGCGCCGCCGGTGGCGGCATAGACGGTGAAGCTGCCGGTGTAGGAAAACAGGTTGAGGAAGCGTTTGCCCGCTGCGGTTTCGCCGACTTTTTGCGCGTGTTGCGGTGGTCGAGAAAGAGGCCGGTGTCGAGGTATTTGTCGAGGTTGACCCAAAACTTGCGGCCATTTTCGGTGATGACGAAATCGTCGCCGGTTTTGCCGGTTTTTCTCGTATTGCTGCAAGCCTTTTTGGCGTTCGCGGCGTTTGAGGTGGATTTGTTCGGGCGCAAAACCGGTAACGAAGGCGACGGCTTCCAATACTTCGGCAAAGCCACGCTTCGTATTCTTCGGGCTGCATCAGCCAGCCGGTATCGTATTCCTGAAGGTGGATTTGGTCGCCGTAAACATCGACGGCAAAGGGGAAATTGGGGGATGTCGCGGTCGTAAATGCGCCAGGCTTCGATGCCGTTGCGTTTCGCCCATTTCATGAGGTGTTTGATGTTTTTGCCCATGCGGTTGGCGAAGGGTGTGATGTCGGTCATGGTTTCAGACGGCCTGAATGAGGATTGGGAAGGGTTTGAATTTTAACGCACTTGATGCCTTTTTTGCTTGACCATTATCCATAAAATCGATATTATCCGCCGTTCGCCTTTTTATACGAAGCCATCGTCTTCCAACCTAAACCGCCGTTTCGGGCGCGTTTCTTTTATTGCTTGCATATTTGCCAAAGCCTTTCTGTGCAGGTTGTCGTCGATGTTAACTACAAGCAAGATGCTTGCGACAACCCTGTAACTTCACATTTCCCGTATCGTTACTTTCCTTTGCTTCAGGTCGTCTGAAAACCGTTCAGACGTGCGCGTTGTTGTCTCTTTAGGATAGCCATGTCTATTAAATTTGCCGATTTGAACCTTGATAAAAACATTTTGTCCGCCGTGCGCAGCGAGGGTTACGAAAGCCCGACGCCGATTCAGGCGCAAGCCATTCCGTTTGCTTTGGAAGGCCGCGACATCATGGCTTCGGCGCAAACCGGCTCCGGCAAAACCGCCGCCTTCCTGCTGCCGACTTTGCAGCGGCTGACCAAACGCAGCGAAAAACCGGGCAAAGGCCCGCGCGCGTTGGTGTTGACGCCGACCCGCGAATTGGCGGCGCAAGTCGAGAAAAACGCGCTGGCGTACGCCAAAAATATGCGTTGGTTCCGCACCGTCAGCATCGTCGGCGGCGCATCTTTCGGCTACCAAACCCGCGCCCTGAGCAAACCGGTTGACCTGATTGTCGCCACGCCGGGCCGTCTGATGGACTTGATGCAAAGCGGCAAAGTCGATTTCGCCCGCTTGGAAGTGCTGATTTTGGACGAAGCCGACCGTATGCTGGACATGGGCTTTATCGACGACATTGAAACCATCGTCGAAGCCACCCCGACCGACAGACAGACTTTTATTGTTCTCCGCCACTTGGGACGGCGCAGTCGGCAAACTGGCGCGCAAACTGACGAAAAAAACCCTGAAGTCGTCGAAGTCGAACGCGTGGACGACCAAGGCAAAATCGAAGAGCAGCTGCTGTACTGCGACGATATGCGCCACAAAAACCGCCTGCTCGACCACATCCTGCGCGATGCCAATATCGACCAATGCGTGATTTTCACGTCCACCAAAGCCATGACCGAAGTCATCGCCGATGATTTGTACGAAAAAGGTTTCGCCGCCAACTGCCTGCACGGCGACATGCCGCAAGGCTGGCGCAACCGCACGCTGATGGATTTGCGCAAAGGCCGCTGCAAAATTTTGGTTGCCACCGACGTTGCCGCACGCGGTATCGACGTACCAACCATTACCCACGTCATCAACTACGACTTGCCGAAACAGGCGGAAGACTACGTTCACCGCATCGGCCGTACCGGACGGGCAGGGCGCACGGGTATTGCGATTACCTTCGCCGAAGTGAACGAATACGTCAAAGTGCACAAAAATCGAAAAATATATCGACCGTAAGCTGAACGAAGTGACCGTCGAAGGCATGGAGCCGACCCGCAAGCGCAAATCCGCAGGCGGCAAGCCGAAAGGCAAAGGCGGCTGGGGCGACGGTAAGAAAAAACCGGTTTTAAAGCGAAAGGCGGCGGATTTAAGAAAGGCGGCGAGGGGTTCAAAGCCAAACGCAAATCCGGCGGCGGAAGCGGCGGCAAGGGCGGATTCGGCAAAGCCTCCCGACCGGCGAAAAGATAATCGGCATTCGGTCAAACATTATTTCCGCTCAGGCAGATTGTGTTTAACCATCCCGCTTGATAGGCGCTATTAGGGGCAGAGGCCGTCTGAAACAGGTTTTCAGACGGCCTTTCAGCGTTGTGTCATATGGTGGCGGTAGCGTTCGGCCAATCCGTAAAGAATCATCGCGGTCAGCCCCCAAATGTCGTGGTGCAGGTATGGCAGCGCAGGCGGGCGGATAGTTTGGCCGCGGTATTGCAGCGTGCGCGGACGGTAGTTTTGCGGGTTCAGCGCGGTTTCCAGCGGCAGATAAATGATTTCGGCCACTTTCGTCCGGATTGGCGGTCAGATTCGGGCTGCCCCGCATTCAGTGCGGGAACGGGATGGACTTCGTAGCCCGAAGGCGAATAATGCGGCGGCAGGGGCGGGAAAAGTCTGCCAGACGGCGGGATGGGTGCCGATTTCTTCCTCGGCTTCGCGCAGGGCGGTCTGTGCCGGCGTTACGTCGTGCGGTTCTTTTTACCGCCGGCAAACGAAAATCTGCCCCGTATGCCGGCGCAGGTTGGCGGAACGCCTGGTCAGGATAATCTGCCACTGCCGCTCATGGAACACCACCGGCAGCAATACGGCTGCTGCCGTATAGCCGTCGACGGCAAAAGATTTGATTTCTCAGTTTTTCTTCTTCACACGGATAAAGCGCGGCGCGGCTCAGGAATCCGGCAAGCTCGGTTTGGTTCATCATGCGGTATAAAACGGCAGAAAACGGTTTTGAATATAATATTACAACAGGTTTACTGTCGCATGAATCAACAAACCGCGCTTCATGTGATAAAGTAGCGGCTGGACTTCAGGCCGTCTGAAAACAGAAGGCGGCCTTCAAACAAAGGAAAGTTTTTTATGTTTTTCGCCAATGCCCGCATCCGTTCCGTTGCCGCCGCCGTGCTGATGCTGTTTACCGCCACGGCCTGCGCGTCCAACGATTCCGTCGCCAAAATCAAGACGCCGCAGGGACATCAAGAAAATCGTGCAGAAAAAGCCGCTATACCCCGGGAAAGGGAAGTGGAGCAACGCCGGCGCATGGGCGTAATCGAACGCGCCAATACGGTATTCACCTTGCTCGGCGGCGAAATGGCACTGCAAAAGGGCGATGCGGGTACGGCGCTGGCTACCCTATATGGTAACGCTCGAGCGCACCAAAAGACCCGGTCGTCGCGGAACGTGCGCTGGAAATGGCGGTGTCGCTGAACGCGTTTGAACCGGCGGAAATGATTTACCAGAAATGGCGGCAAATCGAGCCGGTGCCGGGCGAGCGCAGAAGCGCATGGGCTGGGTGCGCAATTTGATGATGGGCAGGGCGGACAAATCGCTCAAAGGTTTGGACGAGATTCTGTCCCGCGCCGAAGAAGAACACGCCAAGCAGATTTTCCTGCTGTTGTCCCAAGCGGCGGTGCAGCAGCCCGACTTGCCCGCCGAGGGCGCGTCCGAGTGCACAAAGCGGCGCAGAAATACCCCGATATGCCCGAAGCGTCGATAGCCGACGCGATTTACAGCGCGCAAAGCGGCAGCGACCGCCATGCGGTGTCGGCACTGCAAAATCTGGCGAAACTCGATTCGGAAATCCTGCCGCCGACCGCTCTGACGCTGCGCCTGGTGGCTCAGCGCAACCCCGAAATATTGAGCCGTTTCTTCAGGGATACGGATTCTAAAAAACTCTCGTCCGTGTGGCAGGAACTGGAAATCGCCACCCTGATTGCCAACAAGCAGCAGGACAAGGCCTACAAACGGCTGCACGAACTTTTGGCCGACAACCCGAATGCCGACTTATACATTCAGGCGGCCTATCTTGCAGGCAGCCGCAGGGAAGATATATCGGTCGTCAACGGTTATTTGGAAAAAGCCTACCGCACCGGCACCGACGAGCAGAAAAGCCGCGCCGCCGTTATCGGCGCGATGGGTTACGGCGACAAACGCGAGTTTAAAAAAGCCGAACGCTGGGTAAACCGGATTACCTCGCCGGAATATGTGTTTGACAAAGCCGTATTGAAAGCCTCGCTCCAAGCGGAGCAGGGCAACGGCAAAGCGGCACTGGCCGAAGCCAGAAAAGCGCAAAAACTTCCCGAACAGCAGGGGCGTTTCTTCGGCAGCAGCGATTTGCAGCGCGCATATCTGTTCGCCCTGTCGAAACACGGCAATGCGCAGGAAGTATTGTCCGAACTGAACGCGCTGGCCGCCAAAGCCGCCAAAAAGCCCGATGCGGACAAACTGCTGCCCGACATCCTCTACCAACGCGCGCTGGTTTACGCCGATCTGCTGCATCAACCCGATAAAGCCATTGCCGACCTGCGCCGCTATCTGAAGCTGAATCCCAACAGCGCGGCCGGCATGAACGCGCTCGGCTATACCATGCTGATTTCGCGCCAGTCCGGCATATCCGATACAGACGAAGCGTTCAAACTGATTCAGACGGCCTACAACCTCGACCCGGAGTCTCCGGCCATTAACGACAGCATGGGTTGGGCGTATTACCGCAAAGGCGATGCGCAAACCGCGTTGCCGTATCTGCAATACGCGTTCGGACGGTATCCCGATTCCGAAGTTGCCGCTCACTTGGGTGAGGTGTTGTGGCAGTTGGGGCAGAAGGAAGAAGCGAAAAAAGTATGGTTCGACAGTTTGTCCAAAGGTGGCGATGTCGCCGTATTGAAAAAACCATGCGGCGTTTCGGTGTGGCGCTGCCTGCATCAAACCCGCCAAGAAACCTGCCAAATAACCAGCCCGAGGCCGTCTGAAAACAGGGTGTCCCGTTTCAGACGGCTTTTGCGTCAGGAGTGAACATGAAATTCAAATTATGGCTGTCCGCAGCCGCCGTTACCGCACTGGCGGCGTGTTCCCAACCAAGCTGCCCGAACAGGCAGACTGGTCGGAATCCGTCAAGTCCCCGATTTTACCGCCGACGGCAGGCTGTCCGTAAAGGTTGAAGAAAAAGGTTCGTATGCCAATTTCGACTGGACGTACCAAAACCAAGTCCAGACCATCAGCATCAACACCCCTTTAGGGCGGCACGTTGGGCCAGCTCTGCCAAGACAGGGGAGGGCGTATTGGCCGTAGACAGCAAAGGCAAAAATATCAGGCGCCCACGGCGGAGGAATTAAACCGACGGCTGCTGGAGTTCTAACCTGCCCGTGCGGTATCTGCACATCTGGGCGAACGGCAAGCGCGTGGCAGGCGCACCTTACCAAATCGATTCGGAGGGGCGGCTGCAACAATTCCAATGGACGATTTCGCGCACACTCAAAAGCGACGGCAAACCGCGCGTTCTGCTGCTGGAAAGCCCCAAGTTGACCCTGCGGCTGGTGTTTGACGAAATGAATTTTGCCAAAGACGCATCGGCACCGAAACAATGCGCCGCACGTTTCCGATAAGGCCGTCTGAATGAAGATACCTTCCCGTGCACAAGCATTTCCCGCGCCAGCCAAGCTGAATCTCGACCTGCGCATTACCGGCAGGCGCAAAGACGGTTACCATAATTTGGAAAGCATTTTTTAGCTTGGTAGAAACTGTACGACACGGTTTATCTGGCCGCACGTGAAGACGCACAAATCATGCTGCATACGCCGGTGGAAGAATTTCCGCCGAACAAGATTTGACTTATCGTGCGGCCAAGACCTTGCAAACGTATACCCGCTGCGGCAAAGGCGCGGATATCTGGCTGGACAAACGGATACCGACCGGCGGAGGGCTGGGCGGCGGAAGTTCGGATGCCGCAACCGTACTCATCGCGTTAAACAGCCTGTGGCAATGCCGTCTGAACCGGTGGGAACTAATTGATTTGGGGTTGAAACTCGGTGCGGATGTGCCGTTTTTCATTTTCGGGCGCAATGCCTTTGCCAAGGGCATAGGCGAGCAGCTAACGGAGACAGATATACCCGAAACAATGGTACGTTATTGTCAGGCCGCCGGTGCATGTGGCAACCGCCAAAATTTTTCCCACAAGGACTTGACACGAAATTCGAACCCAGCATAATCCCATCTTTTCCAGATGCTGCGGCCTTTCAGAAACGATATGCAAGCCGTGGTTTTCAGGAATATCCCGAAGTGCGGGATGCTTATTTGGAATTATCCAAGTATGGAGAGGCATCATGACCGGTTCTGGTTCGTGCGTGTTCCTTGCATGTGATGGTTTGGATAAGGCCGAAAATATTTACAGCAAGTTTCAGAGATATATGAGGGCATATTGTGTCGAAGGGCTGGATATCCACCCGTTGCTTCATATGTAGCTGGATCAGTTGGGGAGTCGTCAAGCGGTTAAGACACTGGATTTTGATTCCAGCATGCGAAGGTTCAGATCTCCTCCCCAGCCAATCAGCAATCCCTATTCTTGGGGGAGTCGTCAAGCGGTTAGAGACTCTGGATTCTGAATCCAGCATGCGAAGGTTCGAATCCTTCCTCCCCAGCCAATTTTAATTTTCAATACCCTGTTTTGGGGAGTCGTCAAGCGGTTAAGACACTGGATTTTGATTCCAGCATGCGAAAGGTTCGAATCCTTCCTCCCCAGCCAACCATATTTTCTGAATTCTTCCAATTTTAAAATCCTGTTTTCAAATAATCATAATTCCGCAAAGTTGCGGAAATTTTTATTTTGATGTTCCGTATATTCGGAAATTCAGAAAAATCAAAACCGTTCGGCCGGATAGTATCCATGACAAGCGGGATGATAGAGTCAAACATGATTTGTCTGTTTCTTAGCATTTGCTGCATTTGAGGAAAATCCTGTTCAAATGCGGCATTTCGATTTCATGCGTTTCCACGTTAGTATAATCAAACCGCTTTTTATCAGGATTTTTCCTTTCTGCCAACGAGGAACGATTATGAAACTGACCAGCAAATTATTTTTCGCTTTTGACGACGGCTGCGGTATTGGCCGCCTGCGGCAACAGCCAAAAATCCGAATGAGGAAAGCAACCATTCGGGCGTGCAACCGGCGGCTGCCCAGATAGGTACGGGCACGCTGCACTGAGGCTTGCAAAGCATATTTGGATCGTCGCGCTACGTGTTTTTGCTAAAAAGACAAGAAGCGGCTGGCCGAACATAAAGCCGAATACGGCAATATTGTACGCTCGTTTTCTTCTTTGCCTGCGGACGAGCAGGATTCGCCAGTGTATGAGTGCGAACCAGTCGTTTGACGATATCGCTAAAGAGTTGAAATGCGAATAAAAAGTTGACTGACAAATAGCTGTCGAACCATAATTTCGGGCAGCTTTTTGTTATCCGTTTTCAGACGGCCTCGGCAAGTTCCGCCGCAGTTTTTCAACTTGATGACCGCCGAACCATGTCAACTCGTCCCGCAGGGGCAACGCTTCGCCGATGACCATCAATGCGGGACGCGGGGCCTTTTCCGCTATATCAGGCAGATCTTTCAGACGGCCTGTCCGTACCGTTTTGATTGGGCAGCGTACCGTTGGAGATAACGGCGACCGGCGTGTTTTCGCTGCGTCCGTGGCGGATAGGTTGGGCGGTAATTTCAGCCGCTTTGGGCGTTCCCCATATAAAGCGACCAGCGTCTGGCGGCTTAAAGCCAACGTGTGCCGAGTCGGGTTCGCTGCCGTCGTGTCTGCTGTGGCCGGTAACGAACAACGCGCTTTGAGCACAATCTCGGTGGGTCAGCGGGAATTCCCCGCATAGGCTGTTGCGCCCAGTGCGGCGGTTACGCCCGGTATGATGCGGTGAAAGGGATTTTGGCCTGCCGCAATACCTGCGCCTCTTCTCCGCCGCGTCCGAAAACAAAGGGATCGCCGCCTTTAAGCCGTACGACGCGTCTGCCTTCCCGCGCGTAACGCACCAGCAGGCGGTTGGTTTCTTCCTGTTGGACATGGTGCGCGCCGGCCCGTTTGCCGACGCTGATTTTTTTCGGCATCTTTGCGTACGGCCGCCATAATTTCGTCTGAAACCAGCGCATCGTATAAAAACCACGTCTGCGGCCTGAATCGCTTGTAACGCATGTACCGTCAGCAATCCAGCATCTCCCGGCCCCGCACCTACAAAGCCACTTCGCGACGGCCGATAGCCGGCCAACTGGGCAGCCAGCTCCGCTTCAGCTTCTTTGTGGCTGCCTTGTGCGGTCAGTGTACTGAAGCGGCTGTCGAACAGGTTTTCCCAAAACCGCCGCCGCTGTTCCGTGCCGTGAATGGCTGCTTTGACACGGTTGCGCCAGCGGCCGGGACGGTTTGCGCCATTTTGCCGGTATGCCAGCGGAACCAGCGTTTCAATAATCTGCCGCCACTTGCGCGCCAAAACCGGAGACGATGCCGCCGCTGGAAATGGCGATTTTTATCAGATTCCGGTCGATAACGGCGGGAACGATAAACGAACAGAGTTCGGCGTTGTCCACCGTATTACACAGTTTTCCGCGTGCTTTGGCGGCCTCGTAGACGCGGCGGTTGAGTTTGTGGTCGTCGGTGGCGGCAACGGCCAGAAATACATCATCCAGATAAGAATCGTGGAATCCGGTGCCTAGCCATGTGATTTTCCCTTGGTTCCAGCCATGTTTGGAAGGCAGGGATTAAGCGCGTCCGCCACCACACGGACCTCCGCTCCGGCCTGCAACAGGCTTTCGGCTTTGCGTTCGGCAATATGTGCCCGCGCCCGCCAGCAGGGACAGGGCGGCCGCGCGATATCGGCAAAAATGGGGTAATGGCTCATGGCATGTCCGTATTGTCGTTATCTTGGCGGGTATCTTGAGGCCGTCTGAAAAAGCGGAAAGAATCGATGTTGCTTACCTTATGGTGTTTGGTTATATGCTTTCAGACGGCCTTCGAGCCATTGGTTTGAAACGATGGCAGGGCCGTCTGAAAAGCCGTGTGGCTGATAGCCTGAAATACCGTTTTTGCGGTAAGATAATGCAGATTTTTCAGACGGCCCGAGACTACCTCCGAAAGGCCGTCTGAAGCCGTTTAACCCTGACATCGAATGCGCTATGAAAACTTCAGAACTACGCCAAAAATTCCTAAAATTCTTCAATCCAAAGGCCCACCATCGTCCGCTCTTCCTCGCTCGTGCCGCACGACGACCCGACGCTGCTGTTTACCAACGCCGGTATGAACCAGTTTAAAGACGTGTTCCTCGGCTTCGACAAACGCGCCTACAGCCGCGCCACCACCGCGCAAAAATGCGTGCGTGCAGGCGGCAAGCACAACGACTTGGAAAACGTCGGCTACACCGCCCGCCACCACACCTTCTTTGAAATGATGGGCAACTTTCTCCTTCGGCGACTACTTCAAACGCGACGCCATCCACTTCGCTTGGGAATTCTTTGACTTCCCCGAATGGCTGAACCTGCCCCAAAAGAAAAAAACTCTTGGCGACCGTATATGCCGAAGACGACGAAGCCTACAACATCTGGCTGAACGAAATCGGTATGCCTGCCGAGCGCATCGTCCGCATCGGCGACAACAAAGGCGCGAAATACGCGTCCGACAACTTTTGGCAGATGGGCGACACAGGCCCCTGCGGCCCTTGCTCGAAATTTTTCTACGACCACGGCGAAGAAATCTGGGGCGGCATTCCCGGCAGCCCTGAAGGACGGCGACCGCTGGATTGAAATTTGGAACTGCGTGTTCATGCAGTTCAACCGCGACGAGCAAGGCAATATGAACCCGCTGCCCAAACCGTCCGTCGATACCGGCATGGGCTTGGAGCGCATGGCGGCAGTAATGCAGCACGTTCACAGCAACTACGAAATCGACCTGTTCCAAGACCTGCTCAAAGCCGTTGCCCGCGAAACCGGCGCACCTTTCAGCATGGACGAGCCGAGCCTGAAAGTCGTTGCCGACCACATCCGTTCTTGCTCCTTCCTGATTGCCGACGGCGTGATGCCTTCCAACGAAGGACGCGGCTATGTACTGCGCCGCATCATCCGCCGCGCCGTGCGCCACGGTTACAAACTCGGTCAGAAACAAGCGTTTTTCTACAAACTCGTGCCCTGATTTGGTGAAAGCGATGGGCGACGCGTATCCTGAGTTGAAAGAGAAACAAGCGCAAATCGAAGAAGCCCTGAAAAACGAAGAAAGCCGCTTCGCCCAAACTTTGGAAACCGGCATGGCTTTGCTGGAAAACGCCTTGACCAAAGGCAGCAACAAATTGGACGGCGAAATCATCTTCAAACTCTACGATACCTACGGCTTCCCATACGATTTGACCGCCGACATCTGCCGAGAACGCAATATTGATTTGGACGAAGACGGCTTCAACCGCGAAATGGAAGCCCAACGCGCCCGCGCCCGCGCCGCGCAAAATTTCAAAGCCAACGCGCAACTGGATTACGCAGGCGCAGACACCGAGTTCACCGGCTACGAAAAACGCAGCCAGGAAACCAAAATCATCGCCTTATACAAAGGCAGCGAAGCCGTGGACGAACTCCAGGCAGGCGAAGCCGGCGTGGTCGTTTTGGAACAAACCCCGTTCTACGCCGAAAGCGGCGGCCAAGTCGGCGACGTGGGCTTTATTTTCGCAGGCGAAAACCGCTTCCGCGTCGAAGACACGCAGAAAATCAAAGCCGCCGTACACGGACAATTCGGCGCAGTCGTATCAGGCCGTCTGAAAGTGGGCGATGCCGTATCCGCCGAAATCGACAACGACATCCGCGACAGCATCATGCGCAACCACAGCGTTACCCACCTGATGCACAAAGCCCTGCGCGATGTTTTGGGCACACGTCGAACAAAAAGGCAGCCTGCAAAACGCCGAGCTGACCCGCTTCGACATCTCCCACCCGCAAGGCATCAGCGCGGAAGAAATCGCCGAAGTCGAACGCCGCGTCAACGCCGCGATTATCGCCAACGTGCCCGTCAAAGTGGAAACCATGTCCATTGAAGACGCGCAAAAATCACGGCGCAGTCATGCTCTTCGGCGAAAAAAATACGGCGATTTCGTCCGCGTCATCACCATGGGCGACTACTCCACCGAACTGTGCGGCGGCACCCACGTCGCCCGCACCGGCGACATCGGCTTTCTTCAAAATCATCAGCGAAGGCGGCATCGCCGCAGGCATCCGCCGCGTAGAAGCCATCACCGGCCTTGCCGCGCTGGCATGGGCGCAAAAACCAAGAAAGCCTGATGAAAAACATCATCGCCGAGAGTCAAAGCCCAAACCGAAAAAGACGTACTCGCCAAAATCCAAGCCAACGCCGCAAACGCCAAAGCCTTTGGAAAAAAAGAGTTGGCAAAAAGCCAAAGCCGAACTCGCCGTCCACGCAGGCGCCAAACTCTTTGGACAACGCGAAAAGACTTGGGCGCAGCCAAACTCGTCGCCGCCCAAATCGAAGCCGACGCAGCCGCCCTGCGCGAAATCGTTACCGATTTAACCGGCAAATCCGACAACGCCGTGATTCTTTTGGCGGCAGTGAAACGACGGCAAAGTCTCCCTGTGCGCCGGCGTATCCAAACCGCTGACCGGAAAAAGTGAAAGCCGGCGATTTGGTCAAATTGCAGCCGAACAAGTCGGCGGCAAAGGCGGCGGCAGACCGGATTTGGCACAGGCAGGGGGAACGGATGCTGCGAAACTGCCTGAAATGCTGGGAAGTGTGGAAGGCTGGGTTGGTAGGAAACTGGTCTAATTCATGAGTAATGACAGAAGTGTTATATTTAGAATGAATACGAGATCAAGGTTATACTTGTGTTGTTTCAAAAATATAAATCGAAGTAGAAACGTTATGCCTGAGTTACCCGAAGTAGAAACGACTTTACACGGTGTTGGTCCGCATATCACCGGTAAGGCTGTTAGCGGCGTCATGCTGCGCCAATCCAAACTGCGCTGGCCGGTGAATCCGGATTTGCCACAGATTTTGCAGGGATTGCTTGTCGAAGAATGCTCGCGTAGGGCCAAATATTTGATTATTCGTTTCCAAACCGGTGTGTTGCTGATTCATTTGGGCATGTCGGGCGGTCTGCGGGTTTTCACGATGGGGAGATGACCGTATTGGGAAACCTGATAAGCATGATCATATTGATATTGAGTTCTCAGACGGTACGGTATTGCGTTATCATGACCCGCGTAAATTTGGTGCGTTTTTATGGTTTGAAGGTATAGCCGAGTATCATCCGTTACTGGCGAAACTTGGTCCGGAACCGCTCTCCGATGAATTTGATGCGGATTATTTGTATCGGAAAATGAAAGTGTTGAAACGGGCGGTCAAACTGGTACTGATGGATAACGCCGTTGTGGTCGGAGTGGGAATATTTACGCCAATGAAAGTCTCTTTAAGGCGGGTATTGTTCCCCATAGACCAGCTTATACGCTTAGCAGACAGGAATGTACCACACTGGTTGAAACTGTTAAAAACCGTATTGAAGCGGGCTATTGAGACGGGGGAAGTACATTGCGGGATTTCGTCAATAGTGACGGTCAAAGCGGTTATTTTTCAGCAGGAATACGCGGTCTATGGCAGGCAGGGCAAACCATGCGTAAAATGCGGCAGGCCGATTTTGAAGGAAGTGCTTGGCCAGCGCGGGACGTTTTATTGCAGTTATTGTCAAAAATGAGGGCCGTCTGAAAATCGGCAAAGCCTACATCTGGATATTAAATTCTTTATAGAAAACCAAAATATAATATGTCTCAACAAAAAGCCACTATTGCCACCCGTTTCCGTCGCCTGGGTCGTTTGGCCTGTTGGTTGTGGCGGACGGGCCGTGACCTGAATTCTCTAAACGGTTCCAATTCCGAGGAACGTAACCGTGTACTGGTTAAACTGGGAAAGGGAGCGTTGGAAGCATTAGATATAGAATTGGAGGCGGGAATACAGCCTGAACATGGAGATTCCTGCGGTACACCTCGTGGTGGCAAATCATGTGTCATGGCTGGATATTTTTGCTATTAGTTCAGTTTACCCGTGCAGTTTTATTGCCAAACAGGAAATCGGCAGTTGGCCGGTTTTTGGGGAGGATGGGTAAAAATGCAGGTACGGTTTTCATCAACCGCAATTCCCGACGTGATATCGAGCCGATCAATCAGGCGATTTGTGAGGCTTTGAAAGCGGGACAGAACGTCAGTCCTGAGGCACGCACTTCGTCGGGACTGGACGTGTTGCCGTTTAAAAGCGGCGCTGTTTCAATCGGCGATGGACGCGGATGCGCCTATCAAGTATTAGCACTGCGTTACTATGACGGCGATGGACGGCGTTCGCCGATACCTTCATATGCCGATGTCAGTTTGCCGACATCGTTGTGGCGCATTGTCTCCATGATCCGCATTACTTTTGGATTTTGCACCGTTGTTCAAAACGGCCGAATTTCCCGATAAAGACCGATACGGGCTGAAAGATATTGCCGAAGCTTTTGTCCGCAAAAAGTGGCGGAGGATATTTGATATTTAACGGACAGGGCTTGTTTTCTTTTCAGACGGCCCTATCTATTTTTGAAGCGTTTGATTGGGTATTTATAGTTTTATGTAATTAATATTATTTGAACTATAAATTATACAAATCGACCGGCAGAGGTTAGAATCTCTGCATTGATTTTCAACACTCTTACAAACAAAACACAGATAAGGAGCTTCAAAATGGCTTTTGCAAGATCGTACCGGTCAAAAGTACCTTCCGTCGTATTCCGTACCCGCGTGGGCGACACTTGGAAAGATGTTTCTACTGATGACTTGTTCAAAGGCAAAAAGTAGTCGTATTCTCTCTGCCCAGCGCATTTACTCCGACTTGTTCTTCTTCCCACTTGCCGCGTTACAACGAATTGTTCGGCGCGTTCAAAGAAAAACGGCGTTGACGCAATTTACTGCGTATCTGTAAACGATACTTTCGTGATGAACGCTTGGGCTGCCGAAGAAGAAGCTGACAACATCTACATGATTCCTGATGGCAACGGCGAATTTACCGAAGGCATGGGTATGCTGGTCGGCAAAAGAGACTTGGGCTTCGGCAAACGCTCTTGGCGTTACTCCATGCTGGTTAACGACGGCGTGGTTGAAAAATGTTCATCGAACCTGAAGAGCCGGGCGATCCTTTCAAAGTATCCGATGCCGACACTATGTTGAAATTCATTGCTCCTGACTGGAAAGCTCAAGAGTCTGTTGCCATCTTCACCAAACCCGGCTGCCAATTCTGCGCTAAAGCTAAAAAAAGCTTTTGCAAGACAAAGGTCTGTCTTACGAAGAAATCGTATTGGGCAAAGATGCAACTGTTACTTCCGTTCGCGCCATTACCGGCAAGATGACTGCTCCTCAAGTCTTCATCGGCGGCAAATACATCGGCGGCAGCGAAGATTTGGAAGCTTACTTGGCTAAAAACTAATTGCTGATGCTTAAAGACGGTTTGAAAAAAAGCCGTCTGAACAGAAAAATAGAGTTATTCAGACGATACGCTGCACGGTCGTTCTGAATAGCTCTATATTTACAAGTAGAATTTGAGATTATTGTTTTTAAATCGAGTTTTTAAAATTGCTATTGATTTTATGTTATCGATAGGTTTTTAAATGGGTCGTCTGAAAACCTGATACGCTTCACGCTGATACCGCTTCGGACGCTCAACAAAAAGGACAAAGATTATGAAAAATTCAAGCAGATGTCGTCGTAATCGGCGGCGGTACTGCCGGCATGAGCGCGTTTCGCAATGCCCGTTTACATTCGGATAATGTTTACCTGATTGAAAACAATGTGTTCGGCACGACCTGCGCGCGCGTGGGCTGTATGCCTTCAAACTCTTGATTGCCGCCGCAGAAGCGCGCCATCACGCACTGCATACCGACCCGTTCGGCGTGCATTTGGATAAAGACAGCATCGTCGTCAACGGCGAAGAAGTGATGCAGCGCGTCAAATCCGAGCGTGACCGTTTTGTCGGCTTTGTCGTTGCCGATGTGGGAAGAATGGCCTGCCGACAAGCGCATTATGGGTTCGGCTAAATTTATCGACGAGAATACCGTCCAAATCGACGACCATACCCAAATCACGGCAAAAGCTTTTGTGATTGCTACCGGCTCGCGTCCCATTATCCCTGCCACAGTGGCAGTCTTTGGGCGACCGTTTGATTATCAACGACGACGTTTTCTCATGGGATACGCTGCCTAAGAGCGTCGCCGTGTTCGGGCCGGTGTTATCGGTTTGGAACTAGGTCAAGCATTGCACCGTTTGGGCGTGAAAGTTGAAATTTTCGGCTTGGGCGGTATCATCGGCGGCATTTCCGACCCCGTTGTTTCAGCCGAGGCGAAAAGCCGTGTTCGGCGAAGAATTGAAACTGCATCTGGATGCTAAAAACCGAGGTCAAACTCGATGCGGACGGCAATGTGGAAGTTCATTGGGGAGCAGGACGGCGAAAAAGGCGTATTTGTTGCCGAATATATGTTGGCAGCCGTAGGCCGCCGTCCGAACGTTGACAATATCGGTTTGGAAAACATCAATATCGAAAAAGATGCGCGCGGCGTACCCGTTGCCGATCCGCTGACCATGCAAACCAGTATTCCGCATATCTTCATCGCAGGCGACGCGTCCAATCAACTGCCTCTGCTGCACGAAGCCGCCGACCAAGGCAAGATTGCCGGCGACAACGCGGGCCGCTATCCGAATATCGGCGGCGGTTTGCGCCGCAGCACCATCGGCGTGGTGTTCACCAATCCGCAAATCGGCTTTGTCGGTTTGAAATACGCGCAGGTTGCCGCGCAATATCAACCCGACGAATTTGTCATCGGCGAGTATCGTTCAAAAACCAAGGCCGCAGCCGCGTGATGCTGGTAAACAAAGGCCATATGCGCCTGTATGCCGAAAAAGCCACCGGTCGCTTCATCGGCGCGGGAAATCTTAGGCCCGGCCGCCGAACATTTAGCGCACTTGTTGGCATGGGCGCATCAAATGAAGATGACCGTTCCGCAAATGCTGGACATGCCGTTCTACCATCCCGTTATCGAGGAAGGTCTGCGCACCGCGTTGCGGGATGCCGATGCGAAGTTGAAACAGGCTTGATGGGTTGACCCTAATCCGTCTGCCAGAATGAAAGGCCGTCTGAAAACCTGATTCAAGGTTTTCAGACGGCCTTTTTGTCTCTCAATTCAAATATCGTAGGATGGTTCAATATCGGTTTCACCGATTCCCGCATTTTTCCGATATTGCCCCGGCGAAATCCCGTATTGTTTTTTTAAACGCTTTGCCGAAGTGGGTTTCGGATTGAAAGCCGACGTTCAAGGCAACGGACAGGGACGGAATCGGCAGTTTGACGCAGCAATACGGCGGCTTGGCGCAGGCGGATGAGGTTGACGAAGGCGTGGGGGCTGATGCCGGTTTGCTGTTTGAACAGGCGCATCAGTTGGGCGCGGGAGAGGTTGGCAATGGCGGTCATTTTTTCGATGTTCCATTCGTCTTCAGGGCGGCTGACGACGGTTTGGATGAGTTGGCGCAGGCGTTTGTCGCGCAGGCCGTTGAGTATGCCGCCCAAAGGTGCTTCTCCGCCTTGTTCGAGATAGGCACGGACGATTAGGACGAGGAGGACGGAGGAGAGGGCATTGACGATGGCGCGCGAGCCGGAAAGCGTGTGCGCGCTTTCGTATTGCAACATGGAAACAAGGCATTGCAGCGAGGGATGGTCCATCTTGATGAGGACGGTTTCGGGCAGGTCGTGCATGATATCGGCGTGTTCGTCGTATTCGAAGCGGGCGCAGAACAAATCGAGGCTTTTTTCGCCGCCGCTACGGGACGAAGCCACCGTGAATGCGCCGCTGTTGTTGATATGCGGTGTATCGCCGCAGTTGTTGCAGTCCGCTTCGCTGCTGATGATGTGTTCCGCGCTGCGCGGGGAAAAAGATAAGGTCGCCCGTTTTCAACAGCCGCGCTTCGGGTTCGCCTTCGATTTTGATATAGCTTTCTCCGGCGACGACGAGGTGCGCGATGCCGTGTGCGCGCCTGCGTCCGTGCGGGGCGTACCATTTGTCGCGGAACAGGCATTGTATGTCCACGCTGCCGGTGATTTGCGCCAGTTCGATGAGTTTGTCCAAAGTGTCCATAAGTATTTTTGCAAGTGAATGAGATGATTTGACGATTATAATAGTCAGATTATTGCAATAATGCCATCCATCGGATGTAAAAAAGTGCAACATCCTTCATTTGCAAACACATTGGAAAGGAAATCAAAATGTTCCAAAATTGGCCCGAACACACCGCACACGTTAAAAATCATTCGGCGAGCTGGGTAAAAACCACCCGAAAATGCTGCAAGCCTACGGCGCGCTGGAACAAGCCGCCGCAGCCGAAGCATTGGATGCGAAAACCCGTGAACTGATTGCCATCGCCGTCGCCATCACTACCCGTTGCGAAAGCTGCATCAGCGTACACGCCGCCGCCGCCGCCAAAGCGGGCGCGACTGAAAGCGAAATCGCCGGTGCGCTGGCGACCGCCATCTCTCTGAACGCAGGCGCAGCCTACACTTATGCTCTGCGCGCTTTGGAAGCGGTTGACGCGCAGCGTTAAGCAGTTTAATGGTAAGAGAGGCCGTCTGAAAACAACGTTCGTTTCAGACGGCCTCAGTCGGAAGATTGCATTTTGCCGATAAACCGTTTAGATTGAACTTTGGATTTTCAACCGATTGGAGAAACCGTAATAGAAAACTACTGACCGTTGTGTGCCTTGCCGCCGCTTTTTGCCGTTCCTGTCGCTGCACAGGCCGCCGCGGCGAAACCCTGCCGAAAAACCGCCGCACAGCCTGCCAAAGCCAAAGGCATATGGATCGACGTGCGCACACCCGAAGAATTTAAGGAAGGCCATCTGAAAGATGCGGTCAATATCCCCGTCGACCAAATAGGGGCGCGTATCGGCAGCGTCAGCCCCGATAAAAGCGCGCCGGTGAACCTTTACTGCCGCAGCGGCCGCCGTTCCGAAGCAGCCTTGCAGGAACTGAAAAATGGGCTATACCAACGTAACCAACCACGGCGGTTACCAAGACCTGCTGCAAAAAGGGCTGAAATGATGTGTTCAGGCCGTCTGAAAAGTTCAGACGGCCTGTTTGTCAGAAACCCGATACAATTTCGGAGGAATACAGATGAAGATGCCGAGAACCCTGCTGCCGCTTTTCGCGGCAGCCGTTTTAGCGGGTGTGCCCATGTGCCGCAAACCGCGTCCGAACCATCCGTCAATAAGGGGCAAGATATGCCGTACACGCAATCCGTCGTCAGCAAATACAGTTTCGATGAAACGGTTTCCCGTCTGGAACACGCCGTCAAGGCCAAGGGCATAACCGTGTTTGCCGTTATCGACCATCAAGCCGCGGCCAAACAGAGCGGGTTGTCGATGCAGCCGGCAAAGGTTATCGTGTTCGGCACGCCGAAAGCGGGTACACCGCTGATGGTTCAAGACCCTGAATTTGCGTTGCAGCTTCCGCTGAAGGTTTTGGTTACGGAAACCGGCGGAGAAGTCAAAGCCGTGTTCAACGACACCCGCCAATTGATTCGCGGCAGCCGAATCGGATATGGGGAAGTGGAGAACACGCTGGCCAATGCCGAAAATGCTGATTCGCAAAACCGTCGGCGAATGATGTCGGCAAAAACGGAAAACGGCGGCCCGTTCAGGCCGTCTGAAACGCCGTGAAATGATATAATCGCCTCATCCCGCGCCGTTTGGAAGTTTTTCAGACGGCCTTTCTATTCCGACGATTGGCTTACAACATGACCGAACAACAACATGACGAAAAATCCTGTTCCCGAAGAACTGAACGCTCCATCCGCAGTTTTGTCCTGCGGCAGGGGGCATATGACGGCGGCGCAACAGCGCGCGATTGATACACTGTGGCCGCGGTTCGGCATTGATTATTGCCGGCAGACGGTTGATTTTGGACGCCTGTTTCGGCCGCAGCAATCCCAAAGTATTGGAAATCGGTTTCGGCATGGGTACGGCTACCGCCGAAATCGCCAAACGCCTGCCGGATACCGATTTTCTGGCCGTCGACGTGCATGGGCCGGGCGCCGGCAACCTGCTCAAACTGATTGAGGAAGGGCAACTCGGCAACATCCGTGTTATGCGGCATGATGCGGTGGAAGTGGTGGAGGACATGCTGGCGGACGCTTCGCTTGACGGCATCCACATTTTTCCCCGACCCGTGGCACAAGAAGCGTCATAACAAACGACGCTTGGTACAGAGCGCCGTTTGTGGCAAAACTGCTGCCCAAACTGAAATCCGGCGGCTATATCCATATGGCGACCGACTGGGAGGAATACGCCGCACAAATGCTGGAAGTGTTGGGCGGTTTTGCCGAGTTGCAAAAATACGGCCGACGGTTATTCGCCCATGCCCGATTACCGTCCGGAAACCAAGTTTGAAGCGCGGGGCAAACGTTTGGGGCACGGCGTGTGGATTTGGTGTTTAAAAATCGGATAAGCAGTTTCAGACGGTCTGTTTCTGTTTTTTAAGTAAAGACAGGCCGTCTGAAAAACTGCTTTTTACCGTTTTGATAGAGTTATTTTATGAATATTGGTGTTTTTATTGCCGTGGTCGCCTTGCTTCAGGTGTTCACTTTCGGATTGGGGCGGTCGTTGCAATGGCTGTTTGCCCCCGTTATCGACGGCAAAGGCCGCCGCTGGCTGATGGCGGCCGCTTTTTTTCGTTACCGACGGGCTGCTGGCCGGTCTGCTGCTGCAACTGGGGCATTTTGTGTTCCGCATCATGGCGTTTTTGGATGGTGATTATGCTGTTCGTCATGTATGCGGCGCTGGCAACCTTCCTGCTGTATCTGCTGCTGCGCAAAGCCCTGCCGCAACTGCACTTTTGTCGCGCAGCCTGCGGCTGTTTGCACCGTTGTTTGTCGCGGGGCTGCTCGGCCTCGGCGTTTACAATGCCTACACGCCCGTGGTGCACCGTCAGACCGTAACCATTGATAAGAAACTCGACAAGCCGCTGCGTATCGGTATGGCCAGCGACATGCATCTGGGTATTCTGTTCGGCGGCCGCAGCCTCGACCGGCTTGCCGAAATCATGCGGCAGGAAAAAGCTGACATCATCCTGCTGCCGGGCGATTTGATGGACGACAACGTCGAAGCCTACCGTAAAGAAAAACATGCAGCCGCATTTGGCGAAACTCAGGGCGCCGCTGGGGGTATACGCCACTTTGGGCAATCACGACCTTTTCGGCGACCAAAAGGAAATCTATGAAGAAGTAACCAAGGCAGGCATACGGGTGCTGACCAATGAGGCCGTAGAAACGGATAATCTGCTCATTGTCGGCCGCAACGACGATTTGGACTCGTCCCGTTCGAGTACGGCGCAACTGCTTAACGGTAAAAATACCAATCTGCCTGTGTTGCTGCTTGACCACCGTCCGACGGAAATCGACATCCACCGGCACCTGCCGGTAGACATCCAGGTATCCGGCCACGTCCACAACGGACAAGTAGCTCCCGCCAACCTTATCGTCCGCGCACTCTACCGCCTGCACTACGGCTACCGGCAGTTTGGCAAAGGACATTTTTTCGTTACCTCCGGCTACGGTTTCTGGGGTATCCCGCTGCGTCTCGGTTCGCAGTCGGAAGTATGGATTATCGATGTGAAGGGGCGTTAGGGCCGCTCATCGGATATCGTGATATGAAAAGGCCGTCTGAAACTAAAATTTCAGACGGCCTTTTTCGATTCAATCAAGCCCGACGCATTAAGCCAAGCCTTTTTTCGCCAGATAGCTTTTCGTAATCGCCCAGATAGTGTTCGTAGCCGCCTTTGCCGTCCAGCTCGATAATCTGGGTGGCGAGCGAGGAGACGAATTGGCGGTCGTGCGATACGAAAATCAGCGTGCCGTTGTATTTTTCCAGAGCCATGTTCAGCGATTCGATGCTTTCCATGTCCATGTGGTTGGTGGGTTCGTCCATAATCAGCACATTGGGTTTGAGCAGCAGAAGTTTGCCGTAGAGCATACGGCCTTTTTCACCGCCGGAGAGAACCTGCACTTTTTCACCACGTCGTTGCTGCCGAAGAGCAAACGCCCCAAAGTGCCGCGGATGACTTGTTCATCGTCGCCTTCCCTGCCCCCATTGGCGCATCCATTCGCTCAGGTTCATATCGACATCGAAGTCGTTTTCATGGTCTTGCGGATAATAGCCGACGCTGGCTTTTTCCGCCCATTTGATGGTGCCTGTGTCGGGGGTGAGGCCGTCTGAATATTCGGGGTTGAACGCGCCGGCAAGGAGTTTCAGCAGGGTGGATTTACCCGCGCCGTTGGGGCCGATGATGGCGAGGCGCTGGCCGGCTTCGAGGATGAAGCTCAGGTTTTTGAACAACTGGGTTTCAAAGCGTTTGGCGAGGTTTTCAACTTCTACCGCCTGACGGTGCAGCTTTGGCTTTTTCATCGGCTTCAAAGCGGATATACGGGTTTTGGCGGGTGGAAGGTTTGACTTCGACCATCTCGGCTTTGATTTTGTCAGCCTGTTTCAGACGGCTGGTTGCCTGACGGGCTTTGGATTTGTTGGCGGAGAAGCGGGCGACGAACTCTTGCAGCTCTTGCAGTTTCTCTTTTGCCTTGGCGTTGTCTTTCAGGGCGCGTTCGCGCGATTGGGCGGAGGCGAGCATGTAGTCGTCGTAGTTGCCCGGATAGATGGTGATGGTGTTGTAGTCCAAATCCGCCATGTGCGTGCAGACTTCGTTCAAAAAGTGACGGTCGTGCGAGATGATAATCATGGTGGAGTCGTATTGGTTCAACACGCCTTCCAGCCAGCGGATGGTATTGATGTCCAAGTTGTTGGTCGGCTCGTCAAGCAAGAGAACATCAGGTTTGGAGAACAGGGCTTGCGCCAGCAATACGCGCAGCTTGAAGCCCGGGGCGACTTCCGCCATGGTCGCATTGTGCAAATCTCGGAAATGCCCACGCCGCTCAACAGTTCGGCGGCGCGCTTCGGCGGTGTAGCCGTCGTATTCGGCGAACTTGGCTTCCAGTTCGGCGGCTTTCATCGTAGTCGTCTTCGGTGGCTTCGAGGTTGGCGTAAATCGCGTCGCGTTCGGTCATTGCCGCCCACATTTCGGTATGCCCCATCATCACCACGTCCAGCACGCGCATCTCTTCGTAGGCAAACTGGTCTTGGCGTAGCTTACCCAAGCGCACGCCGTTTTCAATCGCCACTTCGCCCGCGGTCTGTTCCAAATCGCCTCCGAGGATTTCTCATGAAGGTGGATTTGCCTGAACCGTTCGCGCCGATCGAGCCGTAGCGGTTGCCTTCGCCGAACTTGACGGATACGTTTTCAAACAGCGGCTTCGCGCCGAACTGCATGGTAATGCCGTTGGTAGAAATCATTATTCGTAAAACCTTTATAAATAGAGTATTATAAGCGCGCAATTGTAACATATTTCCGGCGCGAAAGCCGCTGCGGCGGCCCGAAACCGGCGCGGTAGCGGTATGCACAGGAGGACGGGAGAGCGCGGCACCCGAAAAATCTACTATGCCGTTGTTGTTTTGGTTTGCGCCGCATCCATGCTGCTCAGCCCTGTTTTTTATGTCCGCCGCACACGCGCCGTCGCGCCAGTCCGCCGCCGCAGGCAGTGAAGGTGATAGCGTTTCCAACCTGCTGATGATCGCCGTGCTGCTGTTTGTTTGGTGGAAATGGCTTTAAATCCGAGAGAAAGAACATGAATACAATCAAAATATTGACCGCTTTGCTTGCAACCCTGCCGCTTTTTGCCACCGCCGCGCCGATTTATGAATGCACCGACGGCTCGGGCCATAAGATTTATACGCAGGACAAAGGTAAAAACTGCAAAGCCAGCAATTTGGGCAGGGCGTCGGTTTACACGTCTGCGCCGGTTTATTCCGCGCCGCAGCAGCCTCAAACGGCAGCCGACAATGCACCCCCTCCGCCTGCTGCCGATTCCGCCGCATTGCAGGCGGCTCAAAACGAATTGGAACAGGCGCAGAAAAACTTGGAGGATGGCAAGAAAAGTACGCTACGGCAACGAGCGCAACTACGCCCGTTATCTGGACCGCGTACAAAATTTGGAAAACGCGGTCAAAGCAGCGGAACAGAAAGTCAACTCAGCCAAAATCGGCAACAGCAGTCTGGCGCGCCCCATGATGCACTGATAAAGAGCGGCATAAAATCAAGAGGCCGTCTGAAAACCCGTAATCAGGTTTTCAGACGGCCTTTTTGAATACTTCGGATAAGGTTTATTGCAACCGTTTGCCGTTGTCCGTATTCATCAGCCGCAGGGCTTTGAGGCGGCCGATTTCTTTTGGTATTCCACCAAGCCGATAAATGTTCCGCTTCTGTCGTAAACGCGGATGGGCTGGTTGGCGGAGATGTCCTCGATAAACTGCGGGCGTTGGCCGCATTTGAGCATGGTTACGGCGCGGTCGTTCAGTTCGATTTTGGGGAAGTGCCGCACTAAAACGTCGCAGGGCAGGAGCAGGGCGTCGCGTTCGGTTTCGTTTAATTCTGCCAAGGCTTCGAGCGTGTGGCTTTCGCGGATGGTGAAACCAGCGGTTTCGGTGCGGCGCAGGGCGGTCAGGTGGGCGAACGTGCCGATGTGTTTGGCGATGTCTTCGCTGAGGGTGCGAATGTAGGTGCCTTTTGCTGCAACGTACGTCGATGACGGCTTTAGGGCGCGTCAAACTCGGTAATATCAATGGCGTAAATGGTGATGTCGCGCGGTTTGCGTTCGATGACGATGCCTTTGCGGGCGTATTCGTACAGCGGTTTGCCTTCGTGTTTGAGGGCGGAAAACATCGGCGGCACTTGGCGGATGTTGCCCGTCAGGGCTTGGCATGCCGTCTGGAAATTCGGCTAAGGAAATATCGGCGCGGGCGGTGGCGATGATTTCGCCTTCGGCATCGCCGGTGCTGCTGGCTTTGCCGAGTTTCAGCGTGGCGGTGTAGGCTTTGTCGGCATCCAGCAGATATTGGGCGAACTTGGTCGCTTCGCCGAAAGCAGACGGGCAAAAGTCCGGTTGCCAAAGGATCGAGTACGCCGGTATGCCCCGCTTTCTCGGCGTTGTAGAGACGGCGGGCTTTTTGCAGGGCGGTATTGCTGGAAAGTCCTTTGGGCTTGTCGAGCAGAAGGACGCCGTTGACGGGGCGTTTGGCGGTCATGTCAGTGAAGAAGGAAGGAAAGGGATAAGATGGAAGTGCCGAGTAGGATGATCGGCGTTTCCGATATTGTTTTTCTGAGGATGATGTGGCTGTGCGGATTTGGTGTTTCTACTGTGTAGCTGCCTTTTTCAGACGGCCTTGCTTTTAAAGTGCGTGATGCGGCCGCCGGTACGGCGGAAACTGGCATGAAACAGCGGTTTGAGAGAGGTGCTTTCCGCCCGTTTAGGTCGGTGATGCGGAAGGGGATTTGTCCGTCTCCGTCATGCCAAACCGAGTAACGCCTGTTTTTATCTATGTGGATTTCGTTGCCCGATGCGGTATCAAAGACGGTTTTTCCCTTTGCGCAAACTGAAAGCGTAGCAGGCACAATAGGAGAAAAAGACTCAAAGACAATAGAAATTCGGGAAAGGTCATGGATATATCCGAAAGCAGAGCAGGGAGGCCGTCTGAAACAGATCTTCAGGTTTTAATACCGGGTGTTCAGACGAGCTTTATTTTTAATCTTTAACTGGCTTTTTCCGCCGCCACTTGGTCGATGAGGCTGGAAATGCTCATGCCGCGTTCGAGCGATTCGTCGTATTTGAAGTGCAGTTCGGGCGTTTTGAAGAGTTTGATGCGTTTGGCCAATTCGCTGCGCAAATGGCCTTTGGCGTGTTCCAAGGCTTCTTCGGTGATGTCGCGGGTGCTGTCGTCGAGGACGGTGTAGAACACGGTGGCGTGGCTGTAATCGCGGGTGACTTCGACTTCGTTGATGGTGATGAAGCCTGCGCGCGGGTCTTTCAGGCCGGTACGGACCAGCTCGGCCAGTTCGCGCATGATTTGTTCTTTGACACGGTCTTGGCGGGCATAGCCGCGTTGCGGTTTTCTCATGGTTTTCCTCAAACGGCAGCGGCCGTTTCAACTTTGTTTTCAAACGGCCTGTGTGAAATAAATGCGGTATTATAACGGATATACGGCAATTTGAGGCCGTCTGAAAAGGAGTTTGGCTATGCAGAAAATCAAAATCGGATTGGCGGGGTTCGGCATGTCGGCGCAGGTGTTCCATCTGCCGTTTTGGCGTGCGGATGCGCGGTATGAAGTCGTGCGTGTGTTTGAACGCAGCGGCAATAGGGCGCAGGAAGTCCTGCCGCAGGCGCAGACCGTGCGTTCGTTTGAGGAGTTGCTTACCGACGATGTCGATTTGGTGGTCGTGACCACGCCGAACCAGACGCATTTCGATTTTGCCGCTCAGGCTTTTGCGTGCGGGTAAAAATGTGGTGGTGGAAAAACCATTGTGTGCCACGGCGGCGCAAGCCTTAGAACTGGCGGAACTTGCCGAGCGGCAGGGCGTATTGCTGACCGCTTACCAAAAACCGCCGCTGGGACAGCGCGCCGCTGACTGCCAAAAACCTGCTTTCAGACGACCTTTTGGGCGAAATTGTGGATGCGGAGTTCCGCTTTCGAGCGTCATGCGGCTGCCTTGAACACGCTGGAAGGAAACCGGCGAGGCGGGTGTAGGGCTGGTGTACGATTTGGGTTCGCACCTCATGGATATGGCGGTCGATATTTTCGGGATGCCCGACGAGCTTTATGCCGACGTGCGCTATCAGCATGAAGGAGCGGTCAGCGACGACAATTTCTATATCGCGCTTTATTACGCCGACGGCAAAAAGTCGCCCTGACCGCAAAGCAAATATGCCCGCGAACCTTTGCCGTTCATGACCTTGCACGGCAAACGCGGTTCATACGTCAAACAAAAACGCCGACAACCAAGAAGTCCTGCTGCTCGGCGGCGCGCAACCCGTCGGAGTGTGGAACCGTGAACCGGAAGACGAATGGGGCATCCTGCATACCGAAATCGACGGGGTGGTCGTCCGCAAGAAAATTGAAAGCGTCAGCGGAAATTATGCAGCGTTTTATGAAAACCTTTATGACGCGCTGCAAGGCAAACTCTCGCAGCAGTGCAACCGCGCCAAGTGGCGGAGGTGCTGTGGTTGCTGGAAAAAGTATATGAAAGCGCGAAATCAGGATGTAGGGTGAAGGTGTAGGAGATTAAAAAGTTACAGGGAGCAGGATTTCTGAAATTTTTAAAATTACAGTAGATGAATCTCAAAGTCGTCATTGTCTTCTGCACCCGCGTGAGGGAGGGGCATGGCGGAACCAGACCTTGGATGTTTGTTTCAGTAACATTTAAAAATTGCCGTAATTTCTAATTTCTAGATTCCTTCCTTTAGGAGTGACGATGTAGGCATTTCTATCATTTTTAAAGCTATGTTTCTGTTGAGTGCAGAAAGGTCGTCCGAAAACTTTTTAGCGGAACACGCTATATTTGTTTTCAGACGACCTTATATATTTTGGTGGAAGTCAAACAGAGGCTTATTCTTCCGGACGTTCGCCGTCGGTGTCGTCCAGTTTGCCTTCGGTAATATCAACGTTGATGCCCACGGCGGCGCGGATTTTGGCGTCAATTTCGTTGGCGATTTCGGGGTTTTCTTTCAGCCATACGCGGACGTTGTCTTTTCCTTGTCCGATTTTGGCACCGTTGTAGCTGTACCATGCGCCTGATTTTTCAACGATGTCGTATTTGACGCCAAGGTCTATCAGTTCGCCTTCCCAGCTTACGCCTTCGCCGTACAGGATATCGAATTCGGCTTGGCGGAACGGAGGGGCGACTTTGTTTTTGATGACTTTGACTTTGGTTTCGTTGCCGATAACGTCGTCGCCTTTTTTGATTTGTCCGGTGCGGCGGATGTCGAGGCGGACGGAGGCGTAGAATTTGAGGGCGTTGCCGCCGGTGGTGGTTTCGGGCTGCCGAACATCACGCCGATTTTCATACGGATTTGGTTGATGAAGACGACCAGTGTGTTGGTGCGTTTGATGTGGCCGGTCAGTTTGCGCAGGGCTTGGCTCATCAGGCGGGCTTGCAGGCCGACATGGCTGTCGCCCATTTCGCCTTCGATTTCGGCTTTGGGCACGAGGGCGGCTACGGAGTCGACAACGACCATGTCCACGCCGCCGGAACGTACCAGCGTGTCGCAGATTTCCAAAGCCTGTTCTCCGGTGTCGGGTTGGGAAGGTAGAGTTCTTCTACTTTAACGCCAAGTTTGCGGGCGTAAATCGGATCAAAGGCGTGTTCGGCGTCGATAAAGGCGCAGATACCGCCGTTTTTTTCTGGCATTGGGCGATGGCTTCGAGACAGAGCGTGGTTTTACCGGAGGATTCGGGGCCGAAGATTTCTACGACACGGCCGCGCGGCAGACCGCCGACGCCGAGTGCCAAGTCCACACCGAGCGAGCCGGTAGAGATGACGTCAAGGTTTTCTTCTTGCTGGCTGCCGTCCATTTTCATGATGGAGCCTTTACCGAAGTTTTTTCGATTTGGGCAAGGGCGGCGGCTAGGGGCTTTGCTTTTTCGTCTGACATGGTGTTGTTCTCGTAGGAATGTTATCAAAATAGCTAAGAATTTGTTTAGCTATTATCGCATAAATTAAGAAAAAGTATAGTTTTATTTTATTTTTGTTTCAGACGGCCTGTGTTGCGAGGCCGTCTGAAATTTGTTTTTTTGTATTTTTGATAGGGAGTTAGGGCTGAAATCGGCGTTTTTCGCGGAAAAACTGCTGTAGCAGGGTGCGGCATTCTTTTTCCAGTATGCCGCCTGTTACGGCGGTGTGTTTGTTGATGCCGTGGGCGGCAAATCAAATCGATTATGCTGCCTGCCGCACCGGGTTTTGGGTTCGTCCGCGCCGAAGATGACGCGGGCAACACGCGCCTGTATCAGGGCGGATGCACACATGGCGCATGGTTCGAGCGTAACGTATACGTCGCAGCCGTCAAGGCGGTAGTTGCCCAGTGCGGCTCCGGCCTGCGCCAGTGCGCTGATTTCGGCATGGCGGCTGACATCGCGGCTCTGTATGCAGGTGTTGCGTGCGGCGGCGATGACGGAACCGTTTTGACGACGGCTGCGCCGACGGGGATTTCTCCGGCGGCGGCAGACTGCGCGGCCTGTTCGAGTGCAATCCGCATAAAATTTTCCATTTCAGACGGCCTCGGAAATACGGCTACGGGCGGATGGTCGGCGAGTTGCTTCAGCAGGGCCGTTTTTCCGCTTCGCTTAAATCCTGCGGACGGATGCCGTGCGACAGGGCTTCGAGCTGCCACAGTGTGCTGCGTGTGATGGTGTGTCCGGCGGCTTTAAGCAGTAGGAAGGTTTTGATTGCTCCGATTTGCCGCAGGTCCTGCCGGGTGGTTATGCCTAGGTCTTGTAAGGTGGCGAGGACGCCGGTAGTGAGGGGCGGGGTGGTCAGCATGGTGTATATGTTTCTTTTGACTTTATAGAGGCAGATGTCGGGCATCACTGTCTCGACCTGCGGCTTTACGCCGGTTTGCCCTTGAGGCCGTCTGAAGAAGGTTTCGGGTTTATATTCCGAAATGGCGTTTGACCGATTCGGATGCCGTCTGAAGATAATTTTTAGTGCGGCGAACGGATCGAGACTTTGTGCCAGCGGGATTTTCCTCAGCCAGGTCAACTGCCGTTTGGCAAGCTGGCGGGTGGCGGCGGTGCCTTTTTCGACGAAGGTTTTCGTAGCCGTATCCGCCTTCGATGTAGTCCCACGCCTGACGGTAGCCGACGCAGCGCATGGAGGTGTGGCCGGCGGTCAGGGCGAGGTATTTGCGGCGCAGTGCGGCCATTTCGTCGAGGAAGCCCTGCCGGAGCATTTGGCCGAAGCGTTCGGCGATTCGGGCGTGAAGCAGGGCGCGGTTTTTCCGGAATCAGGGCGATGGTGTGCAAGTCCAGCGGCGGCAGGGTTGTCTGTTGTTCGTCGAAGTGGCGGCTGAGGGGGTTTTCCGGTCAGCTCGAATACTTCCAATGCGCGTTCGATGCGCTGGCTGTCGTTGGGTTTCAGACGTGCGGCGGTAACGGGGTCGGCGGCTTGCAGGCGGCGGTAGAGACAGGCCAGTCCGTGTGCGTTTTTCGGCCTGAAGTGCGGCGCGTACGGCAGGGTCGGCTTCGGGCAGGCTGTTCAGTCCGCCGGAAAGGGCTTGAAATACATCGCTGGTGCCGCCAACGATAAGCGGCAGCCGTCCGCGCCGGTGGATGTCGGTAACCAGCCGGACGCAGTCGGCGACAAAGTCGGCGGCACTGTATGTTTCCAGCGGGGTGATGATGTCGATGAGGTGGTGCGGTACGGCCCTGACGCTCGGCGGCGCTGGGTTTGGCGGTGCCTATGTCCATGTCGCAGTAGACCAAGGCGGAATCGAGGGCTGATGATTTCCACCGGCAGTTTGGCGGCGATGTCCAGCGCAAGGCCGGTTTTGCCGCCGGCGGTGGGGCCGAGGATGGCGAAGGCTTTGGGTGCGTTCATGAGTGAGGAAGTGTTGGTTCGGGCGGATTGGGATTATAACAAAGGCCGTCTGAAAATATGGTTTCAGACGGCCTCATTGGCAGTTTCAGCGTATTGCGTTGCGCCAGTCGCTTTCGAAATAGCTGACGAGGATTTAGTTGTTCAGATAGTTCGGTTTTAACCTTGCGCCTTGCCATGTCCGGCGGGAAGCGGAACATTTCGGCGGCGGTTTGGGCGTTCAGATAACGTGTGGGGACGTCGAATTTCTGCGGGACTGGGGAATTGTTTATCGAAGCCTGCCAACACGAATCCCCATTCGCCGAAGGAGGGACGTAGACGTGATAGGGGGCGGTAAAAAGTCCGGCGGCTTCGAGGGTGGCAACGACCGACCAGTAGGCGTTTGGGGCGAAGTAGGGCGAGGTGGATTGGACGACGATTTTGCCCTGCGGCTGAAGATGGCGGGCGACGAGGCGGTACATGGGGACGGAGTAGAGTTTGCCCAGCGAGAAATTAGACGGGTCGGGCAGGTCGATGATGATGACGTCGAATTTTTCAGACGACCCCTCCAGCCATTTGGCGGCATCGTCGTTGACGACGTGCATTTTGGGATGGGACAGCGAGCCTTGGTTGAGCGCGCTTAAGGCGGCGGAGGTTTTAAAAGTGGCGGTCATGTCGGGGTCTAAATCGACCAGAGTAACGTGTTTGACCTGCGGGTATTTTAAGACTTCGCGCGCCGCTAATCCGTCGCCGCCGCCGAGGATGAGGATGCGGGAGGCGTCGGGAACCATCTGCATGGCGGGCAGGACGAGGGCTTCGTGGTAACGGGCTTCGTCGCGCGAGGAGAATTGCAGGTTGCCGTTGATGTAGAGGCGGGTGTCGTCTTTCCAGCGGGTTACGACGAGCCGCTGGTAGGGCGAGTGGCTTTGATAGACGATAGGATCGCCGAAATAGCTTTGTTCGGCTTTGAAGGAGATGCGGTCGGCGTAGGCGAAGGCGGCGGCGAGGACGGACAAAACAATCAGCGCGCGCAGGCGGATGGCGCGGTAGCGGGGCAGTTCGGCTTTGAAGACGCGTGCGGTCAGGTAGGCGACGGCGGCGTTGAGGATGCCGAACAAGAGGGCGGAACGCGCCATGCCGAGTTTGGGGGCTAAGAGAAGCGGGAAGAGCAAGGAAACGGCGAGTGCGCCCAAATAGTCGAAGGTCAGGACTTTGGAAACGAGTTCTTTAAACTCCGCGCCTTTGCGGTTTAACACACGCATCACCAACGGGATTTCCATGCCGACGACCGCGCCGACAATCAGCACGAAGGCGTAGAGCAGGGTGCGGAACGGGGCAGCGGATAAGCCGAAGGCGACGAACAATGCCAGCGCGGAAATGCCGCCGATGATGCCGACCAAAAGTTCGATTTCGATAAAGCGGTGCAACACGTCTTCGTCTTTGATGTAGCGGGTCAGGTGCGCGCCGATGCCCATTGAGAAAAGATACAGTCCGATGACGGAAGAAAACTGCAAAATGCCGTCGCCCAAAAGATAGCTCGCCAGCGCGGCGATGATGAGTTCGTAGGCGAGGCCGCAACTGGCGACGATGAAGACGGAGATGATGAGGGTGCGGTTGGCGGTCATGGTGTCGGGGGAGTGGGTTTGAGGCCGTCCGAAAAAATGCTTGCCGCCGATACTGCAAGCTCTTGAATTTCAAGCGGTGCGCAAATTATGGCATAATCCATTATATCAAATCCTAAGGACTTCATATCGTGAGTATTTCCCTGCCCCAATACCTGCTTTACCTGCAATATATGCTTGCGGGTGTAGTGATGACTGTCGTTTTCGGCGCGGTGTATCTGCGGATTACGCCTGCGGAAGAGTTGCGACTGATTAAAAACGGCAACCTTGCCTGCGCCTTGTCGTTCGGCGGCGCACTGGTCGGATTTTGTTTGACGCTCGCATCCAGCATTGCCCACAGCGTCAGTTTCGTTGATTTTATTCTGTGGGGTCTCGCGGCGGCGGTGATTCAGATTTTGGTGTATTTTGTCGCCACGATGATGATTAAAGGTGCGACGGAAGAACTTATCGGCAACAACGTCGCCGTCGGCGCGCTGTTTGGCGCGGTGTCCGTGTCCATCGGTATCTTGAATGCCGCTTGTTTGACCTGATTTATATAAACAGTTTGCAAAAATATACGGCTGGCCGCATTTCCGCCCCGCTCCGTGTTATCCCATTCTTCAAAATAAGGAACCGCAATGTTCAACTTTATCAAGAAACAGTTTATCGACGTCATCCAATGGTCGAATCCCGACGACAGCCTGTTGATGTGGCGTTTCCCGATTGCCGATGAGGAAATCCAAAAACGGCGCGAGCCTGACCGTGCGCGAGGCGCAGATGGCGATGTTTGTTGACGAGGGCGTAACCGCCGACGTGTTCCGGACCGGGGCGTTACACGCTCAACACGCAAACGTTGCCGCTGCTGACCAACCTGAAAAAAACTGGGACAAAGCTCTTTGAATCCCCGTTTAAACCGACGTTTACTTTTTCAATACCAAACAACAGCTTGCGCGGAAATGGGGTACGTCGCAACCCTGTTACCGTGCGCGATGCCGAGTTCGGCGCGGTGCAGTTGCGCTCGTTCGGCATGTACGCCTACCGCATCAGCGATCCGGCAAAATTCTTCAAAGAAGTCAGCGGCGTAGCGGCAGAATACAGCGGCGCCGAACTGGAAGCCCAGTTGCGCAATATCGCCGTCACCCAACTCGCGGCGGCGTTCGGCAGCTCCGGCATTCCGTTTTTGGACATGGCGGCAAACCAAGTTTTGCTGTCGCAAAAATCGGCGAACTGCTCGGCGCGGAATTTGCCCAAACTCGGCTTGACGCTGGAAAACTTCACCGTCGAAAGCATCACTCTGCCTGCCGCTATCCAAGAAGCTTTGGATAAGAAAATTTCCATGGGTGTCATCGGCGACTTTGGGACGCTACACCCAATACCAAACCGCCGAATCCATCCCGCTTGCCGCGCAAAACGAAGGCGGACTTGCCGGAATCGGCGCAGGCTTGGCGTGGGCGCAGGCATCGGTCAGGCAATGGCAGGCGCGATGGCGGGCATGATGCAACCCGCGGCGCAACCGGCAGCCAACCCGCCCAAAGCGTTCAGACGACCTCCGAAGACCCGCAGGCAAAATTGACGAAACTCAAATCCCTGTTGGACGGCGGTTTGATTGCTCAAGAGGATTACGATAAAGCCAAAGCGGAAGTGTTGAAGCAGTTGATCGGTTGAGGAAAGAGGCCGTCTGAAAACGGTTTCAGACGGCCCTTTACCGGTTCGGTCAGTCTATACGGTAAAAATCCAGCCGTCGATATTTCGATTTTTAAAAACAATCCGTCCCGCACTATTGCAAGGTCGTCTGAAACTTCCAACCCACTTCCGAAAAGCAAACATGTCAAACACCCCTTCTTTAAAAACCGACTGCCCGAGCTGCGGCGCGCCTGTCGAAGCGCATTCCGCCTCAGCCGTTACGCTGGTGTGCGGCTACTGCAACAGCATGCTGGTGCGGAAGGATGACGGTATCGTCGATTCCGGGCCGCGATTCCGCATTGCTGGAAGATTTTCAGCCCGCTGCAAATCGGTACGACCGGCACATTCGTTACGCAACGCTTCACCCTGGTCGGACGGCTTCAGTGCAATACGACGACGGTGCATGGAACGAATGGTACGCGCTGTTTGACGACGGCAGGACGGGCTGGCTTTCGAAGCAGGCGATTTGTATGTGATGACCATGCCCGTCGAAACCGACAACCCGCCGCGCTTTTGAGGATATTCGGGCGGGATTTAGCGAACTGACTTTCCAAAACAAACGCTATGTCGCCTCAGACGTGCGCCACATCAGCTTGAAACGCGCTGCCGCTCAGGGCGAGCTGCCGTTTGTTTTGAACGAAGATAGTCAGAACAAAGTCGCCGACTGGCGTTGCGAAGACCTTTTCATCACGCTCGATTACAGCGACGACACCCCCGAAACTTTCTTCGGCCGCATGGTGAATTTGGATGATTTGAAGCTGGAGAATACCCGCAGCGAAGACGAAATCAAAGAAAGCGCAGGCCGTCTGAAAGGCAGTATTTCCTCAGAAAAACTGCCCCAACTGCGGCTCGTCCGTCCACTGGGTCAACGGCCTCACCTCCCATCTCAACTGCCCAAGCTGCGGCAGCGAATTGGCAATCGGCAAAGACAAAGCCGAACTCATTACCGCCAACGCCATGCGCACGGCGCAGCAAAGCCTGTTTACCCTGCCCGTCGGCAGACAAGGCCGTCTGAAAACCGTGAATTTTACGTTATGGGCGCGGTCAGATACGCCGAAACCGACGCGCAGGAAACATTCGAAAACCTGTTCAGCGGCCTCAACCGCACGCTCACACCCGAAGGACAATGGTCGGAATATCTGCTTTTATAACCCGACGCAAGGGGTTCCTGTGGCTGGTCGAATCCGATGACGGCTGGAACCTTTCCCAAACCCAAAACACATGGCCGCGTCTCGACCGCAACCGCCAACCGCAAGGTTGCGGCAAACTTTACGACTACGGCGGCAGGGTCGAAGTCGCTGCCGGCGCGTTCTACTGGCGCATCCGAAGCGGAGATTTGAACTATTACAGCGACTACCGCGACGGACAAAACCGCAAACTTTGTGCCGAATTGAACACTCACGAAATGGCATGGAGCAAAAAGCGTACCGGTTGCTTACAGCGAAATAGCCGAGGCGTTTAATCCGAGCAGCCGCGCACCGCATTACACTGCAAACATGACCGAAGATGCTGTCGACAACAAATTGCGGCTGCTGATGCTCGGCATCCTGATTATCGTCAATATACCGGCATTCCTGATGAGCGGCGGCGATCACTCAACCATCATCATAACCTTGTTCTTTACAGGTTATGCCATATGGGTTATCGGGCGTGAAAAAGACGAAGAAGAGGATTAAACCATGTCGAGAATAGGCTATATCATTTGCGCCACCGCAGCTATCGTCGTGGCTACCATGCTTAACTACGCCTCGCTCTCATCCTCATCCGACGGCAGCCGCACGCACTCCGGCGGCTACTACGGAGGCGGCAGCGGCTATTCCGAGGGCACAAATGACCCATATCCCCGGTAATCATGGCCTTTTGGACTTATACGGCTGCGACGAAGCCATATTGAAAGACCAAGGCCGTCTGAAAACCGCCTTAAAAGCCGCCGCCCAAGCCGCAGAAGCCACCGTCCTCGCCGAACGTTTCCACACCTTCGGCGGCGCAGGCGGTATAACCGGCGTTTTACTGCTCGCCGAATCCCACATCAGCATCCACACTTGGCCGGAACACCGCTTCGCCGCCATAGACGCATTCATCTGCGGCGGCATGAAACTGGAACAAGTGAAGGAAGTGTTGTACAGGGAATTGGTGGCGGAGCGCAGCATTTGGGCTGTGGTAGAAAGAGGGGGCGGCATCGTTTAAGTTACAACGCCTTAATCTGAAAATCCAATATTGAACAAAACCCGCCTCCATAAACTTCATGCCGACACGCCGTCAATTCCTCAGTTACACCGCCGCGCTTACCGCCGCTTCCTCTTTCTCTTGGCTGACTTACAACCGCCTCAACCGCAAAACCGCCGGTTTCCGTCAACCGTGTCGGGCTGCCGCTGGGGCATTTGTTGCGCGATGGGAAAATTGCTCAGCCCGCCGACTCGACGTTACGAATGCAATACGCTGATACTCGGCGGCGGCGCGGCGGGTTTGGGGGCGTTGTGGTATTTGGCGAAACACGGTCATCGTAATGTATTGTTGGCGGAAGGGTTCGAGCGCAACGGCAACAATGCCGCCTACGCCGCTTCAGACGGCCTGCAGCGCCGAGCGGCGCGCATTATCTTGCGTTGCCCCTCGAAAGAGAGCGCGTATGTGCGTGAGATGCTGGCGGATTTTGGTATTTTGCAATCGGACGGCAGTTTCAGGGAAACTGATTTGGTTTACGCGCCCGAGTCGCGCCTTTTGTATCAGGATAAATGGCAGGAACACCTGTTGCCGAAAAAGATGTGGATTCCAAACGCTTTTTCGATTTAATCGGTCGTCTGAAACAGGCTTTACGGCAGCGACGGCAAAAGATTTTCGCCATTCCGATAGCCCCTGTCATCGGCAGACGAAACGTGGCGCAAACTTGATAAGTTGACGTTCAAACAATGGCTTTGCGCAAGAGGGTTATACCTCGCCCGAACTCTTGTGGTATCTCGATTACTGCTGCCGCGACGATTACGGGCAGGGCATAGCGCAAGTATCCGCCTTTGCCGGACTGCATTACTTTCGCCGCACGCAACAGCGCGGAAACCGTCCTTACCTGGCCCGAAGGTCTGGCGCATCTTTCCGAAAACCTGCGCCGCCATGTCGGTTTGCAGGAAGGTTGGCAATGGTCGTCTGAAAAACCGCATCCGCCTCGACAAACCCGCTTCCGTCAACGCATCCGCCGTCAAAAATCAAACCCCTTTCAGACGACCGTATCGAAGTTTGGCTGCGCGACAATTCAAGCGGCGAAACCGTCGCCCTGACCGCGCAACACGTTATCTCCGCCATGCCGTTGATGGTTGCCGCCCGCGTCGTCGAAAATCCCGCGCAATACGGGCTGAACATCCCCGAATACGCCCCGTGGTTGGTCGCCAATTTCGAGCTGCACAGCTTCCCGAAAGAAAAACAACAGCGAAACGGCGTGGGATAACGTCATCTACGGCAGCCAGGGGCTCGGCTACGTCGTCGCCACCAACCAGCTCATCCGCGTCGCCCGCCCCGAGCGCACCATCTTACCGCCTACGCCACACTCAACCACGACACCCCGAAGCCGTCCGCCGCCAACCGCTCGAAGCCTCCGAAGAAGAACTGCGCGATTTGGCCGCCAAAGACTTGATCGCCGCCTACGGAGAGAGCTTCGGCAACACGTTTCCCACGTTGATGTTACGGTGCGCGGACACGGTATGAGCGTACCGAAAGCCGGTTATCTGAACGACGAATCTTTGTTAGAAAATCAGAAACCGAACGTCAGGATTGTTGTTTGCCCACAGCGATTTGAGCGGCTATTCGGTATTCGAAGAAGCCTTTGTATTGGGGCGTGGAAGCGGCGAGGAAGGTGTTGAAATCGGCAAAAGCGTAACTGGGAATTTTTCTGAATTTGGGATAGCTAAGTTATGAGGGTATATGATTTTTCAGACGATTGCGTATTTATATTTCAAGTGTAGCGCTTCCTATAATCGAAAAGTAAATATGCTATAGGTCTTTTTAGTGAAGAGTCAGCAGGGCTAATGGCGGAATATCGTGGCAATACTTGTACATTAAGCGGCAAATTTTACCGCAAAATATAGCCTGAAGGACTTCGAAAAGGAGACACTGCACTCACTGTCATCCGCATATTGGAGCACATCAAGTCAGGAGATATAACTATTACTATGAATAACGGGACAGCATTACAAAGCAGTTATTGTATTGAAGGCACTAGCCTCGGAAAGCATTTTATAATACATCGTATTGAATAAATTGAGATTAGTGAAAACGGCCGGGCTAATTTAAATTAGCCCGGCTGTTAGATTTTGGTCGGAGTGAAAGGATTCGAACCTTCGACCCTTGCACCCCATGCAAGTGCGCTACCAGACTGCGCCACACCCGACTTAATTAAGGTGCGAATTATAATTTTGTATCGGTTTGCAAGCGCGTCCGGCCTAATCAGGAGTATCTGTTTTGAAGCGGCTTTGAATATTGCTTTCAGACGGCCTGACTCCCGCCGGAATGACGAACATCCATGCCCGCTATATAATGGCACTATTTGATTTTTCTGAATAAATATTGCTTATGAATGCCATTCTTCATGATTTGTTTGCGCGCCAAGCGTTTACTTCCAGCCTGTTAGAGCGCAATTTCAGTCAGACTTCGCTGATCGAACTGGCGGGCGTGCTGGCATTGATGGCGGCGACGTTTTTCTGTCCGAATACCTTATTAATAAATATTTTTCCGGGCACCGGAGAAATTTTTGCTGCTGCGGCATATCGGCTGCCGCCTGTTGTGGCCGCTGTTGATGATGATAACGGGGGCACTGGCTTTATTTGTCTGTAATTTGACGGAATTTCGCGCGGTATGGCTGCATCTGCTGATTTTGGCGGCACGCTGGATGATTCTGATTCGGGCGAGTGTGGCGGTGGTCCATGCCGCTTTGCCGCAGAACAGGCTGACTGATTGGCTGGAGCGGGTAGTATCAATGGTTTTGTGGGTGGGATTCGTTCTGTGGCTGTCGGGATTTGATGACAAAATTCTGGAAACGTTGGAAGCAATCCGTTTTACCGTCGGTTCGGGCAAACTGAGCCTGTTGACGATTTTGAACGGGATTCTGTGGGTCGGTATCCTGATGATAGGTGCGCCATGGTTGGCGCGCTTTATCGGCGAGCGGTTGGAGAAAAAGCAGCAGACACCAATCTGAGCATGATTTTGTCCAAAGTCGTCAAAAACGGTGATGATGGTTTTGGCGGTATTGATTGCGCGCTGCCGTTGGTAGGAATTGATTTGACGGTATTGTCGGTGTTCGGCGGTGCGTTGGGTGTCGGTATCGGTTTCGGCCTGCAAAAAGTGGCGAGCAACTATATTTCCGGCTTCATCATTTTGGGCGACCGCTCTATCCGCATGAACGACCGCCTGACGGTCAACAACTTTACCGGCTATGTCACCAAAATCACCTCGCGTTTTGTGGTGCTGCGTACTGCCAACGGTACTGAGGCGCTGATTCCGAACGAGACTTTTTGTTACCTCGATGGTGGTCAACGAATCCTACACCAGCCGCGAATTGCAGCAGGCGTTTAATATACAGGTTGCCTATCATTCCGATTTGATTAAGGCGCTGGACATCATCAAAAGCGCGGCCGCCGCGCAGCCTCGAGTTTCCGTCAATCCCGCGCCTTTGGCGGTGGTGACCAATTTCGGCGACAACGGTATCGATTTGCGCGCGACTTATTGGGTGAAAGACCCGGAAAACGGTTTTGCCGCGCTGCAATCGGCGATTTTTCTGGATATTTGGCGGCAGTTTAACGAACACGGCATCGAGTTCCCCTATCCGCAGCGCGAAGTCCGCATCTTGAACGAAAGCCTGGCGCCGAGCAACATCGCCATGATTAAGGCGGGAATGCAGGCGCGCAGCGACACCAAATCCGACCCGGCGATGGACGCTGCCGGAGACGATTGATGGCGAAGCCTTTGAAGTATCCCGTGTCCGCACTGGTGGTATTGCACGACGGACAGGACATATCCTGCTTATCGAGCGGGCAGACCGGCCCGGCTTTTTGGCAGTCGGTAACCGGCAGCATAGAGCAGGGTGAGAGTATTGAGCAGACTGCGCGGCGGGAGGTTTGGGGAGGAAAACCGGCATCCGCCTTTCCGGACGGACAGCTTTGCAACTGGCATGAAAGCAGCGTTTACGAAATCTACCACCATTGGCGGCACCGTTATCCTGAAGGCGTATTCGAAAACCGCGAACACGTCTTTTTCCGCCGAAATCCCGCGCAATACGCCGGTCAGGCTGGCAGAGGCGAACATACCGCCTACGGTTGGTTTGATGTGGCGGAAGCGGCGGAAAAAGTGTTTTCGCCGTCCAACCGTGCCGCTATTTTGATTTGCACAAACATATGTAGCGGATAAGGCCGCAGAGGCCGTCTGAAAATTTTCAGACGGCCTCTAAAGCCGATAAATTCAGTGAACAACGAAGGAAAAGGAAACTTGGAAATGATTACCCCCAGCAGGCCATTGCGCGCCTAATCAGCAACAACGAGCTTTTTTACGACGAAATGACCGACTTTGATGCGCCAGATTATGAGCGGCCAGGTAATGCCGGAACAAATCGCGGCCATCCTGACGGGGCTGCGGATTAAGGTGGAAACTGTATCGAAATCACCGCCGCCGCCGCGGTGATGCGCGAGTTTGCGAGCAAGGTGCCTGTTAGGGACGGCAGTGATTTGGTCGATATTGTGGGCACGGGCGGAGACGGTGCCAAGACGTTTAATATTTCCACCGCCGCCATGTTTGTCGCGGCGGCGGCGGGGGCGAAGGTGGCAAAACACGGCGGCCGGTCGGTGTCGTCTCTGCAGCGGTGCGGCCGACGATGGAGCAGATGGGGAGCGGTATTGGATGTTACGCCCGAACAGGTGGCCGAAAGCATAGACAAAACCGGTATCGGCTTTATGTTTGCCCCAACCACCACGCAGTGCTGCATGCGCTAGTGTCGCTCCGGTGCGCCGTGCGCTCGGGTTCCGCAGTATTTTCAATATCCTCGGCCCGCTGACCAATCCCGCCGGTGCACCGAACCAGTTGCTTGGCGTGTTTCATGTCGATTTGTGCGGCATCCTGTCGCGCGTGTTGCAGCAACTCGGTTCCGAACATGTATTGGTGGTTTTGCGGTGAAGACGGTTTGGACGAAATCACGATTGCGGGCAAAACCCGCGTGGCCGAATTGAAAGACGGCACGATACGCGAATACGATCTCAATCCTGCGGACTACGGTATAGAAATCGCCGGAAACCTCGACGATATCAAGGTTGCCGACAGTAGAGTCTTTACTGAAAATACAGGGCGTGCTTGACGGTGAGCGGGGTGTGGCGCGGGACGATTGTACTGAACGCCGCCGCCGCCCTGTATGCCGGCAACGTGGTTTCCTCGCTGGCCAAGGGCAGTCGACGCGGCGCGGGAAGCCATTGATTCGGGTAAAAGCCAAGGCAAAGAAAGACGAATTCGTCGCGTTTACCAAAGCAACTTGCCTGATTGTGGATGCGAAAGTGTCAAAAGGCCGTCTGAAAGCTGCTTCATCACTGCTTTCAGACGGCCTTTGACTGTATCGGCAGAATTATTGGCCGATGGTAACTTTACGGATAACGACGGGTTTGACCGGTACGTTTTGATGGTAGCCGCGGTCGGTAGTCTGTACCTTGGCGATTTTCTCCACCACTTCCATACCCGATGTAACTTTGCCGAACACCGCATAGCCGTAGCCCTGCGCGGTTTTGTTTTTGAAGTTCAGAAACTCATTGTCGGCGGTGTTGATGAAAAACTGGCTGGTAGCGGAATTGGGATTGCCGGTACGCGCCACAGCAATGGTGCCGACGGTGTTCTTCAGGCCGTTGTCGGCTTCGTTGCCAATGGCTTTGTCGGTGGCTTTCTGTACCATGTCGGGTGTGAATCCGCCGCCTTGAATCATGAAGCCGTCGATGACGCGGTGGAAGACGGTGTTGTCGTAAAAGCCTTTGCGCGCGTAGCTGACGAAGTTGGCGACGGTTTTTGGGCGCTTTGGTTTCATCCAGCGACAGGCCGATATTGCCCATATTGGTTTCGATAACGGCGCGTGTTTCGGCTTGAGCGGTGAACGAGGCGGCGAGTACAAAGGGCGCCCAAAGCCAGTTTGCTGAGTGTTTTCATGAGAGGGTTTCCTGTGAATGCAAAAACCGGCATTATCGCTGTTTTTTATGTAGAAGGCGATAATAGAAATGTTAAGACGTTATATCGAGGCCGTCTGAAACAATGCTTTCAGACGGCTCTCGAATGTTTCAGACTGCAGCGTTATTGTTTGGCGGCTTCGATTTGGATGTCGATGCGGACGGTTTGGTCATGCCTGCATCAACCAGATAGTTCACACCCCATTTGGTGCGGTCGATGGTGGTGCTGAAGTCGCCGCCGCAAACTTCGGTTTTCGCCATCGGGCTTTGGTAGCAGTTGATTTTTCGGCTTTGAGTTTGACGGGGGCGGTTTTGCCGTGCATGGTCAGGTTGCCGTCAACGGAGAGCAGTTTTTGCCGTTGAAGTTGAATTTGGTGGAAACGAAGCGGATGTTCAGGGTATTTGGCGGCGTCAAAAGATGTCGGCGGATTTCAGGTGGTCGGTAAAGTGTTGCGAACCGCTTTTGCGGGTTGGCAACAGGAATGCATGTCGATTTTGCCGGTGCGCTTTGGCTTGGTCGAAATCGACGGAACCGGTCAGACCGTAGAAACCGCCGACGTTGGTGCTGGTGTTGAAGTGGTCGATGGCGAAACGGGCGTTGGCGTGGTGTTCGTCCACTTTGTAGGTGGCGGCGGAGGCAGTACCGATGGCTGCTGCTGCAAGTGCGGCGAAGATGATTTTTCATGATTCTTGTCCTTTTGTATGAGGTTGTAAAGGCGTTTATCTTAACATAGGAAAAGAATGCATATCATTTCTTACGGTGAACGGTGGATTTACTTGGATTTGATGATGGCAGATAGAATACCGTAAATACATATGAATTAAAAGTGGTTTCAGACGGCCTGTCGCTGGATGGGCGGAGGGGAAGAGGTTACAATGGCCTTTTTGTCGAAACGGTCAAAACCGGATATTTCGAGATTGTGATTTAAGAAATTAAAGATGGAAAATCACGCTTCCAATTTCTCCGCAGCCTTCGCGTTGGCTGCCGTTGCTGCTGGCGATTGCGATTTTTATGCAAAATGCTTGATGCGACCATACTCAATACCGCGCTGCCGAACATTGCTGCGGATTTGGACGAATCGCCGCTGGATATGCACTCGGCGGTGGTGGTTTATACGCTGACCGTCGCGTTGCTGATTCCTTTGAGCGGCTATCTGGCCGACCGTTTCGGTACGCGCAATGTGTTTGTCGGTTCGATGGCGGTGTTTATCGCCGGTTCGCTGTCGTGTGCAGCGGCGCAAAACCCTGCCGATGCTGGTGATGGCAGGATGGTGCAGGGAGTGGGCGGTTCGATGCTGGCACCCGTGCCGCGGTTGACTATTATTCGCGTGTACGAGAAGTCGCAGCTTCTGAACGCTATCAATTATGCGGTGATGCCGGCGTTAATCGGGCCCATATTCAGCCGCCGGTGGGCAGCTATCTGGTGGAATATGCTTCGTGGCACTGGATTTTTCTGCTGAACGTACCCATCGGCCTAATCGGTATCGCGGCGGCGCTGAAAATCATGCCGAATGTCAAAGGTGTGCGCGTGCCGTTTGATACGGCGGGCTTTTTGATGTTCGCTTCGGCGGCATGCGCGCTGATAATGGCCGTGGTGGTCATCTCTCATCCGCAGGCCGTACCTTTTGCTGCGGGGCTGGCGGTAGCCGGTGCGGCTGCGCTGTGGCTTTACGCCCGTCATGCGCGCCGTACCGAAACGCTCGCTTTTATGCGGGCGACCCTGTTTCAGGTGCGCACTTTCCGGCTGGGACTTGCGGGCAATCTGTTCAGCCGTTTGGGCATCAGTTCCGTACCGTTTTTATTGCCGTTGCTGTTTCAGGTGGCTTTTGGTTTCGGAGCGGGGCTGTCCGGCGGCTTGGTTGCCGCCGCGGCCTTTGCCTCGCTGCTGGCGAAGCCGTTGGTCAGGCCGATAATGGCGCACTACGGCTACCGTGGTGTTTTGACGGCCAACACGCGGTTGTTGGGGATATTGATTATGCTGGTTGCGCTGCCGGATGTGCATACGCCGCTGGGAGTGTGGGTGGCGCTGCTGCTGGCGATGGGGCTGTGCAACTCAATACAGTTTTCGGCTATGAACACGCTGACCTTGGCCGATTTGCGGCCTTATCAGGCGGGCAGCGGAAACAGCCTGATGGCGGTCAACCAGCAGTTGTCCATGAGCTTCGGCATTGCGCTCGGGGCACTGATGTTGCAGGGCTGGACGAAAAGCAGCTTCGGTGCGGAAAACCCGCATACCGCATTCAGGCTGACCTTTCTCGGCATCGGTGCGGTTACGTTTGCCTCAGGATTTATCTTTGCCCGGCTGCACCGTTCCGACGGGCAGAATCTGACGGAATAAATCAAGAAAAATAGGTTAGAATGTGCGCCGTTTATATTTGCCGCTGCCGTTTTTCAGACGGCCTCGAAGTTTTCAGGAACAAAAATACCGTCTATGCCGTCTGAAAAAAGATTGTTACCGTGATGAACCCTCAGATATACCGTACTGATGATGCCCGCATTTCCTTATAGGCTGTGCTTCGCTGCCGTCGTTGGACGGACGGACGGAGAGCCGCTATCTCGACACGCCTTCCTCGCCCCGCTTGGAAGCGTCGTTGAAACTGCGCACAAAAACAGCCTGCCGACAGCGATGTGGACACGTCGGACGTTTATCTGCTCAACGATGCGCATGATGCCTTCGTCGCGCGCGCCGAACTGATTGACGCCGCCGACCACACGCTCGACATCCAATACTATATCTGGCACAACGACATTTTCCGGCAAGCTGCTGTTCAACTTGGTGCACAGGGCGGCCGAACGTGGCGTGCGCGTGCGGCTGCTGCTGGACGACAACAACACCGACGGCCTCGACAACATCCTATTGGCGCTCGACAGCCATCCCTAATATCGAAATACGCCTGTTCAACCCTTCGTCTCGCGCAGATGGCGCGCGTTGGGTTATCTGACCGACTTCCCGCGCCTCAACCGCCGTATGCACAACAAATCGCTGACCGCCGACAACCGCGCCACCATCGTCGGCGGACGCAATATCGGCGACGAATATTTCAAGGTCGGGGAAGATACCGTGTTCGCCGATCTGGATATACTGGCAACGGGCAAAGTGGTTAGCGAAGTATCGGAAGACTTTGACCGCTATTGGGCGAGTAATTCGGCTTATCCGGCCAGAAGCATCATCAAAAGAGGCAGCGTGGAAAAAGGCTTTGAAGAACTGGCATATAACGATGACGACAAAAACGGCGTATTGAACCGATACCGGCGCGAAATCGAAACCTCGGATTTGTTCAATTTGCTGAAGCAGAACAAAGTGCAGTGGCACAAAGTCAAAACCCGCCTCATCAGCGACGAGCCCCGCCAAAGGGCTTGACCGCGACCGCCACAAAACCCCGATTCTGCAACGCCTGCTCGCAGCGATGCAGGCGCCGGAAAAGAGCATGTATCTCGTGTCGCCGTATTTCGTGCCGACCAAATCGGGTGCGCACGCATTAAGCGAAATCGCCAAAGCAGGCGTGGACGTAACCGTACTGACCAACTCACTTCAGGCCACCGACGTTGCCGCCGTACATTCCGGCTACGTCAAATACCGCAAGCCGCTGCTGAAAGCAGGGGTGGAACTGTACGAACTGAAGCCCAACCATGCCGTCCCCAAAAACCAAAGACCGCGGGCTGACCGGCAGCTCCGCCACCAGCCTGCACGCAAAAACCTTTATCGTCGACGAAAAAGCGCATCTTTATCGGTTCGTTCAACCTCGACCCGCGTTCCGCCCGCCTCAATACCGAAAATGGGCGTCGTTCTCGAAAAGCCCGCAGATTGCCGGCATGATGCGGCGCACGCTGATAACGACCACGCCCGACTATCGCCTACAAAGTTACGCTCAACCGGCACAACAAACTGCGCTGGCAGAATCCGAAGACCGCAAAATCTACTCGAAAGAACCGGAAGCCAAATTCTGGAAACGCGTTATCTCCAAAATATTGTCGTTCCTGCCGATTGAAGGATTACTCTGAGGCCGTCTGAAAATACACCGAAGGAAATCTCATGAAACCGATTTTAAAAGCCGCCTTTCTCGCCGCCGCAGTTGCCGCACTGGCATCCCGCGGCACCACGCTCAAGAAAACCCGCGCACCGCCCGATAACCGCACACAAGATCCAGCCCGTGCGCATCGGCAATATCGACCATACGGAAGGTTCGCAGGAACTGATGTTGCACAGCATGGGGCTGATCGGCACGCCTTACCGCTGGGGAGGCAATAAAACCGAAATGGGCTTCGATTGCAGCGGCGCATGATTCAGTTCGTTTATAAAAACGCACTCGGTGTCAGCCTGCCGCGTACCGCCCGCGACATGGCCGCCGCCTCGCGCAAAATCCCCGACGGCAAACTGAAAGCCGGTGATCTGGTATTTTTTCAGCACGGGCGGAGCGCACAATATTCCCACGTCGGCCTCTATATCGGCAACGGCGAATTTATCCACGCGCCGAGCAGCGGCAAAAACGGTACAGACCGAGAAACTTTCCAAGCCCTTCTATGCGAAAAACTACTTAGGCGCACATACTTTCTTTACAGATTAAACCACGGGCCGTCTGAAACATTTTCAGACGGCCTGTCCGTTTAAAATGAAGATAAGGCGCGTTTGACGCATCACCTGCGGCAACGGCCCGAATTTCCTGCTTCCCGTTTATAAAAAGCCGATTATCCGGTACGGCAATTTTTCAGACGGCCTCCCAACCCCTCAAAACAAGGAATTTCCCATGCACACCGAAACCGTTTTAACCGTATTAAAAAAACCTGCAAAACCGAATCTGCGCCGCGCTTGAGCAGGAAGACGGCGAGGCGGTGTTCGCGTGTGAGCAATGGACGGGCAAATTGGGCGTGGGCGAAACCCGCGTGTTGAAAAACGGCGCGGTATTCGAGCAAGCAGGCGTGAATTTTTTTCGCATGTGAAGGGCAGCAAAATGCCCGCTTCGGCGACGGCGCACCGTCCTGAACTGGCGGGCGCGGCGTTTGAGGCGATGGGCGTGTCGCTGGTGATTCATCCGAAAAATCCGTATGTGCCGACCAGCCATGCGAACGTGCGCTTTTTATCGCGTATCCGGAAGGTGGCGAGCCTGTGTGTGGTTCGGCGGCGGCTTTCGATTTGACGCCGTTTTATCCGTTTGAAGAAGATATTTTGCATTGGCACACGGTCGCGCGGGACGTGTGTGCGCCGTTTGGGGAAGCGGTTTATCCCGAGTTCAAAAATGGTGCGACGAGTATTTTTTTGCTGAAACACCGCGGCGAAAACGCGCGGCGTGGGCGGTTTGTTCTTCGACGATTTGAACCGCTGGGATTTCGACACCCGCCTGAATTTCATCAAGGCGGTCGGCGAAGGCTATATCGAGGCGTATCTGCCGATTGTGGCGAAACGCAAAAACACGCCATACGGCGAACGCGAGCGCGATTTCCAGCTTTACCGGCGCGGGCGTTATGTGGAATTTAATTTGGTTTTGGGACAGGGGTACGCTGTTCGGCCTGCAAAGCGGCGGTCGCATCGGAAAGCATTTTGATGTCCATGCCGCCCTTGGTGCGCTTTTGAGTACCAATACGCGCCGGAAGAAGGTTCGCCCGAAGCGCGGCTGAATGAGTTTTTGGCGGTACGGGATTGGCTGGGCGAATCGAGCTGAAAATCAGCTTTTGAGGCCGTCTGAAAACATGGTTTCAGACGGCCTTTCTCATGAAAGCCGTACGGTCCGGTTTGATTGCAAATTAGGGTTCTTCATTGTCAACAATTAGTATAAAATGGCGGCTTAATTGAGAAAATCTGCCGCTGAATCAACACTTATCGAATGAAATCATTTTTCAGACGGCCTTTGTCTTTTGCGGCACAAGTTTTTAAATTTAAGGAATAAAAATGCCAGAATACCGCTCCAAAACCTCCACCCACGGCCGCAATATGGCGGGCGCACGCGCATTGTGGCGCGCCACCGGCGTGATGGAAACCGACTTCGGCAAGCCCATCATCGCCGTTGCCAACTCGTTCACCCACTCGTGCCCGGCCATGTTCACCTGCACAATATGGGTCAACTGGTTGCCCGCGAAATTGAAAAAGCCGGGCGCAATCGCCAAAGAATTCAACACCATCGCCATCGACGACGGCATCGCTATGGGACACAGCGGCATGCTGTACTCCCTGCCCAGCCGCGATTTGATTGCCGACTCCATCGAATACATGGTGAACGCCCACTGCGCCGACGCGCTGGTGTGCATTTCCAACTGCGACAAAATCACCCCCGGAATGCTGATTGCCGCCATGCGCCCTGAACATCCCGACCATCTTCGTTTCCGGCGGTCCGATGGAAGCGGGCAAAGTCATCGGCGTGGCAAACATCCAGCCCGAACGCCGCTTGGACTTGATTGATGCCATGATTGAATCGGCTGACGACAATGTCAGCAACCAGCAAGTCGAAGAAGTCGAGCAAAACGCCTGCCCGACCTGCGGCTCCTGCTCCGGCATGTTCACCGCCAACTCCATGAACTGCCTGACCGAAGCGCTCGGCCTGTCCCTGCCCGGCAACGGCTCCTACCTCGCCACCCACGCCGGCCGCAAAGAATTGTTCCTCGAAGCAGGCCGCATGATTGTCGAAATCACCAAACGCTATTACGAACAAAACGACGAAACCGTGCTGCCGCGCAGCATCGCCACCAAAAAAAGCGTTTTGAAAACGCCATGACCATGGATATCGCCATGGGCGGCTCCACCAACACCATCCTGCATTTGCTCGCCGTCGCCAACGAAGCGGGCGTCGATTTCAAAATGGCCGACATTGACCGCCCTGAGCCGCGTCGTGCCCCTGCATCTGCAAAACCGCGCCCAACAACCACGACTACTACATGGAAGACGTGCACCGCGCCGGCGGCATCTTCGCCATCCTGAAAGAATTGGACAAAGCGGGCAAACTGCACACTGACGTGTACACCATCCACGCGCCGACGCTGAAAGACGCGATTGAACAATGGGACGTGACCAATCCTGAAAACACCCACGCCATCGAACGCTTCAAAGCCGCACCCGGCGGCGTGCGCACCACACAAGCGTTCTCGCAAAACCGCATGTGGAAAACCCTCGACCTCGACCGCGAAAAAGGCTGCATCCGCAACGTCGAACACGCCTACTCGCAAGACGGCGGTTTGGCGGTCTTGTTCGGCAACATCGCCGAACGCGGCTGCGTGGTAAAAACCGCAGGCGTGGACGAGAGCATCCTCAAATTCACCGGCCGCGCCCGCGTGTTTGAAAGCCAGGAAGCCGCCGTCGAAGGCATTTTGGGCAACCAAATCGTCGCCGGCGACATCGTCATCATCCGCTACGAAGGCCCGAAAGGCGGCCCGGGCATGCAGGAAATGCTGTATCCGACTTCCTACCTGAAATCCAAAGGCTTCGGGCAAAGCCTGCGCCTTGCTGACTGACGGACGCTTCTCCGGCGGCACATCAGGCCTTCCATCGGACACGCTTCGCCCGAAGCGGCGGAAGGCGGCGCCATCGGTTTGGTGCACGAAGGCGATACGATTGAAATCGACATTCCCAACCGCAGCATCAACCTGAAAGTGTCCGACGAAGAACTCGCAAAACGCCGTGCCGAAATGGAAGCACGCGGCAGCAAAGCATGGAAACCGGAAAACTGCGACCGCTACGTCTCCGCCGCCCTGCGTGCCTACGGCGCCATGGCGACTTCCGCCGACAAAGGGCGCGGTGCGCGATGTATCGCAAATCGAACGCCAAAGCGGTGCGGTAGTAACGGTTTCAGACGGCCTACGGTATCGGAGGCCGTCTGAAACCGCATCAAAGGCAGTGTTATGGACAAATTTATTCTTGCGATGATTGCGCTGGCCGTGATTCTGGCGGTGATTATCGGTGGCGGCTTTATAGCGGTCGAATACACCAAAAAACATCCCGAAATGTTCGAGGTCAAAACCGGAGCGGAAGTAGGCTTTAGCCGCCGTCGGGCCGTCTGAAAGATCTCGTTTTCAGACGGCCTTTGTTATGCTGCGGTAAAAATCAGGCAAAGCGGCAAACTAATGCGGCAGATTTATGTCAACAGGAAATGCCGCCCGTATGACGCGTTACCTTGAAAGCCGCGGTACGCGGGGCGTCTGTATCTGATTCAACCGACAGGAGAATGAAATGAAAAATTATTGATTGCCGCCGCAGTGTTGGCACTGGCCGGCTGCCACAGCACATGGAACGGAGTAAAAGCGGACAGTTCGCGCATCGTCGGCCGTTCGGTAAGCGGTATCGGCCACGGCATCGGCAAGGCAGGGGCGGCGCTGGAACGCAGCGGCGAGCAGATAGACGGACGCGCGCCGGCACAGAGTGCGAACAACGCCGTACAGCAGCCGTATTGAGTCTGCACGCAGCACACAGGCCTCCGACCGGTACCAGCCGGCCGGAGGTTTTGTTTTTCAGACGGCCTTTATGCGGTAGTGATTGCGGCTTGAAACATCATGACAGGCCGTCTGAAGAATAATGATGAAATCACTTGCCGTCTGGCTGGTTCTGGCCGGATTATTGTTTTCCCTGTTCCGATACGTGAAAGAGGGCGAATTATCCGGCGCCGAACTGCTCGAGCGCTGCCGCCTCGCCGATACGTCCGCCGTCGAAGGCTTGGATGGCCTCGGCTATCTGAACTACCTGCGTAAAGAGGCCGGGCTGCCCGCGTTGGCGAAATCCAAACTGCTGGAGCGTTCGGCGCGTAACCATGCTCGTTATCTGACGGATTATCCCGACGAGGGGCATGACGAGAAACATACCGCCAGCCCGCTGTTCAGCGGCGAAAACGCCGTCCGACCGTGCCGCATTCGTCGGTTATCCGTATGGCGGCGTGCGGGAAAAACGTCAGCACCGGCCGCATTCAGCGCGGCACATCGTCGGGCGGCGATACGGTGCGGCAGCAGGCGGACGGCCTGATGGCGGCGGTATACCACCGTTTTTCATTGTTGGAACAAGACATCGACGAGGCGGGCGCGGCTTACGAAGAGCAGAACGGCATCAGGCGCTGGTGGTCAATCAGGGCAACAGCCTGTACCGCAATCTTTGCGCGTCAGGCCGTCTGAACGCCGAACCCGACCGGCCTTTCTGTGCAAACGCCTGCACCAACGGCGCCATCGTGTATGCGGACGAAATGAAACCCCGTCAGAAATTCCGTATGTCGTATATCCGGTCGGCAATTGACCGTGCCCGAATTTTACGGCGAACGCCCCCGACCCCGTACCCGACCGGGCCATAACCGGCAACCCCGCCAGTATTGCGTTTTCCGAAACGGCCGGACGCATCGAAATGCAGTCGTTCAAACTCTACCGCGGCGATGAAGAAGTCGCCCCCGTGCGCGTGCTGACCCGCCGCAACGACCCGAACCGGAAATTCACCGACCGCCAGTTCGCATTGTTTCCCCTGAACCCTCTTGGAATACGATACCGCCTATCGCGCCGTGTTCCGCTACAACCGCAACGGTCAAAAGGCAAAAGCGGAATGGACGTTTCCGCACCAAGCGCCCTGATTACCCGTATTTCATCGTCAAAGGCGGCGAAAAACTGGCGGTTTCAGACGGCATTGAATACTTTTATCCGCCCGCAGCGCCGCTGGTGCCTGAAAGACTGTCCCGATGTGGTTTACCAGACCGCCGGCGGTGCGACGCTGGAGGTTTTGAAACACATGCCCGGCGGCATCGTCGTGCGCATGAGCGGCGAGCGCGGCGATAAGGCGCGGCTGATGCTCGACGGAGGGCGGGACAAACGCAAAGCGGTGGAACTCTACCTGACGGATTAGGGGCCGTACCGCAATGCCAAAATTATCGGAAACGGCGTTGTGAAAACTGATAAAATACCCCTTCCGTCCGATACGGCAGACAGTCATGAGCCAAAAACGTCCAAATCAAAGCCAACACCCTGCTGCGCCTTCGCCCGCATCGGCCTGATGCTGTTTTTCGTTTGCCGTGTTCGCGTTTGTCTCGGTGGTGCCGGCGGGTTTTGTCGGGCGCCGCTAGGATAACCGTTATCCGCGTGTCGCTTTACGCGCTGCTGGCATTTGCGGTGCTCGGCGGCATTTTTCCATCCGCGTCGCCGTATTGCGCAAAAAGCGGGCAAATAAGCATTTCATTTTAAGGTTTGAACATGAATCACCCCGAATAACCGGATACCCGAAGAAATCCGCCTGCAACATCGGCCGCGGCGCACTGACTTTGGTTTACGGCGCCGAACAAAAAAGTCTGAGCGCCGAATTTTTGCGCGTATTTTCACCCAGCGCGGAAGTGCGCGGCCATGCGCCCGGGCAGGAAGTGCTGCAAACGGGCAAGGCGGGCGTTACCATCATGGGGCTGGAGCCGGTCGGACAATACGCCTTGAAAATCACTTTTTCAGACGGCCACGACAGCGGTTTGTACGACTGGGCCTATCTGCACAAACTGGCACACACGATCACGACGCGCTTTTGGGCGGATTACCTACGCCGCATCGAACTGGCGGGCGCGTCGCGCCTTCCGTCTGCCGACGATTCGCAAGCCGGGACGAAATCCGCCATGCCTGCGGCAGCGGCGGTTGCGGCGGGCGGCATTGAGGAAGAGGCCGTCTGAAAACATGGAACTGCAATTTTTAGGCACCGGCGCGGGTTCGCCGTCGAGCGCGCAACGTTACCTGCACCGCCTTGAAAACAGGCGGGAAAAGTAACGAAGTCTGGCTGTTTGACTGCGGCGAGGCCACGCAGCACCAAATCCTGCGTACCAACATCCGGCCGGGCAAAAATTAGGCGGATTTTTCATCACGCACCCTGCATGGCGACCACATCTTCGGCCTGCCCGGCCTGCTCAGTAGCCGCTCGTTTTTGGGCGGGGCGGACGAACCGTTGTTTCTGTACGGCCCCGCCGGTATCCGCCGTTTTGTCGAAAGCGCGCTGGAAGTTTCGCAAACCCAGTTGAGCTATCCGATAAATTTCCATGAATTCGTTTCAGACGGCCTCATATTAAACGACGGGGAATTTACTGTCCGTGCTTTCGGACTGGCGCACAGCCTGCCGTCCTTCGCTTACCGCATCGAAGAAAAAGAACGCGCGGGCGGCTTGCAAATGGACCGTCTGCGCGAACTCGGCATCCCGTCCGGCCCGTTGCTCGGCCGTCTGAAAAACGGCGAAACCGTAACCTTGGATGACGGGCGGCTGATTGACGGCAAAAGAATACCTTTCGCCGCCGCGGAAAAGGGCGGATAATCGCCGTTTTTGGAGATACAGCCCTGCCCGTCCGCACCGGCGGCGGCCGAAGGGGCGGATGTCTTGGTGCACGAAGCGACTTTTGCCGCCGGAGACGAAGCAATGGCGGAAAAAGTTTTCCATTCCACCGTGTCCGATGCCGCAAATCTGGCCGCCGAAGCCGGTGTCAAACGACTTTACCTGACCCACATCAGCGCGCGCTATGCCGATGAGGAGCAACAGCTGATGCTGGAGCGGCAGGCGCAAAACATATTTCCCGCGTCGAAAGTGGTTGGCGATTTCGACGTATTCGATATTTGAATCCGCATTATTTTTAAAAGGCAGACAACATGAGCGACCATAAAAACCCATTTCGGTTTCAGCACCGTAGATGAGAACGAAAAAGCCGGCAAAAGTAGCCGAAGTGTTCCATTCGGTAGCGAAAACTACGACATCATGAACGACGTGATGTCCGGCGGCCTGCAACCGCGTTTGAAACATTTCACCATCAACACCGCGCGCCTGAAAAAGGCGACAAAGTTCTAGACATCGCGGGCGGCACGGGCGATTTGTCGCGCGGCTGGGCCAAGCGATGTGGGCAAAGAGGGCGAAGTTTGGCTGACCGACATCAACTCCTCCATGCTGACCGTCGGCCGCGACCGCCTGCTCAACGAAGGCCTGATCCCTGCCGGTATCGCTGGCCGATGCGGAAAAACTGCCGTTTCCGACAACTACTTCAATCTGGTTTCCGTCGCTTTCGGCCTGCGCAATATGACGCACAAAGATGCGGCGTTGAAAGAGATGTACCGTGTGTTGAAACCGGGCGGCACGCTGTTGGTATTGGAGTTTTTCCAAAGTCTACAAACCGCTGGAAGGCGTGTACGACCTGTATTCGTTCAAGTTGCTGCCGGTTGTGGGCAAACTGATTGCGAAAGACGCCGACAGCTATCAATATCTGGCCGAATCCATCCGTATGCACCCCGACCAGGAAACTTTGAAACAGATGATGCTGGACGCGGGTTTCGACAGCGTGGATTACCACAATATGAGCGCGGGCATCGTGGCGCTGCACAAAGGCGTGAAGTTCTGATTACGCAAACATTTGAAAGGCCGTCTGAAAATGTTTTTCAGACGGCCTTAGATTTCAGACGGCCTTCGGGTATTTTTGAGGAAATGACGGTCGATAGTGGATTAATTTCCGATACAACCGTTTATTAAACCGCGTCATTTCCGCGCAGACGGGAATAACGCGGTTTGGTTGGAGATTTTCGCAGGCATGGCGGTCTGTGGTATAGATTTCAGACGGCCCCGCCGTTCTGCTTCGCCTCCAGAAGCTCCCAGCGTTCCAATTTTTCCAAAAGCAGTGTTTCGATTTCTTCGGCGCGGTTTTGCAATGCACCGGCTTTCTCATAATCTTTGAAGATTTCGGGATCGGAAAGCTGCGCGTTGATTTCCGGTCTGTTCGGTTTCCAAGGCGGCGATTTCGTCGGGCAGGGCGTCGAGTTCGCGCTGTTCTTTGTAGGAAAAGTTTGACCGTGCGGTTGGCTTTGGGGTTTTGGATTTTTCCGGTTCTGCGGTTGTTTTAGGGGCGGGGGCCGTCTGAATTTTCTCTTCGCGTGATTTTGCGTCGATATAGTCCTGATAGCCGCCGATGTATTCTTTCAGACGGCCTTGTCCTTCGAAAACAATGCTTTGGGTAATTACATTGTCGAGGAACATACGGTCGTGCGAGACGAGAATACCGTGCCTTGGTAATCGCGCAGCAGGGTCTTCGAGCAGCTCTTGGGTGTCGATGTCTAAGTCGTTGGTCGGTTCGTCCAAGACCAGGATATTGGCGGGGCGGGTAAAGAGTTTTGCCAGTAGGAGGCGGTTGCGTTCGCCGCCGGAGAGCGATGAGACGGGGCTTTGCGCACGGGCAGGGTGGAACAGGAAATCTTCCAAATAGCTCATGACGTGTTTTTCTTGCCGCCGATTTCGACGTAATCATTGCCCTGTCCGAGCGTATAAAACACGGTGTCGTTTTCGTTCAACGCACTGCGGAACTGGTCGAAGATAGGCGACTTCCCTGCTTGCTGCCGATGCGGATTCTGCCATGGGTCGGCTGCAATTCGCCCAAAAATCAGCTTGAGGAAGGTGGTTTTGCCGATACCGTTGGGGCCGATTAGGCCGATTTTGTCGCCGCGCTGCAAGATGGCGGAGAATTTGTCCATGATGACTTTGTCGCCGTAGGCAAACGAGGCGTGTTCCAGCTCGGCAATGATTTTGCCGCTTTTCTCGCCACTGTCGAGCTTGAAGTTGACCTGTCCCTGCACGTTGCGCCGTTCGGCACGCTGACGGCGCAGCTCTTCCAAACGGCGCACGCGACCTTCGTTGCGGGTGCGGCGTGCTTCGATACCTTTGCGTATCCATGCTTCTTCTTGAGCATGAAATTTGTCAAATAAGCGGTTATGTTCCGCCTCGACTGCCAACTCTTGCGCTTTTTTTTCGCTGTATTTGGAGAACGAGCCGGGATAGGAGCGCAGAATGCCGCGGTCGAGTTCGACGATGCGCGTAGCAATGTTGTCCAAAAAACGGCGGTCGTGGGTAATCGACCAAAGCTGCCTTCAAACGCTTTGAGCAGGTTTTCCAACCAGATAATCGCGTCGATGTCCAAATGGTTGGTCGGTTCGTCCAGCAGCAATACGTCGGGCTTCTGCACCCAAGCCTGCGCGCAAGGCGACGCGTTTTTTTCTGCCCGCCGGAGAGGTTGCCGATTTTTTTCGTTTTCCGGCAAACCGAGTTCGCCCTAAAGTCTGCTTCACCGCCGCATCCAGCTTCCAGCCGTCCTTCGCTTCGATTTCAAGCTGCACTCGTTGAGTTCTCTCAATAAAACGTCGTCCGAACCATGTTCCAACTCATGGCTGACGCGGTGGTAACGGCCCAGCAGGTCGCGGATTTCGCCCAAGCCTTCGGCAACGGTGTCGAATACGGTGGCTTCCTTGTCGAAAAACGATTCCTGCGGCACATAAACGATTTTTGAGGTTGTTTTTGAACGATAATCTGCCCGTCGTCGAGTTTCTGCACGCCGGCAAGAATTTTCAGAAACGAAGATTTACCCGCGCCGTTGCGGCCGATTAAGCCGATTTTCGCCGCTGTCGAGTTGGAAGGAAGTTTTGTCGAGCAGGGCGACATGGCCGACAGCGAAAGCGAAGCGTTTTCTACGGATAAGATGTTCATGCTGGTTGCGCCAAGAGATTCAAAAGGGGGCTATTTTAGCTGATTTGCCGCGGTTTTGATAAGAAACAGGCCGTCTGAACATTTCAGACGGCCTGCCGGTATCGGCGCGTTACCGCGAGGCGTCGAAACCGCCGTCTTCAACGGCTTCGATCAGTGCGTCGGGGTTGGTTTTGGCAGGGGTCGAATGTAACCGCGGCGTTTTTGTTTTCGAGGCTGACTTCGGCTTTTGCCGACGCCGTCGATGCCTTCCAGAATGCGGGTTACGCTTTTTGACGCAACCGCCGCAGGACATGCCGCCGATGTTTAGGGTTACTGTTTGCATAATGTTTTCTTTGGGTTTTGGTTGGGATGACGGGGCTAAATATAAACCTTGACGCGGGGGCAGTGTCAAGCGGGGGGCGGATTGCGCAGTGTTGTTTTTTCAGACGGCCTCAGGGCGGTTTCAGGCCGTCTGAAAGATGTAGTTGCTTGTTATGATTCAAATAGTTTTTGGCGGAGGGTAGAATACGGGGTTTTGGATTGGAAAAAGGATGAGGGATGGCAACATCGGAAACTCAGAAAAACAGTGGCTCAGTGTGATGGCGCTGGCGGTAGGGGGCGTTTATTTCTCAATACGACCGAGTATATCCGATTGCGCTTTTTGAGCGACATCGGCAAAAGTTTTCAATATGCCGCCGACCGGGGTGGGCGTGATGATTACGGTTTATGCGTGGATTGTGGCGCTGCTGTCGCTGCCGCTGATGCTGGCGACCAGAATTTCGAGCGCCGCCGCCTGCTGCTGGTGCTGTTTGCGCTGTTTACCGCCAGCCATGCCGTATCGTTTCTGGCGTGGAACTTTGAAACCTGCTGCTCAGCCGTATCGGAATTGCGCTGACGCACGCGGTGTTTTTGGTCGATTACGGCTTCGCTGGCGGTGCGCGTTGCGCCGCAGGGCAAGGGCAATCAGGCTTTGGGCCTGCTCAGTACCGGCACGGTGATGGCGATGGTGATGGGTATCCCGCTGGGGCGCGTCATCGGCCAGTATTTTCAGTTGGCAGGTCAGTTTCCCGCTTATCGGGGTTTTGTGCGGCGGCAGTGATGATGATTCTGGCGAAAAACCCTGCCGCTGCTGCCGAGCAGGAACAGCGGCTCTTTAAGCAGCCTGCCGGTTCTGCTGAAGCGCAAAAACCTGATGATGCTGTATGTGCTGACGGTGTTGGTTATCACGGCACATTTCACGGCATACAGCTATGTCGAACCGTTCGTGCTGCAAAACCGGCGGTTTCCGGCCGGAACAGGTTACGTTGGTCTTGGGTTTGTACGGTTTGGCCGGATTTGCGGCTTCGTATGTTTTCGGCAGATGGTTCGCCAAATTCCCGCGCCGCTTCCTGACGGGTTCGGTCAGGGGTGATTATGTCGGCAACGCTGCTGCTTCTGCCGCTGGCCAGTTATGCGCCTGCTGTTTATGTATTGTGTTTCGTCTGGGGGATGGCGATTTCGATTGTCAGTCTGGGCATGATGTCGAAAGTGCTGAATTTTGCTGCGGATGCGACCGATGTGGCCAGTTCGATTTATTCGGGACTGTATAACGTCGGCATCGGGGCGGCGCGCTGTTGGGACATTATGTTACCGTGTGGTTCGGATTGAACACCATCGGGGTTGCGGGGGCATTGCTGGCAGCGGCGGCTTTGTGGTTGTGCTGGCTGCTGGTCGGCCGCGGCGACTTTATGGAGAAAATCGAATCGGATAAAGGTTGAGCGCCGGTCTGATTGCGATGAATATTAAGAGGCCGTCTGAAAAACGAGTTGCTGTTTTTCAGACGGCCTTGATGTTTTTAACGGACGCCGTTTATCTGACCTTCAGGTTCGCGACGCATTGCCTGTCGCGCTCTTCAAAGAGCGTCGGCACCGCCGAGCAGTCGAGCTGTTCTTGCGCGCCGATTTTGCTGAAAGAGCGGATTTGTTTGTCGGACAGCTTGTCCAGCGGCCGTTCCCACATACAGGTGCAGTATTCCGCGATAACCTTGTCTCCCTGTCCTTCCAAGCCCGCGCGCCTTCAAATCGGCCTGCCATTTGTCGGAAAACGGAATGTTTTGGATGCAGGATTCAATGATGTTCCGTTTGGCCTGCGGTTTGGACATGGCGCATTGGGAGAACAGGGCGGTGGCGGCGAGACAATGCCAAAATGACCCACGCCCAAATGCGGATGGTGCGGATTTTAGCTTTCGCCTTTTTACGCGCCGCCGCCTGTTCTTCCGCGGACGTTTCGTTTTTTCGGCTCAGTCATGCAGGGCTTTCCATGCGGATCATGATAATCGGTTTTTCCACGCAGCAATGCTTCGATGGCTTCGATGGCGCGCTTGATGTTTTTCTCGACCGTGCTGTGGGTCAGAATCCACGATTTCGGCTGTGGTTTGGTCGATGACGCCTTTTTCGGATTAAAGGCTTCGATGGACACGTTTTCTTTTTGCCAAAAGCGCGGCGATTTGTCCCAGCGTACCCGGTTCGTCTTTGGCTGGACGCGCAGGTGTAGCTGCTGGTGATTTCGTCCATAGGCAGGATGGTTTGCGCTTGGACTTTGGCGGGCTGAAACGCCAAATGCGGCACGCGGTGGCCGGTATCGGCGTCAATCAGGCGGGTGATGTCGATGATGTCGGCAACCACGGCGGAAGCGGTCGGCAGTGCGCCCGCGCCCGCGCCGTAATATAAGGTGTCGCCGACCATATCGGCGTTGACGCGCACGGCGTTCATCACGCCGTTGACGTTTGCCAGAGGCGGCTTTCGGGAATCAGGGTCGGATGGACGCGCAATTCGATGCCTTTGTCGGTTTTTGCGGGTGATGCCCAGAAGTTTGATGCGGTAGCCGAGTTCTTCGGCGTATTTGATGTCGCGGCTGTCGAGTTTGCTGATGCCTTCGAGGTAGCAGGCGGGGAAGTTCATCGGCGTACCGAATGCCAGCGCGCTCATGATGGTGATTTTATGGCCTGCGTCGTTGCCTTCGATATCGAAGGTCGGGTCGGTTTCGGCATAGCCCAACGCCTGCGCTTCTTTCAACACGTCGGCAAACGCTGCCTTTTTCGCGCATTTCGGAGAGGATGAAGTTGCTGGTGCCGTTGATGATGCCGGCGATGCTGCGGATGCGGTTGGCGGCGAGGCCTTCGCGCAGGGCTTTGATAATCGGGATGCCGCCCGCTACCGCCGCTTCAAATTGCACCATGACATTTTTTTCTCTTCCGCCAGCGGGAAGATTTCGTTGCCGTATTCGGCGAGCAGTTTTTGTTGGCGGTAACGATGTGTTTGCCGTTTTCAATGGCTTTCAACACCGTTTCTTTTCGGCGATGCCCGTACCGCCGAACAATTCGACGACGACATCGACGTCTTCACGCGCGACCAGTTCGAGACGGGTCTTTGACAGAGGCTGCGGACGGACGGGTTTGGCGGGCTTTTTCTTCGCTCAAGTCAGCAGACGGCACTGATGCGCACTTCGCGTCCCAAACGGCGGCTGATTTCCGCCGCATTGTCTCTGCAACACGGCGGCCGTACCGCCGCCGACCGTACCCAAGCTCTAAAAGACCGATGTTTACTGGCTTCATTGTATCTCCTTGTCGAGCCGTATTTTCAAATAAGACGAAGCCGCATTCGGGCGGCGTATGGCGTAAATTCCCGCACTGGTATATAGTGCCGCCGTTGGCGTGCGGCTGGCGGTAAAATCGCTAATCGTACCCGAAATTGGTTGTTTTGCACTTTTTACCGAATAAACGGAGTTGGCATGTTGATTGAAGAAAACCGGGGGCGGACGGTTTTACCGTTACCGCCTACGGCGGCGGGGCGTTGGAAATCGGCGGGAAAATATACCGCGAACCTGTCGTGCTGAAAGACGGTACCGTCGGGCCGATGGACGGGCGAAAACCGTCTGATTTGTCGGCGGCAGATTTTTTTCAGACAGCCTCTTCCGAAGAGCCGCCCGAAATTGTCTTGGTCGGAACGGGGGCAACAGCAGTTTCTTCATCCGAAAATCGCCGCCGAACTTGCCGCATACGGTATCGGGCTGGAATGTATGAACACTGCTTCCGCCTGCCGCACGCTGATGTTGTTGCAGGGCGAGGCCGCAGGGTGTGGGCTTGGCTGTGGCCCTGAATGTTGTTCTTTCATTGCCGGATAATAAGGTTGAGGCCGTCTGAAAATCTCAGACGGCCTTTTATTGTGTTTCGCGTCCGGCGTTTATTCCAGCAGCGCCGCCGGAATGGTGCAGACGGGAATCGGATTGACTTTGTGCTGCATGGCTTTGTGCAGGCGGGTGTAGATTTCAGAACTTCGCGCCGGCGGCCTTCGAAATCTTCGGGGCTGGCCGTTCCGTATATGCTCATCGCCCATTCGAGTTCGGGATAGCTGGGCTATCTGCTCTTCATCGGTGCGCTCGGTATCCCACAGGCCGTCGGTGGGGACGGCTTTCTGTATGGATTTGGCGACGCCCAGCTCGGCGGCGAGTTGGTAAACCTGGGTTTTGGTCAGGTCGGCGATGGGGCTGATGTCCACGCCGCCGTCGCCGTATTTGGTGAAAAAGCCGACGCCGAAGTCTTCGATTTTGTTGCCGGTGCCCGTTACCAGACAGCCGTGGAGCTGGCCGTAGTAATAAAGCGTAACCATGCGCAGGCGCGAGCGGGCGTTGGCGAGGGCGAGCTGTTTGTCGGGGAATTCGGATCCGCCGGCTTCGACGGTGGCGGCGAAGGTGTCGAAGGTCGGGGTCAGGTCGACGGTTTGGCCGCTGACGTTGGGAAAGAGCCGTGTCAGGTCGCGGATGTGTTCCTGCGCGCGGCCGGACTGGTCTGCCTTCTGGCGGATGGGCATGTCCAAAAGCAGGACGGACAGGCCGGTGCGGGCGGCCAGCGCGGATACGACGGCGGAGTCGATACCGCCGGATACCCGACGACGAAGCCCTTGGCGCGGGCGTTGAGGGCGTAGTCTTTCAGCCAGCCGGTGATGTGGCCGATAACGGCTTGGGTCTGCATGGAAACTCCTTTTCGAGGGCGTTTCAGACGGCCTCACGGATGCGGAGGCCGTCTGAAAGCTCATGCGGGAATACGGTTTGAAGGCTGTAAATATAGCTTGTTTTGAGGCCGTCTGAAAGGTGTATGAAATTATTTGCCGCTTCGGTTTAAAAAAACTCATGCTTGGAATGCTGGGGCAGGGCGGCGGCCTATGCTACAATATTGTCAACAATTTATGCGGTTCGGTATTCCGAACCGATTATTTTTTCACATATCATTTTTAAGAGGAAGGTATGAAATTTTTAGATAGGCAGGCCACAGTCGCCAAGCCGGGGTTTAACCGCTGGCTGGTGCCGCCGGCCGCGCTGGCGGTGCATCTTGCCATCGGGCAGATTTACGCTTATTCGGTTTTTCAACGCGCCTTTAACAAAATTAATCGGCATTAGCGAATCGGCTGCGGGCGACTGGCAACTGGCGACGGTCGGCTGGATTTTCAGTATCGCGCTGGCGATGCTGGGCGCGTCGGCGGCTTTGTTCGGCACTTGGATGGAGCGCGTCGGTCCGCGTAAGGCGATGTTTGTGGCGGCCTGCTGTTTCGGTTCCGGTTTTCTGATTTTCGGCTTTGGGCGTACATTGGCACAACCTTTTCCTGCTTTATCTGGGCAACGGCGTTATCGGCGGCGTGGGGCTGGGCTTGGGCTATATCGGGCCGGTTTCGACGCTGATGAAGTGGTTTCCCGACAAACCGGGCATGGCGACGGGCTGGCGATTATGGGTTTCGGCGGCGGCGCGATGCTGGCTTCGCCGTTGTCGGTGGCCTTGATGGGCTTTTTCAGCAGTCCGGTTTCAGTCGGCGTGGCCGAGACTTTTGTAGTGTTGGGAATTTTTATTTCGTGCTGATGATGTTCGGCGCGTTTACCATCCGCGTTCCCGCAGACGGCTGGAAACCCGACGGTTACGTTGTGCCGAAATCGGCGGGGAGGCTGGTCAGCAACAATCATGTGAACGTTTCGCAGGCGATGAAGACGCCGCAGTTCTGGCTGCTGTTTTTGGATTTTGTGCCTCAATGTAACGGCCGGTATCGGCGTGTTGGGACAGGCCTCGGTCATGATTCAGGAATTGTTTTCCGAGGTTTCGGTAGGTAAAAGCGCGGCGGTCGGAGCAGGAGCGGCGGCGGGATTCGTCAGCCTGCTGAGCCTGTTCAATATGGGTGGGCGTTTCGTGTGGTCCAGCGTTTCCGACAAAATCGGCCGCAAAAATACTTATACGGTTTTTCTTCGTGCTGGGGGCGCTGCTTTATTTTGCCATCCCTTCTATCGGGGCGAGCGGTAACAAGGCATTGTTTATCATCGGATTTTGCGCGATTATTTCCATGTATGGCGGCGGTTTTGCGGCCATTCCGGCTTACTTGAAGGACTTGTTCGGCACTTATCAGGTTGGCGCCATCCACGGCCGGATTCTGCTGGCGTGGTCGACGGCGGCGGTTATCGGTCCGGTGCTGGTCAACCATATCCGCCAAGGCCAGATTGACCGCGGCGTGCCTGCGGCCGAAGCGTACGGCGTAACCATGTACATCATGGCGGCATTGCTGGTGGCAGGTTTGCTGTGCAACCTGTGCGTCAAGGCGGTGCACGAGAAACATCACGAGACCGACATCAAAAAGCAGCCGTCAGCGGCAATCCCGATGACGAAAACGGCGATTTCCGATGCCTACCTGCTGAAGGAAAAACGTATCGCGCGGCGGTATTTCCGTCTGGTGGCGCTGGGCCGTCGTCAGTATTCCTTTGTTTTACGGAGTGGTGATGGTGTTTTGCCAAAGCGCTGGATTTGTTCCGCGTATAGCTGCGACATCAATCAAAAAGGCCGTCTGAAAGAATTTTTTCAGACGGCCTTTTATCGTTTCAAAAGCGTACAAACCGGATTGTTTGTGTTTTCAATCGCAACCGCATGACGATTCGTCGGCGGCACGTAAGCTCAGTTCCCTCGCGTTTTTGGCTTTGTCGAAACGGCAGCGTTGGCGTTCGGTGGTGATTTCCAACGGCGGGACGGGAACGGGTTTGCCGTCTTCAATCGCAAACCATGGTGAAGTAGCAGCTATTGGTATGGCGCACCTCGCCGGTACGGATGTTTTGCGCTTCGACACGGATGCCGATTTCCATCGGACGTTCTGCCCGTGTAGTTGACGCTGGCGTAGAAGGTTACCAAGTCGCCGACGTGTATCGGCTCTTTAAACAAAACTTTATCGACAGACAGGGTAACGCAGTAGTTGCCGCTGTAACGGCTGGCGCAGGAATAAGCGACTTGGTCGAGCAGGCGCAAAAGTTCGCCGCCGTGGACGTTGCCACTGAAATTGGCGGTATCGGGCATCATCAGTTCGGACATGATGAGTTCGTGTGAAGGGAGTTGGCGGGTTTGTTCCATTGATGTGTTCCTTTTTAGCTGGTTTTGCAGGTGTTTGGATGGAGGCCGTCTGAAACCTGTTTTTCAGACGGCCTTTTTTATAACCATTTCCTGCGCGAGAAGAAAATCAGCAGCCCGACGATGATGCACAGCATCAAACCTAAAACGATAAAATAGCCGTAGTGCCAATGTAACTCGGGCATGTTGTCGAAGTTCATGCCGTAGATGCCGGTAATGACGGTCAGCGGCATGAAGATGATGGTGATGACGGTCAGGACGCGCATTTGCTGGTTCATGCGGTTGGACTGGAAGGAAAGGTAGATGTCCATCATGCTCAACACCATGTCGCGCGAGGCGTCGAGCGATTCGATAAGCTGCATGTTGTGGTCGTACACGTCGCGCAGATAGACGGTGGACTCGCCTTTGAAAATGGCAAAATCGCCGCGCACGGCAAGCTGATAGAACACGTCGCGCAAAGGCAAGAGCGTGCGGCGCAGGCGGACGGCATCGCGCTTGAGGCGGTGGATTTTTGCCGAGGATGTCGCTGTTTTCGTTTTAAACAGGGATTTGTCTATGGCTTCGACGCGGTTGTTGTACTCTTCCAAGACGATGAAATAGTCGTCCACGATGCGGTCGAGCAGGCAATAGGCGAGGAAGGCGGTGCTTTTTACCGAGTATGCCGCGCAGGTTTTTCGCTCATTTGGCGGCGCAGCTGGCTGAACAGCCCCAGCGGTTTTTGCTGGAACGACAACACGAAATCCTTGCCGATAATCAGATACACTTGGTCGGAATTCAGTTTGCCGGCGGCGGTGTAGTGGTAAACCTGCGCGGCGATAAACAGATAATTGTCGTAGTCTTCGATTTTTGGGGCGTTGTTTGCGGCTGAGGATGTCTTCGATGACCAGCTCGTGGATGCCGTAAAGGCTCCAGCGTGTGTTTGAGCAGCGCGGCGTCGTTGATACCGACGAAATGCAGCCAGTTGGTCTGCCCCGCTTTGCGGACGGACGATGTCGGCAGTTTTTACCCGCAAGATAATCGTGCTGGGCAAACGTATCGGCGGAATAAAGCGTTTGGTGGATGGCGGAACGCGGCGCGTTGTCGGTATTGCTGCGCGGGATGGTTTGGTCTTGCAGGGATTTCGGGCCTGTTCGGCGGTGTTCGGCTGTTGGCTCATAGGTTTAAAGGATGATGGTTTTTGAACGGGGAGGCTGTCTGAAATTTGGGAAAGAGCGGTTTACGTTGTTCTCAGAAAGGTTTTAAAGATTATCTTTATTCTCAACTTTTTCCCAGTTTCCCGCCTGCGCAGGAAAGCGTAACGGCTGGCATAAGCTGATGATGGCAGCTGTATATTTCTTTATTTCAATTCAATATGGTATGCCTTAGCGGAAAATCGCAGTTTCTGCGAAGCTAAACGGGGTTTCTGTGAAGCTGAAATAAGTTTATCCACTATAACGGTTAAAAGGCCGTCTGAAAATCAATATTTCGGAATCGTTTTTCCGTTTTTATCGTTTTCAGACGGCCTTTTTATGTGCTTAATCCGTATTTGTTTGGATTAATCCAGCTTTTTAAAATGGCGGCGGCGTTCCAGTTCGCTCAGGTAACGCTTGCGCAGGCGGATGGACTGCGGCGTGATTTCAACGAGTTCGTCATCGTCGATAAACTCAACCGCACCTTCCAGCGTCAGCTTGATCGGCGTGGTCAGGCGAACGGCTTCGTCGGTGCCGCTGGCGCGGATGTTGGTGAGTTTTTTGCCTTTGAGCGGGTTGACCACCAAATCGTTGTCGCGGCTGTGGATGCCGATAATCATGCCTTCGTAGATTTTATCGTTGGGCGACACGAACATACGACCGCGGTCTTCCAGATTCCATAGGCATAAGCGACGGCTTCGCCTTGCTCTTGGGAAATCAGTACGCCGTTGTGGCGGCCGGGCATGTCGGGTTTCACGGGTGCGTAGTCGTCGAATACGTGGCTCATCAAACCGACGCCGCGCGTCAGGGTCATGAATTCGCCTTGGAAGCCGATTAAGCCGCGTGCTGGAATATGGTATTCGAGGCGGGTACGGCCGTTGCCGTCGCTTTCCATATTGGTCGTTCGCCGCGGCGGCGACCGAGTTCTTCCATTACCGCGCCTTGGTTGTCGTCGGCACGTCCACAGTCAGGTTTTTCATAAGGTTCGCATTTCTGGCCGTTAATTTCGCGGTAAACGACGCGAGGTTTGCCGACTGCCAGTTCAAAGCCTTCGCGGCGCATGTTTTCCAGCAAAATGGTCAGGTGCAATTCGCCTCGGCCGGATACGCGGAACACGTCGGCATCGGCGGTATCCTCCACGCGCAGGGCGACGTTGGTCAGCACTCTTTTGCAGGCGGTCGCGGATTTGGCGGATAGTTACGAATTGCCTTCAGTACCCGGCCAGAGGGGCTAGTGTTTGACCATAAAGTCCATCGTCAGCGTCGGTTCGTCCACGCTCAACATCGGCAAACCTTTGGGGTTGTCTTTGTCGGTAATGGTTACGCCGATACCGATGTCTTCGATACCGGAAATAATCACGATGTCGCCGGCTTCGGCTTCTTCAAGCGGCACACGTTCCAAACCTTTGAAACCCAAAAGCTGGTTGATGCGGCCTTTGGGCGATTTGCTGATCGTGGTTCATGACGGCAACGACTTGACCGGCTTTGATACGTCCGTTCAGGATACGGCCGATGCCGAGGCGGCCGGTGTAGTTGTCGTAGTCGAGTTGGGAAATTTGCAGTTGCAGCGTTTCGTCCGCGCTGCCGCTCGGTGCGGGCGTGTGTTTTAAGATGGTGTCGAACAGCGGACGCATGTCGTTGCTCTCGTCGGTTTCCTCCAGTTTGGCGAAACCGGACAGGCCGGAAGCGTAGACAATCGGGAAGTCCAACTGCTCGTCGGTTGCGCCCAAGTTGTCGAAGAGTTCGAAAAGTTTGGTCGATGACCCAGCTCGGACGGGCGGACGGTTTGTCGATTTTATTGATGACGACGATCGGTTTCAGTCCCAAAGCCAAGGCTTTTTTGGTAACGAAACGGGTTTGCGGCATCGGGCCTTCCTGCGCATCTACCAGCAATACGACGCAGTCCACCATGCCCAAAACGCGCTCCACCTCGCCGCCGAAGTCAGCGTGTCCCGGGGTGTCTACGATGTTGATGTGGTAGCCTTCGTAATCGATGGCGGTGTTTTTGGCGAGGATGGTGATGCCGCGTTCTTTTTCAATGTCGTTGCTGTCCATCACGCGCTCGTCGACGTGCTGGTTGGCGCGGAATGTGCCGGATTGGCGCAGCAGTTGGTCTACTAATGTGGTTTTGCCGTGGTCGACGTGGGCGATGATGGCGATATTGCGGATTTGTTTCATGGCTTGAATCTTGCCTTAATGTTCTTGAGTAAAAATAACTGTGAATTGTAACATAAGCGGATTGCTTTGCAGTCGGATTTTGCGGTGGAAACCGGCTCGGTATCCTCATTCGATAAAAATTATCAATAGCATAAGCATTTTTAAAAATAAAGAAAATTTATTCGGTTTTTCGCTTCGGGATTGCTGAAAAAAACGGCATCGGATGGCCATATCGCCAAAGGGTTAAAGAAGGTAACAAAATTTGAATGTTGCAATGGATTCTTAATACTAATCGGCAAACAAAATTTCATGTAAAAACAAGAAATTGAATTTTCAGACGGCCTGTCTGTCGAAGTATCATTTTTGATAATTGTTTTAGTATTTTTAAATAGAAAAAGTTGTACGGAACCCTCAAAATCTTGAATACACTCACTACATCGAAATACAACATTCAACCAGCCGCCTTTACACTGTGTTTCAGACGGCATCACTTGATAAAGAAAGAGAACATTATGCAAGGCAATCAAGCAGTTTTAGACCACATGAACGAATTGTTGTCAGGGCGAATTGGCCGCCCGCGACCAATATTTCATCCATTCCCGTCTGTATTCCGAATGAGGGGCTACACCAAATTGTTCGACCGGTTGAACCACGAGATGGAAGAGGAAACCACCCATGCCGAACAATTCATCCGCCGCATCCTGATGCTGGGCGGTACGCCAAGATGGTTCGCGCAGAACTGAATATCGGTACCGACGTGAAATCCCGCATTCAGGCCGACCTGAATACCGAGTACGAAGTGCGCGACGCGCTGAAAAAGGTATCCGCTCGTGTGAGGAAGCTCAGGATTACGTTACCGCGACCTGATGCTGCAACAGTTGAAAGACACCGAAGAAGACCATGCGCACTGGCTGGAACAGCAACTGCGCCTGATCGAACTCGTAGGCGAGCAAAACTACCTGCAAAGCCAGATGTAATCTTGCGCGTAAGGAAAAAGGAGCTGATTATGCAAGGCGACCGTTTGGTTATTCGCGAGTTAAATAAGAATCTGGGTTTGCTGCTGGTTACCATCAACCAATCATTTCCTCCATGCCCGCATCCTGAAAAACTGGGGTTTTGAAGAATTGGGCGAACATTTTTTCAAACAATCCATCAAAGAGATGAAATCGGCCGATGATTTAATCGAACGTATTTTGTTTCTGGAGGACTGCCCAACCTGCAAGATTTGGGCAAGCTGCTGATTGGTGAAAGCGCCGAGGAAATCCCTTTCCTGCGATTTGCAGAAGGAGCAGGAAAAACACGAGGCCTTAATTGAAGCCATCGCATTGTGTGAAGAGAAGCAGGATTATGTCAGCCGTGACTTGTTGGAAAAAGCAGAAAAGACATCAACGAGGAACACATCGACTGGCTGGAAACACAGCAGGAACTTGTTGCCGGCATCGGCTTGGCAAACTACCTGCAAAACCGGGGCGCAGAGGACTGAAAACACAAACCACTGCCATATATAGCGGTTCTCGACCCTAGCGTAAAACGGCATATCCTTTTTGATATGCCGTTTTTTATCCGCCGGATTGATGAAAGACAGGCCGTCTGAAATGATTTTCAGACGGCCTGTCTTGATTGTTACAGCAGTCCCGCCAGCTTCGGATTGCCTTCTTTCGGAATCGGCCGCGTATTGCCTTCCGCATCGATGGCGACATAGGTAAATACGGCTTCGGTAACGAGTTGGCGGTTTTCCGTAAGATGATCGTTCATCAGCGTTTTGACCCAGACTTCGATTTTCAGTTGCAGCAGGTATTGCTGACGTGTACGCAACGGCCGTAACAGCAAACGACGTTGCCTACCCTGACGGGACGGATGAAATTCATTTCCTGCACGGCCACGGTTACGATGCGGCCTTGTGCGATTTCGGCCGCCAGAATGCCGCCGCCCAAAATCCATCTGCGACATAATCCAGCCGCCGAAAATATCCTGGTTCGCTGGTGTCGCGCGGCGATGGCGACGGTGCGCAGCAGCAATTCGCCTTGAGGTTCGGTGTGCAATCCGGTATTTTGAGGCATTTCGTATTCCTTTTTGGGAGTCAAAAACAGACGGGTATTCTACGCTGTTTTGAGGCTGCCACGATACAATTTCAACCTTCGGAAAAAGAAACGGAGAAAACGATATGCACCCCATCCGCGAACCCATCCGCAGCGGCCTGCTGCAAGTATCGGCATCCATCAAATCTACTGGGAATCCGGCAATCCCGACGGCCTGCCGGTCATCTTCCTGCACGGCGGCCCGGGCGCGGGCGCATCGCCCGCCTGCCGCGGCTTTTTCAATCCCGACGTGTTCCCGCATCGTCATTATCGACCAGCGCGGCTGCGGCCGTTCGCCGCCTTACGCCTGCACCGATGACAACACGACTTGGGATTTGGTTGCCGACATCGAAAAATCCGCGAAATGCTGGGGCATCCGAAAATGGCTGGTGTTCGGCGGCTCGTGGGCAGCACTTTGTCGCTGGCGTATGCCGAAACCCATCCCGAACGCGTTGCCGGACTGGTGTTGCGCGGAATTTTTCCTATGCAGGCCGTCTGAAACGGCGTGGTTAAACGAAGCGGGCGGCGTCAGCCAGATTTATCCCCGCGCAATGGCAAAAATTCCTCGCACCCGTCGCCGAAGAAAAACGCAGCAGCCTGATTGCGGCGTATCACGAAATGCTGTTCGGCGAAGACGAAGCAGGTCGTCTGAAAGCCGCTAAAGCCTGGGCGGACTGGGAAAGCTACCTAATCCGCTTTCGAGCCGCAAGATGTCGATGAAGACGCCTACCAATCGCTCGCCATTGCCCGTTTGGAAAACCATTATTTCGTCAACGAAGGCTGGCTGAAGGGCGACAAAGCGATTTTTGGCGAACACGGACAAAATCCGCCATATCCCGACCATCATCGTACAAGGACGCTACGACTTGTGTACCCCCATGCAAAGCGCGTGGGAATTGTCGCAGGCGCTTCCCGACGCCGAACTGCGCGTGGTTCAGGCGGACATTCGGCATTTGACGCACCGTTGGCGGAAGCGTTGGTCAGGGCGGTGGAAGATATGGAAAAAGGGGCGGATTGGTCTTGAAAATGATATTGAGGCCGTCTGAAAAACTGAAAACCGGTTTTCAGACGGCCTGTCCGCTTTATTTCCGTTGCGGCCTGAATGCTTTGCTGACGGTTTCGTCGGTTTCGATGAAGGGGCCGCCGATAAGGTCGATGCAGTAGGGAATGGCGCTGAACAGGCCGTGCACTTTTGATGCCGCCGTCTTCACCGCGCACACCGCCGAGGGTTTCGGCGATGGCTTTGGGGCGGCCGGGCAGGTTGACGATAAGGCATTTGCCGCGTATGCCTGCGGTTTGGCGCGAAAGGATGGCGGTGGGGACGTAATACAGGCTGATTTGGCGCATTTGTTCGCCGAAACCGGGCATTTTCTTTTTCGACGACGTTCAGGGTGGCTTCCGGGGTAACGTCGCGTGGGCGGGCCTGTGCCGCCGGTGGTGAAGATGAGGTCGCAGCGGTCGCTGTCGGCCATTTTTCAGCGCGGCTTCGATTTCGGCCCGTTCGTCGGGAAACGAGGGCCTCGATGAAGCGGACGGGGTTTCTGATGGCTTTTGCCAGCCATGCTTTGAGCGAGGGGATGCCTTCGTCCGGATAGATGCCAGCCGCTGGCGCGGTCGCTGGTGGAAAACGAGGCCGATGGTTATGCAGTGTCGGGCATAGTTGGTCCTATAAGTCGATGAGCAGGCGGCGGATTTTTCGATGGCCTGATGGGATTCGGTTTGGCAGAAATCGGGACGGCCGTTGCCGTTGTTGGTGATGCAGCTCATGCCGATGATGCCGCAGAAATGGGCGTAGCCGATGTTGAGTTCTGCGTGCCAAAACGGCTTCGGGCATTCCGGTCGTGCCTAAAACGTCCACGCCGTCGTTACGGTAGCGGCGCACTTCGGCATGGGTGGCGAGGCGCGGACCCTGCGTGCAGCCGTATACGGCTTCGCTGTAAACGTAAGTGCCGTGGCTGCCGACGTGTTCGAGCAGCGTGGTGCGCAGTTCGGCGGAATAGGGACAGGCGAAATCGGTATGGACGACGGCCCTGTTCCTGCCCTTCGAAGAATGTGCTTTTGCGGCCGTGGGTGTAGTCGATGAGGTCGTGCGGCATCACCAGCGAACCGTTTTCGAGTTCGCGGTTGATGCTGGTAACGGCCGATACGGCGATGATGTTTTCCGCGCCTATGGAATGCAGCGCCCAGATATTGGCGCGGTAGTTGATTTCGTGCGGGCGATGGTATGGCCGAAACCGTGCCGTGCGAGAAAGACGATGTCGAAGCCCGCCCAGCCTGCCGAACAGGATGGGGCTGCTGGTCAGGCGTAGGGCGTGCGCACGATGCGGCGGTCGGTAATGGTGAGTTCGGGCAGTCGGGCGACGCCGCTGCCGCCGATAATGGCTAACATATTGTCCTTTAGTGCAAATGGTTTCGAGGCGTCAGTGTCGGAAAAGAAAAAGGTCTGCAAAAACAGTCATGATGATGGAAAACGGGATTAATATCTTCATTTTTCCGCAAAGCTGTATCCGTCGTCTACGGGAAGCACTTCCCATAGCAACACCGACATGAAACCGGATAAAAACCAAAGTGCAAAAATTGTTCATCATGGCGGTTGGAAGAGGGATGAAGGCCGTCTGAAAAATCGGGTTTCAGACGGCCTCGGTTTATTTTGTGTTTGTAAAAACGGCTGCCGAAGCTAGGCGGCCGCACCCTCGCGCAGCAATACCAGCGTTACGGCGGCGAAAGCGGCAGGCCGGCGAGCATGCCGACGAAGCCCATGAGTTGTCCGAAAGCCATCAGTGAGAAGATGACCCAGAACGGCGACAGGCCGATGCGGTCGCCGACGATTTTTCGGGGTAACGATAAAGCTCTCGAGGAACTGGCCGATGCCGAAACACCACCCACACCATAATCAGGCCGTGCCATGTGCCGAATTGCAGCAAAGCGGCGACGGTTGCCAGCAAGAGGCCGGTAAACGCGCCCAGATACGGAATGAACACCAAAAATACCGGCAATCATGCCGATGGCGAAGCCCGAATCCAATCCGGTCAGCATCAGTCCGACGCCGTAAACTACGCCCATAATCAGCATCACCATCAACTGCCCGCGCAAAGAAATTCGCCCAAAACCTCGTCCATATTGCCGGTGATGCGCGACAGGTGTCGATAAAGCGGCGGGGACCAGTTTGCTGATGCCCTGCGACCAGCGCCTCCAGTCGAGCAGGAAGTAATACAGCAGAAACGGCAGCAGGAAGAGGTTGCTCACGCCGCTGATGACGTTGCCGCTCTGCTTCATCACTTCGGGCATGATTTTTGCAGCGTGCCGCTCAACTCGCCCGTATGCGATTGCAGCCAGCCTACAATCGACTGGGTATCCAGTTCGATATATCTGCCCGCATACCGGCTCAGCCACGGCAGCAGCGTATTCTGCACGAAAGCCGTAATCTGCGGCAGCCGTGCCACGAGGTTGTTGAACTGGTTAATCAGCATCGGTACGATAATCAGCGTCAAAGCCAGCAGCACCGACAATGCGAACACCATCACCATCATCGACGCCGCCCCGCGTTTGCAGCGCGTTTGAGTTGCAGCCATTCCACCAGCGGGTTCAGCACATAGGCCAGCACTGCCGCGATGACGAACGGCGTCAGGATGTCGCCCAGCGCGTAAAGCAGCCACAATAACGCCGCAATCACACAACCCATAATAATCCACGGCTTCGCACCGCGCGTTTTTCTTTTGATACATACGGCAATCCAAGTTTTCAGACGGCCCCGCATAACAGTTCGCCCGCATTTTGCGTGTTTCGGCGGCATTCGGCGCGGTTTTTCCGGATTGGGCGGCACGGTGGTGCGGCCTGAAATATCTCCGCCGCGCGAAGCCGCGCGATGCAAAATAAGGTAGAATGAACGGCCGTTGAATTTTTCAGCCGCACCGTTTGCAAAACAGCGTTTCAGACGGCCTCCAAAACCCGAAAAGGAATCCCTGACAATGAGCACTCCACTCAGCTACCGCGACGCAGGCGTCGACATCGATGCAGGCGATCAACTGGTCGAAAACATCAAACCTTTTGCCAAACGCACCATGCGTCCCGAAGTGTTGGGTGATTTGGGCGGCTTCGGCGCATTGGTCGAAATCAGCAAAAATACAAAAATCCCGTGCTCGTCAGCGGCACCGACGGCGTGGGCACCAAGCTCAAACTCGCCTTCGATTGGGACAAACACGACACCGTCGGCATCGACCTCGTCGCCATGAGCGTCAACGACATTTTGGTTCAAGGCGCGGAGCCTTTGTTCTTCCTCGACTATTTCGCCTGCGGCAAACTCGACGTCGCCCGCGCTACCGACGTGATTAAAGGCATCGCCCGAGGTTGCGAAGAATCCGGCTGCGCCCTCATCGGCGGCGAAACTGCCGAAATGCCCGGCATGTATCCCGAAGGCGAATACGACTTGGCGGCTTCGCCGTCGGCGTGGTCGAAAAAGAGCGCGTCATCAACGGCCGCAGCATCAACGCGGGCGACATCGTGCTGGTCTGGCTTCCAACGGCGCCCATTCCAACGGCTACTCCCTCGTTCGCAAAATCATCGCCCGCGACAATCCCGATTTGGACGCTGAGTTCGACAACGGCAAAACCCTGCGCGAAACCATCATCGCCCCGACCCGCCTGTATGTGAAACCCATTCTCGCCGCTTTGGAAAAATTCACCATCAAAGGCATGGCGCACATCACCGGCGGCGGCATCACCGAAAAACGTGCCCGCGCATCCCGCCCGAAAAACACCGTCGCCCAAATCGATGCCCAAAGCATGGGAGCTGCCCAAAGCTGTTCCAATGGCTGCAACAGGCCGGCAACGTGGAAACGGCAAGAAATGTACCGCACTTTCAACTGCGGCATCGGCATGGTGGTCGTGATTGCCGAAGAAGATGCCGACGCGGTGCAGGCATTCTTAACCGAACAAAGGCGAAACCGTTTACCGTTTGGGCATTATCCGCGGGCGAACGGCGACGAACATCAGACACAGGTTGCCTGATTTTAATTACTGAAATGATTTGAGGCCGTCTGAAATAGTTTTCAGACGGCCTTATATTATTTCCCTATGAATTTAAGCAGTTACCGGAAATTTTGCGAAAATATCATAGGACGTACCGATAATTTGAGAACTTATCTTCCCGTTTAATAGTCTATTTCATTGTCGAGAATACCCCCGACAGGATTCCATAATATGCAAAAATCAAAATGAAGCGTCCGTTGGGGTTTGGCCGTCTGAAACCGCTGTTTCCGACTTTCTCTGCTGCTTTTGGGCGGGAATTACAGCGGCGGTGTGCTGGACCGTTGCCGATATGCTGCTGGTCGGATTTGTGCAGACGCCGGAACGTTATCCCTCGCTTTCAGACGCTGGCGCCGCAGTTGGGCGAGGCGGCGGATTTTGCCGTGCTGATGCAGGCCGGCTCGCCCTGAACGGCTGCTGTGGGGCGTGTTGCCGGCGACGTTTTCTACGGCGCTGTATCTGGCGGCGGCATTCGGCGTTTACCGGCTGATGCGGCCCGGACGTACGGCTAGGGTCGGTTTTGCAGTGCTGTTTTTCGGATATGCGCTGTCGCCTTTGGGACATGCCGGTTTCTATTTCACGGGCATGGCCGCCAAGTGTCTGCTGAATGCCGCGCCGGACGATTATCCGGCGTTGCTGGCGCTGTTCCGCCATTTTACCGGATGCTGGCGGTGCACTGGATGGCTTCGGTCGGTCTCGATTGCGGTGGGATGGCTGCTGTTGCTGATACAGACGCCGCGCCGCAGGACGCTGCTTCCGCGTGCCGCCGCATGGTGCAAATCCGTTGCCGGTAGGAACGGTTATCGCGGTTTCCGTGCAGCCTGTTTCCGCAATCGCCCGTTGCCGCCGCGCTTGGCGGGGCGACGTTCAATCTGGCGCAGTTGGTGTTTTTGTCTGTGCGGCGGCGTGTGTCCGCAGGCGGGGAATGGGATGCAGCCGGGCTGAAATAAAACGATGCCGCCTTTGCCGGACGGCAATCATCCGCCTTGGCGCTGATGCTTGTAATGCGGGTAATCCGCCGTTTCATCCCAAACCCATCACACATCATTTCGTTGTATCAAGCCGTCTGGGGCAGTTTTCCGTTTTTCAGACGGCCTCCGTTATCGAAACCGTTGGGGAAAAACATGTTGACACCCCGTAAGAAGCTCGCCGTCGTCGGCGCAGGCGGGCACGGCAAAGTTGTCGCCGCACAGCGATGGCCGCCCGCTGGACGAAAATCGTTTTTTCTCGATGACAAAGCCAGAGGTGAAGTGTCTCGGTCTGCCGGTCATCGGCGGTACCGACCTGCTCGGTATGAGTCTGCGGCCGGCCGAATATGACTTGGCAATCGCCGTCGGCAGCAACGACGTACGCGCGCATCTGCACCGCCGTTTCGTCGCCATGGGTTTTAACCAGCCGGTCATCGTTCATCCGACCGCCGTCATCGCTCCCAATGTCGAAATCGGTGCAGGCAGTGTGGTGTTTGCGCAGGCGGTTGTCCAACCCGACAGCCGCATCGGCGAAGGTGCCATCATCAACACCGCGGCCACCGTTGATCACGACTGCCGGCTGGGCGGTTTCGTCCACATCAGCCCGGGCGTGCATCTGGCGGGCGGCACGCAGGTCGGCAACGGCGCGTGGGTCGGCATAGGCGCGTGCACCCGCCAACAGATACGCATCGGTAAAAACGCCGTTGTCGGCGCGGGCGCGGTGGTGGTCAAAGATATTTCAGACGGCCTGACGGTGGCGGGCAATCCGGCCAAACCCTTAATCAGGCCGTCTGAAAACTGAGGCCGCCCTGAATTCCGCTTCCTTGCGATATGGCGGGGTAGGGTAGCCCGCCGGACAAGATACAAAGGCCGTCTGAAAACTTTCAGACGGCCTTTTGAAATATCAATCGGGAAATCAGACGCAACGGCGTCAGACCTTATCGGCCAATGCGTCCAGTTCTGCCTTTTGCGCATCGGTCAGTCTGGCTATGCCCAGCACCAGCGACGCGTTGGTCCAGCTGAAGCCGCCCTGCGGGACATAATCGAATATCGCGCCGACATTGCCGTATTCGACGTCGGTTTCAGTGCGAACCTTTTTCGACGTTGAATTTTTCGGCATCGGCCGTTGTATTCTACGGTGGCGCGGATAATCATCCTACCCATGCGAAGGCGGCGCGCTGCATTTCTTCTTTGAAGCCGTAACGTTCCAGCCCCTCCCAAATCAGGATTTGATGCGGTGCCCAGCCGTAGGGGTAGTCCCATTGCCTTTCAGGGCCGGAAATTTCCGCACTTATCGGGGCGGTGGAGGCGATGCCGCCGCGGCACAGGAGGTGCGGAAAGCTGACTGACGGTTTTTCCGCCTGTTCGCGGCTGCACAGCCCCGCCCACAACGGGAACAGATTGGTGGCGGAGACAAAATGGTTCTGGCTGCCGCGCGAGACGTTGTAATCGTAGAAGGTGCCGTGTTCTTCGTTCCACAAATATTGCCGGACGGCACGGCGGCGCGCCTGCGCTTTTTCCCGCCAGCCTGCCGCGGTATGTACTTCGCCGTTGCGGGTAAAGCCTTGCGGATAGTAGTCGTCCAGCAGGGCGGCGATGTCGGTTTCGACGCGGTAGAGTATGGCGTTCAGGTCGACGCAGGCGGTATCGCGCATACGTCGTCCAGTCGCGTGGTGGTGTCGTGTCCGCTTGCGCATGGCGCGGTCGTGAACGAAATAGCGGTCCAGTTCCGAGTCTTGATTTTCCCTCCGTCGTAGGCCCGTTCCAATTCCTGCGCGGAAATGCCGTGGCGTGCGGCAAAGCGGTTCAGGATGAAATCGAAGTGTCCGGTTTCGGTTTCTTTCGGCCTGCCGCGGCCTTCGTCGAAAGTATCGGTTCAGCCCCTATGTCGGCGAACAGGTGGGTTTGCGGGTTCATCCATACATCGAGGTATTCGTCGATGGCTATGCCCAAATGCTCGTCCAGCCAGCTTTCAGACAGACGGTCGCAGTAGCGGCGGTAAAACAGCGCTCAGATAAGGGTGAGTAGAACGGCGGCTGCGAACGGGTCAGATAGTAGCTGCGGTTGGCGTTGAGCATTTTGCCGTAGTATTTGATTTGGTAGAGCGATGTTTTCCAACATGCCTTTGGCCAAGTCGTAGCGGTCGTGCGCCATCAGTCCGAGGCCGATGAAGTAGCTGTCCCAGCCGTACATTTCGTTGAAGCGGCCGCCGCGACGACGTAAAGGCAGCGGGCTGCCGCTTTCGGAATCGTATTTCAACGCCAAAGGCCCGGTTTGCGGTCTATTTCCGCTAAGAGGCCGTCTGAAAACGGCGGGGCGGGCAATTCGACGATTTCGATTTGCGGATGGGCGGCACTGATGGATCGGTAGTACGCCAGCCCGTCCGCATCGGCGGCGGGGACATACAGATAGGCTTTGTCGCTGCTGCGTTTCTCGTCGGACAAGACAGTCAGGATGTTGTCGGCGTTCATCCGGCGGCTGAGGGTGTGCCAGTAGTGGTTTTTGTATCAGGCAGTCCACCCGCTCCAGCGGTTTCATGAACACTTTTTCCGGTTCGAGCACCCCGTTTCCGAGCCAGATTTCCTGCAACAAGTTGGCCAGGTAGTAGGTGCCGTCCACTTGCAATGTATCGCCGTCTTCACCTTTTACGGTGAAGGACTTCGGGCCCGGTATCGTCAGCGGTGATGGTGTTGCTGCCGTCGGTGTCTTCTTGGGCGAGCAGGGCGGCCAAGGTTTCAGTTTTGCGGATGCGCATTTTCATAATCCTCGATAAATTTGTTCAGTAGCGTCAGCGTAACCAGTAAGACGGCTATCGGCACCAGCATGAAATAAAAGGCCTGTGCACCGCCGACATGCTGGAACAACATGCCGATGATACGCGAACCGAGCGTGCCGCCCAGTGCGGAAAAATCACAATCAGGCCGGTCATGGAGCTGTGCATCCGTTGCGGCAGGGCCGACAGGGTGGCTGAGCTTAAAGCGGATAAATCGGCGCGATAAACAGGCCGATGAGCGGGAAGATAAAACCAATGGCAGGAATTTCGCTAAACGTATGGATGGTGCGGGACCGGCGTTGAGGGCCTGGGGCAGGACGAACGCCACGATAGCGGCGGCAACCAAAAGGCATACGGAGACGATTTTTCAACCAGTGCAGCTTCTTGACCGCCTGTCCGGCCAGAAAACGTCCGGCGGCCAAGGAAAGCGCCAAGATGCTCGCCATTTGCACGCTCAGGGTGTCGTTCAAAGACAAAACGCGTTCGTTGAAAGTCGGCAGCCACGTCATGATGCCCTGTTCGACCATCACAAAGCAGAGACGCGCTCAAGATGAAGAAAATCGTCAGGGGCAGGGCGATAAGTTTGATCATCCCCGTGAAATCGTCAATCAGTCTGCCTTCCGATTTCGGAATCGCCACATCGATTTTTGGTAAACAACAGCAGGGAAAAACGCAATGGCAATCAGCCCTGCCAGCAGCAGATAAAAACCCGCAGCCACGCATCAGGATTGTTTCCGTCGAAAAAGCGGGGAATAGGAAATAGGCCGACGCGATGCCGACCATAAAAACCTTCGATGGAACTCATGAAACTGTTGTGTTGCTCTTTGCTCTCGGTAAAGAGGCCTATCATTGAATAAACCGATACCTTGATAAAGGCGAATGCGACACCGATGCAGAGGAACAGCGCCTTCGAAGCGGTGAAACTGTTGCCGGTGTACATATACAGACATGCGCCGAATACCACGGCCAAGGCCAACAGCATACTGTTTTTATAACCGAATTTCGGCAGGAACGAAGCCACGAAAAACGAAACGATGGCAATCGGCAGGTCTTTGAAGGCTTCCAGAATGCTGGCTTCTGTTTCCGTAACACCGTAATTGGCCAAGGATTGTTTTGATAACGATGCCGACGCTGTTGAGTAGGATGGCGAATACGAAGTAGTTGATAAATAACGCAAGTTTAATGCCGAAATGTTTCATGTTCAGATTCTTTGGAAGTTGGGATATGTCGTAGTTATAAAAAATATTTATGGCTACGATTAATAATCTAAACGAAAACAACATGGCTGGCAAGCAATCGGCAAAAGGCCGTTTGAAATTTTTCAGACAGCCTTTCCATATTATTCCGATATTTTTCAGCGGTAACTGTCCAGCAAAGGGCCGGCAAACGGCGTCCACACCACGCCTTTCATGCCGCTGCGGGTGAGTTTGCCGTTTAGCCAAGTATTGCAGGTATTGAAAAGGTGGTAGCGGCCTTCGGCTTCATAAAACGCGTCGTTCGAGTGGTAATGCGCGCCGGCGACGGCCACCGCGCGGCCGTTTTGCAGCCGGAAGCCGTCGCGCAACGCTGCGGCCAGCCGCCGGTATTGTTCGGGAGAGGCGGAGAATCTGACGGTGTTTTCGTTTTCGGCGGGTTCGGACGGGTAGTAGGTGGCGTGAATCAGGGTTCGGTTGAAGCCGCTCAGGGCGCGCAGTGCGGTCGGAACGGTCAGGTCGCCCCAGCTTGGCGTGTTCAGATAAAAATTGCGTTCGCCCCAGCCCAAACCGATATATTCCGTGCCGGAGCCGCCCAAACCGCTGTCGGCGGGGCTGACGGTTTGCGTCCAGTCGAACACGTTGTTTTTCAATGGCATCACAACGTCGACATGAGTGCCGTTGCTGACGAGGAACAGCGTAATTTCCCCGCCGGACTGCCTGTCGTTGACGCGGAACGACGACAGCGTCCATGCCGCCAGAAAATAGCGGCGGCGGCGGCCGGCAGGGAATAATGCGGCTTTATAGCGTTTTTCATAGCGAAAGCGGCAGACTCGGTTTTCAGACGGCCTGAAGTGTACTGAAGGCGGAGCGTTTAAACAATACCGCCCATCGCGTATAATGGCTCGGCTTGCAACCATTCCTGTAAAGTCCTGCCATGACCGAATCTATCCGCCTTCCCGCCGTTAAAACCAAACCCGCCGCCGTCGCGCTGCCCGGTTCCAAAAGCATCAGCAACCGTTCGCTGCTGTTGGCCGCGCTGTCTGACAATGTTTGCGAAATCCATTCGCTGCTGAAGTCCGACGATACCGACCGTATGCTGGACGCACTGGCGGCGTTGGGGGTGAAAATCGAATTTTTGGACAGAGGCCGTCTGAAAGTGTACGGAACGGGCGGGCGCTTTCCCAACCGCAGTGCCGACCTGTTCCTCGGCAACGCAGGTACGGCCTTCCGCCCGCTGACCGCCGTGTTGGCCGTATTGGGCGGCGGTTACAGCCTGCACGGCGTACCGCGCATGCATGAACGTCCCATCGGCGATTTGGTCGACGCTTTGCGGATTGCGGGGCGGACGTGCGCTACGAGGGCAGGGAAAATTATCCGCCGCTGCACATCAACGAACGCACCGACAGCGGCGTGTGCGAAATCGATTCGGGGCGACGTCCAGCCAGTTCCTGACCGCAATCCTGATGGCGCTGCCGCTGACCGGACAGGCGTTTGAAATCAGGATAGTCGGCGAACTGATTTCCAAGCCCTACATTGATATTACTCTGAAATTGATGGCGCGGTTCGGTGTGAATGTGGCCAACGAAGGCTACCGCGTGTTCAAGATTCCTGCCGGCGCGCGCTATCATGCGCCGGAACATTTGTATGTGGAAGGCGATGCGTCCAGTGCGTCTTATTTTTCTGGCGGCAGGGCTGATAACGGGCGTGCCCGTGCGCGTTACGGAATCGGCCGCAACAGCATACAGGGCGACGTTGCTTTTGCCCGCGAACTGGAAAAATCGGCGCAGACGTTTATGGGGCGACGATTTCATCGAAGTGTCGCGCCCTGAAACACGCCCTGTCCAAGCTTTCGATTTGGATGCGAACCATATTCCCGATGCGGCCATGACGCTGGCAGTGGTTGCACTGGCCGCAGATGCGCCATGTACGCTGCGCAATATCGGTTCGTGGCGGGTAGGAAACCGACCGCATCGCAGCGATGGCGGCGGGAATTGCGCAAACTCGGCGCAGTGGTCGTTGAAGAACCGGAAGCCATCCGCATTACACCGCCGGAACAGTTGCGTACCGATGCCGTTATCGACACCACGACGACCACCGCATCGCCATGTGCTTCTCACTGGTTTCGCTGATGGGCGTACCGGTCGTTATCAACGACCCAAAATGTACGCTATAAAACTTTTCCGACGTATTTCGATACCTTTGCCGGATTGGCGGCAGGGTGAAATAAAACAACAAAAACAATAAGGAGCCTTATTACAGTAGTTTTTCATCTGGTTTTGTTTTTGTAGGACGTATTTTAGGCTGTTTTTCTACTTAGAGTGGGTTAGGTGTACCCACTTAATAATTTTCTTTGTTATGAAAAGGCTGGTACGCTACCGTATACCAGCCTTTTTGTTATGGAAAGTTATACTGAAATGTGTAACACGGATCTTTTATCTATCCGTATTTCAAACTTTATGCCCTGTTTATTCCAGCGTTCGATAGATTCTTTGATAACCTGTTTGGCTTCTTCAACATTGCCCCAGTGTTTCCACTTTTAGTGGAACCCGGTTTTTTCAGGGCTTTATAGTTGTTGAAGTGAAATTCGATTTGTTTAATCAACTGCGGAGGTAAATCGGCCAACGATTGGTAGGCATTACCGTTATTAGCGATCGTCGGCGGGCACGCAGACGATTTTGTCGTCCACTTCGCCGTCGTCGACGAATTTCATCACGCCGATAACTTTGGCTTCTAAGAAAATACCGGTTGCCAGCGGCTGCTCGGTAATCAGCAATACGTCCAACTCGTCGCCGTCTTCATCCAGCGTTTGCGGGATAAAGCCGTAGTTGGTCGGTTTGGCGAAAATCACGGGTCTACGCGGTCGAGCTGAAAAAGCCGCCAGTTTGCGGTTCCACTCGATTTTGTGGTTGCTGCCGGCGGGGATTTCGTTGATTACGTTGATAATGCCGCCGTCTACATCGCCCGGGGTCAGGATTTTATTGAAATCTGCCATGTTGTTTCCTTATCGCTAAAAATATAGATGGGTGCAAACGGCGAAAGTATAGCAGCTTGCAGGCCGTCTGAAAAACGGGCCGCCGTCCGCCGTTTATGCCGCTTTTAAAATCCTTGAATTCTTCTAAAAAGTTACGCAGCATGTCATGGCCGTATTCGGTTAGCAGTGCTTCGGGATGGAACTGTACGCCTTCGACGGCATAATTTTTATGCCCTCACGCCCATGATTTCATTGTCTTCCGTCCATGAAGTGATTTCGAGGCATTCGGGCAATGTGGCACGGTCAATGACAAGAACTGTGGTAACGGGTACAGGTTACGGGGTCGGGCAGGTTTTTGAACATACCTTTGCCGTGGTGGAACACGGGCGATACTGCCGTGCATCAGCGTCTGCGCGCGCACTATGTCGCCGCCGAACGCTTCGCCTATCGCCTGATGGCCGAGGCACACGCCCATTACGGGCAGTTTGCCGGCGAAATGCCGTATGGCGGCGATGGAAATACCCGCCTCTTTCGGCGTACACGGGCCGGGACCGATGACCAAGTATCGCGGTTTTAACGCGGCGATTGCTTCTAAAGTAATATCGTCGTTGCGGCGAACTTCGACGTTTTGGCCGAGTTCGGCGAAATATTGCACGATGTTATAGGTAAAGCTGTCGTAATTGTCGATAAAGAGTAGCATTTTCGGATAACTTAACGGTTTGGAAGGATTCCGCGGTTGTTTCAGGGCTGACTGACGACTACCGCCAGATTGTCGGGATCGTTGATGAACGTCCACATTTTTTCGTCGCTACAGAACACGCCGTTACGGACGATATAATGCAGTTCGTGTTTGACCTGGGAATCGGCGTTGCGGACGACGACGCGCGCATATTGCAGCAGTGGGCGGCCATTTCGAGGATTTTTCGGCAAAATTTTCGGCTGGTGCAGCCGCGGCAGTGCTGCGGGAATGCGGCCGATATATTCGTTGATTTTCTGGCTGCTGCCCTGAAAGTCATTGTGCAATGGGTCGATAAACACAATGGTAAATGGCATACGGCTTAGATAATCTTCTGTTTCCATAATGTTTTTCGGCATCGGTCGAATGATGGGGACAATATCACACACCGCCACCGCGCCGAATCCGGCTGCCGGCTTTAATTTGAGTATGGTTTCAGACGGCCTATCTCGGCAATTTCAGTTTCGGCCTGACTTTTTACGCTCAGGGTAGGTGGTCGGAGAGGTGCTGCCAGTGTTTGTTGTTGTGGATTTGCGCATCAAGCACTTCCAAATTGCGGGTATACACACGGTCAAGGCTTAAAAAGGCATACAGGAAGGAAAAAGTTTTTGGGACGGCGGCCGTTGCCGTCGACGAATACTTCGTCCAAATTCAGGCTTTTCCCAGCGACAGCGCAGATTTTTTCGCGCCAGTCGTTAAAATCACCGGCAATAATCAGCGGGCTGGCAGGGTCGACGTGCATACTGACATACTCGAAAAATAGCGCGGTATTGCTTGGCGCGGTCGGGTTCACGCAGGTTGAGGTGGGCGCACAGACACACCAGCGATGTTTCCCAACCTTCGGGCAGCACTTCGCAATGCAGCACGCCGCGCTGTTCCAAACGATTGACGGTGATGTTCAGATTATGCAGCGTTTCAATCGGCAGGCGGCTCAGAATGGCGTTGCCGTGATGTCGCTGCGGATAGACGGCGTTTTTGCCGTAACTGCGGTTATACGACAGCCGCTCACCCAGAAAATCGTAATGCGGCTGTTCGGGAAAACCGTCTATCTTATTGCTGCGCGCCTGATGCCCTGCCCTGCACTTCCTGCAAGAAAAATACGTCCGAACGCAAATCATGCAGTGCGTCGGCCATACTATTAAGCTGTACTTTGCGGTTGAGTGCCGACATGCCTTTGTGCATGTTGTAGGAAGTTACGGTAACGGGTGTTGGGGACATAATGTGCCTCGTTTTGTGCGGTCTGTTTATATTAATGGTTGTTATTTTTATAGTATAACTACCTGCGGCAGCGGCAGGTTTTGACGGGATGTGTAAAATATAGGCAGGCCGTCTGAAAAACCTTTCAGACGGCCTGCGAGGTCGGCTGTGTCTTCTGTTTCGTATTTCTTCACTATTCATTTTGGTAAAAATGCTTGTAGGGCAGTTCCCTGGTTGGCTGTTACATTTCGAAAACTACAAATCTGCGTTGGAATTGAAGTTTTGTAGCGAATTAGGGAGGGCAGATTGATTGCGTAGTTTCCAGTCTGACTTGTAGGAGTCGTTTAGGTTGTTTGTCTATGCGGTTTCGTATGCTTCTGTTTTGGATGCTATTTGATTTCGCGACAACAAGAATCCGCTTAGGATAAGCAATATAGGCGTAAGCCGAGTGGTTGTGTATCGACTCGAAGTTTTCGCTCTCGACGATGAAGCTTTCGATGCGTCCGTCGGCGATGAGCGCGGTTACTGCTCGCGCACCATGTCTTCCACGAATTTCGGGTTTTCATAGGCTTTTTCGGTAACGTATTTTTCGTCGGGGCGTTTGAGCAGGCCGTAAAGCTGGCAGGCTGCTTTGCGCTTCTACGCAGTCGATGATTTCCTCGATACCGACTTCGGCATTGGCAGTCAGGCTGACGGTAACGTGCGAGCGTTGGTTGTGTGCGCCGTATTGCGAGATTTCTTTTGGAACACGGACACAAAGAGGTCACGGGTACCATGACTTTCAGATTATGGCTGTATGCGCCGTTTTTTGATTTCGCCTGTCAGGGTAACGTCGTAGTCCAGCAGGGATTGGATGCCGGAAATAGGCGCGGTTTTTTGCGGAAGAAGGGGAAGGAAACGCTGATTTTGCCGGAATGAGAGTTTAAAAGCGCAACCATTTCGGCAGTCAGTTTGTGCAGCCTGTCGAAATCAAAGCCTCGGTTTGTTGTTCCATCAACGCCACGAAGCGCGACATATGCGTGCCTTTTTGGTCGGCGGGCAGGAAAACCGTCATGGTCAGGGCGGGCGACGGTGGATTGGCTGCCTTCGGCAGTATTTAAAGTAATCGGGAAGCGGAGGTCTTTGATACCGACCTGGTTAATCGAGCAGATTGCGTAAATCGCGGCTAGATTGCACGTCTGCAATGGCGTTCATGCGTTGTTTGTCGTAATTGTCGGATTGCTGGGATGTGTGTCGTTTGAAACGGATTCATGCCGTCCGTTTTGCAAATGCGAGATTATATCACTTGCAAACCTTGCCCGCATTGATTGTTTCTATTTTTCGGATAGTGATAGAATCCTGAATTATTCACATCTTTACAAGGTCGCGAACCGAGATGAAAGGTCGCCACCAGTGCCATCCATTCCAGCTACGATTGCGACGAACACAACCGCGCGCTGATGCCGCCGATTTATCAGAACAGTATGTTCGCGTTGCACGAAATCGGCGAGCGGGTTCCCTACCGCTATTCGCGCCTGAGCAATCCGACCCGTCAGGTTTTGGAAGACACGGTTGCCGACTTGGAACACGGAGCGGCGGGTTTTGCCTTTTCCAGCGGTATGGCGGGCATTGATGCCGTGTGGCGTACATTCCTGCGTCCGGGCGATACCATCGTCGCCGTTGCCGATATTTACGGCGGCGCGTATGACTTGCTGGTTGACGTATATAAAGAGTGGGGCGTGAACGTTGTCTTTGCCGGATTTGCAACCCCGACCGCTTGGACGAACTGCTCCAAGCGCACAATGTGAAACTGGTTTGGCTGGAAACCCCGTCCAATCCGCTTTTTGAGATTGGTGGACATCAAAGCGCTTGCCGCCAAAGCCCACGCCGCCGGCGCATTAGTCGGCATCGACAACACCTTTGCCACCCCTGTATCTGCAACAACCTTTGGAAATGGGCTGCGACATCGTGTTCCCATTCCGCCACCAAATACCCTTTGCGGACACTCCGACGTATTGATGGGCATCGTCGCGGTTAAAAACCAAAGAACTGGCGAAACCGCTGCACGACATGATGGTGCATACCGGTGCGATTGCCGGCCCGATGGACTGCTGGCTGGTGTTGCGCGGCATCAAAACGCCTCGCCTTGCGCATGGAAGCGCACTGCAAAAACGCGCTCGACATCGCCCGCCGCCTCGAAGCCCATCCCGCCGTAGAAAAAGTGTTCTATCCCGGCCTGCCGTCGCACGAACATTACGAACTGGCGAAAACCCAAATGCCCAAAGGCATAGGCGGCGTGGTAACGGTTTACCTCAAAAACGACACGCGCGAAGCGGCAAACAGCGTGATTAAAAACATGAAACTGGTCAAAATGGCATCAAGCCTCGGCGGCGCTGGAAAGTCTGGTCAACCATTGCTATTCCCAGTCCCACAGCGGCGTGCCGCACGATGTAAAATGGAAATGGGCATCAAAAGTCGGCCTGCTGCGCTTCTCCATCGGTATCGAAGACGCAGACGATATTTGGAACGATATTTCCAAAGCTTTGGATTCGACTTTGTAACCGCTAATCCCAGAGGCCGTCTGAAAGATTTTTCAGACGGCCTCTGCTATAATAAAGGCCGTCTGAAAACCCGCCCATCTCAGGAACAACAAGCATGGCAGCCTCACCAGAAGCCAAATTCACCGAAGAAACCGTGTTGTGGGTCAAACACCATACGCCCAAACTGATGACTTTTGCCATCAGCCGTCCGGAATCTTACCGTTTTTCCGCTGGACAATTTTTCCCGTCTCGGCTTCCGCGACGGCGAAGGCTTCATTTGCGCGCTTGTTCCGTCGTCTCGCCGAATACGCCGACACGCTCGAATATTTCGCCGTATTAATCGAAGGCGGGCCGATGTCCGCCCGTTTCGCGGTTATGAAAGAGGGCGACGCCATCCTGCTCGACAAAAACCGCCACCGGCTTTTTGCTGCCCGAACGCTTCTCCGACGGCAAAAGATTTGGTGTTGTTGTGCACCGGCTCCGGCATCGCCCCGTTTCTGTCCATTTTGGAGCAGCCCGAGTCTGGCGGCGCTTCGACAGCATTTCGTTGGTGCATTCCGTGTCTTATGCCAACGAGCTGATTTTTCAACGACCGTCTAGCCGCGTTGGCGGAGACATCCTCTGATTGAAGAACACTACCGCAAAATTCCGGTTCGTGCCGGTTACCACCCGTGAACAGACCGAAGGCGCATTAAGCGGCAAACGCATTCCGCATTGTTGGAAAGTGGCGAACTGGCCGCGAAACTGGGTATGGAATTTAATACCGCCGCCACGCGGTTTATGGTCTGCGGCAATCCGGCGATGGTGAAGGACACCTTCCAAACGCTGCTCGACATGGGTTTTGCCATGCACCGCAACCGCCTGCCCGGGCAAATTATGATGGAAAAATGGTTTCTGAGGCTTAATCGCTTGGAACCGGTATAAAAAGGCCGTCTGAAAAATCGTTTCAGACGGCCTTTCGCTAGTTTTTAATCCTTTATTCGGCTGCGTTCCGGCAAATATCCACCGCTTCCTGCAAACTGCCGATGCCGAAGATTTCCAGATTGGGAAATTCTCTCGGATTGCGCGGCATATTGGCTTTCAGGGGACAATGGCGCGTTTGAAGCCGAGTTTTTCCGCTTCTTTGAGCCGCTCTTGTCCGCGTGCGACGGGCGGACTTCGCCGCCAGGCCGATTTCGCCGAAGGCGACCATTTCGGGCAGCGGGCGGTTGCGGAAGCTGGAGAGCATGGCGAGGATGACGGCGAGGTCGGCGGCGGGTTCGCCGATTTTGACGCCGCCGACGGCGTTGAGGAACACGTCTTGGTCGAAACAGGCGATGCCGCCGTGGCGGTTGAGGACGGCGAGCAGCATGGCAAAGGCGGTTTTGTTCGAGGCCGACGGTGAGGGCGTTTGGGGGTGAAGCCGTGCGCGTCATCGACCAATGCCTGAATTTCGACCAAAAGCGGGCGGCTGCCTTCCTGCGTGACCAAAACACACGAACCGGGCGTGTCGTCGCGGTAGCTGGCGAGGAAAATGGCGGACGGGTTGGACACTCCTTTCAAACCGTTTTCGGTCATGGCGAATACGCCCAGTTCGTTTGCTGCGCCGAAGCGGTTTTTTGATGGCGCGTATCATGCGGTAGTTGGAATGTTGGTCGCCCTCGAAATACAGCACGGTATCGACCATGTGTTCCAGCACGCGCGGGCCGGCAATCGCACCGTCTTTGGTAACGTGTCCGACCAGTATCATGGCGATGCCCATTTGTTTCGCCATACGCGTCAGTTGGGCGGCACACTCGCGCACCTGCGACACGGAGCCGGGGGCGGAAGTGATTTGGTCGGAATACATGGTTTTGGATGGAGTCGATGACGACGACTTCGGGCTGATGCTGTTTCAAGGCCGTCTGAATCGCTTCCATGCGGATTTTCGGCAAAGCGGGTTTACGCCTTCGGTCGGCAGTTCCCAAACGTTGCGCGCGCAGGAGCGACCTGTTGGGCGGATTCTTCGCCGGAAACGTACAGCACACTGCGGCTTTTGCGCCATTTTTGGCGATGGTTTGCAACAACAGCGTGGATTTGCCGATGCCGGGGTCGCCGCCGAGCAGGATGACCGCGCCATCGACCAAACCGCCGCCCTAATACGCGGTCGGAGTTCGCCCATGCCGGTCGGATTGCGCGGCACTTCGGTGGCAGGTAACGGCGGAGAGGGATTGGACGGTAGAGGTGTCCGCTGCCCAAGATTGGAAGCGGGCATTTTTCGGTTCGGGCGCGGCTAAGGCTTTCCTGAAGCGTGTTCCACTCGCCGCAATGCGGGCATTTGCCTTGCCATTTCGGGAAGTGCCGCCGCATTCGGTGCATTGGTAGATGGTTTTGGGGGCTTTTGCCATGGTGTTTTCCCTGCTAGGTGGAACCGGTCGGTATGCCGACAAATCCCAAGCCGTCTGAAAAAGTAATTTTCAGACGGCCTTTGCACTATTTGGTGGGGACGAGGAACAGGCAGGCCTGTGCGGCCGCCGTTATTTATCCTCGTCTTTTTCGTTTTTCTGAACGGGTTTTTCGCTGCCAAGCCTAAAGATTTTTGCCATTCCGCCGGATTTTTGACCAATTCTGAGCGCTTTGCGGAGCTGGTCGTCTTTGGCCGGATTCGGGATGCGGCGCGACGATAGAGTCGGCTTCGTCTTTTTTCTTGTCCTGTTTGCCCTTGCCGTCGGTTTTGCCTGCTTCCGACTTATCGATTTCCTGATAATCGCTGCGGCTTTTCACATCTTCGCCGCCGTTCGGGTTGCCGATGTGGCCGATTAGGTCGGCTTCGCGGCTTTCAAAGGCACGGTCTTTGTCTTTGACTTCTATGTCGGGCACGATACCCTGCGCTTGGATGGAGCGGTCGTTCGGCGTGTAGTACAGGGCGGTGGTCAGTTTGACCGCGCTGCCGTTGGACAACGGATAACGGTTTGCACCGAACCTTTGCCAAAACTCTGCGTACCGACTACGACGGCGCGTTTGTGGTCTTGCAGCGCGCCGGCCACGATTTCGGAAGCGGAAGCCGAACCTGGAGTTGATCAACACGGTTAGCGGGATGGTTTTTCAGCTCGGCCGGCAGTCCTGAGAGCGGGTCTTTGCCGGCGGACGGCAGATAATCTTCGGGCTGGCTTTAAGCACCATGCCCGCTTTGCCGTCGCGTCCCCTTTGGTGCTGACGACGTTGACATCGGGTTTCAAAAAGGCTGCGGACACGCCGACTGCACCGTTGAGCAGGCCACGCCCGGATCGTCGCGCAAGTCAAGAATCAGGCCTTTCAGCGGGCCTTTGTTGAGCGTGGTCAAATCCTGGCCGCTTCGGTAATGCCCGGAACCGTGCGTTCTTGGAACTGGGAAACGCGGATGTAGCCGTAGCCGGGTTCGAGCAAGTGGTGGCGCACGCTTTTGACTGTGATGGCGCGGGTCAGGTTGACGACGATGGGCTTGTCGGCATTCTTGCGCGACAGGGTCAGGGTGATTTTGAGTACCCGGTTTGCCGCGCATAACCGCTTCGCTGACGGTCAGTGCCGCGGGTGGATACGTCGTCGATTTTGACGATGAAGTCGCCGCTTTTACGCCGGCCCGCTCGGCGGGCGTGTATCTTCAATCGGGGCGATAACTTTTGACGAAACCGTCTTCCTGTCCGATTTCCATACCCAAACCGCCGAATTCGCCGCTGGTGGATTCTTTCAGGTCGGCATAGTCTTTTTGTCCATATATTCCGAATGCGGGTCGAGGCCTGCGACCATACCTTTCATGGCGCCTTCTGAACAGCTCGGAATCGAGGTTTGTCCTGATAATAGTTGGCTTTTGATTTGGCCGTATACCTCCGCCATCGTGCGGATGGACTGTACCGGCAGGGGATTCTTCTTTTGCCTTCTCGGCTGCAAAGCTTTGTAGGCTGAGGCTGAGTGCGACGCCGCTGAATGCGCCCAGAGTGTAAAGTGCGACTTTTTCAAAGTGGAAATTCGACATTATTTTCTTTTACTTTCTCTTTCTTATCTGAGTTTTCAGACGGCCTGAAAAACGTAAGTTTTGTACTTTATGCGATTATGGCGCGTGAAACAACTGCTTTTCGGGTAAAAATGCTAATCAAAAGTATCAACGTTATGCCATCCGATAGGTGTCGGCTGGCCGTGTGTCAGCGGGTTTTCAGACGGCATCGTCGTCTGAAAATCAGTTTATCCAGGAGAGCGGGTCCATATTCTGACCGTTGTAGCGGATTTCCCAAATACAGGCCTTCTTCGCCGCCCGGCGATAGCGCCGCTGGTGCCCAGGGGCGCACCGGCGTCAATCCGACTGCCGTCTGCAACGGCAAATACCGCCCAGCCCCGAATAGATGCTGACGCAACCTTCTCCGTGGTCGACAACCACGACTTTGCCGTAGCCTTCCAGTTCGGAGGCGCAAACGACGCGTACCGGCCGCACTGCTGCGACGGTCGAAGGAACGGCTTTAGTAGAACACGCCTTTTCCATACTTCGCCGTCGCCGCGGTCATGCGTCCGAACAGTCCTGCCAGTGTGCCTTGAACCGGCTTTTTCAGACGGCCTTGCATACGGCTGAAGCTGTTGGGATTGGTGGAAATGTAATGGCCCGCGGTAACGGGGCGCGCAGGTTCACGTCTTCGGCGGTCAGACCGGACATGGCGGACCGGCCGTCCGTCGATTTTTGCTCGGCCGCCTGGCTTTGCGCGCTTTATCTGCGGCAGCTAAGCGCGCTTCGGCGGCTTTTTTGTGCGCCTCGGCCTCTTTTCTGTGTTGTTCCGCTTTGCGTTTGTTGAGGTTGTCCATAAGGTGTTCAGCCGCTGCTCGTGTCTTTCCGGTTGAGCAGTTTTCGGGCGTCCTTTGCCATTTGTGCATTTTTGGCGGCGGCTTTCGTTTTGCTCGGCGGTGTTGTAGCACGCCTTGCTTGCGCAATGCGGACTGGACGCCGGCCTGAAGACGCCTCAGGCGCGCAAGTTCGGCATTGATTTTATTTTCCTGTGCGGCCACCCTGCTGCTGTTTCGACAAATCGCGTATGACCTGTTCGTTGGCGGTATTGATGCTAGCGGGTATAGCGCAGGAAACGGGTTTTTCTGGCCGGGTTCAGCTTTTTCAGGAACAGGGCAACCGCATTGGGCTGGCTGTTTTTATAGTTCCCCGATACAAAACGGGAAATCTGCGCGCGCATACTGGAAACTTCGGTTTTCAGACGGCCTAAATCGGCATTCAGCTTTTTGGAATTTGTCCCAGGCGTCCCGCTGCTGCCGGTTGATGCCCGCAAAGGTCGTTACGCGTTTGGCGCAATGTGGCTGCAACGTGGACCAGCAATGCGTCGGCGCGGTTGTGCAATGCTTTTTGCTTTCCGATCATTGGCGCCGCAGTAACGGCGGCGTGCATCTGAGGTGTGCCGTTTTTGCCGATAACGGCATCGGGTTGTTGCTCGTTATTTTTCCTGCCGTTCGGCCTGCTTGTCTGATTTCTTTGCGGCTTTTCTGCCTCTGCCGCCTTCATCTTGGTCGGCGTCTTGTTTGTGTTTTCCGGTCTGCTTTTGGCCGTTTCTTTTTCTGACGTTTGCCGATCGGTTTGTCTTCGTCGGTTTTTCTTCCTGCTTTCAGTGTTTCTTTTCCTTTGCGGCTTTTTCGGGTTTTCTTGTTTTTCGGATTTGTCCCGTTTGGTGGTTTTATCGTCTTCTTTGTCCTGCCGTGCGGTCGTTTTTCTTATTGTCCGCCTTTCCTTTGCGTGATTGTTTGCCTGCCGGTTCGTCTGCATCCGTTTTTGCCGGAGGTTTTTCCAAACTGTTTGTTTCGAAGTTTTGTTTCCGCTTGCCTTGGCGGTGTCTTTTGCTTTTATATTTTTGTTCTTTGACGGATTGGGCTTTGTTTTCCTTGCTTTTAGCGGCGTTGTGGGCGGCAAATGCGGGAGCGGAAAACGAGATTAACAGGGCGAGTAAGAGGGGTTTGTAACGCATCATGATATTTTTGTAGAAAATAATGAATGAAAAGATGGAGGACAATGCGGAATTATACTGTTTGCAGCGGGCGGGTGGCAATTTGTTCGAGGCTGCGGCTGGTATGAACGTAGGCTGTTAGGCCGTCTGAAACCTTGCCTGGTCGGCTTGCAATATCTGCGGGGAGCCTCATATAGTATCCATGTCAAACCAACAATCTTAATCCATCAGAATGAGACATCAATTATTTATAGCGGTTGCCGCCCTGATATTGGCGGCCTGCGGCGGCAGCGATGCAGATAAAATCGGCAGGGGCCAGTACGAGCTCAATATGCTGGGTAAAAACGACCGTATCGAAGTGGAAGGTTTTGACGACCCCGATGTTAAGGGGAGTGGCCTGTTATATTTTCTTACGCGAAAAAGGGCGGTTTGAAGGAAAACGGTCAATTTTGGAAGAAGATGCCAGCGATGCTTCGGTGTCGTGCGTGCAGACGGCGGACATTATCCGTTATCGCGAAGAGGCGGTCATCAAGCCTAAGGAAGTGTTCAAACGCGAGTGCCAGCGTGGCTTTTAAGAGCCAGCAGATTATCCGCTATTACGATGGGAAGCGTAAGGCTTTTTGCTATGGTGTATAGCGACAAGATTATCCAAGGTTCGCCGAAAATTGCGTGAGCGCGGTGTCCTGCTACAACGGTCAAAAAGGCGGACGAGCGGGAGAGTGCGGGAGGCCGAACCGGCAGGTTTTCGGTTCGTGCGTTGTTGACGTGGCTGCGGCTGCCAAACGGTAAAGAAACGACATGAATTTAGCCAATCATTTTTGGTTGCGATGCCGGATATGGACGACCCGTTTTTCGACGGCAGCGTGGTCTATATCTGCGAACATAATGAAGACGTGCTTTGGGCTGATTATCAGCAAAACCCTCGCCGGATTACGATGGAGTTTTGATTTTTCGCGGCCAGCGACCGCAATATTCCGTTGCGTTTTCAAGACGAAAGCGTGATGATGGGCGGGCCGGTACTATGTCGATCGTGGCTTTATGTGGTGCATACGCCGATCGGCAACTGGCAAAGCAGTATGGCAGTTACGGAAGATGTCGCATTGACGTCTTCGCGCGATATTATCGAAAATCTCGCCGACCCGGAAAAAGGTTGCCAAGGCGCTGGTCAGCATCGGTTATTCGAGCTGGGGAAAAGGCCAGTTGGAGCAGGAATTGGCAGATAATGTATGGCTTACCGTGCCTGCCGATGAGGGAGTTTTTATTCGATGTGCCGTATGAAAACCGTTATAGCGCGGCGTTTGCCAAGCTGGGCATCGAACCTGCTTCTCTGATTTTGCGGGCAGGACATGCTTAAAAGCGCCCGCCGGTACGACGTTGACTTCGATTTCGGCGAAGTGAGAATCGGTGTGGCGCAAGGTGATGCGGAAGTGAGGTTTGTCCCATCCGCTTACACTGCGGTAACGGGCGGCAGCAACGAGGCCAAATTCGAAGCGATGGCGAAGCTGGTCGACGAATGGCAGCCCGTGCAATTCGTGAGTCGGCCTGCCGGTACATGTCGACGGTACGGAGCTGAACTGACCCGACTGGGCCGGAAATTCCGGCGGGCGGTTGCAGGGCGAGTTCAAACTGCCGGTATATTGGGTGGACGAGCGGATGTCGTCGCTGTATGCGGAAAAGCCTGTTGGCCGAAGCCCAAGTATTCGGCCGCAAACAAAAAGCCGTGCTTGACCAAGTGGCTGCACAAGCCGTTTTGCGGGGGTTTTTGAGGGTGGGGCGGTCGAATATTTTATCTAATGTACGAGAAAAGAAATAGATTGATTTTTGGTAAAGAGGCCGTCGAGTAATTTTCAGACGGCCTCTTTCCTGTTTCGCCGGAATCGCCGGTTATTTTTGCCGCATATTTGGCGCGTACTATTTCGATTATGGCCGGCGGAGGATGGAAATAACGATACTGCACCCAGAACCAAGCCTAAGTTGTTTTTACTAAGGAATATTGGCAAAGAAATAACCCAAATACGAAAACAGCAATACCCATGCCATCGCGCCGATGATGTTGTAGCGGATAAACCTGCCGTAATGCATGTCGCCCATACCGGCCACGAACGGGGCAAAGGTGCGCACAATCGAACAAAACGGGCAATGATAATGGTCTTGCCGCCGTGTTTTTCGTAGAGAACGCATGGGTTTTTCAAATGAGGCGCGGCGGAATATTTTTGGAATCGGGATTGGAAAACAGCTTTGCGCCGAAATATTTGCCAATCATGAAATTGACCGCATCGCCCAAAATAGCGGCAATCAGCAGAATCAGCACCATGATATGGATGTTCATCCCGCCGACGGCGAATTCCCGCCATGCAAACAATAAAGAGTCTCCAGGCAGGAATGGCGTGAGCAACCAAACCCGTTTCACAAAAATAATCAAAAACAGAATCGCGTAAATCCACATGCCGTATTGTGCGGAAGTGCGGTAAAGGTGCTGATCGATATGGAGGATAAAATCGATAGCGGTACCAATCACGGTCGGGTTCCTGAAATGGGTTGAGGTTTCTAAGCCAAACGACGGGTCGGATAAAGAGTTCCTAAAAGACGGAATCATGTACAGATACGGAGATAACGGGGCCGTCTGAAAAACAGTGATACAACCGTTTCGAGTCTCAAAGTTTAAGCCAATTTCGATTTCATCAATTCTTGGACTTGTTGCGGGTTGGCCTTGCCTTTGCTGGCTTTTCATTACTTGGCCGACCAGCGCGTTGAAGGCTTTTTCCTTACCCGATTTGTACTCTTCCACCGATTTGACGTTGTTAGCCAGCACTTCGTCGATGATTTTGTCAATCGCCCCCGTGTCGGTCATCTGCTGCAAGCCGTGTTTTTCGATGATTTCGGCAATGGAAGCTTTCAGTGTTCTGCCCACATGGCTTCAAGGCTTTTTCGCCAGTTTGCTGCTTAAAAGTGCCGTCGGCGATTTTGCCTCACCAGCGCGGCGAGGCGCGGGGACGGTAATCGGGCTGTCGTCAAGTTCCATGCCTGCTTTGTTCAACGTGGCGGCAGTTCGCCGTTCATCCAGTTGGCAGTCAGCTTGCCTTGTCCGCTGGCTTTGGCGGCTTCTTCAAAATAGGCAGCCTGCACGCGGCTGGCAGTGAGTAGGCGCGCGTCGTATTCGGAAACGCCGTAATCCGCCACGAAACGCGCCGCCATTTCTTTTTAGCGCTCGGGCATTTTCTTCTTTGGCTTTTTGCAACCGGTCGTCTGAAAATGATGACGGGCAGCAAATCGGGGTCAGAAGTAGCGGTGAGTCGTGCGCGTCTTCTTTCAAACGCATCACGCGGGTTTCGCCTTTTTCGGGTCGAACAACATGGTTGCCTGCTGCACTTTGCCGCCGTCTTCCAAAAATCTCGATTTGCGCTTCCACCTCGTAATTAATCGCCTGTTCCAAGAAGCGGAAGGAATTGAGGTTTTTAATCTCGCGGCGCGTGCCGAATTCTTCTTGACCTTTCGGACGCACGGATACGTTGGCATCGACGCGGAACGAACCTTCCGCCATATTGCCGTCGCAGATGTCCAGCCATGTTACCAAGCTGTGTAAGGCTTTGGCGTGAGCAACGGCTTCGGCGGCGGAACGCATCTCGGGTTCGGATACCGCTTCCAACAACGGCGTGCCGGCACGGTTCGAGGCTCGATACCAGCTGCGCCGTTCAAGCCTTCATGCACGGATTTGCCGTCTTCTTCATGTGCGCACGGGTTACGTTGATGGTTTTTCACATCGTCGCCGACTACGATTTCCAGTTTGCCGTATTCGACAATCGAGCAAATCAACTGGCTGATTTGATAACCTTATGGTAAGTCGGGGTAGCGTAATTTTTGCGGTCGAACGCGTTTTTCTGATTGATTTTTCGCATCCAACGCCAGCCAGCTGATGGCTTTTCAGCGACTTCGCGGTTCATTACCGGCAGCACGCCCGGCAAGCGCGCGTTCCACCACGCTGGCGTGCGCGATTGGGTTCCGCACCGAATGCGGTCGATGCGCCGCTTCGAAGATTTTTGGATTGGGTGTTTGGTGGACGTGATTTCCAAGCCGATTACTGTTTCCCAAGTCATAAGAGGTTCTTTCTTTTTGATGTCAATAATATAAAATGGTCCGCCGTTTCAGACGACCCTGTTTGTTTTTCAAATGGCAAAGGTCGTCTGAAAACGTAAGTCAAAGTCTTCTGAAAGCAAGCCTGCATCTCGGCCGCCATGTTATCCAGCATTTGGTAACGTTTGCGGTACATCGAACGCTTTTTGCTTTCGATTTCCGCCAAGTCTTTTCGCGGCGGGATTTTGCGGCAGATGCCAGTAGCCATCGCTTTTGAGCGTTGCGCCGTTCTCCTGCCAAAAACAGGTCGTAATTCATTTTGACCCGTTTCTTCAGCCGCCAGCGCAGTTTGACCTGATGCTCTTGGGCAATGCCGATAACGCCGCCCAAATTGAGTGATGTCGAAAAATATTGCAGGGCAGTTACCATCAGCTGCTGCGGGCGCAGGCAGTGGAGTTGTTTGGTCGAGGCTGCGGACAAGGTCTTTTAGCTTCTTCCCCTGCGGGGCCTTGGATAGAAGCGGCCAGCAGTTTCGCCGTCAACTAGGGCGAAAGTAGCCATGTAGAGACGTTTTCCTTCGCTGTCGCGCGCAAGGATAGCGACCACATTCCTTCATCCACGCAATTATCGTTCCGGTTCAGCCATAAAGTCAGGCCGTCTGAAAGATGCGCCAGAACGACATGGAATTTGCGCGTCGTCATATTGGCGAGTGTTTCCTGCCCGAACAGTTTTTCGGCTGTCAGCAGGTCTTCTTTCGCGACTTGCAGCCTGCGCCGTCTGTTGAAGCGTTGGTCGACAAAGGCGTGTATCAACGGATAGGCATCTTGCGGCCGCCTTTTGAAAAAAGGTACGGCGTGACGCTGAGCGTTGACAAATGTTTCAAAATCTTTGACATGCTGCCGTGTAAACAACCTGCGTAAGGAGAATTTCAAATGCTGGATTTGAAATTTTGGCGCATCCGCCTATACGGTTTTGAAATCAGGAAAAACAAACTGCTCCGGCATTATGCTTTTTCCATCTGCGCGAGACATACATATTATTGGGTTCTGTACAGAATGAGGTTGATGCGCCACTAAAAATTTTAGATTGGATGTTGAGCTGGATGTGATTTCAAGCCGATTACTGTTTTCCCAAGGCATAGGAAGTTCTCTCTTTAATATTAAAATGGAATATCATCGTCAATAGTAGTTTGCACAATAAAGGTCGGATTTCAATCTGTAGGAAGGAAAGTTTTTAGCTTCCTTCAGAATCAAAAATATCTTTTTATATGAATACTTTTATCAGTTTTTCTATGATCATTCAAAGTAATCTTTATCAGGTGGTGTGGGTTCGTATCCTCGAGCATTTAATAAACTATCTAGCTCTGCTACAGTTAAAAAGCAATTCGATAAGGAATATTTGCAAGATTTTTGATACTTTCAAAGGCAGGATGGGTTAAAAGCAAGATACTATTAATCGCTTCGTCTTGGTTATTTTGCCCGCTCTTCGATCAAGAAACTAACAGTTTTATTCAATGTTTCCGCTGTTGCTTTCTAAATCACTAATAATTTTTAATTCATTTTGTCTTAGAGGATTCAAATAGTAATCTTTGGAATAATCCCGCCACTGTTCTTTTAGAAATGCAATTATGTTTTCAGAGGATTCAAACCCTTCAATTGGATTATTAAAGGGAGGCCATAAAAGTTCTTCAATAAAATGGTAGATTCTAATGTTATCTGCAGCCGATGGTTTAAAACCTACAAGTTCTTTATTAGCCTGAAACGTCCTATATTCTTGCAATACAGATTTTTCTATGAATATATATATTTGCTTATTTAAATCAAGGGCAGTTTTAAGTTCATTCTGGGTTATCGAATTTTTGTTGATCTTTCGATTGAGTCCCATATTTACCACCAATAATTACAACCACGATATCGCAATTACTTATTTCTCGATAGCAATAGTCCTCCATTGGTGCATCTTTACCATATGGAATATGCCCTCGTTCAAAAAGAATAGGATCGTAACTGAATTCGTTTTAGAAACCGTTCAATATCCAAACGAATTAGACGTAAATCGATAGTAAGTGGAGCTGACAAATACTCGTGGTCTTGCCATATTTAATCCTTACATATTTTTCAGATGACCTTAGTTTAGATACTTAAAAACATTTGGTTAGTATTGATCTGGCGCTTTCGTATGCCAATCACTCGCCAACTGCACTTGATGCGCTGCGCCAGGATTTTTGGCTTCGGAGAAGTGGTTGCCGATAAATTGCACGCCGATGGGCAGTCCGCTGCTGCTGAAACCTGCGGGCAGGGTCAGGGCGGGCAATCCGGCCAGATTCACGGCGATGGTGTAGATGTCGGAAAGGTACATCTGCACGGGATCGTGGATGTCGCTACCGAGTTTCGGGGCGGCGGTGGGCGCAGTCGGGGCGAGGATGAAATCACATTGAGCGAAGGCCGTCTGAAAATCGTTGGCAACGAGGCGGCGCAGTTTTTGGGCTTTCAGGTAATAGGCATCGTAGTAGCCGTGCGACAACATGCAAGTACCAATCATGATACGGCGTTTGACTTCGCTGCCGAAGCCTTCGGCGCGGGTGTTGCTGTACATTTCTTCTGGGTCGCCGGGATTGGGCGGCGCGGTGGCCGTAGCGCACGCCGTCGTAGCGGGAAAAGATTGGTGCTGGCTTCGGCGGAAGCGAGGACGTAGTAAGCGGGGATGGACAGGGCGGTTTGCGGCAGGGGAAACTCAATAGTTTCCGCGCCTTGCGCTTTTAAAAGGTTGATGACGTTTTGCAAGGCAGCCTGCACATCAGCATCCGCGCCTTCGCCGAAATATTCTTTAGGCAGGCCGATTTTCATGCCTTTGAGCGGTTTGTCCAAATCGCGGGTGTAGTCTTCTTTGCTGCGTTCCAAGCTGGTGGAATCGCGCTCGTCGAAGCTCGCCATTGCATTGAGCAAAATCGCGCAGTCTTCGGCGGTTTGCGCCATCGGGCCGGCTTGGTCGAAACTGGAGGCGTAGGCAACCATGCCGAAGCGGAAACCGTGCCGTAGGTGGGTTTGATACCGGTGATGCCGCAGTGTGATGCGGGCTGGCGGATAGAGCCGCCGGTGTCCGAACCGAGCGCGGCAGGGGGCAAGGCGTGCGGCAACGACGGCTGCGGAACCGCCGGACGAGCCGCCGGGAACGTGTTCGGGATTCCACGGGTTTTTAGTCGCGCCGTAGAACGAGGTTTCATTGGTCGAACCGCATGGCAAACTCGTCCATATTGGTACGGCCAAGCGTTACCATGCCTTCGTCAAGCAGGTTTTGGACAACGGTAGCAGTGTAGGGAGAAACGAAGTTGTCCAGCATTTTGGAGCTGCACGCACTGCGCCAACCTGTTTGACAGAAAATATCTTTGTAGGCAATGGGTACGCCGGTAAGCGCAGTGGCGTTGCCTTGCGCGATACGTGCATCGGCGGCACGGGCTTCGGCGAGGGTTTTATCTTGGTCGAGAGTGATGTAGCCGTTGATAGCTGGGTTCTGCGCAGCAATGGCGGCGAGGTATTCGGTTACCAGTTCGACGGCGGAGATTTGTTTGATTGAGCAGTTGGCTGCAAAAGCTTGTTTGAGGGTGTATTGGGTCATAAATTATTCTTCCGGAAGGGCTTTTCAGACGGCCTTAAATATTTATTGTTTGGATTTCAAACACGTAGAATGCTTCAAAAAATCGGTTTGACAGATGGAGATTGAAGTATGCTTTCAGACGGCCTTGATTAGGATAAAGGCCGTCTGAAAAATATTCTTCGATTATTGCGGCACGATATAGGCGGTTGCGCACTTCGAGGGGCGACGGACCGATATTCGGCGGCACGGTCGGTTTCGGTGATTTTGTCTTCACGCAGGCGCAGAGCGGCTTCATGCGGGTGCGCCATCGGTTCGATGCCGTCGGTGTTTACACTCTGCATTTTTCGACCATGGCGAAGATGTCGTTTAGCTCTTGCAATGTCTGCGCTTTTTCGCCGTCGTTAAGGGTACAGGCGGGACAAGCGGGCGATTTTTCCACGTCATTTAGTGTTAAAAGCCACAAAAATCCTTGTCTGAATAGTAAATCCGACCTTAATAAGGTATGATTGTGTCCGTCTTCGCGGAAATGAAGAATTATAACTGAAAACCGATATGGCGGCATGGCGTTTTTGGAAGGTCTCCGTTTGTACCTTATAGGAACCGTCTGAAAAATATCTATGCCGATATGTTTTGACAATAGGGTACTATCGCACGTTTGGGGTTTTTACCCGCGCATTCAGGTATTTTCATGTTTCAATTTATTTCACGTTACTTTTTCAATGATATCGCTATTGATTTGGGTACCGCCAATACCTTGATTTATCTTTCAGGGATAAGGGATTGTGTTGGACGAGACCGTCCGTTGTAGCCATGCAGAGTACCTCCGGGGCAGGGGATGCTATCGTTGCAGTGGGTACAGGAGGCATGCAGGGGGCGCGCCCGCGCTAACATCCATACTCATGCGCCCGATGAAAGAGCGTGATTGCGGACTTTGATATTACTGAAAGAATGCTTGGTCTGCTCATTAAAGAAAGCGGTAGGCGGAAGAACGGTTGTACCTCCGCGCGTGGTTATATGTGTGCCGGGCGGTTCCACCCAGGTGGAGCGCAAAGCCATCCGCGATTCTGCTTTCGCAGCCGGTGCAGCAAGTGTTTATTTAATTGAAGAGCCGATGGCTGCCGCTTTAGGTGCAGGGCTGCCCGATTGAAGATGCCGCCGGCTCGATGGTAGTGGATATCGGCGGTGGTACGACCGAAATCGGTATTTTGTCGTTGAACGGTTTTGGCATATTCGATTCCGTCCGTGTTGGCGGAGATACTTTTTGACGAAGCTATCGTACATCATCTGCGCCGTAATCGCGGAGTGATTATCGGAGAAACCACGGCGGAAGAAGTTAAGAAAGAAAATCGGTACGGTGTTCCGGAAACGATAAAAACGACAGCCATCACGGTTCAAGGACGCAGCCTTGCGGAAGGTACGCCGAAATCAATGGCGGTAACTTCAGATGAAGTGCGCGAGGCATTAAGCGAACCGCTAAATCGAGATTGTACGTTCCGTCAGACTGGCATTGGGAACTCGCTCCGCCTGAACTGGCGGGTGATATTGCCGATCGTGGTTGGTCTTGACCGGTGGCGGTGCTTTGCTCAAGGGTATGGATTTGTTGTTGGCAGATGCTACCGGACTACCGGTCGGTATTGCGGGTGAGCCTTTGAACTGCGTTGCATACGGAGCAGGTAAGGCTTTGGATTATATAGGGACTTTAAATGCAGTGTTCGTTGAAAACATGTAAGGCGGAAAGGTAATGGGACAGCCGTCTTGGCGTTTTGCCGAAACGAAAAGAAACAGTGGCAAGCTTTTTCAGGTTTGTCGGTTATGCCGCGCTTAGCGTGGCATTAATGATTTTGGACAGCCGTTTGGCGGCCGTACGGTATATTGGGCAGGCAGCTTCGGTAGTGCTTTATCCGATGCGGTGGTTTTCCAACCAACCGGTGCGACTGTATCAATATATAGGCACCCTGACCCAATCCCAGAGCGGGCTTATCGAGCAAAACAGATTGCTATTGGAAGAAAATGGCCGTCTGAAAACCCGTTTGCAACGAGACGAAGTCAATTTGAGCGAGTTGAACGAATTAAGAAAACTTTACCGTTTGCAGCAGGCGGGGATTAATGATGTTACCGGTGCCGAAGTTATTTCGAGCGGAAAAGATCCGTTATCGGATAAGTTGATTATCAATAAGGTAGTTTGGATGGTTTGAAGGCGGGAGATGCTGTTATTGACCAAAATGGACTGGTAGGGACAACTTACCCAAGCATTGCCGTACAGTTCAGTAACGCTGCTCTACAGCAGCCAGAGCATTGTACCTGTCAGTGGTGGCCCGCACAGGTGAGACGCAACCTGCTTTACGGCGGTGGCAATAAACTTGATTTACGCTATTTTCCCTCTGTATCTGACTTGAAGGCGAAGGATATTTTGCTGACTTCCGGTTTGGACAGCGTATATCCGGCCGGTATTCCAGTTGCGACGGTTGATACCATAGAGCGATCTTCAGGTTCGCCGTACTATACCGCTTACTTTCTCCGTTTGCCGCTTTACGTGGTAGCCGCTTCGTGCTGGTCGTTTCTCAGCCGAAATCTCAGACAACTAAACCTCAGCAATAAATCTATGAGTGATTTTGAAGATTCATATCGGGAAATTCCGTTGCGCATCGTCATAGGGTAGTTTCCTTATGGCAATACTGCTTGATTTTATGCCGTTTCCTTTCGATGTATTTTTCTGGTTGCCGGAACTTACAGCATTGGCCTTACTTTATTGGGTTATGTATTTACCTAATCGAATTGGCATGGGGACGGCATTTCTTATCGGTCTTTTTAGTCGATGTCGGTACGGCTGCGTCTTTGGGGTTACACGCCTTATCTATACCTGTGATGGTTTTTCGTTTTGCGTTATCACCGTCAAATCATGCTATATGGCCATGTTAGCTGCAGATTCTCGTAGTACTGGCGTTGTTGTTATGTAATCAGACGGTATTGGTGGTGGCGCGTCTTTTTCTCAATCGTCAAATCATTACGTTACAAAGTTTTATTGCTCCGATTGTTGGAGCGTTGCTTTGGCCTCTGTTCAGTCAGTTGATACAGATGATAGTCAATTTCCGCAGAATCCGTCGGTAATGCCAATGAATAAGATTACATCTGACCGACCCGCCAAACAGATTGATAAGCAGGAAGCAGCTTTTAAGGGTGAAAACGCGATTTCAGGTTACGGCTGGTTGTCGCTTTCGCCCTGATTCTGTTTTCAGTCTGTTGTTTGCCCGGTTTGTTTATTTGCAGATACTGCATCGCAATGAGTTTTTCAGGGGCAGGCGTCCAGTAATCGTATTACGCTTATCCCTACGCCTCCGGCTCGTGGGGATATTGTAGATGTAAACGGCGTGTCGTTGGCTAGAAACTATCCTGCTTTTTCGTTGGAAGTCATTCCGAGCAAGGTTGAAGGTAGGATGGAGGATTTGATTCAGGCATTGGGTGCGTATGTGGAAATCAGTAAAAACTGATTTGAAACGTTTTGAGAAATTTCGTGTTGCTTACCGCAAATTTGAAAATATCCCTTTGAAACTAAGGCTGACCGATGCAGAAGCTGCAAAATTATCAGTACATCTGCATGAATTTAAAGGTGTGGAAATCAATTCGCGCACTTTCCGCGAATACCCTTATGGGAAATTGGCTTCACATTTCTAGGCTATATCGGCCGCATCAGTGACCGGGATCAAGAGCAGTTGGATGCAAATAACCTGACCGCGCTTTATCGCGGCAGCACCCATATCGGTAAAATCGGGTTTAGAAGCATATTATGAGAACCAGTTGCACGGCGTGCCCGGTTATCAGGAGGTGGAAAAAGATGCTTACGGTAATGTCGTACGTGTATTGAAAAACGTTCCTTCGAAAATGGGGGCAAACTTTGCGTCTTACGCTGGACATCCGTATGCAGTTGAAGCAGACCGCCTGTTGGAAGGTCGGCGTGGTGCGATGATTGCCATCAATCCGCAAAACGGTGATGTCTTGGCATTCGTTTCCAAGCCTTCGTTCGATCCGAACCTGTTTATTGACGGTATAGACGGAGATACATGGAAGGCATTGAACGAAGATTGGCAGCGACCGTTGATTAACCGTGTAACGCAAGGGCTTTATCCGCCAGGTTCTACGTTTAAGCCGTTTATGGGTATGGCTTTGTTGGAAAGCGGAAAAATTACGCAAAATACAGTCATTCCTGCTCCGGGGCATGGAGCATTCCGGGTAGCCGCCATCTCTTCCGAGATTCGGTGCGCAGGGGCCACGGTTCAGCAAATTTGAGCAAGGCTATTCAGGTTTCGTCGAGATACGTTTTTCTACCGTTTAGGTTACGAAATGGGCATGACGAAAGCCAGTCCCAAATTGGCTGAATTCGGTTTCGGTTCTATAACCGGCATAGACCTGCCGAACGAGTATCGCGGCGTATTACCGAGTAGGGAATGGAAAGCCAAACGGTTTGCCAAATCCGAAAATAAAGGCGGCAAGGGAATGGATGCCGGGGAGATGGTTTCTGTCGGTATCGGACGGGGCTACAACGCCCTATACCCCCTGCAAATGGCTCATGCCACTGCATCGCCAGCCAATGACGGCGTGGTTTATCAGCCGCATCTTGCTAAAGAACTGTTGAATTACGGCAGCAGAGAAATCACCAGAATCAATCCGAATCCGGCGAAGACCATACCTTTTTAAAAAGATAATTTCGAGTACGTCAAGCGCGCTATGGAGAAAGTGCTGCAACGGGCGGAACCGCACACCGTATCGGCGGAGGATTGGCATACAGCATGGGAGGGGAAAAACCGGTACGGCGCAGGTGGTACAGATTAAACAGGGACGCAGTTATAACGCCGCCGCTCTTGCCGAACGCCACCGCGACCATGCTTGGTTCATTTCGTTCGCTCCATTGGAAAAACCGAAGTGCCATTGCCGTACTTCTGGAGAACGAGGTTGGGGAGCGAGTGCTGCTCCGCTGGCACGTAGTCTGACGGATTTTTTATATGCTCAACCTGAAGCAGGGTATACAGCCTCCTGCGGAAAATATTTCCGGCGGCAGGCATACCGAAAAAGAAAAGCATGACGGCTCCGACGGTTTTTCAGACGGCCTATGGCATCAATACCAATGCTGATGCGGAAAGCACGGCGGCGGCAAGTGCGGTACAAAGGGGAATGAAGTGAATGAAATAGTCAAGGTTTTAGGCAAAATCAAGCGGGAACTTTGGTCGCCTATCGATTCATGGCTGTTTTTCGCCATGTTGCTGATTTACGTTATGAGCCTTTTTCTTGCTTTATTCTGCCGACGGGCAGGAATTCAACCAACTTGAAAACAAAACCCTGCATACGGTTTTATCGTTTATGCTGCTTTTGGGTTATCGCCCGTATCCGCCCGCAGGCAATAGCAAAAATTGCACCACCGTTTTATATATTGGGTGTGGTGCTGTTGATAGTATTGAGAGTGGCAGGGGTTACTGTAAAACGGCTCCACACGTTGGCTGAATCTTGGATTTACGCGCATTCAGCCGTCCGAAGTGTGAAAATCGCGTTGCCGGTTATGTTGGCATGGTATTTTCAGCGTTATGAGGACAGTCTCAACTGGAAGCATTATTCCGCCGCACTGTTGATAGTGATGATTCCGGTCGCCTGTAATTTTGAAACAACCCGATTTGGGGACGGCAACACTGATTATGGCTTCGGGACTTCTGGTCGTCTTCTTTGCAGGTTTGCCGTGGAAAGCCATATTGGTTGCCGTAATCGGGTTTATCGGTATGTTGCCTCTGCTATGGAATTTCGGTATGCATGATTATCAGCGTACCCGTGTTCTGACGTTGCTTGATCCGACGCAAGACCCGCTTGGTGCGGGCTACCACGATATCCAGTCGATGATTGCCATCGGCTCGAGGGGTATTTGGGGCAAGGGCTGGCTTAACGGTACGCAAACCCATCTCGACTATATTCCGGAAGCAACGACCGACTTTATTTTTGCCGTGTTCGGAGAAGAATTCGGGCTTATCGGTGATATATTGCTGCTTTTGGTTTTTTGATTATCTTGGCGCGCGGGCTGATTATCGCCGCACGGGCGGAAACATTGTATAGCCGCGCTTTGGCAAAGTGCGCTAACCATGACGTTTTTCTGTTATGCGTTCGTAAAACATGGGGATGGTCAGCGGTATCCTGCCTGTCGTCGGCGTACCGTTGCCTTTGGTCAGCTATGGTGGTACGGCAACACTCTCCATCATGATGATATTGGCTCTTTTGATGAGCATCGGCAACGAAAACAGATTTAAAGGGAAAGAGTAAGCATGGGTTTGGGTGTTGAGATTTCAAAGCTGATACTGGCTTTTATGGTGTTGATTAATCCTTTCGGCGCTTTATCCATCTATCTTGATTTGACGCGCAACCATAATACGAAGGAACGGCGTAAAATCACTTCGGTTGCTGCACTGACCGTTTTTCATCGTCATTACTGTTTTTGCACTGACCGGTGGCTTTTTGCTGAAACTTCTGGGCATTAGCGTTGGTTCGTTCCAAGTGGGCGGTGGTATTTTTGGTTTTTGTTGATTGCCATTTCCATGATGAACGGCAACAGTAATCCGGCAAAAACCCGATTGGGCACTTCGGAAGAAGCGGAAATCACCATACAGCAACCTCAAAAACGACCAAAATATCAACGCTATCGCCGTAGTGCCGATTGCTATTCCGATGATGGTTGGTCCGGGCGGTATTTCTACCGTGATTATTTATGCCTCGGCAGCCAAAAATTATTGGGACATTATTTCCATTATTGCGGCGGGTCTGCTCATCAGCCTGATTTGTTATGCCGTACTGATGGCATCTTCCCGAATCAGCCGCTTTTGAGGCGATACCGGTCTGACGATACTCAAACCGCATTATGGGTATGCTGCTGGCCGCCGTGTCAGTGGAAATCATCGTGGCGGGACTAAAAGCGATTTTCCGCAGCTTATTTCATAATGTTCCCATTTTATAAAAACAAATCGGCGTTAAACATGCAAAGTGAAGCAACCCCTTAATAGCTTGTATCCTAATCCGGTACATTTTTGGAGGCCGTCTGAAAACAGTGTTCACTACAATGCACTACATTTTCAGACGGCCTCATCATCTAATACGTTTTCCCAATAACAACGATAAGCAAAACAAAGGGCCGATTTTGTTTCTCAGTCACAATCCAGCCGACGGTTCGGAACTCTGCCGCCGCGAAGCCGAGTCATGGCAGTCGTTTCTGCAGCTGCACTGTCTCAGAATCGAACAACAATCGTTTTCCACATTACCCGTTACCGCGCGCACGGCATTATTGAGCGATTTTTGCCGCCCGTTTGGAAGCAAATCAGGACAAGTTGGCGCGAATGATGTGTGAGGAAGTCGGCCGCTGTCTGCGCGAGTGCAGGGGCTGAGTTGAATAAATCGGTCGAACTCATCGCTACTACGCCCGTCTTGCCCCGAACTGCTGGCACATAAAACCGACTGCCACTCAGGCAAGCCTTAGCCAAGTCCGCTTCGAACCGTTGGGCGTGGTTTTGGCTGTGATGCCGTGGAACTATCCCGTCTGGCAGGGTTTTACGTTTTGCCGTTCCTGCGTTGTGCGCGAGTAATGCCTGTGCGGTTAAACCTGCTCCCAGCGTCTCCCGTATAACGACCGCATTGTTCGACATCATCGGCGGCGGGCTGCCTGTCATTCCCGCTTGGCTGGATGAACTCGATACGCTGAAGGCTATTGAGCATACCGACGCGATGGCATTCACCGGCTCGACCTTTACCGGCCGCCTTTTGGCTGCACATGCCGGTGCCCATCTGAAAAAAAGCGTATTGGAGTTGGGCGGCAGCAACGCTTTTATCGTCATGCCCGACGCCGATCTCGCCCAAGCGGCGAAAGAGGCCTGTTATTCGCGTTTCCGTGACGCGGGCCAATCCTGCAATGCTGCCAAACGGATTATCGTAACCCAAGCCGTTGCCGAAAAATTTATCCCTTTTCCTGCAGAGTGCGCCAAATTGAAAACCGGCAATCCGTTGGATGCGGACACGACGTTGGCTCCGCTGCACCGCGCCGATTTGCGCTTGAGGGTGCACGAACAAGTGGAAGATGCATTGGATAACGGTGCGGAATGCTTACTCGGCGGCACTGTTCCCGATGGTAGCGGTTGGTTTTATCCCGCCACGGTATTGGATCATGTCAATCCGAATTGCCGCGTATACCGTGAAGAAGTATTCGGTCCGGTTGCCATGTTGTTGCGGGCGAAAGATGCAACACATGCTGTCGAACTGGCACTAACGATTCGCCTTTTGGTTTGGGGGCCTGCATTTATACTGCAGACACTGCAAAAGCATGGCGCTTCGCTGAAAAAATCCATGCGGGTTCGGTATTCATCAACCGCCATACCAGCAGCGATCTGCGCCTGCCTTTCGGCGGGGTGAAAGATTCCGGGCTACGGTGAGAATTATCCGAATTCGGCCTGCAGAGGTTCGTTAACGTGAAGACTTATTGGCAGAAGTAGCCAAAAGGCCGTCTGAAAACAAAAAGCTGCCGGAGGATTACTCCGGCAGCACTATGTGGGTGTAGAACCCGCGGAACAGACTAAAGGGCCTTCAAACGGGCGATGCGGTTATCCAACGAGGGGTGCGTACTCAACAGCGAATCGCGGGTGTCGCTGGCGATACCCATTGCATTCATTTCCTGCGGCAAGTCGCTGGGGCTGCCTTTCAGCCGTTGAAGCGCAGCAATCATTTTCGGCGCTCCGACCAGTTTGGCTGCCCCGCGTCGGCACGGTATTCACGCTGGCGGCTGAACCACATCACGATAATGCTGGCGAGGAAACCGAAAACAACTTGCGGCACCATGCTGACCAAAAATAGGTTCCTTGTGAAGAGCTACCGTCGTTACTGCGGGCAATCATGCTGGAAACGATACGGGCAAGGAAGACGACGAAAGTCTTCGGACCACCCCTGAGATCAGGGTCAGCGTAACCATATCGCCGTTGCCGACGTGCGCTTTCGCATGCAAGCAAGGACGGCTTCGACTTCGTCCTGCGCGATGGTCGGCAGGCCGGTGCTGACGGCGATAAGCGAGTTGTTCTTGCTCGCACCGGTGGCAAAGGCGTTGGAGTTCAGGAGAATGGTAGATGGCTACTTCGGCGTTTTCAGGTTCCATTGGTAGAGCTTGTGCGCTACGGTTTCGCAGCCACGCTTCCTCTTCGTTGCGCGGCGTAGTGATGACTCCAGCGCCTACGGAATTACAGCGACGGTTTCGACATCAGCAGCGAAATAATCGAGCCGCTGAAACCGACTGCACGGCGGAATAAACCAGGAGGCCGCCGACTCTGGCCGGTGCCGTTGATGCCGAGAACGGGCCAAGATGATGCGGACGACGACCAATACGGCGATATTGGTGGCAAGAAACAGAAAAATGTGTTTACCGTTGTTTCCTTTTGGTATGTGGTTTGTATTTCATCCTCTCCGCCAAGGTAGAAACTTCCTGACGAATAGGGTATTGTCGCAAAAAGGCTGTAAACTGGAAATACAGGCTTTGAAAAGGTATGCAAAACTGAATAGCCCTAATATGCGATAATTAATAAATTATTATTTTAATCAAAGGATTGTGTTTATATTGGACTGCTTGGGAATGAGCTTTCAGACGGCGGATTGTTCACAACCATTCCGTTAAATCCGCGGTGTTTATGTTCCAGCTCCAGACGTTGTTTTCTCCGCCGTCCAACCCGCGCAGGAAAAGGTAGCGGACGGCGATTCGCGGCAAGGGCGGAGGCGAAGTGCGTAGTAACGGGAGACGGCGATGGCGTAAATCAAGGCTTGCAGATAGTAGTGGTGGTGCGCCATCGCTTCGTTCATGGCCTGGGGAGTGTAGGCTTTCGGCATTGCTGCTCGAGGTGGTTGGATTTTAGTCTATGATGCAGACGAGGCCGTCTGAATCTTGGTAAACCATGTCGATGAAGCCGCTGAGGAAGCCTTGTACGTCTTTGAAATCGAGCATTCGGGCGGCTTCCGGCGCATCTGGGCGGCAGGCCGTCTGTTTGGGCGGGCAAACCCGCGCGCAAACCGTTCAAGTCCGAAGTCTTCCATGTAAAGTGTGAAACCCATTTCGGGCAGAGCGGTTTTTGCGGGCGGAATATCGGCAAGCGCATACGCCGCGGTCAGCGAGGGCGAGGCGGCAGTGGTCCAGCATGATATGGACGGCAGGCTGCCATCGGGGGTTCAAGCCGTAGCGGAGGCTTTCCCCGCACCGTTTCGGCTTGTTCGGCGGCGGAGAGGAGAAGTCGAATTTTTCCAGTATTTTCGTGCAGGCAAATACCGGCATTGGTGCCGCGCGGAAAAATGATGGATGTCTTCTGCGTCTGGTCAGGCCGTCTGAAACAATCGTTTTCAGACGGCCTTTCGATATTTTCGGCAGGGTCAAGGGCGGGTTGCAATTCTTCGCGTTCGTCGTCGCGGGTTTAACGTGGCGGCTGAGGCCGGTGAAACTGGTGTGGCGGACAATGTCGAAACTGCGTTCAGGGATGACGGCAGCGCGGTAGGTTATGCCGCTCGCCGCGTCTGCTTTGCGAGGCGGCTTCTGCGGGGCTTTTTGTCGGTGAAGGCAAAATCGGTGTTATCGGAGCGTGAGCGATAAACTGCCGCAGTTGTCTTCCAGCATCTGCATCAGCGGTTTTCCCGCCCTTGCCGCTTTTTCGGTGGAGATAGGCTTTTTGGTTTCGCGGCTGCTGTCCGCACGGCCTTCAAGCAGTAGGCGAGAAGTGTTGTCGGGAGCTGCCGTCGCAACAGGCGGCATAGATATTGAGCCGCTCTTCCGCGCGGGTGAGGGCGACGTAGCAGAGCGCAGGCGTTCGGAAGTTTCTTCGTCGGCAAGACGGGCTTGGTCTGCATCGTCAAGCTGGTGCCCGGCCAGAAGTTCGGCCGCGCCGCTGCTGCGGTGGAGTATCTGCCAGTCGCCGGATTTGAGAGGTTGCGCATCCCAAACGAAGGGGCAGTATACGAGCGGATACTGCAAACCCTTTGGAAGCGTGCATGGTTACGATTTTTAACCAGTGCTTCGTCGCTTTCCAGCCGTATCCAGGTCGTTTTCGCCGGAAGTGTCGCCGGAGGCGACTGATTTGTTCCAGCAGCCATTGGTACAGCGACGACGGATTGCGGTTGTGCGCATCTTCTTCAGCGAGCAGTTCGAGAATCTGGTGGTAGCTGCGTGAGGCTGCGTTCGCCGTCGTGCGACAGAAGGCGGGCTTCAACGCCGTGTCGGGCGGAAAAATGCCGCATGGCGGCGTAGATGCCCCGCTGTTTCCATTGTTCGTGTGGGCGGTTTGTGTGAATCCATCCAGTCGAGCAGTCGGGCTTCGTCGCGGCTGAGTGCGTGCAGTTCGGCGGCGGCATAGCGGAACAACACGCTGGCCAGGGCAAAACGCAGCGGCTCGGTACGGCGCGGGTCGAGCCAGAATTCGAGCAGGGAGGCGGTTGCACGGCTTCATTGAGGCAAACACGGATGTGCGGTGCAGCAGCACGCTTTGGATGCCGCGTGGTTTTTCAGTGCGCGGCAATCATGCTGCCCTCGTTGTGGTGCGAACCACACGGCGATGTCGCCCGATTGCAGCGGCTGATCTTTAAAGATTCAGACGGCCTTCCTCCGCATCGTTGAGCGCGGCGGCGATTTCGTCGGCGCAGTATTCGGCGGCGCGTTTGCGCAAGATGTCTTTGTTGGGCGGTTCGGCATCAGCACCGTGCAGCCAGCGCACCTGAACGGCCGGCCGTGCGGGTGAGCCTGCTTGTTTCCCGCGCAGCGCCGACGTCGGCATAGTCGATGCGTTCCAAGACAAACGGGCGGTTTTTGCGGCGGAACAGTGCGCCGATACTGTCGACCAGCTGGCGTGGCTGCGGTAGTTGGTCGGCGAGGGGTGTAATGGTGCCGCGCGTCTTCGGCGGCTTGGAGGTAGGCATAGATGTCGGCGCCGTGAAGCTGTAAATCGCCTGTTTGGGGTCGCCGACGAGGAACAGCAGGTTGCCTTGCGCGATAAAGATTTTCTGAAGATTTCGTATTGCAGCGGGTCGGTGTCTTGAAATTCGTCAATCAGGGCGACGCCAGTTTCGGGCGACGGTTTGCGCCAGCGTCGGCGTGCGGATTGTCGGTCAGGGCGAGATGTACGTCCAGCAGCAATGTCGAAACCGCGTTCGCGGCGGGCTTTTTGTTCGGACAGCGTCGGCAAGATAGTCGAGCAGCTCGAGGCAGAGCAGGGTAAGGGTATTTTGTTCGGCTTCGGCGGCGGAATTTAAATCGCGGCCGAAATTTGCCAGTTCCTGCAAAGCGGCGAAGGCGGCAGCGCCGGGCGATTGTCCTTTTTGAGGGCCGTTTTCCAATGCTTCGGCTGAGAAACACGGCAGCTTTTCATGGTTGTTTTTGCTCAGTTTGGGCAACGATTCGTATCCGGCGGCGGCGTTGAGTTCGGCAAAGACGCCGGTAAACGTATTCCGCGGTATGAATTTGCCGTTCAATGCGGGATGGATGCGCCAGAAGGCTGCCTCCAGTTCGGGCAGCTTGCTACGGATATTTTTCCCAAGCGGCTTGTGCTGGACTGTTGCGCGGCCTCCATGTGTTTTCAGGCCGTCTGAAAACCAGATAGGGGCGGCCGGTAAACTTTTGGATTTTGCGCCAGCATGGTTTGGGGGCGATATGCGGCGGTTGAAAACCAGTTTGAAAGGACGGGGTTGCCGCTGATGCAGTTCGCGCCAGAAATCTTGGGCCGGAACCAGCAGGCGGTCGCGGTTGTCTTCGGTCAGTTCCACATCGAGCGGCGCACTGCACAGAAACGCATAATCGCGCAGTATCCGCTGGCAGAAGCCGTGTATCGTGTAGATGGCGGCGTTGTCGAACTGGCCGATGGCGGCCTTCAGGCGCACAATCAGCCGGCCGCGGCTTTCCTGCCGTAAAAGCCCGCCGCAACAGTGCGGGCAGAAAGCGTCGTCCGGATGGTGTGCCGCACAATAAGCGTCGAGGCCGTCTGAACTGTCTTCCGCATCCGAAATGTTTTCCAAAACCTGCAACACTTCGTCCAAGCGCGCGCGCAGGCGGGTTTTCAGTTCGGCGGTGGCGGCTTTGGTAAAGGTAACCGCCAGCACGCTTTCACCGACAGCCGTTCAAGCACCACCAACCGCGTAAACAGCGCAGCGATGCCTGTAGGTTTTACCGGTGCCTGCGGAGGCTTCGATAAGGTTGGTACCTTCAATCGGAATGTTCAGCGGGTCGAATGTTTGGGCTTTTTCGGACACAAGATTCTGACTGGAAGCGAAAACGGCGGCGGAGGCCGTCTGAAAATCCAGATACGCTTTTTCAGACGGCCTTCCGACCGCTGGTTACAGGTTCTCCAGACGCTCTACCGACGGCGCGTAGTAATAGGCTCCCGATACGGCGGCGGGACGGGTTTCTCAGCAGCAAATCGGTTTTACCGTCGGTTTCGCCGAACATACTGACCAACTGCGCTTCGATATTGTGCAAGGTGTGGCGGTAGGCGGTAAACATCAGGCCGTGTTCGCCGCTGACCGTGCCGAACGGCGAGGCTGCGGCGGACGATTCAGGCCGACGCCGTTTTCCCTTCAGATTGACGCGTCCGAGATGAGAGTCGGGCAGCCACACTGCCCTTACTGAATTCTCGTTGCTTTCCCTTGCTGCGGCCGATAGACGCCTCCTGTTCGGCAACGGGCACGGCGTCCCATTTTTCAGGTCATGGCGGTATTTTTGCAGCAGGACGTAACTGCCGCCCGCATCGGGCCTGCCTTCGGGAATAATGGCGACATCGCGGACTTTATCGTCGCCCTGCGGATTTTCCGTGCCGTCGACGAAACCGTCCAAGCCGCGTTCTTGCAGCAGGCGGAAACCGTGGACTTCGCCGGCGATACGGATGCTGCCGCCGAATGCGGCCAAAACGGATTGTGACAAGGCAAACGCGGTGTCTTGGTGCATGGACTGGATATGGACGTAAATATCGTGCTGCGTAGCGGAGCCAGACCGCCGCCCAACGGGCGGAAAGGTTTGATTTCGCTGCCTTCTCCGCTATGGCCGAAAGCCACCCAGGCGTCGCTGCCGAAGGCAACGGTCATGCCGAGCGAGTCTTCCGGATATTTGTCCTGCAAGGCCTTCAGCGCTTTCAGGCTTTCGCGGCAAGCGGTTTTGATGTCGTTTTTGCCTGTTTGCAAGGATGTCTGCTTCGATAAAAAAATGCCCGCTTTGCAGTGGTCCGGGAATGATGGCGGTTTGGGGATGATTCATGATTCGGACTCCTTATTTGGTTATTTATCGATTATTTTGCTGTTTTATAACGTATAAACTCAAACTGCGGAGGCCGTCCGAAACGGCGTCCGCAGCATTTCGACCGGAAGGCGGCAGGTCAGTTCAGCTCGCGCATGTCCTTCCATCCCTTGCTGGTCTTAACCAGTACGGCAGTCTGTTCGGCGGCCTTGTTGCCAAACGGCATATGCCGCCGCCCGCCCGAATCAGTTTTTCCGCCCATTTTTCCGGTTCCATGCGCGCTGTAGGAAACACGGGCAACGGTCATGCCGTTGGAGGAAGCGAGGTTCCGTGTACCAGTTGATTTTTCCACTTTCTGAAGGCCGATGCAGAAATGCGGTTCGGCTTCTCCGCCATACCTGTTCCGTTCCTTTTCGGGTCAGTTTGTACACGGACAGCCTGATTTTCTCCCCGCCGCCGGTTTTGGTCAGCGTTTCAGATTCGGCCTTGTCGTAAAAACCTTCGTCTTCAAGCAGCTCCATTTTGTTTCAGTGCGGTTTTGTTGATGCGGTTGCCTTTGCTGTCTTTTTCGGCGATTTTTCACGGTAGTGCTGCCCAAGGCCACGGAGTGAACGATTCCACGCAGGGGTCTTGGACGTTCAGCAGCAGGGGCGTGCAGACGCCTTCTTTTTGGCGTAATTGTTGATGGTTTCAAACAGGGGCGTTGCTCAGGCTGTCTCCCGAACAGGCGGCGAGCATCAGGGCGGCAACGGCGGCTGCGGTTTTCTTCATCATTAAACTCCGTAAAAATGCGGGTTGGAAAACGCCTCCATTCTAGAAGTTTATTGCCGAAAAAGAAACCGCAAACCGGCATTTTTCTCGACAGGCGGGACAAACAGCCCCGTTGCTCGGTAGAATATGCCGGTTCTCACTGCAAGCGATAAGGATAGGAAATGACGGTTATTTACGGTATCGCCAACTGCGACACGGTTAAGAAAGCCCGCGCTTGGCTGGCGGCCAACGGCCTGGCGTATGAGTTTGTCGACTTCAAAAAGCAGCCGCCTTCCGTCGGATTGATAGAATCATGGCTGACGCAGATTCCTTTGGATGCGCTGCTCAACAAACGCGGTACGACATGGCGCAAACTGACGCCGCAACAGCAGGCGGAAGCAGCCGACCTGCAGGGGGCCGTCAAACTGATGACGGAACAGCCCAGTATCATCAAACGACCCGTATTGGATAAGGATGGCGGCTTTCACGTCGGCTACCGAAGAATCTCACCGGACACTGTTCGGCCGCTAGCCGTTCTGCGGCAAGCCTTTCAGACAGCCCGGCGGTTTGCGGAGGCCGTCTGAAAGGTGCATGTCGGGTGAAAACACGCTAAAATGCGCCTTTGCCATTAATCACCGTCTGAATTGAAAACATGTTCCATACTGTAGAAAAATACAAAGGCCCCGCCCAAATCCTGTTGGGATTGATTGCCCTGACTTTCGTCGGTTTCGGTGTCAGCACCGTCGCCAATCCCGGTTCGACTATATCGTCAAAGTCGGCAATCAGAAAAATCAGCGACCACGACCTGAACCTAGCCATGCAAAACATACAGGCCTCAGGCGGTGAACAGCGCGCGACGCCGTGTTCCAATCGTTGTTGCAGCGCGCGTATCTGACCCAAGTGCAGACAGATGGGCATCGCCGTATCGCAAGAACAGATTAAGCAAATTATCGTGGATGACCCGAGCTTCCACGATGCAAAACGGCAAGTTCAGCCAGGCGCTGCTGACCCGAGTATCTCAATCAGCGCCGTATGAGCGAAGACCAGTTTGTTGAAGAAATCCGCGACCAGTTTTTGTTCCAAAATCTGCAAAAGCCTGGTGCAGAACGGCACCATCGTCAGTGATGCGCAGGCTGCGCAGTTGGTCAACATAGCGCAGGCGGCGACGCACCGTACGTTCGGTAACGTTCAACCCGGAAGCTACTGCCGGACAGATTAAAGTCGACGATGCGATATTGCAGCGTTACTACGATGCCAACAAAAAAGACTACATTATCCCGCAGGCCGTGAAAATCGAGCTGAGTGGCGCTGACCACGCAGGCAGTGGCCGACAAACAGACCGTCAACGACGCGGAGTTGCGTCAGGCGTTCGACAAACTGCCGCCACGCCGCAGAATCGCTCACGATCCTGTTCCCGTGGCGCAGGACGCCAGTGCGGAAGAACGTGCGGCGGCCAAAGCGGAAGCCGAAAAAAGTGCTGGCGATGGTAAAAGCGAAGCCTTTCCGACTTCACGCATTGGCCAAACAATATTCCAAAGACCCCGCCTCGGCGTCCAACGGCGGCAATTTGGGCTTTATGCCGAAAGACGGCGGCAGGTTGCGGAATTTGAAAACGCCGCATTCTCGATGCAGAAAAGGCGAAAATCGCAACGTGGTTCAGACGGCCTACAGTTACCACATCATCAAAAATTCTGAATATTCAGGACAAACCCGTATTCGAGCAGGAAAAAGCCGAGTTGGAAAAAGAGTTGAAACTGAAAAAGCCGCCGCCGGTTCAATGCCGCCAAAGAGAAACTGGGCGAAGCCGCTCAACAATCCCAACAGTTTTGCTTGAGGCCGCCAAGCGTTGGGACTGGAAAGTCAGAATTGTCCGACGAGTGGCTGACCAAAAGCCAACGGTGCGGCGCGGGTATGCCGCAGGAACTGATTAATGCGGTGTTCAGCGATGACGTTTTGAAGAGCACAATTCCGAGACATTACCATCAACGACAACACCGTATGGGTCGTCCGCGTCAAAGAAGTGCGTGAAGAGAACCGCGCCGTTTGCCGAAGTAAAAAGACGATGGCGTGCCGCCTATCTTCGTTCAGGAAGCAGTCAAGCTGGCCGAGAAAAGGCCGGGCCGCGATTGGCCGATTGCAGGCGGGTAAGAAAACCGAACTGCAATGGTCGCCCGTAACCAAACTGACGGCGGAACAGGCGCGTCAGTCCATGCCGCCAGAAGCTTAGCAGCGAGCTGGCCAAAGCCCGCCCGTCCAAGACAAACCCGCCTGTGATGCTGCAAGGGCTGCCGCGCCGGTGATTGTGAAGTGCAGGCCGTTGCCCCGCCGGAAAACGTCGCCCAGCAGTGCCCGCCGCCAAACAGCTACGATGCAGCAACAAGTAAACAGTACGTTCAACAACCTGTTGCGTTATCTGAGTAAAAACATTGATCGGAAAGAAGGGGCAGAAAATCAACGCCGCTTCCGAGTAAACGCTGCAACGGCCGGAAATACCGGCCGTTTTGTTCGCTTTTGAAATCGTTTGACCACAGATGCGTCTGAAACCAGGAACAAGAAACCCGATGCCTTTACCCGCCTGATTAACGCGTTGAAGTCCTGCCTAATGTCGGTCCCAAATCCGCACAGCGCATGGCGCACCAGCTTTTGCAGCATAAGCGCGAAGAGGCGCAGGAATTGGTTGACGCCCTTGCAGAATGCCTTGAGATTGGTGCACCACCGCAGATTGTGCAACACCTTTTGCGAGGAGGGTTGTGCGGAATTTGCAGCGATTCCGACCGTAATCCGCACCGGCTGATGATAGCGTACATGCCCGCCGACGTATCCAATATGGGAGCGGCAAGTGCCGACGGCCTATATTTTGTGCTGATGGGACAAATCAGCCCCGCTCAAGGAATGGATTTATCCGCCGTCGACTCGACAAACTGATCGAACGGCTGCAAAACAGCGAAACCGAGGAAATCATCATCGCCACCAATTTCACCGCAGAAGGGGATGCCACGGCCTATGTATTGGCGGAGCTGTTTAAAAACCTGCCGTACAAAGTCAGCCGTCTCGCACGGGGATTCCTTTGGGCAGGCGAACTGGAATATGTGGATGCAGGGACATTGGCGCAGGCCGTATACGAGCGGCGTTCGATAAAGGAATAACCCGAAAGCCGCAGGTGCAGGTTTCAGACGGCCTGCGGGTTTTGTAGAACTAATCGGAATCACGGGTGCCTTTTTACCGCAAGCGGAGGCGGTCAACAAAAAGACATAGCAAAGGCCGTCTGAAAATTTTTCAGACGGCCTCTAATGGCTGACGGGCTGACTATTTGCAGCTTACGCCCTGAATCTGCGGCGTATCGCCCGCACCCACCTTGAAGGTACACTTGGTAGCGCTGCTGCCCGATACGGTAACGGTACCGCCGGCGGCATTCAGGCTGACAGGCTCTTTCACGCCCATGCCTGTGGCAGTGGCGGCCAGTTTCTGCACGTCAGCTTCACTCGTATGGTGTTGTTTGATGCGATTTTAATTTCCTTGGCTGCATACGCGGTAACGCTGAAAGCCAAGCCGGCAGCGGCGGTTAACGCCAAGAATTTATTAAATTTCATTGAGTTTTCCTTTTTGACAGACGCAGACTTGCGCCCTTGGAATCAAGAATAAGGGCGGTTTGCGGTTTTGGCAAGTTTTTCGGCCTGATTTACTGCGTTTTTCGCCGTTTAACAGTCTTCCCGCCCAACCGGTATGCTTTCAGACGGCCTGTCGGTTTTACGGTACAATACGCGTTTTATTTTTCATTCATAAGGCAGCTTTTGATAAAAATGGCTTCTTTGGAAACTTGGATCGGCCTGCGTTATCTGCGGGCGAAAAAGCGCAACGGTTTCATGTCGTTTATCACCATGGTGTCGATAGCCGGCATCGCATTGGGCGTGATGGCGCTGATTGTGGTGCTGTCGGTGATGAACGGTTTTCAAAAGGAAATCCGCGGCCAGCTTTTGAATGTGGCGCCTCATGCGGAAATCGGTTATTACGACAATGGCGGCGGCGAAAATGGCGAGAACCGCGGCACTCGTGAAGGAGAAAAGAGTATTGGCCAGTGCGCCTTATGCTCGGATCGAGCATTGTTGGCGAACGCCGGCGAAGTACGCGGCGTGCAGATACGCGGTATTTTGCGCGACGAAGACGTGGTGGATTACGGCGACAATATGCCTTCGGGCAGCTTCAATGATTTGAAACCGGGCGGGTTCGATATCATCGCTGGTGAAGGGTTGGCCGAGGCGCTGGGCACGGAGAAGGGCGGCAAAGTTACCGTCATCACGCCGGAAGGTAATGTAACGCCTGCCGGTGTCGTGCCGCGCTGAAGCAGTTTAACGTAGTCGGTATTGTAAAAACGGGGGTGTGAAGTGGACACTCTCGCTGGCACCGACACATATCAAAGCATGCGCAGGTGTTATACCGCCTGGTGAAAATGTCGGCGGGTTGCGCCTGAAACTGGCCCATCCCCAAAATGCGCCCGACTTTATCGCCAACCTGATACCGGCGGGACAGCAGGACAAAGTATGGGTGCGCGACTGGACGTTTAACAACCGCAGTTATTTTGAGGCGGTCGAGCTGGAAAAACGTATGATGTCTCATTATCCTGACGCTGATTATCGCAGTGGCGGCGTTTAATCTTGTTTCGTCGTTGGTCATGGCGGTTACGGAGAAGCAGGCCGATATAGCGATTTTGCGTACATTGAGCCTGGCTCCGGGCGGCGTGATGAAGATTTTTATGGTACAGGGCGCGTTTGCAAGATTCTTCGGTACATTGACCGGCGTGGTTTTCGGCGTCGCACTGGGGATGAGCGTCGGTCAAATTGTGAAATTTTTCGAGGAATTGTTCGGCGTGCATCTGATTAATTCACAAATATATTTCATCGACTACCTGCCCAGCGATGTCAATGCGCGCGATGTGGCGGTAATTGCACTCGTATCGCTGACATTGTCGTTTATCGCCACGCTCTATCCGAGCTGGCGGGCGGCGAAAACCCAACCTGCGGAGGCTCTGCGCTATGAATAATGTCATTTTGAAGTGTGAAAAAGTCGTTAAAGAAATACGACGACGGCGCTTTGAGCGTACAGGTTTTGAACGGCCTTGATTTGGAAGTTTCGCAAGGGCAGAGCGTCAGTATCATCGGCTCGTCCGGTAGCGGCAAATCGACGCTGCTGCATATCCCAGGCGGATTGGATAGGCCGTCTGAAGGGCGCGTTGTTTTGATGGGCAGTGATTTGGGGCAGTTGAACCAAAAACAGGTGGGACATTTACGCAACCAGTATCTGGGTTTTTGTTTACCAGTTCCATCATCTGCTACCCGAATTTTTTCGGCTTTGGAAAATGTGATGATGCCGCTGCTTATCGGCAAAAACCAAAGGCAGAGGCGGAAGCCCAAGCTGTGGCGATGCTGGAAAAAGTCGGTTTGGCGCAACGTGTCCTGCACCGTCCGAGCGAGCTTTCCGGCGGCGAACGGCAGCGTGCGGCAATCGCCCGAGCTTTGGTAACCCGCCTGAAATGCCTGCTGGCAGACGAACCGACCGGCAATCTCGACCGAAAAACGCACCAAAACGTGCTGGATATGATGTTGATTTGAAAAACGAACTGAATACCAGCCTGATTGTGAGTCACGCATGATGACGAACTGGCCGTCAGGTTTGAGCGGGTGCTGACGATGAAAGACGGGCATCTGGACGATAAAACGCAAGCGTAAAATAACGAAAGAAACATTGTTTTAGGGACAAACGCCGGAGGCCGCCTGACAAAGCATGAGGGAATCGGATAATGCTTTTTCAGACGGCCTTTTACAGATTAAATATGAACAATTCAGTTGAAAAGAACGATTTGAACCAGTCTGCCGCGCAATCGGCTTTTGATTTCCTGCAACGCTTCGCCCTGCGGAAGCGGGAATGGCCGAGCCGTGTCTTTGCGCCTGTTTGCCGCGTTGCAGGACGGGCATTCCTATATCCGGTTGACGGATGATGAAGCGGAGCAGTTGGCGTCAGCGGAAAACATCGTCGGCAGGCAGGGCGGTATGCCGTTGGTTATGCAAGGCGGACGGTTGTTTCTGGGGCGGATGTGGCAGCTAGAACGGATGTGGCCGCAGAAAATCGCCGTCTTGCCCATCCCTCTGCGGAAAAAGTAGATTGGATGCAGGCCGCGCAAAACCTGCACAGTTGGTTTGCAGAGCAAAAGGCAGTGAAGGCCAACGGGACGCGGCAGCATTGGCATTGCTGCAATCGTTTATGTTGATTACCGGCGGTCCGGGGACGGGTAAAACAACCACGGTTGCCAAACTTTTGGGACTGATATGCAGCAACAGCCGACAGCTTCCCCGCATTGCATTGGCCGCGCCGACCGGAAAAAGCCGCCGCACTATATGGCTCCGTGCGCTGCACCGCGCATTAGACGGCTTCCAGCCTGCGGAGAAAATCTACAGTCATTTAGTACGGCTTGAAGGGCAGACGGTGCACCGCCTGTTGGAGCTGCGTCCGCCGCAAATGCAATCTGCCTACAACAGATGGCGGCAGCTGCCTTATGATGTTTTGGTGGTAGACGAAGCATCGATGCTGGATACCCTCATTGCTGTGTGCAGTTACTGCGCGCCGTTCCCGACGGTTGTCGTGTGATGGGTGACGAACACCAACTTCCGTCGGTCGGTGCCGGAGCAGTTTTGGCAGCTTTGTCCCAAGATACCGTTTTTATCGTCTGAAACAGCCGGTAATTGGCAGAATATCTGCCGGAACATGGCTAGTGATGACGAGAAAGCGGTTCCGTTGTCGCAAAAACTCCGCACGACTTACAGTCAGCCACCGTTTTTGGTGCGGACAGCGGCATCGGCTGCCTTGCACGGGCAGTTATTGCAAAAGATGCAGAATCGGCCTGGGCACAGTTCGGCGAGGTTTCCACAAGAACTGGAAGTCATGCAGGCGGATGTAAAAACAAGCGGAGTTGTTGTATCAGCGGCATAGTACTGGCAGGCGGTGAGATAGCGGTAATGTTGCGCTGGCATACGGCCATGCGGCGGATGTAGCAGTATTGGCGGCATGGCGTAAAGATGCCGAAATATTCTAATGAAACCTATTGCCGCCATTTTGCAACGGTTCGGACGGGCAACAGAAGAAACCCTGTGGTTTGCCGGACAAATTATCATGGTTACGCGCAACGACGTGACTACTACAGGACTTGTTAATGGCAGACATCGGTCTGATTATGCCTGATGCGGCATCTGCCAACGGGCTTGCTGCCTATTTCCCGGATATTGAGGGTTTGCAGAAAAACGGCGGTCAGCCGGTTACCTGCATATGAAACCGCCTTTCGCTATGACTGCACAAAAGCCAAGGTTCTGAATACCGCGAGAGTGTGGTTGGTACCGCCGTCAGTCGCATCGGCATATGATAGAAGACAGTCTCTCCGGTTTGAATAATGCGCTGTTGTCACACAGGCATCACGCGCGCGCGCAAACGGTTTGTGTTTTTCGGCTCGAAACGAGGAAATGACCGCAGCGGTAGAAACTATCAGGAATCCGGCGCACGGCGTTATATGATATGGTTAATAGCTTGTTTTAAATAATTAAATACTTTTAATCATCGGCTTCCGGTTATGTTCTGGTCATGAGGTTCCATGAACAGGGCAATTTGTATGATGGTTGTTGGCTGAAACCTAAATTCAAATATTTTAGAGTGTATTTAAATTTCGGACATTTTGTGAAACTCACTTGACTGAATATATTAAACTACATAGGATTATAGATATAATGTTTATAAATTAATCAGGGACGAGTTATAAGTTGCTTTATTTTGCAGCCGGACGACATCGATGTCATCCGGACGATAGTTAACGCGGTTTTTCGCCGATGGCGGAAGCGGAAAAAGTAATAATGTTGCAGTTTCTATCCTCGATAATCCGGAGATTTTTATGAAAACCAAAAACTTGCTTGTACACTGGCTGTCCTTGCAGCCTTCCCTCTTCGCAGCAGCGGCAGAAACTGCTGATGGCGGCAAAGACAGCACCTCATTGGCGACTACCAACGATTATGTCAATTCTGGCGGCAGTTGTCCGTAAAGACGACGATAAAATCAGTATCTTCAATGACTTGCTGACCGTTAACGGTACATTCCGCGTACGTGTGGATAATAAGGACATCAACGCAAATAACAGTACCAGCAATCCGACACCCAAAAATACCAGCAGCAATTTTAATGCTGAATTTTGGCTGCGTGCCAAACTATATAAAGATTGGAAATTGGTGCCAGATCGAGCCGAATATAGATTTGGAAACCGGTAAATTCAACGGCGATCACGATGTACCGATGAATAAACTTTATGCGGAAGGGACGGTTTATAACAACATTAAAGCCCGTGTAGGTAAATTCGGCGCATTTTTCATCTTACGGCCGTGTTTGGGATACCAAGTCAACTGGTGGCGAAATTGTTTTTGACAATAAAGTACTGCCGACGAAAATTATGGCGGGCCGCCGTACAGGTAACTGAACGACAATGTTTGGGGGCATCGGCGGGCGGCGCAAACATTGCTTCCGTGCAAAGCAAATTGCCGATTAACGAAAATCAATGTGGGAGCAACGGTCAGTTATATAGAAAGACCTTGATGTCCGCGGTTCAAGAAAAATGCGGTTTTCGGGAAATCGGTACACGACATCAAATTTAACGACGATTGGTATTGGATGGCAGCCGTCAGCAAATCGAATATCAAGGCCTACAACGACGCAGGCCAAAAATCAAAAATGACGGGATATTTACTGAAGTCCGTTACAAATTGGCTGATTGGAAGAACGCAATTTTATGACGTATTCCTGAACTACCGCCGCGTAGGTTCGCTTTCCGGGTATCTTCGGTTGAGGATTACAGTAAAAACGTACAGGGTGTACAAATTGGCGCAACCTATATACCGTGGAAAAACTGGAAGCCTGGAAGGTTTTTATTTAGCAGGCAAACAGGTTACGCCCACTGTGGGAACAGAAAAACAAGACGTCAACGTAATCCGAGGTCAGTTGGAATATAATTTCTAGATGATGCTCAATAAAAACAGGCAGGAAAAATCTGCCTGTTTTATTTGGGTGCTGCTCCAGACGGCCTCATTAGATTTTACCAACTTTCCCGCTTCATCCGGTCAGGTTGGCGGCGGTCGCGCTTGGTAGGGCGTCCGTCGGGATAGGCGGCACTGACTGACGGCCTGATCCAGCAGCGCTTTGTTGTTCGCGTCGTGCCGCTGTGTCCATATCTTCTGCGTAGAGCAAACGGGCTTCGGGGACGGACGACGTTGATGGTTGAGGGCGGCATCGGATTTTGCAGGGTAATGAGTTGAGCGTTAAGTCTATGGTGTCGCCGACCGTGATGTTTTTACTGTTTTGACTTCATACCGTTAACTAAAATCCGCCCCAATTCGATGTGCTTCTCGAGCCAGTGACGCGTTTTGAAAAACGTGCCGCCCAGAGCCATCGGTCAGCGCATAGTACCGGTGTCTGATCGTTTTTCATGATTTAAAACGAAGTGATTGAACTGATACCCAGTTTATCATAAGATACGGCGGACAAAATCGGCATTGATACTCTAACGACATAAATATACTTGATAATAAAAATCATATTTTTCCCCACCATCAAACCACCGCCAAAACTTCCTGTATGGCGTATGATGGCGGCGGAATTATTCAGTGGAAAAGATTCATAAATATGAAACCTGTGGATTTTGAAATCAACCTATTGCCGAATTAACCAATAAAAAATCGACGAGTTGCGTTTTGTAAGGTGAGTCGGCCGTTGATATTTCCGATGAAATCGCACGGTTGCAAAAGAAAAAGCAACGATTTGACCAAATCAATTTTCAGCAAATTGACACCGGCACAGATCTCACAGGTTTCCCGCCATCCCCAGCGTCCTTATACCTATGATTATATAAATACGCTTTTCACTGATTTCGAGGAACTGCACGGCGACCGCCATTATGCGGACGATCATGCCATCGTCGGTGAGCTGGCACGGTTCAACGGCCAAAGTGTGTTGTCGTTGTCGGCCATCAAAAAGGTCGGGACACGCAGAAGAGAAAATCCGCCGCAATTTCGGTATGCCCCGCCCGAAGGTTATCGGAAGGCTTTGCGGTTGATGCAGACGGCGGAAAAATTCAATTTGCCGGTCATGACTTTTGTAGACACGCCCGGGGCATATCCGGGTATCGGTGCGGAAGAGCGCGGCCAGTCCGAGGCCATCGGCCGAAAACCTGTATGAACTGACACGCCTGCGCGTACCGATTTTGTGCACGATTATCGGCGAAGGCGGTTCGGGCGGCGCATTGGCGATTGCTGTCGGAGATTATGTGAATATGTTGCAATATTCGACTTATTCGGTTATCTCTCCCGAGGGATGTGCTTCGATTTTGTGGAAAACCGCAGAGAAAAGCGGCCGATGCGGCTCAGGCTTTGGGTATTACCGCCAAACGTCTGTTGATTTGGGTTTAATCGACCGGATTATCAATGAACCGTTGGGCGGTGCGCATCGTGATATGCAAACGGCTATGAAAAACGTTAAAGCGGTGTTGGAAGAACAGCTTCATGAAGCTCAGTCCATTCCGATGGCCGATTTGTTGTCCCGCCGTTTCGACCGCATCATGGCTTATGGCCAGTTCACTGAAAAATAATAGAAAATAGCGAGTATTTGAGCAGGCGGGCGTGAAAGTCGTCTGCCTGCTTTTTTTGAGGCCGTCTGAAAAAGGATAAATATGGATTTGCTCGAATGCCTGTTTATGAATGAAACGCCATCCTTATCTGGAAAGGATCTTGAAGTCGGCTTGAGGCGGAGGCTGGACTCGGTCGTATTACGCATATGCTGTCCCGTTTGAGGCAACAACATGGTTTTCACTCGCGCGCCGTCCATGTCCATCACGGACTGAGTCCGAACGCCGACGATTGGGCGGAGTTTTGCCTTGATTACTGCAATCGTTTGAGCATTCCTATCCGTATTACACATGTTCAGGGTCATAAAGCGAAATTCGGGTATAGAGGCGGCGGCCCTGTGCCGAGCGTTATCGCGTATTTTCAGACGGCCTCAGCGATATTTTGGCGTTGGCCCACCATCAAAACGATCAAGTAGAAACTTTTTATGCTTGCCGTTGTACGCGGAGGCGGACTGCGTTCGTTGGCCGCCATGCCGCAACAGCGGGATTTAAACGCTGAAACGAAAATATGGCGGCCGTTACTGCCGTTCACCCGTAGCGACTTGCAGCATTATGCCGACCTGCATCATTTGGATTTTATCGAAGACGAGAGTAACAAAGATTCGGCCTATCTGCGTAATTGGTTACGCAACGAAGCTTTACCGGTATGGCGCGGACGGATACCGCATTTCGACCGGCATATTTTTGTCCTAATATCCGTTCGTTACAGGAAGATTTGGAGCTGCTGGACGAAATCGTACGGCAGGATTACGAATTTGTGCACGGCGGAGGCAGGTTTTCCGTAGCGAAATGGCGAAATTTGGGCAGCAGGCGCCGTCGCCATGTATTGCGGCATTTTGTGTTGCAACACGGTTTGGGAACACCTTCGCAAAGCAGTATTTTCGGACTTTGAACGGGTATTGATGGAATCGGATAAGGCCGAATGGAAGCTCCTGCCGGAACGGTTTATTCGTATCGTGAAGCCTGTTCCCTGCTGCGGCAAAAATGGACAAAATTTCCAAATCCGAAGGAAAAAGTCATCAGAGGCTGTCTGAAAAGATATCCTGTTGGACAACGGGTTTGTTTTACAACCTAGCCCTTTCGGATTGTCGGAAGAGTTGCTGGCACAGGAAGGATAATCCGTAACATGAATAATAATGATGTAATTAAATTAGATTGCGGAACAAAGCCGGTAAAGAAAGTGTTGCAGGAATACCATATCCACTGCTGTCCGGAAAAGTTGGCCGATTATCATAAATGCCCGATAAAGAGTGTAGTTTGCAGTTGACTAACCTCAGGGCCGGCGTAGATTTCCAAGTTGAAAATGGGGTAATCCCTGTTTTTGAGTATCAAGAGTATATTACGGAACTAAATTACAAAACAGCCGTCTCAGCAGTGCACGAACGCTTTGCTGAATTATGACTTATAATGCAGTTAATTATAAAGGTTAGATATGAATGATCGTAAAATCGATCAAATGCTGGTAGAGCGCGCGCAACAAGGCGAACAAAAAGCGTTTGAAATGTTGATGTCAAAGTACCAACGCCGCTTATTCAGACTGATTACCCGTTTTGTTAAAGACGAACATCGACGTAAATGATGTGGCGCAAGAGGCAATGATTAAAGCATACCGCGCTTTGCCGGGTTTTCGCGGAGAAAGTGCTTTTTATACATGGCTGTATCGCATCGCCATCAATACAGCGAAAAACTTTTTAATTACTTCGGGAAAGCGGCCGTTTGTTAGTGCAGAAGCCGCCAACGAAGAAGGGGATGTTCTCGATTTGTCCGATCAGGTGGCGGATTACCATACGCCGGAAGCCGAAATGGTCAATCGGGAAATATTACAAACTGTTGAAGCAGCTATTTCCAAGCTGCCAGACGACTTACGGAAAGCCATCACCTTAAGGGAGATGGACGGTTTGTCTTGATGAAATTGCTCAGATAATGGATTGTCCAATCGGTACGGTGCGTTCGCGGATTTTCCGTGCGCGCGAAGTAATCGCAAAAAGACTTAAGGCCTTTGTTGGATACATCCGAGAACCAAAGGTGGTAGAAATGCAGACAACAATAAACGATAAATTCAAATATATTTCCATTGCAATGGATGACGACTGTTTGTCCGGAAGAAATTCTGGATAAACTTTTGGCCGATAAAGAAGCGTCGCAAAAATGGTATGAGTACCATTTAATCGGCGATTGCCTCAGAAGCCGCAAAAGAAGGCATGGGTAAAGATTTCGATTTTGCCCAAAGCTCGAAATTTTTATGGCGACTTTAGCCGAAATCAGTTTGAAAAACAAACGCCTTTATGAGGCGGGACAAATTAAACCGGTTAAAGACCTGCCTGTACAAGCGTCGAATCACGCGTTTAAGGGCTTCGCCATAGCGGCGAGTGTGGCGGCGGTAGCGGTTTCCGTATGGCAGCTTTTTGCCGCAGACCGAGCAGGCCGATGTTGCTCCCGTTGCAGTGGAACAGCAGCGTCCGGCACGCGCCGAAGTGGTGGAAGTGAGCGGCAAGCCTGATGCGAAGTCGGCATCCGCGCCGGTAGTTGCTCCCGTTATGCCGAGTAACGTTGAAGAAAAACCGAAAAAGCCAGTCTGCCGTGCATGTCGAATCTCAACATGTGTCGCAGCAGCGCCAGCAGACCATCGTAGATTGATTTCGGTCTGTTCCCTTTCGAAAGAAAGAAAGCCTCTGTTTGGAAAGCAGGGGCTTTTTACTATTTGAAGGCCGTCTGAAAACGATAGAGGCAATATTGGTTCTTCAGGAGAACGGCTATATATCGCAGCCCATGAAACCGATTACATCCGCGCAAAACGACCGGCTCAAGTATTTGTCCAAGCTGCTTTCGCAGGCTAGGGCTCGCAGGGCGTCCGGTCGACCGTTTTGGAAGGCGTGCATCTGTTGCAGGCTTGTTGCAGGCCGGATTGACGCCCGTGCAGGTTTATATCCCCGAATCGAAATTGCAGCAGCGGGAAATCCTTGCATTGATTGCGGCGTTGCCTGAGCAGGCTGTTACTTCGGTGGCGAATGCCGCCTTGTCTAGAATTACCAGTTTGAGCGAAGCGGATGACATAATGACGCTGATTAATATTCCCGCACAGGATGCTTGGCCGGTAAACGGCGACTGCGTGGTGTTGGACAGGTACAAGATCCCGGCAATCGTCGGTACGGTGATGCGCAGTACGGCGGCGGCGGGTGCCGGATGTTTGGTTGTCGGAATAGGCAGTGCGGACGTCTGGTCGCCGAAAGTGCTGCGTGCCGCGATGGGTGCGCATTTTCTGTTGAAAACTACGTACGGAAGTGCGTTTGGCGCAGTGGATTTTCACTCGTATCGGGATAAGGTTTGGGCGACCGCGCTGCATCATCAAACAACCATAACCTCTATAATCTGGACTTGCATCGGTCGGCTGCTTGGATTTTTCGGCAACGAAGGCAGTGGCGTGGACGATAATATTTTAGACCAAGTCAGCGGCTGCGTCAGAATACCGATGGCGGGGAAGACCGAATCGCTGAATGCGATGGCCGCTACCGTCTGCTTATTTGAGCAGATGCGCAGCGGCAGGCCAAGCAACTAATTTGAAAAATTTAATGAGGGGATGGCCGCAGGCCGTCTGAAAACGATATAGGAAAAAGAATGCAGCATCATTTTGACGAACATTCCCGCAAACGGCTGATGGAATTGCTGGACGAAAAATCTTTAACCCACAACACCATGCGTTCCGACGAAGTGCAGGGCTTCATGCGATGGCGCTGCTTTCCGGCCCGGATGCGTTGACTCCAGAAGACTGGCTGCCCGAAGTATTGGGGAGGAAGCGCTGTTTGAAGCCAAAGAGCGGACGAGGTGGAACGTCTGCGTGTTGGCGCTGGCGGTGGATATGCGCAGGCAGATGTCGGACAAACACTCTGCCCGACGTGCGGCTTTATGAAGACAATGCGGGCAATCCTGATTTTTATACTTGGTGCAACGCTTATCTTTATGCGCTGGAAGTGGTGCCTACCAATTGGTTTGAAACGGTCAATCAAGAAGAGTTTGAGGATTTGTTTTATCCGATTATGGCTTTTGGGCGGTATTTACGGACGAGGAGGAAAAACGGCGAAATCGTCCTGCATCTGACTGATTCCGAGCTGACGGAACTGGAATCCGATCTGCCTCATACGCTGCTGATATTTATTTTTACCGGCAGGCTATTATCAACAAGCCGAAAACCGTCCGCCGCACAGAGGCGAAGGTGGACGCAACGACCTGTGCCCGTGCGGCAGCGGCAGAAATACAAAGCCTGTTGCGGCAAATTAAGTTGATTGTCTGCAAAATAGAAGAGGCCGTCTGAAAACTATTTCAGACTGGCCTCTTCTTTATTTTTAGGTCATGCAAACAAGTTGAAAATCCATACCGACAGCAGGGTCAGGACAATGGCCAGCGCACAGCCGACTTTTGGCAATCATGCCGATGATGAAGCCGATAAACGTACCCAAGCTGATTTTGCTCTGCCTGCAGCATATCCCGTTTGGCAATGAACTCGCAACTCCCGCACCGACGAGCGCCGAGCAGCAGGCCGGGCAGGGAAAGGAAGGCGCCGGTACGCCGCCGATGAACGCGCCCCATAAAAGCCTGTTTGCTTGCGCCGGCGTATTTTGCCCCCAGTACGCCCGAAACATAGTCCATGGCCATGCCGAAGGCGGCCGCGATGCCGATAAAAATCAGCGTATTCGTACCGTAAACCTGATAGTTGCCCGCGTAAGCCAGCGGCACGCGCCGCCGAACATCAGTCCCAAAACCCGATGGCGGGGGTAAATGGATGAGCAGGCCGACGAGACGGCTATCAGCCCTAGGAGGATTAAAATCGTAGTCATGTTTCGTCCTGTTTCAGAATAGACGGCGCGTTATGCGCCGCAAGTTTTCGCTTTGTTGGCCAGAATATTGATGACTTTGCGTTCGGGTTTGACGGGGTGATTTTGATTTCGCTTTCGTCTCTTCGCCGCCGTCGGAGTAGCGTTCGGGCATCGCCGTCAAACGCGGTCGCCGCCGTGTTTCAAGGTTTGACCACGTTCCAAAACCGACGAAGTCGAAAAGCTCGGGGTCGGCAGATGGGAAGGAACGACGTTTCGCGGCGGGCGGAGACATCGATTCGTAATACGGCCGGGAAGCGTTTGTCCCAATCGCGCAGCATATCGCCAATGACTTGGCGTTGCAGGTTGAGCTGCGAGCCACAGAGGTCGTACGGGATAATCGGAAATTGCTTCAGTTCGGCGTATTTAATCAAATCTTTTCTTTTCTGACATATGCCAGCGGGCGGATGACGATGTGTTCGCCGTTGTCGCTCACCAACTCTAGGGCGGCATGGCTTGAGTTTGCCGCCGTAAAACATATTCAGAACATGGTGGCGAGGATGTCGTCGCGGTGGTGTCCCAAGGCAATGTGCAGCCCAATTCTTTGGCGGTGCGGTAGAGGATGCCGCGGCGCAGGCGGCTGTGCACAGCGAACAAGTCGTTTTGCCTTCGTCCAACAGCGTTTTGACGGTGGAGTAGGTGTCTCTTCGACGATTTTGTACGGCACGCCTATGCTTTCGAGATAGGTCGGCAGCGCTTTTCGGGGAAGCCCGGCTGTTTTTGGATGAGATTGACGGCAACCAGTTCGAAATCAATCGGCGCGCTGGCTTTGGAGCTGGCGCAGGATGTCTAACAGGGCGTAGCTGTCTTTGCCGCCGGAGAGGCAGACCCTGATTTTTGTCGCCCGGCTCTATCATGTTGAAATCGTTAATCGCGTCGCCGACGGCGTGGCGCAGACGTTTGCTGAGTTTGTTGTTTTCAATTCTTGCTTTGTTTTTGGACATGGTGGCGGTTTGAATTTGAAATAATGAAACAGGGCGGTATTTTACAGGAAAAGTAAACCGCCGCCCCGACCGTATAGAAAAAGGCCGTCTGAAATTTTCAGACGGCCTTTTCCGGAACAGGGCGATTAGCGTGCTTTGCCGCGTTTGCCAACCAGACGAAAGACCGATTGCACCCAAGACATCATCGGGACGCTCAGCCACTGTCCCATAGACAGGCCGAGCGTCAGCAGGCCCAGATAGTCGTCCGGCTGGCGGGCGAATTCGGCGAGGAAGCGGAAAAAGCCGTATCCGGCCAGAAACAGCGAGGCGACCTGCCCGTCGGGGCGCGTCGAAAAATCCACATTGACGATAAACAGGCAGATGCCTTCGAGTGCGAACTGGTAAAGTTGCGACGGATGGCGCGGCAGCATGGCGGGATTGTTGCAGCTTTACTCTGCCCACAGAGGATTGTGCAGCGGCGGCCTCCACATCTTCGTAATGCGCTTGCGGAAACCCATCGCCCAGCGTTGATGTCGGTAACGCGGCCCCAGAGCCTCGCCGCGTTGATGAAGGTGCTGATGCGGCCGGAAGCCAGCTCCCAGCGGGACGAGCGGGTGACGAAATCCGTGTTTCTCAGAAAGTTGATTTTCGTGTTTGCGTAATAAACATGTGCCACATGGCGGCAAGCACGCCTAGAAACTGCCGTGAAACGACATACCGCCTCCCATACTTTTGGTAAAATATCCAGCGGATGGTCGATATAGGTGGTGAGAATCGGTAAAACAAGTCAGCATAACCCAGACGGCCGCCGGATAATGACGCTGAGGATGCCCGTAAGTCAGAAGTCGTCGAGCATTTCGCGTGAACAGAAAGTATTGCCCTGCGCAACGGCGGCAGGCTCCAGTGCCGCAGAAAACAGCATAAAGCCGACGATGTAGCTCAGGGCATACCAGCGGATGGCGAGCGCGGGCCGGATGCTGATTACTACGGGCCGAAACTGCGTGAATCCATCATATCGGTGGGTTCCTATGATGTGGCTGTGACCGTCTGAAACCGCCGCACGTATCAGGTGGACGGTTTTAGACGGCCTTCGGGTTCAAATTCAGGACAAATCGGCCGAAATTTCGCGCACGGCGGACAGCATGGCTTCGCCCAAACGCAGGGAACGTTGGTCTGTTCCAGCCGAAATCGTCGTCGGGCAGATTGAGGTTGTTCTAAACGGGCATCTCAAGCGTGAAGGCCAGGCAGCCGAAACGGTTGCCCACCCAGCTGGTCGCCAGCGTCGCGTTCGCCTCGGCCGGGCGCGTCTTTTCATAGCCGTATCTCGTCTCGAAGTTCGGGCTGGCAGAGCAGGCAGGGTATTGAACTGGCGTTTCGAGCGCGGCGATGCGCGGATTGTAGTTCGGCACGCCTTCCGTACCGGCGACAGCACAAACGGCAGGACTTTTCGTCGCCGTGGATGTCCAGGAACAAATCCACGCCAGTTTCCAGCATTTTTCGCGCACGAGGAATACTTCGGGGCTGCGTTCTCCAAAGGTCGGATTCTCCCATTCGCGGTTGAGGTTTGCGCCGGCGGCATTGGTGCGCAGGTTGCCCAGCGCCGAGCCGTCCGGGTTCATATTCGGCACGACGTAGAAGTGGCGCGGTCGAGCAGAGGCGCGCGCGGTCGGGTCCTGCGGGTCGAGCAGGCGGCCGAGCAGGCCTTCGACGAAACCATTCGGCCATCGTTTCGCCCGGATGCTGGCGGGCGATGATCCCAGATTTTCAAATCGCTTTCGACCTGGTTGCCGATGGTCAGCAGGTTGATGTCGCGGCCCTTCCACGGTACTGCCCAAGTCGTCGATACGGCAAAGCCCGCTGCCTTGCGCGTCGCCCAAAAGGTTCAGATGCTGCTCGTAGGAATAGGGTTCGAAATAGGCGTAATACACGCTGTTGGACAGGGGCGTATGGTTCGATGGCCAGCACGCCGTTTTCGTATGTCGTCGGCACGCGGAACCAATTTTGGCGGTCGTAGAGGCACACGCCTGATAATCTTCCCAGCCTTTCGATAGGCCGCATCCGCCGCGTTTTCAAAGTGCATCACGCACCCCAGGCCGCGCCCTGAGCCGGAAATAGAACCATTGCGCAAAGTGCGAGGCGTTGTCGGACGCAATGAGAGCCGGATATTGTCCGGGTCGGACGAATCTTTGACGGTAACGGAACCTGCGTCGAATTGAGTGCTGATTTTAATCATGGTTTTTCTAAGTTTGGGATGCGGGTGTGTGTTTCAGACGGCCTTCTGTGTCTGTATCGCCGTATTCCACCAGCGTGTGCGTTTTCGCCGGCCAGCTCTTCGTCGATAATCGCGGCGATTTTCGACCAGTCGCCGCGCGCGCCAGTCCGGCGCCGATTTTCGGATAGGCGATGCGTTTGCCGCCGAAACGCTGTTTCACTTCGCGCATGGCGCGGCACAGTGCACCGTAATCCAGTAAAACGCCGTCTCCTGCCAGTCGTCCTGAGTGTGGCGGCGTTGACGACAGTCAGACGGTGCAGTCGCAAACTGGTTTCGGCGGTGCTGATTTGCCCCCAGTTTCCGCGCCGGCGGGCGTGGCTGGAGGTCGGCGTCCCAAGCTTCGAAAGCTGTCTTTTAATCTGTTTGGCAATGCCCGCGCCCATCGCGTGGCGGCAGTTGCAGCCGTGGACGATGACGTCAAACCGGCTGGACCGGGCCAGCGCAAGCAGATTTCCACGGATGCTCTTCATCTTGCCTGAATCGATGGAATCACAAACGGCCATTATAGCGGGTTTAGCACGCGAAAATCAGCTTGAAACAGGCGCATCCCTGTTTTCAGACGGCCTCGTTCCGGCTTTGTTTCAGACGGCCTTTGGCATTACCATAACCGGATCTGCACCTTATGCGGCCATACAGAAAAGACCGAAATTACGAATAAGACCGAACACCTCCCCCGCAGCAAAAAGCCGAAATCTCTCCGAAGCCCTGCCTTACATCCGCCGCTTCTCCGGCTGCACCATCGTCATCAAATACGGCGGCAACGCTATGACCGAGCCGCGTCTGAAAGAAGGTTTCGCCAAAGACGTCGCCCTATTGAAACTGGTCGGCATCAATCCCGTGGTGGTTCACGGCGGCGGCCTGCAGATTAACGATATGCTGGGCAAAATCGGCAAAGAGGAATTTGTGCAGGAATGCGCGTTACCGACGGCGAAACGATGGACATCGTCGAAATGGTGCTCGGCGGCCATGTGAACAAAGAAATCGTTTCGCTGATTAACAACCACGGCGGCAAAGCCGTCGGCATCACCGGCCGCGACAGCCACTTTATCCGGGCCAAGAAACTTTTGCTGGAAACTCCGGAAGGCGGACTGGCGGACATCGGGCGGGTCGGCGAAATCGAGAGCACAGACACTTCGCTGATTAAAAGACCTGATCCGTTTGGGCAGAATCCCCGTGGTCGCCCCCATCGGCGTAGTGCAGGCACGGCGAGGCGTTCAATATCAACGCCGATTTCGGTGGCGGGCAGGCTGGCGGAAGAATTGAGCGCCGAAAAACTGCTGATGATGACCAATATCGCCGGCGTGATAGACAAACAGGGCCGCCTTCTGACCAATCTGACCCCGATGCGCATCGAAGGGCTGATTGCCGACGGCACGCTCTACGGCGAATGCCGCCGGTAAAATCAGTTCCGCACTGAAGCCGCCACCAACGGTGGAAGGCCACCCACATCATCGACGGCTGTGTTCTCAACGCGCTGTTGTTGGAGATTTTCACCGATTCGGGCATCGGGTTCGATGATTCTGGGACAGGATTAGTATTAAGCGGATTAAAGTCACTAGGTACGAGACTCTTTGCAGAGTCTAGGTCGTCTGAAAAACAGATTTTCGCTCAGACGACGTTTTTATTTAGTTTCAAAAGACAGATTAAGATGATGCCGTGGGCAAAGCCCACGCTACGGTTGCTTTTTGATTAAATTCGCGATAAAAGGTTGTCTGAAATCTTTTGATTTGGCGGTAGATTGGGTTGAAAATTGGACATCGCAGAATATTTAAGGCTTTTTATTGGGGACTGATCCAGCCTACGCTTGCTCCATGAAACCGTCATCGCTAGCATCGAACGTCGCCGAAAAATAGTTTAAGTTTAATGAAGAACACGATATTGTGCTGCAACAGATTAAAAGCAGGTAAAAATATTATCAACGGTCTGTGCCATGAATAAGGTGGTAGAAAAGGTCGTCTGAAAGGCATAAGGTTAAATTCAGGAAATTGACAACAAAGAAGATGTAACTAAAGAAATCGTCGAACTTGAAAAGGCTATACAGCCGGCGACTAGGATTTGCAGTTTGAAGAAGGGCTGTGTTGTGGGATAGAATCTGAGGGGTGAAGGAAGGGGTGTTGTTTGGGAGTGATTAAATTTTGATTTATTTATGTTTTAAGTCTACAATCAAACCTTTATGCAGACAGGGCGGTAAGTCTATGTAAAACGATGATGTTAAATCTTTAATTAAAGAAAAATTGTATTATCTCTTCATGAGGATGCTAGAGTTTCACCCGAATATCATGAGATTAATACGGAGAATTGGGGACCGCAAATGGGTATTACGCAAAATGGAAGGAGCTTTGATAATATTAAAATAGTATCTATTAACATAGATGAACCAGAGGAAAATAATCTCATTAGTGTCTGGGCGCTTATTATTGGATTTAGAAATTTCGCTGATATTTGTGGTGATGTTAAGGGATTTCACGAACCGTGAAGAAGACCTATATTTTTCTGAAAACGTTTCACTGACTGCGAAAAGGAGTTGAGAGATCTGGTAGTATTAATTTATCAGAAGATAAAGCCAGATATTGTAGTATGATGATTTACAAAACATCAGATCAGTGAAAATTTGAATAGTAAAACTAGCCTGCATCACTATTAACCGGCGTGTGTGGCGCAGCGCGTGCGGTGTTCGAATGGCTAGAGAACTATACATATCTGAGCAGCCTCACATCAAACACAGAAGTTTAAAACACAGAAGTTTATAGGTGTAGCTCTCCTCAGCAGCACATAGCAGGTCGTCTGGAAAACCCAACCCGCTGGTCAGATCTCTGCTTTTCCATCGGTTTATGTGTTGTCCGGCGTAAAAGGAGTGCATCCACCCCTTTCAGCGTCAGTTTCCACCCAGGTAGGGCGGCCGGTTGCACTTGGTTGCTGCGCGGGGTGCTTTTCCGTCGTCGCGCAGGAGGGCGTCTATTCTGGCAGGGTGGCGTGAGTTGGCGGCCGGCGCGGACGGAGCCGTGGCAGGACATGGTGGCGAGGATGTGGTTTTCGTGTTCGTCAATGGTTTGGCTGTTGCCGACTTGGGCGAGTCTCGCTCAATACGCTGCCTTTTGGCGAGCGAGGACGACGTCGGCTTTGCCGAGCATGGCGGGGACGGCGCGAACGGCGAGGGTGCATGCCGCCCATGTCGGACAGCTCCAGCCCGGCGCCCGCCAGCGTGTCGGCGTGGTCGGCAAGGGCGGCGTACTTTCTTTCGTGGGACGCGGTGAAGGTAACGGGGATGAGCAGGCGCTGGGTTTCTTTGCAGGTTGCCGCCTTTTCCCGCGCCGTTGGCGTTTCATTTTTCGTAGTCGACGCGTCTCGGCGGCGGCGTGCGCTGCCGATGAGCAGCAGGCCGTCTCGGTCTTGGGCGAGATGTCGATGCCCAATTAATTGGGCGATGGCGAAGCGCGAGCGGCGGCAGTTCGCGTTTGGGGTCGCCTGAAAAGGTGCGTGGTATTTTCAGACGACGTGGCGGACGTGGTACCGAAGCGGGCTTAGTCTCGAACCAGCCAACCTATGTTCCGCTGCTTCCATCGGCTGCGGTGTTTTTGAAGAGTTCATGCGTAAAGGAGGGCGGCGCGCGGCTTTCGCGCAGTGACAGGCCAGCTGCTGCGTGGCGCACGTGCCGCCCGATAGGCATGGGGGCGGTTTTGCCTGACCCGAGCTGGGCGTTGTGCGGCGGTTCGGAGGCGTGTGCTGGTGTGGCGGCAAAAATATTTTCAGACGACGCGGTCGGGTTTGGCAGCCCGCCAGGGCTCGTGCCAGACGACGCTGCTGCGGACGGATGCCCGTGATTCTCGTGCAACACTCTAGCCTGCGTTGACGCTTTCGGCCCAAGTCCGGCATGGGTGTCGGCGGTGAGGGCTTTGCTGAGGGTGTGGGAACACGGAGCTGGTGCACCTGCTGGCTGCGCGAAGCGTGGATTTCGGTTTTGGTGGGTGGACGCTGACGTCGACTTTGGCCTGGGCGGCAGGGTCGAGGAAGAGGACGAAGAGCGGGCGAGGAAGCAGCAATACGTCGCGGTATGCCTGTTTGACGGCGTGGAGCATGGACTGTCGCGCACGAAGCGTAGTGGCTGACGAAGCAGTATTGTTTGTCGGTTTTGCTCTTTGGCGAAGGTGTGGGTTTCGGCTGCGGCGCCGTAGAGCCGCACAGCGCCGTTGCCGCTGTCGACTTTCTAAGGATGCTGCCTGAGTTCCTCGCCGACGATGGCGGCTGCGCGTTCGTGCAGGCTTTGGCGCGGGAGTTTGAACACTTGTTTGCCGTCGCTGTCGGAGCGAGAAGGCGATGTGCGGATGCGCCAGCGCGAGGCGTTCGCTGGAGCATGGTGGCGGTGGGCGTATTCGCGTTTTCGGATTTGAGTGAACTTGCGCCGCGCGCGTGTTGGAAGAAGAGTTCTGGCGGTTTCGATGGTGGTGCCGACAGGATGGGCGGCGGCGGTGGGGTTACTGAGTTTGCCGTCTTCGGCTTTGACTTGGGTCGCGCGCCGCCGTCTTGGCGGCTGGCCGGGCTCAGGCGGTTGACGGAGGCGATAGCTTACAAGCTTTCGCCATGCGAAAGCCCATGCTGGCGACGTGTTCCAAATCGTTTAAGCGTTTTGATTTTGCTGGTGGCGTGGCGGTGGAGCGCGCAAGCTCGATGTCGTCGCGATACCGCCGCCGCCAATGCCGACGCGGATGAGGCGGATGCCGCCGCCTGCCAGCTCGACTTCAATCGCCGTCGCGCCCGCGTCTATGCTGCTTTTCGACGATTTCTTTGAGGGCGTTGAGCGGGCGTTCGACCACTTCGCCGGCGGCGATTTCGGCTGACGTGAGGTGGTCGGGCAGGGCGGCGATCGGGACATATTTGGACACTTTGTCTCAAAAACGGAGACGGGCATCCATTATATGTGCTGAAAAGGCCGTCTCGAAAAATCATCCTGTTTTCACGTTTTCGTGACGGCCTGCCGATGCTTTATATCTACAAAACCCAGTGCTCTGGGCATGAAATTCGATATGCGAAACTCGATAAAGCTGGCGATGAAGAAATAATCGTGTCCGTAGCCGCGGATCTTTGTATTGCACGTTGAAGCCGTTGGCGCGGGGCGTGGCGTTGACGTGAAGGCCTCGTTGCAGTTCGTCGGGGAACAGCGGATCGGCGCCGCCTTGGCCGATGAGTATCGGCAGTCGCGTGAGGCCGTCTAGCGATGTGCTGTCGTACGCCCGCCAAGCATCCGACTCTTTGCCCAGATAGGCGGCAAACGCTCTGCCTTTCCGCCTCGGCTGGCAGTCGCGTGGCACAAGCGGCGCAATGCGGAAACGGCGGCATAGCGCCCGGATTTTTCTGCGCGATGGAGCGCGCCATGCCCGCCCATGCTGAAAACTCGGTGAGCGCTGCGTTCTTGCGGCGGGAAAATGCCGTTCCACCCAATCGGGCAGTTCGCGGCCGATATGGCTGTACATCTGATAATGCGCCGCCCAGCACGGCCGTTCGGGTCGGATCGACGTAAAAATCCCGCGCTGTCCGGAAAAACTCGTCCGTGCTGTCGCTGATGTGCGCCGCGCGGCGAAGTGTCGGGAAAACGACGATGATGTTCCATTGCGCGGCGAAACGCTGATGCCGGTTTGAGGTATCAGTTCCGAGCCGTCGCTGTTCAATCCTGACATATAAAACCGGCGCGGGATAGCCTTTCACCACTTGCGGCGGCGGCAGCAGGATGCCGAAAGTCATATCGGTTCGGCAGGTTTTGGAAAAGCAGCACATGCGTTCGGATGGCTGCTGAAACATTTTGGCGCGGGAAAGCAGCTTTGAGGGACATGGCGTTCTTTCTATCGGAAAACGAAAGAAAGTATGAGCAGCAGAAAGGCCGTCTGAAAGATACAGTTGTCGGCTGTAGGATTAGTTTATAAAAATCTACCCACAAACTTTTGTGGATAACTATGTGGGTCAAAACCTCGAGAGCTCGTGATCCTTTAGCGACTAGTCTGATATTAAGCTGCCTGAAAAATAGGCAGCAATATTAAATCATTTATAAATCAATTAGTTGCACAATAATTGGAACCTAAAAAGCACCTTTCTAAATAAATTTTCGGCGTAAACAAGCGTAGTGGAAATTGGTGTAAAATGGGTTGACAGGCTGCCGGGCCGCTCTGTGCGCTATGCGGATTAAGTGTGCCGCCAATACGATGCGACCCAGATAGCATTGTTTGGTATTGCTGTTCGGCATGAAGAAAATGTCAGAACTCAGGCGGCTGTTTTGCCTCGAATGCGGTGAGCGGCAATCGAAAATAAATCCGCTTTTGCTTTGGCGCGGTAATTGTTACCACACATCTCAGGATAACCGTGTGTGGTAAATTCGAGTAAGTCGGATCCTTTGGCGACAGATACCGCTCACTTTCTGCTCTATATTCAATATTTAAATATATTAAAATCATATGAAGTTAGTGCCGACTTTTGTTATGCCCGGTCAGTAAGCAAAACTAAATTTCCAAGCAAAACAAAAGAGTGTGGGATTGTGTATAAAAACAGATTGACACGACCCTCAAACGTTACTGCCGCCCGCTCTTTCAACAGCATAAAATCCGGATATGTGCCGTTTTTGGCAGGGAAAAGCCATGAAAGCGATGATCGCGAAAAACGGTTTCGCGTTACAATACGCGCTTACTTTTTACACAGAAAAACTACACCATGAAAGCCAGCAACAATCTCATTTCCACTCCTGAAAGAAGCTCGCCGAAGCCGCGCTGGCCAGCCATAGCTGATGATCTCGCGCCGGTCCACTAAAGCCAACGCGTCCGGCCTTTTATACTTGAGCTGATGGGGCTGCGCGTGTTGCGTGCAAAGTCGAAACGTCGCGCGAAGAAATGGCGCGGGCGGGTATGCGGAGTTGCTGATGCCGGTGGTGCAGCCTCGCCGAGCTGTGGCAGGAATCCGCCGCTGGGAATTTTACGGGTAAAGAACTGCTGCGCCTGAAAGACCGCCACGACCGCGCGATTTCTGCGATGGGCCCGACCTGCGAGGAAGCCGTCATCGCCGACATCGTGCGCAAAGAAATCAACAGCCAGCGCAAACAGCCGCCGAAAAACTTTACCACATCCAAACGGAAATTCCAAGCACGAAGTGCGTCCGCGGCTTTCGGCGTCATATGCGCGCGAGTTCGTCATGAAAGACGCTCATTCCTTCCATGCCGACTACGCCTCTTCGCTTCAGACGACCCATGATGCCATGTATGACGCTTACCGCCGCATCTTCACCCGTTCGGGCTCGAGTTCCGTCCCGTCGCCGCAGACACTGGCAGCATCGGCGGCACCGGTTCGCACGAGTTTCTGCTATGTTGGCGAAAGCGGCGAAGATGTCATTGCATACAGCGACACTTCCGATTACGCGCCGCCAATATCGAACTGGCACCGACCTTGCCGCTCAAACGCGGAACGCGCAGCCGCCTCAGGCAGAGCTGGCCAGCGCACGCCGAACGTCAAAACCATTGATTCATTGGTTGACTTCAGCATTCCGATTGACACTGAAATCCATCGTGGTCGAAGTTGCGAAAAACGAAGGCGAAATCGTCTTATTGCTGTTGCGCGGCGATCGCGAGTTCAACGGACATCAAAGCCGAAAAACTTGCAGGTGTGAAATCGCCGCTGACCGGCGGCAGACCCTGCCGCCATCCGCGCGCAGTTCGGCGCAAACGGCGGCCTCGCTCGGCCCTGTTGGCTTTGAAAGGCAAAGTCTGGCGCCGATTTCCCGCCACTCGAGAAAGGCGCGGACGTCATCGGCGCGAACGAAGACGACTACCACTGGTCACCGGAGCTTCAATCTCGGCCGCGATGCCGCGAGCCTGAGTCTGTCGATTTACGCAACGTTGCTCGAAGGCGACGAAAGCGGACGGACAAGGTCGTTCGAAAACTGGCGCGCGCGGCATCGAAGTCGGACACGTCTCCAACTGCGCGACAACAATCAAGCGCATGGCGAACGTGCGCCGACAACAACGGCAAAATCGCAAATCATGGAAATGGGCTGCATAGCTGCATCGAGCATCACCTAGCGTCATCGTCAGCTGCCGCCATCGAGCAGAACAACGACGAAAAAGGCATTATCTGGACCAAAGCGGATGGCGCCGTTTGAAGTCGTTATCGTGCCGGATGAATCATACAAAATCAGACGCCGTGCGCGAAGCCCGCCGGACAAAATCTACGCCGCCGAACTGCTGGTCTGCAGGCGCAGACGTCCTCTCGACGACCGCGACGAACGCGCAGGTGTATTGTTGAACGACCTGGAGCTTCTGGGCATCCTGCATCACCGCATCGTCATCGGCGACCGTGCCTTGAAAGAAGGCACGTCGAATACGCCGAACGCCGCGACAACGAAGCGTAATCGTACCGACGCCGGCGAAAATCGCCGCGAAAGTGTTGGCAGCGTTGAAATAATATCGGCACGATTAGGCCGTCTGAAAACCGTCGCAGCTCTTTCAGACGGCTCTTTTAATCTCTCGCCTTCGGCTCGGTCAGACAGATGCGATTTTCAGCCGAACACGCTTAAAACTGCTACAAAGGACGATGCTGTCCCAAGTCCGGCCGAACCAGTTGTCTTCTTCTGACGGAGGTCAGCGACGACATCAGCCAAGACATTCTTTAAGCCGTTCCGCGATTTTCAGTTTGCCTGGAAATGCCGCCTTTCCTTCACCGGCGCGAGTACAGGCTGCCTGGTTTCCAGCACGGCCTGATGCGGTGGCTGGAACCGTGCGGATGGGTGATGTAGGTATCGTCGGCAAAGCCGATTTTCACCGCGCTGGCACCACCTTTTATAAACTCGACCTGCGAAATAACTTCTCGCTCTGCGTCATGTACAGTTTCGGCGTATCGAACGCCCGCAACGCCCAGTTGGAGCAGGCGTTTGCTGCTGCCGAAGCGCGCGCCTGGCGGATCTGGCGCCGTGACCACGATGGTGACAATGCGGCGGCCGTTGCGGCGCTGCTGGAGGCGGTAGCGTTGTAACCTGCGCTTTCGGTATGGCCGGTTTTCGTTGCCGTCGACGCTGCTGTCGCGGAAAAAGGAGCAGGCTGCGTGCTGGGTTGCCTGGATGCCGCTTGTATCTGGAACGATTTTAAGCGAAAATATCGGATAGTATTTCGGATAATCCCGAATCAGGGCGGCGGCCAGCAGCGCCAAATCGTTGACGGTGGACAAACGCCTCGAAGCCTAGTCCGGTAGGGTTGTTGAAACGGGTGTGATTCATGCCCAGACGCTTTGGCTTCCCATGTTCACCACGGCGACGAAAATTTTCCAGCGGGGGTTTGGGCAGTTTCTTGGTTTGTTCTGAATCGTTGCCGATACCGCCGATGGCTTCGGCCAGCGGTAATGGCGGCACCGTTGCCGGACCGACGACTGGCATACCTTTTGAGCAGGTCGCTGACGCTGACGGGAACATGCGGGTTCAGGAACATGCGCGAGCCTTCGGTGTGCCAGCCCGCATTTCGGAAACGGTCAGCATTTCGTCGGCTTTTGGCGTGCGTCTGCCCAACGCTTTTGAAAGTCAGATAGGCGGTCATCATCTTGCTAACGATGCCGGCTCTATCAGGTTATCGATTGTTGGCGGCCAATACCTGATTGCTTTTGCAAGTCTTTTGACGATAAAGGCGGGTTGCAGCAATTTGCGGCACGGCGGCGGGGCTGAGTGTCTGGAAGGCCGGGTTTCGCTTCCGGCTGCGGAAGCGGTTTGGTTTGCACGGTTCCGGAAGCTGTTTTGGAAGCAGGGGCGGAGGCGGGCCGGTCGGGTCGGTTTCGCTTTGGCGGCGGCCGGTGCGGATGCGGTTCGATCGGCCGGAGCGGCTCTCGTTGCGGCGCAGCGGCGGTATTTCCTGCGGTAAGTGCGGCGAGTGGCGAGGCTGAGTAGCGTTTTCTTCATAACTTCAAATCTGTAAATCGAATATCGTTATCGGACTGACCGGCGTGGCCGTATTCCTATCGGCTTTATCGGGCGGGCGTCCTGCTGCTTTGTAAGGCGTGTCATTATACCGACTCACCAAGGCTTTTGCTAAGATTTTCTCTGCTTTCAGACGGCCTCGGGGTATGGCTTTTACCTTTTTCGCCGCTTCTGGTTGCAAAAACGTCTGCACACTGTTAACGCGGGCTTGTTGCAAACCTGATTTTCCTGATAATTGGCGAGTGATGAACACCCGCCCATCCTATTCGGACTCACCCTCACCCGCATCCTGACTGCTTCCGCTTTACGATGTGGCAGTCGAAACCCTTTGAGCAGGTGGCGCGCAGCCTTTCAGGCCGTCTGAAACAATATCCTGCTCAAACGCGAAGACTTACAGCCTGTCGTTCAAAATCCGCGGCGCATACAACAAAAATGGCTAAACTGCCGGAAAGAGTCGCTGGCTCGCGGCGTGATCGCCGCCAGCGCGCAACCATGCGCAGGTGGCGCCTCGGCGCAACGGCTGGGCTGCCGCGCGGTCGTAATGCCCGGAAACCCTCGCCGCAGATTGCATTGACGCGGTTAAAACCGCGGAGCCGAAGTGGTGCCCAAAGGCGTGTCTTTACAACGATGCCTACGACCATGCGATGGAACTGGCACGCAAAAGACACCTGACCTATATCGCGCCGTTTGACGATCCTGCGATGTGATTGGCAGGGCAGTGGCACCGTCGGTATAAAATCGTGCGCCAGTGCGCGGACAAAATCAATGCCGTGTTCGTCCCAATAGGCGGCGGCGGGTCATTGCAGGTGGCTGCGTTTATCAAGTGTCCGCCCCCGATATTAAATATTGGCGTACAAACCAACGATTCCTGCGTACGAAACAGTCGGTGAACATGGCGTCGCACCTGAAAGGATGTCGGCTCTTGTTTCTAGACGGCACCGTCAAAAGTCGTCGGAGACGAAACCTCCGCCTCTGCCGCGACCCGCCTGGACGAAAATCATCACCGTCGATACCGATGCCACATGCGGCGCCATATTAAAGATATTTTCGGACGATACCCGCAGCATCATGGAACTGGCTGGCGCTCTGGCGTTGGCCGGTTTGTGCTCATATCCAGCGCAACGGCGGGAGGGCCAAACATTGGTAGCCGCCAGCGGCGCCAACATCAATTTCCACTGCCTGCGCCACGTTTCGAACGCAGCGAACTGGGCGAAGGCAACGAAGGTATTTTGCCGTAACTATCCCCGAGCAACCCGGCAGTTTCAAAGTTTATCAATCTGTTGGGCAATCGCAGTATCACTGAATTCAACTACCGCTACGGTGATGACAAAACGCGCATATCTTTGTCGGCATTCAAACCGCCGGTTCGCGCGACCTGGCCGTTATCAGCCAGCACCGGCCGCCGCCGGCTCGCTCAACCAAGACCTGACCGACGACGAAACTGCCAAAATCCATATCCGCTACATGGTCGGCGGCCGCACCGACAAAGTACAAAACGAACGCCTGATCAGCTTTGAATTTCCTGAACGGCCGGGCGCATTGGCACGTTTTTTCAACCACATGCAAAGCGATTGGAAACATCACCGGTTCCATTACCGAACCACGGTGCGGATTACGTCATTCTGGTCGGTAATGACGTACCGCTGAAAGACGGGCAGCCTTTCGATAGTTTTTGGAAAGATTGGCCATTTTTATCAGGATGAAAACCCGAAACGCTGCTTCACAAACCTTTTGGCTTGATTTGATTATTTTTGATAGCGCCGTCTGAAACGGTGTTTACAGTCGTTTCAGACGGCTCTTTCATTTGTTCAATACGAATCCGGAATATGTTTGAAATAAAGCAATATCAAATACCACACCAATGCCAGGCAGACGCTCCGAGCAGCAACCTGCGCTGAGGAGGCGATTTCCGGCGCAGGGTGCGTTTCTGGCGGCGGCTACACAGGCGGTGGATAACCAGCGCGATTAGGGCGAAGAAGAAAAAGAGGCGGAAGAGGCGCCTATCGCGGCAAATTCGTGGGCGTTTGTTTCGTTCTCAAAAAGGCCGTCTGAAACCGTGGCAGGCTCCAGTACAAACCATTTCAAACGCTATAATAACTTTTTTGCCGCACCAGTTGGAACAAACATGAGTAAAAATACTTGCGGGAGTTTGGCGTACCGCAGAACTTTGTTTGAAACGCCGCTCCTGTTGGAGAACGGTGGCCAAAACCCGCCGCGTTTCGACTTGAGATTGAAACATACGGTATGTTGAACGGTGAAAGCAACGCTGTACTTATCTGCTATGCCTTGTCGGGCAACCACCACGCCGTCGGGTCGTTATTCGGCGGAAGACAAACACCCGCTGGTGGACAGTACAGGGGGCCTGGCAAACCGATTGATACGGGAACGTTTTTTCGTGGTTTGCTTGAATAATTTGTGGCTGCTGGCAGTACCGGCCTGTTGTCGCAAAACCCACAGGTCGTGGGACCACAGTGATTTTCCAGCGAAGGCGGTTAAAGACTGGGTGAAATTCCAGGCGCTGTTGGCGGATTATCTGGGCATCCGCAATGGGCGGCGGTTGTCGGCAGCTATGCGGCGTAGGCTTTGCAGTGACGATTTCATCCCAGCGTGTGCGCCATGCGCTGGTTATCGCGTCCGCCCCCAAACTCGACGCAGGCATCGCGTTCAACGATGGCGCGGCAGGCGATTCTGACCGACCCGATTTTGGCGAAGGGCATTATGCGCGCCAGGCAAAACGTCACCTGCGGCCCGTGCATCGCCCGCATGATGGGGCACATCACTTTGTCGCCGAAGACGGATTGGGCAAAAATTCGACGCGATTCGCGTTCAAACGAAACACAATACGTTACGACGTTGAATCGAAGTCGAATCCCACCTGCGTTATCAGACTAGTTCTGCTGACAGCCCGATCGCCGCCATCTTTGGTTCTGCTGATGACCAGCGCGCTGGACTCATTTCGATCCGGCGGCGGATTTCGGCGGCAATCTCGATTAGGGCGCTGCAAGACGCAGGCGCGGTTTTCGTTGCGTGCTTCAGTTCCGACCGGCGTTTTTCACCCGAACGCCCGGAAGGAATTGGTCAAGGCGCCGATTGCCGCGCAAACGGTGCAGCATATCGAAGTCAAGTCTTTCCACTGGCCACGATGCTCTCCTGATGGAAGACGAAGTTTACATCCGCGCCGGCGCACCTGTGCGAATAATGTCCATCGGGGAGTTGCAGCCATGAACCCGCGCGCGACGATTTACAACTGATTTACGACTGGACTCGCAGGCAGCCGCGTTTTGGATTTGGGCTGCGGCACGGAGAATTTGCTGGCGGCACTGCGTCGGACACAAGCGAGCGCAGCGAAGCTGCGGCGTCGAAATCGATACCGACAGCGTAACGGAAGGGATGCTCGCGCGGCGTGAACGTCATCTAGCGCCGGATTTCGGAGCAAGGTGTCATGGAAGAGCTCGGCGACAACACTCTTTCGATGTCATCGTGCGGAGCAGACGATACAGCCGATGAAGAACACCGAAATGATACGGCAGATCCGATGCGCGGCCGGGCGTTGTGGTTACCTTCCCGACTCGGTTGGCGCAACCGTTTCCGATTGTCGCTGGCACAGATAAAGCCGGTTTCCGGAACGGATGCTTCATCGGCGGTACAACACGAATCATCCATTGGTGCACGCACGTCGAAAGACTTTGATTTGCTGTGTGCCAAAGAAACAATATCCGCGTGCTCGAGCGCGCGGTCATGCGCAGCGGAAAACAAACGTGGTCGACATCAAGCGAACCTGCTCGGAAGCCTGGCGTTTTACAGGGTAGTAGTGATCGGATGATGATGATGAGGCGTCTGAAAAATTTTCAGACGGCCTCTTCATCTATTTATCCGAAACCGACCTTTATCATTCGCTTTTGACGCGACTTCATGCGGATTAATCCGTGCCCGTTCCTCCGGCCCCAGTCCGAGAGTTTGCAGGCGGGTCATGGTAGGCGTTGACGTCAATCCGCGGCCGTAACGTTGGGCTTCCCACAGCGTTTCCGCCAGTGCGTCCATCATTTCGTGTTCAGCGCGCACCCAGTCGCCGCCGTGGCGGCAGAGCCGGGTGATGGATGGCGCGTATCCCCTGGCGGCTGGTCGATGGCGGCCTGTTCCTGAAGCGAAAGGTGCAGCGACATATGCAGAAACGATTGCCCTCGCCGTCTTCCGCCCACCACCCTTATCGAGATATTGTTCGATATCTTCCAGATAGGGGCCGTATTCGATGGGCTGATGATTCTGAGGGCCTTTTGCCGCAAGCCGTCCAGTTGCTAGCGGTGAGAAGCGGTGTTAGCAGACATGGGCGAAAAGCGGCGCACGTCGCGGTGTTGACATCGTACATATTCGGTTTGCTTTCGCGGCGCTCGTTGTCGAGGCCGTCTGATGTTTTGCGGTATCTAAACGCTTTTCCCGGCAACGCTTCCAACTTTTCGCCCGCGCGTTACAAAATGCAAGCCGTGCACAAATGCTTCCCGACTATCTGGGGCGATCTGGTTTCGACGGGGGTTGCGAAGCAGATGCGGGCATACCGGGGTCTCAGATTTCCGTAAACACTGAACTTAAATAGTCGCAAACGACGAAACTTTACGCACTGGCTCGCTAGGCCCGCCGTTGCAGCAGTTGGTCAATGGGCTGTAGCGTAGTTACCGCAACGTCATTTTCACATTGACTGCTTTCGTCGGGTTTACTGGCGGAATAAGATTTAAGGTAACTGGCCTCCGAGAGCCCTGTCTGTCGGCGCAAGGAAGGTGAGATTTCCAAATAGGGCAAGACTCAGTAGTGAACGCTTTTGTAGAGACTTTCGGACGGGGGTTCGATTCCCCGCCCCACCAGTACCGATTCTGACCACACCCGGAAACGGCAGTTTTCGGGGTGTTTTCATTATTCCAAACCGTTTGAACACGATTTTTCAGACGGCCTGATATGCAAGGAACCCGACCCTATGCCCGCATTCCGCTTTAATCCGCGCCCTACCCAAAGCCGAGCTGCACGTCCATATCGAGGGGCACGTTCGAGCCGGAGCTATGTTTGAAATCACCGGCAACGGCGTCCGCATTCCTATACCGATGTGGGACGAAGGCGCGCCGCCTATGATTTCACAACCCGCAATCGTTTTCGATATTTATCATGCGCGCGGCCGCCGTTTTGCTGCACGAACAGGATTTTTACGACCTGACCCGCGCCTACCCGCTGCGCTGTCGCGAAGACAATGTCGTCCGCACCGAAATCTTTTCGATCCGCAAACGCATGTCCGCGCGCGGGGTGGCGTTTGAAACCGTGCTGAACGGCATCTGCATGCGCTCGCGACGATGCCCATAAGGAATGGGGCAGGCGAGCGCTGATTAGTGTGTTTCCTGCGCCATTTGTCTGAAGAGGACGTGCATCGAAACGCTGGCGCAGGCCATGCCGTATCGGGAAATACATCATCGGCGCTCGGATTGATTCAAGCGAAGCTCGGCCATCCGCTCGTCCAAATTTCAAAACGTATTTGCCGCCGCACGGCAAGCTCGGTTTCTGATCGTGGGTACATGCCGGCGAGGAAGGGCCGCCGAGTATGTTTATGAGGCGTTGATTTTGCTGAAAGTCTCGCATCGACCACGGTGTGCGTTCGAAGAAGACGCGCGCTGATGCGGCGGCTGATTCGGGAAATGCGTTGACGGTGTGCCCGTTGAGCAATTTGAGTGGAAAGTCGTCGGCAATCTTCCGAACACAACTTGCGCCGTATGTTGCAAAACGGCGTACTGGTTACGGTAAATTCCTGACGATCCGGCCTACTTCGGCGGTTATATCAACCGAATTTCATGCGCGCTTGCTGCCGCCCTCGGGCTGACGGAAGACGACATCCGCACGCGTGCAAAAACTCGCCTGCCGCATCGTTTCTGAGCAGCAGGAGCCGCATGGTGCGCCGCCGTCGATCTCGTGTCTCACCGGCGCAGGGGCGACGGTTATTTCCGCCGTCTTACCGCCACGCTCTCGCCGCCTCATCCCCAGTTTCTCCATATCCACTTCGTCGATAACGACCACCGTCGTTTCAGGATTTTTACCCAATACCCGCGCCAGCAGCTCGGTGCCCGCCATTAATTGGCTTTCTGCTCGGCGGTGGGCGATTCGCCGCCGCCGGTGCAGCTTTAATGTTCACATAAGGTATAATGGTCCTCCGTAAGTCAGGCAGCCAGCGATATTTCAGGCCGTCTGAAAACAAAGCCCTGTTGTGTCTGAAGGCTGGATGCGCCGTTTTCAGACGGCCTTTCTTCGTTTTACATCCGTTAAAATTTCCTAACTGAAAAACCTTACAATGGCGCGCGTATTTTAACTTCCTTTTGAGGATGAACGATGAACCGTTATTTATCCGCCTTCATATTGACGGTGCCGATGGCTGCCGGGCACCGTATGCTAGCCGCCCAGTCCCATCCCGCCCGAGCGCAGGCGCAGCAGAATATCGATACCGTATTGAAAAATCGCGCGCGACAGCTCTCTCGAGCGAGCAGCAGAAAATCAAACAGATTTCGAAAATTACGCCAACCGTTATCTGGATTACGAGCGCATTTCCGCGTTGAGTGGTCGGCGCGCCGTGCGCGAGTTTTACTGACAAAACAGAAAAGCGAATTTATTAATGCCTTCAGAAGATGATTATCGGCATGTATTCGCATTCAGCTCTTGTCGGCGCGGCCGACGCGGCGAAGCTGCGCGAAAAATGACCGCCAACGGCAACAAATTCTGACGTGTTTTCCGAAATCCAGACCAAAAAGTGGCGCGAAATACGAAGTCGCCTATCAGCTTTTACCAATCCGGTCCGGTTTGCTGCGTTTACAACATCCGCCTGACGGTAGTGAGTCTGGTAACGATTTACCGCAATCAGCTCTGCCGGAACTGATTAAACAGAAAGGCATCGACGGCACGATTGCTACGGTGAAGCGCCAAAGGTTTGAAAAACAGTAACCATCGATATCAGGCTGTCTGAAACAAGGTTTCTGACGGCCTTTCGCATTTATCGGCGGATCAATAATGGCTGAGGTCTGCCGAATCGAGCTGATACGCTTTTTGCAGCGGGGTAATCCGTTCCAGCCGTGCGCGGTCGATTTGTTCGGCGATGAGGTGGGCTTTTCCCGTGCGTGCATTCGGCGGCGATTTTGCCCGAATCCACCTGATTGGCGGCTTCGAGCAGGGCGAGCCAGTGCGCGCGCTGGGGTAGGGCGTGTCTCGCGGTTCAGACGGCCTTGCGTATCGGCAATGCAGACGTTCAGGGCGGCGGCGAAGCGTTCGGGGCGGCGGAAGGCGTCGGTTTTTTGCAAAACCTTCAGGATGGTTTTGCTTTTGAGCTGCCCGACTTGGTGGAACATGATGTGCCAGCGGCAGACAAGTTCGGCAAGCTCGGCGCAGTGTCTCGGCGCGCGCAGCTTCTGATTGACTTTCGCGCACGGGTTCGACGCCGCTGAGGTCGGTCCGTAGTGTTTGGGCAGGATGTCGGCGGAGTTTTGGCTTTGCCCAAATCGTGCAGCAGGGCGCATAGCGTTCCGGGTAGCGTCAGCCCCATATCGGCGGCGCGTTGCAGCGTCATCAGGGTATGGATGCCGCTGTCGACTTCGGGATGATAGTCGGCGCGTTGCGGCACGCCGAAGAGGGCATCGACTTCGGGCAGCAAGACTTTGAGCGCGCCGCATTGGCGCAATACTTCAATCATCCCTGTGGGATTTTTTTCCATCAAACCTTCGCCAACTCCGCCAAACGCGCTCGGCGACCAGCGTCCGCTTCGCTGTTTTCCACCATCTGCCGCATCAGCTCTGATGGGTTTCTCGGCGATTTCAAAACCGTAGCGCGCAGCAAACGGGCGGTACGCAGGATGCGACGGGGTCTCGGCAAAGGCGGAGGAAACGTAGGGGCAAAAATGCCCGCCGCCAAATCCTGTTGTCCGCCGAAGGGGTCGATGAGGCTGTCTCGAATCCTGCGCCATCGCGTTGATGGTCAGGTCGCGGCGCATCAAGTCTGCTCCAGCGTAACGTCTTTGTCGGCGTGGAAACCGAAACCGGCAGCCCTTGGCGGTTTTGCGTTCGGTGCGGGCGAGGGCGTATCTTTTCGTGGGGTTTCGGGGTGGAGGAACACGGGAAAATCTTTGCCGACCGGCTGGAAGCCTTGCGTCAGCATGGTTTGTGGGTCGGCACCGACGACCACCCAGTCGCGGTTCTCTTTGACGGGCAAAACCTAAAAGATAATCGCGTGACGGCGCCGCCGACGAGGTAGGTTTTCGCGATTTGTATATTCCGAATTAAAAATAATGGATTGGTCTCGGCAGTTTTCAGACGGCCCTCAATCCTCTTTTTCTCCAACGCGGCTAAAAGGCGGCCTCTCATGGTCGGATTTTTTGCGTACCAATTTTTGACGGTCAGGTCGGTCGCTTTGCTGTTGGCGAGGCGCAGGTTGTTTTCGAAAGAAAGCAGGGCTTTTGGTTTTTGCAGATGGTTGATGGTTTTGTCGATTTCGTCGATGGCGGTTTGGAACTTGCGGCTGGCGAGTTCGTAATTGCGAGCGAAATCGGTTTTGAACTTGTCCAAGTCTCTTCAAAATGCGTGATGTCGATGTTTTTGCGCGCGCATTTGTGCCAATTCCTGTTTGTATTTCAATGAATTGAGCGCGGCGTTGCGCAACAGGGAGACGATGGGGATAAAGAATTGCGGGCGCACGACGTACATTTTCGGGTAGGCGTAGGATACATCGACGATACCGTTGTTGTAGAGTTCGCTGTCGGCTTCCAAGAGTGAGACGAGGACGGCGTATTCGCAGTTTTTCTCTGCGGTCTTTGTCCAACTCCCTTTAAAAAGTGTTCGTTTTTCTTTTTGGTGGCGGTTTCGTCGTTTTTCGTTTTCATCTCGGAACATGATGGAGATGATTTCTGCCTTCTTCGTCGGTTTCGTGGTAGATGTAGTCGCCTTTGCTGCCGGTTTTGGCGTCGTTGTCTTTGCCGAAGACGGCTTGTGGAAAGGCGTGGTGCGGATGCGGTTGAATCTGGTTTCGCAGTGTTGCTCCAGGCTTTCGCCTATCATTTTGGTGGACTGTCTGGCTTTGAAATCTTTATAGAAGGCGATGGTTTTCGCCTTTTTGTTTGAGTTCGGCTTCGTATTTTTCGCGCAGGCTTTGTTTTTTCCAACTGGTTTTCTTTGGATTGCAGCATGAGCTGCGTGTTCAGATCGCCCAATTCGCGCTCTTTTTCGGCAACGGTTTTGGTGATTTCCAGCCTTTTTCCATGTTTTTCGCTGTTTCCAGCGATTTTGGCTCTGCGCTTTCAGTTCTGCAATCAATTTGTCCTGTTCGGCGATTTGCGCTTTCAGACGACCTTCGATTTCGGCGGCGGCGAGTTTGCTGTCTTTTTCGTAGGCATTGATTTGCTGGACAGGGCGGCGATTTCGTGGTTTTTTGTCGGCTAGGATTTTTGTCGAACTGATTTTGTGCCTGCGCTTGGGCAAGCTGCATATCGCTTTGAACTGCATCTGCGCCCGTTGCAGGCGCTCGTGGATTTCGGTTTGAAATTTTGGGTGCGGACTTGGTTCAGGATGTCGGCGTAACTGGCTTCGTTGACGGTAAACGCGGTGTGGCAGTGCGGGCATTTGATTTCGTGCATGGCGGGTTTCCTTGTATTTGAAGTGTGCCATTTTAGCAGAAAGGTCGTCTGAAAAGTTTTAGCGAAACCGCTGCGCTCGTTTTGGCGAAACCCTTACGGGTTTTCAGACGACCCCGTTGCTTTAAATTCAATCGCAAGCTACGTTGCTGACATCAAGGCGGAAATCGCGAAACCCGTTGAGCGTGCTGCGGTGGCCGATGCTGATGATGATGCTCTGCGGCAGTTTGCGTTTCAAAGCGCGGTAGAGCAGGGGCTCGGTCGGTTCGTCCAAGGCGGCGGTGGCTTCGTCGAGCAGGATGACTTTTGGGCTGCGAGAGCAGGGCGCGGACGAAGGCAACGCGTTGCAGTTCGCCTGGGGAGAGTTTGTTGCCAGTCGTCGGTTTTGTCTAATTTATCAATCGAGAATCCCAAGCGGCAGGTGTTCATGGCTTCAGCCAGTTCGGGATGCTGTTTGTCGATGTTAGGGTAACAAATCGCGTCAGCGCAGGCTGCCTTGCGCCGTGTACGGGCGTTGCGGCAGGAAGAGGATGTCTTGATGCGGCGGACGGCTGACTTTACCGCTGCCGCCAAACGGCCAAAGCCCCGCCAGCGCGCGCAGCAGTGAGGTTTTGCTGCAACCGCTCGGGCCGCGTATCAACAGGGAATCGCCGCTTTTGAGGTTGACGTTGATGCCGCTCAACAGGATTTCGCCGTTGTGGCGGAACAGGGCGACGTTTTTCAGCGAGAGGTCGTCTGAAACTTCGGTAATGTCGGGTTGTTGCGCGCCGTGTTGTTCTTCCGTACTCAGCAAAAAGCCGTACAGACGCTCCAGTCGGGCGCGGTAGGCGGTGAAATTTGTTATAGAACATCCGAAAGAAGGACAGGGCGTTTTTGCAGTCGGGCGAAGGCTTGACGGTCTGCTGGATGTCGCCGATTTTGATTTGTCCGGCAAACAGGCGCGGCTTGCAAAAATAATGGGAAGAGCTTGATTCCGTTGGTAAACATGTCGTTAAAGCCGCTCAGGCAGACGCTTTGGCGGGCGATGCGCCAACGGTTGCAGATGATGGCTTCAAAGCGCCCGGCAAGTTGGTCGTCTCCCAGTGTTCGCCGTTGCCAAAACGCCACGCTTTCGGCGGTCGCGCACGCGGATGAGGGAGTAACGGTAGTCGCCGTTGAGCTTTTTCGTTTTCATAGTTGTAACGAATCAACGGGTTGCTCTATCCACATGGCGATAAAGGTCGCCAAAATCACAAACATATAGACAAAACCAAACGATGCCGTGCGGAATGTCGAAGCTGAACACGGCCAGGATGCCCGCCAAGCCTCCACAAAACAACGGCAAATTCCAGCGAAGTAACGACCGAATTGACCATGCCGCGCACAAATTCGATGGTCGAGGAGATGAAATCCTGCGCATCTTGTTGATACGCTGGTCGATGTTGTCCGGCGCATGGCGGCGCATTTGCAGGCGGTAGTAGTTTTGTCGGCAAGCCAGCGCATTGTCAGCACTTCATTCAGCCGCTCCGACCATTTAATCGCCAAGCCTTGATCGAGAAAGTCGTTGACGACGTTGTTAAACGCCCGCACCAGCACCACGCCCGCGTTCATCGCCGCAACATCCAAAAACGCGGAGGCGTTCAAACCTGCATCGAGTCGTAAAGCCCTTTGGACATAAAGGTACTCAACACATTCAGCCGCACTTCGGTTAACAACAGCGCAATCATCGCCGTAATCAGCAGCAAGACTTTGACCGCACTTTTTCGGCGTCAGGCACAGCCGCAGGATATAGCGAACTCGCGCCTCGAGCGCGTTTCGCGTGCCAAAAATAGAATCACTGCCGAGGCGGCGGCGACCATCATTAAGGTCTGTAACAGCCAAGACGGCGTGGAATAAAGCTCGATTTGCCATTTTTGCATGTGCATTGTCTCTTGAGGCAGGCAGCAGGGCAGAGGTCGTCTGAAACCCTGATTCTCCGCTTAATAAAATAATTTTACAATTACTATGGATAAAGTTTTTGATTGATGTTGTATTTTTGTTTTTACAAATAGTTATCATCACTTTTTATAGAAAGGCAGAATGTTATCAAATATAATTCCGCAGCAAAATTACTTTGTGATTTTTAACGCTTATTGCAATAAAAATAACCCACCTCAGAGACAGAAGGGAATCTATGAACAGCAAATTAGCCCTGATGCCGCTTTTGATTATGAGCGCAGTTTTCTATGCCGCCGATGAAGCGACACCCGAAGCCCCTATGCAACAGCAGTTGCAGGAAGTCCATGTCCGCGCTGACGCCAACGCGTCAAAGCCGCCCGTTCTTACTCCATCGCCAGCGACGGCGACTTGCGCGACCGCGTGAACTTTGGGTGTATTGGGCAAATGCTCAACGCCTTTACCGCGCCGATTACCGTCGTCAACTACGACGAACAAGCCCTCAACAACACCGAAGCGCGTACTTTGGTGGATGCCGTAGCGAAAAAGACGCTTCCGTTTGGCAGTTCGGCGGCGAAAGCAACACGATTGACCGGCCTGTATTTCCGTGGTTATCAGCTTGATGCGCGCCAATTCAGCGTCAACGGTTTGCAGCGTATACGGCACGCAAGGCACAGCCAGCGTGCAAGTCGGCTCCGCACAACTGATTAAAGGCGCGTCCACCGCCGTAAACGGCATGGACCCTGAAGGCGCGGTATCCGGTTCCGTCAATATCGAAACCAAAAAGCCGCCGATGAAGGCAACCGCAAAATCGGTTTGGGCTGGTTCAGCAACAACCGCGCCCAAGGGCACATTCGACTTGGGTCAACGTTTCGGCGAAAACAAAGAATTCGGCGTGCGCGCTAACGGTGAAACTGCGCCAGCAGGCGACACCCCGCGCCACGGTTACAGCGAAGACAATAAAGAATTTGCCTTTGAATGCCGACTATCGCGGCGAAACACTGCGCGTGGCGTTCGACTCCATCTACGCGAAACGTAAAACCAACGGCGGACGCGCGCGTATTCAGGATATTCAAAACGCCAACGGTCGATTGTTTTGACGCGCCTGAAGTCAAAGTGAATTTTGGCGCCGAGCTGGCAGGCTCAAAACACGCGCGGTCAAAACGAATATGCTGACCTTCGAATGGGATGCGTTTGAAAAATGCCCAAATTACAGGCGGTATCGGCTACAACAATGCGCGCTATTACGGTAATTTCGCCTCTCCTACCGTTACAAGCAGCGGTTTTGACCTACAATTCGGGTCGCGCACGTTTGACTGACCAGCGTTTCAAAAACACTCAGTATGAATCTGACTGCGCGCGGCGAATTTGAAACCGGTCCGGTAAGCCACAACTGAGTACCGCATTTGACCGTATCGACCGCAAACGCACTACTTATCAAGGAGCACGTCAAACAAGAAGCAGCGTTATCGATCCAAGCCTCGATATTCCCGACCCAATTGGCAAAATTGATTCCAACTTAGGAAGCGCGTGGAGTGCAACGCCTTCATTGGATACCGTGATCAAAGTAAACAGTTTGGCAGTTTCCGACACACTTGGTTTTGCCGACAACAAATACCGCCTCACTTTGGGTGGACGTTTCCAAGCCGTTGAGCAGAAAAACAAATTAAACGGCCGCAAAGCGGATGCGAACCGTTTCAGCCCGATGTTGATGGCGGCATGGGTTCCGCAGCCTGATGGTGGTTTACGGAAACCATATGGAAGATTTGGAGCCGTCCGACATCCGTACCGATGACGACGGTCATGTAACGATGGCAGATCCGCGCGTCAGCCGCCAATTTGAAGTCGGCGTACGCAAAAACTGGGGCGACTTTGTCACCACTTTAAACGCGTTCCAAATCAAACGCCCGGGCTACTGGCGCGGCAACACGACTTCAGGAACTGATTTCGCAGCGCGCAAAAATGCAGGCTTGGCTTATAGCGGTTCGGAGCAAGGCATAGAACGCAGCCGCGGTATCGAGTTCAATACCCTATGCCAACTTGTTGAACAAAACCCTGCGTCCGACTTTCGGTCTGATGTATCTGCAATCAACCGTAAAAGATTATCCGAATTTCGCCGATAATTTGGTTAACGGCGTACAAGTCGCCAACCCGCGCGTGATTGCCAAAGCAGGCGTGGAATGGGACACACCGTTTGCCAAAGGCTTGACCTTGAACGGCAACGTTTCGTACTTTCGGCAAGTCTTATCAAGACACGCAAAAACAATACGCCTTCCCGTCCTACACCTTGGTTGACGTAGGCGCGCGCTACAAAACCAAGCTGGGCAAAAATACCTCTGACCGTCAGCAGCTCGGTGGAAAACCTGTTCAACAAAAACTATTGAGCAGGGTACAGCGCGGCCAATACGACCGCAGCTTCGCCGTCGTCGGTATGCCGCGCACTTATTGGCTGAAAGCGGAATTGATTTCTAATCTAATTCAAGTATCTACAAAGGCCGTCTGAAAACAGTTTTCAGACGGCCTTTTTATTTTAAATGTTTATAAACCCGCATTATTCCGTAATTTTCAATCCGAAATGCAGATACGAACGTTCGGTTGCCACACGGCCGCGGGGCGTACGCTGCAAAAATCCCTGTTGAATCAGATAAGGTTCGATAACGTCTTCAATCGTATCAGTTGATTCTCCGATTGCAGCCGCTATGTTATCCAATCCTACCGGTCCCGCCGCCGAATTTATGCAAGATAGCTTCCAAAAACTTTCTGTCCATCACATCCAGTCCCTGTGCATCAACATCCAACATAATTAAGGCAGCATCGGCAATTTGAGCATCAATAACGCCATTGTTTTTACATCTGCATAATCACGTACACGACGCAATAAGCGATTGGCAATGCGCGGCGTTCCACGGCTGCGCTTTGGCTACTTCCATTGCACCGTCACTACCCATGTTCAGTTGCAGCAATTGATGCCGAACGGCTGACTATCGTTGCCAAATCTTTATCTTCGTAAAATTCCAACCGTGAAACAATACCGAAAACGGTCGCGCAACGGATTAGTAAGCATTCCTGCACGGGTAGTGGCACCAATCAGCGTAAACGGTGGCAAATCGATTTTTACCGACCTTGCGGCAGGACCTTCGCCTATCATTATATCGAGTTGGTAATCTTCGAGAGCAGGGGTAGAGTATTTCTTCTACAACAGGACTTAAACGATGAATTTCATCAATAAAAAGAACGTCGTGTGGCTCAAGATTAGTCAACAGCGCGGCCAAATCGCCGGCACGTTCCAAAACAGGACCGCTGGTTTGGCGCAGATTAACGCCCAATTCCTTCGCAATAATATGCCAACGTCGTCTTACCCAATCCGGGGGACCAAATAAAAGCGTATGATCCAAAGCTTCGCCACGTTTTTAGCCGCTTGAATAAAAATGGCCAACTGGTCTTTCGCCTTGGTTTGCCCAATATAATCGTTTAAAGTTTTTCGGACGCAGGGCGCGTTCTAACAATTCTTCTTGGGAAGAAAGATTCTGCGCCGTAATAATACGTTGCGTCCGATCTGCGCTAAGGTTGTCTGTTTGCAGCATAATAATTTTTTCAATAAGTTATCCACGCATCTCACGCCACGCTAAATAATCGCGCAGCGGAGGCATGGGCGGATTAATGCAGTGCGGGCAAATTCCAGTTATATCCTCATCGTCGCTGTCGATATGAAGCGCATTAGGGTCAAACCGAACCTGCTGTATAACAGCCTGGACCAGTGCTTGTTCCTGTATGACATCAAACTCAAACTTGTTTAGGATTTCATGCAAGAGATTTGATTCTGTTTTCACTAAAATCTTTGCTGTTACCGATAATCAGGTCGATAATCTTCGTTGGAAATTTTTGTTGGAGCATATCAATATGAAGCATGATAAATATAATGTGTATTATATTAATAAACGTAACCAGTCATATTTAAACGACAAATTCATCAAAAATGAATTTCTGAGATAGTTATTAATATTTAGAAGAAGAGGAGATGTGTATCTAGGTATGTGCAAAATGTACTTGGATACAAAATTTTATGATATCGTTTGAATCATAGTTTAGTCTATTTTACTTTTAGTCAAGAAAAAATTACAAAATTCATAAGGTTAATGTATTAGTACATCAGTCATTAATATATTTATAGGTACTTTTTACTCCTGCAGGAACTGCTCCTATGGATCGTTATGGAAACTAAAAACTATCTGGCAGACTCAAGAAGCAGTAATTATATTTACCATATTTAACAAAATTTAATTAAGTAAGTGTATTTGTATTCGTTTATAATAATACATTATTATAAATACTGTTTATATCTAGTTTTATCACTTAAAAAGACTTTAAATTAAATAAAGATCATTTCAACTAAATGAGGATTATTTATGCGTACTCAGAATAAATTGCCTATTATCCATTTTGTATTAACAGGTATTTGTGCTGCAGTTTTGGCAGCTTGTAGCAGTTCGAATGAAGTATCAGATTCAGCAAGAAATCTGTCTATAGCATCCAATAATATCAATACAGGCAATACTGATAAGGGTAATACCGATAAGGGTAATACCGATAAGGGTAATACCGATAAGGGTAATACCGATAAGGGTAATACCGATAAGGGTAATACCGATAAGGGTAATACCGATAAGGGTAATACCGATATGGGTAATACTGATAGGGTAATACCGATATGGTAATACTGATAAGGGTAATACCGATAAGGGTAATACCGATAAGGGTAATAAAAACTAATATTAACAAAAGAAACATCATTATTAAATAAAGGCATTCAGGCTAAAACTGACCACACTAAAACTAAGTGATGTAATAAAACTGAACAATTTAATCAAAACTGAAGTGAACACTGGCTTCATTGCAAATAACTTAGGTGCGACCCATTATTAGAGACAGCTAAAGGTCCACATGATTATCCCTACCTCTCATCTTTTGACATCCGCTTATAGAAAAGATAAAACTAAACTTTTGCGCCCTCAAACAGTGATATTAGGGGCGTAGCAACGCGTTACTTTACTAACTATACAGATGGTTGTGTTATGAAGAGAGCCGGTTATGATGAGATTGATACGCCATTATGCAAAAATCTGATTGGTGTGAGATAAACGCACTAAAAATGGCATCTTAGTTAAAAATGGCAGGAGCGTTAACATCTTAGATCAAACTGCCAGCAAGCTAGAATTAGATAGTGTAGGCGGTAGCCGTTATACAAAAATGGTTTAATAATTTTTGCTACTAATGCCGATAATGAAACTGAATTGATAAAGGCCGCGTGTATTAACAGATGGAAATACAAATTAGATGCAAATAATAATCCTGTATGGACTGTAACTACCGAACCGCAGTAAAGGGTTATCAATATGCACATTCTTTAAATCGTTATTTTAACAATAATCCAGACGATGAATTATATATTATCCAAAACGGTGAATATGCATATCGTTTTTACATTATCAACTACATTTGAAGTTATGCAGAATCAGCAAAAACTCATCCGGAACGTGCAGAGGCACTCAAAGCATTAGGATGGTCTGCTGGCAAGCAATATCATTTCGCACCAGGTAGCTACTTTATGGTTACACAAAAAGATGGCAGCCTAAAAATTGTAGCCGATAACGGACAAATGACGCAGGTATCCTTATATTCAGTCCATGTCGGTATTGATGACAATAAAGCATTGGGTGCATTCCAAAATAAACGTGTAATTGCCGAAATAGTTCAGTGCATTAAACTATGGCAAGACAAATGAAATTCGTAGCGATTTTATACCTATGATGACGTTGGACAAGTCAATGGCTTCAATCAACAATATCTCTCATTAAATGCATGGCGCTATAAAAATGGCGATGGCACTTATGGACTCAATAATCCTTTAACATCGGCATCGACCGAGTTGCTACTGAAAAATGGTATAGTTGCCAATGTCTATGACATGAAGACTAAAAAGGTTTATCTGCCAAATATACAGGCGTTGCTTTATTCTAGCTGAGATGGTAAACAAGACGGCATAATGAACATGACTGCGCAGTTCCATGAACCAGATATAGCTTATCATAGCAATACTGTTTTAAGCAATAACGTTACCTTTAATGGCGGATTACCAACCGTCGCTGAGATGACAAACGTAATGTATATTTTGCCAGCGGTAATGTAAAACAGAGTGGAATGCCTTCTGCAAGCGCAGGACCAAAAAGTTTCTAGTGGGTAGTCAAGTTGCCAAAATGTTACTGTCTGGATGGAAGGAAAAATCCAGGTGAAAATAAAAGTAATTTATGGTCAAGGGTAACGTACGTTTTGGTTGGTCCAAATGCTGAAGAAGTCGGTGGTTTTGTTAAAAATCACTACCAGCCATGGCGAAAAACAATATCGGTTTCATCGGCAAACGCTAAGACGCTTTGCACCCAAAGAAATAAGCAGCAGGCTTTTGCATCTGCTGCTTATTATTTTCAAGCAAACCCCTCTAGCACAAATTGAGGCAACCCTAAAATATCCTGAATTCTCTGAAAATATACTCTGAAATCTAATCAATTCATTTTTATTGCGGGCATATTATTTCCCATAATGGTTACCGCCGAAACCATTGCTACCCCTGAAACCAGAAGCCGATCGCCAGATGAGAAAAGAATCCAGCCATGGCCGTATAAACCACCGGAGGTGAGGCTGCCTCCACTTTGAAATGGTGTCAAGAAGCTTTCTGAATGAGGCACACTCAAACATTGACATTAGCTCGTCTGGCCAAACAGCAGAGCTGGCCGAACCTTTGTTACGTCACTGCCATTGCAAGCGCGAAACTATATTGCTGCAGAAGCAGCTCTGGCCGCCTATATATCGTAAAATGGGATGGCATGACCCACTTGTTGGATTATGCGCAAAGGCGCAATTTGGCGTTCGCAGGAAAGACGTCACCCAAAAGCGCTACACTCTACCGTAATATTCTTGTTCGACATCCTAATCTTGTCTGCCGTCCGTCTCGACTTGGCTGCTATGCGTTTATGAGGATCAGCGACCCGTGCATCACAACATGAATTTGATGCCGCCAAAAAGCAAGGCTACCATTAGAAAGATGTCGCTTCCTACATGTGCTTTATGAAAACGCTGCTGCAAATAAATGGCAATCTTTCAGGCAGTCTGAGTTACACCTAAGACAACAACAATCATCAACGCTTTCAGCTGAAGCGTGAAATTCATCTTCCTCCAGTTTGGTAACGGCTTTTGATTCTGATTATCGCCACAAAAGGGCATGGTTTTACCATGCCCCCATCCGTTGATCGAGATATCAATCTGAAACAACCATTATTTTGCTCTTTCGATGAAGTCGACGGTGTTAGCTATTGAACAACTCATGATTATGATGATCAAACAGCAAAGGTCAGTCTTGGTTACAGTAAAAATAAAAAGTTTTAGAAACAGAATAGTTTTGTTATGCTTTTAGAAAAGCGTCGCTATGGAAATCATCCTGATTACACGTGTACAGGTGTAGATTTTAGGTGTTTCACGTTGGATAAACCAAATTTACGTCTATCTCACAACGGAACCTTTGCACAAAAAGATTATGCATATACCAAACGAGCAAGGGAAAGATTATCAGATTGGACTGGGGGCGACCTACTGATGAATGATAAAAACCTATTTCTTAGGAGGTTTGAATTATGCGTGTGACAAAGTTGAAAATTTCGCAGGCAGCAGCTCCAAACGGATAGGAGGTTACTTAGGTTGCAAATTTGGGGTGAAATTTCAATAGCTGCCTTATCATCAATCACTACAATGAACGCTTTGATGGAAAAACATTATGCATCGACCGTACCGTACAGATAATGCAGTACGTTACCAATTTAAGCCTCTGGGCACAATAAACTGAGTTTTCTAGGAATTACGCCGAGATTAAATTGGCGATATGCGAACAATAAGCAGCAATATTAACGAACTTCATAGTTATACTAAAAATCGTGTATTTATAGATTTTGAGAAAACGTCTGAAAAATGAGTTGGCGATGAAAGATTTGATGGACACATGTGAAAACTAAGTAACTGATTATTTAGAATTCGCATAATGTATATTGTGTTAAATTTTATTGGTACGAAATTTATAGGCTATCTGAAAATAATTTTCAGATATACCGCTACGGCTATCTTATTTCCTTACAGGCTATTGGTAAATGTACGGGTAATTACATCACGTTGCTGTTCTGGAGTCAGCGAATTAAAGCGAACTGCATAACCCGACACTCGGATGAGTTAACTGCGGATATTTATCAGGATTGGCTCATACATCCTCTAATGTTTCTCGGTCAATACATTAACATTCAAAATGCTTGACCGCCTTCAACTTTCGGACGTGCGTGAACATCAACTGGAATTTCTTTATAAGACACTTCACCCAATTCAGAAAATAAGACAACTGCATCTGCCGCGAATCCGCTTTTTCTTCTTTGGCAACCAAACAACGCGTTTCGTTGGTTTGGTCGTCAGCAACAAAAATGAATTTAACAGGCATTGTTTGTAGAACCGGTGATTTGGATACCTTTAATCATCATAGACCTTTCTGATTTCTTTTGGAAAAATATTTTTCATGTAATATTCTCACCTGCTCAGCGAATATTATTTGACTAAAATCAAGTATCTAAAATTACGCAATGCAATATAACATATTGTTTTAAAATGAATAATTATCTTATGAGTTAAAATAGCTATGGAATCTAAGAAAATAAACTGCTGGCTGTTTTGTAAATGTCATTGATAATTATGGAGATATAGGTGTTTCATGGCGGCTGGCCCAATGTTTGTATCATGAGCTAGGTTGGGAGGCACATTTATGATTTGACGATTTAAAACGCGTTACATACCCTCTGCCCTGCCCTGCCCTGTTCCATGTTTATTTGAAAAATGTCTATATTCACCAATGGCGGCTGGCTAGTGCACAGATGTTATTTTTCGATCAATCCTCCCCAAGTTATCATTGAAACTTTCGCCCTGTAATCTTTCCTGAAAACGTTTATGTATTATAAGAAAAACAAGTCATTATGGTTAAACTGGGAATATTTGAGCGCAGAGGACAGCAACGAATCGGCTCTACGCAATGCCGTCATTACAGGCAGACGGATTGCGGAAGTATTTTTGGTTCATGCGGGCTTTGGCGAACGTAGTGGCGGTCTAATTCGGGAACGGGATTACGATTCTCTCTGTCTCTATAACAAAATACAATTCAGACGGCATTTGAATTTACCGGAAAAAAATCATCGTCCGAATGGTTTTTATTTGGCTACTCAGTCCGGTTTGGTCTAAATGGCTGCAAATGTGGCAGTTGGATAATCGACCCATCACTTTATTGCTTTGCAGGACACCAAATTATTAGTTTGACAGTCCGACGGCGTGCTTCCTATTGATGTCTTAACAAAGCGACGGCGATGTTTTTCTCAGACGGCCTGTGTAAAACTAGTAAATATTCCATTCGTTCCTCAGAATGATTTTGACAAGCTGTTGCACCTTTCAGACGGCTAATCATACGCGGGAAGACAGCTTCGTCCGAGCCCAGTTTTTCGGCCAAACCTTTCTTCTGGCATATTTATCCGCAAGATGAGATGGTACATCTGGACAAACTCCATGCTTTTTGGGAGAAAGCAGGTGTTTTTATCTGAAAGATGTTTTTTGCCGCACACAGGCTGCTTTCGATGAATTGAACGGTGCGATGACTTTATCCGATGAAAACCGTTTGCAGGCTTTGGCAGATTTTGCGGGAACAATCTTTTAAATGGCGGCAGGCGGCCAAAGGCTGGCAGAAATTTCCTGTTCAACCAGCCCAGCGCATTGGAAAAGCTAGCCAAATTTGTTTCAAATACGTTAAAACAGCCGTTTATTTTTGACTGATTTGATTGGAATAGCACGATGAAAACTGCACAAGAATCTGCGTGCCGGCAATGTATTCATGGTTGGCAACGATCCCATGGTCGTACAAAAAGCGAATATATCAAAGGCGGCCGCAGCTCGGCCAAGCTAGTCATGAAACTGAAAAACCCGCTGACCGGCGCGGCTACCGAGACTATTTATAAAGCGGACGACAAATTTGATGTTGTCGTTTTGGCCCGCAAAAACTGTACTCATAGCTACTTTGCCGACCCTATGTCTGTGTTTATGGACGAGGAGTTCAACCAGTACGAAATAGAAGCCGAAAAGCATCGGCGATGCACTGAAATTCATTGTCGATGGCATGGAAGATCATCATGAAGTAACCTTCTACGAAGGTAATCCCATTTCCGCAGAACCGCCTACTATTATCGTACGTGAAGTGGAATATACCGAGCCGGCAGTTAAAGGCGATACTCCAGGAAAAGTGATGAAAACGCGCGCCTGGTCGGTGGTACTGAAACCAAGTGATGTCTGACATCGAAAACCGGCGACAAGGTAGAAATCGACACCCGTACCGGTGAGTTCCGCAAACGTGCTTGATAAAGTCTGATGAAACAAAGGCCGTCTGAAATTATTTTTCAGACTGGCCTTTGGCCTCTGGCTATCGAACAGTTATACCTTAGCCAACTCTTTCCTCATTTCGTCAATAACTGCTTTAGTCCGGCTGACTAAAAATAGCGGACCCTGCTACGAAAGTATCTGCACCTGCTGCTGCTACTTCGGCAATATTTCCGGTTTTAATACCACCGTCCACTTCAAAGCAATACGCCGTCCGGTTTGAGATTCGTAGTTGTCAAGCATTTCCCTTACCTGCCTGATTTTTAATCAGCGTATGAGGATAAAACCTGACCCCCAAATCCTGCTGACCGACATTAATAAAACCATGTCCAGCTTGTCCAATCACATTTTCAATCAGATTAACAGGTGTTGCGATTCAATACCAAACCGGCCTGACAACCCATGCTTTAACCAAACTCAAGCTGCGGTCGATGTGTTTGCTGGCTTCGGATGAAAAGTGATAATGTCCGCCCCTGCTTTACCGAATGACTGAATCAAATCATCAACCGGTTCCACCATCAAATGAACGTCAACAGGTACGGTTGCATAAGGTTTGATGGCGGAACAGACCATCGGCCCAATGGTCAAATTCAGGCACATAATGGTTATCCATAACGTCAAAATGAATCAAATCAGCTCCTGCATCGACTATCCTTGCTGACTTCCTCCCCACCATGTGGCAAAAGTCGGCCGATAAAATACTGGGTGCGATCATGAAATGTATTCATAACTTTTCTCCATTCAAAATGTTTGTGATACGCAATCAGTTTTAGGCTTCATTCTATCCCAAACCGCAAATGTTTTAAGTATTTTTGTAATGCTTTTCCAAAGGCCGTCTGAAATGTAATGATAATAACCTTGTTTATAAACATTTGAAATAAAAGCATCTCATTATCTGAATTTTTATTAAAAATCATAACGCATTAACTACAGTTAACCCTGTTGATACCGCCACACGCTTATCCGTTATATCCCACGCCATACTGAAAATTTCGAAAATGCCGTGTTTGCTGTGTTAAACCTTATTTCGTCCCCTCACTTCCTCTCCGTCTGCTGGTTTACAGCAGTCTGATTTATGCAGCGCCTGTTTCTTCAATGCACCTGGATGATTTTTCATCCGAATTCGCGACGTCCGCCAATTGAGGCTGACTCAATCACAACAAAAACTCACTACGCAAAAATCCGTTCAGAATACCGTCAGGCTGCTGATAAAGCTTACCGTAAACCGTACGTTCCGACAGAACCCGTCGTCAGACTATTATTAAAATTCTTTCAGGCAATATGTTTGACCAAAATGCCGCCCGCGATTGTGTGGAAAACCAGTTATCTCGCCCAATATGGATTTTGCGGTGGACGAATTGGCAATCCATCATCGGTTTTATCAATTATTAAACGACCGCCAACGCCAGCAATGGCTTGCTACTTGCCCGAGATAATCACTGATGACAAAAGGGCACTTTACGGTTTACGTAAAGTGCCCCTTTTGTCAATCCAACATGCGTTGTTCGGCAGGCGCCCCGCCCAATCACAAGCAACTGCCAAGCAGAACGGCCTGAACGGTTGCCCTCGCATTTGTGCCCACATAAGTGCCGCTTTTTAGTGGTTTCGTCAAACGGAACCTCAAAATCGTTCAACCAGTTTTCTACTGCCAGCAAATAGTCATTTTGGTCGAACGGATAAAAAGCTCAACCATAAACCAAAAACGGTCGGATAACGATACTTTTTCTTCAACGGCTTCTTTTGGTGGATTTCTCCTGCATCCTGTCGTCCCTACATTTTCATCCATATATTCCGGCATCAAGTGGCGGCGGCTGATGGCGTAGACCAAAAACATTATTGCACCTTTGCGATAGACCGCCATCCAAAGCAGTTTTCAATGCCTTATAGGTTTCATCACCTGACTCAAACGATAAGTCGTCACAAAATACAATAAATTTTTCTTTGCGCTTTTCCAATAAGGTTATGTAATGCAGGCAAGCTGATCAGATCACTTTCATCAACTCTCAATCAGTCGCAAACCTTGTTCCGAATATTCGTGCAGTAATGCTTTTGACCAATGAAGATTTACCTCGCACCACGGGCACCGCTCATTACAGCATTGTTTGCGGGACGCCCGGCTAGAAATTGCTCGGTATTTCGTTTGAGCCGTTCAGTCTGAGAATTCACAGCGCCGCGCCGGTTCAAAGGGAAGGTATGCGGGTTTGGCAGACTTTCAAGAACTCTTTGTTTGCTCATACTCTGCCAGCGGTAAGCTAACGTCGACCAGTCGATTCTGTTCTGTTCTGGGAGTAGTAGAGGACATCCAACCGGTCAATAACAGAATTTATTTTCTTTAATAATTTAGATATTTTCATATTAATTCCTAGACGGCCTATATCTATCATCTGCCGTTGTTGTTTCATAAAAACGTTTAACCGTGTCGACAACAGCTTGAGTTTGCGGATCAATTTCAACATTAACCATATCCCCACCCGACGATTGCCGAATAATGTGCGCTTTTAGGTTCTCGGGAATTAAATGCACATTGAATTCTGTTTCAGTTACATCGCCTATGGTCAGACTGCATCCGTCTAGGCCGACAAAACCCTTGGTCAGGATATGATTTTTAATAAATCAGGCAGAGCAAACCAGACAGTACTGGTTAAAATCGTTTTCTTTGATGCGAGTAATCCGTGTGGTGGTTATGATATGACCGCTCATCAAATGTCCGCCGATTTCATCCCCGAATTTGGCCGCACGCTCTAAGTTCACCATATCTCCTTCTTTCAGACGGCCTAAATTGGTTTTGGACAATGTCTCTCCCATTAAGTCGAAACTTACCCTGTTTCCATCAATTTCAGTAATAGTCAGGCAACAGCCGTTATTGGCTACAGAAGCACCGATTTGCAAATCATCTGCTATTTCCGGCGGCAAATCCACTATATGTGTGCGGAAATCTGCAGAAGGCTCCTGAATACGGACAATTTGTCCCATCCCTTGTACGATGCCGGTAAACATATATTTATCCCTAATAATCCTATCTTGGCTGAAGGATTTAATTGTAACATTTTTAAATACTGACAAGGCCGTCTGAAAAATGTTTCAGACGGCCTTGTCTCTCAAATGTAAGGCCGAAGATACCGCAATGGATTTTCAGCCTTAGTCAATTAATTGTTTCCGTAAAAATTACAAAGCATCTTTCAAGGCTTTACCTGCACGGAATTTAGGAGTTTTAGCGGCAGCGATAGTCAGGGGAGCACCGGTTTTGGGATTGCGGCCTTGACGTTCAGCGCGTTCGCCCTACATAGAAAGCACCGAAACCTACCAGAGTTACAGTGTCTCCGTTTTTCAATGCGTTGGTTACGGCGTTGGTTGTAGCATCCAGAGCTTTAGCGGCGGCAGCTTTGGAAATGCCGGCTTCCTGAGCAATTGCTTCGATTAATTCAGACTTGTTCACAATCAGTCCCTTCCTATCATTGACAAACACTAATTAAGAATCCCTGAATATTCGGGCTTTTCCGTACTTTTGAGTACCTTTTTGTGCTTTATAGCAATTACGAAATTACCGTGTCAAGTAAAAAGATGCGGAATCCTTCAGTTTTATAGGCTTTCAAGCCAAACCGACATCTTTTACAACACATTCCTACAAAATCAATGTTGGGTCGCTTTCGTCCTTGATTTCGGCTTCGGTTTCGATAACCAGTAGCAACGGGTTCTTTCCACGGTTCCGGCTGGTATTGCAAACCCAGTGCTAAGACTTCATCAATCCATTTGACGGGATGAATGGTCAAACCGGTTTTAACATTATCGGGAATTTCCTCCAGATCTTTGACATTATCGTGGGAGAATCAGAACATGTTTGATGCCACCGCGCAATGCTGCCAGCAGTTTCTCTTTCGCCGCCGATTGGCAACACTCACCGCGCAGTGTGATTTCACCTGTCATCGCCACATCGGCACGCACTGGGATTTTGGTGAAAGCGGAAACCATCGCTAAAGTCATGGCAATGCCTGCACTTGGGCCGTCTTTTCGGAGTTGCGCCTTCAGGCACATGGACATGGATATCTTTTTTCTCGTAGAAATCGGGAGGCAAGCCCACTGACTCGGCACGAGAACGTACCACGGACCACGCCGCCGAGACGGACTCCTTCATAACATCGCCCAACTGCCCTGTACATTGAATCGTGCCTTTGCCAGGCAAAGCAACCGCTCAATCGTCAACAACTCACTCACCGACTTCCGTCCAAGCTAAACCTGTAACTTGGCCGATACGGTTTTCACTTTCGGCGACACCGTAATCAAAACGGCGCACCCCTAAATAGTCATGCAAGTTTTTCTCATTGACTTTGATTACCTTTGATTTTACTTTGCTTGCCGTTCCGGTTTTTGGATGCTTTTTCTTGTCTTCGGCCAAAGTAATTTGCATCACTACTTTTCGACAGATTTTGGCGATTTCCACGGTCAAGCGAGCGCACGCCTGCTTCACGGGTGTAATAACGGATAATGTCACGCACTGCACTTTTTTCGACAGCCAGTTCTCCTTCCTTAACACCGTTGCGCTTCATTTGTTTCGGCACAAGGTATTGCATGGCGATATTGATTTTTTCATCTTCCGTATAGCCGGACAAACGGATAATTTCCATGCGGTCGAGCAAAGGTGTTGGGATGTTCAGGCTGTTGGATGTTGCGATAAACATCACGTCGCTCAAATCGTAATCCACTTCGGCATAGTGGTCGGCGAACTTGTTGTTTTGTTCGGGATCGAGCACCCTCAAGCAACGCGCTGGCAGGATCACCTCGGAAATCATTGCCCATTTTGTCGATTTCGTCGAGTAGGAACAATGGGTTTTTACGCCTGCTTTAGCCATGTTTTGCAGAATTTTTGCCGGGCATGGAGCCGATATAGGTACGGCGGTGGCTGCGGATTTCGCTTTCATCACGCACACCGCCCAAAGCCATGCGGACATATTGGCGGCCTGTGGCTTTCGCAATGGACTCGCCCAATGAGGTTTTACCACCCCGGAGGGCTCGACCAAACATAGAATCGGACCTTTGAGCTTGTCCATACGTTTTTGGACGGCGAGGTATTCCAAAAATCCGTTCTTTTGACTTTTTCCAAACCGTAGTGGTCGGCGTTTAAAACCAAATCAGCTTTTAGCAATGTCCTTGCTGACGCGGGATTTTTCTTCCACGGCAGTTCGAGCAAAGTGTCAATATAGTTGCTGCACGACAGTGGATTCCGCAGACATAGGCGGCATCATTTTGAGCTTTTTCAGTTCGGACAGGCATTTTTCTTCAGCTTCTTTGGTCATGCCCGCTTCTTTGATTTTTGCTTCCAACGCATCCAGTTCGCCGCGTTCGTCTTCCTCTCCCAATTCCCTTTGAATCGCTTTGACCTGTTCGTTTAGATAGTATTCGCGTTGGGACTTTTTCCATTTGGCGTTCTCACGCGACCGCGGATGCGTTTTTCGACCTGCATAATGTCGAGTTCCGACCCAACTGACCGAGTAGAAATTCCATACGGTCAGAAATGCCAGGTGTTTCTAAAATTTCCTGACGCTGCTCCAACTTTAATTGTAGGTGCGCGGCGATAGTATCGACTAGACGGCTGTTTTCGAAATACTGTTGATAGTGGATACGACTTGGCAGGAATTTTTTCTTGTTTAGCTTGGCATATTGCTCGAACTGGGAAAGCAACGTCCGGCGCAATGCTTCCATATCCGGATGGTGTTCGTCGACGGATTCGTTGACTGCTTCGATATGGGCTGAGAAAAGCTGTCCGGTGTCTTCAACGGTCAGGGCGCGGGCGCGACGCATGCCTTCAACCAACACTTTTTACCGTGCCGTCTGGCAGTTTCAATACCTGCAATACTTGGGCAACCGTACCCATCGCATGCAGGTCTTTAGGCTCCGGTTCCTCCGTATCGGGGTTAAGCTGTGCCAGCAAAAATACGGGTTCGTCGTTACCCATTGCCGCTTCAAGTGCGGCAATCGATTTGGGGCGGCCTACAAACAGCGGCAGCACCATGCATGCGGATATACCACGACGTCCCGCAGGGGTAAGGTGACAGTGCGCTGTATTCCCCAAAATGTTTGTCTGTTGTTGCCATATTCAACTCTCTATCGGTTCAGAATCGGTTTGTCGTGTAAGTTGGGCTGAAGTATTTTATTTCAAGTATTTCAAGGCTTGACAAACGGCTTGTGCAAGCCCATTTTACAACTGGCCGTTTTTATGGCTCATGCCATATTTTTGCGTTAAAATACGCGCCACATATGTTAACAATCGGAGGCCGTCTCGGGAAACTTGGGAAGTCGGTTTTCAGACGGCCTCAGATAAAGGAATAATCAATATGCCGACCGACCGCTCCGTACTTATCGAATTTCCCTGCACTTTTCAAATTAAAGTAATGGGTGCGCAGCATCCGGAATTTGAAACGGCGGTTTTGGAAACCGTACGCATCCACGCGCCGGAGACCCAGTCCCATCATATCAGCACTCGTCCCAGCAGCAAAGGCAATTATTTAGGGGCGAGCGTAAACGTGTACGTTACCAGTCAGGCACAGCTTGACGATATCTACCGGGCGCTGACTTCGCACGAAATGGTCAAAGTGGTGCTTTAAAGGCATGAAAGTCATACAAAAAGGTTTGGTCGAATACTTGCTGACTTTCGAAGCCATGAAAGCGTTCAACGCCGCACGCACGGCTGAGACGGAAGACGAATTGTGGGTGGTCGAGCACCCTCCCGTGTTCACACAAGGCTTGGCCGGCAAGCCCGAACACCCTGTTGATACGCGACGATATTCCCGTAGTACAGATTGATCGAGGCGGCCAGATTACCTACCACGGTCCGGGACAGTTGGTAGTGTATACCATGATTGATTTCAAACGGCGCAAAACCAGTGTGCGCCGCATCGTATCTGCATTGGAAAACAGCATTATCTCCACCTTGTCCGAATACGGCATAAAAGCAGCGGCAGATCCCGGCCGCCCGGGCGTATATGTCGACGGACGGAAAATCGCCTCTTTGGGACTACGCATTAAAAACGGTTCTGGTCTATCATGGTTTGGCGTTGAACGTAAATATGGACTTAAGTCCGTTTACCCATATCAATCCATGCGGCTATGCCGGAATGGAAATGGTACAGATAGCCGATTTTGTCCGCCCCTGCCCTGTCGCTGGCCGAAGTAGCTGGAAAACTGACCGGCCACTTGCAAAAGAGAATTAAACTTCCAAGCTATGGCGGGAGACGAAAGAACGGAAAGGCCGTCTGAAACACGACATATTCCGCTTCTGCGGCTTCTTTTTCAGACGGCCTCAATAACCTGCTTGTCCTCAAACACAATAAGAAATCAAATAGTTAATTTAAAAAGAAAGACAGTCTCATGACGACCGACACAACATCAGCCAATAAGTCCGACCCGAAACGCGGCGTCAAACTCAAAGGCGCGGACAAAAACCGCCCGCATCCCCATCAAAGTTGTCCCCTTCAGGAAAAATTGAAAAAGCCCGAATGGATACGCGCTAGCTGCCGTCACGCAAATTCTTTGAAATCAAAGACATTTTGCGCGAACAAAAATGCACACCGTTTGCGAAGAAGCCTCCCTGCCCAAAACATCGGCGAATGTTTCAGCAAAGGCACGGCGACCTTCAGCGATTATGGGCGACATTTGTACCCGCCGCCGCCCGTTCTGCGACGTGGGACACGGCCGTCCGAATATGCTCGACCCCTGACGAACCGAAACACCTCGCAGAATCCGTCAAAGCCATGAACCTGCGTTACGTCGTCATCACCTCCGTTGACCGAGACGACCTGCGCGACGGCGGCGCGCAGCATTTGCCGACTCGCATCAAAGCCATCCGCGAAAACCAGTCCGAACACCAAAATCGAAATCCTCGTTCCCGACTTCCGCGGCCGCTTGGATATCGCACTGAAAATCTTTGCCGAAACCCCGCCCGACGTGATGAACCACAACTTAGAAACCCACCCGAGCCTGTACAAAAAAGCCCGTCCGGGTGCCAACTATCAGCATCCCTCGACCTGCTGCGCCGCTACAAAGAAATGATGCCGCACATCCCGACCAAATCCGGCATCATGGTCGGCTTGGGCGAAACAGACGAAGACGTGCGCGAAATCATGCGCGATATGCGGGCGCACAATATCGAGATGATTACCATCGGCCAGTACCTCCAGCCTTCAGACGGACACCTGCCCGTCTTGCGCTATGTCACGCCCGACCAGTTCAAAATCTTTGAAAAAGAAGCATACGAACTGGGCTTCACCAACGCCGCCATCGGCGCCATGGTCCGCTCAAGCTACCACGCCGACGAGCAGGCTGCCGAAGCATTGCGCGAAAGTGTGAATTCTAACAATAAATGATACTGAACATCGCTCTTGGTGCTATACATCACTAAATGGTGCTAACATGGAATAACAAGATGCCGGTGATCCAGATTAAAGAATTTCCCAACGACGGAAGAGTTTGGAGAATTGATTGGTTCGGAGCAGTACGAAAAAACGATAACGTACCTACGGAACCGACCATCGACGTTTATCTCAGACCTGTATCAGTAACAGACAAAAACGTCTATTGCTGATTTTTGGCTGGTTAAATAAAGAGCGAATATGCTGCACTATTGGTGTTGGACAACTGCCGGTACTTACTATCGGTTCTCTTTGGAAAAACGGTAGTTATTGGATTACCAAGTTATCGTGCCTAGTAATCTACCAAACGTTAACATAGCTGAAGATTCTGTACGTTTGATTGAAGCAGCGCATAAAGATCAAACCGGTTATATCATCAATAAAGCTGCCTTTGATATTGGCGGTTTCAAAAATGGATTATCTGCAAGATGTTTGGCTATTGAATCTGATGGAGATCCCTATTCAATCATTATTCCCTGTTGCTGAAGTTATTCGTTTTTATTACGCCATTTCAACCAATTTGGCCAAGATTGCTGGGGTCATATGAAACTAATTTCGATCAAATCATCGGTGAACGATGCGGTTTTGATTCAAAAACCAAGATTCTCATAATCCATTTACGACAATGGCTTTACGATAATGAGGGATGGGTTTTGGGTAGGATTTAAGGGACAAAAATGCACAGCAGGGATTTTTCCAAATTCATCGTTCGTTAGTCAAACAATCAGTGGGGAAGTATCATCAGCCGATGCCGGAAACTAATTTCCCTGTTTCAAGGAAAAACAGATTGGGCTGCACGCTGCCTAAGTTTTACGAGAGCGGTGGAAAAAGTTCGTACCTTTAATCTTAGAATTATTGCGTTGTACTGCCCCCTTTCCTTTTCTAATTTAGTGGTTATTAGAGACAATGATGGCAGGCAAGCATCTCCAGAAACTGATTCACTGGAATCAAATAAACGTCCTTATCTAAGGAACCAGGGATTAAAATCTGGTACTTCAAAACTGCATAGCATAGAAGAACCTGTGCAGAATATGAAAAGAATGGTTATTGACTATGTAAAAGAACGTTTTGGAGATCTTTTGAATAAAGAACTCATCAAGCCTGAAAAAGAGTTTTGTAATTATAGAAAAACAGACTTACTGTTTTTGCCGCCATCGGAATCGACCACAGCATTGGGAACCGGCGACGGTACATCAGGACAGTCCAAAACTACCCCCATTTCAATCTCTATTAATGTTGGAAAAAGAAACAGGCATCGCTCAAAAGCTACGTTCTCACAGTCGTTCCGAAGCTCTGCCTGCTACCTTTGAAAATATGATGGCCGCTGTCCGATATTTATCAGAGAACTATCAGGATAGAGGTGTTACGGCAAAAGTATGGCCGACCCTATAACAGCAGATCCCGTTAAATTCGACCATTGCCCCCGGTCGAATATCTAACACAGCCTTTCCGGTATTCATCGCTTTCTCCATAATGTAGAATTCATCGTCAGCGTGTAGGTTCAAATCTGCACTGATTTCTCCTACGGCCACTAGATACCATAACACTGGTAAAAATCTTGCCTGATTCCACTCATCTTGAAAAACAGCCAACTAGCTCTCTCGGGTAGCTGTTTTAAGCTCTTTAATTTTTTGGTCAAGTAGTATCATATGTGGCTCGTAATATTCATGCACAACGGCATTCCGCATATAGGGCAGCTGAAATCGCACGTTTTGAAGATAGACTGTATGAATTTCAACTTCAGTGACCAGTTTGAACATCCAGCCCTTTTGTCGGCAAAATGCTCTGCTGCCTTAAATTTTGGCTGCAATACTGACCAGTTTTTCCTCAAATCGCTTCGGTATTTGACTTTCACAGAGAATTATCGTAACAGGTTGCCGACTAGGTTTGTAGTGCACCAAAAACATCAGGTGTGTACATATGCTTTTTGCCGGAATCATCAAACCATTCGATAGAAACCGGTTGTACCTCGAAGCGATTACATCGGGACAAAACTCCAATAAACTAAGGAAATCCCGTTCCAAAGAAGATTCACAAGCTGCGCAGCCTACAGACTTAGAATGGGTGGCCATTCCGGTGATATTGCGGTAATTTTTGGGAATTTTTCTGACAGGCATGATAGTTCAGTCTCAAATATCGCTGTAATTTTTGGCTTAAAAAGATAAATTTTAACCTCGTTTAGTATTAAATAGCAATGTAGAAAATAAAGTTTTAGGTCGTTTTAGCAAACTCATTTAATGATAGAATTTACAGAAAGTCATGGCGGCGGTTGCGGTCATCACTGACAAAAATATCTTTCACATTCTGTGATGAGGCCGTCTGAAAACATCAGTCGACCGTTTTCAGACGGCCTCTCAGCCAAACAAAAAGCCTGCATTCGTTTTATGCAGGCTCTTTCATTCAAACCAATCAATCGACACGGCTGAAAAATCAGCGTGGCATTGGTGCCGCCGAAGCCGAAGCTGTTGGACATCACGGCGTTGAGTTTCATCTTGTGGTTTTCGCGCAGAATCGGCAGGCCTTCGGCTTGTTCGTCCAAGTTTCGGATGTTCGCGCTGGCGCAGACAAAATCGTTCTGCATCATCAGAATCGAGTAAATCGCTTCGTTCGAACCTGCCGCGCCTTGTGCGTGGCCGGAAAGCGACTTGCGGAACTGATAAACGGGATTTCGTCCGGCGAACACTTCGCGGATGGCGCCCAATTCTTTGGTATCGCCGACCGGCGTGGAAGTGCCGTGGGCGTTGATGTAATCGACTTTGCCGCCGTGCTGCGCCAGTGCCATCTGCATACAGCGCACCGCGCCTTCGCCAGAAGGCTGCACCATGTCGTAACCGTCGGAAGTCGCGCCGTAGCCGGTCAGTTCGCACAAGATGTTCGCGCCGCGCGCTTTGGCGTGTTCATATTCTTCCATCACCAAAATGCTGCCGCCGCCGGAAATCACGAAGCCGTCGCGGTCGGTATCGTAGGCGCGGCTGGCCTGGTCGGGCGCGTCGTTGTATTTGCTCGATAACGCGCCCATGGCGTCGAACAGGGAAACCCATTTGCCAAGAAATTTCTTCGCCGCCGCTGGCAAACACGATGTCTTGTTTGCCAAGTTGAATCAGCTCGGCGGCATGGCCGATACAGTGTGCGGAAGTGGAGCAGGCGGAGCTGATGGAATAGTTCACGCCTTTTGATTTTAAAACGGGTGGCCAAACAGGCGGATACGGTGGAAGCTATACATTTGGTTACGCCGTAGGGGCCGATGCGCTTCACGCCGCTGGCGCGCAGGGTGTCGGCGGCTTCCACCTGCGAAGACGAAGACGCGCCGCCGCTGCCGGTTACGATGCCGGTGCGGATGTTGGAAACCTGCTTCGGTCAGGCCGGCATGGGCGATGGCTTCTTTCATGGCGATGTAGGCATAGGCCGCCGCGTCGCCCATAAAGCGCAGGATTTTGCGGTCGATGTGTTCTTTTTGGTGTCAATTTTGATGTTGCCGGCAAGATGGGGAACGCAGCCCCATTTCACGGTAGCTCTCGTCAAAGGAAATGCCGGATTTCAGATTTTTCAGCGATTCGAGCACTCGCGGCAGTTGTTGCCCAGGCTGGATACGATGCCGATACCGGTTACGACTACGCGTTTCATTGTATTCTCCGATGATGCAGGCCGTCTGAAAGCTGCCGTTTCAGACGGCCTTTGATTACTGGATTCAGAAGTCGTCGGTGGTGGTAAACAGGCCGACGCGCAGGCCGTTGCCTTCGTAGATTTTGCGGCCGTCCACGCTCATTTCTGCGTCGGCAATGCCCAACACCAATTTACTGTTCATTACCCGTTTGATGTGAATGTGGTAGGTAATTTTTATGCTTCGGCAGAACTTGGCCGCTGAATTTTACTTCGGCGCAACCCAGAGCGCGACCGCGTCCCGGCGCACCCGTCCATCCCCAGATAGAAGCCGACCAGTTGCCACATGGCGTCCAAAACCCAAACAGCCGGGCATAACGGGGTCGCCTTCGAAATGGCAGCCGAAAAACCATAAATCGGGATTGATGTCCAATTCGGCGATAATTTCGCCCTTGCCGTATTTTCCTCCGGTGCTGTTTATATTGACGATGCGGTCTATCATCAGCATATTGGGCAGCGGCAGTTGCGCGTTGCCCGCGCCGAAAAGCTCGCCGCGCCCGCATGAGAGCAGTTCTTCTTGGTATAGCTGTTTTGTGGAACGAATTGTGTGGTCATGTCTCGTCTTTTCCCTGCGGTGGGAACCGCAGTCAGATTAAAGTTTAGAACTTAAACTCCATGAAAAGCGGATTTTATTCATTACCCGCCCCCCAGTCAACTCTGGCTTATAGATTTTTGGTAGAATTTACATACCGGCCTGCCGAAGCAGACGGTATTTTACCCCTGTCGTCTGTCTTTTGGGGGCGGTTTAGATGCCAAAACAAAACGAGGCCGTCTGAAAATCTGTTTCAGACGGCCTCCCGGCCTTTATTTTTCAAAAAGGCGCGCTTCAGGATAATCAGCCAGTCCTTTTTATCCAATATCGGGCGGCGGCCGAACATATCATATTTGCAGCCGTCGAGTTTTTGTAAAATTATCTGCCCGCCGACAATAATCATCCTCAGTTCGAAGCCGATGCGGCCCCTCAGTCTTTTGCCCAAAGGCGAACCGGCCTTGAGTATTTGAAACGTGCGTTCGCATTCATGGGCCATCAACCTTTGAAACGCGAAATCCGCCCGCCCTTCGGCAATTTGTTCTTCCGAGACCTTATACTTTGCCAAGTCTTCCTGCGGAATGTACACCCGCCCTTTTTGCCAGTCCAACGCCACATCCCTGCCAAAAGTTAATCAACTGCAATGCCGTGCAGATGCCGTCGCTGCGGGCAATGCTGACCGGATCGTTCTCACCGTAAAGATGGAGTATCATCCGGCCGACCGGATTGGCTGAACGGCGACAGTAATCCACCAGTTCGCCGAAATTCTGATAGCGTTTTTTAACTACGTCTTGGCGGAAAGCGGACAATAGGTCGTAAAACGGTTCCGAAGGCATGGCAAACGGTTTAATAGCTTCGTTCTGCAAACGCCTCATCAATGCGGTTTGCGGTATTTCTCCCGCATAAATCCTATCCAGTTCTTTTGCAAATCATCCAAACCGCGCAGGCGTTCGGCATCTGCCGTCTCACCCTCGTCGGCAATATCGTCCGCAGTACGGGCAAAGGCATAAACGGCATGAATCGGTTTGCGCAGGCGGCGCGGTAAAAGGATGGAACCGACGGGGAAATTTTCGTAATGTTCGACAGACATAGTAGTGCATTCTTTATTCGGTTACGGCTTTGTTATTTTAATGTGCTGTTTTGATTGCGGCAATCGTACTTCATGCGTCTATTGCACTATTCTATGAGAGAAACAGACAAGTTATTTTACTAAAAAGAATTATAATAAAATAGTTATATGGAATTAGTATATTGGCGGTTTTTGTCGGTAACCGTATCTTAACCGACGGATTATTCTGTATAATCGCACTATATTTTTACCGACGGCGGACTCGCCGGACACACCTTTCTGAAGATCTGTTTTATGAAAAAAATACTTTATTTCCTTACCGTATTGTTCGCCTTTTGCAGCAATGCTTTCGCAGTGGACGCTTCCAAACTGCTGCCCCCCGAACAGGCGTTCGTTCCGCAGGTGCATGTGACCGCAAGCGGTGTCAGCGTACAATTCAAAATTGCCGACGGCTATTATATGTACCAGTCGAAAATAATGGCGGCAACCGAACCGAGCAATGTACTCGGAGCGCCCTCGATTCGGCAAAGGCGAACAGAAAGAAGACGAATTTTTCGGCAAACAGACTGTTCTACCATCGCGCGGCACAAGTCGACTGGCCTTACAAAAAAAACACAACCGAAATACAAAACTGACCTTGAGTTATCAGGCTGTCGGAAGTCGGTGTCTCGCTATCCGCCGGTGGATACCGTGTTCGACATCAACGGCAACGGCTTTTACCCCCGCAAACCGATATGCTGATTTCCGGAAAGGACCGTTTTTAAGCAATCCTGCGCAACCTGTATCTTCAGACGGCCTACCGTCTTCATCGGGTGATAGTCGGCAGGACGGCAGCCGTTTCAAATTATCAAGAGATACATTAGGCGCCAATTTATTGGCGTTTTTTTCTCGTTGGACTGGGATTGAGCTTTTTACGGCCTGCATGTATCCGCTGCTACCGATTGTGTCCAGCATCGTCATCGGCGATAAAAACATCGGCGGTAAAACCCGTGCTTTTGAACTCTCCATGGTTTATGTGCAGGGTTTGGCACTGACCTATATGCTGGTCGGCGTTATTGCAGGCCTGACAGGATCACTGTTGTCGGTATGGCTGCAACAGCCGTGGGTAATATTGCCCGCTTCCGCACTGATGGTGATATTGGCATTGTCGATGTTCGGCTTGTTCAACATTCAGCTTCCTGCATCCGTCCAAGCGTATTTTCAAAGCCAAAGCAACAAACTTTCAGGCGGCCATATCGTATCCGTTTTTATTATGGGAATGCTCTCGGCACTGATTGTCGGTCCGTGTGTCGCACCACCGCTGGCATTTGCGCTGGGTTACATCGGGCAGACGGGTGATGCCTTATTGGGCGGATTGGCCCTGTATGTCGCGGCCTTTGGGGACGGGCGTACCGCTCATCATCGTCGGTACCTTCGGCAGTATCCCGCCGCGCGCCGGCGATTGGATGAACGGCGTCAAATACGCGTTCGGCTTTATCCCTGCTGGCCGTCGCCGTTTATCTGGCGACACCGTATCTCGCCGTATGCAGTCGTAACTGCCCTTTACACCCTGTTGCTGATTGTGCCTGCGGGCATGTTGCTGGCAAAAAGCAAATAAATTGGGAGACCGTTTGAAATCGTTTTCCATGTTGCTCGGTTCCTTGCTACTAATCGGCGGCGTGTGGTTCGGTTATCAAAGCGCCAACGGCAACTCTACCGCCCCTGCATCACTTTCTGACACTGAATCCGCCGTCCGCATCGGGACATTCGACAAAAACACGGTAAAACATTTACCGATACCGCCGAATTGAAAGCCGCAATGACTGCCGCTTTGCAGGCCAACCCCGACAAACCCGTCCTGCTGGATTTCTATGCCGACTGGTGCATCTCGTGCAGAGAAATGGAAGCCTACACGTTCAACCAGCCGCAGGGTACATGAAGCCGTAGATATGGAGCGTTTTTCCAAATCGACGTGACCGCCAATACGCCCGACCATCAGGCTTTTGATGAAGGAATACGGACTTTTCGGCCCGCCCGGAATCTTTTGTGATACATGCCGACGGCAGACGCAGCGAACCATTGCAGGGTTTTGCCAAACCGAAAGAATTTATCGCATGGTATAAAGAAAACGAAAAAAATAAAATTTGAAGAGAGGCCGTCTGAAAACGGAAAACACTGGTTTCAGACGGCCTTTTGATTGTGACGAAAAAGAGAAATTGAAATATAACAATCGCTAAACTAGCCGTAATTTTTTCGGTAGCGGTTTATAGCTGTCGGCCGTTCCGTCTCCTAGCTGTTGTCCGTACTATTCAGACTTTCTGCATATACCATCTATCCTCCTCTGCTTCTTTTACTTTCATTTTCTATCCTCAGAAAAGGCCGTCTGAAATCCTAACCAGCTAGGATTTCAGACGGCCTCTATCATATACTCAGGAACCGGCAGCCAATTTTTCTTGTCGGTAAGCTTCGGCCGCTTCCCTTTCACGTTTGGTAGCCCTGCCGCATCATCCAATAGTTGATGACGATAACCAGCGTACCGATGATACCGATAAGGATGGTCGCCAGCACATTCATTTGCGGGTCAAGCCCCAGTTTGATTTTTTGGAGAAAATCACCTGCGGCAGCGTCGAAGACCCGGACCGGACAAGAATGAGGTAATGACCAAATCGTCCAACGACAGGGTAATGCCGAGCAGAAAACTCGATGCGATAGCCGGCGCAATCAGCGGCAATGTAATCACGAAAAAGATTTTCAGCGGACGCGCGCCCAAATCCATGGCGGCTTCTTCCAACGACTGGTCAAGCTCAATCAGGCGCGAACGGATGACCACGGTAATATAGGCCATGCACAAAGTGGTGTGCCCCAAGAAAATAGTAAAGAAACCACGGTCAAAATAAAGCGCCTGTAACCATTCGCTGTTTTGCAGGAACATCTGCACTTGGATAATCAGCAGCAGCATCGATAAAGCCGGTAATCACGTCCGGCATCACCATCGGGGCGGGAAATCATACCCGCAAACAGCGTACTGCCGCGGAAACGTTTGATGCGCGCCATCGCATAACCCGCCAGCGTGCCCAACACTCACGGCAGCCAGCGAAGAGACAAGCGCTATCCGCAACGACAACCAGGCTGCTTCTAAGATGGTGCTGTTTTGCAGCAACACTCCGTACCATTTGGTTGAAAAACCGCCCCACACCGTAACCAGTTTGGATTCGTTAAACGAATAAATAACCAGCACAAACAGCGGGATATAAAGGAATGCCAAAGCCAGAGCCAGCATCAGCTTGAGAAACCAGGATAATTTGTTTTTCTGCATCACTTGGTCCCTTCTTCTAATTCACGGTTTTCATAATGTTGGAACAAGGCAATCGGCACGACCAGCAACGCCACCATCACTACGGCTACGGCAGAAGCCAGCGGCCAGTTGTTTTGGTCGAAGAAGGCCTCGCCACAACACTTTTACCAATCATCAGGTTTTTCCGAACCGCCGACCAATTCGGGAATCACAAATTCGCCGACTGCGGGAACGAATACCAGCATGGAACCCGCGATAATGCCGGTTTTAGACAGGGGCAGTGTAATGGTAAAAAACGATTTGATCGGCCTCGCCCCCAAATCCGAAGCGGCTTCCAACAGGCGTCCGTCCAATTTCACAAGTTGGGTGTACAGCGCAGAATCATGAACGGCAGATAAGCGTAGACCATGACCAGATTCAGCGAAAATGCGTTATAAAAACAAACCAATGGTTCGCTGATAATACCGTATTTCAACAGAAAATTATTGATGATGCCGTTGTGTCCGAGCAGCCCCATCCATGCGTAAACGCGTAATAGGAAGGATGTCCAGAAAGGCAGCATAATCGCCAGCAGCAGGCCGTTGCGGATGGACGGACGCGCACGCGAAATGGCATAAGCAGTCGGATATCCGATTAGCAGGCAGATAGCGGTGGTTGTCAAAGCCGTTTTAATCGAAGACCAATAGGTCAGCAGATAAATATTATCGCCGCTGCTTTTTGCTAAACGGATTGAACAGTTGGCCCAAAGTATTCCAGAAATTCTGAAAAATATCGGCGTAGTTTTGATAACTGACGGCGATGTTCAGACGGCCTAAAACTCGTCTACGGTAGTCAGCGGTGTAAACGGCGGAATAGCGATTTCGCTCGGCAAAACTGATTTTTCAAGACAATCGCGAACGGAACCAGAAACAGAACCAGCAGCCAGACATACGGGACGGCAATGACTGCCCTCTGCCCGGGACGGCGCAGCAGTTTGCGTTTAAGCGTTTTCAAATTCATCTCGGTATTCCCTCGCGGATTAGCGCAACAGCGGCGTCGGCTGGTTTTCCGGCCAGCTTATGTAGACGGTTTCGTCCCAAGTCGGCGGCGTAATATTGCGCACATACCAATACGGCGCAGGCACTTGGCTTTTTAATTACGCGCCCGCTGCCCAGTTTGACATGGTAAATGGCAAAACTCACCCAGATAGGCGATGTCTTTTACCGTGCCTTGCGCCCAGTTGAAATCACCTAGGCGGAAGGCTTTTCTTTGTACAAGTCAATGTCTTCGGACGGATGCTGACCCAGGTTCTGCTCCGCCGGCCCTGCCGAGGCCGTGGTCGATGCGGACGTGGTTTTCTAGGCCGTCGCAAGCAATAACGGCGTAATCGGCATGGTCTTCCACCACTACGCCGTCAAAAATATTGGTTTCGCCGATAAATTCGGCAGTAAAGCGGCTGTTGGGGAAATCGTAAACGTCGCTGGGCGTACCGACCTGCTGCAACTGCCCTTCCGACATAATCGCAATGCGGGTCGCCATCGTCATTGCTTCTTCTTGGTCATGTGTCACCATGATGCAGGTTACGCCGACTTGTTCCAAGGTATTGACCCAGTTCGAGCTGGGTTTGCTGGCGCAGTTTTTGTCCAAAGCGCCCAAGGGTTCGTCAAGCAGTAGGATTTTTCGGACGTTTGGCCAAACTGCGCGCCAGCGCGATACGCTGTTGCTGGCCGCCGGAAAGCTGGTGCGGCTTTACGTTTGGCGTATTTGGTCATTTGCACCAGACGCAGCATCTCCTCCACGCGCGCGGCGATTTCGTCTTTCGGCATTTTTGTCTTGTTTCAGGCCGAAGGCGATATTTTGTTCCACCGTCATGTGCGGGAACAGCGCATAGCTCTGAAACATCATATTGATGGGGCGGTCGTACGGCGCAAGTTTGGTAATGTCCTGCCCGTCCAAGATGATTTTGCCCTGATTCGGGATTTCACTACCCGCCAGCATGCGCAGCAGTGTGGATTTGCCGCTGCCCGAGCTGCCTCAGAAGGGCAAAAAGATTTCATAGTTTTTCAATGTCTAAGTCGATATGGTCGACAGCGTAATTGTCACGCAAACTTTTTCACCAAGCCCTGAATTTGCAGATAAGGGTTTGGCTGAAGACGCAATGGTTGCGGTCATAATGGCAATACTCAATTTCGGATACGAGTACCGGCAAAACGGATTTTCGACGGGTGATAAAAAGCTGTTTGATTGCAGCGGATTTTTCAGACGGCATCGGTAAAACAGGCCGTCTGAAAAATCCCGTGAGCGCACGGGCAGCACATACAGATGAAAACTCTGCGAAAATTCGTCATTATATTAGCCTATCCATACAAGGGCAACATCAAATTTACTTTGCAGACCGGTTCGGCAGGATTTGTGATACCTGATACAACGCTTTCAGAACAAAGCAGATTTTTCAGTTTATCCCAAATCAGGTAATTAAATTAAAAATGTCATTTTGTTTATACAAAACTATCAATTAATTTACCAATAAAATACGGGAAAAACATGAGTATCAAACACTGGCTGGAGGGCGAGCGCCCCCGCGAAAAGCTGTTGGAGCGAGGCGCAGGTGCATTGAGCGATGCCGAATTGCTGGCTATTTTATTGAGGGTCGGCACACGCGGTATGAGCGCTGTCGATTTGGCGCGTTACCTACTCAACGAGTTTGGTAGCTTTGGGAAAATTGATGAATGCAGACATAAAATCCCTGTCATCGTACAAAGGTATGGGAACGGCGAGTTTTACCCAGTTTGCGGTGGTCAGGAAATCGGCTGGCGGATTTTAAGCGAGGAATTGCGGGAGAATATCATTTTCAGCAATCCGCAGACCGTTGCCGACTATCTCCGCCTCAACCTCGGCCATGAGCGCGTGGAAGTCAGCTATGCCCTGCTCCTGAACCGGCAGAACCAGCTTATCGCCATGCGTGAACTTTCACGCGGCACGGTGGGCCGAGAATACCGTTTACATCCGCGAAATCGTCAAACTTGCACTGGACGAATACGCCGACAGCCCTGATTATCGCCCACAACCACCCTGGCGGTTCGGCAAGGCCATCTGAAGCGGACATCGGGTTCACGAAAAAGATTGGCGCAGGCTTTGGATTTGGTGGATGTTTCGCTGCTCGACCATTTTATCGTTACTGCCAAAGAAGTTTGCTCCCTGCGGGAAACAGGCTATATGGATTAGAAAGACAGCCGGTTTATCGGGCGCGGATTCCGCCTGCGATAAACCGGCTGTTTAGATGTTTATTAACGTTTTCAGACGGCCTCAACCTTCGCCGCCGCTTCCTTCGGCCTTTTTCCGGCGCGGTTTGCGGCGGCGCTTGCAGGTTTGACTGGCCGCCGCCCTGCCCTGATTCTCGCCCCTGCCAACCCGACGCCGTCAGCTTTGCGCGTTCGTCGTTGTCGGCGTGTTGGAATCGCCGTCCACCATTGCACCAATCCTTCGTCTGCTTCGCCGACCTGTGCGCGGAGCACGAGGAAATCATAGGCGGCGCGGAAACGCTGTTGTGCCAGCAGACGGTGCGGGCGGGCGCCGCGCGTGTTGTCGAACTGTGGCTGAAACTGCCAAATCTCGCGCATAGTGGCGGCGAAACGTTGCGGTACGCCCCAGCCTTTTTCAATGTCGTCGCGGAACTTGTTTATCGCATCGGTAAGCGCGGGCGACGGTCTCTGCCCTCGCTGATGTTGCGCTGCCAATAGCGGTTGAGCTGAGGCCACAGCACGGCTGGCCAAAAACAAAACCCGTAGAAACCGATTTGTTCGCGCGCAGCCGCTCGTCGGTATTTTTTTCAGCGCCAGCGAGATAATCCGGTTTTTCGGGTTTGTCGGCACTTTTTCATAGCCGTCAGCAGCGGATGGATGTCGCTGCCTATACCGAGTTTGTTGAGCTGTTGCAGACAATCGCGCGCATGGCCGGAAAACAGCAGTTTCAGGATTTCGTCAAACAGGCGCGAAAACCGGTTCTTGTTTCAGACGGCCTGCATATTCGGGTATCGGCGCGGCGGTATGTTCTTCGACCTCGAAACCGAGTTTGCCCGACAGGCGGACGGCGCGGAGGATGCGCACGGGGTCCTCTTGATAGCGTTCGGCCGGATTGCCTATCATCACCAGTTTTTGGCCTGTACGTCGGCGGCGCCGTGGTGGAAATCGACGATGAGCCGCCGTATCGGGTCGTACAAAGCGCGTTGCAGGTAAAGTCGCGGCGCATCGCGTCTTCTTCCATACCGCCGTAATTATTGTCTTTCATGATACGGCCGTGCTGGTTCTGCACCACTTTACCGCCGCCGCGCGGAAGGTCGTTACTTTGATGGTTTCCGGCCCCACCCATAACGTGCACGATTTGGAAAACGCCGGCCGATGATGCGGCTGCGGCGGAAAAATCTTTCTTACTTCTTCCGGAGTGGGTACTGGTAGCGACATCGAAGTCTTTAGGCTCGATACCGAGCAGCAAATCGCGTACCGCCCCGCCGACCACATAAGCCTCTGAATCCTTCGCAGTCAGGCGGCGGACGACCTTTTTCCGCCGCAAAAACTGAGCATGTCCTCGCTGATGCGGTGTGCCGCAAAAGGGATAATTTTTTGTGCACTGCCGTTTTGCCGCGTTTGCCGGGCAAAAACTTTGTGCAGCCATTTTTCAACATATTCTTATTCTTCCAAGCAGGCCGCCTGAAACGAGAAACTTTTGCACAACAGCCTGAATCATCCGGGAACAGACATGTTCTGCAAAAAGTTTCAGACGGCCTTTTTCATTATCATTACCGGATGCGCAACGGCGTAAACCCGTTGTCGGTCCGTTCCGCAATAGTCAGCCGCGTATTATACCTGAAACAATGTTGGCGCTGAAAATATCGGCTATAATGCCGAATCAAACGCTATCGCCGTGTTTTACGGAGCAAAACCATGCACCACTACAAATCCGACGCCACCCAATTCCTCGACAAACTGATGGCCGACCATCCCTGAGCTGGAGCAGCAGCGTCTGGCAAACCGCAAACCTTGTGGGACGTCGAACTCAACCCCGAAGAGCAGGCGGGTTTCGAGGCGGCCAAAGTCGCCAAAAAAACCCTATACCCTACGAAGCCGAATAATATTTTCAGACGGCCTGAACCATGACGGTTGACACGCAGAACACACCACCCGGGCTGCAAGCCTACCTGAACCGCATCGGCGAGCCAGAGCATCCCGTATTGCAGGCCCTGCGCGGGCGTACGCAAAACCACCGTTTTGAGCAAAATGGCATTGGCGCGCGAACAGGCCGCCCTGCTGACTTGGCTGGCACGGCTGATTCGGGCGGAGCGTTATTTGAAGTGGGCGTGTTTACCGGCTGCAGCAGCACCGCCATGGCTTTTGGCCCCTGCCCGAACACGCCCGCATCACCGCCTCGCGACATCAGCGTTACCTTTACCGACATCGCCCGCGAAACATGGCGGCAGGCCGGAGTGAACACAAAATCGAACTGCACCTGCAACCCGCCCTGCTCACACTCGACGGCCCTCATCGCGCAAGGGACTGGAAAAACACTTACGATATGGCCCTGATCGATGCCGACAAACCGCCCACGCCGCAGTATTACGAACGCTGCCTGCAACTGGTACGCAGCGGCGGCATCATCGCCATCGACAACGTCCTTTTTAGGCGGCCGCGTCACGGAAGAAGGCGGCCTCGACCGGCCGCCAAGCATCGCCGTCTTTACAGGATTTCAACCGCCGTTTGCCGCTAGACGGACGGATTGTCCCTCATCACCCTGCCCGTCGGCGACGGGCTGACCCTTTATTATAGACGGATATCGTCCATATGAATATCAAAACAAATATTGCATTGCTTTTTCCCGTTTTCGTCTTGAGCGCATGTGCCGCCGTTTCAAACGGGGACGAATCTTCGTCCCGCAAAGGCGTCCCTCACCCCGTTTTGAACGAACAGACTCAAATCGACCAACTCGGCATCCAGGTCGCCCGCCTCGAACGCAGCGTCAACCTGCTGCAAACCCGCATCCGCCAGCTTGAACGGCAAGGCAGGGGATCGGGGCAGCGTATTTCGACAGCAAGCTGAAAAACAATTATCTGGCTAAAAACGATGCGGCGCAGACTGTAGCCGATACCGACGCCAACGAGACCCGCCTTTACGATCAGGCGTTTAAATATTACCGCAGCGGCAACTACACCGCAGCAGCAGCCGTATTGAAAGGTGCGGACGGCGGCAACGGCAGCGATTTCGCGCAAAAACATGTACTTGCTGCTGCAAAGCCAGCAGCGGCTGGGCAACTGCGAATCCGTCATCAACATCGGCGGCCGCTACGCCAACCGTTTCCGCAACACGGCGCAGGCGCCCGACGCGATGTACAGCATCGGCCAGTGCCAATACAAACTGCAACAGAAAGACATCGCCCGCGACACATGGCGCAAGCTGATACATACCTACCCCGACAGCGAAGCGGCCAAGCGGGCAGCCGTTTCCATCAAGCTAGCAGCTAACCCCGTTCGAGACGGGCTCCTCGCAACGGCAGGCTGTCTGAAACATTATGTATTACAGTTTCCATAAGGAAAAACACATGATTCAAGTCGGCATCATCATGGGCAGCGACAGCGACTGGCCGGTTATGCGGCAGGCGGCGAATTTTTTAGAAGAGTTCGGCGTCGGCTATGAAGCCCGCGTCGTTTCGGCGCACCGTACACCCGATTTAATGTTCGAATACGCCGAGACCGCACGCAGCCGAGGCATCAAAGCCATCATCGCGGGCGCGGGCGGCGCAGCGCACCTGCCGGGCATGGTGGCGGCCAAAACCACCGTTCCCGTCTTTGGGCGTGCCCGTCCCCAGCAAATATCTGCGCGGCGAGGACTCTCTGCTTTCCATCGTGCAGATGCCCAAAGGCGTGCCTGTGGCCACTTTTGCCATCGGCGAAGCCGGCGCCGCCAATGCCGCGCTGTTTGCCGTGTCGATGCTGGCCAACGAAGATGCGGAACTTGCCCGCAAACCGGCCGGATTCCGCAGCAGGCAGGAACAGTCTGTTTTGGCAATGGAGCTGCCGGCGGAATGATTTAAAGAAGTGAGGCCGTCTGAAACCGCAACTTGCCGGTTTCAGACGGCCTCACCGATATAAACCGCCCTGTTACCACGTTTCAACCTCCGTTGCCATTTCCACGCCGAATCCATGCGACAACGCAAAATCATCCATATCGATATGGACGCTTTCTACGCCTCGGTCGAGTTGCGCGAACAGCCGCACCTCAAAGGCAAACCCGTGGTCGTGGCGTGGGAAGGTTCGCGTTCGGTAATCTGCGCCGCGTCCCTACGAAGCTCGGCAGTTCGGCCTGCATTCGGCGAATGTCGGTGGCAACCGCGAAACGGCTCTGCCCTGCAGGCGGTTTATGTGCCGCCGCATTTCGACCTCTACCGCAGTATTTTCGGCGCAGATTCACGGTATTTTCCGCCGCTACACCACGCTTATCGAACCGCTTTCGCTGGACGAAGCCTATCTGGACGTTACCGACAATTTGCAGCAGATTCCCTATGCCAGCGACGTGGCGGAAAAAATCCGGGCGGAAATTCTGGCTGAAACGGGGCTGACTGCGTCCGCAGGCATCGCTCCCAACAAGTTCCTGGCCAAACATTGCCTGACTGGCGCAAGCCGAACGGCCAGTTCGTCCTGCCGCCGCAAAAGGCCGCCGCCTTCTGGAAACATTGCCGCTGGGCAAAATTCCCGGCGTAGGCAAGGTTACGCTGAAAAATGCAGTCGCTCGGTATGCGGACCACAGGCGATTTGCGCCGTTTCGAGCGCGGCGAGCTGCTCAACCTTTTCGGCAGATACGGCTACCGCCTCTACGACCTGGCGCGCGGCGTGGACGAGCGTCCCGTCAAGCCCGACCGCGAGCGGCTTCAGATTTCCACCGAAATCACCCTGCCCGAAGACTTGTCACTCGCGCAGGCCGCCGGACACCTGCCGCATCTGGCCGAAGATTTGTGGCGGCAGATACAGCGTAAAAACGTCGAAGCCAAAAAGCGTAACCCTGAAACTCAAAACCCACGATTTCCGCATCATCACCCGTTCGCTGACTTATTCTTCGGTGCTGCCCGACAGTGGCGCCCTGCTGCGCGCCGCGCAAACGCTGGCCGGACGTATCCCGCCGCAGCGCGAAGACGCCTTCCGCCTCATCGGGCTGGGCGTGGCGCACCTCGTACCGAAAGACCAGCAGCAATCGCTCTGGCTCTGAATCCCGCGCCGATTCGGCGGTTTCGTTATATCCAAATAGAAAACCATTCTTTCCATTCCGCGCAGCCGGGGCGGACAATGGTGTCCTGAAAACGGCGGCTTTTCTCGACAGGCCGTCTGAAAAACAACAAAAGTAAGGAACACCCTCCCCATGTCCCTATTCCGCCCGAAATTCTGGAAAATCCCCGAAATTACCGAAGCCGAAAGGCAGCGGCTGCCTGCTTTGGCGGCCGAACTGGAGCAGCGGCTGCAAAACCGTGGCCGCCCGCTTTCCGCAGGCCGCGTTCGCTTCCAGCCTGCCGTCGAAGATATGGTGATTACCGACGCAATATGCCGTCTGAAACTGCCGCTGCGGATTATTACGCTCAACACGGGCAAGCTCAATCCTGAAACCGAAGCCTTGATTGCCGCCACCGAGGCGCGTTATCAAACGCGGTTGGAAGTGTTTGCGCCCGACAAAGAAGCCGCCGCCGCGTTCGAACGCGAATTCGGCGTTACCGCGATGTACGACAGCGTGGAACTGAGACGGCGCTGCTGCCACATCCGCAAAATCGAGCCGCTCAACCGCGCCCTGAAAAACGCTCCGGCGTGGCTGACCGGCCAGCGACGCAGCCAGTCGGATACCCGCAGCGAACTGAATTTCGAGGAACTCGACCGCAGCCGCAACATCGCCAAGTTCAACCCGATTTTCGATTGGGAGGAAAACGACGTATGGGCCTATGCCGAAAGCCTACGGCGTACCGCTGAACGAGCTGTATCACCAAGGCTATCCGAGCATGGGCTGCGAACCGCGTACCCGTCCGGTAAAGGGAAGGCGAGAACATCCGCGCGGGACGCTGGTGGTGGGAAAGCAAAGACAGCAAAGAATGCGGCCCGCACAAATAAAACGAATAGAATAGTTAAGGCAACACAGAAAAATATGCAGCTGCGCACCTGCCCCTTTAATTCCGCGCGGGCGGGAATCCGGCAAACTTCGAGGCTGCAACACTTTGAAGATTTTTAAACGTTTGAAAGTTTGAACTCCCGTTGCCGCGGGAAGACGGTAAACCGGTTTTCAGACGGCCTCCCGCCTGAAACCGAAACAAACCGCTATTTCAACCTGCCGCCGCCAGTACGCAGGCGACCGCCAGCAAAGCCGCCGCCGCGGCTGCGGCCAGTTTTCCGAAACCCGCGAAACGCAATACCGGCAACCCTGCCTTCCAATTCTTTATAGCCGGTTATCATCGGTTTAATCAAATCATGTTTTTCAAGAATTTATAAAATAAGATGCTCACGACGTGCACCGCCGCCAGCAGTGCCAGCAGATTGAAAAAGCGCAGGTGGATTTTGCGCAGCGCGTTGCCTGTTTCCTCACTGACCCGGCCGTTCAGATAACCGCTGTAACTAAAGGTATCGGCATCGGCGGCAAACAGGCCGGTTGCGACCTGTACCGATACCGCCGCCAGCAGCGCCAACACCATCAGTGCGCCGAGCGGATTGTGGCCGGGCTGCTCGTTTTCCCCTGATTTTCCCTTGCAGGTAACGTTTGATGTGCGACGGGCCGCGAACGAAACTGCCGAACCGCGCGGTGTCGCTGCCCCAAAAACCCCAACAGACGCGGAAAACCAGCAACGCCAATATCAACAGGCTGCAGCGCAAATGCCAGGCCAGCATCGTGCCGCCCTTTGTCCGCGCTGTACCACATAAAAGGCGAAGGCCAAGACCAGCGTCCAGTGGAACAGGCGCGTGGGCAGGTCCCATACTTTTGATTTTTTTGTTTCATTGTTTTTCTGCTTTCGAGTGAATGAGGTAAGATGATTTGTCCGCCCGTGTTTTTCGACGCGGCGGGCGCGTTATTTTACCGCAACGCCGCAAACGGAGCCTTTATGCTTTACTTCCCGCTACCGCCTTTCCGATTCCGAATCCTTTGTTTCAGACGGCCTCGTTGTATCCCGACGTGTTCAAGCCGCGTCCGGCCGAAAGCCACAAAGGGACTTACGGCACGCTGGCCGTAATCGGCGGCGCCGAAGGAATGAGCGGCGCGGTCGTGCTGGCGGCGACGGCGGCCGCCTACGCCGGCTGCGGCAAAGTGTGGGCGGGTTCAACCAGCGGCAACTGCCTTTCGCCGTTATCGACGGACGACCTGAAATCATGCTGGCGACGGCGCAGAACCTTTTGTTGCGCAACGACGCCGACGCACGCGCGGTCGGCTGCGGTTTGGGGTTGGGCGAAGCCGCTTCCGGTATTGTTGCCGCCGCGCTTTCCGAAGCCGACGGCAAACCCCTGCTGCTGGACGCCGACGCGCTGACGCTGCTGTCGCGCTCGTCCGAACTGCAACAGCTCGCCGTGCGGCACGGCAACCCTGATACTCACGCCCCACCCCGCCGAAGCCGCGCGCCTGCTCAAAACGGACACGGCGGAAATCCAAAAAGCGCGAATCCAATCGGTAGAAACCCTCAGCCGCAGATTCAACGCGGTAACGGTGTTAAAAGGCCACCGCTCGCTGATTGCCGCACCGGACCGTGGCACGACCGCCAATCCCAGCGGCAACGTCGGCCTGGCCACCGCAGGCAGCGGCGACGTGTTGAGCGGCGTCATCGGCAGCCTGCTGGCGCAAGGTATCGATGCGTTTCAGGCGGTGGCGGCGGGCGTATGGCTGCCTGGGCAGCGGCAGACATCCTGCGCGACTCGGAAACCGGCGAAATCGGAATGCTGGCTGGTGAAATCGCGCCTGCGGGTAAGATGGCAGCGCAATTATCTGGTACGCGGGAAGTAAAGGAAAACAGATAGCATTAAGGCCGTCTGAAAAACTATTTTCAGACGGCCTTTAATGTTTATCTGCGGCTTATTTAAAGCACTGCGCGTAAATCCCCAACACAGTAAACAGCAGGGAACCGAACAAGTGCAGCGACGCCGTAGCCGCAGCGGCGGCCCACCTCTGCGCCTGCAACATACCGACGATTTCAGCGAAAAGCCGGAAAAACGTGGTCAGACTACCGAGAAAGCCCGTTATCGGCAACAGACGCCAGTGCGGGTTGCCGACCAATTCGGCGGCGATACCGATAAGGAATCCGCCGAACCAGTTTGCCGCCAGCGTTCCCAGCGCAAACCACGAAACGGTGTCCGCCAGCATCAGGCCGAACAGCCAGCGCAAAAGCGCGCCGAATACCGCGCCGAGGGCGACGGCGGTCATGTCGTAAAAGCATAAACATTCCATTTGCAGGATGACAGGGCCGTCTGAAACTACCAGATTTTATTGGTACTCTTCAGATAACGCCCGTCATCGAACGTATTAATCCAATGCGGTTTCAGCGCAACGAAAAATCGCCGTCGCCGCGCCGCTGATAAACGCTTCGGCCCAAGAGAGCAGGAAAAAGACGGGAAACGCGCTACCCCACATCACGCCGTCTGAAAAAGCCCCCGTCCGATCCAGCACACCGGTCAAAACCGCGCCGGTCAACAGCATAGCCGCAGCGGAACCGATAAAGCCGTTCAGAAAAAAATAAACACGAAAATATTGGCCGGCAGCCTGTCGACCAGCACGCGGAACGAAAGGTTCACCGCAAGCGGCGGCAAAAGCAGCGCCAGCGCGTTAAACGGATAAGCCTGCCAGCCTGCGTCCGAAATCAGCAACGAAGGAAACAGCAGCAGCGCGCCGAGCTAGAGGGCTGCGGGCGCGCCCACCATCAGCGCCGCCAGATTCATACCGAGCAGGTGATAGCTCATGCCCGCAAGCTGGCCGTTGTCGGGCGCGGCGTTCAGGCTCTACGCGGCTGCCAGCAGCACGACGGCGACAGCGGCGGCGGAACGGTATCGGTGCACCGCCCTCAGCGCCGGCAGTGCGGTCGCAACCAGCAGGACGGCCAGCAGCAGCCAAGCTGCAGATGCGGGAACACGGGCAAACCATGAAGCGTGGAACAGCATGTTTTCTCAAACAAAAGGTTTCGGAACAAGATTTCAGACGGCCTCATTACGGAATGGTTTTTGAATTTCAGCATGACAAACCTGATGAGACTAATGAGAGTTGAATTAGTATTTAGAGTGCATTTTTCCCGATTAGTTTGCTCCGAAACTGAAACCGAACGTAAAAACCGTATGGTATTGACTGACAACACACAACAATTATCATGACAGTAACAATCATCAAGATAAATTTACATGCTGTTGTTGTTGCTCCCATTGTCGTAAAAACCCGATATTCAGTTATTTCGAGCAACTATTCTAATTTTTATATGAAATTGGGATTGGGAAAAATGATTTTAAAGTAAAAACAATTTAAAAACACCTTTTCTGAAAAAATGACCAAACTTGAGGAACGGAATTTAAAAAAACAGCGGACTAACACAACAACAACGCTTGAGAAACAGTGTTTGATCCAATATAAACAGCAGTGAGATTTATATATTATGAAAGCCTTACATGAATTAGAACAGGTTGCAGGTGGCGATGCTTGGATGCCTGAGCAATTGGGGTTTTATCCGCGTTGGATAAGTTTGAGTTTATCAGATTAGAAGGTCTGTTTGAAGAATTTGGAAAAAGAAGAGTATAGAATTTCTTATTCACTTATTCTCTTTCTTTTTTCTAAATAATAAAAAGGAATGTAATGTTTCTTTTATACTCGCATATAGTATGCATATACTTTTACTTTAATCTTTTAAGGAGTTATATTATGAAAGAACTGAATCTGAACGAATTGGAAGCGGTGGCTGGTGCTGGACGTGCCGGTGTTACTCTTTTGGTCTTGATTCGGCGTTTACTGGTATAATTAAGGCTTTTAATAGCTTTTGTTTTTATTTTTAATCTTTGAGGAGTTATATTATGAAAGAACTGAATCTGAACGAATTGGAGCGGTGGCTGGTGCTGGACGTGCCGGTGTTACTCTTTTTGGTCTTGATTTTGGCGTTTACTGGTAATAATTAAGGCTTTTTAATAGCTTTTGTTTTTATTTTTAATCTTTGAGGAGTTATATCATGAAAGAACTGAATCTGAACGAATTGGAAGCGGTGGCTGAGTGCTGGACGTGCCGGTGTTACTCTTTTTGGTCTTGATTTTTGGCGTTTACTGGTAATAATTAAGGCTTTTTAATAGCTTTTGTTTTTTTATTTTTAATCTTTGAGGAGTTATATCATGAAAGAACTGAATCTGAACGAATTGGAAGCGGTGTACTGGTGCTGGACGTGCCGGTGTTACTATTGCTGGTTTTGATTTTGGTATTTACTGGTAATAATTAAGGCTTTTTGATCGTTAGAGTCTGCATAGTGTTCAGACTCTGGGCACCGGAGACCGTCTGATTCGGGCGGTCCTTTTTTATATCAAATAGCTTTTTGTTATCTTATCTTTTAACCTTTAAGGAGTTATATTATGAAAGAACTGAATCTGAACGAGGTGGAAGCGGTGGCTGGTGCTGGACGTGCCGGTGTTACTATTGCTGGTTTTGATTTTTGGTATTTACTGGTAATAATTAAGGCTTTTTGATCGTTAGAGTCTGCATAGTGTTCAGACTCTGAGCACCGGAGACCGTCTGATTCAGGCGGTCCTTTTTATATCAAATAGCTTTTGTTATCTTATCTTTTAACCTTTTGAGGAGTTATATCATGAAAGAACTGAATCTAAACGAATTGAAAGCGGTAGCTGGTGCTGAACGTGCCGGTGTTACTCTTTTTGGTCTTGATTTTTGATTTTACAGGTAATAATTAAGGCTTTTTGATCGTTAGAGTCTGCATAGTGTTCAGACTCTGAGCACCGGAGGCCGTCTGATTCAGGCAGGCCTTTATATATCAAGTAGTTTTTGTTATTTTTATCTAATCTTGCTAAGAAGTTATATATACAAATCTTGACCATGCTATGAATAAAAATAATTACTGATTTAGTATTGTAAATATTAACTATATCTTGGTCGAATTTATACTTTTCAAATTCTATATAGTGCTTAGTTTCTTCGATGTTATTTGTCTTTACCTTGACGATGATTAGCTTTCAAACGGAAAGAAAAGTTGATAGTGTACGCGAAACCTATCTATAAAATATCTCGCCCAATGCTATCCGAACGGCGTGGCTATATTGTGCTAATCATTAATCTACCCATGAAGAATTTCTACGAAATGCAAATGAAGTTGAAATCTGATGTATACAAGGGTGTTTTTGGAATTCGGTGTTTTAAGTAAGGCACGAGGGCAAGATTATATGATTTTTCAGATAATACTTTCTTAAGTAATATTTTTCCTAGATTAACTCGGAATGAACAAACAAAGCCAAAAGACGACTTCAGTACAGTTCGTACTTTGATTTATCCCGTCAAACCCTTTAAATGTATGCCGAAACGCCGCCCTTCTGTCCGTCGTGATTTCGGCGCAAACGTGATTGCCGATAGTCCGCGATGCCGAAACACGATAGAATATATGCCTTTACCGAATTTCGGACTGATTTGGACTGCTGCTTATGTTTTGGACGATTTTGATTTTTGGTTTTTATTGTGTGCGATTGGCGGCCTATTGTGGCTGCATTACAGCCAGCAGCGGTCATGGCAGGACGAACTGGCCATGTTGGAGGGTATGCACACGGAGCTGGATGAGGAAGAAGACCTCCCTGAAACCGTCATTTGCCGCCGGATGGCGGCTGAGAAACAGCTCAGGAAGCGGAAGAAACCGAAACAGCGGAAACGCCCGCACAAGAGCCTTGTCAAGATGGGGAAGAATCCGGCAATGAGGACGAGGAAAGCGAAGACGAAGAAGACATCTTCAGCAAAACGGCAGCTACCCTCAGTTCCCTCATCAACCAGTTCGGCGGCCATGCAGTGATTGATGCCGAAACGGAAACACAGGAACCGTCCGAGCAAGCCGTTTTCCGCGAACCTGCCGTAGAAAGCGCGATAGAAGAGCATCAAGAACATCATACCGCCGCTCCCTACCCTGCCGCCGCGCAAATCCGCCGTTCCCGACCCCTATATCGAGCCGTTTGTCGACAGCGAACTGCCTGAATACAGCACCAGCCAAGCTGGTAAATTCTGATTTGAAGTCATCACGCTGGAAGAAGCCACCCGCTCGTTGCACGAGGCGGCGGAAGAAGCCGTACAAAAAGCCGCCTTCTTCGACCCGCAGCCTGCGAGTCCCCGAGCCACAGGCCGTCTGAAAACCTGAAAACCATCGACTTGACGACCCTGCCGTGCGCCGTACCCGCGAACGCGTGCTGGCCAGCGTCAGCGAAATCTCCCGTCAAATCCCTGCCGCGCAAAGCCTGCGGCACGAATACACGCAGGCCGCCATGCGAGCGGTCGAGCTTGAGTCGCTCGCGCCGTTTCAGAAACCCGAACATCCTGACGAAATCCGAGCCGACGACATCCGCGCCAACCTGAGCCGCAGATTCGGCCGCGCGCCGCTTCTCGGTCGCGCAGATTTTCGGCCGACGATTACCGCCCGCAAACCATCCGCAACGAAGAAATACTGGGCCAATCTGTCGCCATGTTCTTCTCCGCTAAGCCGCCGCGCGCCAACCCGATACGCCGCATCGATACGTCCCGACGCGAGAGCGTGCTCCGGAAACGGCGCGCGTGGAGCAAAAGCGCGGCCAAAGTTCAGCCGAAGAAGCCTTTGTTCCCGCCGAAAACGGCCTCGTCCGAACCCTGCATCCGCAACAGCGCCCTGCCGCAACGGCTCCGGCGGCATCCGTCAAAACCTCAGCCTGAAGCGCACAAAAACCGCCCGTGTTCGCGGCGCAGCCGGTCAATCCGACCTCAACCACGCGCCGATAAACGCCTCACATCAGCAACAAAAACTGAGTTGGTCGATTGCCGACCGCCCTGATTAGCGAGGCATCCAACGTCATCATTGCCGAACCGCTCGCCATCATCCCTGATTCCGGCACCAACACAGTCGGTCATTCCGACGGAGGCCGAACGTCTGGCGGTCGAGCGACGCCGCAGCAGTTTCAGACGGACCTCGAACCCGTGTCCGTACCGCTGCACCGCACTGTACACACCTCCCTGCAAGCCGTTGCAAGGCCGTCTGAAACCGTTATCCGGCCGGTAAGCCACCATCAGGCGGAAACGCCGCCGGCTTTGGCGTCCGCACATCTGCCGACGGTGGATTTGCTGCCGCCGCCGCAGTTCGACCCCAGCGACCCAAACCGAAGAAACCCTGCTGAAAACAGCATTACCATCGAGGAAAAACTGGCCGAGTTCAAGGTCAAGGTCAAAGTGATGGACGCCTACGCCGGACCGGTGATTACCCGTTGCGAAATCGAACCCGATGTCGGCTGCGCGGCAATGCGGTGCTGAACCTCGAAAAGACCTCGCCCGCTCGCTCGGCGTCGCCTCCATCCGCGTGGTGGAAACCATACCCGGCGAAAACCTGCATGGGCTTGGAACTGCCAAACCCGAAACGCCAGATGATACGCCTGAGCGAAATCTTTTAATTCGCCCGCATTTACCGAATCAAAATCCAAACTGACGCTGGCGCTGGGCAGGACATCACCGGCGAACCCTGTCGTTACCGACTCTGGCCAAGGCGCCGCACCTGCTGGTGGCCGGTACGACCGGTTCGGTAAACTCAGTGGGCGTCAACGCCATGATTCTATCGATGCTGCTTTAGCGCCGCCCGAAGACGTGTGCAGGATATGATTGACCCGAAAAATGCTGGAACTGAGCATTTACGAGGGCATCCCGCACCTGCTCGCGCCGGTCGTTACCGATATGGAAGCTGGCGGCGAACGCGCTCAACTGGTGCGTCAACGAAATGGAAAAACGCTACCGCCTGATGAGCCATCTGCGTACGCAACCTGGCCGGTTTCAACCAGGCCGTTGCCGAAGCCGCAGCACACGGCCGCAAAATCGCTAATCCGTTCAGCTTCACCCCGACGATCCCTGAACCTTTGGAAAAACTGCCGTTTATCGTGGTGGTGGTCGACGAGTTCGCCGACCTGATGATGACCGCAGGTAAGAAAATCGAAGAACTGATTGCCCGCCTCGCCCAAAAGCCCGCGCCGCCGGCATCCATCTGATTTTGGCGACGCAGCGTCCGAGCGTGGACGTGATTACCGGCCTGATTAAAGCCAACATCCCGACCCGCATCGCCTTCCCAAGTGTCCAGCAAGGTAGACAGCCGTACCATCCTCGACCAGATGGGCGCGGAGAACCTGCTCGGCCAAGGCGACATGCTGTTCCTGCCGCCGGGCACGGGTTATCCGCAGCGCGTACACGGCGCATTCGCATCCGACGGCGAGGTCCACCGCGTAGTCGAATATTTGAGACAATTCGGCGAACCCGACTATATCGACGAAATCCTGAGCGGCGGCATGACCGACGACCCTGCCCGGCCTCAACCGCAGCGGCGACGGCGAAATAGACCCGATGTACGACGAGGCCGTCGCCTATATCGTCAAGTCGCGCAGCCAGTATTTCCGGCATACAGCGCGCCCTGCGCATCGGCTGCAACCGCGCCGCGCGCCTCATCGACCAGATGGAGGCCGACGGCATCGTCTCCCGCACCGGAAACAACGGTAACCGCACTGTTTTTGGCACAAAACAGCGAACATTCGGACTGATTGGTTGTCTCTCTTTCAGACGGCCTGTGTTTATGAGGGCCGTCTGAAAACAGAATGCCGCATTTTGAACGAAAGGAAAAATGATGAAAAACCGCCTCCTCCCCGCCTCTCTGCTGTTTTTGCTCTTTTCGCCGCCCCTCGCCGTCGGCGCGCCGCTTGACGGACGCTGGAACATTACCGAAGCGGCACGGCAGCCTGTAACCGCATCCAAAGCCTATCTTGAATTCAACGGCGCTGACCGCCGCTTCCGCGTCGGTACCGGCTGCAATACCCTGACCGGCGAGTTTCCACGCGGCCAGCGCCGTCTGAAAATCGACGATGCGGCCAGTACGCTGATGGCCTGCGACGAAGAAATCGCGAAGCAGGAAGAAACCGTTTCGCGCATTCTCAAAAACAGCGAAATCCTACCGCATCAAAGGCGATACGCTGCTGCTGACCGACCGCAGGGGCAGGGTGCTGCCGAAAGCGGAACGGGCGCAGAATCAGGATTAAACCCTGTTTAGCCCTTGCGATTCGGCGGAGCGGGAATCTTTGAGGCCGTCTGAAAACCGTTTCCGCCGAAACCGTATTTCAGACGGCCTCTTCCCTTACGCCGCATTCCGTCCTTCTTTACCTCCGCTTCAACAACTCCTCCCATTCCCGCGATGCCCCGCAGCCGACGACTCCTCACCCTGCTCGACCTGCTCCGCCGCCGGCACGGTCCCGTTACCGCCGAAATGCTGGCGCAGCAGTTATCGGTGAGCACGCGCACGGTGTACCGCGACATTGCCCAATTATGCGCGCAAGGCGCCGACATACGCGGCGAGGCCGGGCTGGGCTTCGTATTGCATACCGATTTTGGGCTGCCGCCGCTGATGTTCGACAAACCGGAAATCGAAGCGCTGGTATTCGGAATGCGCTGGGTGGCCGCGAACGGAGACGACGGTCTGGCCGCCGACGCCAAATCTGTGCTGGCGAAAATCGATGCCGTGCTGCCCGGCCATTTGAGGGAACACCTCAACACGCAGGCACTTTATCCCCGCCCGTGCCAAACCCGTCCGTTTACGCCGCAGGAAAGCGAAACGCTGTCCGCCATCCGTACCGCTCCTGCGCGGCAACCGCGTCCTTTCGTTCGACTATACCGATGCCCAAGGCCGCCCTCACCCGCCGCAGCGTCAGACCGCTGGCTGTCGGCTATTTTTCCCGACGCCTCGCCTGCTGGCGGCATGGTGCGAAAGCGGCGGGATTTCCGCTACTTCCGCACCGACCGCATGTCAAACCTGAGCATCGGCGACACCTTCCCGTTCCGCGCATGGTGCTGCTGCGCGAATGGCAGCGGCAGGAAGATTTGGATTTGTCGGTGTTTGAGATTTAGAAACCTATTTTTCAGACGGCCTCTGATTGAATCCCGTCATTCCCGCGCAGGTGGGAATCCAGGATGTGGAATTTGGGAAACTTTTTCTCGGCAGGTTTCCGTACGGGCAGGCTCTCAATCCCCGCCTGCGCGGAAATGGCGAAAAACGAAACATCAAAACAGGCCGTCTGAAAAAGCCTGCTGACAAAAAAATTGACGCGCCCTGCCTGTATCATAGGTCTTTTTCAACCCCGCAGGAGAAAACACCATGCACCGTTTCACGCCTCTACACCCCACCCTTATTCCCGCGGCACTAACGTAGTCTGGATGCTGAAAGAATGCGGCGCGCAATACGACGTCAAACTGATTCCGTTCGGCGAAGCCATGAAATCCGCTGACTATCTGGCAGTCAACCCGATGGGCAAAGTTCCCGCACTCAAAGCAGACGGCACTGTGCTGACCGAAACCGCCGCCATCATTACCTTTCTGGCCGAGCAGTTTCCGACAAACATCTGATTCCGGCCGCCGATTCGTTGGCACGCGGCGAGTTCTACCGCTGGCTGTGTTTCTCCATCCACCTCGAATACGCCGGATTCGACAAAATCCACCGTGTACCGGACAGCGATCAGCGGCGCAAAGACACAGGCTACGGCGATTTCGACACTGCCTTCGCCACCCTGCGCGACCATCTGGCCAAACACGACTTTATCGTCGGCGACCGCTTTTCCGCACTCGACGTATATTTCACCGGCCTGCTGATCCACTTTATCCGCACCATACCGAAGCGCGGCATACCCTCGGTTTTCACTGCGGACGAACCGGTCTTCTCGCCTATATCGACCGCCACACCGCCCGCCCCACCTTTGCCGAAACGATGGCTTGGGCGCAACAGGCCGCGGCGGAATTGGAAAAACAGGCTTGAGGCCGTCTGAAAACGGCGTCTCTGTATTTTCGAATAGTCCGAAAAATACCCGGCATCTCTACCGGGTATTTTTCTTTTATCTGTATCGGGCCGTATTCCGACGTCAACGGTGATACTGACGCGACAGTTCGTGCACGCTGTCTACCAGAATCCCGGCATGTTCGGGGTTGGTGATGTTGGCTGATACCGTGGCCCAGATTGAACACATGGTCGCTGCCGTTGCCGAAACCGGCCAGAATGCGCGCGACTTTCGGTTTTTATACTGTCAGGCGTACCGAACAGTGCGAACGGGTCGAAATTGCCTTGTAGCGCAACTTTATCCCCCACGCGCGGCGGGCTTCGCCGATATTGCAGGTCCAGTCCAGTCCGAGCGCATCGGCGCCGATGTCTGCCATTTGTTCCAGCCACATAGCCGCCGCCCTTGGCAAATACGATAACCGGTACCCCTGCGCCCTTCGTTCTCCCGCTTCAAACCGCCGACAATCTGGCGCATATAGCGCAGGCTGAACTCTTGGAATGCCGCGTCGCTCAATACGCCGCCCCACGTATCGAAAATCTGTACCGCCTGAGCGCCGGCATCGATTTGGCATTGAGGTAGGCCGTAACGGCTTGGGCGTTGACATCAAGGATTTTGTGCAGCAAATCGGGGCGTGAATACATCATGGTTTTGACGGTGCGGAATTCTTTGCTGCCGCCGCCTTCAACCATATAGCAGGCCAGCGTGAACGGGCTGCCGGAAAAAGCCGATGAGCGGCACGCGCCCGTTCAAAGCCTTACGGATGGAAGCCACGGCGTCAAACACTATTGCAGCCGATCCATATCCGGCACCTGCAATGCGGCGATGTGCCGCTCGTGTTGCAGCGGTCGGGTAAACTTAGGGCCTCGCCTTCTGCGAAGTACAATCCCAATCCCATCGCATCAGGCACGGTCAGAATATCTGAAAACAGAATTGCGGCGTCCAACTCGAAAACGCTCCAAGGGTTGGACGGTTACTTCGGTCGCCAACTCGGTGTTTTTGCACAAATCCAAAAAAAGCTGCCCGCTTTCGCACGCGTGGCTTTGTATTCCGGCAGATAGCGTCCCGCCCTGCCGCATCATCCAAACAGGGCGTGTATTCGATGGGCTGTTTGAGCAATGCGCGCAGGAAAGTATCGTTTTTTAAAAGGGAATCATGGTTGTTCTTTTCATAACAAGGCCGCTCTGCTGTCCCGCTTGCGCGGCAGAATCTGCAGACGGCCTTTTATTCATCTGATGGCCGATTATTTGTTTTCCAAGGCTAGAGGTTCTTCTTCGTCGCTTACGCTCTCCAAAAACCAACTTGCGTTGCGCCTCGGCTTTCTGCAACTGCTCGGTTTCGTCGAACACTTTGGCCAGCGCCAGACGCGCCGATACGGTCGGCTTGATGGCGATACTGGCTTCAAGATAGCCCTGAGCCTTGCCCCACAAACGCTTACCGTAGGCAAGCTGCCCCAGATACATCAAAAGTTTGGCGTTGTCCGGTCGGGTTTGCAGCCAACTGTCGGCCGTATCGATGGCCTGCTGCTGTTCCCCTGTCGCTCAGATAACGCACGCTGCCAACAAACGGTTCCAGCAATTCTATCTGTTGGGTTTGCGGATAATAGCGGTCAACCCATTTGACCGCCTGCCCGTATAGCTTTCCAAGCGTTCGTATTTTTCGGCGATTTCACACACAAGCCCCCGACTTGAGATTTTCGGGGATGCGTTTCAGACAGGATTTCAGGCCGTCTGCATTGGAAGCGGACGCCAGCAGGCGGCGGTATGCCCAAGATTGATACTGTTCGGCCTCGTAATCGCTGATTGCGCCGGCTTTTTCCAGTTTTTCGGATTTTTCCCAGCACTTCGGCGGCATTACCGTCATCAAAGGCATAACGCAACTGCAAACGGACCAGTCTGGTCAGATTGGGATTGATTTGCGCGGCGGCATCTGGGTTTTGTTTGGCGGCCGGATAATCGCGGTTGGTCAAGGCTGACTCGGCCAACAACAGGTAACGCGAAAGCTGCTGTTTTTTTCGGCAATGCTTCGATGTCTTTCAGGTAGCGGTCGCGCAGTTCGATATTGTCCATCTGGTCGGCCGCATGGGCGCCCAGCATCAATGCCAGCGCACGGTTGCCGCCTGCTTCTTTGTTTGCCAAAACTTTAGCCGCCCTCGTTTTCCGCCTGCTCGAATTTGCTTCAAAGAAAGCCTGTCCCGCATTATTAAGCGCGGTGGCAGCCTGACGGCCTTTACGGGCGGTACCGAAACGCTGCATTCTGCCGGGTATGTTCAGCAAACCGGCTATCAGGCGGACAAGAACACAGAATCACGACGGCAATTATCAAGCCCAATACGAACGCGTGCAGGTTCACTACGCAACATGGTTTGTCCCGCCACCACATACACATTACCGGTATAGACGCCCGAAGCAGGGCCAACCCGACGGCCACGGCAAACAAAATCACTATCCAAACGACGCTTCTCATGCCTGATCTCCTCTTGAGGAAGTGTCGGCCGAAGGCGTCGGATCGGTTTGCGCCGGCGGATTCCTGATTGATGAAATCCCTCATCGGCGGCTGATCGGCGGCAGGGGCTTTAGGTGTTGCCGGTGCGGGTTTGGCCGGTACGACGGGAACCTGAGGGCGTTTGATTGCCGCAGGCGCTTTCGGAATCTGCGGCTTGGGCTGGGCCGCCGAAGCAGGCCTGTTCGCTTCCGGAACGGCCTGCTGTCCGGCTGCGCTGGCAGCCCTGTTTTCAGACGGCAGCGCAGGAACGGCCGGCGTGGCGACAGGTGCCGCCGATTGCGCCGGAGCAGGCGTAATGATAGAAGGAGCGGCAATCAGCGGCATTTCCGGAGCTTGTCCGCGGATACCCTCCTGATATGCGTAAACCGCCGCCCCTGCTCGACTGCAAAGCGTCTTCCGCTACCGGACGGATGTCCAGCGATTTCAAATCGGCCAATTCTTTCAGCCAAGAGCGGGTAGCGGGAGAGTTGCTGTCGAAATATTGCCTTACCGCAGCTTCGGCGTTGTTTTAAATCGCTTTGATAAACTTCACTGTTGTGCTGCATCAGGGCGGTGCGTGCATCAAGCAGGCGCAACCGCAGGTTTTCACGCACAAAAATACACTTGGTCGGGCGCAATCAGCATGGCGTCGTTGTTGTCCAGCCGGCGTACTTCCACCAAGCCTTTGAGCGCATCCAGCGATTTTTTTCCCAAGCATTTTCCCACCATGAAAGATTCGGATTCGGCGACCGGCTGTTTTTCGTTTTTGCTCGGCTTCAATGTGCCGTCAATCAGCAGCGGCAGACCGGCAACGGCAGTCTCCAAACGATCGATACGCAAAGCGGTACCCGAAATATCGACATAGGGATGGTTTTTTCAACGAAGCCAAATCGCTGCTTACGGCCTGTTTGATGGCGAGCAGTTCGGGTTGGTCAGAAACGGCTCAGGCGGTTGTGGACATGCTCCAGCACGCTGATTGCGCCCTGCACGTTACCTGACAGCACCAACTGCTGCGAGGCTTGGTTCAGCAGAGTTTCGGCTTCGTCCGCCAGCCAGTTGGCGCGGCCTTTAGCCAGTTCCTGATAAGCTTTCTGCGTCAGGACAATCTGTTCGGCGTTTGCTTTCTGTCCGCTGCCCAAGCGCTCCAGTTCGGACTGGATAACGGTCTGGCGGTTGATGTTTTCTTTCAACAAGGCAGCGTTTTCCGACTCGCCCAGCAGCTTTGTCGAGCTTTTTGTGAAAACTCAAGCTGCTGGTTTTTCAAAACATTCTGCCCTTCTACAAACAGAAATCCGCTTGCACCCAGCCTCAGCAGCGCCAAGACCAGCGCACCTGCGGCCAGCCCTTTGCCGGAAGACTGCCGGATGACGACCGGATTGGCGGAAGTTTGGGGAATCTGTTTCGGTTCTGACATAGTATTTCCTGTAATTTCGCCGGCCGCCTGCTTTTTTCAGACGGCCCGACATTATTTTCAGACGTTGCCGCAAAGGTTTTCGGACGTCGGGACGGTATCCCGCTTATCCGAAGCGGCAGTATTTTCTTTATCGGAATCCAGCCGTTCGGCCGCCACCTTGTTTGATTGTTCACCGTTTTTTTCAGGCGGAGGGTTTCGGGAAGCGACAATATCGGCGGTATCCGGCCCATTTGCCGCTTCATTCAATACCGCTGTGTCAAACTGCTGGATGACCCGGACGTTTTTCCGCTCCGGCAAGCCTCAATGTGTCGGCTATGCGCGGATGGTGGGTGAGCATAGCAAGGATTTGAAGAACAGGGAGAATTGAGACGGTACTTGGCGGAACAAAGCCTGCGCCAGTTCGCCCGAAGCAACATATGCGGCCTTGATGGAATGTGGATTAAAATCATGCCAATTCAAGGAATTAGGCCGTCTGAAATAGATTTCGGCAAAACTGACCTTAAAACCTTTCCGCCGCAATTCGCTCGCAAGCAAATCACGCCCGCCGTGTCCGCGGACAATTAAAACGCTCGAACCTTTCGGCATTTCCTTCCATAGCGGCAGACGCAAAACGGCTTCGCTGTCGTTGCCTGAAGACGGGCTGTAAATCTCGTGATGACAGAATGCCGCCAAGATTTTTGCGGCTGGCCTGCCCGACTGTAATCTGTTTTTTTGAGGCCGTCTGAAAAATCAAGATGCGGTGCCGCCGTTTCAATGGCTGTCGGACTGACCCAAAACACCGCATCCGCCTGTTTGAAACGTTCGGGCAGCCGCCGCAGCGCCCCTTCGTCAACTTCGATTTCTATCGGACTGAAAGGTACTGCCAGCCAGCCGGCGTCGGTACAGGTCTGCATATCTGCTTTTGCTCGGAATTTAGGTCGGATGATAAGTATTCTAGGCATATTTCAGACGGCCTTTTCATAAAGAAATTGGAAAACCCTGTTTGCAGCCGCTGCAAGGTCCGTTTTAATCGGCAGAACTTGCGGAAAACTGCAAACAGGTATTAGGGAAACGAACTATTTTTGCGTGCTGACCTGCTTCATCCAGACGAATAGTTCTTCCAAATCGTAATCGCCGCTGTGCGGCACGTCCCATGGCAGGGAAGTAATCAACGGCGTATCCGTTGTTTTTGCAGCTTGGCGGCCAATACGGCGGACACGGCCAGCGAGGTGTCACGGTCAGCGGTACCGACGCGGATACGCCAGTTTTGCGGTATTTTCCCCGGATGTACCGATGTAGTTGAGCGGGTCTCATGATTTTGACGGTTTCGGCGTCAGCCATCGCCGCATTTTCAGCCGTGCTGTGCCGCATCGAAAATTCGGTGAAATGCCGTTTGTCGGTTTGGGCATTGCCGAAAAGCTGGTTTTCTCCAGTACTTAAATCCACACCGTCAAACGCCGGCGGTATTTTCTGGCGGCCGGCGGCTTTGGCGTATTTACTAAAATCAACGGCGGTTACTTTTACCGTTTTTTTACCGTAAAGCCAATTCCCGGTTACCCAGTTTTTTTGCCTGCATCCAGCTGCGACTGTGCCGATTTCGCCAGATAACCGGCGACATAATCCTTAAAGCTGCCGTTGCCGCTTTTTATCCAGCGTCAGCGCGCGGCCGCCGGCATCTTTCAGTTTCAGGCTGTTGATATAAGCGGGATAAAGCGGTTTGAGCTGGTTGAGAGGGAGATTTCTTCTTTGGTCAGCGTGCCGGGTACCAGTTCGCGCTTGACATTGTAGTCGAGCATGGAAATATTCATTTTTGATAGTCGTTTACACCGTTAAACTGCCATTCGTAAGCCATATCGGCATGGTCCAAATCGGTAATCGGACAATATGCGGACACGGCAAAAATGTCGTCGCCACCTTCCGCTGCGCCCAATGCTTTTAAGATGGGTTTCATAATCGCGACTGTTGCCGGTCGCACCCAGCAGGAGCGGAAAGTGCTCCGCCCGCACTGGTTCCGTTGGAAAATGATTTTGCCCTGCATCTCCCGGCATGGCTTTGTCGTTGAATTTCAGGTAACGGACCGCAGCCTTCAAATCCACGATGGCGGCTGGTGCCTTGCCGTTGGCGGCTGTCCGTCCGCGCGCGCCGGGAGAAGCGACCACATAACCTTTTCGACAGGGCCGTCAAAGCGGCATTCGGGGTTTGGGATGCTTCACCGCCCCGGCCGAACCCCCGGTTTGCCCGGCTCGGCAGGCATATAACCGCCAATTTGGTTCGGGAAAAATCGGTGCAGTTTCCGCAGTAAAACCGCCAACCGAGCCGCCGCTGTAATAAGCTTCCGGTACATAAATATTGATAATTTCATATTTTGTATCAACGGGATTCCTGACGTAAACAATACCTTCATACGCGCGGAATTTCACGCTTCGGCCATTGACTTCAAGGCTTTGCTCAGTGTATTTCTGTTTGGAAAAATCCAAGTCGTAGCCTGCCGCGCCGTCTTTCACCGTCGAACAAGCGACCAGGCCTGCGGCCAGCGAACCCTGCCAGTAGCGTACGGGAAAAATGCTCCCTATCCCTTGCTCCGTATTTCAAACTGTCAAAAATAGTTTTTTATTATAGATGACAGCTGTGCTTTAATCAGGTTAAGGCCGTCTGAACGGTTGCTTTCAATTTTTCAGACGGCCTTTTCTTCACGAAAAGCCCGATATGTTAAAATGACGAACGATACGCGTCGAGCGAACCGCCGCACACAACAACAAACGGAACATCTCTCCCACGCACCCGCCACGAGCAGCCAGCCCTACACAGCCGCCACCGTTTGCCGAGTCAGCTCAAACGGCATGATTCAAGACACTGACTCGCTGGCCGAAGAATCGGCCGTCGCTGGTTTACAACGGCATCAGCCACGCCGTATTGATGGCCACCCGCAAAACCTAGAAGAGCTCGCCCTCGGTTTCAGCCTGAGCGAAGGCATCCTGCAAAACCGCAGCGAACTTTACGGCACCGACATCCGCAACTCTTGCGACGGCATCGAAGTGCGGCTCGACATCGCCTCTTCCCGTTTCCAAGCCCCTGAAAGAACGCCGCAGCTTAAACGGACGCACCGGTTGCGGTTTGTGCGGCATCGACAGCCCTGTCGGCGGTAAAAACCCGTGCTGCCGCAGATAATCCGAAGCCGCCGTTTTACCGTCGGCGAAATTCAGACGGCCTTATCGGCTTTAAACCGTTACCAGCCGCTCCGACAGACGGTCGGTTCGCTGCACGGCGCGGCATGGGCGGACAAACACGGTATTGTCGCCGCATTCGAAGACGTCGGCCGCCACAACGCCCTCGACAAACTCATCGGTCACGGCACGCTCAACGCGTTCGACTGGCAGCAAGGGTTTGCCATCATCTCCAGCCGCGCCAGTTACGAAATGGTCGCCAAAGCCGCCGTATCCCGCATAGGCTGCATCGTTGCCGTTTCAGCCCCCACCGCTCTGGCCGTCCGCCCGGCAGAACAGGCCGGAATGACCTTGATCGGTTTCGCCGGCCCTGAAAAATTCACCATTTATACCCATGCGGAATTTATCGAGGCCGTCTGAAATCTGAACATCCAAATAAGGAAACACCATGAACACCCTGCTCCGCCCTGTCCCGACGGAAAAAAATCCAGAAAGGCCTGTTCCATACCCCGTTTTGGCTTGCACCCGAAAAAGACATCTTCGCCAGCCGCGCCGTCCGTTTCAAAAGAATTGGCGCAGGAAGACAGCAGCGGCTGGAGCGGCTATCTGTCCCTGCTGTCTGTCATCTGCGAAGCGCAACAGGCCGTGTTTGACCGCCATACCTTTCCGCTGCCGCCGCTTTACCGCGGACAAAACCGTATTGCCCGCAGCGGCCCAAGGCGAAGTACCGGACGGATTTTTGACTGTTTTTACTGACTTGCTGAATGCAACCGACGGTCAAACCAATGCCGCGGTCGCCGCCGAAACCGCTAAACTTAAAGCCTTAACCGCCGCCGAGGCCGCCGCCCTGCACGACGCATATTGACGCAACAAACGGAACCGTCCGACCGCGCCGCCGAAATTTGGGTACAGGCCGCTTTGCAGGTCGTCTGGACGGCATGGGCCGCGCAGTTGTCCGAAGACGACATTCCGACCGCCGAAAACAGCGACCGCATCTTCTGCCCCTGCTGCGGCACGGAAGCCGTCGGCAGTGTCATCCTTATCCGCAGCGACCTGACCGGCTTCCGCTACATGCATTGCCCGCTGTGTAACAGCCGCTGGAACGCCCTGCGCGCCAAATGCCCGACCTGCGGCGACGCCGGCGGAATGCGCCTCCAACAGGTCGAAGAAAAAAAGCGTTCCGCACCTCGCTCCGGCCTATGCCGCCGCCCATGCCGAAAGTTGCGAATCCTGCCATACCCTACCGCAAGCTCTACCGGCAAGACAAACAACAGTACGCCGACCCCGTCGCCGACGACCTTGCCACACTGGCTTTAGATATCGCCGTCGGCGAAGCGGGTTACGAACGCGGCGGTGCAAATCCGTTTTTATTGATTGATGACGGCTCTTGTGTTCAGATTTGAAATAAAAAGGTAGCACACTAAGACAATAAGATTTGAAACAAGTTTAGGAATAAGGCGTTTGGCGTTTCATAACCAAATGTTTTTGGGTATGGCCCTATTCATCCTAGTATTTCCGTATACGGCTATACGGTAATTACCAAATATTATTCGCCACATAGAATGCCAGTAATGAACTTTGCATAGTGTTGGCTTCTCATACATGAATCCGTGCCTCTTGTTTGAAATAAAATATACAAACATCCAAAAGCAATGCCGTCTGAAAATCAAAGTTTCAGACGGCATCATTATTTTAATCCGAATCCCGGTGTCTTTATTGGTCGACAAACGCATCGTTCAATCAGAAAGTCGCCGCGCACGCCGACTTTGGGTGATTCCACCAGACCGAAGTCATTCAGCACTTGACGGGTGTCTTTCAACATGGCTGGCTACCGCACAGCATGGCGCGGTCGTCCTGCGGGTTGATCTTTTGGGCAGGCCGATGTCTTCGAACAGTTTGCCGCTTACCATCAGGTCGGTCAGGCGGCCGTGATGTTCGTATTCTTCGCGGGAAACAATCGGATAGTAAATCAGTTTTTTTCCTTAACCAAATCGCCGAGGTATTCGTGTTCCGGCAATTCTTTGGTGAAGCGGTCGTAGTACGCCAAATCTTTTTATAACGTACGCCGTGTACCAAGATGATTTTTTCAAACTGCTCGTAAATCTCCGGGTCTTTTGGTTACGCTCAGGAAAGGGGCGATGCCGGTACCGGTGCTCAACAAATAAAGGTGTTTGCCGGGATTCAGGTCGCCTGCCACCAGCGTACCGGTCGGTTTTTTTGCTGATTAACACGTCGTCGCCGACTTTTAGATGCTGGAGGCGGCTGGTCAGCGGGCCGTCCTGCACTTTGATGCTGAAAAATTCCAGATGCTCTTCCCAGTTGGCCGAGGCGACGCTGTATGCGCGCATCAGCGGTTTGCCGTCCACCATCAGTCCGACCATAACGAACTGGTTGTTTTCAAAGCGCAACGATTCGTCGCGGGTGCAGGTGAAAGTGAAGTAGGCGTCTGTCCAGTGATGTACGGACAATACTTTTTTTCGGTATTGAATGCTGCCATTTGAAGTTTCCTGTTTAATCGATGAGGCCGTCTGAAAACAGCGGCCGTTGTTGAAAAATCGTGTCTATAACTTAAGCTTGACCGTGTACCCGCCCCGCTATGCAGGTTCCTGGCTTCCGCCGGATTGCAGGCTGTGCAAATCGGCATAGCGCCCTCCTTTGGCCAACAGTTCGCCATGTGTGCCCTGCTCTCACGATGCGGCCTTCGTGCATGACCACGATATTGTCGGCTTTTTCGATGGTGGAGAGCCGGTGGGCAATGACGATGGTGGTGCGGTTCTGCATCAGGTTTTCCAATGCCGCCTGAACCAGCCGCTCGGATTCGTTGTCCAGCGCGCTGGTGGCCTCATCCAGAATCAGAATCGGCGCGTTTTCAGCAGCGCGCGGGCAATGGCGATACGCTGCCGCTGCCCGCCGGAAAGTTTCAGGCCGTTTTCGCCGATTTCGGTCTGCAAGCCCTGCGGCATGGCTTGAATGAAATTCCACGCATTCGCGGCTTGTGCGGCGCGGATGATTTCGTCTTCGGACGCATCCCCTGACCGCCCGTAGGCGATATTCTGCGCTATCGTGCCGCTGAACAGCACCACATCCCTGACTGACCAGCGCGATACGGCCGCGCAGGCTTTCCAATGTGTAGTTGCGGATGTTTTTCACCGCTGATGCGCACCGCTCCCCCGGTCGGATCGAAAAACGCGGCAACATATTGGCCAATGTGGTCTTGCCGCAGCCCGACGCACCCACCAGCGCGACTACTTTTACCCTGCGGCACGGTCAAATCGATACCGTTCAGGCTGTTGTGTTCTGCTTCGGGATAGCGGTAATAAAACGCCGGAAAATTCAATGTCGCCCGTACCCGCGTCCAACACCGCCTTGCCGCCGTCGTCTCCTCCGGTTCATCCAAAAAGGTAAAGACGCTGTCGGCCGCCGCCAAGCCGCGCTGCAAAGACTGCATCACGCCGGTCATACGTTTGACCGGGTCGAACATCATGATCATGCTCGACAGGAAGGACATGAAATCCCCGGCGCTGAAATCGGAGCTGCCCGCCTGCCTGGCAGCGGTATAAATAATGACGGCCAAAGCCACCGACGCCATCAGTTGCGTAAAACTCGTGCCGACCGAGCTTGCGGCTACCTGTTTGACCAGATTGCGCCGCACATCGGTGGAAATCCCTGCCGAAACGGTCGGTCTCATACGGCTGCCCGCCGTAAACCTTGATAACGCGCGCGCCGTCGATACTTTCGTTTAACACCTGCGTCATCTGTCCCAGATACTGCTGATTGCTTTGCGACAATCGGCGCAGCCGTTTGCTGACGGTACGCACGCTGACTGTAACGACCGGCAACACGGCAAAGGTAATCAACGTCAACTGCCAGTTGAGGTACATCAGCAGACCGAGCAATCCGACGACGCTGACGCCGTCTTTGGCAATCACGGTGATGACGTTGAATCCCGCTTCGGTAATCTGTCCCGCGTCGTTCAGCACCCGCGACACCAACCGTCCGCCAGCATTGCCGCTGTAATACGACGACGGCAGGCGCATCATCTTGGCGAACATTTCGCGGCGGATGCGGTCTACCAAGCTGCCGGAAAGATAGGTGGTGCAATAGTCGTTAAAGAAATTAAAGACGCCCCGCACTAGGAACAGCCCGACGACTCGCCAACGGCAGCCATGCCATCTTTTGCATGTTTTTTTATCGACAAAGCCTTCGTTAATCAAAGGCTTGAGCAGATAACCGAAAGCCGGCATAGTTGCTGCAACCACGAGCATGGAGACGACCGAAGCGGCAAAAATCTTCCAGTAGTCTTTCAGATAGCCCAGCAGGCGTATGTAAAGCTGCGTCTCGAAATCGTCCGTGTCGTCGCCATAGCAATCCAAAAATCAGAGCAAACGTGGGATTTTTAAACGAAAAATTTTTCTCATCACAATGTTTGCGGCACGAATGCGCCCAATCAAAAAACCAAAGGCCGTCTGAAACCATAAACTCCGGTTTTCAGACGGCCCTCGACGACTGCGGCGCAATCTAGAAATACAAATCCGCCAGATAAAACAATCCCGCCACCGCCGCCAGCCGCAGCATGTCGCGTCCCCAGCGTGAATGGCTCAGGGCTGTGCATCCAGCGTATCGGTTTGGCGGTCTGCGTAACCAGATACTGTATTTCGTCGGGCTGTGTCAGCAGTTTGTCGTGCCACAAAGCCGCCGCCCGTTCAAGCAGGCCGTACTTCTTCAGCATCAGCGAGGTCGAATGCAGGTAACAGAGCCAGTCGCGGCTCTGGCATCTCGGCAGGGTCAATACTTCCGACGGGTCGTCTTCAAAGTCCAAAAAAACTGACATCTTTTACCCTGAAATCATGATGTTGCGTGCAAACGCCTGACTGAGGAACTGGCCTTTTTTCTGTGTACTTCGCCGATGGCGTTCAATCCGGCATTCCAAGCGGTGAGGTGTTCTCTGGCTTCCTGTTCGATTTGCGTATCAAGCTGCTTGCCGTCTAAAATGACTGAGCATCAGTGCATCTGCCTGATGAGCCAAAACTTCGGGAACGGAGATTCCGGCAGCCTTCAGCTCACGCAAGCGTTTTTCTTCAACAGAGATGGCTTTTTCGCCGCCCAGATTCGGTACCGGCTTCAACACACCCAACCGCAGCGGTTTGGTTATCATCCCCAATAGTGCGTAACGCCATGCCGGATTGCGCGCGCCGGCCTTGCGTATCCATACTACGAGGCCGTCTGAAAGTTCGTAGCAGGCAATATTGGCCTTTTGTTTTGCTGCGAATGCAGCCAAACAACCGGAGAAACCGGTACTCCCAGTGCTTGGTTTGTCGTATTCATATCACGTTCATTGTCTTGTCAGAAGAAAACCCGCCTGCAAGCGGGGAAACGGCGCAGGCGGGTATTTTTATCCGGAATACTACCGTAATATCAAACGCTAACAGCTTTTTCGATAATGTTTTTCACGAGTTCGGCATCGTTCGCCACCACTTCCACACGCTGCGGCAGACTTTCCAAACCGTCCAAACCCGCCGGACGCGGCACGGCCACATCACCCACGGCTTCGTGTATCGTCGCTTCGAACTTAACAGCCAACGCGGTTTCCAAACAAACCACGGTTTCACCCGTTTCGCGCAACTCACGGGCAACTTTCACGCCGTCGGCGGTGTGCGGGTCGATTAACTGGCCGTCCTGTTCGTAAACCTGTTTGATGGTAGCCAAACGGTCGCTGTGCAGGCTTTTGCCTGAAACAAAGCCGTATTTGCCGCGCACGGTACCGAGCAAGTCGGACAAGTCGAAGCCTTTGCCCGAAGCCACATCGGCCCACAGGGCGTTTACTTTGTCCGTATCACGTTCGACCAAATCAAAAACAAAACGTTCAAAATTCGATGCTTTCGAAATGTCCATCGACGGGCTGGAAGTAACGTGCGTCTGCGCGGCGCTGCGCGGCAGGTAGCGACCCGTTTTGAAAAACTCGTCCAATACGTCGTTTTCGTTGGTGGCGGCAATCAGGCGTCCTATCGGCAATCCCATTTGCTTGGCGATGTGTCCGGCGCAGATATTGCCGAAATTGCCGCTGGGTACGCAGAAGCTGACTTTTTCGCCGTTGCTCTGCGTGGCTTTGAAATAACCGGCGAAGTAGTAAACCACTTGGGCAACGATGCGTCCCCAGTTAATAGAGTTTACCGTACCGATATGATAAGTTGCTTTAAATCCGGCATCGTTTTGCACAGCCTTTACAATATCCTGACAATCGTCAAACATGCCTTTTACGGCAATGTTGTGAATATTGGCGTCTTGCAGGTTGTACATTTGCGCACGTTGAACGCGCTCATTTTGCCTTCGGGCGAGAGCATGAAGACGTTGACGCCTTTTTGCCGCGCAATGCGTATTCTGCGGCGGAGCCGGTGTCGCCGCTGGTCGCGCCCAAGATATTGAGCTGCCGGCCTTCCTTGTCCAGCACATATTCGAACGCGTTACCCAAAAACCGCATCGCCATATCTTTTAAACGCCAGCGTCGGGCCGTTGGACAAGGCTTGATTTTGAGGCCGTCTGAAAGCGTACGAACGGGCGTGATTTCTTTGCTGTTGAACACGGCCTCGGTATAGGTGCGCCCAACGATGCCGCGCAAATCGTCCGCCGGAATGTCGGTAACGAACAGGCTCATGATTTCAAACGCCAGTTCGGGATAACTGAGATTGCGCCATTCGTCCAAAAGTTTCGCGGCTGATTTGCGGATAGGATTCCGGCAACATCAGGCCGCCGTCGGGTGCGAGACCCATCAATAAAACTTCGCTGAAAGGTTTGGGCGCGGTTTTTGCCGCGGGTGCTGATGTAGTTCATTTTACCGTTCTTCCGTTGGGTTCAGTTTCAAGTTTCAAAAGAATAAAAGTTTTCAGACGGCCCTCACCGCCCGATTCGGAGAAAGGCCGTCTGAAACGCTTGCAGTCCGGACGATTATACCGCAAGGCCTTAGGGTCGTGCGAACGCTTGCGGTATAATGAGGCCGTCTGAAAACCCATCCCACGGAAACCGCCATGTCCGACCTTTTCACCCGCCAACCCGATGCGCCGCTTGCCGAACGCCTGCGTCCGCATACGCTTGATGATGTTATCGGGCAGCAGCATTTAATTGGCGAAGGCGCTGCTGCGCGTGGCGGTGGAAGGCGGGAAGCCGCATTCTATGTTGCTGTGGGGGCCGCTGGGCGTGGGCAAGACGACTTTGGCGCGGATTTTGGCGCAGAGTTTCAACGCCCAGTTTTTGCCTGTTTCCGCCGTGTTCTCCGGTGTGAAGGACATACGCGAGGCAATCGATAAAGCCGAAATCGCTTTGCAACAGGGACGCGCGACGATTTTTGTTTGTCGATGAAGTCCACCGCTTCAACAAAGCGCAGCAGGACGCGTTTTTGCCCCATGTCGAAAGCGGTTTGCTGACCTTTATCGGCGCAACTACGGAAAACCCGTCGTTTGAAGTCAATCCCGCGCTGTTGAGCCGCGCGCAGGTGTATGTTTTGCAACTTTGTCTTCAGACGACCTCAAGAAACTGATTGCCAAAGTGTTGGCATTGCCCGAATACCGGGATTTCACGATTGAAGCCGATGCGCAGGAGTTGCTCGTCAATACCGCCGACGGCGATGCGCGCAGATTGTTGAATTTATTGGAACAACTTTTACGCGCCGCCGACACACGTCGTCTGAAAACCCTGACCGCCGAATTTCTCGCCGGCAGTCTCGGGGCGCAAATCCGCCGTTTCGACAAAGGCGGCGAGAGTTTCTACAACCAAATCTCCGCCCTGCACAAATCTGTGCGCGGTTCGCATCCGAACGCCGCGCTGTATTGGTTTTGCCGTATGCTCGACGGCGGCACCGACCCGCGCTACCTCGCCCGCCGCATCGTGCGCATGGCGTGGGAGGACATCGGTCTTGCCGACCCGCGCGCCTTCCAAATCGCCAACGATGCCGCCGCTACCTTCGAACGTTTAGGCTCGCCCGAAGGCGAACTCGCGCTGGCGCAAGCCGTGCTGTACCTGCCGCCGCCGCCAAATCCAACGCGGGCTACAAGGCATACAACCAAATGCGCCGCTTCGTCAAAGAAAACGCCAGCGACGAAGTGCCCGTCCACCTGCGCAACGCCCCGACCAAGTTGATGAAAGAATTGGGCTACGGACGCGAATACCGCTATGCCCACGACGAACCGAACGCCTACGCCGCCGGTGAAAGCTATATGCCCGACGGCTTGGACGAACCGGACTTCTACCAACCCGTCCCGCGCGGCCTGGAAATTAAAATCGGCGAGAAGCTGGCGTGGCTCAAATCGCTGGACGAAGAAGCATCCGAACGCTGAACGGCGCATCATTCCCTTTTCCGTGGTAGAGGGCTTTGGTTTGGCAGTTGGAACCGTTTTTTTATCCTCACCGTTTTCCCCTCTCCCCGACCCTCCCCGCAGAGGGAGCAGGATAACAGCGATACCTCGGCGGAATCTGTCTTTTATCAACTGCTTTATCCGGAGCCCACATTGCTTAATATTGCAGGCTGTTTTTATCGTTGTTCCTTGAGAGGCCGTCTGAAACTTATGATTCGTCATTCCCGCCCCCGCCTACGCGAAGACAGGCTGCGGCGGGAATCCAGGAAACCTTTTGGGCTGCGGCACTTTTCCAAAAATTCCTGAAAATAAAAGGTCTGGATTCCCGTTTTTCACGGAAATGACGGAATGTAAAGTTGCCGCAATTTCCAAAAAGGTCGTCCAAAAACCTGTTGCCTTCCCCTCCGCACTCCGCCGTTATCCTGCAAATCTGCACTTTTCAAACTTTTTACAAACTCCTTTTCATTCCGCGCTTCCGCCTTCGCTCCCCGTATCATGGCATTTTGCCCGAACGGCATTTCTTCATTCTGTCTTTTACAAAGGACAAAATGAAACAAAATTACCAATTTTTATACAAAAATTATTATCAATCCCTATCAATCTATTGTTTGAACTTGAAAAGGAGAATTTGTAGCAATGAAGTTTTACCATTTGAGCGCGCCGCTGTTACTTTATCCTGCCTGTCTGCACGCAGGCGGCGGACGCATACGTTCCCCGCCGATGCCGAACCGGCAGCAGTTACCCTTTCCACTGTTGCCGTGCGCGGCAAGCGGCAGAAGTCGTTGAACAAGGGCTATACCGCTTCGGGCACTTACGCCGCGACGGGGATGCCGCTGACGCTGCGCGAGGTGCCGCAGAGCGTGAGCGTGGTAACCGACAAACAGATGAAGGACCAAGGCAAGCGCAGCGTTTACGACGCGCTCTCATGGGTCAACGGTATCAGCGGCAATCCGGCAAGTTCGCGCTATGCGGTAACCAACATGTATGCGCGCGGCGAGGCGGTCAACGATTACCAGATAGACGGCATGACCACCGAAATCGACGGCAACCAACTGCTGAACTCGGGCGCGTACGAGCGGGTGGAAGTCGTGCGCGGCACTTCCGCCTTGCAGGGCGGCGTGGGCGACCCGAGCGCGACGGTGAACCTGGTACGCAAGCGTCCGACCAAAGAGCGGCAGGCTGAAATTTTCCGTCGGCATCGGCAGATGGCGGCGTTGGAATGCCGAGGCCGACGTGTCCGGACCGCTCAACTCGAGCGGCAGCCTGCGCGGCCGCGCCGTCATCAACGCCGAGGGCGGGCGGCATTGGACCGAGGGTTCGCGCGACCGCTCCGACATGGTTTACGGCATTGCCGAATACGATTTCTCGCCGCAAACCACCGCCTACGCCGGCATCAACCACCAGCGCGCGCGAGAAAAAGAATTTTACGGCGGGGACCTGCCCGTTTACGATAGCGCAGGCTACCCAACCCGCCTCGGCATCCGTGACAACAACAAAATCAAAGGCAGCAGGTATAGGGAACGCGCGACGGAACTCTTTACCGGACTGGAACACCGCTTTGAAAACAACTGAAAGCCAAGCTGGAATACCGCTACAACCGTGAGAAAACCCTCAATCCCGGTATGGGTGACGCCCCATACAACTATCTCAGGCACGACGACAGCTCGGCCAGAGCCAATTTTTATAAAATGGGCGACAATATCGTCAGCCATGCCTTCAGCTTCAAGCTCAACGGGCACATACGATTTATGGGGCGCAAACACGAAGCCGTATTCGGCATCGGAGGCTACCGCACGCGGAACAAACGCGCCTGGGCAAACCCCTGAAGGCAACTATTCCATAGGCGACATCTACGATTTCATACGCCGCCGCGACTATCCCTCCATCGCTCCGTCAACGACTGGAAATGGGAGGAGACACCATCGCGACACGCCAAATCAGCGGCTATGCCGCCACCCGCCTGCACGCCACCGACAAACTCTGCTGCTTTTGGGCGCCAACTACGCCCGCTACCATTACCAAGCCATACCGGTTGGCGGCAGCCCGAATACGGAAGCCAAAGAAGGCCGCTTCGCCCCCTACGCCGGCATCACCTACGACCTCACCGACAACCTCTCCGCCTACGCCTCCTATAGCCGCCTGTTTATGCCGCACGAAAACAGCGAAACAGACATCAACCGCCGCCCCATCGATCCGATTACCGGCCGCACCGTCGAGGCTGGACTGAAAGGCGAATGGCTCGAAGGCCGTCTGAACGCCTCGCTGTCGGTGTTCCAATCCAAACGGCGCAACGTCCCCGTCGAAGCGGGCAAATTTGACAACGACGACACCTACTACCGCGCAGCGAATACCAAAGCCCACGGCTGGGAAGCCGAAATCAGCGGCTCGCCCGCCGAAGGCTGGGACATCAGCGCGGGCGTGCAGTCGCACCTGACCCGCGAAGAAAACGGCAACCGGCCCAACAGCCAATACGACCCGCACCACAGCTTCAAACTCTTCACCACCTACCGCCTGCCCAAAACCCGCTGGACCCTCGGCGGCGGCGTGCGCTGGCAGAGCAAGACCTTTGTGGACAAATACAGTGACCTCAGCAATATCGAGTTTGACGACGATGAAGCCAAAGAACGCGCCCGCGTCCTCTCCCGCCAAAAATCCTTCGCCGTGGTCGACCTGACCGCGCAGTACGACATTTCCAAAAAAACGCCAATCTGACACTAAACTTCGACAACGTGTTCGACAAACGCTACCGCATGGACACGATGTACCACGACTACGGCCAGCTGAGGAGTTTGTCGGGGACGCTTAGGTATAAGTTTTGACGGGGTTTGGGGTTGCTGTAATTCTTGAAGGTCGTCTGAAACCTATAGTGGATTAAATTTTAAATCAGGACAAGGCGACGAAGCCGCAGACAGTACAGATAGTACGGAACTGATTCACTTGGTGCTTCAGCACCTTAGAGAATCGTTCTCTTTGAGCTAAGGCGAGGCAACGCCGTACTGGTTTAAAGTTAATCCACTATATAATCCGTCATTCCCGCGCAGGCGGAAATCTAGGAATCTTTGGGATTCGGCGATTTTTAGAGATTCCTGAAACTCCAAAGGTCTGGATTCCCGTTTTCACGGGAATGACGGTCGTGAGGTTGCCGTACTCTGCAAAGGCTGTCTGAAACCTGTCATTTCTAAAGGTCGTCTGAAAAACACCCAATCGAATAAAAGTAACAAATATCCCAAGGAAAACCATATGAGTCCCATCCTGCCACGCCCGCTGCACATCGCGGCGCGGATTGTGCTGGCTTCGGCCGGAAGCTACTGGGTATCCGCGCTGGCGGCGGGTACGGTTCCGCTTTATGCGGGCGGGTCAACCAATGCCGTTTACGGCGGCACCCTCCCTAGGCATCACGCTGCTGCCGCTGGTATTTCTGTGGGCGTTGGCGGCGCGGCGGCTGCGGACGGTGTTTTGCGCGCTGTCGCTGTCGGTGTTGCTGCTTTCGGCGGCAGGGGCTGCCGCATGGCTAAGGAGGCGGGGCTGCGCAAGGTAATGGCGAAATCCACACATGGACGGGGCTGATCTGTTCGTGGGTTTTGTTCGTAATATTCCTTGCGGGAAGCATTGCGTTTTTCCGTGCCGAACTGGATGTGCTGGATGCAGCCGGAGCTGCCGTTTTTCAGACGGCCTGCCGGACGAACGGGTTTCGCTGGCGACCGCCCTGGACTATCTGCGCCGCCATGCGCCGAATGCGGCAGAATGGTCGGTTTCTCTGCCGACCGAACGTTCGCCGTACTTGGATTTGGGCTGGACGGAGCGCGGGGCCGAAGAGGCGTCCTATACCACCATCAGCCCTTATCCTAACGCGCCGCAGTCCAAACCGCGCGAAACGGCGGGGGCGGGTTATCTGGTTTCCATCCACAGCAACCTCGCGGCGGCGGAATACGGCGGCTACTGGCTGACGGCTGCGGCCGCGGTGGTCGCGCTGGCGGCGGTAATCAGCGGCGTGATTGTGCATAAAAAGATTTTTGGCGGAGTTTTTCACTTTCCGCGCAGGCAAAAAGCTCAGAAGCTGGCTGGACGCGCACAACCTGCTGGGCGTTCTGCCGCTGCCGTTTCATGTGATGATTGTTTACAGCGGCCTCTTGCTGACTTCGCATACGGTGATGATCTACAGCCAAACGGCGGCGGAATTGTCGGGTGAAGAATTCGAGGCGCGCCCCGCCCTATGCGCGAGGCCGTCTGAAAACGCGGGGGAGCGGCGGAAGATGGCGGATTGGTATCCGACGGTGCAAAGGCTGCGCCCGAACGGGACGGACAAGGAAATCAACTTGACCATCACCGACCCCGACCGCAAAGAAGCAGTGTTGTCGGCGGATTATTTCGACAAAAGAAGCATCGGCTCGAACCCTGATTTGTCGGTGGCGGTACGTTTGCGCGACGGGGCGCAGGTGTATCGCAAAGATGCCTACGGCGGCTTCGAACAGGCCTACTCTTCGCTCTACAGCCTGCATACGGCGGGCTTTGCCGACTATCCGACGCTCTGGCTTTATTTCTTCAGCGGTATGGCGGGTTGCGGTATGATTGCGACGGGTGCGGTAATGTGGCCGATGAAGCGGCGCAACCGCAAACAGCCGCCCCTGCGCGGGATTGCGTGGGCGGAACGCATCAACATCGCCGTGTTCGCCGGCTTCCCGCTCGCCTGCGCCGCCTTTTTCTGCACCAACCGCCTGCTGCCCGCAGACTGGGACGGGCGTGAAATTTGGGAAGCGCAAAGCCTCTTTACCGTCTGGGCCGCCGCTGCGGTTGCCGCTTTCTTCCCTGCCCCGCGCATATCAAATGGCGCGGCTTGTTTTTACGCCGCCGCCGCACTGTGCACCCTGATCCCGCTCTTGGATATTTATGTCGGACGGCCTCTCTGGCTGTCAATTCGGTCGGGGACACGCTCTATTGGACGGTGGAACTGTGTTTCCTGACATTTGCGGCAATATTCTTCCTCATCGCCCGCCGCATCGAAAAGGCGCAATGACCATGCTGTATTTCCTGATGTTTTCCCTCTGCTCCGGCGGCTTTTTCTGCCTCATGCTCTCGCAAACGCCCCACGCCAAAACCATGCTCGGACGACCCGTCCAACACCCCGCCCGCCTGCGCCTCGCCGGCTCAACCCTCCCTCGCCGCCGCCCTTGTCTCCCGCACTCGCTTCGCCTCATCCCGCCGCCGCCAGCACAAGCTGGTTCGGCTGCCTCGAGCGTAGGCGCAGCCTTGTGCACGGTTGCGGTTTATTTTTCGGGGAAAGGGAGCTGGGAAGAAAGATAAAAGGTCGTATGATTGACGCGTTTGTCTTAATAATCATGAACAGGCCGTCTGAAACCCAAGTTTCAGACGGCCTGTTGAAATTTCCCTACAACGTGTTTAGCGTCAGAAGCGGTAATTCACGCCCAAGGCAAAACCTGCGGCCGCGCTCGTGAAGGGCACGCGTCCGTTGCCGTCAGGAAGCGTTGGCTGTGCGAACGGTATTGCTTTGTTGCCGATGTTGTTGACGGCGAAGTTGACGTTCAGGTTGTCTTTTTCAGCGGCTGCCAGTTGGCGTAGATGTCGTGTACGCCGTAGCCGGCTTTCTTGCCGTGTATCGTGCCTTGTCCGCGGGCGACGTCGGTGTATTTTCACGCTTTGGGGCGTAGCGGCCGCGCCAGCCGATTTCGAGTTTTGGGGTTTTTCAAACTGATAAGACAGGCCGGTCAGCCATTGGCGGCCGGTGTTCCAGAAGGTGAACGAGCTTTCGTGGTCTTCGGCTTGAATCGGGCTTTCGCCGTAGTACATTTCGCCGTTCAGACGGGGTTTGACGTAGGACACGCCGGCGCGCGCGGTCAGACTCGCCCCAGCGGTAGGACGCGTCGAGTTCGTAGCCGTAGGGTTTTAAGCGTGCCGCCGTTGTAAATCTTGCCGCGTCTCGGTGATGGAGGCGGTGTTGTTGTTGATTTTTCGCCCAACGATAGACGATGAGGTCTTTGATGCGTTGGTGGAACACGCTGCCACTGACGTTGAAAGTTGTCGTTGCGCCATTTGAAGCCCTAATTCGGCACGGCGGGCGGTTTCGGCTTTGAGGTTGCCGTCCAAATCGGCGGCGGCGCCTGCGCGTTCGTTAGCCAGCAGGGCTTCGTTCAGGCGGGGCGCGCGGCTTGCCTGATTGAGGTTTGCCAAGAGGGAGAAGTTGTCGTTGATGTCCCAAATCGCGCCGATGCTGGGGTTGAGCTGACCGTGCGACGCGCTTTGTTTGCTGGCGGCGTTGTATTTGAAAATGGTCGTAACGCAGTCCGGTGGTCAGGGTAACGGGGGTTCAGGTTCCAAATGCCTTCCGCGTACACGCCGTATTCGGCTTTCTTCTCTTTGTCGCGGTCATACAGGTAGAGAATCTTCCAGCCATGCGCCTTTGTCGGACGGCTCGGAGGTTTCGTGGCGGTAGTTGACGCCGTATTTCACCATGTGTCCGTCACCGAAGGAGCTGGCGAGGTTCAGGTTGGCGCCGGTCGCTTTGATTTTGCTCAACCTCAGCTTGCTGATGGGAACGCCGCCTTGCGCCGTGCCGGAGGCTTGGGCATTCGGGGAGGGCGCGCCTTTAGGCGGTTTGGTGTCGTCGGTGTTGATTTGGAAGACATTGGCGTCGATTTTTGTCGAGGAAGCCGACGTTGCGGCCGCGGTATTCCAGATTGTAGGATTGCTCTTTTTGATAAAGTGCCGTCCACGCCGATGTAGCTGTCAACGTTTTGGAACTCGGCTTTTGTCGGTGCGGTTGCCTTTTTGGTATTCCTGACGGTAGGTCAGGCGGATGCCGTGGTCGTCGTTGAAGTCGTAGCCGAGTTTGGCGAGGTAGCTGTGTTGTTTCAGACGACTGCCGCGGTTGACATTGCCGTTGCCGTCTTTGTAGTCGCGGTTGTTGAGGAAGTTGCCTGCAAACAGGGCATCGAAGCCGTTTTGATAGCCGTAAACCGCCGCATTGCCGGTTGAGCCTTTATTGCTGCTCAAGCCCGCGCCGAGTTTGAAACCGAAGGGTTTGCCGTCGGTCAGCAGGTCTTTCGCATCAACCGTCGTTACGCGGATGGTACCGCCGACCGCGCCCAAGCCTGCACTCGCCGCGCCCGTGCCTTTTTCGACGTTGATGCTTTTCACCAAAGCAGGGTCAAGCTGGAAGCGGCTTTGGTGGTGGAAGATTTTGGTGGATTGGCTGGTGCCGTCCACTTCCAGATTAATCTTGTCTTCGCCAACGCCGCGGATGCTGTAAAACTGCGCCACGCCGTTGCCGCCGCCGACGTCCATGCCGATTTGGTCTTTCATGACTTGTTTCAAAATCGGTCGAAGTTTCGCGGTCGAGCTGGTTGCGCGTAACGCGGGTCGGTACGGCAGTGGCGGTTACTTTTACTTCATCCAGTTCGGTCAAAAGCAACCGGCTGTTTGTTTTCGGCATGGGCGAAAACGGCCGCCAGCGCCAGTACCAGCGCGCTGTAATGGAATTTTGTCGGTTGACGGGTATTCATCGTTTATTTCCTCTGTGTGGCGGTTAGTTAATAGAATAATTACACAAACAAACGCGAATTGTAATGAAACTAATCATTATTATCAAATTTAATTACAAAAACCGTTTCAGTAAATTTTGTAGCAGCCGCGCCGCCGCTTTCAGAAGGTCTCTACCCCTCAAGCCCCGTAATATAACGAAATCGCATTAAATTAAAACAAACCATTCTTTCCCTTTTTTCAGACGGCCTCTATAAAGTAACGCCCATTACGAATCGCCGGCCGATTGCCGCACGAATAAAAACCGGCCCGCCAAAGCCGCCCGCAAAGGAACAACATGAACCAAGCCAATCCGCTTCCAGCCGAGCTTTCCGCACAACTGTCCGCCCTCTCTCCCACCCAGCTTGCATGGTTGTCGGGCTATTGCTGGGCGCAAAGCCAAGGGGCCGCCGCGCCCCTGCCCGAAGTTTCCGCCGTCCGGCCCGCACCTGCCGCCCCGCCGCGTTACCGTCTTGTCCGCATCGCAAACAGGGCAACGCCCGCCGCGTGGCGGAGCAGCTTCATGCCGGACTGAAAGCCGCGGGCGTGGAGGCCCGCCTGACCGGAGCGGGCGATTTCAAAAGCAAAACGCTGCCGGATGAAGACATCGTTTTACTGGTTACGTCCACACAGGGCGAAGGCGAGCCGCCGGAAGAAGCCCTGCCGCTGTACAAATTCCTATCCGGCAAAAAGCTCCCGATTTGGGCAAACTGACTTTCGCCGTTTTGGGGCTGGGTGATTCCTCCTATCCGAAATTCTGTCAGGCAGGTAAAGATTTCGATGCCAAACTGTCCGGTCTGGGAGCCGGCCGTCTGGCTGATTTGGCATTGTGCGATTTGAATTTCAAGCCGCCGCCGATGCGTGGGTGGCGGCCGTTGTGCTCGAAAGTGGCCGAGTTGTGCGCCCAATCCGCCGCTCCCGCCCCCGACGGCGCAAACGGCCGCCGCTTCCGGCGGCGGAGAGCCGATCCAGTCCTACGCAAAGAACGCCCCTACACCGCCGCCCCTGTCCGTCCGCCAGAAAATCACTTCGCGCACTGCCGAAAAGACGTCGAACACATCGAAAATCGACCTGAGCGGTTCCGGCATCCGTTACAAAGCCGGCGACGCGTTGGGCATATGGCCCGTCAACGCCCCCTGAACTGGTCAAAGAAATTCTGGATTTAAACAACCTGTCCGGCAGCGAAGCCGTCAAACTCGCCGACGGCAGCGAGAACCGATATTCAGACGGCCTTGAGCGAAGCCGCCGACATCACGCAGAACACACCCGCATTCGTGCGGCAATACGCCGAATTGTCAGACAACGCCGAACTCAAAGACATTGCCGACGACAACGCCAAACTGGACGCCTATCTCGCCGCCACCCCTGCCCGTAGGCGTACTGGCCGCCAATCCGCATCCGCTTGATGCGCAAACCTTACTCGGCCTGTTCCGCGCCCAAACCCCGCGCCTGTACTCCATAGCCTCGGCGCAGGACGAAGTCGGCGAAGAAGTACACTCACCGTCGGCGTCGTCCGCTTCGACCACCACGGCAACACCTACACCGGCGCAGCCTCCGGCTATATCGGCGCATCGCTTGGAAGAAGGCGGCGAAGTGCGCGTCTTCATCGAACCCAACCCGCATTTCCGCCTCCCCGAAAACGGCGACACCCCCGTCATCATGATAGGCGCGGGTACAGGTATCGCGCCTTTCCGCGCCTTCATGCAGCAACGCAGCGCCAACGGCGACAGCGGCAAAACTGGCTTTTCTTCGGCAACCAGCGCCTTGCCGACGATTTCTCTACCAGCTCGAATGGGTAGATTTCCGCAAAGACAGCCTGCTCACCCGTGCCGACTTGGCGTGGAGCCGCCAGGGCGAACACAAAGTATACGTCCAACACAAAATCGCCGAACACGCCGCCGAAGTTTGAACTGGCTGCAACAGGGCGCGCACGTTTACGTCTGCGGCGACGCAACCCGCATGGCGCGCGACGTTGAGGAAGCCCTGCTCGAAGTCATCGCCGGACAAAGGCAAACTCGGCCGCGACGAAGCCGAAGACTACCTCAACGACATGCGTGAAGATAAACGCTACCAGCGCGACGTCTCATTATCGGCCAAGGCCAGTCTGAAAAACGTTTCAGACGGCCTCCATAACTCGGAAACACCGTTCTAACTGTAAAATAAATTCTATCAATTTCAATAAGTTGAAAAATATCAATCCGTAGAGCAAAAACATTGAAAACCGGCCCGTTTTTGTTTTACACTACGTCTCACTACACCAAAGTACACATTAGATTTCATATCATGAACCCGACAAATATTCGCCCATTTGCTTTATTTTTATTGGTACCACACAACCGTGCGTGGTACTTTTGCGCTTGTCTGAAACCTAAAAACAAGCAGATGCGAATAAGAGCCGCCCGATTTTTCAGGCGGCTTTTTGATACTTTGAAGATTGCCGCCGGAATCAAACTCAAAAGAAAAGATTTGAAATGATGACGAAAGCAACAGACAAAATGAATACCGTACGCAAAACCCTCCTCCAAGAAGCCCGCCTCCACCGCTGCATGATGATTACCGACGGTAATGTCAGCCGCGCCAACCGCGACCGTGCACTGCCGGAGCGGTCCGACAACTTTCGTCAGCGAAGCGCTGTTGCCGCAAATCCGCGCCGTCGCCGTCGCGATTGCCGCCATGCGCCACGATTTCGGTCCGCACAGCCCCGTCGCCTTCACCGACGACGCAGACTGGTTTGCCGCCCGCATTATCGTCCTGCGCGCGCCGCTTCCATCTCGACATCACCCTGCTGCCGATGCTGAAAACCGCCAACCGCCGCGCGCAAAGCGTTCGCACGGGCGCACAAGCTGCCGTTTACCCCGCAGAAATGCACATGAGCCTCCATGCGAACAGACCGGCCGACCTGCTGATAGTCGAGACCGAATACGAAGCGGAAGAACGAGGCAGCATGATTGCCAACAGCCTCGCCCCTTGCCGCCAAACTGCCCGCTCTGCCGCTGTAACACAAACTTGATAAACGGAAAAATACACCATATAAAAGGCGCAGAGCCGGAAAAGCCGCCTGCTCCGCCGTTTCAGACGGCCTTAAAAACACTTCACACAGGATTAAAGATGAAAAACCGTCGCCCTTGCCGCACTTTCCGCCCTTGCCTTAGCCGCATGTAAAGACAACACGCGAGCCCAACTCGAGCAGCAGCAAAAACAAATCGAAGCCCTACAACAGCAGTTGGCGCAACAAAACGGCGGCCAGCAGGACAACACCGTTTACCAACTCACCCCCGAAGGCGTCAAAGACACCATTCCGGCCCGAAGCCCAGGCCAACGGCAACAACGGCCAGCCGGTAACAGGTACCGACGGCCAACAATATATCTATCGACCAATCCAGCGGAAGCTGGCTGCTGCAAAAGCCTTATCGGCACGGCGGCAGGGCGCCTTCATCGGCAACGCCTTGGCCAACAAATTCACTCAGGCACGCAACCAAAACAGCCCCGTCGCACAACGCGCGCACCAGCTATTATCAGTCAGCCCGTCCGAACCGCAGAACCACGCAGCAGTTGAACACCCGCAGCCTGCCCGCGCAAAAACCGTGCCGCCGCCACACCCAACTACCGCCAGACCACCAGAATGCAGCCGAACTACCGCCGTCCCGCCATGCGCGGAGGTTTCGCCGCCGCCGCTGATAAAAAAACTTAAAGGCCGTCTGAAAACATTTCAAAGCAAGGAAAACATCATGAGCAACCATCACAAACTCATCATCCTCGGTTTCCAGGTCCCGCCGGCTACACCGCCGCCGTCTATGCCGCCCGCGCCAACCTCAAGCCCGTCATCATTACCGGTGTCGAACAGGGCGGACAACTGATGACCACCACCGAAGTCGACAACTGGCCCTGCCGACGCCAAAAGGCGTACAAGGCCCGGAACTGATGGCGCGTTTCAAGCCCACGCCGAACGCTTCGGCACCGAAATGATTTTTCGACCAAATCCACACCGTCGATTTGCAAAACCGCCCCTTCACCCTCAAAGGCGACATGGGCGAATACACCTGCGACGCCCTCATCATCGCCACCGGCGCATCCGCCAAATATCTGGGGCTGCCCAGCGAAGAAGCCTTCGCCGGCAAAGGCGTTTCCGCCTGCGCCACCTGCGACGGATTTTTTCTATAAGAAACAAGACGTAGTCGTGGTCGGCGGCGGCAACACTGCCCGTGAAGAAGCCCTTTACCTCGCCAACATCGCCAACACCGTTACCCTGATTCACCGCCGCGACAGTTTCCGTGCCGAAAAATCATGGTAAACAAACTCATGCAGCGCGTTGAAGAAGGCAAAATCATCCTCAAACTCAACAGCAATCTGGATGAAGTCTTGGGCGACGAAGGCGGCGTAACCGGCGCACGCCTGAAACGCAACGACGACACCACCGAAGAAATCGCCGTCAAAGGCGTTTTCATCGCCATCGGCCATAAGCCCAACACCAACATTTTCAAAGGCCAGCTCGATATGGACGAAAACCGGCTACCTGAAAACCAAAGGCGGTACGGGCGACAACGTCGGCGCAACCAACATCGAAGGCGTATGGGCGGCGGGTGACGTCAAAGACCACACCTACCGCCAAGCCATCACCAGCGCCGCCTCCGGCTGCCAAGCCGCACTGGACGCCGAACGCTGGCTGGACAGACAAGGGTTGTGCGATATTTCCTAATAATGTGCTCATGTGTCCTAGCCATAGACATAAACTAAAGAAACAAACTCCTTCAGTTCTTTAGATATTGTATTAAGACCATGAAGAACTTATATAACAAGAGAATCCCGTGTCGCAGCCGCAAGATTTCAATCTGGAATTGTTTTTAAAAACCTGCCCAACCTGCCCGGCGTATACCGTTTTTTTCGGCGAAGGCGGCAACGTCTTATACGTCGGCAAAGCAGTCAACCTTAAGCGGCGCGTGTCCGGCTATTTCCAGAAAAACGACCATTCCCCGCGCATCGCGTTGATGGTGAAACAGGTTCATCACATCGAAACCACCATCACGCGCTCCGAAGCCGAAGCCCTGATTCTCGAAAACAACTTCATCAAAGCCCTGTCGCCCAAATACAATATCCTTTTCAGGGATGACAAAAGCTATCCATATCTGATGCTGAGCGGACATCGATTTCCGCAGATGGCTTTTTATCGCGGCACGCTGAAAAAGCCCAACCAATACTTCGGCCCCTATCCCAACAGCTACGCTGTTCGCGACAGCATACAAGTCCTGCAAAAAGTCTTCATGCTGCGCACCTGCGAAGACAGCGTGTTCGAACACCGCGACCGCCCTTGCCTGCTTTACCAAATCAAACGCTGCACCGCGCCCTGCGTCGGACACATCAGCGAAGAAGACTACCAAGACAGCGTGCGCCAAGCTGCTACCTTCCTCAACGGCAAAACCGACGAACTGACCCGCACCCTGCAACACAAAATGCAGACCGCCGCCGCCAACCTGCAATTTGAGGAAGCCGCCCGCTACCGCGACCAAATCCAAGCGCTGGGTGTCATGCAGAGCAACCAGTTCATCGACAGCAAAAACCCCAACAACCCCAACGACATCGACCTGCTTGCGCTTGCCGTTTCAGACGGCCTCGTCTGCGTACACTGGGTCAGCATACGCGGCGGGCGGCACGTCGGCGACAAAAGCTTCTTCCCCGACACCAAAAACGACCCCGAACCAAACGGGCAAGATTACGCCGAAGCCTTTGTCGCCCAACACTATCTGGGCAAAAAGCAAACCCGACATCATCATCAGCAACTTCCCCGTCCCCGACGCATTGAAAAGAAGCCTTAGAGGGCGAGCACGGCAAACAAATGCAGTTCGTAACCAAAACCATAGGCGAACGCAAAGTCTGGCTGAAAATGGCGGAACAAAACGCTCAAATGGCGATTGCCCAACGCCGCCTGCAACAAAGCAGCCAGCAACACCGCATCGACGAGTTGGCAAAAATCCTGAACATGAATTCAGACGACCTCAACCGCCTCAGATATGCTTCGACATCAGCCACCCAAGGCGAAGCCACCATCGCCTCCTGCGTCGTGTACGACGAACAAAACATCAACCCTCGCAATACCGCCGCTACAACATCACCACCGCCAAACCCGGCGACGACTACGCCGCCATGCGCGAAGTCCTCACCCGACGCTACAGCAAAATGCAGGGAAGCCAGAAGCCAACGGCGAGACCGTCAAATAGCCCGATGTCGTATTGATTGACGGCGGCAAAGGACAAATCGGCGTCGCCGTATCCGTATGGGAAGAACTCGGGCTGCACATCCCCTTGGTCGGCATCGCCAAAGGCCCCGAACGCAAAGCCGGCATGGAAGAACTCATCCTCCGTTCACCGGCGAAACCTTCCGCCTGCCGCCCAACAGCCCCGCCCTGCACCTCCTGCAAACCGTGCGCGACGAATCACACCGTTTCGCCATCACCGGCCACCGCAAAAAAACGCGACAAAGCCCGCGTTACCTCTTCCCTAAAGCGACATCCCCGGCGTAGGCGGCAAAACGCCGCCAAGCCCTGCTCACCCCGCTTCGGCGGCCTGCGCGGCGTCGTTGCCGCCAGCAAAAGAAGATTTGGAACAAGTCGAAGGCATCAGCAAGGCATTGGCAGAAAAAGATTTACGAGTATCTGCATTAACATGACTTTCGTTTCGACTCCGCTATAACACTTTTGCATTACCCAGTTTTAGCTGCAGATAAAGTTTGTAATGATATTATTTAGTTAGATAAGGTTGTTTTGACAGTTATAAAAGAATGGTACCGACGGATAGAATATTTGAAATACCTATAATGAGTATAAAAATCATTGCAATAGCCGTTAATCAAAGATAAATCTGAAAAATCTCTTACCTTTTTACCTTATTCTTACAAGAAAGAAAATTGTGCTGAACAACATTGTTCATACTAATCATCTAAATAGTTGCGACTAATAAACATTTTTTAGTCCTCATAACCATATTCATAACTATATGAAAATTTTTTAATAAATTATTTTAATTATATTATCATATTACTTAACCGCACCGTTTTCCGCTTCCGCGTTTCCAGAATTACCGAGCAATTTATCCATCGGTGTCAAATCTATGGAATTACCCTGACTGACTATCCATTTACTTTCCACCCTCCACACACCGGCAACATCTTCAATACGAATATACCAATGGTTGGTCGGCGGCAGCGGTTTAAAAACAGCGTTATATTCGGTTTGTTTTCCTTGACCATCTGAAACCGGTTGCAAGCGCACAGTCTGATCTTGCGTTTTCTTCACAGGATGCATCAGTAACAAGTTCAGCGGCTGTTTGGCATCGAAATCACCGCTAACAAAAACTTTGGCCGCACTGTAATCGGGGCTGACTAGTAATCTTGCACGGATTTTTCCGTTTAACAGCTTCTTCATCACGATGAAGCTGAATTTCATATGTTTGCCGTCCTTATAATAATCATCCGTTACCAAATCAGTCATATTGTCTTTAGCTACAAAGAACATCGACACACTGGCAATTACTACAAAAATCGGCCCAGCCATTTAAAATCCAAGGCCATGCCTGTTTATACCACGGCTTCACTTTATTTTTGTTCGGACATATGACTTACTCTCCAATAAACGCCGATTCTTCCTTCAATACCGTTTTCATTGCCCTGTTTACTGTCTGACTCATGATAAGTAAAAGTAAATTCTATCGGATGGCTGCCTTTGTCGGCATATTCGGGAATAGTAGACACCTGCACCGGAATGGTAATGGTTTCACGCGGTGGCAGTTTCAACCCTTCCGGCGGCAGTCCGGTTAAGGAAATGTCATCAAATCCCTTTACGGTAGCCGTCATGATTTGTTCGCGTTCACTATTGTTGATAATACGCAGGTTGTAAGCGTTTTCCAGCCAACCTTTGCTATTTTTCACGTACCATCACGCCGCGGTCTTTCAAAATATCAACTGCCACCATTTTGCGGGTGGAAATACCGACTAAAAATGCGGCGATCACAACCAACAAAACTGCGCCATATCCCGCCACACGCGGTCGTTTCAGGCGTTTTTAATATCGCTTTCGGGATATTCATGCTCCAATGCGCCTTCGGTCGTATAGCGTATCAAGCCGCGCGGATAGCCCATTTTATCCATGATTTCGTCGCAGGCATCAATGCAGGCAGCACAGCCGATACATTGGTATTGCAAACCGTTGCGGATGTCGATACCGACGGGGCAAACTTGTACGCACATGGTACAGTTGATGCAATCGCCCAATCCGCTGTCTTCCTTATTAGCAGTTTTTCTTGCGTGCGCCGCGCGGTTCGCCGCGTTCGGTATCATAAGAAATAATCAGCGTGTCTTTTGTCGAACATCGCGCTTTTGGAAGCGTGCATACGGACACATATGCAGGCACACTTTCTCGCGCATGACGTGGGCAAAGAAGAAGGTCATGAAGCCGTAAAACGCTGCGGCAAACATTGCGCCGCCGCCCGCCATTCCAGTAAATAAGTCGGGAACGAACTGGCGAATCGGAACGAACCAACCGGCAAATGTAATACCCGTCCACGCGCAAAAGAGGAAAAATCAGCAGGGCTTTGGTGGCTTTTGATGCGGATTTTAGTGAAATTCCACGGCGATTTTTCCAGCTTCAGACGTTTGTTGCGGTCGCCTTCGACCAAGTTGTCAATCCACAGCATGATTTCGGTGTAAACCGTCTGCGGGCAGGAATAGCCACACCACAAACGTCCGGCAATCGTCGTCCACCAAAACAGCCCGAAAGCGCAAATCATCAGCAGCAGGGCAAGATAAATCAAGTCGCCCATGCCCAGCGACAGCCCGAAAATGAAGAAATGCCGGTCAGGAATATTGAAAATGACCGCCTGACGGCCGTTCCAGTTAAACCACGGAATCACATAAAATACAAACTGAGTCGCCAATACGGCGGCAATACGCAATCTGGCGAACCGCCCTTCCGCCTTTTTCGGATGGATGCGCTCGCCCTCGGGATGGATTTGGATAACGCTGGATTTCGGTTTTCACTTTTGTTTCGGATTGCGGCGATCGGGTTTCAGTCGACATGGCATGTGTTCCTCGTTTTGCACTTTTTATCTTTTTCAGACGGCCTTTATTCGTTCTGAAATCATATCATTTTGAGCTATATCAAAGCAAAACCGTTAACCCGTTTGGCATATATGTGTTTTTATCATACCGGCTGCCCTTACTGCCTGAATATAAAAGGTATTCCACCAAAGCACTCCGGCGATGTACACTTCACTTATAGTAAACCGCTATTTTCCCGATTTAAATTAATAACCAACTGTTTCGAAACAAAATAATAAAAATTCGCATTATCCGGTCATTTTTCAGACGGCCCCTACCCGCACCTGAACTACTCTAAAATAACAAGCAAATATCTTGAAATATTGTTACATGAATCCGGTTTTTCCTTGAAACATCAGAAAAATAGGACGATAATCGACAGGTAAAAATATTTCTCCGCAGTTTTTCCATACCTACTTTAAAGAAAGGTACTCAACATGTCTCAACTGGCAAAATGCAATACGCTTCCTCTCAGTCGATGCTGTTCAAAAGCCAACTCCGGCCACCCTGGTGCGCCCATGGGTATGGCGGAAATGGCGGAAGCTATTGTGGACGAAATTCCTGCACCACAACCCCGCCAACCCCTAAAATTCTACAACCGCGACCGCTTCATCCTCTCCAACGGCCACGCGTCCATGCTGTTGTACAGCCTGCTGCACCTGACCGGCTACAACCTGAGCATTGAAGACTTGAAAAACTTCCGCCAACTGCACAGCAAAACCCCCAGCCACCCTGAATACGGCTACACCGACGGCGTGGAAACCACTACCGGCCCGTTGGGACAAGGTATTGCCAACGCAGTAGGTATGGCATTGGCCGAAAAAATCCTTGCCGCCGAATTTAATAAAGACGGTTTGAACATCGTCGATCACTACACCTACGTCTTCATGGGCGACGGTTGCATGATGGAAGGCGTATCGCACGAAAGCTTGTTCGCTCGCCGGCACCTTAGGGCTTGGGCAAACTGATTGTTTTATATGATGACAACAATATTTCCATCGACGGCAAAGTGGACGGCTGGTTTACCGAAAACATCCCGCAACGCTTTGAAAGCTACGGCTGGCATGTCGTTCCCAACGTAAATGGCCACGACACCGCCGCCATTCAGACGGCCATTGAAGCCGCCCGTGCCGAAACCGGCAAACCGTCCCTCATCTGCTGCAAAACCTTAATCGGCAAAGGCAGCGCCAACAAAGAAGGCAGCCACAAAACCCATGGCGCACCTTTGGGTGCGGATGAAATCGAAGCCACGCGCAAACATTTGGGCTGGACTTACCCTGCATTTGAAATCCCGCAAGAAATCTATGCTGCATGGGATGCAAAAAGAAAAAGGCGCGAAACTGGAAGCAGAATGGAACGAGCTGTTTGCGCAATACCAAGCAAAATATCCCTGCCGAGGCCGCAGAATTCGTGCGCCGCATGGATAAAAACTGCCGGACAATTTCGATGCATACGTTCAAGCCGCATTGAAAGAAGTGTGCCAAAGCCGAAACCATCGCCACCCGCAAAGCCAGCCAAAACAGCATCGAAATCCTCGCTAAAGAGTTGCCCGAACTGGTTGGTGGTTCTGCCGACCTGACCCCGTCCAACCTCACAAGCTGGTCAAACAGCCAATCTATTACCCGTAACGGCGGCGGCAACTACGTTCACTACGGCGTGCGCGAGTTCGGCATGGGTGCAGTGATGAACGGCCTCGCCCTGCATGGCGGCGTGCGTCCGTTCGGCGCGACTTTCCTGATGTTCAGCGAATACGAGCGCAACGCCATGCGTATGGCGGCACTGATGAAAAATCAACTCCGTCTTTCGTCTTCACCCACGACTCCATCGGCCTCGGCGAAGATGGTCCGACCCACCAGCCTATCGAGGCAAAACCGCCACCCTGCGCATGATTCCGAACATGGCGGTATGGCGTCCGTGCGACTCTGTAGAATCGCTGGTTGCCTGGGCAGAAGCCATCAAAGCCCCGGATCATCCGTCCACCCTGATTTTTCAGCCGTCAAAATCTGAAATTCCTCCAACGCAGCGAACAGCAACTAACGACATCCGCCGCGGCGGCTACGTCATCAGCGAGGCTCAGGGAGATGCCAAAGCCGTTATCATCGCCACCGGTTCCGAAGTCGAACTCGCATTGGATGCACAGGCCGCACTGGCTAAAGAAGGTATCGCCGTACGCGTCGTCTCCATGCCGTCCACCAATATCTTCGACCTGCAAGACGCCGCCTACCGTAACAGCGTATTGCCCACTGCCCTGCCGCGCGTTGCCGTGGAAGCTGGCCTGAGCCAAGGTTGGTACAAATACGTCGGACTGAACGGTGCAACCGTGGGTATCGACCGTTTCGGCGAATCCGCACCTGCCGAAGTATTGTTCAGGAATTCGGCTTTACTGTCGAAAATGTTGTGAAAGTAGTGAAATCCGTTCTGTAACGGAATACCGCGGATAACCGCAGAAAAGGCCGTCTGAAAACTTTTCAGACGGCCTTTTAAAATTTCAAACGAGGGCGTACAGCGTAACCAAGCATGCCTTATTACATTTCAATTGAAATTGTAAAGATAAGATAATAAAAATGGCGTTTTCGTTGTCATTCGAAACCAAACGAATCATCAAATACTTCAACCATGACACGCCTGCTTGCTTATAAAAAGAATTTTATACAGTTGTTTTTATTATGGTTCTGCACCGTTCTGATTCTCTCCGCCGAACGCTGCATGATGTTTCAACATTATCTTCCCGATACCATCCGCACGCGATATGCTGCCGATACCGTTCATTTGTTTGTTAGGGTTGTTGTTCGACATCAAAGCCGCTTCCGTATTGACTGCACTACCGTTCCTGCTGGGGCTTTTTCAGCCTCGTCAAATCCAAAAACAGCGGAAGCATACGGGCATATTCAGGTTGTATTATCAGTATTACTCTTTATTAGCTGTTTCCGCCGCAGCCATAGGCAACTGGTTTTACTACGGCGTTTACGGCCGCCAGTTTGACGTTTTCATTTTCGGTATTTCCGAAGAAGATACGGCAGCCGTATTAAAAACCATCTGGTCGGATTTTTCCGATAATTTGGGGACTTGTCGGAGCAGTTGCGGCGGCGGTCCTATTTGGGAAATGGTTTGCCCGAATCCGCACATATCCGTTTTCCGAACCGGCTACCGCCGGCAAGGCGGCTTGGATTGCCGCCGTCATTCTGCCCATACTCGCCCTAAGCGCGGGTATCCGCGGCTCATTCGGCAAATTTCCCCTGCGGCAAACCTCCATGCAAATTTCCGCCGCCCCGCAACTGAACAAACTCGTTCCCAATGCCCTCACCTCTTTAAACTGGGCATTTTTGGAACACCGCAACAGCAGCAATTTCACACCGGTTTCCGATTCAGACGGCATCGCATTAATCAACCGCCTGCTCAACCAAAAAGCCGGTGCCGATTTAAACCGTCTATACAGTTTGACCAATAAAAATTCGGCGGTAGAACAACACAAACCCAATGTCGTGCTGGCGGTCATGGAAAGCATGAGCACACACCTTCTAACCATGAATACGCCCGAACGCGACCTGCTCGGCGAATTGGCCGAACATTGGAAAACAAGACTGGATTTATCAACGCTTCGTCTCCGAAGGCGACGGCACCAGCGATACCCTGCACCGCTTCTTCATCCGCAGCCCGCGCCTCAACCTCAGCCAATCCGCTGCCAAAAACAAAACCTTTCCCGGCAACATGTTCAAACCCTATCTCGATGCCGGCTACCGCGTTGTCTATATCACCGCAGGCAACGGCGGCTGGCGAGATTTCGACAATTTCCTGCGGCATTTGGGCGTAAACGAAATCATCGACGAAAACACCCTCAAATCACACTACCCCGAAGCAGAATCCGGCACATGGGGCGTGCCCGACGAATTCATGTTCCGTTATGCGGAAAAAGAACTGGCACAAAGCGGAAAAAGCGGCAAAACCGGTATTCATCATGATGATGTCCGTGACCAACCATCCGCCCTACCGTCTGCCCGCCCCCCACCAAGCCAAAAACTTCCGTCTGACCGAGCAAGAAAAGCAACGCCTTACCGCGCTCGCATCCGGCAAAGAATTAAACGAAATTTTCAACACCTTCCGATACAGCAACGACCAACTCGGCCGCTTTATCAGCAAAGCAAAAACCATCGCACCCGACACCATTATCGCCGCCACCGGCGACCATAATATGCGCGCCATCGGCTATCCCGAACCCAACGAAACCGCACTCGGCCACAGCGTGCCATTCTACCTTTACATTCCGCCGGCCTACCGTACCCACGCGGCGTATCACCCCGAACGTGCCGGTTCGCACAAAGACATTTTTGCCAACGCTCTACAATCTAAGCCTGTCAAAAGCACGCTATTACCAAACTGGCTGCAATCTCACCGCCCCGCAACCCGACTCCCCGTGGTGCGGCTACGGTTATAATCCGGAGGTTCTGATTACCGAGCACGGTTTTTATAATCTGTCCAACAAAGAATTCCGCCGCTGGAACAACCGAGGGTGTCCAAGCTGCCGAAACCATGCCGAGCAAAACCGCCTGCCGAAGACAGACCGCATATCGACCGCGGCAGCGCTCATACATCATTCCTCGATTGGCAGATTAATAGGATAGTAACAATGCAATAAATCATATGGAAAGGCCGTCTGAAAAACTTTCAGACGGCCTTTTTTTATCTAGCACCCGTTTCTAAATCAAATTCTCCAACATCCACTTCACATAGTTTCCCACCCTCTTTTACATCCAAAAATTCTTCCTGATACCCTGCTTCGCGCAGTTTGCCGATGTCGGCCTGGGTGAAGCTCTGGTATTTGCCTTTAAGGGCATCGGGGAACGGGATATAGCGGATCAGCTCTTCCCTGACCAATTCTTCCAGCGTCATTTCCTCCTTGCCTTCGGCGGCGCGGCGAGGCGTTGACGGTGGCGGCGGCAAGTTCGTTGAATTGACTGGCTGCGGCCTGTGCCGAGGTTGTAGATGCCGGAGAGTTCGGGATGGTCGAAGAAGTAGAGGTTGACTTTGGCGACGTCTTCGACGCTGACGAAGTCGCGGGTTTGTTCGCCGTTGCCGTAGCCGTCGTTGGCACCGAACAGGTTGACGTAACCGTGTTCGCGGTATTGGTTGAAATGGTGGAAGGCGACGGATGCCATGCGGCCTTTGTGTTGTTCGTGTTGTCCGTAAACGTTGAAGTAGCGGAAGCCGACGACTTGGGCGGTCAGGCCTTCTTTCATGCGGCGGCGCAATACTTGGTCAAACAGGAATTTGGAGTAGCCGTACACGTTGAGCGGTTTTTTCCAGTTCGCGCTCTTCGCGGAAGATTTCGCCCTTTGCCGTATACGGCGGCGCTGGAAGCGTAGAGGAAGGGGAATGCGTTCGTCCTGACACCAGTCCAAGAGGTCGAGCGTGTACTGGTAGTTGTTGTCCATCATGTAGAGGCCGTCGTGGTTCATGGTGTCGGAACACGCGCCTTGGTGGAAAGACGGCTTCGATGTCTTTCGTAAGGCAGAAGATGGCCGCGCACTTGGCGGATGAAATTCGTGTTTGTCGAGATAGTGGGCGATTTCGCACTCGGCAAGGTTTTTTTAAATTTTTCGCCTACGGGTCAGGTTGTCAACGGCGACGATGTCGGTAATACCGCGCTGGTTGAGGGCTTTTGACGATGTTGCTGCCGATAAAGCCGGCCGCGCCTGTTACGATGATGGTCATATTGGGTTTCCTTTTGATTTTTTTGAGTTTTTGAGCGAAACTCTGTCTGACACTCGTTTCGGAGACGACCTTGGACAAGATGGGGTCGTCTGAAAAAGCAAATTACTGCTCTTCCAATGCCTTGTTCAACTCTGCAAACGAGCAAACCGCTGTGCCGAGTTTTGCGACGACGACGCCTGCGGCGGTATTGGCGAGGTGCATCGCTTCGGGCATGGTGTAGCAGCCGCCAGCCCCAAGCCCACTCCGGCAATAACGGTGTCGCCCTGCGCCGGATACGTCGTAAACTTCTTGGGCGCGGGTGGGCTGGTAAATGGGTTCGCCTTCGCTGAACAGGGTCATGCCCTCTTCACTGCGGGTCAGCAAAAACAGCGGTCAGGTCGAGATGGCGGCGCAGGTTTTGCGCTTTTTCTCGGTCAGCTCGCTTTTCGTTTTTTCCAACTGCCCGACCACTTCTTTCAATTCAGCGCGGTTAGGGCGTAATCAGCGTGGCGCCGGCGTATTTTTCGTAATCGTCGCCTTTGGGGTCGATTAATACGGGTTTTGCCGGCATGTTTTGCCCAATCTATCATATCGGAGATGTGCGACAGGCCGCCTTTGCCGTAGTCTGAAAAAAATGATTGCATCGTATTCGGGCAATATTTCACGGTATTTGCTGCTTGATTTGTTCCAACACTTCGCGGTTGGGATGCTCTTCAAAAATCAAGGCGGATAAGCTGCTGATTTGCGTGCGACGACGCGCAGTTTGACGGTAGTGGCGATTTGTTTGTCGCGCATCAGATAGGAAGCAAACGCCGTCTTGCGCCATCAGCGCGTCGAGCGCGTCTGGCGGCTTCGTCGTCGCCGGTTACCGACAACAGCCCTACTTTTGCCGCCCAACGAAGCGATGTTGCGCGCGACGTTCGCCGCTCCGCCCGCGCGCTGGTCGATACGTCCGATTTTCGCCACCGGCACGGGCGCTTCGGGCGAAATACGGGATACGTCGCCAAACCAATAGCGGTCGAGCATCACGTCGCCGACAACAAGGACTTTGGCTTGTGCGAAAACGGGATTTGAGGGTTTCTTGTTGGAACTTGGTGGGCATATTGCCTCCGTTGTGTTTTTCAGACGGCCTCAACCTGTAAGGTCGTCTGAAAATCAGTTTGCTTCAAGGTTTCGCCACGCGGTTCACTTCGCGCAATACGGCTACCGGATCGGCGGCTTGGGTAACAGGTCGGCCCATCACCAGATAAGTCGAACCTGCCGCCAATGCCTCGGCGGGCGTCATGATGCGGCGTTGGTCGTCGTTGTTGCCGGCAACGTCCAAGCGGATGCCGGGTGTGACCAAGACAAAAATCCTGTCCCAATTCGCGGCGCAGCGGCGCGGCTTCTGAGCGGAACAGACCACGCCGTCCAAGCCCGAACTTTGCGCCAGTTTCGCCAAGCGGATGACTTGTTCTTCAGGGGCGATGTTCAAAACCGATTTCCGCCAAATCGCTTTGTTCCATACTGGTCAACACGGTTACGCCGATTAAGAGCGGCTTGGTGCGATATCCGGCAACGGCTTCTGCGGCGGCTTCCATCATGCGGCGGCCGCCCGATGCGTGCATATCGACCATCCACACGCCCATGTCGGCGGCAACTTTACAGGCTTGCGCGACGGTGTGGGGAATGTCGTGGTATTTCAAATCGAGAAAAGTTTGAAACCCTGATTGATTCAGGCTTTCCGCCAAACTGCGCCCCGTAGCGGTAAACAGCTCTTTGCCGATTTTGATTTGGCACAACGTCGGGATCAAGGTTGCGGACGAAATCCGAGCGTGTCTTTTTCGTTGGCAAAAATCAAGGGCAACGATGACGGGGGTGCGTTGTTGCGGAGTTTGAAAGTCGGTGATTAAAAGGATTCATGGTGTTTTCGTTTCGCGGGTTTTCAGACGACCTTTATCGTCTTTTTCGCAGTACAACGTAAATTCAAACCGTAGGTCGGGCATTGATGTCCGACCTACGCGGACTCAAGCCCCCGACAAACTGTTTCGGATAAATTTGAACCGGTACATCAGCCGTCATTCCCGCGCAGGCGGGAATCCATTGATAAAACTCAGTTCATTAGATTTAAACAGCGATTGCCCAAATTCAGAAATGGATTCTCGCCTGCGCGGGAATGACGCCGAATGATTATTTTTCGGTTGCAACACGCTGTTTATCAAAAACAGGTCGTCTGAAAACCTGATTTCCTGTTTTCAGAGTGCGAAGCCTGCCCGTGGGACGACCTTTTCGATTTATTTGCCCAATGCGCCCAATACTGCGGCTTTCACGGCTTCTACCGGCTGAGTGCCGTCAACTTTGATGTATTTCGGCGCGTGTTCGCCTTCCAGCTTGCTGTAAAAATCGACCAGCACTTCGGTTTGCTCGTGGTACACGGCAAGGCGTTTTTTGACGGTTTCTTCTTTGTCGTCGTCGCGCTGAATCAAATCTTCGCCGGTTACGTCGTCTTTACCTTCGACTTTGGGCGGATTGTAGGTAACGTGGTAGGTGCGGCCGGAAGCCAAGTGGACGCGGCGGCCGCTCATGCGGTCGACAATCACGCTGTCGGGTACGTCGATTTCAACGACCGCGTCCAAATCCACGCCCGCTTCAACCATCGCTTCGGCTTGTGCCAGCGTGCGCGGGAAACCGTCGAACAGGAAACCGTTTTTGCAGTCGTCTTGCGCGATGCGTTCTTTCACCATGCCGATGATGATGTCGTCGCGCACCAAGCCGCCTTCGTCAATGATTTTTTTCGCTTCCAAACCCAGCGGCGTGCCTGCTTTAATCGCAGCGCGGAGCATATCGCCGGTGGAAATTTGCGGAATGCCGAACGCAGCGGTGATGAATTGTGCCTGAGTGCCTTTTGCCCGGCGCCCTGGCGCGCCCTAACAATAATACTTTCATGGGTGAGTCCTTCTTGTTTAAGTGATATGGATTTGAAACGTGATTCAAATGATTTTACACGGCTTGCGTTTATCGTTCAAAACTTCAGACGGCCTGTTCCGCGCCGAAATGTTTCCATGCGTCATCGCGCATTTCGGCAAACCATGTGTCTTCGGGGAAACCGCTCCAGTCGCGTCTTTCAAAGTGGAAAGCAGGTTTTTGCGATAAAGCTTTTTCGCCAAATATTCTTCCTCATTGGCTTCCGCCGCCTTTGTCCGCCTGCTGCGCCAAACCGAGCGCGCGGGTTTGATGCCCGTGTGCCAAATAGTTGAGCGCAATCACCTTTTTGCGCCCAAAGCTGCGGAATCTCGGGGCTGTCTTGCAGCAATACCGACAAAATCGACACGGCAACCGTCAGTCTGCCGCCGTTCAAGCGCAAATCCAGCGAACGGTTGGGCGGCAGCGTACTGAGCGTTTCCGCCATACGGAACCAAAACTCGCCGCTGGCTTCGTCCGGCGCGGCAGCTTTTCAGCATTTCATAGTTAAACTCTTGGTCGTCGTTCTGAACCAGCAGGGCAACATCGGCAAGCAGTTTTTTGCTCCTCACGGCTCAAAATGGCGTAAATCGGTCATGTTTTTCCTTTCAGACGGCCTCAAAGACGGCTCGGACCCTGTCCAAATCTTCCCGCGTATCCACACCGGCTGCGGGCGCTTCTTTGGCGGTTTCGACGGCAATCGGGTAGCCGTGCCACAGGACGCGCAGTTGCTCCAGCGATTCGATGGTTTCCAGCGGCGAGACGCTCATTTCGGCATAGCGTTGCAAGAAACCGGCGCGGTAGGCGTAGATGCCGATATGGCGGAGGACGGCGGTTTCGGCGGGCAATTCGCGTTTTTCGGCGCGCATGGCATCACGCGGATACGGAATCGGGGCGCGGCTGAAGTAGATGGCGTTGCGGTTTTTGTCGAGGACGACTTTGACGACGTTGGGGTTCATAAATTCGTCGAAATCGTGCAATTCGTGCGCCGCGGTCGCCATTTGTACGTTGTTTTCCACCAAGACTTCGGCGGTGCGGTCGATGAGTTCAGGGGGCAATCAGCGGCTCGTCGCCCTGTACGTTGACGACCACCAGATGTTGCGGCAGCTTTCAGTGCAGCGGCGGCTTCGGCAAGGCGGGTCGTGCCGCTTTCGTGCCGGTTGGAAGTCATGACAACTTCGACGCCGTGCGCCTGACAGGCCGTCTGAATGTCGGGATGGTCGGTGGCAACGACGACGCGCGCGGCTTTGCTTTTTGCCGCCTGTTCGGCAACGCGCACGACCATCGGTTTGCCGTGGATGTCCGCCAAGGCTTTTCCCGGGCAGGCGCGATGAATCCAGCCGTGCCGGAATCAATACGACGAAATTCGGTCATGCTTTGAGTTCCTCTTCGCTCAACGGGCGTGCTTCGTTTTCCAGCATATAGGGAATGCCGTCTTTAATCGGATAAGCCAGCTTCGCCTGACGGCTCCACAATCCCTGTTTGTCCTGATGATATTCCAGCCTGCCTTTTGGTAACAGGGGCAGACAAGGATGTCTAAAATCCATGGGTTTCTTTCTTTTCAAGCGTGTCAAAGCCGTCTGAAAAATTTTCAGACGGCCTGTATATCGTTATCTGCTTCCGGCTTTTTTTGCCTTGCTGCGGTTTGGTGCAGTTTTTGTGCGGATTCTTGCCACCACACATAATCTGCTGCATTTCTTTTTCGAACTCAGGCAGATAGCGTTTGGTAACATCATTGATTTCAGACGGCCTGCCGACCATCAGCTTATTCATGGTTTTTATTTATGAAAAGCGGAGTTTTTGCCAAAACGGATTTTCCGACAGGCGTACTGTAAAAAGCAGTCATTCCGTCGATTTCCTCTTGCGTAAAACGTAGTCTTCGCACTTTCCAATAAAGTTTGCCGCAACTTCCGTTTCAACTCAGGCGTAATAAATCCCCTCAATACGTTTTCACGGTAACGGTCGACCGCTTTCGCAACCTGTTCCCGCTTGTCTGCGGGAGCTTGGGCGACGGCATTGTCGGCATACGGCTGGAATGCGACATTGAAACTGTCAATCATATTTTTTTCCACATCCCTGTCGTAATTCTGCGTATCCAACCAACGCTCCAGCGACGCATTGCTAGGGCGGTGCGGCAAACGCGTTGGCACACAATGCCAAAAGCGGCAAAAAGGCAATAATACGGTTTTCAGTTTCATATCGACTCCTTTTAATAAACGTCTAAAAATGAACGCAAATAAAAACACGACCGGTTACCGTGACGGCATATACGCGTTCCTAATTATGGCAAAAAACGTTTTCAGACGACCTCGGACACATCTTCCAGCCGTCCCAACACAAATTCCGCCAAATCAGGTTCGATTATCGCACAAACGGGCAACACCCATACATGGTTCAGATTGAGGCCGTCTGAAAACTTGACCGCATCCTTTTCCGTAATAATCACCACGTCTGCATCCGGCAAATCTGCCGCTGCGATGTCGGCATGGTCGGGCAGTGCGACGGTTTGGTTCAACGTGATGCCCATGTTTCGCAACGAATCGAAAAAACGTTCCGGTTTGGCGATACCCGCCACGGCGGCAACGGTTTGATTTTTCAGACGGCCTGTATCCAGTATTTCAGACGGCTTGTTCAAACGGTAAATCCGTCCCGTTTCAATGCGGCTGTGAAACATATTTTCAGACGGCGCAAACGACGCATCCGCCTGACCGCCGCTGACAACGACCGCATCCACCGAATCCAGCCGCGACAAAGGTTCGCGCAAACTGCCGTTGGGCAGCAAATCCAAATCCGACCGCCCCTGTATCCACCGCCGGAAACACCGCGATTTCCACATCCCGCCGCAGGGCGTAATGCTGCAAGCCGTCATCCGCCACAATCAGCCTGATGTCGGGATGCGCCACCAGCAACGCCCTGCCTGCCTCCGCACGGCTACTGCCCACCGCCGTCGGTGCGCCGGTTTTACGGAACAGCAGCAAAGGCTCGTCGCCCGCATCTTCCGCACGGCTCGCGGCATTCAATACATGAACCGCCTTGCTCTTGCGCCCGTAGCCCCGGCTGATGATGCCGACCTTTACGCCTTTTTCCTGCAAACCCGACACCAGCGCGGCGACAATCGGCGTTTTCCCCGTCCCACCCACATGGATATTGCCGACCACGACTACGGGCACGGGCAGCTTTTTCACTTTTTCAGACGGTCTGAAACGAAATCATCGCGCCGTTTCGCCGCAATTTTGGCAAACAGCTGGGATAAAGGTTTGAGCAGGAAAGATAAAAACGGATTGGGGCGTTGCCAATGGCGTTCGATGATTTGATGGAGTTTGGGCATTCAGACGACCTTGAAATATTCGACTGAAGATTATATAACACAAGCCTATCGGCTATAAATGCCGCCCGAAACCCCTTATAATCCAACCTTTCCCCATTTATCCCCGCTCCCAATGTCCGAACTCTTCGCGCCCTCCTCCATTTCCGTATCCGAACTCAACGCCCTCGCTAAAGCCTTGCTGGAAGACCATCTTGCCGGCTTGTGGATTGCGGGCGAAGTGTCCAATCTGACCCGTGCCGCCAGCGGGCATTATTATTTCTCGCTCAAAGACAGCCGTGCGCAGGTGCGTTGCGCGATGTTCAAGGGGGCGGCGGCGCGTTTGGCGAAGCCTTTGAAAGAAGGCGACCATATCGAAGTAGCGGGCAAAATCAGTATTTACGAGGCGCGGGGCGAATTTCAGATTACGGTGAACGAGGTGCGGCTCAAAGGCTTAGGGCAGCTTTTACAGAAGCCTACGAGCGGCTGAAGGCGCAGTTGCAGGCGGAAGGCGCGTTTTGCGGCGGAACGCAAGAAACCTTTGCCCGACCGACCACAATGTATCGGCATCGTAACCAGTCTGGCGGCGGCAGCATTGCGCGATGTCGTCACCACCTTGAAACGCCGTGCACCCGAAATTCCCGTCATCGTTTATCCGACCGCCGTTCAAGGGGCGGGCAGCGAGTTTCAGATTGCCCAGGCGATTAAAACCGCATCGCAACGCACCGAATGCGATGTTGATTGTCTGTCGCGGCGGCGGCAGCATTGAAGACTTGTGGGCATTTAACGAAGAACTGGTCGTGCGCGCCATCGAAGTCTGCCCAATTCCGGTCGTCAGCGGCGTGGGACACGAAACCGATTTCACGCTCGCCGACTTCGTCGCCGACGTACGCGCGCCCACGCCGACCGGCGCAGCGGAACTGGTCAGCCCCAACCGCCAAGAATCGCTGCACCGCCTCGCCCAAGCCCAAGGTCGTCTGAAAACCGTTTTTAGAACAACGCTATTTCGATGCCAGCCAAAAACTCGACTGGCTCGCGCGGCAAATCCGCCACCCGCGCCAAAAACTCGACGAACAGCGCGCCTACATCCACAAACTGGCACAAACCCTGTCCTACTCGATGACGCAAAAACGTCCGCGCCCACACCGCCCGTTTCGAACGCCAAACCCAAAGCCCTGAAACATTGCCGCCCCGATATTTCCGTTTACCGGCAAGACATCGACCGTTTTCAGACGACCTTGTCGCACACCTTCCGCCAACTGCTGGCCCAACGCCGCCAAAGCCTGAACGCCCAAACCGCCCTGCTGGAAGCCGTATCGCCACAGCAGATTCTGGAGCGCGGCTTCCGTCGTCAAAAACACACGCGGACAAGTCATCCGCAACGCTGATGTTTTAAAGCAAGGGCAGAAACTGCACATCACTTTTTGCCGACGGCGAAACCGACGTGCGCGTGACCAAAGAGCAGGCGCAGCGGGAATTGTTTGATTTCTCGTAGCATCGATAACATCGCAAACCGCCATGAACAACAAAGGCCGTCTGAAAACTCAGTTTCAGACGGCCTCCCCCATAACATCGGCATTCCCTTAAAGAACTACAAAGAATACCCCGATACAGGCGCTTCCTGTTTTCAGACGGCCTCACACATCATAAGTCCCCATCACCGAGGCCGAAGCCAACACATGCCCCTGCATCGCAAAATGCAGGTCGTTGAAACGGAAACCGCGCGGCAGGTTCAGCTTCGTATCCAACGCATACACAATCAGCTCGTAGCGATGGCGGCAGTTCGGCGGCGCCATCCCGCCATAGCATGAGGCCTCTTCAATCTCAAATTTGCCCAATACACTCGCCCAACTGTTCGCCCCCTGCACATAATCCTTGGCCGACACACTCTCGTTTTTCCGCCACCGAAGTACGCTCAAATCCGCTATCAGCCAATGTATCCACACAAAACCGCTCGCCGTAACCGCATCTTTGTCCTCCAGCACCACCGCAAACGATTTCGTCCCTCCGGCGCACCGCTGATTTCAAACGGCACCGAATAAGTCGGCATCCCGTTCGGACTAAACTGCCCGCCCCGCTTGCCGTATTTATCTTCAAACTCGCCATTAACAATGGCCGCACTCGTTACTCTCATGGTTTTCTCCTGTCCGGTTACAAACGAAACGATCCTATTCTAACCCTAAGGCGTGCCGTCATAGGTTGGAAGACGTTTAAATTCAAAGATTAGCCTACACACGAATATGATCTATCTTTACCAATACACAAAAACAAGAAGGAAACCGTTTTCGAATCTCTACCTTACACAAAGCCCGAAAAAGCACGGTTTTATGCTAAAATTCCCATCTATTTTTGCCATACGAAATAAAGAAAAACCATGACCGACGCAACTATCCGCAACGACCATAAATTCGCACTCGAAAACCCCTGCCCGTCAGCCTTGAAGACGAAATGCGCAAAAGCTATCTCGATTACGCCATGAGCGTGATTGTCGGCCGCGCGCTGCCCGATGTGCGCGACGGTTTGAAGCCGGTGCACCGCCGCGTGCTTTACGCCATGCACGAGCTGAAAAACAACTGGAACGCCGCCTACAAAAAAATCGGCGCGTATCGTCGGCGACGTCATCGGTAAATACCATCCGCACGGCGATTCCGCGGTTTACGACACCATCGTGCGCATGGCGCAGGATTTTTCGATGCGCTACGTCTTAATCGACGGTCAGGGCAACTTCGGTTCGGTTGACGGCGACGGCGCCGCGGCCATGCGTTATACCGAAATCCGCATGGCGAAAAATCGCCCACGAAATGTTGGCGGACATTGAAGAAGAAACCGTCAATTTCGGTCCGAACTACGACGGCAGCGAACACGAGCCGCTGGTGTTGCCGACCCGCTTCCCCGCGCTGTTGGTCAACGGCTCGTCCGGTATCGCCGTCGGTATGGCGACCAATATCCCGCCGCACAACCTCACCGACACCATCAACGCCTGTCTGCGTCTTTTGGACGAACCCGAAACCGAAATCGACGAGATTAATCAACATCCTGCAAGCCCCGATTTCCCGACCGGCGCGACCATCTACGGCAGAGCGGCGTGCGCGAAGGCTATAAAACCGGCCGCGGCCGCGTCGTCATGCGCGGTAAAACCCATATCGAACCCATAGGCAAAAACGGCGAACGCGAAGCCATCATCATCGATGAAATCCCGTATCAGGTGAACAAAGCCAAGCTGGTGGAAAAAAATCGGCGAACTGGTGCGCGAAAAAAACGTTGGAAGGCGTATCCGACCTGCGCGACGAATCCGACAAATCCGGTATGCGCGTCGTTATCGAATTGAAACGTAACGAAAACGCCGAAGTCGTTTTAAATCAACTCTACAAACTCACTCAGCTTCAAGACAGTTTCGGCATCAACATGGTTGCCTTGGTTGACGGTCAGCCGCGCCTGTTGAACCTGGAAACAGATTCTGGCGGAATTCCTGCGCCACCGTCGCGAAGTCGTTACTCGCCGCACCCTGTTCCGCCTCAAAAAAAGCGCGTCATGAAGGCCATATCGCCGAAGGTAAAGCCGTCGCCCCTGTCCAATATCGACGAGGATGATTCGGTTGATTAAAGGATCCGCCGACGCGCCTGAAGCCAAAAGAAAAAAACTGTTATCCCGCGCATGGCGCAGCGGTTTGGTGGAAGACATGCTGAGCCGTACCGACCTCGACCTGCGCATGGCGCGTCGAAAGCCTGCCTGCCAACCTTGGCTTGCAGGAACAAGGCTATTATCTGAGCGAAATCCAGGCCGACGCCATCCTGCGCATGAGCCTGCGCAACCTGACCGGCCTCGACCAAGAAGAAATCGTCGGCGATTACAAAAACATTATGGCAAAAATCATCGACTATTTGGACATTTTGGCGAAACCGGAACGCATCACCCAAATCATCCGCGAAGAATTGGAAGAAACCAAAAACCAATTTCGGCGACGAACGCCGCAGCGAAATCAACCCGTTCGGCGGAGACATTGCCGATGAAGACCCTGATTCCGCAACGCGAAATGGTCGTTACCCTGACCCACGGCGGCTATATCAAAACCCAGCCGACCACCGACTATCAGGCGCAGCGTCGCGGCGGACGCGGCAAACAGGCGGCGGCCACCAAAGACGAAGACTTCATCGAAACCCTGTTCGTCGCAAACACGCATGACTATTTGATGTGTTTTACCAATCTCGGCAAGTGCCACTGGATTAAGGTTTACAAACTGCCTGAAGGAGGACGCAACAGCCGCGGCCGTCCGATTAACAACGTCATCCAGTTGGAAGAAGGCGAAAAAGTCAGCGCCATCCTCGCCGTGCGCGAGTTCCCCGAAGACCAATACGTCTTCTTCGCCACCGCACAAGGCATGGTGAAAAAGTCCAGCTTTCAGCCTTCAAAAACGTCCGCAGCCAAGGCATCAAAGCCATCGCGCTCAAAGAAGGCGACTACCTCGTCGGCGCCGCCCAAACCAGCGGTTCGGACGACATCATGTTGTTCTCCAACTTGGGCAAAGCCATCCGCTTCAACGAATACTGGGAAGGAAGTGAGTTTGAAGCTTTGGGCGAGTATCTAAAGATCAGAAATTAGCTGATAACGAAAAGAAGCGTTAATGGGATTATAGAAGAAATTGATCTTAGTGATCCAGATAGTATAAAAACCCTACTGAGTGAGGCTAAAGAGTCTGAAGCTAGAGAAGAGCAGTTTATTGAGATATTAAAATCTTTATCGCTTGAGCAAAAAAATTCAATTAGCCACAAAAGTGATGCATCATGATACAAATGAAGATTATAGGAAGTACGATGAAAATACTTTTGGTCCTGTTGATGAATACCTTAGCAAAGCACCAGGGACAACATTAAGTAGACTTCAAAGATTTAATGATAGAAATGGTATTGAAATGACGAAAAAGGTAACGGCGTCCGTCCGTCCGGTCGCGGCAGCGGTGGCTTGCGCGGTATGCGCCTGCCTGCCGACGGTAAAATCGTCAGCCCTGATTACCTTCGCCCCAGAAGCCGCGCAAAGCGATTTTGCAAAGTGCTGACCGCCACCGCCAACGGCTACGGCAAACGCACTCCGATTGCCGATTACAGCCGTAAAAATAAAGGCGGACAAGGCAATATCGCCATCAACACCGGCGAGCGCAACGGCGATTTGGTCGCCGCAACCCTGGTCGGCGAAACCGATGACCTGATGCTGATTACCAGCGGCGGTGTCCTCATCCGCACCAAAGTCGAGCAAATCCGCGAAACCGGCCGCGCCGCGGCAGGCGTGCGCCTGATTAATCTGGACGAAGGCGAAACCTGGTATCGCTGGAACGTGTCGCCGAAGAGCCCGAAGACGAAAGCAATGAAGATTTGCAAGACACGGGAACGGAAGTCGGTCAGGAAATACCATCCGACGACTGATAGATGCTGACAAAGGCCGTCTGAAAGCTGTTTTCAGACGGCCTCAATAAATTTATAAAAGCCTCCAAACCGGAAATCAAACTCCGTTATAATGGCGGCTTTCCCATTATTTCATTCAAAAGACGGTCTTATCATGAAACACATCCACATTATCGGTATCGGCGGCACGTTTATGGGCGGGGTGGCCGCCATTGCCAAAGAAGCGGGGTTCAAAGTCAGCGGTTGCGACGCGAAGATGTATCCGCCGATGAGCACCCAGCTCGAAGCCTTGGGCATAGACGTACACGAAGGCTTCGATGCCGCGCAGTTGGACGAATTTAAAGCCGACGTTTACGTCATCGGCAATGTCGCCAAGCGCGGGATGGATGTGGTTGAAGCGATTTTGAACCGCGGCCTGCCTTATATTTCCGGCCCGCAATGGCTGTCGGAAAACGTGCTGCACCATCATTGGGTACTCGGCGTGGCGGGGACGCACGGCAAAACGACTACCGCGTCCATGCTCGCATGGGTCTTGGAATATGCCGGACTCGCGCCGGGCTTCCTCATCGGCGGCGTACCGGAAAACTTCAGTGTCTCCGCCCGCCTGCCGCAAACGCCGCGTCAAGACCCGAACAGCAAATCGCCGTTTTTCGTTATCGAAGCCGACGAATACGACACCGCCTTTTTCGACAAACGCTCCAAATTCGTACATTACCGTCCGCGTACCGCCGTGTTGAACAATCTGGAATTCGACCACGCCGACATCTTCGCCGACTTAGGTGCGATACAGACCCAGTTCCACCACCTCGTGCGTACCGTGCCGTCCGAAGGCTTAATCGTCTGCAACGGACAGCAGCAAAGCCTGCAAGACACTCTCGACAAAGGCTGCTGGACACCGGTGGAAAAATTTGGCACCGAACACGGCTGGCAGGTCGGCGAAGTGAATGCAGACGGCTCGTTCGACGTGTTGCTTGATGGAAAAGCCGGACACGTCGCATGGGATTTGATGGGCGGACACAACCGCATGAACGCGCTCGCCGTCATCGCCGCCGCACGTCATGCCGGAGTCGATATTCAGACCGCCTGCGAAGCCCTGAGCGCGTTTAAAAACGTCAAACGCCGCATGGAAATCAAAGGCACGGTAAACGGCATCACCGTTTACGACGACTTCGCCCACCATCCGACCGCCATCGAAACCACCATCGAAGGCCTGCGCCAGCGCGTCGAAAACGCCCGCATCCTCGCCGTCCTCGAGCCGCGTTCCAACACCATGAAACTCGGCACCATGAAAGCCGCCCCTGCCCGAAAGCCTCAAAGGTGCCGACCAAGTGTTCTGCTACGCCGGCGGTGTGGACTGGAACGTCGCTGAAGCCCTCGCGCCTTTGGGCGGCAAGCTGCACGTTGGACAAGACTTCGATGCCTTCGTCGCCGAAATTGTGAAAAATGCCGAAGCAGGCGACCATATTTTGGTCGCGAGCAACGGCGGTTTCGGCGGGATACACGGGAAGCTGCTGGAAGCGCTGCAATAAGGTTTCTTGAATGATTTGGGCCGTCTGAAAAACCGGATTTCGGTTTTCAGACGGCCTATATATTTCGTTCCATCAGAGTCGCATAATTAGTTATTTATTAAATAAGCAGGCACAGGAGTGCGAAAACTCCCACCTTTTTGCATTTAAGCCAATAGATTTTATGAACAATATTATGACTTTTAGCAAAGACTAAAAATTCAAAATCCATGAGATTAATAAAATCAGACGCAATAAAATGTCAAAGCTAAAAGAAAAGAAATGCCGAACAGCCTAACCACTCCTACAGAAAAAAACTAACTACATTAAAAATCGCAACAATCACAGAGGCTTTGAAAAACTCATTGACCGGATAAGATACAAATGTATCAGAAAATCAGTATCAGCATGGAAGCAACTGGAATTTACTATGAACAGGCAGCAAAATGCTTAAGTGTAAGATACGCTTTATACAGTTTTCATTATCAATCCTCTGAAAATCAGAGATTATGCAAAAAGTCGGTTCGACCACACCAAAACCGACAGAGCAGATTCAAAAAGCCTATCACCAATTACGTGCATGCTGCAAAAGGGAGTTTTGTACGTTTTACCCTCGAAACAATATGAATTTTTCAGTGGAATATTTATATTTTTTTGCATATAACATGTATGTTAATCTAAAGCCAGTTTCTAACATAAATGTAAATGCGTGGAATTTAATCCCACGCATTTAGTTTTGACGAAACTTGTTTTCAGACGGCCTTTTACAAGGCGACGATTACTGCGTCGCCCATTTCGGAGCAGGAAACGAGTTTCGTGCCTTCTTCGTAAATATCGCCGGTGCGCAAGCCTTGTTGCAGCACTTTTTGGACGGCATTTTCGACTTGTTGCGCGCGGGCTTCGTCGTTCAGGCTGTAACGCAGCAGCATGGCGAGCGAGAGGATGGTGGCAAGCGGGTTGGCTTTGTTTTGTCCGGCGATGTCGGGGGCGGAGCCGTGTGACGGTTCGTACAGGCCTTTGCCGTTTTCGTCCAGCGAGGCGGAGGGCAGCATGCCGATGGAGCCGGTCAGCATGGAGGCTTCGTCGGAGAGGATGTCGCCGAAGATGTTGCCGGTGGCGATGACGTCGAATTGTTTGGGCGCGCACGAGCTGCATGGCGGCGTTGTCCACATACATGTGGGAGAGTTTGACGTCGGGGTATTGTTTGCCGATTTCTTCAAAGATTTCGCGCCAGAGTTCGGTGGTTTCCAAAACGTTGGCTTTGCCGACGGAGCAGACTTTTTTGCTGCGTTTTTGGGCGGATTGGAAGGCGACGTGGGAGATGCGGCGGATTTCGCTTTCGCTGTATTTCATGGTGTTGTAGCCTTCGCGTTCGCCGTTTTCCAGAACGCGGATGCCGCGCGGTTCGCCGAAGTAGATGTCGCCGGTGAGTTCGCGCACGATGAGGATGTCGAGGCCTGCGACGATTTCGGGTTTGAGCGTGGAAGCGTTGGCAAGCTCGGGGTAGAGGATGGCGGGGCGCAGGTTGGCAAACAGATTCAGGTCTTTGCGGATTGCCAATAGGCCGCGTTCGGGGCGCAGCGGGCGGTCGAGGTTGTCGTATTGCGGGCTGCCGACTGCGCCGAGCAGGACGGCATCGGCTTTGCGGCAGAGGTTTTGCGTGAATTCGGGATAGGGATGGCCGTATTCGTCGTAGGCTTCGCCGCCCAGTGGGGCGTATTCGTAGCTGACGTCCAAGCCTTGGGCGATGAGTTTGTCGAGTACGCGGACGGTTTCGGCGACGATTTCGGGACCGATGCCGTCGCCTCGGAGGATGGCGATATGTTTGGTCATAATTAGAGAATCCTTCTCTGGAGTTGGGTAAAAAAGGAAATACGGGCTATTTTACTGCCTTTCCAAATCGTTCGACAGATGCGGGAAACAAGTGATCGAATGCATCTATCATGAAAACCTTATGTTTTTAAAGGTGGAACAGCCGGTTTTATGTAAACGGATTGTAAAAAGATATATGGGTAAAATCTTTAAAAATTCTTTTTAAGTCGAAAAACTTATCGAAAACTCTATTTTGTTATGGAATATTAAAAATGCCTTGTTGCGTGAACTTTAATTGCGTAGAGATCCACTAAGCTACACCTGACTGCTGTATTTTTTTATTATCATTTTGGAGATATTTATGAAAATCGTTAATCAACTGGTACTGGCTTCTGTAATCGCTTTGGGTTTGGCTGCATGCTCTAACTCTTCTACCGATACTCCTTCTGCAGATACCGCCAATGCCGGACAAGTAGAACAAAACAGCGGTACTGCCGTTGCTCCGGTAGCTCCGTCTTCTACCACTGCTATGTAAGATATTAAACGTGGCAGATCGGGTTGATACTCGTACTGCCGCATGGAAACTGCCGGAAATCCGGCAGTTTTTGTCTGTCGTTTGCGGTTAAAGGATTCTTGTGTCTACCGTGCGGATTTTTAAATACGGCCTTACGGATGGTTTCCTGCATGCCGATTAACGGTGCATGTGCGTCGCTGGGGGAAAAAAACAGGGCGAACTCGCCGGGTTGCAGGGTCAACCAGGTTTCGGGAGTGCAATCGAAAAATTCGATGTCACGCTCTTCGTTGTAGCCCAAACCGTTTTTCAGACGGCCTCTGTCTATCCAGCCGTAGGTTTCCTCTCCGCTGATGGGGACTTGAATGTCGATGTGTTTCAGATGTGCTTCCGGCTTGGCTTCCGCTTTGCTCCTCATTGGTTCGCTGCCAACGAAGAGGCGGATATTGGGGTTTTTGCACGGTACTTGTCCGTCGGGCAAGGCGGCGAAATCCAGCGTTTGCAGCAGGTGGATGGCTTCGGCGAAGTCGGGGTGCAGCGCGGCGTAGCGGGCGGCGTTGGTGATGGTGTCGGTAATCATGTTTTGAAGGAAGAAATGAAAAAAAGGTCGTCTGAAAAGCGTTCGCCTTACAGAATGTTCGCGGCTTCGGCAAGCCACTCTTGAATCAGCGGCCATACGGGGTCAGCGGTATTAATGGGTGGTAGGATTCATGGCTGTTGCATCACTTCGTGCAGCGGCCTTCTGCGGGCAAACGGCAGTGGAGCGGCATAGCCGAGGCGCAGCAGCAGTTGCGGCTGTTCGCCTACGTTAGGGAAGAGTTCGCTTTGCAACTGCTGGCGTAGGGTGGAAACTTCGCAGGGCTGGTTGAGATAGGCGTGGGCAATGCCCTGTTGTGTGAGGCGCAGCAGGAAACGTTGCAGGCTGCGGCCTGTTGCCACCCAGTCGGCAATATGGTCTGCGGGGCTGGTAATCAATGCCAGATGGGATGATGCGGCGATTTTTTGCGGTCGGCTTTGTTTTGTGTTTCGACATTGAGCATGAGTTTGACAATCGGCTCGCTGAGCCAGCGTGGCAGATTGGGAGCACCGAGGGCGGCGTAGCTGACGCCATCGTTGCTATGTTCTGCGTGTTTTTATTGAAACGTATCCACGATAGCAGTTCGGTTTTTGAAGGCAGGGTCGGCCATTTGCGCAGCGTTACCCTGTATTACGGCTTCAGTAAGCAGCCTGAAAGTCTCACTTTGGCGGTCGAACAGGTGGATTTTGATGCCGTCGGCAGACGGTTGGAGTGGAATGGTTTGCAGGCTGCTTTTTGGGGATGAGACTGCCGTTATACATCGAACGGTTGGTTTGGCGTTGGTTGATATAGGCGGCAAGCGGGTCGGCTGCAATATGCTCAGACGCTTGCAGGCGGAGACAGATACTGCTCCCATCGAGAAAGGCTTCAGCAGCATAACCCCAAAACAGATGCCTGCAAACACAGGTTTTCGGCGGCGCAGCCGAGGCTGATAAAGAGTTCGCGCCGGTTGCCGTCCACGGCGGGTAGTTCGCGGGAATAATCAGGGAGATGACGATTTCGTTGCCTGTTGCTGTGAAATGCCAAGGCTGGGTGTTGTGGCCGGAGGGCGCGCGGGTAGCAGCGGAGACGAGGGAACTGAGTTGGTCGCTGTTCATTGTTCATCCTTGTATTTCAATAGCTTTACTGCGCAGCTTCTCTAAGTATTTGGAGAGATAACCATCATTGTGTTCAGTATAGACCGTACTGCCGATGGATTGTTCGGTCAAATCGGAAAAGCGAGTAAATATTGTCACGATAGCTTTTTGCCGTACCTCCCTGGTCGGGTTGGTAATCGTGCTGCTGCATTGCAACATCGTACACGATATTATTTTTCAGTGTAGACGGGTTTGGCTTAACTGGTGTGGCTGCTCTAGCGCGGTAGCGGTAATGTCTTGTGAGTAATTTTTTCACCAGTCTGATATGACTCCTGTATTCGGACCGATGCATAACAAAACAGGCAGCCTGTACAATCATTGCGGCTGCCTGCTGTTTTTAGCTGTTAAACAGCCAAGGTTGGCTTTGGCGGCGTTTTTCTTCGAAATCGCGGATTTCGTCGGCATGTTGCAGGGTCAGGCCGATTTCGTCCAAACCGTTTAAGAGGCGGTGTTTGCGGTGCTCGGTAATGTCGAATTTGAACGTTTCGCCGCTAGGCGTGGTCAGGGTTTGCTCGGCAAGGTCGATGGAGAGCTGATAGCCTTCGTTGACTTCGACTTCTTTGAAAAGTTGGTCGACTTGTTCTTCGGTCAGCACGATGGGCAGGGAGGCCGTTTTTGTAGCAGTTGTTGAAGAAGATGTCGGCGAAGCTGGGGGCGATAACGGCGCGGAAGCCGTAGTCGTCAATGCCCAAGGGGCGTGTTCGCGTGAGGAGCCGCAGCCGAAGTTTTTGCGCGTCAACAGGATTTGCGCGCCTTGGTAACGCGCAGCTGGTTCAGCGAGAAATCGGGGTTCAGCGGACGTTTGCTGTTGTCCATGCCCGGTTCGCCGTGGTCGAGATAACGCCATTCGTCAAAGGCATTGGGACCGAAGCCGCTTCGTTTGATGGATTTTTAAAAATTGTTTGGGGATGATGGCGTCGGTATCGACGTTGCTGCGGTCGAGCGGAGCGACGATGGCGGTGATTTTTGGTAAATGCTTTCATGTCTTCTTCGTCTTTTTTGAGGCCGTCTGAAAACAGTGTTCGGGGTTGGCGAAATTCGTTTTCAAACGGCCTTTCTGCGATTATTCGGTAGCGTTTTCGAGTTTTTTTCGCCGACGTGGGAGATACCGCGTCCGACAGCGTTACCGCCCTTCTTCACGGCTTCTTTGGTGTTGTCCCAACCCCGTTCGGCGGCATTTTCTGTTTTGTCCCAGTTGCGTCCCGCATCTTCTTTCGTGCCGTGCCATGTGCTGGAACAGGCGGACAGGGACGAGGGTGGCGAGGGCGGTAATCAAAAGAGTTTGTTCATGGTTAAACTCCTTTGGTTTGCGGGTTGAAAGTGTTTCCCTCGGTAGGAGGGGATTTCAGACGGCCTTCTGTCTAGCTGTCGAAGTTTCTCTGAAAACTGTTACGCCATGGTGCGGATGTCGGTGAAGTGTCCGGTTACGGCCGCCGCCGCCGCCATGGCAGGGCTGACAAGATGGGTGCGCCCGCCGTTGCCTTGGCGGCCTTCGAAGTTGCGGTTGGAAGTGGAGGCGCAGCGTTGGCCCGGAGTGAGGCGGTCGGCGTTCATGGCGAGGCACATCGAGCAGCCCGGTTCACGCCACTCGAAACCGGCGTCGATGAAGATTTTGTCCAAGCCTTCTTGTTCCGCCTGCCGTTTAACCAAGCCGGAGCCGGGAACGATTAACACGCGCTGTACGTTGTCGGCTTTTTTACGGCCTTTGGCGACGGCGGCGGCTTCGCGCAAGTCTTCGATGCGGCTGTTGGTGCAGGAACCGATGAATACGATGTCGACGGGGATTTCGTTCAGCGGCGTGCCGGCTTCCAAACCCATGTATTCGAGGGCGCGTTCCATGCCGCTGCGTTTGACGGGATCGGTTTCTTCGGCAGGGTTCGGCACTTTGCCGCTGATGTCCAAAACCATTTCAGGCGATGTGCCCCATGTTACCTGCGGTTCGATGTCTTCGGCTTTGAAACGGTATTCTTTGTCGAATACCGCGCCTTCGTCGGAAACCAGCGTGCGCCAGTATTCGACGGCTTTGTCCCACGCTTCGCCTTTGGGTGCGAAGGGTTTGTCTTTGACATAGTCGATGGTGGTTTGATCGACGGCAACCATGCCGGAGCGCGCACCTGCTTCAATCGCCATGTTGCACAGAGTCATGCGGCCTTCCATGGAGAGGCTGCGGATAGCTTCGCCTCCGAACTCGATGGCGTAGCCCGTACCGCCTGCCGTGCCGATTTGTCCGATGATGTAGAGGGCGACGTCTTTGGCGGTAACGCCCGGTTTCGAGACGACCTTCAACGGCAATCAGCATGGTTTGGATTTTTCGCGGTAATGCACTGGGTTTGCCATGGTGTGTTCGACTTCGGAAGTACCGATACCGTGTGCCAGCGCGCCAAACGCGCCGTGGGTAGAGGTGTGCGAATCGCCGCAGACGACGGTCATGCCGGGCAGGGTCGCGCCTTGTTCCGGACCCATGACATGAACGATGCCTTGACCTTTATCCATGAACGGGAAGTAGGCGAGTGCGCCGAACTCTTTGATATTTTTGTCCAAAGTATCGACTTGCAGCTTGGAAATCGGGTCTTGGATGCCTTTGTCCCAATCGCCGGTCGGTGTGTTGTGGTCGGCAGTGGAAACGACGCTGTCGATACGCCACAGTTTGCGTCCCGCCATTTTCAGACCTTCAAATGCCTGCGGGCTGGTGACTTCGTGCACTAAATGGCGGTCGATATAGAGCAGGACAGTGCCGTCTTCTTCTTCGCGGACGACGTGGCTGTTCCAGAGTTTGTCGTAGAGGGTTTGTGCGCTCATGATGGGTTATCTTTACTTATTAATAATAGGAGTAGATGGTTTGTTTTGATGGGCGGATTTTGGGCTTTTTACAGGGGTAGCGCAATAGAAATTTGTCTAATTTCTACTTTTTCACATAAAAACCTAAAAATAACTTTCAAAAATTAGACAAATTGTAGAATTGTTGACAAAAGAGGTATTTTTATTTGAAACAATGCTTGTCGTACCGCCTAAAAAGCACTATCATTTCCATCCGTATCCCACATCCGACAACAGAGGTATAGAGAATGAAATTACCGGTTATGGCTGCCGAACATCTGTCGCAACTTCAGGCGTTTGAAGCGAAAATCCTGTGCAACCACGCCAAAAATCGAAGCATGGTTCCGTTCGCAATGGAACGCGCGCCGCCCGCCGTTTTACGGTTCGGTCGACATCCGCAATGCCGGTTACAAAATTTCGTCTATTGATATGAACCTGTTTCCCGGCGGTTTCAACAATCTGAATCCGAATTTCATCCCGCTGGCGGCAGTCGCAGCGCAAGATGCAGTGCAACGCGCCTGCGAAACAGCAAAATCCGTATTGATTATTCCCGAAAACCATACCCGCAACACGTTCTACCTGCAAAACGTTTACGCACTCAGCGAGATTTTTGCGCTCGGCAGGGGTATGAAGTCCGTTTGGGCAGCCTGAATCCGGAAGTTACCGAACCGACCGAATTTGAAACCGCGTTGGGCGATAAAATCCTGCTGGAGCCTTTATTGCGTACCCGCGAGCGCGTCCATCTTGCCGACGGTTTTTCGCCTTGCGTCGTCTTGTTGAACAACGACTTGTCCGCGGGCGTTCCCGACATTCTCAAAGGCATCAGCCAAACCGTATTGCCTCCGCTGCACGGCGGTTGGACGACGCGCCGCAAAACAGAGCATTTCAGCGCATACAACCAAGTTGCCGCCGAATTTGCCAAGCTGATTGACATCGACGAATGGCAAATCAATCCTTATTTTGAAAAAATCGGCGGTTTGGACTTCAAGAGCGCGAAGGTGAAGATGCGTTGGCGGAAGCGGTGAGAACGCGTGCTGGCAAAAATTCAAGCCAAATACGACGAATTGGGCATTACCGACCAGCCTTTTCGTGATTGTCAAAGCCGACGCAGGGTACTTATGGCATGGGCGTGATGAGCGTTAAATCTGCGGATGAAGTGCGCGGCTTGAACCGTAAAAACCGCAATAAAATGGCGAAAGTCAAAGAAGGCTTGGAAGTCAGTGAAGTCATTGTCCAAGAAGGCATTTATACCTATGAAACCATGAATGGCGCCGTGTGCGAACCCGTTGTTTATATGATGGACCGTTTCGTTATCGGCGGCTTTTTCCGCGTACACGAAGGGCGTGGTGCGGACGAGAACCTCAACGCCGGCGGCATGGTGATTCGTCCGCTGTCCAACAGCATTCCACCGGAGCGGCGACAACTCCCAAGAAGCCCCGAAGCCTGCAAACGCGTATTCGAACAATGGGATTCGCTCGGTATGCCGCGTTCCGAAAAAGACTGCGACGTGGACAACGAACACAACCGCCTCTACGTTTACGGCGTAATGGCGCGCCTGTCGCTGCTTGCCGCTGCACGCGAGTTGGAACAAACTGCGCCTATTTGATTATTTCGATATTAAGTTATTGAGTCCGTCCAAAGATTTATTATGCAAAAAGGTTTTTATTAAATTTTATTCATTAAAAAAATCAAAGGAGGATTGCTGCGACATTCAATAAGATAATCCACTCTAATCTTTTTTTCAAGGGCTGTGTTTGGGTAACGGATTGATGCTTCACACTGAAGTGTTATTCTCACGTAGGCGGGAATGGCAGCGAAGATGAACGCCGAATCCAAACACAGCCCTTAAAATAAGTTGATGAACTTGGGCATGTCAATACCACCCTATCTTCATTAGCCTTTAAAAATATTGATGTATATAATAATGTCATTATCCTTTTCAGACGGCCTGTTCAGATATAAACATATCTGCATCTATGTAATGTACCACGGTTAAAACTCAAAACCGAATACATTATCCGCACGTTCTGCAAACTATTAATTTATTATTAAAAAGTAATAAATATCAATAATACCTATTATCATTATTATCTGATTCTTTATTTAATTAAGTATTTCGGTATACATCTACTCATACGAAATATTGTTTTCTCAAATTTAACTTGACCGACTACAAACGATTACTTAAAGTGTCGGGAAATCCAATAAAACGGCCGATTGGCCTGATACAAAAAAATGAGCACAATCACCCCGCCCCAAATCACCACATTCGACAACAAGCCGACCGATGTTTTATTTCTTCGGCACCTGCGTCCTCGATATTTTTCATGCCCGAAGCAGGTATGGATGCCATTACTTTAATCGAGCAGCAAGGCATTCGGGTTCATTACCCGATGGCGCAAAGCTGCTGCGGCCAACCCGCCTACTCTTCCGGTCATCCGACCGAGGGCGTTTGATGTCGCCAAAGCGCAACTCGACCTCTTTCCGAAAACTGGCCAATCGTCGTACCGTCCGGCTCTTGCGGCGGCATGATGAAACATCACTGGCCTACCCTGTTTAAAAAAATACAGAATACGAATCCAAAGCGGTTGATTGTGCCAGCCGCATCATTGAGTTTACTCATTTCTTGCTTGCCATCGGCTACAAGCCTGAAGACAAAGGCGAGCCGGTCAAAGTTGCCGTCCACACTTCCTGCGCCGCCCGCCGCGAAATGAATGTCCATATTTCAGGCTGGCGGTTGATTGACGGTATGGAAAACGTTGAACGTATCGTTCACGACCATGAAAAGCGAATGCTGCGGTTTCGGCGGTACATTCTCTGTCAAACAAGCGGATATTTCCGGCGCGATGGTAACAGACAAAGTTGCTGCGCTAAAAGAAACTGGTGCGACCGAAATCATCAGCGCGGACTGCGGCTGCATGATGAACATCGGCGGCAAAATCGCTAAGGACGAACCGAATATGCCGCGTCCGAAACACATCGCATCCTTCTTGTTGGAACGTACCGGAGGCAAAGCATGAGCGCGCGCGAGAATATTTTGGCAAAACTGAAAAAGCCGACGCATTGCCGATGGAAGAGCCTGCGGTTTTTGATTATTACCGTGAAATGGGTGTTTCTTGGGACAGCGAAGTTGAGCGTCTGAAACATTGGGCTGCCGCTATGCGCGCCGTCAAAACCGAAATTTATTGGGTGACCAAAACCGGCTGGCCGCAAGTATTCCGTCAAGCAGCCGAAGGCAAAGGTTTAAAAACATCCTGCTGCCGTTGGCGACCGAACACGGACAAATCGCCCGTGCCGCGCTGGTGGACAGCAATATCGAACCGATTGCTTTCGAACACGAAATCGATACTTGGAAAACCGAGTTCTTCACGAACATCGATGCAGGCTTTAGCGGCTCGCAATGCGGCATCGCCCGTACCGGTACGCTGATGCTGTTTTCCAGCCCCGAAGAGCCGCGTACGTTGAGCCTTGTTCCGCCCGTGCATTTCTGCCTGTTTGATACGGCGAAAATGTATAACGAATTTCACAACGCTGTCGAAGGTGAAAAACTGGTGGAAAACGGTATGCCGACCAATGTTTTCCTGATTTCCGGCCCGTCAAAACCGCAGACATCCAACTGACGCTTGCTTATGGCGCACACGGTCCGCGTGATTTGGTCATCCTCGCCATCCTGCCTGACCACATTTCCCCTGCCGATTTGGAGGAAAACGCATGACTACGCAAACCATTAAGTTCCACATGAAGCCGGAAACTTTCAAACAAAACGCCGCAATTTCCCTTCAAGACAAGCCTTTGCGTAAGAGTCTGCGTACCGCGATGGATATGCTGATGACCAAGCGCAAAGCCGTTTTTGTCCGACGAAGAAGAGTTGCAAAACCTGCGTGATTTGTGCGAACACGTCCGTCAGCGCTCATTGTCTAAATTGCCCGCCCTACTGGAGCAGCTGGAAGAAAACCCTGACTAAGTTGGGCGTGAAAGTACACTGGGCGGAAACGCCGGCCGAAAGCCTGCGAAATCATCCACGACATCATTACTGCCAAAAAAATGGCAAGCTGATGGTCAAAAGGCAAATCGATGGTCAGCGAAGAAATCGAACTGAACCATTATCTTGAAGCAAAAGGCATTAAAAGCGGTGGAAAGCGACTTGGGCGAGTTTATCGTCCAAATGGCGGGTGAAAAAAACCAACCCATATCGTGATGCCCGCCATTCACAAAACCAAAGAACAGGTTAGCGAACTTTTCCACCAAAACCTCGGCACGCCGTTGACAGACGACGTAGACCAACTGACCGGCTTCGCCCGTAAAGCACTGCGCGATATTTACAGCACTGCCGATGTCGGCAGGCGGCGTAAACTTCGCTGTTGCAGAAACAGGTACGTTGTGTTTGGTGGAAAACGAAGAGCAACGGTCGCTTGAGTACCACCGTTCCGTCCGTGCATATCGCCATTACCGGTATTGAAAAAGTTGTAGCCAAGCTGTCGGACGTTCCGCCTTTGTACAGCCTGCTGCCGCGTTCTGCTATCGGTCAGAACATTACCACCTATTTCAACATGATTACCGGTCCGCGCCGTAGTGAAGAATTAGACGGTCCGCAGAAATGCACTTGGTTCTGCTCGACAACGGTCGCAGCCAAGCCTATACCGAAGATCAAATGCGCCGTACCTTGCAATGTATCCGTTGTGGCGCGTGTATGAACCATTGTCAGTTTATACCCGTATCGGTGGCGCAGCATACGGCACAACCTACCCCAGCCCTATCGGCGAGATTATTTCTCCGCACCTGTTGGGTCTGGATGCCACCCGCGACCTGCCGACCGCCTGTACGATGTGCGGCGCGTGCGTGGAAGTTTGTCCGGTACGTATCCCGATTACCGAGCAAATGCAGCGTCTGCGCGTTGAAGCGCAACGTTCACCGTCCGAAGTCGTACCGCATCCTATCCGCGGACAAGGCGCATCGCATACCTTCGGCGAACAAATGGCATGGCGTACATTCAACGGCATTTTCAGCGGCAGCAAAAGCCTACCGCGCCTTCGGTTGGGCGGCCACCAAATTCCGTGCATTGACGCCAAGCAAGCAAATGGGCTGGACGGACAACCGTGTTCCGATGAAACCTGCCAAGAAAAACGCTGCATGAAATGATGGCGGAAAAAAATGAGGAACAAATAAAACAATCCGTATAATGCTCAATCGCGGCATGGTTAGATGTTTGAAACCATGCCGCGATTGTCTTCACCGTAAGCCATAACAAAAAGGCCGTCTGAATTTCAGACGGCCTCATTATCCGACCGACGGTTTATTTACCGTCAGCCTTTCTCAAAATTTCGTATAAACGGTCTTTCAACTGCAATTTCTGTTTTTCAATTCTTCAATTTCGTCCAACCCGCCAGTAACAGGGGTTGTTGACTAAACCTGTGATTTTTATCGTCCAGTTCGTTGTGTTCGTCGAACAAGCGTGCAAAGTGAGCGTCTTCTTGTTTCAATTTGGCAATTAAATCGCGGTATTCCGGGAACATTTCGCTTCCTCTCTTTATGATGGATTAACAGTCAAACAGAACATTCTGTTTCCTTTTTTCATTATAACAAAGGCAGCGTTTTTTTATCAGTGTTTGACACGAATATAATTACAGGGAGTTTCAGACGGCCTCACACCGGCTGGACGGAGCGGACGGACGGGCATAAAAATCAAAGAACGCAACATTGGACACCGCCGCTATGAAAACCGCCGTCGAAACCATCAAAAGTCATCGTGCATTCCGCCATTTTTAAATCCGACCGGTCGCTTGCCGCCGAAGAAATACAAACCATTATAGACTGCGCCCGTCAGGGCACCTTCTTGGATGAACGGGCGGCATTACACCATCATCAATATCACATCGCCCGAACTGCGCGCAAGAATTGCCGCGCTGCAACCAACCAATCCGCAGATTGCGTCTTGCAGCACATTTCTGATTTTTATCGCCGACCTGCACCGCGCAAAGCTGTGTTCGGAAGCATACTGCGGAACATTCGCCGCGGCCGGACATTCCGACAGCCTGATTACCGCCGTTACCGATGCTTCGCTGGCCGCGCAAAATGCCGTGGTTGCGGCGGAAAGTTTGGGATACGGCACATGCTTTATCGGCGGCATCCGTTTTATCGCCGACGACATTATCGGCTTGTTGCAACTGCCCGAACATACTTTTCCCCTGTTCGGCCTCTGCATCAGCGTACCCGACATAGAGATGCGCGTCAAACCGCGTCTGCCCGAAAAACACGGTTTTATGGGGAAAACCGTTATCCCGACGACGCCATACTTTCAGACGGCCTGAAGCAATACGAGCAAACCATGACCGAATTCGGCGAAGCACGCGAAACGCTGCCGTACCGCAAAAATTCGCCCGTTATTACAGCAGCGCCGAACCCAAAAAAACGAGCCGCTGATTTACCGCCAAGGCTGGCTGGTACCGCATCGAGATGAAAAAATTTAAGCATGTCTACGGACTGAACGGACAATTCGTCCTGCTTGAGGACAGTTCCTACTGGATGCCGGTAAACGATGCGGACTGGGACAATACACCGATATTGGACGAAGATTTTTCCTGAACACCGAACCGGTTTACTCGCCCGATGCACAAATGCCGCAGCTGGAATTGCCCGACAACATCAAAGTCTTCAGCGAAGAAGCGCGCGCGTTGGACCGCAAGCGGCTGGAAGCGCTCGCTTTAATGGAACTGGCAAAAAAACCTGAAAGCGGCGCAGGCGGAATATGATTTGGAAAAACTGATTGAAAAATAGATTTCCATTTAAAACAAGATGATATATTTCAATAAAATCCACCGCCGCTTTTTACCGCCGCATACGTTAAAACACAACGAGGCCGTCTGAAAGCAGCGGTTTTCAGACGGCCTCGCCGATAAATTTTGTTGACAATTCTTCTTATTTTGATACATTGACAGCCTGATTCTGCAAGCCGATTCCGTTAGTTATCCATCCCCAAAGGACTCAAAAAAATGTTTTTCTAAAAGCGTAACCATCCAACAATACGATCCCGAACTGGCGGCTGCGATCTCCGCCGAAAACCAACGCCAGCAAGACCACGTCGAGCTGGTTGCTTCTGAAAACTATGTCAGTTGCGCCGTTATGGAAGCACAAGGGTCGCAACTGACCAACAAAATACGCTGAAGGCTACCCCGGCAAACGCTATTACGGCGGCTGCGAATACGTCGATATTGCAGAGCAGCTTGCCATCGACCGCGTGAAAAACTGTTCGGCGCCGAATACGCCAATGTTCAGCCACATTCCGGCTCGCAGGCCAACCAAGCGGTTTACACTTCCGTATTGCAGCCCGGCGACACCATTTTGGGCATGAGCCTCGCCCACGGCGGCCACCTGACCCACGGCGCCAGCGTCAATATTTCCGGTAAACTCTACAATGCCGTTACTTACGGTTTGGACGAAAACGAAGTATTGGACTACGCCGAAGTCGAACGCCTGGCTTTGGAACACAAACCGAAAATGATTGTCGCCGGCGCATCGGCCTACGCTTTGGTTATCGACTGGGCGCGCCTGCGCGAGATTGCCGACAAAGTCGGCGCGTATCTCTTTGTCGATATGGCGCACTATGCCGGCCTGATTGCCGCCGGAGAATATCCCAACCCCGTCCCTTTTGCCGATTTCGTAACCACCACCACCCACAAAAACCCTGCGCGGCCCGCGCGGCAGCGTGATTCTGTGCCGTGACACCACTCATGAAAAAGCCCTCAACTCCGCCATCTTCCCCAGCCTGCAAGGCGGCCCCGCTGATGCACGTTATCGCCGCCAAAGCCAGTAGCCTTTAAAAGCTCTGCAACCCGAGTTTAAAGAATACGCCAAACAGGTCAAAAACCAATGCCGCGGCAATGGCGGAAGAACTCATCAAACGCGGCCTGCGCATCGTCTCCAGCCGCACCGAAAGCTCATGTTTTTCCTCGTTGACCTCCAGCCGATGAAAATCACCAGCAAAAGCCGCCGAGGCCGCATTGGGCAAAGCGCATATCACCGTCAACAAAAACGCCATCCCCAACGATCCGGAAAAACCGTTCGTTACTTCCGGCATCCGCATCGGCTCCGCCGCCGCTGACCACCCGCGGCTTTACAGAAGCCGACGCGCGCGAACTGGCCAACCTGGTGGCCGACGTGTTAGCCAATCCCGATGACGAAGCCAACCTGGCTAAAGTTCGCACAGCCGTTACCGCCTTGTGCGACAAACACCCGTTTACGGCGCATAAGCCAAACCGGCAATCATACGCAAAAGGCCGTCTGAAACGATTTTTCAGACGGCCTTCAGTTTAATCCGTAGCCACAAAACCGATTCCGTTCGAACCCGCCAGCCAGCTACGGTTTAATCCCCCAGTTTTCGACAACGCATCACAGGCAACAAATACCATGTCAGCGCATGACAACCCCAATGTACTACACCAACATGCGTCCCATTTTGGGATAAAATATTTATTTCTTTTTCACAAATTCTCCCTCAAACAGCGTTAAATACATCCTAAACCTTATGGATCCATTGTCAGCACGCCGTGATAAAAAGCAGCAGAATTATGGAAGAACGGGGAAGCCTAGTGTTTTCGGACGCATGAGTGAAAGGCGAAAGGCCGTCTGAAATCCTGTTGCAATGGATTTTCAGACGGCCTTTCTTCATCACGCCATATAGTCCCAACTCCAGCCCGCAAACTGTCCACACTCGACCGCTTACGTTATACTGTCGACAATATCTTCAATTATGACAATCCCTTATGTCCGATTTCCTTCCCGTCCCGCCAGCCGAACTGTGGCAGGCGACGCTGAACACCTCCGCCTCTCCCTGATTGCCCTGCTTTGTGCCGTCGCGCTTGCCGTACCGCTGGCCGTGTGGCTGGCGGACAAACGGCGTTGGGCGGAAGGTGTTTGCAGGTAACCAATATCCTGCAAACTATCCCGTCCCTCGCGCTGCTTGGTTTTGCTGATTCCCTTTGTCGGCATCGGTTCGCCGCCGGTTTTTGATTGCGCTGACGCTCTACGCCCTTTTGCCGATTTTTTCAGAACACCTATCTTGGTTTTGAGCCAAATCGATCCCGCCATCAAAGAAGCGCACACCGCGTTCGGCTTGTCCCGATGGCGAGGCGTTGTGGCGCATTGAATTGCCGATGGCGTTGCCCGCCATGATTTCCGGCATCCGCACCGCGTCCGTATGATTATCGGCACGGCGACACTCGCCGCGCTTATCGGTGCGGGCGGTTTGGGCAACCTGATTTTTGCTCGGCATCGACCGCAACAACATGGCGATGACGTTTACCGGCGCGTTGCTGTCCGCCCTGCTCGCCGTATTGGTCAGCGGCGGCATCGGCATACTGCAAAAGTCCAAGCACAAAATGCCGATTACCGCCGCCCTGCTTGCCATCCTTATCGCCATCGGTTTGGCACCGATTTTTTTCAAACGAACCCATCCGCACAAAAAAATCACCATCGCAGGCAAGCTCGGCAGCGAACCCGACATCCTCATCAATATGTACAAACAGTTGATTGAAGAAAATAATCCGCGCGCGCGCAGGTGGCGCTCAAAGCCCAATTTCGGCAAAACCTCATTTCCTGTTCAACGCCTTAAACAGCGGCGAAATCGACATCTACCCCGAATTTACCGGTACCGTCCTTGAAAGTCTGGTCAAAGTCCCTGCCGAACAGCAAAACCGCCGCCTTTCGCCCGAACAGACTTACCAAACTGCCAAAGACCTGCTCGTCCCGACAGCACCGGCTGACCTTTCTGCCGCCGATGGCATACCAAAACACCTACGCCCTCGCCGTCAGCCAAGACTATGCCGCCGCGCACAATCTGCACAAAATATCCGACCTCAAACGCGTGCAAAACCAAATCCGCGCCGGCTTTTACCCTCGAATTTACCGACCGCGCCGACGGCTACAAAGGTCTGCAACAACACGGCATACGGTTTAGCCACCTCTCGACGCTCGAACCCGCCCTGCGCTACACCGCCCTGCTAAACGGCAAAATCGACCTTGTCGAAGCCTATTCCACCGACAGCGACCTCAAACAATACCGCCTCGCCGTTCTTTCCAGACGACATCGCCCTTTTTCCCCTCCTACCAAGGCGCGCCGCTGATGAAAAACCGAGTTTGCCGAACAGCATCCCGACATCGTGAACGCATTGAACAAGCTGGCAGGCAAAATCAGCGAAGCCGAAATGACTGAAATGAACTACCGCGTGAAAGTGGGCGGAGAAAAACCGGCGGACGTAGCGCGGGATTGTTGCAGAAAAACAGTTTGATTAACGATAAGGGCAAATGAGTTCAGGTCGTCTGAAAAACAGTTTTCATTTTATTGAAGCGGGTTTTCAGACGACCTCAAGGTGCAACAAGCTACCGATTAGACTATAGTGGGTCCTCGATCAACACAAACATCAAGAAATAAACCATGAGCGGTAAATTAGACCAAATCAGCGGTAATGTAAAAGAAAGCCGGAGAACTCTTAGACGATCCCCAAACTCCAAGCAGAAGGCGTGATCCAACAAGGCATCGGCAAAGTCAAAGTTGCCGCCGACATTGAGAAAAAGCAAGCGACGTATTGAAAAAAAGGCAAAAGAAGAAGCAGGACATTTGGTTGACGAGGCAAAAGAAAAAGCCGAAAACCTGATTGACGACATCAAAAGCAAGTTCTAATCCATCCTTGTCTTAAACTATGTCAAAAGGCCGTTTGAAACACGATTTCAGACGGCCTTTATTTCTAATCAACAGAGCAACGGCGCAGCCACCTTAAAATCGCCTGTTCACCACAATCAAGCTTTCAGACGACCCCGCCGGATAAATCGGATAGATGCACCCAATGTTTTTATAGTGGATTAACTTTAAACCAGTACGGCGTTGCCTCACCTTGCCGTACTATCTGTACTGTCTGCGGCTTCGTCGCCTTGTCCTGATTTAAATTTAATCCACTATAACAGCCTTGTCGAATCCCGACTCGAGATACGCATCGTTCAACCCTCAACAGGAGAAACACCATGCCTTCCGCCAAACTCATCCAAAAACTCAAACCCGCCCTGCAAAATCAGCTTCCCGCCCGAACAAGACGGCATCTTGTTGTGCCTCGACTCCGACAACGTAACGGGCGACAACGCCAAATACATGAACATGTACAACCGCCTCGCCCGTTGGTACGATTTCGGCGAACGCTGGATAGCCCGCCTCAAATACGGCAACAGCATCAACAAAATGCGGCGCAGCCTGATGGAGCGAACTGGAATGGCGGCAGGGCTGCACCGCGCTCTACGTCTCCATCGGCACAGGTGTCGATTTAAACCACCTGCCCGCCGACATCGACCTCTCGCGCTGGATTTGACCGGCGCCGACCTGTCGCTCGGTATGCTGGAACGCTGCCGCAACGTATGGCGGAAAAAGCGGCGAGGCTTGGATTTCGTACACTGCAACGCCGAGACTTACCGTTTGCCGACAATATGTTCGACGTCGTATTCCATGTGGGCGGCATCAATTTTTCAGCGACAAACAAAAAGCCATTACCGAAATGCTGCGCGTCGCCAAGCCCGGCACCAAAAATCATGATCGCAGACGAAACCACCGACTTCATCCAACAACAATACAAAAAAAGCCTATTCACGCGTAACTACTTCCAAGACACCGATTTCGACCTGACACAAATCGAAAACTGCATCCCCGAAACCGTGCAGGAAAAGAAAAACGCGGCTGCTGTGGAACAACCGCTTTTACTGCATCACCTTCCGCAAACCTGTTTGATACAGCCGCTACATTTGCTTTTTCAGACGACCTCCAACCTCGAAAAGGTCGTCTGAAAACACATTATAAACTCAAACATCAGAATATCAATACCCAATACGGCTCATGCTGAAATCCGATACTCCCGGACAGATTTAGCGTCTTTATTGGGCCTCAACTCAAGCTGCGCTTACCGATTTGAATCGGCTATACTACCGCCTTTCCTTCAAAAACACGCATCGTCATGAGTACCAAAAATTTCCCATCCCCCTCAGCTATTTCAGCATGCCGCTGGGGCTTTTTCGCGCTCGGTTTGTCGTGGCGTTACGGCGCGCGTATCGGGCTTTTGCCGGGTGGGCTGCGGAAACGCTGTTAACCGCCGCATTTATGCTTTGGCTGCTGCTGGTTGTGCCTACATCATCAAAAATCCGTTTTTCCGCCCCGAATTTCTGCAGGATTTGCAGGATTTGGTGCAATGCTGTTTCATCAGCGCGATTCCGATTACCACGATGCTGGCAGGGTTTGGCAGCCTTACCCTACCAAACGCTACCGGCAAAGTATTGATTTTGCTGGGAACGGCGGGACAGTTGGCATTTGCCGTATGCCGCGCAGGCGGCTTAGTGGCGCGGCGTCCATACCCGTGATGCCACCACGCCGATTGTTTACCTGCCCACCGTTGCCACCAATTTTGTCAGCGCGACCGCAATGGCGGCATTGGGTTGGTCCGATTACGCTTGGCTGTTTTTGGGCGCGGGGCTGTTTTTCGTGGCTAGCTTGGAAGCCGCCATATTGAACCGTTTGCGCACCGGTACGCCCGTCAACGCCCCTGTGCGCGGTATTGTCGGTATTCAGCTTGCGCCCGCGTTTGTCGGCAGCGGCGCTTATTTTTCCGTATCGGGCGGACACATCGATGCCTTCGCGCTGCTCTTAATCGGCTACGGCTGCCTGCAATTCCTGCTACTGCTGCGCCTTCTGCCTTGGATGCTGGAGAAAGGATTCAGCCCCAGCTTTTTGGGGTTTCTCGTTCGGTTTTGGCGGCAATGACAGGCTGCGGCTTCCATTTGATTGCCGAAGAGCGTTTACTGTTTTTGAGGCTATTTCCTCGCCACCACAGGCTCCGGTTTTGGTGATGTTGCTGTTGCTGGCGACTTTGAATTTGGCGAGACAGGGACGGTTGTTGGTTAAATGAAAAATCGTGCGATTTAAAGGCGTTATAAAACGGACATGGTTTCAGGTCGTCTGAAAGTCCAAAAGCAGCCTGCACTTTGCAAAACAAGGTGCAGGCTGCTTTTTATTCAACGCGCGGTTCCGCCGCTTACTCGCCTCACTTGCCGCCGCGTCTACCGAAGCCGTGCGGCATATCACTTCAATCACTTTAAACAAACCCGGGCTGGCAGTTACGCCTTCCGGTTTGTTGTCCAGCAGGAGCTTGGTGCATTTTGGCGGTAGCGGCTTTAAATTCTTCCGCACTGCGCCAACGGGCAACATTGACGAAATGGTATTTGCCGTTCAGGTCAATATTTTTGATGCAGACGTGTGCCGATGTAGCCCGGCTGGGTTTTCAGGAAATCGCGTGATTTCTGCCAAGCAGCAAAGTTTCGGCTTCTTTGCCCTGCGGCACTTCAAAGGTGTTGATGAGTACAACGCTGTTCTGCATGGCTTCGCGTTGTGCGCGCCATTGTTCCGCTTTGGCGGTGCAGCCTGCAACGCAAAAAGGAAAACTGTGGCGGCAGCGGCGGCGATAATAGTTTTTTGCGGGTATTCATGTGCAAACTCCTAATATCAAAAAGGGTGTTGGAAAAATTAAGGATTTAGGCTTCTTTCTTCGGCTTGCGGATAGAAAAACCGTCTTTCATGCTCAAGCCCAGCAGCGTCAGATTCGCCGCGCCTGCAATCAGTTCTATGCTTTGGACGATGTAAAACACGCTGTCAAACTGTCCTGCGGCGGCGCGGCTGTTTAAGAAAAACGCGCAAGGCAGCAAAATCAATACTCCGTTGGCGGCGATAAAGGGCATACGGCGGCGTTTGGCGGCAATCGCGGCGTGTTTGCTTTTGCCGCCCATTTTCATGCCCGTTGCGCCTGCGGTTACCATGCAGGCAATCAGCGAACAGCGCATAAACAATGGTTTTGCTTCACGGCGGCGACGGTTTCGTGCGAGCCGAAGAGTTCGCTCAACACGGTGCTGCTCAAAACGAAGCGATGAATAAAAAAATGCGCCCGCTCCTGCGGCGGGTGGATTTTGCGTAAAAGTATTGCGGTTCATTATGGTTTCCTTTGAACATTTTGAGAGAGGTCGTCTGAAAGCATTTAAATAGCAAGCTATCTAGTTGAAAATAAGTATAGCGTGCTATAAATTAAGATAACAAGCTATATTTGTGATATAATCATAACAATTTAATTTGAAAAAGGAAACAAAGTGGACGAAGTTTTCAAAACTGAATCAGCAGGGCTATCTGATGAACCACATTGCCCGCCAATTTGCCATTTTATTGGGCGAAGGGTTGAAGCCTTTGGGCATCGCCCCCGCGCAATTTCCGATATTGTTGGAACTGTGGCAAAAAAGACGGTTTGAGCCAGCAGGAATTGGTGGAACGCGCCGATTTGAAGCGAGGCAACGATTGCCAACACCTTGGCGCGAATGGAGCGCGACGGGCTGATTACGCGCGAACCGAATCCAGACGATGCACGCAGCCGCCTGATTATGCTGACGGAGCAAGCTCGCGCCTTTGCAGCAGCAGTCTACGGAAAGTGCCCAAGCCATCAACCAAACGGCTTTGTCGGATTTGTCGGCAGACGAACAAAAGTTGTTTTTGAAATGGCGGCAAAAATTTGACACGACAGCAGAGATGATTGCAGGCGCGAAGTGAGGGCCGATGGCGCAACTCGGAATTTTAAAGTACAGGCTGCTTTTGAGGTCGTCTGAAAGCAGCCTGCGCTGAAAAACAAGGTGCAGGCTGCTTAGGGTAATGTGTCGTTTATCAATCCAGTTTCAGGATTTCTCCGTCTTCCGGAACGTTCACACGGCTTTCAATGCCTTGACCGCGTATAAATTTACGCATATCGGTGCGGCTGACGGCGGTATGATTCACGGTATCCATGTGTACGGTGATGATTTTTGGCTTTAGGCATGACTTGGCTGGCTTTTAATACATCAGCCGTCCCCATAATAATGCCGTCTGAAATGCCTGAAATCAGCGCGTAGCCCGTGTTCATAATCAGATAATCGGGTTTGTAGCGGTTCAATGCTTTGTTTACATCTGCCGTCACACAGTATCACCCATAATATAAGCGGTTTTATGTCCGCTGCTTTGGAATACCACACCCATTTGCATCGCCTAAGATTTCCCGGCTAGCTGAGGGGTTGGCATACATGGCTTCTGTACCATGTACGCCGCCGGTTTTGCTGATGGTTACGCCGTTGAAGACAGTGCTGCCGTTCAACACGCGTACATCAGTAAAGCCTTAGCTGCAGATTTTTGCCGCGTCGGCGGTGCTGCACATATACGGGCGGGTTTTTCGGAATGGAACGTGCGGCGGTTTCGTCCCAATGGTCTTCGTGAGTATGGGTAACGATAACTGCATCCACACCGTCAAAATTTTATTCACGCTCATCGGTAGCCCGACCAGCGGCATTTTGGCTTGGTTATTGAACGTGCCAGCAAAGCCGTTCATGGAATGCTTGGGGGGCGAAAAACGGGTCAATCAAAAACGTCTGCCCGCATATTCGACTTTGGCGGTAGCGTTACGGATATGTTGGTATGAATCGTCTGCCCAAGCGGAAAAGGCTGTCGCGCCCAAAACAGTGGCAAGAATAAATTGCTTGGATTTCATGATGTTGCTCGCTTAAAAAAATCATGGAGCGTATTTTTAAGCAGCAGGTGTATCGGCTAAAATAGGCAATATTGCCAACAAACGCAAGGATAGTGCCAAAAATGTCGTCTGAAAACAGGCGTAACGAGGTTTTCGCCAAAATCAAACTGTTCCCAAAAATCGTGCTATATGCTCAATCGGGCATGAATGATTTTTGTCTTCAACATTCCCTTTTCTGTTTTTCAGACGACCTATCGGAACAATCCGCTCTTTGACCTGAAAATCTGTTCCGATGACAGCAAAGACGTTATCACGGCACTGGACGCAAAGCATTCCCGTACACGGCGGATTGGATTTGACGGAAGAAGCCGACATCATCGTCATCGCAGGCTGGCGCAATATTGAAGAAGCCCCGACACCCGAGTTGAGCGCACATTTACAGAAAGCGGTACAACGTGGTGCGCATATCACCGCCCTATGTTGCAGCGCACGCCCTTGCCTACACAGGGACTTTTTAGACGGCAGAACTGCCGCCACCCACTGGCTCGCCGAAGACGATTTTTGTCCGCCGTTTCCCTAAAATTCATCTGGATACCAACCGCCTATATGCGGAAGACGGCAACTTTTTAACATCGGCAGGTGCGGCGGGCGGGCTGGATTGCTGCCTGTACCTCATCCGCAAAATCCACGGTGCAACCGTTGCCAACGACCTTGCCCGTACCTTGGTTTGCGGCACCACACCGCGAGGCGGGCAGGCTGGTTATCCACCGACCTGTCGAACGTCGTACCGCCGATGACAAAATCAACCACTTATTGGAGGAACTGCGCCAAAACCTTGCGACCCCATACCGCTTGGACGATTTGGCAAAAAAATTAGCTGTTTCCGCCGAACCTTTATCCGCCATTTTTCTCAAGCCACAGGGCATGAATTTCGGTGAGTGGCTCACCACAGAGCGGCTATGGCAGGTGCAGGGATTTGTTGGAAAATACGGATTTGCCGATGGGAACGCATCGCCGAACAAAGCGGCTTCGGCAGCGCGGCAAACCTACGTTTGCAGTTCAAAAGCTAAGTTTAAAATCAATCCGAATGCCTGGCGGAAAGTATTTGGCAGATAGCTCGCGTTAGTCAATCCAAAACACCTGGGTGCAGGCTGCTTTGGAGGTCGTCTGAAAACCCAAAAAGCAGCCTGCACTTTTCAGACGACCTCAACAGGTAAACCCTTCCCACCCTTACCCACACCAATAATTTCCATCTAATTTTTTCCCTATACAATTTTTCCTGTAAACGGCGCAGGCCGTTTCAATTCAACTTTATCAGGAACCATGACCATGAGAAACATCAAACTAACCTTAGCCATATTTTTCGGCGGCATATTCGCTTTATGGCTGCTTGCTACATCATTTCCAGAACAGTGGGGCGTATTTCCAGTACGCAACCTATTGCTGCAACTCACTGGCGCCATCAGCATACTGGCGATGAGTGCCTGCCTGATACTCGCCGTGCGCCCCAAAATATTGGAAACCCCGCTCGGCGGACTGGACAAAATGTACCGCCTGCACAAATGGCTCGGCATCATCGCCCTTTCAGGCAGCATCCTGCACTGGACTACCAAGCAATTCCCCAAATGGCTGGTAAAGCTCGGACTGTTTGACGGCAAAAAACCGCCGCGCCCGCCGATGCAGGAAATATTGACGTTAAAAGATTGGTTGGCTACCCAACGCCACTTTGCCGAAGAAGTTGGTGAAATCGCTTTTTATGTCGCCATCGTTCTACTTGTCGCCGCCCTCATCAAACGCATACCCTACCGCTGGTTTGCCAAACTCCATATCCTGGTCGTACCCGTTTATCTCGCGCTCGTGTGGCACACGATCGTACTGGTAAACTTTTCCTACTGGTCGCAACCGCTGGGCTGGCTGATCATCGCCGCCTTAGGTGCAGGCATCGCCTGTTCGCTGATTGCCCTGTTCAAGCGCATCGGTAATCCGCAAAACGCTACCGTCTCCGCCCTGAATCAAAACGGCAAACTGCTCTCTCTGACTCTGAATGCCCCGAAATGGCAAGGACACTGTGCAGGACAATTCCTCTTTTTACGCACACACGGAGAAAGCCACCCCTTCACCATCGCTTCAGACTGGCAGCCTGATAACCAAGAGCTCACGCTCGTTATCAAAGATTTGGGCGACTACACACACCGCCTGCCACAACGCCTGAACATTGGCGACACCGTTCAAATCGATGGTGCATACGGACGTTTTGACTTTTCTGATAAGCAAGCGCAAATTTGGGTCAGCAACGGCATTGGTTTTACCCCATTTCTTGCACGCCTTAATGAACTGGCGAAACAGCCAATTACCCAGTCGATAGACTGGTTCCATGCTGATAGAAATCTGTCTGCCGATACGCTTGCCCATTGGCAAAATTTAGCGCAACAAGCCAACGTGAATTTCCACTATATCCCTTCGGAAACCCAAAGGCTCACCGCCGAACATATCGGACAGACTGTCCGCGACAGCGCCAACCGCAGCCTGTGGCTATGTGGAAGCAGCAGCTTCACGCGCAGCATTTCAGACAACCTGAAAACAAGGTCGCAACATTTGGAATTCTTTGAATTCCGCTAAACATCCATAGATGTAGGATAGCTTGAGAGCGTAGTCTTAACCGATGCAAAATAAAAAGCAGTCCATAGCCTTCAAAATGAAGTTGCGGACTGCTTTTCTTCAGACGACCTTTACAGCTAAATCTAATGGCGACTTGAGTAATTTTATTGTCTAAGTAGGTAGATTGGGTTGATAAACTCAACGTTTTTAGATAGATTAAACGGTTTTGCTGGGTCTCGATCAATCTACGCTTGCCGCACCCGCCGCTTGCTGTAACCGTATGATATTCCTAAAATACCTCTTTCCCCCAATTTAAAAACCCCATGAAATCTAAACTATCCGCGCTTGCCGCCACTACCCTACTTATCGAGATGAGGCGAAATAAACTACCGCGTAAAAGTACAAGACGAAAGCGCAGAAAGCGTGGTGCGGGATTATTTGGAGAAAAAAACGGTCGTTAGGAAAGAGATAAGATGAAAGCCGTAAAAATCTACCAAGCCGGCGGTCCGGAGCAACTGATTTATCAAGACGTGCCAACACCTGATATCAAGAGGGTTGGTCACTGGTAAAAATCAAAGGCTTCGGCATCAACCATTCGAGATTTTCACACGCGAAGGTAAATCGCCGTCTGTCCAATTTCCGCGCATTTTGGGCATTGAATGTGTGGGCGAAGTGGCGCAAAAGTTCCACGCCCTCGCTGGCGGTCGAACAAAAGGTCGTCTCTATTATGGGCGAAATGGGGCGCGCCTTTGACGGCAGCTACGCCGAATATGTGATGCTGCCCAACGAGCAAATTTACCCGTTCATACCGACTTGGATTGGACAACCCTTGCCGCAATTCCCGGGGCCTACTACACCGCATTCGGCTCATTGCGGCAGCTTCGCTGTGCGCCGCAAGATCACGTACTGGTACGTGGTGCGAAAAGCAGCGGCGTGGGCGTAGCCTTTGCACAGCTGCTTAAAGCACGGTTTCCGCATATCGTACTGCACGGTTCAACGCGCAATCCTGCCAAAAGCTGCCCGTTTGCAAGCGGTTGGATTTGACGAAGTGATTACCGAAGCCGACAGCAGACTGCAAACCGACCAAAGCTATGACAAAATTCTGGAATTGGTAGGGCCGGCAACTTTGCGTGATTCTTTCTCCCACATCAACGAACACGGCATCGTCTGCAATACAGGGCAGCTTGGTAACATATGGTACGTGAACGATTTTGATCCGATTATCGAACTCAAAAACAACAGCTATCTTACCGCCTTTTATTCAGGCAATGTGTCGCAAGCCAAGCTGGATGCAATGTTTGACTATATCCGGCAGTTTAATGTGAAAATTTTAATTGAACGCGTGTTTGCATTGGAACAAGTTCCCGAAGCCCACCGTTTTTGCAAAGCGCGGACGGATTTGGGAAAGTGGTGGTAATGAACGAATAGGCTACCAGCCCCACAAAGGCAGCCTGCCCCCCGCCTCTTGCTGTAACCGCATGATATTTCTAAACTACCCTTCCCCACTTTTAAAGAAACGCCCATGAAATCCAAACTATCCGCGCTTGCCATCTCCGCCCTTCTCGCCGCCTGTTCTGCCGTTCCGCATCATAACGAACAGGCGAAAGCCCTGCTGGACGAAGGCATCGCCCTGTATCAGAAGCACGATTACCAACACGCCAAACGCTATTTTGAGCAGGCGCAGCAGGCGGGGCATATGAAAGCGCCGCGTTATCTGGGCCTGATGTATCTGAACGGCGAAGGCGTCGCCCAAAATGCGCAAACCGCTTTTGCCTACTTCACGCAGGCAGCCGAAGCGGGCGACATCACGGGGCAATACTGGCTGGGCTATTGCTACGAAAACGGCATTGGCACGGCAAAAGACGCGGCCCAAGCCGTGCGCTGGTATCAAAAATCCGCCGCACGCGGCGACCATGTTTCCCAGCCCGCCATTGACGCGCTGAACCGCTTGGGCGTAAAAACAAATTAACTGTTCCCCTCAATCTTTCAAGGAGTTTCCATGAAAAAGACCGCCTACGTCATCGCCGCCTGCCTGCTGCTGGCAGCCTGCACCGCCATGCAAAAACACCGCTGAAAAACAGCCCCGCCGCCCAAAGCGCGCAAAAATCCCGCTTGGGACAAGCAATACGGCGGCGCGGACAAATCCTACGACAGCCGCCTGCTCGCCCTGCGCGAGCAAATCGCCCCTCGTTTTGAAGTGCTGACCTTCAAAGACCCGCAAACGGGCAAAGCAATGCAGTACAACCTGTACGCGCCGAAAAATCTCGAACCCGGCCGCCAATACCCGCTGGTGATGTTCATTGCCGACGCCAGCACCGCAGGCAAAAGGCGTGAAAGCCCCCGCTGATGCAAGGCTACGGCGGCATTATTTGGGCAACCGACGAAGCGCAGGCAAAACACCCCTGCCTTCGTGCTCGTGCCGTCCTACACCGAAACGGCGGTCGACGACCAATGGCAAACCACGGACGAAGTCGGCATGACCCTGCGCCTCATCAGAGTCTGATGACTGAAACCGATTGACCCCGACCGCGTTTACACCACAGGCCAATCCATGGGTGGCGCATGATTTTCCTTTATCTCAACAGCATCGAGACCGAATTTCTTTGCCGCCTCCATGTTCGTCGGCAGCCAATGGGACATCAACGTATTGAAACCGCTAACGCGGGCGAAATTCATCTACACCGTTTCCGCCGCTGACCCGAAGGCATCGGCAGGGCATGGCGCAAGTCGGCGAAATGCTGCAACAAAACAAAGTCACCTACGCCGAAACCGGGTTTTTCCGCCAAACTGCCGCAGTCCGAACAAAAACGCGAAAAGTCCAACAAATGCTTGCCCAAGGCAGACGCATCAACTTCATCCGCTTCACACCGAATACGGTGTTTCCGTAAACACCACCCACAAAGGCGCGGAGCATATGTATTCGTTTGATTACGCCTACCTGCTCGAACCCGCCCGTGATTGGCTGATGCAGCAGAAACGAGGGAAATAAGTCTTGTAATTCAAAGGTCGTCTGAAAACCGATCTCCCCTAAAGCCACTTTTTCCAGCTGCCCTTAGCCTATTTCCACCCAGCAAGGTTAGGGTTGATAAACCCAACGTTTTAGAAAAATTAAACGGTTTGTTGGGTCTCGGCACAACCTATGCACGTCCCCAAAAACATAAATCCATTGTATTCCTCACGATGTTTTGGCACAATTCAAGCCAATCAACCACGCTTATACTTGCATCCCTAATGGCTTCAAAACCCTTCCTAAAATGGGCAGGCGGCAAACATAAACTTGTCCCCTTTATCGAACACAACCTCCCTTCTTCTGCACGAAAACGTCTGATTGAACCCTTTTTGCGGTTCTGCCGCTTTGTCTCTTGCATTGGATTTCGAACATTATCTGTTCAATGATATTAACGCTGATGTAATCGGCTTATTCCGTATTCTGAAAGCAGAAAAAAATCTGGATTCATCAACTATGCCCGATCTTTCTTTACTTCCGAAAACAATAGCGATTCAAAGATTCTGTGAATTGCGGAACAATTCAATTCCAGCAAAAATCTACATGAACGTTCAGCACTATTTATTTATTTGAACCGCCATGCTTTTTAACGGTTTATGCCGTTACAACAGCAAAAGGGGCATTCAATGTGCCGTTCGGACGCTACAAATCGCCTTACTTTCCCCAACAAGAAATGGAAGGTTTCATTCAAAAATCTGACAGAGTTGAATTAATGTGCGGAGATTTTCAGACGACCCTATCTCTGGCAGACAATACGGATACTGTTTATTGTGATCCTCCTATGCGCCTTTAAGCCCAACCGCTTCATTTACCACTTATGCCAAAAGAAGGTTTTCAATTTGGACGATCAAATCCGTCTTTCCCAGTCAGCCCAACAAATTGCGCCTAACTCTCAAAGGCGTTTTGATTTCAAATCATGATACTGAATTCACAAGGGATATTTATTCTTCTGCTATTCTGAAAACGGTTGAAGTACAACGCAATATTGCCGCGAAAAGGCAGCAGTCGTAAAAAGTCGGAGAATTATTGGCAATTTATGAGTGATTTCGACAAATTGGCTGAAGAAGCTGCCATTTATCAAAAGTCGTTTGAAAAAAATTGTTTCAGACGACCTTGTCCTCTACAAACGAAAAATTCCCTTAACGTCATACGGAAGATATTGGAAAAAAACATCCAAACGGCTGTTTTGATATGATTTTTCGCAGACCCACCTTACTTTCTTTCCAATAACGGCTTCAGTTGCCAAAGCGGACAAATGGTTTCCGTTAATAAGGGCAATTGGGATAAATCCAAAGGAATGGCGGCAGATTTGGAATTCTACGAAGAATGGCTCCGACTGTGTTACGCCTTATTAAAACCAAACGGCACAATTTGGGTTTGCGGCACATTCCATAATATCTATTTAATCGGCTACCTGATGCAAACCATCGGCTACCATATTTTGAACAATATTACTTGGGAAAAACCCAATCCTCCCCCTAATTTATCCTGCCGTTTCTTTACCCATTCAACAGAAACAATCTTATGGGCAAAGAAAAAAATAAAAAGCCAAAACACACGTTTCATTATGAAGCCATGAAAACACAAAATGATGATAAACAGATGAAATGTGTTTGGACATTCCCTCCTCCAAATAAAGCCGAAAAAACATTTGGCAAACATCCGACACAAAAACCACTCGCCTTGCTTGAACGCTGCATACTGTCAGCTTCAAACATTGGAGATTTAATTTTGACCCTTTTCATGGGCAGCGGCACGACAGGAGTCGCTGCCTTAAAACATGGTCGGAAAATTTTGCGGTTGCGAACTAGAAGAAGATTTTTGAATTAGCAAAGAAAAGGTTAGAAAAAAATGATTATTGGTGGAATCGGCGGTGCAAAAAAACACAAACAGGACTCAGATTCGAAGAACGCACAGACTTACGACAGCTGTTTGAAGAAATTCCCGGGTACGACTTAAGAAAAAAACAGATGATAATGCTGGTTATGAAGTTTGGTTTAATGGAGAATTGAAGGCTTATTGTTTCAAAAATATGAGGTTTTACCGATTTTTGGAAAGACCGGAATACAATATTAATTGGAAAGACCATCTATCTAAAAGATTACTACCCGACAATGGGTTATTTATCATCATCCGTGATACCTTATTTATCATTGAAATCAAATTTCAACAAACCCCTGGTTCCGTAGATGAAATTACAAACTTGCGACTTTAAGAAAACAATATACAAAATTGGTTCACTCTTTAGGTTGGCGGGTTGAATATGTATATGTTTTAAATGACTGGTATAACAAACCAGAGTATAAGGATGTTTTAGATTATATTATCTGTGTTAACTGTCATTACCAATTTAACTACGATTCCCTTAAGGTGGTTTGGACTACCTGATGGTGAAATTAATGAATAAATACCATATTTAAAACACAGCTATTCAAAAGGTAGGTCGTCTGAAAAATCTTCATATCGGTTTTCAGACGACCTTTACTACTTCTAAAAGGTCGTCTGAAAATCCACCTACCCTAAAGCCACTTTTTCAGCTACCCTTCCCCTATTATTTTCCTCCACTTCCCAAGGAGTTCCCCATGAACATCGCCATCACTGGTTCCAGCAGCAACATCGGCGGCATGGTTGTCCGACACCTCAGCTCACGCGGCCTGCCGCTGATTCTGCCGCTGCGCAACCCCGCCAAAGCGCCCGCCCTGCCGAACTGCGAGGCGCGGCGGTTTGCCTATGGTGATTTGGAGCTTGCCAAGCAGGCGTTAAACAGGGTGGATGTGCTGTTTATGGTGTCCGCCGCCGAAAAGCCCGACGCGCGAACAGGGGCATTTGACTTTGGTGCAGGCTGCTTCGGAAGCGGGCGTAAAACACATTGTCTATCTCTCTTTTGCACAGGCGGCGTTGGACAGCACCTTCACGCTGGCGCGTACCCATGCGGTTACCGAAAATGCAATCCGACAAACGAGATATGCGCTACACCTTTCTGCGCGACAATTTTTACAGCGAGATGATGGCAACGATTGCCAACGCAGACGGCATCATCGCAGATCCCTGCCGACGACGGGCGCGTTGCCTGCGTTTCTCAGCGCGATGTCGCCCAGCGGCGGCAAACGTCATCGCCGACATCGCATGCGGCAATCTCCGCCACGATAATCAGACCTACACGCTGACGGGTTCCCAATCATTAAACTTCGCTGAAATAGCCGCCGTCCTAACCGAAATCACCGGCAAAACCGCACCACTACCGCAACGAAACCCTAGAAGAAGCCTTCGCCAGCCGCAAAGCCGCGTACCCTGACACGCCCGATTGGCAGATTGAAGCATGGGTTTCCACCTACACCGCCATTGCCAAAGGCGAACTTGCCGCCGTTTCAGACGACCTGCCGAAATTGTTGGAACGTGAGCCGCGCCGCTTTTGTCGAAGTTGCAAAAGGATATTTATGATGCAGCCTGAACATACCCCCTGATCGAGATTCAAAAACGTCAGCAAACGCTACGACAACCACACCGCCGTGAACGAACTGAACCTGACCATTTTATCAAGGGCGAGTTTTTCGTGTTGGTGGGCGGTTCGGGAAGCGGCAAATCCACCACGCTGCGCATGATTAACGCGCTGACCGAGCCGACCGACGGCGATGTTTATTTCAACGGCAGACGTATCAAAGATTACAACATCCGCGGGCTGCGCCACCGCATCGGCTATGTGCTGCAACAAATCGCCCTATTCCCCACTATGACCGTGCGGCAGAACATCGAGCTGATGCCCGACATTTTGGGCTGGGACAAACCGAAACGCACATCGCGCGTGAACGAACTGCTCGAGCTGGTCGGTATGCCACCCGAAACCTACCTAAACCGCTATCGCACGAACTCTCCGGCGGCGAACAGCAGCGCATCGGCATCCTGCGCGCCATCGCCGCCAAACCGGCTATGTTGTTGATGGACGAACCTTCTCCGCCCTCGACCCGCTCGCCCGCGCTTCCCTTCAAGAAACCGTGTCGTTGATACACAAAAACTCGGCACCACCATCGTTTTCGTTACCCACGACATGGGTGAAGCCGCCAAACTCGCCTGCCGCATCGGCGTGATGCATCAAGGCGAGGCTGGTGCAGATCGATACGCCGCAGGATATTCAAAACCATCCAGCGGATGATTGTGTGCGCTCCTGTTCGGCGCGGCGCAGCCGAAAACACCGCCTCCGCCGACGAAGTCATCAGCCTTTACCGCCGTTTGGACGCAGACGGCAAAAGCGCGATAAAGGGGAGCATTGGGCAAAAAGAAGAAAATTAGAAAAGGTCGTCTGAAAACGGACATATCGGATTTTGCCCAATCGTTTTCGACGACCTCAAACCATTTTCAGTACACACTCAAGCACCGGGCCTGCTTTCCGGTAACACCCAATTTCGCAAAAAACTCTACTGTAGAGTCCAAATCAAAAGCATCTATGTCGTCATTTCCCGCGCAGGGCGGAATCCACACAATTTCGGCAACCGTTTTGCAAATATCTGTTGTTCAAAGTTTCCGACGGTTTTCCGCCTGCGCGGGAATGACGGCAGCTGGCAGGTACCATATCAAAAATCAAGCGAATCTGCTATATACTCCTCAAAACCCCAAAGGAGAATCAAGATGGACATTCTTTCCCGCCTGCAAGCATTGCCGCCGGGCAGGTTCCACTACAAATTACTGGTATTGGTCGGCATCGGTTGGCTGTTTGACGCAATGGATACCGGCATCGTGTCGTTTATATTGCCCGCATTGGGCAAAAGAATGGGGTTTGCAGCCGGCGCAACTGGGCTGGATAGTCAGCATCGCCTTTATCGGCATGGCACTGGGGGCGGTAGCGAGCGGCTGGCTGGCAGACCGCTTCGGCAGGAAAACCGTATTTGCCGCGACCAGTGGCGGTGTGCAGCACGGCGACAGGACTATGCGCCTTTTGCACCTGACATTGCAACACTGCTTACCCTGCCGCTTCTTTGTCGGCGTAGGACTGGGCGGACAGCTCCCTGTCGCGGTGTCATTGGTCAGCGAGATACGCCCCACCGAAAGTACGCGGTCGGTTTATCGTGTTGCTGGAAAGTTTTTGGGGGCTGGGCTGGCTTGCCGCCGCACTCGCTTCCTATTTCTTTATCCCAAAATTCGGCTGGCACAGCGCGTTTTTAATTGGCGCGCTGCCTGTTTTGTATATCCCGCTGGTGTTGAAATTCATCCCTGAATCCGTACCCTACCTGCTCTCGCAAGGCAAAACGGACGAAGCACACCGGCTGGTCAGCCGCCTGGAAGAGGAAGCAGGAATTACGCCCGCCGCAACAGCCATCGTACCGCCGCAACAGCAAAAACAGCGCATCCGTTTTCATGCAACTGTGGCAACAGCCTTTCGCACGGCGCACGCTGATGCTGTGGTTGGTTTGGTTCGGCATCGTCTTTTTCCTATTACGGCATTTTTACTCTGGCTGCCGAAACTCTTGGTCGAACAAAAGGCAATACGGTGGTCAAAACCTTTGAATATGTGCTGGTGATGATCGTCGCGCAACTGCCCGGCTACATCGCGGCGGCGGCATTGGTGAGAAAAATCGGGCGCAAAGCGACTTTGGCGGGCTTTCTCGCCGCCTGCGCCAGTCTGCGCGTGGTTTTCGGGCAAAGCAGCAGCGCCGCCGAAAGTCATGGCGTGGGGCAGCCTGATGTCGTTCTTCAACCTCGGCGCATGGGGCGTTTTTATACACCTACACCCGAACTCTACCCCTCTCCCGCTTCCGTGCCTTCGCCTCCGGCTGAGCAGGCGCAATCGGACGCATCGGCGGCATCCTCGCGCCTATGGTGGTCGCCCAAAATGGTCGGCGGCAGCGGCAGTTCGGCAATATATTCATGATGTTCGCCGGCGTGATGATGCTGATTGTATTGGTGATTTTGGCTTTAGGGCGAAGAAACGAAAGGCAGGACGCTGGAGGGAAATCAGCTCTTAAACAACCGTATCCGCTGCCCAAAATCAGCAGAGGCCGTCTGAAAACGCCAAATTGGTTTTTCAGACGGCCTCTTGTCTTTAAGGTGGAGAATGTAATTATTCGCCCTAACTGCTTCGTTTTATTGACGATGATCTCTACACGGCGGTTTTTAGCGCGACCTTCAGGGATTGTCGCTGCCGTCATCGTTGGTATTGGGCGCAACGGGATTGGCAGCGCCGGGACCTTCGGTTTGATAGTTTTGATGCAACCCTTGCGCTTCAAACCAGTTTTTGACTGCCTGCGCACGCGCCAAAGACAGGCGTTTATTGTAGGCGTCGGTGCCTTTGCTGTCGGTATAGCCGCTGATCAGAATCAGCCCTTTGCCTTTTTGGCGGATGATGTCGGCGGCTTTTTGCAGCTCGCTGTCGGCTTCGGATTTGAGTTCGGCTTTGTCGAAATCAAACAAGACATCGGACGACAAATTAATCTGGATATTGAAGCCTGTTTCCGTACCGCTCAAACTGCTGCTTTGTCCAGTCAGGCTGCTGCCTCGGGCGGCGGCGGCGCTATTTTGTGCTGTGGCGGGTGCTGACGCAGGAGCAGGGGTTGGCGCAGGAGCGGGAGCAGATGGGGCGACGGGTTCGGGTTGGGTCTGCGACGTTTCCGTAGCGGAAGCTTGCGCCGGAGAAGCCTGTTGTTGCTGTGCGGCAGGTTCGTCAGGCTTTTGCCCGCAGGCGCATGGTGCAGAAATAACCGCGATACAAGTCAGAGAACGCAATGTTTTCATAAATAGCCTCGCGTTTTAGACAGTGTGCAGACCGCCAATGCAGCCTGCACACTGATAGGGTGGAAAATCAGCGGCTTACCTGAACTGAATCAAACGAGCCTGCGCCGGGGAAATCGATAGTGATGGTCGGCGTGGTTTCGGCTGGGGCAGGGAATTTGAGGGCGATAATTTTTAGGAGTAGTTCCCGTGAGTCCAATATTACGCCCTGCGCCACCGATGGGGTCAGCCATGCTTTTGCCGTTTTCGTCCTGCAGCAAGCTGATGCGTTTGCTGGTGGTTTCATCGATATAGGCAAAATCTTTTAACTCGCCTGAATGCACGTCAGTAAATTTATAGTCACCATTAGGTTTCTTAGGCGGTGTGAATATAAATTCCACATTGAGAATCTGACCGACCACTTTGGCTTTGGTCAAAGCCAGCGTGCCTTCGCCAAAAGGCTTGGACTCGATTGCCTGCGCGGCAGGATCTTGTTGCGGGACTGCCGGCTCTTGAACCAAAGCAGGACTGGATGATGCGGGCGCTTCGGCAGCAGGCGGTGCGGGATTAGGTTTGGAAGCTTCTTGTTGCGTTTGGGTTTGTACCTGAGGTTGAGCGGGCGCGACCGGTGCCGGTTCAGGCTCTTTTTGGCAGGCGGCAAGCAGGGGTCAGTGCGGACAAAACGGCAGGGTGCATAAGGAAGCACGCATTTGAATACCTCTCTAGGGTTGGATATTTTTAAGGAGAACAACAAGATTTACATTTTTGAGCTTATCAAAAGTGCAGATAAAATTCAAGCCGTTAAATATAGCAAAAGCATAATTTTCAACCCTATAAAATTCGTTATTGGCGATAAGAAAAGTAACGTGGGTATTGTTTCCCCTAACAAGCTCAAACAACCAAACACAGGTGGCTTTTAGATTGATAAGTAAACCGTATCTATACTTGACTTGAGACCGTCAATTTTCAGACGACATCCAAGGTCGTCTGAAAAATTCAAACTTCTAAAATCTATATTTGTTTTCAGGCTGCCTTTTTAATACAATCCGTCCATGCTTTTCAAAGCGATTAGCGGCGAGCTCTGCATGTTTAACGGCAGGCAGAACTGTGCGGGCGGCGTGCCGATTCCGTATCCTGCGCGCTACGAAAGTGGCGGAAAGCAGAAAAACCAACACCAAAAAGCAAAAAGCGTGTTTCGTCTGAGTGGGAAAGACGGCGGGCAACGGGTCCGCAAACGTGGGTTCGAATCCCATAGCACAAAGCTGATGGAAAGTGTTTAGCTCACTCGGTAGAGCATCGAAATTTCATTCTGACGGTAGCGGGTTCGATTCCCGCAACACAAGCATTGAATTAGCTCATTGGGTAGAGCAAAGGACTCACTAATCACTTGGGTAACAGGTTCGATTCCTGTATTCAAAACCAAGCCTGTCGAGGGCTTTATCCGACACTATCCTGTCACGATAGAAAATGGTTTGTAAAACCGACATTTATTGGTCTCAAAAACCAAAAACGCAGTACCGCAACCTGCTGCTGCCGCTTTCTGCGCGGCGTGGCGTTGGAAGAAAGCTTCAGGCAGCCTGCACATTGGGGTCGTCTGAAACCCTATCTGCCGCCACACTGCAAAGACAACAGGCAAGGCTTGCGGCCCGACTGACGCAAAGGCGGGCACGATACGGCGCACGGCAAAACGGTTTAGGGCAAGATGTGAAATCAAGCCCTGCGCTGCTTTCATGCTCCCCGATGCACACACGGGTCCGCCGCCTCTGGCTGTTGCACAAGCGGCAGCGGCAGGTTGCCCTATTTCTTCGGGTTGCCGTTTTCAGGCGGCCTGAAACAGGGGTTTGGGGAGCGCAAATGCTCAAGCCCAATCCATTTTAAAAAGGAAAACGTCATGTTCAAAAATTTCGTCGTCAAACCCACCCGAACGCCTTATCGTTCTGCTGGACGGCAGCCTGCACACCGTTCTCAATGCGGAAACACACTATTTGGCATTGGGGCAGAAATTGAAACACACAAACAGGACGCGACCGTGCTGCATGTGCAGTGGAACGGCATCAGCAGTTTGTTGAAAATCGCTTCAGAACGCAAAAAGGCAGAAAAATTCCGCAAATTGTCCATAACCCTGCCGGACACAATACACTGGTATGGCACGATGAAATGCCCGTATTTACCATGACCGACAATACGGACTATTGGGCGTTTTCCGTCCTGAAAAAGGCGAATTGGATACGCTCACATTGGCGCACAACGAATACTGGCTGCCTGAAAACGTGCAGGAAACGCTGCTGTTGCGCAACCAAGTGCCGTCAAACTGCGAGAAATTTGTCGTGGAACAACACGAACGCCTGCTTATCCGCATCAACGGGCGTTTGCAGCGCGTGCTGGGCGAAGGGCGGTATCTGCTGCAAAAGCAAGGCGAGAGCGAAAAATAACGAAATCGAAATCGAACGGCAACACAGCCAACGCAATGTATCATCAATGGAAGACGCGCAGAAATGGGCGAGAGAGCAGCCTGAAAAATCCGCAATGGCTGGTGCTGGAAAGCCCTGTGGGGCAAAACACGTTGGCGTGGCATCAGGATTTTGGCGCAAAGGTCGTGGCAAGCGGCGAACACGCAGCGTTTTTAGGTTGCCTGAAAAATGGAGAAATCGAAACGCACATGCAGCCGAAAAACCGAATACTGGCTGCCCGAAAATGCAGCAGGCTGCTTTGCTGGCTCACGCCACGTTGGACAAACCCCTGCAAAAATATACCGTTAAAAGCCAACGAACGCCTGCTGATTACCGAGCGCAACCGCCTGATGCGCGTGCTGGGCGAAAGGCGATTATGTGCTGCTGTTGCGCGAAGAACATAAAGCCCTGTTTGCCGATACAGGCATACCCGTGTGTGAAAATACGGCGCAACTGGCGCAATGGGCGGCGCAAAATCCCGAACTCGCAGCGGCGCATTGGCAGCGCGTGGAAGCCAGCGAAAACGAATTGCTGCTGTGGTCGCAAAACGGCAAGCTGCAAAATCTGATCCGCCCCAAAGAACGGCGTGGTTCTGGCGCAAGCGGCGCAGCCGTATGAAATCCAACGTATTGATTTATCACAAGATTTGGCAATCGATGCGGATAGAGTGAAGCAGTTGCAGAACATCAATTTCGGCGGCCATCCTGTGTTTAAAAAAATGCAGTGCATATGGTAAACGTACCCGAACACCATCAGGGGCTTGGTCTATATCGACAACGGCAGCAACCGCCTCTGATGCAGGGGGCGTTACCACTATTGGCTGGTAAACCAAACGGTCGGCAGCCAAGCGGCAGAGGTGCGTTTGCAGACTTGCGAAGTGATCGGGGCAGGAGCTGACTGAAGACAAGGTTACCGTACGCGCCAATGTGGTATGCAACTACCGGATTACGGACGCGCCCAAATGGTTTGCCCAGCATCAATCGCCCGAAGAATATCTCTACCGCGAATTGCAGTTCGCCATCCGCGCGCTCATCGGCAGTAAAAAGTATGGACACACCGTTGGCGGACAAACAGGGCTTGGATACGGAGCTGACCGCGCTCATTCGCGCCAAAAGTGCCGCAGGGCGCGGAAATCGACAGCACGCAGGCGTGAAAGACATTATCCTGCCGGGCGAAATTTCGCAGCATCTTAACGCGTGTGGTAGAAGCCGAAAAATCCGCCCAAGCCAACAACATCCGCCGCCGCGAAGAAACCGCCGCCACACGCTCGCTGCTGAACACCGCGCGCGTGATGGAGGAAAACCCGACCGCCCTGCGTCTGAAAGAATTGGAAACATTGGAAAAAGTTACTGAGAAAATCGACAAGATTTCCGTTTACGGCGGATGACGGCGTGTTGAAAGGCTTGATTAATATTCAACAGCTGAAAGTAGGATTTTTGGCCGCCTGAACATCGCCGCATCGTTAGCAAAAGCAGCCCGCACTTTAGAAATTTGGAAGTGCAGGCTGCTTTTTTGAGCTTGGGGAAGAAGATAGACAAACCGCCGCGTGCGTACCGCAGTCCCCCTCCGCATTGGTTTCAAAGTTCGTATAGTCGTAGGCAGGGTCCACGCACGCGGGTACAAAATTTCAAACAACGCGCGCTGCAAAGCGCACACCCCCTACTCACGCAGGCTACGCTGGCTTTCCCTTCGGCTGTGCGGACGCATCGGCAGAATGCCTAGCCTATAGTAGTTGCCGAAATGGGTTGGCGACAAGCAACATCTTCATAATGTCGCAGGTATGATAATGCCGATTGCGCTGATGCTTTTTGATTTCCGGGCAAAAGAAACAAAAGGCAGAAAGCTGAAAAACATTAGCCCATAAACAGTCGCCACCCTTCCCGTCCGAATCAGACAAAGGCCGTCTGAAAGCATAGTTTCGACGAAGTTAAAACCCACTTTCAGACGGCCCTCTTTCAAAAATGCAGCCCACTCTATCAAAATATTCTGCCATTCGTGATTATAAAAAATTCTAGGCATAACCCAAAACCTCCCGCCGAAAACAGAAGACAATTTCGCATTATCCAATACTTTCATCATAAACTCCTTTTTACACATTAAAAACGAATCCGAACCAAACGGATTCTATACTGATAGAATCCGCCGCATATTAAAAATTTCCATCTTTTCTTTAAACGACGCACGCAAAAAGTAAAAATTTTATAAATAAAACATATACATATGAATTTTTGAAAACCAACGCCGACTTTAACGTCCCTATCATAGGCAACGCATAGGTTGGATTGGTAACTCAATGTTTCGGAAGGTTAGGCGGTTTTGTCGGGGTTTAAACCAATCTACACCTGCCGCATCATTCCCGCGCAGGCGGGAATCTGAAATGTAAACTTTAGGAAACTTTTCCCCGAACAGATTCCCATGCCGATAGGCCTGGATTCCCGCCTAGCGGGAATGACGGATTGAGGGATTTGAGAAAATGAAAGAAACAAGGCCGTCTGAAAAGCGGTTTTTAGCTTCGTTCAAGCTGTGCTTTCAGACGGCCTTGAAACAGTGGAAAAACCGCCAATCGAAATTTGCGCCACATAGCCATGTTTGACTGGATTGAAATGCAGATAATCAAAAATGGCAGACAAAAATCGGCCTCATCGCGGATTTCATAGTATTATGCTCCGGAATGATTTTGTAGGTCGGATTTTTCGAATCCGACGTTTTGGGAATTGAGGCAATGGATTGCAATCAGCAGGAATGTTAGGGGTTTTTGTCAGATACAATTATCCGACCCTACGGTTACTGAAATTTTTGTATTTTTGCGAGGGAGAATATTGATTTATGTTTTCAATATTAGGTGCAGTATTATTTGAGTTATAGCAACTATGACAGTGCTTATTGCTTGCGGTTTGCCTCTTTAAGGCAGTTTACGATGGTGGACAACATAAAATCTTACCTAAGAAACTTAGAGTTGCAGTCATTTTCAGTGGCTATCCAAATTTTTGCAATGATAATTATTTTTGCAAGCCGGAGGTTTTATTTCCTTGTGGTTTTCTTTTAAGGTTACTAAATATATTTGTTTTCTTCTTTTGCCGTTTATTCTATCTTTGAATACTATCATGAATATGCTTTCAAAAAGTAGGAAAAGAAAAATATGTTATGACTCCGCTTTCACTTATAGCCGGAATATGTTTTTGGATAACGGCTTTTCAGATGTAGTATGTGAAAAGGTAAGAACGCGTGCGTACACCGCACTACACCTACACGCTGGGTTTAAATTTGTGCTGTCCGCAGGTAGGGTGTGTGGAGTAGCCATCACACGCGGTTGGTGGGATGCAGGCTACGGCTTGCTGTGGCTAATCAGTACCTACAGGCTACCTGAAAATGCCGTGCAACGGAAAAGGCAGCCTGCACTTTAGAGGTTTCAAAGTGCAGGCTGATTTTCTTTGAGAATGATATGGTCAGCATTTTATGCTTACGCAGGTGCAGGCCGCCTCAAGAAAAGAACGCGTGCGCGTACCGCACACACCATACACCCTCGGTTTTAAAGTTCATGCCGCCCGCAGGTGGGGTGTGGCAGCCACGCACGTGGTTGGCGGGGTGTAGGGCTACGATTTGCTACGCTTGCTTTTTTCTAAGGTCGGCACCTGCTTTAACTCCCTTTTTTCCCATAATCTAAAAGTTTTACCATCTGGAGTTTGGTATGCATTGTTAAACGCCGTTTTAACAGTGTTACCTCTAAGAATGTGGAAAGCTAAAAAGTCTGTACAAACTGGGATGCTTCGCTCCATGCAATGCTAGAAATGGTGCAATAAAATGACTACATACATCAATAATTCTTGAAAAATTACCCATATCTTTATAACCGGTCTTTGACAACAAAGGGAAGAAAAACTTTATCCGTATTACTCTTTTGTTAAAACAACTAGAAATTTCATTTGGACGCACAACTCCTGATTGGAAAAATATAATACCATTTTTCTTGCCATGACCTATTAATACAATGTGAGAATATATCCTTCTCCTTTTCCCAAATAGTTGATAATTCACTAGGAAAACGAATTTTATGGAATCTTACATAATCATCTGGCAAAAAGCAAACGACAATATTGAAGCACCGATTTTGCCAAAGGGTCTAATAAACTAGTTTCCGTTTGTAAGTCGCCAATTTCCAAAACAAGAATCCCAATATTTTTCTGTACTAGGCTGGAAGCAATCCATTCATCCCCCTCCTGGTAAAGAAATTTTTACTTTTCTATCGGTAATTTCTAAAACTTGTGTTTCATAAAAAGCGGAATGGTAATTTTTCCATCCCTTTTATTTTTGAAACAGGAACAAATGCTTTATCGTTTTGATTAAATTTAGACATATTATTTACCTTACAAGAAGACATAAGACGAATTAATAACCAGTGACTACTCACTTCAAACAATAAATTCTCTTTAATTCCCTGCATTCTATCACGAATCACAGCCGCCTCTTCAAACTGCAAATCCCCTAGCCGCCTGCTGCATGGCTTTTTCAGGTTGGCGATTTCTTCTAATCGCGTCTTCTTCTGTGAATTTCGCCGACTTTAACTTTGTGTTTTTGCCTTTCAGACGACCTTGCCGCCATCTTCTTCGTGGTACACGCCGTCGATGATGTCTTTGACCTGTTTTTTAATCTGCTGTGGCACGATGCCGTGTTCTTCGTTGAATTTAATCTGTTTTTCGCGTCGGCGTTCGGTTTCGTCGATGGCGGCTTTCATGGAGTCGGTGATTTTGTCGGCGTACAGGATGGCGACACCGTTCACGTTGCGCGCGGCGCGGCCTATGGTTTGAATCAGGCTGCGGTGGGAGCGCAGGGAAGCCTCTTTGTCGGCGTCGAGGATGGCGACGAGGAGACTTCGGGGATGTCCAAGCCTTCGCGCAAGAGGTTGATGCCGACGAGTACGTCAAACAGGCCGAGCCGTAAATCTCTAATGATTTCAACGCGCTCGACGGTGTCGATGTCGCTATGCAGGTAGCGCACTTTGATGCCGAGTTCACTGTAATAGTCGGTGGAGTTGCTCCGCCATGCGTTTGGTGAGGGTGTGGTAACGAGTACGCGCTCCGCCTGGATGCGGTCGTTGATTTCGCTCATGGCTAAGTCATCGACTTGGGTGGCGACGGGCGTGATGATGATTTGGGGGTCGACCAGCCCCTGTGGGCGGATGACTTGTTCGACCACTCTGGCCGGCGGTTCTTCGTATTTGGCGGGGGTGGCGAGAACGAAGACGGTTTGCGGCATGACTTTTTCAAATTCGTGGAGTGAGCGGTCGGTTGTCGCGGGCGGAAGGCAACCGAAACCATAATCGACGAGGTTTTGCTTGCGCGATGCGTCGCTGGTACATGCCGCCGATTTGCGGTGACGGTAACGGTGGTTTCGTCGATGAACATGATGGCGTTGTCGGGCAGGTAGTCCATCAGCGTGGGCGGCGGTTCGCCTTCTTTTGCCGGAGAAGTGGCGGGAGTAGTTTTCGATGCCTTTGCAGAAGTTTCATTTCGTAGAGCATTTCGAGGTCAGAACAGGGTGCGTTGTTCGATACGTTGTTGCTCGACGGGTCGTTGTTCGCGGGCGAAAAATCTCGATGCGTTCGCGCAATTCTTCTTTGATGGACTCGCAGGCGCGCAATACGGTGTCGCGCGGGGTAACGTAGTGGCTGGACGGGAAGACGGTGTAGCGCCCGACGCGCTGGTGCAGGCTGCCTGAAAGCGGGTCGAACATATCGAGGCGGTCGATTTCGTCGTCAAAAGGCTGATGCGCGGCGTTTTCGGAGCTTTCGGCGGGTACACGTCAATCACGTCGCCGCGCACGCGGAAGCTGCCGCGTTTGAAGTCCAAATCGCCGCGTTCGTACTGCGTATGGAAACGAGCGTGGCGATGATGTCGCGCTGCTCGATGGTGTCGCCTTCTTTACGGACAGCACCATTTGTTGATACTCGGTCGGGTCGCCGATACCGTAAAATGGCGGACACGGTGGCAACGATGATCAGCGTCGTCGCGCGTCATCAGGTTTTTCGGTGGCGGAAAGGCGCATCTGCTCGATGTGTTCGTTGATCGCGCTGTCTTTTTCTGATGAACAAATCGCGGCTGGGCACGTAGGCTTCGGGCTGGTAATAGTCGGTAGGAGACGAAATATTCCACCGCGTTTTCAGGGAAAAACTCGCGCTGTTTCGGGCGTAGAGCTGGGCGGCAGAGGTTTTGTTGTGCGCCATGAGTGATGGCGGGGCGGCCGCCAGGCGATGACGTTCTGCCATGGTGTGTAGGTTTTGCCGAACCGGTTACGCCGGAGCAGGGTTTTGGTAGGCAAGGCCGTCTGAAAGCCTTCGAGCAGGCCGGCAATGGCGGTAGGCTGGTCGCCGGCGGGCGAGGAAGGGCTTGGTGGAGTTGAAGGGGCAATCTGGGTATTGAAATGACTTCCATATTGCCGCCTGTTTCGGTTCTGGGAAAAAGGAAGATTGATAGCAAAAGGCCGTCTGAGACACGGCAGCAGCTGGGTTTTCAGACGGCCTGTTCTGATAAAATGATGTTTCCTGATTTTCAGACGGCCTATTACAATGGCGCCTGACTCCATCCAAGGAATCCATCATGCAAATCCTTCCCGTCCAACCTGAAATAGCTGAACGGATGCTGGCCGGCACCGACGGTGAAACCATCCATCGCGATTCCGCGTTTGTGCAAACCGCCAACGGTTACTGGCTCTCGCATGGCGACGAGTATCGCCGCTCTGCTCCCTTTGACAACCCGCCCGGTACTTTGCTTATGGGTCGAAGGCGTACGAATCTAGCGGAACTGGTTGCATTGGTAGAAAACTGGCGAGTTCGACGTGAAAATGGAAGAATTTGACGGCAGCGACGATTCATGGCTACGAAGCCGCCGCAGGTTGCAGCGGACACGGACACGACGGTCATTGCGGGTGCGGCCACTGATGAAGCTGAAAAACCTCACCCCTTAGCCGCCTGCGTTTCATTCTGAGCGGCTGCGTCGTCCGGCGCAGCAGTCGGATTTTGGCCGCAAACCACGGTCGTTACCGCCGGCAAACTGGCTGTAAAAAGGCACCGGTGCTGTGATTAACGCCGCCATTCCTGACGGCGACGACAAAAAGAAAAAGACAAGAGCAGGAAAAGCGCAGCAACCTGAAACGCAACAGGTACCGCCTCCGCCGTATACCCCCTGCGCAAACCGCCCCCGCCCATACCCGCTACATCACGGTTGACGCCGACGGCAACGTCGTCGAAGAACGGGATGCACCGCATATCGGAAAATCAAAGGTTTGTTGATACCGGAAAAGGCCGTCTGAAAAATTTTCAGACGGCCTTTTTGTCGCCGCATACCCAGTCCCTATCCGGCATCCTCTGCGCTATAATAACAAACCGTTTCTCACCGTTCAGGACACCTCCCATGACCGACTATAACGATATGCCGTCTGAAGACCGCGGTCAGCGCCCTATCGCTGCCGCCGCACCTCGATGGAAGCCGAGCAGTCCGTGTTGGGCGGTTTGCTGCTTGAAAAATGCGGCATGGGACAGAATCGCCGACATCGTCAACGGGAAGATTTCTACCGCCACGAGCACCGCCTGATTTTCCGCGTTATCGCAACCCTGATTAACGAAAAGCCGTCCGGCTGATGTCATCACCGTTCAAGAAGCCTTGGAACGCAATGAAGAGCTGGAAGCCGCAGGCGGGTTCAACTACCTGATTTCACTCGGGCGCAAAAACACCCTTCCGCCGCCAATATCCGCCGCTACGCAGAAATCGTGCGCAACGCTCGATCATGCGCCAACTTGCCGAAGTCGGTACCGAAATCGCCCGCAGCGCCTCACAATCCGCAAGGCCGCGACGCAGGCCAGCTTTTGACGAAAGCCGAAAACAAAGTCTTCCAAATTGCGACAGCACGGCGAAATCAAACAAGGCCTCGAAATGCCCGCACTGCTGAGAGAAGTGGTCGAACGCATCGACATGCTCTATTCGCGCTGACAACCCGACGAAGTTACCGGCATTGCCACCGGCTCTCATCTGATCTCGACAAAACCTCCGGCCTGCAGCCGAGTTTAATCATCGTCGCAGGCCAGCCCGTCTAGGGCGGGCAAACCGCGTTTTTCCATCAATATTGCAGAATACGTTGCCGTAGAAAGCAAATTGTCGTTGCCGCATTCTCAATGGAGATGGGCGGCGCCCAGTTGGTCGTGCGTATGCCTCGGCTCGGTCGGCATGGCCTCGATCAGCACGTTTTGAAAAACAGGACGTCTGCGTAAGACGAACATTGGGCGGGCCGCTCCTGAACGAAGCGGTGGTCAGCTTTCGTCCGACGCTCCGATGTTTATCGACGAAACCCCGGCCTGACCGCGCTCGAACTGCGGCGCGCGGCGCGCTGGCTGGCCAGACAGTTCGGAGGCAAACTCGGGCTGACGTGTCATCGACTACCTGCAACTGATGGCGGGTTCGGCCGCTCCGACAACCGCCGCCTCCGAGTTGGGTGAGAAATCTCCCGTTCGCTCAAAGCCTTGGCCAAAAGAGCTCGCAAGTTCCTGTCATCGCCCTGTCTGCAAGCTGAGCCGCACGGTGGAACAGCGTACCGACAAACGCCTGATGATGTCCGACCTGCGCAGCGAATCCGGCGCCATCGAAACAGGATGCCGACTCTGATTGCGTTCATGTACCGCGACGAATACTACAACGCTGAAACCCGAGTTTAAAGGACTGGCCCAGATGTATCATCGGCATACACTGCAACGGACCTACCGGCAAGGTTTTTCTGACCTTCTTCGCCAATCTACTAAATTTGAAAAACGCCGCCTATGTCGAAGCGGCAATGATGGAAGATTGATACATATTTCTGCAACGCATTTGTCTGATTTCAGATTTTCTGTAGGGCAATCAACGGTAATACGTTTAAGAATAAATCAAACGCATAAAATGCGGCGGAAATAAAACACAATCCACACGTTACTTACAACAATACGGAGCACGGTTACTCATGTATTCCAAACAAGGTTTCTACCTAATCGATTGCTGGTCGTCATCGCCATTGCCGCAATCATCGGCCACCATCGCCTTCCCAACCTCAGCCAATGGATTGCCTCCCGCCGCGCCGCCAGTCGAGCCGAGCAAATCGCCAACCTTCTGCGCTTCGCCCGATGGCGAAGCCGTACGCCCTCAATCTTCCCGTTTGCGTCTGCCCCGTCCAAACTCAAAAGCGACTGGAAAAAGCAACGGCGATTGCAGATCCGCCTATTCCGGACAAGTGTATGCCCGCCTCGCCGACAAAACAACGACAAAAATAGCACCAACGATACAACCGTGTTTATTATCAGCGTACTATCATTCTGAACGGTAACCCAACAATCCGGACAGGTAGAACACGGTTTCAAAAATATTTCCTGCCCGAGGTAAGGGAAAGCAAGGGCAACCAATTTTGGGTATTCTTCCCAACGGCACATGTGGCTCACCCGATAGCGTTTGAGTAATATCAACTCGTCATCCGTGGCTAGATGGTTCCGTGAAAATCGGACTGACCGATGCCGCCGCCAAAGACATCGCAACCAAACGTGCCCGTGCAAACCGTCCTGATTGACAATAGCGGCCGCGTGGAATCTGCGCGCGTCAGATTTCCCGCGAAATCTGCAACGTATCGATTCCAACATAATATAAAGCTGAAACGGTGTTTTCCGATGAATAATAAAACGTCCTATAAATATCTTTGCCGGCAAAGGCCAGTCTGAAAACCAAAACAATCCGGTATGACCCTGATGAAGTATTGGTCCATGTTCAGCTGGCTTTTGAGTATTGGCGCTACTGGCCGTACAACTGCGTGCCGTGTCCGAGTTCGCGAGGCCGAAAGCCGGACCATCGTCTCCCCAAATTGCCCAAAAATCGAATCTGAAGGTATGGCCATCAATCCGACTTGGCATCGGACTCTGCTATTGGGTTGGACCAAAAATCCTACACTGACTTACACTATGGCACAAACCATTAACTGCCACGCTCATGTTCTCCCTCCTCATACCGATACGGTATTAATGACGGCTCAACTAAGAGAAGCAAATCTGCCAGTTCAAAACAGCATCCCGAACGCACGCGTCTGAATACTCTGACTTGCAAATTCAATATCTGCCTTGATTCAAGGTACAGTGCGACTGACCCTCAAAGATGGAAAATCTGACGGAAAACTGCGACGAACAAGGAATGTAGCTATATCAAAGCCGCTTGGAGCGAAGATGCGGGAAACAGACGTCCGATGATAAATCCTCCAACGGACTGACTAAAGACGGCACATAAGTGTCATACCTTCTGCTACAAATTGGTGATAACTGATTATGCAGAAAAATAAAAACATCTCTCACTCCACTCTCACTGGAAGGGCATCAAAGGTCAGCCTGATTGAATTTTTGGTGGCGCATGTTCTGAGCATGATTGATAATTGATGGCAGCTGTCCGCATACTCACACGCCCGCAATCGAATTTCAACACCGCCACGTCGCGCCTAACCGCACAACAAGACCTGCGCAATGCATCCAATATGAGTTTGCGCGAGATGCGCGCATGGCCGGCAGTTTCGGCTGTTTCAGCTACGTCCGCCCCAGTGCAGGTGATGTAAAAACCGACGATAATAATCAAAATTCAACTTTCAAACTGGCAGCGGTCGCTAATTTCCGCTTTTGGTACCGGTATCAACCGAAACCCTCAATATAAGCGATTTACTATGGCATAGAAATAAAGGCACTTATATTTAAATACGGTGCCGTAGAAGAGACCCTCACCGCCCCCATCATTATTAGTTTCCCTGTTCAGCCATCAAAAAGAGATGATACCGCTAAAACAAATCTAGCCGCGGCCAACTCTCCTCAATGCAAATGCGCAAATCGGCAGTGTTCTCTGTTTTGATATGTCGTCAATGCCTATGATAGTCCTGGGTACGCTCACGAGATGGCCAAATCCGCTATATCGTTTGTCCAATATGACGGTAAAACTTGGGAAATCCCTAATTATTGGTTCTGCGTGTATTTCTACCAGGAAAATGAATTTCCATCTATACACCGACGATTCTTGTAAAACCTTTAATACAGACTAAATATACGATAAGGCAAAGACGGCACTTATCCAACTGACCTCAGTGATTCATTAACGCTGGAACGATAGCAACATCCAAATTTATAGACACTGACGCAGCAGTACGCGGAGGAAACCAATGCGCAGACCGCACTTTGATTCAGTCCAAAAAGCAAACTCAGCAGGATTTGCCTCTTTATCGATGACGATGATGTGTGCTATTGCCCCTGCGGTGGCTGCGGCATGCAGTCTTAGATACGGAATCAACGCATCAGCACCAACGATGCCGACCGGAAACTGGCGTTTTCATTGCGCTGAATCGGCCTTACGGGAAGGTGAGAACGCCATTTTGAATCTGCCCGATCCAGTTCTACCTTCAATGATAATTGCGAAAACGTATGCCGCGCTGCCGCTAATACTGCTTGAAAAACCGGTTCTTACTCAAAATAACCGGTACTCTAATGTTGAAGCATGGCTGAGAGAAAATGCGTATGACAAACTCCCGACTGACACTAAAAGGTAAAAGAATATCCCAAAGACGCCAAAGTATCTTTACCGAACGGCGTAAGCGAAAAGCCGCGCTATATCATCGAATATGTCAGTAACGAGTCTGACGGGAGCCAGATTTACCGGTAATGGCAGCGGCATGGGGAAAAATAATGATACATATCAGCCAGTGGTCAATCCTATGTCAGCAAATGAATAGGAAAACGCTATGGTGAAAAGTAAGCAGATTTTACGGTTTCACCTTTTGTTGAAGTGCTGATTACGGTCGCTATCATGGTATTTTGGGCAACCATTGCTACGCCTTCTTTACAACCGGTATATCGAATGGAGGTTATCTGGTCCCAGGCCCATGCCGACTTGGTCGAGTATTACAGCGAATGTCCAGAACCTATATTGTTAAAAATCCGGGAACAAAGATTGATTCGGATAAATTAAAAACATTATTTCCAAGTCAACAACCGCTCGAAATAGCTGAAACGATACGATTTTGCAGGTTCTGTTCCTGATGACAAAAAGCCGCGTACTTGCTTTCCGCGACACTGAAGGCGGATACGGTGCTCTGCAAGCCTTGTGGACGGAGCAGCTGGGCGAGGCCCACAAAATGTACGGATGCAGCCTGCGAAAAGCCTTTCTCCATGCTTGAGACCGATGGCAAAGTTGCGAACGGATAGGTAAAACAGGAATCTGATTGATTTTAGCAATCTTCCGCTATCAGTGCCAGATGCCGTCGAGAGAATTTTCAGACGGCATCTTGCTCCAAATCTACCATTCATAACTTTCATACTATTATTTTTCAGACGGCCTCCAAACTACTCATCATCTCCGCCATTGGTTCTAGCAACGGTATTAAAGCATCTTTATGGGATGTCGACTGTAGATACGCCCCCAGTAATGCACAGGCTTTGCGGTATTCCCTAATGCCTGTACCGTTAAAATACAGGCAGGGCCAAACTATGTTGGGCGGTGGCATCATTGTTTTCTGCCGCATCCGAACCATTACCGCTTGAGCTGCATCCTCCTCCCACTTTTCCGCTGTAATACATCATGCCTCAAATCCGTCTGCGCCCTGCGGTGTCCGGAGCTTTGCTGCTTGCAGGTAAAATTCAAAGGCTTCCGAATAATCCGCATCTGGTCTAAACTGCGGATAACTGGCGAATGCCTGTTGGTAAAAGTCGTTCGAGGCTTTGGTGTTGTACGGCGGCTCTTTGATCTGGCTTTGTAATTCTGCCGGTCATAAAGCACTGTCAGACACCAGTTTCTGATACGCGTTATGCTGCCTGCTTCCGCCGCGCTTGCCGGTAATACCCACGGGCAGTATCAGAATCGGCATCCACTCCCAAAACTGTAACTGTAAATATCTCCCAGCAAACGCAATGCGCTGGGATGCCGAACTGTGCGGCTGCTTTCATAAAGGAACGCGCTGCTCCAGGATTTCCTCAACGTAACGGCCAAGCAGGTAAGTTCCGCGAAAGCCGCATGTCATTGTTATCCTCTGCCTGCGAGGCCGTCTGAAACCAGACTAACGCCTCCTTACTGTTTTTCCGGCAGTAAATTTCCGCCAGTGTGGTCTGTGCCGCCGCAATACTGCGTTTGCGGCAATCCGCAGGTAACGTGCGGCCCGTTCGTGGTTCTGTGGCACACCTTGTCCGTAAAGATACCGCAAGCGAGGCTGCTAATGCGCCGCACCAATCCCTGCCTCTGCGGCCTGTCTGCTGGCACCGGCAAGCCGCCTCCATATCCGGCCGGCAGCATTTTGATAATACTGCGCCAGTAAATATGGCCGCCTGCGGATGGTTTGGCGGCAGCGCTTTTTGCCCAATATAATGCCTTATCGGTTTTACTGGTTTCATTGAAAATATTTTAAGCAGCCTCATCTGCGCCTGAACCATACCTTGTCCTGGCCAAATCACCATATACCTGCACTTTAATAGCAACAACGTGGCGTGCCGCCAGCTCTCTGGTGCAGCAGGTTATAGCGCGCGCATACGGATGTCCGGCTGAGGGCAGCCTGCTCTAACAAAGCAAATACCTTCCTCGGCATTCTTTCCGCATACCCAAACCGTTCATCAGGCAGCGGACAACTGAAACGCTGCCTGTATCCTTCCTGCACCGCCTGCCTGAGCAATGGCGCAACTGGTATAATCCGCTGGAGTTTGGTTGAGGAAACTGTCGGGCGCGCTCGAAAATGAAACGATTGCGTATTTTCCATGATGTTCCGGTTGTTTGGTATTGACCAGCCGTGTATTGTAAGCCGTAAGGACTGAGGGCGTCCAAACTGAACTGACTGCTCTCTCCGTGATAGTTGATAGAATATAGCGCTGTCGTGGAATGTTCCTCATCATCCTGTTTCAGACGGCTACTTCAACTAGCCGTCAAACCCCATGTACTTGCGCCTGGGCCTCGGTCTGCCTTTGGCTTTTCGGCCCTGCCTCCCACTACCACTTTTAACGCTTTTCCGCTCTTGCCGGTCTTGGCTTTACCGGAAGCGGATTTTGCGTAAATCTGCCCTTAGCGATTTTCCGGTTTCTTTCTTCCAAAGTATCATCGGCTATCGATGTCCAATCGAGCTTTCCGGCCTCAGCAGCCGCCACCGCACCTCGCAGCCGATTCAGAGGGCGCTGCGACGACACCGCTTACCGCGCTACCGGCAGCACCGCCGCTCATCAGCAACACAAAATCGAGTTTCACTGGTGTCCAAGTCCACGCATCGCCACTTTCCACCGACTGGCGATCGCGCATACCTGGAAACGCACGCACGCCGCGTTCGCCTGTCGATGGGCCATAATTTCAGGACGATAATTGAAAATAATCTTCACCCGTACCGCTGATATGCACCAGCCGTCGATATGGATGTCGTGCCAAAGTTACGAAAATGCCGAAGCTCTCGTCATGCCGGAAATTTTCACCGCCGACCGCACGCAACAGACTTTGTCCCGCATATACATGTTTTCGGCCATTCTCAACATCGCGCGAAAGCCATCGTCGGCGCGGCGCCTCGCAGAACGAAGTGCATGCACGCCCACCCTGCACACGATTTGCCGGGTTGACTGTCGCCAGCCAATACAGCTTTGACTGCCCGATGTACGGTCAAATCAGGGTACAACGCCGGATAGGCGCGAAGTGCATTAGCGCTGGGCGCAGGTCTAAAGGCTGGTGAAACGTCCGTCGCAGTTCGTTTCGTAAACTGCCTGCTGCATCGGGAACGCAGCACCATAATTCCGGCAATCGTTCGGCGCGGCTACGTCTCTTTGAATGCTCTAAGTTTCCGGCCAAAACCGCATAATCTTTCGGCGTAGGATTGTCCCTTCTAGGCCCGCAAATCTCTATCGCGGCCTGCGCAAGCTGTTCGCGCAATGTGGCCGGTTTGTTTCCGGAGTCGGACCCAGTGGTTATTGCGGAATAAGGCGGTAGCGTTTGTTTTTCAGCAAAAACCTGCCGCGGCGCATTCGCCGCCAACATACACTTCTTTCAATCGGATTTCGCGCGCATCGTTGCGCACTGGCGAGGAACGATTTTCGACTTGCCGCTGTTGCCGTCGAAACCATCTGCGTCTCAACGCTTTCAAATTCAACTGCGCTCGGCTGGAACGTTTTTCTACCAGAATTTTAAACGAAGCGGTAAAGCGTGTCGATTTGTTCTTTATACGGAGTTTCCAGGCCGTGCTGAAAGCCAGCCCAAACCCGCTGCAAAGTCAACCGCGCATGGGAAACGCACTACCGCGGATCGAAACTTATATTCTTTAATATTGCCCGCATATAGTATCCACCGCGTCGCACACCATACACAACCGCTCGACATCGGGATTCAGCGAACAAATACCGTTGGACAGGTTTTCAGGCAGCATCGAATGACGCGGCGGGAAATACGCTGGTAGCGCGTTCCAGCGCATCGTTATCAATAGCATCATTCGGACGGACATAATGGCCGACGTCGGCAATCCTGCCACACCAGCCGGTCATTTCTGACATTTTTCGGCAAACACAGCATCGTCAAAATCGGTGCGCCGTTTCGCCGTCTATCGTTACCAACGGCAGATTGCGCAAGTCCACTCCTGTACCTTTCAACCTCGCTTTTTGCGCACATGATCAGGGATCCGCAAGCTTTTCCGCAAGCTGGCGCTCAAACTGGTGCGGCAGATGGTGTTTGCGGACGGCGATTTCGATTTGCGTGCACTCAAAGCTTGTCAGCATAATACGCTCGATGATTGATGATTTCGCCACGGCGGGGCGGTTTCGAGTTCCGGATGAGTTTCTGATTTCGGCCACGACGGCCTGGCTCCGATTTCGGGCTTGAAGCCGGGCCACGCTGTCGGGCTCCAAAGGCTCTGCTCTGTGTCAGCCGTTTATCCTCCGCTTCAAATGGCGAGCACTGCGCTCCACGCCGCGAAACGGCCGACCACTTTGGCTCGTGCGCGTTTAACAATATCAGCAGCACCGTGCTTTCAGCGCCGTCCCCTGCGGTCTACCCCCGCAGGACGGGACTGATCACAATATCGCCGTGCATCCCGCGCCGCGCATCTGCCGCTCGGCACGGGCTCGATCGTAATGCACGTCGGCCGCGTACGCACGGTGGCGAATCCAGAGCGTCTTTGTACTGCGCCTCCTGACGCGCAGCATTTCACCAAACTCGGATTTTATTTGCAACACACACCGCACCGCGGCGGTTAATCAAACCTGCCCGTCGCGCGACGCACTGCTCAGACGGCGTTCAAAACTCATAAATCGGCATCTGTAATCGACAACTCCGCGCGCAAAGCCTCCATTTGCCGGCGCACATGTTCCAAACTAACTTGATAATCCACTGCGGTTTGCGCGGCGGATGGTCGCCAGCGTTGCCCTCGCGTTCCTAAGGCGGCGGGTCTTTTCTCGTGCGGTTTAACAATTTAATATTTTTCTTCATGGTGATTGACGTTTCTTTTCCACACGACTATATAATGCAGCGTCTTCGTTTTGGCGAAGCGGTGGATACTCTACCGAGCACGTTACACAAAGCCAGAAGCTGGTGGCGGAATTGGTAGACGCTAGCCTTCTAGGTGCTATGAGTGTCCTCAGCAGGCGCGTGGAAGTTCGAGGTCTCTCCTGGGCACTGCAAAAGTTTACTGCTTTGCTTGCTTTAAAAGATACGGATGATTGCCCAGGGTGGCGAAATTGGTAGACTGCCAGCTTCAGGTGCTAGTATCCTCACGGGTGTGGTGTCTGAGCCTCTCCTGGGCACCTACATAAAATATAAAATGTTCCGGTTTTCCACCCGGATTTTTATTACTCAGGCTGGCTGGAATAATTGCTAACCGCCTGCATTCCTACTATAATAGTCCCCATCACTAGAGAGTGGATGAGGAGTCGAAGTCGCATCGCCTGGAAAGCGTGTATACGTGAATAGCGTATCGAGGGTTCGAACCCTCCTCTGCCAGATGCTCTGAATAGCCCGTCTTAATAATAAAGACGCGATATACTCTCGAGTTTAAGGTGCAAGCCGGCCCCAACCTTTCCTCCTCACCAAAAATAAATTACTTTCATTTCTCAATCGGTTATACACCTTGGCTTCATCTATACAAATTAATCCTCAGGTGTACTCAACCAACGCGTACATTCTCAAACAAATATCTTTCCAGCGCGTCCCGAAAAATAGGCCGGATATAAATCCAAGAGACACTGCCATGACTGATTTTACCATGGGAAAACCGCGCGCGTGCCCAGCAACATCGACCATATCCTGCAACGCTACCACAACGTACACCGTGCGCAATTTGAAGAACTGGTTCCGTTGGCGCAAAAAGTTGCGAGGTACGCCGACAGTTTTCCCGGCGGAAGTGCCGGAATCGCTGCGCTTTATATGCAAAATGAACTGCTGATGGCACACGATGAAGGAAGAGCGGCGTTGCCCCACTGATCAAACAGGCGCGGGCGCAGGGCAGCGATGCCGATTAGCGTGATGATGCACGAGCATGAGGAACACGACCAGACCGTAGCCAGACTGCTGGAGACTGACCGGCAATCTGACCGTTCCTGAAAACGCCCCCGTGGCAGTTGGATGACGTACACGCTGCGCACGCGAATTGGTGGACGATCTGACCGACCACATCCATTTGGAAAACGAAATTCTTTTCCCGCGCGTGATTGGCTTTTCAAATGTTCCAAAAGGCTGTCTGAGAAATTTTTCAGACGGCCTTTCCATCATCCCGTACTCATTTTCCTCCTCGAAGGCAGACAAAATCGCTTTACACTCGCCCGCATCCCAACGCTTACCGCATCAAACAATTCTGTGCCCACCGTTCTCATCATGCCGCGACACTGTTTCAAACGGGCGACGGGATATTTTGCCGTTGGTTTTCACAGTACACAAATCAGGTTTATCCAGCCTGATATTTCAGCGAAATCCGCATCGCGGGCTTCACGTCCGCCTTCATATTGTTTGATTTGCCGGCAAGATAGACGGATAACGGCACCGCGACCGAGCATGACGCTGTCGCAGACCGCTGACCGCTTTGATTTCCAACACTCTCTGGCGTGAAAACATCGCCGTTGGCGGTTACGGGGATCGTCGACGCCGTCACGGATTTTGACTGCATCCATTCAGTGTGCGGGCGGTTCGTAACCGCCGTTTTTGGTACGGGCGCGTACGGTCAGGGCGCAGCGCCTGCGGCGGCAATGGCGGCGGCACATTCCAATGCGGACTTTTGTCTTCGTCAACCGAGGCGCATTTTGGCAGATAAGCGGATGCGGCGGCAGGCGGCGGCGCAGGGTCCCGGACGATGCGGTAGATGAGTTCCGGTTCTTTAAAGCAGCACCAGCACCGCCTTTGTGCTTGTTAACCATCAGTGCGAGCCGAAATTCAGATCAATTTTATCGCACCGAAGCGCACGGCTTTGTGCGTTGACAGCCATATTGTCCGCATCGCTCCGAGAAGCTGCACGGTGCAGGGCGTTCCACGAAAGTTTTGTTGCCGTTAGCGATTTCGGGACGTATGGGTTTAAGCGTTCCGCCGTCGAATGCAGTATGCTAATCCGTACGAACTGCCCGCGCACTCGTCGAAACCGCCTATACGCGTGAGCAGGTGCGCATTACATCGTCCATCAAAACGCATCGGCCAGAAACGTTTCAGCGTCAATGAGGCCGTCTGACTGAAACGGCGCATTGCAGCCCCACATCGGTTAGAATATCTCTGCAGCCTGTCAAGGAGAAATCGATGGACGGGAAAATCACTGATTATCGACACCGACCCCGGACAGGATGACGCCGCCGCCATCCTGATGGCGCACGGCCTGGCAGGCGCGGACGATTGACTTATGGCCCTTACCGCGGTGGCGGGGAATGTCGGGCTGAACCATACGTCGGCCACGCGGATTATACTCGCGACTCGCGGGCTGGAAAAGATTTTTCTGGTATGCGGCGGGCAAGCCGTTACTGCGCGAGTTTGGTAACGGCGAAGAGGTACAGGCAAGACGGGTTTGACGGCGTCGCGCGGCTGGACCCAGAATGTCCGTTGCAAAGCGTTCATGCGCGTCGATTACCTGATTGCACGCTTCGCGGCGCAGAACGCGGCAGCATCACGCTCGTTCCCGACCGGACCGCTGACCAACATCGCCTTGGCGTTCAGCCTTGCACCGGATATTGCGGACGCGTGAAAGAATATCGTACTGATGGGCGGCTGCTACTTTGAGGCGGGGAACATCACCCCCTGCGCTGAATTAACTTTTACGTCGATCCGCATGCAGCGCAGATTGTATTGCGCGGCGCGCCGATTACGATACCGCCGCTGACGTTACCCATAGGGCGCAAATTACCACGCCGCGCATGGATAGCTGGCAGGCTCAGCAACGCAATGCGCCCGCGGCTGGCGTGGACATCCTGCAGTTACGAACGGTACGACATTCAGGCGTTCGGCTTTGGAAGCGCGGCCTGCTGCACGACCCTCGCGCGGTGGCCTTCCGTATTCCCCGAACTTTTCCGCGCGCAGCCTGCCGCGTCGATGTGGATACGCAAAGCGAACTGTCGCTGGGCGCGTGTTCGGTCGACTGGCGCGGCACGACGGATAAACCCGCAAACGCTTTTGGGTGGCGGAAGTCGATTCGATTTCGGTTGTTCCCGCTGAACTGGCTGAATCGGTTTCTTTTCCTACCCTGACCCGCCGGAACGCTGCAAAAGGCCGTCTGAAACCGCCCAAGACAGCCTGATATTGTATCATTCTACTCCAACCTCTTCAGACTGCCTCAGAGCCGCGACCTCCAAAAATCCCGCCGCAGCCACCATGCTTGGTAAAAATTCCGAACGCTATCATCCGTGTCCCCACCGCCCTCGACGGTTTCGAGGCGAAATCCTGCTGCTGGACAATGGCTCGATCTGACCGCACGCTGGAAATCGCCGCAGGTTCAAAAACACCAGCATCCGTAAACACGAATTTATCTGATTCGGGCCCGATGAAGAACCTCCGCCGCCTTGCCCGCAACGACTGGATCTTCAGCATCGACAGCGACGAAGTGGCCCGATGCCGGAACTGATGGAAAGCATAGCGCCGCGGTGGCGGAAAACCGTATGCAGAAAGTGTTTTCCTGTCGCGCCTCAACCATTACGACGGCTGCCTGATAAAAGCCTGCGGCTGGTATCCCGACTTATCCCGCGCCTCTACCACCGCCAGCTTCACCCAGCTTTTTCCGATCGCCATGCGCGAATCCGCTGAAGTTGCCGGAAAATACCGAGCGCAGTGCTGGCAGGCCGTCTGCAGAGACATTCGTTTGAAAACGCGCGCAGCGTCTGATTCGAAAATGCAGCGGTACAGCACGCTTTACGCCAAGAAAACCGCTATAAAACCAGCCTCCGGCCCAGCACTGCTGCACGGCGGCGTATCGTTCGTGAAAAAACTCATTTCCTCAAACGCGGCGCCGTCACGGCTCGGACGGCCTCATCATCTCTGCCGCCAACGCGCAGGGTCTGCCATACAAATACGTCAGCTCACGAACGCAACCCGCCACATCACGCCGCGCTGGTCATCACCACCGCCAAACCGTCCGGACGCGTTGAACAGGCTCGTATCATCGCGCAAAACCCGCCCGTGCTCGACGAAAGCGGTGTTGCCGACGACGGTCGGCACAGGATACCGCCGAAAATCGTCGATGCGTCAAACGCATCAGTCCCGGTTCCGGTGAAGCATTCCTGAGCGTCCGACGACGGCTTCGCGCGTCGAATCGCGCAACTGCGCCATCGCGGCCGCCTCCGTCCGACTACATCATCCTGATAGACGGCGACATGCTGCTCGACCTTCGTTTATCGCCGACCACCTGCTTCACCCGCAAAAGGCCGTCTGTACAGGGTTCGCGCGTCATCCTGACCGAAGAGCGTACCGCCGCCCCGCTCGAAAACGGCGGCCTGCCCGCCCTGTCGTGCTTCAGCACAGGCATCAGGAAAAGGGGGCTTCGCCCTGCGTCTGCGCCTGCTGGCGAAAATCGTCAGCGTTACGGCAACCGGAGCACGGGCATCAAAACCTGCATGCGGTTTTTCCGCGACGATGCGTTGGCGGTCAACGGCTTCAACAACGAATTTGTCGGCTGGGGGCGCGAAGACAGCGAATTTGTCGCCCGTTGCTACCATGCCGGTATGAAGCGCCACAACCTTAAATTTGCGGGCGTCGCCTACCATCTGTGGCACCACGAGGCCGAACGGCACCCTGCCGCAAAACGACGCCCCTGCTCCAACAGACTTTTGTTGAGGAAAAATTCGCTGCGAAGACGGAATCGACGCATTTTTGAAGTAGCGGCGGCACTTTCAGACGGCCCCTGCCTTTGATGTTAAAATGCTTTTGTCCGCATTAACCGCAGTTTTTCATGAATATTCTCGAAGCCTTATTGTTATTGGTCCTGCTGATTGTCATCACGCATCTGTTTCCTGCTCCGAACTCGCGCTGGCTTCGGGCGCGCAAAATCGTTGCAAGTGATGGCAAAAGACGGCGGCGACACCCGCGCCTCGACGTACCCTGCGCAGCAGCAGCCGGGGCATTTCATCACCGTCGTCCAAATCGGTTTTGAACGCCGTCGCCATTCTCGTCGCGGTATCGTCGGCGAAGCGGCGTGCATCCTTATTTCGGCGGGTTTGTTGGCAAACGCGGGCAGTTGGGGCAGTACGGCCGCGCAGCGCTGACATTCGCGCTGGTAACGGGCAGTTTACCTGATTGCTGACCTGATGCCCAAGCGCGTGGCGATGACCCATCCCGAAGCGGTGGCGGTGCATCGTGCGGCCGATGATGTGATTTTTATCCTAAAACCTTCGTTTGGACGATTTTGACGGACTGGCGACGCATATTCAAACTCTTCAAAATTTCCACCGGTCCGCCAAACACTGACTTTCCGAAGACATCTACGCGTACAAGTCGATGCGGGCGCGCAGGCGGGTGTGGTTAAAAGAACAGGAACACTACCTGATTGACATTTTCGGCTGCAGGCGCGCACGGTGACTTCCACCATGAGTACGCGCGAATACATCGCCTTATTTCGATAAAACGGCAGCAGCGATACCGTGCTGAAATGATGTGGAAAACCGACAACAGGTTTAGTGTGCGACGGCGATTTGGAGCGCGTCATCGGTTATATCGAATCGCACACGCTGCTGACCTGTTTTTAAAAGAAAAGACGTCCGCCTGACTGAGCGCGTGTTACGCAAAGCCTGTTCATCCTCGACACGCTGTCGCTTTACGATCATCGTGACCTTTCAAAACTTCGGCGAGACTTTGCCGCAGTGGTGAACCGAATACGCGCGCTGGTCGGCGTGGTGACGCTGAAAGATGTGTGAGCATCGTCGCGCGAGCTGGTCAATCCGAAGAAGGCCGCAAATCATCCGCCGCCGACCGAAGATACCGTGGCTGGTAGACGGCTGAAACCCTGCTCGCCGACGCTAATGCGCCGCCTGGGACATCGAGGAATTTCTCAATCTCGAAAGAAACTCACGAAACCATCGCTGGTTTTATGATGTATCTCGCAAAATCCCGAAAGACGCACCGATTTTCTGGGTTTACGGGATACAATTGAAAATCACTGACACCGAAAATCTGAAAATCGACCAGCTTTTTGGTTACGAGGCAGGATAACGGTTCCCGAACCGATGGTTCCGGCGTCGCGCGCGAACAATGACTTGCAAAAAGGGTCCTATCTGATTAAAGAGGGCCGTCTGAAAACATTTTCAGACGTCTTCAACGTTTTCCATATCCGCTACAACAGCGGACCTCATCAGCCGGACCGTATTCTCGACCAGCCCGCTACATTTCGCCCCGCCGCTGCCACGCCTGACCGAAATAGCGGCTGTCAGCCAGATAGCCGCGCTGCAAATCAGCAAATCCGTTGGTCATGATCGTTTGTCAAATCGCCAAACTGATTTCAGTTAGAGCTGCGCATATCCATATTGACCGCCGACAGCGCGCGTAATCTTCGTCGATGGTCTGCTGGTTTTCGCGCAACAGCCCGCCCTGAACATGGCAGCTTCACGCCCGCCGAAAGCAGCAGCGATAATAAGCGCGTGATGGCAGCGCACCAGCAGCAACCGACTTGCCGGCAGAATCAGCGTAACCTCCACCCCGCGCTTGGCGGCGGTGGTGCTGCGGTCAGCAGCGGTCTGTCGGGCACGAAATACGGCGTAGTGATGACGATGCGCTTGGTGGCGGAATGGATGGCGCTGATGATGGTTTCAAATCAGCCCGATCGCCCTGCCTCCGCGCGTGGACGGATGACTTTGCAGCCACCACGCCGCCCCGATTAATGCTTTTTCCGGCAGCAGTTCAGGATGGCCTTTCGTTTTCAGTCAGGTATTGCTGGATGCCTGTGGTTTTCGTCGTTTCACCGCCAAATCGGCGAAAAACACCGCCGACATTTGCAGCACCAGCGGTCCGGTGCAGCGCATCATCACGTCCACCCACTCGCCCACGCCGGAACCTTTTGAGGAAGCGCGGATCGACGAGGTTATGCTGCCGTGTAACCGATTTTTCCGTCTATCACCGCGATTTTTCGGTGGTTGCGCACTGCTGCGGGTAATCAGCGTCCGCAACGGCCCCACCGGCAGTGCGGAATGCACTTCACGCCCGCATCGCGCAGTTCTCCGCCCATGGGCGCTGCCCGAAAACTGCTGCCTGACCGCATCGGCCAGAATGGCGATCCACTCTGGTTCCGCCGCACGCATCCGCATCCAGCAACTCTTCAATACGCCCCGCGGCTCGATAACGAAACGCCAGGCAGAGCAGAAATGTTCGCGTCTTGATGTCTGCCAGCATGGTGTCGATGATGTCGTCGGTAGTCGCCAGCAGCGTCATCCCGTCGCCCCCGTCGCGCCCAAACCCGTGCTGTGCGCCGCCACCCGGCCGATGTGATAATGTGGTTTCGACCTTGTCGCCGACGTCGAAATACATTTCTTTTCAGATATTTCTCGGCAAACCGTGGACGGTTCATTTCGCTGCAGCGCTTCGTGCGCGCTGAACCCAGCCACGGTTCGCCGACCAGCAGGTAGCCTATCGTACCGAACACGGGAAACAGGAACAGGATAATCAGCTATGCAAACGCTGCACCGACATTGCGCTGTTTGTAGAGTACCCGCAACCAGTGTGAGCGCGCGCAGGTATGCGCAAAACCGGAAAATTTCCGCCCAAGCGATGTTTTCTTGGTCATAACGTCCGTTAAAAGATAGACAAGGCCATTATAGTGAAAACCGCCCCACGCGGAACAACAATCAAGGCCGTCTGAAAACGGTGCAGCCCACTCAGCCAGACCGTTTGTCTGGATCGAGCGAGCCACCGCCAGCCGCATCCGATTCCCACGACAGCCGAGTGGTCGCCGAACGCCGTACAGTGCGTCTGGTTCATTACGCTGTATTCGCCTTCGGTTTGCGTGAAACGGCAATCCGTTTTCGATTTCGTGTAATAGCGGTTGTATTCTGCTGTAAAATCCGTCGAGCTACGGACAATTTCCGCAGCCTTGCGCCATTCTGTCACTGCCGCTTCCAACTGCAGCAGCCGCAGCCATCACGGTAAAGACTGAGTTCGTCTATACGGCGTTGCGCCCTTCAATATCAATCATCTTTGTCCTCAAATATAAAACCAGCTCAGGACGGCCTGTCCGCCCGATATGAAAGCCGTTGGCAATCAGCGCATAATCGGTCGTCGTACCCATCAAGGCCGGGAAGGACCCCGTCGTGCAAAACTACCTGACCCCATGTTTCATTCTGCCCTCACGATTTCTGAACGTGCCTCGGCAGCCGCGTCTGGGGATAACGAGGGCGCGGGATACATCGACTTGTCGGGCGGTATCGCGGTCAATTCGCTGGGACACCGCCATCCCGATCTGGTTACCGCGCTGGCGGAGCAGTCCGCAAAAATTGTGCGCAATTTTCCAATATCTACACCACCAGACCCGCACAGAATTGGCGCAAAAGCTGGTAGAGCACACCTCGCCATAGTGCTATTCTTTGCAATTCCGGCGCTGAAGCTAATCGAAGTCGCGCTGAAACTGGCGCGAAAAATACGGGCGCGATCACTTTTAGCGGACACTGGAAACCGAAATCATCTCCTGCCTGAACAGCCTACGGTCGCGCATTGTTTACGGTATCGGTCGGCGGCCAGCCCATACAGCAAAAGACTCGCGCCGCCGCTGCTGCCGGGCATCTCGACGTTCCGTTCAACGATATTGTCGCATTGGAGCCGCGATCGGCGAAAAACACCTGCGGGTGATTATCGAGACCGATTCATGAAAGCGGCATCAGCGCCACGCAGAATCTCGCAGTGCTGGCGCCGTTTGGCGACGAACACGGCGCATTGCTGATTTTGGACGAAGTACAGCCCGTATGGGGCATACGGGCAAACTGTTTGCCTACGAGCACTACGGCTGACACGATATTCTCAGTTCCGCCAAAGCATTGCGGCGGCTTCCATCGGCGATTCTGCCACCGACAAAATCGCTCCGACCTTCGGGCCGGGAACGTCGGTTCACCCTGGCGGCATCTGATGGCGTGCGCGTCGGCAGCCGCGCGTCTCGACATCATCAACACGCCCGGAAACCTTGGCGCACGTGGAAAAACAAGGACAAAAACTTCCAGACGGCCTTGCGCGAGAATTAGGCGACCGGTGCGTTCAAAGAAGTACATGTATGGGTTCCGCTCATCGGCTGCGTCGCTGGCAAAGCAAATACCAGGCTCGCGCTGAAATCACGCCGCCGCGCTGAAACACGGCCTGATGGTATTGGTTGCCGGAGCCGACGTCGTGCGCCCTCGCCCCAGCCTGCTGTTAAACGATAGATATGGCGAAGGTCTGAAACGCTTGAAGCTGCGTTGAAAGAGCGGCGGATTAGGATGCTAAGGCCGTCGTGAATAAACGCATGTCTCGATATGCCCTCAACAGACTGAAAACATGCCCTGCGCTACCGCCCGATCACATAATCCACATCCTTTCTTATCCTCCCCATGAAACCAATCACAACGGCAAGTGCCGTCCAATATCTCGGCGGGCCTCTGCTCGATAGCCACTGGCGCCGGCAGCGCAAACCGGCGTGATTACGCAAAAATCAAGCATTTGATTGTCAACGTCGCTATCTGCCGCATACCGTCGCCGCGATTACCTTTCACCAACAAAGCCGCCACGGAAATGCAGGAACGCGTCGCGTACATGCGCCCAAATCGCAAAACGCGCGGGCTGACGATTTGCACGTTCCACTCTTTGGGCATGAAGATTCTGCGCGAAGAGGCGAACCATATCGGTTACAAACTTCCATCCTCGATTCACCGACAGCGAAAATCATCGGCGAACTTTGCGGTACGGGAAAAGAAGCCTTTATTCAGCGTACGCACCAGATTTCCTGTGGGAAAACGATTTGAAAACGCCTGAAGACGTGCTTCTAGACGGCCTCCAACGCATGAAGAACAACTGCGCGCGTGTATGCAAGTCATCAGAAAGCCCTGCGAGCTATCAGGCGGTGGACTTCTGACGACTTAATCCGCCTGGCTCGCCTTGCTGTTGCAGCAAAACAGCGAAGGCGCGCAACAAATGGCAGCGGCGGTTGCGTTATCTGTTGGCTGACGAACGTCAGGACACAGACACCCGCCAATTTACGCTGATGAAACTCTTGACCGGCGCGGAAGGCACTAGTTTCGCCGTCGGCGATGACGAGCATGATCCATCTACGCTTGGCGCAGCGCGAACATGGAAAACCTGCGCAAAATGCAGAAGACTATCCGCAGATGAAAGTCATCAAACTGGAGCAAAACTACCGCTCCACCGCGCGCATTCTCGAAAATCGCCAACAAAGTGATTGAAAACAACCTGAAAGCTGTTCACCAAAAACTTTGGCTCGCAGCTCGGCGAAGGCGAAATCGTACGAAAGTCGTAGCCCGCCAAAACGAGCAACAGCGAAGCCGACTGTCGTCAGCCAACATCGTCAAGCAGAAGCTGGTCCGGCGATCAGACAATACCGATTTTCGCCGTGCTTACCGCGGCAACCATCAGGCGCGGATTTTCGAAGAAGCCCTGCGCAGCGCGCGCGTTCCCTACCAACTCTCCGGCGGGCAGAGTTTCTCCGACAAAGCCGAAATCAAAGAACGTTTTGTCCTATTTGCGCCTGCTTGGCGCCAACCCCAACGACGATCCCGCTTCCTGCGCGCCGTAACCACGCCCAAACGCGGCATCAGCGATGTAACGCTGGGCAAGCTCAACACGACGCACGACAGAATGCAGCCTGTATGAAGCCGCGCAGCGAAGAAGCCCTTTGCCGTACAACACCAAACGCCAACACCCGCAAGCCTTTATGGATAGTCTGGCAGCTACCGCGCCAAAGCCGAAACCGTGAAGCGGGCGGGAACTCATCAACAGCCTGCTCAAAGAAATCGCTGACGAAACCACCTGCGCTCGGTGAAGAAGGCAGCCGGCGAAATCAAATGGCGCAACGTCAGCGACCTGACCGGTTGCCTGAGCGCAAAGGCGAACAAGACGCAAACATCATCGAACTTCGCTCAAATGGCGTTCCCTGATGACGCTCTTGAAGGCAAAAGCGAAGAAGAAGTCGATGCTGCCAAACTCGACCGCACGCACAAAGGCTTTGAACACCCCTACGTCTTCCTCGTTGGCTGCAGGAGGGTATCCCGCCGCACAACGACAGCATCGAAGAAGACAATGTTGAAGTGAGAACGCCGCCTGATGTACGTCGGCATTACCCTGCGCGGGCGCCAGCTTACGCGACCCACTGCGTCAAAAGCGCAAAAACAAGGGCATATGGCAGTTCTCGAACAGCGCTATATAGACGCAAAATGCCGCAGGAAGACATCAAGATTTTAGGGCGCAAAGGCGCGAACTGATTGTGAGCAAGGGAAGAGGCAAAAGCCATCTGGCAGGCTTGCTGGACATGCTGGGCGGTAAAAGGGCAAAAACAGCCAGGTTGACACTCTCACATGCACTTCAAACAGTTCCGCCACGTAGGCCGAACCGTCGCAACCCCTTTGTCCAAGGCAGGTTTCATCTCGTATCCAGGACAAATACCCCTAAAATGCTATATGCCCCTTTCATCAAAACCCATCGAAATCCAGCAATGACCAAAGTCACTGACAAAATTCCCTCATCCTGCCATAGCTGCAGTCCATTGCAGGCATGTCGGCCGCCCCTACTATCTGGGCATCAAAAGACAGAAGAATGCTGGCCGAGCAACAAAAATTGCTGAAGGAATCCGGGTTTTTCTGACCGTCAGAATCCCGACACCATACGAGCGCGGCTGGTTCAGTGCCACGGAAACCACCGTCATCCGACTGAAACCGACCCCTGCTGCAAACATACCGAAAAATTCCTGCCCGACAACCTGAAAACCGTGATTGCAGGAACCGGTTACCATCGTCAACCACATCGAACATGGCCTCGTTTGCCGGCGGCTTTACTCCCGGTCCGCGCCCACATCGAAACCGCTGGAATTGCAAATACCACCCTGAAACGACCAGCATGCTGCGCGCGCTTCTTCGGCAGCCAAACCCGTCCTCCATGACCAACACCGTTTACCTTAACGGTGGCATGGCGAAAATGGACGTCAGTTCGCCTTCGATTACGAAGAGCTTTCGGGCATCAAACCTAACTGAAAGGTCTGGCGCGGCAAACCGGCTATCAGGCCGGATTCCAAAGACACGCACGACTACACCGCCCCGTCGTTATCAAGTCAAACTACGGACGAGGCGGCGTGGGACTGGATCTGCACCTGCAAAACCGAAACTTCCGAAGGGCAAAACAAACTGTCGTTAGGAAAAAGCAGCGTCACCCTCGACAAATTTCTGCTCGAATGGAAGGAAGGCATGACTACAAACGTCAAAACTGAACAGAATTGATCAACCTCGTTGACCCGACCTGACAACGGCGCATTCATCAACCGACCGCACGATTGCCCCGTCCACCATCGAAGTCGGCAAACTGCGCTTCGATACCCAAACCACTGAATGCGGCAAACTCATCAACAGCGGGATCGCTCGTTTGACACGCTGACCCACGGCAACGAGCAAATACGGTCCGCTCGACATCAAACATCGCCGCCGAAGCACCTCGACGCCTAAGCACCTGCCTCGCGCTCAAAGCCAAAGCGCCAGTTGCCGATAAAATGGACGATGAGCAAATTCAAAACGAATTGATTCAGACGGCCAAAACCAAAGCATCAAGCTCCGTTACCCAAAATCCCTGTGCTCAACGTCAGCATTCAAATTCTACTATGCCGCAAGGTCTGCTGGATCGTCAATGGCAAACTTGCTTTAGAAGGGCTGACAGCCAAAGACATGGACAATCCTAGGGCACATGCTGACCGATGCCGATTTTCAACCTCCAAGTCCTCATGAAACTGATTGAAGATCTGCCGTCAACCAGGCGCGCAACATCTTCAGCGTCAACAGCGAAGACGAGGCCGCGCCGCACCAGCATCGACGACATCAACGAGAACCCTGCGCCCTGATGGTAGACAGCACCATCAAATCTATGGGGCTGCCGAAGAGTACCTGACCATCGAAAAGGCAATTTGAAAACGCACATTTCCCTGCAAAACAGCGCGTTGAAACTCAGGCAAAGTGCTCGAAAACGAACCGAGCCGGATTTCGACGAAGGCGATATGATGAGCGATGCGCCCACTGAAATCTGTGCAGTACTAAAGGCCGTCTGAAAACAGAATTTCGACGGCCTTTCCTTTTACTTCATTTCATCCGGCGGGGTTTGCAACGCAGGCCGCAGGCGCCGCAGCTCCCTCGCTATGCCCGTTACACGATTGTTGTCTTCTGTTGATAACAGGTAAACCTCGACTTTTCCTGAGTCATCGGGCATCGTTTTACCTTTTGATTTTATTTTCTTTCGCTCCACTGCAATGTCCTTTTTCCAACGGTATGAAAAACGCCAGTATAACTTTCAGACGGCCTCACCGTTATAAAAGACCGTCTGCTCTGACTCGTTATTTGATTTGCAGCGGCGCAAAGGATTTAACCGTTTCGTCCACCGCTTTCACGCGTACCAGAAATCCTCAGTTGCGACAGCGGCAACGCGCTGGGGCCGTCGCATTTGGCCTGATCGTAGCGTGGGATTCGAGAAACAGCCTCGCCAACCGTGTCGTCATACACGGCCAACGCAAGCTCCAATGCTTGCGAGCGGCGTCCCTCCTGATGCGGCGGAACCCGATTACGCGTCTGCAGTCGAGTGGGTAACGTCAAAAATCACGAGGCACGCTGTCGCAAGTTTTCTTCATCATACCGAAACCGAGCATGTCACCACCAGATTGTCGTAGCTGAAAATTGAGCCGCGTTCGGCATAAAATCAGTTTGTCGTTGCCCTGCATTTTCCACAATATTCTTCATCGACGGACTCAAAAACTGCGGTTTTTAATGTTGATGACATTACCCGTTTTCGCCATCGCCACCACCAACTCAGTCTGACGCGCCAAAAAGCGGGAAGCTGGATAACGTCGCAGCTACATCGGCAACGGGCTCGGCACTGGTACGGTTCGTGTATCAGTAATCACCGGCACATCAAACCTTTCTTTACCGCCTGAAAAATCTTCATCCCTTCTTCCAAACCCACGCCGCGGAAAAGGAATGCACGGACGAGCGGTTGGCTTGGTCGGAAGGGCACCGACACGGGATACCGAGTATCCGTTACTCACATCCATTGCTCGCACGCCTTGAGCGTAGAATCGAGGCTCTCAATACATTGACGCCGCCGAACAAACAACGGTTTGTCGTTGCGCGGCACATGCTGTTGATTTTGAATATCCATAACCACCCTTTTCGTATTGACTGACAAGAAATTCCAAATATACGCTAAGGCTGTCTGAAAACCGGATTTGCTGTTTCGGGACGTACTTCGAATCCGTAAAACCGTGTGCGGCGGCCCATAGAGAATAACATCGCGGATTTTATTCTCCCCATCTAGGACCACTTAGGCTGATGCGCCTGAATCTCAGGTTCGACAACATCACATGACGCAATGATAATCGCACACATCGCCTTTTCTGCACCAGCCGCGCCGCCGCGCCGTTCAAACACACTACCCGCTTCCGCGTTTGCCCGCTATGCAGGTCTCAAAACGTTCTCGTTATTATTGTTGACGATGGCGACTTTTTCGCTGACGCAATACCCGCGGCATCAAAGCAGGTCTTCATCTCTGTGTAATGCCGTCGACGTGAAAGCGAGGTCGGCTTCGGTAACGGTGGCGCGGTGTATCTGCCGCCGAGCAGAGTGCGGAACATGGTTTCTTTTAAATCAAATGCTGGTTTGTTACAAACGGCCTGCCATTGTATGGGAAAGTGAGGCCGTCTGAAAAATCGAAAGCCGTTATTATAGTGGACTTTGTAAATTCATAACGATGCTTCGCCGATTTTCTGACGGCATCGGGCCACACTGGCTATTTTAAACCAAACATTGCTTTGCAGCCAGCGCAGATACGGGCGAAACCGCGCGAAACATTTTAATCAGGATTTGCGGGCAGTCATGGCCGTGGTTGGCGATGATGTTTTTGGATTTTCGCGGTAGCAGTGGCGCGAGGTTTTGATGGTGATGCGGATTTCGTCGTCGCGGCAAGATTTCGCGTTCCAGTGTATTGGCTGGTGATGGTTTCGTATTGTACGCAGGCGGCGAGGTAAGTGTTTTCAATACAGCGCCGATTTTCGGCTTCTTCGCGGGTCCGCGCGCGGTGGTAACGATGACGGGTCGAACGCGGCATTTCTGACAGCCTATTGGGGTTTGAATTCAACGGTTGCGAGATATTTCATCCATCGTCCCGTGGCGTCGTAATTGCCTTGGGCAGCGGCTACGTCTACTTTGTCAAGCTTTGTAACCACCGGATTGATGATGTTAATTCCCCGTTTGGCCTTCGGGAGCTCAACGACGTGAGTTTGACGGAATTTTCGGAGGCGGAGGCTTTATTTCTGATTGTCGTTTTGCGCGGCTGCAGGCAGGTAGGGTGGCAAGCAGCAAGGCGAGAATGATGAGCGCGGATGGTCAGTGATTGTTTTCCTTGTTTGAGAAAAGTTTCTCAAGCAACTTGCTGCCATTTGTTTTCAGACGATCCCTTTGTTTTTCGTGGCGAAGCCCACGCCTACAGCATTGCACCCGTTTGAGCGGGGCGGGCGCGTTTTGATTATTTGAAGTTTAGTGATCGGCCAACCTTTGCTTTGGCTTCCGTTCCAGCTCGGCATCGCGTTGACGGCGACGGGTTCGTTGACGAGGCGCAGCGGCGGGTCGTTTTTGGAGTCGCTGTAAAAGTAGGTTTTGCCATAGCTTTCAAGCGTTTCGCCGCGTTCGGCTGACCGTTGGTTCAGGCGGTGATTTTGGCCTTTGAGGCCAGGCTGGGCCAGATGTGAGGTTGCGGTGCAGGCGGCTCGTCGGCCGGTTTCGGTGCGTGCTGATGATGTTGGTGATGCCGAAAAGGTGGCAGATGGGGTGATGATGAAACCTCGTTGGTCGAGGAAATCACGAGGGTTTCGTCGCCCCGCCATTTGCAGGTGGTCTGCACCAGCATACGCTGCATGGGCGAGATGTGGGTGCAGTGAATTCCGCCATAGAATTGCGGGTGAAATTCCGCCAGCTCTTCTTTGCTGTAACGGGCGAGCGTGGCGAGGTGGAATTTGAGGAAGCGCCGATGTCGAGGCAGCCGTTTTTGGTAGTCGCGGTAGAATTTTTCGTTTTGCGCTCTGGTTTCGGCAGCGTCAACCAGCCCTTTGATGAGGTATTGCGGTCAAGAGTGGGTCGGAATCGGTGCTGATGAGGGTGTGTCGAGGTCGAAGATGGCGAGGTTTTCATTGGGTTTCTGTTGTTTCAAAAGCTGGCGCAGAAGCGGCAGGAGTAATACGTCTGCCCGCGGTAACGGCGTGAAGCTGTCCAGTGTGTCGAGCATCTGACTAGGCTGTCCATGTCGCCGCCAGTGGTTGAGCAGGTATTTGAAGATTTCGTCTATAGGATTGGCGCTCGCCATACCGACGAGCGCGTCGATTTTTCTTGATCTGGTCAGGGTTTGACTGCAACGAGGCAGTATGCCGCGCGCAGCGCAAGTCTTCGCGGATGACGAGCTGTTGGGGCGTGTGTTCGAGCTGCACGCGGAAAAGCTTTGGGCCGCTGTTGCGGAAGCGGTTGAATACGCGAAAACAGGAGGCTTGTTCTTCGTTGCCCAGTTTTTCGATTTTTGGATGCGAGGCGGTCAGGGCTTCAAGGACTGATTTCCGTCAACGGGGAAGTGGCAGTGGCATCTATATAAAACCGCATTCTTCCCCATTCCCAGCGCCTGCGGCGACCCAAGCCTGAAGCAGATGGCTTTTTCCCTGCACCCCGTTCGCGCCCACATATAGATGGGGTTCGCCCGTGCCGGTTTTGCAGGACATAAAACCAGTTCGGCATCTGATGTCTGAGGAATTTATCAAAAGCCCGGATAGTCGCGCGTAGGAAATCGAAAATAAAGCTGTTCACGTGGAGTATCAAACAGGCTGAAAAATACGATGTTTCCATTCAGTACGTTGAATTTTGTGCAGACTCAAGTGAAAACAAGGCTTTTTCCATTTTTCAGACGGCCTTTCGTCACATTTTCTACAAAACCATCTCTATTTGTATTATATATAAATTTATTTTACAAATAATAGGGAAGTTGGACCTGTATCAAAGCTCAAGAGCGATTTTCATTTATAATTGCTGTCATTGAGTCTGTCAGACATCTGCCCTGCTGAGGTGTTTTACTATTAGTCTGTTGCAGTATTGCTTATGTTGTATTGATTGTGAAGTAGCTTTCTTTATTACTTATCCTTTCCTCTTGATGTGTGTGTTTGGGGTGTGGCTGTTCGGCCACCCCTACCCTCTATTTTACTTCAAACGTGAATTAAAATCCGTAATAACAAATACATTAGGATTAATATGAGCAGCAAACTGACCTTTACCAGACACTCTGCCTGACGAACACGACCTGCGTGTGCGGTGCTGGCCTATAATATGCGTGGCCTTTCCGCGGGAAAAGGCTGGTCGCAGGAAGAACTTGCCAGACAATGCGGTCTGATAGGACTTATATTTCCGCCGTCGAACGCAAACGCTGGAATGTCCGGCTCTATATCGAAAAAGTTGCAATAGCACTAGCAAATTGCCCCGTATCATCTGCTGCCTCCGCAGCAATTATTACGGCAAAATGTCCGAACAGGCCGTCTGAACCGTTTGAGAATAATTTATGGTATCCGCAAAATCCGGCACATATTGGAAAATTTCCCACCAAAGGGCAGCACAGTCGCACGCTACCAAGAAAAACAATCCCGTCGTATTTTCAAAGAATATGGTAATGCCGTGGAAACTTTGCTGACCGAATTATGGCTGGAAAATCTTCGATACCGACTCGACCTTTGCCTGCCGGGCAGCAGGCGGATCCGGACGCAGAGAACTTTATCTCTACTCGGACATTGATTTGGCTATTGTCGCACCCGACACGATCTCGGAAAGCGAACAGGAAAAATCGTGGATTTATCCAAACTTTGTGGGACATCAAATTGATGCCGTCTGTAAAAGCGGCAGTTGCGACGAACTATGCGCCAGTATTCTGGAAGATATTAGCGGCGACACGGCTCTTTCTAGAAGCCCTGCTCTTTGCAGGCAATCGCAAAACTGGCAGAAGAAACATTTACCCGTGTCGATAAACAACGTGATATTGCCGCCTTTGTTGAAAGCAAAGCTGGTCGAAATGCAGCTGCGCGTGATAGTAAATCCCAGGCTCGGGAGCTGTGTTGAACCAATATCAAAAGCCACCCATGGGCGGAGCGCGACATACATACTGGTGTTGTGGATTGCTAGAGCGCAGGAGCTGGATACCTATCGCTTATCAGACAGGATGGTCGACTACGCACGCCAGCGGCGACATTGGCGCACAGTTGCAAAACACTCGCCGCCATCCGTATCACTCTCATATATCAACGCCAAGCGTGCTGAAGATAAGCTGGTATGCTGACCTTCAGGATCGCGTAGCTGAACATATAGTCAGACATGACGATACACCGCAGAAGCGGAGCGAAAACTGATGCGGATTTTTACCGCGCCACCAAAATCCGTTAAACAACCCAACGGCATCCTGCTACCGATGCTGCAAAACCGATTCATCCCGCAAGCCCAAACACGTCACTCACCCGATCGATGGCGATTGACTACCAAATCAACAGTCAAGTCGCAGCAAAAGATATATCCGTATCTTTTGCTAAACCAACCGAATTCAGATTTTCAAAATCATCCAAATTCTACAACGCCGTAATGACATTTACGCATCGAGCCGCAAACTCTGCGTGCATGGTGGTCGACCACTCGTAATATCCGCTCCTGATTTCTATAAGCAACCCGGACAACTGCAGGCAATCTATCAGTTTCTTCAAACACGGAAGGTCTGACCCATATCACGCGCTTTTAAATCTCTACGGCGTATTGGGACGGTATCTGCCTGCATGGGAAAAATTACTAGGCCCTGCTACAACAGCACCTGTTCCATATCTATCCGGTGGACGACCATCATCCCGACTGTGCTGTATAACCTCCGGCGTTTTGCCATAGAAGCACGCAGTCACGAAAAATCCGTTTGCCTCATCGTTGATGCAGCCTTTCGCAACGAACACATCCTCTACCTCAGCCATTTTTCATGATATAGCCGAAAGGTCGCGGCGGCAATCATTCCTACAGGGGCGTAGCTGATGCGCAGAAAAATTCTGCCGACCATTTCCTTTCCCAAGAAGAAAGTGATTTTATTGGCCTGAGTGGTGAAAATCATCTTTTAATGTCTACTGTTGCCCAAAAGAAGACATAGAGACCCTGATGTAATCAGTAATTTTGTAGCCGAATGCATTTGACGTAAACGTCTGACCGCCCTTTATCTACTGACCATTGCCGTGTACGCGTACGAATCCCAAACTTGGAACAACTGGCGAGCCAGCTGTGGGAAACCCTGTTTCATACTGCCGCCTGCGCAATCTTGGCATGGTGGCAAGCAGTTTGAATGCCGTGTCAGCCGCCGCCGACGTGAAGCAGCGGATTTACTCCAGCCGTACTGGTGCGGAAACCCAACAGACTGTGTATGTGGTAGTCCGCTCATTTCGTCCAGTCATCAAACGCGCGAAATATTATGGCATACCGCCAATCTAGTTTCAGCGATATAGAAACACCGCTTATCCGCAGCCGCATTTTGGCCTGAGAGTGATACTCGCTCCTAAGTTGGGCAGATTTTGCGCTAGAACGGTCATGCGGCCGTTTGTCACGCCTATGCCGTATTTTCAGCTGACACGAGTTTCGATATTCCAGCACGAGCTTTCAATACTGAACACAACTACATATTAGATACGTTCATCGTACAACAATGTCCCGCCACCATCCAAGCGACTACCCCACATCCAAAGTGCCTCAGTTGAGCAAATAGTTTTATCCATTTGGATATACTGTTGCAACAGAACCACCTGCACCTAACCACTGACTGAGCTGCTTGACGGTATATGCCGATTACCCCAAGTGTTACTTACGCCCGAGATGAAGATTATTCTGATTGGTATACTGTTGAAATTACGGCGTAAACCGAACATCACTAGCCAGATCTTGCTGAAGTATTCTTCGCAAAAACGCCAGCCTGCGTTACGCAAAATTCAAGCAATGGGCGAACGGGGTTAGTGATAATTTCATCATTTATAGCCCTGACTTAGAAACCCAAGAAACTGGGGCCAGCACTCAAACAAGCCGGTTAGAACAGCGCTCAATGTCTAAATCTTTCAAATCTTTGCACTGGAGCCATTGAGATTAGAGGTCAGTCTGGCGTTTTCAGACGGCTGGCCTCTATCTTCAATCTATCAAAAATCAGCGTTCGCTCAACGCCCGTTCTGGCGCGTGGTAATCGGCTTGATAAGGTATTGAATACAGTTTTTCTACCGGTCTTCATCAACTGCTGCCACTAAGGCCCGGAATACCCCATTTCCTTACCGTTTTGTCTTTCAAACTGTTAGACGTAGTTCGCACCAAAATACGGTAATAAACTTGATTCCGGATCCCAATTCTCAAATCAATAGCCCGGATTCTGCATTGAATCACAACTGTATCGGACCACTAGTTACCATTCAAAACCACCATATATCGGAATAATCATACGCACTGACTTCTTACTTCACGGCAGGCAAACTCATGGATAAATGCAACATCTGGGGCCGGATATATGCTCAACCAGCAGTTTGTCGTCCAAAGGTACAATCTGCATAATATCCTGGCTGACATTCACTACGCCACCTACCGTATTAATTCAGTTTATCTTTTACGATGCTGCGCATTGGTGCACGGATTTGGAAATGATCACTGTGGGTCGGCCCGCATATTAAGGTGTTTTCTTTAGCCTGCGCCAATTCAGATTCTGCTCGTACCAATTCATTATTGGCATCAAATATATAGCGGTTCCGCCGCTCTGTAATCGCAAAAGTAAGCTCGCTGATTGGCGGCGCATACGCAATAATTCTACCTGATACTACCCCTCTTGAGTCACCATCGACGCAGTAATTTCTAATTCTTATCCAGCGCGGCCTTGCTTTGCAGTCAGACTGCTGACCGCATCGGTAACGGCACGATGGCGTGCGATAAGCCGTATGTTCACGCTGACGCAACTCTGTTGCTGACATTTTCGGGAAACTCACCTTACCATAAGCTCTGCTTTCAAACGGGGCAACTGCGGCCCCAAGGTTTTGGACTTTGGCTTCACCTCACGCAATATCGCTGAACTACGGGTATCATCGTCAAGTTTCAACAATACTTGACCTTTTCGACAATATCGCCTCTTTGACCAGTATCTCAGTGATAATGCCCGATCAAGGCTCTGCAATGACCTGTTCCTGACTGCTCGGAAATAACGTTCCCCTGACCACGTGTTACTTCAATCGGACTGTTGTACGCCCAAATCACGAACACGACTAAAAAATGAAAACAGGATAATGACCCAAACTGACCGCTGTGCTTCTTCTGCAAAGCGGCATCTAAGTCGTTAATTAATGCAACTCTTAGATTTGACGTTGTTACCGCTCATAATGATGAAATCCATGATGGGTTATTGTTTATTGAGGCCGTCTGAAACGGCCTTTTATTATGAATAGGCAAATCCAACTGTTGGCCGATCGCCGCTTTTGCAGGCTGAGCCTGCGTATTTTGCCAATGGCAGGATGATTGGCCTGGGTTGTTTTGCCCTATTTTGTTGTTCACTTTGCATCAGATTCTGCAATACCAAATCACGCGGGCTATCCATCAACTTCAATACGGTTGTCCATAACGATAATTGATTGAATCTGTAAAACCTGCGGGCGGTAACCAAATAACATTTCGCCAGGGGTGGCCCCCAGCCCCATTGGGCGATGGTATCCAGTGCGATACGTCTGCTGTTTGGCCATACACGCGGTGGTCCATCCAGTGAATACCACGCGCGGATCACGCGCAGTCATACGCGCCAAAGCAATAACTGTTTCGCCCTCCAGACAAACCCAAAACTGTCCTCACCTAACGGCACCCCAAACCACGCGGATGGTTGCGGATGATTTTGTCCAAAACCGAATGTCGTAGCCACTAGCAAATCCTGATCAGCTGAATAGCTGCCCGCACGCGCAAATCCATGCGTTTTCGCCGCAACGTGCCTAAAACAAACGGGGAGCCTGACTCAAATAGAACGACTTGATTACGTAGGAAATTCGGATCCAACTGCCGCATATCGACACCATCCAAAGTAACATTACCTTTTCTATGTCATACAGGCCGCTTGCTAGTTTCAGTATGGTACTTTACCGCCGCTAATGCGTCCCAAAATACCGCTGACTTTTCACCCGGCCTGATGGTAATCCGCAATGTTGACGAGGAACTAGAAACCTGCTGGTACTTTTGAACGAAATATTTCCCCAAATGTAATCACCTGGAACATTATCCAACGTAACATATATTTCCAGGTTCCGGACTACGTCTAATGGGTGATACGGTTATCATCATTCACCCTGCAAAGCCAGCCTATTGCTGGAAACGTGAGTCGCCAGACCGGTAATTTGTGCCAACGCTCAATGCCTGTCCAGACAAAATCACTCTCGAAGCAATCAATGCACCCATCGTAATGCGCTCCGCCGTATTTTCGGTATGAACTGATAAGTGCCAACCAATACCAGAAAACACTGTATTCAACTGTTGCATGGCAACGGCAAAGTTAACCACCGTTACTGTATCTTTGACTTAATAGACGAGGCGGAGGTTTTGCTGTGTATTCGTCCCGTAACGTTGCTGGTGCCCAAGAAGTCGCATTATTGGTTTTCAGGGTCTCACACTCACCGGCTTGACTGCCAACCGGAACGCTGGGCAGCCTTCATTGATTCATTGATATATCGGGACAATGCCACCAACAACCCCAATTACCACAATAGGAATACACAGAGGAACTAAAGCCAATTTACACCGACAATACTGATAACGGTAATGAATAAAAAGTAGAAACGGTAAATCTACCAAAGCTGGGCAACTGGTACTGGCCATAAAATCACGTACTGATTCAAATTCGCGCAAATTGTTTGGGTATAAGAACCAGAGGATGTGATTGTCAGCCAAACGTAATGCCGCTGACTCGACGAATAGTGCAGAACTGATAATCAAATCCGCTTTTACCTGCACACCCGCCGGCGGCCTCGAACTACCTTTTGCGGCAATCTGAAATAAATCGCCAATACGATACCGGATAATTGCAAAACCCACAATGCTCATGTTTGGTTCGAATAACGCGGTCATATACATTCATCACATACAGCGAGCTGACTAATGCGAGAAAGTTAATGATGATAGTTGCCAGAATGACTTGATAATAGTAACCGCGTGGAACGCCAAATGACTTCCAAAACCATGCTTTCGGCAGGTGATAGCCCCGCAGCTCCGAACGGTTGTCTGAACTATTTTAGGCTTGATAAACCAGCAATAACTCTAAATAGAGAACGGACAACTGGGCATGATCAAGCTCCTGTTCCAAAACCGTCTACCTGTCTCGATATGGTATTTTCTATCCCCTACCTGCATTCCTTCGATTTTTGTAATGACCGCAGCCTCTTCATTATGCGAAGGACTGCCAGCACCGGCACGGCCAAAGACGGAATATCTTCCAGACTACGCTTTCTGGACAAAGTATTCTCAAAACCGTGACTGCGCAGGTACTTCGGTCAAAGAGTGATAGCTGACATTGTTTTATCCCGGAACCACCTTTCCGCCGATACAGTGCCAAGCTGGGACACAGGCGCACCCAGCAGACGTACGCGACCAACGCAACATGTCCAATTATGGCTCTATGAGACATTATTTCGCGTAATGATTATGGATTTATGACTTATTTCCTTTATCCCCGCCCAAACGGCCATTTGGGATTGCGCCGCTACCAGATAATCCAGCGCAGCATCCCTGAAATCGTTGTGCGCAGTAACGTTTTCTCGTGTCTGATACTCGACAATTCGTTATAGGCGCTAGGACGTCCGTTAATGTAATACGGCGGGCGATTTTGGAATTGTAGTTCGTAAGTTTTGACTACGTCTTTTTGGGCTTCTGATATGTGTGTGTAGTAATGTCGGCACGCTGTTCGCTCTGCATCATGCTCTATTTCCTGGCCGTCTTGTGCCTTTTCACTTGAAATCACGCAATATTTGTTCGGACTCTGGCTTCTCTGCAGCGCGACCAAAGTACGTGCATGAACATTGTGGCGCCGCAAGATCCAAATACATTCCACACGCCATATTGACATGAGCTGTTTGCTTTGCTACAGCCACGCTCTTCGAAATTGAAGGCCGGCAGACGTTCAGATTTGGATACGGCCAACTCTCCTTTTACACTTTCCTGCTCGGCCGGGCTTTGTGCTAGATAGAGGGACCCAGTTTACCGTCGGATGATTTGTACTAATCAGAGATGGCGGTTTCGCTTTTTGAACGGGTCCTGTAAATCGGAAAGAACCCAATTTTCTACCCGTATAGCGCGGCAACCGGCTGAGGGCCAACTCCATCGTGCGCTGCTGTGATATGGCTGTTCTCGACCCAGCTATGGCGCACGGCTTCTATCAGCTCAGAACGGCGCCCGCCATCGTATTTCTTACGATAACATCTAAAATTCCTTTTAAGCAGATTATTGTGGCGCACTAGACTTTACGGTTGATGAGCAGCATTTCTTTTTGGCACGCAGCGCATTCAAATACAACTTTGCCTATTTCTTGCTGCCCAATTGTTCCTTGTGTTTCAAAATATATTTGTATTTGAAATATTCTTCCTTGCTCTTATCGCGGCGCACGGCAGCTTGGATGCCGCGTTAGCAGCAGGTTCATCGAACTGCGTACGCCTCATTCCGTTTTCGCGGTCGTTACTGGAAATACCGGTTATCCTGCTTCAATACTTCGACGCCCGCTCAGCGTCAACACCGGATAATGGCGCGGGCGCGGTCGCTCTTGGTCGTACTCTTCTGCTGGAACCTTCCGTCGCTGGCTTCCAATACTGAAGGGTCGTTCAGCAAAGATGCTTTAGCGATGTCCTCAACCTATCGCGGTCATGGTTTGCATGGACAACAGGCGCCCATACAAACGGAAATTTTGATGTTTTCATCTGCCTGTATGTAGCAGCGTTTTTTATTGAAATCAGAATTTCTGTAAGGTCTACAACGAGTGTTATCTATATATGCACAACTAGCCTTCTAAAACGGTCTTAAAAATGCAGAAGAAACCGTCTGATATGCTGATGATTTGGGAAGACATCACTCTTTATTTAACATTTCTCATCATTTTATGACAAAAAGGTAAATACATAATGCAATTTAAAGTATGCTGTCATTATTTATATTACGCGGATGATTGTTTATCCGACATTCTCACCATAACCTTTGATATACATGGTTAATTTATTGGATTCTAAGTGGTTATCCTGATTGAGACGATGTTTATGAAATAAGCTGGTGGCTTTTAGAAAGCGAGGTATTATATAGTGCGCTGCCTGAAAATTTTCTAGATACCGCTTTTTATTTCCATTACCGTTGTGACACTCGATAATCTTGAGCATTTGCGCCAGCACTTTCTTTGCCACAAATGATATTGCTGGCTCAGCCGCGCATCAAGCTGCCCTGCATACGGCCGCGATACCGCTGGCTTCTTTCACGATTGTGCGCCTGCGGCAACATCCCAGGGTTTCAGGCCAATTCGAAAACCGTCCAGCCCGCCCACCGCCACCGAACACAAATCCAGCCGAGCCTTCGCGGCGGCCGCCTGCGGTTTTAGGACAAAATCTTTCAGGATGGCGAGGTATCTGTCCACCGCGTTTTGCCGACTACGGGAAACCCACCAATCAGGCAACGGTTCAACTTGACGCGTTGGAAACGCGGATGCGGCGGTCGTTCAACAATGCGCGCCCTGGGTCCACGCGACGCCATATATAACCACATGTTCGGGTGCATAAACAGCGCTTCCCAACACGCCTTTATGCAGCAACGCCGGCAGAGATGGTATATTGGGGTGGCATGAGGAAATTAATGCCGTCGAGCGGGTCGATAATCCATTCGTATCTTTGCGTCGGACTTCTGCTGTGAGAAACTGCTTTCTCACAAGTGATTTTGTGATGGGGATAGGCTTTGAGCGCGTTGACCAAAATTGTTTGGACTCTGCGTCAATATTGGAAACAAATTAAAGAAGGCTTTGTTGTTGATTTTACCGCTCTAGATTTGAGGCGCGAATTCATCATCTGCCCAGCTCTGCGGCTTTAAATGCGGTACGAAATCGTCTACTCTTCCTAATCAATAGGTGGTTAGCCACCCAGTGCACAGGCTGCCATACCTGCGCCGCAGCATGTACAGAGACTTTGGAAACAGACGTTTCCAATGTTGTTAAGAGCTTTCCAGACGGCCTCAAGGCCGTTCCCCGAAACAGCATGGGAACGGGCTGCATTTATAACACTCCAAATACCCTGTCGCTTCCAAATAAATGAAACCAGTTAAAACCCGCCTCCTGCCCGATTTTCTCTGAACAATATCCGGCATCGCTGACCTGTACCAGCCATCCCGCCAACATCGGTTCCGCTGCCCGCGCCATGAAAACCATGTGGGATTGAACGATCGGCGCTTCACGCGCCGAACCCGATGTCCACGCTGATGACGGCCGTCCCGGCCTGTATTCGACCCGCAGACCCTCATAGGATTCTCCAAACTGCTTTGGAAGAAAGTTTCACCTCGCATCCGGTGCGGCAGACGTGGCTGCACAATGCCCGCATCACGCCACGCTGGACGACGCCCCAGCTGACACCACCATCAGTTGCGCCTCCTTTACCAGCTGCCGTTGCGGAAATCACCGCCCGCTGCAAACCCCGTGCTGAACTGGTTCCTGAATTATTGCAGGTGGCGAAAGGGCAGCGGCGAACAGGTTGCCCTTTGTCTTCGGCAACGAAACTGGCTTGAGTATCGAAGAAGTGCAGGCGTGCAGCCGCCTGATGACCATCAACGGCAATCCCGACTACTTTCTCGCTCAACCTCGCCCAGGCCGTGCAGGTCGTATTGCTGAAATCTTCAGCCAGACCGACATGCAGCGCATGACCCACCTGCAACAGTGGAAAGACCACGCGCCCACGTGCAAATCGGCGGCGCATGGTCGCCCATGCGAGCGTGATGGACGACATCGGTTTCTTCAACCGCCGCAACGGCGAACGCCTGATGCGCTCGCCTGCAAAAGCCTGTTTCGGCCCGCGCCAGCACGGGGAAACCGCTGAAGACATCGACATCCTGCGCGGTTTTTTCTTAATACCGCCGCCAGCCATCGTGAACAAAAAGACTGATTAAACGCCGTCTGTGCCACGTTTCAAGCTTTTCAGACGGTATGACCTGATATCTGGAGCAAACATGAACTACGCCCTAGACGCATATGGTGGAAACTCACCGCCCCTTCCGTCCAAGGATCCGCTTGCTGCTGACCGCACCGCCTTTGTGGCAAAGCATGAACCAAGCGCGCGAATTGCTGGGCGAACAGGGTTTCCGCTACCTTTGACTTTGACGCCGACCCTGCGCTGACGCAACACCTCACCCAACGCGCCCCCGTTCGGACACCGCCCTCGGTATTTACGCCGAAGAGCTGGCTACATTTTGGCTCGCACACGCACCGCACGCCAAACTGCACGCACGCAACCTACCGTTTTTTCTTTCAGGACGGCCAAACCTTGGGGCGGCGGATTTGTCGTTTCAACCGACAGGTTTACCATATCGAGCTGGCGCAAATACTACGGTGGCAGCCATGGTGACTTGCGGGCCTCAACTTAAAGACACGCTGGCAGTGTGTGCCGCCAAACTGGTTCAACAACCAAACCTGCTGCACACGCCGTTGCGAAACTCCTGACAACGCAAGCTTTGCCGGACAGTTCCGTTTCCGTGTCCGTCGCGCGCATCGGCTTTTTCCACACGGCTCGATGTTCTCTGCGCCGCCACTCAACCCATACGGCTGGCGCGGCGTGTATATTCAGAAACTGGGCGAAATATCGCCTGAGCGCATCGAAGCGCGTTACCACCTGCTCGACCGCTGTATGGCTTACCCGCCTGGCGCAATGCCGAAACCGATACTTTGAACGAAACCGAACCACAAGTATCGACAATGGTTTGATTGTTGTTTTGGAATTGCGCCTGACGGCTTTGGGCATGAGGCCGAATGCATCATGAAGGCTGTCTGAAACCATCTATATTTATTCAGAACCTTGATTATGAACGCCGCACAACTCGACCATACCGCCAAAATTTTGGCTGAAATGTGTTGACCTCAAACAGCCCAAGGTTGATGCCGTTCTGTCCGGCTACTTCCGCGAACACAAAAGCCCGGCCGCTGGCGCAAGACCGTCGCCGCGAAACAGCCGAAACCGCCGCCGCGCTGCGCCACCACTGCAATCAGCACCGCCCCTGCGCCGTCCGCATGCCCAGCTGCGCAAAAAGCCGCGCTTGCTGCACTGTCCTCGGCAGAAGCTGGCACCAACATCAGCCAAATCAACGACTCACTGACGAAGAAGAAACTGAGTTCCTCAGAAGCGGCCTAAAAGCGCGCAAAACCGAATTTTCAGACGACCATACCGCCGCCGAATTGCTGCAATGGCTGGTGGAGCAACTGCAAAAACATTTTAACGAGGAAGAAACTCGCCTTCGGCCGCAGATCAACCGCCGTGCTGCTCGACATCCGCGTCAACACGCCTGAAGCAGACGCGCGACAAAGTGCTGCCCTGCTTCCGCCGAAAGCCCTGATGCAGTAGTCACGCCTATTCCCCTTGGGCATCCGCCCTGAAAACAAAATCGCCCCAATAAACACGAATTGTTTTAGACGGCACGCCGAAGTCCAAGACGAAGGCAGCCAGCTCCTCGCCCCGCTTGTCGGTGCGCAAACGCGGCGAAATCATCGTCGATTTCTGCGCCGGCGCAGGCAAAACCCTGCCGTCGGCGCGCGCAAATGGCAAACAAAGGCAGAATCTACGCCTTCGACATCGCCGAAAACGCCTTGCCAACCTCAAGCTCCCTGTATGACCTGCGCCGGACTGACCAACATCCACCCCGAAGCATCAGCAGCGAACACGACAGCTGCATCGCACGCCCGACTGGCAAAGCCGACCGCGTTCCACGACGCCCCTGCTCCGGTTTAGCAACGCTGCGCCGCAATCCCGGACCCTCAAATACCGCCAGTCACCCGGGAAACCGTCGCCAAACTTTTGGAACAGCAATATACATCCTCGATGCTGCCGCAACCACAAACCGCAAGGCAGGCTGGTTTACGCCACGGTAGCGCGTGTTGCCCGAAGTAAAACGAAATGCAGGTCGAATGCTTTTTGAAGAACACCTGGAATACGAACTCCTCGACTGCACTGAGCTGCTCGCCGGTTTGAAAATCGATTTTGAACACCGGTGAAATACCTGCGCCTCAATTAAGGGAACACCAAACCGACGGATTCTTCGCCGCCGTCATGCGGCGATAAAGTTTCAGACGGCCCCGGTCCGTACTCATCCGCCGAAAGAACTATTCAAAATTCCGGCAAAGCGCGTATAATGGCGGGAATTTTGATGCAACCACAACCTGTTCATTTTAAGGAAACAAACATGACCACCATTCATGACCAACCAAAGAAGTCGTTACCACACACCCCATCACTGTTTATGAAAGGCACCAAACAGTTTCCCAATGCGGTTTTCATCCCAAGTGCCGTGCAAATCCTTCCGGAAAGCCGTCGGCTGCGAAAACCATGTTACCGTCAACGTATTGGAAAAACGACGCCGTCCGGCCAGGGCATCATGGAATACAGCGACTGGCTGACCATCCCCCAGCCTACGTCAACGGCGAAATCTACGGCGGCGCAGACATCATGATGGAAGTCGCATGAAGCGGGCGAACGGTAAGAGCTGCCTGCAAAGCCTGATCTTGTGGCTTAACTGACTGAAGGCCGTCCGAAACCGTTTTCAGACGGCTCTTACGTATCTTCCGCGCCTTTGCGCTTAACACAAAAATGTAGTATAATCGCCGCATCTTCCACGCCACCGAGACAGTAAATGAACGTAACCATCATCGACCATCCGCTGGTCAAACACAACCAACCCCACATGCGCGAAGCCGATTGTGCACCCATAAATTTGCACCTGATTGACTGAACTGGCGCGTCTGATGGCCTATGAGGCCAGCCGCGACTTCGGCACCTCCGAAAAATATACATCATCGACGGCTGGTGCGGGTAGACTGAAGGCGACCGCATCAAAGGCAAAACCCTGACTGTCGTGCCGATTCTGCGTGCGGGTCTGGGTATGCCTGACGGCGTACTCGACCTGATTCCCACCGCTAAAACGGCGTGGTCGGCCTGCAACGCAACGAGGGAAACCCTTAAGCCCGTTTCCTACTTTTGGAAAAATTCGTCGACAGCATGGAAAACGCCCCGCACCGATTATCGACCTGATGCTGGCGACCGGCGGTCCCATGGTCGCCACCATCGACCTGCCTGTGCCGCGCCGCCGCCATCGCGCTGGTGCTATCGCCGCCCCTGAAGGCGTGAAAGCCGTCAACGAAGCGGCATCCCTGACGCTGCCCATCTCCACACCGCCGCGCTCGACAGCCACCTGAATGAAAAACGGCTACATCATCCCTGGCCTGGCGATGCTGGCGGCCAAAATCTTCGGTACACGCTGTGCCCAGGTCCCGGAACCCTACCGGCTTGAAACCAACCGGTACGTTTTTTCAGGACGGCCCGACCCTGCAAAAGGAAAACCATGAACTTCCAAGACAAACCTCGGCCATGCCCGATAGCTTCCCAATTGAGCGGCCCCTGATGTTCCTCGATGCACAAGGTAAGGTATCAACCACATCCCGCCGTACAAGGCAAACTGCTCCGCTCAAACTCTACAAACGCACTGGCGCAGGAATCTGACAACCGCCTCGACTCCGCCGCCGCTTGAACGCGGCTTCGTTCCGTTTAAGCCGAACATACTGCCGATGCGCGGGCCAACTGGGCAAACATCCGAACATTGACCTGTTGCTCATGCTAAACAAACGGAAAATCTGGCATTGCAACTGCGCCCCTGTCGAAGCCCGATCTTGACCCTTCATCGATGAGGCCGTCTGAAAACCTATTTCAGACGGCTCAGCCAAAATGCTTTGCACTGAATGAAATATGTTGAGAACATAAACAGTTTTCCAAACTGCATTGAGAAAACACCTTTAACAAAACAGCCCCTGCTGCTTACCCGCACCCTCCTCACGCCACCGCCGCTCACGCCCACCGCGCGTCTGCTGAAACCGCCCATACGCACGGGTGGTGGCGAATACTGAAGGCCGAACTGGGCTACGGCGAGTTTCCTGAATTCAAACTGATTGAAGACCGCTCTGCACATTTTCAGCAAACTGATGCAGCTTTTGGTCACCGAAAAAGGTAAAAGAAAACCCTCGTCCGCAAAGGCAGTTGGCACCAATACCAAAGTAGCAAAACCGGTTAGTGACGGCAGCGCCCTGTTACTGCTGAATACCGCCCGACATTCTGGTCCAAAACAAAGACGGCTGGAAGCAGGCCGATGACCAAAAATGCCCGACGCCATATTGCGAATAAAACCTGCATGTACGGTAAAACATCGTCAACGTCGGCCACGAAAGCGCTGATACGAAAGTCATTACCCGCCCAATCGGCTGGTGGCGCTGGAAATCGTACCGCTGTCAATCCTGCCAACGTCAATGTCGGCGAACCGTTTAAAGTGCTGGTATTGTTCAATTCCATGGAACCGCTGCCGAACGCCACTGTAACTCACCTTCGACGGATCTGACACCAGCGGGACTGCAGCAAAACGCACAAAACAGAAGCTCAAGCCTTCTCAGACACACTAATACGCTGCTGACGGCACCGTCAGCCAACATCATCCTGCTGGGTGGCAAGGTTTCTGGAAAGCCAGCGTCGAACACAAAAACCGATT